>BNJV01002717.1_pt1 | contig 861295 bp, 979 predicted proteins | sample 8540591 | NCBI WGS metagenome assembly BNJV01 (sample SAMD00202457, study PRJDB9452) | human saliva metagenome | host: Homo sapiens | reverse complement strand
TCACCTCTAGGCGTGAGGGTGAAAACGGTGCATCTAGACTGTGTTTTAAAATATGTGTATAGTAGGTACCTGAATACATATGAACGCCTGTATTGGAGCTATTATGACCGATGAACAGACCACAGTTGAGTTACCGAAACAGCATGCGTTTATGTCGCCTATTCTTAGATACTTGTCTGACGGTAAAACACATACGAATAGAGAAATTTATGCAGGGTGTTGCAGAGCTGGTTGGTCTTACGCCTGAGCAGATGAACCTTCGGCACCCTACTAGTTCTATCTTTATTTATTCTGACCGGATTTACTGGGCTTTATTCACGCTAAAAACGGTTAAGGCTACAGCTTCTCTCAAAGAGGGCCAACACGTTATTGGTGAGTACGGGCGTCAATTACTCCGTGAGTTTCCAGATGGTTTACCTGATGATATTATTCAGTCGATTGCACGTAAAGCACGTGAGTTAACTCCACGGTATAGGAATTCTATCAACCCTGTTAATAAAGCTGTCTCTCAACCTACTGCCGTTGAAGATAGTACACCAGACGAATTAATTTCTTCTAGCATGGTGCAACTTGAAACTGCACTTGCCCAAAATGTTTTGGAACGTACTCGTAGCCTCCCCGGCGGGTTTGAGCGCTTGCGGTGGATGTCCTGTTGGCGATGGGCTATGGCGGCAGCGAGGCCGCGGCATGGTTACCCAAGCTTCCAATGATGGCGGTATTGATGGTGTCATCGACCAGGATGCGCTAGGTCTGTCAAAGATGTATGTGCAGGCCAAACGCTATGGTGAGAAGAATTCGGTGGGCCGCCCCGAGGTTCAGTCATTTGTGGGCGCAATGCACGGGCGGGCGACACAGGGCGTCTTTCACCACCTCTGGCTCTTTTACATCCGGAGCACGGGAGTATGCTCAAAATCTTGGCGGCAGGCTGTCCCTGAGTACTGGATTGATGGTGAGCGCCTGGCACGCCTCATGATTACACACAGTGTGGGCGTGCAGGTGGCACGAACCCATACAGTCATGAAACTCGACGAAGACTTCTTTGAAGAATCCTCAAACATCCATAGTATGTGGGGCGAAAACCATACGGTTTTTCGCCCGTACTCTTTACTCAAAGCTCTGATTAGAGTACACCCTTCAAATCATCAGCATTAGGGTTTATTTGTTTTGTTGATTTGAATCTCAATAAAAACCATATAGTAAATAAACCTCATAATAAATCGAAAATATCATCCGAATCTGGTGCAGAACTACTGTGATTATTCCAAATATCGTCAAGACAACATCATCGCTTTTTAGGGCGAGGATCTTCTTCTTGCTAATTAATTTTGGTGAAAATCGGTACAGCAACAGCGTTTCCAGTTATAATACATTCCCCCTGCCCTAAAGATGGTATTGTTTTATAGGATTGCGCATCAAGTGTAGGCATAGTGTTTTCCAACATCCGCAAATCACGCTCATTAACAAGACGGTGAATGAAATAATTATGTACCTGAGAAAGAATGGTCTCAGATATATCTCAGGACGTTAGCTGAGACAAAGTTAAATAGAAACCAAATTTACGACCTTCCTTAATTATCTCTTCAAATAAAATAATCGGATAATCTTGCCAGCTATCTCCATTTCTCTGTTGCGAATCATTTAAAATATTATGTGCCTCTGTCAATAATAAGATGAATTGTTGATGTAATATCTCCAGAACACTTAGAAATATTATACTTTTTGGGCATCATATATCATTTTTTGAAAACATCATAGGGATAAGTCTTTTTATCTCTTGATTGACATAAAAGATTTATAATAGTAACTGGCTTTATATTACCGATTGGATTCTCAACTCATTTCTATAACTTTTTCCAGAGATTTTAAGGATGAAGATATTCATTGAATAATGGGTTTAAATGCTCAGAGTTAACTTTTTCCCCATGCCGTATTATGTACTTTCGCAAATTCAAGTATCATTGCTATTTTTGTATATCACTAATAGTAGATAATATTTCCCCTAAGGATTCAGCTACTTTTTGGTTCATCCTGCCACTGTATATCTCTACTGGAACTGCAGGATTTATATAATCAGTACCTATCATATAACTATTATTTGGTCCTGGAGTGATCTTATCAAAAATTTTATCACAGTTATATTCTCCGTCTAACCCTGCTAATTTAAAATATTTTTTATAAGCTTCAATCCAGTTGTCAAACGCATTATCATTCACAGTTCCGCGACTCACAAGAATCTTCTTAAATGTGCCTAAAATATATTTTCCATAATCTAAATTGCCTTATGGGATTCACCAACCTTCATTTTTCATTATATTTATTTATACTTTTCCGTAAAAAAGGAACTTGCGTTGCAGGTCGAGCATCAAATAAAATCGAAAGTATCTCAGGATCATATAAATATTCTTTACTAATCGGAATCTGATCCGAGCTCCGCGACGAAGAACGAGTCGAAATATTATATATACATTTATGGGATTCTTCACATCCGAAAGATTCCGAATGAGCGTATTCTCCATTAAAGTCTATAACCACGAATTTAGATTTTTGAAGCACTAGCACAAGGAAACTTAAATAGTTCCATATATAATTTATGAAGCGTATTAGACTTTCCACTACCTGTATTTCCAAAAATACCTATATGAGAAGCAAAAATTTATTTATAGGAAGCTGTATAGTGTAATTTTCAAATATAGATTCTCCAATTGTTATAGCTTCTGTTAAATTATTTGATGTTGAATATATTGCACCGATTTTCTTCCCCATTCGTTATTGATGCTATATCACCAATCATGGGAATATATTTAGTAGTTATTTCAAACCTATCTCCTAACAACTCCGATAGTTTTCACCTTAATCATACGATTAATTGAGTTTTTGAAAATCTATTATCAAATTCATTACTTTTTAATTGTATTTTGCTGATCAATAATTTTTCAGATATAACTTTTGTAATAATTTTGACATTACCCTGTAAAAATAGTAATATAAGACCCAACCCTAGGGCCATTAAGTAATTCACCATTCCAAAGAATAACAGAATCATTTGCCATACTATACATGGCAATTTCAGCAATATCTCCTTCAACGGCTACGACTACGCCAAGTTTCATAGTCTCCATTAGTTGAGACTTCCTTTCTTCAAAATATTTGTAATAGCGGACAACCCAAGAGGAAACTCTTGGGAGCCTGCTACAGTTGTTTCAACAGAAAAATCATTAGGAGTAACAAGCTCAGGTTCCTATACTTTTCTTCGTCTGCTCCACTGAGATTCTTAACTATTTCTACTTTTATTAGAAAAACAAAATATGTAAGAATTTAGTTCAGGGTTTTTAAGAGCACGAGTTACCATCTTTGCAATGTGCTCATCTTGAAATGAAAAACCAACAACAAGTAACACACTTTGAGGTTTATCCAACTCCATTTGGAAAATACGTAGCATTTCATGGAAATGATTATTTAAGAATGTATCTTGCGATTCATATCCTGTTGGTGGTACAAATATCTGCTTATCTTCTTCTCTATTTACATAATTTGTTATAGATACACTATAATTGTCTGAATCTGGAGCATGAATTTTCTTCCAATTTACTGATCCATGTGGTTTTTATAAGCGAGATACTAGGGATCTCATCAATATAGTTATCCGAAAGCCCCTTATATGAAACCAAACGATTATAACTTGAACCATCCAAAATTCTCTCAAAATATCCTTTAGTTCCATCATTAAATACAAAGTTTTTAATACGAGATATAGAATCTACAGATTTTTCTATGTATAGATCATAATTAGTCGTAAATATATTGACATTCTTTTGGTGTCTGTCGAGAATTAGACCGCTCAAGAAGATTTACCAGTTCTAATACAAATTCACAATAACTTGTGTATACCTTTATCTTCATTTCCTTTTGACTTTTTGAAAGTCCGCTGGATACTTTAAAAATTTCTTCGCTAGCTCTTATAACTGCATCTAATAGTTTTTATTTCCACTTTCCGTAATTTTTTCTTCGCTCGCACCTGGGTTTTCTTCTTTGCTTCCTTGCCGATATTGTGACATTAAACCTATTTTTATCTCCTACAGAACAACCTGATCCTATTAAAATATTGAGGCTTTTTAGATACAGAAAGCTCACGGATCTCTCTCTACAATTCTGTTACTCATAATATTTTTATCCTTTCATTAAAAATTGCTGACTATTAAGAATGCCAGCTAATCCTACAACTGGCTGGCATTCTTAATATATATTTAGCCAGTGAAAATACGAGTGTTTTAGTTATCTTCCGACTGCTCACTCGGCTTCGGGTCTTCATTTACCCTGTTCCGAATGTGGTCAACAATACGTGCCACCGCCTCGCCAACAGGCACACCGTTCTCTTGTTTGTTGCCGCGGAAGCGGAAATGAGACTGCGCCAGCTTCCCGCATCCTCACCGCCAGCAATCAGGATGAACGGCACCTTCTCGGTAGAGGCGGTGCGAATCTTCTTCGTAAAACGGTCCGAACCGTAATCAACCTCAACGCGCACACCCTGCTCACGCAGCTTATCCGCAATCTCGGTCATATAGTCGTTGAAAGCCTCCGCCACAGGCACACAAATCACCTGCACCGGTGAGAGCCACGCCGGGAACGCACCCGCATAGTGCTCAGTCAGCACACCCAGGAAGCGCTCAATCGAACCGAACTTGGCCGAGTGAATCATCACCGGCTCCTGAATTGAGCCGTCCGCAGCCTGGTACTCCAAACCAAACCGGCTGGGCTGACAGTCATACTGCACGGTAGACATCTGCCAGGTGCGGCCAATCGCGTCCTTCGCCTGCACCGAAATCTTCGGTCCATAGAACGCGGCCCCACCCGGGTCAGGCACCAGCTCAAGACCGGTCTCCTTCGCCACCTGCTCCAGCACGGCGGTAGCCTGCTCCCACTGCTCATCGGTGCCGATAAACTTATCCTTCTTATCGCCCTCAGTATCGCGGGTCGAAAGCTCCAGGTAGAAGTCCGTCATACCGAAATCTTCCAGCAGGCTCAGCATGAAATTCAGCAGATGCCGCACCTCATCGGGTGCCTGCTCCTTCGTCACATACGAGTGGGAATCGTCCTGCGTAATCATGCGCACACGGGTCAAACCCTGCAGCACACCCGACTTCTCGTCACGGTACACGGTGCCGAACTCGAAGAAACGCAGCGGCAGCTCACGGTACGAACGCCCACGCGAACGGTAAATCTCGTTATGCATGGGGCAGTTCATGGCCTTCAAACGGTAGTTGCCGTTATCGAGCTCCATTGCCGGGAACATGCCGTCCGCATAGTACGGCAGGTGCCCGGACGTGTAGAACAGGTCTTCCTTCGAGATATGCGGGGTGCTCACGTACTGGAAGCCCTCAGCAATATGGCGGGCGCGCACATAATCTTCCATCTCGCGCTTAATCACGCCGCCCTTAGGGTGAATCACCGGCAGGCCGGGGCCAATATTCTTCGGGAACGAGAACAGGTCAAGCTCCTTGCCCAGGCGGCGGTGGTCGCGGCGCTCAGCCTCAGCGATACGGTGCTTATACTCCACCAGCTCATCCTTCGTGGGCCAGGCGGTACCGTAAATACGCTGAAGCATGGGGTTCTTCTCAGAACCGCGCCAATACGCGCCACCGGCACGCATGAGCGCGTAACCGTTAGCAATCAGCTTAGTATTCGGCAGGTGCGGGCCGCGGCACAGGTCATTCCACAGCACCTCACCGGTTTTCGGGTGCACATTATCATAAATCGTGATCTCGCCTGCACCAACCTCAACCGAGGCACCCTCGGCAGCATCGGCACCAGAACCGGGGCCTTGGCTGAGCTGAAAGCAACTCGAGCTTATACGGCCTCGTTCTTCATCTCTTCAACCGCTTCATCGTGGGTGACCACGCGGCGGCGGAACAGCTGGCCCGACTTGATGATCTTAATCATCGACTTCTCGATCTTCTTCAGATCCTCGGGGGTGAAGGGCTCAGCCACATCAAAATCAAAATAGAAGCCATCCGTAATATAGGGGCCAATGCCCAGCTTCGCGTCCTTGCGGTATTCCTGCACCGCCTGCGCCATCACGTGCGCCGCAGAATGGCGCAGCACATTCAAGCCATCCGGTTCGTCAATGAAAACGGGCTCAACGGTATCGCCCTCAGACAGCTTGTGAGAAAGGTCAACCAGCGTGCCATTCACGCGGGCAACCACAATCTTCGCGTTATCCGCAAAGAGTTCAGCGGCGGTGGCGGCAGTAACTTCGCGCTCCTCACCGGATACGCTGATCATGATGGGTGCTGACAGTTCAGCGGCAGACATGTGTCTCCTTTAGGTTAGGCACGGGGCCTACTCCCCCAGCGTACGGGGCCAGGGTAGGCGCAGCCGCGCGGACTAATCCGCACTGTACAGGTGCACGGACATCACCATTCTACGGCGTTCACAGCAGATTTTCAGGTAGCGGTGCGGTGAGCGTGTCTCAGCAGCCCCGCCGTCCCACTAGTTAAGCATGTTTTCCGGGGCATAAGCCTAGCCAAAGCTAAGCAGACATAACGTGTGCAAAAGCACATACTGGAAGGATAGGAAGTCACTGTGCCTTCATCGCTAAGGAGATAAGACCCATGACAGTTGTATCGAACACGTCCGAAGCTCTAGACTCCCCCTACACTAATGCCCTTGAGCATATGCTCGCCGAAACCCGCGCGCACGCCCTCGATTCCAGTGTTAAAGAAATTGACAGGCTCGCTATCGCGCATGACGCTTCGCACTACCTGCTGGTGCCCGCCGGAATCGTACGTCCCGATTCTGCGGAGGCGGTCGCCGATATTTTCCGTGCCGCCAGCGCCTTCAACCTGCCGCTCACCTTCAGGTCGGGCGGCACCTCTCTATCAGGGCAGGCAAGCGGCGACGGGCTGATGGTCGATACCCGCCGCAACTTCAAGAAAATTGAGGTGCTTGACGGCGGCAAAAGGGTGCGCGTTCAGCCCGGCGCCACGGTGATGGCGGTCAATAATATGCTGGCCCCCTACGGGTACAAGCTCGGGCCTGACCCGGCCTCATGGTCGGCATGCACTATCGGCGGGGTGGTCGCCAATAACTCCTCGGGCATGTCTTCCGGTACCGAGTTCAACACGTACAACACGCTGGAATCTATGGTGTTCGTGCTCCCCAGCGGAACCGTTATTGATACTTCTGCACCCGATGCGGATGCCCGCCTGCGCGCCCTGAACCCGAGATTCACGAGGGGCTGCTGCGCCTGCGCAAGCGTGTGGTCGAAAACCCGGAATCGGTTGCGCGCATCCGTCAGCAATACTCCATGAAGAACACCATGGGCTACGGCGTGAACTCCCTGCTGGATTACAGCACCCCGGTTGATATTCTGCAGCACCTTCTGATCGGCTCCGAAGGAACGCTCGGGTTCGTGGCGTCCGCAACCTACCGTACTCTGCCCATTCTTAAATTCGTCTCAACCGGCCTGCTCGTGTTCGACAACCCTGCTGGATGCCACCCGTTCCGTGCCGGAGCTTGTGGCCAACCACCTGGCCACGGTTGAGCTTTTTGGATGCCACCAGTATTCGGGTGGCGCAGCGTACCGGGCAGGCGGCGGAGGCTCTTGCCGCCATTGATGTGCGCGAGCATGCTGCTCTTCTTGTGGAATTTCAGGGTAATTCTGAGCAGGAGCTCACCGACCTCGCCCCTATCCGCCGCGCCCATGTTTGATGCCCTCCCGGTGGTGTCGCCAGTCACCATGACCAGCAAACTTTCCGAACGTAACGCACTCTGGGCTGCGCGGCGCGGACTGTACACCACGGTCGCAGGCAACCGCCCCACCGGCACGAACGCGCTGCTTGAGGACGTGGTGGTCCCGGTGGACGTGCTCGGTACCACCTGCCGCGATCTGACCGCTCTCTTTGACGCCCACGGCTACCAGGACTCGGTGATTTTTCGGGCACGCAAAAGACGGCAATATTCACTTCATGCTCAACGAGCAGTTCCGCGATGCCAAACAGCTTGTGCGGTACCGCGAATTCACCGAAGAAATGGTGCAGCTCATTCTGGAGGCCGACGGCTCACTCAAGGCAGAGCACGGAACCGGGCGTATATGGCCCCTGTTCGTGCGCCGCCAATTCGGTGACGAGCTCTTTGAGGTCATGCGTGAAATTAAACGCCTGATCGACCCGAAGGGCTTTTTGAACCCGGGTGTGGTTCTCGCCGAAGAAGACACCGATTACGCCACCGACCTGAAAGTCGCCGAAACCGTTGAGGAAGAAGTCGACCGGTGCGTGGAATGTGGGTACTGCGAGCCGGTGTGCCCCTCTAAGGATTTGACGCTGACCCCGCGCCAGCGCATTGTGCTGCGCCGCGAAATCGCTGCGGCAGAAGCTAACGGTGATACTAAACTTGCCGAGCGTCTGCGCCAAGAATACGAATACTACGGTGTGGATACCTGCGCGGTAGACGGCATGTGCGTTACGCGCTGCCCGGTGCTGATTAACACGGGTGATTTGGTGCGCCGGCTGCGTGCCGAGAACCAGGATGCTCTCGGTGCCGCCGGGTGGAAATTCGCCTCAAAACACTGGGGCACAATCGATAAAGTGGCGGGTAAAGCGCTCACGGCCGCAAAAATGCTGCCGTTCCCGGTGGTACGCGGAGCCACCGATATTGGCCGTAAACTCTTCGGCGAAGACCTGGTGCCCGCCTATAAGAAGGGGCTGTCTGCCGGTGGCGCGCCGCGCGTACCGCATACGGAAGCGAACCCCGATATCGTGTTCTTCCCTGCCTGCGTGAACGCCATGTTCGGCGGTGTTGATGGTGAAGGTAAGCACGACCCGGTGAACGCGACCCAGGCGTTCATTCGCCTCTGCGAGCGGGCGGGTGTGAAATACCGGGTTCCCGAAGGTATCGACCAAATGTGCTGTGGCACGCCGTGGAAGTCCAAGGGGTACACAGACGGCTACTCGATTATGAGCGACCGCGTGCTCAAAGCACTGTGGCAGGCGACCGACGGCGGACGCATCCCGATTGTGTGCGATGCTTCTTCATGCACCGAAGGCCTTGAGGTGATGCGCGCGAAAGTTGCCGCCGCCCTAGAGCATAAAATCACACAAGGTTTGGGAGCGGGCGAAGCAGATTACGCTCAGCTGAAGCTGATTGACTCGGTGCAGTTCGCCGCCGATACGCTGCTGCCGAAACTCACGGTGTCAGCTCCTCTGCCGTCGCTGGCGCTGCACCCCACCTGCTCAATGACTCATCTGGGTGTGCAGCCAGCATTTGAGAAGATCGCAAACGCCATGAGCGAGCAGGTGTACGTTCCCAAGAATTGGGGATGCTGCGGTTACGCTGGGTGACCGCGGTATGCTGCACCCCGAGCTCACGCAGAGCGCTACCCGTGCCGAGACCGCTGAGCTGAACGAGCACGAGTTCGCCGCATACATATCCTCAAACCGAACCTGTGAGCAGGGTATGACCGAAGCAACCGGTCACACCTTCCAGAACGTGTTGCAGCTTCTAGAGCGGGCCACGCGGTAAACCCCTGTTGCGCACGTGATGCGCGTACACAAAAAGACGGTGCCCTCACATCGGTAGGATGCGGGGGCACCGTCTATAAGTGTGTGAAACTTACGCTGCGTGCTGGCAGGTTGAGCAGGCGCAGTCCTCGCATGCGCAGTTAGCGCAGGAGTCGCTGCAGTGAGCGCACTCGCACACGGCGTGGTTGCAGGTGGGGCAAGCGCAATCGGCGCAGGTGCAGTTAGCGCACAGGTCGTTGCAGTTGCCGCAGGAACAGGTGTTGCACTCGTCGTAGTGGCCATCGTGCTCACGGTGTGCGTGGCCATCGTGCAGGTAGTCCACGTGATCCAGGTGAATCACTGCCTGGTGCCCGCAGTTGGGGCCGTGGGTGTGAGCATGTGCCTCGGAGTGACGGTGCGGTGCTACGGTGGTCATGATTGCTCCTTAGTGTGGGCATGCACATCAGTAACGATGTGACTAATATGATGATCCTTCAAGCTGTATATGGTGGCCCCTGCCCTGCTGCTGCCCTCAACAACATGCGCTTCACGCAGAATACGCAGGTGGTGCGAGGCAAGCGGCTGGGGAGATACCCAAGCACGAATGCAGTTCGCTAACGCTGTGTGGGCGCTCCACAAGATGATGGGCAATAGCTAGGCGTAACGGGTGGGCCAATGCTGAAAAAATAGCCACCGATGCGCCAAACTCATGTTCCCAATCTTTATGGGCTGAACCATTTTCCATAAAGACAACTTTATATAAAAGCAGGTTTATATGTCAACCGTTGTCTGCTCCGCACAAAAATATTACACAGCGAAAAACACCCCGCAGGTCAGCCCGCGGGTGTTTTTCGATATAAAGCTCTGAACGAAACCTTACAGGGTCACGCCCAAACGAGCCGCCAAAATATCGCGGATTAGCTCAGCCCCGCCCACCGGTGCCGCCGCACCGGTGCTCGTCGTCTGGGCACGTGTGAGGGCATCAATAGCCCACGCATCCAGGGCTTTGAGCGCCTCGGGTGCGTTCAGATCATCCGCCAAATACCGCGTACCTTATCTCAGAGTCTTGACGGCGCCCTCCAGTATCATCCCCGGTGGCTGCCGCAATGGCATGGCGGTACGTCTCAAGGCGCGCATCCGCCTTATGCAGCAAATCATCGGTCCAGAACCAGTCAGACCGGTAATGGTTATCAAGAATCGCCAGGCGGATCGCGTTCGGGTCAACACCGGCTGCACGCAGCTTAGAAACCAGCACCAAATTCCCGCGCGACTTACTCATCTTATGCCCGTCAAGACCCACCATGCCTGTATGCGCGTAGTGGGGGGCGTGCGGGCCGGTGATCCACCGCCCACGAATGCCCCGCCCCCAAATCATGGTGCGGGAACGTCAAATCTGAGCCGCCCGCCTGCACCGTCAGCGGCCCATTCACAAAACGGCGGGCAATCATAGTGCACTCAATATGCCAACCGGGCCGGCCTGACCCCAGCACACCGGCCTCCCACGACGGTTCACCCTCGCGGGCGGCACGCCACAGCAGCGGGTCCAAGGCATCACGTTTGCCCGGGCGGTCGGGGTCACCGCCGCGCTCTGCGAAAATGCTCAGCATCTCCTCACGGCTCATATGGCTCACCTGCCCCGGCGCCCACGAGTACCCTTCCTCATTCGCCGGTAGTGCCTGGGTCGCTTTCACATCCAGGTAAATATCCCCGTCAGGATGCTGCACACCCTTCTCGTCCGTAAACCCCGGCACACGGTACGCCAAGCCACGCTCCAGCAGACCCTCAACCACGGGGAACAGCCAATCAATCGACTCGACCACCCCCAACATAATGATCCGGCGGCAGCACATTCAAAGCCGCCATATCGGTGCGGAACAGCTCCGTCTGGTCTTCCGCAAGCTCTTGCCAATCCACGTTCGTGGCGGTTGCGCGCTCCAACAGCGGGTCGTCCACATCCGTAACGTTCTGCACGTAGGTCACCTCGACCCCGGCGTCCCGCCAGGCGCGGTTACAGGTCAAAAGCCACATAGGTGGATGCGTGCCCCATATGCGTGGCATCGTACGGGGTGATACCGCACACGTACAGTCCCGCTTTCTTTGGTTCTTCAAGCTGAACCACGGTATTTGCGGCGGTATCAAAGATACGCGGTAGCGGCGCCGAACCGGGCAGAGAAACAGGGGCGGGCGCATCCCAAGCACGCATGAGCATCCTTTCAAAGGCATAAAAATATCACCTACAAGAATACCCGCTTGCGGTAAACCGCAAACGGGTATTTCTGTGCGCCAAGCGGCAAGCGAAATTCTAGGAGGAAATCACCCCGAACCCCAGACCCAAGAAAATAAGCGCCGCAAGCAGAATACGGTACCACACGAACAAGCCGTACGAGTTCGACGAAACATACTTCAGGAACCAAGCAATCATTAGGTACCCCACGCCGAAAGCAATCACAGTTGCCAGCAGGGTGGAAGGAATACCGTAGTAGCCGCCCGCCTCGTGCCCGGTAAACACTTAAACGCCTTATACAGGCCCGAAGTGAACACCGCAGGCAGCGCCAGCAGGAACGAGTAACGTGCCGCCGACCTCACGGGTGTAGCCCATGAACAAGCCCGCCATGATCGTACCGCCAGAGCGGGAAACACCCGGGATCAGGGCGAGCGCCTGCGCGCACCCATACACCAGGCCATGGCCCAAGGTAAGATCTTTAATCTTCCGCTGCTCCTTGCCGAACCGGTCAGCCAGCCCCAGGAACACTGCGAACACGATCAGCATGGTGCCAACAATCCACAGGGACCGGAAGGTGGAGTCAATGTAGTCTTCTAGAACCAGACCGAGAATGCCGATGGGGATGGAACCGATAATGATGAGCCAGCCCATCCGCGCGTCCGGGTTGCTGCGCTTAACCCGGCCGGTGAGTGAGCCGAACCAGGCCGAAATAATGCGCACAATATCACGCCAGAAGTAGAGGAGCACAGCGGTTTCGGTGCCCAGCTGGGTGATCGCGGTGAACGCAGCGCCCGGGTCGGCTTTCTCAGGCAGCAGCTGCCCCACAATACGCAGGTGCGCCGAGGACGAAATTGGCAGAAACTCGGTGAGGCCTTGCACCAGGCCCAGAATAATAGCTTGAATCCATTCCACGCCTTCCAGCATACCCCACAGCGCCTATGAACTTTGAGAGCAGAAAATAGGGGTGTAAAGATTCTATGGTCTTTAGTGGTTGGGAAAACCGCTGAGGGCCGCCCGTCCATGCGCTTTCCTGGTGAGGGGTATCCCACACACTAAACGGTGGCCCCGGATGAAGCAATGGGGTGCTTCTCAACCGTAGGCCACCGCTTAGTTGCAGGTGGTTTCTGCCTTTCCAGACTACGCGCTCAGCTATACGTCACGCAGGGCGCGGTTTACCGCCGAGATCATGGCTTTCAATGCGGCGCGGGTGGTGGAGCTGTCGATGCCAATACCCCACAGCACACGCGTATCGACGGCTGCCTCAATGTAGCAGGCGGCGTTCGCTGCTGAGCTGGAGGAGAGGGTGTGCTCCGAGTAGTCCATGACCCGAATGTCTACGCCCTCAGCGCTGAGCACGTTCTGCAGCGCATCCACGGGGCCGGTACCGGTGCCGGTGCGGTTGTAGGTGCGGCCTTCAACGTTCAGGCTCACGCGCAGAGTGGTTGCCCCCGTATCCGCCGAGTCAATGTTAATCGACTCGATACGGTACTTACCCCAACGTTCCTGATCCTCAGGGGCAGGCAGGTACTCGTCCGTGAAAATGTTCCACAGCTTCTGCGGGGTCATCTCCCCGCCCTCAGTGTCGGTGCGTTCCTGCACGATCTGGGAGAACTCAACCTGGGCGCGGCGCGGCAAATCCAGCCCGTACTCGCTCTTCAGCAGGTACGCCACCCCGCCCTTCCCAGACTGCGAGTTCACACGAATCACGGCCTCATAGCTGCGGCCCACATCGCGCGGGTCGATCGGCAGGTAGGGGACCTCCCATGTCACCTCGTCAATCGTTTTGCCCTGCTGCGCGGCTGATGCCTCAAGAGCCTCAAACCCCTTCTTTAATAGCGTCCTGGTGCGACCCCGAGAAGGCCGTGAACACCAGGTCACCGCCGTAGGGGGAACGCTCGTGCACGGGCAGCTGGTTGCAGAACTCAACGGTTTTACGGATCGAATCGATATCAGAGAAATCGATCTGCGGGTCAATGCCCTGCGTGTACAGGTTCAGCCCCAGCGTCACCAGGTCTACGTTGCCGGTACGCTCACCGTTACCGAAACAGGCACCCTCAATGCGGTCGGCCCCCGCCAGGTACCCCAGTTCGGCTGCCGCCACGCCCGTGCCGCGGTCATTGTGCGGGTGCAGGGACAGCACAATGTGTTCACGGTTCTTCAGGTTGCGGTGCATCCACTCGACGGCGTCCGCGTAAACGTTCGGGGTGGCCATCTCAACGGTGGCGGGCAGGTTCACGATCAGCTCTTTACCGTCTACGCCCACACCTAATTCGTCAGCGACAGCGTTGCATACGCGCGCTGCGAATTCCAGTTCAGTGCCGGTGAATGACTCTGGCGAGTACTCGTAGAGCACATTCGTGTTAGAGATCATCTGCTCTTCAAACTTCTTGCACAGGCGCGCGCCCTGTAACGCGATGTCCAGAACGCCGTCCTCATCACGCTGGAACACCACGCGGCGCTGCAACACAGAAGTTGAGTTATAGAAGTGCACAATAGCGTTTGGGGCGCCCTCAATGGCCTCAAACGTGCGGGCAATCAGGTGTTCACGGCATTGCACCAGCACCTGGATTGTCACATCATTGGGGATGTGCCCGTCTTCGATGAGGGTGCGTACGAAGTCGAAATCGGTTTGTGAGGCTGAGGGGAAGCCCACCTCAATTTCTTTGTACCCCATGCGCACCAGCAAATCGAACATGGCGAGCTTACGCTCAGTGTTCATGGGGTCAACCAGGGCTTGGTTGCCGTCACGTAAATCAACAGCGCACCAGCGTGGGGCCTGTGTAGCGACCTTGTTCGGCCATGTACGGTCGGGCAAATCAACGGCGATCTGCTCGTGGAACGGACGGTACTTGTGCACCGGCATGGGTGAGGGAGTCTGACGGTTCTGCATATTCATTCCTGTGAGGTCTTGTGCCTAAGGCACATGGTGGGTGCCGCAATATATCGCTGGAACGGGTGCGGCTCTTAGGGTTAAGCGAACCCCGCCCCAGCAACTAAGGGTTAGAATCCTCACGCCGGTATCGTTCATACCTTTTACGCTACCACGCCGAAGAGCCGCCCACCCGCCACATACACCCCTGCTTTCACTATGCGATACAAAAAGCTGGGTGACGCGCTCAATATGCGTCACCCAGCTTTTCTGCACGCTTGGGGTTATTGGCCCCAGCCCGCTAGTTGAAGGCGAAGGCGTGCTGGCAGGTTTCCTGATCAGCAGTCTGTCCCGTTTGCGTTGCCCGCGATCTGCGCCTCCTGCTTCTCCATGGTCTCGCCCTTGGGGAAGTCGGTGCCAACAGTCACAGTCACACCGGTTGCCTCCGCGCTTTCAGAGACTCGGCCAATGTTGAGCTTAGCGGCAATCTCACGTGCCTCAGCCTCATGCCCGGCCGCGTAGGTGACGGCGGAGAACTGTGCCGCCTCAGCGGCGGAGGTGGGGGCCACGTTCGTGTACCCCAGCCCGCTCACTACCTGGCTAATAGCCGCGCCGCGTCCCTCCAGGTTGGTTGCGTTCACCACGGTAACATTCGTGGAATGGTCAGCCGGTGCGCTCTGCTCTTTGGGCTGCTCCTGCGCTGCGGGGGCGGCCTTCTCCACCTTCAGCGACTGGTCATCCTGCAGGCGTTTGAAGACGGAGTCTGCTTCGGAGGTGACCTGCAGACGGTTATTGTCTTGGCTCCACGGCTCGGTGGGCACGGTAGCGAACACCACCTGCGAGAGGTCCACGCCGCCTAGGGTGCCGCCGATACCGACCAGCTCGTTAATATTGCCCAGGCCCTTATCCACGGTCACGTTCTGGGTGATAGCCTCGGCAATATTCACCATCCGCGAGGGGTTAGACAGGGTGCCTTCGGCTTTCACCTTACGCAGCAGGGCCGCCATGAACCCCTGCTGGGCTTGAATACGACCAATATCGGAGCCGTCACCAAAGCCGTGGCGTGAACGCAGGAATGCGAGCGCCTGCTCGTCCTCAACAGTTGACCGGCCGGCGGGAAGTTTCAGGTTGGTGTACTCGTCATCAATCGGCTTATCGACGCACACCTCAACGCCGCCTACAACCTTCGACAGCTCTTTCACGGCGTTGAAGTCGACCAGCATGAAGTGGTCAATTTGCACACCGGTGAGTTTACTGATGGTCGCCACAGTGCAGCCTGGGCCGCCCCGCCCCAAAGACTCGTTAATCTGTACGCCGTCCTCAGCGGGGTACACTTTGCCGTCAGGGTCGGTGCATTAGGGAATGGACACCATCAAGTCACGCGGGAATGAGAGCACGTTTACGTTCTTACGGTCTTTGCTGATGTGCAGGAGCATCATCACGTCAGCGCGGGCGGCTTTGCCGTCGTCTTCACCGTATGAACCGTCGGTACCGGCACGCGTGTCTGAGCCAATCACCAGGATGTCGAGTGCGCCGTTCTCCAGCGCCCCCTGGTAGTCACCAATGTTTAGCTCATTGGTGTGCAGGTTAGCGCGCAGGCGTAACGCGATGGCGCCGCCGAAGCCTAACACGACAAGTAGCATACAGGCGCTGAACAGGGCGATCCACTTATTGCGTGCAGACTTCATGATGCTGCTGCGCATATGGCGGCCGCTGCTGATCATAGGAGGTTTTTCTGTCATACCTTCTTGCTTTCTGCGGTGGGTTCAGGCGAGTACTAGAAACCGAGGCGGTTTAGTGCCCGCGGGTCAGACTGCCATTCTTTGGCGACTTTCACGTGGATGCCCAGATACACGCGGGTGCCGAGCATCGTTTCGATTTGTTCGCGTGCTTTCGCACCAATTTTACGCAGGTTTGACCCGCCTTTGCCGATAATGATGGCTTTTTGCGAGTCGCGCTCGACGTAAAGATTAACGTGAACATCAAGGAGAGGGTTGTGTTCAGGGCGCCCCTGGCGAAATTCCATTTCTTCAACAGTAACAGCTATCGAATGGGGCAGTTCTTCACGGGCGCCTTCAAGAGCTGCCTCACGCACAAGCTCTGCAATGAGCGTGGCTTCTGGCTCGTCGGTGAGCTCCCCTGCGGGGTAAAGAGGCGGGGATGTGGGGGTGTAACTTGCCAGCAGGTTAGCGACCGCATCCACCTGAAAATCTTGTACCGCTGAGACCGGGATAATATCTGCCCAGCCGCCTTTACCGTCCACGGGCAGAGGTTCTTCCTGTACGGTTCCTGCCGCGCGGCGTGCTGCCGGGCCGCTGCCTTTGGCGAAGGGAACGGCGTCGTTTTTACGCGCCTTTTTGGGGTTGCTCCCCTGCTTGGTGCGGTGTGTTGCTCGTTGAGCGCGGCTGGCGCGCTCTGCGCTCATGACTTCTTCGCCTAGCGCCTGAACCGCTAGAAGCTGTTCGGTGAGCTGCTCATTTCCCACCGTGTCGGCTTTGGTAACGATCGCCACCACAGGCTTATTGCTGGCGGCCACAAGCTGCGAGGCGATGTACCGGTCGCCGGGGCCGATTTTCTCGTTTGCGGGGATGCAGAACCCGAGCACATCCACCTGTGAGAGGGTTCCAGCCACCAGGTCGTTCAGCCGCTCCCCAATAGCGTGCGGGGCCGGTGAATACCGGGGGTGTCAATAAGGATCAGCTGGTAGTCGTCCTTGTGCTACAATACCGCGGATGGTGTGACGCGTGGTTTGCGGACGGTTGGAGGTAATCGCCACTTTCTGCCCCACCAGAGCGTTGGTGAGAGTGGACTTCCCCGCGTTGGGGCGTCCCACCAGTGACGCAAACCCGGATCGGAAACCCTCCGGGTAGCTAGGTAAGGGCGCTGTAAGGTCGATGTCCATTAATTCCTCCATGATGTAAGTGAAAATTCTATAGAGTGAGTCTGAAAATTATCTGTGAACCAGCTGCGCGGGTGTTTGTTTACCTCAGGTTTATTGCGCACCTGTTCCGCATCATGCACGGGGTGCGGGGCTATTCGTCGGTCTCTTCATGTGAGTGGTTCTGTTGGGCTCATGCGGGGGCTGTGCCCACACGAGCAGCGTGTCGATCTGGTGGCGGCGCCCGCCAGCGCTTATCGCCCGAATGTGGATGCCGTTAACTGTCACTTCAGCACCGACAATGGGTACTTTCCCCAGGTTTTTGGCGAGCAGACCGCCGACGGTGTCTACTTCTTCGTCCTCTAGGTTAATACCGAAAATCTCCCCTAACTGTTCAACCCCCAGCCGGGCGGACACTTTGAAACTGCCGTCTTCTTGCAGGGCGTAGTCGGGCTTCTCGTTATCGTACTCGTCGGAGATGTCCCCCACCAGCTCTTCAATAATGTCTTCTAAGGTGATCATTCCGGCGGTGCCGCCGTACTCATCCACCACAATGGCAACGTGGGTAGATTCACGTTGCATACGGCGCAATAGGTCTAGTGCCGGCTTCGACTCGGGCTCAAAATGTGCCGGGCGCATGAGTGAGATGATGGTGGGCTCCTCGCCGCCGTGGGCGCTATCGGCGGTCGCCAGGCGGGCCCGCACCGCATCTTTAAGGTACAGAATACCCAGAATGTCGTCGGTTGATTCACCGATCACAGGCATCCGGGAGTAGCCGGAGCGAAGAAACAGCGTGGTGGCATTTTTGAGGGTTTCGTTTGCCTCAATGGTGAGCATGTCGGTGCGGGGCACCATGATGGAGCGGATACGCGTATCGTCCATCTCAAAGACAGACTGCACGATCTGCGCCTCATCGCCCTCAATGGTTTCAGCCTCTGAGGCGCGGTCCAGAAACTCACGCAGCTCCTCCTGAGCGAAAACTCCTTCGGGTGCGGCCGGGGTGCGCCGGGGCGAGAATACACGCACCAGCACATCTAAGGCACGGGTGATAGGCCCCAGCAGCAGCGCCGTGTAATAGGTGGGTGCTGCGAGCATTTTCAGCACGGCCACAGACCGGTTACGCCCCGTAGCGCGCGCCCCCACACTCAGCAGCGGGTACCCCGCCAGGGACACCACCCCAAGAGTGAGCACCGCCGCAACACTGTGCTGGTCAATCAGCTCAAGGATCGCAAGCATCGTCGTCAAACTAGCGATGGCGGTGCTGAGGATACGCGCTAACCGTAGCGGGTGCGTGTACCTCTCAGATTCTCCCCCGGTGGCGTGCTCAAGCACCTGCGCCAGCCGCGTGTGTGGGCGTTTGAGCGCCAGCTCTTGGGCTTCCTGGTGCGGTAAATAGGTGAAAGCAGTCTCGGCTGCGGTAATGGTGTACGCGCAGGTGGCCGCAAGTACCGCTGCGGAAAGCAGAAGTAAGAAAGTCACGGAAGGGTCCTCAGTGGCGGGTCTCGACGGGGGCGGGACGGCCCAGGAACTCTTCAAGGATGCTGCGCTGAATACCGAACATTTTCGGCCTCTTCCGCGGCGGTACCGTGGTCATACCCTAAACAGTGCAGGATCCCGTGCACGGTAAGCAGGCACAGTTCATCAAGGGTTGAGTGCCCGGCCTCGGCGCCTTGGCGTGCGGCCACCGGGGGGCAGAGCACAATATCGCCCAGCATCCCCGTAGCTGGTTCGGTGTCTGTGCCGGGGGTCAGCTCATCCATGGGGAAGCTCATGACGTCGGTAGGTCCGGGAAGGTCCATCCATTCAAGGTGTATCCGCTCCATCTCACGCTCATTCACAATAGCAATGGAGAGGTACGTACTCTGGCTGACCCGCATCCGGTTAAAGGCGTGCTCAACCAGCCGGGTCAGTACCGCAGTGTCAACAGCTGCGAAAGACTCCCGAACCAGCGCATCGGTTTCTGGTTCGGTATCGGTGTCTGGCTCCTCAATCTCAAATTCTAGCTCCGCCACCGGTTAAGCCTCCTTACCGGTTCCGGGAGTCTCGCGCCCGGCCTCTGCGGGGGCATCCCCGTTAATACCGGCACGATCCAGCAGCTTCTCAGCCGCCGCCTCAATCGTGGCACGCTTGACCTTCCGGTTACGTTTGCGTTCCATCGCCTTCTGGTCTTCACCCCACCGGTCGTAAGCTGAGACAATATTCGACACTAAAGCGTGACGCACCACATCTGAGGATTCAAGGACACAGAATTGAATGTCCTCAACGCCCTCAAGAATATTACGCACCTGCTTTAAGCCGGAGGCCTGCCCGCCCGGCAGATCAACCTGGGTCACGTCCCCGGTAATGACCATCTTCGACCCAAAACCCCAGGCGCGTGAGGAACATTTTTCATCTGCTCCGCGGTGGTGTTCTGGGCTTCGTCCAGAATAATGAACGCATCATTGAGGGTACGCCCGCGCATATACGCCAGCGGGGCCACCTCAATTGTGCCCGCCTCCATGAGCTTAGGGATTGTCTCGGGCTCCAGCATATCGTGCAGCGCATCGTACAGGGGCCGTAAGTACGGGTCGATCTTATCGTTCAGGGTGCCCGGCAGAAACCCCAGGCGCTCCCCCGCCTCCACAGCGGGGCGGGTCAGAATAATACGGTTCACCTCGCGGGACTGCAGCGCCTGCACCGCCTTAGCCATCGCTAAATATGTTTTACCCGTACCGGCTGGGCCAATACCAAAAATGACGGTGTTCGCATCGATCGCATCCACATACTTCTTCTGGTTTATGGTTTTGGGGCGGATCGTGGTTCCCCGCGTTGACAGGATGCTCGCCGATAGGGAACGGGCGGGATCTTTTAGCTCATCGGTGAGCATACCCATGAGGCGGTGAATGACCTGCACCGTAATTTGTGTATCGTGGCTGGCTAATACCCGCAGCTCATTGAGCAGTTTAGCGGCGGTGTTCACCGACTCAGACGGGCCGGTAATCAGCAGGTCAAGCCCTTTAGGGTGCACGCTGATGCTCTCAAAATAGTCCTCAATCAGTGACAGGTAGGCATCTTGCGGCCCGAGCACCGCCACCATCTCTGCGGCGCTCTTAAAAGAGACTGTGCGGGCCGTTGAAAGCGGTCGGGAGGTAGTTGTCATATCAGCTCCTTGGCTAGTGTATAAACCTTAAGTATAGCCGTGCCTACCACCTGCCCAGGGCAATATTAACGGCGCATAACCCTGCGGATCCTGCGGTTGAGGAACGCAGCACCTCGGTGCCTAAAAGGGCTAGGGATGCGCCCGCCTGCGTGAACATCTCAACTTCACGTTCGCTGATGCCCCCTTCGGGCCCGACCACCAGGTAAATCTCACCCAGCCGTTCCCCGGCGCTTTGCCCCAGTAGAGTGGTGAGGCGTTCACTCGCTTGCTCGTGCAGTATAAAAACCGCCGCCCCCTGTGCCCTCACCTCGGCAATAAGCTCCGCAAGTTCGGGGGTCGAGTGCAAATCATATACGGTGGGGATACGGGAACGGCGCGACTGTTTCGCCGCAGCCACAACGGTATTCCGCCATTTCGTGTGAGCCTTAGCGGCCCGTTCCCCTTTCCACCGCACAATTGAGCGGTCTGCGCCCCACGGCACAACCCCTGTGACGCCCAGCTCGGTGGCTGTCTCAATGGCCTGCACATCGCGCCCGTCCTTAGCGAGCGCCTGCACCACATACACCTCCAGGGGGTTCTTATCATGTTGAATCTCAATGATACGCACCCTGATGCCGCCGGCGGTTGTTGCTTCAACGGTGCCTAATGCCCGCCGCCCCTGCCCGTCAGCGAGGTCGATGCGTTCACCGTTCTCAACACGTTTCACCTTCGCGTGGTGCCCTTCGGGGCCGGTAAGTTCGAAGTCCGTCCCCGGGGTGAGCGGGTCAAACTCCTGCGGTGCTATGTAGAAAACGGGTGCGCTCATCGTGCCTTCCTGGGTTAAACAGGCGGGTGGCCGCCTTCGGCAGGGGCCACCCACATCTGTGCGTTATTTGAATTGCTCTTTGAGCTTGGAGAACAGCCCGTGTTTTTGTTTCACGTGGCTGCCTTCCTGCAGGTTCTCCCCGCAGTTCGGCGAATTGCCGCAGCATGGTGCGCTGCTCCTCATTCAGGTTGGTGGGGGTGGTGACCTGGATACGTACCCGCAGGTCACCGCGGCGGTCCTCATGCAGGCGGGCTGCACCCAGCCCGGGTAGGGTGACGGTGTCTCCGCTTTGGGACCCGGCGGGGATGTTGACCTGCTGCTGTCCGTCGAAAGTTTCCAACGGGATGACGGTGCCAAGGGCGGCAGCCACCATGGGTACGTTCACGGTGGTGAGCAGGTCGTCACCTTCACGGTTAAAGTACTTATCGGATTTGATCCTCAAATCAATGTAAAGGTCGCCGTTCGGTCCGCCGTTGAGGCCAGCCTCACCCTTGCCGCGCAGGCGGATGCGGGCGCCGTCGTTCACCCCGGCAGGTACGGTGAAGGTGACCGGTTCGTTGGCCCTGACCCGGCCTTTACCGCTGCATTCGGCGCAGGGGTGCTTAATGACGGTGCCGTACCCGTGGCAGGTGGGGCATTCAACCTGCTGCATGACGGTTCCAAGGATGGACTGCACCCGGCGCTGCATGTACCCCGCACCGTGGCAGGTGTCGCATGTTTCAGGGTGCGTGTCGGGGGCGGTGCCTTCGCCCTGGCACGACTGACAGGTGACAGCGGTTTTAAGGTCAATAGTTTTTTCTACACCGAACACGGCATCGCGCAGGCTGATGGAGACGTTAATAAGAGAATCTTGGCCCTGGCGCACACGGGAGGCAGGCCCGCTCTGCTGACCGCCGGTGAACATGTCAAAGAGGTCTTGGAAACCGAACCCGGCACCACCAAACCCGCCGAATCCGGCGCCCCCGAACCCTCCAGCGCGTCCTTGCTCGTCGCCAGTTGCATCGTAGATACGGCGTTTCTCGGTGTCTGAGAGCACCTCATAGGCGAGGGTTACTCGTTTAAATTCTTCGGCGGCATCAGCCGAAGGGTTCACATCGGGGTGTAGCTGGCGTGCCTTCTTACGGTACGCCTTTTTAATCTCTTCGGGGCTGGCGTCTTTGGAAACGCCCAGGGTTGCGTAGTGATCGCTCACGTGCTTGTTTATCCTTGTTATCTTTCAGAGGCCGATTACGCGGCGGTTGGTGTGTTGCACAGTGCCCGCGGTTGAATATTGTAGCGGATACATCCCATGCGCACTCAATGCGGAGGTTATGCGCAGCATGAGTCACTTACATCGGTGGTTCCCCTTAGCTGTGGGGCGCACCGGTTGCCGGTCATAGCGTGGGGCGCCGTAGGGCAGGCACTCATACCGTAGTTTATGCTACCAGCTACCGCCCAGTGCGCAGACAGCCTTTCGCCCACGGCGAGTTATCGGTTCCCTTAGAATGGGAGGGTTCACCACACGAGCATGGGAGGCACTATGAGCGAGCGTTACGGCTGGGGCGCGCAAGATATTACCAGTGATGCGATGAACCGTCGCCCACCGGCCCCGCGTCAGATACCGCTGCAGCGCGGCCTGCTTCTTGAGGACACCCAGAGCGGTTGGGTGGGTGAGGTGGTACGTGCCGAACGTATCGGGGGTGAGCTGGTGTTCGGCCTTGAAGACGCGCGCGGGCGTGTACGTAATTTCCCCCTCGGGCACGGTTACCTGCTGGAGGGCGAGCCTATTGAGGTCATCGCCCCGGCTGCTCGCAAAGCGCCCGCGAAGAAAAATTTCGCGGTCCGGTTCTATCGCGGTGCAGAACGCCCCCGCTCGGGTTGCCCGCGCCTCCCGCATCTGGGTTGAAGGAACGCATGACGCGGAGCTGGTTGAGAAAGTGTGGGGCCACGATTTGCGGGTGGAAGGCATTGTGGTGGAGCCGCTGCACGGCGTGGACGACTTAGCTGCCGCCATCCGGAGCTTTAGTCCCGCACCGGGGCGCCGCCTGGGCATTCTGGTGGACCACCTGGTTGAGGGGCACCAAGGAGCAGCGGATTGTTGCTGAGGCGTTGGCTGTTCCAGGTGCGGCTGGGAACGTCAAAATTGTGGGGCACCCTTTTATTGATATTTGGCAGGCTGTGAAACCCGCAAAACTCGGGTTAAAAACGTGGCCCGCAGTGCCGCACGGGGAAGACTGGAAGAAAGGTACGCTCCGTCGGTTAGGTCAGCCGCACGCCACGCAAGAAGATGTGGCGAACGCCTGGAAGCGCATCCTATCTCGGGTGGATTCATACACGGATCTCGATCCGGCCCTGCTGGGCCCAGTGGAATCACTCATTGATTTTCTAACCGAGCCGGGGTCCTAGAAAGCAGCTTCAAGTTGCCGCAAATAGCCTCCCACAAGGGAAGAAAATCAAAAAATTTTCTCAAAAACCCGCTGTCAATGTCTCGCAACGGTTATTTAGGGCTCCCAAACCCGGTACAATAAAGCTTGCTACCACCCACGATTCTGCGCGATGGTAGCCACTATACAAAACGCTCAAACAATACACAGGATACTCGTGACTCACAATACTCAGTCGGCAAGTTCTGAGCTTTCCGAAGCTAAAGAACGTACCATTGCTTCTTTTGCGCACTTCGGCGGCATCCTTGGGTTTCTTCCCTCCGCCGCGATCTATCTCAAGTACCGCGGGCGTGGCACAGGGTTCGCTGAGCAAGAGGCGCGTGAAGCGATGGACTTTACTCTTGTTCCCAGTATCGTCATTCTTGTTTTTATGGTGGCCAGTCTGATCCCGAACATCGGGAATGTTGCTTTACCCGCTGCCGCGCTCGCCTGGATTTTCATGGCGATTGGGGCAATGCTTGGCGGGTCGAAAGCGTCTAAAGGGTACGCGTACACGTACCGTTTCACCCCGCGCCTGCTGGAGAAATCGTACTTCAATAAGAACTAGAATCCCGATACTTTTACTATTGATGCCTTGCTACCCGGGCGGCTCTGCTCGAGGTACAGTTATGCCGTTGTGTGGCAGCATGTCAAAAGCATAGGTACAACGTGCCAACAGGCACCGCATATTGGGTGTAGATGCAGCTGTGGGCCTCCGACACCGGAGACCCACAGCCGTATTCACTCAACTTCAGCAAGGAAGTTATGTTTTTGAAATCTTAAACATAACTCACCCGCCGGGTACAGTTTATCTAACATTCAATCTGATGTCTAACAGATTCGATGAACTTCCATAAGGTTAAACCTTAAATATAATCATTAGGTGCTGTGATCAATCTCTGGGAGTAGTTCACGGGTCACGGCGTCTCCCAGAAGCCTGCCGCGTAGCGTAAGACGCACCCGTGCGTGAGGATCCGGTTCTGCGTTTGCGGTCAGAGCCTTTGGCTCAATCAGCCCCTGAGCTATCAGCCATCGCAGCGAAGCCCCGAGTTCTTGAGGGTCGTGCACCGCCAGCAGCTCACGTACCGGCAGCCCCTCCCGCACCCTAATCATGAGCATAATCGTCTCAAACGCCCGGGTGGGGGCATCCAGAATCTCACGCGCAGCTGCCGGGGACTGCCCGGCCCGTACACGGTACGCATAAGGAACAGGGTGTTTAAGGTTCCACCACCGGGTACCGTTAAAGGTGCGAATGGCCCCCGGGCCAATTCCCCACCAGTCCTGGTTACGCCAGTACGCCAAATTATGGTCGCTGCGGGTCTGCGGCGATGAGGAATAATTCGACACCTCATACCAGCTGTACCCGGCGTCGGTGAGATACTCCTCCGCGAGCAGGTACATATCGGCCATCAGGTCGTTATCTGGCATGGTGTAGTCGCCGCGCCGGATCTGTGCGGCAAGTTTGGTACCATCCTCGACAATGAGCGAATACGCCGAGATGTGGTCGGGTCGGTACGAAATTGCGGCTTTCACGCTGCGCCGCCACTGTTCCAGTGTCTCACCGGGCGAACCATAAATCAGATCAACCGAGACCTGCAGGCCAGCTTCTTGTGCCCACGCAATAACTTTGGGAACATTCGCGGGGGTGTGGGTACGGTCAAGCACCTGCAGCACCTCAGGAACTACGGACTGCATGCCGAAGGAAACACGCGTGAATCCCCCCTCCTTGAGGGCGAACAGATCGTCACGGGTCACCGAATCCGGGTTAGCTTCGGTGGTGATTTCAGCGCCCGTTCTGATTCCAAAAACATCCGCTGCGGCCTGCAGAATACGCACCAGATCTTGCGCGGGAAGTTTCGTGGGCGTGCCGCCGCCGAAGAACACCGTGTGCAGCGGGCGCCTTGCCACCCCGGATGCTTCAAGTGTTCGGGCGGCAAAGAGAATCTCGGCAATGGCATCGTCTGCGTAAGTGCCCAGCCCTATCCCGTCACCGAAATCTTCGGTGGCGTACGTGTTGAAAGTCGCAGTACCCGCACCGCACCGAACAGAACGGAATATGCACATAGAGGCTGAAATCACGGTTCTCACAGCCCCGGACGGAGGACGCGGGTATACGCCCATCATGAGGCGCGGGCGCGCCAGAGGGCTGTGCGGGTGCCAAGCGGGGTGCCTCCAATCCGGTGGTTTGATGAGAAACCACATCATTATACCGAGCTAAAGAAGTGACTGAATAAGTTGGCGGGTACATCTACGCCCGGTAGTCTTAAACACATGAATCTGCTGACACACGCTGAGAATCGTCGTCTTCTTCTCCCTTACACAAACGAAGATAAGACGCGTGCTGAACTGGGACAAGTTTTTACTCCTGCATTAGTCGCTAAAACTATGGCGTCTATGCCCCAACTACCAACTTTTGGCACAATTCGTATTTTAGATCCAGGAGCCGGTACTGGAATTCTCACTGCGGCGTTTGTTGAAAGGGTGCTTCAAGAGAGGCCTGACCTGTCCATACACGTCACCACTATAGAGACAGATCCACGTATGGTTTCTGAACTTGAAAAAACCCTAGCAGAGTGCCGTTCGTACGGGGCGCAAGCTGACCTCGTCCATGCAGATTTCATTCAGTGGGCCCAGTCAACAGATAAACGGTTCGATGTAGTGATTCAGAACCCACCATATTTTAAATTAGGAGCTAAATCAGAGGTGGTTACTTCACTCAAAAAGCTGGGGTACACCACACCAAATATCTATGCAGCTTTTATGGCTCTTGGTGCACGTCTTTTAGCTCCCGATGGTTTTCAGGTATCAATTACCCCTAGGTCTTGGATGAACGGTACCTACTACACAGGTTTTCGAAAGAAATACTTAGCTGAGGTTTCAATCAGCAGCATTCATACTTTTGGGTCACGTTCTGCTGTTTTCGGCGATTCCGGGGTACTTCAAGAAACAATTATTGTATGCGTCCGGGCAGCTAAAGCAGAAAAGAATATTGTACTGGGAGTTTCTCAGGACCAGCATGGTTCTGCGCACACCCGCTTAGTTCCATATGGGCACGTAGTAACCGATGATTTTGTATTTATTCCCGCTGATGATCTCTCAGGTGAAGCAGTTAAATGGATGGGTCATGCCCTACACAGGTTGGAAGATCTAGGTCTATGTGTTTCAACAGGAAAGGTGGTTGGGTTTAGGTCTCGAAACCTTCTGTTAGACTCCCCCATTGTTGGTGCTGTTCCGCTAATTCAAGCTACAAATATTACACAAGGAAAAATAAATCACCCTAGGTATAAAATAAAAAAACCGCAGTGGTTTGACGCTTTACCTGAAGAAGCGCATAAACAACTGGTTCCTGCTGGCGAGTATGTGCTAATAAAACGTTTTTCTGCGAAAGAAGAAAAACGTCGGATTGTGGCTGCTCCTTATACAGCATCTGAGCCTGTAGCCTTTGACAATAAGCTAAACTATATTCACCGTAGTGGATTGGGGCTCGACCATGAGCTCGCACTAGACTGACGCGCTGGTTTAGTGCAGGTAAAGTCGATACTTATTTTCGTGTGTTTAGCGGGCACACTCAAGTTAATGCCACTGATCTGAGGCAGATGCCTTTCCCCTCCGAGGAACAACTGCGTTGTATGGCTCGTAGCACTGGGGATATTGACGATATAGTAGAGTCTGTCATGATGAGCCAGAGGAAAGAGAACGCTGCATGAGCATCGTAGAAGAAGCTCAAGAGATCCTACGCTTATTTGAATTCGACAAGAAGCGTACTAATGCAATATCTGCTCGAACTCTGTTGAGCCTGCTAGGTTTACGCGAAGGCGACTCATGGGCGCAAGCCACTAACAAGCGCCTTGGAGTACGGGGAATTCTAGACTGGATGCGCTATGAGTTAGGAAAAGATATTGCTGAAAATTCCAGGGAAACAGTACGGCGGTTTGTACTTCACCAATTTGTGGACGCCGGATTTTGTCTACACAATGATGACGATCCTTTACGTCCGACTAATTCTTCCAAAAATGTGTATCGGATTTCCCCCAATGCTTATCAGGTCATTCGCCTATACAAACATAATATGGCCGATCGTCAAGAGTTCAACACATCTCTAGAAGAGTACTTATCCGATGCGCCTAATCAACGAGAAATACAGCGTACTCAGCGGCAGCTATATCGTTTGCCGGTAACATTACCCGATGGTGTAAAAATCACTTTGAGCCCAGGGGGCCAGAACACTCTTATAAAAACTATAGTTGAAAAGTTCTGCGAATATTTTATTCCTGGCGGTGAAGTGCTGTATATAGGCGATGCAGATGCAAAATATGAATCTCTCAACCATGAGCGGTTGAAGGAATTAGGTGTTACCCTTAACCTACACGGGAAACTTCCAGATCTAGTGGTGTATCAACCCACTAAAAACTGGCTTTTCCTTCTGGAAGCTGTATCGACCCACGGCCCAGTTGACACCACTAGGTACGCAGAACTATCACGGCTATTCTCGCAAAGCACTGCGGGACTAGTCTATGTATCATGTTTTCCGAATAGAGAAACAATGCGTAAATTCCTACCAGAACTTGCCTGGGAAACTGAAGCATGGGTTGCAAGCGACCCCACACACCTGATTCACCTTAATGGTTCTAGATTTTTAGGACCCTATAACTAAAGCTTCAGAAGGACACAAAGGACTCGGGCGAGTTATTTTCACGCTATTGACTCGCCCAAGCCCTATGTTCGGAGTGGGAATCTAGACTACTTTTTCTTGTCTTTCTTCTCTTTCTCTTCACCCGAAGAAAGAGCGGCAATAAACGCCTCTTGCGGCACCTCAACACGGCCGACCATCTTCATGCGTTTCTTGCCTTCCTTCTGCTTTTCCAGCAGCTTGCGTTTACGCGAAATATCGCCGCCGTAGCACTTCGAAAGCACATCTTTGCGCATCGCACGGATATTCTCACGGGCAATAATGCGGGAGCCAATGGCAGCCTGGATAGGCACCTCAAACTGCTGGCGGGGTATGAGTTCACGCAGCTTACCGGTCATCATCACACCGTATGAGTACGCCTTATCGCGGTGGGTGATGGCCGAGAACGCATCCACTTTCTCGCCCTGAAGAAGGATATCGACCTTCACCAGGTCAGCCTCTTCCTCGCCGTCAAACTTCCAATCCAGCGATGCGTACCCGCGAGTACGGGACTTGAGCTGATCGAAGAAGTCAAAAACGATCTCGGCCAGCGGCAGGCGGTACCGCATCTCAACACGGTCTTCAGACAGGGTAGTCCATGCCACCCATCTGCCCGCGGCGCGACTGGCACAACTCCATAATTGCACCAATGTAGTCGCTGGGAGCAATAATCGTACACGCCACCATCGGTTCACGAATGGTAGCGACCTTACCCTCGGGGAATTCGCTCGGGTTCGTCACACGCTTTGCATTACCCGCTTCGTCTACCACATCGTAAATAACGTTAGGGGCGGTCGAAATCAGGTCGAGATTGAACTCGCGTTCCAGGCGCTCCCGCACGATCTCAAGGTGCAGCAGCCCCAAGAACCCGCAGCGGAACCCGAACCCCAGTGCCGCGGAGGTTTCCGGCTCATAGATGAGCGCAGCATCGTTAAGTTTGAGCTTATCGAGAGCATCACGCAGCGCCGGGTAGTCTGAACCGTCAATGGGGAACAGCCCCGAGAACACCATCGGTTTAGGGTCCTCATAGCCGCCCAGCGACTCCTCCGCTGGTTTATGGGCACTTGTGACAGTATCACCCACGCGGGACTGGCGCACGTCCTTCACACCCGTGATAAGGTACCCCACCTCCCCCACGCTCAGGCCCTTTGAGGGGATGGGCTCAGGGGAAATGACGCCGATCTCCAATAGGTCATGTTCAGCACCAGTAGACATCATCTTGATTTTCTGGCGCGGCTCCAGTCTGCCGTCTACCACACGCACATAGGTGACCACACCGCGGTATGAATCGTACACGGAGTCGAAAATCATGGCGCGGGCGGGCGCGTCCGCCGTACCCTCGGGAGCGGGAATACCCTCAACGATACGGTCCAGCAGGGCCTCCACACCCTCACCGGTCTTGCCGGAGACCCGCAAAAACTTCATCGGGCTCACAACCAATAAGGTGCGCCAGTTCTTCGGCATACTTATCGGGCATCGCGGCGGGCAGATCAATTTTATTCAGGACCGGGATGATGGTGAGATCATTTTCCATCGCCAGGTACAGGTTAGCGAGGGTCTGCGCCTCAATACCCTGCGCCGCATCCACCAGAAGCAGCGCACCCTCGCACGCGGCAAGCGAGCGAGAGACCTCATAGGTGAAGTCCACGTGGCCGGGCGTGTCAATCATATTCAGCGCATAGGAGGTGCCCTCCACCTCCCACGGCATGCGCACCGCCTGAGATTTAATGGTGATACCGCGCTCGCGCTCAATGTCCATGCGGTCAAGGTACTGCGCCTTCATATCGCGCGGGGCAACCACACCGGTTGCCTGGAGCATACGGTCAGCGAGTGGACTTGCCGTGATCAATATGCGCAATAATGCAGAAGTTGCGAATAATCGCGGGGTCGGTGGCCGCCGGGACGGGCGGGTTCTTCGACAGAGGAGCCACTCGCTTCAATCCTTTCAAGGGTGTTCGCCACAGATAATAGGCATAGCCATCTAACATTTTCCCATGTTTAGAGCGGATGCGCGAACCAACGCCGGGTGGGAGGCGTCCCACCACACACGCAGCAGTTCCGCGCAGCTGCCCGCACCGGCCGGCGGCTGTGCTACTGCGGCTGCGAGCAGGTATTAACCAGCTCCCCAATCCCCTCAATACGGGTTACCAAAGTTTGCCCTGGCTTCAGCCACCGACGCGGGTGATACGACAGCCCCACACCCGCCGGAGTTCCGGTGAGAATCACATCGCCCGGCTCAAGCGTCATAAACGTTGACAGATAAGAGAGCAGCTGAGCCGGGGTGAACACCATATCGGCGGTAGTGCCGCTCTGGCGGATTTCCCCATCCACCTCACAGCTCATGGCCAGACCGGCCGCAGGATCCACCTCATCCGGGGTGACAATTACCGGGCCGAAAGGGGTCATCCTATCCCAGTTCTTCCCCTGAAACCACTGGCTGGTGCGGCCCTGCCAGTCCCGTACCGAGACGTCATTCGTGACCGTATACCCCAGAAGCCCCTCCAGCGCTTGCTCTTCACTCACACCGCTCATGCTCTGACCCACCACCAGCCCAAGCTCAACTTCCCAGTCGATTTTGGTGCTCTGGGCGGGCATACGAATCTCATCACGCGGGCCAATTAAGCGTTAGCGTATTTAGCGAAAATCGCGGGATACTCCGGGAGCTCAAACCCCATCTCAGCGGCGTGGTCCCGATAGTTCAGCCCCGCGCAGATCACTTTACCGGGGCGGTCAATCGGTTGCACAAAATTCAGCGATTCCCACAGCTGCATCCCGTGCCCGAGCGTAGTCGCCCCGTTTTCACGCATAATAGCGAGCGCATTCTTGGGGTCCCCGAAATTCAGCCGGTAGCGCCCATAAAACTGCAGCAGCGGTCCGAGCTTGGCGGGGAACTCATACACGGTCTGCTCGTGCAGGCAGACGGCGCGGGTGCCTTTCTGGTCTTTAATCTGTGCCCAGCGCATGGGTTCCCTCCGGGTTGGTGGTATGTTCAGCGTATGTATCGGAGTCTAGCAGGGTGAGCAGGTTCGTATCAGGTTCCAGTACGCTCTTATCGTTATTTTTACTGTTCCCGATACGGCTGCTAACCTGCCGCACACGCCATTGGGTTGCCTGAGGGTAGGCGGCGTGCTGAAGCTGTTCCAGAGCAGTGCGGGCATCGTGCAGGTCGCTCACGCCCATTGTAGGCAGGCGACTATCTTTTGGGGTTCCGGCTACACACCCCGACCCCAACCATACGTCAAGGGTGCTCGGTTGTCCGTTGACGGCAGCAGGGTTGAGCGGCAGCGGCATTCGCTCATGAATGTGCCCAAGTTCTCGTAAAAGCGGTGAGCCGTCTTGCCCGGTGTAAGAGCGCGGTGAAGCCATCGTGAGGATTGTGAACGTCAAAAGCCACTGGCCGGTTTGCGGCTCATACCCTCCACCGGTTAGTGCTTTTGCTGATACCGGGTTTATCTTATGCCAGGCGTACAGCCCCGCCAGGTACAGGTACTGACCGGGCGGGCCGATACGCTGCGGTATTTTATGCTCCTTTAATGGTGCCTCGGGCCGTGACGGTGCTGCCTTGTACGCCCCATTCGTAGTAGCCGCTGGTGGGTATTGCACAGTGCCCGGTGACGGCAGGACGGGCATAGCTTGCTTTCTCAAAAAGGGTTTCGCTGCGGGCGTTGAAGGTAAGGGCGGGAGGTTTAGGATCTTCGTCCCAGGGGTGCCAGTCAGGAATCAGGCCCCACCGGGCGCGGTATATTTCCCGGTAGGTTCCGTCTGTGTCTAGGGCGGATACCCCCAGCCGGTGCACGCCGGGGCGGTGCGGAGCATCCGGCAGCTGCCCCTGAACGGTACGGGGTACGCGGCGGTTCAGCAGGATTGGGACCTGCTGGGTGGGCGCAATATTCCACGATGTAAAAGGCTCCGTGAGCGGCACCCCACCCAGGGAGGTGCCGTAGTGCGCTTCAAGCCCGTACCGGCCGCACATTAGCGGAACCCGTTCTGCGCGTATACGTCAAGGATGGCGTCTTCCAAATCCTCCATGAGCAGTGCCGGATTGGCCTCTTGTGCGGCACCGATGGTTGCCGGATCAAGTGGTAGCCCCAGCGCCGCGTAGACACGCTCGGTGACAGACCGCAGTGGAGCCGAGTCGGCGACCACGATGCCTGTGCTAAACCACCAGGCACCAGAGACAACGCGCTGGGCGGTGCCGACCAGTTTTATGCGTTCTCCGGCACGTTCGCCTCCCTAACCGGGCGTGCACCGAAAATTCGCCGGGACAGTATTCTCCGGGTATCTCCCCACGGCTGCGTCCACACCAACATCTTGTAACGCCCGGGCGAAAAGTTCGCCGAAAAGTTTGTAGCGTAGGTTGCTTCCGGTTTTCGCGTCGTCAGCTGGCTGAAAATGGTCGATTACCAGGCACCCCGGGTGGTAGGCTGCCGCATGCCCCCCAACTTTGCGGACAAGCACATTAAAACCCATGTTTTTGCAGGCGGTAACGGCTTGGGCGAAGCCGGGGTTGAGTTCGTCACGGCGCCCAAAGGCAACGGTGGCTTCGGGCTGGTAGATGCGTAAGGTGGCATTCCGGCGCCGGTGCGCAACCTCGCGCAGAATTGTGAGTGTTTCATCGTAACGGGCAATGATTCCACCGGCTGTTTCGCCGGTTTCGCGTAGGATATCCACGGGTTCAAGTGTACCCGTATTCGCCGCAGGTAACGGTTCTGTTCAAAGAACCAGTGGGTTTATTGCGGTTTTACGGTCGGTTAGAAGGCTCGTGGCGGATGAGTCTTTCCCACCGGGTAACCCTTTGTGGGTTTTGGTGACATAATGTCAGACACACTAGTGGTTTATCTAACCCTTTCTCCCGCATCCTGCCGGGGGTATGCTTATAGAGAACAGGGAAAACAACATCGTATATTCCCATATAAAACCACATAAACACACGCATCGAATCACGTAAATATATAGACTGTACTGGTCTGAAGGAGAACACTAATGAGCCAGAAACCGGAGGATTCACCCAAAGAATCCACGGCTGCGACAGATACAGCCGTGGGAACCTCCGCACCCCCGCCACCTCATACAACGGGTGCGTCACAAGAGCGCACCATTCTTGCGCTAAAAGTTGCGGCCATCGTCATCGTCACCTTAGCTATTTGGTTTATTCCGGCCCCATCCGGGGTAGACCCGCGCGGTATGCACATGGCCGCTATTTTTGTTGGCACCATCCTGGGGCTCATCCTCCAGCCACTGCCCACCCCATCCATAGCGCTCACTGGTTTAGCAGTAGCCATGATTACCGGCACGATGACGGCTAAAAAAGAGGCGCTCGCCGGGTTTGGCAACTCCGCCATATGGATTATTGTTGCAGCGTTTTTTATCGCCGACGGGTTCCTTATCACCGGTTTAGGCAAGCGCATCGCTCTTCTTTTTGTGTCTCTTCTGGGTAAGTCTTCTTTGGGCTCTCCTACGGTATGGCTATTACCGACCTGGTGCTCGCCCCAGCCACCCCATCCAATACGGCCCGCGCAGGCGGGGTCATCTACCCCATCATTAAATCTCTTGCTGAGGTAAACGGCTCCACCAACGAGAGCACGGAATCGCGCCGGAAACTTGGTTCTTTCCTGCTCATGACAGAGGCCCAGGTTAACACGATCACCTCAGCAATGTTTCTTACCGCCATGGCTGGCAACCCGCTCGCCGTGAAATTCGCGCAAGATAAAGGCGTACACCTGGATTGGGGAACATGGGCATTAGCCGCTATCGTCCCCGGCCTAGCAGCCCTCATCGTGCTGCCGTGGGTGATGTCAAAAATCTACCCTCCCACCATTAAGAAAACCCCCGATGCCCCCGCACACGCCCGTGAAGAGCTTAAAAACATTGGGCCGATGACCCGACCTGAGTGGATTATGCTCGGCACCTTTATAGTGCTGCTTATCCTGTGGATCGGAGGCTCCAGCCTGGGGGTGGATGCTACGGCGGCCGCATTTTTGGGTATCGCTATTCTGCTTGTTACCAAGGTGCTGACCTGGAAAGATATGGCGGCTAACTCAAGCGCCTGGTCCACGCTTATCTTCTTCGCCGTGCTGGTAGGCATGGCCGATCACCTCAAAACCCTCAAAGTGGTTGAATGGATCGGCGCATCCGTCGCCAGCAGTGTGGGTGGAATGGCGTGGCCTTTAGCGTTTGGTGTCCTGGCGCTCGTGTACTTCTACATCCACTATTTCTTCGCATCCAATACCGCGCAGATTGTGGCGCTTTATGCGGTCTTTCTCGGTGCAGCTATCGCAGCAGGTACCCCGCCCATGTTTGCGGCACTATTCTTAGGTTTCGCCGGTAACCTGATTGGCGGCATCACCCACTACGCTTCCGGGCCTGCCGGGGTGTACTTCGGGTCCGGGTACATTAAGACCGGCGAATGGTTCAAGCTGGGCTTTATTGCCTCAGTTGTGAACATTATTATCTGGGGGCTCATCGGTACTGTCTGGATGTTCTCCCTCGGGTACGGGCGGTAAGAGCCTACTCCCCCATCGCGCAACTGTAGCGGGCACCTTCGAAGGTGCCCGCCACAACAGTCTTTAAAGCCCAGACCCCTACTGCCAGCAGCTGCTTTCTGGGCTTCTTCAGCCTCAGCGTAGTTCTCAAAAAAACATAGTCAATATACGCCGTGTCAACGGGCTTAGCGCCCAGGGCGTCAAGCCCCTGCGTCAAGGCCTGTTCGTATTCCCGCTCATAGCGTGCCTCGCACCGTTCAACCGCCTGTTCTTTCTCAATGGTTAGGCGTACAGCATTAATGCTGTACCCGTTACGGCTCAGATAGTCAACAAGCTGCTGCGCCACAAACCCCGGGGTGAACGTTGCCTCCAGGATCAGGTTCATCCCCTCGTCCGCGAACGTGCTCAGAAGAATACTTCCCAGTTTCGCTGAATCTTCACGGGCGATCGTCGCAATATCCATGGGGGAACAGCTTATTCCCCTGCTTCTCAAATTCACGTGCGGGCTCAGGTTTTAGAGCCTCATACCAGCCTTCGGCAAGGTACTGCCGCAAAAATGCTCGGTCCAGGAGTTCGGGGTCAATCACTATATAGTCTTCGTTCCACCCCTCAATGGTGTTCGCAATGTACTCGCTTTTACCCGACCCCGGAGCGCCCACCACCACATGCGCTTGCCGCTGCGCACCGGCGCTAGAGAACATCTTGCGGTAAATCGCCGTAACGTGCCCGAAAAGTTCTCGTTCCTGCTCCCACTCTTCAATCAGATCAGCAGGCAGCGGTAGACCTCGCGCGGCGAGCGCCTGCAGATCGGTGGGGTCAATGAGGTTCTTATAGAACGCCATCACCAGCTCGTCGTAGCTGCCGGGCATAAAGAACCGGAACTCGTGGTAGGGGTTCCACTGGGCGTGTACGTTGTACTCCCAGCGGGTCAGCTCGTCGGCCAGCTGCTCGTTGGTCAGGGCGCCAATAGCATAACGGGTGCAGATCTCCTCAGGGCCAGCACCCGAAAAACCAGGTTTTACAGGTCGCACACCTGGCAGCGCCTGCATATTGGTGTTCAGTTCTTCTTCGCTAAACCCGGCGCTCTCATTCGCCTCCTGCGGAGACATACCCGACTCTATCTTGTTTTTGAGGACGCGGCGAGAGTCCAGCTGTTGCAGATTTTGCCGGTACATGGCAATTTTTTGGGGGTCGAGAGCCACCGTCGGCGCTCCTTTCAGGGTCAAAAAATATCGGCGAAGGTGCGTTTGCCGTGGTTGGCGCCGCACCCGTTGTTAAAGCATAACCGAGGCTCCGAAGTATTACCTACACGCCCGGTGTAGGTGGTCACAAAATCACACCTGGGGTAGGCTTTAAAGTCAAGGCTATTGTCACACGCATCCGCGGGTTCTGCCGCGCTACGATGGTGTTCTTATCGGGTGCGTCTACCGCTGTAGAAGGGCTCCTCTCATGCATCAAGAGCAGAACATTACTCACACCCTTTAATACGCAACCTATCCCCATGGTAAAACCTCATGCTGAGTTCCCGCCGGGATTTCTGTGGGGTGGGGCGACCGCCGCTAACCAGTGTGAAGGCGCCTGGGATAAAGACGGGAAAGGCCCCAGCATTCAGGATGTGCTTCCCCGCGGCGGGTTCAACCCGCGTACAGCAACTCCCACACCCGACAATCTAAAGCTTGAGGGCATTGACTTTTACCACCGCTATCCGGAAGACATTGCACTTCTTGCCGAAATGGGGTTTAAGTATTCAGGTTCTCCATCGCTTGGTCGCGGATTTTCCCGCACGGTGATGAGACGGAGCCGAATGAGGCTGGTCTAGCGTTCTACGACCGTCTGCTCGATGAGCTCGAAAAATACGGTATTGAGCCTTTAGTGACCATTAGCCACTACGAGACCCCTCTGCATCTTGCCGAGAAATATAACGGGTGGGTGAGCCGTAAGCTGATTAGCTTCTACGAGCGGTACTGCCGGGTGTTGTTTGAACGGTACGGGCACCGGGTAAAGTATTGGCTGACTTTCAACGAGATTAACTCAGTGCTTCATGTGCCGTTTATGTCAGGGGTATTAACACCCCCAAGGAGCAGCTGACAGAGCAGGAACTATACCAGGCGATTCACCATGAGCTAGTCGCCTCAGCACGGGCAACCCGGTTAGCGCGCGAACTTGCCCCAGATGCGCGTATTGGTTGCATGATTCTGGCGATGCCCACCTATCCGCTCACCCCGAGCCCTGATGATGCGCTCGCAGCCTTACACGCTGAACAAGCCAACTATATGTTTGGTGATGTGCATGTGCGCGGCGCCTACCCCGGCTATTTTATGCGCCAACTGGCGGATAAGGGTGTGCAGCTTGAGATCACGGAGCAGGACCGGCAGGATCTGAAGAACACGGTTGATTTCGTATCGTTCAGCTACTACATGTCTACCTGCGCCAGCGGCAACCCGGCGCGCGGGGAGCGTGAGGCAGGCAATGTGCTCGGCGGGGTCAGTAACCCGCACCTGTCGGCTTCGGAGTGGGGCTGGCAGATTGACCCGGTGAGGGTTGCGCATCGTACTGAACCAGTACTGGGACCGCTGGCAGAAGCCGCTCTTTATCGTGGAGAACGGTTTAGGGGCCCGCGATGAGCTGGTGGAGGTCAACGGCGAGCTGACGGTGCTGGACGACTACCGTATTGAGTATTTGCGTGCGCATCTGCTGCAGGTTCGGGAAGCTATTGCAGACGGTGTGCAGCTGCTCGGCTATACGACGTGGGGCTGTATCGACATGATTTCAGCCTCGACGGCACAGATGTCAAAACGCTACGGTTTTGTGTATGTGGATCGCAGCGACGACGGCTCAGGCACCTTGGCCCGGTACCGTAAGAAGTCCTTCGACTGGTACCGCCGTGTGATCGCCTCCAACGGGGCCGAGCTGTAGGATATCCAACAATACACAAACAATCCCGCATATTTACTCATTAGTCAGGGCTCTAATATTGCCTTCACATTGATTAAATATGCGGGATTGCGCGCTTATGGGGTGGTTATGCCTCGACGGAGGCAACGATAATGAACGCACCGGCAATCACGGCACCGGGATGCAGGTTTTGCGCCGTCTCCGCAGGAAGAGCAATAGCCATCGGCACTACTGATTCTCCCAGAACATACCAGAATTTCCGCCCGGTCAGCTCATTGGTGCGCAGCTGCGCACTTTGAACAACCGCCGCGAACATTGCTACCGAGCTTGCCTCATCCCCCGTGGCATCCCCGCTGTGCAGCGCCAGAAGCCACGGTGATTTCAGATGTTTCGCGTCTAGGGTAAGGCCATCATGCTCGGACTGGGCCTGCTGATACTCATCCTCCGAAGCATAGACCACAACCTCAGCACCAAGAGCGGCGGGTCGTACCGTCACCTTATTCGGCTCGGTTAGAGTAAGGGCCGTGGGGTTATCCACATACGCGAGGAAGCGGCCTTCACGGTCTCCGCCCTCCAGAAGGTCAAAGTGCGCCAGGTTATGCGAGACACGGTACCCCTGCGCCGGGTAAGCGTGTGGGCTCTCTAGGTTCGCATCAGTGTATTCCGTACCGTCTTCCGCCCTGCCAAACGCCACCTTCGCACCGGACGGGTCGGTGTACACGCCCCAGGATGCGCCAGCGGGGTCATCAATCACAGGAACGTTTCGTCCTACTAGGCGTTCACGGGTCTCAGCGACGCTCTCATCAATACCGATCGCGTGCAAATCTGGTTCTGTGCTCATCTATTTTCCCCTTCTAGTAGCGGGTTTCCGTGAAAAGTTCCTTGGGCAGCCTCAGCCCATCCGCACCATATAACGCGTGCGCCTAACAGGTATTTCCGTCTCGTTTAGTCTACCGGCATATCGTGCAGGCTGGTTGAGACAAATTCCCACCAGGTGGGGGTTAGAGCAGCCGCCGCTGCGGTGCGTTGTGACAGTATGTGTGATGGGCTTGTCCCGTAAAACGGCAGGTACCCTTCTGCAAGTACAATACGAGCCACTCACGGATCATTCGTGAAGCCAACCCGTAGTGCCGAAATTCTGGAAGCACATCCACACCTATTTGACGCATGAGCGGTGAGTCATCGCTTGCACCTACCAGAGCAATCGGATCGGCTGCCTCCGTCTCCACCCCGTATGCGGCTAGTACTGTTACGTCGGGGCGGCAGCAGCTGAATCCCAGGGCGTTTGCGTACCGGGCATCCCCTCGAAAACGCTCGCACTGTTGCGGGGTTAAAAACTCAAACCGCACCGGAAGCTTGGTGCCTGCCGTATCTTCCGGGCTAGTTTCGATAGCTGCCGCTGAAGCATTGGGAGCGGTTACAATAGTGTGCTCCCCCGCGATGTGGTCATATAACGCACGGCGAAGAGAGACGCTATCAACACGGCGCATCATACCGATCCCCGGAACAGCGCATTTCACTTCCTGCGCGGGAAGATTTTCAGGTACTACTGACTCCAGCAGCGCACGCGTGGGCGTGTAGTAGATGCTGGTGCCGCTCACCTGCTGGCTGTAGGGGGTCAGAAGCTCGTTAAGCTGGCGTAGCGGGGCGTAATCACCCAGCCAGTTTGGTTTATCCCCCGCCATATACTCGCGGGCTTTTTCAAGCACCCGCGGGTGCTTTGCGCACAATAGCCCCACCCCGGCATAGTTAGCGACTCGTAGTTCCCAAATATCGTCATTGCGGCGGCGGGATGAGCCCATCTTATCCGCTGGCAGCTGCAGCTGCGCGAGTAGCCCCGCCCCCTGTCCGTGAGCCTTAGCGACTGAACCGTGCGGCAAACAAATCGGCTTCTAACTGGGCGGCGATCATATGCCGGGCACGGTCACGTGTGGTGACGGCACCACGTGCATGTGCAGCGTTCACAGAACCTCCTGGATAAAATGGCCGGTGTGTGAGGAAGCGACCCCAGCCACGGACTCGGGGGTTCCTTCGGCAATTACGGTACCCCCGCCATCGCCGCCTTCCGGCCCCATATCAATAATCCAGTCAGCGCATTTAATCACATCAAGGTTATGTTCAATAGTGATAACAGTGTTGCCCTTATTGACAAGCGACTGCAGAACCGCCAGCAGCTTCCGGATATCCTCAAAATGCAGCCCGGTAGTCGGCTCATCCAACACATAGATAGAACGACCATTAGAACGTTTCTGCAGCTCTGCCGCCAGTTTCACACGTTGCGCTTCACCGCCCGACAGCGTAGTGGCGGGCTGCCCCAACCGGATATACCCTAGGCCAACATCCACCAGGGTATTTAAATGCCGGGCGATAGGGGTAAAAGCCGCAAAAAATTCGGCGGCTTCCTCTACCGGCATTTCAAGCACATCGGCGATGGTTTTACCTTTGTAGTGCACTTCAAGGGTCTCACGGTTGTAACGTTTGCCGTGGCAGGTCTCGCACGGTACGTACACATCCGGCAGGAAGTTCATCTCAATCTTGAGCGTGCCGTCGCCTGAACAAGCCTCGCACCTGCCGCCTTTGACGTTAAACGAAAAACGCCCAGGGGTATACCCCCGTATTTTTGCCTCGTTTGTTTCGGCAAAAAGCTTACGAATATTATCAAATACGCCCGTGTAGGTTGCGGGGTTTGACCGCGGGGTGCGCCCAATCGGGGACTGATCCACATGAATCACTTTATCGAGGTGTTCAAGCCCCTCAATTTTCCTGTGGCGCCCCGGCACTTGTTTCGCGCCGTTGAGTTTATTGGCCAGTGAGGTGTACAGGATGTCGTTCACCAGAGTGGATTTCCCCGACCCAGACACCCCAGTGACGGCGGTAAAAACGCCCAACGGGAAAACCACATCCACATTCTTGAGGTTATTTTCGCGCGCACCGAACACTTTCACACGTCGTTTCTTATCCACCGGCCGGCGTGTTGCAGGTACCTCAATCTCACGGCGGCCCGCCATATAGTCACCCGTGATCGAGCGCTTATTCTTGAGGAGCTCATCGTATGTACCCGAGTGCACCACCTGTCCCCCGTGCTCACCTGCGCCGGGGCCAACGTCCACTATCCAGTCTGCCTCACGCATGGTGTCTTCATCGTGCTCCACCACAATCAGGGTATTGCCCATATCCCGAAGCTTCGTCAGGGTGTCAATCAGGCGCCGGTTATCCCGCTGGTGCAGGCCGATGGACGGCTCATCCAATACGTAGAGCACACCAACCAGTCCGGAACCGATCTGGGTGGCTAAGCGGATGCGTTGCGCTTCGCCGCCGGAGAGCGTGCCAGCGGCGCGTGAAAGGGTCAGGTAATCAAGGCCCACGTCCAGCAGGGAATTGCAGCCGCGCGTCGATCTCTTTAAGCACCTGCTCGGCGATTTTCATTTCACGTTCGCTAAGGGTCAGTCCGCGCATGAACTCTAGGGCTGTGCGCAGAGGCAGTTCGGTTACTTCCGCAATGGATTTCTGCCCAACTTTTACCCCTAGGATAGTGGGATTCAGACGCGCCCCGCGGCAGCTGGGGCACGCCACCTGACGCATGTACTGTTCGTAGCGGTCACGCGCGAAGTCTGACTCAGTCTCTGCATGTTTGCGTTTAATGTAGGCTTTGACCCCTTCAAATCCGCTGGTGTAGCGGCGTTCGCGCCCGAATCGGTTACGGTATGAGACTTCGACTTTAAAATCTTTTCCGCTCAGGATCGCTTTCTGCACTTTGGCGGATAGCTTATTCCATGGGGTGTTAAGGTCAAACCCAAGTTCTTCGCCCAGACCGGCGAGCAGACGTAACCAGTACTCGGTGGTTGCTTTGCCCTGGGACCAGGGCGCAATAGCGCCTTCGCCGAGGCTCAGCTCGGGGTTGGGGATCAGCAGCTCTTCGTCCACTTCGAGACGGGAGCCGATACCGTCGCACGCTTGGCAGGCACCGAACGGGGAGTTAAACGAGAAGGCGCGCGGCTCAATTGTGTCGATTTGCAGGGGGTGGTTATTGGGGCAAGCTAGGTTTTCGCTGAAACTGCGGGTACGTTCGGGGCTGTCTTCCGCCTCATCTACAAAATCGATAAGTAAACGCCCGTCGGCAAGCCGTAGTGCGGTTTCCACCGAGTCGGTCAGGCGCTGGTTAATGCCGTCTTTAATGACGATGCGGTCAACGACCACCTCGATCGTGTGTTTGTACTGTTTAGCCAGTTTCGGGGGGTCGGAAAGCTGCACTGTTTGCCCGTCTACTCGGGCGCGTGAGTACCCTTGGGTTAGCAGGTCTTTGAAAAGATCGACGAACTCCCCTTTGCGTGCGGATACGACGGGGCCAAGCACCTGCACGCGGGTACGCTCAGGGTACCCCATGAGGGTATCAACGATCTGTTGCGGGGTTTGTTTAGTTATTTCTTCACCGCATTCTGGGCAGTGGGCATGCCCTACGCGCGCCCACAGCAGACGCATATAGTCGTAGATTTCGGTGATGGTTCCTACAGTAGAACGCGGGTTTTTTGAGGTAGATTTCTGGTCGATAGACACAGCGGGTGAGAGCCCTTCGATGAAGTCTACATCCGGTTTGTCCACCTGCCCTAGGAACATGCGGGCGTATGAAGAGAGCGATTCGACGTATCGGCGTTGTCCCTCTGCGAAGATCGTGTCGAAGGCCAGCGAGGATTTTCCGGACCCTGATAGCCCGGTAAAGACGACCATCGCATCGCGTGGAATGGTAAGGTCTACATTTTTAAGGTTGTTCTCGCGTGCTCCCTGCACACGAATACTGCTTAGATCGTTAGCGCGCGGTGCAGCAGGCACGCTGGTGCCGGGGCGAGGGGACATCGGCTATCCTTCCGTTACTATCGAAATAATATTCTATCAGCCTTTGTCCTGGTCACGGGGTATTTCGATACGGGCGGAAGAGCCTGTGAGAAACTCATACGTTCGTAGGTATGTACAGTGATGCGTGGTTCTGCCCCAAGCTCAAGAGCCCTCAGTACCTTACACGTACCTCCCCTACACTTAAAAGTATGAGTACTTATCCCGAATCCACACTGCTGTTTGAGAATCCTGAATTCACGGTCCGCGCATTGAGCGTTTCTGAGATGGACAATAGCGTCTACCTGCTGACGATGCGCCACTCCGGTGAACAACTGCTCATAGACCCCGCAGATGACGCCGAAGCTCTCTATGCGTTTACCCTAGACGCGCTACTGCATGACTGTCCTCATCTTGAACTGACTGATGCGCAGGATCATCGCGTGCGCGTCATAGAGTCTGAGGCCGATTTTGAGGCGGTGCGGCAACGTGCGATTGGCGTAACGAGCATTGTAGTAACCCACGGGCATTGGGACCATATTCGAGCGATTAACGGTCTTGAGAAGTTCACTGGAGCCATCACCTCAGCTGGCGCGGAGGACATTGAAGCGATTCACGAGCTGGAAGGCTTTAAGGTGGAAGAGTCGCTAATGGGTGGTGAGACATTCGATTTTTATGGCAGTGATACTGTGGTTCGGACTATCTCAGTTCCTGGGCACACCCCTGGGTCGATCGTGTATGTTCTTGAAAGTGTGTGGGAAGATGGTTCGCCCGCCACGCTCTTATTTACCGGGGATGCACTTTTTCCAGGTGGTGTTGGCAAGACGGATTCTCGGCAGCAGTTTGGCGAGCTTTTCACAAACGTCCTGGAGAAACTTTTCGGCGCTTTTGATGACGATACGATTGTACTTCCTGGTCATGGACGTTCCACGACTCTTGGGGAGGAACGCCCCCATCTGGAGGAATGGGGCGAACGGGGTTGGTAGGAAGTCGGCAGATAATCTGTTGCGTAGTGCGCGATTAGAGTCTAATGCCTAAGTTCTTCTCTATTGTGCATCATTGCGCTCCTACCGAACACAAAAAGAAACGACCACGCTACCTTAGCGTGGTCGTTTCTCGATGCGTAGAACACATCTATCACTCAGCTCAAACACAAGCAATCCAAAGATCTATTCAAAACCTACGATTACCTGATGACATAAGTGTATATGAATTTTGGGCACTTTTTTTGGGGTGTTTTGCCCCGATTGGCAGGCCCATGACCCATAGACAGAGTTTGTAACCGTTTCGTTATATTCACCCTGTCCATAACAAGGTTTTTTAAGTACCAATTTGATTATTGGCGATTTTTTTTAGTGACCTAAATCATGTAAATTTTTTTGGCGTGTATTCGCCTTGTTCGACGGCCTATTGTGATTCCTTCAAGATTTGGAACCGCCTCCTTCCAGGTCACCATCCCCCGGAAACGCCCGGTATATCGCGGTTTTTGAACTAGCAGTCTAAAATGCCAGTATTTTTATCAAGCTAAACACAACCTTTAAAAATTCCGATCCGACAACCTGAAAATCAGCAAATTTAAGGTGCCGCACGGTTACAATTGGTCTGTTTTTAGGGGTCTGCCAGAGCATCTGAATCTGCGCCCCCAAATCCCCTAGTCAATACATGCCTCAGCCAATCAATACACATTCTCTATTGGCACCTATTTATTCCTCCGAAAACAGCTATTTTTTTCCCGTGGGGAACATTTCAAAAAACCTCATCTGAAAACTACACGTATGTAGTTTTATAGACTGAGCCCCGCATCTGGGGTCATATTCTGACCCAGATGCGGGGCTCACTCAGCACGTACGCTACTGCTACTGCCTCTTAGGAGAGACCAACCATCGTACCGTTTTCATCGAATCCAATGCGCTCAGCTGCGGGGCTCTTGCTCAACCCAGGCATGGTGCGCATCGTACCGCAAATTGCGTACACGTAACCGGCACCAGCTGCCAAACGAACCTCACGCACCGGCAAAGTCCAGCCGGTAGGGTGCGCCCTTCAGAGAAGCATCTGAAGAGATAGACAGGTGGGTCTTGGCAATCACCACGGGCAGGTTACCGTATCCCAAATCAGCGAAACGCTTAAGCTGCTTAGCGGCGGTGGGAGCAATCGAAATACCGTCAGCACCGTACACCTTGGTAGCGACCTTCTCCAGCTTCGTTTCCAGTGAGTCCTCAAGGTCATAGGTGAACTTCAGCTCCGAAACATCATCACATGCCTCAGCAACCACATTCGCCAAATCGACAGTGCCCTTACCGCCTTCGGCAACGCCACGGTGAATAGCCACACGGGCACCTGCTTCTTCAGCGATACGGCGAATAGCCTCATGCTCGGAGTCGAAGTCGGTGGGGAACGCGTTAATAGCGACCACAGGTTGCACACCAAAGTTACGCACAATCTCAATGTGCTTCTTCAGGTTTGCAGCCCCTGCCTCAACATCTGAGGGGCTTTCCTGCAGCATACCGTCGGGAAGAGGCTTACCGGGAACAATCTTGTACAGCCCGGAGTGCGACTTCAAGGCACGCACCGTTACAACCAGAACCGCTGCATCAGGCTTCAGCCCGGAGATACGGCATTTAACGTTAAAGAGACGCTCCGCGCCCATGTCAGCGCCGAAGCCTGCCTCAGTAATCACGTAATCCGAATATTCGAGACCAACATAGTCCGCCACGATTGACGAGTTACCGGTGGCGATATTACCGAAGGGGCCCGCATGGATAAGCGCCGGAGTGTGCTCAAGAGTCTGCAGCAGGTTCGGGTTAATGGCATCAGCCAGAATGACTGCCAGGGCGCCGTCAGCCTTCAAATCGGCGGCGGTAACAGCCTCACCGTCATAGTTCAGACCCACAACGATCTTCGCCAGGCGCTCACGCAGATCCTTGAATGAGGTTGCCAGGGAGAGAATCACCATGATCTCGGAGGCGCTGGTAATATCGAACCCGGTCTGGCGGGGTACGCCGTCAATACGTTCACCCAACCCGACTACAACGTTCCGCAGAGAGCGGTCATTAATGTCAATGACCCGACGCCATTCGATAGCGCGCGGGTCAATGCGTAGGTCGTTCCCCTGGTGCAGGTGGTTGTCGATCATCGCGGCAAGCAAGTTGTGGGCTGCGGTAACAGCGTGGAAGTCGCCGGTCAGGTGCAGGTTCAGCTTCTCCATGGGCACGATCTGAGAGTAGCCACCGCCAGCTGCACCACCCTTAATACCGAAGGTGGGACCCATGGCGGGCTGACGCAGGGTGAGCATCGCCTTGCGTCCGGTCTGTGCGAAGCCCTGGGCCAGTGATACGGAAGTAGCGGTTTTACCTTCACCGAGCGGGGTGGGGGTCACAGCGGTTACAACAATGTATTTGGAGCCGCGCTTACGTGCGGTCTCCGCGTTAGTGGTTTCGTCCAGAAGAACCTTCGCAACATACTTGCCGTAAGGTTCCAGACGATCCGCACTAATCCCGTTTTCGGCGGCGATTTCGGTGATCGGCTCAAGGGTAGCTGCCTGAGCAATTTCAAGGTCGGAAGGGGAAAGGCTTGGTCATCATCGTCCTTTGCAGTTGTAGCCAACAGTTCCTTTCCCATTTTATGCTTTAGCTCACGGATTGTCACCCATTATGGCTCTTATCTGTGAAGCTACAACACATTACTCTGGTCAAAAACCACATCAATCCCAGGAGGATTCCAAGAGGTACACAAACTGTTCCCCAGAAACTGAGCTAAAGCCAGCTCACCTTCTGGGGAACAACATATTGTATTAGTGCCTGCCCGAACACACTGTAAAGGATTATATGCAGGGGCTACATCGTCAGCAGCACCTTGGTCGCGGTACGCTGATCCATTGCCTCATAGCCCTTGGGGGCTTGGTCGATAGGCAGTTCCAGATCGAAGACCTTACCGGGCTCAATCTCACCCTTATAAATCAGGTCAATCAGGGTCGGCAGGTATTTACGAACCGGTGCGGGACCACCTTCAAGATGAACCTGTTTACCAAAGAGCACGTCGGTACCGATAGAGCTGTCGTGGGGCACGCCTACGAAGCCAATGTAACCGCCGTGGCGTACGCATCCGATGGCTTGGTCAAAGGACTGCTGAGTACCCACAGCCTCCACAACACCGTGCGCTCCCACCCCGTCGGTAAGCTCTAGAACCTTGGCGATACCTTCTTCGCCGCGTTCTTCCACCACGTGGGTTGCACCGAACTGCTTAGCCAGCTCTTGGCGCTTGGGGTTGCGAGACATCATGATGATCTTCTCAGCGCCCAGCTGCTTAGCGCCAATAACTGCGCCCAGACCAACGGCACCATCGCCAACTACAACAATAGCCTTACCCGGGCCGGCCTTTGCGGCGTCAGCTGCGTACCAGCCAGTCCCCAGCACATCGGATGCTGCCATCAGATGAGGAATCTGCTCTGCGGTAGGGTATGCGGGAGTCTTAACCAAAGTGCCGTCCGCGAAAGGAATGCGGGCGTATTCCGCCTGGGTACCGTTCGAGCGCATACCGATGAAACCATCGCCTGCAGCAATGGCTTTCAGGCACCGTGACGGGTAACCATCCTGACAGGTTGCACACTCACCGCATGAGATGCAGAAAGAACCAACGACAAAATCGCCAGGATTGACGGTCTTAACATCGTCGCCAACTTCAATAACCTCACCGATATATTCATGCCCCATCTGCTGGTGGTCTACAGGCTGCGCGCCACGGTAGGGCCACAGGTCAGAACCGCAGATGCAGGATGCGGCAAGTTTAATAATGGCATCCGTGGACTCTAGGGAGGGTGGGCATGGGGCGGTCTTCTACGACGACTTTACCGGGTTCTTCCATAATGACTGAACGCATTAGTGTACTACTCACTCTCGGCTAGTTTTAGCGGTTTACTATTGATTGCTGTACAAGACTACGTCCTTCGAGCTGCTCTAGGGCAAGCTTAAACCTTCAAACCCGATATAAAACACATTCTAGATGCGAACCATACCTGTATCACGCAAAGGCACGGGATGCTGCAGGCCCTTATATTCAGCAGGTCCGTGAAATAATGAAGGAATGAGCTACACGGTCAAAGAGGTTTCTGAACGAGTAAATCTAAGCCCCCACACGGTACGCTATTACACCGACCAGGGCCTCATTCCCACCTTGCAGAGGGACGAGAAAGGAAACCGTGTTTTTACCGATGAATGCATCGGTTGGTTCGAAACTATCCATTGCCTACGTAAATGCGGTATGAGCATTGCAGATGTGAAGACGTATGTAGATTTAGGGCGTCAAGGAAGTAAGACAGCTCCCGAACGGTTGCGCATTGTGGAGCAGTATGCGCGTATTGCCCAGCAGCAGCTTATTGAAGCACAGCAACGGGTTGATTTTGTGCACCGGAAAATTATGTTCTATCAGGAGCTGATCGAAAGTAACGATGAGTCCCGCATCTGTCCCCAATAGCCTATGCAACATTAGCTTCCGCAAAGATATCGGGGCTCACCATTGTGAAGGAGAGCCCCGATATTTCTCTACTGTGCATCAAACAGCCACGCTATACGGAGCATATGGGTATCGCCCCTAACTGTTCACCGTACGTACTGGGCACAGGTATATCGATAAACTAGTGGGGTGTATTACCACCTCCCCCACCGTTGTATACAGCCAAGACGTGAAGAGGCTGAACCCGCAGTGTGTTGGCGTTTGCCGTGGTCTTAACTTCACATGCTCCTGACGCATAACTGCGATGCATGCAGTGTGCCTGGTAGGGTTACTGCCAATGAGGGCAACTTTTAGCACACCATTTTCTTCAATAGTTTTAGCGTGCAGGCTCGTGCAAGAGTTAACTTGAGCATCGAAAGTAATTTCGTGGTCACCGGTTATATGATAGCCACTCCATTTAACGATATGCCCGTTATACAACCGCGTGGAGTCATCGTCGCTATCGCCTGTATGCGGCAGAGGGACAACGGGGATAGGGGTAAAGGATTGTATCGCCGGTGAAGAAGTGGCGGTGGAAGCATCGGTACTTGCAGAAGCACTAGGCTGCGCCGTTACCGTTGCTGTGTCCCCTGAAGTTGCGGAGGCGGCGGGAGCGGTCAATGCAGCGGACCCTAATGCTAAAGTCAGGGCACCGATCCCGATTCGACTAGCGTAGCGGATGGAGGAAGTACGAGATTGTGGCATGGGCATCAGCTCCTTCAGGATGGAAAATTTTCAGTTTTAGATTATTATTTCCCTAACCTTAAAGTGAAGAGTTAAATACTGGGAATGTGTCGCATGTTCCCTGAGAACGTTTAACGCTCATAAGAACCTGCCATATTGCTGCTTCCGAAGCACTATTATTTTTCGTTTTATCCGCAGGCATCAAGAAGACCGTGGCACCCCGCCTCTCAACGATTGGATGCCACGGCCTGCGCATAAAAGGCGGAGAGGAGCCAGCCCTACGACTTACTCCCCCTACCTTAATGAGCTTTGCAGCTCAGGCCCTTACGCAGGAGTAATCTTCTTATTAAGATACACTTGCGACTTGGGCAGCTGCTGCACCTTGAGCGTAGATGCCTTAGCCTTAGTCTTGACCTTTACATCCTTGTAGAGCGCTTCCTCAGTACACCCATCAGGAGCACCAAGGATAGTCCCTTCCACCAGTGCGACCTTCAACGTACCGTTCTTTTCTACGACCTCCGCGCGGACGTCGTAGCAGCTAGGGGTTCCGGTAATAACAGTGAACGTAATTTCATGTTCACCAGTCACCCGATACTCGATCCAGTTAGCAATACGCTCATCCTGCATAAACTTAAAATTCTCGTCATGCTTAGCTTCGCCACTCACAACCGGTGAGTTATTTGAAGTTGACGAGGTCCCATCCTGCGAAGGCACCTGGGACGACGGACTGGCCGAAGGAGTCGCTGCCGATGCCCCGGGAACTGCAAGAGCAGATGATCCCAGCGCAAGCACTACCGCACTCACACCAAGAAGAGCAGTGCGGCGGGCAGATGAGGGGCGGGTCTTCAACATGAGTATCAGCTCCTTCAGGGTATAAAACTCTTCCTCTAAGACTAATATTTTCTCAACCGTAAAGTGAAGGGATAAAGATTAGAAATGTTCAGTAAGGTGCTGAGCCTCCCGTCCCCTACCCTGCTGCTGCGATATTATTTTCATCCACAGCTATTAAAGGAGACCGTGGTGTCCCATCAGTCAAAGATGGAATCACCACGGTCTACTGTTTAGAGACAGCAAGAAAACCGACTCTACAGTTGAGGGCAGTTTCCTCATAATCCCCTAAGCACCTTGGATAGCTCCTTTATTGAGGCGCACCATGGATTCAGGCAGCTGCTGCACCTTTAAGCGTGGAAGCCTTAGCCTTCGTCTTTACCTTAACCTTCGCAATGCGCGCCTCTGCGGTGCAGGCATCGGGTGCGCCAGGAATGGTGCCCTCTACTAGAGCAACGTTCATCACGCCATCCTTCTCAACAACCTCCGCACGGACGTCGTAGCACCTAGGGGTACCCGTGAGGGTGGTAAAAGTGATTTCGTGTTCGCCGGTCACCTTGTAATCAGTCCAGTCGATGATGTTCTCGTACTCCAAGAACTTAAAATTCTCGTCATGCTTAGCTTCGGCGCCCTCATTCGGAGAGCCATTATCTTTCGAAGGTACCGAAGACGAAGCAGATGAAGAGGCATCCGCTGAAGCAGAAGCACTTGCCGAGGACGATGAACTTGCCGAAGAGTCTACTGCCGATGCTCCAGGAACTGCAAGAGCAGATGAACCCAGCGCAAGTACTACCGTACTCACACCAAGAAGGGCAGCACGGCGGGCAGATGAGGGACGGGTCCTTAACATGAGCATCAACTCCTTCGCTCGAAATAACTTGCACTTTAACAGTACATATTCCTAAACCTTAATTTGAAGGTTTAAATCCTGTGAGTATGGTAAAAGCGAGCAGGGAAATGCCCCGCTCGCTTTTACACGTGCATAGTTATTTAAATAACGCTGCGGCTTTAGAAGTCCCAGTCTTCGTCTTCGGTATTCACAGCTTTGCCGATCACGTAGGATGAACCGGAGCCTGAGAAGAAGTCATGATTCTCATCGGCATTGGGCGACAACGCCGAAAGGATAGCAGGGGAAACATTCGTTACCGAGGCCGGGAACATGGCCTCATACCCCAGGTTCATCAGAGCCTTATTGGCGTTGTAGTGCAGGGAACTTCTTCACATCCTCGCTCCAGCCTACCCCGTCATAGAGCGAGTGGGTATAAGCCACCTCGTTCTCATACAGCTCGTACAGCAGGTTGAAGGTGTATTCCTTCAGCTCTGCCTGACGCTCCGGGGTTTCCTTTGCCAGTCCACGCTGGAACTTGTACCCAATGTAGTAACCATGAACAGCCTCATCACGAATAATCAGACGGATCAGGTCAGCGGTGTTAGTCAGCTTGGCATGCGCCGACCAGTACATGGGAAGGTAGAACCCAGAGTAGAACAGGAAAGACTCCAAAAGTGTGGAAGCGACCTTCTTCTTAAGCGGGTCATCGCCGATATAGTAGGCGAGGATAATCTTTGCCTTCTTCTGTAGGTATTCGTTCTCAGAGGCCCAGCGGAATGCCTCATCAATTTCCTTAGTGGAGCACAGGGTCGAGAAAATGGAGGAGTACGACTTTGCGTGCACTGACTCCATGAAAGCAATATTGGTGTATACGGCCTCTTCGTGCGCAGTAACGGCATCGGGAAGCAGAGAGACAGCACCCACAGTACCCTGAATGGTGTCCAGCAACGTCAGACCGGTAAAGACCCGCATGGTCAGCTCTTTCTCTTCCGCGGTCAGAGTCTTCCACGTGGGTACGTCGTTGCTCAACGGCACCTTCTCAGGTAACCAGAAATTACCGGTGAGGCGGTCCCAGACCTCAAGGTCTTTCTCGTCCTCTAAACGGTTCCAGTTAATAGCCTCAATTGGGTGGTCAACGAGGTGTACCTTTTCGCTCATATTTGTTTCTCCTATAGCGGATCAATGCCTTAGGGGCGTCTCATGTTTTTCTATTCTGACACAGTTCCTGCGCTCACTAGTTTCTCGCTCCCAGCTACTACCGTTATGAGCGCGCCAACTGGTTCCGTAAAGCTTAAGATAGCTACTGACTGAGGTAGTAGATCTGTGTGGCTGGGTCCCGTCGCAGCATCCCAAAATCTACCCCGTAGCGACGCACCAAAGCCGGATCTTCGGTGTACCGTCGTATGCGGTCATTCAGTTCAGACTCTGCAAGCCGCTCGGATTCTGCAATACTTTCGGTGATAATCCACCGCAGAAGGGCATCCTTATCCTCCGCACGGGATGGCCACCTCTGCACCCGTCCTTTAACAAGGAACCGCTGCACCCCCACAGTTTCTTGGCCCCGTTCGTGTTTACCCGCCAGTAAGTATTCGGTGAATACATCCGTCAGGGATAAAGGGAGCCCGCAGGGTCTTCCGTGACAAGCCCAACCGTTTTTAGACGGTCGATCAGTTTACGCTCACGCCGATTCGGCGACTCGGGTGCTTGCCCCAGAACAATCTGGGCATACATGCGCTGACAGTCAGAGTTAGCGAGTGCGGCGATTATTGGAGTGAGGTTCTGTTGCACCCTGGGTTGTTATCCTTACGTGTCTGGTGGGCTTCGGGGTGTAAGAAGATTCTGTCTTCTCACACCCCGAAACACGATGCGGGTGAGTTTCGCTGCATTACAGCATGCAGGATACGCAGCCCTCAACTTCGGTACCTTCAAGAGCCATCTGCCGCAGGCGGATATAGTAGATGGTCTTGATTCCCTTGCGCCAAGCATAAATCTGAGCGCGGTTAATGTCGCGGGTTGTTGCGGTGTCACGGAAGAACAAGGTTAGCGACAGACCCTGATCCACATGCTGAGTGGCCACAGCGTAGGTGTCGATAATCTTCTCGAACCCGATCTCGTACGCGTCCTTATAGTAGTCAAGATTCTCGTTCGTCATGAAGGGTGCCGGGTAGTAGACACGCCCCAGCTTACCTTCCTTACGAATCTCAATCTTGGAGGCGATCGGATGGATTGAGGAGGTCGAACCGTTAATGTACGAGATAGACCCGGTGGGCGGAACAGCCTGCAGGTTCTGGTTGTACATACCGTACTGAGCTACATCGGCTGCCAGCTGAATCCAGTCCTCGCGGGTGGGAATGTGGTGCTTGGCAAACAGTTCACGAACACGTTCCGTTTGCGGCTCCCATTCTTTCTCAATGTACTTGGCGAAGAACTCACCGCTGGCATACTTTGAGTTCTCGAACCCTTCAAATGTCACGCCACGTTCTTTAGCAATTTCCATGGAGGCGCGGATTGCATGATAGGCCACCGTGTAAAAGTAGATATTGGTGAAATCCAGTGCCTCTTCGGAACCGTAATGCACATGTTCACGCGCCAAGTAGCCGTGCAGGTTCATCTGCCCCAGCCCGACCGCGTGGCTCATGTCGTTACCGCGTTCAATGGAGGGGACGGAACGGATATCCGACTGATCTGAGACGGAGGTGAGCGAACGGATTGCCGTTTCAACAGTTTTTCCGAGGTTATCGCCGTCCATAGTCATAGCAATATTGAGCGAACCGAGGTTGCATGAGATATCCTTCCCCGTTTCCGCATACCCAAGGTCATCGTGGTATTTCGAGGGCTTTGACACCTGAAGAATCTCGGAGCAGAGGTTACTCATAATAACCTTGCCGTCAATCGGGTTAGCCCGGTTCACGGTGTCCTCAAACATAATGTATGGGTAGCCGGATTCGAACTGCACCTCAGCGATGGTCTGGAAGAACTCGCGCGCATTAATCTTGGTTTTACGGATCCGCGAGTCATCCACCATTTCCTGGTATTTTTCGCTCACATTAATATCCGAGAAAGGAACCCCGTAGATGCGTTCCACATCGTACGGTGAGAACAGGTACATATCTTTGTTCTCTTTGGCGAGTTTGAAGGTGATATCGGGGATCACCACACCCAGTGAGAGGGTTTTTAATGCGGATCTTCTCATCAGCATTTTCGCGTTTGGTGTCAAGGAACGAGTAAATGTCGGGGTGGTGTGCGTGCAGTACACGGCCCCCGCCCCTGCCGCGCGCCCAGCTGGTTCGCGTAGGAGAAAGCATCCTCAAGAAGCTTCATAACGGGGATGACACCGGAGGACTGGTTCTCAATTTTTCTTAATGGGTGCACCGGATTCACGTAGGTTCGTCAGAGCGAACGCCACCCCGCCACCGCGTTTTGAGAGCTGCAACGCCGAGTTAATGGAACGTCCGATAGATTCCATATTGTCTTCGATGCGAAGCAGGAAGCAGGAGACCAGCTCACCGCGCTGTTTCTTTCCAGCGTTGAGGAACGTGGGCGTGGCAGGCTGGAAACGCCCCGAGATAATCTCGTCCACGATTTCCTCCGCCAGTGTCTCGTTGCCTTCCGCCAGCAGCAGCGCAACCATGCATACGCGGTCCTCAAAACGCTCTAGGTAGCGCTGCCCATCGAAGGTTTTCAGAGCGTAGGAAGTGTAGAACTTGAAGGCTCCCAAGAAAGTGGGGAACCGGAACTTCACGGCGTAGGCACGTTTGAACAGATTCTTGACGAAGTCGAAGCTGTACTTCTCGAAGAGCTCCGGCTCGTAGTACTGGTTCTCGATCAGGTACTCGATCTTCTCTTCAAGGTCGTGGAAGAATACGGTGTTGTTGTTGACGTGCTGCAGGAAGTACTGGCGTGCCGCCTGACGGTCTGCGTCAAACTGGATCTTGCCGTTTTCGTCGTACAGGTTCAGCAGAGCGTTCAGCTCGTGGTAGCTCATCCCCTGAAATTTTTCGGGGGTGGTCTTACCAGCGTGAGAAGCGCCGAGAGTTTCTAGCGCTGAGGGAAGTTTTGCTTCCAAAATTCTTCCAATCCTTCGTTCACTTTGTCTACGTCTGAGGGGGTTCCCATGAGCTCAAATTTGAAGAGCACCGGCACATCGCACTTTGCGGATACGATATCTGCTGCGATGCCAAAGAGAGGCCCGAAGTTGGTATTGCCTGCTCCGATAACACCCACCATATTGCGGCGGTTTTCTTCAACGTTCAGGAATTTCACCACCTGCGGAGGCACGTTCCCCGCACCTTCCGGTTTACCGTAGGTGGGTACGCACAGCACATACGGTTCCTGGACGACGAGCGTGTCTTCACCGGTCCGTAACGGCAGGCGCTGGGTACGGGCATGAAGTTTTTCAACAAACTTGTGGGTGTTTCCAGAGATGGAAGAGAAGTAAACCACCAGTGGGGCCTCATCCCCTACCGGTGTGGTCGCTCGACCCTCGACGGCATCGCGGGCACCCAAGATGTACTCTCGGATCTCTGCGTTCTCGTCGGTGGGTTTCTGAGCGAGAGGGGTTGTCACTTTCTTCTCCTTGGATTGTGCCGCCGCAGGGGTGGCTGCTTATTACGCGGAAACCGCGATATCGGCTAGAGCGTTGATCCTATCGGGCTGAAAGCCAGACCAGTGGTCTTCACCGGCAATCACAACGGGAGCCTGCATGTACCCGAGGGACTTAACTTTTGCTAATGCTCGGTCGTCTTCGGTGATATCTACCTTGTGGTAGTTGATGCCTTTGGCGTCGAGGGCCCGGTAGGTCATGTTGCACTGAACGCACTGGGGCTTGGTGTACACGGTCACTACCATTGAAATTCTCCTTGTCGGCCCCTGCAAGCGGCGGGAGCATTATTGCTGAATGAGTTGTGTGGTTACTTGTGCCCCGAAAGGCGGGGTGGGCGCCCCGTATCGCTCTCGTATTGAGGGAGCGTTGACGCCGATTCAGATTATCACCCGAACCGAGTATTAATACTACATGTAGTGTTAGAAATTTTTTTAACCCCAAGATGATGTGGTGCATCAATTTTTTTCATGTTCGAAAAACCCACAGGGCGCACGTTCTTCGCAGTGCCCCCACAGCTTATCCACACCCCGGCCAATAAGCCTTCCCGCGCCGTTGCACGGATACTTTCAGGTTATCCACATGGTGGGGTTTACTATCAGTCTGGGAATCCCCATACCGTTTTCGCCTCTAATCTGCCGTGCGTCGTGATTTTACCGGGGTATGTGAGATTTACATCAGTTGTAATGCTTGATTTTTCTAGCACTCCCGCACTTCCGCGATTTTACGGGGAATAACGGGCGATATTCTCCGAGTTGAATGCTCGTTTTGAGGTCCGTACCAGTGGTTTAACTACACATATAAAGATTTCATAAAATTTTTACTGTCCTCCGGTGCTGACATAGCACCCCGTACAGTTGGTTAAGCAACTTAAAAACAACTTAAACCCAAATATGCCATTTTTCGCGCCGAAAAAACATGTAGTTCCATAACTTTTGAGACCTTTAGAGGCTCATTATTGGTACTGTTTCCTGCCGTTACAAGAGGTCTCTACAAGAGTGATTTCCCGCCAGGGTGGGTACCAGGCCGCCCCTATACGCCGTACGCTTTAGAGCAGGCCGCGTTGGCGCAGTTTGCGGCTGAGCGTATCACCGTCATTTGCTTCCATCCACAGCGGCGACTGGGTCATCTGTTGCGCCCGCTTATCACCCCATACTCGCCCTGAGGCCAGCACCGTCTCCCCCACCGTTAGGTTACGAATCATAATAGCCGCAACATTCTGGGGGTACCGCACTGCAAACCCGTTGTATATATCCGGGTCGCGCTGGCCGTCATCACCGATGAGGATCCACTGCATCTCGGGGAACTCGTGCGCCAACCTTCGTAAGGACTGTACCTTATGTTGGGTGCCGGAACGGAACCAGCGATCTGGCGTAGGCCCCCAGTCAGTGAGCAAGAACGTGCCGCGCGGATACCCGTTACGGGTCAGAAAACGACGCAGCGTTGGGGTGATATTCCAGGCACCAGTAGACAGATACATAAAAGGGGCCTGAGGGTGCGCAGCCCGAATCCGGTCCATAAGCACAGCCATGCCGGGGGTAGGAATACGTGCGTGTTCATCAATCACGAACGAGTTCCATGCCGCTACAAGCGGACGCGGAAGCATAGTAACCATGACTGTATCATCAACGTCAGCAATTACGCCGATCTTCTGCTCAGCAGGCACAATGTAGACACTGGTGACAGCAGCACGGGAACCAGGAACATACATAATAACTTCATGAAGCCCCGCTGGCAGGTCAATATCAAGCTTAACGTCAAGGACACCACCTCTATCGGTGCGAACCTCATAAGTTCTTCCCGCGATAATAATGGTTACGGGAGCATCAGACATGGCAATGGATGTGAAGGCACGCCACCCGCGCATGGGGTTGTCCGTATCTTGAGTACCCTCAACCACATAGAGCAGTTTCTCAAACGCCTCAGTTTTATACAGGGCACGTGCCAGTATACGCACCCACCCGTTCTTGGCGCCGGTGGCTACCCGCCCGTACCCCTCTGACGGGACAATAATGGGCTCTTGGCCTTGGGCGATAGCGCGGCGTTCACGCCACCGATGCAGGGTGTCGCCCACCCGGTAACCAATGTTGACTGCCTCATCGGCGGCCTCGGTTACCATGGTGCGTAATTCGTGGGTACCCAGATTTTCCATACGTATTAGTGTTCCATATAGACACCCCATTTTTCTTATTTGGGGAAGATTATATGGTCGCGTCACTATAATATTGGGCGCTCGGATGTCTCCAAATGGGCAGAACACAGCCGCGCTCGTATCCTGCACAGGCAGTTGCGCAGGATACGAGCGGCAGCTGTTCAGTATCTATAGTGTGTGCGGTTTTTGTGTGTGCGCAGGCTTTAAAGAATCGGTGGTGTATACACAACGCTGTGGGCTACGCGTTAGTTACCTGAGGAGCCCTAATGCGAATGCTTTGACTCGCCCGAGGCACCAGCAGGTAGCTGATAGGGTCCTGAGCTGAGCTTCACCTGGCAGTAGGCCGAGCCTTTCCCTTCGGCCTGTTCCGAATGGTGCACCGGGTGGTCTTCGCCTGTTACCTTAATAGCGCATTTAACAGTGTCTTGAGGATCATCGGCGTAGACGGCCACCGAGATAGTTTTACCGGCTAGCTCGTGACTATTAGAGGCGCCTACGCGGTAGTACCCGGTTTTCTCGGTGAGTTTCTGCTCAGCAGAGTTCACCTCAATACCATCCTGGAAAAAGCGAACCTTACCCGCTTTGGCGTGGAAACCATTATGTTCGTTACCGCTAAGCACCTCAGCTGAGACAGTAATGTCCCCACGGTTTCCGTAATCTTGGGCGGGGGTGAAGGTAAGGCCGGGAGCAACTTCTGCGGAACACCCGGCTAATAGCACGGCCGTAGCCGCGAGCAATACGATTTTCTTAGCCATGCCCCCATAGTATCAGCCAAATCACTATCAACCGGTTGGTGACACACAAGCACAAAACCGCGTGGATGAGGGCACACACGGGGGAGCTTTCTCACCCTGTTGAGAATCTTAGCTGAGGGAGTATACGGGCTATGCTTAGAAGTATGACCATTCACGACTCGTTATTCTCACGCCGCACGTTTGTAGTGGGCTCTATTATCCCGCTCATAGCGGGATGCTCCTCCAAGAATACCGTAGAGAATGCCGCCGAAACGAGGTTTATCGCAGCCCCCACAGGCACGCCCCATAGCGACGATGCTTCACCAACTGCTGCCGTGGACTCCCCCGAACCTGCAGAGCCGCCGGTGTCAAAAAACCCAATCGCTAAACCCCACCCATGGAAAGATATCCAGTACCGTCTAGCTGGTGAAGGGCACTATGTGGCGTGGACAGTGGATGACGGCGCTAACCCCGAAACTGTGCGGGCTTACGCCGAGTTCGCGGCGAAAACAGGCACCCGCCTCACCTTTTTCATTAATGCCTCCTACACTTCTTTTGAGCAGAACCTTGATGTCCTTTTGCCGCTGGTGAAATCAGGACAAATTCAGATCGCAAACCACACCTATAACCACCCTAACCTGCTGAATCTTGATGATAAACAGGTGAAAGAAGAGTTCGTGCGCAATGAGGAAGAAATCATGCGGCTTTTTGGGGTGTCCTCAAAACCGTATTTTCGTCCACCCTACGGGTACTATGACGACCGGGTGCTGAAAATAGCCGCAAAAGCGGGGTTTTCACGGCCGGTACTGTGGGAAGGTACCACAGGTGATGAGGGGCAAACCACCCAACGCGTGGTGCTCAAACGTACTAAGAAGTATATGAAGCCGCAACGAATTATGTTGGGGCATCTTAACTACACCACTATTATTTCCCTGCTGGAACGTATTAAAGAGCTTCTTGATGAACGTGGACTGGTAACAGTTACCTTACGCGACTACTACGGTGAAGCCTCGGAAGAAGAACTAAAAATTGTCCGCGACGCTGAAGCCGAAGAAAAGAAGAAAGAAGAAGAGAAAAAGAAGCAGAAGGAGAAAGAGAAAAAATAAGAACGGTGAGCCTCAGCAAAGCTACGGCGGCCAAACCGGCTGCTGATAACTCGCAGCAGCGGCAGTGCGGGGAAGGGTCTCCCGCCCCGCACTGCATGGGCTCAAGGGTTCATCATGGCATCATTGAGCGGATGTCTTCTCCTCCTGAATCCCGCAAAGTACCCAAGTGTTGGTTTATCCTCTGGTGTTTATCCCCCGTAATAGTCGCGGAGAGTAACAGTGACTAACCCGCGTTCATCCAATAACGCTTTAATTTTGTCGAGTACCGCAACAACACCCGTATAGTTCAGATGCCCAATAAGAATAGTTTGCGGGTTCGCATATGTACTGGCATATTTATAGATCTCTTCAGATGTAATAGGGGAAGAGTCAGCCAGTGAACCGTACCATAGGGTGGGCCGGTCAAACCCGGCACGCGCAGCGGCATCCAATACCCGCCGATCGTAGTACCCGTAGGGTGGGCGGAAGTAGGGCTTTGAAGACATTCCAAAGAGGCGTTCAATCTCCCGGTCGTTCTTCTCAAGCTCCTCAATGATTCCCGCATCGTCAAGATCGGTGAGAGCTGCATGTGACCATGTGTGGTTGCCGATTTGGATCTGCCCCGATGTCACTAGGGGCGCCAACACGTCAAGGTTCTGCTCGAACGAATCATAAGAGCCGTTAATGAAAAAGGTGAGGCGGGTGCCTGTTTTCGCCGCAAAATCTGCATAGGCGCGCACCACTTCGGGGCTTTTACCATCATCAACGGTCCAAGCGATGTATTTACCGTCACCGGGCAGCCCAACTTGCGGACCGTCCCAGGGGTACGGGGTGGGAACAGGGTTCGCAGAGACAGAGGCAGTAGGGCTGCCGGAGGAGGTTTTCCCATTCACGGGCACAGGTGGAGTTTGTCCCTGGGAATTAGCGGCATTATCTACAGTGTTCTGCGCGCCGAAACTGCACCCTGCCAAAAGTGGTACAAGAGTGCCGAGCACGAATGCCCTGCGGGGCACACCAGGCTGCGCAGATTCAGTAATAGTGCGGGGTGATGAGGTATTGCACATAGGGGGTTTAGTCTTTCGAGGCATCGCCATGCACCGAAGGCCTGCGCACCAATGCAACAGAGAAGGGTGATGGCGGGGTGTTTAAGCTGAATGAGTTGAGTGAGAGGCAGAAGGCAGGAAGAAAACTATTTCCTCTTATTACCTTTTCCTTTGTAGGGTTCGCAGGCCACGCCGTCTCCATCACGGTCCAGGTGAGCAGCGTATCCAGGCTGGCCTTTATGGATAGGTGCCGCGCCAGCTGCACGGACTTCGTCACAGTTCTTGTAGTACACTCCGGTATTTGCGGGAGTCTCAACCACAACAGGTTTCTGTTGCACAGGTTCCTGCTGTACCGGAGTTTGCCGAGCAGGTGCTGGGGCTTCTGTTGCTGGCTGAGTTTCTTCGGCAGGCACCGGTTTCTGCTCTGGCTCAGGTGCCGGGACTTCGGGGGTGGGCTCGGCCACAGGTGTTACCGCCTCCGGGGTTTTAACAGGTTCGGGTGTGGGCGAGGCGGTGGGGCTAGGAGTTTCCGAAGGTGAAGGACTCGGCGACTCTGTAGGCGAGGGGCTGGCAGATGTACTGCGTGCCGATGACGAAGCAGATACTGAAGATGGCGTTTGTTCTTTGCGAATATTGCCTGCGTTGCTGGAACACCCAGCAAGAAATACGGTACCGAGAAGCGCTACCGCAATAACTTGATTTTTCATATGGAATTATCCTCATTGACTGAGTGAGTGAGTAAGTGCTGAGCTGTCATTGCTCACCCCTAAGTCTATACGAAACCACCAGGTGCGGGAGAACCTCTCTGCCCCTAGCTCTAGTGCATATTTATTCTTTACTGGGAGCAAGATTTTAAGGTTTCTGAATGCTTTAGAATAGATGCAGAGCCATCGACGGTTCATGCACTTATCACTCAAAGTCTCAAATAACTTAAGGATTCCTATGTCCAATAAAACTGTGCCTCTCACCGAGGCGTATTCTGCCTACACACAGCCTTTAGAACCGCAGATTCTTGAAGAAATTCCGAAGAAAAAGTGGGCTGCCATTACCGCCTTAGTGCTCTCACTGATCGCTTTCTTCACGGGCATTCTGGTGATTGGTTTTGTACCCGCAATTTTCGCGATCGTATTTGCCGGTATCGCCCTTGGACAGGTAAAAAAGGGTGAAGCCGAAGGCGCTGGCATGGCGATCGGCGCCATTATCTTTGCGTCCCTAGCGATTATCGCCAGTGTTGGAATAGTGATCTTAGCGCTTATTTCCAACTACTACACCGAGCAGCAGGGTGATAGATGGATGCACCTCCGGCAAGGGCACCTACACCGTGGAGAACGGGCAGAAAGTCTGCCATTATATGGGCTATGCCATGGACATGTAGTTCTCATATTTATGCATAAAGGCTCGGTAAAAACTGTCATACCGAGCCTTTATTGTATTTAATATCTCACTTGCGTTTCGCGTTATGGGAGCGCCGAGATACACGTTGTTTATTCGCTGCCCTGTAAGGTGATAAGCCAATCATCAACCTTACACAAGCCCTATCTCATCAACGCTCTCCAACACCGCAACCTGCATTTTGCGAAGTGCTTCAACATCTGGAAGCGTGTCGTCCTGGTCAATTAGATAGACGGTGTACCCGTCAATTGTGAGTCTACGCATAATTTCCAGAAGCATATGCTGGGCAACCTCGTCCACGGAATAGACTCGCGTAACATCCAAAGCTATTTTCGTCCCCGTGTATTCGGTGTCCACAATTTCGCGGATAACACGCTCAGCACCGGCGAACCGGATCCCTGCCTTGAAGCTGAATAACCTGAACCGTCTCGGCGCCAACTCCTACGCGGTAGTTAGCGCGTATTGCCGAACGGGCAACGGTGGGAATATTCATCACGTGCATACCCATGTCTGAAGAAAACCGCTCAAATAGCGACACGCCGCGGACACTATTGCCATGTATATCAAGGCGCGGTGAGAATGTTGCCACCCCCAGCTGCCCCGGTACAGCACCAATGATTCCTCCGCCCACACCGCTTTTGGCGGGAATACCCACCTGCGTTGCCCAGTCGCCAGCGGCATTGTACATGCCGCAGGTGAACATTACGCTCAACACCTGACGCACTACCGTTTTAGGTACCACCTGCTCACCGGTGAGAGGCTGCTCCCCATAATTCGCCAGAGTAGCTGCCATCATCGCCAGGTCTTTTACGGTTACTTCAAGTGAACACTGACGCGTGTACCCTTCCACCACCTTGGCGGGGTTCTCGGTGAGGATGTCGTGGCTACGGAGCATATGTGCAATAGCAAGGTTACGGTGCGCATGTTCTATCTCTGAGGAATACACCGCCTCATCAATCTGAAGGGGGCGCCCGGCAAATGCTGAGAGCCCTTCAACTACCCGTTCCATCCGCTTCTCTGGACTTATATTTTCGGCTCCCACCAGCGAGTGGGTGGTGATAGCCCCAGCATTAATCATGGGGTTCAGCGGACGTCCCGACTCGTCCTCAAGAGATATCTCGTTAAAAGGCTCTCCCGAAGGTTCAACACCCACTTTCGCCAGTACCTTATCAAATCCACGATCAGCTAGAGCTAGGGCATACACGAAAGGCTTAGAAATAGACTGGATAGTAAACACTTCATTGACGTCTCCGGCGCCGTAAAGTTCCCCGTCAACCATTGCGATAGATGCCCCTAGTCGATCAGGGTTTACTCCCGCCAGCTCAGGAATATAGTTTGCGAGTTCCCCCGTTTTATCTGAGGCCACACTGGCGAGCACATCGTCGAGGTAGCTTGGTATAGGGGAACGCATAACAGTTTCTCCTGATAGGCGGGTCGTTACTTTCGTACGCGGTTGGTTCGGGAGCCAGACTGCAGAGTACACGCATCCTTGTCATGACAAAATATCTGCCCGAACGTTGAGCTTCTTGAAGTGTAGCTTTTCCGCTTTCAATACTCCAAATATGTGCTTGTATACAGCCGTGAGGCAGCAGCATGAATCCATGCATAGACGGTTTTGCGTCTTTGCCGGGTGAGAATACACCATGTTTTTTCTGTCCCTGGTGTGCGGGCCAAGAAATTCTTCCACCCGACCCTTGACATACCGAATAGTCGGTTTTATATTGTCATTATGGCAGCAGATAAAACAGCAAATTCCAAGTCCAAGGGCCAGCTCACCCTGGGAACATATCCTAGAAGTTGCCGCCCAAGTCTTTTGCACAACGCGGCTATTCTGAAACCCGGTTAGAACGACATTATTCAGGCCACCGGACTCACCAAAGGCGCCCTCTATTTCCATTTCCGTTCCAAAAGCGATTTGGCGTACGCCGTCATTGAAGACCACAAACGGCACTGGCTTGAACAGGGGATCCAGGAAATAGCTCAACACGATAACCCGCTAGAGCAACTAGAGGCGCTCAGTAACCTTCTGATTACTCTGGTGTCGCAGGGAAAAACCGACTGGAACATTGTTCGTCTCGCCGACCAAGTGCGCTCTAAGGAACCGCCTGAAGACCTCATTAGCCCCCTTCAAAGCTGGGTTGATGTGGTGGCCGATATTATCGAACGCGGCAAGGCACAGCAAATATTCCACACAGAATTATCAAGCCAGGATGCCGCTGCAATCCTCGTTGGTTCCTTCGACGGCCTCAAAACTTCTAACGATGCTTTAGCCCAAGGAGACACCGAGAAGTTCAGACGCCAAGCTCACGCCTTAAACACAATGCTTATAGAGGGGCTGCAGAGGCGTTAATCTATCCTTCTCCCCTGCCTTCCGAAACCTTTCGTCTGTTCAGACGAACTTTTGTCCTAGTCCAAAAAAACTGATGATATGGAGTACTGTATGGCGACCCTCATTACTGGCGCTTCTTCAGGTATCGGCGAAGAATTCGCGCACCATTACGCCGCAGAAAAACACGACCTTGTGCTTGTTGCTCGCAGCGAAGACAAGCTGAATACTCTCGCTGATACGCTTCGTAGCCAGCACGGCATTCAAGTCACCGTCATTGCACTTGATCTGTCTGAACCGGATGCAGCTCAGCGGCTCTGGGAAGAAACGAACCGCGCCAGGTTAGAGATTGATGTGCTTGTCAATAATGCAGGGTTCGGAACCCACTGTGATGTTGCTGATGATAATCCCGACCGTTTGGAGCAAGAAGTACGTCTCAACTGCCTCACGCTAACAGGGCTGACGGCACGCTACCTGCCCACCATGCGTGAACGCAAAACCGGAACCATCATAAACATTGCTTCGACTGCGGCTTTTCAGCCGCTGCCCCATATGGCAGTGTACGGCGCGACCAAAGCATTTGTGCTGTCCTTTACCGAAGCGCTCTGGGCAGAAACCCGAAAAGACGGCATCCGAGTGCTCGCGGTCTGCCCCGGCCCCACCGACACCTCATTCTTTGAAATCGCCGGTCAATCCGCAACGGTCGGGAAAATGCGTTCCACCCGCCAGCTGCTAGATAGCACCCTGCAGGCACTGAAAACCACAAAACCCAGTTTTGTAGATGGGCTAGGAAACGCCGTTGTGGCACGGCTTGTCACTCGTGTAGTACCAAAACGTGCCGTCATGGCCATAGTCGATCAGGCGTTCCAGCGCCAACGCAGCTAACATACACGGTAACACAGGGCCGCTAGCCGGTGCCTTTAGCTAAAGCGCTAAAGGTACCGGCTAGAACTCCAGAAGCATCGCTCCAGTGCTACCGCCAGCATCAACGAATCCTAGCTTTTCGTAGAGCTTACGCGCGGGATTCCCTGCCTCAACACTGAGACTAACACCCCGGTCCCCTCGCACACGAGCAACTTCTATAACATCACAGATAAGTTCCGTCCCCAGCCCAACACCGCGCGCCTCAGGCTGCACGGACACGCCCAGCTCACCGATACCAGGAGCCACAAAACCATATCCAGGATTCTGCTGAGGTAAATAGAGAACCCTGCAGTACCAACCCACTGCCCCTGTGAGGTGCAGGCAACCACACCATAATCTCCCCGCCGCGCATCCATAACGATGTACCGCACAAATTCGGCTGTGCCGAGAAGATCCTGCATGGTGAACCTCTCCCCGGCCAGTTCAGATTCATCAGAGTTGATTCGCGCAGAATATCAATATCGCTCGATCGTAGTTTTTTCTTGTGTAAGCCCAGGCGTGTACTTGCCCGTTCAACTGCATCAGCCATTTACCTCACCACACCTATGCCTAGTATTTGTGCTCTATCACTCTACAGACAGATACCCTGCATCGTCTAGCGTCCCGCCGACACCCATTAGCACTCAGATCTCCCTAAAAGCCGCACAATAGTTGTTAGCAGCGTATGTTCTTTTCCAGCTCGCCTCTCACTCACTCTCAAGGGATGAAAAACTGTCTTCTTCCGCCTTAAGGCGGAAGTGTCACAATGCTTCACGCTTCTGAGTATTTGTCGGACTGTACAACAGGCACAAAAAATCACCTGGTCACATAAAACCAGGTGATGATTTGTGGAGATAAGGGGACTCGAACCCCTGACCCCCTGCATGCCATGCAGGTGCGCTACCAGCTGCGCCATATCCCCCTATTTAGTTCTGCCACCCTTTTGGGCAACAAGAAAATAATACACATGCCTGAGGTACGAATGCAAATCAGCACGGGCAGTATTCGCAAGACCACCCGCGAATACTGCCCACCCCAAGGTGAGAAGAACGAAGTTTAGCTATCGGCTGGGATAATACGCGCGGCGTCTTCTTCAGTCTCACCAGCAATATCGAAAGGTGTCTCCGTTTTAACACCCAACTCAATGCGTGGAGCTTGAGACCATAAACGATCCAGCGCATAAAACTCGCGGTCTTCCTCATGCTGCACGTGAATCACAATGTCGCCGAAATCAAGGAGGATCCAGCGCCCGCTCGCCCGGCCCTCACGGCGTACCGGCTTCATCCCAGCCTGCTCCCGAAGAGCATCCTCAACCCCATCAGCTACAGCGTTTACTAGGCGCTCATTATGAGCTGAAACCACCAAGAACCCGTCGATCAGACCCATAGCGTCCGAGGCATCAACAGCAAACAGATCTGTGCCTTGTTTTTCTTCCGCCGCCCGGGCGGCAATACGCAGTGCCTCAATCGAGGCGGGTGCTGCGGTCATAGTTTCCTTTTCGTATTCGCCGTCTCCGGCGGAGACCCCCTGAAAAGAGGCACATGTTACTTCTGGCTGAGCACTATAAACAGGCCGATGAGGATCACCGCGATACACAAGACCAGCAGGATCAGGCTCAAAGGACTCCGCTTACGGGGAACGTCCAGATCATCCTCATACTCATCTTCATAGTCCACGGCATCCTGGGCCATGGTATTCGCAGCAGAGTAGCCCGACTTGGCAAAGCTATTGAACGTAGGCTCAGGCTGCTCTTCAGGATCTTGGTTGTGCTCCACAATGCGGCGCACCAACTCCCCTACCTTATCAGGGTCAAGAGCTACCGTCGGGTCGTCGGCGGTGCTATCTGCATACGGCAAAGATGCGCTGGCTGACTCGGGCGTCTGGCTCCCTGCTGCCTGCTGCGTGTACGATGCATCCGGGGCGGTCGGTTTCTCGGCGGCCGTACCCTTCTTCTTGTCTAGCACCGACAGGTCCAGCCCTTGTGCATCAACAGCAGAGACAGGTGCTGGCAGCTTCGTGGGCTTTGCCTGCTGAGCATCTGCTGTCGCTGATGCGGCAGGGGCGGAAGGCTCGGACTTGGTGATATTAATATCGGGCTGTTTAGCCTGCACGAAGGAACTCTGCCCAACGGTCATGCTCGGCTTATCAGCCGCCGATACTGCCTCAGCAGTATTGGAGGCGCTGCTCTTGCGACCATCACCAGCAACATCTGCCGCGGTAAGACCGGTGCCGCCCGCCTCTGAAGTAGCAGCGAGAGCAGCTTCCGTATCAGCAGCTACCGATGCAGCACTTGAGACGGTAGAAGAACTGGTCTTCCGTGTCCCCGAGGCAGCGGCACTCTTCGCGGATTTTGAGGCAGAAGAAATCGACGTCAAGCTAATACCGCGCTCCTCCAGATCGGGAACCAAAATTGCGGTACCCGCACCAGGGTTAGAGGATTTGACGGTGTCCCAGGGGTTATTAGGGTTCAGGGGTGCCTGCCGCTTTGAAGCCCCAACGGCCGAACCGATCTTAGCTTTTTCCTTCTGCGCAGCACCAGAGGCTGTTCCAGCGTCCACATCAGATTCCACCTTCGGCTCATCACGCACCAAATAATCATGCATCGGTAACGAGCTTGTTTCAGGTGCGGGAGCAGTAAAGGAAGAGGTCAGCGGAATGTTCAAGGCGCTCAAATCTGAGGGGTCCTTGCTTGTACTCTTCTGCTGTTGCTGGTTCGGCTTAATAGCGTTCAGGCTGCTGGTCAGCGGCTCAGGCTCGTTCAGCTTATCCTCGTCGTTGGCGCTCATATCAATAGCACCCTGCGCGGCAAGAGCAGCGAAACGACGCTGAATTGAGAGCACACGGGGGTCGACCACCAGATTATTCACCACGGGGCCCATATGATCCACAGGCTCCGGAAGCTTACCGCGGCCCATAGCACGAATATACTCTGCTGCCTCTTCACGGTAACGAGCCAGACGACGTGGACCCATCATCTTCGTGGGTGGAGGAACCTCGATCCCGTCTTCAGTAACATAGGTCTCATAGAGGTAGGCTTCCTCTTCTGCGTAAGGCTTATTAGTGCCTTCCTGAGATTCAGTCATTCTAACCCTCTTCTTCCGTTACATAAACATTGTCTAACGCGCCCTGGGCGCTCGATCCCTCTACGGCTTCCCCACGCGGCAAACCCGCATCATAGGTTGACGTCGAATCGTCAGCGGAGTACAGCCCATACTTATTGATGTACTGTACCACCCCATCCGGCACCAAATACCAGATAGTGCTCCGCCAGACGCACGGCGGCGAATATCTGTCGATGAAATCGCCATCGCAGGAATCTCAAGTGTAGTGATCTGTCTACCCTCCCCGACCGGCGGGTCAAGCTCATGGTCGGGGCGTGTGACCCCCACAAAGCTTGCTAAGTCCCACAGCTTATGCGCGTTGTGCCATGTCATCATCTGGCTAATCGCGTCCGCGCCAGTGATGAAGAATAAATCAGCATCGGGTCGTAACTGGCGTAATTCATTAAGGGTATCAAAAGTGTAGGTTGCACCGCCACGATCTATATCTATACGGCTGACCGTGAACCGTGGGTTTGAAGCGGTGGCAATCACAGTCATGAGGTACCTGTGCTCAGGATCGCTGACCCGCCGCTGCCCTGTTTTCTGCCAAGGCTGCCCTGTGGGTACGAACACCACTTCGTCAAGGTCGAACACAGCGGCAACTTCGCTAGCCGCCACTAAGTGGCCATGGTGGATGGGGTCAAACGTACCACCCATAACCCCCAGCCGAGTGCGGCCAGAAGTTCGCGGCGGAATCGATTCGATATTAATTCGAGAAGGCTGAGGTGTCACAGTCTATATAATCTTCCGGTTACTGACCGTGCCTCGAGTTGTATTCCTTGAGCAGCTTAGCCTCTTCATCATCAAAAGCTTCAGGTGTGTGGTCAGGACGAACAATGCCACGGCCGCTGTATGACAGGGTTATCAATAGAAGAACAGCAAAGACCACGGCGGCGATCACACCATACATGTAGGTGGGCAGGCCCAGCAACATACCGTCTGCATGCTCAGCACCAGCGCCGTGTGCAAGAATAGCGGTACTCACGTATGTGATGTCCTTTCAACTAGGTAAAAATCCTCATATGTTTCTATGCTACCGTGTTGCGGCGAAAATCGGGTAAATCACGGGTATTGACTGCACAGTATTGGATGTGTATTAACCACGTTTTTGTATACCCATTTCCGTTATTAGCCCTTGATGTGAGCGCCGTAGCCTATTCGAGGCGCGCTAGCAGGCTTTTTCTGATGTGAACCTCACATAGATATGTGTCAAGAGGTAGCATGTATGCCCCTAGCGAACACAGCTATTGTGTGGCAGCTAATACACCAGGAGCTTACATTGGGTTACTCAGCATCGGGCATGTCGATTCCCTCAGTAGGGCGCTTCTCCTTCAACTTTTTACGGTATTCCACAGACTCGGTCCACACGCCCGCGATGCGTTCCTGCTCAAGCTCGGCGCGGGCCTCAGCTTTCGCATCCATGCGTTCTTTATATTCCTCACGTTTCTGCGCGCGGGTGGGACGAATAATCTCTTCGAGGCGAGTATCGGTACCGCGCGGAGAAGACAGAAGCTCAGCACCGCCGACCATTGTGGGCTCCCAGTCGAAGACCACAGAGTTATCGTCCTCACCAATAACTACAGCGTCCCCGGCACGAGCGCCAGATTTGAAAAGCTCATCTTCAACACCTAGCTTTGCCAGGCGATCCGCCAGGTACCCAACAGCCTCGTCGTTATTGAAGTCAGTCTGCTGAATCCAACGTTCCGGTTTCTCCCCGATAACCCTAAAGAGCGGCTCAAGATTGCGCTCCTCACGGCGAATAATGAACTCTTGTTTCTTCTAGAACGGAAACCTTTGGGCCGCACAACGGGGGCATCAGCCACAGGTTTATCATTTTCACTGGCACGTTTCTGGCGGTCTTCTTCAACAAGGTTAGCCATCGCGAATATAAGCGGTTTAAGCCCTTCGTGGGAGGCCGTTGATATCTCAAACACCCGATACCCCATCTTCTCAAAATCGGGTCGCACGAAATCAGCAAGTTCACGCGCCTCGGGTACATCAATTTTATTGAGAACGATCATCTGGGGGCGCTCGTTGAGCGGCACGGTCACGCCAGCAGTGGGGTCCACCTCATAGTTTTCGAGCTCGCCGCGAATAACCTCAAAATCGCTCATGGGGTCTCGGCCAGGCTCCAGGGTGGCACAATCAATTACGTGCACCAGCGCAGAGGAGCGCTCAACATGGCGTAAGAAACGGTGACCCAACCCCTTACCTTCGGAGGCGCCTTCAATCAAACCGGGAACATCCGCAACGGTGTACCGAACATCACCTGCCTGCACAACACCCAAGTTTGGGATAAGGGTCGTAAAAGGATAGTCAGCAATCTTAGGGCGCGCGCTGCAGAGATAGCTGCGATCAGCGACGATTTACCGGCTGAGGGGTATCCGACAAGCGCAATATCAGCAATAGACTTAAGCTCTAGAACAATGTCAGTTTCCTCCCCGGGAATACCAAGGAGTGCGAAACCGGGAGCTTTACGTTTGGCCGATGCCAGCGCGGCGTTTCCCAAGGCCGCCCTGACCGCCCCGTGCGGCAGTATATTCATCGCCTACATGCAGCAGGTCGGCAAGCACATTACCGTCACGGTCTTTAACAACGGTTCCCTGAGGTACCGTGAGCACTAGGTTTTCGCCGTTGTAGCCGTGGTGCATATCGCCGCGGCCAATATCTCCATTAGGGGCGTGCTGGTGGGGGCTGTGGTGGTATTCCAATAGCGTGGTGGTCTGGTTATCGACACGCAAAATCACGTCCCCACCATTGCCGCCGTTACCACCGTTGGGGCCGCCTAGCGGCTTAAATTTTTCACGGCGTACGGAAACACAACCGTTGCCGCCGCGACCGCCGGATACATGCAGGACCACGCGGTCCACGAATTCTGCCACGGGTGTTCTCCTTCTACATTTTCACGTGTGATGTGTTAGCGCGCCACTATGAGCGCGCAGGCACCGCCGTTACTGTTGGCGGTGGGCTACCGGTGTTTAAGCATACGGTAAGAGGGGGTAAGCCGTGAAGCCTACCCCCTCTTGCCTGACTGGCGCGAGTCTTACTCGGCGGCTGCCAGGATGTTAACGACCTTGCGGCCCTTGCGGGTACCGAACTCGACGGTGCCTGCTGCCAGAGCGAACAGGGTGTCGTCGCCACCGCGGCCAACGTTCAGGCCGGGGTGGAAGTGGGTGCCGCGCTGACGAACAAGGATCTCGCCTGCGTTGACGGTCTGACCGCCGAAGCGCTTAACACCGAGGTACTGGGGGTTCGAGTCACGACCGTTGCGGGTGGAGCTTGCGCCCTTCTTATGTGCCATTCTGTTTTCCTACCTTAAGGTTTATATCCGGTGGTTAAGATTACGCGTTGATTGCGGTGATCTTAACGGTGGTCAGCTCAGCGCGGAAGCCCTGACGTTTCTTGTAACCGGTCTTGTTCTTGTACTTCTGAATAACGATCTTCGGACCGCGCAGGTCTTCAATCTTTTCAGCAGTTACCTTGGCGGAAGCCAGGGACTTTGCGTCAGCGGTGATCTTGTCACCGTCAACGAGCAGCAGTACGGGCAGCTCGATGGTGCTACCGGGTTCACCTGCAACACGGTCAAGGGTAATTTTGTCTCCGACGGAGACCTTCTCCTGGCGGCCGCCAGCGCGTACAATCGCGTATGCCACTTTGGGACTCACTTTTCTCGACATCTTGCTTCTTCGTATCTCACACGTGCAGACAGCCTGCGCTTTCATTGCTGTGCGCTCCACAGGTATCTCATATGATCCTGGTGTGGATGCGGCCCGTGTCCCTCGTGGGATTGCCCAGTTGGATACACGCTCGGTCTGCCGGTGGTGTCTTCCAGAAACGCTGTAATAAGGGCTTCCAGAAGTGGTATCTCCCGCTGACCCTGCGTCGATAGGGCTTCACTGAGATAAATACCAATCGTTAAAGGATACTGCATACGCGGGTTTAGACGCAATCCAACCCTTTGGGCAGTAAATAACAACGCCAGCACCGCAGTCACCTTCGGACTTGTGGTACCGGCGTTATTGTTATTTCCGATACGAGCAGATCTAGGCCCTATTCTTTGCCAGCTCGTTTAATATCGGCAGCGGAAACACCGATGCCGAAAAGGGTCGGGGTTTCGGATTCGACGGGGGCTTTCGCGTCCGCCACAGAGGCCGAAGCCACCACCGAACCATGAGCCGACTCGGCGGCATCCACCGTCACAACCTTCGACTGTGCACCCGCCGAAGACGCCGCACGACGAGAACGACGCTTACGCGGCGCGGCCGCCGGTTCAGCAGCAGCCGTAGACGCCTGCTTCACCGGCTCAGCCTCAGTGACCTGAGCCCCGGCAGAACCACCCACGCGGATGACACCCGAAACACGCGGCGCACCCGCATCAGCGGCGGGAGCATGACCCACCACACCCGAAACGGTGGTTTGGCCACCCTGGGCAGCCGCCCCATCAGTTGAGGGCGACGCGGCGCGAACGGCGGCTCTTCTTGGGGGACTCATGAACGTCCTCCACCCGCACGTCATCGCGGGTTTTCTGGGCCTGCTCATCCTCAACCCGTTTCGACCGGAAACCGCCGCCCTCCGTGCGCGCGATACGGCCTGCCTTCTGCGACGCACGAGCCTTCGCCTCGCCCGCCCTAATAGCCTCATACCGGGCAGAGCTACGCGTAAACCGGGAATCCAGCTCAGGGCTGTACGAGTCCGCGAAATCCTGCGCCGTAAACGCGCCCTGCTCGCCGCTCCAATGGGAATCGTCGTCAATCTTAGCGATCTTCGCCTCAGCCTGAGCCACATACTCATGAGCCTGCTCACTCGCAGCCTCGGGGGCTGTCCCCTGAGCGTTCTGAGTATTCTGCTCCTCAGCACCCTCAGTGCGGCGTGAGCGTTTACGACGCTTACGCTTCTTACGTCCCTGCTCCTCAACCTCATCAGGCTGTTGGGATGCTGCCGCAATTGATGCCATAGCGCTGCGGCGCTCCGCCTTCTTCTCTTCCTTCTCGGCATCCACCGAATCAACACGGCTAGCCGCAGCACGGGAACGTTTGCGGTCGGTGCGCTCTTGGCGGTGAATAAAATCTGAGGCGCCGCCCGAACGGCCGCTAAGCGGCTGGTCGTGCACCAACAGTCCGCGACCACCGCACGACTCGCACTGCTGTGAGAACACCTCAAGCAAGCCCGTACCCAGGCGTTTACGGGTCATCTGTACCAGACCCAGGGAGGTCACTTCAGCAACCTGGTGCTTAGTGCGGTCGCGCCCCAAGCACTCGATCAGGCGGCGCAGCACGAGGTCACGGTTCGATTCGAGCACCATATCGATAAAGTCGATCACAATAATGCCGCCGATATCACGCAGGCGAAGCTGACGCACGATCTCCTCAGCCGCCTCCAAGTTATTCCTGGTGACGGTCTCCTCAAGGTTGCCACCGCTACCAGTGAACTTACCGGTGTTCACATCCACCACGGTCATAGCCTCGGTGCGGTCGATCACCAGCGAACCACCCGAGGGCAGATACACCTGCGGTCCAGGGCCTTCGATAGCTGCTCATTCACGCGGTAGTGGTCGAAAAGGTCATCCTCCCCTTCCCACTTCTGCAGCCGTCCCATCAAATCCGGGGCCACATAGGGTCACGTACGCTTCAATCGAATCCCAAGCGTCAGCACCCTGCACCCTGCATGGCGGTGAAATCCTCATTGAACACATCACGCACCGTTTTAATCATCAGGTCAGGCTCCTGATACAGCATCTCTGGGGCGAGCACCTTACGGGAGTTAGCCTGCTGCTGGATCTCCTCCCACTGCGCACGCAGACGGTTAATGTCGTGAGTCAGTTCCTCCTCAGAAGCACCCTCAGCGGCGGTACGCACAATCACGCCCGCCCCATCAGGCAGCTTATCCTTCAAAATCTTCTTCAAACGCGCACGCTCAGTATCGGGAAGCTTACGCGAAATACCGGTCATTGAGCCGCCCGGCACGTACACCAAAAAACGCCCCGGCAAAGACACCTGGCTTGTCAGGCGGGCGCCTTTCTGCCCAATCGGGTCTTTAGTTACCTGCACCAGCACCGAATCACCTGGTTTTAAGGCGTTCTCAATCTTGCGGGGAGTACCCTCAAGACCGCTCACATCCCAATTCACCTCACCGGCATACAGCACAGCATTCCGGCCACGCCCAATATCGACGAACGCCGCCTCCATTGACGGCAGTACGTTCTGAACCTTCCCCAGGTACACGTTACCGATCAGCGAATCCTGCTGCGTCTTCGACACAAAAATGCTCTGCGAGCACCCCATCCTCAAGCACAGCGATCTGGATACGGTCATCCTTCTGCCGCACCAGCATCTGCCGGTCCACAGACTCGCGGCGCGCTCAAAAACTCCGCCTCAGTCACAATGTGACGGCGGCGTCCCATCGACCGGGACTCGCGGCGGCGGGCACGTTTAGCTTCAAGACGGGTTGAACCGCGCACACCAGTAACAGTGTTTGAAGTGTGAGAATCCGGCAGACGTGGTGCACGCACCTTCGTGACGGTCTCCACCTCATCGTCATCACTGCCCTCAATCTCAATGTCCTCAGTACCGCGACGACGACGGCGACGGCGGTGACTTGTCACCTCAGCCTCAGCAGCAACTTCCTCAAGGCGACGAGCCATCCGTGCCGCACGCTCGGCCTCAATACGTGCCGCACGCTGCTGTTCATACTCAAGAGTTGCTGCCGCTGAAAGCTCAGCAACATTTGGAGAATAAAACAGTGGCATAGCCCGTGGCGTTAACGAGGCGCGCATCTGTGCGAGCTTCTGCTGCTGCACATCACGCAGAGTTTTCGATCCCCTTCAGGATCGGACTTTTCCTCAGATTCATCCTTCGGGGTATCTACCTCCGGCAGGGCTACAATGTCTGTCTCCGGTTCAGAAACCTGCGGTTCTTCGGCGGTACCAGCGATAGCAACCGATGTATCTGCCTGAGCAGCCGGGGTCTGAACCGCTGTGACAGGGTGAATCTTCTGAACTGGGTTTCTCAGTCACAGATTCAGGAGCTTCAGGTTCTGCGGCGGAGGTATCTTTATTAGTTCCCTGCTCTGTATTCGGCAAAAACGGCGGTCTGCTGCTCAGCTGCTGCCTCATCCTGAGAGGATTCGGAGCTATTGGCGGCATCATCAGCGCCTTCAAAAAAATTCTATCGATAGTGCTCGCGACCTCATCCTCCGAAGCTGGTTCGGCAGATTTTTCAGGGCAGGGGCATGCTTCGCCTTTAAATTCCGTAGATCACTCAGGCTCTCAGCAACTGCACGTTCAGGGCTCAGCTCCTCCGAATCCTAGACCCAGATTCAGCCTTGGAACGGCGAGAAACCGTACTCTTTTTGAGGAACCGCGCCCCCGTTTTTTTCTCGGCCTGATCGGCCTTATCCGCTCCCGGCACTTTCTCATTCAGGGAACGCACCGTCTCATCAGAGACATTCTTCTCACTCGCAAGTGATGCGATGTCGGCCAAAACACCCATATTCAGGCCGGATTCATTGGCGTTCATCTCTTCAGCCATATTTCCTTCTCTTGGTGCTCCCAAGCCGCATCTTGACGCACTAGCATTCGTTGCGCGCACGCGCATAAGCCTATCTACCCTATTCACAGCTCAAGCCCCCGGGTGCGCACACTATGCGCAACTACCGCGGAGGCGAGCGGCGGAGCGTCCTTTCGCATTCATAGAAACACCCCGCACTAAATGGGCCGATTTTTTCGGTCGAGCCAGCGGACTTCCATCAACGCCGGACTTCGGGGGGTATCTCGCCGCGCAAACGTTCTGCGGCCTAAGGCATTCCCCTCGACGAAAATACCGGATGCGCCCTTTACATGCGGGTCAAAAGGCGCACCTCTGCTATTCTCTCACATTCACGCCCTCACCCGCCATTATTTGGGGATAAACACCCACCGATGCTCACACGTCAACACAGAAAAAGCGGCGTGATGCACAAATCAACACGCCGCTCCTCCACGCTATAGTGGTGGTATTTTAGCTATTTGGGCTGCTACTACCCCAGGCCCAGTTCGGCATCACGTTTTTCACGTTCTTGCTGTGCCAGTCTTGGGTCAGTTGGCAAATATTCCGGACCAGACCCGGTAGCGAACGGGATACCCACCATAAAAACAAACGGGGCAATGATCAGAAGTATCACCCACAGGAGAGAGAAATGACCGGCCGTCAGCAAAAACAGTGCCGTCAAAAATACAACGGCCGATGCAAGCATCATAGTGGTGCCGAGGGCTTTCACAGATATCTCCTAGAGGTTAACGGGTCTCTCCAGTTACCCCATTATACGCACCGCCGCACAGCAACAGCCAGCCGCAGCGCAAAGCGCATCATTGAACCGGCCACAGCTGCATACCCTATGATGGTGAACACCAACTCACCAACCTGTGAAGGAGCAAATCATGAGCGAGCGTACCCTCATCCTTGTGAAGCCCGATGGTGTTGAACGTGGGCTGATCGGCCAAATTTTGAGCCGCTTTGAATCAAAGGGGTACACGATTGAGAAACTGAAAATGCTTCAGCCCACCAAAGAACTTCTGGCCCAGCACTACGCAGAGCATGAAGGCAAGCCTTTCTACCAGTCCCTCGTGGATTTTATGGTTTCTGGCCCCGTGGTTGCTGCTGTTCTTTCGGGAGAGCGCGTCATTGAGGGGGTGCGCTCCATGCTCGGTACCTCAGACCCGACCCTAGCAGCACCGGGCACCATTCGCGGAGACTTAGGGCGTGACTGGGGCGATTCCGTGCAAAAGAACCTGGTGCACGCCTCCGATTCCCCCGCCTCAGCCGAACGTGAAATTGCTCTTTGGCTGACGTAAAAAACCATCATAAAAGCTTGGGGTCTGCAGAAATATTGTTGTTTCTGCAGACCCCAAGCCCCATAGTGGGTGCTTCGAAACACCCAGTAGTTTCGGCTACATCATGCCCATGAACACGTTGAAGAACCGGATAATAATAATCCCGAATATCAGCAGGACCAGAAGCAAAATACTAAACCAGGTCCACCCTGTTGCGCTCTGCCGCACTTGTTCTGAAGCGGGGATAACTCCCTCGACGATATTTCGAATCGTCACCTTCACGAACATGATGATCGTCATCACCCATACGATCATGCAGAACAGGCAGAGAGCATTTATCACGAACGTTGTTTCAAACCAGAGCCACAGCACAAAGATTACTGCAGCCCCCAGGCCTGCATTGGTTGCCAACCAAAACCATTTTTTATACCGCGCCCCGGCTAAAGTACCCATCGCAATGGTCATGAGGGATGGGGAAGGCAACCAACCCAATGAACGGGTTGGGGAAGCCGAAAAAGTTCCGCCTGCGGGGTGCGCATCACGGTACCGCAGTTAAGGAGAGCGTTAATATCGCACAGCGAGCTGTGACCTGCATCAATAAAAATCTGTAGGCGCTCATGCACCAACATAGCTGATGAGGCGAGCGCAACTGTGGCCGTCACCATCAGCCACACGGCAAGTGAGCGTTCAGAGGATTGTGGCTCTAGACGATCTGCCGATCCTGATGCGGACGGTGTGTCCTCGTTGTGCTCCTGGGTGCCCTGTTCAACGCTCATATGCTTCTCCTGGTTGATATGAATACAGTCGGATTCGACGGTTGCAGCGTCAAAGCCTATTTAGCTATCTTAACCTGTTATTTTCTTCCCGTTAAGCTCCAGACCTTGTGCGGATATAGCAGGGAAGCACCACCATCCCTTTTCATGTGCACACCCGGAGTGGGTGCGGCTATGCATCCTCATAGGTCAGTGCTGTGGATGCTGGCGTTCCCATTCTGCTTGTTCGGCCTCACGTGCCTTATTTTCGGCGTCCAGCCGTGTGCCCGCCCGCAGGCCATACCACCAGCACCCTACGAACCCGACCACTACGATGAGGGTGAGCGGCAGAGTCAATGCCGACAGCGCGAGCAGAACCACTTGAGTACCCACCCTGCGGTGTATCCCCAGGAGGATTTCAGCTGGGCGGGCAGCAGCATGAGCACCGCTGCAACCGCCAGTCCCACAGCCCAGATGAGGGACTTTTTGTCTCAACAGGGTCGCTGAAATGATGCCCGAATACCGCCAGGGTGCCGAAGAAAGCAACAAAAGCCTCCAGTACTAGAATTGTGGAAGCAAACATGACTTTCGTAGAACGTGGTTTCTTAACCGTCCCGGGCTTCCAATCCCGTTGAGCGCGTGTCATAAACTGCTTTTTTGCCATATAGTCTTAGCTTTCCTCAGGATTATCGGTGCCGTCTGCCAGAGGCAATCCCAATGAGTCTTCTAACGGGATTTCACGAGGTTCCTCCCCCGCCAGCTCAGCCATAATCTCGCCAGAATAGTTCATCGGAATCGGTTTCTGCAGCCTCAGCGAGTTCCTTCAGGCTCGGCGTTGTGCTGTGCAGTGGATTCTTGGGCGGGTTGTGCCAGCAGGGTACGCGCCTCCCCAATGACCGTGACCGATCCTGTTACCAACACACCAGCAGATTTCCTGCTCAAAGAGGGCGTTCTCCATAGCGGTGGCAAGCGCCTCATCCAAGTGGTCACATACCGTAATAATGTCTTTCGTCGAACCCGGCGTCGAGGGCAATCTCTTGAAGTTCTTCCGGGGCAATGGCTCGGGAAGAATCTGAGGCAGAAAGATACAACCGGAATGTGGCATCGGTTGAGTCTACGTATTCTTCACGAAGCACTTCAAAAATACCGAGAGCGTCTTTTTCGCCTAGAATACCGACGACTGCATGCACATGGGACAGTTCAAATGCCTCTTTAAAAGCCGTAGATGCGGCGCGCACCCCATGCGGGTTATGAGCGGCGTCAAGCACTACCAAAGGCTCGCTGCGAATCATCTCAAGTCGCCCTGGCGAACGTACCTGAGCAAATCCGGCGAGTACTACATCTCGCGCAAGGGCACGATCCCCACCGAAAAATGCCTCGACTGCGGCAAGAGCTAATGATGCGTTCTGTCCCTGGTGCTCACCGTGTAGGGGGAGCTCAATATCGGGGTATTCTCCTGCTAAACCTCGGAGAGTCAAAAGCTGCCCCCCGACCGCGCGGGCACGCTCAACCACACCAAATTCAACACCTTCGAAGGCGTACTTGGCGTTCTGCTTACGAGCAGTATCAAGGAGTATGGTCGCTACTTCAGGGTCTTGCGCCGCAGAAATAAGGTATCCGTCGGGTTTAATAATCCCGGCTTTTTCCGTTGCAATCTCAGCCAGAGTATCCCCCAGCATATCGGTATGATCAAGGCCAACGGGTGCCACGACGGAGACAATACCGTCGGCTACATTCGTAGAATCCCACGAGCCACCGATCCCGACTTCTAGAATCACCACGTCCACGGGCTCATCGGCAAAAATAGCGAAAGCAAGCACGGTGATGGACTCAAAGAACGTAAGTTTTGGTTCTCCGCGTGCAGCAAATTCTTCGTCCACAAGAGTGAGGTATGGCAAAATTTCATCCCAAACGCGCACGAACGTGGCATCAGGCACCGGTTCACCGTTAATGCTGATGCGCTCAGTAACGCTTTCGAGATGCGGGCTAGTAAAACGCCCGGTGCGCAGATCATGAGCCAACAAAAGCGATTCAATCATGCGGGCGGTACTGGTTTTACCGTTAGTTCCGGTGATGTGGATGACCGGGGCGGCGCGGTGCACATCCCCGAGGATTTCAACGGCTCGACGAACCGCATCCAGCCGGGGAGCCATCTTATTTTCGGGGGCGCGTGCCAGCAATTCACCGTAGACGCGTTCAACCCCTTCAGGGGTCCGGGATTGCTGGGTAGCTCATCTCGCTCATAGTGTTCTTTCCTTGACTGGTATCAAGCTGTGCGGCACAGCATCTCTACCAGGGATGCTGCCTCATGTACAGCATATATTTTTGGGTGTATAGCCGCCCCAGCACGGTACATACCGCGGTGTGTTATATGTGCTGGGGCGGCTTAGAGGCTATATTGCCCCTATTCTATGCTGCCTTTGCGACCGTAATGGTCAGGCTCTCGCCCTCCGTGAGGTCCAGGGAAACCGCTAGGGTCTCGCCAGTGACCAGTTCCTCGTGGGCACGCAGAGCCTCCAGGGTGTCCTGCGGCGCACTTACCGTTAGGTTAATGCGGTCAGAGACATTCAGTCCGGCATCTTTACGGGCCTGCTGAATAGCGCGAATAGTATCGCGGGCAATACCTTCCGCCACAAGTTCATCAGTTAATTCGATGTTCAGCACTAGGAAACCGCCGGGCAGCACGGCTGCCGCTTCACGCTCGGTACCGTCGTCCGAGGACGCTACCACGGTTGCCAGCTCATATTCGCCGTCAACTAATGCAAGTCCCACCGTCGATGGTGTCGAAAGCAACGGTCACGGTGCCGTCATCGGCGATTGTCCAATCGCCAGATTTCGATGCCTTAATAGCTGTCTGAACCTGTTTGCCAAGGCGGGGACCTGCGGCACGGGCATTCACCTTCAGCTGCTGCGAGATACCGTAGTCGGCGGGGTTAGCGTCCTGTGCATTCACGAGGATAACCTCACGCAGATTCAGCTCGTCCTTCACAATCTTGGCGAAGTAATCGGCGCCCTTAGTACCGAATGCGGTTTCCAGCTGTGCGAACTGCTCGTTGGCAATGGCCGCCGTGAGCGATTGCAGAGGCTGACGCACACGGATCTTCTTCTCTTTACGCAGAGAAGACCCTGTAGAGCATACAGCCCGCACGGTTTCCATGAGCGAAAGCAGCTCAGATTCATCAGCAAAGTCTTCAGCGGCAGGCCAGTCGGCAAGATGTACCGAACGCTCACCGGTCAGACCACGGTAGATTTCCTCGGTCGTGAGCGGCAGAAGTGACGCCGCTACCTTTGATACCGTCACCAAAGCGGTGTACAGGGTATCGAAGGCATCGGGGTCTTCGTCAAAGAAACGTTCACGTGAGCGGCGCACATACCAGTTGGTAAGAGCATCAGCATAAAGACGCAGATGCTCGCAGGCACTCCAGATATCGTAAGAGTCCATGTCCGCGGTAACCTGCTGTACCAGCTCCCGGGTTTTACCCAAGATAAAGCGGTCCATCACATGCTGCGAATCGTACTTCACCTGTGCCGTATATCCCGCGCCTTTGTTGGCAGCATTCGCATAGAGAGCGAAGAAGTGATAGACGTTCCAGAGCGGAAGCATCACCTGTCGTACCCCTTCACGAATCCCCTGCTCGGTCACAATCAGGTTGCCACCGCGCAGAATCGGCGATGACATGAGGAACCAGCGCATAGCGTCCGAGCCGTCGCGGTCAAGAACTTCAGAGACATCCGGGTAGTTGCGCAGCGACTTTGACATTTTCTGCCCGTCAGAACCAAGCACGATGCCGTGGCTGACAACATTCTTGAAGGCAGGACGGTCAAATAGTGCGGTCGCTAAAATATGCAAAGTGTAGAACCAACCGCGGGTCTGACCAATATACTCAACGATGAAATCCGCCGGATAGTGGTTCTCGAACCAGTCCTTATTCTCGAAGGGATAGTGAACCTGCGCATACGGCATCGACCCGGAGTCAAACCATACGTCCAGCACGTCTTCGACGCGACGCATCGTAGACTTACCCGTTGGATCATCAGGGTTTGGACGCGTCAGCTCATCAATATAGGGACGGTGCAGATCTGGCTGCCCCTCCTTGTTCAGCGGCAGGCGACCAAAGTCAGCTTTGAGTTCTTCAAGCGATCCGTAAACATCAACACGAGGATAATTTGGATCGTCCGAAACCCAAACGGGAATAGGAGAACCCCAGAAACGGTTACGCGAAATTGACCAGTCGCGAGCGTTCTCAACCCACTTACCGAACTGCCCGTACTTGACATTTTCAGGAATCCAGTTGATCTGCTCGTTCAGCTCAGACATGCGGTCTTTGAACTCGGTCACCTTCACATACCAAGAGGTAATGGCGCGGTAGATCAGAGGATTACGGCAGCGCCAGCAGTGCGGGTAGGAGTGCACATAGGATTTCTCCACGATGAGCGCACCATCTGCCTTGAGAGCATTAATAATGGTGCGGTTTGCCTCGAAAACCTGAACTCCGGCGATACCCGCAAGTGCGGTAGACCCCGAAGGGCTAGGCTGTCCGAATAGGGGAAGGAACCTGGCGCCTTCATCTACCGAAAGCACCACGGGAATATCGTAGGATTCACAAACTTTCTGGTCGTCTTCACCATAGGCAGGTGCCTGATGAACGATACCGGTACCATCGGTGGTACTCACGTAATCGGCAACGAGAATCTGCCAGGAGGTTCCTGTGCCCCATTTCTCGGCATCGGCGAAATAGTCCCACAGCGGGAGTGTAGCGCACACCTTCGAGCTGGGAGCCGGTGTGGCGCGCTGTGACGGCAGCTGCCGCATCCTCGGCGGGGCTCTCCCCTGCATACCCGAGGTCTTTCGCATAGGTTCCCAGCAGATCAGCGGCGATCAGGAAGCGCCGTCCCGCTGAGCTCACCCGGCACCGGGAACTACGACGTATTCAATATCGGGTCCGACGGCGAGCGCCTGGTTGGTGGGTAAAGGTCCAGGGGGTGGTGGTCCAGGCAAGTGCCTCAACGCCAGCCAGTTCAGCGACAACGTTTTTTTATTGGCGGCGAGCGAGTCGTCAGCGGTGAGGGTGAAAAGCTACTGTGACGGTCTGATCCTGGCGATCCTGGTAGACGTCGTCATCCATGCGCAGCTCGTGGTTCGATAACGGGGTTTCGTCTTTCCAGCAGTACGGCAGAACACGGAACCCTTGGTACGTGAGTCCTTTATCGTAGAGACGTTTGAACGCCCAGATCACGGATTCCATGTACTCGACGTTGAGGGTCTTATAGTCGTTCTCGAAGTCCACCCAACGCGCCTGCCTGGTCACGTATTGTTCCCATTCGTTGGTGTATTTGAGCACGGAGGCGCGTGCGGCATCGTTGAAATTATCGATGCCCATCTCTAGGATTTCTTGTTTATCGGTCATGCCGAGCTGTTTCATGGCTTCAAGCTCGGCAGGCAGACCGTGAGTGTCCCAGCCGAAGCGGCGTTCTACTTTATGCCCGCGCTGAGTTTGGTAACGTGCTACAAGGTCTTTTGCGTAACCGGTGAGCAGGTGCCCGTAGTGCGGCAGACCGTTTGCGAATGGAGGGCCATCGTAGAAGACGAATTCGTTATCGCCGTGGGGACCGGCTTCACGGTTATCGATAGATGCTTGGAAGGTTTCGTCTTTCTTCCAATAGTCGAGTACGGCTTCTTCGAGTTTAGGAAATTGCGGTGATGCGCTCACGCCGTTGCCTGCGGCTTCGAACGTGCTCACCTTGGGGTAGATGTTCTCTGACATGTAAGTGCGCCCTATTTCTGTTCAGGTACCCTCCATCGGGTACTTCTAGTGCACCCAATGCCGGGAATGGACAAACGGGTGCAAGGACGCCTTCATCGCCGCCCCTGAGGCGGGCGTATACGCTGGCGCGGTACCACCTTGCTTACTGACACAGCGAAACGCACCGACCCCCCCCGGGGCTGGTGAGCTGTTCATCAGGAACGTTCTTACGCCCCCGGAGAGCGGCGCGTTCAGCGAGTATCAGTCGCTTATTAACAGCTGTATCGGGCTTAACCGTCCGGTTCTACTGGGACTGCATCTGTTCCGCTAAGATCCCCTCGCCGCAGCGATTAGAGTGGGGATCCGCAGGTGCGGTCTGTTCTTCCGAATTGCTCGCCGGTGATCGCCGGGTCTTTGCAAACATCTACAGTTTAGGGTGTTTCTGGGGGCCGGTGCAAGCCGGTTCGCCCTCAGTTCTTCGGGAATTATGTGCATCCCGGGCGTGTCGCCCTCGGATAGTTTTTATGCCCCTTCCCCAGCACCCCATCCGCCACACCATATATTGTGGCCACGACATTCATTGCTCACAACATATGTTTGTTTCTGTGGGTTTTGGATGCATAATCACGCATCTACTGGGGGAAGGAAATGTCCATAGATATGAGCAAATTTCCCTCCCCTCCTGAGCCCCGCTTGTCTTCCTGATTGTTGAGGTACCCCCGCTCAAAGCTGCTTAAGTAAAACCGTGTAGAAGGTGTGAAACGTAGCCCAGGAATCAACCATATAACTTTCAGAGTGTTTCCAGCCTGTGGAAGTGAAAAGTCAGAGTCTTTTCAGGCGGCGGTGCCACGATAAAAATACATGCAGTACATAGTGAAAAGAGGAACCACCATGATGACGCCCCGTCCCACCGTAGTTTCTGCACCATCGCGCCGCACAGTGCTGTTTGGCTTCAGTGCGCTTGGAGCTGCCGCGCTCACCGGGTGTGTGCCGCTTTCAAGTTCGAAGAAGGCCGAAGAATCACCAAGTGATACCGCAACCACGACGTCTGCGAGCTCCTCTTCCTCCCCCTCACATTCGACGTACTCCCCCAGCACGTCCGCTTCCAGTAGTTCCAGCGGTTCATCCTCGCCGGTAGATCCCGCACAATTTATTGCTGACTGGCAGAAATACACAGGAGATGCCAAGCTGCCGACCAAAGGCGACAGCGGATACGTTCCAGCAACCGGAAGTTCCCCAGCGCAGAACGTTCCCGAACCGGATATTAATGAGGAGGCATCACGTAAGAACACTTTGGAAGGTTCGTACCAGACGCTGCTCGCCTTCCAGTCGGCCTTCAACTATTTATCGCTCACTGGCAAGGATGAACCCATTAAGAAACTTATCTTCCCGCAAGATTTTTCGATGAAACTTGAGGTCGAAAAGCACCACAGCCTGTACAGTTCAAAGGGGTGGATTGAAGGTTACAACCGTTCCGTTAAAAATCAGTGACCACAGGCCTGCAGTGGCCTTTTCCGATACAGTTATCGGTGTCTCCTGGTACTTCTCTGAGAGCTATGAAAAGTTCATAGTTCACCAAGCGGGTGGGACAAATGAGGAAGTCCCCGCCCGCACGAGCGAGGGCATCATGACTACTATCTACGAAAATGGTGTGTGGAAAGTTATAAGTAACGACTACCTCAAACAGCACTACTCGTATCTCACGAGTCAAGGCCGGGAAAAGGGCGGCCACTAGCTGCCACCCGTTTCTAGCCCGGGAGGCTATGCGCAGGGCCGCCCATGTATGATGTAGGTAGCGCATCACATTGGCGTTATACTGCCCACCACCGAAAGAATCAGATATGAGCTACCAACCAACCCAGCGCATAGCCTCCCGGCGCAATGTACTAGCCAGTCTCGGAATTCTTGGGGTGAGCGCGCTTGCCGGATGCTCATCTGTAACAGTTGCAGCGACTTCTCCCTCCCCCAGAGATGAAAACAGCTCCGACTCGTCCGAGGCTTCCCCCAGCAGCTCCTCTTCGTCACCATCTGAGACGTCTGCTTCTCCCTCTCCCACCAGCGAAAAGCACGGAAGACTTCGCCAAGTATATAAAAGACGATGGAGCCCAAGTTTGAGGACTCCCCAACTACAAGCCAGCCACAAAAGATACCCCGCCGCAGAACCCGCCCAAGCCCGTGCTTGACCCTAAATATAAAGAGAAAACCCTTGAAGGGGCTTACCAGGCGGCGCTGTTTGCAGTAGCCACAATAGATTACATGTCCACCGGTGGCGATGAGAGCATCTATGATCAGGTGATCGTATCTGAAGATAAAAAAATGCAGGAGAATAAAGCGAGCTACACCATGCGGCGCGACCCTACAAGGTGGGCTGTTGGGTTCAAAACCACCTACGATGTGCGCAAGATGGTAGTGCTGCTAGAAGATACCCCACCCGCTGTCCTGTTCCATTGCATCTCAAAAACCCCAGATTTCACTGTCATTTCCAAAAAGGATGGGGAGACTAAGGAGCAGAAAGTAGCAGCAAAGGAGCGCTCAGTTCGTCTCGTTATGGTGTATCTGGATGGGAACTGGCGGCTTATTTCCAACAGCTACTGCCAAGAGAAATACCCGAAAATCTATGCCCAAGGTGCTTCTGGGGAGAAGAATTCACCCGAATCTGCATCGACCTCATCAAGCGGTCCCGTCTAGCACGATAAACGTACGCAGCAACTTCCGTGGCCTTTAAAAGGTGCCCTGTCAGTTTTAACTGACAGGGCACCTTTTCGGGGCCTGGGGAAGAACGGACTATACGAGAGACCACCCCGCCGCGTCTACGCGGGCCTGCCAGAACCGGTGGTACAGACCCTCCACTGAGACTAGTTCGTCGTGGGTGCCAACCTGAGAAATCCCGCCGTGCTCATCCAGCACAATAATCTGGTCGGCATCACGGACCGTATCCAGCTTATGCGCAATCACCAACACGGTTGCGTGCTTCCGAAGCTCCCGGATGGAGCGCTGCACGCCAGCCTCGTTCTCGGGGTCAAGAGCGCTCGTTGCCTCATCGAACAGAAGTATCGGCGCATTCTTAAGCAGGGCACGTGCAATAGACACACGCTGACGCTCCCCGCCGGAGAGTCGTCCCCCGCCCTCGCCAACCCGGGTTTCCCAGCTCTGCGGCAGGCGCTCAGCAATCTCGGAGCATCCGGCGAGTTGAGCCGCCTGTAGCACCTCATCGTTGGTGGCCCCTTCACGGCCCACACGAATATTCTCTATGAGGGTGTCGTCGTACAGGTAAACGTCTTGGAACACCATAGATAGCTGCCCCATCAGCTGCTCGGTGGTCTGCTCACGCACATCCGTGCCGCCCACACGAACAGTACCGGAATCAACATCCCAGAACCGGGCGATGAGCTTAAACAGCGTAGTTTTACCGGAGCCTGACGGGCCAACGATCGCGGTCATGGTGCGTGGTGGGGCTGTAAATGAGACATCGTGCACCACCGGGGTTCCCGGAACATATGAGAACGTCGCATTCTGCACCGAAACCTCGCCGGGGTTCGTAAGCTCAGCAGATGAAGATGGAACCGGCAGCAGTTCAGCATTCAGAATCTCATGCACATCACGCAGGGGAACACGCGAGCTTTCAGTGCTCACCAAGAAATTCACCGTGTCTTGCAGGTTACGCATGAACCGTAAGGCTATCCCGATAAACACCACAGTAGCCACCGGGTCAAGAGAGCCGCTCAGGGACAGCTGCACGGTGACCATAATAACTGCTACCACCGTTAGCTGTGCGCTCATACCGCCTATCGCCAGCCCTGCCATTGCTACCCACTGCGAGACGCGATTGCGCCTCTCACACTCACGAACCGCCGACAACAAAGGCTCGTATTCGGTGCTGCGGCCCGCCGAACGCAGGGCGCTTTTGGCAGCTGGCGTATTCGACAATACGCCCAGCAAGCTCCTGCTCACTACCGCTTTTCATATCGTGGCTTTTCTTCTCCAGCTTATTAGACACCAGCGTTAAGGCCACAATCACCGCTAAGGCTATCCCTAGGGTAAGACCCAGAACAGGGTTCCAGATAGAAACACCTACCAGAAGGGTGAGAGCAGTAAGTGTGTTACGGATGACTGGCACAGTAAAGTGTGCAAGCCCCGAACCGACAGACAGAAGCCCGTCTGTCACCAGGCGAGAAATACGACCGTTCACTCCGCCGGTAAACCAACCTAGCGGTAGTTTCGCCAGCTGGTCCCCCACCTTAATCAGAAGAAGACGTAGAGCTTCCAATGCGGCTCGGTACGAGCTTTAATGTCATAGCGTATGTGGTAACAGCGCCCACAACGGCAAGTACAGCCAGTGTTATGAGCCAACCGCTGAGTCCCATACCCCACGCGGGTTTCCCCGTGGCTATCGTGTCTGCCGTTGGAATAATCACCAAGTACACCAAGCCATCGATAACACCCGCTACTATCATCAGCGTCAGCGACAGACTCAGCTGAGCGTTCCCATACGTATTGAGGATTGCACGGTACTCCTTCAATAGGACCGGGTCTTTGGCGAAGCTCAGATCAGTCGTTGTGTTCTTGGACGATGTCTCAGTTTCGTTACGCATCTTTCATTCCCTCCTCAGCGGTGTCCAAGGCGCAGATACCTCACCGGTGAGTGAGCGCCAGTAGGGGTTATCATTCAGCTCATCAGCGGTGCCGCACGCCGTTAAGGCCCCGTTTTCCATAATGCAGATTTGGTCGGCCCCGGCAATTGCGCCCGCCGTGTGCCCAATCACCAGCACGGTACGTCCGCGCGCCAGAATATTCAGTGCCCGCTGAATCTCGGCGGCGCAATCGGGGTCGGTGTTAGCTGTCGCCTCGTCTAGGGATCAAGATGGGCGCATCCGTCAGCAGGGCCCGCGCGATCACGATGCGTTGCTTCTGCCCGCCTGATAGGTTTGTTTCGTCTCCAATCACCGTGTCAAGCCCACGCGGTAAGGCAGCTATATCGTCCCAGATCTGGGCTTTACGGGCTGCCTCAATCACCTGTTCGTCGGTGGCCTGCGGGACTGCCAGGCGGATATTCTCTCGAACTGATTCTCGCAGAATCTGGGCGTTTTGAAGCACGAATGCAACCTGGCGGTACAGCTCCTGCTCAGGCAGCGAACGAATGTCGCGCCCGCTCAGGAGTACTCGGCCGGTGTCGGGCTCCTGGAATCGGGCCAGCATTGTTGCCAGGGTGCTCTTGCCTGAACCAGAAGGGCCGATAAGTGCGGTCACGGTTCCCGGTTTCAGGGTGAGCGAAACATTATCGACAGCCTTCTGCTTTTCCTGGCCGCCATATGAGTAGCTTACCGCCTCAAAAACGACTGTTCCGGGCGCATCGGTGCGGTTCTCAGTATCTGCGGCGGGGATATTCTGCAGGGGCTCAACCTGGGTGAGTTCCACCAGGCGCAGGGCGGCATTGCCAGCCCGCTGATAGAACATAGTAGTAAAGGTCACCACATCAAGGGTTAGTGGGATCACTAACGCGATCAGTGAGCACACCAAAACCTGAGGCAGGGTTGCTACCTGCGCGTTCACCAGCAGGGCACCAATACCTAAACTGATGAGCATCACCACAGGAGCCGAAATAGCTGCCAGTGAGAGCGAAGACCCCTTCAGCATGGGCTGGCACCAGGCCCAGTAGAAAGTCCGCGAGGTCTTTCGCCGACTGGGCGAATGCCTTATGCGCTTTACCGGTCCGGCCAAAGGATTTTACGACCTCAATACCGTCCACGAATTCCACGCCTTTCGCCGAGGTATCACTCAGGCGCTCATCCATTTCGGCTGTTTTTTTCGCTCATGCCGCGCGTCATCCACACTTGAGCAAGAAGGTATAGCGGCAGGGTGGCAATACTGAGCAGCCCCAGCCACGGGTTCAGGATAAACGCGTACACCATTAGCGAGAGCGGAGTGACGACCGCTGCTACCATCTCGACCGGTTGGTGTGCCACGAGGGTGTGCAGGGTTTTTGTATCGCCCTGCAGTGCTTTACGCACCCTACCCGAAGCATGGTTTGAGAACCAGCTCAGCGGCGCCCGCCCCAGGTGGTTGAGGATGCGCTGCTGCAGGTGCCCGCGGAACTTCACATCGGCGAAGTGAGTAATTGCTAAGGCCAGGAAGTATAGGAAAAAGCTGTAGAGCGAAAGCCGCCATGAGCTCATTGACTTGTGCCAACACGCTGGCGTTATTGATAGGTTCCCCGTGCGCCGCCGGTAGCAGCAATTCCCCCAGGCGGGTCAGCACAATATAGGGCCAGATCGCGGCCACTCCCGACAGCGCCGCTATCCCCTGCCCCAGGTAGATGCGCCCCTGCACGGGTGCGAGTAGCTCCTTGAATGCTTTACGTCCGTCAGTGGCTTTAGCCTTGTAATCCTTCCCGGTGGCGTGTTCTTCGGTGGTGCTGGTGCCAGACTGTACCTGAGTAGTCATCGGTTGTCCTCTCTGAAGTTCAAGACGCGCGTATTTAAGAAGTTTTTATGACTCCGGCACGCTCAAAGTGTTTGCGGTTGGCGCGTATCCCCAGTTGGGCTCCTATCAGTGCGATAAGGAAAATGACGACCGCCCAGACGATAATGACCCACGGCTGGAAGATGGTACGCATATCGGCGGCGTAATCTGCGCTCCAGGATTCGGCAATCTTAGAGAAGTACGAGTCTGCATCGTAGAAAACTGGTATGAGCGGGCTTACGCCCCACACACTGAATACGGCGTAGGCAAGCTGCCCGCGGCGCGGTTCTAGGGTTTTTGCCCGGCCCGCTTTGGATTGGATAAGATCCGCGATAACGCCACATAGAATGCCCATAATGATGGTCCAGTATGAGTGCCCCACACTCATGACGATGCCTATGAGCAGTCCGGTAATTGTCAGCGCCCCAAATTTTGGTACTCGTGAGAGGTAGAGCATGATGACGATACCGTTCAGCAATAGTGCAAACGCCCCGGCGATGGGGATCATCCACGGCCCGAACATGCCGAGCATCCCGGTAGCGTAGGTCACGATGAAGTAGATGACTGTAAAGACACCTACGTTGACGAGATCACGGACTTTAAGGGTGTTCATAGTTCCCTCCTGTAACAACTACTTGTTCTTCGATAAGCTTCTGCTGTCGGTATAGGTTCTCGATACGTTATGTGCCGGGTACATATGGATCCTCGGGCGGGATATGACTAATAACCGCCCCATCCCGCAGCCGGGGCAGATACACAGCGTAGTCGGCACATTCCTGTATTAGTTCCGCATCGTGCGTAATACAGATGACGGTCGCGCCCGCATCCGCTAGTTCCCGCAACCGGGTGGCGATTGAGCGCAGGTGTTTAGCGTCCACCCCAGATGTCGGCTCATCAAATCACTACCTGCTTCTTCCCGGCTATCGTTGCTCCTATTACGAGGCGCTGCTGCTGACCACCGGAAATAGCCGCAGGATGCTGGGACGAGAACTCGCTCAAATCCAAGGAGTCTAGGATTTCGGGCACATCTACAGCGGCCTTTTGGGCTTTGGTAAGCCCCATGGTGATTTCGTCGGCGACCGACTCTGCGAAAAGCTGACGGCGCACATCCTGCATGACAATACCGCAGGCACGCATACGTTCTTTCGGGTTCACCGGTACACCATCAAGCGTGATGGTGGCACCTTTTTCAGGTTGGGAAAGACCGCAGATAATACGCGCCAAAGTACTTTTGCCCGCACCGTTTGGACCACACAGGGCGGTAACTTTCCCTGCAGGAAAGTACATAGTGGAGATGTCGAGAACCGGCTGCCGTTCAAACCCTGCCTTAGGCTTATACGCAAATTTGAGATTGCGAATGCCTAGCCCTTTACTGTCAGGGCAGAGGGCAGGCGGTTGAGGAGCCTGCAGAGCAGGTTCTTTAAAAGCCCGTAACCCTAAGCTAGTGCGTTGCTCAGCAGTGAGCGCAAGAATTCCTCACCGGTGTACTGGCCCACAAGCTTGCCCGCAGCAATACGGTATACCCGGTCGGCGATACCATTCATGAAGTGAATACGATGTTCAGAAATCACCATAGTTTTACCCATGCGTTTCATATCCAGCAGCAGGTTGCGGAATTGGGTGATAGCGTGCGGAGACAGATTCGAGGTCGGCTCGTCAAAAAGCAGCAGCGGCACCCGTGCGACTAGCGCGCAGGCGCAGGCTACCCGCTGCAGTTCACCACCGGAGAGCCCGTGTATTTCCCGGTTCATCAGGTACGTTATACCTGTTTGTTCGGCAACCTCATCGATAGTCTCAAGAATCCGTGATGGTCCTACCCCCAGATTTTCGAGGGTTAGGGCCATCTCTGAACGCACCGCCGAGGTGAAAAATTGGGTGCGCGGGTTTTGAAAAACCATTGCGGAACGGCTAGCCATATCGGCGAGTTTAAGCTCGTTCACATCGGTCCCGTTGACATGTACCGTCCCGGTCAGTTCACCGTTGTAAAACTGCGGAATGAGGGCGTTCATAGTGCGTAGGCAGGTGGATTTCCCGCTGCCCGATGCACCGACCAGAAGCACGGTTTCACCTGTGTTAATATGCAACGTTACGTTATCAAGAGTGAGTGTCTTCTCTTGACTGCCTGTACCCTCAGTATCGGCACCTGTGAAGAAGCTCGGGTAAGCGTAACTCACGTTCTGCATCTGCACGGCGAGTGGAGTTGTCTTGGTTATTAGCTTATCCATAACTGCACCCCTTCTGCGGCGACTAACATAATGCACAGTCCTATGGCGAGTGCATCGTAACGGGTGAAACGTGTGGGGATGATTGTGGTACGCGGGGCCCGTTCCGCGCTTTTACCCACCCCGACGGCTTTCAGCAGTGCTGCCGCTGATAGTTCATCAACAATGCGGGTAGCAGACAGTAAAAACGGTATGAGAATAAGTTCTAGATGGCGCAGTGGGTGCAGGATCATCGCTCGGAGTCCGGGTTGTAGCCCGCGCAGTACCATTGCTTCTTGAATGGATGAGAGCTCATCGCGAGCTATGGGGAAACCTGTACATGACCATAATCGGCACGTAAATAAATACGGGAACACGCAAGCGGGTAAGAACAGCCGATACCTGGTGCGGGGTGATGGCAGTAAAAAACATAAGGCCGAATGCCGCGGTGATATTGAACTTCATGAACCAGAATGCTGATACTCCCACGGCAACACTCACGTGGCTGGGGGCGATCACGGGAGGCACAAAAGCACAGATAACGCAGAGAAGCTCAAACCCTGCCCACCCCATAAAAAAGCGCCACGGTAGGGCGCATAGGCTAAATAGTGCTGTGGTGATAATGCACAGCAGAATTAGCCAGGTAGCGCTGCTATTAATGGCAATAATGTTGGTGAAAAACGTCAGGAGTATGAGTGAACGGGGGTCGAGCTTCCCGCCGCCATGTACGGATACGCCCTCCGATTGAATCTGTGATTGTTGTGTACCTCGTGCCGCCCCAACTGATAGTTCAGGCAACTCCAGAAACCCGGAATCCTCCATAGAAAGCACTCCTTTATGTCCTACTTAGCTTAAGCTTAGCAGTATTTTTGGGGGTATGGTACATAAATTGCTTTTATGACAATATTTATGTTTCCCTCTAGCAGGAAGAGGTGACGACTTCTAAACTGGAGGGCATGAAGAAAACCCGCACGCAACCTCCCGGCACACCACTATTTATTGGGGCCGCCATCGCAGGTTTATTGCACGCCGCACCCAGCTTTTACTGGATGTGCGGCGGGATGTGGCTGTTAGATACCGTGGGGCCAATGGCTGTCAAGCTACAGCAAGAGGGTAACGTTCCGGTGCGGTTTTTACTGGCCGCCGTGTTTATCGCCAAAGTTACGGGCGCACTTGCGCCACTTATAGACCATCTACGACCACCCGCGCACGCATGGGTTCGCATTGTGTCTTGGGTGGGTGTTTTAGTGCTTATAGGCTGGGGCGGCTACGGGACTTTTGCGGGGTGGCAGCGTGTAGTAACTGGCAAAGCTTCCCTGGATCATCCAATCATCGCGGGGCACACCTACTTATGGAGCCCCCTTTTCCTCATGTGGGGACTGCTGCTGTGCGGGGCGTTATTCGTCTCGCGCGCTCGCCGCCAGAAAGTATCGGCAGCCTAAGTCAGGGGATACTGAGCGTATCTGCCGCCGCAAGGGTCTGCGCACCGGCATTGAGAAGATGCACGGCTTCTGCCAGTGCAGGTTGGTACAGTGGTTCAAGCTCCCGCTCTATGTCCCGGTCAAAAGCTGTGCAGAGCGTCTCATACCCCCAAAAAGCCCCGTACAGGCACCCACCAATTGCCGCAATCGTGTCAGAATCTCCGGGGGTATTCACCAGCGCCAGTATGCCGTCTTTCGGGCTTCTGAAAGCGCTAAAAACTCCCAGAACGTTAAAGAGGGCTTCCTCAGCCACCCAGCCTTCACCGAAAAAGGCGTTAGGGTTTCTTCCGCCCTGCAGCGCACAGATGAGGTCTGCCCACGACAGCTCAATATTATTCACCGCCTGCTGTACGAGCATTATGCCCGGCTGCAGGTACGCAAAAGGTGTCCCTTCAACAAGGTTCTGCAGTTCACCACAAATAATGGTGGCGGCCGTAAAAATCTGTTCCCGCCGCACCAGCTGCCCGTTCAGGATACGATGTGTAAGGTTGGTGAAAAACGCGGCCGAGACTGCGGCGAGCATATGCTCGTGTGTAGTTTCGGATTGGAGTATGCTCAGCACTGTTGCCGTTTCCCGGTCGAACGGCAGCGCCCCCAGCCAGCCGGAGCGCATGATTGTTCCGTTACCTTTGCTGTCGTTCCCGTAGGCGGGTTCTTTGCCGGTAAATGCAATAGCCGGATTCTTGCGGTAGTTATTAATGGAGCTCATGCAGGCGTTGCCGGGTGCCCGATTATTATGTTTACTAGTCCCGAAAAGCACATACTCGTCAAGGAAGGCACGGCGGGCAGCATTGTGAAATCCTGTATCGAGCCGCGGTGAACGCAGCTTATGACCGTATGCCCGCACTATCTTTTGGAGGGCCGCCACATTATGCAGGCTCATTTGGGTATCGTCACTAATGATGAGTGTTCCGCTGATCCCCGTGACGGCTGGGGCATTCTCAAATTCTACGGGGTACCCTAGGGCATCTCCCAGAGCCAATCCGTAGACCATACCGCGAATACGGCTTTCGCGTTCCCCGGTGTTTACGCTCTGCTCTGTCACGGGCACCCCCTACTTAAACGGTGTTATTACCTACCACTTTATCGTCACTCGCTCAAAAACGCGCAGGTAAAGCGGGGCAAAAAGATATGCACAGTGCGGCTAGCAGCGCCTATCACTCACCAAACCACATGCGCGCCGTAACGCACATCCGTTCGGGCAGGTGGGTGAACAGCAGGGATTTAGGCCCTGCGGCTTCTACGTCGTTGTATTTCGCCTCGTCTACTAGCCACACGTGCACGGTTTTACCTCGGCAGTGAAGGTATATGCATTATTGAGTTTCCGGTAGGTGCCGCGAATGTTTTAGTGAATGAGAAAAACCTCGCCGTCACGTACTTCTAGGGGGTACACGCCAATCGTGTAATCAGCACCCGAGACGCATTCACCGGTGGTGAGGTCATACACCTCTTTATACAGAGGGGAGGTGATGGTTGGGTGCCCGTTCTTCTCCCCCACAATGCCGCGAGCAATAACGAGAGCACCGCTATTAGGGTCGAGGTGGTCGCAGGCGTAGTAGCCGTGCTTGGTTTTAAAGATTGCGTACTGATGACCTTCCACAAGAGCAACTTCGCCCCAGTTCTCTTCGAGGTCAGTTTCAGCGCAGATGCGGGTAGAGAGGGATTCGGGAGCCTGTGTGCCCATGAGGTTTCCTTCCTATCAGCTTGCCCCGCGCAGCTTATATAGAGTACACCGCTACCAGTAAATTTCAGCGGGATTCTTAGCAAGCCAGCAGGACAGCATAAGATATGTGCGACATTTGGAGTTTACACCAAAAACACAACATAAAAAAATATGACTCCCGTTAGCTTGCAAAAGTACCCATCACCCTATTTTTCCAGCTAGTTTAGCCTTACCTAAACCTCTTTCTTCTTAGGGTCAGAAACACCCTAATATTTCCGCACAAAATCAAGGATTTTTTATAGAAATTTTGTTTCAAAACAGCGCTAAAGACGCCTTTCTCACCTGCGTTATGTGTAATATAAAGTTGTGACCTCTATGGAGACGCAGACACCCCCGAGAAAACCACACATTCCCACACTCACTGTGGTTTACTCCATGCCGAACATTGGTACTCCCGCATACTAGGACGGCAACCTCAGTGGGCGCGCCTGCCGCAGTCACACGCACCATAAAACCAGGAAGGAAAAACATGTCGCAGCACACCACTGCAACATCAGGCCGTAATATACTCGTTGTTGGCGCAGGCCCCGCCGCGTGGCGTTTCGTACGTGCCTATCATGAAGGCGCTCAGGATGCCGGACGCGCCTCTGACACCATTACCGTTCTCAACGATGAACCATACATCCCCTACGATCGCGTTGCGATCGAGCAGCTCTTTAAAGACACCAACAAAGACCTTACCCTCGGCGACCCGGCACTCTGGGACGAGTCCACGATCAACCTGGTCAGCAACACCCGCGGCGAATCGCTCAACCGTGAATCACGCATCGTTAAAGGTTCAGACGGCGTAGACTACCCCTACGATGTGCTCGTGTTCGCCACCGGTTCAAGCGCGGTACGCATCCCGATTCCCAACGCAGATTCCGCCCACGTATTCCGTACCGCAGACGATGTTAAAAACATGGTCTCCGAAGTTGAGCGGCTACAGACTAAACTCGGGCGTGCCCCGCGCGGCATTGTCGTCGGCGGAGGCCTTCTCGGGCTGGAAGCCGCGGAAGGACTCAAAGATCTCGGCGCTGAACCCACCATTCTTGATGTTGCCCCCTGGCTTCTCTCCGTGGAAGTCGATCAGGGCGGCGGTTACGCGGTCAACGCCCAGATCAAGGCAACCGGGATCGACATTGAAACCGGCGCGTTTATCTCTGCTATTAATAAAGATGCCTCAGGCGAGGTTATCTCGGTTTCCGTAGCAGATTCCACCTCAGACGAAGCTGTTATTCACCAGATTGATGCAGACCTCGTGGTCTTCGCAGCAGGTATTCGCCCCAACGATGAGCTGGCACGCACCGCTGGACTAGAGACTGGCGAACGCGGCGGTATTCTCGTCAATAATGCCTGCCATACAAGCGATGAGCATATCTGGGCCATCGGCGAAGTAGCCTGCGTACTTGGACGAACCTGGGGTCTGGTTGCCCCCGCCAACGCAATGGCAGATGCGGTCGCCAAGAATCTGCTCAACGGCAACGAAGATGCTCAGGTCGAAGAGTTCGATATCGCCACGAAACTTAAGTTCTCGGGCGTACAGGTCGCTGGCTTCGGTGACCGCCGCGGCACCACGGAAGGCTGCCTCGAAATTCTCTTCGCAGACCCCGCGCGCGGCATGTACCAGAAGATCGTGACCAGCGGCGACGCCAAGACCCTCCTCGGCGGTGTTTTCGTGGGAGATACCGCTCCGTTCGATTCCCTCAAGCCGCTGCTGGGGCGCGAACTTCCGGCAGAGCCCAATGTGTACCTCACCGCAGCGGGAGGCGGCGACGGTATTCCCGATACCGAGCTGCCCGACGACGCCATTCTCTGCTCGTGCAACAACATTAGCTTCGGTGAAGTTCGTCAGGCGGTAGTTGACGGCAACCACGACGTACCAGCGCTAAAGGCATGCACCACGGCTGGCACCCAGTGCGGCTCCTGCGTGCCCATGCTGCAGAAAACCCTCGAACAGCAGATGAAGAAGATGGGTATGACCGTCTCCAAGGCGCTGTGCGAACACTTCGACTTCTCCCGTGCAGAGCTTGCGGAAGCGGTACGCCTGACCAACCTCGACGACTTCGATTCGGTCATTGCACGCTTCGGGCACGGCGGCGACGGCTGCGCTATCTGCAAGCCGACGGTCGCCTCAATCCTTTCATCTTTCCGCAATTCCTACGTGCTTGATGCCGGTCGCGGTGGAATACAGGAAACCAACGACCGTGCCCTGGCAAACATGCAGAAGAACGGCACCTACTCGGTTGTACACGCATCCCCGCAGGCGAAATTCCTGCTAAGAAGCTAGCCGTCATTGCCGCCGTTGCGGACGAGTTCAACCTCTACGTCAAGATCACCGGTGCCCAGCGTATCGGTATGTTTGGTGCCCGGCTGGAGCAGCTGCCCTACATTTGGGAGCGGCTGGTTGATGCTGGATTCGAATCCGGTCAGGCATACGGTAAGTCGCTGCGTAACGTTAAATCCTGTCTCGGCTCAACCTGGTGCCGCTACGGCGTTCAAGACTCGGTGGGTATGGCCGTCGAGTTGGAGAATCGCTACCGCGGCCTGCGTTCACCCCACAAGTTCAAGTTTGGTGTCTCCGGCTGTAACCGTGAATGTGCCGAAGCACAGGGCAAAGACGTGGGCCTGATCGCTACCACCAACGGCTGGAACCTGTACCTTGGCGGTAACGGCGGCGCGAACCCCGCGCACGGGCGCCTGTTTGTTAAGGATGCTTCCAGCGAAGAAGTTGTTCGTTACATCGACCGTTACCTCATGTACTACATCCGCACGGCGGATAAGCTGCAGCGCACCGCCCGCTGGCTCGAAGACCTTGACGAAGAGCACGGCGACGGTTTAGCGCACCTGCAAGCAGTACTCATTGATGACTCGTTGGGCGTCTGTGAGGATCTGGAACGTGATATGCAGCGCCACGTGGATTCTTACCAGGACGAATGGGCTGCCACCCTCAAGGACGAGCGCCGTCTGCGCCGTTTCCGCGCCTTCATTAACGAGCCCGATGGCAGCGATGAGGCCGCACACCTGTTTGTGCTAGAGCGTGAACAGATCCGCCCCGCAACGCCCGAGGAAATCGCTGCAGCGGAGAAGGGCGAAGGCAACACGGTCCTGGTGACCGGTGCGAAAATCCCGGTCGGCCCGCCCAGCGCGCATAACCCCGTTCCGGCACAAGCCTAAGGACCGCCCATGTCACCTAAAATTCCGCCGTTTCCGCCGCGCGAATTTGCAACGATTGACGAGGTCCTGGCTGGCAGCTCTATCGGCTCCGCCGACCGTGCGGTTCCTTCCCCTGGCCCCCGTGCGGAAACACCCGGTAAGGTGTATATCGCTGGGGGCGGGCCGGGCGCCCTTGATTTACTGACCCTGCGTGCTGCACGGGCCCTCGGTGAAGCCGATGTGGTGCTGTTGGACCATTTAGCCCCGCAAGAATTTGCCAAGTACTCCCCAAACGCTCTTATCGTTGATGTGGGTAAGGTGCCTGGCAAACACGCGGTGCCGCAGTCACGTATCCAGCAGCTCATGATTGATTATGCGCTCGCGGGTAAAACCGTGGTACGGCTCAAGGGTGGTGACCCATACGTCTATGGGCGTGGGGCAGAAGAGCTAGATGCGTGTATCGCGGCTGGGGTTGATGCTGAGGTTATCCCCGGTATTACCAGCGCAGTAGCGGTTCCGGCACGTGCGGCTATTCCCGTGACCTTGCGGAAGGTATCGTCCATTTTTTACGGTGGTCTCTGGGCACTCTGGTTTGAACGAGGCCGAAGTGAATACCCTCGTGGCGACTTTACGGGCTAATGGCACCGTGGTGCTTCTCATGGGTGTGCGCACCCTCCCTGATACCGTTGCTGCACTGACTGCGCACGGGATAAGCGCCGATACCCCTATGGCAACCATAGAGAACGGCTATTCCGACGCTGAACGAGTTACAATCACCACTCTCGAAAACTCCGGGCGAGACTGTGCGGAAGTAAAAGCTCCGGCTATTACCGTTATCGGAGAGGTGGTGTACTACGCCCGCGATGACCAGCAACAATTCGTGAGTGAAGTGCACGAAAAGCTCAGGGCGCAAAGCACCTCATAACCCGTTTAGGGTGCTCGTATCTGCCTTCGGCGCATCCGCTTTAGGGTGTGGCGTTGTGGAAGAAGCCCCCGCCTACTGGATGTCCTGGTTTCCAGTGGCGGGGGCTTCTGCATGCCTCTTTGTGCCTCTGCGGCTAATTTCTGAGCGCTTCCATCACACGGTTCAGTGCACACGCGGCAATAATACGGGCTGAGGCCGTATCATGCGAGTTCACCAGCGGAGCTGCGACGGTTGTGCCGGGGCTGACGCGTTCAATATCACGGCGCATCTTTCCCGCGAAAAAACCTTCTGCCAGAAGATAGGGGATGCGAAACTTGGCTGTTCTGTCTCGGCCAGATCCGCCAGTTTCGGGTCTATGGCGGCTACGAAGCCGTTACGCACCGGTTCCCCCAGTTCAGCTTCAAGCAGCGCTGCGGCCTGACTCATATCCTCCCTGCCGTCTTGCCGGGAAGATCCCGCCGACCCCTGCACCACCATCCCGGCCCCCGGCGACCAGCCTGCCTGCTCTAGGCGTGCCCTCTGTAACGCGGCCAGGGAAGCATCTGGCCCTAGAGGTTCAGCGATACGCACCTGTGCAATACCACTATTTTTGGCAGCGCGCCGCAGATCAACCTGCGTGTGGAACCCTGTTGAGAGCAGAATCGGGACGATAACGCACAGCTCTTCTTTGGGTAACGCAAGCGCTGCCTCATCCACGTTTGGGGATTGCACATCGACATACGCCTCGTGTACCTGATACTGCGTATGCTGAGAGCCGCCGTGAGCTCTCTGCATATCGTCCAGTTCGACGCGAACTAGGTTGATGGCAGCGCGACCTTCAGCAGAGTCGGTGCCGTGCGCAGTGGCCAAAATATGTATGGTTTTCATATCTCGATTCTACTGAGAAGACAACCGGCAGGCACCCGTAAAGGTAGACTGGTCCTTTACCGTGTATCCCTCAGGTTTCGGCGTGAAAAGGGGCGCAGGACTGTTATCGAACCATACGGTAGATGAATGCAGCCATTGCGTCACGTTGCACAGGCTGCAGCGGACGGAAGGTACGATCAGGCCAGCCGTGCGCAATATTCTGGCTGTGCATCCAAGCAATTTCTTTATAGAACCCGTCATGTGGAGCCATGTCGGCAAAGGGTGAGACTGCCGGTGGCGTATAGTCTGGCTCCTGCGCGGCACGGTAGAAGAATGCCGCCAGCGCATCACGGTTTATAGGCGCATTGGGGCGGAACGTACCATCGGGGTAACCGGTGGTGATGCCGCGGCGGTGCAACCACACAATTTCTTTGTAAAAGGGGTGATCGGTGGGCACATCGATGAATGGGGATTCTTGGGGCAGCGTCACAGTGGGCGAGCCAGCTAGGCGATAGAAATAGGCTGCGACAGCGGCCCGTTCCACGCTTTCATGGGGGTGGTAGGTACCGTTGGGGTAGCCGGTGGTGATACCACTCGCCGCTAACCATTCAATTTCTGGTTGCAGGTGTGACCCGGCCGGAACATCGGAGAATGTGGGGTGTGTCAGTGGGGCGTTAAGGGTGATCGGGTCTAGCTCCCGGTTTTGTGGCAGCAGTTGGGTGCCGTCAAAGATGCGAACGCCGTCGTCGGTCATGGTCAGTGGGGCTTTGTCGAGGCTTATGCGCCCATCAGCCACTTTGAGGTTCTCGGTGTTAATGGTGGCGAAATCCACGTTTGTGTAGGTTTTGCGCTGCCCATCTAGTGTGGAAATAGTTGCGTCGAGGGTGATTTTGCCGGAGGCTCCACCGTCACTGATGGTTATCCGTACACGGCTAAAACGCATATTGAGTTGGCTGTGGTTGCTGCGCAGGCTGAGTACACCTGGAATCATGATTGTTCCTGACCCGTTGGTGTAGCTGCCTGTACCGTTTTTCCAGATGAATTCGCCTTTGTCATTATGGGTGACATCGGTGAGGTCCAATACTGCTGAGACGTAAGGGTTGGAGGCATACTCACGGAGGGCGGGCATCACTCCCCAGTTGATGGTGCCGTTAGTAATAGTGTGCTCGTTATTTGTTGTGGCAGTCTGGGCCGCTGGGGCCGGTACCTGCTGGGTGGGGGATGCCAGTAGTGGTGTGGGTGTGAGGATGCTGGTGCTTGCGGTAAGGAGTACAGCTGCGGTCGCCGTACAGATACGGTGACCGCGTCTGTGTAATACTCCGGTATGGTTGTGCTGGATGTTGGCATGTGTAGTGTAGCGCATGGTGCGTAACCTCTTTGTGTTAGTGTATGCTCCGCGCGCTGCAGTTCAGTTTTTAGGTATGCTGTAGTGCCTGTGTGCGGGGCATACGGTCGTACCGGTGACATTTCAAGAATAATGCGCGTGGTGGTTTTCCGTGCACCGGATGTGAGGATTCCAGCATTTTTGTTACAATAATCTCAATTTTTGATATCTTTTAGTAGTTTTATGCATAAAACGGGCCTGTGGCAGCGCCATGAATTCGCCGCCGCAGGCCCGTGACTGGGACCGTGGGTACGGCCTATTTATTACGGATAACCTTGAACTGGCTGGCCTGCGCAACGGGGCGCAGGGTAATACAATCAAGGTTCACATGGTGAGGAACGTTCAGGGCGAACACGACGGTTTGGGCAACGTCTTCGGCCACCAGGGGCTTCTCAACTCCTTCATACACTTTTGCAGCCATCTCAGCTGAGCCGAGCCTATTGAGGGAGAACTCTTCGGTGTGCACCATGCCGGGGCGGATCTCAATCACCCGCAGGTTATTGTCGGCTTCTTCAAGGCGCAGGGCCTCAGTCAAACCGCGCGCACCGAATTTGGCGGCATTGTACCCCGCCCCTCCTTCGTAGCCGCCTTCTGCTGCGGTTGAGGTGAGGTTAAGGATGCTCCCTTCACCGCTGGCACGTAATGCCGGAATGAACGCCCGCACAGTATTGAGGATACCGAGCACATTAACCCGGTACATGGCCAGGTAATCTTCCGGGCTGCCGTCAGCCACGCGGTCAAGGCCAATCGCTCCCCCGGCAATATTGACGAGAGCATTCACGCGACCACCGGTTTCAGCGAGGATGTTCTTGGCCGCGGCGCTTACGGCGGCTTCATCAGTGACATCGCAGGTAACAGGGTGCGCACCGGTTTCGGCTTCAAGAATCGCGAGACGTTCTGCACGGCGGGCTAGAGCATACACGTTCCAGCCAGTGGCGGTGAGCTGTTGGGACGGTGGCGCGGCCTATGCCGCTAGAAGCACCGGTAACAACAGCAACTTTACCGGCTTGTGAGTTGGGGGCGAAAGGGTTTGCGGGCATAGGTGTAGGTTCCATCATGTTTTTAAGGGTACAGCCGGTGGTTGTGTGGCGCAGAATATTACACGCCTAATAGTGATTTTTATACTCACCGTATAAAGCGTGCGCCACTAAACACTGAGGTGGGAAAATGTGTGGGGATTTTTGCAGATGTGAGTGAGATTATGGATTAGAGTGTTTCAAGATTTGGGCGTCTTCAGCCAATAGTATAGGGCGAAATATGTGCGCCTTTTGCACTTTTATAGGCGCACATCCTAAAACTGAAGTAGCATTTCAGATGGTGGGCTGTATTTTTTATACTCCCATTTCCACCAAGATTCAGTGTTGGTTATAAACTCATTTAAATGTATCTGCTAAAACCTCTTTGATGTCCCAAAAAAAATTTAAATAGCTAAACCAGTTATCCATATCATTAGGACTTTTGAGAGAAACTTCGCCCCCCGCAAAAGTGCACAGGGTACACCTGCCAACTAACGGTCTGGGTTACTTTTTACGGCGCGGCAGGCCCCATTTGGAGCGTTCCCCGTCACGGAACCCCAAGCGATGCTCAAAATGCCGTGAGCTGCTTCCGGTTTTAGTAGAATCTGGAGGTACAGTACCGGCCCGAGCAGCCAATAGGTAGAGAAGCCCAGTGCCCGGCACAAACAGAATAAGCGGTAGTACGAAATTTAGGCGAGCTTCGCTGTAGCGGGTGCGTGTGGTCAAATGCCACAGGCAGAAACCAACAATTGCTGCATGTACGATAAGTAGCGTAATTTCGAAACTATACATAGGGAACCCCCTTACGTTGTCCCGGCAGATACCTTAATCCTACGCCTCTTTCTGTGGCTGGCGGAAGAGATGCAACCACCATCACCCAGATTTTCTGCACAGCTCCCCTACCATCAGCGTTCTCCTCTTATTCTTGTGATGCTGCGGCTTCTTCAGAGGGCGGCGTCCCACCCAAAAGTGAAACGCCGCCCCCAGTACGCGCAGATTCTTTGTGCGTTTTCTATTTGCTAGCGGTTCAGGTGCTTGTACCGGTAGATGAAAGCAGCCATTGCGTCACGATTAATGGCGTTGCCCGGGCGATAGGTTTTATCGGGCCAGCCGGTGCTAATCTTCCGGTCGGCAAGCCAAGCAATTTCTTTATAGAACTGGTTGTTGGTAGAAACATCTGCAAACGGGGACTGGGCGGGCGCTAAGTACGCGGGTGAGCCAGCGGCGCGGTAGAAGAACGCCGCCATTGCGTCACGGTTTACAGGCGCATTGGGACGGAACGTACCATCAGGGTAGCCGGTGGTGATGCCTTGATCACGCATCCACGAGATTTCCTTGTAGAAGGGGTGGGTGGTGGGAACATCACTAAATTTTGAGGTGGCCGGTGCGGTGTATTCAGGTGAGCCCGCCATGCGGTAGAAGAAAGCAGCCATCGCGCCACGTTCAACATTGCCCTGCGGGCGGAACGTGCCGTCTGGATAGCCGGTGGTGATCTTCTGCTGGGCGAACCACTGGATTTCCGTGTAGAAGGCGGCCCCCTCAGGAACATCTGAGAACACTGCATGAGTTCCCCGCAGCCCGGCGTTTACAGTAAGCGGGTCAAACCTGTATTCCTCGGCTTTGTTATAGAACCCGGAGAATGCTTGAGCACCCGCCGGGGTGAGGGTTACAGCGGCATTATTGAGGGTGAGTGTGGATCCGTTCACGCGAACCGAGCTGGTGTCGACGGTAGCGAACTCGGTGTCTTTAAACACGTGATTATTGCCCTGCATATCTAGTGAGGAACCGTCAGGATAAGCTTTGCCTTCGCGCCCGTTCAACTGCAAACGGACGTTTGTGAAAGTCATATCAAGTTTCCCGTGGTGGCCGGTGATATGCAGAGTGCCGGGGAAATTGATAGTGCCAGACCCGTTCTGGTAGGTGCCGGTGCCCGCAGACCATTTAAAGGTGCCGTCAGCATTACGCGCCAGACCGTTGGTAGTCTCGATACGTGAGCCAACCGCAGGCTTGGCCAGGTAATCACGGAAGGACTTTTTCAGTCCCCAGTTCATGGTGGCGTTCTGAACCACCTGGGGAATTCGCGGCGGGTTAACTGCATCGGTCACAACCGCCGCAGGGGCCCTGCTCAACGGCGGTTGCCGCGGGTACGGTGGCGAGTGTACTTACGCTCAAGGCTGCTGCTACCAGCAGGGCAGTAGGACGTTGCGCTCTAATAATCACAGAAAATCTCCTTCGACATGATGGTGCGCTGTCACGGTCGCTGATTTAGCACATCACAGCTAGATACTAAGGTTATCCTATTTTATAAATAAAGTGGTACTGCTTATTTTCTTGCACTGCTGCTTGAAGGTGCGGTTCACAGGCCCCACAGCCGAAGCCTGCAGCAGGGGTGCGTGGTTTGGCCTGCCGCCACCTACTAAATGTGAGAAAATAGCCCCTATGGCTGAAAATACTCAGGGCTCAGACTCGCCCGCACAGATTAACGTTCCTGATCGTCCCGCGCTCGAAGGCCTCGAAGACAAACTCTCCGAGCGCTGGGCACAGCAGAAAACCTACGCCTTCGACGAGAACACGACGCGCGAACAGGTTCTATTCGATTGATACCCCACCGCCGACCGCATCCGGCTCGCTCCATGTGGGGCACATGTTCTCCTACACTCAAACCGACGTTATCGCCCGCTACCAGCGTATGAGCGGTAAGAATGTCTTCTATCCTTTGGGCTGGGATGATAACGGCCTGCCCACCGAACGCCGCGTACAGAACTACTACGGTGTGCTGTGCGACCCTTCCGTTCCCGATAACCCAGATTTTCGCCAGCTGATCCCGCTCAAAGCCGATGGCTCACCCAAACCCGACCGCAGCCAGGCAAAATGGCCGCGTATTTCACGCAATAACTTCATCGAACTGTGTGAAGAACTCGCTGTTGAAGACGAGAAAGTTTTCGAGCATCTTTTCACAACCCTGGGACTTTCCGTCGACTGGTCCCACACCTACCGCACCATTGACGCGCATTCACGCAAAGTCTCGCAGCTTGCATTCCTCAAAGATCTTGAGGCAGGCAACGCCTATATGGCGGAGGCGCCGACTATGTGGGACGTTACCTTCCGAACCGCTGTAGCGCAGGCCGAACTTGAAGATAAGGAACGCGACGGCGCCTACCACCGTATTAGCTTTCACCGCGAAAACGGCGAAAAAAAGTCTGGATTGAGACTACCCGCCCCGAGCTGCTGCCTTCCTGCGTGGCGCTGGTGGCGCATCCCGATGATGAACGGTATCAGCCGCTCTTCGGCACGAAGGTGACTTCTCCCCTATTCGGTGTTGAGGTTGAGGTGAAGGCACATCCGCTGGCCCAGCCCGATAAGGGGGCAGGTATCGCCATGATCTGTACCTTCGGCGATACCACCGACGTTACCTGGTGGCGTGAATTGCAGCTTCCGACCCGTGCCCTCATCGGGCGTGACGGCCGTTTCTCCCGCGAGACTCCCGGATGGATTACCTCTGCCGAAGGCCGCGAACGCTACGAACGTATGGCGGGCACCACCGTCTTTACCGGTCAGAAGACCGTAGTTGAGATGCTTGTCGAAGCTGGCGAGATGGAGGGCGAGCCTAAAAAGATTAAGCACCCCGTCAAGTTCTATGAGAAAGGCGATAAGCCCCTTGAGATCGTGGCTTCACGCCAGTGGTATATTCGCAACGGTGGTCGCGACGCCGAGCGCCGCGAAAAGCTCATTGAACGCGGACGCGAAATCAACTGGGTTCCCTCGCTTTATGCGCAGCCGCTACGAAAACTGGGTGGAAGGTCTTAACGGCGACTGGCTGATCTCCCGTCAGCGTTTCTTCGGCGTTCCGTTCCCGCTCTGGTACCCGCTTGATGCCGAGGGTGAGCCGGATTATGAGAACCCGATTCTGCCGACTGAGGATATGCTTCCGGTAGACCCGGCCTCGCAGGCTGCCCCCGGATATTCGGAAGACCAGCGTGGTGTGCCCGGCGGATTTATTGCCGATCCAGATGTTCTCGATACCTGGGCTACTTCTTCACTCACCCCGCAAATTGCAACCGGCTGGGCTACAGATCCTGAACTGCACGCGAAGACCTTCCCGATGGACCTTCGCCCGCAGGGACACGATATTATTCGTACCTGGCTCTTCTCCACCGCCGTGCGCGCCGAGACCCTGGCGTCCTCTGTGCCTTGGTACAATACCGCGCTGTCGGGGTGGATTCTTGACCCCGACCGCAAGAAAATGTCGAAGTCCAAAGGCAATGTTGTTGTCCCGCACGATGTGCTCGATAAATACGGTTCGGATGCGGTACGCTATTGGGCGGCTTCGGCTCGTTTGGGTGCTGATACCGCCTATGACGAAGGTCAGATGAAGATCGGCCGCCGTCTGGCGATTAAACTTCTCAATGCCTCAAAGTTCGTGCTGAATTTGGGTGCTACTGAGAAATCGGTGATTACCTCACAGGCGCAGGGGCGGGTTCTCACGAATGCGCTGGACCGTTCTCTGCTTGTGCGCCTAGCCTACTTGGTTGAGGAAGCAACGGCAGCTTTTGAGAAATACGAGTACGCTCGTGCCCTCCAGATTGCGGAGAGCTTCTTCTGGTCTTTCACCGACGATTTCGTGGAGCTCATTAAAGACCGTGCCTACGGTGCTCGCGGTGAGACCGAGCAGGCTTCCGTGTTGGCGGCTCTCGCCACCACCCTGGATGCGCTGCTGCGGCTCTTCGCGCCTTTCCTGCCGTTTGTGACCGAAGAGATTTGGTCGTGGTGGCGCGCGGGCAGCGTGCACCGCGCACCCCTGGCCGCAGGCTCTGCCGGTTCTTGAGGGTGCTCTGCTGGCGGATTACAGCGCGAATAACCCGACCGCCGGTATTTCGGCGCAGTGGGTGCTCGCTGATGTAAACCCCGATCAGATTGAGAATCTCAAGCAGATTCTTCCCGATGTTGCCGAGGCCCTGGGGCGTCTGCGTAAGGAGAAGAGCGACCGCAAGGTGAAGCAGCGTGCCGAGGTGAAGACCGCGGGTGAATGCCCCCGCCCAGAAGCTGGGGCGTATTACGCTGGGGCTGGATGACCTGAAAGCGGCAGCGAACGCCCACGAACTGGTGTTCGTTGAGTCTGAGGGTGAGCTTACGGTCAGCGGTTTTGAGCTGGTGCCTGAGGACACCGAACAGTAGCACACCCGCAAGTGATACATGATAAAGTGCCGAAGTATCGGGGTTTTACGTCCCGGTGCTTCGGCGCTTTTTTGCCCCCATACTGTAACCCCGACAGCCTAAGAGACAGGAGCCGCTCATGACTACCGCCCAAGGCGATTCTGACGGTGCCGTGCCCGAACCTGCACCTGCCGGACCGCCGGTGTACCGTGGTGATCTTGAGCACCGTGGCGAGTATCAGGATATTGTGCCCAAGAGCTTCTGGACAGGGTTTACGGATACGGCGTTTTTCATTTTTGCCGGCGTCGCCTCACTGGTGCTGACCATTATGCTGCTAACCTCAAGTTTTACTCACTCGTGGTGGGGCCTGCTGTTGGCGCTCGTGTTCTGGGGGTTCACCGCCTATCTGACACTACCGCGTTTCCACGCGATTATGAGCCGCATCTATGTGCCGGACTATTTTATTGGCCGCACCCGAACCTCCGACGGTCTGCTGGGTGATCCCGTGAACCTGGGGCTGATTGGTACTGAAGAGCAGATTCACCAGGCCATGTTGGACGCAGGCTGGACCCGCGCCGACGAAGTGACCTTGGCGTCATCATGGAAAATTGTGGTATCGACACTTACCCGCCGCTCGTATGCGGAGGCCCCGGTTTCTCCGCTGAAAATTTTTGGGCGTGTACAGTCCTTTGCCTACCAGCAGGAGGTTGATGGAAACCCTGAGAAACGCCACCATGTGCGGTTCTGGAAAACCCCCGATGGTGGCTTCTGCCCGGTGGCCACCGGGTGGACTGGCTGGCCGCCGGAACCTACGATTCGGGGGTGGGGTTTAGTTTCTTCACTTTGCAGGTGACGCACCGTATTGACGCGCAGACTGATTTTGAGCGTGACTATATTGTGGAGTCTATTCAGTACGCCTACCCGCAGACTGAGGTTGAGGTGATTAAGGATTTCTCGACCGGCTATCACGCGCGTAACGGCGGGGGCGACACCATTGTGACGGATGGTGCTTTACCGATTGTGACCCTGCGGAACGAGGGGCTTGAGCGGCAGGATGCGGAAGCCCGAGATGTGCGTCTTACCAGTGCGCACGATATTGCTGAGAAGCTGCCGATTGTACTGTTAACGGCGTCGCTGATGCTGGTGATTTCGAGTGTGGCCGAGCTAGTCACTTCGATATTGACGGTGGCGAACCGCCACGAACTGGTGTCGAATTTGACGGGTCAGGGCTCGGATACGGCAATGGTTCAGGTGCTGAACGGGCCGGAGGGTGATACGTTCATGATTTTTACGTTGGTTGCGGCCATAGCAGTGGTGGTTATTTTTGAGTCTATACACATGTTTATGCTGTGGGCTACTCTGCGGGGTTCATCGAAGGCACGGCGGATGGTGCTGCTTCTGCTGGTGGTCGGCTTCGCAGCCCAAGTTGCCTCAGTATTTGCGGCCGGTGAGGCGTTGACAATCAGCTCCCTGTTCTTCCAGTTGGGTGTGGCAGTGTTTGCGATGCTTGGGTTCACTTCAGACGCTGCCGTGGATTACACTGCCTCCCGCAACTTTAGGCTGCGTAACCTGGAGAAGATCCGCAAAAAAGTGCGCCGCAAGGCTTTACCCAACGGATAAGAAAGAACCTTTGACCTATCAGACAGCTGGTATTCTCAAAATCGTCACGAACGAAACATTAAAATTGCCATAAGAACTTAAGAGCTTGCGTTTCCCCCTCATATAAAAATTCTCCTGGTGACCCACATACTTGATAAGGAGATATATGAATTCCTCTACAGGGAAACAGAAGGACAGTTCTTCCAGGCGCATAGTTATAGGTACTTTTGGATCTGCATTTTGTGCCAGTATATTAGCTGCTTGTGCTTCCTCCTCAAAAGAAGATGAGGATAATCAGTCCAATAACAGTTTGAATTTCACTTTCGATAACTATGATAAGACACGTGGAACATATCAACCTGCGACCCAAGATACACCAGCCAAGAATGTCCCTTACCCGCTTGAACCTCCCACTATAAGAAATTTTACCCGCGAAGGTTTGGTAGCAGCTATATCATATTGGGAAGCCTGTAAGAAGTACTATGAATTAAGCGGAGACAACTCTGTAGCTAAAACTATAAATTACCATAAATCTTCATCTTCTTCACCTGCTGGTAATTATCCAAAAATTACCGATGCAGATAAAGACAAAATGATAGAATCCAAGACATGGACGATTCAACTCGAAAGAAACATAATACCAATAACTACAGACCCCATTCAAAAATGGAAATTTATTCTGTTGGGCATTTAAACTAGAAGGAAAGCATCAATACCTCACCAATGGAGAGTTGATGACTAAAAACTATTCTTCCACAGATAAAGATAGTAATAAAGTTATATATCAGCTCACATATACAGATCGCTGGGTATTAATTTATAATTTTGAAACCTAAGATTAATAGGAGAAAATAAATATGTGTTTTACCAGACGAAATATACTATCTCTACTCGGAATATCTGGGATTAATTCTGCCTTAATCATGAACTCTCTCCAAAATTCCGCACTTTCTGGCGTAGAGCCTAGTACCCAAAACTCTTATCATGCCCAGGGGATTAGTGGACCCGTAGATCTTACGTCAGCACAAACCATAAATGGAACATATAAACCTCCCACTGTGAATGAATCAGCAGTAAACATTTCTACCCCTAATGTTCCTCAAAATACGCACGAGAATAGTACTGATGGATTTTTATCAGCATCGAAATACCTGCTCGCATGTTTATTACATTTGTATCAAACGTGCCCTCTTGATATTGAATCTACAAAGAAATACAACGGGAGAATAATTACAGGTTTCGGAAACGATACCTATCTTGAAAAGATTAATTTTGTAGGAGACATTCATGACTTTTCATATGGGTATCCCTACCTTTCAAATATTTCATTTGTTACTCTCTCAGATAAAGTAATAATAAACAAAGATTCTAATTATACACATGAAATTCCCATTCTTGTCTACTATGAAGCTTTAGATAAAGATACCCTTATTCCGGCAACCGATGTGGCAAAGAAGCGTGGGTTTGTTACAGACCATATTCAAATTTTCTCTATCATGGGTAAATACGTTAATTCCAACCAGTGGGAATTAGATTTTGGAGATGCATTTAGCAGTAGCACTCCCAGCGGATATTATATAGACAACAATATGTACCAAGCCGTGGGGATACAACAACCAGAACCGTCACACGGAGTGAAAAGTAGTGCTCCAACTACCACTCCATCTCGTTATCAACCTTCTTATGGGAAAACTCCCACTACAATATACACCTCGCCCCAAACGAGCAGTTCATCAAACTCTCATAAATATCCCTCATCCCAAAGGTCATCGTACCGATAAACTTGGGGATGCAACACGTAGGGCGGGGTGCCCACCATAGCCGGTGGGCACCCCGCCCCTATCATAAAGCACCGTGACTACTGGGCGTCACCGTCTTCGCCGTGGAAGATAGGCCCGACCGTGCGGGTACGTTTGAGCTCAAAGAACCCCGGGTATGAGGCCAGCGCCACGGCACCATCGAACACTTTACCGGCCTCTTCCCCACGGGGTGAGGGTGAGAGCACAGGGCCGAAGAACGCTACACCGTCAATGGCAATGAGCGGAACACCCACATCGTCACCAACCTTCTCAAGAGCCTGCGCTACTGATGCACGCAGCGGCTCATCGTATTCGTCAGTGGTCGCATAGTTCACCAGTTCTGCGGGAAGTTTCGCCTCCGCCAGGGCAGCCTCAATAGCGGGCAGGTATTTATCGCCTTGTGCGGTGTTCTTCTGGTGGTGGATCTGCTCGCCCAGTGCGTCATAGAGAGGCTTCAGTGCATCATTGCCGTGCAGCTGGGCGGCAGCGGCCACCACTCGGGCCGGGCCCCAGGCGTTATCCATCATGGCACGGTAACCGGGGTCAAGGTCACGTCCTTCATTCAGCACTGACAGGGAGAATGGGTGCCAACGCACCTGAATATCACGGACTTTCTGCACCTCCCCAATCCAGCGGGAAGTAATCCAGCACCACGGGCAGGTGGGATCAAACCAAAAAAATCGACGGTAGTTGTCACAGGATTTTCCTTTCTTCTGTATCAGCTTCGTTGGCGCCCCATCGTTGGGGCACTTATGCAGACCTCTCCCTTTAGGCGGCCTTTTTCTTTGCGGCGGTGCTGCTCTTGCGAGTGCGCGGTTTCGCGGGCTTCTCAATGGCCTCCAGCACATACGCAGGTTCGCTTTCTCCCCTGGCTGCTGCCTCCGTAATCACCACAGCGGTAATATCGTCACGATCGGGAATGTCGAACATGATGGGCAGCAGGATGCTTTCCATCATGGCCCGCAGCCCGCGTGCGCCGCTGTTTCGTTCGGCGGCGCGGTGGGCGACTATCCGTATTGCTTCTTCCTCAAACATGAGGTCTACGCCGTCTAGGGCGAACAGGTGTTTGTATTGTTTCATGAGCGCGTTCTTCGGCTCGGTGAGTACCTGGTACAGCTCCTCCTCAGTGAGTTGCTGCAGTGTGGTTACTACGGGCAGGCGGCCAATCAGCTCTGGGATTAGCCCGTAGTGTGCCAAATCGTCGGGGGTTAGATCGTTCAGGTATGAGCCAGTATTTTTTCCGGTCTCCAGTTCCGCGCCGAACCCGATCCCTGCGGGGGCTGTGCGTGAGGCCACGCGTTCCTGAAGCCCGTCGAAGGCGCCCGCGACGATGAACAAAATATGTGACGTGTCAATCTCTAAGGTGGTCTGTGTGGGGTGTTTACGCCCTCCCTCGGGCGGCACCCCCGCAACGGTTCCTTCAATAATTTTCAAAAGCGCCTGCTGCACGCCCTCACCCGAGACGTCACGGGTGATTGACATGTTCTCGCCTTTACGCGCGATCTTGTCGATTTCGTCAATGTAAATAATGCCGCGTTCGGCCTTTTTTACGTCCCCGTCAGCGGCGTTAATCAGGCGCAGCAGGATGTTTTCAACATCATCCCCCACATACCCCGCTTCGGTGAGAGTGGTTGCGTCTACGAGGGCGCAGGGTACGTCTAGCTTTTTAGCGAGCGACTGGGCCAGGTAGGTTTTACCGCACCCGGTGGGCCCAATCATGAGGATATTCGATTTACCCAGGTCAATCTGCTCCCCCAGGCTCGCAGCAAGGGTGCGTGAGGACAATAGCGGGTTATCCGACTCTTGGATGCGTTTGTAATGGTTATAGACGGCCACCGCCAGGGTGCGTTTGGCGTCCTCTTGGCCCACCACATAGTCCTGTAGGTGGTCAAAAATCTCGCGGGGCGTAGCGAGAGTCCGCTGCGACCGAACCTTGGGGGCTGTCTCGCGTTTCGTCTCTTCTTCGAGAATATCGTTGCACAGCCCCACACACTCGTTGCAAATATTTACGTTGGGACCGATCACGACTTTACGCGCGGGTGTGCGCGGCTTATCGCAAAACGAACACCGTACCCCTGGTGAGGTGTCGATTGTATCCACGGGCATCCCTTTCCGTTGTGGGCCCATTACAGCACGCGAACCTAGTGCGCAGCGGGCCTTTTACAAGGCTACCGCAGATTATTCAGGAACGCAGACGCCGAGGTGTCGTTGAACCTCTTACGGTAGATTATCGGCGAGTATGACGAAGATTGCGAAATGTGACGAGTTTAAACTTCTGCGAGCGAAAACATGGCATGTGCAGTTGAAGCATAGTCCCCGTTTGTATCCAGTGATGTTACACGGGCCTTACCTCGAAGACCGGCGTGACTCTTATGCGCATAATACATGAGGGCGGCGGCCTACCCAGCTATACCGGGTAGGCCGCCGCCTTCACGTTTAACACGGTCAGCAGTTCCCCGCATAAAAACCGGGGGTTAGCTTCTAGGTGTAAGACTCAGGGGTGTTAATCGCAGGTTTGTTGAGCTTACGCGAGTCTAGTACCTTATCGATCAGGCCGTACTCCAACGCGGCAGAGGCAGTCAGGATGTTATCGCGTTCAATGGAGCGGTCGACATCCTCATAGGTCTTCCCGGCATGCAGCGCCAAAGTCTTAGCGGTCCACTCACGCATACGCATCACTTCATTAGCATGGATTTCCAGGTCAGATGCCTGTCCACCCTGCTGCCCGCTCAGTGCCGGTTGGTGGATAAGCACGCGGGCGTTCGGCAGCGCAAGACGCTTGCCCGGAGTACCAGCGGCCAAAAGTACAGCCGCAGCCGAGGCCGCCTGCCCCAGGCACACGGTCTGAATCTCGGGGCGAATATACTGCATGGTGTCATAGATAGCGGTCATCGCGGTGAACGAGCCACCAGGCGAGTTAATGTACAGGGTAATATCCCGATCCGGGTCCTGCGCTTCCAGCACCAGCAGCTGCGCCATAATATCATCAGCTGAGGCATCATCCACCTGAGTGCCCAGGAAAATAATGCGATCCTCAAATAGCTTTGCATACGGGTCCTGGCGTTTGTACCCGTAGGGGGTACGCTCCTCAAAGCTGGGAAGCACATACCGGTTCGACGGCATCTGCGGCGCAATATCGTTCGGCAGGTAATTCATATCTTCTACTACTCCCCTACTTGCTTTCCTGAGCGAACTGTCCACCGGCAGTAGTCGCAATATGGTCGAAGAACCCGTAATCTAGCCCCTCCTGAGCGGTAAACCAGTTATCGCGGTCATTATCCTTCAGGATGGTTTCAAGGGTTTTACCAGTACGCTCAGCAGTGATCTCAGCTAACCGCTTCTTCATATCAAGAATCAGCTCAGCCTGAGTACGAATATCAGAAGCCGTACCACCAATACCGCCCAGAGGCTGGTGCATAAGAATACGCGCATTGGGGGTAGCGTAACGCTTACCAATAGTGCCAGCGGTTAGCAAAAACTGCCCCATGGAAGCAGCCATACCAGTCACCACTGTCACCACATCGTTCGGGATAAGCTGCATGGTGTCGTAAATAGCCATACCTGCGGTCACCGAACCGCCCGGCGAGTTAATGTACAGGTAGATGTCAGCCTTCGGGTCCTCAGCCGAAAGTAACAGCATCTGCGAGCAGATCAGGTTAGCATTCGAATCACGCACCTCAGAGCCGAGCCAAATAATACGCTCTTTGAGCAGGTGATTATAGACATAGTCTTCCTGGCTGCCAACAGCTGTGGATGCCATGCGTGCGGCGGCACTACCGGATCCAGTGGGCAGGGGCATGTAGCCTGACATATTCCCTCTTTTTCTTAACTAGGAGGCTCGCGCTGTCCCCTCTACGGGATACGCGACATTTGCTTGAGTACTACAATACCCCCTCTTCCCCTGCTGGTGCGCGGGTTCTTGCCGTAGTTCGCCAGAGGGCGAACGGTTACGCCCGCCGAAGCCACAGACCCCGCGCCAGCGCCACCCGCTAAGTCCCGCTCTTCACCAGACAGTTTTAAATATTGTGGGCACACCCAAACCTAGAGGTTGGATGCGCCCACAATATGAGGTTAGGCCTGGTCAGCCAGCGGGAGTAACAAGGCTGCTACTTAGCCTCTTCTTCCTTGTTGTCTTCAAGATATGAGGACAGGTCCACAACGTTACCCTTGGAGTCCTTCACCACAGCCTTCTTCAGCACCTCAGCCAAAGCCTTGGAGCGGCGAACCTCGCCCACCAGCATACCCGCCTGGCCGGAGCCATCCAGCATCTGAGCAAACTGGTTCGGGTCCATGCCGTACTGGGAGCTCATTGTGATGATGTACTCGATCATCTCGTTCTGGTTAACCTCAACCTCTTCGGCGTCGGCGATAGCATCAAGCACCATCTCGTTCTTAAACGCGGTCTTGGTGTTCTCACGAACCTCAGCGCGGTGCTCCTCAGTATCGTGGTCAGCCTCAGCGTTCGGGTTGTTGAAGTGCTGCTCCAGCTGATCCTCAATAACCTTCTCAGGAACCGGAATCTCAACCATCTCAACGAGTTTAGCCAGCACCTTATCGCGTGCCTGCGAACCCTGATCGGCGACCTTAGCCTCGGAGACCTGCTTCTAATGTCTTCCTTCAGCTCATCAATGGTGTCGAACTCAGAGGCCAGCTGGGCGAACTCGTCGTCAGCTTCGGGAAGTTCACGCTCCTTCACGGCGGAAAGCTTCACCTTAATAACAGCCTGCTCACCGGCGTGATCCCCGCCAGAAAGCTTGGTCTCGAACGTTGCGTCCTCACCAGCCGACAAGCCCAGCAGGGCCTCATCAATACCCTCAAGCATGGTGCCCGAACCGATCTGGTATGACAGGTCGTTGGCAGCGTCCACCTGCTCGCCGTCAATTTCGGCCGCAATGTCAATGGTCACAAAGTCGTTATCTGCTGCGGGACGCTCAACAGTCTTCAAAGAACCGAAACGCTCACGCAGCCCGTCAAGGGCTTCCTTCTCGTCGTCGGCGGTTACCTCAACGTCGTCAACCTCAACCTCAATCCCCTCATACTTGGGAAGTTCGATCTCGGGTCGCACAGTCACCTCAATGGTGAGCTTAACATCAGCTTCGCGCTCCTGCACGCTGGGCTGAGACTGCACGTTCAGTTCCGGCTGAGCCAGCGGCGACAGTTCATTCTCACCAAGAGCCTGGGCGTAAAAATCGTTCAGAGCCTCATTCAGAGAAGCCTCAACAATGTAGTCGAAGCCCGCACGCTGCTCAATCAGCTGCTTAGGCAGCTTGCCCTTGCGGAAACCGGGGACGCTAATCTGCTCGGCAAGGTTCTTGTAGGTGCGGTCCAGGTAAGGCTTGAACTCGGCGAAAGGAACCTCGACCTCAATTTTTGCCAGGGTCGGGTTGAGCTTCTCGACGGCGGTCTTCACGTCCGTTGATCTCCTCGTAAGTAGTTCGGTGGCGGAACGTTCTCTGAACCGCTCATGGTGTCTGAAAAAGGCGCTGGGTGAGCCTATTTCCGTCGGGGCGACAGGATTCGAACCTGCGATCTCCTGCTCCCAAAGCAGGCGCGTTAGCCAAGCTACGCCACGCCCCGTAAGGTACTTTTCGCATACCCAACACACAAGTTTAGCGGGTATTTGGGTAAATGCCTAACAGGGGCCGCATATTTATGTTCCTGAGCGGCTATAGCGGCCCCAACAGGCCGCTGACAACGGTTTTTATATTAAACCTCACGTTAAGACCTTGTGTTTTGAGGCTCTCAGCCCTAGCATATATAAAGACACGGAGGTAAGCATGAACCTGAAAACATATGACGCTATTGCCCACCGGGAAGGAACCGGGTGGGTTGTTGACGTGCCTGAGCTAGAAACAGCCGGGCAGCCAACTAACTTTAGCGGTATTCTTTTAGCAGCCACAGAAGCTATCTCCCGTGCCACCGGGCTGGAACCCGGAAATTTTGGGGTGCGGCTGGTGATCTAGCCCGCCCGCTTCTTTGACGTTAACGGCATTAGCCCTTGTCACAGGTTATTTCAGCAAGTTAGCAAAAATCAGCGAGCTTCGTACCTGCCCCAAGCCAGGGGCAGGAAATTTTTAATCTACTTCTCAAAGCACAAAGAGACCCAAAGGTAAAAACCTTTGGGTCTCTTTGAGTGAGGGGATGACGGGAATCGAACCCGCGTCATCAGTTTGGAAGACTGAGGCTTTACCATTAAGCTACATCCCCAAAGAACTCACTTAGATTAGCGGCATATGTTTGAAGCTGTCAAGTTCTACCCAAAACCACCCCGAACATACGAGTTATTTCTGGCACCCAGGACACCAGTAAAGTTTACGCCCAGCGATTTCTTCCATACGTATGATGGCCCCGCACCGCGGACACTCCTGCCCGTGGCGCATATACACATAGTTTGCGTGATCAGGCCACGCCTCAGTTTCAGGGATACCAGGACGATCCTGCTGCTCGGTGGTAATGATTCTGCCCACACGCACACCAATGGTGAGCAGATGCTTATTATCGTCCCACAGGCGGCGCAGCTCATCATCACTAAGTGTCTTCCCGGGGCGTAACGGGTCAATCTTCTGGCGATACAGCGATTCGGCACGAAAAATATTACCCACCCCGGAAATAGCTGCCTGATCCATGAGAATCACCCCGATCGGGCGGCTGCTTTTAGCGGCGGCACGGTAGAACTGCCCCGGGTCAGCATCAGCGTTCAGCGGATCTGGCCCCAGCTTCCCACGCACCACAGCAACCTCGTCCGGGGTGAGAGTGCGGCAAACAGTGGGGCCCACAAGGTCAGCCCAGCCATGCTCCGAGACGATACGGCAGCGAGTAGTTGCTTTCGGCTGAGGAGGGCCAGAATACTCGGAGTGCTCCCCACCACCGTATTCTTTCTCACCAATCTTTACGGGGCGCCCCAATACTTGAGGCGCCCGTGAACGATTCGTCCCCGCCGAAACTCCAGTTGCCATAAATCCCCAAGCGCACGTTCAACGTCAATTCGTTGTCGAACCCAACAAAAAGATGCTTACCGTGCGCAAACGCCTGGGCAATACGTGCCCCATCAACCAGCGCAGCCCCTTCAGCGTAACGGCCCTGCGGGCTAGTAACACGCACCCGCTCCCCGGTAAACACATCGTTGAATTGGCGGGCTATACGGTGAATAGAGTGGCCTTCAGGCACGCGCTTCTCCTTAGCGGTAGGGGCAAAAGTGGGGCGGGACTTATTTATTCGTCAATATGTTTGCCAGAGATCTTCCCGGTCTGCTCATACTCGCCAAGCTGCCCAATACGACGGGCATGGCGTTCCTCCCCGCTCCAGGGGGTGCTGAGGAAAACTTTAATAATCTCTAACGCCTCATCCGGTGAATGCTGGCGCCCACCCACAGCAACCACTTGCGCATTATTATGATCGCGTGCGAGCGCCGCCGTAGTGTGGTTCCATGCTAAGGCTGCACGGATACCCTCAACCTTATTAGCCGCCATCTGCTCCCCATTACCGGAGCCGCCAAGCACAATGCCAAGAGAATCAAGCCCGGCGTCACGGTCACGTTTCACCGCGAGAGCCGCATTAATACAGAAGCTGGGGTAATCATCCAGCGGGTCATAATCGGTGGGGCCGTGGTCGATCATCTCGTATCCTGCGGCGGTGAGCTTCTCAATCAGGTAGTGGCTCAGCTGCAGACCGGCGTGGTCGGTGGCGATGTGTACGCGCAAGGGAGGTTCTCCTATGATTGTGTGCCCGGCGGGGCTGCTGGTGACATGCTCACCCCAGGCCGCTGGTGCTGGCAGGTGCGGGGTGCGCCCTCATTAACTGTAGCGAATACAGCGTTATTCCTGTAACTGACAACATGCCGCAGACGGGCTTTTATGAGCGGGCCTGCGGGCAACAGTTTTTCGGGTGTTATCCCGCCGGGCATACGGTAAGATTGTGGTTTGAGGCACTGTTGCGTGGCTCTGTACCCCCACGCCCCAGACAACCAGCTGACACCCGCGACATTGCGGGACCAACAGCTGTGATGACGGTACCAAAACCATATACATTTTTAGAAAGGGAACCTATGCCCGGCCTGAACCTAACCCGCGATGAAGCGATTGAGCGTGCCACAGTCATTAAGCGCGTGCACACCTACCGTATTGAGCTTGACCTGCCCAACGACAAAGACGTTTTTACGTGTAAAACCGAGATCCGTTTTGACGCGGTACCCGGCGCATCCACGTTCATTGACGCTATCACCAGCACGGTGCGTTCGATTGAACTGAACGGTGAACAGCTGGATACCAGCCTAGCCGATGGGGAGCGCATTACCCTGCCGAACCTTGCCGCACAGAACGTACTGGTGATTGACGCCGACATGTTCTACACCAACACCGGTGAGGGCCTGCACCGGTTTGTGGACCCGGTGGACGGGGAAGTGTACCTGTACTCGCAGTTTGAGGTACCGGACTCACGCCGCGTGTTCCCCGTATTTGAGCAGCCGGATTTGAAAGCGGAGTTCGAGTTCATCGTGCGCGTACCCACACCGTGGGTGGTGGTTTCTAACCAGCCCGAGGTGAAGATCGTGCCGAAAGACTGTGGGTGCGGCCGGGCACAAACCTGGTATTTCAAGCCAACCCCGCGTATCTCCTCCTACATTACGGCGATCGTGGCTGGCCCGTACGAGAAAGTCACCAGCGAACTCACGAACTCTGAGGGGCGCGTCATCCCCCTGGGCGTGTACGCCCGTAAGTCACTCATGCCGTTCGTAGACGCCGACGACGTGTTCGAGCTGACCCGCCAAGGGTTCGAGTTCTACGAAGAGCAGTTCAAAACCCCGTACCCGTTTGAGAAGTACGATCAGCTGTTCGTTCCCGAGTTCAACGCTGGCGCAATGGAAAAACGCCGGGTGCGTGACCTACCTTGAGGCGTACGTCTTCCGGTCCAAGGTGGCCGAGGCGCTGCGTGAGCGCCGCGCCATTACGGTGCTGCACGAGCTGGCGCACATGTGGTTCGGTGATTTAGTAACCATGCAGTGGTGGAACGACCTGTGGCTGAACGAGTCGTTTGCCGAGTTCATGTCTACACTGGCGGCAGCCGAAAACACCCGGTACGCGAAAGAAGCCTGGGCCACGTTCGCAGCCTCAGAGAAAACCTGGGCGTACCGGCAGGACCAGCTCTCCTCAACCCACCCGATCGTGGCCGAAATCCGTGACCTGCAGGATGTGCAGGTGAACTTTGACGGTATCACCTACGCGAAGGGCGCCTCGGTGCTGCGGCAGATGGTGGCGTGGGTTGGCCAGGAAAACTTCATGGCGGCCCTCAAAGAGTATTTCACCAAGCACGCCTGGGGCAACACGGTACTGGACGACCTGCTGGTTGAGCTTGAGAAAACTTCGGGGCGGGACGTGCGCGCATGGAGCGCCAAGTGGCTGGAAACCGCCGGGGTGAACACCCTCACTGTTGAGGTTGCTGACGATGCGGAAGGGAACATTACGTCCCTGGGCGTGCGCCAGTCATACGCTGAAGGGTTTGAGACCCTGCGCCCGCACCGTGCAGTCATTGGTTTCTACAACCTGACAGACGGCAAACTGACCCGCACCGACCGCATTGAGCTTGATATTGATGGGGAACTAACCGAGGTTACTGAAGCTGTGGGGAAGAAACGCCCCGATTTGCTGCTGCTGAACGACGAAGATTTGGCGTACGCGAAGGTGCGCCTGGATGAGCGTTCCATCGAAACCGCCGTGAAGCACCTGGGCGACATTGATTCGTCAGTGGCGCGCGGCGTGGTGTGGGGCTCCCTGTGGGATACTGTGCGCGATGCGCAGATGCCCGCCCGCCAGTACGTTGAGCTGGTGCTGAACAATATTGGGCAGGAGACAAACTCCACGGCGATGCGCACCCAGCTGCTGGGCCTCTCAACGGCGCTACGCACGTTCGTGAACCCCCAGTTTAGGGACGAGACCCGCGAATACGCAGCCGACAGGGCTGTGGCAGCTGGTGCAGGCGGCAGAACCGGATTCGGATGCGCAGCTGCAGCTGGTGCAGGCGTTCGTTAACCAGACCCGCACCGCTGAACAGTACGATAACGTGCAGCGCCTCTTTGACGGGTCGATCACCCTCGACGGCCTGGAAATTGATACGGACCTGCGGTGGAACCTGCTGTGCCGCCTGGCAACCGGCGGGCGGGCCACCAGTGAGCAGATTGCGGCCGAGCTGGAGCGCGATAACACCGCAAACGGCCAGCAGTACGCGGCGCAGGCGTACGCATCGTTCCCCACCGCCGAGGCTAAGGCAGAGTACTGGGAGAAGATCATGGTGACCGGTGAACTGTCGAACATGATCCAGCGGTACGCCATTGCCGGGTTTAAGGCTGGCGAGGAAGAACTGACCGAGCCGTATATTGAGCCATACTTTGAGCTGGTTGAGGGCGTGTGGCGTTCCCGTTCGCACGAGATTTCTTTGCAGATTATTAGCGGCATGTACCCCTCAGAGCCGACCGCCGAACTGCTGGAACGCACCGAAACCTATTTGGCGTCATTGCCTGAGGACGCGGCGGCGCTGCGCCGACAGATTGCGGAGGCGCGCGACGGCGTGGCCCGTGCCCTGAAGGTGCAGGCGGCTGATATTTAACCCCAACACACCCGGCACCCTCGCAGAGAAATTTTGGGGCTGAAAACGTCTAAACATTCTTCCCCAAAAAGTGCCATAGAAATAACGGGTTACCAACGCTAAACCCTTCACTCCCCACTCTTCCATGAAGAAAAAAACCTGGGAGTGAGGGGTTTAGCATGCGCGTTACTCTACTAACGGTTCCCGCCAATAGAATCCTGGACATCTGCCATAATAAAAGAGTTTTATCCCCTTTTAGAGGAGCATAATGTCTGCGCCGACATACTATGATCGTTCACATGTGCAGGGAGAGTTAAACCGTTTCGCCCACCAGTGGCGGCAGAAACTCAACCAGCATAAGAGCGCTTCTAGAAAGAATTTTGAAATAAGCGAGACCCAGACTTTTTGGAACTCGCTACTGGCCTGTTTCGGTGATTAAACCTGGCACCGTCGCCGAGTTTGAGCGACCCGCACGCCGCGCAAGCACCGGTAACCCCGGCCGTATTGATGTGTTTTGGCCTTCGGTACTTTTGGTGGAACAAAAAACTGAAGGGAAAAACCTTGAGGAAGCACTCGAACAGGCTCGCGACTATATAGATGGCGGAAGCATCCCTGAAGAGAACCTGCCGCGTTACCTTGCGGTGAGCGATTTTGAGCGTTTCATTTTTTTGTAAACCGCCGCACCGGCGAGCGGGAGGAATTCACGCTTGAGCAGCTGCCGGATCGTTATGATTCTTTGAAGTTTCTGGTGGGCGAAGAAGCCATTAGTGCTGAGGAGCAGCAGGAACTTACCATTGCGGCCTCAAAGATTATGGCAAATCTTTACCAGGCGATGCTCGGCGACGCTGACGCCCCTGTTGGTGAGGACGCCGCACAGAATGCCGAAGATGAAGACCTTCGCGTGCAGGAAGCCTCGATGTTCCTCACCCGCATTCTTTTCCTTCTGTTTGGCGATGACGCCGGTATTTGGGAGCTACATCTTTTTCACCCGTTTTCTGCGTAAACACACCCGCGAAGACGGTTCAGACCTGGGAACACAGATTAACGCCTTGTTTGAGTACCTGGACACTCCCGAAGCTAAGCGTTCGCGAATGCGCCACGTGCCTGAGCTAATGGCCCGATTCCCGTACGTGAACGGTTCACTGTTTGCTGAGCGCACCCCGACCGAGTATTTTACGCGTGAACTGCGTGAGCAGCTGTTGATTGCGTGCGGTTTTGACTGGTCGCAGATTTCAACCGCTATTTTCGGCTCGATGTTCCAGCTGGTGAAATCGCGTGAGGCGCGCCGCGCGGCAGGTGAACATTACACTTCGGAAGAGAACATTCTTAAAACCATTAACCCGCTTTTTCTGGATGATTTGCGCGCCCGTGCGGAAAGCTTGATTGCTTCCGCCAAGGGTTCTAAGGCTAAGCGGGCCGGGCTTGCGGCGTTCCTTGATGAGCTTGGGAGCATACATTTTATGGATCCGGCCTGCGGCTCTGGGAACTTCCTACAGGTTGCGTATATGCAGCTGCGTGAGCTTGAGACCCGTGTGCTCACTGAGATTCACCGTCTTGAGGAGTCGGGTGGCTTGACGCTGGATGCGTCTTTGAGCACGCGCCTTTCTATTTCGCAGTTCCACGGGGTTGAGATTAACTGGTGGCCTTCAAGGATTGCGGAAGTTGCCATGTTCTTATCGGAGTTTCAGGCTGACCGTGCTTTGGCGCGCGCTTTGGGCCAGGTTCCCACGCGTTTGCCGATTACCTCAGTAGCTCATATTGTGCATGCGGATGCTCTCACCACCAATTGGCGTGAGATGATTCCGGCAGAAGCCACTAAGGTTTTTATCTTTGGGAACCCGCCGTTTTTGGGACAGTGGACGATGTCTAAAGCACAGACTTCCGCTATGAAAACGGTGTGGGGCAAAGATTATGACGGTTACCTGGATTTTGTGACCGCGTGGTTCTGGAAAGCGGTACAGTTCTTTAATCATGATTTCGAGGGCGAATTTGCTTTCGTATCGACTAACTCTATTGCGCAGGGGCAACCGGTCCCGGCGCTTTTTGGCCCGATTTTTCGGGAAGGATGGCGCATTAAATTCGCGTATCATACGTTCCCGTGGGATTCTCAAGCACCCGGTCAGGCTGCGGTGCACTGTGTGATTACTGGGTTCACCCGCTCTGAGAACTATAAACCGCGACTATTTGAATATGACTGGAACGCAAAACAGACTCGTGAAGCGGCAGACGTCAAAAGTATTAATGCCTATCTTTTGGATGCCCCCAATATTTTAGTGAAGAAACGGTCGAGGCCATTGTCACAGCAGATTCCTCCTGTACTTCGGGGTAGTCAGCCTACTGATGGAGGGAATCTTGTTGTAGAAGAAAAAGATTACGTCGAAGTTTCAAGCGATCCTATAGCGGCTAAATATTTACGTCCTTTCCGCATGGGTAAAGAACTTGTGCGCGGGGCTTGATCGGTGGTGTCTCTGGCTTGAAGATGTTATCCCCTCGGATATTGCCAAAAGTTCGGTCCTCAAGGCTCGTCTTGAGGCTGTTCGAACCATGCGTGAGAAAAGCACCAAACAGGCAACACGAGATTTTGCTTCTACACCCCACCTTTTTACAGAAATAAGACAACCAGATACAAGCTATGTTGGTATTCCCCGTGTAGTTTCAGAAACCCGCCCTTTTTATACGGTGGCGCACCTTCCCGCTGAAGTTATTGCCGGAGATAAAGTATATACCGCTATTGATCCTGACGGCTTTCTCTTTGCCATTATTAGTTCTTCGATGTTCATTACTTGGCAGAAAGCAGTCGGTGGTCGCCTGAAATCTGATTTGAGTTTCTCGAATACTGTTGTTTGGAACAACCTTCCGCTTCCCGAAGTAGCTGAGGATTTGCGCACCAAAATTATTGCGGCGGGGCAGAAAATTCTGGAAGTTCGCAAGGCACTTGCGGAAAAACACGGTGGCCGTGTTTCGCTCGCTGATATGTACAATCCGCTGGCGATGAATGCTGAGTTATTGAAGGCTCATAAGGAGCTGGATCGCCACGTTGATAAGGCGTTCGGTGCCGCCAAGCTGTGTGCATCCAACAATAAACGCCTCGAAATCCTCTTCGCCCGCTACGCAGAACTCACGGCAGAATAACTGATGCTCCCCAAGCCCGGTGCGGGGTTTACCTCCCTGCACCGGGCTCTCTCATACCCGCACCCCTGCCAAGCTGCAGACCAGCCTACTTGCTCAAATCCTTAAAGTACCGGGCGACAGGCCAGCGAACAAACCCTTCAGACTCATAGAGTGCCCGGGCCGGTGCGTGCCCCGAATCGCCGCCGGTTTCGACCATCACCATGCGCATCCCGGCGTCTTTTATCTGCGCATAGGCGTGCTCCATGAGCTGCTGCCCCACGCCGCGCCGCTGGTACTCGGGATCGACCGCAATCACGTAAATCTCGCCCATCTGATCCTCAGGGTGGATGCGTGTGCAGACCCAACCGACCGGGTGCTCACCCTCAAGGGCAACAGACACATTTTCAGGCTCCTGATCGAGCACTTCCTCTAAATCGCTGAGCTGCCGCTGCTGCCACCCTTGAGGGTAGAACGCATCATAAACGAACTCGGGGACGTCGTTGTGCATCTGCGGAAAAACGGGTCCCCAGGCGCGAAGTGAAATCTCCAGAAGAGCTTCCCGATAGCTAGGGTTATAAGAAACAATACGCATTGTTACAACCTATAAAAGCAACGTCTGAAATGCAATGCTGTCTTGAACTATGCCCGGTTCTGCATGGCGCGTGCCGCACGCTCGAAATAGTCCCACATGGTCGCATCAATCATCATCGGAAGATCAAGAGTATCCATTGCCTGCCGCATATATTTCAGCCAGGTATCGCGTTCTTTCGCGCCGATCGGGTACGGGTTATGCCGGATGCGCAAACGCGGGTGGCCGCGCTGTTCCTGATAGGTGCTAGGCCCACCAAAGTACTGAATCAGGAACATTTTCAGCCGTCGCGCCGATGCATCGAAATGGTCAGTATCGTTTGCTTCAATCTCGGCGGTCTGTTCCTCTGTGAGGTGCTCTGGCGGAAACGGGTCAAAATCCGGGTACATGGCAGAAAACTCGGGGTCGGCCTTCACGAGCGCATAGAACCTGCGGGTGAGCTTATCGAAGGTTTCCTCACCGCCCACCTGCTCATAAATGCTGACCTGCTCGCCCGGCTGATTCGCAGAATACTGACTCATACTGCCTTTCATACACTCAGAAGAATAACTATACGGTCTGTAGACTGGGTGTGGCGGCACGCACCAGCACCTGCCCGCCGGGAGCCGCGATACGCGTCCACTCCCCCGACTTCGACCGCGCCACAAACACGGGCAGCTCGCCCTCAAACGCGTCCGGTAAGAACCCAAACACTTTCAATGCGAACGCCGCGCCGGTTGGCACGGAAATATTATCGAACTCGGGCAGATGCTCCAGCACCATAGGTGATGACCAAATCCGTGAACGCACCGTCGCTAATACCGCCGCACCCGGGTTCGCGGGCAGGGAACGATCCACTGCCTCCAGCCCCTCGCGGCAGGCCCGCCGAAACTCGCTGGCGGCAACAGTACCCACACGCGCCCAGCCGCTCACCGGGGCGGACTGCCCAGCCCACACCGCGTTCACAGTCACCGGCGGTAAATACAGCACCATCTTCGACTCCTGGATACGGGCCAGCCGGTCAAGAAGCGCCTGCGCCTCAACCACAATATCCAACTGTGAAGGAGCCGCCAGGGTCAGGGCGCGCGTACCAAGAATAGTGGGGGTCGCATCCAGCAGGGTCTCGGGTGCGAGAGAGCAGGCAAACACCCCCAGCACAGTACCGCGGGCAATCAGGGCGGATGGCCGCGCCTTTATCCACCGATTTGGCGCGCGAAATGTAGGTGGCCAGATCTTTCGCGGCGGCCACCCCGTTCTCGCCGTCAGCGAGCACAAGGTAGGGCTCTTCAACACCCTCATGCGGGTTATATTTGAGCTCAATTCTGGGGTGCGCCCGCCCGGCACCGTCCGCGCCATGAATAGCCATACGTGCCTTTCGATCCGTGAAAGTTTTCGGGTAATACTCCTCAACTCTACTCCCCGTGGGAAAATTGAAGAATGACGAAGCCCACCCCACCCAGAACCTCATGACCATGCTGAACCTGACCCCCACCGAGCCGGTGGGCGGCGACGAGGCGTTTAGCGCCGTCACCCTAACCCGTGAGTCGCCGCGAACCTACGGCGGGCAGGTACTCGCCCAGGCCATTATGGCCGCCAACAGCACGGTTACCAATAAGGTTCTGCACTCAATTCACGCGTATTTTCTGCGGCCCGGAGACATTACGAAAGAACTAATTTTTACCTCTCAACGCCTCAATGACGGGCGTTCTTTCGCAACCCGCCGGGTGCAGGCCCTGCAGGACGATATCCCTATTTTTCTCTGCGATCGCATCATTCCAAGCACCCGGCCGCGGCCCCGAGCACACGGCTGTTACGATGCCGCGGGCCCCCGACCCTGAAGGGCTTCCGAGTGTGAGCGACTATATTGGCGAGGTGCCGCACCCGGTAGCGCAGGCTGTGGCGTGGGAACGTCCCATCGATATTCGGTATGTGAGCCCGCACCTGTACACCGCTCCGGATTCAAGTTCGCAGGAGCCGGTTGCTACGGTGTGGTTTAAAACTTTCGACACGTTAGTTGATGCAACGGGCGCGCCAGCTTCAGAGGCGGCGCATCAGGCGGCTATCGCCTACGCCTCAGACTATCTGCCCCTAGAACCGGCACTGCGCGCGCACGGCAAGTTTTGGCTAGAGCCGGGGATGAAGTCGGCGTCGCTGGATCACGCCATGTGGTTTCACCGTGCGGCACCAGCAGACGAGTGGCTGCTGTATGTCTTGGACTCCCCCACTGCGCAGGGCGGGCGGATGCTCGCCCGCGGCTCAATTTTACGCGCGATGGGGAGCTGGTGGCCACAATCGCGCAGGAAATGATGTTCCGCCTGCCGGAATATAAATAGTGGAGTATAAATAATTTGAGGCACCTCAGCCGATATAGTGCACGGTTTTGGTTATTATATGCTGCTGCCAGCGTGACAGATTACCATGTCATACATCGGGGTGCTTGCCACCGAACGCGCAGTGTGCCCTATGCTGAAAATAGCGCCATAGCAGGCGCCCCTAAACACCCAGCCGCCTAACCAATGGAGGGATCATTATGGCAGTTGTGAAGATTAATAAACTCAGCGTCCAGGAAGGGATGGGCGAGGAGCTGGAACGCCGTTTTAAAAACAATAGCGAAAAGCTCAGCGAAGTACCCGGGTTCATTAGCTTTTGAGCTGCTGCGCCCCACCAGCGGCGGCACCGAGTACTTCGCAATGACCCACTGGCAGGATGAAGAATCATTCCGCAACTGGCTCGCAAACCGGCACGTGGTGCGCGATAAGCCGGTGGTGAGCGCATCCGAGGGGATTCTCGGTTTTGAGGTCGTCGATTTTGAGGCCATCAGCGGGTAGCCCGGCCAGCAAGCGCTTTATTTAGCATACGTAAAGCCCCGGTTTCTGCTTCAGATACCGGGGCTTTACGTTCATGCGGTTAGCTACCGCGCCTCAACATCAATAATGCCGTCATCGTACGGGCCGGGCCTATTCGCCTTACGAGACACAAAGAAATCACCAATGCACACCACGCCCACCAGCAGAAGCGCGAGCGCGATAAGCCACACCACCACCGAGGCCGAACACCACCGGGAAGAGGCAGATCAGAATCCCCAGAATAAGCGGTACAACACCGAAAAATACCATATGTTTACCGGCCCCGGAGCTCAAGTAGGTGGCGCGGCGGCCAGCAGAGAGGCGGGAGAGGCCCACAATAATCATCCACACCCCCACAATCACGGGGATGAAATGCTGCCTGCGCGGCGGCTGAGGCAGATAGCAGCAGCACCCCCACCAGTACGGTAATGATGGCGCTGATGAGGCTCCAGACGCTACGGGTTGAGGCTGGGGTGAAGAAGTAGCGGATGGTCTCAAGCACCCCGCCGATAAACACAATAATGGAGAAGAAAATACCCAGCGCAGTCAGCGGTGCTGAGGGGTTAGCGAACATGAAAATTGAGCAAGCGAGGAAGAAAATACCTGCTATCAGAGAAAACCAGTGACGTTTCGTGCGCATATTGGGTTCCTTACTGTGCGTCGCATGTGCACACTATTCTAGCGGATTCCCAAGACACGGCTGGCGGCGTGTTCTTGCATCATAATGCCCCGCGTATCCGGCAGAAATAGCGGATGCGCGGGGCATTATTTTCGCGTGCGTTTTAGCGGGTGAGCTTGCGGTGCACCACGCGGTGCGGTTTTGCAGCTTCCGGTCCCAGGCGCTCGACCTTGTTCTTCTCGTAGGACTCGAAGTTACCCTCGAACCAGTACCACTGATCCGGGTTTTCTTCGGTGCCTTCCCAGGCGAGGATGTGGGTTGCCACGCGGTCGAGGAACCAACGGTCGTGGGAGACGACGACGGCGCAGCCGGGGAATTCCAGCAGAGCGTTCTCAAGCGATGCCAGGGTTTCCACATCAAGGTCGTTGGTGGGCTCGTCCAGCAGCAGCAGGTTACCGCCCTGTTTGAGGGTCAGCGCCAGGTTCAGGCGGTTACGCTCACCACCGGAGAGCACACCCGCTTTCTTCTGCTGATCCGGCCCCTTGAACCCGAACGCGGAAACATAGGCACGCGAAGGCATCTCAACATTGCCAACCTGAATATAATCCAGACCGTCCGAGACAACCTCCCACAGGCTCTTTTCGGGGTCAATGTTGGCGCGGTTCTGATCAACGTAGGAGATCTTCACGGTTTCGCCGACCTTAAGGGAGCCGCCGTCAAGCTCTTCCAAACCGACGATGGTCTTGAACAGGGGTCGATTTACCCACACCGTTCGGGCCAATCACACCCACAATGCCGTTCCGCGGCAGCGAGAATGACAGGCCGTTAATGAGCGAGCGCCCGTCGAAACCCTTCTGCAGGTTCTCGGCCTCAATCACCAGGTTGCCCAGGCGCGGCCCCGGCGGAATCTGAATCTCTTCAAAAATCGAGTTTGCGGGTCTTCTCAGCCTCGGCCGCCATCTCTTCGTAACGTGCCAAACGTGCTTTCGACTTCGCCTGCCGGCCCTTCGAGTTTGAACGCACCCACTCTAGTTCTTCGTTCAGGCGTTTAGCGAGTTTCGCGTCCTTCTTGCCCTGAACTTCAAGGCGGGCGCGCTTCTTCTCAAGGTAGGTGGAGTAGTTGCCTTCGTAGGGGTAGAGGTTGCCGCGGTCAACCTCGGCGATCCATTCGGCAACGTGGTCTAGGGAAGTAGCGGTCGTGGGTAATCGCAATGACCGCGCCTTCGTAGGACTGCAGATGCTGCTCAAGCCACAGCACCGACTCGGCATCTAGGTGGTTGGTGGGCTCATCCAGCAGCAGCAGGTCTGGTTTCTGCAGCAGGAGCTTGCACAGCGCCACGCGGCGGCGCTCACCGCCGGAGAGGTGGGTTACGGGGGCATCGGCGGGCGGGCAGCGCAGCGCCTCCATCGCCTGTTCCAGCTGGGAGTCTAGGGTCCCAGGCGTTTGCGGCGTCGATAGCTTCCTGCAGCTTACCCATTTCTTCCATGAGGGGCATCAAAATCGGCGTCAGGTTCAGCCATGAGCGCGGAAATTTCGTTGAAGCGGTCCAGCTTCGCCTTGATCTCGCCCACGCCTTCTTCGACGTTACCGAGCACGGTTTTCTCTTCGTTCAGCGGCGGTTCCTGAAGCAGAATACCTACGCTGTATTCGGGCGAGAGGCGTGCCTCGCCGTTCGAGGGCTGATCCAAGCCAGCCATGATTTTCAGGATGGTCGACTTACCGGCGCCGTTGGGACCAACCATACCAATCTTGGCGCCCGGGAAGAACGACATGGAAACGTCGTTAAGAATGACCTTATCACCCACAGTTTTGCGGGCTTTGGTCATCGTGTAAATAAATTCAGCCATAGTGTTCTATTCTACCGCTATTTTTGGGATGCGCACGCGGTTTTTACCGCAGATTTTACGGGTGTGCTCCTTACGGATTTCGAAGGTTCTTCTTCACGCGGGCCGGTTTGAAGGTGCGGTTTTCCCTGCCAATGGTTCGGAACGCTTTTACTACGTTGCAGCAGCCATTAGACTCGAAGGTATGGGTACACCGAATTCTCGCGAGATAACCGCCGAAAACCTCCATGAGGTTGTCGATCAGATTGCGCTTACCATGCCGTTGGCGACCTCCGATCAGCCTTTCGGGCCGCGCAATACGGTGTACCGCATTAGCGGCAAAATTTTTGCGATGTACACGGACGGTATCGGCTACCCGATCGTGAACCTGAAGACCGACCCCGAAGAATCCGAGGTGCTGCGGCGCATGTACCCGAGCATTATTCCGGGGTGGCATATGAATAAACGCCACTGGATTTCGGTCGGCGCAGGCAAGGGCGTTACACGCCAGCTTCTTGAAGAGCTCATTGAAGACGCTTACCTGCGTATTATGTACGCCCTGCCCAAGGCAAAACGCCCCATCGAATTCCGCGAGCGCCCAGTTCCCGCAAAACATTAACGTGGCAGGCTCACATGTATATTCCTGCCAGCGACCCCCTTCTTTTCCTGAAACTCTCCGCTGACTACAACTATGCGCATGTGGCGCATGGGCGCACAGGCGGGGTGGTGTGGGCGAAAGAAAACATGTTCCAGCGGGCGCACGCGCTGAGCATCCCGGCTGTACCCTGGGGGTTCACCTGCCCGGGTCACACCGTGGCCCACATTCAGGAAGCGATGCGCCAGGCCTGCGAGCGCGGCAGGCGGCTGCATATGCTCATGATCTACCGTGCCCCCGACCTTCCCATCACCCCGGCACCCGCCACGCATGAGGGAAACCCACCGAATGACCTGCCCGCGCTAGAGCCTTCACCGCTACGAGATGCCTGGTGCGAGGCGGGTTTTACGGCCCAACGGCACGGTGGTCTTCATGACAGGATGCTCGCGCTCGCCAATGTACGAGAGCTAGATGAGCCCGAACCGATAGACCTCGCCCGATACGAAAATACCAGCACTTTCAGGCCGCTCTCACACTCAATGCGCGGTTCACTATCACGCGCGTTGGGGAAGAAGTACACCCCGACGCAGGACCCTGGGGCGCCCAGTAAAATCTACTGGGTACAGGGCCACGCCGAGGTGCAGGACATCCTCAGTTTTAGGCGTTTCACCCCGTAACACAGCAGGCATATGAGCAGCTGCTACTTGGGGTCTTGTGTGTTCGGTTTTGGGAAGTGGATGCCGCGCTCAGCCAGGAAACGGCGGTCTTTCTTATCCCACTGCTGGGTGGGGTATGCTGCGAATAAATCCGGGCGGCGCGCCATCGTACGCTCGATCTGTCTCTCCCGCCGCCACCGCGCCACCGCACCGTGGTTGCCGGACAGAAGCACCGGCGGCACCTGGATCCCACGCCACGAGGCAGGTTTTGTGAACACCGGGTACTCCAGCAGCCCGCCCGTATGCGATTCTTCGGTCAGCGACTCGGGGTTGCCGATCACTCCCGGGATCAGGCGTGCGGTCGCCTCAATCATCGCCATGACCGCAACCTCACCGCCATTGAGCACATAGTCACCAATAGAGACGGGCATCATGCGGAAACGCTCACTCGCCCATAGCAGCACCCGCTCGTCAATCCCCTCATACCGTCCGCACGCAAAAACGATGTGCTGTTCGGCGGCGAATTCGTAGGCCATCTCCTGAGTTAAACACGGCACCTGCTGGTGAAGGCACCACCAGCAGCGGACGCCCATCAGGTTCGGGAACGTGCTGCGGCGCGGGCAGCAGAGGAACCTCATCACTGCCGGAAGCGTCTTCCGTACCGGGTGTACCCTCAGCAACCGCACCAGCAGTGTCCGCTGGGGCGGGTTCGTTGCTCTGATGCGGGGAGGAAGCAAGGACGGCATCCAAGGCCAAACCCCACGGTTCCGGTTTCATAACCATGCCCGCACCCCCACCATAGGGGGTGTCGTCCACGGTGCGGTGCCGATCAAACGTGTAATCGCGCAGGTTCACCGTGTTCAGGCTCAGCAGCCCGTCTTCTCGCGCTTTTACCGATAAGAGAAAGTTCAAGTGGAGCCAGGTACTCCGGGAAAAATACTAAGAACGTCGAACCGCACTACTTCCCTTTCAACGGGGTGCTCAGCTCAATCAGGCCCTCCGGGGGGCTCAGCAGCACAAAACCCGGCTCGTCCCCTTCAGCTGGCACCACCTCGGGCACAATCTCATCAACAAACGGAACCATAATCTCCTGACCGCCATAAGCCGGGGACAGTTTAACCAGCAGCAGATCCTGCACCGGCATCGTCTGCAAACCAATCACCGTGCCCAGCGGTTCCCCCACAGCAGGGTTATCGTTGGGGATTTCCCCTTCAGGAACATCCTCCAGTAAGAACACGGGCAGCTCTAGCAGCTGATGCTCATAGAACCCTTCTTCTTCGCTGTTCACGTCTTCGGGAACCTCAAACATCAGAAGGGTGTTCCGCAGATCCTCAGCATGGTTACGGGTGGTGATCTCCTCAAAACGCACCACCAGAATTTTCTTATTCCAGCGGGCTGAGGCGACTGTCAAAGCCCCTGCTGGGGCTACGGTTGCGGCGACAGTACCGTGGGTGAACCCGTCAATGTGGAGCACCTCGCCGCGAGAGAATCGTTCTTCAGGGGCATCGGTAAACAGCTCAACCGTGACCTCACCACGAATACCGTGCGGTTTGCCGATACGCGCAACCAAAACCTGCATGAAACTCCTCAAACTTCTACACACCGCGCTGGTACTAGACACTTATTTTACATTGCTTACCTTACGAAAAATGTCCCTCGCCAAAAAAATTTGGGACCGCACGTAAGAATCCCGCCACCGTAAAAGGTGACGGGATTCCCAGCAGAGATTTTACTTGCGTTTTTTATCAGTGTCGACGATATCGATACGAACCTGAGAACCATCAGAGATCGCATCCATAACGGTGCGGATGCTCTTAGCGGTACGGCCCGAACGGCCGATCACCCGCCCCAAATCCTCGGGGTGGACTCGCACCTGCAGGGTCTCCCGGTACCGCTGCTGGCGCACACGCACCTTCACATCATCCGGGTGTTCAACAATCCCGCGAACCAGGTGTTCGAGCGCGTCAGCCAACACGATTACTCAGCCGCTTCCTCGGTAGCCTCAGCTTCAGCGGTCTCGCCAGCTGTTTCAGAGGTTTCTTCCTCAGCCTTCTCAGCCTTGGGGGTGATAGCCTCAGGCAGAATGACGGAGCCCTTCTGCGGAACAACGAACTCGGGCTTAGGCTCAACCGGCTTCACCTTGTTCTCAGCCTTCTCGCCCTTGAACGCTGCCCAGTCACCTGAGAGCTTCAGCAGAGCCAGCACCTGCTCGGTCGGCTGCGCGCCAACGGAAAGCCAGTACTGTGCACGCTCAGAGTTAATCTCGATACGCGAAGGCTGCTCAGTCGGGTGGTAAATACCGATCTCTTCAATGGTCTTACCGTCACGCTTCACACGCGAATCCGCGATCACAACACGGTAGCGAGGATCGCGGATCTTACCCATACGCTTGAGACGAATTTTAACAGCCACTTTTGTGGTTACTCCTGTTTCAATACTTGGTGCGGAACCGCGCTTCTCGCTCCCGTGGGGCGGGCCGTCCACGTGGCTCCTAATGGACACAACGACACGCGGAGAGAGGGGCCGCGCACGCCGGGTACTCAGATAGGGTAACAAACCCGCAGCATTTAAGCCAGTAGAGGCGCCCCATCAGTGTCTCAGCCAGTGCCCGCCTCATGTGCTGCAGCACGTTACACGGAACATTGGTGACAACCGAGAAGAGGTTTAAGGCCTCTCATCTGAGCTCATCTCAACCACCTCACCGGTTCTCAACGCCCTCAGACAATCATGCAGCCGCTCCGCGAAACCCGGATTCACATACTCCCGCAGCTGTTCCGGCGCCACCCACTCGTAGGTGATCAGCTCCTCCGTCTGCAAGGTTACCGGGGTGTTCTTAGCGATCACACCAGCATCGTACATGTAGTAGGTAGAGTCTCCCCACACGCCTCTCGCCAAACCGTGAAAAACCAGCAGAAGACGCCCCGGGGCAAGACGCAGACCCAGCTCTTCCTCCACCTCACGGAAACACCCCGGTTTAGGGGCCTCCCCGGCCTCAACGGTGCCACCGGGTAAAATCCACCCGTCCTTATAGTTGGGCTGCACCAACAGAAGCTCACCATGCTCATTGCGGATGACCGCGCCCGCCGCTAAGCGCCGTGTGGGTAAGGTCGCAATGAACTTGACCAGCTCCTCACGGTTTAAATACGAATCCTTCACGGGCGCTCCTTACCACTCTACAGGCCGAAAAAACGTTGGCTCGCACGGCGCAGGCGGGCCCCCAATCGGGAACGCTGCCCCGCCGCTGAGCTGTAGCTGCCCCGCACCGCCGGGATGCGGTTACCCTCCACCAGGTCATCAATTAAAGTACGTTTAGCCAGAGCCTGCGGCTCGCGTTCACCCGCCGCGCCCTGTCCGAGGGAAGCGGCAGAGCCGTCACTCTCTGGTGAGAAGGCGCGTACTACCTCCCCCTGCACGGGCTGTTTCCCGGCGGGTGTTTTAGACCCCAACGGGGTCTGCCTCAGCAAGCGTGCCAGCCGGGGAGCTAACAGGACCTCGGCGGTGCCGCCCATCGCAAAAAGTGACGCCAAAGCCGTCGGTACAATCGCGCCCCGCCCGCGGCACGGCGGCGGCGGGCTAAGGCAATGAAGAACGCTGAGAGCCCCAGCTGCACTGTGCCATCAGCACGAAAAAAATACGGGTACGCAGCACATCCGCCGGGTCAGCGGCAGGTGCCCCGCCCCCGGTAACACCCGAACCCTGCTGCCCCGGAACACTGCTGGGCTCCTGCTCCTGCGTGCTCCGGCCGCTGCGCGCCGTGGTCTCCGCCGGTGGAGCATCATCCGGAGCGGACTGTGCGCCCTGTCGGGCCACCGCCGACGCCGAAACACCATTCACCGGCGCCTCAGCAGCTGACCCGAATGAGAACGCACCACGAAGCCCGCCACGCATCCACCGGTTTAATGCGCTCTCCTTAGGGCGGCAGATGGGTGAAATCGAACGGGATCCTACCGGTAGCCATCACATCAAGCCACTGCTCAAGATTCACCTGACGGTCAGTTGCCACCAAGCGATACGAACGATCCAGCGGGCTCGCCAGCGTGGACTCATCCTCACCAAAAATACGGGCCGTACTAATGGACGAAACCTCAATGCGCCGCCCCGGAACATCAGCCAGCTCAACCGGCAGCCCCAACAGCTGAAGCACCGACTCCAAGGCAAGAGTGTTCTTCACGTCGTGAACATAAGAAGCCAACCGGCGCTTCTGCTGCCCCGTCACCCCAAACAGGTCAGCCAGCACCTCCACCGAACGTTCCCTCGCATCACGTGTCTCAGCCGACTCCAGCGGCATACCGGGAAGGTCCAGCAGCACATCCGCGAGCTCAGGCCCGCACGCCTGCCTCTGCTCATCAGATATCGGACGGGTCAGCTGCTTCGGCACGCCCTGCCACCGCAGTTCAAGAAGCATAACCTCAGGGTCCGTAGGAACCCCAAGCACACTCTGCACCCAATCATTCAACGATGCGGCATCCGCAGGATCCTCATCCAAGGAATCCGGCTCCTCAGGAGGCACAATAACCACCAGATGCTGCTGGTTCTCGTTACCCTCCGCGACAAGGGCTGTGCACTGCACATCATCAATGAGCGCCAACAGGTCATCGGGCATACCCGCAACCAGGGTCCATGCGCCGGCAGGTGCCACCGCGAACTGCCGTTCACCGCGCGTTAACAGCAAGGCAGTCAGCACATCAATATCAACATCCAGCAGGGCCGCCGCATCAGCATCCGTCAAAAACTCCAGCTCATCGGCGCCCCCAAATAGGGGCACCCAGATAGTTGGCGAATCCTCAAGTGCAGCACCTGTAACAGGAAGCTGATCAACCAGCCAGGCCACATAGTCTTCAAGGGGCTCACCCACAGCAAAGACGCTGCCGGTGCGGGCCTGCTGCTCCGGGCGCAGCTGAAAAACGTTCAAATACCCGTCGCTGTCAACACCGCACAGCACATACACCTGCACCTCGGTCTCACCCAGTTCGTAGGCCACAAGCTCAGGCCGCTCACCGGTGAGCGCAGTAAGCTTCTGCACAATATCATCGTGGGAGGCACCGCGTGCAAGCACCCGGCGCCGGTGCAGCTCCTCTTCCTGGGCAGGGTCAATAATATTTTCAAGACCCAAACGCACCTCGGAGGTACCGGCTTTACGCTGGTTTTTCCCCGGCACAGTGCTATCTGATGAAGGCATCAGGGCGAACCTCTACGGTAAACTCCCCCGTATCCTGCAGCGGCTGAGTCCGTTCCTCCGCACCGCCGGGCGAAGCAGCACCATCTGCTGCACCGTTATGAGCGTCAGAGACGGCATCAGAATCCGCCCACATTTCGCTGAGCTTCTCAAAAGTCAGCTCACTATTTTCCAGTGACTTCGCCAGCTCATCCAGCCGCTCAGTATCCTCCACCTGATTAGGGGTGGCGTACATCTGCTGCGCTTTACGGATCAGCTCAACAATGCTGTCAGCCACAGCAGCATCACCGTCAGCTAACTGGCCCGAAACAGTTGAATACACCACCTGGGCCTCGCCCATCGACGGAGTGTTCTCACCGTATTCCAGAGAAAGCCGCACCCACACCGGCTCCAAGCCTTTCGCGCTGCCATGCTCGGATGTATCACCATCCCGCTGCGGTACGGTGAAGTCACTCGGGGTATCCGGGGCACCAAAATTATGCTTGTCTTCACTCGACACGGGGACTCCTTACATTCCTTGCAGCATTGCTTTCCACCGGCCTGTTGGACTTCACCCCTTAAATCGTTAGACCGAACGGGGTGCGCGCCGTGCTTAGGGCACGGGCCTCAGCAACCCGTCTAATGTCAATATTCTCTCACCAGCACCACGGCCAGACACCCTATTCGGCTGAGCGCCAAATCTGGGCTAACACAGTACGTTGAGCTCTACTTCAAGAACTTCTCAAAGCCCTTAGGCAAGTTCATATCCGCAAGGTCAAGCTCCTGCTGCTGCGTCTGCTGCCCAAAGGCAGCGCCCTGACAGGGCTTTCTTCGCCTGCTGCGCCTGCGCCTCCTGCTGTGCGCGCTTCATAGGGGTTGCCCGAACGCGACCCCCTTCTTCTTATTATTCTTCTTGTTCTTCTTACGGTTACCGCCGCCAGCAGCCGCCATACCGGGCATCTGCATACCGCCGGGAACACCGGACATCTTACCGGCGGCAAGCTTCTTCATCATCTTCTGAGCCTGAGCGAAACGCTCCATGAGCTGATTCACTTCAGAGACGGTAACACCTGCACCCTTCGCAATACGCGCACGGCGGGAACCGTTAATAATCTTCGGGGCCACGCGCTCATGCGGAGTCATTGAACGCACGATAGCCTCAACTCGGTCAATTTCACGCTCGTCAAAAGCCTCCAGCTGCTGACGGATCTGTGCCGCGCCGGGCATCATCATCAGAAGCTTCTTCATAGAACCAAGCTTGCGAATCTGCTGCATCTGCGCCAAGAAATCCTCAAACGTGAAGTCTTCCTGGTCAATGAACTTCTTCGCCATGCGGTCGGCTTCAGCCTTGTCCCAGTTAGCCTCAGCCTGCTCGATCAGGGTCAGAATATCGCCCATATCAAGGATGCGGCTGGCCATGCGGTCGGGGTGGAACTGCTCAAAGTCGCCCACGTTCTCACCCGTGGAGGCAAACATAATCGGTTTGCCGGTCACCGAAGCAACCGAAAGCGCCGCACCGCCGCGGGCGTCACCATCAAGCTTGGAAAGCACCACACCGGTGAAGTCCACGCCCTCGTTGAAGGCGTTCGCGGTATTCACCGCATCCTGGCCGATCATCGCATCAATCACGAACAGCACTTCTTGCGGCTCAATAGCATCACGAATATTACGTGCCTGCTGCATGAGCTCAGCATCCACACCCAAGCGGCCAGCAGTATCAACAATCACCACATCATGCAGCTTCGCACGCGCCTCAGCCACACCATCTCGGGCCACCTGCACCGGGTCGCCGGTGGGGGTGTCGAACTCACTAGTCACACCCGGGTGAGGCGCAAAAACAGGTACACCCGCGCGTTCACCCACAATCTTCAGCTGGGTCACCGCATTCGGGCGCTGCAGATCAGATGCTACCAGGATTGGGGTGTGCCCCTGACCCTTCAGCCACTTCGCCAGCTTACCCGCCAGCGTGGTTTTACCGGCACCCTGCAAACCAGCGAGCATAATAATGGTGGGGCCGCTCTTCGCCATATTAATACGGCGAGTCTGCCCACCCAGAATACCCACCAGCTCCTCATTGACGATCTTCACGATCTGCTGCGAGGGGTTCAGAGCCTCCGACACTTCCGCACCAAGCGCACGCTCCTTCACATGCGCAACGAACTCACGCACCACCGGAACGGCGACGTCCGCATCCAGCAGCGCACGCCGGATCTCCCGCACGGTCGCATCAATATCAGCCTCTGAGAGAGAGGCGTCCCTTGCCGCGCAGGTTTTTAAAGGTTGCCGTCAACCGGTCTGAGAGCGAATTGAACACGAGCCGTGGTCACTTTCTATACGTCGGTGAGCGGGACACACGGCAATATTATGGCCGCACCAGCCCGCATCTTTAACATGGGTAATCAATCTACAAGGATACAGGATATGCCCTAATATGCTGACAATAGCACCCTTTAATGAGCGTTTGGCGAAACCACACAACAGCACACAGCCACATAATAGAGGTATGGACTTTCGGACGACAGCTGCAGGACACCAATATGGGGTGCGAGCCTCGGCGCTGATCATGCACGCGGGAAAACTTCTCACCTACAGTCACCACAACAAATACTTTGTACCCGGCGGCGCAGTGCACGTCGGCGAGCACAGCACGGATGCGGTACACCGCGAAATACGCGAAGAACTAGGTATCGACTGCACGGTTCGGCAGCTTGCGTTCGTAGGAGAGCACCTTTTCACAGTGCACGGTATGCCGAACCACCGCATCGAATTCCACTACCTCGTAGATGTTGATCCTGAAACGGTCCCGGTAACCACCTGCGACGAAGGGCACCACTACCCCTGCGTGTGGCTGCCGCTTCAATCCCTGGCGGATTATCCGCTCAAACCAGAGTTTCTTACACATGAGCTGCCGCAGTGGGATGGGGAACTCACCCATATCGCTACCGTCGAATAAAGCTTATATAAAAGCTCAAAATCTCCGTCTTGAATCCGTCACAGTTGATGCCAGCATCTTTGCCAAAATAAAGGAAAGTTAGATACGATTAGCACTATGGAGGATCGTCGGTATCTCAAAACTCACCCCTGGATTACTTTCCAGTACGGGCCACATCTTAACCAGTTATGGGCAAAGCTGGGAGAAGCATACTCAAAATGCCAGCACCTAGCAGGAATTCCTATTAAACCGGCTATCGCCCAAGATTTGGCGTCATTTGTACTCACCAAGGGTTCCCTGGCGACTGTCGCCATTGAGGGGAACACGCTCACCGAACGTGAGGCCCAGCAAATCCTGAATGAAGGAAAACAGCTACCACCCTCACAGGATTATTTGGAGCAGGAAATCCGCAACGTGGCACGTGCGTTAGACACTATCGATAATGAGGGGCGTGGCTCACCCGGATTCGAGCTATCAGCCGCCTGGCTTAAAGAACAAAATATCAAGGTTTTAGATGGACTGGAGGTAGCCAGCGGTGTAGTTCCCGGTGAGTACACCACACAGTCACTAGTTGTTGGCAGCTACCGTGCGGCGCCTCCAGAAGACGTCCCCTATTTAGTAGATCGCCTATGCGACTGGCTCAACGAGAGTTTTATTAAGCCATCCCAAGACCCTGACCTCTCCGAAGATGTGCGCTTTTACCACGCATTTTTTGGAGCCGTTATAGGGCACCTGTACTCAGTATGGATCCACCCTTTTGGTGACGGCAATGGACGCACCGCACGCCTTCTTGAAGTGGCGATCCTAGCACACAGTGGTGTGGTACCTTGGGTGGCTTCAAACCTTCTATCCGATCACTACAACCGTACCCGCACCCGGTATTACCAGAAGCTTGCTGCAGCCTCGCAAAAGAACGACATTGACGGGCTGGTACAGTATGCCGCTGAGGGTTTGGTAGACATGTTACGGGAACAAATTGACAGGGTCAGGTCGCACCAAGTCCTCATTGCCTGGGAAAGCTATGTGCATGAGCGGTTCCACGGTGAACCAGCTGGCAAAGCGAAAGAACGTCGACTAAAGATGGTGCTCACTATGGAGACGGGGAAACGGTACACCCAAGCCGATATACGCCATCTGAACATTGAACTTGCAGAGTTATATGCAGGCCATGAAACACGCATTATTACCCGTGACCTCAGGGCGCTTGAAGCACTGGGGCTAGTGCGCATGCATGAAAATAAAACCTGGTCCTCCAATGCGGAAATTATGAGCGCATTTATGCCCATCCCGCAAAAGTTATAAGACTGCTACCACCCTGATTCTAAAACACGCAGCGCCCCCGGCAGGAAATTTTTACCCCTCCACCTGGAGGTTATTTCCCATCGGGGGCGCCGCATGCGGTTATTTATAGGCAGCTAGTCGAGGAGCGCATCCACGAAGCCTTCGGGGTCGAAGGGGGCCAGGTCGTCCGGGCCTTCGCCGAGTCCCACGAGCTTGACGGGAACACCCAATTCTTCCTGGATAGCCACCACGATGCCGCCCTTTGCGGTACCGTCGAGCTTGGTGAGCACAATACCGGTCACGTCCACGATTTCGCCGAAGACCTTCGCCTGCACCATACCGTTCTGCCCGGTGGTTGCGTCAATCACCAGAAGCACCTCGGTCACGGGAGCTTCCTTCTCAATCACGCGTTTAATCTTACCGAGCTGATCCATCAGACCGGCCTTATTCTGCAGACGACCCGCAGTATCAACCAGAACCGTACCAATGCCCTCATCCTTAGCGGTCTTCACCGCGTCGAAGGCAACAGAGGCGGGGTCAGCGCCTTCCTTTTCGCTGCGCACGGTCTTCACGCCCACGCGGTCGCCCCAGGTCGTCAGCTGTTCGGAAGCCGCGGCGCGGAAGGTATCAGCCGCACCCAGCAGAAGCGAATTTCCGTCCGCGACCATCACGCGGGCGATCTTACCGACCGTCGTGGTCTTCCCCACGCCGTTCACGCCAACCACAAGCACCACGCCGGGATTGCCGTCGGTGCCTTCGGTCTTTAGCTCACGATCCATTGTGGGACCGATAATCTCAAGAAGCTCTTCATGAAGCATCTTCTTCACGGCGGCAGGGTTGTCGGTTCCCTCCACACGCACCCGCTTCTGAAGCGCCTCCACCAGGCGAGTGGTCGGCTCAGCCCCCAAATCAGCCATGAGTAGAGTCTCTTCGACCTCGTCCCAGACATCCTGATCGATGCGATCTCGTGAGAGCAGAGCCAAAAGCCCCTTGCCCAGCATGTTGTTCGACCGCGCCAAACGGGCACGCAGCCGCACCAGACGCCCCGCAACCGGCGCGGGAGTCTCAACCCCCGGCTCCTGCGGTTCTTCACCCTCAGGCTCTTTGGCGCCGCCGGTATCATCGGCGTCGCGGGTGCTCGGGTACCCGCCGCGAGGCGCCTTCGGGGAACGCAAAAACGCAAAGAGCACACCGATAAGAACCAGCACGCCCAGCACAATTGCAAGGATTATCCACATAGTTTCATTCACACTACTAGCTTACCGGTTCACACTCTCCCAACACAGTGTTTCTAGGAGATGAATCGTGCAGATAAACCCCGGGCAGGAGTAGACTAGCGATTGTAGAAAACGCCAGCACACCAGCACCAGCTCACGCCCGCCCATTAGCGCATCGGGCACACAGATACATCAGCGAAGAAGGATAATGCCAGAACCCACAACACCCGAACGTAACAATCACTGCGACCACCCCAGCACCACCACCGGTTCGCTGCCCATTATCACCCCCGGCGCGGACGCTCTGGGCACCGCCACCATCGAAGAAGAAACCGGGCGGCGCATCCGTTTTACTCGCACGCGAGAAACTGTTCAGGGCGGCAAAATCCCCACCGGCCTTAAAGTTCTCATCGCCGCATCGTTCATGATCGCCCTCGGGTACGGGCTTGTGGCACCGGTACTTCCCAGTTTTGCGCGTAGCTTTAATGTGGGTGTTACGGCAACAACGATTGTGGTCTCGGCATTAGCAGCCATGCGGTTAGCCTTCGCGCCGAGTGCGGGCAAGCTTATCTCCCGGTTTGGCGAGCGACCAATCTACACCTGCGGCATGATTATTGTGGCGGTTTCGTCCTTCGTGAATGCCGCCGCCTGGGATTACTGGGTGCTGCTGGCTTCGCGCGCATTCGCAGGTATCGGTTCGGTCATGTTCACAGTTTCTGCGATGGGTCTTCTGGTGCGTTTAGCGCCGTCGCATATGCGCGGACGAGTTTCGGGATACTACGCTACCGCATTCCTGCTTGGGAACATTATGGGGCCGGTCGTCGGCGGCGCACTCAGCGGCTTAGGGATGCGCCTGCCGTTCGCCCTCTACGGCTGCTCTCTGCTGGTGGCTGGGGCTATCGTGTGGTTTATGCTGCCCCCGGCAGATCAGATCGATGCCGAACGTGAAGCGTACAGTCTTCCCACCCAGGATGATGTTGCCCCCAGCGCTTCATCTGATGCCGACAAGCCCGGTACGGCCGGTGCTCCTGCAGCCGATGCACCAGCCTCAGGCCGGAGTTCCGCATCGGGTCAGGAGCCGTCTCAGCAGAAAACCCCCACACCAGCCGTTATGACCGTTCGGCAGGCACTCAAATTTACGAACTACCGCTCAGCGCTTTTCACGAACTTCACAATTGGCTGGGCGGTTTTAGGCATACAGTCCTCCCTGATTCCGCTGCTCGCGGCATATTTAGCGACGGGCGGCGATGCGTCTAAGGCATCGGAAGGAACCGTCCTTGCCTCTACGGTGATGGCGGTCGGTTCGTTAGCGAACGCTCTCACCCAAACCGTTTCGGGGCGTCTATCTGACAGCCTGGGGCGGCGCATCATGATTTTTTTATCGGTTTGCTGATCGCCGGAACCGCCATATCAACCATTGGTATTTCTTCGGCGCCCTGGATGCTCATCACCCTCATCGTGGGCATGGGGGCCGGTGCTGCACTGATCACACCCTCGCTGCAGGCTTCTGTTGCCGATGTGATCGGCGGTAAACGCGACGGTGCGCCCGTGCTTGCGACCTTCCAAATGCACAGTGACTTCGGCATGATTCTGGGTCCGCTTCTCGCCGGTGCCGTCGCCGATACGTGGGGGTTTACGCCCGCGTTCATACTCTGCGGAGGTTTGCTCCTGGCGGCTTCGCTCACCTGGCTTCCGTTCCGCACCCCGCGCTGGCCCCGCGAACTGGCGGATGAGAACTATACCGGGAAGTAAGGAACATTCACAAAACATGTGGGTTTCAGAATACTCGGAAGTATTCTTAAACCCACATGTTTTGTGCGCAGAAAAACGTTAGAGAAGCTCACGCAGCTCCTCCACGCTCTGCGAAATAACGGTTGAAACCCCTCACGCATCGACACCCCGTACAGGGTTTGTGCCATCTGCATTGTGCGTTTCTGGTGCGTGATCAGAATCAGCTGCGAGCGCTGCCCCAGCTGCTCAATCACCTCAAGCAGACGCCCCAGGTTGCGGTCGTCAAGGGCTGCTTCCACCTCGTCAAGGGGCGTAGAAGGGGCTGGGACGGGCCATGAAAATAGCAATGAGCAGAGCCAGGGACGCTAACGACCGTTCACCGCCTGAGAGGAGCGAGAGACGTTTAACTTTTTTGCCGGCGGGCCGCGCAAAAATCTCGATACCCGAGTTGAGGGTGTCTTCGGGGTCTGTGAGTTCTAGCCGCCCCTGACCGCCCGGGAAAAGCGTGGCGAAAATATGTTCATAATGCTCGTTAATGTCGGCGAGCGCGGCGGTGAACACTTCGGTGATGCGGCTGGTGACTTCGTCCATAACAGTGTTCAGATCGGCACGGGACTTTTTGAGGTCTGCGATCTGTTCACGGAGGTAGCTGTGCCGCTCGGTGAGCGCCCTCATATTCTTCCAGTGCTAGCGGGTTGACGCTGCCCAGCCGGCGGAGCTCGGCTTCGGTGGCGGTGAGGCGCTCTTGAGGGTTTCTTCGCTGACTTCTTCGTCCCCTGCCGCAGCCTGCGGGTGGGCGGCGGTGATCTCATCAAGGGTGAGGCTGGTGAGCAGCTGGGCCTCGTTCGGCCAGGTTCTCACGGCGGGTTTCGATGCGCGCAATGTCGGTTTCGCTTCGGGCGGCGAGGGTGAGGGCTGCGGTGCGGGCGGTTTCAAGCTCTTGCTGTTCGGCACGGTTTTTGGTGCGCTGGGCCGTTATTTTTTTTCGATTTCGCCGGTGGTGTCGGCAATATGTTGGCGCAGCTTTGCTGTTTCGTGTTCAAGAGCGTGGGCGAGGGTGAGGGCACGGGCGTGTGTGCCCTGGGCGCGCTGTGCCACGCGCTGGGTGTGAGCAGCCACAGCGTGGGCGTTCTGCCGGGTGCTGATGGCGCGCTGGTGCAGGTCTTGAGCGCGGGTGAGGGCTGTTTGTGCTGCTGCGTATTCCGCTTCGATGCGCACCATAACGGAGTGGGCTTCTTGGCGGGTTTTTTTCTGCTTGCGTGTGGGTATCACGCGCAGCAGCCAGCTCGGCCTCTAGGGCCTGTCGTGGTGGGCGGGTGCGTTTGCGCCGTCTCTGCGGGGTGCTGCTGCGCGGTTTCGTGGGCGTCAGTTCGGCTCGGGCATGGGCGTAGGTTTCGTTCGCCAGGGCGTACTGCTGTGCGGGCGGTTTCGAGTCGTTCTTGGGCGCGGCGCAGTTCCGCATCCATGCTTTCACCACGAACAGTAATGCGTTCTTGCGCGGTTTGGGCGGCGCTCAGTGCGGCACGCGCCTGCCCCAGGGTTTTTGGCGGTATCCCGTTCAGTGGTGAGTGTTTCGGCGAGCTTTTTCTCTGCGGCTGCGAGTTTCTGGGCGGCGTGCTGGGCTAGACGGGCGGTAGCCTCGGCGTGCTCTTGCGCTGTGTGGGCGGCGGCGGCCAGTTCGAGGGCACTGGCCCCCGCATCGGGGTGCAGCTCAGCGTGGCGCGAGTACACGATACCGTGCGTATCTATTGCCAGGCGGGCCCCCTGCTCGGCGCTGCGCGGGCGTGGTGTGCGGTGGGAGCACAGTAGACCCCTGCAAGCTGTTCGTCGAGTGCCGCTTTCAGGGCCTGGGTTTCTGCTTTCCGCAGCGGTTTGGGGCCGGTACCGGCGGGGTCTTCGGCGCGTATGGTGATGATGTTGTGTGCAGCATGGGCTTTTACGGTTGGCGGCATCACGGGTTCGGGGTGTTTTTCAGGAGCGCTGTTTGGTGAGCCCGCGGGGAGGATGTGTGAGATGCTGGCTGTTCTGGGTGCGTTCAGTGCGGCGGTTGCCAGCTGCGCCAGGGGCGGAGGCGGCGGCTTTTTCCCAGCCTGGTTCGATGGTGATAACGTCCAGAACACGCAGCAGGTTCTCGGCTGCGGGGCTTGACGCCCCCTGTGGTTCCTCCTGGTTCAGGTGGGTGCCGAGAGCTTCACGCAGGGTAGCGGCACGCTCGCGGGCACCTGCTGCTTCTTGGGCGGTGCGGGCGGCTTCTTCCCGAGCGGCGTCGCGTTTTTCTTCTGCGCTCATGCGCTCTTGACGGATCTTCGTAAGGCGCTGCTCGTGGGCGTCACGTTCGGCCTCGGCGGCGGTGTGGGCGGCCTCAGCTTCGGCGCGTTGTCCAGCGATTCCGGCTGCTTCTGCGGTGAGTTGTTCCACCTCTGCCCTGCGGTTCGTTTCCTCATCGTTGGCCCGCTCGTACCCGGCGCGTGCCACGGCGGCGGCTTCGGTGAGTTCGGCACGGCGCTGGCGCTCCTGCTGGGCTGCGGCGGCGTGGGCGGTGAGCTTCTGCTCGATACTCTGCACCTGGGCGCGCGCCGATTCGGCAACCTCGGCAGCCTGCTGAAGTGTTTCGCGGGCTTGTTCGAGGGCTGCGGTGCTTTGGGTCAGCGCCTGCTCGTCGGCCTCCATGCGCTCTGCTGCCCTGTTGACTTCGGCGTCGTAACCGGTCATATCTGCGTTTTGCTGCCCGGTTTTTGCGCGTTCGGCAGCCACGGAGGCGGTGGCGTGCGTGCGGGTGAGCAGCTGGTTCAGGTGCGAAAGCTGCTCGGCGTGAGCCGCCTGGGTGGCGCGTAAAGATTCAAGGTGCGTATCGTGTTCCAGGCCGTCGGCGTGGGCTTGTGACCACTGCTGCTGCAGCTGCTCGGCGTGTTCGGTGGCTGCGGCGCCCCGCTCACGCTCGGTGTCTAATAAGCTGTCGAGGGCGTGGGCTTGGCGGGCGATCAGCAGCGCGTTGAGCTCACGGATACGCGCCTGCAGTTCGCGTGCTGCCGCAGCAGATTCGGCCTGCTCCCCAGCGGTTTCAGCTGGCTCTGCAGCTCGGCTGCTAGGGTCGTTGAGCCGGGTGAGGTTCGCGCTCATCGCCTCAAGTTTACGTGCTGTTTTATCTTGACGGCGGCGGTATTTGAGGATTCCGGCGGCTTCTTCGATCACCTCGCGGCGTTCGGCGGCGGAGGCGTGCAGAATCTTATCCAGCTGCCCTTGGCCGATCAGCACGTGCATCTCAGGCCCCAGGCCCGCCTCAGACAGCAGGTCTTGCACATCGGACAGCCGGGCCGGGGAACCATTAATCTCGTATTCACTGCCGCCGGCGCGGAACATGGTGCGGGAAATTTCGACCTCTGCTGAGGGGGTCGTCAGCGCCCCGTCTGAGTTGTCGATGCGCAGGCTCACCTTTGCCCGCCCCAGTGCTGATTTACCGCCCTGTTCGGCCCCGGCCCCAGCGAAAATAACGTCCTGCATGGACCCGCCGCGCAGGCTTTTAGCGCCTTGTTCTCCCATGACCCAGGCAAGCGCATCCACAATATTTGATTTGCCTGAACCGTTCGGCCCCACCACCGCGTTAATGCCGGGGGTGAACTCGAACGTGGTGGCGGAGGCGAAGGATTTGAAACCGCGCAGGGTGAGCGAATGCAGGTGCACGGGGAGTATCCTTCCGGTAGTGGTTTTCGGCCCAGCCGTGATTTTCAGCTACCTATAAGGTTAACGTATCAGGATTTGGCGGACCCGGCGGCTATACTTGGGGCGTAGGGTTACTGGCCTACGCCCGCAGTGAACGGGTGGTGCTTATTACTCTTAGCTGACGGGTTTTATATGCCCGCCCTAATAACTGATACGGGCCTTGGTAGGGTAAATTTTAAGTAACCAACACTGAGGCGGGGAGCGCACAAGCTCCCCTTCTTTCGTGAACGAAATAGTACTGTCCAAAACATACGAAGGCATTATGTCTGCACAAAACGCTGCTTCGCCCGGATCAGGGGCGAACTCCGATATCCGCCACCGCAACGCGGCGCTACTTTCGATTGAGAACGAGCTACCGCCCCTGGTGGTTTCGAGCGACTACTTTGATGAGCAGCTGGCAGACACCTACAAGCGGTTGCGCATGCCCAAAGGCCTGCTGGAGCGGCTGGCTGGCATTAGTGAACGGCGTGGCTGGGCGCAGGGGCAGACCTTTGAGGACGGCGCGGTTGCCGCCGCTGAGAAGGCGATCTCCTCCGCCGGTATTGACAGGAACCGCATCGGTTTAATGATTAACGCCTCGGTGACGCGCGATAATTTTGAACCCGCCGTCTCGGTGGGTGTTCACGACCGCCTTAACCTGCCGCGGCACGCTCTGAACTTCGATATTACAAACGCCTGCCTGGGGTTTGTGAACGCCATGACGGTGGCAGCGACCATGATCGACTCGGGCGCTATCGAGTACGCCCTGGTTGTGGCCGGAGGACCCTTCCCCCTGGCACCGTACCGCCCTGCGCATCCTAAACCAGCCCAATACTTCCCGCGATGATGTGCTCGCGCAGTTCGCCACCCTCACCCTCGGCTCGGGTGCGGCAGCAGCCGTAATAGGCCGGGCGGATGAGCACCCCAACGGGCACCGTATTGTGGGCTCCGTGTCGCGGGCAGGTACGGAACACCGCGATTTGTGCATTGGCGGCGAAGCCGACCAAGGAATGAACACCGATGCCGCCGGGCTGCTGGAGCACGGCTTGGAACTGGTGGCGCAGGCGTGGGAGCAGGCGCATCAGGACGGCTGGGACTGGGGCAGCATGACCTCCTATGTGACCCACCAGATTTCAAACGCCCACACGAACGCCATTATTGAGGCGGTCGGTATTGAGCGGGAACGTATTCCGTTGACTTTCCCCCGCTGGGGTAATGTGGCGGCGGCGGCGCTGCCGATGACCCTGGCCGAGTACGCACCCACCTACGCTAAAGGTGATCGGATTTTGTGTATGGGTGTGGGTTCGGGGCTTAACACAGCGCTCATGGAAATCACCTGGTAACCATATGATGTACCGCGGGGAGCCTCGGCAGTGAGGCTCCCCGGCACACACCACCGCACCCCACCCACATAGCAAAATCACCGGTTATACAGCGTAAAGAGAGCAAGGACACGGTTCTATGCGCCACCTGAACTTCCCCAAAACCCAGCCAACGTACAACCCTCAAGAGTGGACGGGCGTTGACCCCCGCTACTCGCACAGGCTTGAGGTGCCCACCACCGCCCCCATTGAGGCCCGCGCCAACCAGGCACAGGCACGCCGCTGGCACTACCTGGACAACCTGCCGGTGCTTCAGCAGCAGGGGCTTGAACCGATCGGTACGGTGCTGTGCGTGCACGGAAACCCCACCTGGTCGTACCTGTGGCGCACCGTGCTTGACGCCGGGGTGAACACCGAAAACCCGTGGCGCGTGGTGGCGGTGGATCAGATCGATATGGGCTACTCCGAACGCACCCACCTCGATTTGGAGGGGGAGAGGCGTTCCCTTGAAGACCGTATCGCGGATTTGGGTGATTTTACGCGCGAAATCGGGCTGGATGAGACCAAACAGCCGCTAGTAATCCTGGCGCATGACTGGGGCGGGCTGGTGTCTTTAGGCTGGGCCCTTGAGCACAAGAGCATCCTCTCCGGGGTGATGCTCACAAACACCGCTGTTTACCACGACGGTATTGAACGTATACCTGCGCCGCTGCGGCTCGCCCTGAGCGTTCATGAGCTGGGCACGAAAGACTCCACCGCGTTCCTTGATGTGACCCTGGGGCTGGCACAAAACCGGGGGCGCCTGCCGGTTCCAGGCACCCCGGGCGCTGCTGAAGCCGCGTTGGCTGGCCCCACCGTGCACCAGCCGCGTGCCCTGTACCCGTATAAGCTTGACGAAGGTATCCGGCGCACCTACCGCGCCCCCTACGCGCATCCGGCGTGGCGTGAGGGTATCCGCAACTTTGTGGGTGATATCCCCACAGGTGCCGACATTCCATCCTACAAACATATGGTGCGTATCGCCGAAGGTATTCGTGAGCTGAAGGTCCCCGCGTTCTTCCAGTGGGGCACTAAAGACCCCGTATTTCAGCGCCGCTACCTTTTTGACCTGATGCGCCGCATGCCGCAGGCAAAAATACACCGCTACGAGAAGGCCTCACACCTTCTGGCGGAAGATTACGATATTGCCACCCCCATCTTCAGCTGGCTGGGGCAGAACTTCGGGGTACTCGCCGAGGGTACCTCCAGGAGCCGAGTTAACGCTGAGGCGGCGCACCGCAAAGCCCGGCAAGAACTTGACCATCTCCACCGTGGCGATACCCTCCCCATAACACCGGGTTCCGGCCCATACTAGCGGCACTCACCGAACGCGCTCACGACACTTCCCTGGCTGTGGTTGATATGGACACCAAAGGCGACGGCACCCAGGTGGCGGTTCAGCTCACCTGGGAGCAGCTGGCTGACAGGGTAGATGCTGCAGCCGCCCAGCTTCACAAGCTGGGGGTGCGCCCCGGTGACCGCGTGAACCTCATGGTTCCGCCCGGGTCCCGCCTCACCACCCTTATCTACGCCTGTTTGAAACTGGGTGCGGTCATTGTGGTGGCTGACACCGGGCTGGGTTTGAAGGGCCTCACCCGTGCGCTCAAGGGCGCTAACCCGCAGTTCATTGTGGGTATTCCTGCTGCGCTCGCCGCTGCCCGCTCGCTGCTGTGGCCGGGTCAGCGTATCTCAGTCGAGCCGTTAAACGCCTTCCAGGAACGGCTGCTTGGTGTGAGCGGCTCCGTATTCGCAGTGGCGCAGAAGAATCAGACCGGCACCGTAGATTTCCCTGCCCCCGCCCCGGATGCGGATGCGGCGGTGCTCTACACCTCCGGTTCGACTGGTCCGGCCAAGGGCGTGGTGTACACGCAGCGGCAGCTGGCAGGGATGCGTGATGCGATCGCTCATACGTACGGTTTCGAGGAAGGGTCAGCCCTGGTGGCGGGTTTCGCCCCGTTCGCGCTTCTTGGCCCGGCCCTGGGGGCCACCAGCGTGACCCCCAAAATGGATGTGACCAAGCCGAAAACCTTGACGGCGACCGCGTTGGCTTCGGCTGCTGAAGCCATTGACGCCTCCACGGTGTTCGCCTCACCGGCGGCGCTGGTGAACGTGGTGGCTACCGCGAAGGAGCTGACCGAGCCGCAGCGTTCCGCCTTGGCGAAGGTCACCACTGTGCTCTCGGCGGGGGCGCCGATTCCCGTTCCTCTGCTGCAGGCGCTCTCCCAGCTGGTGCCTAACGCCTCCCTGCACACCCCGTACGGGATGACTGAGGGACTGCCCGTAACCGATGTTTCGTTTGAGATGATTCAGCAGGCGATTTCTGAGGGTGTCCCGAACTCTCAGGGTGATGTCCTCGACCCGTTCGCCAAAGACGGGGTATGTGTGTGGGCTACCCCGTGTACGGTGCGGCAGTAGCAATCGCCGCGTTGCAGGACGACGGGACTCCTACGGCTGAGACCACCCGCAAGCCCGGTGTCACCGGCGAAATTCTGGTCTCGGCGCCGCATGTGAAAGACCGCTACGACACCCTGTGGGTTACTGAAGAAGAGTCAATCTCTACCCCCCGGCTGGCACCACACCGGGGATGTTGGGCATCTGGATGCTTCCGGCCGTTTGTGGGTTGAGGGGCGGCTGGCGCATGTGCTTCTCACCGCTCAGGGTGTGCTCACCCCGGTGGCTGCTGAGCAGTCCGCAGAAACTCTAGCTGAGGTGCGCCGTGCCGCGCTGGTGGCGGTGGGCCCGGACGGTGCCGCCGCTGCGGTACTGGTGATTGAGGCCACCGACCGTGCGCTCAAGCAGGGGCAGGCGCCCCTTGCCCTAAGCCGTGCAGTGCGGGAACGGGTGAAGGAAGATACGGGTATTGAGCTGGCGGCTGTGCTGGTAGTACGTGAGCACCCCACGGACATTCGGCATAACTCTAAAATTGACCGAACCGCCTTGAGCACGTGGGCTCAGAAGGTACTTGCCGGAGCGTAATATAGCGCATTTATGCGCTACATTCTGGTGCCTGCATACCCCCTTCAAACCTTCTCCTATCCGGTGTCTGTGCCCTGCGTACACACCATAAATACACCACATAGTGATACATAATCTTTCGGAGGCGATGATGACTAACCCCGCTCCCTGGCGGCACGCTACACCGACCCATCTCCCCGTTCGCTACGGCCCGTTGAAGAATCAGATTTTGCCCCGAGCAACGCAGAACGTGTGCTGCTGACCGGTGCCAGCGGCATGCTGGGCCGCGAGTCTGCGCTGGCCCTATTGCGTGCCGGGTACACTGTGCGGGTGTTTCAACGCTCAGATTCGGGAATAGCCGCCCCTGCTGCCGGATACTATTCGTCCCAGGTTTGAGCAGGTGCGGGGTTCCCTCACCAACCGGCAAGCCATTGAGCAGGCGCTGACAGGTGTGAACGGTATTAGTGCACGCAGCCGCGAAAGTATCGGTCTCCGGTGACTGGCGCGACTATGAACGGGTGAATATTGAGGGAACCAAGAGTCTGCTGGATGCTGCGGTTGAGCATGCAATCCCCAAATTTCTGTATATTTCCTCCCCGTCGGTAGCGCACGCCGGAGCGGCACTTATAGGTGCAGGGAACGGGGATGCCTCCCCGAACACGCGCGCGGCAACTATGCCAGGTCAAAGGCGGTGGCGGAGAAAGCGGTGCTGCAGATGAACGGTACGACGCTATCCACCGGGGAGAATCTGTGCACCGGTGCCCTGCGCCCACACCTGATCTGGGGCCCGGGAGACACGCAGCTGGTAGAACGCATCCTGGAGAGGGCCCGGGCGGGGCGGCTGCCGCTTCTATCCGGTGGGACCGGGCTGATCGACACCCTGTACATTGATAACGCCGCCGACGCGGTGGTGCACGGTTACGAACGGTTGGAGGCGCTTGCCGGGCGGGTTGTAGTGGTCACCAATGGGCAGCCGCGCACAGTTGCCGAGCTCATGAGCGGCTTCTGCACTGCTGTGGGCGTTCCCGCACCGCGTTTTTCGGTACCGGCACCGGTGGCTGTGGTGGCCGGGCGCCTGATTGAGAAGGTGTGGGCTTTACTGCCTCATTCGGTGACCGCCGGTGATGAGCCTCCCATGACGGGGTTCCTGGCGGAGCAGCTGTCAACGGCGCACTGGTTTGATCAGCGGGACACCCGTGAACTGCTGGGGTGGGAACCGGCCGTATCAATTGAAGAAGGATATGAGCGGCTACGCCTGTTTTACGGGGATAAATACTCCCGGCCGTAAAGGTTCATTACCTCCGGTCAAGCCCGCGCGGGGTACGTTGGCAGTGGGGGCACCGGTATGAGGAGCGGTTCATAAACGGTTCACGCACGATAATGCTGGTGCGTCCCTCATCCAGGCAGCGGCGGCACGGCTCACCGGCGCGCCCGTAGGCGTTCAGCGACCGATCAAAATAGCCGGACTGCCCGTTGACGTTCACATACAGGGCATCGAAGCTGGTGCCGCCGGCGCGGAGCGCTTCAGCAAGGACTTGCTGCACGGCGGCGAATAGTTCCCGGGTCTGTGCGGCGCTAAGTGTGCGGGATGGTTTGGCGTAGTGAATCCTGGCCCGCCACAGCGCCTCATCCGCATAAATATTCCCGATACCGGATATCACGGACTGATCTAGCAGCAGGCGTTTAATGCCGCTGGCGGTGCGGAGCATCTTCGCCCGTATCAGTGACAGATCAAAATACGGGTCTACAGGGTCACGCCCAATATGCTGCACGGCCTGCGGCACCAAAAACTCTTCCGGTATTTCTTCTGCACCGGACAGCGAAGCACTCGCAGGAATGTCAGACACTACATCCGAGAGGAACATGCCGCCAAAGATACGCTGATCAACAAACCGTAATTCGGTAGTTTTACCGGTACTCTCGCCATCGGCAGGTTCGAGTTCAAGGACGATTTTGAGGTGCTTCTCGGGTGCAAAATCTGGGGTTTTTACCAGCAGCTGCCCGCTCATTCCCAGGTGTATGACCAGCGCATACGGCAGCAGCTCACCGGAGGCGCATCCGCCCCTGCCGGTGGCTGCGAGCGTGAGCCACATGTATTTGCCGCGCCGATACACCCCGTGAATGCGGGTTCCTTCCAGGCGGGCGGCAAAAATCTGCTGTGCCCGGTACATGGCGACGAGTAGAACGTGCATCCAGAACACGCACACGTTCAATGACCCGGCCCGCGGCGTGGGTCTGAACACCCTCACGGACGGTCTCAACCTCGGGAAGTTCAGGCACTGTGCCCTCCTTACTGCCTCATATAAACCGCAAACAGGCACCGTCAGCCCAGGGTCACAGCAGCACCCGGTAGGCTGCCTCGGCCGCCAGGCGTTCCGCTTCTTTCTTGCTGGTGCCTTCACCGGTTCCGGCAACTTGCCCGGCAACCACGGCTTTGGCCGTGTAGTGGCGTGCGTGGTCTGGCCCTTCGCCGCTCACCTCATATCGGACCTCGCCCCAGGCCCTGGAAGCCACCAGCTCCTGCAGATCGGTCTTCCAGTCACGCCCGGAATTCAGCACGGCCTCATCATCCAATAGCGGCGCAATTAAGCGCAGCACAAGCTCCCGGGCGGCTTCCCTGCCAAGGGTCATGTAGGTTGCACCGAAAATAGCTTCCATCGTATCGGCAAGGATTGAGTCTTTATCGGCACCGCCGGTCAGCCGCTCCCCCTTGCCCAAACGGATATGCGGCCCCAGCCTCAGCTCACGGGCAACTTTTGCCAACGCCACGGTAGACACCACCACGTGGTGCCGTTTCACCAGCTCCCCTTCCGGCATATCCGGGTAGCGGCGAAACACCTCCTCCGCGATAGCGAGCGAAAGCACCGAATCTCCCAGAAATTCCAGGCGCTCATTATGGGCGACCCCGGGATTCTCAAAAGCATAGGAACGGTGCGTTAGGGAGCGCAGAAACGTCTCGGCGTCAATAGTGACGCCGAGACGTTTCTGCAACTCCCTAGCGTCAGATGCACTAGGAACGTTATTCATTGGCAGCCAACTATAATTTATGCGTCGGCGACCTTGCGGCCCTTGTACTCCAGGAACAGGGCGTTACCCGCAGCATCGGTGACAACCTTAGCCCGGTGCGGCAGGCTGTAGGTCACACGACCGTTCTCGATGGTCTTCACCAGCGGGGGCACAGAGGCCTTCCACTGGGAACGGCGTGCGCGGGTGTTAGCGCGGGACATTTTGCGCTTGGGAACAGCCACAGCTATCTCACAATCTCTAGTAATAACAATTTAGTTTTCGGTACCCGTGCCAAGCAGCCCCTGCAGGGCCGACCAGCGCGGGTCTAACGCCTCGTGATGATGCCCTGGGTTCTCCTCCAGGCGCGCTCCGCACTCGGAGCACAGACCCTGGCATGTTTCCCTGCATACGGGCTGGAACGGCAGCTGAAGGATCACTGCGTCCCGCAGTGCCGGTTCGAGGTCAAGCGTTTCTCCCTCAACGGCGTACTGCTCATCCACTTCGTCTTCGGGGCCGCCCTCAGGGGCCTTCTCGAACACGAAAAGCTCTTGAATGTCGGCCGACATTTCATAATCAATCGGATCCAGACACAGGCTACACTCGCCGTGTACATCCACAACGGCGTCGCCGGTAACTAGAATACCATCTACCACAGACTCTAACCGAACGTTCATATCAATATCGGTACCCTCAGGAACGCCAATAAGCGCATTTCCTAAATCAGCCGGTGCGGGAACAACCTCGGCAAATGTTTCCGAAGTGCCCGGGCGATGCATCAGGTTAGTCACCGAGAGCACCAGCTCAGACGAGTCTTTACGTGAAATGACGTATCTCCTTATGAAATGTATAAACCAAAAATCTCAGTCTATAGCGTGCGCAAGCATCAATGCAAGATAACACACTGTTTATGAGACCTTAACCATACGATCTCGGGCGTGTCTAGGCGTTTGAGCCGCCCTGCAAGCCGCACCTCAAGAGAGCGAGCCCGACCCGGATCGCTGTCATTATGCCCTTTGCGGGCCCCCTACCACAGGTATATTAATGCCGCTGTGCAAGAGCGTGGGCTACTACCTGCGGAACAAACGGGCGCACATCCCCTCCTAACGAGGCAACCTCACGAATAATCGTGGACGACACCCCGCCGTAGCGGTCTTCTCCCGCCAAGAAAACGGTCTCCACCTTCGATAAATGCCGGTTCATACTCGCCATCGGGGCCTCATACCCATAATCGGTACCCGAGCGCAGACCCTTCACTAAGGCGCTGGCGCCACGTTGAGCCGCGTACTCCGCCAAGAGCACCCCAGTTGGGATAATCTCAACGCTCACCCCTTCAATACCAAGTTCCGCTAAAGAATCCGTGACCAGCCGCACGCGTTCCTGAAGGCTAAAAAGGTACTTCTTCGAATGGTTATGGGCAACACCCACCACTACCTCATCGAAAAGCGAAGCGGCACGCGCGATAATCTCAAGGTGCCCATTATGAACAGGATCAAATGACCCGGGGCAAATCACCAGCATCTAGTTCTCCTTCTCAGCTATACCCAGCTCAGGCTCTGCACTCAGCTCTGCGGCATCTGGTTCAAGATAATACACTGCCGTCTCCCCGTGATTCTTCGCTGCAAACCGGCGCACGCTCTTGGGCCATACCGGCTCACTATCACGTGCGGAACGCTCCACCACCACAATGGCGCCCTCGGCGAGGTGAGGGGCGATCTGCTGCAGATCCTCCACCACCTGCTCATTCGGCAGCGCATACGGAGGGTCCACGAACACAATATCCCACACGTCTAAAGTCCCCGACAGGTAGGTGCGCGCGTTTGAATGCCGCACCTTCACCTGCGGGTTCAGCCCACTCACAGAGCACGCCCGCACCACCGCATCCACGTTGCGCTGTATGGTTCGCACCGCCTTCGGGTACTTATCGACAATCTCGACAGAGGCGGCACCCCGCGACGCGGCTTCACAGCCTAACGCCCCCGAGCCGCCATACACATCAAGCACACGCGCACCCTCAAGCACCCCGTAGCTTTCCAGCTTAGAAAATAGTGACTCTTTCACCCTGTCGGTCGTCGGGCGAGTAGTATCACCCGGCACAGAGGCAAGGCGTAAGCCGCCCGCAGCCCCCGCAATAATGCGGCTCATCTTCCCTTCAGTCCCTTCCCTCACCGGTGCGGCAGATGCATCTATCCCCTGCCTAAAAACGCCTCGCGGTCAGCATCCAAAGGCGCGGTCAATAGTACGCGCCAGATTCGGGTGCTTTGCCAGCGTCGGATCATCTGCCACAATACCCCGTGCATCTTCACGGGCGCGCTCAATAATTTTCGCATCTGTAAGCGCACGCAGGAATTTTAATGTGCTTTTACGTCCCGACTGTGCGGCCCCCAGAATATCACCTTCACGCCGCTGCTGCAGGTCGATGCGGGACAGTTCAAAACCGTCCGTAGTGCCCGCCACCGCGTCAAGGCGTTCACGAGAAATACCGTCTGCTTCCTGACGGGTCACCAGCAGGCAGGTGCCTGCCGCCCCGCCGCGCCCCACACGGCCGCGCAGCTGATGCAGCCCCGAAATACCAAAGCGGTCGGCATCCATAATAATCATGAGCGTAGCATTTGGCACGTTCACGCCCACCTCAATGACGGTGGTGCTAATAAGAAGGTCAATCTCTGCCCGCTCAAAATGCAGTCATCACGCGAGTTTTCTCAGCAGCGTCCATCCGCCCGTGCAGGGTACCGATGCGCACTCCGAAAGCGCCGGGACATCTTGCAGGTAGGCGTTCATGGCTGTGACCGATGTCAGCCTGATCTTTCCATCCGAGCTTTTAGCTCCTTCACGCCCGCCATCGCCAAATAGCTGCACCCCTTCTTCGGTGTCATCACCATCATCACCGATTTTGGGCACCACCACATACACCTGGTGTCCAGCGTCAATCTCCTCCCGAGCTCGGCTCCACAGGCGGGAAGCCCACCCCGGTTTTTTTCGGCGAGGGAACCACATGCGTAGAAATCTTCTGCCGCCCGGCAGGCAGCTGGTCCAATACCGACACGTCCAAATCACCGAAAACGGTCATCGCCACGGTACGCGGTATGGGGGTGGCTGTCATCACCAGCCGATGTGGCAATTCCCCGTGGGGACCGCGCAGGCCATCACGCTGTTCCACACCGAAACGGTGCTGCTCATCCACCACCACTAAACCTAGATCGTTGAACTCGACTCCTTCAGAAAGCAGCGCATGCGTGCCAATCACAATCTGGGCGGTACCGTCTGCAAGTTCGGCCAGTACCTCTTTTTTACGTTTAGCAGACATGGAGGCCGTTAAAAGCCGTACCCGAACCTGCGGCCCGTCACCGGTGTGATCCGTGACCGTATCGGGGGTATCAATGCCGGGGATTGTTCCGGTATCAGCCATAGCCCCTAAAACATCAAGTACAGACCGCAGATGCTGTTCAGCCAGCACCTCGGTAGGGGCCAGCATGGCAGATTGTCCGCCGGTATCGGCTACCTGAAGCATGGCACGCAGGGCCACCACGGTTTTACCGGAACCAACATCACCCTGTAATAGGCGGTTCATTGGCGAAGAACCGCCAAGATCGGCGGCGATCTGCTCCCCACAGCCTGCTGTCCGGCGGTGAGCTGATAGGGAAGAACCTCCAGCAGGCGATCCGCCAGCCCGCCCGGTACAGCAGCACGGGCAACAGTGCTGTGAGCAGCACGGGCAGCCTGCAGCCTGGCCAACGCAACCTGAAGTACGAACGCCTCACGGTAACGCATCTGCTGCTGCGCTGCGTACTGGGTGGCTTCACTATCCGGTGTGTGCAAAGCACGGTAGGTCCACTCCAGCGAAGGAATTTTACGGGCACGCCGTAGTTTGAACGGCACGGGATCTTCCAGTTCTTTCAACGGCACAGCTTCTAAGAGCTGGGTAATGTAGGAAGCAATCCGGTCGGTAGGCAGCTTCGCCGGGGCACGGTACACGGGAATAGGGGCGCCCGCTTTCTCTTGGGCTGCGTCCACCGCCTCATCACTCTCGGAAAGCACCGCATAATGCGGGTTTGTGAGGGTGTATTCACCACGATAGGTACCGACTTTACCCGAGAACATCACGTGGTCGCCTTCGTGGATATCACGTGCGGCGGTCCATGCATTAAAGAACGAGAGTTTCATCGTTGACCCTACGGGTGAGGAACCCGCAGGAACACCAAAAAGACTTTGAGACTGCCCGTAAGAATCCGCGTACCCCGAGTATGAGGCACCATTGGCGGCAAGCCCCGCCACACGCGGGTTGGTGCCCCCGTACGACAGGCTGCCGGGCTGATGCGCCCGTCCGTTTACGGCGGCATAACGCCCCGTGGCTCCGCCCGGCTCGCCGCCAGCGAGAGTATCGGTAATGGTGACCTCAGTAATACGCCCTCGGCGTGCCGCCATGGTACGAGTACTCACATTCAGCACCCGAGCAATAATTGTGACTTCCTGCCCCTCGACCAGCTCGGCAAACGAGCTGAGTTCACTCGCGCGGTAAGTATTTACGCGGGAAATACTCCAGCAGTTCCCCCACTGTCCCCAGCCCCAAATGGGTTTTTACGGCCCGCACGGCAGAGTCAGGAAGGTACCTTTTTAAGGGTGCGTTCTCAATGCGGTCTTCGGTGTTATAGCGGTTGAGGGCACGTTTTTTCGCCTGCCCGTTTTCTGTATTTTTATTCCCCTTAATGGTTTTCTGTGCTTCTGCGGTCGGGGTACCAACGGGCGTATTCCCGGATGTCTTCCCCTTCGCTTCACTGGCGGCGGGTTTACGTTTTGTGGTGGCGGCTCCTTGCTCCGCCGCCCGAGAATCAGCCTGCTGCTCTTTTCCCCGGACCCGCCGGGCAGCGGTATCGGGGGCACCTGAACTGCCGGATTGGCGGGCGGCTACGGGCTTCTCCCCGCCCTTCTGCTTATTATTCTTTTGCCTCGCCCGTGTCTTTACTGCCTTCGCTTGTGGTGCGGGGGCCTCTGGGTTCCTCTCAGCGTGTTGCGGGCGAGCCTCTAAAGCAATATCCACCAGTTCGTACAGTTCCGCCGGATCCATTGCCCCAGCGGCTTCTCCTAAAGATTTTGTGAGTGAGGCAAGAGCCGCTTGATACTGTGGCGAGCGGCGGCGTTCTACTGTTTCTTGGAGCGCCGCTAAAGTGGTTTCATGGCGCGCGTATGCGGCTAAATCCTGCACGGTCAACAGCGGGTTATGAGCTACTTCGGCATCTGCGAGCACACCCTCAGGTACATCCCCCGCAGCATGGTGGTTAGCGTCTGGCTCTGTGATTTGTTGGGGGCGAGTGGTTTTACTCCCCCTACGGGTGCCCTTTGTGTGGTGCGCGGCTTCCTGTTGCGTCTCGGTCTCCTGCTGAACAGATGACTTCCCCCGACTCGCATTTTTATTCGACTCGTCCCCGCATGTTGAGGCCGCTGCGCCGTCAGCATGGGTATCTTTACGCTGAGCGGCAGCATTGCGTGGGCGCGAAGGTTTACGGGCGAACTCCCCCCAGAGCGCACCCGAATCAAGCCCGTCAAACAGGCTAGGCGCAGACGTCGAAGGTTCCGGGGAGGCACCTTCACCGATGCCGTGCCCTGCGTTCATCGCCTGCCCTCCCCTCAGCTTGCACACACTCTCTCATCCGGCCGCAGGCCAGGGCCTTCCCCACCCCACGTTTACCTGGCACGCACCGCATCATACCGGCATCGTGCGCATTATTAGATTAATTGTACGGTAAATAACACCATATTAGTACATATATTCAGGTGCGGCGTGCCTCTGAACCGCGAACACACGCATTCTCACACCGCTCAATCTGCGGCACACGCACTATCAGCAGGCCCCTCACGCAAAGACGACACCCGCTCCTCACGCAGCATACCGTGCCGGGCAATTGCTGCGCGAGCATCATCAAGCGAAAACACGTGCACATGCAGGCTCCACATCCCCGCAGAAACATCCAACGGGGTTAACAATAGCGAATCGCCCAGCTGCTCAAGTTCCGATCGTATCTGCGCCACCGCCACAGGGTCAGCATCCACCGTACCCATCAGCTCCCACTCGGGAACTCGCGCACTCGCAGCAGTGCTATCTCCGCGTCGTTCCTGAAGGTGACGTGAAGGCATAGCGGGCGGCACCAGCATACGCTCAATCTGGGCATCGTCCAACCTGCTGGTACGCCACCGCGAGTTCGTGTGCACCACCGTCAGGTAAAGCCCAAGGGCGCCCGCATCCACTGTCCCCTTCAGCTCCGGGGCGGGCGGATGCTCTGCGGTTCCTTCCAACGCCCGCAGCACGCTAGTGCGCCGGTACTCTGAGCGATTCAGCATATCCTGCAGTTCACTACCGGGCCGGTAGTGGAACCGATAGTCCGCCACTGCGAGCATTACTGCCCCCATAGTGCTGCGCATGAGCGAGGCATCGGGCACGCTCTGACGCACCCGTTGCGCCGCAGCGCTGAGAGCAAACGCCTCACGATAAGAGCTCTCACGTATCTCTGCGGCGGGTGCTTCCTCATACTGTTGGTGTAACGCCGAGAACACGGGAATCTGCGCTATCTCCGACTCGTCCATATCCTCGGTGAGGTGTCCCGGTAAACCCCAGTAGCTCCGTACCGCTTCCAAAGCCCAGGTACACAGCAGGGTGCCCGAGTTGCCCCTAGCTGACCGGTAAGCCTGCATAATAGCCCGCTCATATAACTGGCCTATCCGCAGATTAAGTGCCGCCGCATCCGCTGGTTTGGGTTCTTTCTGCAGCACCTCATATTCTGCGTCGAATGCTTCTTTGAGGGCGGTGAGCGTTACGGTCAGATTTGACCCGGTGTCCTTATCCGGTACGGGGAACGCATTCAGGCTATTCAACCCGTCACGGTACTTCCGGGCTTGTGCGCACGCTGCGTCTACCCAACCGATACCGAACGTAAACTCGGTTTTAGGCGCGTTATCACCTAACACAAACACTCCTTACACGCTGAGGCACCTCACTCCATTCTAAGCCCCGGCTCCGCAGCCATGTTTAGGCCCTCCCTCGGCACGTTTAGATGCGCTCGCGTTAGAAGGGCTGATAGTGTTCCCAACCGCGTGCTTGTGCCTGTCGCTGGCCCAGCAGCACCCGCGGCTGCTGCCCTTCGGGAACCAGGCACGACCCCAGAGCCACAAACCCCTCCGGTAATAGTGCCCCGGAAGGGAAACATGCCAGCAGTCCGTGGTCTTCTCCCCCACCAAGTACGCATTCCTGTGCCAAGCTCACGTAACTGTCTGCGTCCTCATTGCGCGGCTGCCCGTGCAGGATTGCCTGTGCCAGCGGTACCAGGGGCTTGGACAGGCCTCAATAGCCTCTGCTGATAAGGAAATATCTACCGCAGAAGCACATGCTATACGCTCTGCATCTTTAAGAAGTCCATCAGAAACATCAAGCATGGCAGTAGCCCCCGCCCGTGCGGCGAGCACACCGGCGGGTACGGGCGAGGTGGGCCGCAGCTGGGCTGTTAGGGCGCGCTGTACCACCTTGTCATCGCAGCGCGGGTGCTTACCCGTTGTTTGTTTGGCCATAATGTCCGCAAGGTACGGGTTATGGGATTGGAGTAGAAGCCGTAAACCGGCATCAGCCCACCCCACCTGTCCAGCAAAAGCAACGGTGTCTCCTGCTTGAGCGCCCGAACGCAGCACCGGTTTGGGAGTATCCGGGTGCATCCTCCCCATCGCGGTGATACTCACCGTAATATCGTTGGAGGTTCCCAGATCGCCACCGCTGACAGTACACGAATGTGCCCCACAGGCTACGATACTGTCGGTGATCCCCCGGGCGAAGTCCTCCACCCACCCGTAGGTGGTGTGGGCAGGCATGCTCAATGAGACAACAAGGGTTACCGGTTCTGCTCCCATAGCCGCAATATCTGCAAGGTTCTGGGTGGCCGCTTTATACCCCACCTCGTACCCTCCGCTAGATATCCCGGCGGGCCACGGGTCCAGAAAAATCTTTGCCCTCCACCAGGGTATCGGTGGTGAGCACCGTGGGGGTGGGGCTACCAGCAAAAACCGCGCAATCGTCACCGGGACCCACCAGCAAAGGATCCTCAGCGCCCTGTTGATGCTGATGGTCTTTTACAGCAGCATTATGGTTCTCAATAATGGGCAAAAAAGCACGCAAAAATACGGGACTCCCCAGGGCGGCAGCGGTAGCATCCCGCAAAGGATGTTCCTGCCGTTGGGAAGAATCCCGTATTGTACGCGCGTTTTTTTGAAGGCTCACGCGAGTATAATGCCCGTCTACCGTACGCGGTAGAAGTGGCGGATAGCGAAACCAATAATGGCGATAGCTAACAGGCTAAAGACGACCAGCGGGATCGCACCATAGGGGCCTGAGTTATTGCTGTTATCAACAGCCGCCTGGTTATTGGAGCTTGACGAGTTCGACTTTGAGGGCTGCTGACTTGACGGCTCAGCCGAAGTGCTGCCGCTGCTGGATGAACGCGAAGTGTTCGAAGGAGTCGAACCAGTGGGCCGGGAATCAGCCGTTCCCGTCACGCTCGGAGTCAACCGCAGGCCACCGTTCTCTCCCTGAGACAGGTACCCGGCCACCCAGTCAGCCGCACCGGGGATAGCCTCCTGGGAACCACTATTAGCCCCGATGCGCCCCAAGGTGGTAACGCCGTTCGGCAGCAGCTCACCGCGAGGGTCCTCGGTCGGAGTGTTAGGCACAGGCGCGGGGCTGGGGCTGGGCGCTGGCGCAGGAGTCGGCTCCGGCGCAGGCGCGGGTGCAGGAACAGGGACCGGCTCAGCGGTTGGTGCCGGGACAGGAACCGGTGTCGGCTCCACGACAGGAGGCGTCGGCACGGGAGTGACCGTCGGGTCCGGAACCGGAGTAGGATCCACCGGCGGAGTTGGCACAGGATCCGTCGGTGCCGGCTCTGGAGTGGGTGTCGGGTCCGGCGTAGGCGTCGGGTCAGGTGTTGGGGTGGGATCCGGAGTCGGAGTCGGCACCTCAGGGGTCGGGGGGTTCCGGCGTGGGCTCCTCAGGCGTAGGGGTAGGATCCTGAGTCGGCTCTGGCGCGGGAGTCTCCGGGCTAGGGCGTGGGAACCTCGGGTGTGGGTGTCGGCTCCGGCGTAGGCGTCGGGTCAGGTGTTGGGGTGAGATCCGGGGTTGGAGTGGGCTCAGGCGTTGGCGTAGGAGCCGGGGTCTGATTCTGCTCGGGACTCGGAGTTGGAGTCGGCGCCTCAGGGGTCGGCGTAGGGATCCGGTGTAGGGAGTAGGTGTCGCATCCGGAGTCGGAGTGGGCTCAGGCGTGGGCTTAGGAGCCGGAGTCTGGTTCTGCTCAGGGCTCAGAGTCGGTACCTCAGGGGTAGGGGTGGGGTCTGGCGTAGGGGTAGGCGTCGGCTGCTGAGGGGCAGGTGTCGGTGTAGGAGCCGGGGTCGGGTTCTGCTGAGCAGGCGCAGGAGTCTGATCCTGTGCCGGAGCAGGGGTTACCTGCTGGTTATTACCACCCTGATTATTACCGTCCTGAGCGGGGGCAGGGGTCGGGGTAGCATTCTGGGCAGGCTGCTGCGGTGCAGGGGTTGCCTGCTGATCCGGTGTAGGAGTCGGAGTATTATTAACCGCTGCACCAGTATCGTTAGCCGCCGCGCCCGTAGCAGCAGGCTGCGGGGTTGGAGTTACCTGCGGGGTGGGAGTAGGCGTTGCCTGCTGAGCTGCTTCAGGCGTGGGGGTAGCATTATTAGCCGCGGGGGTGTTCTTCGCGGGGGTTGCCTGCGCGTTCGGCGTGGCATCTGCAACGGGCTGCTCACCGGTCTGTGCAACCGCAGGTTGGGCAGGGGCAAAGGATGGCGGGGCCTGAACCTCCTCCATACCGGCATTCACATTATTAGGAGTTCCGGTGGCATTATCAGTTGGTGCTTGAGTGAGAGCGACTGCGGGGTGCACAGGCTGCGGGGTGTGCACTAGTGCAGCCCCGGGCAGAGACACAGCGGCAGGGAGTCCCCCGACCGTCAGTAAGGCGGTCGCTACACCAGCTGATACCACCTTGTGGTTTTTATTTCCCAAAAGGTCATCCTTATATGTTTTTGAGTGAACATGAATGTGCCCCAAAAGTAAGGGTGCTTCTAAATATTAGCGAATATTCCCAGGAATTTCTTCCCGTAACAAGCTTTATAACAAAATCATAACAGGTAAGTTTAACCACTCAAACATTAAGGCACAGCTTCAGGTTCATGTTCTCATAAAATATTTCCTGCAGCTTCCCTGCCCTTCAGCCTTCCCCACACAGCCCGGTTAATACCGGGTAATACGGTAGAATGAAGGGTGTGAAACAGCTATCTCAGCCCGCACGCACACACCGCCTCCTTCGCGCCCTCAGCAGGTCTTTTACTGCATGTGGGTGCATATTTTTTCTGAGTGGCTGTGGCGCCGGGACAGTCAGTCTAGAGCCCGCACCGGATGCCGCGAACCCGGTGTGTGCATACGCACTAGTGGCAATGCCAGAGACCCTCACCGGATTCCCCCAACGGGAAACCACGGCACAAGCCACCACGGCTTGGGGAGATCCCGCAACAATTGTTCTCAAGTGCGGCGTGTCGGTCTCCGAACCTGTCTCGGATCCCTGTGTTGAGGTAAACGGTATTGACTGGATTCTGCGCCCCCAAGAGGCTGAATCAGACCCTGCGAAAGCTGCCAGTGCCACCGCTAGCTCGCATAATACGGCGCCAGCAAACAGCGCCTCCCCCGCAGCTTCTCAAAAGGCTGGCACGAGCACCCCAGCCCCGGTGAGGACCTCCAACGTTCAGCGGTCGGGCGGAGTGTGGACAGCTACCACCTACGGCCGTACCCCGGCTATTGAGGTGACGTTCGATGCTGACAAGGTACCTTCATCTACTTTACTGACCAGCCTGAGTTCAGCTGTGAAGCAGGTTCCCGCTCAGAAGAAATGCACCAACCTCAACGAAGTCCCCGGCGGCCATTAGTGCATATAAATCCGTTTTTTTGTCTAATAGTATGCACGACCCACCGGTATACTCGGCAGCCTTAACTTTCCTTAAACCTACCGGCTATCGAATTATAGCTCTCCCGCACTATTACGCCTTTATAGCGGAATTTATAGCACTATTTAAGCAGTCGTGATGGGGCTTATACACCCGGCTTGAGGTTCACCATCATATTTTATTTCTCCATCACATATAACTGAATACTTATTTATATATAGGGTATAAAAACACCCAATCTGCTGGTTTTATTCAACAGATTGGGTGTTTTTTAGAGGCGGCCTCTTCGCTAGCTATTAGCGTTACTTCTTTACGATAGCGCTATAGCGGTGAATGAACGCGGCCATTGCATCACGGTGAATAGGCTCACCCGGACGGTAAGTACCGTCAGACCAGCCTTTCGTAATACCCTGCTGCTTCAGCCAAGTAATCTCCTGATAGAAAGCATCACCATTCTGCACATCGTTAAACGGTGAGTTCACCGGAGCCGTGTACGCCGGAGCACCAGCATAACGGTAGAAGAACGCCGCCATCGCATCACGATTCACCGGATCATGCGGACGGAACGTACCATCCCAATAACCAGTAGTAATACCCCTCTGATGCATCCACACAATCTCCTTATAGAACGGGAACGACGGATCCACATCCTTAAACGGAGACTCCTTCGGCAAAGTAACCTCGGGAGAACCAGCCATACGGTAGAAATACGCAGCCATCGCAGCACGCTCAACATTCTGACCAGGACGGAACGTACCATCCGGGTAACCGGTAGTGATGTTCTGAGAACCCAGCCACTGAATCTCAGCGTAGAATGCCGTATTCTGGTTCACGTCCTTGTAGAGAGGAGTATCAGGAATCGGCTTAACGTCGGGCTTCTGCTCCGCAGGTTTGACGGTCAGCGGGGTTTCCGCATGCATCCCGGCCTCAGCCGAGACGGTGGCAGCTACAGCCACGTATTTCTTGGAGGCGTCCAGTTTGCTACCGGGAATGTTCAGCGTCACTGAGAAACGACCATCGTTAATGTCAGAAGCGTTGATAAGCTTCTCATCCACAATTGACTCACCCGTGGGTTTGCCCGAAGCGTCAGCCTCGTACACCCCTACACGCACACCCTTTGAGGGTGATGTGACCGTAGAAGCCGCTGCCGTTTACCTGCAGCTCGTTATTGTCAGCTGCCGCATCAGCTCGGTCTTGGACGCCTGAATCTTGGGGTCCGCCTGCTTCGTGGGAGTGGTGGGGGTGCCCTTGGGGTAGGTGACCTCGTTCGTGGACTTGGTGGGGGTTACCTGAGCGGTCTCTGCGGGGGCGCAGGTGTCCTTATCCTGGTTACCGCCAGCAGCCCTCAACGTTTACGTCCAAGGTGAGCGAGCGGATAGGGATCCTTACGGTTGCCTGAACCAGTCAGCAGGGTAATGCTGTGCGTGGAGCCAGCGGTCCACTGCTCCGGTACTGAAATGGTGGTCGAGAAGTTGCCCTCAGCATCAGCATCCACAAAGATGTGTCCCTTACCCTCAACGGGGGTAGCACCGCCATCGAACTTCACGGCAATCTTGGAAGGTCCGCCTTCCTTATCTTTGAATGCCTTACCGGTGATGGTCAGTTTACCTTTCTCCTGCACAACCTTCTGCACAGAAGCGGTAGCACCGTCATCAGCGGCGGCGGTAACCTGTTCACCCTGGTCCGGTTTAGCGGCGGGTTTCTCGGTCACGGTGGTGTTAATCTTCACCAGTGAATTCGCGTTAATTGGGCTCTCTGCACCGTCCTTGCCCTTGGGCTCGGTTGTGGATTCGCGGTACTGCCCAGTCTTCGAGTCAATGGTGTAGTCCGTCTTAATACCCTCAGCATAGGCATCACGCGTAACAGCATAAGCGGTGCCCTCGGGGGTGACCAGCACATCGTTAGCGCCGTTCTTACCGGCATTCACCTCAGCAGATACGGTACCGGTGCGGGCGTCAATGACACCCACCTTGCCGGTGGCGAAATCGGTGGCGTACACCAGGTCGTTTTTCTCATCGGCGGTAATGGACAGGGTCTGCTTACCGAACTGGATGCTCTTCTTGTACTCACCAGTGTTCAAGTCATAGACGGTTACCCCGGCGTTGCCTTTAGATACACCGCTCTGGCGATCCATCTCGCCCTGGGAGGAGACATAAATCTCCTGCAGGGACTTATCAATGGTCACATCCGAGGGGCGCAGAGCTGCACTATCCACGTCCTTGTGCAGGGGTGATAGTCTTCTCGTTCTCCAATGTGCCGGTGTTAATCACATTCAACGTGCCAGCGCCCATAGCCGGGACATAAAGCTTACCGCCGGATGCATCAAGTTCCATGTTCATGGCGATGTCCTCTTCACCGTTATTGGTGAACGCAATCTTCTTGATAACCTCGTGGGTCTTCAGGTCGAAGACGGTCACGCCGCCGGAGCCCGAAACGAAGGCCCGGCCTGAGGCGGCATCAACCTTAACTTCGCGCGGATGTTTCACAGCACCCTCAGAAGGGTTAGCCTCGTTATAGCTGCTCCACACCAGCTGCTTGGTGTTAATGTCATACACAGAAACTGCATTAATACGGGTCTGAGTCACCCAGATGGTGCCGTTAGTCTCGTCCACGGCAATACCGTAAGGAGCTGCCACCTGCTTACCGGTGGGGGCGTTAGCGCCGCGCGGGGTGAAATCCACGGTGGAGGGCTGAAGCACCTGGGTCAGGCTGGGGCCTGCAGCGCTTTCATTCCACACACCAATACCGCCGGTCAAAATCGGGGGGCGGCCATTAGCGAACGTGGTGTACAGGTTGCCGTTCGAATACGCCAGCTGATATTCACCGGGAAGGCCCTGGTAGCTGGTTGCGGTAGCGGCAACGTGTCGGCAAGAACTGTTGTTCTCAGCAGCTGCTGCAGGAGGATTCTCAGCCGCGAACGATGCGGGAACAGCCGCGAAAGAAGCAGCGATGATAGAGACGGCGCCTGCAGATGCCAGAAGTTTATGCATAGGGCTCTTGTGAGAATAAGTCATTATTCATCCTCAATGATATGTAATGTGAGTAATTCCCCTTTTCCAACCACGGAGAAGGGTTCAGAACCGGCTATTAGACACACATAGTGTTTAGCCTAGACTTATCAGCCGGTGTCTCCATGCTATCACTCAGGCAAGGCTAACCCAATGAAAATGGGGTATTTGACACTGTGGCTCATCCCATATCTGTCATTATATGCGTTAGTGAGGCGCTGGCTTCGCCGCTACGGAAACCAGCGCCCCACAACAGAAGCAATGCAGCTGCCCCCCCCTATTGCTTCGGCATGCAACACCTTAAAGCGGGGCGTGTGCAATAAACACTGTTAGCGCATCATGTGAAGTTTTTCGCTCACTACCGCAGACCTACTGGGCGTTCCAGCGCCAACATCAGCAGCTCATCAATAAGGTCCTTGTACTCAATCCCGGTGTTCTCCCACATGGTCTTATACATCGAGATCGGCGTGAACCCAGGCATGGTGTTCACCTCGTTAACGATCAGGCGGGCATCGGGGGTGTAAAAGAAATCAGCTCGGGAGATACCTTCGCCATCCAGCGCCAAGAATGCCTTGACCGCCAGCTGACGCATACGCTCCAGATCCTCGGGGGGTAGGTTAGCGGGGCAGCGGGTCACAGCGGTAGTCTTCGACACGTATTTGGCCTCAAAATCGTAGAAGCCTCCCTGCTCCCCCTGCATCTCAATCTCGCCGGGGTATGATGCTCGGGGCATATCGCCCTGATGACCATCCAAAATACCGCACTCAATCTCGCGGCCCACAATACCGGCCTCAATCACCACTTTTGGATCATACACGCGCGCCTGCTCAATTGCAGGCACCAGCTGCTCAGCTGTGTCTACCTTCGTGATACCGAACGACGAACCTGCACGAGCAGGCTTGACAAACATTGGGTAACCCAGCCGGGCCACACGCTCCAGCGCCCCGTCACGGTCATGGCGCCACTGGCGGTCTGTGACCACCTCATACGGGCCAACTTCCAGCCCGGCATCAGCAAACGCAACCTTCATAAAATGTTTATCCATACCCACGGCGGAGGCGGTCACCCCGCACCCCACATAGGGCAGGTTCGCCATTTCAAGCAGGCCCTGAACTGTGCCATCTTCACCAAAAGGCCCGTGCAGGAGCGGGAACACAACATTAATGGCGGGGCCAAACTCAAGGTGCCCCGCCGAGTCTACAAGATGCAGCCGAGAATCCCCCGCGCCCAACGGCAAAAACACCTGCTGTGCGCCGCCGGTGAACTCTGCCATGTCCGATCCTGCGGTGAGCTTCTCCAGTTCTTGAGCGTCCGTCAGGTACCAGCGGCCGTCCTTGGTAATGCCCACAGGTACCACCTCGTATTTGGCGGTATCTATTGCGCCAAGCACCCCCACTGCGGTAATCAGCGAAATAGAGTGCTCCGAAGAACGCCCACCACACAACAGAGCCACGGTATTCTTATCGGTCATATATTTCTCCCTGTTCGTTTCGGGGCGTACCCGCCCCACTTACAGCCCATTGTATCGTCTCTTACGGGCCTTTCTGACACTAGTACCCAAGCTGCGGTAACCGCAGATACCGGAGTCATGGCGCACGGTGAATACGCAGCACAGGCCCATCAAATAAGGCGGTAATCAGCTGATGCATGTGCGCATCGTCGGTGGTGAGAGTGGCGGTGCGGGGGCGCCTGGGGTGAGTTTTTACCGGTTCCATCACACCTGTACCCGCCAGATGATGAGCGGTAATAGTTAGCACCGCCACACGTTCACGCCGCGTTGGAAACTCAGTGTGCAGTATCTGCCGCAGATATTCAGACACGTTCATGGTGTCCTCGGCAGAACCTGCGGCTGCGAGCACTATAGCGGTTTGAGGCAGCAGGTATGCCCATCGGCGGAATGCCATGACCCCCGTCATCTCCTCGGGGCACGAATCAGCCTGTTCGCCCCAGGGAACCACCACAATATCGGCACTCTCAAGAGCCTCGTATATATCGGTGGTGTAAGTCACCGGAAGCTGGTGCGCGGTTTCTCCCATATCGGCGGGTTCCCACAGGTATACCGGGCGATCGCACTCGGTTTTTTGAGCTACCGACCCTGTAGCTGCAGCACACAGCGCCCCATACCCTGCGGAGCCCAACACAGCGGTGGTTACCGAGCTCAGGTTCATTGCGTGCTCTTAATGCCCTTCATGCTTGAGGCGGCGACCCAGCAGCTGAGGCGCCAACTCCTCAATGCCAATACGGCCCGAAAGCACAGCCACCACAGCCTCAACAATGGGCATCTCCACGCCGTGGCGACGAGCCAGCTCAGCCACCACCGGTGCCGACTTAATCGACTCAGCCGTCTGGCTCATGTGCTCGTGCAGGCGGTCAGGGGTAACACCCTGAGCCAGCAGGCGGCCCGCCGTGTGGTTACGAGACAGCGGTGAAGAGCAGGTCGCAATCAAGTCGCCCATACCGGCAAGACCGCTCATCGTCGCAGCCTCGCCGCCCAACGCCACCGCCAGGCGGGTAATCTCCGCCAGACCGCGCGTCATAATGGACGCCTTCGAGTTATCGCCGTAATTGCGGCCTTCGCAAATACCCACGCACAGGGCAATCACATTCTTAACCAGCCCCCCAATTTCGGTGCCTACCACATCCGTATTGGTGTAGGGCCTGAAATAGCTGCACGCACAAGACTTAGCGACAATCTCAGCGACCGGTAAAGTTCGAGCCGCAACCACCGAAGCGGTAGGTTCCTCCCCATAATTTCCTGGCTAAATTCGGGGCCAGATAGCACGCACACGCGGTGCGGGAATATGCCCGATCGCCCGGATATCAACGCCGCGCATTGCCAGCGCCTCTTCCAGTTCCTCGGTAATCACCTGCGACATGCGCATCCCAGTGCCGGTCTCCAGGCCCTTTGCCAGGGATACCAAAAACGCGTGGGGCTCAATAAAACGCGCGAAAAGTTGCAGCTGCGACCTGAGAACCTGGGCCGGGAGGGCAAGCACCACAATATCTGCCCCGGTGAGGCCCTCACGCGCATCCGCAGTGAACAGCAGGTTATCGGGCAGTTTCATGCCCGGGAAGTAGCGTGCATTCTCACGGGTCTGAGTGCACCGCTCCATTGTGCTGGCCTCTCGCCCAATGAGCGCCACTTGCGCCCCGGTATTGTTCTCCCGCGCCGAATCAGCCGCGATCTTTGCGAAAGCAGTGCCCCAGCTACCGGCACCCAATATCGCGATCTTACGCACCTGCCGCTGTTCACTCTTCTGCACGCTCTACCACCTTCTAGTTTTCGTCAGGTTCCCCAAAGAGTACCGGTCACGCCCGTGGTCTCCCCCGGAAGTTCACGGCGTTTCGTCTTGGGATTCCACCGTCCCTTGGGGGCCTGTTCCCCGCGGATGTGCGCCAGCAAAGCGGTGATTTCATCCATCATCGCCTCGGTGACAATATTAAGCTCGGTGCGGGTACGTTTGGCCTGCGGCGACGGGTCATCTACCAGGGCCGCTATATTCATTGGCTGCCCAATTTTAACGTGCACCGTTTTACGCGGCCACAGAGAAACTTTGCGTTTCTCCTTCTTCTTGCCGTCGGGGCCGTCTACATACTCGTAGCTGAGAATCTGCTCGTCTCCCCAGTGCGCCACCGGTATAACGGGTGCGCCGGTGGCTAAAGCCAACCGAGCTGCGCCAGTACGCGCCTGCATCGGCCAGGTATCAGGGTCATGCGTGGTGGTGCCTTCCGGGAAAATCACCACGGCACCCCCTGCTTCCACCACAGACCTGGCGGTAATGAGTGACTTTCGGGCATCAACAGACCCGCGAATCACCGGAATATGCGCCATTTTACACATGAGCCATCCGAGCACCGGGGCCCGAAACAAAGAATCTTTCGCCAGAAAACGCGGTAGAGCGCCGCTAATAAACGGCGCGTAGGCCACGGTAATGGGGTCCACCTCTGTGGTGTGGTTAGCCACCACAATGTACCCGCCCTTCTGCGGCAGGTTCTCACGCCCCTCAATCTTTATGCTGGCGATGGCGTGGTAGGTGGGGCGGACCATGGTGCCCAGCACCCTGAACAGCCGATCGCCGCTGGTGCTGGGGGCGATCGTCGGCAGCGCTTTCTTTCCTGCTGACCGCTCATTTAGTCCTGAACCTCAACGGTCTCAGGGGTGGGCACATCAATTTTGGCATCGGGCTTGGGAGCCTCGCTGGCCTTGCGTTCAAGCACCTCAAAGGTGGCGCCTAGATCCTTGAGTTTCTGCTCAAAGTTCTCATAGCCGCGTGCAATCACCTCAACACCGCTCACTTCGGAGGTTCCTTGAGCCGCCAGCGCCGCAATGACATGGGAGAAACCGCCGCGCAAATCGGGCACCTGGAAGTTGTCGGCCATCAGAGCGGTGGGACCGTTAATAATGGCGGAATGGCCGAAGCTCTTGCCGTAGAACCGGCACGAGACGTTACCGATGCAATCGCGCAGCACCACAATATCGGCACCCATCTGCTTGAGCGGGTTAATGAAACCAAAACGGTTCTCGTACACGGTCTCGTGCACAATGGAGGTACCCTTCGCCTGGGTGAGCGCCACCACGAGCGGCTGCTGCCAGTCGGTCATGAACCCGGGGTGCACGTCCGTTTCAAACACCACCGGCTTCAGCTCACCACCGGGGTGAGTGAAGCGGATTCCCTTATCTTTCCCGTGATCAATGACTTCGTAACGTCCCCCAGCCTTACGGAAAACATTAAGAAACGCCGTCATATCCTGCTGGTCAGCACCGCGCACAAAAATATCGCCACCGGTAGCGAGCGCCGCTGACGCCCAGGACGCTGCCTCATTGCGGTCCGGGAGTGCAGTGTGGTCGTAGCCGGTGAGCTCATCCACGCCTTCAATGACGATGGTGCGGTTATCGTTAACGAAAATAATGGCACCCATCTTCTGCAGTACGGCGATGAGATCAATGATTTCGGGCTCAATCGCGGCGTTCTTCAGTACGGTTTTTGCCCTGTGCGCGCACTGCGGTGAGGAGCACCTGCTCGGTGGCACCCACTGAGGGGTAGTTAGTTCAATGTCAGTGCCTTTGAGCCCGTCTTCGGGCACCTCCAGGGTGATGCCGCTCGCATCGTCTTTGGCAACATTGGCGCCGAACTTACGGAGTGCGTTGAGGTGATAGTCGATGGGTCGGTCACCGATTTTGCAGCCGCCCAGGTTGGGGATGCGCGCGGTTTTAATGGTGTGCAACAGCGGGCCAACCATGAGGATGGGGATACGTGAGTTACCACCGAAGAGCTGGATATCTTTCGCGTTGCGTTCGGCGGTCTGGGAGTTGTGGTCGGGGGTGAGGGTGAGCACGCCGGTTTCGCGGTCGTAATCAACTTTCGCGCCGTGCAGCTCGGCGAGGATAGTTACGACTTCTACGTCGCTAAGGTCTGGGACGTTACGCAGCACTGAGGGGGGTGCTGCCGAGCAGGGCAGCAACCATTGCTTTGGGCACCAGGTTTTTGGCGCCGCGAACCGTCACCTGGCCCTTGAGCGGGGTTCCGCCGTCAATGCGAAGCTTGCTGATATTAAGGGTCATGGTGATTGTCCTTATGGTAATCGGCCGCCGGTGTCAGCGGTATAACTGGGCACGTGCGTACTCGGTAAATGCACGCAACAAGACATCATTATTCTACGGCCTGTACCGGGTAGCTCCAAACATGTTCACCCTGTGCAGCGGCGGTGAGAGGCTGCGCACGGTGAGGGCCATTCTGAGGCGGTACTGCATCGCGGGGAGCATCTAAGGGTGGGAGCTTAAATACCCGAAATACGAAGTTGTAATTGAAGTTTTTTAAACTGTTGCATACAGCTTAAAAATTATCTGCATCTCGCAATTAGGGTTCCTCGCAGCAGCTACTTCACGTCCTTCGCCGCTAAAGATAAGGAGGCAAAGCAACGGTGTTGTTACTGTGTCCGGGGCATCCAGGCGGGCCTGCGCGCCTCGTACGCTTTGATTGCCTCAATATTTTGCAGGGTCAGGCCAATATCGTCGAGACCCTCCATGAGGCGCCAACACACATAGTCATCTAGCTGGAACGGAACCGTCAGCGCCCCCACTGCAACGGTTTTTTCTTTGAGTTTACAGTGATTTCAGTTCCAGGCTCATCCTCAATAGCTTTCCAGATGAGTTCAATATCGTCTTGGGCAACTTGGGCGGTGACCAGCCCCTGTTTACCCGCGTTACCCCGGAAAATATCGCCGAATCGTGCCGAGATAACCACCCTAAACCCGTAGTCTTTGAGGGCCCACACGGCGTGCTCACGGGACGAGCCGGTTCCAAAATCAGGCCCGGCCACCAGCACGGAGCCGTGACGGTAAGGCTCTGTGTTGAGGATGAATTCGGGGTCTTTACGCCAGTTAGCGAAGAGGGCATCGTCGAAGCCGGTTTTGGTGACGCGTTTGAGGTACACGGCTGGGAGGATCTGGTCGGTGTCCACGTTCGAGGTGCGCAGGGGAACACCAATTCCGGTGTGCTCAATAATCGGTTCCACGGTGTTCTCCTTAGGCCGCTGCAGGCTGGTAGTCAGACAAATCAGATGGGGATGAAAGGGTTCCGCGCACCGCCGTGGCGGCGGCGACTAGGGGTGAGACAAGGTGGGTACGTCCGCCTTTGCCTTGCCGCCCCTCAAAGTTGCGGTTTGAGGTGGAGGCGCACCGCTCCCCCGGGGCCAGCTGGTCGGGGTTCATGCCCAGGCACATGGAGCATCCGGCAAACCGCCAGTCTGCACCAAAATCTTTAAAAACCTTATCGAGGCCTTCTTCTTCGGCCTGTGCGCGAACTTTCTGTGAGCCGGGAACGACCATCATCCGCACCCCCGGTGCCATGGTACGGCCGCGAATAATATTGGCGGCGGCCCGCAGATCTTCAATACGTGAATTGGTGCAGGAGCCTAAGAAAACCACGTCTACCGGGATGTCCTTCATTGGAGTTCCGGCGGTGAGGTTCATGTACTCTAAGGCACGGGCGGCGGCGGCTTTTTCGTTCTCGTCCTCAAAGTCATCGGGGGACGGCACGGCCTGGCTCAGGGGAATACCCTGTCCCGGGTTAGTGCCCCAGGTGACGAAAGGCTCCAGCTCATCCGCATTAATGTAGATTTCTTGATCGAAGACGGCCCCCTCATCGGTGGGCAGGGTCTTCCAGTAGGCCACCGCCTCATCCCAGTCCTGCCCCGTGGGTGCATGCGGCCGTCCTTTGACGTACTCAAAGGTGGTTTCGTCGGGCGCAACCATGCCGGCACGGGCACCTGCCTCAATCGACATATTACAGATGGTCATGCGCCCTTCCATCGACAGAGAACGGATGGCTGAGCCACGGTATTCAAGTACGTAGCCTTGACCGCCCCCGGTTCCGATCTGGGCAATCACGGCCAGAATAATGTCCTTAGCAGTCACCCCCGGTTTGAGGGTGCCTTCAACGTTAATGGCCATGGTTTTAAAACGCGCCAGCGGCAGGGTTTGGGTGGCCATCACGTGCTCAACCTCAGAGGTGCCGATACCAAAGGCCAGCGCTCCGAAAGCACCGTGGGTTGAGGTGTGCGAATCGCCGCACACCACGGTCAGCCCGGGCATGGTCAGCCCCAGCTGCGGGCCAACCACATGCACAATTCCCTGTTCTTTATCTCCAAGGGGGTGGATTCGCATCCCAAATTCAGCGGCGTTACGGCGCAGAGTCTCAATCTGAGTACGTGAGGTGATATCCGCAATAGTTGAAAAAGATATTCTCGGTGGGGGTGTTGTGGTCCTCGGTGGCAATTGTCAGATCCAGCCTGCGCAGGGGCCTGTTCTCAATGCGCAACCCTTCAAACGCCTGGGGTGAGGTGACTTCGTGGACGAGATGCAGGTCGATGTACAGCAAATCGGGTTTGCCGTTTTCGCCGGGTACCACCACGTGGCTGTCCCACACTTTTTCCGCGAGAGTTCGCGGACCGGGGTGAGTCGCCATTTTTCCTCCTATTGGTGCTTGGGGTGTACTCATCATGATTTTGTTTTGATGGGGAGTCTACACAGTACAACGCATCTTCCACATTCTGAGATACACTGAAAGTATGACCGTATCCGCACACAATCACACATCATCTTCATCTCGTAAACCTACCGGGTCTCATCATGCCACCAGGAGTGTTCCTCCGGTCACGGCGCCGCTTAAGGCGCCGCAGACGCTCAGGGACGATCAGCGGGTGGTTGAGGTTGAGCCGGTCAGCTCCTCCGGCGTGGGTGTGCTTGACAAAGCCACCCTCATTCTAGACTGCCTTGAGGCGGGGCCGGTAACTCTTGGACAGTTGGTGAACGCCACGGGCCTTGCCCGGCCCACCGCACACCGTCTCGCTGTTGCGCTCACCCACCATCGTCTTGTGGCGCGGGATGTGCAGGGACGTTTTATGCTGGGGCCGCGTCTGTCGGAGCTTGCTTCCGCCACCGCCGAAGACCAGCTGCTGGCTGCTGCCGCACCGGTACTTGATAAGCTACGGCACGCCACCAACGAGTCGGCACAGATTTACCGCCGTCAGGGTGACTGGCGTGTCTGCGTGGCCTCCGCAGAACGCCCCGTGGGTATGCGCGAAACCATTCCCGTGGGTACCCAGCTTTCAATGAAAGCCGGCTCGGCAGCGCAGGTTCTTCTGGCTTGGGAAGACCAAGGCCGCATTATTGAGGGGCTGCGCAATGCGCATTTTAGCGCCGCAATGCTCGCCTCGGTGCGGCGTATTGGCTGGGCGCAGTCCGTGGGTGAGCGCGAGCGCGGTACCGCATCGGTATCGGCCCCGGTGTACTCCCCCACTGGGAAGGTTATCGCCGCAGTTTCGATCGCTGGCTCTATTGACCGTATGAGCCGCCAGCCCGGGCGCATGTACGCCGAGGCCGTTCTTGAGGCCGCCGCCGCGCTCACCGCAGCGTTACGAGCCAGCTAGCACGCGGCGACGCAGACCACCACCCCGGCACGCCCTGGTTCGGAGTATTCTCCGTACCGTGTGATGCTACCGCAGGTGGTTACGGTAAGTTTCCAGGCGCATTATTTCGTTCTCGACGGGGTGCACAACCTGCTCGTTGAGAGCGGCCTCAAAGGCCCCGGGTGAGGGCGCGCTGTATCCTTTGACGGTATATTCGCGCGCCCATGGCGGTAAGCGCCCGCCCCTGCCCCCGCAGCCACAATCCCCAATAGCACCCCTAAGAGCAGCAGCAGAGTAGGCACCGGCACGGGTGAGCCGTCCGGTGTGGGCGGTGGCGGAAGCGGCACCTGAAAGTATGCTGCTGCCGCCATGCCGGTGAGCCACAGTACCCCCGCTAGGGGCGCTCAGCAACGCCACCCACTGCACACTATTCAGGAGTGCCCACCACCACTGACGCCGGTTCGTGCGGTAGTCAACACCCGCTATAGCGCGTTCAAATGCGGCAGGCAGCTGCTGTTCGTGTTCTAGGGCGGCGTTACGAATGCTGCTGTTCCAGGGCTCTTCAATACCGTGTGCGGTTTCGGCGCCAAATGCACGTACCGAGTTCGCCACGGATGCCCGCTGCGCTGGGCTCAGCGGGGGTAATGACGAGGCCACCAGGTGCGCGGGAGCCACTGAAGGCTGCCCCGGTTCCGCATCAAACAGCTCATCAACAGCGGTGTCCTGTCGCGTATCAGAGCCGTCCGCGTACCCCAAGTGCAGGCGCTTCAGCGGGTCGGGCCGGAATTTAGCAACCCAGCGGGTCGCTATCCACCCGGTGCGCGCCCCGGCACGGCGCTTGTAGGAGCTAACCGCCGCATCCAGCACGGTACCCGCGCCGCTGGCTGTGAAACATGAGGCGGTGAGCGTATCCACCGACTCTTCGCTAATAGAGGCCTCCACCGGGCCGCCGTCACGGTCTGAAAGCTCACCGTGGATAGCATCCAGGTCGGCAGTAACCCGCTGCAAAGCGGCACTTTTCGCGGCAGCCACCTGCCCCAGTAACGATTTGAGGGAGTCCAGCCCGGCACCTGTGCGGGCTGAAACCGCGATCGGCTCAGCCAGCAAGTGGTGGCTAATACCGTCCTGAATCAGCAGCTGCCGTAGGGAGTCCAGTACCTGGGGAAGGTCGTGTGCATCCAGCAGATCTGACTGGTTAAGCACACACAGCATCGTGCCGCCGTGTGCGGCTAGGGGCTCGATAAACTCGTGGTGCAGCACCGCATCCGCGTATTTCTGTGGATCTACCACCCATACGAGCACATCCACATACCCCACCATGCGTTCTACCAGTTCACGGTTATCGCGGCGTACCGAGTCGAAATCGGGTAGGTCCAGCAGGATTAGCCCGCCGGAGCGGGTGTGGGTCTGCCCTTTACCAACCATGGTGCGGATGCGGTTCCACAGCCCGGGGGCGGGCACCCTGGTCTCATTCAGGGCGGCGCTGGGTGTCTCAGGTACCAACGTTTCAGATGTTATAGGTGCTTCGGCTGGGTCTTCCAGCGGGTACACCCGTTCAGAGACTCCAAGCCAGTCAAGGACCTCTTCGCTGCCTTCCCTGCCCCCATATGGCGGCCTGCGCGGCGACTGTGGTGGGGCGGGTATGGGCGGCGCGGGCAATTTTTGGCCCGCCACAGCGTTAAAGGGAAGATTTGCCGCTGCCAGTCGCCCCGAAAAAAACCCCACGATAGTGTGCTCAGCTGAGAGGCTAAGGCGCTCACGGGCACGGCTGATGGTCGTGGTGCTACGCTCTATAAGGGGTTGTTTCGATACGCCCACGGCCTGCCTCAAGCGCGGCGTTGAGCGAGTCTGCACGCTCTGTGAGTGTGCCGCCTCGCTGGCGGGCCATGGTGGTGCTCGAAGGAACGAGTTCGTCGCTCATGCTACCCCCTTATTTCTTTGCTGGCGGGGCTGCCGTCCACGGCTAGTTCATGACCAATACGGTGTGTCTGCTGTGCGGCCTCAAGAACCTGGGCTGGCTCAGGCCCCGCATTAATGGTGTTGAGGGAATCGGTGAACCGCTGCCGGTGTGCATCCAGCAGGTTTTGCATCCGCTCGATGAGGTCGATGCGGGCACGCTGGGCCATTCGGCGGGCGGCGTCCTCACCGAATACCGACTCCAGAAGCTTAGATCCCACCACGCCGGAGCCGCCTGCGATGCCGATTTCCAGCCCGGTCAGCCCACCGGTTGCGGAAAACACAGCGACCATCAGTAGCACGGCTGCAGCGTTAACACCCAGCGAGAGCACGCGTGCACGCTGGCGTTTACCGGCGCCTTCGGCGCGGATTGTCTCAAGGATTCCCTGCTGCCAGGCACGGATCTGCTCCGCAACCTGCGTCTCGAATGTGCTCTGCTCGGTCTGCACCTGTTCGGCGGTGACGTCCGCATCGTGTTCCTCAAGAAGAAGCGCACCCGAGCGTTCTGATCCCCACGAACGCCGCACCTGTTCGGCGGCACGGGCGGCAGCGTCCACGGCCACTGCGTGCAGCCCGTGCTCTAACGCCTGTTCCACTTTTGCGGCTTGGGCGGGGGTGCCCCGCATGATCCCAACTAGCCGGTCCCGCAGGCGCCCGATTCCAGATTCTAGTGAGCGGAAGAACTCTCCGGTGCCCACAAATCTTGCCAGCGCATCAGCACCTCACCGCGCAGTAGCGTACCGTCGGAGGCTGCCTCACGGATGTTCTCCAATGCGGTGTCGTAGGCGTCATCCACTGCGGCGCTGAGCCGGGTGAGCGTCTCGTGCTGGGATTTTTGTTCTGCGGCAATAACCTGCAGATCTTCGCCCAGCCCGTTAATAGCGCCGCTGAGGGTACGGCGGGCGATTGCCGCGCGTGCCGGTGCGTCTGCCCCCAGCTGCTCTAGCCAGTTCCGCACTTGACCTATAGCAGCAGGCGGTAGCAGGCCGCGGTTATCGCGCTTCTGCTCGGGGATACACACCAGCAGTGCCGGGGTGATCCCAGCTTCACTGAGCATATGTTGCAGGTCTTCTTCTATTTCGTGTTCGGCGCCTTCTGGTACTCGGTTGAGCACCACCGCCACCGTAATATTGCGTTCAGCCGCCCGGTGCAGTAATTCCCACGGCACGGCGTCCGCATACCGGTTAGCGGTGGTCACAAAAAGCCACAGGTCGGCGGCAGAGAGCAAATCTTTAGCTAACCGCCGGTTCTGTTCAGAGACGGAATCAATATCTGGGGCATCAATAAGAGCGATGCCGGGCGGTACCGTCTGGGTCTGTAGTGTCACCAGCACATCGGCTTCAGTGTGTGCGTCAGCTCCCGGCACTGTTTCTCCCGCGGCAACGCTATGATGCCTCATGCTCGGCAGGTAGTGCTCGGATCCCAGGTAGGGTGCATCTTCGGAGCGATGCAGCAGAACAGGCTGGCGGGTGGTGGGGCGGATGGCCCCGGCACGGGTGAGGGGCTCTCCGAGGAGCGAATTCACCAGCGTGGATTTACCGGCACCAGTGGAGCCGCCCACAACCACGGTGAGTGGAGCATCCAGGCTGCCAGCACGCGGCAGAATATAGTCATCAAGTTGTTTATTGGCCGCACGAATACGTTCACGGGCTAAGTCCGCGTTGAGGGTTTCTAGGGGAACATCACAGTGGGCGAGTAGTTCGCGCACACGCATAAGGTGCGTATAATCGGTGTGTTGCACGCAAACAGTTTATCCTGATTTGTGTGTGCAATGATACTCCGACTGGTTCAGGCACCTTCCCAATATGCGTGTGCGGGGTGCCTTCTGCTACGGTAGTAAGTGCTAGCCGCGAGTGTTTATGGCCCGATTAGCTGGCCGCATCACCGATAAGGATGGGACCCCATAAATGCACCATAGTTTTGCTCGTCGCGCGCTCCTGACGCAGACTGCCATCGTAGGAGCTGGCTCCCTTTGAGTGCGTGCGCGGGTTCTTCTATTTCTACCGCGAATAAACGTCCTGCTGCCGCTTCTTCGGCGGCGCCTTCACCAGTTGCAGCTTCTCCCCAGGTAGATTCCGCCTCAGGCTCGCAGGTGCGCGGTCCGGTGATTCTGCCAGCCAAATACTATGAGACAGCAAATGGGCCGTTTGAGGCTGGCACATTGGAGCACGGCCCCCGGAATGTGGCTAAGCCTAAAGAACCTGAAAAATATGCGTGAGCTTTCTGAACAGGGCATTCTAAGCTTCCTGCAGTACTGGTGCGCGGCGCAGAACTACATGTACCTTACCGGTGATATTTCTCTCTTTGAGGCTCTGCCAGGCAACGATAAGTACAGCACAAATATCGGTATTTATTCGAAGCTTTACTCTCGTGATGAGGGGTGGGTTGTGTGTGATACTGAACGCCCCACCGGTATTACTCTCAATACTGACAGGCCCGTACGGATCGGCTCTTCAGAGGTATTCCGCTGGGAGTCCATGTACACGGTCGATAATAAAGCTCACCTGTACCTGCTCAAGGCACAACGCAACGTGTCTTTTACCGACATGTACGGTACAACCCGCCGGGCAGATGTGTTCGTCAAATACGGCGACAACGGTTGGCAGATGATGGATGATGCGGAGGTTTCGGCGGCGAAGGAGTCGCTGGCCCCCCTCAGCATCCGCTGCGTCCCCGTCTTCCCGGTAGCAGCCGCATAATGAGCACTGCCGCTGACACCACCACCCCTTCCTGGGGCAGCTGGATGTGAGTAACAGCTCTAGAACTGGCGACGTATTCGTTTGTGGTTTTACCCTGCACCGCATAGGCTTTGTATACAAGTTGCGGTGTTCTTAGAAGGGATAGTCCACCATGATTCGATCTGCTGTTGCCTCACGCCGTATTTTTTTGGTTGGAGCAGCCTCTTCGCTGGGTGCTGCGGCGCTCTCCGCCTGCGGCTCTAGTTCTTCTTCCCGCGCCGCAGGCAATGCAGGTGTACCGGCAGGCGGTTCCAGTGTTCAAGCCACCACCGCGGATACCCGGGAGAACCTCTCCGGGGAGCTGCTGTGGCAGCATTACAGATCCGCTGGCCCTCAGCCGTCAGCCGGGTCAACGGCGGCACCTACCGGCAACCCTGCATCGCTGCAGTCGAAAGCCACAGATGTTCCCGTACCCACCGAGTACGACTATATGCGTGATGAGGACACCTCGGGACTAAGATTCACGTTCGCTTACTATATTGCGGCACTCAATTATGCGCGAGCTACAGGCGATATGAAACCAGCATTGAAGGTGGTGCATCCGCAGAACCAGCCCGCTATTGCACAGTTGCAGGGGTATGAGCAGTTGTACATGAGTGCAACGCAGTGGATTGTGGGTGGTTCGTGGACAGTCTCCCTCACCGAGAAACAACCGGATGAGAAGGGCTATAAGTACGCTTGGGCCTGCTCAGTGAAGCAGGAGAGCGGTGTGCTGGTTAATGCTGCGGCTAACACGAATACTGCCCTGCCCACGGAGGAAGCCCGCGCAATGCGTAAACTGTACGGCATGTGGGAGGGTGAACAGTGGTGGATTATTTCAGCTGAGCAGTACGACCCGTCAGCCAGTCCCCGACGCACAGCCCTGCCCCAGGTGACTCCCACGGTTCCTGCGAAAGTTGTGACCGTTCCTGCTTCTCGCTAGACCCACAATAGTGTGCGTCTGCTCTAGGGCCGGTAGCGTATGACCCATAATGTGCCTCAGGTACAGTTGGATATAACCTATGTGATGTTCCAGATATATTTTTTTGAACGTATCCCCCGGGTTTTACAATCCCGGGAACACCTTGTGTGCATCAGCGCAGGTTGGGGTAAAACAGCGTAAGACAAGCGTCTGCGTAGTCACCGGTTTGTGGCCTCAAGATGACAGGGGTGGGCACGCTAGAGTAGGTATAGAATAATGAGGATTATTCCCGTTGAAAGGAGCCGTCGCTATGTCCCGAGCTGCACTCACCCGTAGAACTGCAATAGCTGCTGCGGGGCTGACGTCGGTGGGAGTGGGAGGTGCTTTCCTGCTGGATACGATTAACTCCACCTCAGCTAACGAGCAGCGGCCGCAGGCAGGTTCGCAGTCCCTCACCCCCGCGCCCACAAAATCACCGGGGTACCGGGGAGACGTGAAATTCACCTCATACTCTGGGGATGTGGAGGCTGTGGTTCTCGGGAATGACAATGCGAAAGCCAAGAATGTGCCCACCCCGCAGGAGCCTCACGGCATGACCGAACCAAATGTTGAGGGGCTGTACAGCTTCATTGGGTTCTGGGTTGCTGCGCATAATTACCTGCTATTAACCGGTGATGCTTCAGCGCTCAATAAGGTCACTGACGCCCAGTCGCAGGAGGACGCGAAGGAGCTGGGGGAACTGTACGCGAAGGGTGCATGGCTGCGTAGCTCCACGGCACACCCGTTTACCCTGTCGTTGGATACTGAGCAACCGACAAAAGGCGAGAGCGAGAACACCTACATCTGGAAGTGCACACCGGGGTTTGACCCGCAGGCCCGGATGGTGGGGGCCGCAAACACTATTTACGAAGATTTTAAATCTAATTTCGCGGTCGATACCGATCCGCTATTCGTGGTGTATGACCAAGGTTCGTGGCGCATGACGTACGACGTGCTGCCCGAGACACGCGGTAAGGTTCCAGAGGCTGCCGCTGGCACCACTGCCCCGGCATAACCTTCACACGAGCCTGCCTGATATTGGTTCCCAGGATTTTCGCCGTAAGCTATAAGGTGGCGCACCCCCACAGGCAGATGTGCGGGCGGTATAGTTGATGTATCTCAACCTCGCCGAGTGAAAGATTGGGTATATGACTTCCGACTTGACGCGCCGCACAGCTTTAGGTTTTTTCACCGTAGCCGGTATAGCTGCTGTCTCAGGGTGTTCCAATTCTATTTTTTCTTCTACTTCCGTTAAGACGCACACCCCTTCCTCGAGTGATTCTTCCGAGCCTGCGACAACGAGTTCCGAGGCCTCCCCCAGCTCCTCTTCGGCCTCGTCTACCTCAGCTTCTCCCTCATCATCATCTTCATCTTCGTCGAGTAGTTCTGACTATTCTTCCGAAGCCAAGATTGATAAATATGACACATCAGCGGGCAACTTTGAGGCAGCCACCAAGGAACACCCGGCAAGAAACGTACCTAAACCGGTTAAGCCCGAGAAGATGAGCGAGAACTCAACCGAGGGCCTAAAAGCGGCGTTAGGGTACCTTTCGGCAGCTTTGAAATACTACTATTTGACCGGGGAAACCGAGTTTTTGCGTGAGGTACGTCTGTCGGAAGACACATTGCCGGAGTATGAAAGCAAAGGTGCGCCCATCCGGGAGAAACGAAGCTGGTACGGTTCTCCCGATGTGAAGATTTTACCTCAATAGCCCCGAGCCGACAAAGAGCGGCGATAAGTATATGTGGCCGTTTACCGCTAAGACGGATCAGGGGCCTTTCATTGTGAAAGATGGTGAGTACAGGTCACTATCTTCATACAGCCGGTATGGTGAATCACGCCAAATGGCTGTGTGCACATACGAGGGTGGGCACTGGACGATCATCTGGCATTCGCGTAGTTCCAGCAGCTCTTCGCCAACCCGCAGCCCGTCGTCGAGCAGCAGCTCCTCGTCTTCCTCTAGCAGCCCATCACCGTCCGAAAGTTCTTCCTCTTCCTCATCATCAGGTGGCGGCAACTTCATCTAATTGTTTCTAGGTGTCCACACACCTTCCGCCCCTCACGGTCGGTTCAGGCCGGAAAGGATGACTGCGTTGGCCTCTTCCATTACTCGCCGCACGGTTTTGGGCATGTTTTTCGGTCGCTGGTGTGCTTTTTACCAGCGGGTGCTCCGGCGCTATAGTGTCGGCACCCGTCAAGCCAGCCCTGGCGGAGAGCCCCTCACCGGCGGAGAGCACCACGCCTGTGAGTGGTGAGACGACGTCGCCAAGCGCCTCCCCCACGCCTGCTGCTAAAGACTACAGCGGGGAGGCGAAACTTGAAAAATACGACACGTCGGCGGGCCCATACGAGCCAGCGACCAAAGAGCATCCCGCCAAGAACGTACCAAAGCCGGTGGTTCCGGAGCATATGTATGAAGATTCGGTGGCGGGGATGCACGCCACAATTGCCTACTACGCCGCGTGCCTAACCTACCTCAATATCACCGGAGACCCCTCGCCCATACGCGCCCTCAAATGGCCGAATGATAGCTATAAAAGTTTCGAGAAAATGGGTGCAGAAACTAAAAAAACGGTACGCTCTGGTACGCAAACCCAAGTTTCAAGATTGTGCTCATTACCCCGCAGCCCACCCGGGAAGGCTCGCAGTACCGCTGGCCGTTGCGCATCATTAACGATCTGGGCTCTTTCGCGGTAAAAGACGGAAAATATACGGAGCTTTCGCCTCAAGACCAGCATTACGATAAAGAGGTTGTTGGCCTTGTCAATTACCAACAGGGGCGCTGGGAATTCCGGTGGGAAGGCGATGAAGATGACGACCCTTCACCGTCGGCAAGCCCGCGCGCGTCCCAATAATACATAACCATTACGGTGGGCTTTGTCGCCCTCATATTTTGTGCGTAAACTATCATTGCATTTTGTTTTAGGGGTTCTATAAATCTGTGAAAGGACAACGATGTTTCCTGCCGTGACGCGCCGCTTTGCGTTGGGATTAGCTGGCGTAGGCGGCGTGGCTGCTGCGCTCACCTCGTGCGGCGCGGGAGCAGATTACAAAGGCGAAGCGAAACTTGATAGATACGACACCTCCGCTGGCCCCTATGAGCCAGCCACTCAGGAGCATCCCTCGAAGAACGTGCCAGTTCCTATCAAACCCGATAATATGGGCGAGAATTCCGTGGCAGGGCTTCATGCAACAATCTGTTACTTCGCGGCTTCTTTGCAGTACATGATGAACACGGGTGATTCCCAGCATCTGAAAGACATCAGATTTGACCGGGAAGATCTGAAAAGCTACACCGATGTCGCGGAGCTTTTTGACGATAAAACCTGGTTGAGTGAGGTCACGGTAACTATTGAACTCACCACTTCTGCCCCAATCAGGAACACTGATGGCTACCAGTGGCCCGCCAAGCTCACCATGAAACAGGGCGATTTTGCACTGATCCGCGGCAAAGTCTCGCAGGTTCCGCAGAACCGTAAACTGGTACAATCCGAGGGTGATATTACGGGCCGCTATGTTGAGGGGTCCTGGAATCTGAGCACACCAAAGAAACGCTAGGATCGGAGTTCAGCCAAGCGTGGCGCCCTGCGTCAATCATGCTTCAGGGTATGCTATTCTCTATCACGACACGATAGCAATCACCGAAATATTCACTCGCAAACCAAAATTTTGAAAGGTATAGCTCTCATGTCATCCCCCTTGACCCGGCGCACTGCACTTAGTGTCATTGGTCTCAGCAGCGCAGCTTTTTTGGCTGCGTGCAGTTCTGAGTCGCAGCAGACCACTACCACCGCCTCTGCACCGTCTCCTTCTGAGCCTTCCTCAAGTACATTTGAGGTTCAGAGCGCATCTCCCCGCGCATCCCGTACCGCAACTGCCAGTGCCTCTGCGACGCCTTCAGCGTCTCCCTCCGAGTCTGCCACCGCCACCCCCTCAGCTTCTCCCACCGTTGAGGAGAAAAAGGACTTTAGTGGTGAAGCGAAGATTGATAAATACGACAAGCCCGGTGAATATATGGCTGCCACCGAGGAACACCCGGCGCAGAATGTCCCGATCCCAGTTCAGCCTGAGTCCATGAAAAAAGATAATGCAGCCGGGTTTGCGGGCGCATTGGCCTGGTTTGGGGCAGCGGTGGATTATCTGCTGCAGACTGGCGATATGCAGTACGTTAATACGGTAACCCTCAATGCTGAGGCAAAGAACGTACTGCAAGGCTATGCGGAGAGTACGAAGAAAAGCGAGGCCGATAAGATCTGGTATGCGAAGCCGTCCGCCTCGTTAATTATTACCGCCCCGCAGCCGGTGTATGCTGGCGGTTCGTGGAACTGGCAGGTGAAGCTGAACATTGACGTGGGCGAGAAGATTTACCGTAAGGGTACGCTGCAGGATACCCCCGCCGATAAACGCCATATCTACATGTCTGGTGAGGCTGTAGGCACCTATATGAACGGTATTTGGGATCTGAATATGGATATTAACTAGGTTCGTCCATTCTCTTCCCGGCGGGGTGCCCTGATGCGCGTACCCCGCCGGGAAGGGCCCGCCTAATCCGCTGGGATACTGATGTTTCAGTAGATGAAAGTGGCTTGCATATCCCCAACTTTTGAGTGGGTAAAAGCTATAATCATGCTAGCTACTTCAACTGAAAGGCGTCCCGATGTCTGCTTCCGTGTCTCGTCGTTTTTTATTTACTGGCGCAGTTGGGGGTGCCTCCATCCTGTTTTTAAGCGCTTGCAGCTCCGGGGCGTCTGTGGTGGCCGCAGAGCGCACAGATTACAGCGGTGAGGTAACGTTCGACAGTTTCCGCCGCGAAGGTGAATATACGGCACCTACCCGCACTGAGCCCGCTAAGAATGCTCCCGTACCAACACTTCCACACAACGTTAATGAGCACACAGTGGCGGGCCTATATTCCACCATTGGTTTTATAGCTGCGAGTGTTACATATGCCTACCAAACCGGTAATACGGGCCGGAATCTGCTTGATGGCGAATATCACAAACGCCTTGATACGGATTCACAGTCTTCTAGTGACTCTAGCGATTCTAGTGATTACAAGATATGGTCTGAGGCTCCCGATATCAGGTTTACGTTGAAGGATCCTATGCCAACACGTGAGGGCGATACGTACTCGTGGCCAGCCATAATGACGGCGAAACTGGGGAGCTTCCTGGTATCTGCCGGGCGTGCACGGGAGATCCCAGCTGAAAGGCGGGAACAAAAATACGAAGGCACTATAAAAGCGAGATACAGTGATGGCGTGTGGCGTCTCAAGCTCGAGGAGTTACTCAGCGACGATACAAACAGCAGGTCTTCGGGCGGGTCAAAAACTATCTAAGGTCTACGGTGCTGCAGGGTTGGTTATTGGGGCCTAGCCCCCGTCTTTTGGGGTTTCGGTGCGGCCTCTTATAATGTTTGAGGTATCTCAACTTCGTGTGTTCTAAGGATTCCTGATCACCGTGCCTACTTCCATGAATCGACGATCTTTGTTTGCCCTAGCCGGTTGCGGCGGCGCTCTGCTCCTTGCAGGGTGCAGCACCAGCAATATGTGGCTTGATCGGCAATATGATTACAGCGGAGAACTGAAATTCGACAGCTACCGTCAGAATGGTGACTACCGGGAAGCGACTCGCTCTGAACCCGCCCAGAACGTGCCGGTTCCGGTGCTTCCTGCCCATGCGGATGAGCGCTCAGTGGCTGGGCTGTACAGCACTATTGGCTATATTTTTGCTTTCACAGAGTACATTATTGAAAGCAGAAACACAGGCGAAGCGCAACCCTACATGGAACGATACAAGGGTCTTACCCAAGAGGAACTGGATCGGATGATCGGCAGCGGCAATAGCTGGTTTTCAAAGGTTCGGTACCACTGCACCATACACGCCCCTGCACCCCCAAAAGAAGGGAAGAGGATGTGTATGAGTGGCCAATGGAGTATTTCATTAAATTCGGTGATTTTGAGGTTATCTCCGGGAAAGTACGCGAGACCCCAGCCAGCGCTACTAATAGTGTTACCAGGTCAGGCCCGTTAAAAGCGCGGTATGAGGATCATAAATGGGTGATTGATTTTTCGGAGTTTACCGCCAACACCAACACGTCTTCAGGTGTGTAAGTTATCGTATTTTTCAGTACGTGTCACACGTTTGTGCAGGAAGCTGCGGGTTATAGTTATATCATCAGTTTCGTTAAGTAGAGAGGTTCCCTCATGCCTTCTTCCGTGACTCGCCGCACTGCCTTCGGTGTATTTGGTATAGCTGGCATTAGTTTACTGAGCGCGTGTTCCGCTCAAAGCTCCTATAAAGGGAAAATTAACTTTAACTCCTACAAGGGCATAGCCGCCCTGTACAAACCCGGTACAGAGCAGGATCCTCCCGCTAATGTTCCGGTGCCGGTGGCCCCCGCCGGGATTCACGAGCGTACAGCCGAAGGGTTGTACAAATTTATCGGCTTTTTCATAGCCTACTATAACTACCTCTTGTTTACCGGCGATACGTCTCCGTGGACTGAGGCAGGGTTTACGGATTCCTCCTCCCCCAGCAACAGTACGTATCGTGATAGTAATGATAGGTGGCTCATTAGCGACACTTACGCTCCGCTGACAGTATCCATCATGGACGACATGCCGTTTGAAGGGCCCAAAGACAATACCTATGTGTGGACTATGAAGCTTGAAACGGACTCTGCCGCCCGCCTGTACGACAAAGCAAACCGCCGATCCGTAAACCTTAACAGTCTCAACGGTACCGACACAGAAAATAAAGGGTATTTGAATACGCCAACGGCAAGTGGAAGATACTTAGCAGCAGCTCCCTGCCATCCAGCTGGTCTCCCGGGAAAACAGCTTCTTTCTAATCCACACACCTTTAGACCCACGTTATCTGCACCCCTGTGCCTCTGTTACGAACTGTGACAGCCAGCGTTACACCGGCACCTTATGGGGGTAGAGTTACTGACGAAGAAATAAAATCAAACAAAGGAATTAGATTCATGGCGCAAATCGTTAACAGCATTGTTGATGCTATCGGCCAGACTCCGCTTGTCCGTTTGAACCGACTCTCTGAGGGTCTGCCTGGCAATATTGCGGTCAAGCTTGAATTCTATAACCCCGCTGGTTCTGTGAAGGATCGCATTGGCCGCGCCATTATTGACGCTGCTGAGGAAGCTGGTGCGCTGAAGCCCGGCGGCACTATTGTTGAGGGCACCTCCGGTAACACTGGTATTGCCCTAGCGATGGTGGGGGCAGCACGTGGCTACAACGTTATTCTGACCATGCCTGAGACCATGTCAGCCGAACGTCGTGTCCTACTGCGTGCGTACGGTGCGAAAATTGTGCTCACCCCCGGTACCGATGGTATGAAGGGCGCCGTGGAGAAGGCTAAAGAGATTGTTGAGAGCACCGATAACGCGGTTCTCGCGTCCCAGTTCTCAAACGAGGCTAACCCCGCAATTCATTACAAGACCACCGGCCCCGAAATTTGGGACGCTACCGACGGCAAGATTGATATTTTTGTCTCTGGTATTGGTACCGGCGGCACCATCTCCGGTGCGGGTAAGTATCTGAAGGAGAAAAACCCGAACCTGAAGATCGTGGCCGTTGAGCCTCAGGATTCTCCGTTGCTTTCCGAGGGGCGCGTTGGCCCGCACAAGATTCAGGGGCTGGGTGCGAATTTCGTGCCTGATACTCTCAACCGTGATATTTATGATGCAGTTATCGCTGTTAGCGGCGAAGATGCCATCCGCACCTCTCGCGCATTGGCTACCGAGGAAGGTATCCTGGGCGGTATCTCCTCGGGTGCAGCGGTGTATGCGGCTGTTGAGGAAGCCAAGAAGTCTGAGAATAAAGACAAGCTGATTGTCGCTGTTGTCCCCGATTTCGGTGAGCGTTACATTTCCACCGTCCTGTACGAGGATATTCGCGGCTAAACGTCCGCTGCCAACGCCCCACTACCCCGGTGCGCGGGGTGCGGTGGGGCGTTCTTGCGTGTTAAGGTGCACGGGAATTTCCGGGCAGCTCACGATGTTTTATCACTGTGGTTCCCGCATAAGTGTTCGCTGTTCTCTCCCGCTCAGGTTTCCCTAGCGTGAAAACAGTCCCTGATGTTGGTACCTTTGGATGAACGCACAGTAAAAGAAGGATGACCATGGGATTCATCGCCCGTTTGCGTGAAGACATTGCAAACGTTCGCCAACACGACCCGGCCGCGCGCGGCACGGTCGAAATTATACTCAACTATTCGGGGATGCACGCCATCTGGTCGCACCGACTGAGCCACAGACTGTGGCAGCGGGATACGACGAAGGCCCTGGCGCGTTCAATATCACAGTTCACCCGTTTTCTGACGGGCGTTGAAATTCACCCCGGAGCTACAATCGGGCGCCGGTTTTTTATTGACCATGGCATGGGCATTGTGATTGGTGAAACCACCGAAATAGGTGACGACGTGATGCTCTATCACGAGGTGACCTTAGGCGGCCGCTCCTTAGAGAAAGTGAAACGCCACCCTACGATCGGTGACCGCGTGACGATTGGGGCGGGCGCTAAAGTACTCGGTCCGGTACAGATCGGTGCTGACAGCGCTATTGGCGCGAATGCGGTGGTGGTAAACGATCACCCGCATGATTCGATCATTACAGGTATCCCGGCAAAATCGCGCCCGCGCACCCCAGAGAAGAAGAAACCGCTGGTGGATGCTGTGGAGTATATAGACCCGGCCATGTGGATCTAGCAGTGCCTGTTTCCTTCACCAGCCACACGGCGCATTGAAAATACTGCCGCCTCGTTTTAAACCAGGCGGCAGTAATTCCTAGGCACACTGACCGTTGTCTGTTCACCGCCATCTACCAGCCGGAGTTAAACGTAGAAGATCCATAATTCCGGAGAGTCTGGGGCACCGCATACAGCATTTGTTCAAAGATTCGCGGTAGCATGGGAAGGTCAGTGTTCCTCGCGTGAACCACCATCCTATGAGGAGAATCAATGTCTCAGTTCCCACCTACAGAAGGCCCTGATGGAGCGAACAATAATAGTGGCGCAGATCAGGCCGGAACACAGGGGTACCCGGATACGTCAGGGACTACCAATCACGGACCCCAGTCGGCTCCCCTGAACGGACCGGATGGTAACCAACAGTATGGGGACGAAACGCTCCCTATGGATCCTTCAGCCGTGCGGCAGGCAGCCCAGTATAACGGCTACAACTCCGGGAACCTGAACGGGCAGGGATACAACACCGGCAATTTAAATGGTCAAGGGTATAACACTGGGAACCTTGGCGGCTACGGATACAACACCGGGAATCTGAACGGTCAAGGGTATAACACTGGGAACCTTGGCTACGGCCAAGGCCCCTATCAACAGGGGTACCCAAGCGGCCCTATTCCGCCCTATAACGGTGCTGTACCTGGCGGCCCATACGGCAGGAATTACGGCGATCTCTATGAGGAGGAAGATCGCCCCCGTCCCGTGTGGCCGTGGATGGTGGGGTTCTTTGTGCGGTGCTGGCGTAATCGCCCTCGTAGTGGTACTCGTAGTGACTATCACAACGCGTAATAATGAACCGAATAATATTGCTGGTGGAGCGACTTCTTCCTCCGCCTCGCCGTCGTCGTCCTCAGCATCACCTTCTTCAAGTTCTCCCTCGCCGTCGACGTCATCGTCTTCACCGCATTCTTACGCCTCTACTCCGTCCGCATCACGCTCTGCTTCTGCTACGCCTTCTATTGACCGGGCTACAACAAAGGTGAAGGTTGATGTTGAGGTCAAGGCTAACGGTAAGGCCCGCGTCTCTTACGGTCCGTACAGTTCCACCAGTACCGAGAACATTTCGAGCGACTGGCGTAAGGAAGGCATCGAGACCACTCTCAAGGACAGTTATACCCTTAATGCTTCCGGCTCGTACGGTGATGGTGGGGCCACTAAGGTTAGCTGCAAAATCACTGTTAACGGGGAAACCGTCTCAGAGAACCAAGCCAGCGGTACCTACTCCACGGTTTCGTGTCACATCCCTTACAGCTACGTGCCCAAGCAATAATTAACGCAGCAGCCGACACACAAACACTCACGCTACAGGCCCCGGTATCATCTAGATGCCGGGGCCTTGAACGTACGTTGGCTCCCACAGCATAAACGTGTCTTTAGGGTGCTCTCTGCACACACTGATGCGGTGCGGGTATCTTCACCGTCTGGCCTAGAACCAGATACACGAAGACGCCCGCACCGCATAGTTATACAACCAGGGCAGCCCCAGGTGCAGTATTAGTGCACGTGAATGTCGGCGGCGTTCACCTCAGAACGGTCACCACTCCACATAGTGTGGAAGGCCCCTTCTTCGTCCACACGCCCGTAAGTGTGCGCACCAAAGAAATCACGCTGCCCCTGAATTACGGCCGCAGGCAGGCGGTCACGGCGCAGGCCGTCATAATACGACAGGGCCGAAGAGAACACCGGTACCGGAACCCCAAGAGCGGTGGCTTTACCCACCACCCGGCGCCACGACGGAACCAGCTCATCCATCAAAGACTTGAACTGGGGTGCCAAAAGCATATTTGCCGGACGCTCACCGGAGTAGGCAGCCATAATATCGCCCAGCAGCTCGGCGCGGATGATGCACCCGGCACGCCACAGCGAAGCAATCACATCAAGCTTCAAATCCCAACCGTACTCGTCCCCCGCACGGGCAATCATATCCATGCCCTGCGCGTAAGCAACCAGTTTCGAGGCCAACAGGGCACGGCGCACATCCTCAACAAATTCAGGATCCCCAGCACCGACACCGGTGGTCGCGATCAGGCCCGCAGGAAGCTGCTGCTGAGCCTGCTCACGGGCAACCGGATCAGATGATGAAAGCGCGCGGGCAAACACCGACTCTGCAATGGCAGAAACCGGGGCCCCCAAATCAAGGCCAGCCTGCACCGTCCAGCGGCCGGTTCCTTTCTGACCAGCCTGATCCAGGATCACATCCACCAGAGGCTTACCGGTTTTAGCATCCACCTGGGCCAGCACCTCAGAGGTAATCTCAATCAGGTACGAATTGAGCTCGGTTGCGTTCCACGTCTCAAAAATCTGTGCCTGCTCCGCTGGTTCCAGCCCGGCGATAGAACGCAGAATATCGTACGCTTCCCCGATCACCTGCATATCGGCGTACTCAATACCGTTGTGAACCATTTTCACGAAGTGCCCCGCGCCATCGGTGGAAATCCACGCGCAGCACGGTGAACCGTCCTGGGGCGCCTTTGCCGAAATCTTCTCCAGCATAGGGCCCACATGATGATACGACTGGGCAGATCCGCCCGGCATAATAGAGGGACCCCACAGTGCGCCCTCCTCACCACCGGAGACACCCACGCCCACAAAGTGCAGGCCCTCCTGCGCCAGCTCACGCTCGCGGCGGATCGTGTCTGGGAAATGCGAGTTACCGCCGTCAATAACAATATCGCCCTCATCCAGCAGGGGTGTTAGCTGCTCAATCACGGCATCAACCGGAGCACCAGCTTTCACCATTACCAAGATACGCCGCGGCGACTCCAATGAGTCAACCAGCTGCTGCAGTGATTCGGTACGAATAAAATCACCATCTTGCCCATGCTCGGCAAGAAGCGCGTCGGTTTTCTCGACGGAACGGTTATGCAGCGCCACAGTGTAGCCGTTGCGGGCCAAGTTACGGGCCAGGTTCGCGCCCATCACCGCCAGGCCGGTTACACCAATTTGCGCCTTTTTACTCTCGATATTTTCAGTCATGTATATAAGGGTACGCTGATTTATACACAGATGCGGTGCACGGATCGCCAATTATGCGCACGGGTGAGCGGCCCGCTGCCATCTCGGTACACCACCACAGCGAATGTACCCATGTCCCCAGGGACAATAACGAAAAGGCCCCGTCCTTAGACGGGGCCGCATCGATAAATTGTGGGTCCTACCGGGATCGAACCGATGACATCCACGGTGTAAACGTGGCGCTCTACCAGCTGAGCTAAAGACCCATTGTGCTCACCAAACCGGCGAACAAGGTAATACTATACGGGGTCTTTACAGGGAGCGCAAACCCGTTGAGGGTGTTATACATCTCAGTTGCTTTGGGGCGGCGCGGGTGAAGAAAATTACACGGCACAGTACAGCCCGCCGCCCTTCACCTCAAAAACCCAAAGTAATACCGCAAAACCCAACACAGAACCACCATGCAGCGTAAAAATCTGCACGGTACAGGCAAAAAAATATCTTTGGCTTTTTCTCCTGCAAATCCGCAGGTACCCAACCCACCCGCTGACAGCAGTCCCCAAAAAAATCCTTCACAACAGCAAAAACCAGGGTCAAATAAGGACTAAAATAGTAGAGAAAGAAGTGCGCCGACCACCACGTTCGGCCCACTTGCCTGCTAGGGGTGTCACCCGCGGAGAATCGCCGTCGTAACACCTTCACAACTGAACACAAGAGAGGTTGGATTAGTTTGGGTAACGCAAAACCGAACGAACACGCCCTGAGCACTCTTCTCGACGGACTGAAAGACGTCGATACTGAAGAAACCCAGGAGTGGGCCGAGTCCCTTGAGGACCTTATTAAAACTCACGGCACCGAACGTGCCGAATACATCCTGCGCTCGCTTCTGCAGGAAGCTGGCAAGAAGGGTGTAGAGGTACCCACCATTGTCAATACCGACTACATTAACACTATCCCCGCCGACCAGCAGCCTGCTTACCCCGGCGATGAGGAACTTGAGCGTCAATACCGCGCCTGGATCCGCTGGAACGCAGCCATTATGGTGCAGCGTGCACAGAAGAAAGGCATCGGCGTTGGCGGGCACATCTCCACCTACGCGGGTATCGCCGACCTGTACGAGATGGGCCTGAACCATTTCTTCCGCGGCCGCAACCACCCCGGCGGCGGCGACCAAGTCTTCTTCCAGGGCCACTCCTCCCCCCGGCGTGTACTCCCGCACATTTGTTGAGGGTAAGCTCACCGCTGAGCAGATGGATGGTTTCCGTCAGGAAAAAACCAAAGGCGCGAATGGAATCCCCTCATATCCGCACCCGCGTTGCATGCCTGATTTCTGGCAGTTCCCGACCGTTTCGATGGGTCTGGGCCCGCTGAATGCCATCCATCAGGCATCCTTTAACCGCTACCTGCACAACCACAAGATTAAGGACACCTCCCAGCAGCACGTGTGGGCGTTCCTTGGCGACGGCGAAATGGACGAACCGGAATCGCGTGGTGCACTGCAGCTGGCAGCCAACGAAAAGCTCGACAACCTGACCTTCGTCGTGAACTGCAACCTGCAACGCCTCGACGGCCCCGTTCGCGGTAACGGCAAAATTGTTCAGGAGCTTGAGGCATTCTTCCGCGGTGCAGGCTGGCACGTCATTAAGGTGCTGTGGGGCTCCGACTACGACGCCCTGCTTCAGAAGGATAAGAGCGGCAAGCTCATCCAGCTGATGAACGAGACCCTCGACGGCGACTACCAGACCTTCCGCGGCGAAGACGGCGGGTACATTCGCGAGCACTTCTTCGGCAAGTACCCCGAAACCAAGGAACTGGTTGCAGACCTGAGCGACGAGCAGATCTTCAACCTGCGACTTGGCGGGCACGACGACAAGAAACTCTACGCCGCCTACAAGGAGGCACTGGAAACCAAGGGCCGCCCCACCGTCATCCTGGCCCAGTCCATTAAGGGTGCTGAGCTGGGCCCCTTCTTCGAGGCACGCAACTCAACCCACCAGATTAAGAAGTTCACCATGGAAGCCCTCAAAGGCTTCCGTGACCACCTGAACATCCCCATCTCGGATGAGGAGCTGGAGAAGGACCTCTACAACCCGCCGTACTATGTGCCTTCGGCAGACCACCCGGCCCTGCAGTACATGCACAAGCGCCGTGAGGAGCTGGGCGGGTACATTCCGCACCGCCCGAACACTCAGCCGGAAATCACCCTGCCGGATGATAAAGCATACGCCGGTGCTAAGAAGGGCTCCGGTAAGCAGGAAGCCGCCACCACCATGGCGTTCGTGCGCCTCATGAAGGATTTGATGCGCGTGAAAGGCTTCGGCCACCGCATCGTCCCCATCACCCCGGATGAGGCACGCACCTTCGGTATGGACGCGTTCTTCCCCTCCGCTAAGCTGTACAACCCCAACGGCCAGAACTATGTGCCGGTGGATCACCAGCTCATGCTCTCTACACAGAGTCGCCTGAGGGTCAGATCCTTCACGTGGGTATTAACGAGGCGGGCGCAACCGCAGCGTTCACCGCTGTTGGTTCGTCCTTCGACACCCACGGTGAGCCCATGATCCCGATCTACATCTTCTACTCGATGTTCGGGTTCCAGCGCACCGGCGACGCCTTCTGGGCTGCTGCTGACCAGATGGTACGCGGCTTCGTGATCGGCGCAACCGCAGGGCGCACCACGCTCTCCGGTGAGGGTCTGCAGCATATGGACGGCCACTCGCCCATCCTGGCAAGCACCAACCCTGCGTTCAAGATCTACGACCCGGCGTACGGCTACGAGATTGCGCACATTGTGAAGCGCGGTATTGAGCAGATGTACGGCAACCTCGACGAAGATCACGACGTCATGTACTACCTAACCGTGTACAACGAGCCGATCCACCAGCCCGCAGAACCCGAAAATGTGGACGTGGAAGGCATCGTCAAGGGCATCTACAAGGTGCAGGACTCCCCGCTGGCTTCCGGCCCGAAGGCCCAGCTGCTGGCATCCGGTGTTGCTGTGCCGTGGGCTATCGAAGCGCAGAAGCTCCTGGCCGAAGACTGGGGCGTATCCGCTGATGTCTGGTCCGTAACCTCTTGGACCGAGCTGCGCCGCGATGGTGTGGCTGCCGAAGAAGAAGCCCTGCTGAACCCCGGTCAGCCCGCTCGCGTGCCCTACGTGACGCAGAAGCTCGCCGGTGCGAACGGCCCGATCATCGCATCGACCGACTACACCTCGGATGTGCCCGATCAGATCCGCCAGTTCGTGCCGAACGACTTTGCAACCCTCGGTGCCGACGGCTTCGGCTTCGCCGACACCCGCCCGGGTGCCCGCCGGTTCTTCCACATCGACGCACAGTCAATGGTGGTGCGCACCCTGCAGATGCTCGCCAAGAACGGTGAAGTACCTGCCGACGCCGCAGCCCAGGCATTCGCAAAGTACGACCTGACGAACGTCAACGCCGTTCAGAGCGCAAACAACGACGACTAGTCTAATGCGCCACACGGGCACCACCCGGTGACCGTCTCGGGGGCTTCGCTTCCTCACCCATGGTGAGGGCGCGAAGCCCCCGAATCTATGGCCGCACACGGCATATTATGCGCCATTACCACCCACAAGAAACCGCCTATAGGGTTCATCCTCAGGGTTAGCCGTTCCCCGTGATACCCCCACAAAATGGTAAAAATATGTGGGCATATTTGCGATAATAAGAAAGGCAGAAAAATAACTAGGAGAGCCATGTCCGACACCACCTACACTTCACAGGCGACCACAGCGCCGTCATCCGGTGCGGGGATGTCTCACGCCTACAACCTGTCAAAAGCGGTGCACCAGCTGCAGACCCAGCTTCAAGGCAAATGGCCCACAGGGCACTCAGTTTTCCACCCCAGGTTCACCCCGCTCAGAGAGCTCAGGGACAAACTGCGCATCACCGACCCGAACGGCGTACCCACCTACTGCGACCCCGAGAATATTAGCCTTAAATCCCTCGAAGACGGCATTATGATGCACTGCATCATCCTCGATAAAACCAAAGGGCTGCTCGCTATCACCGAAGACAACGGCGACCCCAAACCCTACCGGGGAAAATACGTCACGAACTACATTAACTATGTGTTCAGGTACCTCTCCATCGACACGAAAGTGAATATTAGCGAGATGGACGGGTACCCCAACATTAACACCAAAAACGCGAAAAACCGGTCGCTGCTGGATATCCTAGACTTCCTGTACGAACACCAAGACAGCATAGTGCACGCCCTCGGCTTTAACCCGCTGGACGATTTACAAATATGCTTCTTCCCCATCCTGCACCCCGGGTTCAATTTCCCCCGGGACACTCCCCAGCAAATCCTGGACTGGTACACCACATCCTCATACAAGATAGGGCTTTTCAGCTCGCCCCTCGAAAACAAAAACATGGGAATCATTAAAAAACTCAACGACTACTCAAACGTCATTGCCGAAGGCGTTGCCGGCTGCGGCAAGTCCCACATGCTTGAAAGTCTGAAAGACACCACCATCAACGGCGGTTACGGACCCGAAAACGTGACCACCGTGGTGTTCCACCCCTCCACCTCGTACGAAGAGTTCGTGAGCGGGTTACGGCCCAACTTCGCTTACGGCACCGAGACCCCGGACTTCATCTCCCACGAGGGGATCTTCCTGCAAGCCTGCGCCAAGGCGGTGCGACTAGCCCGCAGCTACGCCGCCCACCGTGCCCGCACCGGGGCAGACACCTCCCTGGGGCAGGACCCCGCCCACCGGGAAGCCCCAGCTCACCTGCTCTTTATCGACGAGATCAACCGCGCCAACACCTCCCGTGTCTTCGGCGACCCTCATGCTCGTTCTTGAAAAAAATCTAAACGCCACAACTACGCCACCGACACCGACGGCGACTGGCAAAACCATATGCACGGGGCGCTCGTGGCAAACTACGACCGGGAAGATTCCTCCAGCAGCGCCCAGCCCGTCACCATCCCCCGCACGTAACCTACGCAACCCTGCAAACCCCCGTGTTTGTGCCGCGCATTCGCGACGACGGCACCCAAGACTGGTCACGCGGGCGCAGCTACAGCCGCCTCGTAGTGCCCGACAACCTGCACATCCTCGGCACCATGAACTCCACCGACCGGTCCGTAGGAACCATCGACCTAGCGCTGCGGCGCCGCTTCCACTGGCACGAGATGGAACCCATGCGCAAAGACGACCTGAAAGAAGCCCTCACCGCCGCAGGCCGGGACCTTGAGGCAGACCCCGAGCTATCGCTGCTGGTCGACGCCTACGACAGGCTCAACACCTCCCTCAAAAAAACGAGGTGGGGGCCCGACGCCCGGCTAGGCCACGCCTATTTCTTTTGAGCCCAAAGCCAGCGCACCCGAAATTGCCGATGCGCTACTCACCCAGCTCGCAGAAGTCGCCGCGACCTTCAACATTAAAGAAACCCCGCACACCAACCCGGACTTCCCCGTAAACTTGCCGGGATAAGCGACCTGTGCGGCCGGTACGTCGGAATACGTGGGCCACGGGCTGGGCAGGCGCCCCACATTGGCGGCACCTGGAACCCGATCATGGCGCGACTATACGAGGCCGCATAAGTGGGCGAATACTGCTATTTCCAGGCGGGAGTCGCCGGACAACGCGCCGGGGTAACCGTCGTAACACTCGGCGATAACGGACATATCCGCACCCCCGAGACAGTGCGCACCCTCGCCGTTCACGTACTCCCCAAAAATCTGGTCACCCAACGGGCGGCGCAACATTATTGAGCCGCTGCCCGCCGACCGGCCGCACCCCACGCACCTGCTCGATGAAACCGGCTGCCTGCACGTATACCTGTACGAGCGGGAAATCCTGAAGCTGCCCGCCGTCTGGCAGCAGCCCTTCAGCGCCGTCGTAGGCTCAGACAACGAACCCGCCGAAAGCAACCGCCGGGAAGACACCCCCTACGTTGACCTGTGGAACGCCCCCGCGTGGGAGCCGCACACCCGCGACGCAGATTTCACCATCGGACGGGTCATCCGCCCCAGCAGCGACGAAGAATTCACCCCCGTACGGCAGTTTTGGCGCATCCTCGAACACTACCACCAGGCACCGGTTGAGGACGCCACCTCCCGCACCGTACCGCCGCAGGGCCTGGGCATTTTCTCGCGCATCGACTGGCTACAAGAGCCGACATACCGCAAATTCCTGAACCTATGCAAAAACGCGCTGGAACACCGCCGCCCACGGTTCGAATCAGAAACCGACGAACTGGGGTTCGTGCGGGGCCGCATGGTGCTCGATAAACTCATCGACCGGCAAGCCACCCACCGCACCGGGGTGGTGTGCGAATTCGACTCACTCACCACAGACATTCACCTGTGGCAGGGTGATCCGCGCCGGGCTGCAGCGGGTAGCGATGCAGGCGAAAGACGCCCAGCTGCGCCAGCAAGCTCTCGGCTACGAAGCGACCCTGCGCGATGTGAGTGTACACAACGCCCAGACCCTGCTGAATGAGCGGCTCTCCCCACGTTCATGGCACGCATCCCCGATGAGCAGGCGCTCGCCTACCGGTATGCGCGGGCAATTATTGCCCAGCAGTTCGGGTTCGGGTTCGACACCGACCCGTATGAGGCCGGGGTAATCGCCAACATTAAATACGACACCTCCATCCTGTGGGAGACAATGCTGGAAAAAGCCCTCCTGCAGGCGCTCCCCGCAGGCATGTACACGCTCAATACCCTGCCGAAGTTCAGCTACATTCGCAGGCCCGCCACCAACAGTGCCGTGCTGAAACGCCCCGCCGAGATCCGCCCCGGGTTCGTGGTACGCACCGCCGACACCGGCGCACCGGTATGTGTGCTTGAGGCGAACTACGACCCGATACCGCGCAGCTTTGAGCACGTGCGGGAACGCGATTTTAACCGGATTCTGCAATACGCGTACCGGGTGGGGTGCCACGCCCACCTGCTGTTCCCCGACACGAGGGTGCACAACGGTCCGGTTGATATTGTGTACACTGGCTCCCCCACCGGTGAGGATTTTCACCTGGGGATTTTTGGGGTGCAGTTCCCCGACCCTATTGACTCCTCCATCACCCTGGATGTGAGCCATATTGTGCATGGGATTCTGCAGAATAGCTGATTAACTATTTTTCATTTGTCGGCGCCTTATTCACGGTAATTTAGCGATAAAGGCGGTGGCATCATTAATAGCCGAGACGAGCTGCCCCAGACTATTGGCGGCTAAAGAGCGCAGCGGGCACTGCCAGTCACAGTTCCCAATCACATACACCATGAACCCGCCCTACCCGGCACCAGCGGAATACCAGCCCACATCCAGCAGGTACTTCCCGTCACCGTACGAAACCTGCAATAAGTCCTCTACAAGGTCCGGCTCCTCGGCTATTTGCGGGTTTTCCAGCGCCCACAAAAGGTTATCGTAGGTGATAACGCCGCCCCTGAAATCTACCGGCATGACTGCGCCACCTACTCTGCTGGCCCCGAATCGAACGCCTCGGCAACGATCTGCGGGATATACGCCGGGTTCACCAAATCCGGGTGGGTGCCGTCGACCCACACCACACGCAAAGAACCCGCGTGGCTTTCCCACCCGTGAGCATCCAGGTACGGCTGATCCTCATGGGGCACCGCGAACATTGTGACCGCGCCCGAAAAGTCCAGTTGCCGTGCCCCGCGCATGAGTGCAGCCGAGGCGCGCATCGACTTCAAGCACACGCCCAGCTTATCCTCGGGCAGGTGCCCCATCGCCGAACCGGCCTGCCGCAGCCGCCTCAAAGTACCGGGAAGATCCAGCACCTCACCGGGGGCAGCCTCCGGCAGGCCACCCATCCGTAGCAAGGCACGGAAGCTTTCCTGCTCATCCGGGGCGGGAACGCCCTGCCATTGCTCTGCGGGGTACGCATCCAGCAGCACTGTACGTTCCACGGCGATGCCGGCGTCCTCCGCCAATGCGGCAACCTCTACAGCGGCCGTACCGCCCACCGACCAGCCCATGAGCTCAATACGCGCGGGTAGGTTAGCGTCCCGCAAGGTCTGGCGGATACGCCCCAAATACTCCTGAGCAAGCTCACATAACGTGCTGGGGAACTTTGCGTGCGGGTCAGAAAAGGCGGACGCCTGCACGGCGTACACCGGCTGATTCGCGGGCAGATGCGCCAGGTACCCGGCGTAGCACCAGCCCAGCCCGCCCGCCGGGGGCAGCACAAACAGCGGCGCGGGGGTATCGGGGGTCAGTTCCGTGTCGACGGCACGCAGCGGCAGCACAGGGGCAAATTCCAGCCCCGCATCCTGCTCCAATGCCCGGGTGAGGCCCTCAACCGTGGGATTCGCAAACAGGGCACCGATGCTCACAGACAATCCCAGCTGCTCGCCAATAGCGGCAATAACCTCAAGCGCTGCCAGCGAATGGCCCCCGGCTGCGAAGAAATCTTCGGTGGTGCCGAACCGTTCCCGCCCCAGCACACGCGCGAAATAGTGCACAGTTGCTGCTCCAGCAGCCCGTGCGGGCCGCGCGCATCGGCAGCGGCGGTAGCGAACCTGAACTGCGCCAGCTGTTTACGGTCCGCCTTACCGGAGGCGCTCACCGGCAGCACCTCCATCGTGTGCCAGAGGGAAGGAACCATGTAGTCGGGCAGGTTCCGCTCGCAGGCCCGGCGCGCGTCAGCAATAATCTCTTCACGCTGTTCCGTGCTGAGGGCGCCTACCTCAAGGAACGCGGCGAGCGCGGGCTCCCGCAGCCCCGTGTACAGCAGCGCCACCGCGCCGGTGACTGAGTGAAGCGAAGTGAGTACCGTCTCAATATCGCCAAGTTCGAGGCGCTGCCCGCGCAGTTTCACCTGGTTGTCGGAGCGCCCGCGGTACACGATCACTCCCGCGCGGCGGCTTATCGTCTGCGGCCCCCGGAAGTATCTCCCAGGCGGCGAGATCACCGGTGCGGTACACCCTCATGCCGCTGGGGGCATCCTGCCCGAATGCGGAGGCGGTGGCTTGCGGGTTATTCACATACCCCTGGGCTAGCTGCACACCTGAGAGGTACAGTTCGCCGGTAATGCCCGGCGGTACGGGCCGCCCCGCCCTATCTAGAATATGCGTTCCTGTGTTCCACACGGGCTCCCCGATGGGGATGATTTCCCGTTCTGGGTCTTCGGCGGTATCCCAGAACGTGACGTCAACCGCGGCTTCGGTGGGGCCGTACAGGTTCAGCGGGTACGCCCCAAGCACCCGGTGCGCGCCGAGCACTTGGTCTTTCTGCAGGGCTTCACCGGAGCAGACGAGGTAGCGTAAACGCCGGTCGGTTTCTTGGGGCCCGAACCCGGCGCTTTTAAGAACACGCCGGGCGGTCGGTGACGTAATAAACGCGGCGAGCATGGTCGGCACGAAGTGCACGCACGTGATGTCCTGCTCGGCGGTCACGCGTGCTAAATATTCGGGGTCGCGGTGCCCTTCGGGGGCGGCGATAACGACCGCTGCGCCTTCTTGAAGCGGCCAGTACAGTTCCCACACGTGCACATCAAATGAGATGGGGGTTTTGTGGAGTACCCGGTCACCGGGGGCGACCGGGATTTTTGACTGCTGCCAGCGCAGCCGGTTGTCGATGGCGCGGTGGCTGACGGCCACGCCTTTGGGCCTGCCGGTTGAGCCTGAGGTGAAGAGAATATAGGCGGTGTCGTCAAGCTCCGTCTCGTGTCCGGGCAGAATAGCGGATGCTGGTGCGGCGTCCGCGGGGAGCGGGTGCTGCGCGGTCGGGGTGAGGGCGGTGAAGGGCAGCTGCGGCAGGTTCGTGAACCGTTCTGGGTTTTCCGGGGACAGTTCGGCCGGGGCGAGCAGGCCCAGCCCGGGGCCATTGAGCAGGGCGGAGCATCCGGCGTCGGTGAGCATATGGCCAACCCGTTCTGCGGGCAGTTCGGGCAGGATCGGCACGTAGATAGCACCCGCGTAGAGCGCCGCGTAGACCGCAATATACTGCTCGATACCCCGGTTGAATCGTAGACCGACGGCGGTTCCGGGGCGTACCCCGGCGGCCACGAGGGAGGCAGCGAGCGCGCGGGCGCGCGCATCAAGCTGCGCGTAGGTGAGGGTGTGGTTGAATTCGTGTGCGTGCGGGGATTCAGGGGTGAGGGTGTACCGTTCCCCCGGTGCGGCCGCGATGAGGGCGGGTTCGTTGGGGTGTGCGGCTACTGCGTCGGTGAACCGCTGCAGCAGGGTTTTGTATTCGATGTGGTGCCCGGTGCTGTTGAAAGCGTTAATGGTCTCCAGTTCTGTGGGTAGGGCTGTGGTGATCGCCTCAAACGGCAGCTCGTTGGTGGCTGCGGTGGCCCAGTTCTCCAGCCAGGCGCCCATATGCCGTGCGTGTGCCTGCACCTGTTCCATGGTGTACAGGTTAGGGTTGGCGTCTAGCTCCAGGTAGATGGGGTTACCGCGCCCTGGCATGCCGCGCAGAGTGACGGTCATGTCAGCGACCGGGCCTGCGCTCACATTGTGGATGCGCGCCACGGGCGCGGGGGCACCGGGCAGTTCGTCGGTGCCAGGTGTTGGTACGCCGAGGGTGAGCACCGCATCGAACGGGACAATATTAATCTGCGCCCCAAAGAGGCGGGAGTCGTTGCGTGCTGCGGCCCGTTCCAAGTCTTCTTGACGTGCCAGGGGGTGCTGGGTGTTGCGGGCGAATTGGTCTTTGACGGAGCTCAGTGCCGCCGCGATGGACCCGAGGGAAGGTACCTGCACGGGCAGCACGTTCACGGCGGTGGTTCCGGTGTTTGCACTGGTTTTGCCGAGGGCACGGGTTGGTTCGGGCAGGGTGGGGCCGAACATGCGGTTCATTTGGGGGATGCCGAACGCGGCCGTATCGTACCCGCCAATACGTCCCAGGTACGCGCCGATGGCTGCGGTTGCGGCGACCGGCCAGGACGCCCCATATTTTTTGGCCGCCTCCAGCATGTTCTGCTGTACCGTGTTCGGGATGGGCAGTGAGGCCCGTAACGCGCGGGGGGCGGGTGCGGCGGTGTGCGCGGCTAGGGGAGGTGTCGGGCTGTTCGAGCGCGGTGGCCCCTTCCCCGGTGGTCCAGTATTCGTAGTCGCTGACGCGGGCGGGTTCAGCCGCGTTATCGGCGGCGATAAGTTCGGCTAGTGAGGGGCGGCTAACGGGTGGAACCGGGTGTCCGCTGCTGAGTGCACGGTAGATGCTGGCGATGCGGGAAAGCCCGTTGAATGCCGCAAACCCGTCGGCCACTACGTGGTGGAAGCTGTGGTACACCCACAGCCTGTCGGCGTAGAAGGCGACGCGGGAACGAACGGTAATACCGGCGTCCGGGTTGAGGGGTTCGGCGATGAGGGATGACGCCCAGGCGCGCACCATGGCCGGTACCGGGTCCCTGTCCGACTCTGCCTCATGAGGGTTCTCGGGTACGGGCAGCAGCTCAATGTTTTCCAGAAACTCAGTGTTTTCCAGAAATTCGTCGAGACCCAGCACCTGCTGTTCGGCGCGGCCCGCGTGCAGGCGGGTGCGCACCCGGAACCCTTCGTTTTCCTCGTAGAGGTGCCGCAGGGCTTGCCGCAGCGTGTCAAGGTTGGTGCCGACGGGGCATTCGAGTAGCTCTGCCGTGTTATAACAGGGGTTGGTGGGGTCAATTGCGGCGGCAAGGTAGATGCCGCGCGCGTTCACGCTCAACGGTAGCCAGGGCGTTGTATCCGGGGTGCTGGCGGGTGCAGGCTCGGTGGTGCTCATGGCGGGCTGGCCTTTCGTGCAGCAGAACTACATGTGGTTTTATATTGTTTTTTGGTGTATTAGGCGATGCGGCTGGTAAGGAACTCGACGGTGGGGTTTTCCACCAGCTCGGTAAATTCCACAGTAATCCCCTCAGCGGCGAGATCATCGAGCAGGGCGAAGGCCCCCATGGAATCAAACCCGAGCGAGAACAGGTCGGTGGTGGGCTCGGCGAACGCGGTGTTCAGCGAGTCTTCTTCACGAATGTACTTGGCCAGTAGCGGGCGCAGGGTTGCTTCGGCACTCATGATATAACTTCCTTCATAGTGTTTTGTCGGATGCGTTTCTATACGGTTTTAGGTGCGGCGTCAAGGGTACGAGCCTGCCGCCACCTGGCGGAGAGGTGGCACAGAGGGCGCGTAATGGCCCGCACCCTATGACAGCCGTTCCTGTGCTCACGGCGGTGCCCCGCCCGGGAACACCGCACGCACCTATTCTGTGAGCATCTCTGCCAGGCGGGCACGCAGCTCACGGCGGGAAATTTTGCCCACATTCGTGGTGGGCAGCTCCTTGAGCACTTCCACCCGCTCCGGGATTTTAAAGGCGGCCAGCTTCTTCTGCGTAAAATACTCGTGCATCGTACGGCGCGGGTTCTGCCCCAGCGATGCGCCTTCCTGGGGTACAAGCACCAAACAGACGCGCTCCCCCACCGTCTCATCCGGCAGCCCCAAAGCCACGGCGTCCAGCACATCGGGGTGGGCTAAGGCGAGCTCCTCAATCTCATCCACCGCGATTTTTTCGCCGTTACGGTTAATCTGGTCTTTTGCGCGGCCCACTACCTCAAGGTACTTCCCGTCCACCATGCGCACCAGGTCGCCGGTGCGGTAGTAGCCTTCATCAGTAAAACTGTAGGTGTTGGCGTTTTCTTCCCTGTAGTAGCCGCGGATCGTGTACGGCCCGCGGGTCAGCAGGTGCCCAACCTCGCCGGGGGCAACGGGCTGGTCGTTATCATCAACAATCAGAATTTCGTCATCGTCGCTAATGGGCCGCCCCTGCGTATGTAACCGGATGCGCGGACTATCCCCGGCACGGGTGTAGTTCACCAGCCCCTCAGCCATGCCGAAAACCTGCTGCACCTGCACACCAAGCACAGATTCGATCTTGCCCGCTACCGTGGCGGCAAGTTTGGCGCCGCCCACCTGAAGAACGCTCAGCGACGGCAGCTTCACACCACGTTTCTCGGCCGATGCCACCCACGCCTGCGCGAGCGGAGGCACCAAAGCGGTGAACGTAACACCCTCATTCTCAATGAGCGCGAACGCGGTCTGCGGGCTGGGGTCAGCGGCAAACACCATTTTCGCCTGAACACACATCGCCCCCAGAATACCGGGTGAACTCATGGTGAAGTTATGTGCCGCCGGTAGCGCCACCAGCATGGTGGTGTTGCAGGTGAGGTTGCAAATATCCGCCGAACCGCGCACCGAATACAGGTAGGCGGCGTGAGTACGCGGAATCAGCTTCGACACCCCGGTGGTGCCGCCGGAAAGCTGTAAAAACGCCACCTGCTCGCTTGCACGCGGACTATCAGTATTTTGGATAACCGCCGGGACGAACGGCTCGGCGAGCTGCTCGTCGCTAAGCGGCACCAACGGCTCAGCCGCATCAATACCCACGGGCGGGTTCAGCCCTTCAGCCTGCAGCTGTTTGGAAACGTCCTGGTGCAGCGCAGTAAAATCTGTGCCCGGGGTGCGGGACGAATACACGTGCGCGGCCGCATCCGCACGGGCCGCAAAATGCGTCAGCTCACTGGTGCGGTGCTGCGGCAAACAAAATACCGGCAGTGCCCCAGCCCAGAAAAATACCCATCAGGTAGATGAGATACTCGGCAGTATTGCCCAGCTGCAGCAGCACACGGTCGCCCGGCTGCACCCCGGCGGCGGCGATACGGGCCGCAGCGGCGCGGCCAGCAGCCTCCAGCTCAGCGTACGAGTAACGAACCTGCTGCGGCTTACCGTCCTGCAGGTGCGCGTGAGAAAGCGCCACCAGGGCCGGGAAATGCGGTTTAGCCCGGCACGCATCCAGCAAAAACTCGGGGATGGTCTGATCAATCCAGTACCCGGCCTGGCGGTATCGGGCGGCGAACTCCTCAGGGATCAGCGGGGTTACCCCCAGATCGCTACGTTCTAGAGTCTGCTCGGTCATCTGTGATACGTTCTCCTTGGTCGAGGCTACTTCGCCGTTAAAATACGCTCCAAAGCGGGCACAATCGCCCCGCGCCAGCAGGCATAATCATGCCCGCCGTTGAACACCGTGTAGTTCAGGTGCATGTCCACACCTTTTTAGCTCCTGCACCAGCCGCTGATGCGGGGGCACCAGCACCCATTCCTGCTCCCCCACCTCAACCTCAAGATGCAAATGGCGCAGACGGTGCAGCTCATCGGCTGAACGCAGCTGCTCCAGCCGGTCAAAAACCTGCGGCTGCCACAGCGACGCGGACTGCGCGATTGCCGCCCCAGAACGCCTCCGGCCTGGAAATAACCGCCAGCAGAGAGGACAACCCGCCCAATGACTGCCCATTAATAATAATGTTCTCGGCAGGGGTGCGAATATTGTGGAATTTGGCCAGGTGCGGCAGCGCCTCATCCACAATATAGTCGGCGATCGGGTGCTCGCCGTTTAGCTCCTGCCAGCGGCGCTCACGGCCGCCGGAATGCAGGAAAAACACGTGGAACGATGGGATACGACCGGCACGGTACGCGCGGTTAAGAGTGTGTTCCATGCCGTGGTTAAACCACACTTCACCATCGAACAGGATGAACAGGGGGTCCTCCGGGGCCGGGTTGCCGACTTTACCCACCACATACATGTGCCCGTCAGGGGTTTTGAGCCAGCGCGGGGCTGGCAGCGTATCAAGCTCCTGCTGGCTCAGCAGAAACTCGTGTACCGGGGCGTCTTTCAGCTCCACCACGCCCATGCACCGGCCAATGCGGTTACACACGGTTTTAGGGTTGAACGGGTCACCCTCGCCAGCGTCAAGAGCGGCCCGCAGCATGACCTGGTCGCTCTCGCTCAGCCACACCGGACGTTCTCCCGGTAGTGCGGGCACGAAACTATACGAGGCGCGCCAGTTAGTGGCCATCTGAAAGCTCAGCTGCCACCAATCTGTGCCTTCGATACGTTCCATGAGCGAAAGCGGCAGGTTTTTCTCATCAGTCAGACGGTTCACGAAAATAAGCACCTGCTGCGCCTCAGCGTGCCGGTACAGGAACGTGACGATGCGCTCGCCCTCATTCACGGTACCGTCCGGGTTATGCACCTGCTCAATGAGGGGTGTTCCTTCCCCAACGACCTCCAGGATGCGCGCATTGAGCTCGTCCGCGTTGATGGCTTGGTCAATGAGTGTGCTGATGAGAGGGCTGCTGACTCGGGGGGCGGGTGTGGGGCGCGGAGTTTTCGGCGGCACCGGTCGATCCATGATCGACGGCTTCATGGTCTGAACTGTGTCACACGGCGGGTTGTCTAGGTTACCCATGAGGGCCTCCTCAGTTACCTTCGCGGGCGGCGGCAATGGCGTCTGCCGCAATCGAGATGTTCTGCTGCTCAGTGGGGATCACGAGAGGGTGCCCGTGCAAGGGTCATCAATGATAACGGCCTCCAAATCAAAAAAACCTCCCGAATCAGCCCAGATGTGACAATTTTCTTAGGGATTACCTTGCGCAATGATTTGCCCACGCTTCATTAATACCACATGTGTGGCATAACGGAAGGCAAGAGTTAAGGTCGCGAAGCACCACAGCCACTGTGCGGCCTTGCCTGTGCAGCTTTTTTTCGTGAGGTTAAGCACCTCAATCTGGTGGGTAATATCAAGGTAGGTGGTCGGCTCATCCAGCAGGATCAGCGGGGTCTGCTGCGCCAACGTCATGGCGATCCACACGCGCTGCCGCTGCCCGCCCGAGAGGGCTTCGATGGGTCGTTCAGACAGCTCCAGCACATTCGCCGCCTCCATCGCCTCAATACAGGCTGCCTCATCTTGAGCAGACCAGGAGCGTAAAAGCGACTGGTGCGGGTAACGTCCGCGCGCCACCACATCCGCCACGGTAACCCCCCGACGGGGCTTCCGGGGTCTGCGGCAGCATCGAGAGGATCCGCGCAATAGCACGCGATTTCAGCCCTGAGAGAGGCTGCCCGTCAAGATGCACCTGCCCACCTTTAAACGGGATAACACGTGAGAGGGTTTTGAGCAGGGTGGATTTGCCGCAGGCATTCGGGCCGAGGATAACAGTCAGTTCCCCCTCAAGCACACTGAAATCAACGCCGTCAAGCACTTTATGCTCGCCGTAGCCCACCACTAAGCCGGATCCCTGCAAACGGGCGGTGCTGTTCATAGTCTGTGCGCTCACTAGCTCTTTTTCCTCTCAAGATAAATCAAGTACATCAGGTACAGCCCACCGATAGCGCCGGTGACCACACCCACCTGCATACCGCCTGGGATGGCGTACCGCCCAATCAGGTCCGACCCAAACACCAGCAGCGCCCCCATGAGCGCAGAACTGGTGAACCCCACCCCGGTTGTTTTGGTGAGGGTCTTGGCAATATGCGGGGCGGCCAGCGCCACGAACGCGACCGGGCCGGTGGTGGCGGTCGCCAAAGAAACCAGCAGCACACCAATAAACAGGGCCGCCACACGGTAACGGTTCACGCTCACCCCAAGACCGGCAGCCACATTATCCCCAAACCGGATGGCACCCAGCGGGCGCGTCACAAGCAGCAAAGCTGGCACCACAAGCGCCATTGCGATCATGAGAGCAAAGCTGCGTTCCCACACAATATCGTTAGGGAACCGGCCAGCCACGAGGCGGCGGTCTGCGCTTGGGTGAGGGAGGCACGCACCACCAGCAAAGAATTGAGGGCAGCCAGGGTGGAGCCCACCCCAATACCCACCAGCACCAGCCGGAAACCGCGCAGCCCCGTATGCCGGGTCATGAGCCACACCAGCAGGGAGGTCGCTAAACCACCGATGACGGCTCCAGCGGCAACCTCAACAGGGCCGGAGTTAAAAACAATAATTTGAAGAAGCGCACCCGTGGCGGCACCATTGGTGAAACCGATAATATCGGGCGAGCCGAGAGTATTACCGGAAATCACCTGAAAAAAATAGCGCCCGATAGACCCAGTGCGGCACCCACCAGCAGCGCCGCAACAATACGCGCAGCCCGCAGGGGGACGAAAATGCGGGATGACCGGGTTCCGCCCCCTAAGAGCGTGTCAATCACCTGGAATGCGCTGTATTCACGATCACCTTGCATGAGTGCCCAAATACTCAGGCAGAGGATCACAGCAACGAGCACAGAGTTCAGAATCACCACACGCCACGGGATTTGCGCGGCGATAGGCCCGCGCAGGGTTACCACAGCTTTCCCGCCGAGGCTGCGGCTGCGGTTGCGGCGTTTTGTTGGGGCCTGCTGCGAATCAGCGGATTTTACGATATTGATAGTGGGCGGGGTGGCCATTAGAGCGCCTCCACCTTCCGCCGGGTCATGAGGAACAGGAACACTGGTGCACCCGCGAGGGTAGCCACAATCCCCACCTGGGTTTCGTGTTCATGCTGAAGAACGCGGGCAAGCACATCAGTGCCCAAAAGCCACACCGGCCCCAGAAGTGCTGAGCCTATATTCACCCAGCGCACGTCGTTTCCAAGCAGGGCACGCACCACGAACGGCACCGCCAAGCCCACGAACGAGATGGGCCCGATGGCGGCCGTTGCGGCACCGGCGAGAACCGTCACCGCCAGCAGGGTCAGGTTCTGGGTGGTCTGTACACTCACCCCCAGAGAAATGGCAGCGTCCTCCCCCATGCTCAGGGCGTTAATAGCCGGGGCTACGAAAAACGCCAGCAGCACACCGGCGGCGATCACCGGGCCGATTGCTACAGCGATTGCCACCCCACGCCCTTCCAGGGAGCCGGCCACCCACAGGCGGAACTCGTTGTAGGCGTCCTGGTTAATGAGAATGAGGCCCTGGGTGAAAGAGCCCAAAGCTGCAGAGATTGCCACACCGGCGAGGGCGAGTTTGACGATGGAGCCGTCTTTACCACGCCCTAAAACATACACTGCTGCTGCCGCAATAGCAGCACCGATAACAGCGACTACCATATACTGCCAGATGCCCATCACGCCACCGATGAACACCGAAAGAACCACCGCCACCGCAGCGCCCGCATTGACACCCATGAGGCCGGGTTCGGCCAGTGGGTTACGGGTGAGAGACTGCATGAGCGAGCCTGCCACCGCTAGCGCCGCGCCGCAGGTGATCCCCACAATAGTGCGGGGAATACGCTGCTCAAAAACGATAATACTGGTCTGGGGTGATGCCGTGCCGTTGAAGGCGTCAAGAACCGCTTGAAGGGAGATAGAGTTGTTGGAACCGAAAAGGAGCGAGGCGATAATGCTCGCCCCCAGCAGAGCCGCGAAGACGATGAGCCAGGTGATCCGTTGAGCGGTTTTAGCACCGTGGCCGCTGAGCGCGGTTGTTGGGACTTCGGCTCGCTGAGTGGTAGTGCTCAACGAGACTCCTTGGGAATAGTATTGGTGTGGCTTGTGATGAGTAAACCTGCAGCACCCGACAATGGTTCTCACACCGCCCTTTGAGTGGCGTATGCAGTGTACGTTTCGGGCGTTGTTCGCAGGTCTTGTGAGATGAGCGCACGCGCCGCAGAGCTGGTATACCGGGGTGCCGTGCGGCGCGTGCGTGTCTTGAGGGGTTACGCCTTACGGCGTACGATCACGATAATGGCTGCCGCAATAGCTGCTGCGGCCAGTACGATCGTACCAATCCACGGGAACTCAGAACCGTAGGTGACGGTCGTGTTCGTGGTTTCGTTCTTGGCCTGCGCCTTATCGGAGGAGTTCGACTGCTTGTTCACCCCGGAAGCATTCGCCTTGGCGGTAGCCTTCTTCTGGGTGGTACCGTTCGAAGACTTCTGCTTCTTCTCACCGTTGGTGGTGGTACCGTCCTCAGTGTTTGAGGTATCGGCGTCACCTTCGGTTTCGGAGTCGCCGCCATTTTCGGAGTTCAGACGGTCGTACTCTTCTTTGGTGATTTTGTTGCCGTCGGCATCCACGTACTCGGTTTCTCCGCTGTCAGCAGTCCCGCCGCCGTTAGCAGAGGGTGCCGCCGCCGGAGGTCCCCCGCCGCTGTTATTGGATGAGCCGCCATCACCGGAAGCCCCACCATCGTTATTGGAGGATCCGCCGCCGCCATTATTATTGGAGGCACCACCGCCACCAGATTTATTGCCGCCGCTGCGGGACCCGCCACCATTATTATTGGAGGCACCGGAATTCGAGGATGAGCCGCCGGAGTTGCCTCCACCGCTCTTGTTTCCGCCGTCGCTACCGCCGGTGACAGTGAAGACCGGGCTCTTATTACTAAACGGCTCGGTGCCCAAATATTTACCCTTTGAGTCCTTCTTTGCACCAGTAGCTAAGAAACGCAGGGTGTGCTGGCCATTTTCCAGGTCGCTGGGCAGCACGAACGAGCCTGATACGTTGCCGTTACCGTCACTCTTCTGCTGGTGCACCACGCAGGCGCCCTGGGGCGCATCGGCGGGGCAGGCATCACCGTCATCAATCTTGACAGACACCATAGTGTTTGCGGGGAACCCGCTGAGGTTAAACGAGATCACGCCGCCGGGTTTTACCGTGGGGCTCACGGTGGAGCTGGTTCCGGGGGTGTTGCCGCTGGCGCCGCCGGGGGGCAGTGCATATGCGGTACCTACGCTCAGCCCCAGGCTGAGGGTGGCAGCGGCGCATACGGTAGCGGCCTTACTAAAAGGTGTAGAGAAACGCACGGTAGTCCTCTCGTAACAATACTAAATCTTGGGGGCGCCCCCCTGTGGCCCTGTGGCAGCGGGGCGGGGCGCCAGAAACGGTGTGTTATAGACACCCTATGAATGGTCAGGAAATCTAGTCGCTGTTCTTTTTCTTGAAAGTCAGCGCCAAGGCAAGCAGCACAATACCGGCCAGGGACATCAACAGGTTATTGGCGTTATTAGCAAACCACTTGGCGAAACCGGTCAGTTCGGTGCCGTTCACCCGGTGCTCGACCTTAGCCTGGGGGCTGCCGCCCTGCGATGCGGTATCGTTGCCGTTGTTGTCGTTGGCGGCCTTTTGCCTGCACCGTCTTCTTGGCGGCGTTCTTCACCGGGCCCGTTGACTTTGACTTCCCGTTCGCTGAGGTTGCTTTGCGGGCAGAGGCTGCCTTTGACTTGGCGTTAGCAACCACCACGCTCCGGGTGCCTGAAGTAAACGGTGCAATGGAGGCGGGGCTGGTACCAATGTTGCTGGAGACATACCCAACCCCTGCGTTTTGGTAAGGTGCCGGGGCGGTGGATACGGATACCGCATTGCCGCTGCTGTCCCATGCCTGCCCGTCTTCATCAATCGTTACGTCAGGCTCAGCCGAATCGTAGGAAGACTGGTCAGCGGGTGATACGCTGCCACGGCCCGAGGTGCCGCTGCTATCGGCTGCTTCGGCAACGTGCAGCGGGGCCCAGCCAAGAACCTTGCCGTTCTCCCCCTGGTTACCGCTCTGCACCACTATGCGGTAGTCTGCGGCGGGCAGCTCCCCACTCATGGTGTAGCTGACGGTGCGGTTCTGATCCAGCTGCACCCACTTAGAAGCCCGAGCCAGCTGCGCTGAATCACCCAGGTAGGGGGTAACCTTCACCCAGGTGCCCGGTTCAGCTTCGGGAACCTTCACGGTCAGCTGCTTACCGTTGTGTTCAACGCTCACGCCGTGGCGGTCGCCTTCACCCAACTGGCTGGCGGGTACCGATGCAGGGTCGGCCCCGGGCTTGTAGTCGCCAATCACGAACTTGGTATTCACATCACCATCGCCTTCGGGGCCGCCGTAGGTGCCGTGGCGGTCGCCCTTACGGAGGCTGCCGGTGAGCAGGCGCAGAGTGTGTTCACCACTGGTGACCTTCGCGAGCTCTTCCCCGCTCAGGCCGGTATTTTCAGCGGTGGGCAGGTCAATGTAGGTGTCGATATTACCGGTCTTCGCATCGGGCTCTACGATCGCCCAGATGGTGCGGTTCGAGTTCACCTTAGTGGCATCATTGTGTGAGACGGAGCCGTCATCAATCTTCAAGCCGATCTTTGAGACGCGCTTATCGTCTGGGTTGCACCAGCCGCTACCGGTAATGTGCAGCTTACCGCCGGGCTCCACGGTCGGGTTCTCGATCTTCAGCTTGGGGCTGAAGTCCCCGCCTTCAGGGGAGCACACATCTGTGTTCTCGGGTTCCTTGTATTCTGCGGCAGCCTGACCGTTTACGGGAATGGTCTTGGAGGTTGCCGCGCGCTGGGTGTCGTTCGGGGCGTTACGGCCGCTCTGTGCGGTAATGCTCAGGTAGTCGCCTGTCTTACCGGTTTGCAGCTGCTCGGGAACGTCGATCTCAAGATCGAAGGTGCCGTCAGGGTTCAGCGCGTAAAGCCCCTGGGCGGGGTTTGCTTTGCTGGCATCGGGAATCAGCAGAGCCCATGTGGTGGGGTCCGCCTTCTGCCCGTTACCCTGCAAGTACTGATCAATGGCACCATGACCACCGGCGCGCGAGTACTGGGCGGGCTTGCCATCCTTCAGGTAGTTCAGCTTCAGCGCTACGGTGGAGCCGCCCTTGCCCTCGGCGTTCGTCCAGCCGCTGCCTTTAATACGTAGCTTCGAGCCCTTACCGGTGGTGTAGGGTTTAACGTACATTACGCCCGCACTACCCTGCCCGGTTGCGGGGGCATCAAGCTTGACCCAGTTGGACGTATCATTCTCATCCGCGGGCTGCTGAGGCTGCACCTGGGCCTGGTCATTGTCCTTGGAAGGCTGCCGCGTCTGGTTATCGCTCTGCGGGGTCTGTGGCCTTGCCTTAGGCTGCTGGGGCTGTTGCTGTTCCGTCGCTGCGGGCTGCTGCGGTGCGGGGGTCTGCTGGGGCTCTGCTTTGGTGTCGCCTACTGTCACCTCCAACTCAGCAGAACGCACCACATCAACCTTCTTACCCCCACCATCAACCTTCAAAGACCCCGACAAAAACGTCACAGTATGCTTCGAACCAACACCCCAATCCGAACCCTTCACATTCGAATTATCAGCCGAGGGAAACGGAATCCGAGCCACAAAATTACCCGCATCATCCGCCTCAACAACAGCAACAACACCACGCGAACCATACTCCTTACCACCATACGAAACCTGACCACGAGGCACCACAGCACCCCCATCAAGCTTCACAGCAGCAACAGACCCACCCCATTCTTATCCTTCCACCCAGAACCAGACACCACAATCTCCTGCCCCACCCGAGCAACCTTCACACCAGATAGCGACGCACCATCATCAGCCGTCACAGTCTGCTGGTCGGTATCGGTGTTATTGGCCTGCTGGGTGGCGGCCTGGGGGCGCTGCTGAGCAGCGGGGTTACTTCCCCACCGGTGGCATCCGGTGCAGCAAAAAGCTGCGGAGGGCGCCACCAAAGCGCTGGCGAGAGCAACAACTGCGCCGTAGTAACAGCGTAACGAGTGTGCCGAGTCATGCGATTGTTCCGTTTCTTCATGTGGATTAGTGGTTGGTGGCGGCTGGGGACCGCCTCATATAGTTATGGTGTGCGATGCTGTTTGTGTCCGAAAGAATACCGGAAGTTGGGTGCTTCAACGGGATCTTTTCTCTCGGGAAAGTCTAGCCCAGCAGGTCCTTCTTGACGTCTTCAATAATTCCCTGCATGAGAAGCGGACCACCGGTTGAGGTCCACTTGGAGCCGTCCACGAGTTTTACGTGGTTCTCCTTATATGCTTTCAGCTCGGTAAAGCCGGAAGTTTCTTTCGCCTTCTTGAGCGCTTCTTCAGCGCCTTCAAGGCCCGCGTTGCCCTGAGCTTCGGGGTTTTCTTGGCTTGCGCCGCCCAATGTGCCCAGGAACATGTAGTCGGCGTCAATATTTGCCAGGTTCTCCAGAGACACCGGGTCGGAGTGTCCCTGCCCCTTACGGTCCTGTGCGGGCGGGCGTTTTAGGCCCAAATCTTCAAGAACCTGCCCGGCAGGCAGCTCCTTGAGGATCAGGGCGGGCCCGTTACCAGCCCAGCGCACGATGGAGAAGGTCTTATCCCCGTACTTGGGGGCGAGTTCTTCCTTGGTTTTTGCGGCTAAAGCCTCATAGTTTTTAATGAGATCCTCGCCCTGATCTTGAGGTTCAAAGCGTTGGCAACATTGCGGAAGTTAATGCGCCAGTCACCGCCAGCGTATCCGCAGTACACCACCGGGGCGATTTTTGTAAGAGTGCTGTAGGCATCAGATCGCTTATCCACACCGGTGGAATCGACAAGGATCAGATCCGGTTCCAGCGCATCAATTTTCTCGTAATTCACCTGTGCCACGGTACCAATCAGCGGAACATCTTTCGCTTTCTCTTTGAGGTAGTTCGGCACAGTTGACTGCCCACGCCCCGACACAGTACCTACGGGGTTGATTCCCAGGGCTAGGGCCGCATCCAAAGTAGGTTCAGAGAGAGTAACCACACGCTGAGGTTTTACAGGGACATTGACCTCTTCCTCGTCAATATCCTCTATCTTGCGGGTTTCCCACTTCCTCCGGAGGTGCTTGAGGAGGTGGATTCACCGCTGCATGCAGCGAGTGTGAAGGCCGCACCAGATGCCAGTGCCAAGCCCATGAAGTTTCGGCGATTAATGATCGATTCGCTAGAAACTTCGTTTTTCTCGAAAGACATAGCTCTCCCTAATTACTACTAAACTCCACCTAACCTTACCGCTATCTTAGCTTTACTTCAAGGAAACGAAAATTACGACTCACCGCAAGAAGGTGGCTGTACTTCCCTGTTTTTACAGGGAAGTACAGCCATCTTCACATATTTTTTACGGTTATGATGACACTATGTCCCTAAAAAATATGTGTGATGTTCATATAGTCCGCAAATATTTTTAGGTAAAACATTTATTAAGCATCACATTGCCCACGATGGTTACTACCCGCACCCACAGGCACCCCATGTTTTAGCGTATGCGCGGGTTGCCCTCTCACGAAGCGACGCGATCGCCTGCTGCGGGTCCTGCGCCCCGTACACCGAGCTGCCCGCCACAAAACATGTAGCCCCTGCTTCTGCCGCCCGCACAATGCTCTCCTGCGTTACTCCCCCGTCAACCTGCACAACCACCGGAGTCTCAGAACCGGCAACGGCCTCGGCGGCACGGCGGATCTTTGGCAGCGTCACGTCCAGAAACGCCTGCCCGCCAAAACCCGGGTTCTACCGTCATCACCAGCAGCATATCCAGCTCAGAGAGCATATCCAGGTAGGGCTCCACGGGGGTAGCAGGGCGCAGCGCCATACCTGCTGCAGCGCCCAGCTCCCGCAACGTGCGGGCCAGTTTAATGGGGGCCGTTGCGGCTTCGGCGTGAAAAGTCACCGATTCGCACCCCACCTGCGCATACTGCGGGGCCCACCGGTCAGGGTCCTCAATCATCAAGTGCACATCGAACGGCACCGGGGAAACCTCACGCAGACGCTTCACCACCGGAAGCCCCCATGTAAGGTTGGGAACAAAATGGTTATCCATCACATCAATATGCGCCGCGTCTGCGGTTGAAATGTTCTCCAGCTCAGCCTGCAAATTTGCGAAATCGGCCGACAAGATTGAGGGGTTAATATGAATCCCCACTGCGTGAACCTCCTCGTGTGGTGCCCGTCCCTTTGTTATTTTTTACGGAACAACGCCAAAAACATGGCGTCGGTGCCGTGCACATGCGGCCACAGTTGTGCCGTGCTTGATGCAGCATCAGTCACGGCTGGCGCACCCCGCTTCACGTGTACCTCAGGCTGGGTTCCGGGGTCTTTCTCCCCCGCCAGCACGCTCCTAGGCGAGCCGTCATTCCCCGATTCGCCACTGTCTGATTCTTGCAGGGCCACCGCCTGCAGGGCGGTGCGCGCATCCAGCAGGTGAACTTTCCCGCTTCCAGAGCTTCAGCCACAATATTCTGGGTTTCGGCGGCGTGCGGTGAACACGTCACATACGCAATCACACCGCCGGGGCGGGTCACCTCAATCGCCGCATCCAGCAGCTGCCCCTGCAGCGGCAGAAGATCCGCAATATCGCGCGGGGTCTTACGCCAGCGGGCTCTCGGGCGGCGCCGTAACGCGCCCAAACCTGAGCAGGGCGCATCCACCATATACACGGTCAAACAGGGTGTCCGGCCCCTATGCTATCCGGTAATTTAGCGGCTTCACGGGCGAGGGTTGCGGTGATGCTCCTGCCGTCGCCAGTGAGTACCGTATACGTTTCTTCGGGGAGCGGGCGCATGGACTGCTCAACCAGCTTCGCGCGGTGCGGCGCTGATTCATTCGCCACCAGGTGAGCCCCCCGTTGGGCACCAAGAGCTCCCAGAAGGGCCGCCTTACCGCCGGGACCTGCGCACATGTCAAGCCAGGCGCGGTCACTGCCTTCAATAGGTACGGCGGTCAAGGCACGGGCCACCAGTTGGGACCCCACATCTTGAGCCCGCACGGTGCCTTCTCTCACGCTTTCTAGACGCGCCAAGTCGCCAGCAGAGTACAGGGCTGAGCCCTCAACGAGTTCCCCGGGGACCGCACCGTTTTCCTCTGCCTCACGCAAGTCTCCCACCCCCGGCAGTGCCACCAGGTTCACCACGGGTGAGACGTTATTAGCCTCCAGCAGTGCACGGATCTCTTGAGGGTCACGCCCGTGCGCGGCAAGCGCCTGACGCATGGCACGCACAATCCACGCCGGGTGCGAGGTTGCAAAGCCCATCCGCTCCGTCTCGTCCTTTGACTCGGCTTCAATGAGCTCAAACCACTCATCGGCGGTGCGCTCACTCACCCGGCGAAGCACGGCATTAATGAACCCGGATGGGCCCGAGCCGATTCGCTCACGCGCCAGCGAAACACTCTGATTCAGGGCTGCGTGGGCGGGCACCCGCATCTTAAGCAGTTGGTGTGCGCCCATCCGCAGAATAATGAGGGTGGTGGTGCCGATCTTATGGAGGGGCCGGTCGGCGCAGCGCGCTAAAACAGCGTCATAGGTGCCCTGGTTGCGTAAGGTACCGTAGGTAAGTTCAGTAGCGAGCCCGGCGTCGCGGTGGTCAAGCCGGTGCGCGCGAATAGTTTTGGGAAGCACCAGGTTCGCGTAAGCGTCAGATTCGGCAACGGCACGTAACACCTCGAAGGCTACCAGCCGGGCGGGGTCTGCGGTACGGCTACGCTGTGATGGGGCGCTGGCGGAGAAGCTGCGCTGTGACAGGCTGCGGCGGTTACGCTCATGCCCTTTCCGGTTGCGTTCAGTGGCGCCGCCTCCGCCACGTTTCTGCCCACCACCGGTGGGTTTTGGTGCGGGAGGTGCGGCGCTGTTCACTGGTGCGGCTATCAAATCGCCCGCCGCGAGCCGTTCCTTTTTGCGGCGGGGCGGCGGGGCGGATGCTGGCCGTCGTTATTGTGCTGTTCGCTCATGCCAAAACCACTTTCCCTTCGGCGAGGTCGCTGCCTACCCCGCGCGCCCAGGCGGGCGCATCCATAACCTTTTTCCCGGCGGGCTGCACACGCACCAGCTGCAGCTCCCCCGCCCCGGTGCCAACATACACCTTTTTGCCCCGTAACTGTATCTGCCCGGGGGCAAGCTCAGTTTCGTGCGAGCCGCGCTGCAAGGCGGCGATTTTGAAGCGGTTGCCCGCAAGTTCGCACCAGGCACCGGGCTCTGGGGTGACGCCCCGGAACGTCGCAAGCACCCGTTCGGCGGGTTCGTTAAAGTCTAGGCGCCCGTCAGCGATACTCATCTTATGGGCGTAGCTTGCCTGACCGGTTTGGGGGGTTCCGGTCTGTCCCTCAGCAATGCGCGCGAATGTGCGCAGCAGCAGCTCCCCTCCGGTTTCTGCCAGACGGTTCAGGATGCTCCCTGCCGTGTCTTCATCGCCGACCGGGGTCGAGTCACATTCAAAAACTGGCCCGGTGTCCAGCCCCTCTTCAATGAGGAAAGTGTTCGAATAGATAGTGGTTTCTCCCGCCATCAGGGGCACGCTGCACGGGGGCTGCGCCGCGGTATGCGGGCAGCGCCGAGAAATGCAGGTTCACCCACCCGTGGGGCAGCAGCTTAAGTGCTTCTTGAGGCAGTAACGCCCCGTAGGCGACAACGGCGGCGGCATCCGCCCCGAGGGACGCAATAGCGTGGGCGGTCTGCGCAGACCACTGGGAGGCTTTAATTACCGGAATTCCCAGCTGTTCGGCTCGTTGGGCTACGGCAGATGCGCTCAGGATCCGTTTACGCCCCACGGGTGCGTCTTCTCGGGTGAGCACCCCCACCACCTCTACTTCTTCGGAGGCGGCTAAGGCGTTGAGGGGGCCACTGCTATTTCTGGGGTGCCAGCGTACAAGATTTTCATGGCTCTCCTACTTCCCGAGGCTTCCGGCGGCACCGAAACTGCCGAATGCACCGCTCACCCTGGTGGCGCGTTCGGCCGTAGTTTTACCGGCGACAGCGGCGTATTTCCCGGCGCGGATAGTGCGCATCACCCGTTTACGGTCATCTCCGGTGAGTTTGTCGATGAATAGGGTGCCGTGAAGGTGGTCTGTTTCATGCTGAAGCATGCGCGCGAACAGTCCTTCCCCTTCAAGTTCTAGGGGGTTACCGTGCCGGTCTACTCCGCGTACGCGCGCCCAATTTTTGCGGGGTGTCTCGGATTTAATGCCTGGTACGGAGAGGCACCCTTCACCGCCTTCTTGGGTTTCCTCACCGGTTTCTAGCACCGGGTTAATAATGTACCCTTCACGGTCATCAATGCCGCCGTAGGTGAAGATTTGCTTGTCTATGCCAACCTGCGGCCCGGCTAAGCCCACTCCTTCGACGTCGTACATGGTCTCTAGCATATTGTCGATAAGTGCTGCTAATTCTTTGTCGAATACTGTGATGGGCTGGCATTCGCTCCGTAGCACAGGGTCACCTACGGTGCGGATACTCAGGATTGTCATGGGTGCCTCCTTTAGGCGGTGTGCCCGCGCACGATTTGTCGCTGTCTGTGGGTGTTAGAACCGGCGGGTTTATATTATGCGGCGTTGTGATGCGGTTGTGCTTTGGGTGCGGGCGGAGGGATAACGGGCATGAGGGCGGCGTCGTCGAATTCGTTGACGTCGCGGTTGTATTCCCATACTCGGCGAAGCGCACAGAATTTCCGCCAGTTTTTTTCGAGGATGCGCGGGTTTGCCTGGTGCGGCACCACCTGGGTTTCACCAAGGGCCACGCCCATGAGGATGGGGGCGTCTCCGTACTGCCAGGGTTCCCATTCTCCGGTGTCTGGGTCTATGAGGGCTTCTTCGGCTTTGAGTCCGGCAACAAGCTGCATCACGACTTTTGCGTCTAGGGGTTTTACCCTGCCTTTGCGGTCGGTGCCTTTGGTTTTGTAGTCGATAATGCAGGTGCGTCCGGCAATTTCGGCGACGAGGTCGAGGGTCCCCGCGTACCCCACGGTATCGTTCCAGATGGTTATTTCGGCGGCTAGGGGCTTGGGGCGGAAGGCGTCCCACCATTCGTCGAACCGGTCTGCGTAGGCTTGTTCTCCGTTGCGGATGAGGTGTTCGCGGCAGGTTTCAACGTCGTGGGGTTTGCCCATGGCGCGTAAGGCAATGTTTTCGGCGTAGTTGTGTACCCTGTCGCCGCGTTCTGCTGCGGCATCCCGGTAGCGTTCAGAGGCGGCTGAGGCGTCTTTAATAATGGCGAATTTGAGGCCTTGGGAGCCTGAGGCCCGGTAGGTACGGTGATCTTCAAGGGCGGCTTTGGCGGCCATGTAACTGTGCCAGCCGCTGAGGTCTGTGGCGTGCTGCCCAATAACGGTGGTAATGGAGGGGACGAGCAGTTCACCTCCGCGGATGCGGGAGTACATGCGGCCGTGGTCGGTCGCAGTTGCCAGTTGTGGCGCTGTCACTGATGGTACCTACTATCCCCTCGCCGGTGCGGGCCGAAAGATTTTCTTCGGTTTCAAGTCTACTAGATTGGGCTCAGGCACCCTAGCAGGTGGGGTACCGTGCGAGTTCTCGGGGCTGGGTTATTCATCCTTTTGCGGTCATATTGCTGGTTATGTCCAGAGATTTAGCCAGAAAACAGCGGCTTCAGGTTCTCCGGTGACAATACAAAAATCCTCGGATCTAACATCCGAGGATTCCATACTTGTGCGCGATACTGGGATCGAACCAGCGAGGGGAAGAATTTTTCCGAGCGCGCGAGGCACCAATAAATCTTTCCCTCGCCGAGGGCGCCAGCCCGAGGAGGTCACTGGTTCGCCCTCGGGTACACAAAAATCCCCGGACTTACCATCCGAGGATTCCTAAACATTTGTGCGCGATACTGGGTTCGAACCAGTGACCTCTTCGGTGTGAACGAAGCGCGCTACCACTGCGCCAATCGCGCTCACAGGTAAATACTCTACCGCCGCCGAGGGTCTTCGTCAAATTTGTTGGGCGGGTTTTTGGGTTAGTTTTCTTTCCCGGCAGGTGGGGTTGAGCATTTATCTTTCAGCGGGGCTGCCGGAGGGGAATGCAGGGTCTGCATCAGCATTGTGGTGGCTTGCGGATATGCCGCGGCAATAGAAAATCCCCGGTTCTTTGGAACCGAGGATTCTTTGTTTCTAGCGTGACCCCAACCGGATTTGAACCGGTGTTGCCGCCGTGAGAGGGCGGAGTACTAGGCCGCTATACGATGGGGCCGAAAACACCCTGAAATAGTGGGTGTTCGCTGGGGTACCAGGACTCGAACCTAGAATGACGGTACCAGAAACCGTAGTGTTGCCAATTACACCATACCCCATTACTCTATTGAGTTATTGTTGCTTGTTTGTAATGCTGTATCACTGCAACGGATAATAACTATACCGAGTTATTTTCGGGCGTGCAACTTCGCATTAGTAGACGTGCATCACAGCCACTCACAGTGCCTTACCCCTGCCGTTTCAAGGCCAAGCTCTCCCCTTCTGCATGCCGATTCCGCGCAACGGCGGGGTGGACGCTCCCCTTGATTCCGGGTTTGCGTCCACCCCGCCCGTGAGAGGGTAGAACGGTGTGAAGTTACCGTTTCACCTGTTTATGCCTCTTAATGTGCGGGCACAGTCTGCACGTGATCGAACTTCTTCATGTAGCGTGCAATGAATGCGGCCATAGCATCACGGTCGATAGCCTGTCCGGGGCGGAAGGTGCCGTCGGGCCAGCCGGTGGTGATGCCCTGTTCCTCAAGCCACGCAATTTCCTTAGCGAAGGGGTTATCCTGCACGTCGCTGAACTTGGCCGGGTTGGCGTTCGTGTACTCGGGCGATCCAGCAGCGCGGTAGAAGAAGGCAGCCATGGCATCACGGTTCACGGTCTCGTTGGGGCGGAAAGTGCCGTCGCTCCAGCCGGTGGTAATGCCGGTGGACTGCAACCAGGCGATCTCCTTGTAGAAGGGATCGGTGGTCTTTACGTCCTTGAAGGGAGACTCTGCCGGTGCGTCGTAGCGGGGCGAGCCTGCCAGACGGTAGAGGTAGCAGCCATTGCACCGCGCTCAATCTTATCGCCGGGACGGTAGGTGCCGTCGGACCAGCCGGTGGTGATCCCCTTCTCGGCGATGAAGTTAATCTCTGCCTTGAATGGGTTGGAGTCGATGTCTTTGAAGTTTACCTTAGCCAGGGACTTGTCCGGGTCGGTGGGGGTGACCGGCGGGTAGCCTCGAACTTTTGCCTGGCGGGGGGTGATCTTTGCGACCTCAGCCTTGGCGTCTGCTGCGTTATCGGCCTTCGGGGCATCTGCTGCGGGGGCGGCAGCCGCTTCGCCTACTGTCACCTCCAACTCAGCAGAACGCACCACATCAACCTTCTTACCCCCACCATCAACCTTCAAAGACCCCGACAAAAACGTCACAGTATGCTTCGAACCAACACCCCAATCCGAACCCTTCACATTCGAATTATCAGCCGAGGGAAACGGAATCCGAGCCACAAAATTACCCGCATCATCCGCCTCAACAACAGCAACAACACCACGCGAACCATACTCCTTACCACCATAAGAAACCTGACCACGAGGCACCACAGCACCCCCATCAAGCTTCACAGCAGCAACAGACCCACCCCATTCTTATCCTTCCACCCAGAACCAGACACCACAATCTCCTGCCCCACCCGAGCAACCTTCACACCAGATAGCGACGCACCATCATCAGCCGTCACAGTCTGAGTCTCAGGAGCAGGGGTAGGTTTGGGGTCGGGCTTGGGTGCTTCGCCTTCGGTGGTGCTGACCTTCACCTTGGTGATGGAGTCAACGGACTGGGTGGAGTTAGTGTAGTCGCCGGTTGCACGGTCTACGGCGTAGGGTACGGTTGCTTCAGCTACGTAGCCGTCCTTATTAGCGACGTAAACTTCGCCCTCGGCGCCGATGGTGATGTCGTTAGCACCCTTGGCGCCAGCCTGAACCTCACCAATAATCTGGGAGGAGCGGGTGTCGATCACACCAACCTTGCCGGTCTTAAAGTCGGTAACGTATACGAGGTCGCGCTCGTCGTCGTTGACCATGGCCAGGGCCTGCTCACCGAAGGGGATGCTCTTCTTGTATTCGCCAGTGTTCAGGTCGTACACGGTCACACCGGAGTTGGCGCCATCCAGCCCCTGGGACGAGACGTACAGTTCGTTAGTGCTGTGGTCTACCACAGAGTCGGAGGGGCGCACTTCTTTGCCTGCAACATCGGCGTGCACCTTGTATTCTTTCTCGACGCTGAAGCTCTTGAGGTCAATGATCTTCACGGTGTCAGAGGAGCGAACCGGCACGTACATCTTGTCGCCATCAATGTTCATGTTCATCGGCGAGACACGACCGGAAGCATCGGGGTCGATGCGCAGCTTTTGACCTCGTGGGTTTTCAGATCGATGGATGAGATGTAGTAGCGGCCGGTCACATATGCCTTACCGGTCGCGTGGTCAATCTTCACATCGCGGGGGTGCTCAATTTCAGCTTCGGTGCCCTCATAACCGGGGGTGTAGTTGGTCCACAGCAGTTTGAGGGTGTTCTGGTCGTACACTGAGACGGAGTCGTTGCGGGTATTGGTTACCCACACGGTATTGTTTACGTCATCTACGGTGATACCGAATGCTGCAAGAGAGCTGTAACCTGCCTCGTAACCGGTGCCGCTACGGGTAACGGGCAGCCCTGCTACTGCCTCAACTTTCATGCTGGTTGCGTCAAGACGGGCCAGGGTTGAGGCACCCATGGTACGGTCTGAGCCTGCTACGAAGACTTTGTTGTTGTTCTTGGAGTGAGCGATCTGGTACTGACCTGCGATACCCTGGATCTGCTTTGCCAGAGTCTTTTCAGTATCGACTTTCTGCGCCGAGTTCTCGGCTGCGAATGAGGCGGGCATCGTAAAGGATGCGCCGATCATAGAGAGCGACAGTGCGCCAATGGTGATTCCCTTGAGAGTCTTTCCCTGCGTTAGGTTAAAGAGAGGAGCCATGTATATTCCTTTGTATGTGCGACGGGGTGAAAGCCCGCCGGTTCTGACTTAGGATAGATAACCCTAAGATGATACAGAGTCAATAATTACCTTTTCAGGGGCAAAAAGCAACAGACCAGGGTGGCTCAGAACGATATTTTACAGACACCCTGTCTGCATATTGTTATATTTTTTCACTCCCCTGTTTTTATTCTCACTCAGCACTCCCGGACTCCTAAGATTTTCCTGGATTCTAGCAACCTGCTGGGCGGGAATCCTCGACAGATATCTATTTTTATAATTTTGTAGCATTTTAAAAAACTTTAATGACATACTGTCACTACGCTCCAACCTCGTGCCCCTATGGCGGTACGTTGCTGCCGTGATTGGCAGGCAATAATAGTGACGTATGATATGAGCTTTTGTCCACATCGCCGCAGGTTGTTGAGGGTGTAGTGAGCGGGCTTTGTGTACGCACCATGTGCACACCCTTTCTTTCTCGCAGCGAGGGCGTCAGCCCGAGGAGGTCACTGGTTCGCCCCCGGGTACACAAAAAATCCCCGGATCTAACATCCGAGGATTCCTAATCATTTGTGCGCGATACTGGGTTCGAACCAGCGAGGGGAAGAATTTTCCGAGCGCGCGAGGCACCAATAAATCTTTCCCTCGCCGAGGGCATCAGCCCGAGGAGGTCACTGGTTCGTCCCTGGGTACACAAAAAATCCCCGGACCTAACATCCGAGGATTCCTAAACATTTGTGCGCGATACTGGGATCGAACCAGTGACCTCTTCCGTGTCAGGGAAGCGCGCTACCGCTGCGCCAATCGCGCTCAACATTATGATGTTGTGCGAGGTGAGGACGGATTCGAACCCGCGTACACGGCTTTTGCAGGCCGCTGCCTAACCACTCGACCACCTCACCGTATATCTCTGTGAGAGATGGGGTTCCGAACTCTAGGAGTCCTACGAGCGGTTGACGAGACTTGAACTCGCGACATCCACCTTGGCAAGGTGGTGCTCTACCAACTGAGCTACAACCGCGTATCAGCTACCTTTTGAGGTTTTCGCACGAGGTTTGACCCCCGGTCGTTCTGACAGATAAAAACTATACGCGGTTTTTGGGTTCTTGCCAAATCATTGACTGTTATCCGCGCGTTCCTTGATTTTGCGGGCTAGAACCAGTTTTTCGGGCGGATGTAACACCGAATACATCAAGAATTTTTGGGAGTGTACCCGCTCACACTTCACCGGTTTATGTGCTGGAAACACCCGAAAAATACCCTCAGGTACCCGCCCTATTGCGGGCGGACGCTGAGGGGCGTATCAGGGAGGGCGGGCACGGGCTTATTGTTCGGTTTCGCCAAGCAGACCTTCACGGGCGAGTGCCGTTAGACGGGAGACGGCACGGAAGTATTTCTTCTGGTACCCGCCAGCGAGCATTTCGGGGGTGAACACCTGGTCGAAGGGCACACCGGATGAGACGATCGGCAGGTCTTTGTCGTAGAGGCGGTCGGCGAGCACCACGAAACGTAAGGCCACCGCTTGTTCGGTAATGGGCTGCACGTTGCGCCAGGCTATGCCTTCTAAACCATCAATGAGCTGGCGGTAGCGGGAGGGGTGCACTTTCGCCAGGTGCGCTACGAGGTCGGTGAAGTTATCAACGGCGACGGGTTTGCTGCCGAAGACTTCCTCCGTTTTCGCGTCAAGTTCCGCGTCGGTGACGGGCTCGGGGGCGGCGGGGAGCCCGCGGTGGCGGAAGTCTTCACCGTCCACACGGTGTACCTCAAACTGCTGTGAGAGCACCTGGATTTCGCGTTTGAAGTCTTCGGCGGCGAAGCGTCCTTCACCGAGGGCACCGGGGAGGGTGTTGGAGGTTGCGACGAGTTTAACGCCCGCATCGGCGAGTTCGCGCATCAGGCGGGACATGAGCACGGTGTCACCGGGGTCATCAAGCTCAAATTCGTCAATGCACACCAGCTTGTAGCTGCTGAGTGCCTCCACGGTTTTGCGGAAGGTGAGGGCACCAACCAGGTTGGTGTATTCGACGAAGGTGCCGAAGGCTTTGGGGCCGTCAACGTAGTGCCACAGGGAGGCTAGAAGGTGGGTTTTACCAACGCCGAACCCGCCGTCGAGATAGAGTCCGGCTTTGGTGGTGTCTTTTTTTCTTACCTCCGAAGAGTTTGCCGAAGAACCCGCCGGTTCCTCCCCTTTATTGATTTTGTCGCCGAAGGTTTTGAGTTTTTGTACTGCTTCGGCTTGGGAGGGCTGGTTGGGGTCAGGAATGTAGCTGTCGAATGACACTTCACCGAACCGTTCGGAGGGGCGGAAACCCGCGAGTAGCTCGTCGGCAGAGACATGGGGGGTACGGTCGGTAAGGTGTTCGTAGGTGACGGGCACGATATAACTTTCTGAGTGACATCTATGTTACTTGTCTTAAGTTTAGTACGGATGCGCGGGGCCTGCGGCTGCCCGGTGCTCAGAGCTCTTTCCCCTCTGGGTGCAGCGGAGGGAAAACCGCGGTAAAACCCGGGACTATGCGTTGTACGTGGTTTTAGTCATGTGCGATCTAAAACCTTGAAAACACAGTCCCGGGCTTAGTTTTAGGGGTGAGCCTGCCTAAGGTTTCGGGGTGTAGATTTATGAGAAGGTGAGCGAGTACAGCTGCACTCCGGGCGAGACTTTGAGTTCAATAATCCCGCTGCTTTGCTCATCGCCGCGCACAATGTGGTGAGCATTAGGAGCGCCGTCAACGTGGATCTTTTCCGTTGTGCCGTTGCGCCGCACCTCAATGGTGCCGCTGCCACCGGCAACAACCTGTACTCCGTGGGCACGATAGTTAATCCGCAAAGTGCCGTCGCTTCCTTGAGGCTCAATACGTTCGGGGGTTATAGACCACGTACCGTTGAGGTCGAAGTGATCAATGTCTAGACGATCTGCCGGTTTGAAGGTTTGGGTTCCGCTGGAGTAGTTTCCATGTCCTGCGAAGTACATTGCACGTTTAGCCCCCAGGTATGTTTCTGGGGTTCGGGCATCGTGCGTGTTCTGTGTTTGTTCTTGTGCATCGTCCTTGTGAATGGGGTCTGGAAGCTGCACTTGTGGGTTTGCGGCTTTGAGAAGTTCGCGCACCTGCGCTTCAGTCACCTTGTGCCCGCCTTCGCCGTAGTGAACAGCCCGAAGTTTGCCTTCGCTATCGATGAGGTAGTGCGCGGGCCAGTAGCGGTTGCTGTAAGCACGCCAAATGGCATAGTCGTTGTCTTGAACTACCGGGTATTTAATACCTAGGTTCTCAATGCCCGCCTGGACATTCTTAGCTTCGTGCTCGAACGCATATTCCGGTGTGTGTACTCCCACTATTTCCAGGCCATAATCGCGGTATTTGGCGTAGAGTTCGTTCAGGTGCGGTACTGTCCTCTGGCAGTTAATGCACGAGTAGGCCCAGAAATCAACGAGTGTGACTTTTCCGCGCAGATTGGCGAGAGTTGGCTGGTTCTTGGTGTTAAAGTTACCCGTGCCGCCCGCTATTTCCGGGGCAGAGCCACAGTCCTGCAATTTTTCTTCGTCGGGTCGGCATGTGCTGATCGCCCCACCGGCGGAGGAGGAAATAATATTGTTCTGCGTACCTTGACTAATGGCCTGCTCAATCCCTTCCGTATAGTTCGGGATTGCGCGCTGCAGCTGAGCGGGAACGTTGAATATCAGCCCGATCGACAGGGCGATTAAAAGTATGCCCGAGGCGGTGCGTACTCCGCGCTGGTGGGTGCGGAACGTCTTAACCCGTTCGGCGATACTCCGCCCCGCAAGAGCAAAGATCAGCAGCGGGATGGCTGTTCCAAGAGCAAAAGATAGGGTGAGTGCTACGGTTTCGACGCCAATATTTCCGGTTGCGCCGGCAAGGGTAATAGCTGCAAGAACCGGGCCCGCGCAGGGCACATAGACGAGGCCGAGAGCAAGCCCCATGAGGAAACCGCCGCGTGTGGTGCTGCGTTTCGCTCCGAGTTGTGAGAATTTCGCGAAGGGTTTTTCGAGCAGGCGCTCCAGCGGGGGTATAAACATACTCAACCCAACAATAATGAGGAAGGTTATTCCTAGAATCCTCAGCGTGTCCTGCGGCAGGTGCAGGGCAGCAAGAATAACCGAACCGAGCAGGGTAAAGAGGCTGAAACTCAGAACAAGCCCGCCCACAACCTGGTAGGGGCGCCAGCGTGATGCGGTGCGCTGTGTGGGTGCTAAAGTTGTGTTTGTCAGGGCCGCGCTTCTGCGTGAGAACAGGGCTTGCACATTGTTCGCGGAGTCTTTTACCGTGTCTGTTTGCCCATTGTCAACGGATGCGGTGCGCGCCGAATCGGCACCGCCGGTGACAAGAATAACGGGCAGGATAGGCAGGATGCAGGGTGAGATTCCGGTAATAAGACCACCGAGTATGCCAAGGATGATGAGTGATAACAGCATAGTTATTTTCCTCTTGGATTGCTCATACGGGGCGATGCTGCCCCGCGTGTTGTCATGGTTATATTCGGAACAGACTGCGGTTTCGGTTTGGTTGGAATTATTTTTATGGCGGCCCCTGCACACTTGGCGGCGTTTTCATGTGCTCTCTTACTGCGCAATACTACAGCCCATGAAATTTCTCTGGGGTTGTTCACGAATGGCTGCACACGCATCGTTTAAAAAATTTTTGAGGTTTTGCAATCCGAACGGGCTGCATGCTCCGAATACATTGTGAGTCCGGTTCAGGATTCTGAATATTTCGCAATGGCATGGGTGCACCTGTGGGCTGCCCGTGCCGGTATAAGATTTGGAGTTATGTATGTCCGCTATTCTTCGCACTGTGTCTTTCGCTGCTGCTTCTGTGGCTCTAGTTGCTGGTGTTTCTGCATGTTCTTCTAACGCCTCCAATCAGAACTCATCGCCGAGCGCATCGTCGAGTTCTTCTGCATCGTCCGCCCCCTCTTCTTCTGCCATGATGAGTTCAGACGCAATGATGTCTCCCTCAGCTATGCCGAGCCAGTCCGCCATGTCTGGGGACAAGATGGATGGCGACCACGGCAAGATGGGCGGCGATAAAATGCAGGGAGATCATGACGAGAAGAAACATGATGATCATAAGATGGACGGTGATAAGGACGGCAAAATGGAGAGCAAAGACGCCATGATGTCTCCTTCGGCCTCGGCCATGTCGAAATAGTATTTTGCCGGTATGCTGCTTTACACCCTGGAATATTTTCTGGGGTGTAAAACATACCTAAGCTTTATTTTATATAGATAGAATAATCAAATGTCACTATTGAGGGTGATATGATATGGTTATGACTTTTTTGGATCGTCGGGTGACTTCGGCGTATCAAGAAGCTCAGAAAACCGCCCAAATCCCTCAGGAATATCAGCGCTTAGCTGCATTGATGGAGTGCGCTGCCGCAGGGAACGAGCACTGTTTTGAAGCTCTATACGATGCCCTTGTTCCGCGTCTGTACGCGCTTATTAACCGCATTCTTCATAACCGAACACATGCGGAAGAAGTCACCCAAGAAGTTTTTCTCGAAATATGGCAAAAAGCGCCTTTATACCGTGCAGAACGCGGTGCTGTATTGTCGTGGGCTGCAACTATTGCTCACCGCCGTGCGGTTGACCGGGTACGCTCCGTTGCGGCCTCCGCAGAACGTGATTTCACACGCGGTCTTGAGGAGTATCGGGAATCGTATCATCACGTTGATGACGCACTAGCTGCTTTTATGGATACCGAGGAGGTTCATCATGCCCTATCGGGTATTCCACGTGAACAAGCTCAGCTGCTCACCATGGCATATTTCGGTGGTAAATCGCAGCGTGAGATCTCCGATGAAACGGGTATTCCTCTAGGAACTGTCAAAACCCGTATGCGCGCCGGCATGCAGAAACTACGTGAACGATTGGAGGGCACCCGTGAACGCTAAAGACTATCCCGAAGATTTTCCCGATAAACTCGACTATGCCCTCCACACGCTTTCACCAACACAACGCGCAGCATTTGAATCGTGGGCTTCCAAACAGGAGCGCGAAGACGCTGAGGCTGATGCTGCGGCTCTCTCCGAGGTTTTCGGCACTTCGCTCACCCCGCTTGAGCCGTCCGTTGAGCTTAAAGCCCGTGTGATGGCGCAGGTTGCGCATACCGAGCAACTCCAGCCAGCCCACGAGCTAGGCACAGATGATGAGCTTACCGAGCATACGAACGATTCTGCCGAAAACCAAAGTTCCTCTGCCTCAGATCCTGCGGACGACACTGAAACTACCGCAGGCCCAGAGGATTCCGCCTATGCACGGGCTAAACGGCGGTGGTTCGGGGCTCAGGGGGCACTCTCTCCGTCTCGCCTGACGGCTGCGGCGAGTATTATTATTGCCGCTAGCCTGGGTGCGTGGGGCTTCGCACAGCATCAGCAATTGGAGCGTACCTCTCAGGAGCTTCAAGCCGCGAGGGCGTCTTCTTCGGCAGCTGCGCACCCCGGCGACCAGTCGATCGTCGAGCAAATCAGTACGGCGCCTGACCTTTCAATGGCCCAGGGGAAAGTCAACGGTATGCCGGTATCGGTCATGTACTCCCCATCCCACAATATGGCGGGTGTTTCAACAACAAATCTGCCTGCGCTGCCTGAAGGGAAGGTCTATAAACTCTGGCTGTATGATGCTCAAGGCACTATTGTGGGGTCGGGAATCCTCAATTCCGCTGGCCGTGGTGCCGGGGTCACAACCATGACAGAGCATGACCTGAGTAGGGTCACCGACTTTGGTATATCGATTGAAGATGAATCGGCTCATTCCCCTAGTCAGAAACCCGCCATGCTGGAAAATGTTGTGTAGGAGAACGCTTGCAGGCACCCCAGCCCTATGCAGGTGGAGGTAATACGTGCCTTAAAGGTTGGCCCTCTCGTTTTCGTAGAATAGTCCCTATGGCTAAGAAGAATAAAGGCGGCAAGAAAGGCGCATCCACCGCTGCGGTCGCGCTCTTGAAGGAAACTGAAACTCCTTTTGAGATCCGCGAGTACGAGCATGCGGAGGGAGAAACTTCCTTTGGGTTGGAGGCCGCACAGAAACTTGGTGCTGACCCCGAGCAGGTGTTTAAAACGCTTCTGATTGTGCACGACAAAGATTTCGCGGTAGCAGTGGTTCCGGTGAGCGGGCAGCTGAATCTGAAAGCGGCGGCGCACGCCCTTGGCTGGAAGAGCGCCTCCATGTGCGACCCGAAGGTTGCCGAGCGCCGCACCGGGTATGTGGTGGGCGGTATTTCGCCGTTAGGGCAGAAAACTCCTTCCCCCACACTCCTGGATGCCAGCGCCGAACAGTATCGGACCATTATGGTCTCTGGCGGTAAACGCGGGCTGGACATTGAGCTCTCCCCCGCCGACCTGCTAAACTCACCGGCGGCAGCTATGCGCCTCTTCGCGCCTGAGCCGCCGTGCCTTGAGCTGCGGGTCCCCGCTGCGGAGGACGCCACCGAATGGTATGCGCTGTTCAGGGATACGCGCGTCATGGAGTATTTGGGCCGGCCCGCAGATTCACTCACCCACTATGAGGATATGGTGGTGCGGGCTCGTGCCGACTATGAGCGGGAAGGGTTCTGCCTTTACACGGTGCTGGCTGATGGTGAGGTGGCGGGTTTCACCGGGGCGCACCGGTGGGTGAACGATTGGGGCCCGACCGGGCAGATTGAGCTGGCCTGGCGGCTTTGGGTGCGCTTTCTGGGGTGAGGGCATCGCCACCCGCGCCGCCCAGCAGGTGATGGGTGAGCTTGCCGATGCTGGGCATCAGCAAGTATATGCCGTTATTCACACCCGCAACCGGGCATCAGCGGCAGTGGCCCAACGTTTAGGGATGCACCAGCGCAGCAGCTATGAGGCACAGGTGAACGGTCTGACCCTGCCCGTCACCGAATGGGTCACGAACCTGTACCGCCCGGGAACAAAACCTGAGCCGGAACCGTTATAACGACGACAGCTCATAAGAGAAGATTTGAAGGAGCAGCAGTGGGAAACTCACTACCGGGCACCGGGAAGATTGAGAAAAACTGGCGTGAAATCCTCACCCCTGAGGAGTATGCGGTGCTGCGTGAAGGCGGCACCGAACGAGCCTTCACCGGCGAATACTGGGACACGAAAACCGAGGGTGTGTATTCGTGCCGAGCCTGCGGCACTGAGCTTTCCGCTCTGCTGAGAAGTTTGAGTCGCACTGCGGCTGGCCCTCTTTCTTCGCCCCGCTTGCAGAAGAACGTGCGGTATCTGGAAGATACTACGTTCGGGATGCGCCGGGTAGAGGTGCGTTGTGCCGCCTGCGATTCGCATCTGGGCCACGTGTTTGAAGGTGAAGGGTACGGCACCCCCACCGACCTGCGGTACTGCATTAACTCGGTGTGCCTGAGCCTTGAACCCGCCGCCGGCAACACCCCATAGGTTATGCAGTACAACACACTCACCGCTGCCGTCAGGGGCAGCACCCGGTGGGTAGAATAAAGTGAACGCCCGTTTCGGTGCGGCCGCCACCCCTTTGTGGGCATACCGCACACCCCAGCAAAGGATGCCGCATCACATGAGCCCCAGTTCTACAGAGCCGTCTCACTCCCCGTCTCAGACGATACGCTTGGGGAGCTACGGGGGTTCGTGGTGCCTGAGGTGGTTCCCCTTGACTCTCCTTCCGTGCCTATTCCGCCCGTTATTGACACCGAAAGGGCATTACACCGAGCAGCTGACGAGTTGGCAGGCGCATCGGGACCGGTCGCGGTTGATACGGAACGTGCGCAGGGCATCCGTTACGGCAGACGTGCATTTTTGGTGCAGCTCAAACGCGACAATAAGATCTACCTCATTGACCCGGAGGCATTCAAGGATTTACGCATCATTAACGATGCGCTCACCGATGCGGAATGGGTGATTCACGCCGCGATCCAGGATTTCCCCAGCCTAGACATGCTGGGAATGCGCCCTAAACACCTGTTCGACACTGAGCTGGGTGCGCGCCTTGCGGGTATGGAGCGTGTGAACCTAGGTGCCGTAGTCGAGGAGCTGCTGGGGTACCGGCTGGCGAAAAAACACTCAAAGGAAGACTGGTCTACCCGGCCTCTACCGAAAAACTGGCTGAACTACGCCAGTCTGGATGTGGATGTGCTCATCGACCTGCGGGACGCCGTGGAGGAACTCTTAGATTCGCAGGGTAAGCTCGGTATTGCTCGGGAAGAGTTCGCGCACCTGTGCCTCATGCCCGCGTTCGATGAGCAGCAGTACCGTGCCGAGAGGTGGCGCAAGACGAAGGGCCGCAACGAGCTGCGTTCGGTGCGGCAGCTCACGGCGCTGCGGAACCTGTGGTTCGAGCGGGATAAGCTGGCGCAGAAGAAAGACATTGATTCCAAACGGCTGCTGAGTGATGCGGCGCTGGTGGCGGCAGCAAAAACCATGCCGCACACGGTGCCGGGCATCCTGGAAATCCCGGGGTTTCAGACGCGCCTGCTGAAACGGGAAGCCCCGCGGTGGGTGCGTGCCATCACCGATGCTGCCCGCGATCATGACCCGGTGCCTTACTCCACCCCTCAAGCGCCCCTCCCCGTTAAAAGCGTGGGAGACGAAACGCCCCGAATCTTTAGCAATATTCACTGAGGTGCGTGAGGTCATTAACGCACTGTCGGAGCGGCTGGGCATCCCGGCGCAGAACATTATTAACACAGAGTACGTGCGGCGCCTATGCTGGGAACCCCCTGAGCCGTACTCTCAGGATGCACTGGCTGCTGCGCTCTACGAGTGCGGTGCACGCCGATGGCAGGTGCAGCTCTTAGCACCCCAAATTCACCAGATTTTCGTGGCACACCTGGAGAAATAACCGCTGTGGAACCCAAATTATGGGACGCACCCGTTTTGGGGATATGGTGGTGCTAAGGGCGATTACCCCATTGACCAGCGCCCGCGCATACACACTCGAAGGAAATAACGTGACCATGAGCGAAACCACAGAATCGTGCGGCTGCTCGCGCACCACCACCCAGCAGACCGCCGGAACCACCCCGAACGAAGGCACCATCTCCCGCCGGAACGCGCTTATTGCGGGGGTAGCCGGAGGCACCGGTGCAGTGGCACTAAGCGCATGCGGTGAAGGAGGCTCCTCCCGGGGCTCAGGAAACAGCAGTAGCGGTGCGGGCGGACAAGGCCCGAGCGAGCCCACAGATATGGGGGCCGCCGCCGATGTGCCCGCCGGTAAGGCAGCGAAACTAACCGCCGGTAAAGTCACAGCTATTGTGTCCCAGCCGCAAGAAGGCACATTTAAAGCGTTCAGCTCAACGTGCACACACCAAGGCTGCCAGGTGAACGTGCAGGGCGGGGCGAAAATCGTGTGCCCCTGCCACAATTCACAGTTTTCCCTCTCCGACGGGGCAGCCCAAGGCGGGCCCGCCGAAAAACCGCTGGAATCATACAAGGTAGAGGTGAAAAACGGGCGTATCTGGGTGGGATAGTTTTTCAGCGAAGCACTGGGGGTAGTCACCTGATTCACTTATCCCATTACCAGCGTATGAGGTGCTCTTGGGTTACTCATCAGGATCGTCAGTCCCCTACCCGTCATCATAGAACGGATCTGGAAAACATTAGGGAAATTTTTTCTTCCGATCGTCCTGTTGAGACCAAGGGTGCCTAGCATCAGGGCCGGTAAAAAACTACTTCGTGGCCCGGCCCCAATACCCACTCTCCTGAGTGAGCACAGGAACAATGAACTTATCCTTGTAGCCGCATTTATATCTCATAGTGTTTATACAGAAGGATCTGGCTCGTCAAATTCACTATGCACCAGGTGCACTTTCGAGGCAAGAACTGGGTCATAAAATGGTGATTCAGGATAATATCGAGGGTCTTCCACAAAAACTCCTGTCGCATCATCATAGTCATTGGTGAATCCGTAGACTACCCCTTCTTTGTCGTATAGAGGATCCGGGGCACCGTTTGGGAAATTCCTGCGCTGCTCTTCTTCAAAATCGGACCAAGGATACCGCACACCCTCACCAGCAATCATCATATTTTCCGCACCCATCACATCCTCAAGCTGCGGAATATATGAGGTGGGAAGACCAACGCCGTACCCCACCACTACAGGATACTCTTCATATATATTTCCACGTAGCGTGGAATAGTGATGAACTATACATTCGATTAGCTGAAGCATAAACTCGGCTCCATAGCCATTATATAGGTCAGGATGGGTAGAGAAGATATCTTCAAAATTCTTATAAAACACAAAAAGGCCTTTGCGCATATTAATGCCGTAGATATCAGTGATATTATCTTTGACCCCCATAGCATTAATATATCCATGCTCAGGAACCTTAAAGTTGAGTTCACCCAGAAGCCTCGTACCGCAATCCTCAATATCCTCTACCCCAGCACAATCTACTTCAGCGATATACCACCCCTGCTGCTGCAAGCGAGGCTTCATCACCTGCTCCCAGTACCCGCTCTCCTGAGTGAAAACAGGAACAATGAACTCATCCTTATATTCTTTTTCATAAACCATATAGTTATTTTCTTGAGAAGTCCCACACAAAGTGGGGGTTATTCATAAAGAACCTACCTAAGTCCCTGATGAATAAACCCTTAACAATATTCCAAAATTTCAACCTCAAATACTATCACGTTTATCCCATTCCTATAAGCCTCGGGTCATCTAGGGCACGCTGAAACTCTATTCGGCTAGCCAGTTGACTTCATTATTCTGACTACTAATCCGCTAAATAGGTTATACTCGAGCGCACGATCTCGGTCATACCAGCCTTATCCATCGAATCCATCACCGAACACAACGCAGCCAATAACAGCCTAGATTCGGCATATGGGCTAAACCGGTACTGTTGTAAGCTAGGTCTTTACCCAGCAATAAAGGTCAGCAAGAAACTACCAAGTGCCCAGTCAGCTGCATTTTTAACAGCTTTGACCATATCGACCCCATGAGCTTGCCCCCCCCATGCCTGATCTATAGTTTGATTCTCGAACCCAGTACCAGTTGAGTTAAGTGGATGCAGGCTGAGCCTAAAGGCGGTTATTCTTCTACGGGATATCCTGCATCACCAGTAAACGCGGGACTCTCCGGGTACCTTTCAGGATCAAAAATCCAATCCCCCCGCTCATCACACCGAGGAGCCGGGAACCCCTGAGGAAAATACTCCTTCTTACGCTCCTCATGCCAAGTCCACGGATACTCCACCACCTCCGGGCCAGCAATCAGAACCTCATTATTTCCTGTAAAGAACTGCTCCACACGCGGCAAAGAAGCCCGGCTCACCCCGAACCCGTAGCCTAGAGTCACCTCATAATCATCCCCAGACCGAGGACGTGGGCTAGGACGCATAGGATAGACCAGACGCATATAATCAACCATATGCACGGCATAGATAGCGTAACTATCGTTCCCTAAACGGTCCGCCATCGACAGAACATCCTCAAAGTTTTTATAGTACACAAACAACCCCTGACGCAGATCAAGCCAATCGACTGCAGTAGCGTATTCATAAGCCCACTCTGTATCGAACTCATGCAATAAAGAGTCCCAGTCGAAGTCCAAAGCTGTTAACAGACGACGCCCAAAGTCTCGAGCATCTACCACCCCAGCACAGTCAACCTCTGCGATATACCACCCTTCACGCTCAAGATAGGGCTTCATACAATTCTGCCAATACCCATTTTCCTCAATGAAAATCGGGACGATGAAGGGTTTCGAAAGATTATGTTCATACGGCATGCTGTTTCTTTCCCAAAAATAACTCACAAGGCAAATAAAGATATAGTGCACGACCTAGGGTATAACCCATATACGTCATCTAGCTAACCGCCAGATGCCTTGATACTATGAGTCCTTACTGCCAGTGTAGGATGTGCTTTCAGGGTACTCATCAGGGTCAGTCACCCAGATACCATTCTCATCATACCGAGGATCGGGAAAACCATTAGGGAAGTATTTCTTCTTCCGCTCTTCCTGTTGAGACCAAGGGTATTCAGTGTCAGGACCAGCAAAGATTATTTCGTGACTTTCAAATAATCCTCCACGCGAGGGAGAAAACCTTTCGACACCTCAAACCCGTACCCAAAAAGAACCTCATACCCTTCATGACCGGCAGGCCGCACAGGGTAATGAAGCTGCATCGAATCAATGAGACGTACTACATAGTTCGCATAACTATCAGCCCCAAGATAATCAGCCATCTTTAGAACATCTTCAAAATGTTTAAGATAAACAAACAGTCCTTGGCGCATATCTAGCCAGTCGATTTCAGTAGCAAGTTCTTCAGCCCAGTATGAGTCAAATTCACCACTAATTTCATTCTCCCAATCAAGTCGGATCGCTTCCATAAGTCGATACCCAAAATCCCTAGTACCTTGCACTCCTGCGCAATCGACCTCCACAACGCACCATCCTTCTTTCTCGAGGTAAGGGCGCATATAATCTTCCCAGTATCGATCTTCTGCAAAAAATAAAGGCGCAACAAATTTCCTAGAAGAATTCTTTTTATAAGGCATCAATTTTCCTTCCTCGATTTTTACCCGATAAGACGAATAAATGTGTGATAATGATCTGGAGAGTAATACATACTCCCATTACTAGCTACTATTACACGGTGTTTTGTTTGTGGGGCGATGGCTTTCCCATTTTCTTGGATATGTTTTGCGCGAGGAATTGAATTATAGTCTGTATAAGTAATATCATTGCCGTTTACATCCTTAGTGGGAAGAATGTTACCGGAACTGCCATTTTCTGGCTCGTTATTGTAAAGTTTCGGCTTTTCCAGTTTACGCCGTTCACCGTCCCTAGGAATATCTCCTTCCTTCCAAATATGAGTAGCCCCATCCTTAACTTGAGAAGGAACCATACCTTGATATTCATTTGCTTCCAGAATTCTATGATCTTCACGGTTCTTACCCACAAGCCCGCTAAGCTCAGTGGACCTATCGGGGCTACAGTCTCTTTCCCCCAGGGAGTAAATTTAGGGAGAGATTTCTTCGCATGTTCTTCGGGAGATGAAGTGAAATAGTCAGTTTCAGCAGTTTTGAATTTTTCACGATCTCGATAGTACTCGATTCGTTTACCATCTACCTCAGCGGGCATTTCTTGGCACGGCGTCTTGACTATATCAGCTTCTAAGCTAAATTAAGTTCAGTGGTCTCACTAACAGACCTTAGGATCCGACGGCGTATCCAATAATCATAAGAAACCCTCTCTTAGGGTACGTGCTTACGGCAGACGCCTGGGGCACATTCACACGGTGACTGCGCGGTTTTATACCGCACGTATAGCACCATCAGTTTACCAGCCGGAACGCCGTTCAGCTCCCGTCTGGATAACCGTAGGAACATGATGGGGACGGCAAAAAGGTGACTTCCCACTGACTATGTCGAAAAGTCACCTTCTACATGAGCTACCCTTCGGTAAGATCTCCTGTTTGCCAGGCTTGGTGATCCTGCCACGAAAAACCAGCAATACGCTCGCCATGAGCAAATAGCTCCCATGGATCGTTCACCGCACCCGCTTGCAGGGTTAAAGTCCACGGGGAACCATCAGAAGCACGCAGTGTTATCACGGGGTTATACCCGTCTTCCGAACCGGAGACCTCAGTGATTACCGTTCCCTGAATTTGCCCCAAACTATCCGGAAAATGATTATCCTGGGGCTGGGACCCCCTGAAAATAGAGCCCTCTGCCGCAGTAAGAACACCGCTACAGTTAATTTGAAGTGCCCAATCCTTCCCAGATAAAACTGCGCAGGCGTCCTCACCCATGATCTCCGCTGCATCAACGGTTAGCGGGAGGTGTGAACGCATACGTTCAAGTACTGAACGGGTATCCCACCCGGCAGGTGTCTCATCCGATGGCTCCAACGGGGCTGTGCCATCAGAAGGAACATACCCAAAATAGTGGCGTGCCTCGGCAAAACTATGCGGCACAATAAGCTTTTTATTCTCTTCTGCCTCAAATTCTGGCTTGTATCGATAAACTACAACACTACGACCCGTGTAGAAGTTCTCATCATATGGGTTAATACGCATAGCGTGAGCATAATCAATCAGCATATCCTCACTGAGGCGGTCAGGAATACGCGCAACCTTATATGCTTCTTCCTGCTCAAAGTTAATTGGGAGTCCCTCATGAACGAAACGCCACCGAGAACCCATCTCGCGTTTAACCTCAACACATCGTCGAGCCCGTTCTGTGCGAATATCGCCGGGATTATCAGGCTGAAAAAGAACCTCAAACCGGCGACGACCCCGCACATTCACCCGAGAATCAGCGTGAGAAGCTATAGGGTACCGATTCGGAACATTTGAGATCAGCACGCCGGTAGTATTCAGTAGTCGAGAGGTTGTGTACACAATAGAATCTACATCGTTACTCGGCACACGATTTGTCAAAACCGAAACCCAATAATTTTCGCATTCAGTAAACACAACAGCATCACTGATACGACGCAGCGGCTCAAGGTACGACATCGCCGCAGCTAACCCGCCCGATTCAACAACCTCATACTGCATGCGATAGCCCAGCTTTTGCTGCCAGTCGATATATGCCTGGGCGATATCCTGCAGGTCCGCATAAATATAGCCAAGTTCGTAGGTAGTGGGCTCATATGCACCGTTAGCTAATGTGTAGTGGGGATTCATAATGCTCTATTCTGTCGTTTATCGCTACGTAAGAATTTAGGATGCGGAACGGATAAAGGTCTTCGTTGCAGGATCATCGTATTCCCGCACAGTACGTATTTCTATTCCTCCATGTTCTGGGTCATTAGCAGCTATACGCTGTGCCTTATACTGCGCGAGCTTGCTCTCTTCAGTCAGCCAGAGAATATAGTACCGCTTACCATCAAGCGTGTACTGCAACTCGGGATGGTTATACCCTACTTGGTAGCCGTAGGCGCTCTGCTGAGGGGCACTAACAAGAATATCCTCAGCGCCCTGATAATGTAATTGCTCGATGGTGCGCTGTAAGTCATCATTCTGGCTGGTAACGGGGCTTATGAGTACCATGTATTTATTCCTTCATCATGGGGTGTGGGGGATGTAATGATCTACATTAGCGATACTACCGGACAGAGTTTACAGGTGTACGAGTTTTCGTCACCAAGGTGCAGGACTTTTACCTTTCGGTCTCCTGACAGCGTGCCTCTTTCCAAGCTTCGTGAGCCTGCCAACTGGGGCCTTCGATAATCTGTTCCCGGTTTTGCATAACACCCCACGGAGTATTTCATCTTCGCTCAGGATGCGAATTACCCAGTCCTCACCATGAATATCACGAACGGTAATAAGCGGATCATAGGCATCTGGTGTATCCGCTTCAACGGCAACTATCATGCCGCCTTGGAGAGCTTTAATAGGCTCTTGCTGATTCTTCGGAAACCCCTCTAGATGATCTTTCTCTTGCGCCGGAGCAATACGCCAATCACAATCCACATAGAGCTTAAAAGAAGAATTATCTTTATTACCCGTGAAAGAGAAATTCAAATCTCCCACGCTAACCTGTTCAACCGGTAATGGCAACAATGCCTGTAGCTCACTCAGGCGTAGAGAATCAGCCTGATATTCATCTAAAGGCTCGAATTCATCAGATTTTTTAGATTCATTCTTCTGGGTACTTTCAAAATATATTTTTGAAGAGCCTTCATCATCACCATAGCTGTCGTAAAGATGATCGAGCTTATATTCTTTGCGAGCCTGGACAAAAAGTTAAAGGGCGCAAAGACTCAGGGTCTTCATACATCCAAGGTGCATCTACGTTGCATACAAGTGCGGGTCCAGTATAGAAACTTGGATTATACGGGTCAATCCCTAGATGCTGTGCATACTGCAACATTAGCTCTGGAGAAAAACGGTCAGCTACTTTCCGATTCTCATAGACATTCGTATCCTCAAAGCTGAAAGGTGGTTGACCTGCCGCCTGAAAATACCATTTCCGAAGCCCTTGCCGACTTAAATGTATGATACGACGCCCGGTCTTACCGCACAGTTTTTTTCTCCAGATCCATTATAATAACCAAAAAATATATCTCCATATGATTCCCTATAGCTATCAAGATCTTTATAATTCCTCGGTGGATAAATATTGGGAATATACCTTATTAGAACACAATCAAGAAAATATTTTTTCTCCATATTCCACATAATAGTTGTATAGTCTTGCATTTTTGGACTATTCCTTAACATGACAGTCCACCCGTTCTTACATTGGACAAAAATAATCTTAGTCTCAGCAAATTGCAAAGGCAATAAAGACTCAAATATATTATTTCCTGAAATATGAACTTCTTTACATTTTAAGGTCTTAGGACTTTCGATATTCGATACCCAATTTTTATAGCATTCAGCTACATATTGGTAATTTTCCTTAAAAAATGCTAAGTCATAAGTCACAGGCTCATATTTTCCATCTACAAGCCTGTACCGATCAGTATTTTCAGTCATGACAATTCACACCTTTCCGTACACTAGCTATTTTTTATACGGATCAACAATACGTAGCTCAATACCGCCATGGTTAGGATCATCAGCTGCGATACGTTCAGCATGCCCAATTTCACGTCCCGAAGTAGTACGATCCCATTCAACATAGTACCGTTTACCATCTTTGGTAATTTGAAGATCTGCACGATTCGTCATATCGTCTATTCAGAAGATACAACTAACCCTCAGTATCTGCTGGGTCAATTGTTATACCCCGCCAACTCCTAATAGTATCTTCCTTATTTTTAACATACAAAGGATGCTCAGCCCCAGGATCATTTTCATCGAAATCAGGAATCACGATCGCCCGACCCTCAAAAAACTCCAACACCTGATCAAGATGCTCTTGAGAAACCTCCATACCATAAAGAATATTCGCAGGATCATACTCCCCATCCTCATCCTCCGAATACCGGTACCTCAGCTCAGTATCCACAGTCTGCAACAGCTGTGCAGCCCATTCAGCCATATAATAATGAGGATCATGAGGACTCTGGAATAGCGCATCATAATTCTTCAGAACAAAAAAGAACCCCTGACTCAAATCCAGCCAATGCAGATCCTCAAGATACTCATGAATCCAATCATCCGGCAACCGAGGAACCTCATCAGGAAACTCAATAGCCTCAAAAACCATCACAGCAGCTTCCGCAGACCCCGAAGACTCCAATAATTTTTCACAGGAAAGCTCAATAATCTTCCACCCAGCCTGCCGCAACAACTCCAACTGCCGCTCTAAAACACCATCCTCCCGCACATAAACAACCGGGAAAAAGACGTCATCCCACTCATCAGTATAGAAACCCATAATATTTCTACTCCTTAATCAAAATAAACGCTCATCATGATGCGGAAATAAAAAATTTAAGGGTCACCCATGAAGTGGCAGTATCCCCAATCATGAATAACCCTCAATATATACGAACGTGCTTATATACTATTCTGTATCATCAACATCTTCACTATGCACCAGGTGTACCTTTTGAGGCAAGAACCGGGTCATAAAACGGTGATTCAGGATAATACCGAGGGATCAGCAACATAGATACCCTGTAGCCTGCGGATCATCAATCATAAACCCCACCAAAGAGCTGATCCCTGTCTTTATCGTATAGAGGGTCCGGGGCTCCGTTCGGGAAATTCCTTCGCTGTTCTTCCTCAAAATCGGACCAGGGATACCGCACACCTTTACCGGCAATCATCACGTTCTCAGCACCCATCAGCTCCTCAAACTGTGGAATATACGAGGTGGGAAGACCGACACCATACCCCACCGCCACAGGATACTGCTCGTAAATATACCCACGAAGATCAGAATAGTAGTAGCTCATACGTTCAGCTAATTGAAGCGCATACTCCGGGGGCATAAAAAAAGGCGAACACTCTTCCCTGTACGCTAAAGAGATCTTCAAAGTTCTCATAGAATACAAAAAGTCCCTGACGCATATCATTCCAATCAGCTTCTCTAACAGCATCTCATAACCCAAAACCCGTTCACCCACTGATCCGGAGCAATATTAAACCCAAGCGCTCGTAAAAGCCTACGCCCGAGTTCATGCGAACTATCTACCCCGGCACAATCCACCTCAACAATAAACCACCCCTGTTCCTGCAGGCGAGGCTTCATGATTTTCTCCCAGTACCCGCTCTCCTGAGTGAACACCGGAACAATGAACGCATCTTTATATTCACATTTGTATGTCATCACCTTATCCTTAGATGATTCGGATAAAGATTTCATACTGATTCTTCAGCCGTCGCTGTCATCTCAAGCTAGACCCGTCTATTTCAGACTTATATAGACCAAGTCTAAGTTCTCTTCAGTAGACGGTATACCTGACGACCTATTCTGATGGCTACTCAACCATATGAGTCATACCCGAGCGCACAACCTCAGTCATGCCAGCCTTATCCACCGAATCCATCACCGAACACAACGCAGCTGATAACAACCGCGACTCAGTATAAGGACTAAACCGGTACTGCTGCAGGCTAGGTTCTTTACCCGCAATCAAGGTCAGCATAAAATTCTCAAGCGACCAGTCAGAAGCATCTTTGACGGCCTTGACCATATCGGACCCATGGGCCTGCACCCATGCCTGATCTATAGATTGATTCTCAAACCGAGTACCAGTTGAATTGAGCGGGTACAGGTTAGGTTTTGAAGAATTTTGAGCCTCAAGATCAAGCACCTTTTTAAGAGCTTCTTCTGTCCGTTGCTGGATCTGCTCGGTACCGTCAGAAATCTCTTCAGTATGGTCTTTGGTGCCAGGCAAACTTGCAACGATCTCTTGCTCCGCTAAAGCCTCCTGAGTGTTTGGGAACTCAGGAAGATGATATCCATGTTCTTTCAACCCTTGCGTCAGCTCAAAAATAAACGCAATCAACTTACTGAGCTTTGCATCAGAACATCCGTCTCAGGACCTTGCGCATCATGATCCAGACCGTGCACAGGCACATAGCCAGGTACCTCGAACTTATGACTATTCCAAAGCTGCGCAAAATTATTGTATCGCGTCAAAATACGAATAAAGTCTGATTCCCACGTAGGATCAAGCAGGTCTGCCCGGTAATCCGGAGTAATTTCCTGACCATGCTGAATAGACGCCGTGATGCGGCTTATGGCTTCAAGAGCCGTAGCAATATTTTCTAGAGATGCAATATCATCACGCATTTCTGCCAACAACAGCAAATAGTTAGGATAGGTAATCGTAATAGTCTCGACCGTGCGGGGGTCTTCGGTTAGTTTTCCAATAAACCAACTATAGCCTACATCTGTCATGGTAGTGCCTCTCCTGATATATCTTTCTCGGTGATTATTGATAGGTTATGTTCATGATAATTGTGGCACAAGGGTAAAGATAAAACGTAAATCCACTACCCTGCGCCAACTTCTTATGGTAGTTCCGAAATCCTCAAAAGGATTAGGTATATAGGGTGCAAAACCCAGCTTGAACCCCAAGACGACTATTCTTCTACGGGATATCCTGCATCACCCGTGTACGCGGGACTCTCCGGGTACCTTTCAGGATCAAAAATCCACTCCCCCCGCTCATCACACCGAGGAGCCGGGAACCCCTGAGGAAAATACTCCTTCTTACGCTCCTCATGCCAAGTCCACGGATACTCCACCACCTCCGGGCCAGCAATCAGAACCTCATTATTTCCTGTAAAGAACTGCTCCACACGCGGCAAAGAAGCCCGGCTCACCCCGAACCCGTAGCCTAAAGTCACCTCATAATCATCCCCAGACCGAGGACGTGGGCTAGGACGCATAGGATAGACCAGACGCATATAATCAACCATATGCACGGCATAAATAGCGTGACTATCGTTCCCTAAACGGTCCGCCATCGACAGAACATCCTCAAAATTTTTATAATACACAAACAACCCCTGACGCAGATCAAGCCAATCAACCTCAGTAGCATATTCAAAAGCCCAATGGACATCAAACTCATACGGAAAAGAATCCCAATCAAAATCCAGGGCTGTTAAAAACGACGCCCAAAGTCCAATGATCCAGTGGCTCCAGCGCAATCAACCTCTGCGATATACCACCCTTCACGCTCAAGATAGGGCTTCATACAATTCTGCCAATACCCATCTTCCTCAATGAAAATCGGAGCAATAAAAGGTTTTGAAAGATTATGTTCATATGGCATAAGCTTTTTTCCTTTCAGATTTAGTCAATAAGACGAATAAAAGTTAGATAATGATCTGGCGAATAGTAGATACTTCCATTACTCCCCACTACCAAACGATGCTTACCACGATCAAGCCCCAGCTTACCATTTTCTTTATTGGTAAGCTCTGGCGGTTTTACATCATACTCGGTATAGGTAATCGGATTACCATTCACGTCCTTTTCCGGAAGAATATGACCTCCACTATTATTCTCAGGTATATTTTTATATTTATAAGGGCCTTGGGCCTTCTTCCAGAGTTTATCCTCAGGCAAACGTCCAGTTTCCCAAATGCTCTTCACAGACTCTTTAATCTCCTGAGGAATTACCCCTTTGAAATTATCAAGACTAATAATTGAGTGCTTCGTCTTCTCAACCTCACTGAGGCCTTCAAAAGCAGTGTTGTAGTCAGCCTCAGTCTTCTCAGCCTTCCAAGGCGAAAAACTCAGGCCTAGGTCCTTCTACACCACCATTTTTAAGCCCTTGATAATAGTCCCGCTTAGCATCGTGGAACTCTCCAAATTCATTGTGATACCTCACCGGAGTTCCATCGATCTCTGACACGCTGCCAATACGAGAAGCCTGAGGTAACTCAGTATCGACCCAAGACTTCAGATCATTAGGATACATGATTTGCTGAGCAGGTTTATCAACCTCAGAATGTATAGGCTGAAGGCTACGATCATCACGGAGCACTCGCACTGCTTCCCGTCCCTCTGGCGTGAGGTTCTCAACCTTTGGTTCCTCAACAGGTTTCAGCTGCACCTCAGGCTCACGCACACCACCAGCAGAACCACGAGCCGCCACAGCATCATCAGCCACACCACCAGGCTTAACAGCCTGCATACCAGCAGCACCAGACCCAACACCCGAAGCAGGCGGAACCTCGCCCACCTGCGGAGCCTCCACAGGCTTCACCGGAACCTGCGAAGCACCACGAGAAGCGCCAGAACCCTCTACCGGAGCAACCTGCGGAACATCAACACGCGACACCGCAACCGGCGGAACCTCCGTCGCTGAACTAGCACCACCAGCACCAGGACGCAACGGCACATGCGCCCCACTCTCAGGGACTACCACCCCAGACGCAGCGAAACCACTACCCCGAAAAATCCAGATTCGACGCATCAAACAACTGCCGACCATACCGGCCCCTCATACAACGCGTCCTCAGCACTACGCCCACCAGAAGACACAGCACCCTTCCGATACAACTGCGGGTACTTCACCACCACCGAACGCCCAGGCACCACCCCAGGACGAGCACGCCCTGACGACGACATACCCCCAGGCATATGCACCTCATGAGCACCCCACCGAATCCCAAAACGACTCAGCAAAGGCTTCAAAACAAATTTAAGACCCTTACCAACACCAAGCGTTACCAAATCAATAAGAGCGCTAAACAGACCTTCTTGAATAATCTCATTCGGGTCAGCCTTACCCTTATACCATATTTGAGAAAAATACGACCATTCCATCGAAACAAGCATAAAAGCGCCCATAGAAGCTATGAACGGGTTGAATGTTATAACGCCCACTACAATAAGAGCGACAGCCACAAGACCCAGCCCAAGAACAGCCATTTCCGAAGGATGCGAAGTAATCCACCCCCAAGGATCACGCATAAAATCTTCATAGAACTTAATCTGAGTAAACCCATAACTAAGCGCGAAACGATTAAAATCTTTGCCGAACGAATCCAGCTTCTCCTCGAGGGAAGGAGTGTAATATGCATCATGTAACTGACGAGCCTCGTCAATCGTCAAAGGACGCCGCCCCGTCGGGTCAAACATATTCACCGGATCCCCACCAGCAAAAACATACGGAGCACCCATCCACCCCGAACCCATCACAGAATCCAACGGGTCAGGAGCAAGGAACCCGGCAGTGGCAGGATCATACACGCGATCCCCCATCAGCTCACCACCGGCAGTCACCAGCGACCCATGTGCGCTCAGCCCCACGCCCACGGGCAAACCAGCCTGCCCCAGAGCGAACCCCTGATTATCAGAAGACACACCCCAACTAATAGGAGCCGGAATTCCCCAAACATCCACGCCAAACCCGGCAGGCTCAGATACAGGTCCTGAAGCACGCTGAAGCCCATACCCCAAGTTTTCAGTACCCAACGGGGTGTCACGACCGCCTATAACCGTGCTGGATGCAGGTGTCTGCACCGCACCCACACCCAGCAGCTGAGGAGCATTACCAGCCGCCGGGTCCCATAACATCGGGGAATAGTTACCAGCCTCACCAGAGCCCAAAGACCCACCAGAAACCGCTACAGGCATGCCCCGTTCTGCTGAGTTAACAAACTGCACATCAGACGTGAGTACTCCTGAGCTTTCATGATCACCTGAATACGTGTGCACCCGCTCCAGGGACCCCAATACATCCCAGTCCCACCGGGTCACAGAACCACCACACCCGGTGGCCTGCGTACGGAAACCGCGCTCATTATAGGTGTACTCAATAGCGGCAACGCGCACCATGCCTTCAGGCGCCTCACCAGCAGAATCTGCATCAACAACACCAGCTGAGACAGCTTCGCTCTGCACGGCTAAGGCCTTTTCATACACGCGCATAGACTGAACCCGTCCACCATCAGCGTAGGTGAACACACGCAGCCTCACCAAGTTCTCACCTTCGCAGGATTCTTCCCGCAGGAGCAGCCCAGCATGGTCATACACCCAATCCACCGCATGGCCTGTGGAATTTACCGCGCGAATCAGCCTGCCAGCCTCATCATAAGAATACGTGCACGTAATACCCGCTATGGTGTCTTCCACTCGCGTGATTTTCCCAAGCTCATTACGTTCTACCCGCACACCACGCTCAGGCCCACAGGTGCCCTGCTCGGTATACTCCACCACAGCGCCAGCGGCATCCCGTACCCACCGGGCAACCGTCTCATCTAACTGGGTGCTTTCCAAGTATCCCAAAGCATCGTAGGCAAACCGGGTAGGTTCCTGCTCCTGAACCGTCATATCATCAGGGCCGCTACGAGCCTGTGAGAGCCGACCCGCCGGGGTGTACGCCAATGTTGTGTGTTCGTAAGGTGTTACCTGCTCAACCAGCCGTGAATCAGCATCATAAGCGTAGCGCACCGTGTACGCACCGGCAGCAGCAAAATCGCCCACCGGGTCATCCCTATACCCGCAGGCGGAACCAGCCCCACCCAGTAACTGGGCACGCTCCACACGCTCAAGCCTGCCCAAGGCGTCAGAAACATATGTGGTTTCCACAAAAAGGCTGCGCCGAATCGCCCCCAGCGCCAGCACCGGTTTTCGGAAGGTTAGCCGCCGCCAACCAGTCACGTACCACTAGCTTGCGACGCTGCACATCCTGCACCCACTCGCAAGCCAACTGTGGTGCCCCCGCCGGGCGGCACCACCGATGTGCTCGCAAGTTCACCAGCCTCATCATAGGCGTACAAGACCCGTGACGAATCAGCATGAGTCACTGCTGTGCACCGGTGCGCGGCATCGTACTCGTAGCTAGTTGTAGCCCCAGCAGGGTCGGTAGTAGAAACCATATTCCCAGCCGCATCATACGAATATGTAGTAGTTGCAAACCCGTCGGCTGTCGCCACCCGCTGTGCCACCAATCGGGACGCAGCATCATAATCGAAGAAACACACGCCACCGGTGCCTGAGATGGTTTTGGTGACGCGCCCGCATGCATCGTATGAGAACCTGCGTGTGCCCCATGCACTATCCACCACGAGCACTGGGCGGCCAGCGGCATCGTAAGAATAACGGCCAATAAGCTGGCCACCACGGCGGTGCTCAAGAACCCGCCCCGCGGGGTCATAGCTAAATGATTCCACAACGGTACCGGCGCAGGTTTTGGCCACCAAACGTGAATCCGCATCATAGGTGTGTTCAGTTGTATACCCGTCAGGGTCAGTCACAGTGGACACCCTGCCGCAAGCATCATACGTGTAAGCAGTTACCGCCCCCGTAGCGGAGATCTGCTGAATCACCCGGCCAGCGGCATCGTAAACCTCACGATGCTCACCATCAGCAGCATCAGTACGAGTTACCACCGTATGCGCGCCAGGATGGCTTTTTATATCCTGCTGAGTGTGTGAGATAGAGGGCAGGTTAGAAACGGACGGTGAGACTGACTGGTGCGCACCAGATGTCACACCGGTAGCCAAGTTTTCATAGGACCAACGGGTCAGCCCTCCGGAAAGGTCAACAAGTTCACGGATTCTTCCCAAAGAATCCAACGTGGTGCGCTCAGTACCGTTCGCGTTCTGAGTCTTATACAGCCCCTTGGCAATATCACGGGTGGTGCGCTCCCACACACCAGTGGGGTCAATATGCTCCACCAGTGTGTCAGCAGCATCATAATCTGTGCGCCACACCGACCCAGCTGGGTCAATCAGTTCAGTCACACGACCCATGCCATCACGCAATATACGTGTCACAGCACCGGACGGATCAACAATCCGGTTCAAGTACCCTATCTCGTCAAATTCGCTGGTGGTACGGGCACCGTCTGGCGCAATAACAGCCGCCACATCCCCTGTCTCGTTATATTCAAAACCATATATGGCACCAGTTGGGTCCGTCACTGCGGAGATTTTTCCCGCCTGTGTATACGTGTAACGGGTAGTGGCTCCTGTCGGGTCGGTCAGCAAAACAGGGCGTGAAGCATCATCATACTCAGCATATGTGGTTGCGCCCGAAGGCATTCGTACAGCGACAACCCGATCATTCGTATCATAAGACATAGTGATGGTGTCGCCTATAGCATTACTGGTCTGCACCAGGTTATCCCGCTCATCATAAGCAAAACTGGTAAATACCCCAGTCGGGTCTGTGACACGAGCTACCTTCCCGGAGGGAGTGTACTCATACCGGGTGGTGGCACCATTACGAGTAACTGCCGAATGCAGCCGTGAAAAATCATCAACATACTCGTAATCGATGCTCTCCTGGGCAGGCTCATTATTCGCACATGCCATCCGCGAGGCATATACACGCACACTGCATAAACGATCCAAAGCATCGTAGGTGAAAGTTGTTAACGTACCAGCTGGGGTGAGCTCCTTAATAATGCGCCCACGCTCATCAGCACTACGCACAATGCGAGCGCCGTCAGGAGAAATGGATTGTATGCGGTTGCCATACATGTCATAGATGAACCCGGAGCGCAGCCCCTCCGCAGAAGTAACTGAAGTTAGTCGGCCTTTTTCGTCGCTAACCCACGTATCTGCGTATCCTATGCGTTTCTCTTCACCATCGTGTGAGGTTTGTGAATGTGCCGTCGTTTCCTCAGCAGTTGCAGGAGCGTCATGGCCCTTCTCGGAGTCCTTAACAACCACCTGCGTAATGCCGCCTGGCAGGTACGTATAGTCGATGATGCACCCATGTTGGCCGATCTGTTGGGTAACACGCCCAGGGTATTCTGGGTCCTCATAAATATTCGTAACTTCACGTACGTCACCGAAGCCAGTGACTGTCTCAATAAGCCCCTGCTCTGTATGCGTATACACCCGTGAGTCGAGGACCTCAAGAGGTTCAGTGTTGTTGGTGGAGCTTTTCAGGGTGCTATATGTACGGGCTGATGCTAAGTGCCCCGATTCAGTGTACGTATACTCTACCCGGCGAGTACCGGCAGAGGCCGTGACCACACGGCCTGCGTCTTTATTCGAACCGTAACTTAAAGCTAATGCACTGTCCGCCTGCACCCGCAATCGCGCAAAGCCGGGCGCTAGAGCGGTTTTCGATCTCACAGCCTTGCCCGCTGCCGGTGTACAACGCTGCTACCGTAGACTGCGCGTTCCCGTGCCACGAGCCTATCCATGCTCCGGTAAGCGTGTAGTAATGAAAGGCTCCAGCGTTATTAGAAACAACATAAAAATCAGTGCTGCCGTCCAGCGCACTGTACCCGTCGGTCGCCGGTACACTGGCTACTAGTTCCGCGATAGCGCGGTACCCAACGCGGAAAGCACGGGTACGTTGAGCGTCCTCATCGTCCGTATTGTGAGCAGAAGCGGAATGGGGTCCACTAGCGCAACGTGCAAGCCACCACGGTTCACCAGCCGCACGTTCAAACCCGGTACCCATGCGTGAGAAGAACAACTGACGCCCATCGGCACTTACCCAAATGGCACCTGCATTAGTCACCTTAAGGTGCGTATCAATGGTGGAAGACCAGCCTACTCCGAAAACACCAGTGGGAGGCTCATACCCTTCAAAGCTGCTGGCAGAACCGGTAGCAGCAATGCTGTTATACATGCGGCTTAGCTGTAGACTGCCGAAGGTCAGATCATGTTCTTCCTCAATAAAGTTACCGGTGGCAACATTGACCGGGTCACTCGCGTAACCACTCGTGGGGGTAGTTCCGTATACTTGCACGTCCGGGACTTTAAGGAATTTACGTCCCGGATTAATACTGTTACGCTTCAAAAATTCAGTGAGAGCAGCATCCGTAATAACAAATTGCCCGTTCGAGCCAGCCACCCGGAAAGCCTGGGCAACAGCTTTCAGCCACATGGCGTCATGGGAGTTATCATTCAGCCAGTGAACTGTCGCTTCCAGCAGGCCATCAATTAGGAGAGTGCCCCAATGGCAGGTCTGCTGGTATCTCTCATATGCAGTGCTGATGGATTTAAAGTAGAAGGTCATATCATCGTAGAGGGGTCCCATCACGAAGTCTGCGAACTGTTCAAGGGCAACAGGAACAGCAGACGAAACCCCTGTTGATGACCCTAAACTCTCGGCGTATTTCTCACTATCGGAAGGGCGTGAGCTTCCGTAAGAATTGGATAAATCATGGTCCATGCCGTTAGGGGTTCACAACGATAGTGGGCTCTTGTGAGGCAACATATGAAGGCCCTTCCCCTGAATATGGAGGGCTCCATCTTGATAAGAAATGCGAGACAGGGTATCAAGTCCGTTAGAAGATATAGCATATTTCAATGCCTCATCCCGCATCTTGCGCCGGTGCTCTTCTTCAGCTTCCCGCGCTTTACGCCGGTTATCCTGCTCGTGATCTGCTGCCTCCGCGATCTTACGCACAGCCTGGGCAGCCCGGGAACACGCATCTGCTAGCCGACCGGCATCAGTAATACACTGGTCACAATTTATCTTAAACAGCTCAGCATACTTACCATTAAACTGCTCTTGAGCCTTATTCGCCTCAGCACGAATACTCCCCTTGTATTCACGGAGTTTACTTGCAGTACTGTCAAAGGTATTAGCGAGTGCTGCAGCATCAACCTGACTATATACAACAGGTTCAGTATTCGGATTAGCGTTGACATGTACGACTACACGCATGTGCTGGGTCAGCTCCCCGGAAGCTAGAAGCGAATATTGCCACAGTAATCATAAGTGATTCTTGTAGATTACTATTACACAACACTGTAAATGTTCAGATTATTTTCAAACATTTCTCTAGCTCAAGTATCCATTTACCCCAAGGTGCCCCAGAGCTGCCAGCAGTCTTATTAGTGGGTGTGCCGCGGCTTCTGGCCTTCTTCACGAGCGAACGGCACCTTATCGCCAGCCAGTTGGGCGAGCACATCGGCTGCGATGGTTTCGGCGCTCAGGCCAGTCTCCTCAAGGATTTCTTCGCGGGAGGCGTGCGGGATGAACTCTGCCGGCAGCCCCAGCTCGCTCAGGGCCGTATCCACCCCGGCGGCGCGCATTTCTTGGCGGATGCGGGCACCTACCCCGCCGGAACGTACCCCGTCCTCAATGGTGACCACGATGCGGTGGTCTCGGGTCAGCTCCACCACGGACGCCGGTACGGGCATCACCCAGCGCGGATCCACCACGGTAGAATGCACCCGGTGCGTCTCAAGAATCTGGGATACTTCAAGGGCCACGCGCACCATGGCACCCACTGCCACGAACAGCACGTCACGCTGACCGGTCTGCGGGTGTGCCGCACCGGTGCGCACCAGCACGTCCACGCCGTCTTCGCGGCGTTCCAGGGCGGGGATGTCCTCCCCCACGGAGCCTTTGGGGTAGCGGATTACGGTGGGGGCGTCATCAATAGCGACCGCCTCACGCAGGGCCTCGCGCAGGGTCGCGGCATCACGCGGTGCCGCCATGTACAGCCCGGGGATAAACTGCAGGAGCGCCAGGTCCCACATGCCGTGGTGGCTTGCCCCGTCCGGGCCGGTAATACCCGAGCGGTCAAGCACCAGAGTCACCCCGGCCTTGTGCAGGGCAACGTCCATGAGCAGCTGGTCGAAACCGCGGTTCAGGAACGTCGCGTAAAGCGCCACCACCGGGTGCATCCCCCCGTAGGCGAGCCCCGCGCTCATAGCCACCGCGTGCTGCTCGGCAATACCCACATCGATCACGCGCTCGGGGTGCGCCTGGGCGAACTCGCGCAGCCCCACGGGGATGAGCATCGCCCCGGTAATACCCACAATGTCTTCACGCTCATCGGCGATCTGTTTAATTTCGCGCCCGAAGACACTAGTCCACGACTCTTTGGTGCTCTTTGAGACTTCTTTGCCGGTGAGCGGGTCAATGGGGCCCACGGCATGGAACTGGTCGTCTTCGTTTGCGCGCGCCGGGGCGTAGCCGTGCCCTTTCTCGGTGATGGCGTGCACGATCACGGGCCCGCCGTAGTTCTTGGCAGCGCTCAGGCGGTCTCAACCGCTTCCTGGTCGTGCCCGTCGATAGGGCCCACATATTTCATGCCCAAATCTTCGAAGATACCGCCGGGGACCACCACATCTTTAATACCGGCCTTCATGCCGTGCAGGCCCCGGTAAATCATCTGCCCGAACGAGCCGCCGCGCTGCAGCTTCTCACGCATAGCGTTCAGGGCCCTGTCGTACCGGCGGTCCAGGCGCATCTTATCCACCTGCTGCTGCACGTTATATTTCAGTGCTGAAAGCTGGTTGGCGAACCCGCCAATGGTTGGGGCGTAGGAGCGGCCATTATCGTTCACCACAATCACAACTTTGCGGGTGCGGTCGGCGGCGATATTATTCACAGCCTCCCAAGCCATGCCGCCGGTGAGTGCGCCGTCACCAATAAGCACCACCGTGTACCGGTCGTTCTGCCCGTTCAGCTTATGCGCACGCGAAATACCGTCAGCCCATGAGATGGATGAGGAGGCGTGCGACGACTCGATAATGTCATGCACCGACTCGCCGCGGTCCGGGTACCCTGAAAGCCCGCCTTTCTGCCGCAGGCTCTCAAAGTTATGCCGCCCGGTCACCAGCTTATGCACATACGACTGGTGCCCGGTGTCGAACAGGATATTATCGTGCGGCGAATCAAACACGCGGTGAATGCCTAGGGTCAGCTCAACCACGCCCAGGTTCGGCCCCAGCGGCCGCCGGTGACCGCCACATGGTTCACCAGGAATTCCCGGATCTCCCCCGCCAGCTCACGTAGCTGCTCATAGGTGAGGGGTCGCAGATCTTTGGGGTCGTGAATGCCGTGTAGCATCTCGGACTTGGCGTTCTCACCCGGTACAGTCTTTTCGGGCATACACACTCCTTTTGACTACTGCGACTGTTGCAGTTCTCTCCATCCGGTACGTTTCCGGCTTCCTTAGGCGAAAAACTCGGGTACCGGTCTCTTCGATTCTACCCGGTGCGGACCTCAAACCTCGACTCTACGCGCCCGGTGCACCCCACCGGTTACCGAATCCCGCATTAGCGGATGCGGCGCGGTTTAATACGTGCCGGAGCCCGGTAGAACAGGGCCGCCGCCTCCACATGGTGAGTGTTGGGGTACATGTCGTAGCCGCGTACCTGCACCAAATCCCAGCCGAGTTCACGCAGGATCGCGGTGTCCCGCCCCAGCGCCGCAGGGTCGCACGCCACATAGAGGATACGCCCCGGCGACAGCTTATTCAGCCGTTCCAAAGTTTTCTTGCCCGCGCCTTCACGGGAAGGGTCAAGTACCACGGCGTCAATATGGGGCAGCTCGTCCAGTTCAAGAGCCGTTTTCAGATCCAGGAGGGTGCGCGCCACATCCCCGTGGATCACCTCGATACGGGTGCCTTTGGCCGATTCGCTGCGGGCCGCACCGTCGGGGGCGAAATTGGCACGCGCATCCCGGTGCGTCACCGGTGAGCCCTCAACACTGACCACGGTGCCGCGCTCACCCACCGCATCGGCAAGAGCGGCAGTAAACAGGCCCGCGCCAGCGTACAAATCAAGGGTGCATTCGCCTTCAGCCGGCCGCAGCATAGTCAGCATGGTTCCCACCAGGGCTGATGGGGCGCAGCGGTGCACCTGCCAGAACCCGCCAGCAGAGACCTGGTAGCTGAACCGGCGGGCGCCGAAAGTAACGTCCTCGGTCACGGATTTCAGGCCGCCACCCAGAAGCACATCCCCTGGCGTACCCTGCGGTAGGGGGCTGCGCAGGCTGGGGCGCACCCCGTACTCCGGTTTAGCGTTTGACCGGCTTTCGGGGGTGAAAAATAACGAAATTTTGCGTTTCGCCAAGTCCCCCCACAGCTTCTCAGCCTGCCGGTAAATGGGCTGGGACACCTCGCTGGCCGTAAAACGCGGGTCTACGGTGAGCTGAATGAGGATACGGCCCCGCGAAGAAAGCGCCGCATCCACCTGCCGGATACCGTGTAAATCTAGTTCGTGCAGGTTCAGCTGCCGCAGCTCGCGCGCCGCTAACGGGAAGTCGATCACGGGTACGGCCCGTGAACTCTGGTGCGGGTACATGCCGATACGCCAGCCGGAGGGGGTTTTCACCACGGTGTACCGCACCCGCGAGCGCCACGACAAGTCCCCTTCGGTGAGGTCTTTGGTGGGCATTGGCTCGACGGTCAGACTGGTAATGAGAGGCGAGTCGGGCGATATGCCGCCCAGGCGGATCAGCTGGGTGCGTAGCGTATCTGTTTTGTATGCGCGCTGTGTGGCGGGGTCAATATGGCCGTATTCCATGCCGCCCAGCAGCTCTTTCACACCGGTTGCGGCGGCCCGTTCTTCATCGGTGAGCAGGGAGTTGCCCTGCACCCAGGGGTGTTCTCGTCGCGCTGGTGATGGGGTGTCTATTGCCACGGCGTCCGCGAAATAGTAGCGGTTTTTAGGGCCGATGTCGGTGATGCGGGCCTGCACGGTCTCTCCCGTGAGGGCGTGCCGCACGAACACTACGCCTTTTTCGCTGCGGGCCACAAAGGCGCCGCCGTGTGCGGGTGATTCACAGGTGAGGCGTACCAAGTCTCCGATGGCATAACCGCTTACCGGCTCGGCGCCGCGGCTAGGTGCGGTGTTTGTGGGCACACGCGTCGAGGTGCTGTCGAGCTGACGCACGCATCGTCTCCTAACATACTGTAGTAATTGTGAAGTATTTTACACCCGGCGCGGGCACTAACCGTTCAACCCTCCCACAGACGGGGTAAAAAAATTCAATATTTTTTTATCGCCAATCCCACGCCCTAGGTAGCGCCTGTTTTTCCCCGGTACAGGGCGGGACGGTGCACCCGGTGGGTGGGTGGTTCTTCGCTGCTGGGAGGCTGTGTGGGTGCGACCGTTTCTCCTGGCTGGGTCTCGGCGGCGTGGAGAGCCCACGGTACGGTGGCGGTTGCCACTCCCGGTTCGTGCAGCAGCGCTTTTTGAGCCTGCGCACGGTGCGGCGGTGCAGTATCTCTTGCCACCAGTGCGCCACCACGAACTCGGGCAGGTACACCACCACCACGTCGCGAGGGGATTTTTTTGCGTTTCCGCCGCACATAGTCCAGCACCGAGGACACCGTGTCCCGGTACGGTGAGTCGATCACCGATAGCTGCACCGGGATGTGCAGCATATCCCAGCGTTCTTTCACGGTGGCCAGCAGCTGACGGTCGTTATTGACGGTCAGCGCCTCTATGGTGGAGGGGCGCGCAGCCCGGGCGTAGGCTAACGCCCTGAGCGCGGGCTGACGTACCCGCTCAATATAGACCACGGCGTGCACGCGTGAGGGTAGGGCTGCGGCGTCGGCGGCCGCCTCCTGATCCAGCGGTATTTCGGTTAGTTTATCCACGCGGGCGTAGTGCCTGCGGGTCATGAGCATCACCTCGGACAGAAGCAGAATGAACGTGAGCGACAGCCAGGCCCCCGCCAAGAATTTGGTGCCCACCACGGTTACCAGCACCAGGGCGGTGACCACCACCCCGACTGCGCTTACAGTGATGTCGCGGGCGAGTTTGCGCCGCGCCGACGGTTTTAGGGTAATGCGTAGTTTACGCAGACGGAACCGTACCACCGCCACCTGGGTGAGCAGCATTGAGGTGCACATGCCCACCACGTACAGCTGGATGAGGGCGAACACGTCGGCTGCGAACAGCACCGTGAAAAGTACCGAGATCACCCCGAGCAGGATCACGCCGTTACTGTACAGCCCGGTGGAGTCCACGCTCCGAAGCCGGTGCGGCAGATAGTGCCGGTCAGCGATTGCTGAGGCCCCAATGGGGAACCCGATAAACGCAGTCAGTGAGGCGATCACCAGCACGGACACTGTTGCTAAGGCCAGCAGTGTGGGGATGAGGTCGTTCCCGTATACGGCGAACGCCACCTGGTACAGAGCCGGTTTCTGGTGTATTGGCTGGTTGGGGCTGCTCGGGTCTGCACTTAAAGTATCGGCTGGGGTTTTGCACCAGCTGCACTCCGCTCTGCCGCGCCAAATAGAGGATGCTCACCAGCAGAACCCCGGTGATGACGATCATCAGCATGAGTGTCAGTGCCGCATTGCGTTGCTTGGGTGCTTTGAAGAACCGCACCGAGTTGGAGATAGTTGAAACCCCCGAAAGTGCCACCGCCCCGGCCGAGAAGGACCGGGAGAGCAGCAGCACCAGGAACACCCCGTCAAGGCTTGCGTGCGGAGTTTCGGGGGTGAGCGTGTACCCGGCGGATTCGGCGCGCGCTAAGGTTCCGGTGAATGCCTGCAGCAGCCCGTACACCAGGGTGATCCCTAAAAGGGCCAGAAAAATGTAGAGCGGCCAGTGGGCTAACCGGCCCATCAGCTGCACCCCGCGCAGGCACACCACGCTCAGAACCACAATCAGGGTGACTGCAATACCAGCCCGGAAGCCTTGTAGCTGAGGGAAAAGCGCGGTAATAAACGTTGCCGCTGAAGACATTGACACCGCTACCGTGAGCACATAGTCCAGCAGCACGGAGGCGCCCAGCACCACGGCCGGGCAGCGGCCCAGTTTGCGGCGTACCAGGGCGAAATCGCCCTCAGCTGCGACCTGCCGGATGTTATACCGGTAGGTTCCCACGATCACGAGCCCCACCACGGCGATGGCGAACCCCACCCACGGCGAGTAGGTGAGTGCACCGGCCCCGGCCACGGCAAGGATAAGAATCACCTCATCGGCGGCGTAGGCCACCGACGAAATCCCGTCAGAACCCAGCAAGGGCAGGGCGTAGCGCTTCGGTAGCGACGTGGCCGCCAACTGCCGAGAATCCACCGGCCCACCGGTGAGCGCGCGACGCATCCTACCCCAACGATTGTTCACGGTTTTAAAGGCTATCCCGCCCGCCTCTAAAGCTCAATTTATGCGGTGCCCCTTGTTTTCCCGGCTGCGGTCCCGTCATAGGGCAGGGGGTCAGGCGCCGCCCCCGCGGGGAGCTGTACACTCTTAACTATGAGCGAGCCTGACGGTTTGAGGGGGTCACATCATTCCCCGCCGCGCACAGTAACCGGCTCAACCCTAGGAGAACTATGCCGCACTTTGTGATTATGGGCGCCGGGCGAGTTGGCGTCATGCTCGCCCGAACCCTCGAAGCGTCCGGGCACACCGTGGCCGTGATTGACCAGGACATCCGCGCATTCCAGCCGCTGCGGAAGAACTTTGGCGGTAAGCTCGTCACCGGCGTGGGTTTTGATAAAGAGACGCTGGAACGCGCCGGGATAGAGGGCGCCTACGCCTTTGCCGCCGTATCCTCGGGGGATAATTCCAATGTGATTGCCGCCCGTGTGGCGCGTGAGACGTTCAAGGTGAAGAACGTGGTTGCCCGCGTGTACGACCCGAACCGGGCGGAGTTCTTTCAGCGTATGGGCATCCCCACTGTTGCGGCGGTGCGCTGGTCAACCGACCAGGTGCTGCGCCGTATCCTGCCCGAGCAGGCGATCCGGGGTGACTACCGGGAGGCATCTGGGCGTCTGATTCTCACCGAATTACCGCTTCATGAGGAGTGGGCCGGGCACGCACTGATCGATATTGAGGCTGCTACGGGTGCGCGCATCGCCTACATCACCCGGTTCGGTGAGGGGATGCTCCCCCGGCCCGATACGAGCTACCAGCAGGGTGATACTGTGCACGCCATGGTGCGCACCGATGAGGCGACCGAGATCGCCCGTATCCTCTCCCAGGCGCCTAAGGATGCTGAGGGTGAACACCACGACCCGCGGGACGCATGGGCTGGGGCTTTCGCCGCCGAGCCAGCCGCCGTGAAAAGCGATAACCCGCACACCAACTAGCCGGATAAGGGACACCACGTGAAAGTACTAATTGTTGGGGCAGGCTCGGTGGGCGCCTCTATCGCCCGGGAGCTGCACGCCAGCGGCCACGAAATCACCATTATCGATTCAAAGCCTGAGACGAAAAAACGCGCCAACTTGCCGCAGGTGCAGTGGTTTATTGGGGATGCCTGTGAGCTGTCGGTGCTGAAGCTGGCCGTACCCGAAGAGAGCGAAGTGGTGGTGGCCGCCACCGGTGACGACAAGGCAAACCTGATGGTTTCACTCCTGTGCCGCAGCGAGTACGGGGTGCCGCGCACCGTGGCGCGCGTGAATAACCCCCGCAACGAGTGGCTTTTTGACGAGTCGTGGGGTGTGGATGTGGCGGTCTCCACCCCGCGCCTGATGACCGCCCTTGTGGAGGAGGCTGTTGAAGTGGGCGATGTGGTGCGCCTGCTGACCCCTACAGGCTGGCGGGGCCACCCTGGTGGAGTACACGGTGCCGGAGGATCACCCGGTGATCGGGTACCGGGTGGATCATGTGCAGTGGCCTACGGATACGGTACTCACCGCTATCTTGCGGGACGGTGCGCCGATCGCCCCGTCGGCTGATGTTGTTCTTGAGGGCTCAGACGAGCTGTTTTTCATTACCACTATCGCTGGTGAAGACCAGATCCGCGCGCTTTTCGCCTGGTGGATAACCGGGTCGGGTACCGTGCCGACTGCCCCCGGTGAGACAGAAACGGCGGGATGCGCCCCATCCTTCTGGGGAGCATCCCGCCGTTAGCGTGGCAAGAGGTACGGCCCGCGAATCCGGTGCCGATACTGCGGCACGGAAATACTCGAAGGGGCGTTTAGTCTCCCCGCCGCCGCCTCCACCGTCTGAGCCGCCGAAATCTCCCCCGCCGCCGAAGTCCCCACCGCTGCTGTCGCATCCTGAGAAGTCGGAGCCACCCATATCGCAGTTCTCCCAGCCGCCGAAGTCTCCGCTAACGTCCCAGTCGACATCTGCCCCGTGGGCGTCACCCGCGCGGGTGTTATGCGGCCAGTACCAGCAGACGGCGGGAAGCTCGCTCGACTCTGCCCGGTCGGCACGCATATTTTCCAGCAGCTGTTCCCGCACCGCGTGCACCCCGTCGAATGCGTACGCCGAACCGGCGAGGGCGGCCGCGTAGAAGGCACTCATTGAGGGCTCCGCCGTGGCACGGTTGCCTTCAGCAAGCTCGGGGAACTGCTTCAGGCAGGCTGACCGTATTTTTCTCGCTGAGCGCTTTCGCTTCGGCAAGCACCCGCGGAGGCACCCCGGTTAGTTCGTCCGCGTCCGCAGGCTCGTCATTGACCACACTGAAAAGGTGCGCAAGCCGGGCGGTGTCAATGTTCTGCAGCTCGGTGAGGCCACCAGCGGCGTACACTACCGATTCTGCCAGCGCACGGCGGGTGCGGGTGGCAGCGATCTGTGCACTCAACCGGCGGATATTGTTCTCCGTGCGGCGGCTGAGGTTATCCGGGGCGGTGATTCCTGTCGTGTTCACCCACTCGTGCAGGTTCGCCAAAAACAGTGCATCGTGCCCGGTTTCGGAGCGTGCCTCAAGCACAGAGTTCAGTGCCTCTTCGCGGTGACGCGCGTATTTGGCGTAAAACCGGTTGCCGGTTGTCTCAACGTAGTCGTGCAGGTGCGGCACAATAGCCAGTGCCGCTTTCACATAAGCCACCACCTCAAGGGAAGCCTCGTACTCGCGGTGGAATTTGCTCAGCACTCGGGTCAGGTTCGTGGCCGCTACCAGCCGCTCCAACGCCTGCGGATACAGCTCATACATTTGTTTCAGCGCGGGCTGCGCAATAACCGGGCGGGTGTTTGGGCACAGCGACAGCATATGCCCCGTATTATTGAGCCCGTCTGTCAGCAGCGCCTCCAGGGTGCGGGTAAAACCGGCAAGCGCACCCACCAGCTGCTTATTGCCTTCCCGGCGGGCGTGCAGAAGCACCGGGTTTAACGCCCGCACGGTTTCACGCGCCTGCGCCTGCGCCTGCTCAAGACTGTTGTGTAACGCCTGCACGTGCGGGTGCAGTACCGTCCCGCGTGCCGCATCCACGAGCGGGTTGTGCCACTGCCCCATCCCCCATGCGGGAGAACCTACGCTGGTGAGCACAACATATGAGTTTGCCATTGCTTGGGCGCGTTCTTGCAGGTACGCCTGTGACCCGGGCTCGTGCCTGTCCATGCTGTCGCACCGCTGGTAGGCGCGCTCCACCAGCTGCTGCAGACGCTCCACCCGTTCGGTGGTCTCCTCCGTGATGGGTTCCCGTACCGCTTCGACTGTGAGCCGGTTCTGCACGGTACGCATCGCCCGGTCTGCGCACCACACATACGAGTACGCCCTCTCACGCCCCTGCTCAGCGTTGAGTTTGTGCAGCGGGGCGTCCAGGTACGCGACCGCGGTGCGGGGGCTTACCCCGAAGAAGTCACGGGAATGCGGTGCAACGGTGGGGGTTCGCAGCTGCCCCAGCACCCAGTACCGCACCGGGTAGTACGGCAGAAACGTAACAACGGGAGCGATGAGGAATACATACACGAGCGGGGCGCCCAGCCGCACGGCGGTGGTAGCGAACCCATCCGGCGCTTCCCAGGGACGGAATAGTTCTAATACCAGTAGCCCGTAGACTGCTACCAGCACTGTACGCGCCGCTCTGTTAAGCGGGTGCCAGTATACGCGCCGCACAGCTTTAAACGCCCACAGGCGGTTTACGACAGGCGCCAGCAGCCCAAGAATAACCGTCAGCCACGCACCCTGGTGAAAAACGGACGAGCCAGGCAGTAAAAAGCACATGCCCAGAAGGGCTAAAGCCACAACAGCATATACATAGTAACGAATATTTTTTCTCATGGTTGGGTTTCTCGCCGCATACGACCCATCCCCTACCGGACGGTACCGCACCACTGGTATCGTCCGGCACGAGCCGGGCCGCACACGATTCTCTATTATCGGTTTTTATAAGGTTATGAGTCTTGAACGGCGCGGTTTTCCTCAGGGGCAGACACACGCCACGCCACCCACAAAGTCAGCGCGTACAGCGGAACACCCATCACCAGACGAGTAACCCCCAGCGCCTCGGTCGCACCCGCAAGTATAGCGGCAATTGCACCACTAAGCGTAACCCCAGCAGCGCAACAAAAATCCACGTTGCAAGAATATACGACTTCAAGCGTGCTGGCTTCTCACGCCAGCGCACACCCTCATCCCGGATAAACCCGAACAGCAGCCCAAACAACGGCCACCGCAACCCAATCGAAATGAGCGAAGCAAGCAGATACCCGCCACTTACGAAGAACCCGGGAACATAAAAAGCATTAGCGTCCCCAGTGGAATGGGCCGACCAGGCACAAACAGCCACACCCACCACGCCCGAAAGCGCCGGAACCAGCTTAGAACGCTGCACCAAACGGGCCACTGTAAACACCCCGGAGGTCACCAGGGAGGCGATGAGGGCATAGGTGAGCTGTTTCGTCACCACAAAAACAACCAGAAACAGAGTCGCCGGAAGTAACGACTCCACCACCCCGCGCCAGCCTCCCAGCGCGTGCAGCACATCCACATCACCGTTGGCGGTACGGCGCAGTTTACCGCCTATGCTCGCACTGAACGAGCTCCCCACAGATTCCCCCGTAGAGCCCGTCCTCTCACGCCCGGCGGAGGTGTTGTGCGGGCCCGGTTCACGTTCCGTAGCGGGCATTTTTTGTCCTTTCCGTCAGCAGTAGTTGCGGCACGATCTCATAGCGCGGGTTATAGATACGCGGGTCCCCCGGGTACTGGCTGAGCATCCCAGAGCAGCGCAATAGTGAACCGGCCAGCACCCCCGGCACTGAGCGCTGCCCGTGCCAGATGAGGCTCACCCGGCTGCCCGGCTCAAACGGCGGGGTGTGTGCAAACGCCGCCAATTCCGGTGTCTCGGTGGGCGCCTTGGCACCCAGTGGGCCGTTGACCGCTTTTGGGGCGGGCGTGTTTGAGGAGTCGTCAATGTCCTCACCGGGTGGTTCAACAACCAGCGGAATCCCCAGAACAGCTAGGGGGCTCACCCGCTGCAGCAGCCGTGATTTAGCGACCACCAGCTCAGCCCGGTACACGGGTTTGGCATCCAGCGGCGGAATCCACACCTGGTCGATCCTGCCCGCTAAACGCACGCGAAAACGCTCGGGGTACCCAACCGGAGGCTGAGACCCCGAGCGGTCAGAAAGCACCCGAACCATTAGCCGATTTCAGTGATCTCAGGGCCGCGGCGTGGAAGCGGACGCAGCTTGCTCTTATCGTCCTGCTCTTCTGGTTCGTCCTCGTCATCGGCGGTGGCGATATCCTGCGCGGGCACCACCAGCGGCAGCAGCTCACGCGGCGGGCGGGGGTCATCGCCGCGATCAACGATCACGGAGCGGAACACCTCATCAATAGCCTCGGCGGCTTCCTCGTTATCGAGCACAGCCTCACCGGAGATCACACCGCGCAAGAACCAGCGGGGACCGTCCACGCCCACGAACCTGGCCACGCGCTCACCACGTTTGCCGTCTTCGGTTACGGCGGGCAGGCGGGTGAGCATCTCCACACCAAACACGCCCTCATACATCTCGACGGTACCGCCCTGCGAGGCCACGGATTCGGCCAGCTCTTCACGAATATCGTCCCAGATGCCGCTCGACCGGGGCGCCGCAAACGCCTGAATCTGAATGGTGGCGCCCTTACGGATACAGGTCGCGGCAATCACAACACCGCTTGCCTCTTCCACCTCTAGGCGCAGGCGCATCCCATCAAGCAGCTTAATGTACACGGAGCCAAGGTTGGCGTAGTCTTCGGTGTCTTCCACCTCGTCCATATCGAGCGGGCCCTCGGTACGGTCATAGACGATGACTTTCAGGGATTCGTCCTCAACGTATGCGGGGACGGGATCGGCCTTATCTTCCTCTTCCGTATCGTACTCGTCTTCGTCGATACCTTCGGTGTCCTCAGCCTCGTCATAATCATCGTAGTCGTCGTACTCGTCATACTCGTCGTAGTCATCGTACTCGTCATACTCTTCGACGTCGTATTCTTCTTCGGCACGTTTTTCTTGCTGAAACCAAACACTTAGTTATCCCTCACTGTATACGTACTACTCAATATCTTACGCGTAGAGTGCCTGTTACGGCGTTCAAGCGCGCCGCACGCGCGTGCCGTGCACTACTTCAGTCCGCTGGATCCAAACCCGCTGACGCCGCGTTCGGTCTCATCCAGTTCTGCAACAACCACGAAGTTCGCCTGCTCGTAGCGCTGAATAACCAGCTGGGCAATACGGTCGCCGCGTTTAATCTGGAAAGGCTTAGTGGGGTCGGTATTGAGCAGGGTCACCATAATCTCGCCGCGGTACCCGGAATCCACCGTACCGGGGGCGTTCACAATGGTGATGCCGTGTTTAACGGCCAGCCCGGAGCGCGGATGCACCAAACCCACGTACCCTTCGGGCAGGGCGAGGGCGAGGCCGGTGGGCACGAGGGCTCTCTCACCGGGGTTCAGGGTGAAGTCTACGCGCGAGCGCAGATCGGCGCCCGCATCGCCCGGTTTGGTGTAGGCGGGGGCGGGCAACTCGGGGTCGAGCATTTTGATCTGAACGTTAATGGGGTTAATCATGCTCTTCACTCTACCCAAGCGGAGGCAAAAAATCATGTGGCAACCCGGCTGCTGCCCGCCTCTAAAGCGGCGGTTGAAGGCCGCCGGGTAAGGGGCACAATGGGGTTCGTTACAATGAGTGTGGTAACTCGTTCGCCTATTGTGACTGGTTGCGGCACGCACACACTATTCCCCTTCGCGCCCAACCGGCTTCTTGAAGGGATGTTCTGTGACTTCTTCACCCGCCGCATCGTCCAAACCGCTGTACCGTGAGCGTCTAGCTCCGGGGGTGGGCACGTGGCTTCTGGTGCTCGTGGCCGGGGGCGCATCCTACCTGGTGGGGGCGCCGATCAGTATCCCTGTGGGTGTGATTGCGGGGGCTGTGGTGTCTGCTGTGTTGGGTTGGCTGCTGTATGCCTCATCGCCGGTGATTGAGGTTTCCGCCGAGTGGGTGCGGGTTGGCCGTGCCCGCATTGAGCGGGAGTATATTGGCCGGGTGCAGGCGTTTCGGGGTGATGATGCACGCCGCGCCGCTGGGCCGGAGCTGGACGGGCGCGCCTACATGTGTTTCCGCCCGTGGGTTACCCCTAAGGTTCGGCTGCAGATTACTGACCCGGCGGATCCTACACCGTACTGGCTGGCTTCTTCACGGCACCCGGAGAAGCTGGTGCAGCTGCTTGATACAGCTGAGGATTAGGGCTGTTCCGCTGGTGCAGGCGGGCGGTATTGGGTATGGATAAGGGCAGGTTCCCGTGTGGAGTCCTGCCCTTGTCGCGTAGTGTGGTTGGTGTTTTAGCCTTCGCACTCCACGCAGTACACCAGCCCGTCCTCTTCTCGCGCGATCTGAGAGCGGTGGCGCACCAAAAAGCAGGATGCGCAGGTAAACTCGTCGTCCTGTGCGGGTAGGACAACAACGTTCAGTTCCTCATTAGAGAGGTCCGCACCGGGCAGCTCGAAGCTTTCGGCAGCGGTGTTTTCGTCCTCATCGACCGCACCGGATTGCATCTCCGAGCGGCGGGCGTTCAGCTCCTCATAGGACTCCTCGTTTTGCTCGTCGTCCTGCTTGCGAGGTGCATCGTAATCAGTTGCCAAACTTTCACGCTCCGTCTTGATTGGTGGGGCAGGGTGTGTGCGCCCACGTGTGGTCTTTGAGTGTCTTAACTTCGTTGTGGGTTGTTTATTCCACAACATGCCAGGTATTTTTCACCATGTACCCCCGGTTTGTCTAATTGAGGCCCCGGAAATTACTCTCTGCGCGTCATTTTTTGTGTGCAAAGGCTGTATTTCGGGGGTATTTGGGCCTATTTTTTTGTGGGTTTCGGTGGGATATACTACATGTTTTAGGGTTGGCAAGGTAATCTGGTAGATAGTTTGCGTTCTTACGGCGCGGGTGCGGGGTGCATCTGAGCCGCATACAGGAGGTTTCCATGCTTGAATTGCGCCTAGTGGGTGTCCACGATGATGGCGAGAACCTGGTGCTTGAATCTGCCGACGGCACCCGGTTTGCGCTGCCCATCGATATGAACCTGCGCACAAGCATCACGAAGGCTCGCCGTATTCAGCCGGCGCGGGGCCTGGGGACGAAGGGCAGTTTTGGGCCTCGTGATATTCAGACGAGGTTCCGTCAGGGCGCCAGTGTTGAAGAGATCGCGGAGGAGTCCGGCTGGGAGCCGGAGCGGGTGCGCCGCTACGAGTGGCCGATTGTGGCCGAGCGGGCGCATATTATCCGTGCGGCGCAGGGCGTGAAGGTTGGGCGCCGCAGCTCAGCTTCAGGTTTGGCGCAGATTCCCGTGACTCTTGCCTCGCGTATCGCGGATGTGACGGCCGCGCACGGCTTCTCGGAGGCCGCGCAGGACTGGTCTACCCGGCAGAAGGATAACGGGCAGTGGAGCATTGAAGTTGATTTTGCGTTAACACCCCGGGATCGTGAAGAGCTTCCCGCGCGGGTTATGTTCCCGGCACGGTGGGTGTACAACCCGGCTAATCAGAGCCTGTACGCCTCAAATGAGGCCGCCTATTTCTTAATGGGCAACGCCGAGGACGAAGTGTATGACACGAAGAAACAAGAGGAAGAACCTCAGCCGAGTTCGCAGCCTAAAGCACCGTCCAGCACCGGTTCGGGGGCCTCTTCTGTGGCGGATGTGCCGGTTGCGGTAGCTACCGGTGTCGCCCCGGTTGATGCCTCCCGCGTGAGCTCCTCCACGATCAAGGGCACCAGCCCGGATGAGCGTAAACTCAACGAGCTTCTGGAGCGCGCCCGCAGCGTGTCACGTCCCGGCCCGACCACCCAGCAGCTGCGGGTGGTGGCACAGCCTTCTACTGTGACCGTGACTGAGGACTCCGACTCCGCCAATAACGCTACCGACTCTTCGCGGCATCGTGAACAGGTGCGCGCACAGGGCGCAGCCTCGCAGGGTGCTGCACACCGGGGGGGTTTCTTCACCCCAGGATTCTGCGGATGAAAGCCCGCAGGAGCCGGTTGATGACCGGGATGTGGCTAGTTTCTCGGCAGGCGACGGATCGTTCTATGGCCGCCGCGCCGGGCGGGAGACCTCCTCCCCCGAGCGGGGCACCGCAGGGACCACCCCCGAGCCGCGCGAAGAACGCCGGTTCGGTGGCCAGGAGCACCGCAGGCCCAGCATCGAGGCACCTTCGGCGCACCCCGCCGTGAAAGCGCAGGCAGCACCGAGAACGCAGGCGCCACGGAGGGTACGGGCGTGCGTGAGCGTGCCGAGCACGGGCTGAGCCAGTCATCCCGGCCCGCAGCACCGGCCGGGGCTGAGAGGGAGTCCTTCTCAACCCAGGCGCAGCAGCGTCCCGCACAGGCCGAAACCACCCGGGCGGATACCGCCACGGTCCCTAACGAGGGCACCTCCGCCGAGTCAAGCCCGAACCCGCCGAGACGAAACGGCACGAGAAGCCGAAATCCTCAGGCCGTAATAAGCAGCGGATGAGCGTACCCGCCTGGGACGAAAATTATTTTTGGCGGGCGCAAGTAGCCCACCATACTGCCCGCCCCGGCCATCCCCAGCCCACGGGGCGAAGGATTTGGGGAGGCGGAACAAACCATTACAGGGCCGCATAGCGGTTAAGAAAATAGAGCACCAACGGGAGAAGCCCCGGGTGCTCATTTTCTTTAGTGAACCACACGCTACATGCCAGCGCACCCATGATGTGCGACTGTGCGCGTGGGTTATGCGGTGGGCAGGTACAGCAGCGGGATGCGCCGCTCAGCGTCAGTGAGCGAACCGTGCTGCCCCACCATTTTCAGTGACTGTTCCTTATAGTGCCGCATATCGTAGAGGGCTATATCGTCGCGGGCGCAGACTAGGATATCGCCGATGCGCTCGCGGGCGGCTTCGCTCACGGTGGGGCCCATGTAGCCGCGCGTGTAGAGGTCGCGTGAGTCCAGCACCCACGCCCGCTCACCCCAGGCTGTTGCCCAGCGGCGCGCGGTTTCGGCGCGGGCGGCCTCGCTCGTATCGTGCAGGTACAGCTGTACCGCGCGCGGCTCCCCGGCGGTGAGCGCCACATTGTCGAGGAGTTCGGTGTCGTGGGAGTAGTCGATGCGTTCCTGCTCGGGGATGTTCACCATGCCGTGGTCTGCGGTGAGGAATATGCCCGCCCAGGCGGGTGCCCGCTGAGCCAGCCGACGCAGCGCCAAATTGAGCTCTTCAAGCTGCTCAAGCCACGTGTCGCTGCCAGCCCCGTGGCGGTGTCCGGCCTGGTCAAGCTCACCCCAGTACAGGTAGACGAGGGTGGGGGTGCGGGAGGCCAGCAGTTCGGTGGCGTAGGTGATGCGCGCATCGTACCCGGTGGCACCCACGAATTCGCCGCCGCGCAGCCCGGCCTCGGTGAGCCCGCTGCCCCGGTATTTATCGAGTGAGATGGTAACAACCCGTGTTTGGGTGCTGTAGCGTTCAAAGACTGTGGGCAGCGGCTGCCAGGTGTGCGGGTCCACGGTTTTATCCCACCCAGAGAGGTGGTTCATGGTGGTGCCGGTGGCGGGGTTACGCACCTCGTACCCGGCGATCCCGTGGGCGCCCGGCGCGCTGGCGGTGCCGAAGCTGGTGAGGGATGCGGCGGTGGTGGTGGGGAAAGCGGCGTCCAGCGGCCCCAGAGACACGGTTTTCTTCAGGTAAGGGGCGTATGAGCCGTAGGTTTGAAGCAGCTGCTCGCCGAGCCCGTCAACCATGACCACGCAAATATTGCGGAAACCGTTCGGGTCTGCCCCGGCTTCGCGCAGCCTTTTGGCCAGTGCCAACGGGTCGCGGCTGGTGTTCCCCTAGCGGGTGCGCCGGATGCTCTAGGGAGGACTGCCCCAGCAGTGAGGCGGCTGACTCAAATACGTCAGCTACGCTATTGCTCCCGTAGGCTGGCGGCGGCGGTACGGGTGTGCCAGTCGCATCGTTGTATGCTGTACCGCTTACGCTCATAGGTTCTCCTGCTTTGGGGGCTCTGTGGCGAGTTGGGGTGGGTTATTTGGTGTCTGAGTGCATGTGTGCCCTGTGCAGGGCGCGGGCGAAGTACCGGGCCTGTTTCACGGCGTCAGGGGCCGTCTGCGGTGGCTGAGACGCGCACCGCAATATCCTCTAGAGAGGCGGATCCGGTGTACCCGTGGTCGGCGGTGCAGGTGGGGTCGGGGCAGGTGGCGGGTGCGGCGTCAATGCGCAGCGAACCGGTCCATGCCACCTGGAATGAGACTTCTGTGGGGCTCATCCCGGGCCGGTAGATTTGCGGCTGGTCGTACCCGTAGCTGATGGTTACGGCCCGCAGGGCACTGAGTTTCACGGCTTCCACGCTCACGTGGGCGACGGTTCCTTGGGCGTCTTCTTCAAGGTGGGAGTCGTCGAGGTGGGCCAGCACCAGCTGGGAGCCGCACAGCACCATGACGGTGATATGCCGGTGCAGGTCGTTGCGGCTGAAATGGGTTTCGTGCTGCACAAAGTGCGCATCTGGTTCCAGCCCCGCGAGGGCATCATCGACCACTTCAAAGCACCAGCTCCGGGTAGAACCCGGCGTGTTTAATGTCTGCTGCCAGTTTTTCGCGTGGACTTTCGTCCATATACGCCATTCGTGCACCTCATTAGTATGGGTTGAGTGTTGCCGGGTGTCCCTACGGTACCGGGCAGCCGGGCCGGGTCTGCCGGTCGCGAATGAGAACACCGCTACGTAATAGCGTAGTGGGTTGGGGCGGGCATTGCTACTTAACGCGGCCGGGGCACCGGTTTTTGTGGGGCACAGTACCACGTGGGGTTGGGTGAATCGCCGGTGACCGGCTGCCGTGCCCGCGCGGGGTGTGCACGGTAGAATAGAGTTCCGAATGAGTGTTGCGTCTGCTGCGCACCATCTTTTACCCGCCTTCTACGAGCTTTACGAGGATACACATGGCACGCCGTAGCAAGTCAGCTGTTGAGGACTACCCGGTAGATATTGTTGAGAACATCGTCGATATTGATGTTTCTGCCGAGATGGAGTCCAGCTTCTTGGAGTACTCGTACTCGGTGATCTATTCGCGTGCCCTGCCGGATGCGCGGGACGGTTTGAAGCCGGTGCAGCGGCGCATCCTGTACATGATGCAGCAGATGGGGCTGCGCCCGGATAAGGGGCATGTGAAGAGCGCCCGCGTGACCGGTGAGGTGATGGGTAAGCTGCACCCGCACGGTGATGCCGCTATTTACGACGCGATGGTGCGTTTGGCGCAGCCTTTTTGCGATGCGCCTGCCGCTGGTGGATGGGCACGGTAACTTCGGTTCGCTTGATGACGGCCCGGCGGCGGCCCGTTACACCGAGGTGCGCATGGACCCGTCGGCGACGGCACTGACCGCTGACCTGGATGAGGACGTGGTCGATTTTGTGCCGAACTACGATAACCAGTTTATGCAGCCGAGCGTGCTGCCGGCGGCTTTCCCGAACCTGCTGGTGAACGGTACGACGGGTATTGCGGTGGGTATGGCCACGAATATGGCGCCGCATAACCTGCGTGAGGTGATTGCGGGCACCCGGCACCTGATTGCTAACCCGGATGCCACGCTGAAAGACATTATGAAGTTCATCCCGGGGCCGGATCTGCCCAGCGGCGGCACGATCGTTGGTTTGGGCGGTATCCGTGACGCCTATGAGGGTGGGCGCGGCACGTTCAAGACTCGCGCGAAGGTCTCGATTGAGCAGGTGAGTGCCCGCAAGCAGGGCATTGTGGTGACGGAACTGCCGTACATGGTGGGCCCGGAGAAGGTTATTGAGAAGATTAAGGACGGCGTTAATTCTAAGAAGCTGACCGGTATCTCTGATGTGGTTGATTTGACGGACCGGCAGCAGGGTATGCGCCTGGTGATTGAGGTGAAGAACGGGTTTAACCCGCAGGCGGTGCTGGCGGCCCTGTATAAGCACACGCCGCTGGAGGATTCGTTCGGTATTAATAATGTGGCGCTGGTGGATGGCCAGCCGCAGACCCTTGGGCTGCTTGGTTTGCTGCATGTGTACATTAATCACCGGTTGTCGGTGGTGCGCCGCCGCACCGAGTTCCGGCTGGGTAAGCGCCGCGACCGGCTGCACCTGGTGGAGGGCCTGCTGATCGCCATCGTCGATATTGACGAGGTGATTCAGATTATCCGCTCTTCGGATGAGACCGCGCAGGCGCGTGAGCGGCTCATGAAAGTTTTTGACCTGACGCAGGTTCAGGCGAACCATATTCTTGAGCTGCGCCTGCGCCAGCTGACGAAGTATTCCCGTATTGAGCTTGAGGCTGAGCGGGATAAGCTGGCTGAGGAGATCGCTGAGCTGGAGCGGATTTTAGGGTCGGATATGGCGCTGCGTGAGTTGGTCTCTGATGAGCTTGCTGAGGTTGCCGAGAAGTACGGTACTGACCGCCGCACGGTGCTGAAGTCGAAGGATGATATGCAGTCGGCGATTGAGGCTGTTTCGGCGGGGGCGTCGAAGGCGAAGAAGAGCCTGGGGCTGGCGCTTGAGATTGCGGATGAGCCGTGCTGGGTGGTGCTTTCAGCGTCGGGCATGGTGGGCCGCACCCCGGTAAGCCGATGCGTGAGGCACTGTCTGACCCGGGTAAACGCCTGAAGCATGACGTGTTCACCTCTGTTGTTCCGGCGACGGCGCGCGGTGAGATTGGTGCGGTGACTTCGACGGGGCGGATGGTGCGCCTGTCGGTGATGGATGTGGTGGTGCTTGAGGAGTCTGCGGGCGCACCGGTGCTGAACTCGGGGGTGAAGGTCTCTGAGGTGGTGTCTCTGGCGAAGGGCGAGAAGCTGGTGGGCCTGGTGCCGCTGAATGAGGTGCTGGCGTTGGCGACGGCGAACGGCGTGATTAAGCGTGTGAACCCGGAGTACCCGCTGAATCAGGCGGAGTGGGACGTTATTAAGCTGAAGCCGAAGGACACGGTGGTTGCTGCGGCTGCGTGCGCCTCGGACGATAACGCACTGACGCTGGTGACGCAGGATGCGAAGCTGCTGACCTTCGATGCGGCGAAGGTGCGCCCGCAGGGCCGCGGCGGCGGCGGTATTGCCGGTATTAAGTTGGGTGCGCAGGATGCGGTGATTGCTTTGGGTGTGACGGCGCCGGGGGCTGCCGCCGAGGTGGTGACGGTGACCGACGGTAAGGATGGTTTGGCCTCGGTGAAGGTCACTCCCCTGGCGGAGTACCCGCAGAAGGGCCGGGCGACCGGCGGGGTGCGGGCGCACCGGTTCCTCACGGGCGAGTCGAAGCTGGCGCTGGCGTGGGTTGGTGTTGGCCCGGCGAAGGCTGGCACGCAGGGCGGCGTGGCGCGTTCCCTTGCCGACGGAGTACGGTTCACGTGACGGCTCGGGGGTGACTCTCACCCAGACGATTGGTACGGTCGGTCCTAACTATGCGGCGCTGACCGCGCAGTCTGAGGTCTCCCCCGACGGGGAGAAGCTGTTCTAGCCCCCTCTGGTTGGGTTGCTGCTATTTTTCTTTCGGTGTGGCAGGTAGCAGTGTTGCCTCTGTGCAAGTTGAGGCATCACTGCTACCTTTTAATGTGAAGTTTTAGGTGAGACCTAGGATTTTTCCAGCTATTGCATCAAGGAGAAACAGGCATGACCGAACCGAATAAGCCCCTGAACAGATGACCGCCCAAGAGCGGCTTGACCTTGGTGCAGATTGCCTTGACGCGGGCAGGCTGAATGACGCCGTTCATATCCTGGCTACGGTTTCAGCGGGTGAAAATCCTGGGGCGTACTCTTGGGCGCAGTACTTTCTAGGTGACGTCTACGAGGATGCGGGGAATCTTCGTGAAGCGATGACCGCCTACAACAATGTCCATCGCCATGCTAACCCTGTAGCCTACGCTTCGGCGCAGAACAGCATAGGTATTCTCTATAAGAACATGGGGCGGCTTGATGATGCTGTTGCCGCGTTCAGCCGTGTTGTCCGTGAAGACAACCCGGAATCTTACGCGTGGGCGCAGAATAACCTTGGCACCGTCTTTCAGACGATGAGGCGGCTTGATGATGCCGCCGCCGCGTTCGGGAATGTGCAGCTTAACGATAGCCCCGAAGCGTACACCAACGCACAGTTCAACCTTGGCAACACCTATAAGCTTATGGGCAAGACAGATGATGCCCTTCAAAGCTGGGGAGGCGTGCTTCGCGAGGTAGACGCAGAAACCTACGCCCAGGCACAGTTCAACATTGGTTCTACGTGCAAGAATCAAGGGCGGATAGATGAGGCTATCGCCGCGTGGGGAAGGGTGCGCCATGATGACAACCCCTCAGTTTACGCTCGGGCACAGCTGAGCCTGGGCCTCACCTATGCCCCGCTAGGGCAGTTTGATGAGGCGATCGCCGTGTGGCGTAACGTGCGCCGGGAGGACAACCCCGAAGCGTACGCCGCAGCACAAAACAACCTGGGCAGCGCGTACGAAGACAAAGAGCTATTTGACGATTCTTTTGCCGCCCGGAGCAGGGTTCTGCGCAGCGACAGCCCTTACATATACGCTGTGGCACAGCTCAACATGGGCATCGCCTACTATAACAACGGGTCTCTTGATGAGGCCGTGACCGCATGGAACCGCGTTCTCGAAGAAGACGATCCACAGTCCTACGCCGAAGCACAACGTAACCTTGCTCTGGTGAACAAACACTAACTGCCCACAGTGTTGCTCCTGCGCAGACGAGGGGCAGTACTGCTACCTTTTAATGTGAAGTTTTAGGTGAGAGCTAGGATTTTTCCAGCCACCGCACCAAGGAGAAACAGGCATGACCGAACCGAATAAGCCCCTAGAGCAGATGACCGCGCAAGAGCGGCTTGACCTTGGAATATCCTACTTCAAAGAGGGCAAACTTGATGAGGCTATCGCTGTTCTAAAAACAATTTCGTCCAGTGAAGACCCCACTATTTATGCGCTATCACAACGCCTCCTAGGTGATATTTACGGGTGCATGGGTAAGTTGAATGAAGCCACCGCCGCATGGTCAAAGGTTCGGTGTGAGGACAACCCTGAAACCTACGCATGGGCGCAGTTCAGCCTTGGCAACACCTATAAAATCATAGGCAAACTGGGCGAGGATATTGCGGCATGGTCCAATATCCGCCGTGAGCACAGCTGCGAAGCGTATGCGGTAGCGCAGTATAGTCTCGGCAATACCCATAAGACTATGGATCAGCTGGATGATGCTATCGCTGCTTGGTCGAACATCCGCCGCGACGACGACCCCGAAGCCTACGCATGGGCACAGTTAAGTCTCGGCGACGCCTATAGAACTATGGATCAGTCAGATAATGCTATCGCTGCTTGGTCGAGCATCCGCCGCGATGATGATCCTAACGCCTATGCGTGGGCGCAGTCTAGACTCGGGCTCGCTTACCAAACCCAAAACAAGTTGGATGAAGCTATCACTGCCTGGTCAAATATCCGCCGCGAAGATGAGCCTGAACTTTACGCTGAAGCACAACGTAACCTTGCTCTGGTGGATAAACACTAACTGCCCACAGTGTTGCTCCTGCACAGCCGGAAGCAGCACTGCTACCTTTAATGTGAAGTTTTAGGTGAGACCTAAGGCTTTGGACTTTTCTAACCATTGCGTCAAGGAGAAACAGGCGTGACCGAACCGAATAAGCCCCTAGAGCAGATGACCGCGCAAGAGCGGCTTGACCTCGGAATGAGCCACTACGGAGAGGGCAGATTTGATGAGACTATCAAAGCCTTGTCAAGCATCCGCCGTGAAGAAGCCGACCCCGAAACCTATGCAGGGGTACAACTCAATCTTGGCAACGCCTATTGCGTCCGGAACAAGCTGGATGACGCTATCACTGCCTGGTCAAACATCCGTCACGATGACAACCCCAAAGCCTACACATGGGCACAGCACAGCCTTGGGGATACCTATTGCGTCCGGAACAAGCTGGATGACGCTATCACTGCCTGGTCAAACATCCGTCACGAAGATGACCCCGAAACCTACGCCAAAGCGCAGCTCAGCTCCGGAGCAGTCTACTACACCCAGGGTAAGCTGGATGACGCTATCACTGCCTGGTCAAACATCCGTCGCGAAGATGACCCCGAAACCTACGCAAGCGCACAGTTCAACCTCGGTAACGCCTATGAAGACCAGGGTAACCTGGGTGAAGCTATCGCCGCCTGGAAAAAGGTCCGCGAGGACAACCCTGAAGCCTACGCAGGAGCGCAGCTCAACCTCGGTAACGCCTATGAAGACCAGGGTAACCTGGGTGAAGCTATCGCCGCCTGGAAAAAGGTCCGCGAGGACAACCCCGAAACCTACGCCAAAGCGCAGCTCAACCTCGGTAACGCCTATGAAGACCAGGGCAACCTGGATAAAGCCATCACTGCCTGGTCAAGTATCCGCCGCGAAGACGACCCCAAAACCTACGCAGGAGCACAGCTCAACCTCGGTAACGCCTATGAAGACCAGGGCAACCTGGATGACGCTATCACCACCTGGTCAAGTATCCGCCGCGAAGACGACCCCAAAACCTACGCAAGCGCACAGTTCAACCTTGGTAACGCCTATAAGAACCAGGGTAACCTGGGTGAAGCCATCGCCGCCTGGAAAAAGGTCCGCGAGGACAACCCCGAAACCTACGCCAAAGCGCAGCTCAACCTCGGAGCAGCCCAGGGTACCCAGGGTAACCTGGGTGAAGCCATCGCCGCCTGGAAAAAGGTCCGCGAGGACAACCCCGAAACCTACGCCAAAGCGCAGCTCAACCTCGGACTCGTCTACAAAGACCAGGGTAAGCTGGATGAAGCTATCGCCGCCTGGTCAAACATCCACCGCGAGGACAACCCCGAAACCTACGCAGGGGCACAGCTCAACCTTGGGGAGGTTTACTCACTAGAGAAAGAGGAACAATCATACGAAGCGTACAATAATGCGCAAGAATTCTCCTATTATAAGCCTGAACGCGGATTCAAGATCCTTAAGTGTCCTCAGAAAATAAGAAAAGATCTTCATACCCTAGCTGAAAGTACTGACGAAGTCCTAGAGTCTCTTCAGATAATCCCAGGTTTTGAGTCACAGGTTGCACATTATAGTCGAGCATCAATAGCTTTTACCCTCTTTGGAGACAAGAGAAAAAAACAGGAGCCGTCACATTTCCGGCTCAGCACTATTCGTGGTGTTAATGACCCGACGGAAGGGCTGGTTCTCGGGAAATATTGGGATCAACAAGGTATCTCAGAAACTATACATACGAATGACACCGCAACCTTCATTAGCTGTTTTACCTTTAATCACGACAGTCTTAACCAGTTTCGCCTCTACGGAAAAGAGAATGGGCAGGAGGCAACAGGTGTTAGCTTGGTGTTCAAGAAAGAGTTTTTTATCGATCAGTCAGATACTCTGGAGTTTATAGCTGCCCCCTCAAGAAATCTATCTAGTAAGTTGGGACAAGATAGCTCCAAGGAAAAAGAAAAACCAGAAAGCAATAAATTAATAGGAAAGTCTACACTCTACCGCTGCATTTACCTGGATCCTGAGACCGGGTATTTGACTTTTAGCCCAACGGGATAAATCCACCTTTTACCGCGAAAAATAAAAAGACGGCAGAAGGATCAGTGGAATGAATATTCCACAAAAAAATTTCAGAAATAAAAAATCCGTTAAAAATTGTTTATTTTACGATAATAATTCTGTTTTATCTATGCTTAAATCCATCTCCGAAGAATTAGAAGAATCTAATGCACCTGAAGAATCTTATACATACAGCATAGAAGAGAAACAGAAAATTCTTGAAGCTCTCCGGTTTATTCTCCTCCCTCTACAGTATCTGGTGAAACATATTGCTTTCCAGGAGGAGCAGGAATGCCGCATCATGTACACTACCCATCTTCACGATGAGAAAAATCCATCATGATTGGAAGACCCAAGAGATGTACGTCGAGTATAAGGAGCAAGTACTGCCACGCATTGATAAAATCTATCTCTCTCCTGGCTCGGCAAAGTATCAAGATTTTTTCCGCATCCTGCTCGATCAAAAAGAAGATGACGAACCAGACAAAAAAGAAGACAAGAATGAAAGCAAGGTTCGTATCTCCCAGAACCCGTTTAGGAATAAAGAATAAATTGTTCATCCTCCACCCAGCAGGGCAGCTTCCCTGTTTGCTTTTCCTGCCGCCTGGGTGGGAACGTAGAATCATCTCACCGCCACCACATTGAAAGGGACACTATGAGCACCGTTATCCGCCCAGCGCGGCGTAAGGAAGGTACCAGCCTGCGGGTGCTCATGCGTAAACTCGTAGAGCTGGCTGATCTACGAACGGAGCATCACCAGTGAGTGTTAGCCTCAGAGAGCTCACCGTCGCCGATGCTGCGGTGCTGCGTAATATCAGTATCGCAACGTTCACCGAAACCTTCGCAAACTCAAACAGCACGGCCGATATGGCGCTCTACATTACACAGCGTTTCTCCGAAAACCAGCTCACCCAGGAGCTCGCCAACCCCGAGTCGTTCTTCTACACCGCCGAGGTGCAGGGGCAGACGGTGGGCTACCTCAAACTCAACACGGGCGGCGCCCAAACCGAACCGCAGCAGGAGAACGCCCCTAGAGATTGAGCGCATCTACGTGCTGGGCACCCACCACGGCCACGGCGTGGGGCAGGCCCTCTACCAGCACGCCCTCACCGTCGCGAACCAGCGGGCGGCAAGCTACATTTGGCTGGGGGTGTGGGAGCACAACCACCGGGCGTTACGGTTCTACCAGAAGAACGGGTTCACCGCCTTCGGGCAGCACATTTTCCGTCTCGGTGACGACGAGCAAACAGACATTCTCATGAAACACGACCTCAACCGCTAGAAACACGCAGGAAAACAACAACGAAGGGACGCCGTGAACAACAGTGTCGCCATCTGGGTCGGCAGGTTCGACTCCGACCAGGAACTCCAAGACTACCTCGACATTGATTACGCCGCCGAGCAAGACAACAGCGAATACATGGCCTCAGAATTCGCGGAAGCCTTCAAAATATTCCACCACGACGAAGATTTCCGGGAAGCCTACCGCACCGAGGCCGAACAGGTAAGCTGGGCTGGGCTGGCCGAACCGCTCTCATACGCCGAGGGGTTCGCCCACACCGTCCCCAATATTACCGACCGCAACAACTCTATTATTGCGCTCTATAACTACACCTACCCGGGCACCGTGCACGGCACAGAAAACGTGGTGTTCGTGGGTAACTACACCTACTAGCGCCCCGTCCGCTCCCCCACTGTTAAGGCGCTACGTACCGGGCGCACAGTTTCGGCTATAGTGTTATGCTGCGGTCTTTACACAACCACCAGAACCGTGCACTCAGCCCGGGGTGCAGGGGGTTCTTCGCGGCAGGGCGTGTTCACGTATAGTTAAGGAAATTAGTTCTTGCCCTGGGCGCACAGTACCGGCAAGACAGGTACCAACAGACTACTGGCTCAGGAAGGGAACTCATGGCCGAACAGCCCGATTCGGGTACGCAACGCTACGCCCAAGAACAGGTGAACCTTGGGGCGGAACACTACAGGCAGGGCCGCTTCGCAGAAGCCGCCGCCGCATGGGGCGCCGTACCTGAGAGCGTACCCGACCAGTACGCGGTGGCGCAGGTGGACTTAGGCATCATGTACGGCAGCACCGGCGACGCCGCACAAGCCATTGCGGCGTGGCAGAAAGTGCCCCAAAGCGAAATCCAGGCGTACGCGGTGGCGCAGTACAATATCGGCTCCGTGTACGAGGGGCAAGAGAAAGACGAGGCGGCGCTGGCGGCCTACGGCAATATCCCCGAAGCCGACACGATGCACTACGCCATGGGGCAGTTCAACAGTGCGGTGCTGCTGCACATGCACGGCAACTTCCGTGCCGCCCTGGGGGTCTACCAGAACGTGCCTGAGAGCGTGCCCGACCAGTACGCCCGCGCGCAGCTGAACCTGGGTGTGCTGTACCAGCAGATGGGCCTGGACGATAAAGCCCGTCAGTCGTGGAACCGGGTGCCAGCGGACTACCCCGACCTGTACGAGGTGGCCCAATCATACCTGAACGACGAAGACGAAGACTCCTAAAAACCCGTGGGTACTACGGTGAGGCGCAGGCCCGCCGTGGCACCCGCTATTTAAGGCGGGTGTTTTGCCTAGCCGCCCAGAACCGCCACGATTTCTTGAACAATCTGCCAGTTTCCGCCGCGCTTCTTCCAGGTGATAGTGAACAGAAAAATCCTGCTCCTGCGCGCCCTGGCTCATCCTGCGTTTGAGCACAATAGTTCCGGTTTCACCGTCAGAATCGGCAAAAAGTATGGTGTGCGCAGTGTTCAGGGGCGCGGCGCCGCTGTCTTTAAGCGTCTGGAAGAACCCGAGATTGTCCTGTTTTTGAGAGAATCTGCACCGTATTATCCGGCAGGATCCGCACAAATTTTAGGTCATCGGCGTACACCCGCCGCAGAAAATCAATATCGTAGCTGGTGCCGCGCGCAATCAGCTCCTCGGTGAGTGCTTTCATCGTCTCGTCAATCATGATGCCCTCCATTCTCTAAGGCGGAAATACGTACAAGCTCAGCCTAGCATCTGAAAGCTCCATGCCGTCATATTCATCAGGTATGCTCGTGCTATGACTGTTTAGTTATTGTCTTATGACGATCCGTTCCACGTATCCGTGTCACACCCTGAACACGGCTATTTTCAGCACCCATAAAACATAATTCTTAAGGAAACAGTCATGACTATCCCCTGGCTCCCGGCAGCTCAAACCGCTCACAACCCTCAAGCGGTGGCACGTATCCTCAAGACCCTGCCTGAATGGTTTGGACGTGAAGAGTCCAATGCCGAATACATACATGATGCTGAACGACTGGAAACGTGGACGGTAACCCACCCGGAAACCCACGAAGTTGTGGGTATCATGCTGATCGCCCAGCACTACCCGGTTGAGGCAGAAATTCATTTGCTGGCAGTAGATGCCGCCTTTCACGGATACGGAATTGGCACTTCCCTAATAAAAACATTTGAAAAGGAGGCACGTAACCGCGGTATCAGGCTGATACAGGTCAAGACGCTTGGGGAATCTTTTCTCAACGAACCATACCAACGCACCCGCAATTTCTATAAATCTGTAGGGTTTTTGCCCCTTGAAGAGACGAACCTGTGGGGCGAAGATACTCCCTGTCTGATAATGGTAAAAGCAATCTGACTGGCTTGACCGTATATAAAGCGTAGGCTTCATTCTCCCCAAAGCCTACGCTTCTCAAGACGTCTAAAACAGGTTCTAACTTTTCTTGAACCCCTCACAACGTCATATATAGACCTATTCCAAGGTAACAACCATATCGCAGCGGGCAATGTCTTCAGGGCGGTGCGAGACCAATACCGTCGCCGCACCGCCGGCGCGGGTTGCTGTATCCAGATCAGCCATAAGCGCCGCAGCTGATTCGGCGTCCAGATGCGCGGTCGGCTCATCCAGCAGAAGCACCGGGGATTCCACAAGCAGGGCACGAGCCACCGCAAGACGCTGCCGCTGCCCGCCCGAAAGGAACCCACCGCCAGCACCCACCCTGGTGCGTAACCCCTCAGGGAGCGTATCGTACCACTGCCCCAGCCCCACCCGGCGCAGCACAGCCACCATCTGCTGCTGGGTAGGGACGCTGCGAACGGTCACGGGCCAGCAGCAGATTACCCTCAAGGGTGGACTCAAAAATATGCGCCGCCTGCGGGCACCACGCCGCGTAGCCGCGCACCCGCTCAGCCTCCAGCACCTGACCGTGCGCACAAATCTGCCCAGCCTCCAGCGGCAAAAACCCCAGCAGACTCGCTAAAACAGTGCTCTTACCCGAACCCGACGGCCCGGTAACACCAGTCCACTCCCCGCACGCGCACTCACGGTAAGGCCCTCAAAGACAGGGGCCTCCATGCCGGGCCAACGTGCGGCGGCATTCTGCAAGCTCCAAGGCGGGCCCCCGCCCGGATGCAGAGGCAGGCACCGGGGAGTGGGCACGGCTAGCGGCTTCCTCGTCGTCTGTGAGGTCAGGGATATCCGCCTCAGCCGCCACATCGGGGGCGATCCGGGCCACCAGGCGCGCAAAAGCGGGCCACGAACGCACCGCCTCAAGATGCCCCACGGTGCTCTCAATCATGCCGGTGCACATGAGCACCACAATCGCTGACTCCGGCGCACCCACCGTGCCCGACACCGCCAGCGGGTACGCAATGACCGCGCACCACAGCGCCGCACCAAACCAGGCCACAACAGCCAAGGCACGCCCCGCACCCTGCGCATACGCCCCCCGGGTCAGTGCCCGCAGGTTCCGTGCGTCCACCCGTGCGGCGGCTGCAACCGCCGTCTGCGACACCCCGTTAGCGCGCGCATCCTCTGCGGCACCAAGCAGGCTGGTGCTCAACCGCATCAGCTGCGCGGTCGATGCGCGCGAAGCCCCCTCAGCGCGGGCATCCGCACGCAGCACCACCCACGGGGCCAGCACAGTTGTGACAAACACCGCGAGCGCCACCGGCCCCAGCGCCTGCGGCAGAATCACCCAGGTGCTCACCAGTGCCACGGCCATCACCAGCAGGTGCGCGGCGGGCGGCAGAATCACGCGCGGTATGCCGTCGCGCAGCTCATCAATGCCGCCGATGATCCGCTCCAGCAGGGCGTCGCCGCGCAGCAGGGCGCGCACACTGCCGATATTGCGGTACGCCCCCGCCCATGCGCGCAGGCGCAGGGTGTTAGCGGCGGCAAGTACCCGCGAGTGGGTGAGCAGACGCTCAGCGTAGCGTGCGGTGGCACGCCCCAGCCCGAAGAACCGCACACCCACGATGGCGACCATCAGGTACATCATGGCGGGGCCTTCGGCGGCACGCACAATCAGCCACCCGGAGAGGGCGGTGAGGGCGACGGCCGCGAGTGAGGTTGCTGCCGCCATCATGACGGGCCCGGCGGCTTTGAGCACACCTATTTTCGTGAGCCCGCGCAGGGTTGTGAGGGTCGCAAGAACACCGGGGGTCGTGCCGGGCTCTGCGGGGCTGCTGGGCAGGGCCGCTTTTGTTGTTGTCTCCGGTGTGTGCGCCTGCGCTGGTGGTGCGGACGCGGGGATTGGGGCGGACGTGGGGATTGGTGCGGGTGCCGGGTTTGTTTTAAGCGCCCACCGGTAGCCGCCGCCGGGGTGCGTGTCTGCCCGCAGCCAGAGGGCGCAGTGCTCGGCCAGTTCCCCTCGTGGGTGACGATGAGCACGTTCGCGCCGCGTGCCGCCAGCGCCCCCTAGGGGCGCGGGTCACCAGATGTGCGGCGTGTGCGTCCAGGTGGGCGGTGGGTTCATCCACGAGCACGCTCAGGCGGGGCTGCTGGCGGGCGGAGGCTTCATCACGGTGGTGCTCATCGGCGCCTGCGGCCCGGTATAAGGCGTCGGCGCGGGCGAGGGTGCGGGCAATCGCTAACCGGCGGGCCTGGCCCGCGCTGAGCGATTCGGGAGCTTGTTCGGCGAGGGTTTTCAAGGCCCAGCTCAGCCAGATAACCGGTAAGAAACACCGTGTCAGAGGGGGCGAAATCGGTGTCTGCCGCGAGTAGCTGCGCGGCGTATTCCTGCTCGCTCTTAGAGGCGCTGAAGGTGTAGAGGGCCATCTCCAGCAGTACCGTGGGCGCGGCGAACTGCGGTGACTGCGCGATCATCAGGGTGTGCCCTACCCCGCCGACGGTACCGCCCACATGCACGGGCTCTGATGCGCCGGTGGGTACCAGGCCCTCACGTACCGCCCCGGACAGCACGCCGAGCAGGGTTGATTTGCCGCATCCTGAGGGTCCTGTAATCCCCAGGATGGTGCCCGCTCCCCCGCGTTCTTGGCTGCCGGGCAGGGTGAAGCTGAGGTTGCTGAGTACTGTGCCGCGGCCGGGGTAGGCGACGGTCAGGTTCTCAACCGCCAGGCCTTTACCGTTCTGCTCGTTACTGTGCGGTGCCTCGTGGGTGGTGGTGCCCGTTGGCTGGGGTGCATCAATAATGTTCTGGGCGGCCCGCAGCGCGGCTACCCCGTCTTCTGACTGGTGGTAGGCGGCGCCAACATCCCGCAGCGGCTGGTAGCATTCGGGGGCGAGCAGCAGCACCAGGATGGCGGTGTCTAGTCCCATCTGCCCGTTTACCAGGCGCACGCCAATGAGCACGGCCACCAGGGCCACCGAGATGGTGGTGATGAGTTCCAGCGCGAGGGATGACATGAAGGCACTGCGCAGGGTGTGCATGGTGCGGGCACGGTATTTCTCGCCGATTGCTGCTAATGCACGGGTCTGGGCGCGTTCCCGTCCTAACCCGATGAGCACCGGCAGCCCGCGCACCAGTTCAAGAATATGGTCTGAGAGGCGGTGCAGTTCGGATTGTGCGGCGGCGGTGTCTTCACGCGTGGTTTTGCCGATGAGCACCATGAAGAGCGGGATGAGCGGCAGGGTGCAGGCCACGGTGATGGCGCTTATGGGGTCTAAAAGCAGCAGAACAACCCACAGGGTGGCGGGCACTGCGGCGGAGCTGACGAATGCGGTGAGGGTTTTGGTGTAGTAGTTATCGAGTGCGTCCAGCCCGCGTGAGATGAGCACGGCGGTGGCGCCGGTGCCTTCGGGGGTGTCGGCCCCGCCGGTTGCGAGCACCCGCTGCAGCAGTTGCCGCCGGATACTTGATTTCGCCCCGGATGCGGCTTTCTGGGCGCTGAGGGTGAGCAGGTATTCGAATCCGGCGCGGGCCAGGAGGGCCAGCACCCCGCTGATAATGAGCGTAATGGTGATGCCCTCCCCGCCGCCGAGAAGCCACCCGAGCGTGCCGTCAAGTTTGGCTTGGGAGTCCCCGGCGAATTCGATGAGCGCCCGGTACTCTTCGGGGGTTGAGGTGTGTTTGCGGCGTTCGTGTTCGGCGGCGAGCGCAGCGAACCCGGCGTGTGCGGCCCGTGCTATGGAGGATGCGAGGGGCTGCACTGAAGATGACGGTGGCGAGGGTGTGCGCCATGGTGAGCACGGCGAATACGCCCAGGTTTTTGCGGGCGTTAGGCCCTAGTGGCGGGCGTTTGTTGTCGCGCTTACCGGCTGCCCCGTTCGAGGGCGCTGCGGTGCGTGTGGCGCCCGCACGTGTGGTGTTTTTAGTTGAGTGTGTGCTCACCGTTGGGCTCTCTTCTTGTTCCCCGGGTTGTTGGCCCTTGCGGGCTGTCTCATACACCCCATATTTTAGGGAACATTCCGGGAGGTTTCACCCGTTGGGGTGCGTAGGTATTTATGACCCGCCGCTCACCACTTGGTCGTCTTATGCACGGGGTGTAGCTGGGTGGTGTCGGTGGTGCTGCCAGGCTGTTGCAGCAGGTGATTGGGCCGTTATTGGTTCCCTTATGGCCACGCCCCGCATCGTGGCTTTGGGCCTATGATGCGGGGGCGTGTTTGTCAGCTGCCAAGGAGCCGGTTTCGCTGCCTTCTATTTTGCCGCTACCTTATTGGGCAGTTTCGCCAGGTCGGTGGCGTCGTGTGCAGCCGGGATGTGTTCAACGCGCAGGCGTTTGCGGAACACCCAGTACGTCCAGCCCTGGTACACCAGAATAACGGGCAGGCCCATGAGCCCGACCACGCTCATCACACCCAGGGTGTATTCAGAGCTGGAGGCGTTTGCAATGGTGAGCGAGTGGGAGGCGTCCAGGGTGGAGGGCAGCACGTTCGGGTACAGGGCGGTGAAGATAGCCAGCGCACCGAACGCTATGAATAGGCTCAGCCCCGCGAAAGCGCGGCCTTCGCGTCCTGCTTTAGCGCTCAACCAGCCCAGGGCCACGGCAACAACCGCCAGTGTCGTGCACAGCCATGACACCCCGTTGCCGGTGGTGAATTGCATGTACAGCACCCACCCGGTAATTGGCAGCAGGGCGATCGGCAGCAGGCGCACTAGGGCTGCGCGGGCACGGTGTCGGATTTCCCCGTCGGTTTTGAGTGCCACGAATGCGAGCCCCTGCATGAGGGAAAAACCCTACCAGTGACAGCCCGCCCAGCAGTACGGGCCAGCTTGCCCAGGCGAAGGCGCCGCCCACGCGGTCGCCGTTGCTGTTAATGGGCAGCCCGATTGAGGTGAGCGCCAGCAGCGCCCCCACCAGCAGGGCGATGAAGAACGAGGATACTGAGATGGCGGTGTTCCACCCGTTAATCCAGCGTTCGTCGTTTTTCTTGCCGCGGTATTCGATGGCGACCGCACGGAAAATCAGTGCCAGCAGCGCCAGTGTCAGCGGAACATACAGTGCCGAGAACAGGGACGCGTACCATAGCGGGAATGCGGCGAATGTTGCCGCGCCGCCGGTGACCACCACACTTCGTTGCCGTCCCAGACGGGGCCGATAGTGTTCAGCAGCAGGCGGCGTTCCTGCTCGTTCTTGGCGAAGAAACGGCTCATGAGCATCCCCACGCCCAAATCGAAGCTGTCAAGGATGAGGTAGCCGATCCAGAACACGCCAACCACCACGAACCAGATGGTTGGCAGTGTCGGCTGGCCCGCGAAAATATTAAAGTCGAAGTTCATGATGTTGAGTCCTTCAATCCTTGGCGCCTAGTAGGCGAACTCCAGCACGTCCCGTTGTGCGGCGCCGTCTTTGTCGGCGTCGTCATGGTGGGATTGCACGAGTTCGGGCATTGCGGCCACCACACCGGATTTCACATATTTAACCAGTAGGTAGATTTCGACTACCATCAGGATGCCGTATACCGCCCCGAGGGAGATCAGGGAGAACAGGATCTCTTCGCCTGAAACACCGGGTGAGACGGCGGCGGCGGTGAACATCATGACGGCGGGGTCACCCTCAGGGTTGGGTGCCACCACGAACGGCTGGCGTCCCATTTCGGTGAAGATCCACCCCAGGGCGTTGCCGAAGAACGGGGCGAGAATACCCAGGATTGCGAGGTTCTTCAACCATTTAGCTTCTGGGACGGTGCCGGTTCCTTTCTTGCGGGTCACCCACAGTACGTATACGTATGAGAGGGCGCCGATACCGCCGAAGGTGATCATGCCGCGGAACCCGTAGTAGGTGACTTCCATGAGCGGCAGGTATTGGATTTCTTGGCCTGCGCGCTCACCGTAGAGGGGGTTGTTGGCCAGGTGCGTGCCGTACTTTTCTTTGTATTCGGGCAGCAGGGTGTTCACGCCTTTCACCTCGGTGGTGAAGTTATCGTGCGCTAGGAAGGAGAGGGCGCCGGGTATCTCAAGGACGGCGTGTACTTTGTCGCAGTCCTGCGCGCCGGGGGATGATATGGACAGTACCGAGAAGCCGGTGCCGTCGTGGCAGGCTGCCTCGGCGGCCGCCATTTTCAGGGGCTGCTGGTGGATCATCAGCTGCGCTTGCATGTGCCCGCTAAGCCCCACGCCCATAAAGCCGATGAGGCCTACCACGGCGCCTACTCGCAGGGAGCGGAACCACACCAGGTAGTCTTTCTTGTCGCGGCCTCCGACTTCGGCGTCGCCGACCACAACTTTGCCGTCCTCTACGGTGTCGATGCCGTCTTTGCGGCGGCGCCACAGCTTGTACCAGGCGATTCCGACCATGAACCCGCCCGCAACCTGGATAGCACCGAAGATCACGTGGGGGAAGGTCAGCAGCGCGGTGTTATTGGTGAGCACAGCCCAGATATCGACGAGGCGGGGGCGGCCGTCGATCATTTCAACGCCGACGGGGTGCTGCATCCACGAGTTTGCGGCGAGGATGAAGTACGCCGAGATCCATGAGCCAGCTACAGCGGCGAAAAGGCAGAGGCGTGTACCTTGGGCTTGAGTTTGTCCCAGCCAAAGATCCACAGGCCTAAGAAGGTTGATTCGACGAAGAACGCGAACAGCCCTTCCATCGCTAGGGGGGCGCCGAAGACGTCGCCCACGAATCGGGAGTACTCACTCCAGGCCATGCCGAACTGGAATTCCTGCACCAGGCCGGTGGCCACACCCATAATGAAGTTAATGAGGTACAGTTTGCCCCAGAACTTTGTCATGCGCTTGTATTCGTCTTTTTTGGTGAAGACGTAACGCAGGTACAGGTAGGTGACGACCATACCCAACCCGAGAGTTAGCGGCACCATGAAGAAGTGGTACACGGTGGTGATGCCAAACTGCCACCGTCCAACATCAAGGGGATCCATAGCGGTCCTTTTCTTAGTGTGTAGTGCTTATGTGGTTGTCGCCGGATCTGCCATAGATCCGGCGATTATATAAGTGCAATGCCTCTTACACTACAACCTTTTATTTTCGGCATAAATCATGCGAATTTTGAGGGGGTCAGGGTGAGGCTTGACTAGGGTCTAAAGGTGGATTAAACGCTATCATCTTTTTGAAAGTATTTACCCGTAAATCATTATTTATAGGCACATTCCGTCGCGGCATGAACGGCAACAAACCATGCCCCGCAGGCCCCGTCCCTGGCAGACGGCCCGGGAAATGAACAAAAGTGGCCCGGATAGTGCTTTTGCAAGCACTAAACAGCCACTTTGTTACAGTCACAAACTATCTATGAGAAAACACACAGTGAGTATTGTCACCATTTTGTGTTCAGGGTGTGCTAAATGTCGATATTTTCCTGATCCAGCTGGTGCGCACCGGCAATAATGAACTCCTTACGCGGGGCCACCTCCGACCCCATGAGCAGGGCAAAAGCGCGCTCTGCCGCCTCCGCATCCTCCACCCGGATGCGCCGCAGCATACGGTGGCGCGGGTCCATAGTAGTCTCGGCCAGCTGGTCAGCGTCCATCTCGCCCAAGCCCTTATACCGCTGAATCGGCTCCTTATACCCCTTACCTTCAGCAGTGAGCCTATCAAGCAGCTCATGCAGTTCCCGCTCCGAGTAGGTATACACCATCTCATTAGATTTGCCCCGGTTAATAACCTCCACCCGGTGCAGCGGCGGCACGGCGGCATACACACGCCCATCCTCAATGAGCGGGCGCATATACCGGTAAAACAGGGTCAGCAGCAGGGTGCGGATGTGCGCCCCGTCCACGTCAGCATCGGTCATCATAATTACCTTGCCGTAGCGGGCTGCCTGCAGGTCGAAGGTTCGTCCGGATCCGGCACCAATCACCTGGATCAGCGCTGCGCATTCGGCGTTGGCGAGCATATCAGAGACCGAGGCGCGCTGGGTGTTCAGGATTTTACCGCGAATCGGAAGCAGCGCTTGGTATGAGGAAGACCGCGCCAGGCGGGCTGTGCCCAGTGCGGAGTCACCCTCCACAATAAACAGTTCAGAATGTTCCACGTTCCCCGAGCGGCAGTCCACCAGCTTGGTCGGCATTGATGAGGATTCCAGGGCGGTTTTACGGCGTTGCGCCTCTTTATGCACCCGAGCCGAGATGCGGGTTTTCATCTCCGAGACGACCTTCTCGCACAGGGCATTTGCCTGCGCCTTATCGGCCCGGCCGGTCGCCTGCAGGCGCGCCTTAAGCTGGTCAGATACCACTTTCAGCACAATCTGCCGCACCGCCGGGGTCCCCAGAATCTCTTTGGTTTGCCCCTCAAATTGCGGCTCGGCCAGGCGCACCGTCAGCACCGCCGTTAACCCGGCCAGTGCATCGTCTTTCTCGATTTTGTCGTTACCGACTTTGAACCTGCGGGCATTATCGGCCAGGTGTTTTGCGGAAGGTGCGCAGCAGCCCCTGTTCAAACCCGGTGGTGTGGGTGCCGCCTTTGGGGGTGGCAATAATATTGACGAAACTACGGATAGTGGTCTCGTATCCTATCCCCAGCGCAGGGCAATATCAACTTCGCATTCACGTTCCACGTCGGTGAGTTGGGAGCGCCCGTCCTCCCCCAGCACGGGCACGGTTTCGGTGAATGAGCCGCGCCCGGTAAACCGCCAGATATCGGTTACCGCGCTGTCATGCGCTAAGAACTCTACGAACTCACTAATGCCGCCATCATGTTGAAAAAAACTTCTTCGTGGGGGCCGAACTCGCCGGGGGTTCCGGGCACTCGGCGTTCGTCCCTAATGGCGATGCGCAGCCCGGGAATCAGGAACGAGGTCTGCCGGGCGCGTGAAACCAGATCTTCGTAGCTGAACCGTGCATCAGGAGTAAAGATCTGCGGGTCAGCCCAGTAGCGCACGCGGGTTCCGGTGACACCCCGTTTTGCTCTGCCCACAATCTGCAGCGCCTCGGCACCTTCTGCGGCCGGGGTGAACGTGTCCTCCGGTTTGGGGGTGCGGCCGGAGTCGAACCGCCCGGGCATGCCGTGGCGGAACGACATTTGGTAGGTTTTACTGCCGCGATCCACCTGCACATCCAGGCGGGATGACAGTGCGTTTACCACGGAGGCACCCACCCCGTGCAGACCGCCGGAGGCTGTGTACGAGCCGCCGCCGAATTTGCCGCCCGCGTGCAGCTTGGTGAAGACCACCTCCAAGCCCGATAGCCCGGTGCGCGGCTCAATATCGGTGGGGATGCCTCGGCCGTCGTCCTGCACCTCTACCGAACCGTCACGGTGCAGAATAATCTGGATTGACTGACCGTACCCCGCCAATGCCTCATCAACAGAGTTGTCGATAATCTCCCACAGGCAGTGCATGAGCCCGCGCGAGTCGGTCGAGCCAATATACATGCCGGGGCGCTTGCGCACCGCTTCTAAACCTTCAAGTACTGAGAGGTGGCGGGCGGTGTGGTTCGACGCGGCCAAGTCTTTCCCTTTCACAACGGTTTTTCTTCGTAGGTCTATTCTATCGTGGCTTATGCCCAGAAGCGGCTTAGCAGGTCATTATCGGGCGCGCCCACGCCGAACCAGCACCGGGTGAAGGGGGCTGCTCCTCGGGTCTGTTCTCCCCTCTCTCCCAGTAAAAGCAATGTGGTGCTATTTGTAGTCCGGGTGCAGTTCGGACGCTCAGAGCGAAAGGTGACTAAGAGGGTGGGCCCAGCAGGTGGGTTTATGGTTGCATAGAGTTAGCACTCGTTTCTCTACATTTTTGAAGGGTGAACAATGACCGTGAACTCCACTCTCGACCCCGCTAAGGTACGTCAGCTGACCTCCCGTGACCGCTGCGATGTGTGCGGCGCGCAGGCTTATGTTCGGGCTGTACTTCCTTCGGGTCATGACCTGCTGTTCTGCGGCCACCACGCTCGCGCAAACGAGGCCGGGGTGAAGGCTATTGCGGGCACTACCTGGGATGATCAGACCTCCCACCTGTAAGTTTCTTATTGTTGCGGCGCGCACCCTGAAAAGCTCAGGGTGCGCGCCGTTTATTGTTGTTTACCGCCCCGGTTTTTCGCCCGTTCCGCAGCGGGTGGGTGAGCTTTTAACTCCACCGAAGTTTAGCGGGGTGTTCGTCCCACTCATAGTAAACATCGGAGAAATCGCGTGAGGCTAACTTCTCTGGGGCGATCAGCCAGTTCGCGGCCCCAAAGTACCCCCACATCACATCAGGGTCTAGATCAGGGTCTAGTTCGTACTCTGTTCCCATGGTGAGTAAGTTGAACGTGTAACCCTTAGCGAAGGCCGGATGCTGCCTTGGGTCATCGTTAAATGTTTCGGGGTACCCGCCCAGCTGGGTGATAATGTCGTCTGCGTCGAGCTCTTCCACAATGTTTACCCCGTCCCCGGCTGTGGCGCAGCCCAGACTAATGGCGTCCTCATACCCATCAATGGGTTGTGCAGGGTACCTCTCGTTCCAGTACTGTGTGAAAAGCTCATCAAACGGTTCACGCAGATACTGAAGCGGGTTATGAAGCGCAGGCGTGAACTTTAACGCCAGTTCCGGGGTGCCCCGTCGTATGGGCCACACGTATTCAGGAAACGTGTCAGCCTCCCAATCAATATGTGCCGACTGGGCGTGCGGATTGGGGTCTGTAAGTTCGGGGTAATATATCACCCGGTTGTTGAGGGGGCTGCTCGGTGCGGTAGGGTCGGCACCCCAGCCGGGGCGCGGGGCAATCCAAAACTGAAGCATCCCGGACTCGGGGTACAGAGTGTTCTCCGGCAGCTCGGCACAGTTAATCTGCGCAATCATCCCTAAAGGCTGCCCGTCGGAGCCAAGGGGCGCATCCACCCCAGCGGGTAGGTACGGCACACCCCCCAAACTTCGAGGCAGTCACCGGCAACGGGGCATCCGGCACATTAGTGGTAATGCGCAGCGCGGGTTTCTGCGCGCCCGCGTTCACCAGTTGGGTCACTGCGCGTATCTGTTCAAGGATACGAACCGGTGTGTTCATAGCTTCTCCTTGTGGACGGCTCTTTCTCTTAGTTGTTTTTAGTCTCTCGGCTCAGCAATATTGCTGTCTTGCCCAATACCCCACCTGCTGGCAAGGTGCCTCTCAGGCGTTCTTCGGCACGCCCCAAGAGGCTAGCTGCCTAATGTTGCAGCTCTAGGTGTTTTAGCTCTGCCACCACCAGAAAAGAACCTTTGAGAAATCACGGGCTGCTAACTGTTCGGGGGTGATCAGCCAGTTTGCGTACCCGGCGTCTCCCCACAAGAGCTCGGTGCTTCCCAGACGGTACGACTCCGAGCCCATAGTTAGCAGGTTCACCGTATATTCTTCTAGCTCGGGGTTATTACGGCGCGGGTCGTCATCAAAGAAAACAGGGTACCCGCCCAGCTGGTGGTAGCCCGCCTCATCGGCTATTGCGCTTAGAATATCCTCGTCCTCTTCGGCCTCTTCCACGAGGTCTTCCAGCTCTTCAATTTCTTCAATTGCCTGGTCGGGGTAGAGTCCGTTCCAGATCTCAATAAACCGCTCATGGTCTCCCCAGGTGAGCATGGGGTCTGGCGTCTCCGGCGGGCCAAAAATAAGCGATATTTCGCGTGTGGGCGGGTCAATCGGCCAGTAGTGTTCTTCCCAGTTTGCCTCAACCGCGCAGGCGTGCGGGTTAGCTGCCCCCAGTTCTTCCCAGTAGATGACGCGCGCATCTGCCCCGGGCAGCCCATCGTTGATGCTCATCCCCCATTGGGGGTGCCGTGGGTTGAGCCAGAACTGAAGCATCCCAGACTCAGGATAAATAGTGTTCTCCGGCAGCTCGGCACAGTTAATCTGCGCAATCATCCCTAAGGGCTGCCCGTCGGCGCCAAGGGGCGCATCCACCCCGGCGGGCAGGTACGGCACACCCCCATACTTCGAGGCAGTCACCGGCAGCGGCGCATCTGCTGCACGTACGGTAATGGGAACTTTATCCCTTTGGTAGTTCACCATTTGCGCTACCACAGACCGAGCTCTGTCTGTTATTGTCATCGTTCTTGTTCCTTATAGGGTGTATGGCGCGCGCCTCATATACGGAAGCGCACGCCATTATCCTGTGAAAAACCGGTGCGGCTAACAGCAGGACCATTCAAAAATAACTTGTGAAAAGTCCCGGTTTTTCAGCTGTTCGGGGGTGATCAGCCAGTTTGCGGTACCCACATCGCCCCACATGATTGTAGGGGCGTTGGGGTCAGCCCAGTTACCGTCAGATACTGAGATCATGGTCAGCAGGTTCACCGTGTAGTCCCGCAAATCATCAGCGAAGTCGCGCGGGTCGTTTTGTGTGAAAATAGGCTCGCCACCGATCTTGTGGGTCAGCTGATCCTCGGTTTCCCGGTCAATCGTGTCTGTAACACGGTCTTCGCCCAGCTCGTCGATCTCATCAAAGAAATCCTCGATTGGTGTTTCGGGGTACAGCTCATTCCATGTATCAACAAACAAAGCTTCGGCGGTCTCGTTCATCAGCGACCATTTATCGCCCAATGCCGCCTCAAAGCTGAGCGCATATTCGACAGTTTCGGGAGAAATCGGCCACCCGTAATCGTCCCAATTCGCCTTGGCTACGCGCGCATCCGGGTTAGGTTCGCCCAATTCGGGGTAGTAGATCACCCGGTAGCCGTTTTGGGTACGGTCGGCAATGGTGTCGTCCATACCCCAGAGTGCTTCTTCATCGCCCGGGTCAATCCAGAACTGGAGCATCCCGGACTCAGGGTAAATAGTGTTCTGAGGCAGCTCGGCACAGTTAATCTGGGCAATCATCCCTAAGGGCTGCCCCTCTTTATTGGCGGGGGCGTCCACCCCGGCGGGCAGGTACGGCACTCCCCCAAATTTGGAGGATGTCACCGGTAGCGGCTCAGCAGTCGCCGTGGCTGTGATGCGCACCGTGGGTGATTGGTCATTTTCTTCTATTCGTTTAATAACCTCACGCGCCTGGTCGAGAATTTTTCCCATATCTGCTCCTGTGCTTCTAGTGGTAGTGGTGCGGAATCTGTGAACACTATTAGAGCACGTTTTTTCTCGCGGTGCGTGCACGTACGTCATGCATCCGAAGGCACAATGCAGAAGATAAAATATTCCCCGCCGTCAACGCATGGTTTTGTGTTTACAGCGGTGCATTAGCTTTTATCTGCCTCTGCTAAGTTTTTACCCGCAGTTCCATTCAAAAAGGACTTGTGAGAAGTCGCGGTCCGCTAATTGTTGCGGAGTAATCAGCCAGTTTGTGGTACCCATATCACCCCACATAATGTCACCGTCACCATCATTTTTTGCTTCCTCGGAGGCGATGGTGAGCAGGTTAACCGTATATTCCTGCAGTTCTGGGTTGTTCTCGCGCGGGTCGCTCTGCACAAAGCTGGGGTACCCGCCAAGCTTATGGTACTCAGTGCTGTCGGTCAGGTCGTAGGCAATATTCTCCCCATCGTGCAGGCGGTCTATCTCGTAGACCTCGTTAATAGTCTGCTCTGGGTGTTTCTCGTTCCACCGGTGTACGAACCGGGCCTCAAATTCATGGCTTGTGTCGCTCAGGCTCTCATGTTTTTTCTTAAAAGTGAGCGCAAGCTCAGCCTCTGGCGGGTAGATAGGCCAGTCTTCGCTCCGTGCTGCGGTGACTGCGGGGTGCCCCGCAGGGGTGGCTTCACCCACCTGGGGGTAGTAAATAACCCGAATATTCGCCTGGTTGGCTATATCATTGGCGTTGAAGCCCCATTTTTCATCGCCTTCTTCTTCGCCGGAGTCAATCCAGAACTGAAGTATCCCGGTCTTGGGATAAAGCTCATTTTTAGGTAATTCAGTACAGTTAATCTGCGCGATCATCCCTAAGGGTTTCCCGCTCTCATTGGTGGGTGCCTGAGCCCCGACAGGCAGGTACGGGGTGCCGCCAAACTTGGAGACAGTCACCGGCAGCGGTGCCTTAGCACCGGCTGTTTTAATACGGATTACTGGCTGCCGTGTGGCGGCAGTGATTTCTGCTGCGATTTTCCGTGCCTCTTTAGCTACTGTACGGCCCATAATATTTTCCTCCCAACACCTGACTTTCGTTTTCACCAGTCTTATTGATAGTTGCAGCTAACCGCAGGACCATTCAAAAAGGACTTTCGAGAAGTCTCGGTTTTTCAGCTGTTCCGGGGTTATTAGCCAGTTTGCAGTGCCCTGATCTCCCCAAACAGTAACAAATTTTTCGGCGTCCTCAGAGAACATGGTGAGCAGGTTGATTGTGTAGTTATCGAACCCATCATGCTCTTGACGCGGGTCCTGCTGGGTAAACTCCGGGTGCCCGCCAAGTTTGTGGTACCTTCCCTGATCTATGTCGCGGTAGAACATCACGCTCGGGCGTTCCTCATCTGCGGGCGCGTATGCATCAATACCCGCGAAATCGCCGATAGGCTGCTGGGGGTATAGTTCATTCCACAACTCTACAAACCGGCTCTGGTAGACCCACCAATTCTGTGGGGTTATTCCTTCTGAGGTTTCTTCAAAGCTGAGTCTGATTTCCCATCCCTGATCCATGTGTACTGGCCAGGCCATAAATTCCGTCTCGGTTTGTTTCTCTTGATCTGGCATAACAAGAGTGTGGGCACATGGGTTTGTTTCCTCAAGATTAGGATAATAGATCACGCGAGTATTGACCTGCGATACCGGGTTCTTCAGATTGATGCCCAGTCCCAGCTCATCATACGGATCCAGCCAGAACTGAAGCACCCCAGTCTGCGGATAGACCGTGTTCTGGGGCAGGTCATCACAGTTAATCTGCGCGACCATACCCAGCGGCTTACCATCCTGGTTAGTGGGGGCCTGCGCCCCTGCGGGTAGGTACGGCACTCCCCCACATTTAGAGGCGGTCACCGGCACAGTTCCCTGAACTGCGCGAGGAATGATGCGCACAGTGGGTTTACGATCCTGCTGGCTCAGCAGATAATTAAGGTGTTTGACCCGCTCAAAAATAGTACTCATGGTGTATTTTCTTTAGCAGCTATCCCACGAATAAAAGACCTTCGAGAAATCTAAATTCTCCAGCTGCTCTGGGGTAATCAGCCAGTTTGCCACTCCGGCATCGCCCCACATGATGCTTATAGTGTCACCTTCATCCACAGAGACAAGGGTGAGCAGATTAATCGTGTAGTCTTTCCATTCTTCCTTGTCATCGCGGGGGTCCCAGTCGATATACTCGGGAACACCGCCCAGCTGGTGGTGGTCAAGATCTTCATAAAAGGTGCTCGCAAGGTCATCGCCTTCAAGCCCTGCAAGCTCATCAAGATCCCAAGGACTTTCAATCTGCTCCTGCGGATAACGTTCATTCCACAACCGCGTAAATAACTGCCCGGTACTGTATTGTTTGAGTTTTAGCCCGGGCTCTAGATTTTCAGGCTCAAAACTCAGGGCGTATTCTCCACCCAAAAGAGGCCAGATAAAGCCGTTATCCTCGGTAATGACTAGTTTACGAGCCTTCCTGTTCGCTTTTCCCAGCTTGGGATAGTAGATCACGCGATCATATCGTGATGAGGTGTAATCTTCCGTATCGGTCTCGATCGGGCTAATCCAGAACTGCAGCAGCCCCTCCGCCGGGTAAATACTATTCGGTGGCAGGTCGGCACAGTTAATCTGCGCAATCATATGCAAAGGTTCACCGTTAACATCTACGGGTCCGTCCTGGCCCTTGGGCAGGTACGGCACTCCCCCGATTTTGGAGGCGGTGACCGGCAGCGTCTTGTACTTAGCGAATTGTGTGTTGATGCGCATTGTAGGAACCTGGTGTCCCATATTCATCTCAGCCAGTAAAGCGCGAGCCCGTTCTAGTATCTCTGCCTGTTTATTTGTCATATATTCCTCAATGCCCCAAACACGATCCTGAAATATTTCGGCGCCGTACGCCTACACCCCATTAGAGCATGTTTGTGTGCTGCATGTAACGGTTTGTGAGTTCCTCGTATATATCTCCCCGCAATTCCCACCATGCGAGATAAAACACACAAAATGTAGAAAAATTCATTGTTTCGTATATATAATATATTGAAAGATGCCTCAAGGAGTGAGCACCATGAAGAATAACACCGGCACTTTCGGCCCCTATTTCCTTTTCCTCTGCGCCTTTTTCATGATGGTTTTCAGTGTCCTCAGCGCATTAGGGTGGCTCGCCATTGGGGGATCCCTCGCCCTGCTTATTCTCACCGCGTTTCTTAACCCGGATTTCCGCAAGCCAGAAGACCCCACTAACCCGGTGAGCACATGGCTTATTCTTGCATTCTGCATTTTTGGAGCGTCCTGGGTTTATACCCTCACGCTGCAGAACGGGAACACTCACCCCGGTATCAATGCTGCCCTAGCACTGGTGCCGACCGCCGCAATGGGGTGGGTATTTATTAAGCATTCTGCCCATGCCCATAATTCTTAAGCCATCCCCGGGAAGAAACTAACCACTAAGCGAATATTTATGCAAAAATGATGCGGTGTCTGAGCTATTCAAGCTCAGGCACCGCATCATGGTTTGTAGCACGCAGCCTTATGCTAGGTCGAAGACCCTAGTCCAGGTAGTCACGCAACACCTGCGAACGCGAGGGGTGACGCAGTTTCGACATGGTCTTCGATTCGATCTGACGGATGCGCTCACGTGTCACGCCGTAGACCTTACCGATTTCGTCTAAAGTCTTCGGCTGCCCATCGGTCATACCGAATCGCATAGCAACCACGCCCGCTTCACGTTCGGAGAGCGTATCAAGCACCGAGTGCAGCTGCTCTTGAAGAAGAGTGAATGACACCGCATCGGCCGGGACAACAGCCTCCGAGTCCTCAATCAGGTCGCCGAACTCGGAATCGCCGTCCTCACCCAGCGGCGTGTGCAGAGAAATAGGTTCGCGCCCGTACTTCTGCACCTCAATAACCTTTTCGGGAGCCATATCCAGCTCTTTACCGAGTTCTTCGGGGGTGGGTTCACGTCCCAAGTCCTGAAGCATCTGACGCTGCACACGGGCGAGCTTATTAATAACCTCAACCATGTGCACAGGAATACGAATAGTACGCGCCTGGTCCGCCATTGCGCGGGTAATCGCCTGGCGAATCCACCAGGTGGCGTAGGTGGAGAATTTAAAGCCCTTCGAGTAGTCGAATTTCTCGACCGCGCGAATCAGACCAAGGTTACCTTCCTGAATAAGGTCAAGGAATAGCATTCCGCGGCCCGTATAGCGTTTAGCGAGTGAGACCACGAGGCGCAGGTTCGCTTCCAACAGGTGGTTCTTCGCACGCTTACCATCGTGGATTACCCAGCGCAGCTCTTTCTTGAGCTTCGGGTCCATGTCGGGGTTGTCGGCGAGTTTGTGCTCCGCATACAGGCCAGCCTCAATGCGCATTGCAAGATCAACTTCCTGCTGCGCGTTCAGGAGCGAGACTTTACCGATCTGTTTCAGGTAGTCTTTCACGGGGTCGGCCGTTGCGCCGGGGGTAACGACGCGCTGGGCGGGAGCATCGTCATCATCGCTGGCAGTCAACACGAAGCCAGAGCCTTTAGCCGCCACTTCTTCGGCGGCTTTTTTTCTCTTCCTTTTTGGCGACGGCTTCTTCGTCCTCTTCGGCTTCTTCGTCGGCCTCAGATTCTAGGGGTTCACCGTCAATGGCGTCCGGGTCAAGGTCAAGGTCGAACTCGTCATCGCTTTTCTTCTTGCGTCCGCGTTTGGGCGCGGCCTTAGCCTTAGTAGCGGTAGCAGTTTTACAGGGTGCGTTTGAGGCTTTGCCTCAGTCTCGGCGGCGTCAGAGGCTCCGTCTTCCGCGCCGCTGGCAGCCTCAGCGGTAGCAGCTTTGGTCGTGGATTTCGTTGCACGTTTCTTAGTTGTTGTCGCCTTAGCAGCGGTCTTAGTGGTTTTCGCTCCGGAACCTTCACTGCTTGTGGTCGTAGACTTGGCGCTGGCGGTTTTTTTGGTTCGCGTGGTTTTCTTCTGAGGGGTGTCGGCTACAGCCTCATCAGTAGCTTCACTGGTTGCGGCTTTCTTGCTGGTGGCAGTTGACACGAAAACCCTTTCTAGCTCAGTTACGGGGTGCTTTGTCTGCAAAACACCTAAGACCCTGTCAAGTCCTAGGCTTCTTTCAGAGACGAAATGTGACGGTTTAATGCTCACACACCGCAGAATATTCTGGGCGTACTCGTCCCCTGCTGAAGATACACCATGGGTGCATTGACTTTACGGGGTCAGTACCAAGTATTACAGAATCTTAGGTTTTTTCAACTAAGGCGCGCCTGCCAGAGCTGGTTTTAGCATTTTCTTATTCCCTGCCCTTCCCTACAGCAGGGCCGCTGGTACCTACGTGGCGACGGGGTATACGTTGAGAACGCTAAAACGTGCAGGCCCGCGCCAGCACCGGGCGGAGTCGCCTAACCACAGGGGCAGCAGCCCAAGTTGAAGGGCATCATCCAACGGAGTGTGCTCCTGCACGTGGCGGTGCGCTTCCTCGTTCAGCAGGTTCGCATATGAACTGGTTCCGCGCATCCAATTAATCCAGGCTTGAACAATGCGCAGCCGCCCCAGCGGCTCACCACAGGCTGCGGGAATGAGCAAAGAACAGAGCACTTCAAGAGCGTTAAGACGTTCCCAGCGGGGACTGACTGTTTGGTCTGTCCCGCACAGCAGACGTGCCATTGCTTCCGCGTAGTCTGTCTGCGTTTGGCTGACATCGGCGGCGCTGCGTTGCACTGTCAGATGTGTGCGGCGCACCCAGTCGTGCCAACCGGTGCGGACGCCCGATGGGGACCCCACCCGGTGTTGTTTACCGTGCAGTGTCTGCAGGAATGAAGAGGGCAGTGTGTTGCGGCGGCACGGAGGAGCCCCGTAACTGCCCGGCTCAATGGCGGTGCCCTCCCCCCGTGGTGGTGGGTGCCGGGTCCGTGAACCGTCCGCCGTATCCTTCAAGCACCCGCAGCGAATCTGTGAGGGTTGCTGCCGCACAGTACGTCACTAAGTTAATCGTGCCATACGTGTTGAGGCTAGCAGCCAGATATCCGGCTACCTCTGCGGGTAGAAGCTGACGCATCCTATCCCCCACAGTGGTTCTTTGATCTGCTGCTAAGGTGCGCATCACCCAACGTATTGCTTCTAGTGCGGTTTCCCAGTAGCAGAGCTCAGCCCCTTTCTGCTGACAGTAGGAGTGCGCCTGCAAGAGGTGAGGTCTTCCCCTTCAGCGTGTCGTAGCTGATATTCCTGGGTGTATGTGCGGTACCAGAGCTCTGCTGCAGCTTCCCAGTCTTCTCGGGCGCCAGTATCTGCGGTGGCTGCGGTATCCCACGGGTTGGTGGTGCGCGCTTCGGATGCGGTTGCGGCGATACTTTCACCCCGTACAGTCTGGGCTAGATGGTAGGGGCTCATCAGAATATCTTCTACAAAACCGGCGAAATTAAGCCCGTTCTGCTCATGTGATAGCTCCCAGATAGTGGTGTCTCCCAGAACGATGCAGTCGAAGCATTCCAGCCCACCGGTGACGGTGGGGTTGGTCAGCAGCGGAAGCCACCGTTCAACACGATACGCTATTGCGGCATCACGCTCACGTTCTGAGGTGCTGGGCAGTGTTCGGGTTCCGCTGGCGGTTTGGCGTGCACGTAGGTTATCGCGGTCTGCTGTGCAGTAGAAAGCGATGAACCGGTCGATGGGTTGCGCTCCGTCAATAGTCGCCGGCAGCAGACTGAAAATACGGTGCAGATATGCGGCGGTATTATCTTCTGGGTCAGGCAGGTCAATACGCACACAAGGGCCAATATTATGCCCAGCTAGAGCGACCACCACGAAGGATTCCTGCGGCCAGTAACCCAGCTGGTGTAGCATAATCGCTGCCATGTCTTTACAGGTGCGAATACACGTTTTTACGGTGTTGAAGTTCTGAGAATTCATGGCTACATAATGACTCAAAGCAATCTTTAATACATCAAATGCTATAAAAATGTGGATGATAACTCTAAGCAGTGCAAAAAATAGCCCCTGTGGATAGCGCTACCAGCGATATCCACAGGGGTACCTCTCATTATGAAGTTTTGTGAACGCTACCCCCGCAGCCTACTCCCGCTCATGCAGGAACTGCTCAAAGAGCGCCCCAATCTCATCACGCCCCAGCACCTTATCGGCATCCCGCTGCGAGAGCGGAATCAGCATATTGGACGACCGATAGTTCGCATCGTAGTTCTCTTCATAGCTGGAAACCATTGACTGCACTTCGGGATGCTGAGCCATCTGCTCATTAATCTGCCCGTGTACGGTGCGTGCAGCCTCCCGCAGCTGATCGGTCGGTAAAGACAGCCTCGTAGCCATCGTTACATACTCCAATGCGGCGAGAGTGCCCTGGGGCAGGTCAGCATCCGAAATATACTGCGGTACATTGACCCCGAATCCGACCGTGTCGAATCCGTGCTCTGTGAAAAGAACCTCAAGCAGGTTCGTCATATTCGCATGCAGTTCCGCTTTAGGGCGCCATGCAGAAATACCGTCAATAAGGTCTTTGCGGGAGCCGTGGGCGGTCACCGGCACAGGCCGCGTATGAGGCACCGGCATAGGAAACGCCGATATAAACACCACCAGGGAGGGCTGCAGCCGCTGGGCGATACCGAGCATAGCCTGCTGAAAACGCTGCCACTGAAAGTCTGGCTCTGAGCCTGTCAGCAGCAGAAACGGTTTATCAAGACTGTCCTCCACCACATATAATTTCAGCTTCGGAAAAACTGGGTCTTCAAAGTGGTCACGGTTAAAAACGATGTGCGGCCTACGTGCCCGGTAATCGTGCAGCTGATCGCTATCAAACTCCGCAATAGCCACATGTTTCAGGTTGTCTAATAGGAAGGTGCCGAACTGACCAGCTGTAGCCCCAGCATCCTGAGGACTGGAAAAGGCCACAACAAGCGGTAAATCGCGCAGACGTTCATCGCTGAGAATACTATTTTTGCCAGGTAAAGGTCGTCAGGGTTTTAACATCTACTACTCCTTCCTGGAATCTCGCCGCGCGCGGCCCTCGTCTACGATTGACATTCACCGCACCATACCCCAGCGCATTAGATAATTCATTTCAGTCTAAAACATACATGAGAGGAATACCGGGGTTTACACCCCCAATTTGCGCACGGTGAACAGATTTACTAATGATATTCATCACTTTACTTACGCAAAACATTCTCAATTATAGGCAGGTTTTCCCGCGTCTGTATGCTGCCTGCGGTGTACAGTAGAGGATGATACGCACCATCTTATAGATGCTGCCTCACGTGCACGCATAGTGTGTGCACACCCTAGTCAACTAGGCGCCCACCTCTGCCCGGGCCCCACCCAGCACGAAGGAGTACCCTATGTCCCTATCCCTCTCCGTGGCCCCCACCAACCTTGAATCCCTCGAATCAGATGTCCTTGTTGTAGGGGTGTACGCGGGTGAAGAAAGCCCTCGCTTAGCCCCCTGCGCCCTCTCGCAGGAAACCGTCGAAGGCATCAATGAGCTCCTAGAGGCTCTTGGCGCCACCGGCGCCGCCGATCAGCTGCTTCGACTCCCTGGCGCGGAAGACGCAGGGGCCGACACCATCGCACTCATCGGTTTGGGGCAGGAAACAACCAATGCCGCCGAACGCCTCGCAGCTTTCCGCTACGCTGCTGGCTCTGCCACCCGCCAGCTCATTGGGGCAGAAGAGATCGCCATTGATTTTGGCACAAACGCCCCCGCAGAAATTGAGGCCGTAGCGTACGGCGCAACCCTTGGCTCCTTCAGCGAAAAAGGAATGCGCGGCAAATCAGCCAGTTCCGTCAAAAATGAGGCTGAAACCATCCTCATTGTCTCCGAGTACAGCCTGCCGAAGCTGAAGAGGCGCTCACCCGCGCACTGGTGCTCGGCGAAGCCACTAAGCAGGCGCGCCATCTGGTAAATCAGCCACCCTCGCACCTGTACCCCGAGTCTTTCGCCCAGCAGGCCCAGCAGCTCGTCTCCGAGTATGAGGATGTGAGTATTGAAGTATACAACTATGAGCGTCTACTCGCCGAAGGGTTCGGGGGTATCGCGGGCGTAGGCCAGGGCTCTCCCGCAAACCTGTACTCGCAGTTGTAAAAATACACCCCGGCCGATGCCAAGGCCTCCATCGGGCTGGTCGGCAAAAGGCATTACCTTTGATACCGGCGGCAACTCCCTCAAACCGGCAGCGTCCATGATGACCATGAAATGCGATATGGCTGGCGCTGCCTCCGTTCTTCAGGCCACTCTTGCCGCTGCGGAGCTGAATATTCCGGTTCAGGTCACTGGCTACCTCTGCCTAGCGGAAAATATGCCCGGGGGCGAATCGTTACGCCCCGAAGACGTTATTACCATCCGTGACGGGCGCACCGTAGAGGTTCTGAATACTGACGCTGAAGGGCGTCTAGTCATGGCAGATGGTATCGCGCTCGCCTCAGAAAACGAGCACGACGTCATTGTCGATATCGCCACCCTCACCGGTGCTGCTATGGCGGCGCTAGGGTTGCGCACCGCCGCCCTGATGGGCGATGAGCAGGTGCGTGAGCGTGTTCTGCGTGCTGGCGAAGCAGCGGGTGAAGCATACTGGCCAATGCCGCTGGAGTCGCACCTGCGCGCCTCAATGAACTCGCCTGTGGCAGATATTAAAAACATGGGCAGCCGCTACGGCTCCATGATGGTCGCCGGGCTATTCCTGCAAGAGTTCGTGGGTGAAGTGGAAGGCCAACGCATTCCCTGGGCTCACCTTGACATTGCGGGCCCTGCGTTTAATGAAGAGTCACCTTTTGGGTACACCCCGAAGGAAGGTACCGGTTTTGGCACCGCCACGCTGGTGAACTTCATTGAGTCATACGCGCAGTAGTTACAACCTAGCCGCCGCGGGGCGCACAGCCTGGTCAAGAACACCGTAAGGGTGAACGAGTTGGGTGGGAGGTGAATAGGGTTAGCAGAGCCCACCTCCCACCCACTTTTGTGTACAATTTCACACCTTGACTGTATCCGTAAGGTGGAACAGAAAAATTTTGAGTGGATTGTGCGATTAATAGCGCAAAATTGCCGTTAGTGAACTTAAACCGACGGCGACAGGGGTATTGTTGTAGATAAGTGTTTTTATACACTGCACTTGGCGTGCGCCCTCCGATACGTGCGCTGGTCGCGGGTAGAAAAGCACAGAGATAAAGAACTCATTTGCACGGGGGTTGAGCCCCCACAAACCTATGCAAGGGAGCAACATCGTGGCTCAAGAATTTGACATCCTCATCCTCGGCGGTGGCTCCGCTGGTTATGCAACCGCTTTGCGTGCGCGCCAGCTAGGCTTCTCCGTTGGCCTGATCGAGAAGGATAAGGTGGGCGGCACCTGTTTGCACACCGGCTGTATCCCCACCAAGGCTTACCTACACGCCGCTGAGTTGGCTGAGGATGCTCGTGAAGCCTCCAAGGTCGGTGTAAACACCGAGCTACAGTCCATTGAGATGGGTAAGGTTCGCAACTACAAGGACGGCATCGTTGGGGGCAAGTTCAAGGGTCTCTCCGGCTTGCTGAAGATGAAGGGTGTTGAGGTTATTAACGGTGAGGGTAAGCTCACCGGCAAAGACACCATTACCGTGAACGGCACTGAGTACAAGGGTAAGAATATTGTGCTCGCTTCTGGCTCTGTTTCTAAGACCTTTGGTCTGCCCATTGAGGGGCGCGTGCTGACTTCCACTGAGGCACTGGAGATGGATTACCTGCCGAACAGCGCTATTGTGCTTGGCGGCGGCGTGATCGGTTGCGAGTTCGCGTCCATGTGGAAGGCAATGGGCGTGGATGTAACCATTATTGAGGGCCTGCCCAACCTCGTTCCTAACGAAGACCCCTCCATCATTAAGGTGCTTGAGCGTTCCTTCAAGAAGCGCGGTATTAAGTTCAACACCGGCACCCTGTTCGAAAAGGTTGAGCAGGACGCTAACGGTGCTAAGGTCACCTTGGCTGACGGCAAGGTATTTGAGGCTGATATCGTTCTGGTCGCTGTTGGCCGTGGCCCCAACACCGCAGGTATGGGCTATGAAGAGCAGGGTATCCCCATGGATCGCGGTTTCGTGCTGGCTAACGAGCGTCTGCACACCGGTGTGGGCAATATCTACGCCGTTGGTGATATTGTTCCTGGTGTCCAGCTGGCTCACCGCGGGTACCAGCAGGGTATTTTCGTGGCAGAAGAAATTGCTGGCCTGAACCCCTCTGTGGTTGAAGACATTAACATCCCCAAGGTCACCTTCTGCGATCCCGAGATCGCCTCGGTCGGTTACTCCGAGCCGAAGGCTAAGGAGAAGTTCGGCGCCGATAACGTTGAGGTTGCGGAGTACAACCTGGCTGGCAACGGCAAGTCCTCCATCTTGGGCACCGGCGGTATTGTTAAAGTTGTGCGCGAGAAGAACGGCCCCATTGTTGGTGTTCACGCCATTGGCAAGCGTATGGGTGAGCAGATCGGTGAGGCTCAGCTGTGGGTTGCTTGGGAAGCATTCCCTGAGGATGTCGCTAAGTTCATCCACGCGCACCCGACCCAGAATGAGTCCCTGGGTGAGGCCGCTATGGCTCTGAACGGCACCCCGCTGCACGGCTAAGCGCGCCCCTACCACCTAAAAGATGGTTTCGCACCCGCGAAACCGCAGGTTTGCAGGATGCTCCACGCGGCATTCTCAAAGAATGGCCGCGTGGGGTGTATCCCTGCCACACAGTTTCCTAATTCAAGCATTCACAAGGGAGAACGGGAAGAAAATATGTCCCACACCGTAGAACTGCCCGCATTGGGCGAGTCCGTGACCGAGGGTACCGTTACCCGCTGGCTTGTTGCCGTTGGTGACACCATTGCCGTTGATGAGCCGCTGGTTGAGGTGTCCACCGATAAGGTCGATACCGAGGTTCCCTCCCCGTCGCTGGCGTTGTTGAGCAAATCCTAGTGGAAGAGGATGAGGACGTTGAGGGTTGGCGCCCCCTCGTAGTTATTGGTGATGGTTCTGGCGCAGCACCGGCTGCTCCTGCGGCTCCTGTTGCAGAGGCCCCTGCCGCCGCTGCAACTCCTGCTGCCCCCGCAGCACCGGCGGCACCGGCCGCAGCTGCTCCCGCTGGTGCAGCGTCCGGTCAGGAAGTTACCTTGCCTGCGCTGGGTGAGTCCGTGACCGAGGGTACCGTTACCCGCTGGCTGAAGGAAGTCGGCGAACAGGTTGAGGTTGACGAGCCGCTGGTTGAGGTGTCCACCGATAAGGTCGATACCGAGGTTCCCTCCCCCGTGGCGGGCACCCTGCTCGAGATCCGCATTCAGGAGGACGAAGACGCCGAAGTTGGCCAGGTTCTAGCTATTATTGGCGATGCTTCTGCCGCCGCACCGGCACCGGCTGCTCCTGCTGCTCCGGCCCCTGTTGCTGAGGCTCCGGCAGCTGCTGCTCCTGCTGCACCCGCTGCGCCCGCAGCGGAGACCCCGGCACCCGCCGCTGGCGTACCGGCAACTGCCGATGGCGAAAGCATACGTCACCCCGCTGGTTCGTAAGCTCGCTAAAGATAACAATATTGACCTGTCGACTGTGAAGGGTACCGGCGTAGGCGGCCGCATCCGCAAGCAGGACGTACAGGCAGCTATTGCCGCTAAGGGCTCAGCTGCGCCCGCTGCCGCATCGGCAGCACCGGCTGCTGCAGCTGGTGCGTCCAAGGCTCCTCACACCTTCGAGGTTTCACCCAAGCGCGGCACCGTTGAGAAGACTGCACGCATCCGCCAGGGTTATTGCAAAGCGTATGCGCGAGTCTCTAGACACCTCCACTCAGCTGACTCAGGTCACCGAAGTGGATATGACCCGTGTGGCACAGCTGCGTGCCAAGGCTAAGGATGGCTTCCTCGCTCGTGAGGGCGCAAAGCTGACCTTCCTGCCGTTCTTCGCACAGGCTGTGACCGAGGCCCTGCAGCAGCACCCTGCCCTGAACGCTTCCATGACCGAGGATCTGAAGCAGATTACCTACCCCGATTCCGAGAACATCGCAATCGCTGTAGATACCCCCAAGGGTTTGCTTGTTCCCGTTATCAGGAACGCATCGGACCTGGGTATTGCTGGCTTGGCAAAGGCTATTGCCGATTTGGGTGGACGTGCACGCACCGGCGATATTGCTCCTGAAGAGCTGGCTGGTTCAACCTTCACCATCACCAATATCGGCTCCTTCGGCGCACTGTTCGACACCCCGATTATTAACCAGCCGAACGTGGCTATTCTGGGCACCGGCAGCATCGTGAAGCGCCCCATGGTTGTTAAGGATGTGGACGGTAACGACTCGATCGCTATCCGCTCCATGTGCTACCTGTCGCTGACCTACGATCACCGTGTGGTTGATGGTGCAGATGCAGGACGCTTCCTGTACACCCTCAAGACCCGCCTGGAAGAGGCTAACTTTGAGTCTGAGGTCGGCCTGTAAGGCTCGCTAGGTAGCGTATATACAGCCACGATGTGGAAGGCGGCGTCGGCTCATGTAACCGGCGCCGCCTTCCGTTGAGCATTTTTGTATGCCTGGTTGTATGCGGTGGGCAGCTGAGAGGTTTTATGGCGCTTTACCTCTTGGGATGTTTCATCTGCGACATTGGTACGTCGCGAATAGACATTTTAGTGACAGGGTGTCACAATATTTTCCATGCATGTTCTTACCGGCATTCTTGTGTTTTTACACATTATTGGCGCATCACTCATTATCGGTCTGTGGGTCGCTCATTTCCGCACCCCAAAAGTTCTTCCGGGGCAGTTTCACGCTTCGCTTCTCATGCTTGTAACGGGGCTGATTCTGGTGGGTATCGCAGAAATGAGCGGCGGTGTTAACTCACATTAAAATTGCAGTCAAAATTCTTTTGGCACTCGGTGTTGCCATTGCCGCGTTTATTGGCCAGCGCAAACATAAAGCTGGTGAGCCAATCTCTACCGGTTTAGCACATGCTGTAGGTGGGCTCGCTGTTATTAATGTGGCGGTCGCAACCATCTGGCACTAGATAATTTCTGAAGGATACTCCCCGAGGCACCCTAGCCCCGGGGAGTATCTTCATACGCGCCACTATATCGCTTATTTAACGAGCGTAAGCGTACTGCACTACATTCACTCGCTCACCGGGACTGCGCTTGCGATACGCCAGCGACCGTTGTCCTGATGGAGTTCAAAGGTGACTTTTTGAACCGCCATACCATCTTGCATACGCACCCCTTTATCACGTAACTCAGCTTCAGTAGGTGTGTACCCTGGGGCCTGCACTTCTGCTGTTAGTGCCAGCGTATCCCCTTTGTGTTCTACCTTAGTGAGGGAACGAACCTGCAGTGTGGGAGCGCCTTTTTCTGTAAGTTCACGGTTACGTTCCTCAATAAGAGTTTCAATTATTTTGCGTTCGTCATCGTGCTCGTTTGCGGCAGTTGTCGCTGAGGCTGTCTGCACGGGGGCACTGTCGTGCGAGCCCAGCTGGTAGCTCACAACCCCAACACCCACTGCAAGAGTGAGAGCGAGTGCACCAAGCAGCATACGGTTCTTGGAGGTTTGGAGGATTTTTTTCTGTGGTTTATTGGATGATTCCTGCCGAGCTTTAGGTTCTTTCGGGCGAGCTTTAGCAGCCGGTGCGTTCTGCACAGGTTTGCTCTTACTGCCTTGCTGTTGGTTACTTGCAGCAGGCATGCGTTCCCGCACATCTTCGGGTGCACTCAGGTAGGCGTTGAGCGGCACTGCCTGTACTTTACTGAAGACCTCAACGATAGTCTCTAGCGAAGGCAGGTCTGTATCCAGCACATTTTCCAGCGTGTATCCCATATTTTCGGTAATGTCCTCTGCCGCTAAAGGCAGCGGAATGCGTTCGTGGGCAGCAGCGGGAGGTTTACCGGTGAGGGCATGCCATAGCAGCCGCGCGAGGGCACGGGTGTCTTCGGCTTGCGCTAGGGATAGTGCACTGGTGCTGAGGTTGCCGGGAGCATGGCGTGTGTCAATGAGTTTGGGAGTGCCATGGGTTGAGATCAGTACGTTTTCGGTGGAGATAGCTCCGTGAATAAACCCCTGGTGGTGTAGATGAGCTAGACCTTCGCACAGACTGCGGGCCAGGGAGGCCACCTCCGCAACGGGAATATGCTCACGGGCAGCCAGGAGGGCTGATAAAGTCCCCGCTTCCAGGGGCTCATACCACTGCAGGGTTCCGGCGCTCTCTGTTTTCTGCGCAGCTTCTGCGGTGCCGGTAAGATGCTGAACAGCGAGTAGGGGTGGCTAGACCAGGGTTGGGCTCTAGGGAGCAGAGCGCTTCGGCAAGGGCGGAGTCATCGGCTGCATTAAGCCGCATAAGTGTGTATGTTCCCGGTTTAAGGCCCAGCGGATGCTCACCTGTTTGAGCAGCGGACGGCGCATTGTCAGAGGATTTAGAGCAATATTCCACTCGCCAAATGGTTCGGCGCGCATCCTCGGTGAGAAGGTTTGGGTACTCAATATTCTCCATATATCTTTTTATACCTAAAATACTCAAAAATGCATCAAATATTATCCACATGTTGTAAGTGTTGGATGATTTTTCACAGTTTCGAGGTGCACTTCAGCCTGACCTGTGTAATATTCTGTAATATTTTGCGGGTATATCACTCGCACCCTGGCTATTGTTCGCCCATTACCCGAATCAGGGGTACCTAATTTTTTATCCCTCGCCTGCGGTACTAAGGTAGTAGGCATGTCCGTGATTATTGAGCGCGTGGGTTTTGCCCCGAACTATGTGAACTACACTGAAAGTTTGGATGAGCAACGCCGTATTCACGCAGAAGTTGCTGAAAGAACCCGCAATAACACTATTCTGCTGCTTGAACATGAGGCTGTTATCACTGCGGGTAAACGCACTGAAGATCACGAGTACCCAACCGATAAGACTACCCCTGTGGTGAAGATTGACCGTGGTGGTAAGCTCACGTGGCATGGCCCCGGCCAGCTCACCGGCTACCCGATTGTTCGTTTGCCTGAACCAATTGATGTGGTGGCCTATGTGCGCCTCCTTGAAGAGATCATTATGAATGTGCTGGCCGAGTTTGGCATTAAGGGGGAACGTGTTGAGGGTCGTTCTGGCGTGTGGGTTTTAGGAGATGAGCATACCCCGGATCAGAAAATCGCCGCCATCGGTATTCGTGTTTCAAAAAACACAGCAATGCACGGTTTCGCCATTAACTGCTGTAATGAGACTGCCCCTTTTATGCAATTTATTCCGTGCGGCATCACTGACGCAGGTGTGACCACCATGAGCGAGCAGCTGGGGCGTACGGTGACCCCTGCTGAGATTCTTGAGCCGCTGGAGCGGGAGCTCACCCGGTATGCCGACCGGTTAGCTGAGTCATTTGAACCAAGCCCATCCGCACAGGCGGCAGTATAAATACCCAGGTGGGATTAGCCTGCTTGGCTGGTGTATCCCACGTAACACCGGTTTTCGCTTGCCACCAGCGGGCGTAAAATAAGTTTTAGCCCATACTACGCCAAGGGCACATCCACTATAAGGAGCAACATACATGAGCATTAAGCCTGAGGGTCGCAAGCTGCTGCGCGTTGAGGCTCGCAATGCTGAGGTTCCCATTGAAAAGAAGCCGCACTGGATTAAGACTAAGGCTGTTGTGGGACCCGAATATAACGAGATGAGGGAGCTGGCGCGCGGTCAGGGTTTGCACACCGTGTGTGAGGAGGCGGGCTGCCCCAATATTTACGAGTGCTGGGAAGACCGTGAGGCAACCTATCTGATTGGTGGCTCTGAGTGCACTCGCCGCTGCGATTTCTGTAATATTGCGACCGGTAAGCCCGCCTCAGTGGATTATGCTGAGCCGTTTAGGTTGCGAAGAACGTGAAGGTGATGGGCCTGCGGTATGCCACCGTGACGGGCGTGGCACGTGACGATCTTGAGGACGGTGGTGCTTGGCTCTATGCCGAGACCACGCGTCAGATTCATAAGATGTGCCCGAACACCGGTGTTGAGATGCTGATCCCCGACTTTAAGGGTAAGCCTGAGCACGTGCAGAAGGTGATTGATGCTCGCCCTGAGGTTTTCGCGCATAACCTGGAGACTGTACCGCGCATCTTTAGGCAGATTCGTCCGGCGTTCCGTTATGAGCGTTCACTTGATGTGATTACTCAGGGTAAAAGAAGCCGGTATGGTCACGAAGTCCAACCTGATTTTGGGTATGGGCGAGACAAATGAAGAGATTTATGAGGCCCTGTGCGATTTGCACGACGCCGGGTGCGATATTATCACCCTGACCCAGTACCTGCGCCCCGGTCCGCTTTTCCACCCCATTGAGCGTTGGGTGAAGCCCGCCGAATTTTTGGAGCTTTCGGCGATGGCTGAGTCGATTGGTTTTTGCTGGTGTCATGGCTGGGCCGATGGTACGTTCCTCATACCGTGCCGGCCGCCTGTGGGCACGCGCAATGAAGAAGAACGGCTACACGATCCCAGATAACCTGGCTCATATTGAGGATGGCGGCGTAGCGCTTCAGGAAGCCGCTTCTCTCGTGGCTGCTGGCATGTAGTTTGGCCCCGGACGCTCTTTGTAGGCAGGCCCCGCCGTTACTCCCTCTTCTTCGGGAGCGGCGGGGCTTGTCGTACCCTGTGGGCTTCAGGTTTGTAAGCTAGAATTATTCTTTGCAGTGTTTCAACTGTCTTATACCCCAGCTGTCTAAAAGGAAAGCACCGTGGCAGATAAAGAAGAGAAGAAGCAGAAGCCTAAACGTCAGGGAACGTTCTCCCAGATGAAGCAGGTCTACCAGATGACGAAGAAGTCCGACCCGAACATTGGGTGGATTCTGTTGTTCTGGTCTGCACTGACCCTGCTCGTGTTTGTGGCGGTGGGCGTGCTGTTGAATAACTGGATTACGCTCCTTATTCTTGGTGTTGCGGCCGCCGCTATTGTGGCGATGCTGATTTTGAGCAGGCGCGCGCAGAACGCAGCTTTCACCCAGATTGAGGGGCAGCCGGGCCGTTCCGGTGCGGCAATGAACTCTGTGCGTCGCGGCTGGATTGTTGAGGAGCAGCCGGTGGCAGCTAACCGTCATCAGGACCTCGTGTTCCGTGGCCTCGGTAAGCCGGGGATTGTGCTGGTGACCGAGGGGCCATCTTCTCGCGTGCAGAACCTTGTGAAGACCGAGAAGAAACACCTTAACCGGGTAGTTCCTGGTGTTCCGGTACACGTGATTGAGACCGGTCATGACGAGAACCAGGTGGAGCTTAAAGACGTTGTCAAAACGATGAATAAGCTGCCGAAGACCCTAACCCAGAAAGAGATGCAGGATGTTTCTGGGCGTTTGAGCACCCTGAATAACATACGCAACCCCATGAATGGTATCCCCAAGGGTGTTGACCCGAACCGGGTGCGCCCGGATCGTCGCGCGATGCGTGGCCGCTAGTTTTTGTGCGCGCGCTGCTGCCCCCAACGCTGTATGGCGTTGGGGGCAGCAGTTGTTTTCAAAGCAGTGTCCTGTTTAGCGGATCCGTACCAGTACGGTTTTGCAGATTCGGTCGTGGATACCACGTGCGTCGAAGTCCATGATGACCGCCGGAAGTATCAGCATGGTGAGGGTGCCGCGGATTAGCCCTTTGAGCCAACCAGCCGGGCGCCCGTTGAGAGTTTGTACCTGCACTCCTACCGCCAAGTGTCCTAGTGTGTGGCCCATGAACCCGGTCAAAAGCACCGTGTACCCCCAGAATACGAGCAGAGTCAGCAACGGGTCATTATCCGCGAACAGTAGGATCGGCAGGTAGCACACGTACCAGTCGATGAGGAACCCGACCAGCCTAATACCTGGCCGAGCTATCGCCCCGGGACCCTTCTGCGGGCGCCCTAAATGCTCACCAGGGTACTTCTGGTTACTTGGGGCGCCGTTAAGCCATGAGCCTAAGTCCTCACGTTCAATCATGCTCTTCATTATCCCGTATCTTCTGTGCTGGTTGTTATTTTGAAGGTGTTGACGCTGCTCAGACCGCTGTGGCGTGGGTGTGTCGCGGCAGGAAATGTAACGTTCTTGAAACATAAAAGACACGCAAGGGTAAAAAATACCGCCTATGCTAGATAGTGGCGTGTGGCTCACAACTGCCGCCGCCCAAACCAAAACCTAAGGAGCATTCCGAATGTTTACCAGTCCCCAGGAAGTTCTCGACTTTATTAAGGACGAAGAAATCGTCTTTGTCGATATCCGATTTACCGACATGCCCGGCGTGCAGCAGCACTTTAACCTTCCGGCTAAGGCGGTGGATGAGGACTTCTTCATTCATGGTCAGCTGTTCGATGGCTCCTCTATCCGTGGTTTCCAGGGGATCGCAGAATCTGATATGCAGCTCATCCCGGACATTGACTCGGCCTATATTGATCCGTTCCGCATGGAGAAGACCCTGGTGATCGTGTGTTCTATTGTGAATCCCCGCACCGGCGAGCCGTATCATCGTGACCCGCGCGGGGTGGCCGAGCGTGCCGAAGAATACCTGAAATCTACCGGTATTGCAGATACGGCGTTTTTTGCTTCCGAAGCTGAGTTCTTCGTCTTTGAGGACGTCCGTTACCAGGTAGAGCCCAATTCCGTGTTCTATACGATTGATTCCGATGAGGCATACTGGAACACCAGCCGCAAGGAAGAAGGCGGCAACCTTGGTAATAAGACCCCTGTCAAGGGCGGTTATTTCCCGGTCTCCCCTGTCGATAAGCAAGCCGATCTGCGTGATGCTATGTGCGTGGCGATGGACCAGGTAGGGCTCGAAGTTGAGCGCAGCCACCATGAGGTGGGCTCCCCCCGGACAGGCTGAGATTAACTACAAGTTCTCCACTCTCACCAATGCCGCTGACGACCTGCTGAAGTTCAAATATGTTATTAAGAACACCGCCGATGAGTGGGGCAAGTCGGTCACGTTCATGCCTAAGCCGGTGTTTGGGGATAATGGCTCGGGTATGCACTGCCACCAGTCGCTGTGGATGGGCGGTGAGCCGCTGTTCTATGATGAGCGTGGTTACGCGAACCTCTCTGATATTGCCCGCTGGTATATTGGCGGCCTGATTGAGCATTCCTCCGCCGTGTTGGCGTTTACCAACCCGACCGTGAACTCCTATAAGCGTCTGGTGCCTGGCTATGAGGCCCCCGTGAACATGGTGTACTCGCAGGGTAACCGCTCAGCCGGTATTCGCATCCCGATCACCGGCGCCAACCCGAAGGCTAAGCGCCTGGAGTTCCGTGCGCCTGACCCCTCGTGCAACCCCTATTTCGCGTTCTCGGCACAGCTGATGGCCGGTCTTGACGGTATCCGCAACCGTATCGAGCCGCCAGCGCCGATCGATAAGGACCTGTACGAGCTTCCCGCCGAAGAGGCCAAGGACATTAAGAAGGCTCCCGCTAACCTTGAGGAGGCGCTGGCTGCACTTGAGGCAGACCACGACTTCCTGCTCGAAGGCGGCGTGTTCACTGAGGACCTGATTCAGGCGTGGGTTGATTACAAGCGCACGAACGAGCTTGAACCGCTCTCGCTAATTCCTCACCCGTTGGAGTACCAGCTGTACTACGGTGTCTAATCGGTAAGAACCCAAACTTAGTGTGCCCCGTTCCTCTAAACACCAGGTAAAGGAACGGGGTATCTTTTGTTTTAAGATCTCAAACAGCACGGGTATCTGCTGGACCCGAAGTTTATAAAACAGGATAAGCTAGAGTGAGCTTATAGTCGCTATAGACGTTTCAAAAAATGGTAGTTTAACGTTCCTTCCAAGGAACAGCTGTATATTCTGTGTTCTCTCATAGTGCCTAAGGAAATATTTCCATGAATATCCTTATCGGTCTTATACCCGCGCTATTCTGGGGCATTCTGCCGCTGTGCGTCTCTAAGATTGGCGGCAAACCGACTCAGCAAATTATGGGCACCACGATGGGTGTGCTTCTCACGGGTATCGTGACTTCTCTGCTTTTCTTCCCGATGCGCCTTGACGCTTGGGCGTTCTTCTTATGTTTCCTCTCCGGGGCAAGCTGGGCGTTCGGGCAAATAAACCAGTATCGCGCGTTTACCCAGATCGGTGTTTCTCAAACCATGCCTTTATCAACTGGCATGCAGCTGGTAGGCACCTCGTTAATGGGTGTGGTGGCATTCGGCGACTGGGGTACCGTGCAGGCTAAAGTGATCGGTGCCGTGGCTCTGACGCTTATTATTATCGGTATTTGGATGACCACGAAACAGGAACATCCCGAGCCGCACTCGGGCGGAAATATGCGGGCCGGTGTTATCACACTCTTAATTTCTACCATCGGATATGTCGGATATTCATTCTTCCCCAATTATGTGAGTGTAGACGGGTGGTATAAATTCATGCCGCAGTCAGTAGGTATGGTGGTAGCGGCTATCACGATGTCTATGCTGACCCGCGATGGCACCCGCCCTTGGGATAAGAAGTCTTTGCAGAACATTATCTGCGGCGTGATTTTCTCGGGTGCTGCGTTAGCCTACCTAGTGTCTATTGAACCGCATCGCAATGGCGTTGCCAGTGGGTTTACGCTCTCACAGATGAACGTTATTATCTCGACTTTGGGCAGTATCCTGCTATTGGGCGAGAAGAAAACAAGGCTGGAACTGCTGTACGTCTTAGGCGGCCTTGCTCTTGTAGTTATTGGCGGCGTTCTCATTGGTACGCTTTAGCCGTACACTCCGCCACGTTCTTACCGCGTGTTCTCTATATTTCGTGCGATACGCACACATCACGTTAGAATAGTGGGAACTGTCTTTTTCACCGATATACCTAAGACCAGGAGAGCCCGTGTCCGAATTCATCGCCAAGCATTTTGACGAGCTGACCGCTCACGAGTTGCAGCAAATCCACATTATCCGTTCACTGGTGTTTACGGTGGGTCAGCAATCGACTGATCAAGAGCCTGACGATGCTGATTTCGAGTGCATCCATATGGTGAATGAAGACGACTCAGGAAAGGTTCTAGCGTATCTGCGTCTATTCGATCTTGAGAAGGTTCAGGATGCACGCCACCGCTATATTCCGGGCGCATGGACGTTCGGCCGCGTGGCAGTTCACCCAGATGCTCGCGGCACCGGCCTGGGACGTAAACTTTTGCACGCCGCCCTGGAGTGGATTCGGGACAACACAGACGCGAAGGAAATTGTGATCGCCGCACAGGCATACCTAAAAGACACCTACTACAGCCCCGAAGGGTTTGTGGAGCGCGGTGAGCATTATATGGAGTCCGGGATTGAGCATGTTGAGATGGTGCTCAAACTCTGATCAAAGGAAGAAGCTCCCTCACCCGGTACGGTGAGGGAGTCACCTTCTTAGTGTTTAGCCGCCGTACAACAGCACCATGTCGCTGATAATACGGTCAAGCCTTCTAATATCAGCGCCGCGCGAGAGCTTTAATTTTGATACGACCCACCTTCGTCCACAGCTCGAGCTCAGAGTTTATGTCGATGGTGCCAGCGTTTTCGGAAGACCACATGAGGATATGCTTGTACGGCAGCGAGTAAATCTCGACCTTTTTACCGGTAATGCCCTGAGCGTCCCTGACAATAAGGCGTTTATTAGTGAAGATAGCGCTGTCACGGAAGGTCTTGTAGGCAAGGAACGGCTGTTCCCCTTGCACCATAAGGTCGGCAGCGTCCGGTGGGATGGGACATTCACTGACGAAGGTCCATGATAGTGCGGCGATTCCGTTCACGTTATTGTCTCCTTTGTTACTGCCGTCGTTTGCCATGTTGCCTGCTTTGGCGAGCATACCTATAACATCAAGATCCATTTTTCTCCTCTATGAGAGCACAGTCACTTCTTTAGGGTAGCTGTGGTTTCTGCCAGTTACCCCTAAGTACCCTGGGAGGTTGCTGGGGACGGGCGTAGAATGGTGGTGGAGTCAAAACATAGGCGATGGAAGGTGAAAAGGATGGCATACCAGCCGACTCGGCTTAACGGTGAAACTGTGTTCCGTAACGAGGTGTTCCAGACCGGTCTGATGTCGCAGCTGCTGGATGGCGTGTACGACGGCGAGATGACCATTGGTGAACTTCTCAGTCACGGTAATTTTGGGGTGGGCACGTTCAACGGGCTAGATGGTGAGATGGTGGTGCTGGACGGGGCGTGTTACCAGGTGCGTCACGATGGTTCGGTATCAGTCCCGGATTTGACCGATCAGACCCCGTACGCTGTGGTTACGAATTTTGTCCCCATGATTAAACGGGAACTGCCGCAGAATATGCTCCGTAAGTCCACGGCTCAGGTGCTTGATAATTTCACGGTGTCAAAGAACTACATGTACGCCATTAAAATTTATGGCGAGTTCGAGTGGGTGCGCACCCGCACCGTGGTGAAGCAGGAGAAACCCTACCCTAAGATGGTGGCGGCTACCGAGAACGAGGACATTGTTCAATTCGATAACCTCTCAGGCACGATTGTTGGGTTCCGCACCCCCATCTACGAGCAGGGTATTTCAGTTCCCGGTTGCCACGCCCACTTCATTGACGACGACCGCACGCACGGCGGGCATGTGGTGGACTTTAAACTGAAATCGGCACAGGTAGAAATCTGCCCCGGCACCGGTTTACAGCTGCATTTGCCCCTTACGGCGGAGTTCTCATCGGCGAACCTCTCCCCCGAGGATTTGGCGGACCAGATCTCGAAGGCAGAGAAACATTAGCGTCTCTTTGGCGCCACAGCATATTGTCGGCCCCCGCACAGTACCTCAGTTAGGTGCCGTACGGGGGCCGAACCAGTATGCGCTGATGGTTTTAGGCTTCGGGCACGAACTCGTCATGCCCCAGAGAACGCAGGGCAGCACATACCGTTGCGGCGTCCGCATCAAGCTCTTCGGCACTCAGATTCTTTAACGCGTTCGCCGGGTCATACTCAGCCATGCTATCAGCTGGGAACAGGTGAATGTGCGTGTGCGGTACATCAAACCCTGCGATCATTAACGCCACGCGGTCCTTATCGAAGGCCTGATCCAGAGCCTGAGAAATCTTATGCGCCACAGCAAACAAGTGGGCTGCCAGCTCCGGCGGAAGATCTGGCCACCGGTCAATCTCCTCGCGAGGCACCACCAGCAGGTGCCCGTGCGAGGCAGGCATAATGTCCATAAACGCCACGCACTTCTCATCTTTCCACACAAACCGCCCGGGAATCTCCCCTGCAATGATCTTGCTAAAATGCTGCTCATCATATGCTCCTGTTACCTTCAGAAAATCTCAAATACCCACAACCGGTGAGGGCTACAGATCGACCGTATCACCGGGGTCCAGGTGCGTGAACTCGGTGCCGTATTTACCGCCAAGGGTAGTAATCAGCCCCTCAATAATCCCCGTGCCGTTCTCATTAATCATGCCATTATGGATTGGGTAGGCCCGCCGGGCCCCCACCGCAATCACAAAATCGATAACCTCCTGGACCTTTCCCCAAGGGGCATGCACCGGCACCAGTACATTGGGAGCTTTAACCCCGTGCGGCACCACCAGAGAATCACCAGGATGGTACACAGTACCGTTCACCAAATACCCAATATTGGCGATGACCGGGATTAACGGGTGGATCAGTGCGTGCTGCCCGCCAAAAGTCTGTACCTGAAAACCGGGAACCGTAAACTCGCTGTCAGCGGTTACGGCATTCACTTTCGCGTCCGGCACTGTTTCAAGAATCGTCTCCGTGACGGCCTGCGGCGCCCAGATACATAGTTCGGGGTGCGCAGAAAGTAGCGGCAGCAAACGGGCAGTATCGAAATGGTCAGGGTGGGCGTGTGTTATCACCAGATAATCGGCGCCGTCCAGCAGCCGGGCGTGCTCTCCCTCAGGTGCAAAATTACCGGGGTCAAAAACCAGTGCGTGCCCCTCATTCTCAAGGCGCACGCTCGAATGAGTGTACTTCGTCAGCTTCATACCATCCAGTCTACTGTCTTCAGCCCTAGCAGGCGACGCCTATCACACATTTTCTAAGCTATCCACTGCAGCACACACCATTTCAAAGAGCTCACAACAATCTCCTAGGATTTACTTTCTTTCATCGCCACCAGCTGAGAAAACCATAAAATACGCACCAGCAGGGCAAGAATTAGTGTAAAGTCGTTGAGAAAGGAATCCACTCTCAAATTATCCGAGGTGCTCCATCACACCGGAAGGCAATACATTGGATACCCACATCCCCGTTCGTAAAATCGTCAAACACGCCGAAGCCCGCAACACCCGGCAACGCCGCGTTATCAAAGCAACCATGGCTGAGTTGGGAGATTTTATCTCAGCTCAAGATCTTCACCTCATCCTCGCTAACCGCAAGGAACAAGTTTCTTTAGCTACCACCTACAGGGTGCTGCAGTCCCTCGCCAACACAGGCGAGCTCGACGTCATTAAAGGAGTCGAAGGCGAATCCCTATACCGGCATTGTCAAGCAGACACCCACCACCACCACCTGCTGTGCCGCAGGTGCGGGAAAGCCGTTGAGCTAGAAGCGCCAGCCATTGAAGAATGGGCGCTTTCTATGGGTAAAAAATACGGATTCTCAGAGCTTGAGCACGTGGTTGAGGTAACCGGCTACTGCCCCGACTGCACGATTGAACGCCGCAAAAATGAGTCCCTGGTAACCGTCGAAATACAGTAACCGAAAAGAAAAGCTTTTAAAAATGTGGGCCTCACCCCAGTACGGGGTGAGGCCCACATCTTTTCTTCCTTTTATAGGTGCGCGGGATGGTGGTGCGCATCCGTGTCTTCGGCAACCGACCGGCCTGATGCGCTGTACCTGCGCATAATAGCGCCAATCACACGGCACACAATATAGATGAAGAACGAAACACTGGTAACGTACGGGCTAATCGGCAAAAGAACCAGCCAGCGCCAGCAGAATACCGCCCACGATCGCGGCCTCAGCAAACAGCACTGACAGAAGCAGCGTGCGCAGCGGAGAAGCCGTCACCTGCATTGCCGCCGCTGCCGGAGTAATCAGAAGCGCCAGCACCAAAAGAGAACCGACCACCTGCACCGACAGCGCCACTGCAATCCCCAGCACCACCATAAACACCAGCGACAGGGCACGCATCGGCACCCCTTTCGCGTGGGCAACCTCTGGGTCTAAAGAAGCGAAGCTCAACGGCCGCCATACCAGCACCAGAATAGTAATAATAACGATGGCGCCGCCAATCATGTTACCCAGCTGGTCAGCGTCTACCGAAACGATCTGCCCCGTCAAAAAGCGAGAATTTATTTGCGCTGCGCCCCTGGTAAAGAGACAGAAACAGAATGCCCAGCCCCAAACCGAACGGCATAAGCGCACCAATCACCGAGTTTGAGTCATGTTTTTTCACGCCCAATATGCCGATAAGAAGCGCCGAAACAATGGAGCCCACCATTGAGCCAGTCACCACATCATAACCGAGCAGTAACGCTAAAGCAGCCCCGGCAAATGACATCTCAGAGATACCGTGCACCGCAAAAGCGTGGTCGCGCATCATCACAAATACGCCCACAAATCCGCCAATGATGCCCAGAACAGCACCAGCCAGAATAGAATTCTGTAATAGCTGAACCAGCTCGCCGTAGCGTTCAAACACAAAAATGCGGGAGAGCAAATCCCCCTGCTGGGTGGAGGATGCGGCCGCCAGTACGTGCATCATGCCTGACCTCCCGGATGGATACTCTTGGTGTTTATTGTTTGGTTGCTGCTGTGGGCTGGGTTGGTGGGAGCGTTGGTAGTCTCCCCCCTCATACGTGTCCCGTGCAGTTAGGCCCGCGGTTTCTTCCTCGACAAGGTGGGTTCCGCCGCTATGTCCCTGCCCTACTATGACGTACCGTCCATTAGATTTAAGGACGTTTACCGGGGTCCCGTACAGCTCGCTGAGGGTCTGTGTCTGCATTACCTCGTCAACGGCTCCCACCGTAAACCTGCTATTTGCCAGGTACAGCACTCGATCCACATGCTCAATAATCGGGTTAATCTCATGAGTGACAAACACTACCGAGAGTCCGTGGTCCCGGTTGAAACGGTGAATCAGCTCCGCAACGGCATACTGGTGGTTCAGGTCAAGAGACAGTAACGCCTCATCAGCCAACAGGATTTTAGGGTCATTCGCCAGAGCCTGCGCGACCCGCAGCCGCTGCTGCTCACCACCGGAGAGTAACCCCACAGGAACATTAGCGTACTCGGTGGCGCCCACAGCTTCCAGCAGCTCATCAACCTTCGCACGGTATTTACGGCCTGATAACCGAATACCCCAACGATGCCCGTCCACGCCCAAGCCCACAAGGTCACGGGCACGCATGGGGGTGGAAGTAGCGATCGCTTTCTGCTGCGGAATATACCCTACACCGGGGTTACCCGCGCGGGCGGGACGGCCCAGGACCGAGACCTCACCAGCCGACATACGCATGAGGCCCAGTACCACTTTTAGGAAAGTGGATTTACCCGAACCGTTCGGGCCGAGTACCGCGAAGTATTCACCCCGGCCAATATCAAGGGTGAGATTGTCCCAGAGGGAACGGGTGCCAAACGATAGGCTACCCCCGCGAATTGAAATCGCGGGGGTGCCGGAGGTAGGTGAATTATTCACTTAGGAGAGTGCCTTTTTCAAGGTTGCTGACGTTGCTCTTCATCCAGTCCACATATTTCGTGTTTTCAGGCAGAGTCTCAGTAAACGATACGTTAGCCACGCCCGAATCCTTTGCAGACTGGAGTACCTCCTTAGTCTGTGAGGTTTCGGTCTGCGAGTTATAGGCAACCAGGTTTACCTTCTTTTCAGTCACCAGGTCTTTGGTTTCCTGCAGAGTAATCGCGGGGACGTCCTTCCCCTCTTCAACGGCTTCAGCGAACTCTGCGGGGGTGGAGTTCTCAGCACCGGTTGAAGAAATCAGATAATCGGGCACAGGCTCAGTAGCGATGTATTTCTTGCCCTTGCCGCTAATCTTCTTAGCAGACTCTTCAAGGGAGTCAATTTCGCCGGTGAGTTTCTTCGCGTTCTCACGGTACTGGTCGGCGTGGGAACTGTCGATCTCGGCAAGATCATCAGCGATCTTATTGGTCACCTTCTTCACCGTGTCGAAGTCGTACCACAGGTGCTCGTTAAACTCGTGGGCGTGCTCGTGACCGCCGCCCTCCTCAGCCTCACTGCCGTGGTTATGGCCGTGGCCTTCTCCCCCGCTGTGATGCTCAATCAGGTGATCATAGTCGGCGTCGGAGAGCTTACCGCTGGTCTTTACGGCGTTCACAACCTTCTGGTTGTTCTGCCCCGCGTCTTTTTCCAGGAAGTAGTCGTAGCCGCCACCGTTTACAACTGCCAGCTTAGCGTCCTTAATCTGGAGCTTATCGGAGGCGGATGCCTCGTAGGAGTGGGGGTCGGTAGCGGTAGAGCTCACGAACGCATGGACATCCACGTTATCGCCACCTACCTGCTTAACAAGGTCAGCGTACACGTCAGTGGAAGTGACAACCTTAACCTTCGCGGTGTTACTGCCGCCACCTGAACCACCCGACGAGTTATTGGAGGTAGCGCACCCGGTCAGTAGCGCGGAGGTCATCAAAAGCGCGGATGCCGCACCAAGGATCTTCTTCATATTTAGACTCTTTCATGTATGTGGCTGGTTCGGGTATACACCAGGCTACAGTTAGTGATAACTGTTTTCAATTATGGCGCGCCGAGAAAGGATTTTTAACAACACTAAAGCACGCCATTACCCGTATAAACAACTCTTTATTTGTCGTTTGATGCGCGGCTTGCTGCCTGCAGCCTCCGCACCCTATCCTGCGTGGTGTCCTTGATTTCACCCACCAGTTCCTCAAGCACATCCTCCATAAAGACCACGCCCAGCGACCGGCCATTGCTCCCCACCACATGCGCCAAATGCGAATTATTACCCTGCATTATAGCGAGCGCATCATCAATATCGGTTTCGGGAGTAACCACCGACATAGAACGCACCAGCCGCCACCCGAACGGAATATGTTCACGCGCAGGCGGCACCGCAAGAGCATCCTTCAGATGCAGGTACCCCATATATGAGCCCTCGGGGTCGGTCACAATAAACCGGGAGTACCCGGTGCGGGCCACGGCGTGCTCCAGCTCAGCCGGGGTGCACCCAAGAGTGAGGGTCTGCACCTGCTCACGCGGAACCATAATCTCGGACACGCTCTTCTCGGTAAATTCCAGGGCCCCGCCGATCACACCCGCATCGTCTTCAACGGTTCCTTCAGCCGTGGATTGAGCCACAATAGACTGCAGCTCACCCAAGGTAAAGGTTGAGGCAACTTCGTCTTTGGGCTCTACACGCACCCATGCAAGCACCCGGTTTGACATGCCGTTCAGCAGAGCTACCACGGGTGCAAAAATGCGGGCTACTCGCATAAGAGAGGGCACAATCCACAGGGGCAATACCACGTGCCGCCAAAGGTGACAGCAGCGTTTTTGGGAACCATTTCCCCAAAGATAACGTGCAGGGTAGGTGACCAGTATGAGGGTGAGAGAGAAAGCCGCCACATCCACAGCCACAGGTGGGATGCCTGTGGCAGCTAGGGGGTGCTCCAACAGGTGGTGCAGGGCTGGTTCTGAGACGTTCAAAATGAGCAAGGAGCAGATAGTGATACCCAGCTGGCAGGGTGGCCAGCATGAGGGAAACGTTCTCAAGGGCGTACAGTACTTTTTTTGGCTCGCAGGCTACCATTCTCGGCAAGGGGTTCGATCTGGGCCCGGCGGGTAGACATAATGGCGAATTCCGCGGCCACGAAAAAAGCGTTTCCAGCAAGAAGGAAAACGAGCAGGCCAATAGCTATCCAGTCGTTCATGCGTGCTTCTCCCCTGCTGCTGTACGGTCCCTGCGGGCGGGTACTGTTCGCAGGTACATTGTTTGGGCGGTGTCGGGAATAAAACGGATGCGGTCAACTCGGCGCCCGTCAATAGCGTCTACCCGTAACGTACCGCCAGGTACCGGCACGGTGTCTCCTTCATCGGGGATACGTCCTAGGCGCTCCATCATGAACCCTCCCACCGTCTCATACTCGGGGTTCTCTTCAACCGTTAGTTCGGGTATATAGTTGTTGATTTCGCCGGGTCTGCGCAGCCCGGAGAAAACCCAGTCACCGTTCCCGTATTGCAGAGGCCGGTCGGTGCTGTCACCTACGTCATGCTCGTCAGATACTTCTCCAACAATCTCTTCAACAAGGTCTTCGAGGGTGGTAATCCCGGCGGTGCCCCCGTATTCGTCGAGTACCACTGCAAGCTGCAGGGCGCCTTCTCGCAGCTGCGTCAGGAGGGCATCCACATGCAGGGGTCTCAGGCACCTGAAGCACGTCTTCAGCGAGGGTTCCGGCTTCAAGGGTTTCTCGCACCTCAGCGGGCACACCCACAGCTTTTTTGACATGTACCACGCCCACAATATTGTCCCGGTCTTCCCGGTACAGAGGAAAGCGGGAATGCCCGGTGGAACGTGCCAGCTCAATAACCTCAGCCACGGGGGCGGTATCTTCTAACATGGTGACTTTCCCGCGCGGGGTCATGACTTCCGAGGCAGTCAGCTCCGAAAAAGCTCAGTGTGCGATCCACAAACCGGGCGGCGGATGAATCAAGAGTGCCGCGTTCGGCGGAACGGCGCACCATAGCGGAGAGCTCTTCGGGGCTGCGGGCGGCAGACAACTCCTCCTGGGCTTCCATCCCAAAGAGGTTCAGAATTTTATTAGCTGAACCGTTCATGAAAAGCACCACGGGTTTCATGAGGCTGGTAAATGCCAGCTGCACCGGTGCTATGCGGCGTGCTACCTGGTATGGCTGGGCAATGGCGAGCCCTTTTAGGCACGAGCTCCCCCCAAAGCATTGATAGCAGGGTGGCGATACCCATCGCAAGAATAAGGGTGAGCGCATGCGCCACGGCCTCGGGCAGCCCCAAGGAGGTAATGGCCCCGGAGGCGAGGGAGTTAATAGAAGCATCCAGCGTGTAACCGGTGAGTAGGGTGGTGATGGTAATCCCCACCTGGCAGCTTGAGAGCTGGGTTGAGAGGGTTTTTAGGCATTTAAGAACCGCATCTGCCTTACGGTCACCGGCGGCGCGGGCCGCCTGTACTGCGGAGCTTTCCAGCGCCACCAGAGAAAACTCGACAGCAACAAAAAAACCGGTCCCGAGTATGAGCACTAGACCGATAATAAGTAGCACGATGTTCACGCGCGCACCACCCGCACGAGAGCACCGCTGGCTGAGGTAATGGTTATCACAGGGTAACTAGAAGGGTCATCCATAGGCTATATTCTAGCGAAGTTTTTCTCCCTCATCCGAGGGTAAGGGAGGATTTAGCTCTCAGTGTTCGGCCGGGCTGCTGGGGCTTTTACAGGTTTCTGATGGGGATTCTTGAGGGCACCTTCTCATGAGATGACGTCCTGCCTATGCACCCGGTGCATATTTCTCAAATTTCTTTACAGAGTTAGTCGCGTCCAGGTGGAAAGTTAGGCACCCTTCTCTCTACACTATTAAGCAGAAACACCGGCGTGCCGCCGGTGGCAAAGATGCCGTGACAACGGCACCCTTAGTCTCAGCGGCGCGCGGGCTGTAGCGTGATGATTCGCCCCTCAATGATGCGGGTCTTCAGTGCCGGGGACTCCCCGGACGCGACGGATAAATTCACAGTAAGGAAGAGGCGTCAAAGTGCCAAATCTGCCAGATCACCTGGTACCTGAGGAATTTGCCGGTAACGAATGGTTCGTAGAAGAGCAGTATGAGCGTTACCAGCAGAATAAAAATCAAGTGGCTCCCTCCTGGTGGCCTATTTTTGAGTCTATTGATAAGGCTATTTCGGGTGCCCCGGCGGGCGCGAATACTACTGAGGCTGTAGCGAGCGCATCCACCACCGCAACCGTTGAAAAGGATACTCCCAACACGGCACCAGCCGCGGCAGAAGCCCCGAAGAAGAGCGCCGCTGCACCGGCTAAGACCGCACCCCTGACCGTCCCCAAGGCAGACACCCCCTCACCAAAGGCGAAAAACGTGGAAGAAGTAGAAGATAAGATCGTTCCCCTCCGTGGCCCTGCAAAGCTGTGGCTACCAATATGGAGGATTCCCTTACCGTCCCCACCGCGACCACTGTGCGCGCAGTCCCGGCAAAGTTGCTGATTGAGAACCGTGCTGCGATCAATAAGTATTTGGCGCGTACCCGTGGCGGCAAGATTTCCTTCACGCATATTATTGGTTACGCCGTAATTCGTGCGCTGGCTGCTATGCCGTCTATGAACGTCACGTACGGGCATGATGAAAAGGGCAAGCCGATTGCTATTCACAACGGGCATGTGAACTTTGGTTTGGCGATTGACCTGCCCCGCCCTGACGGTACCCGCAGCCTGGTGGTGCCGAACATTAAGGGTGCCGAGACTTTGAGTTTCTTGGAGTTCTGGGAGGCGTACGACGATATTGTGAAGCGCGGGCGTGCCGGGCAGCTGGGTCTTGAAGATTTTACGGGCACCACCGTTTCGCTCACCAACCCCGGTGGTATTGGTACGGTCCATTCGGTACCGCGCCTCTCTAAAGGGCAGGCCGCGATTATTGGTGTGGGTGCTTTGGAGTACCCGGCAGAGTTCCGCGGAGTCTCTGACAAGATCATCTCTCAAAACGCTATTTCGAAAGTAATTACCCTCACCAGCACCTATGATCACCGTGTGATTCAGGGCGCCGGTTCAGGCGAGTTCCTGAAGATCGTAGAAAGCTACCTGCTGGGTGCTGAAGGCTTCTACGACGAGATTTTTGAGGCTATCCGTATTCCCTTTAAACCGCTGCGTTGGTCGCGCGATAACCAGGTTGACCCCGATATTGAGGTGTCAAAGGTTGCCCGTATCCAGCAGCTCATCCACGCTTACCGGGTGCACGGGCACCTTGTGGCGCAGACCAACCCGCTCGGCTACCGTGTGCTTTCCCACCCCGATCTGGAGCTTGAGAAGTACGGGTTGAGCCTGTGGGATTTGGACCGCGTGTGGCCCACCGGCGGGTTCGGGGACAAAGACGCGCTGCCGCTACGCACCATTTTGGAACGCCTGAACGAGGCGTACGCGGGCACCCTAGCCGTGGAATACATGTACAACGAAAGCCCCGAGGTGCGCCAGTGGTTCCAGGACCAGCTGGAGCACGGTTATACCAAGCCCTGCCGTGAAGAGCTGCTGCGTGTGCTGCATAAGCTGGTTGAGGCTGAGGCGTTTGAGAACTTCCTGCAGACCAAGTACCTGGGCCAGAAACGTTTCTCCCTTGAGGGCGGTGAGTCGCTCATCCCGCTGCTTGATGCGATTATTGACAAGGCCGCCAGCAAAGACATGAACGGTGTGGCTATTGGTATGGCGCACCGTGGCCGCCTTAACGTGCTGACTAATATCGCTGGGAAGTCGTACGCACAGATTTTCCGTGAATTCAGCGGCACCGCAGAGCCTGCGCATGGGAACAGCTCTGGTGATGTCAAGTACCATCTGGGCACGGAAGGTACGTACACCTCTGACTCTGGCAAGCAGACCCAGGTGTACTTGGCGGCTAACCCCTCCCACCTTGAGGCGGTCAACACTGTGCTTGAGGGTATCGTGCGGGCCAAGCAGGACGTGCTCAATGAGCAGGGTGTTGAAGGCCGCCCGGTTCTGCCGATCCTTATCCACGGTGATGCTGCATTCGCCGGGCAGGGCATCGTTATGGAGACCTTGCAGATGGCGAACCTGCGTGGCTACACTACCGGCGGCACCGTGCACATTGTGGTCAACAACCAGATCGGTTTCACCACCACCCCCGAGGACGGACGCACCGCAACCCACGCCACCGACATTGCGCGTATGACCAAGGCTCCGGTGTTCCACGTGAACGCCGACGACCCCGAGGCTGTGGTGCGCGCCGGGCGTATGGCGTTCGAGTACCGTGAGCGCTTGGCCAGGACGTGGTCATTAACCTGTTGTGCTACCGCCGTCGCGGCCACAACGAGGCGGATGACCCGTCAATGACTCAGCCGAAGATGTACCAGATCATTAATGAGATGCCCTCAACCCGCACCCTGTACGCTAGGGCCCTTGTTGGCCGTGGCGATGTCACCCAGGAAGAAGCGGATGAGGCTCTGGACGCCTACCATTCGAAGCTGGATGCTATTTTCGCGGAGACTCAGACGGCTGTTCCGCTGGTTCACAGTGCGAATGTTGAAGGTATTGAGCTGCCCTCGTCGCAGCAGGGTACCGAGGTGGTTCACGGCGGTGTCACCGCGATTTCGCGTGATACTTTCGAGCTTATCGCCAACTCATTTGGTAACGTACCCGAAGGCTTTACCGTGCACAAGAAGCTGCAGAAGCTTCTGCAGCAGCGCGTCGAAATGGGTAAGAGCGGTAAGGTGAACTGGGGTATGGGTGAGCTGCTTGCGCTTGGTTCTGTCCTGCTGGAAGGCACCAATGTGCGCATGAGCGGGCAGGATGTGCAGCGCGGCACCTTCGTGCAGCGTCACGCGGTTCTGCATGATCACCTCACCGATCAGGAGTGGTCGCCGCTGCAGAACCTCGCAGCCGAACAGGGCACGCTGCGTATCTATAACTCACTGCTGTCGGAGTACGGTGTGATGGGCTTTGAGTACGGGTACTCTGTTGAACGCCCGGATTCGCTCGTGGTGTGGGAGGCACAGTTCGGCGACTTCGCGAACGGTGCACAGACCATTATTGACGAATTTGTTTCCTCTTCGGAGCAGAAGTGGGGGCAGCGTTCCTCACTTGTGCTGCTGCTGCCGCACGGCTATGAGGGGCAGGGCCCGGATCACTCTTCGGCCCGTATTGAGCGGTACCTGCAGTTGTGCGCGGAGAACAATATGACCGTCGCGGTTCCCTCTACCCCGGCCTCGTATTTCCACCTGCTGCGCCGCCACAGCCAGCACCGTCCGTACAAGCCGCTGGTGGTTATTAGCCCCAAGCAGCTGCTGCGACTCAAGAGCGCTACCTCATCAATTGAGGACTTCACCGAGGGCTCGTTCCAGCCGGTAATTGGTGACCGTTCGGGGGTGAACCCGGCCGAGGTTGAGCGCCTGGTGCTCGTCTCAGGCCGCCTGTACTACGATCTTGAGGCTGAGCGTGCTAAGCGCGGCGACACTAAGACCGCGATTGTCACGGTTGAGCAGCTGTATCCGCTGCCCGAGGCCGAGATTAAGGCGCAGCTGGCCCTGTACTCAAACGCCCAGGATGTGGTGTGGGCCCAAGACGAACCCGCGAACCAGGGCCAGTGGCCTTTTTATGGCCATGAATCTGCTGCCGGTTATAGACCGCCCGGTACGTCTGGCTGCCCGCCCCGCCTCGGCCTCTCCCGCTGCGGGCACCGGCAAACGCCACACCGCCGAACATGAGGTTCTGCTGCAGCAGATTTTTGAAGGCTAAACCGGTTCAATAGGTAGTGAGTCTCATGTGAGGGCCCCGTCTTCTTCACTTGTCAAGAAGGCGGGGCCTTTGCCCTTACATTGGACACGTCTGAGGATACGCGCTGTGCCCTGCACTGGCGCGGATGCGCGCCCCGGTTATCTAAAACATGCCACAAAGTTAGATAAACAGCCCGTGTACCGCTTATGCTTGTAGTTAGAGAATTTTGCACATAAGGGTGAAGCGCCGGGCGCTACCACCGATAAAAAGAAGAAAGATTCCCGTGGAGCAACGCAATATTCGACTCGTAGCCGTCGGCGACGACCTGCTCGCGGGTGTGGGTGACCCCCGCACCTTAGGCTGGTTCGGTCGTGTCATGGCCCGCACCCCCCACAATAATGCATCTATCACGGCCTATAACTTGGCCGCCCCCAACGAAGGCAGTGATCTGCTCAATGAACGCTGGTTTGAAGAGGCACGGCGCCGCTTCGCACCCGGTGCCGATAACCGTCTCGTGATAGCCCCCTCCACGTTCGACATTGATCTAGGGCTCACGAGCGCCCGTTCACGTCTTAACCTGGCGAACATGGTGGATATGGCCTCGCAGAATAACATCAGGGTGCTGGTGGTAGGCCCGCCTCCCACGCTCGACGCTGAGCGGAACAGGCGCATTGCCGACTTGTCGGCTGCCTACGCAGATGTGGTAACCCGCCGTAACCAGGTGTATGTTGATACCTTTAACCCGCTGCTGCACCATGAGCAGTGGCGTAACGATTTGGCGACCAATAACGGGCTGCCTGGGCAGTCCGGGTATGGCCTGATCGCTTGGCTGGTGCTGCACCGCGGCTGGTACTCTTGGCTGAGTATCCCGGAGCAGCCCTAGACCTTTTCTGCGACGCGGATTCTGCGTGTTTTTCGCTCACTGGCGGCGGATAAGATGCATTCGCGTCATTTTTTTATGAAAAAAATAAACGGCGTTGCCCTAGTGCTCAGCCCCGTGTCCTGTACCCGGAGCGTGTACCTGAACAGGGCGGTCAGCGGGGTGTGCCTCTTCAGTAGTGGCGCACCCACCCAAGAATGAAGGAGGCTCGCATGAGCAAGCGCGGTCGCAAGCGTAAGGATCGTCGTAAGAGCGGCGCAAACCACGGTAAGCGCCCCAACTCTTAAGGTCGCTTTGCATACGTTATGAACCCCGGTGTTTCTCAGCGCCGGGGTTTTGCTTTACCAGCAAGCTCACGGGGAATAAAACCCACCGCAGTTTTTGTTGGAGCCAGCAGGAACACCCGGTGCAGGTATGCTGGAGGAAGACCCTGAACGCAGATGTGCCGTCCTGGTGGCGGCAGGAAAGAGAGCAGATGAGCGAGATTAACGCCGCCGAGGCGACGAAGACTCTCGACAGCCGTGAGCTCCGCACCCGTTTCACCACAGATGCGATGCAGTACGTGGATCAGCTGTACGCTGCTGCACTGCGGATGAGCCGCAACCCCCGCCGACGCTGAAGACCTCGTGCAGGAAACCTACACGAAGGCGTTCGCCTCATTCCACCAATTCAAGCAGGGCACGAACCTGAAGGCCTGGCTGTACCGCATCCTCACGAACACTTACATTAACCTGTACCGCAAACGCCAGCGTGAACCGCAGACCGCTAACGCTGAGGCCGTCAATGATTGGCAGCTGGCCCGGGCAGGTGAACATGACGCTGTGGGGTTACGTTCAGCTGAGGCCGATGCGCTTGCTGCTTTACCGGATACTGAGGTGCGTGAGGCGTTCTCGGCCTTAGCGGAGGATTTTCGGATGGTTGTTTACTATTCCGATGTTGAAGGGTTCAGCTATAAGGAGATCGCCGAGATTATGGATATCCCGCTGGGGACGGTCATGTCTCGGCTGCACCGCGGCAGGCGTATTCTGCGTGAAAAACTGGTTGATTATGCCCGTGAGAACGGTGTGCGCCCCTCAACGATTGAGAAGGCGCTGAGCAAAAAGTAGTTTTTATTCCAACTGTTAGTGATAAGGAGATCCCGTGGAAAAAACAGAGGATTGCGGGGGAAACCCCTGCTCTGAACAGCTCAAAGCATCTACGAGTATTTGGATGGTGCCTTAAGCGCCGAGGAGATAGCTCAGTTACAGGAACATCTTGATAATTGTGCGCACTGTGCGGAGGCCAAGAACCTTGAGGAGCTGGTGCGTGCCAAGATTAAAAGCTCGTGTGCACAGCAGGCTCCGGAGGCGTTGAAGACTAAACTGATGGGGTATATTGACGAGTTTTGTGCTACTGCGTAGTACCGTGTCGTACTGTTTCGCGGTGGGACCCACAGGCGGGTGCCCGGTAGAATAGTAGGCGGGGTGGCTGCTGCCCACCCGTTATGGCTGATGCCGCGCCGCCTATTAATAAGATTGTGGGGATACATATGAGTGATACGGCACCCGTTCACCCCGGGGTAACACCGGGTGACTGGCCGGCCCCCCTATTCACTGGTGAACCTGGCGCACGGGCGACGGTACGTATCCCCGGGTCTAAATCACTCACTAACAGGTATCTTCTGCTGGCGGCCATGGCGGACTCCCCATCGGTTGTGCACGCCCCGTTACATTCGCGTGACTCTCTGCTGATGATAAAGGCGTTGGAGGCCCTTGGGGCACGTTTTGAGTCTTTAGAGACAGACTCACCTTTTGGCCCTGACCTGCGGGTCACCCCCATTGATTTCTCTTCCGCCACCCCGCGTTACAGCACTATTGATTGCGGGCTGGCGGGAACCGTTATGCGTTTTGTGCCTGCTCTGGCGGCGTTATTACCTGGCGAGTTCGGCTTCGATGGGGACGCACACGCTCGCAAACGCCCTATGGCTCCCCTGCTCGATGGCTTGCGCCAGCTGGGGGTGGATGTACCCTGTGAAGGCGATCAGGCCGACGCGTTACCTTTTACGGTGCAGTCTTCGGGTTTGGCGCAGCGCCCTGTTGAGGGCTCCGCAATCCCAGAGGTGCGTATTGATGCTAGCGCATCTTCCCAGTTCGTTTCGGCTTTTCTGTTGGTGGCCCCGCGTCTGCCGCAGGGGCTGGTGATTCGGCACGTTGGGGAATCGGTACCCTCAGTGCCGCATATTGAGATGACTGTTGAGACTCTGCGTGAGTTGGGCGTTCGGGTGGAGAGCTCTCCTGAGCAGTACACATGGGTGGTGCGCCCCGGAGCTATCTGTGGGTTTGAGAAGACGATCGAGCCGGACCTATCAAACGCTGGCCCGTTTCTTGCGGCGGCAACGGTAACAGGTACCTCTGTGACGATTCCCGACTGGCCCGCCCCGGCGGGTGACGGTCAGCCTGGCACCACTCAGGGGGCGATATGTGGCGCGAGCTGCTGCCAGCAGTTGGTGCGACAGTCTCCTACAGTGAAAAGGGTCTGACGGTAACGGGCTCCCCCGCAGTGGGGGGCGAGAGAGAGTACGTTTTTGACTTGGCACGATGCGGGGAGCTGGCACCCACGCTAGCCGCCATTTGCGCTTTACTTCCGGCACGTACCGAGCTGCGTGGTATCGCGCATCTGCGTGGGCATGAGACAGACAGGCTGAAGGCCCTAAGGGTCGAGATTAACCGGTTGGGCGGCTCTGCTCATGAACTTGATGACGGGCTTGTTATTGATGCCCCTGTTCAGCGGGCAGCCACCAATGCGGCGGTGACGGTTCGCACCTACGAGGACCACCGTATGGCCACATTCGCGGCGGTACTAGGGCTGCGTGTGCCCGGTGTGGTGGTTGAGAATATTGCTACCACCGCCAAAACCCTCCCCGATTTTGTTGGCCTGTGGAATAACATGTTGGGCCAGCTGGAAGGGAGCCGCTAGTGGGTTCGTCGCGGCTGAATTCCCGTGATGTGCTGGACTGGGACGAGTCAGATGTGCGGGTGCGACCCAATAAGCGCGGGTCACGGCCGCGTACGAAAGACCGCCCCGCTCACAAGAGCGCGATTCGTGGCCGTGTCATTACGGTGGATCGGGGACGCTGGTCCGTTGTTGTTGCCGAAGGCACCGTGAATGAGCGCACCCTAGTCGCGACCAGGGCCCGTGAGCTCCGCCGTACCGCAATTGTCACCGGCGATTTCGTGGATGTGGTGGGTGATACCTCCGGCAAGAAAGATACTCTCGCCCGCATCGTGAGGCTAGGTGAGCGCTCCTGCGTGCTGCGGCGTAGCGCGGATGATACTGACCCGACCGAGCGTGTGGTGGTGGCGAACGCAAACCAGCTGGTGATTGTGGTGGCCGCAGCAAACCCTCAGCCCCGCACCGGTTTTATTGACCGTGCCGTTGTGGCTGCGTACGATGCGGGAATTGAGCCCATCCTGTGCGTCACCAAAACCGATATACGCCACCCTCAGGAGCTGCTGGACTACTATCAGCGCTCGGGATTACGGATTGTGCTCTCCGCGGCATCTGATGGGCGTGCCCCAAGTGAGGAGGGCGCTGAGGGCCTCACTACCGGCCCTGTGCGTGAGCTGCTGGGCGATCTGCTGGGGAACGTGTCGGTTCTGTTGGGCCATTCGGGGTGGGAAAAATCCACTCTTGTTAATGCCCTCACGGGTGCTGAGCGTGCTACCGGGCACGTGAATTCAGTGACTGGGCGGGGGCGGCACACGTCTTCGTCAGCGTTAGCGCTTCAGCCCGCCTCGGATGCAGGTGTTGAGGTTCCGTCAGGCACCTGGATTATCGACACCCCGGGCATCCGCTCTTTCGGGTTAGCCCACGTTTCGATGCAGAAGGTTGTGGAGGCATTTCCCTGACCTTGCCCCCGGTGCGGTAGAGTGCCCTAGGGGGTGCACCCACACTGGTGACTCCTCCGGGTGCGGTATAACCGCCTATGTTGCTCGCGGTGAGGCTGGGCCCAGTGGCGCCGACCGGTTGGCGTCTATGCGTAAACTGCTGGCGGCCCCAGACCAAGCGGGCGACGATGAGAAGGAGTTAGGCTCACTCACCTAAAGTTTCCTTCATTATGGGCGCTAAGGGCGTACCATAAATACTATGACCACCGATACGAGAACCGAATAAGGACTATGAACACGACCCCTTACACCGATGACGTGCGCCTAGCGCACACCTTAGCTGATAGCGTTGATCGAGTTGCGATGGCGCGTTTTACCGACCACAGCATGAGCGTTCACATGAAGGATGACGGCACCCCCCGTCACCGATGCGGACCGTGAGATTGAGCAGCTGATCCGCGCCCAGCTGCAGAGGGCTCGTATCCGTGATGGTGTTGCTGGTGAGGAGTCGGGAACCATGGGTACCACCTCACGGCAGTGGGTTATCGACCCGATTGATGGCACCAGCAACTTTGTGCGTGGTGTTCCGGTGTGGGCTACCCTTATTGCTCTTCTGGATGAGGGCGAGCCGGTGGTTGGTCTAGTGTCTGCACCCGCGTTACAGCGCCGCTGGTGGGCTGCCAAAGGCTCAGGGTCCTATGCTGGTAAATCTTTGGCTCGCGCCACCCGCTTAGAGGTATCAAAAGTCGCTAATATTGCGAATTCTTCACTATCGTACTCAGATTTTGCGGGGTGGGCTGAGAACGGTATGGAACAGCGGTTCTTCTCCTTAGCACAGTCCGTGAAACGTACCCGCGCTTACGGCGATTTCTGGTCGTACTGCCTAGTGGCAGAAGGCGCCGTCGATATCGCGGCTGACCCGCAGCTGAACATGCACAATGTGGCTGCTCTGGTGCCGATTGTGAGGGAAGCTGGCGGTAAAATCACCACATTTAACGGGAATAATGCGACATCAACCACGTACAGCCAGCGCACGAGCGTGCTGGCCACAAATGGTGCGCTGCATTCAAAAGCGCAGGGGCTGCTGAGCGATATCGGGATTAGCGAGGACTAGCTCTCTCGCTCTTCTCTGACATATGTATGCAGGGAGGGGACGCACAGAACGTGCGTCCCCTCCCTGCATCTTATGTTTCTGTTGTATTAGAAGAAAGCAAGCACATAGAGCACCGCAGATCCTATCAGTCCCAGAATGCTCAGGCCTCCCAGAACTATAGCTAGTGAGCCGAAAGTGGTTGTACGGGAGGATGCGGAGGTTTTAGTTTTAGTCTTTCCGCTGACCTTAAACGCGTAGATCCCTAGGATGAATGCCATAAGTGCCGGAAGCAGCCCACCCATGAGTACGTTAGTGACTTGCACAATCTCGTAGGGCCGGTACGGTGACGCAGCGCGCGCGAGAGTAGTGAGACTCTGAACCCCAGAGTATACAAGCGAGAAAAGGGCTAGAGCAAAACCACCCACTGCGTAGAAATAACCGGGTCCGCGGATATCGCCGGGCGCTCGCCCGTAGGAGCGTCGGTACTCGTCGGGCACCTCGTACTCGGCAGGCATACGGTTGTAGTTGAAATCGTAGTCTAGAGCGCTTATACCAGCTACCGTGGGCGCGGCTTGGGGGTGCACTGTTTGGGGGCTCAGCTGGGCAAGCGGCGGCACAGGCTGCATGGGTGAGGAAGGCTGGGCGTAGGGGTGCTGTGTATTAGGTGTGGGCTCCATATGCCGTCTCCTGCAAAAAATCTTTACTGGTATCACCCCGCATATGTTCGCCTTCCTGCCGGTGAGGCGGTTTTAGCGGGCGTGCTCTCTTTACGATACTACGGCATCCTGGGGAACGATGCACGGCATAAGCGGTCCATTAAAATAGTAAGCCGCCTGGCATCTCCACTGGTGTGGAGGCGGCCAGGCGGTACTGTAGCAGGTTCGTCCCGTGGAGCGGAACCCTGGGGATTTCTGTGGAGATGCGGGGAATCGAACCCCGGTCCGTTGTGGCTTCGACGGGGCTTCTCCGTGCGCAGTTTGTGAAAACGCTACTTTTCGGCTCCGGTGCTTGCACAAACACTTACACCGACGAACCTATTCGTATAAAAAGTTCCGCTAGCCCCTACGACAAGGGCCAGCAGCAGTGGCCTTTTAAAACGATGCCGGTCCCTGAGCCAAAGGCATGCTCAGGCCGACAGACTGCAACTCGCGCTTAGGCAGCGAGTGCGAAGTCAGTGCGCTTAGATTCTGCACTTATTTTTTTGCAGAGGGCGTTAACGAGATAACCCTGCGTCCTCGGCACGCTTCACCCATCTCGACTCACATCGTCGAAACCGATCATCCCCCTATGCTTTTATCAAAAAGCGCCGTCCTGAACGTTTTCCGTATCCATACCTAGACGGCACGGCACCGCTCAGTAACGGTTAGAGAATCAGTATAGCCGCAGCGCTCATGTATTGCAAACCTTGTGTGGGGTTACCGCGACGCTTCTGCTGGGAGAGACAGTAAAAGGGTGATGTCTTCTACTCAGAAGCATCCCCTTTGAAGGATGGTGCCCTAGTTTGGCGGGAACAGTCATGGAGCTTCCATCGTCAAGTTCACATGTGACGTGCCCGTTGCCGTCGGGAGTGCCAGCTTCACGACAGTCATTCTCCAGCTGTATATGCAAGAAAACAGTGATTGTGATGGTAACTGCTGCTACTAGAAGGGCCAGTCCCCCTGTGACCATACCACCTATAGCGAATCCTTTACCGGTTGCAGTTTTCTTACCGATCTTATTAAGCGCAACAATCCCTACAACTATGGCAAAGATACCTAACGGTATTCCCACATAGTAGAAGATCCCCAGAAACAAACTCAATAGGCCAACAATGAGCGAGGTAATCGCAAGAACCGCATTGGGGGCGGTGTCCTGCCCAGGGTAGGCGCCATAGTTGTCGTAAAGGTCATAGTAGTCGTAGTCATATCCTGGTGCGTTTATACCCTCGTACCCAGGATGTTGTTGATACTGCCCTGGGTGGGCGCCGTAGCCGGGTGCCTGCTGCCCAGCATAGTACCCCTGCTGCTGTTGCGGGTAGCCCGGTGCCGGGGCGGGGTAGGAGGCCGGGTAGTCCCCCTGTCCTTGCGGCGGAGTACCAGGGTAACCGGGGTATTGCTGGTACGGATTATGTGACATCTATACCCTTCCTTGGGGCTCGGCGATTACCGCACGATTTTAAAACATGCGTGAGTCCATTCTACGCGAATCAGATGTAAACGCACGGTACCCTGCTGTTAGCTGCGTCTAACTGCGTACAAGAAGACTAAAGCGCGTCATCAGCAGAGATATGCGCTCTCCTCAGTGAACCGCCCCAAGCTTATGGAATCTCGTGGACTACTATTCCGCCCCTAGTGTTTACGGAGAAGTTCCGCCCATCAACATGACAGATAACCGTACCGTTGGAGTCCTTCTCGTTGGTATCAACGCAGTGCTGTATTTTGCCGTACCAGGTAATCAGGACAATTGTCACAATAGTGACGACGATGATGGCTAATACATTCAGCATTACACCTGCGATCGCTATGCCTTTACCGCCAGCGGTACCCCGTTTCACTTTTATGAGAGCAACAATACCCACAATAAGCCCAATGAGAGCCAGCACACCACCCAAATTCCTAGTAACGGAACCCAGCTTCCCAGGACTCCAAGGATACCGAGCACTAAAGCGGTAACCGCCAAACCGCTTTTTACCCGTTTCTCAGGTGCTGGAGTCGAGGAGACCTTATAGGAGGCAATACCATTAAGAGCATGGGATGGTTCAAACGACGCAGCAGCAGAAGGTTTACCTGGTTCTTCTTTAAGACCAAAATCTTCAGACATTCGTCACTTGCCTATCTGCTGGTTACACACTTCTCAACCCTCATTATACGGAAAATAGTCAGTTGCTGAGGTAGTTCTGGAATTTGTGGGACACCAAACACAAGTAAGCGAGCTGCCCTTATAGCCAGTCGCTAGAGCAGGTATACATCTCCAGATACTAGCTTGTTTTACCTCAGGGCCTGCTTTGCTCCCGCGCTGTATCTCCGATATAAATACCACTAACTAGGGTGCCCCAACCACAGCGGCTGAGACACCCTAGTTTCCCATATTCTATGTACATATAATTCTTTAATACATATTTTTAAAAATGGTGGTATTAATAATCCTGTACTTGCTGTGACCGGTAGAATGTACAAGCTTTACGGGCCGCCCATATCATCTACATATTAGCGACGATACGTGGTGGTAGTTTTTGAGTACCCAGTGAATTTCATCCCCATGACTTCGCAGGTATATTCACCGTTAGAATTGTGTTGGGCTTTCTTTGCGCACTCCTGCATCTGCACAAAAACCATAATGTTGAAAATCAGCACACCGACAGCCAGGATAATCGACAGGGTACCCAGAATAGTACTGGTAATAGCCATCCCTTTACCACTTGCGTTACCCTTCTTAATTTTTGCAAGAGCAACTATGGCGAGGACCAGGCCGACCAGCCCCAGCAGACCACCGACCATGAAAATAGCGGTTAACAGTCCGAGAATGGTCAGTACAAGGGCAGTAATCGCCAGTGCAGAGCTTGGCTTCGGCTGGTAGCCCTGCATGGGCGGCGGTACCGGCACACCTTGCGGAGGCAAAGCTGAAGCAGCCTGTGGCATCTCATCGGGCCCCTTCCTAGGATCAAAGTTGTCAGACATATAGTCTCCTCCTTTATCGGTTGATAGCCTCACAAAGTTGCGAGGTTACGCACCATTATACGGAAACGACCACCTATTCCTCAGACTTTCCACGATAACACCCCATGTCAGATTAGGTTTTTAGATAATTCGCTAGTCATTTCTCGTGCTGACAAATGGGGATATTGGTTAAACAAAGCGTGGGGCATACTAGGTATACCCCACGCTTTGACGAGTGCCTATGATTAATGAGCGCTCGCGTAGAGTATAGCGCTAAGAATCGCCCACCCACATGCGGCAACAAACCCTATAGAGCCCAGCACGATACCAGTAATTGCCATACCTTTACCGCTAGCCAGTTGCTTTTTAATCTTCGACAAGCCAATCGCACCGCAAACAACGGCACCGATACCAAGCAACCACCCAAGGATTGGGATAAAGCTAATCAGGAACGCAAGAATACCAAGAATCAAAGCTGTAATAGCCAGAGCAGCGCTAGGATTCGGCTGGTAGCCCTGCGTGGGCGGCGGTACTGGCGCACCCTGCGGAGGCGGAGCCGGGGTAAACTTAGGCGCATCAGCAGACCCATTGTTAGAGCTAAAATTTTCAGACATGCAGTCAGTCTCCTTTGGTTGATTGTTCTCTCCACTTATGGGGTGAAGGTACCCTCCATTATACGGTACAACGCATCTTTCGCACTGGTATCCTCTGAGCTATACCGTGGACCCTTATAGCTTCGCTCTCCCTTTACCAACGAGTTAGCCACCAAGGTTGCGGTAGCGCATGGCGCGCGCCGCTTCCAACGTATCTTGCCTCTCCCGAAGGGCCTGGCGTTTATCATACTCGCGTTTACCGGTGGCAAGGGCAATCTCAACTTTTGCCCGGCCATTACTGAAATACAGTTTAAGCGGAACCACAGTATAGCCGGTCTCCTTCAGCTTCTGTCCCAACCGGTTAATCTCGGTACGATGCAGCAGCAGTTTACGGCGGCGGCGAGCAGCATGATTCGTCCATGTACCATACCCGTATTCAGCAATGTGAATACCTTCAAGCCACATTTCGTTACCGTTCACTTGGCAGAAGCCATCAGTAATGGAGGCGCCACCGTCACGCAACGACTTCACCTCAGTGCCCATTAGCACAAGGCCTGCCTCATATGTCTCAACAATATTGTAGTTATGCCGTGCTTTTTTATTCTGGGCAATAATTGAATTATTTGGGTCTTTAACACCCTTCTTTTTCTTCTGAGCCATCATATCCTCTAGCTGTATATTCCTCATGCGACGCGCCTGAGCGCCGCTACTAATCCTTACCCGCAGAACGGGATGATGCACGCCACCGGATACCCGCATCAATAAACGCGTTCAGCCCACCATCGAGCACGTTCGCAGTGTTTCCCTCTTCATAACCGGTACGCAAGTCCTTAACCATCTGGTACGGATGCAGTACATAAGAACGCATCTGATCCCCCCAGCTCGCTTTAATATCCCCGGCGAGTTCCTTCTTTTTCGCGTCCTCTTCTTCCTTACGCAATAGAAGCAGTCGTGACTGCAGCACACGTAGAGCGGCAGCGCGGTTCTGCAGTTGCGATTTCTCGTTCTGCATCGACACCACGATACCCGTAGGGAGGTGAGTCATGCGAACCGCAGAATCGGTGGTATTCACCGACTGCCCGCCGGGGCCAGACGAGCGGAACACATCCACCTTTAATCTCTGCCTCAGGAATCTCAATAGCGTCAGTCTGCTCAATGAGTGGCACCACCTCCACCGCCGCGAAGGAGGTCTGGCGTCGCCCTTGATTATCGAACGGGGAGATACGAACCAGCCGGTGCGTCCCAGCTTCAACCGATAGGCGCCCAAAGGCGAACGGGGCATTCACCTCAAACGTCGCCGACTTCAGCCCGGCTTCCTCGGCATATGAGGTGTCAAGCAATTTCGTCGGGTAACCGTTCTTTTCGGCCCAGCGCAGGTACATACGCAGAAGCATCTCAGCAAAATCAGCAGCATCTACCCCGCCAGCCCCCGAGCGGATCGTTACCACAGCCTCACGTTGGTCGTATTCGCCTGATAGCAGCACGAGTACCTCTAGCTCTTCAAGCTTGCGGCGGATGCTCACACATTCAGTACGCGCCTCGTTCAGAAGCTCCTGCGCACTTTGAGGGTCTTCCGCTTCGGCGAGCTCAACCATGACTTCAACATCGTCAATACGCGATCCCAACGATGTTAGGCGGTTCAGCTCAGCTTGCTTATGCGACAGGGCGCTTGTTACCTGTTGCGCAACCTGCGGATCGTCCCATAGCTGCGGGTCGGCGGCACGTTCCGATAATTCCGCGATGGCACGTTCGATACCCTCAAGGTCGCTCACAGCGGCGATTGAGGCGTAAACAGCGCGCAGTTCCCTAATTTCAGTAGAAAAATCGAAAGATGCCATAGCCCTTAACAGTAGCGCGAAAATCCCTGAAAGTCTCACCAGAACAGTATTATCACTGCGAAACGCACAACGCGTATTGCTAGGCAAAACAATGAGATAACGCTCCCCCAGCCTCACTCTGAATAATTCGTGGGCCGTATTCCTCAAAAACTAAGGACTCATATGTACAATCTAGTTTTTGGGCGTGTTACATCCACTGAGCTTTGATTTGTTGAGTCTCAGCCCGTAGTCTAAGGGTACGTATTCACATTGAACCAATAAGATTGAGGCGCTTCCGGGCCTGACCATGTGGGTGTATTTTCTGCCGCCTGTTGTGCACGGGGCCTTCTGATGCTAATGAAGGAGAGAACTCTCGTGATGGTAGAGCCGAACACTGACCGTATTGTTCCGCGTCGTCGTGCGCTGTTGCTCGCTGGTGTGGGGTTAGGGTCATTGGGTCTTGCTGCGTGTGGTGGTGAGAATAAGGCAGCTGAGCAGGAATCCAGCAGCTCCAGCTCTGCTTCAGAGACACCTCAGGATAGTAATAGTGCTACTTCTTCTGCGAGTGAGGGGTCAACTGCTACTCCTGACCCTAGTTTTTCGAAGGGGTATTCTGGTGGTGAGAAAGCCCCAGAGGGGAAGTATGTGATGGCGGATTATCGGGGCCCTGCACAGAATGTTCGAGTGCCCGCCCGCCCTGATGAGAGCTATAAAGTAAATTCTGTAGAGGGTCTTAAAAAGTCAGTCTTTGCCTGGATTGAATGGCGTAACTATGGGATACAAACCGGAGATATGGACATAGCTCGTCAGTTTGTGTCGAATGAATTCACCGAAGAAATGAAACGCTATGATTACTACACTAAGCTCTATCAAGAAGGGGGCTGGATTATAGATGGTTTAAAGGTCTTTGAGTTTCACGGGGATAACCCCGTAATGAAAGATGATGGTACATACCTGTGGGAATTTTACCTGAAGTGGATTAAACAGATTAATGTTCAAGGAAACGGAAAAATGGAAACCTTGGGAGAATAAACGGCATGATGACGATACCTTCTATCTGCATATTCGTCACGCAGATAGTGGGTGGAAGATTGTCGGGTTATCCCCACTAACCAGCGCGAAGGATACGAGCCAAGAGAAAGAGCAATAAGGAAGAACCTGTTTCTCTAGCACTCTTTAGACTGGGTTTATATTAACCCGAGAAAGACAGATAATCATGAACTATATGCCCATGCCTGATCTGAGTATGCTCACTCGTCGCCGTGCACTGTTACTGGCTGGTACGGGGCTAGGATCAGCGGCCCTTACCGCCTGTGGTGGTGCTGGTAATACTGAAGGACAGCCAGCTTCTCCGTCTGAGGCTGGTTCGTCTACCCCGCAGAATTCGTCGCCTGAAACTTCTGCCTCTGGCAGTGGTGATGCCTCGGCAACCCCTACCCCTGTAGGAGAAACCTTTAGTAAGGGGTTCTCGGGTGGGTCGCAGGCCCCGGAGGGTGAGTATCGTCCTGCTGATGATAAGGGTCCGGCGCAGAATGTTCCCAAGCCTCAAGAGCCTGAGGGTATGAACCTTGAAACCCCGGAAGCGTTTTTTAAGTTTATTGAGTATTGGAATGAGCAGCGTAATTATGCTCTTCAAACGGGGGATGTGAAGGGGTATGCGCATATTACCTCGGGTGCTTATACCAAGGAACTTCAAGCTATTTCTTATATGAAATCTGTGTATGAGAAAGGAGGGTGGATAATCGGAGGTATTCGAAAAAAATCTTTTATGAGAAGGATAGTTTTGAAAAAGTGTCGGGGAAAGATTATGAATACTCTCTCCTGGGCCGCACCGCTATTCCTCCTACACTAATATTTGATAATGAGAGGCGCACTATTCGCACGGAGGATTTCACTGAACAAAATAAATATAGTGTGGAGTTTAAGATTGTCTACACTGGAACCGATTGGTTGATGCGCGAGGTGCAAAGTATTGTCAAATTCGATAAATAAAAGTGTTAAATTGAGGGTTACTCATTAGGTGTTACTGTATTCAGAAACCTCAAATGAATGAATAACCTTCTCGCTATACTGACACTACCAGATTTCGTTCCCTCAGATTGAGTATATCCAATCTAGAGTCACACCTACTGCGCGCCCCAAATGCCCTGCCTCAGCTGCTGCTGGCCGATACAAAAGCGTTATATCGGTTCTAGCCAGCAGAGGCACTACGCTTTTAGCTCCCCCAGCTCATCGAATACGAGCTCACCGGGACCACCCCATTACCGATAGGGACCAAAGGAAGCCGCGCATTAACGGATACATCAACCCGGATCGTATCGTTCGACCCACACGAAGAGCTGCATGATAACGCCACCGAAATATCCGACGCAGCCACCCCATAATCCTGAGCCACCAGGGTCGCCAGCTCATTCGCCTGGGCCTGCGAGAGGCTCTGCTCCTTAGGCAGCTCCCGAACATACTGCGCCACCTGGGCGCTTGCCGAATGGGCAGCCATCACCGAGGCCTGCAGGCTAAAAACCGTCAAAACCCCATACATAATGGGGATAAGCAAGGTAATGCCCAACCCCAGGAACTCCACGATTGCGCTTCCCTCATCGGGGCTTTGAGAAGAAGCCGCCCTCTTGCGGCGTCCCCAACGGGTACGCGCACACACTGCCTTAAGGGAGAGGATCTTCACAGCACCACGCACTCGCGCACTACTCTTCTGTTTGGACTGGGTATACCGCATGAGCCTTCACCGATAATGAATTAGGTAACCCGAAAGGGCCGAGCACCGGAAGCGGCGCCGAAACGTTCACCTCAAGCACTCGAGCCCCCGCAGAGTTAAAACTTTCGCTGTACGAAACATTCTGTGCATAGTTACCGGGGAGCGAACCGCGAATAATCTCAGAGGTACGGTCAACACTCTCAGAAGGGTTACGGTCGTGCAGAGTGCCGTACCGTGCCCCAGCACTGGCCGCATCCAGGAGCAGGTTACGCACATAAAAAGCATACGAAACCTGCAAAATAGCCACAGTAATCAGTGCTAACAGGGCCGAGACCATCACAAAATCGGTGCTCGCATCCCCACGGTCTGCATCTGCTCCGGTGCCCTCTTTGCCCCTTCTACAGGTCACACACTTGCCACAGGCACGCATGACCAGTTAGCGACCGACCTTTGCGATAGCGTCATTAAACATAGTGGTCAGAGCAGGCTGAGCGACTGCCAAGATAGCAGCAACCAGAACGGCGCTCATCATGGTGATCATCACCCAGCCGGGGACGTCGCCCCGCTCAGGATCATCAGAGCCTGAACGGGAACCGAAAATACGACCCGCCACCAGGGCGGTCATCGCTAGTGCAGTCAGCAAAGCCAACGAAGTACGAATACGGCGGAACATTGTCCTCTCCTTTACTGCTAGGGAACCCCGTGCGGGGCCAAATGGTACAGGTTATTGCCTCTAAATAGTTAGATGCAACAGCGATAGTCCGGGGAATATCGCAAAAACTACGGTCAACGGAAGGATGAAAAACACCACGGGTGCGAGCATCGCGATCTCTTTCTTACCGGCGGTTTCCATCAGTTCACGTTTAGCGTTATCGCGGGCATCCTGGGCCTGTGCGCGAAGCACATCAGCCAGCGGGGTACCGCGTTCAATAGCCACTGCCACGCCGTCCACAAAACGGTTCAGTGCAGGCACCTGGGTGCGCCTCGCAAATCGTAGAGGGCTGGCAGTAACCCCGACCCGGTGCGGGTCTGCGCCAGAATATCCGAGAATTCACGGGACAGCTCTCCGTTAGAGGTGCGGCAGATACGTTCCAAAGCGCCCAAAGCCGACTCACCAGCTGTCACCGACAAAGCCATAAGCTCAGCCAGCGCGGGGAACTCGGTAATCAGCATCTTCTCGCGCTTTTTAATCCTCTCCCCCAGCCACCAGTCACGGGCCATAAACCCACTCACACCGCACACTGCGATAAGAACAATACCGGCAGGTACAGAAATACGTTCTTGAATGACGCCGATAACAGTCAACGCACTCATCATTCCCACGCCAGCAAGAGCCCACAGAAGCTGCTCCGCCCTGAATTTACTCACGTTCTCGTCCTCGCCCGCACGGCGCAAACGCTCCCGCAATGACTCATCGGTCATCGACGAATTCCGCATCCGCGAGCTAATGCGGTCAAGCATCGGGCCAAAGAAAACCAGCAGAACCGCCCCCAAAGAGGTGGGGGTTTCCTCGGTCTCCCGCGAGAGGCTTTCGCGCACAGTCACTGACCGCATCTGCGGGGCAATACGCTCAGCAAACCCTGAACGCCGTGACCGCACGAACGTGCTAATCACAAGCCACAGGCCCGACCCGAGAAGTAACCCCAGGAGGATGTACAGGCTTCTCATACAAACACCCTCTTTTCACTCGGCAAAGTACCGATACGAAGCATCAGGCGATAAGCAATCCACGAAAGCACAACGCCGGAAAGCATAAGAATAAAGCCAGCCCACGAATTATAGACGGTACGCACAGCAGGCTGAGTAGCCATCAGCATGAGCACCACCCACGGGGCAACACACGCGAGCTTCGCGCCGTTCACCGTCCACGACTGCCGCGCCTGAAGCTCCGCCCGGGTACGGGAGCTCTCACGCAAAAAATCACTAAGAGTGCCCAGCAGACGTCCCAAATCGCTACCGCCCACTTCACGAGCAATCTTCAAGGACTCAATAATGGTGTCTGCAACAGGATCCGCTAAGTACTCTTTCAAACGGTTCAGCGACGGGATAAACTCGCCACTTGCCCGATAGTCTGAACCAAACCGAGCAAATGCATCACGCAGCTCCTCAGGGCCACGGTACGACAGCTGCACCAGCGCTTCAGGAAGAGACAGACCCGCACGGATTGCCGAACGCAAGTGATCCACCGCATCAGGCCACTGCTCCCACACCTTAGCTTCACGCGCCTGCGCGCGACGAGACACAACAATGCGAGGAAGATAGAAACCAGCCACCGAACTTAATAACGCCAAATTCGGCAGGGAGGTGACCGCAAAAATCACGAGTGCCGTAATAGCTGCAGAACCAACACTAAGCCACATAAACGTCCGAAGACTCAGTGAATGCATACCAGCTTTGCGCAGCATGATCACCATCTTTGGTTCACGATTCGGGCGTTCCTCACCAGCAGGAACAGGCCAACACGACCACCACAGCAGAAACGCACCAGCCCCCAACAGCAACCCTAAAAGGATGTTCACAACTACCCCGCCTTCGCCATAGCCAGTATCCGTTCCGGAGCATGCCCGGCGCGAGCCCACCGTTCAGGGTGAGGCAGTTCAAGGGCGGTGCACACCATACGGCCTTCCTGGCGCACAAACAGCGGTGACATCTCAATCACACCGTTCTCAACGCGACCGCCAAGCATGTAAATCTCCTCAACCCGGCGGTACCCGCGTGCATCACGTTCACAGTGCACAATCAAGTCAAAGCAGCTGGCAACCGTGGGAACCACGAATGCCGAGGAAATATTCTCCCCCGCCAGCAAAGGCAGGGTACAGATCTTCGTCACGGCGTCCCGTGCCGAGTTTGCGTGGATAGTGCACATCCCCGGAAGACCAGCGTTAAGAGCGATGAGCATATCTAAAGACTCCGCCTCACGAACCTCACCAATGATGATGCGGTCTGGGCGCATACGAAGTGCTTCCTTCACCAGCCGACGCAGCGAAATAGAGCCGGTTCCTTCAAGGTTGGCTTGACGGCACTGCATACCAACAACATCGCGCAGGGGAACCTGTAATTCAAAAATTTCTTCACAGGTAATAACCCGCTCACGCGGCGGGATCGATGCGGACAGGCAGTTCAACATGGTAGTTTTACCAGCCTGAGTAGCTCCAGAGACTAAAATATTCATGCCGCTTTCAACAGCCGCATGTAACAAACCCGCAGCACCAGCACTCATAGATCCAAGCTTCACGAGGTCGGGCAGCCTGCGGGCACGCACAATAAATTTACGGATGTTAATACTGGGGTGGCTACGGGTCACGTCAGGAATAACAGCATGCAAACGCGACCCATCAGGTAAGGATGCATCCACGAACGGAGACGAAAGGTCTAAGCGTCGACCGGAAGGTTTCAGCATGCGCTCCAGCAGATGGTTAATATTGTCAATATCTAGACGTAGACCCGTCAGCTCGCTCTCCCCCGACCGAGCCACAAAAATCTCATCAGGGGCGTTAATCCAGATTTCCTCAATACTGTCATCATCTAGGAAACGCTGCAGCGGGCCAAACCACAAATATCATCCGTTAAATAGCGGATAGCATCTGCAGCATCATGAAGTACCGGTAAGGATGCTCGCAGCATCCGGCGATCATAGTCTGCAACTGACGCCTCAATAATCGACACAACTTCATCGCGCGACGTGTACGGGTCTAGTTCACGCGCGCGAATCTGCTCACGCACATGCTGCGCGATCAGTAAGTAGCTCTCGTATGATGTGCCGGAAGCTGAGCGGTTATCATACGGAAGAGTAGCTCTGGAGCTCTCCATGGTTGGTCTCCCGCTTACGATGAGGTTGATGTACGGTGATGTGATTACTGTACATAGACTACCCCTAACGGCGAAGATTTATCAAACCAAAACCATTCATTAGCTCACAAATTTAGGGAACTGAAACATCTGAGGACATACGTAAAGGCCCACTCCCCCATAGGAAGCAGGCCTCTACATATGGCATGAGACACGGCGTAGAGCTATCCGCGGATGATCTTCACAGCCTTATCGATAGTTCCATCGAAACGCAGGTTACCCTGCTCCAGTACCACACCGCGTTCGCAGATTTTCGATACCAGGTCCAAGTCGTGGCTCACTACAACGAGGGTCTTACCGTCAAGGCACAGTTCTTTGATCTTCTGGATGCATTTCTTCTGGAACGGTTCATCACCGACCGCCAGAATCTCATCCACCAGGAAAATATCCGGGTTCGTGTGAATAGCGACTGAGAAAGCTAGACGCAGATACATACCTGACGAATAGAATTTCACCTCGGTGTCGATAAACTCGCCAATCTCGGAGAATGCGACAATATCATCGAATGCCGCATCAATCTTGGATTTCGACATACCCAGAATGGCACCGTTGAGGTACACATTATCGCGCCCCGTGAGGTCCGGGTGAAAACCGGCGCCAACCTCAATCAACCCAGCGATATCACCACGGGTCACTACCTTACCTTTGTCGGGCTGCATCACACCCGAAATGAGCTTTAGCAGAGTGGACTTGCCCGAACCGTTAAGCCCCAGCAAGGCTACACGTTCGCCCTGCTGGATATCGATAGTCACACCGTTGAGCGCATTGAATTTCTCCGACAGGTCGCCTTTACGGCCTTTCATCAGCCACACGAAGGCTTCCTTCATGGACCGAGTGTGCCTGAGCACGAAGCTTTTGACGAGGTTATCCACCCTAATGACCACTGGTGCATTAGGGTCAATAGGGGGCAGCTGCATCTTCTTAATCTTCATGCGCTTATCAGAGCTCCTGGGCGAAGTTACCCTCAAACTTACGGAAGAGGAAATCGCCAATCAGAACGGTCAGAAGAGACACACCAATAGCTACCGGAGTCCAGAAGCTAAACAGGTGCGGAACAACCTGTGAGGTGGGGGCAAGCTTGTCGTGATCCGTGAGGGTAGGGTGCCAGAACGCATAGTGGAAAAGTTCCACTGCCACGGTGAGCGGGTTCATCATAAACAGATTAAAGACCCATGGATACAGGGTGTCACGCACCAGCGCCCAGGAATACAGCACCGGAGACAGCCAAGTGGCCACCATCAGGAACATATCCACCAGGTTTTCCGAATCACGGAAAAACACGTTAGCGACGCCAAAGATAAGCCCCAGCCCGTAAGAAAGCAGCATGACGATGAGCATCCCGGCGACAACGGACGCAATGTTCAGCACACCGGGTTTCCAGCCGCTGAATATACAGGCGATGAGCATCACCACGATTTGAGGCAAGAAATGAATGAGAGCAACCCACACCGTCGAGAGCGAGAAAAGCTCACGCGGCAGGTAGATCTTACGAATCAGTGCGCTATTGACCACCATGGCCCGCGCGCCGTTACCAAACCCTTCCGAGAAGAAGTTAATAACGATCATGCCCGCGAACAGATAAATAGCGTAGTTGTGCATACCCCGCTCAAGGCCCAGGAAAAGGCCCATCGCAATATAGAACACTCCGAATTGGATACCCGGCTTAATGTAAGACCACAGGATACCCAGCACGGAACCGCGGTAACGCACCTGGATTTCCTTATCAACCAGCAGCCTTAACAGGTACCGGTTTCGGATAGCGTCCAGAATACCCCTACCGCGCCCGGGGGCTTTAAAGGGTTTGGTGCTCAGATCATTCATCATCGCTTCAGTTCAGACTCCGTATGTTTAGCGAACGTCTCAGCCCACGCCTCATAGGAGGCTACGCTGGCCGATGCGTTCCGGTAGCGTTCACGTAGCGTTGGCCACTCCTTCAAGAGCCTAGCATGTAGCTTAGTTGCATCAATCAGTTTAGAGCGCACCTGCTTAGGGTCGCGGCGGTACCAGAAAAGCCCGGTTCCCTCCGCGTTAGTGGCCAATGCCGAATCAAACCTCGACAAGGTCCACCAGTTACTCTCACCATAATTGAGCTGAATCTGTGGATGCGATTTCAACTCACCCGTCATAGTTTAGTCAGCTGACGGCGCAACGTGTTCATGGTCCACGGAACCAGCTTCTTATACCCGGGTGATTTGAAGTTACGACGGCCCCGGAACGGCGGTTTCTTGTTCTTAATGGTGGGGAAACTATCGACGTCAGTCTTCACCTGTGATTCGGGGTACTCAGCCGCCATCGCACGAATCTGCGGCAGGCGGGCAGAGAGCGACTCGTGCAGGTGCTCCGGCCCGGACAGCAGATCCTCAAGAGCCATCAAGCGGCCGGCCTCAGTGTAGTACTGCATTGAAAGGGTGTGCTTCACATCCAAAAAGAGGGAATCCAGCATCACACGGCCGCCTTTATCAAACGGAGAATGCAGAAGTGCCGTAATCAGGCGGTTACGTTCATGATAGTATGCCTGCCAGCCGACGGAATCGTCCTTATCAGTCCAGGACACATGCCACACACCAGCACCGGGGAATGAGACTGTGGGGAACCCGGCCTCTTTCGCACGCAAACCATACTCTGCATCATCCCACTTCAAGAACAGCGGAAGCGACAGACCGATCTCATGAATCACTGCGGTTGGGATAAGGCACATCCACCAGCCGTTATAGTCAACATCAACGCGGCGGTGCAGCCAGTGCGTGCTACGCAGGTTGCTGCGGCCCAGATCGTGACCCATGACCATATCATCGTAAGGCTTGTCGTAGAAGTTACGCCACGGATTAACAACCTCACCGTAGGCGTGCAGCACCGAGCGGTCGAACATATCAAACATATGTGCGCCCACGATGGTGGGGTTTTTGCAGTAGTTTGCAAACGTCACCATGCGCAGGATGGACTCAGGCTCAACAATCACGTCATCATCCAGCAGCAGCACATAGTCGCTGCCGTTATTCACGGCCTCAAACATGCCACGGGAGAAACCGCCCGAACCGCCCAAGTTACCCTGATTAATAATGCGGAATTTACCGGCGAGCGGCTTAACAACTTCCTCAAAATCGGGGTGGTCCTGCACCTTTTTATTTCCTTGATCAACGATCAGGAACTCGTGCACAGAATCAAAAATCTCGGGGCTTTCACCCAGTGTGCGAATATTGTTAATGCAGTACTCAACCTTGTTCATGGTAGTGATCTGCACGGTTGCCTGGCCAGCGTTTACATCAGCGCGCGGCTCAATATCACCCAGCCAGTTAGCCTCAATCAGCTCAAGGTCGGTGGTGCCCGAAAGATCAAACCAGTACCATCCGCCGTCGCCAAATGGGGCTAACGGAAGCTGGAAAGTCGTTTCTGCTGATCCGGACAGCAGCTTAGCGTCCACACGCTGAATAACGCCGCGGCCGTTAGATTTATACACCACGACCATACCTTCACCACTGGTATGTACGCTCAAAACCACCTGTTTCAGGTCGGTCCACCGGCGCCAGTATGAGGCAGGAAAAGCGTTAAAATACGTCCCGAAGGAGAGGTGTTTACCGTCGCCCACCGTAATAGAGCGGCGCCCCGTCAGGTTACGGGCGGCGTTAGCAGATGCAGCGGGCGCGGGCGCATTAAGGGTCTGTGCGTCGGTAGCCTCTTTAAGGCTTGTGGCCGCATCACTATCGAAACGGGTAGGAAGCTGCACACCGGTGGCGGCGCCAGCATCCACATACAGGGGTACCACATCGGTTTCCACAGCGCTGGGGAAGATCACGCGCTGTAAGGTTTTTAAAGTTTTTTCCTCAGTTGTCATTATGCGTCCACACCGCCGGATTCGATCGTGGCGCCCTCAGCAAAATGCGGGCGGATCTTATTGTCGAACATCGACAGCGCGGATCCGATAGCCATGTGCATATCGAGGTACTTGTAGGTGCCCAGGCGTCCGCCGAACAGCACGTCCTTCTCCCCTTAGCAAGATCGCGGTACTTCAGCAGCTTCTCACGGTCCACGGAGGTGTTCACCGGGTAATAGGGCTCGTCTCCCTTATTGGCGAAGCGTGAGTACTCGCGCATAATCACGGTCGCGTCCTTGGTGTAGTCGCGTTCAGGATGGAAGTGGCGGAACTCATGGATACGAGTGAAGGGAACGTCAGCATCCGGGTAGTTCATGACTGAGCACCCTTGAAGTCCTCAATAGGCAAGACTTCTTCTTCCAAATCAATGGTGCGCCATGACAAGTCACCTTCGGTGTAGTCAAAGTAACGATCCACGGGACCGGTGTAAACCACAGGAACCTGGCCCAGCACCTTCTCACGCGAGTATTCATGATCTCCCGAGAAGAAATCGGTATTCAGCCGCACCTCAATATTCGGGTGCGCTGCCATACGCTCCAGCCAAGCAGTGTAACCGCCCACCGGCAGCCCCTCATACTTGTCGTTAAAGTAGCGGTTGTCATAGGTGTAACGCACCGGCAGTCGGGAAATAATGGAGGCCGGCAGCTCCTCCGGCGGGGTCTGCCACTGCTTAGCGGTGTAGTGCTTAATGAATGCCTCATACAGGGGGCGCCCAATCAGCGAAATGCCCTTATCGTTGAGGTTCTGCGGATCAGTACCGGCCAGCTCCCCGGCTTGTTCAGCAATAAGTGCTTTCGCTTCAGCCGGTGAATATGCAGCGTTAAAGAACTGGTTAATAGTACCCAGGTTAATGGGCATCGGGTACACCACACCATCGTGGCGGGTGTATACGCGGTGCACGTAATTCGTAAAATCGGTAAAACGGTTCACATACTCCCAGACACGTTCGTTGGAGGTGTGAAACAGGTGCGCCCCATAGCGGTGCACCTCAATGCCGGTCTGCTCTTCGTTCTCGCTGTATGCGTTACCACCGATATGAGAGCGGCGGTCCAACAGTGCCACCTTTAAACCAAGCTCAGTTGCGGCCTGTTCGGCAATGGTCAGGCCAAAAAGGCCCGAGCCGACAACTACGAGATCAGCAGTCAATTTCTTCTCCTGTAAGTCATGGGAAACCCGCACGCAAACTACGAATTTACCAGTTTAACGGCGCCTAGAGCCAGGCGTAACCACAGCCTTCAGCGGCGCAGCAGCACCTTCTAAAGACGGATTTAATCATATCTAAAGTTACCTGATATCCGCACCCATTGCATATTTGCATCGTATTTTTTCGGCCTCCGAAAAAGAATCCAGGACGGGCATAGTCTGCACCGCCTCCGCATTCACAGCTTGTAATATTTACGGCATTTAGACGGCATCGAACTACAAAATATGTGGATAACTATGCTTAATGGTCACAATAGGTATTTTTATCCACAATATACGATTAAATCTCTTGATTTATACTTTGACATGTTTTGAGATTATTACATGAAGTATTCGTTGTTTCTTGCCGATGCACCCCGCACCCTGGGGAAACCCGATTACCCTTCCCTACCCGCAGCTGCTCTCCGTTGAGTGCGCTGCGGGTTCTCAGGCACGCCAGCTTGCCCAAGCGCTGCCTCATTCGGCCCCTGACCGTGGCCGGTCGTCCGCTCGAAACCCTCACTGTTGGAGCGACTCCGCTGACCCCCGGAGCATGCCTCGAGCCCGGCCGCACACAGCTGACCCAACCAGCGGCAGTCAGCACGCTCTATGTGCTCCGAGGCCCTGATGCGGGGCATGCCTACCCCATACCACGCGGGCACACACGCATCGGACGCTCACAGAAAAACAACCAGGCGGTTGCCCTCAACGACCCCTATCTAGCGCCCAATCACGGAACCCTGGTGGTGGATGGCTCAGGGGCACGTCTCATCCTTTCTCACCCACCCCGCAGTAAAAAAACTTGGCTGCCTTTACCCCTGCCCCACGGGGTACTGCCCGGCGCGAGCAACAATAAAGAACAAGAAATACGGTGGAATGAGCCTTTCATAGTGGGTTCATCTACCTGTCTTCTCACCGCTCCCGGGCAGAGCCCGGCTTTGCCCCAGAGTACGGGTTCACCCTTTGAACCGGTCACTTCTCACACCCAAGCCGCGCGTAAACTCGGCACGCTCATTATCATGGTGTGCCTACCGCTAATTATTGGTGTGGCAGTGGCAACGCTCACCGGGATGTGGATGTTCCTGCTCATGTCATTAGCCTCATCAGCCTTAATGCTGTTACATATGCTCAGCGGTCGAGGCGAAAACAAACGCGCCCAGCGAGAGGTTCACAACTCCGGCGAGCGCGAGAAATTACGTGCCGAAGGGCTCACCCCGGCTGGAGCCCGCCCATTTATCCCTGCCGCCGACCAGTCTGCTGCTGCGGCGATCGTGCTCGGGGTAGGCCCGCGCCTGCCATTTGTGAGCGGACGTAATCTGAATGTCTCTTCCCTTCAACCTCATAAGCGGGCCCCTCATTACGTTCCGGTTCCCACGGCCGCGCTACCGCACGAGTTGCATCTAAAACCTGAGCACCTGCACGCCTATCTGGTGCAGCTGGTGGCGGTCTACTCCGGGGAGGTTATCGTATTAGCCCCCGCATCCGCAGCAACAGTTGTGCGTGATGCGTTGGTATGCCTTGGAGTTCACGAACGGGTGCGCCTGTGCGTTAGTCCTGAGCAGATCGCTGAAGCACTGGCAGTAACAGTTCCTGAGCCTCAGGAATCTTTCTTGCCAAGTTCACAGCCTGCAGCCATTCCCCCGCTGTTTATTTCAGCGGGCGTGCCGCGCGGTGGTACAGGTGTTTTCCCCACAAGGGCTGCCTTGTGTATTGTGCATCCTCACGATACAGCTCATATTCCGGCGCTAAATGGTGCGGTACTGTCTTTGCAGACCGTTGGAGAGTACCAGCAAAGTATCTCGTATGTGCGCTCGGGGCCTGCCCCGGCCGAGCTGACCCCTGCCGAGAGCGTGGGGCAAGTACATCCGTTGGAGCTGAATGATTCTTGCGCTACAGCGGATGGGCTAAGTATTGCCCAGTATGTTCGTGCGTTGGGTGCATTAGCGGGTAGCGGGGAGTCTGATAGTGTCGCTGAAGCCACGGATGCAGCTTCGGTTCATAGCAGGTCGTTGCGGCTTTCTGAGCTGGATTCTCTCAATGGGGAAAATGCTCACGCAGACGGTATTGACCCGATGGGGCTACTCTGTGAGGAAGCAGCAGCCCGCTGGGCTATGAACCGCTACTCCCCTGATCTGTACTGTCTGCTGGGTTCGGCGCCGGGCGGGTACCTTGATATGGGGGCTGTCTGAGCATGGTCCCCACTGGATTGTGGGCGGCACCACCGGTGCGGGTAAGTCGCAGTTGCTGCGTTCTTTGATTCTGACCGTGGCGCTGCGTTACGGCCCGGAGAGGCTGGGGCTGATCTTGGTCGATTTTTAAAGGGATCTGCCGGCCTGGGTCCGCTCGCACAGCTGCCGCAGACTTTGAGTATGCTGAGCAACTTTGATGTGTCTGCAGTGCACCGTGCTCTTGAGTTTTTGCGGGCCGATGTGCGCCGCCGCGAACGTGATTTGCTGAGCTTGGGGGTGAACTCGTACCGTGATTATTTGCGTTTGTGCGCGGCCTCAGGCGAGATTCCTGCGTACCCGGAATTGGTGATTGTGGTTGATGAGTTCCGCATGTTGGTTGAGTCGATGCCGGATGCCATGAACGAACTGATGAAAATTGCGACGATTGGCCGTTCATTGGGTCTGCACCTGATTCTGGCAACCCAGCGGCCGCAAGGCAGTATTTCACAGGATATTCGAGCAAATATTGCCAGTAATATCTGTTTGCGTGTCTCTTCGGGGCAGGATTCGTTTAACCTGGTGGGTCATGAGGGCGCGGCAAGTATCCCCGCCTCTTGCCCGGGCGCAGGGTATGTGCGTCTGCCGGATGGCCAGAACCTGCCGTTTAGGGCTCCGCTGGTTGACGCTCTCCCCAGTAATACGGTTCAGGCCCCGTTCACGGCGCAGCTGTTACAGGATGGCGCATGGGTTCCGCTCATTAGCACGGTAGCACAGCAGGACGCGTCCGACGATTCTCAAGGTGAGGATGCCCAATTAAACCGTGCCGTGCAGCTCATTCGTGAGGCGTTTGAGTCCTACGCTGTCTCTGCGGGGGATTATCAGCCGATCCCACAAGAGCTGGCAGCCCATACGGAGCTGACCGTATCATCCCGTGAGTTTGAGTACACACTGGGCGAGCTGGAGATCGCGCGTTATGGTGTGCGCCAGCCGCGTACGTGGGGGATCTCCTGTGGTGCATCTGCAGCTAGTGGGGCTGAGCAGGAGGAGGCTGCGGGTGCGCTGGCTGTGTTAGGGGCGGTAGGTGAGCGTTCAAACCTTTTGAACGCGATGCTGACCCAGGCTGCTCAACGCGGGGAGCGCATCATTGTGTTGACTGCCGATTCTGGGTTGCACCGGCGTTTGGCGTGCGCTTACGCGGAGGGATGTGAGGTGTTTGATGCCCTGGTTGGCCCTCATGAACTGTCACATTTACAGTACTGTTTGCAGCAGCTGCGTAGCGGCTACACGGTGCCGGGCCGTGAGGGGCAGCAGGATGGTGCGCTGGTGGTTGTTGACGGACTGGATTCGTGGCTTGAGCTTCTCATGCGCCTGCCGCAGGTTGAGGGCCAGCTGTATGATCTGCTGGCGCAGGGGCATCGTTACGGGTACCGTGTGGTGTTTACCAGTGCACTTTCGCTTCGTGGACGTTTCGCGTCGGTGGCGCATTCGACGTTGTTGTCTCGGCGGTTTGTTGAGAATGACCTGATGCGCAAGACAGTGAAGAACTATCCGGTTCCGGCGCAGGGCCATTTTGCGGTGGAGGGAACGTTAAATACCGATTTAATTGGGGATGAGCCGCTGGAGGCTTCGGTATTGAGTCCGGTAACGTTGAGTTCCTCGGAGCTTACCAAGTTATTGCAGGATACAAGCGGCAGGTCGCATCGGGTGCGGCCTCTGGTGCAGTTCCCTGAGGGAATCTCACTTCCTGCTCAGGATGCGGTGCTGGACGTTCACCGGAAGAGTCCTGGAGCTCTATTGTGCGGGTATCAGCGTGATGGGTCAGCGGCTCTGATTCATGCGCCGCAGGGAACGTTTGTTCCGGTGCCTGGTGCGCGTTCTTCTGGTAAGAGTACGTTTTTGCAGAACCTTGGTTCACTGAACCCGCAGTATGGTGTGCTTCATATTGCGGGGGCTAATAATCCGGATGCGCAGCAGCTTCGTGAGACCTTTGAGAATGTTCCTCACCCGGAGCGGGTGATCCTGGCAGTTGATGATGTGCCGTATATTTCTGCAGCTACCCAGCAGGTGTTACTAGAGTTTGGGCGTAAGTTCCGGGCCGGGTTTATTGCTTACACCCCGTACACACGGTGGCTTTCGTCGCCGGTGTTGGCGTCTTTGTCAGGGTGTTCACGAGCGGTTGTTATTAATCCGCGAACCGCTGCCGATGGGGAGATTTGTACGCTTTCAGAGCTTCCACTTGATCTGTACACGGAGGGTACTCTACCGCCGGGTCGGGCGGTTGCGGTAGATGCTGGGCGGGCTACCGCCTGCCAGTTACCGAGTGCCGTTTAAGGTCTGCTTCGTCTGCTTCGGTTGTTTCGTGCAGGTACTGGCTGGTTGCCGGGAGGAATACGGCAACCAGTGCAGTACCGGAGAGGAGTAATAGCACTGTGGGAATGATGATAAAGGAGAAAGGTGCATGGTCTGCCCCAACCACACTGCGGTAGGAGAAGTAGCTGTATATATTTGAGGCATTAATGAAGCTGGCACAGGCGTGAATCAGGGCCATGGGGGTGCGGGCTGTTCGTTTTCCCCGATAGAACCTGAGGGCAAAGAATAAGATTATGAGGCCAAAGAAAGCCTGGATAATACCGCCGACGAGGCGTTCTTGAACGGCTCGGGCCGCATCACCAAAGAGCGGGTCTGCAACCCCCGGAAAAGCAGATACACAGCTTCTACGGTTGAAAGCCCCGCCACGAACAGAACGCTCAGGGGCGCTTTGGGGTTCACAGTCGTCTTCGGGGTGGCCATAGTCATCCTTTGGTCGGTGCGTTGAGCGGGGTAAGGGTGCATAGATCTGCAGCCCGCGTCCCTCTATTTTAGCGACCCCTGCAGCTCTTCGGCGTAGTGCTGGGAAACACTCTGTGAGTTTATGTCATAAATACCCGTTACTTCCTTTTGAGCGAGGTTACCCTATGTGATACATACCTCTAATATTTCAAAAAGTTTTTTTGGAAAACCTCTTGTCAGCATGCCCGGACCGTGGGAAAGTTGATACGTCAAGTTCCCCCTCCGTTCGGGGGATGCTTTATGTCACACACCAAAAGTCAAACGCACGAAGCGCCCCGGTGCCAGTGCACTACTAAAAGATTGAAGGAGGTCCAGCTGTGGATTGGCGTAGCCGTGCTGCTTGCTTGGATAAGGATCCCGAACTGTTTTTCCCCGTTGGAAACACCGGACCTGCCCTTTTGCAGATTGAAGAAGCAAAAACAGTATGCCGTTCCTGTGAGGTAGTTGATGTCTGCCTGAAGTGGGCTATCGATACCGGTCAGGATTCCGGTGTTTGGGGTGGCACCAGCGAGGATGAGCGCCGCGCTATGAAGCGTCGTGCTGCTCGCGCCCGCCGCGCGTCCTAATCATACGCGCTACTACACACATACAGCTAAACGCGGCTCCCGAAGGGAAGCCGCGTTTTGTTACCCCAGCATAACTACGATAAAACTACTCTAGCCATATGGCTTGTAGTCTTAGGTGTTCTTAATTAAGTCGGGCACTAATAATCACCCGGGTACCAGCAGGCTCATGCGGCTCCCACCGGATAGAACCGTTGAGCTCACTAGCCACAAGGGTGCGCACAATCTGCATCCCCAGCCCCTCATTACCTGTGCTGGGCCGGTATGCTTCAGCCCCGGACTCCTCAATGGGCTCTCCCCCCATCCCTTGACCATCGTCAGTGATAATGACGGTGAGAGTGTCCTCACCCACCTCATTCATGGAACGAATTCCTTCTAGGGTGACCGTTCCAGCACCCCCATTAAGGCCGTGCTCCACGGCGTTGGCCACAACCTCATTAATAACAAGCGCCAAAGGGGTGGCAAACTGGCTCGGCAGATAACCGAACGACCCAAGAAGCCGGGTGTTAATCTCTTGTCCCGGGGAGGCGAGCTCTGCCGCTAAGTGAAACTGCCTCTCAACGAGTTCATCAAAATTTACGTTCTGCGCGAGACCCTGCGAGAGTGCCTCATGGACGGTGGCGATCGTCGAAACGCGGCGCATCGCCTGCTCCAGTCCCTGTTTCGCCTCTCGGGTACTCATGCGACGGGCTTGTAGTCGCAGCAGTGCGGAGACCGTTTGCAGATTGTTTTTGACGCGGTGGTGAATTTCTCTAATAGTCGCGTCTTTTGTCATCAGCTCCAGTTCGCGGCGACGCAGCTCCGTCACATCCCGGCACAGCAGCAGCGCCCCGTGCCTTTCCACCCCCAATGGGGTGATTCGCTCCAGCGGGATGGCACGTAAAGTGATGCGAACTTTCCCAATGTGCAGTTCAGCTCGGGCATCTTCACGGCCAGCCAGCACAAGCTGCAGAGTTTCATCAGCTTCCTCCCCCGCCGGGAGCATATCACGGGTAACGTTCGCTAAGTTCAGATCTTCTAGGTACCCTTCTAGGCCCATGCGGGCATACATTGAATTTGCATTGGGTGAGGCGAAGGTGACGTCTCCTGCGTCATTAATCAGAATGATACCGTCAGTAACTCGCGGGTTACCGCGTGTATTGTTCTCATGCGCCAACGAATCAGGCCAAATGCCTGCATGCACCATTTCGAGCATATTATTTGCGACTTTGTAATAAATATTCTCAGTGCGAGCTGGCTTACGACTCACCAAAGGAACAGTATGAACACTTAACAGGGCGATTGTGCGGCTATTACGCACTATAGGAACAACTTTAATCATCACCTCGGCTAGGCCTTCACTCGGCTCATCGTCCGCGAACGAGATAATGTTCTGTTCAGTCCAGGAGTGCAACGCTGCTAGACGCATCGTCTCTCCCATCGTCGTGCCAATCGGGTCGTGATGGAAAAGCGTATGCACGTTTGAAGGCCTCACGTGCGCGATAGCAGAGAAATTACTGGTGATCGACGGGCCCGACACACTATCGGGTACGCTACCGTCAGCCACCACATAGTCTGTAGGGAACCATAGCACCAAATCACTATGAGCCACATCGGCAATAATCTGCCACTCACCGATGATCAGGTGTATCCATTCGGTGTCTCCAGGGCCGAAATCGCCAGCGTTAAGAATGCTCTCTGTGAAAGACATAGCTATGCTCCTTAGGCTTAGGCGGGTTCTCCTATTCTACGGCGTCCAGCGTGTACAAACGTACAAGGCAGCACCGTACAGAGCCTAGTTTTTCTTCTTGCGGCCCCCGAAAAGACGGCTCAGAGTTCCCCCACTTTTCTCCGGCTGAAGAGGCTGGCTAGCAGCATCCTGCTCAGGCTGTGCCGGTGCCCCATGATATACAGGCATAGGATTCTGCTGCTGATTTGTGTCAACAACCGGCGGGCGAATAGGAGCAGGGGCAGGCTCATGTGCAGACGGTGAGGCAGGCATAGCTACTTGAGGTTGTTTGTATCCAGAAGCGATATCTAGCTTACGATACAAGTCATTGATCCCTCGCGTCAGTGGGCTTTAGGCGCACACTCCTGTAGGGTTTGGCCGCGCATCCACGCCTTATCGAGTGATTTACGATCATACGGCAAGAAGCCGGTTAGCCCCACGCTCGGGCCAAACCTCTCCCAGGCGCGGCGCAGCTCACCAACTGTCCCGTGTCCGCTCGCGTCGGAACGCACCTTGCACAGCCACAGATCGATACGGGTCAGCGGAGAAATATCATACGGCCCGTCTCGCAGCTGCTCATACGCCTGTATCAGTCGGGGTACACCAATGACATCAGCATTACCAAGCATCACAATACGATCGGCCTTCTCAAGAGCAGTGATAGCTGCCCCGTTTCGCAGGGGAACCGGGCCGTCATAACTGAGCTCTTCGTCAGCCTCAATACACGATGCGACGTCAATTATGAGCACATCGTACCGTGTGGCGAGCCAGTCAATGCTTGCTGCTAATGACTTAGCCCGTAACTCGGGCCAGCGGTTAGCCCGGGTAATACCGCTTAAAAAGTCAATACTGTACTTCCCTAAAGCCACCGAGCACAGTGCCTCACGGGCATTCTGCTCGGTCAGAGAAGCCCGATCCGCAAAATGGCACATCTGCGATATGCCGGAGTACTCGTCCAAAAGCCCCAGCAGAGGACTCAACGAAGGATTGTAAGTATCGGCATCAATAAGGCAAACTTTCAGCCCATCAGCAGCGGCTGTGGATGCCAGGTTCAGGGCCAATGTACTACGCCCAGGAGCCCCAGCTGTGCCCCAAACAGTAAGAACAGTCCCACGGCGGGGCTGTATGGTGTTGGCAGAGGAGATCCCCGGCTGCTGCGCATTCTGCTGGTTATACATACTGTTCTGGCTGTAGCTGGGCGGCTGATAGCCTTGGCCTTCATTCCCAAGGGCGGGTATCTGCTCAGCAGGAACCGTATGCCATTCGGCAGAAGGCTGAGGCGGCATCGCATAGCCGGTTGCATCAACGGGAGCCGTATACCCAAAGCTATCCTGGGGCGCCTGTCCCGAGTATGGAGTAAACCCCTGGGAGGTTTCCTGCCCAAATTGGCCGGTACCTGAGGCAGACTCGTACCCCCACGGTTCAGGCTGATCCTGATACTCCTGCGGCTCGTAGGGAGATGGTACACCTGGCTGTTCCTGTTCCTCCCATTGACCAAGGTAACCCGTTTGTTCGTCGATATTCGCCTCGTATGGAGGCTTTAGGGTATTGCTGCTGTTGCTCGGCAGATTCTGCTTTTTCCGACTGGGTGGTATCCGCCTTTTGGCGGGCAGAGTCTGTTTCGGCGCAGCTTGTATCAGGCTGGGTGGGGTCAAAACCGTTCAGGATGGCGGCTGCCTCATTAAGTACTGCCTCTTCAGGGTTGAGTTCCGCCGCCTGCTGTTGTGGTGTGAGCGTGTGTTTTTCCTCAGTATTAGTGGCTTCTGCACCACTGTTATCAGCATCGTTTGCTAATAGTTCAGACGAGTCATCCGATGCAATCACTTCCGTGACCTCACGGGCTGCTTTTTTTCGGCTTGAGGGTCGTATCGGTAAGCGCGGTAGGTTACATATGTCTGAGGGTTCTGTGGAGCGCTCTCAGGCTCCGTGTTCCCTATAACCGTGGTGGGCTCTTCAATGGGCTCGACTGTGTAGTTGTGGGGCTGAGGCGCCTCAGGGGCTTCTACAGGAGCCTGCTGTGTTTGCGGAATGCTATATCCGTAGGCAGCGTCATACCCGTACCCATCAGGTGAGGCCGCAAGCTGTGGACGTGGCTGTTCCCCCACAGCAAGTATGGTGCCTAGAGAGGCCTGTTCTAGAGTATTGAGAACGTCAGCCAATTCAGCATTAGAATCCACCCAGTATGTCCCAAACGGCAGTTTATCTCGCGGGTCAGCGATTATAACAACCCGTACTTCGGCCTCAGCTAGGGTCGCGACCATAGAGGCAGTAAGGTCCGTGACGGGCACCGCGCATAGTAATACCCGTGCGATTCCAGTCTGTGCGAACCCCAGAGCCTCTGCTAGGTCATCAGTGGTGCGCGCAACGCTCACGGCGCCACGCTGTGATTCTATACCGTGCAGCAGAGTTCCATCGTCCCCATAGAGAATGACGGGTATGTTCATTTAATTTCCCCTTCCGAGGGCAACGGGGACAAGAGTGATCTTTGCTTCACTACCGTTCGCTTCAACAATACTGGATACGGCGCTAGGATTCACCCACAGTTGCACAGTCGCTTTGCCGTTCGCTCCAAGAACGCTTTCTTCCTTTGAGATACTGGATATTTCGGCACCGCTAACAATGGGAGAAGAGCCGTTGCTCCCCTGGCTTTCAGAGGAAGGACTTGCTGAGGCAGAGGGGTTATCCCGCGAATCGCTACTCGCTGAAGCAGATGGCTGAGGAGACGGTTGCGGCGCGGTGGCAACAACGGTGTCACGCTGCACAGCCCATACGTCTACCTGCTCTCCCGCTTTAAGTGCGGAGGCCGAGCCACGGTCAATGGTCACGGTAACTAGTCGGCGATTTTCTCGCACGTTAGTACCTGTAGAATCTTTCCCTATAATCTCACCGCTGGCAATATACCGGGTTGCCATCAAATCGCCTTTATTGATCTCTTCAGAAGTGATGTATCGCTCTGAGGATGAGCCTAAATTGGCATCGACCGGAGTCAGCATGTCGGAAGTAATCTTATCGCCTACATGGATATCACTTTTAGCAGCATAATACTGTGTGGTGTGGTTATTGAGCTGTATAACTGCGATAACACCGACTATGGAAACCAGAATAAGCAGGATACCCATCAGGAGCTTAGGATCTTTAATACCGGGACGCTGCAGACGAGCTGAGGGCTCGCGCTGTTCGGAAGTGTTACTAACCGGAAGATCTCTGTGCATTGGTAAGTTTATGCCTTTCAGGGGATTCCCAGGCGTGACTCTGGGAATATAAAGGTGGTTTTTTGCAGTTGGTGAGTCTGCATAGGCTTCTATCTCAGCATAAAGTGGTATCATAAAGCAAGTAATGGCCTATAAGGAGTGTAATATATATTCATTCACCTCTCAGACCTCGGAGGTGACGAAGGATTGCCTGCATACATAAAGCCTCTAAGAACAGGATTTTGGTGTAATACCCCGTAAAAATGCTGGTGTTAGAGAATCCTTTAGCCTATACTTGAAATTGAACAGCAGAATTTTCTCTTGAAAATAATGCCCACCCCTAGAGAAGTAGGACTCACCACAGAAAGGATGCCTACGATGACTGCCCCTCGTTTTCTCACTTTGAGCGATGTTGCAGATGAATTACAGGTTTCTCTTAGCCAGGTGCGCGCGCTCGTTCGTAGTGGAGAACTACCCGCCATTCAGATTGGTGGCCGTAATCAGTGGCGCATTGAACGCACTCGTTTTGAAGAATATATTGACGAGCGCCACTCACAGACTGTGGAAGCTATCGCTTCCGGCAAGATGTCCGCAACCCGCGTTAAGGTTGATTAGTCTTCTAGCTGCGGGCAACCACAGCACCTATAAGGGGCGTAGGGATAATCCTTACGCCCTTTTGTGCGCCCCGCCAAGAGTCTGAACGTGGGTATTCCCCACCGGTCAGTACCTTCAACTCCACAAAATCGGCACCAACACGTTCAATAACACCCTCACACACAACTCCACCATGCGCCATGTAGATCTTTACGAGTTCACGCGAAGTCGCCAAAGCACGTAAAGCCAGGGGCAGAGTCAAACGGTACACCTTCTGGCGCACATCCGCACGCAATGCAAGCTCAGAACCTTCCCACCACAGCACGCCCTGCAGCGGCAATATAACGCTCTCCCCATAGCGTTGACCTGCACCCAACCATCCCCCACAGACTCCAAAAATCCTTCCCAAACTCTAGTGTCGGCGCCACAAATGCGTATTGACCCGCCCAAATGAGCCGAAAGTCGTTCAACCATGGTGACGGATGAGTAGGCGCTTCGCGCAGTTTGGCGGGCATCCAGCTCCAAATCACGGACCCGCTCCGCTGCCAAACGTACCTCAAGATCCCGGAAGACTTTTTCAAATCGCATAGTACTGAGCCTAGGACACAGGGGGTCAAAGCGCAATCTAGCAACAACGGAACCCCTTCAAGAGCATTCCGAAGGTATCAAACAAAAATAAACTATAAAAAATTACCTATTAGCTTTACAAACACCCTATTTATAGTGGATAGTAGTTATAGAATCAAAAGACATCAAACAACATGATTGGAGGATAATCGTGATACAAAGGGGCACAAAGGTTGATGCAGAGGTTATTCTTAGCGTGTCCATCCCTGTACTTGCCGTATGCACCGGAGCCTCTCTCTCTTCACCAGCACACTTTTTACCACCCAAAAATATTGCCAGTGCTGCCCTGTACTGCACATTTATTGCGGCACTTGCCGTACTTGGATGGTGGCTCCTCAGCTGCGCATTCGCTATACGCTACCTGCACCGCATTCGTTCGGGCCTTACTCAGATAGTTAATCGTGATGAACGCGGAACACTACTACTCCCCCGCTTTATGCGCAATGCAGTGCTCACCCTGGGCGGTATTTCCCTTGGGCTAGGAGCAGTACTTTCCCCAGCCCAGGCCACCCAACAAACGGATACGGCAAGCCTATCTCCCCAATCTGCACCAGTCAGCGTATCCGCTCCAGCCCTTGTCGGAACGCCAGCCACCACCACAACCACAGTAAACACTGCGGCGGTGGAGAGAACGGAGCCCACCCCTTCTACCCGCCCACCAAGCAGCAAACCGGCCCAACACTCAGCCCATTCTTTGGTGGCGGAACAGGAACACTACATGTACAGCCAGCATCAGCTCAGCAAGGCAGTGAATACGTGGTGGTTCGCGGGGATTGCTTGTGGAATATTGCGCAACGCATTCTAGGCCCTAATGCATCAAACGCAACCATACTAGAGTACACAGTACGTATACACCAAAATAATCGCAGCACCATCGGGGATAACCCAGACTTAGTTCTTCCAGGACAGCGAATTCTATTGCCCTCATAAAACTAATAACAGACCGCATGTTTTGCACCGATAAGGAGACAACCAATGAGCACTCTCTACGCTAACTTCCACCACGACCGTCATCGGCAGACCGCTGGGCAACCCATCCAGCCCGAGAAAAAACCACGTGCGGTACAGATGCACGCTGCCAAAAAGATCGATGCAGAACACAACCCGCTCATCCCAGCAGACCACCATGCAACGGCCAGCACGCACACAAACCTGCGTTATGCTCCCAGGGGCTTTACCCTGTTGCCTATCACCGACTATGCACAAGAAATTATGGGTACCCCAGATGCCAACCGGCCAGCACGGGTTAAAATCCGCAAACCCCGGCGAACTGGGCGCCCACTCAAACGTTCAGATTCCGCAGCCCGCTCGGTGGAGATACTCTGTTCGGGCCTGTGCCTGGGGATTGTTGAAATGCTCGCAGGGCACCGCACCCTTGAACAATTCCGTAAATGGTTTTCCCCCAGCTGCTGCGCAGAGCTGCAGGCCCTCGGGCAGACAATACGCTCTCAGAGGTCACAGACTCGACGAACCGCAACCCCCCGTGTGCTGCGCTCCCGCGCACAGAAAGTTGATAATGCCAAAGGCGGCTACGAAGTCACCCTTGTAGTGCACGACGGGGTGAAAGTGCGTGCCATGGCAATGCGCGTTATCGAACGCTATTCAACCTGGCATATCACCACTGTCGAATACCGCTAGAAAACCTCCAAAGGGCTCCCAGAAAGATATACCTTTCCGGGAGCCCTTTGGAGGGTGCGGTGCACTCAGCTTACGACTTTTTATTCACCACGCGAACGCTCGTGCCGCCATCCTCGCTAGGTGCTGAATACTGCAAGAACTTCGGGCGGCTTGGGGTCTGCAGCTGCACGGCAGAAGCCTGAGTGCGCTGCTTGGACAAGTCTAGATTGAACAAATAAGTGACGGTCTCCTCACGGATGGCCCCCAGCATATCCTCATACATACCGTACCCTTCACGCTGGTATTCAACCAGCGGGTCACGCTGGGCCATTGCGCGCAGCCCGATACCTTCCTTCAGGTAATCCATCTCGTACAGATGCTCGGGCCAACGTTCGCCGATCACCGAAAGCATCACGCGGCGCTCAATTTCACGCATCGCTTCTGCCCCAACGCTCTCCTCACGCTCCGAATAGGTCACGTGAGCATCGGATAGGATTTCTTCCACCAGCAGGTCACGGGTGATCTGGGTGCGGTCCCCCGCTTCCTCAGCGATATCATCCACAGTCAGGCTAATGGGGTAAATGGTTTTCAGCGCATCCCACAGATCCTCAAAGTCCCAGTCTTCCGCGTGCCCCTCGGCAACACGGGCATCAACGGCACTGGTAATTACCTCATCAATGAACCCGGAAATCTGATCCTTCAAATCATCCCCGTGCAGAATCTGCGCGCGGTCTTTATAAATAGCCTCACGCTGGCGGTTAAGCACATCATCATACTTGAGCACGTTCTTACGCTGCTCAGCGTTACGGCCCTCAACATTCGCCTGCGCATTAGCAATAGCGCGAGAAACCATCTTTGAATCGATTGACGAATCGTCGGGTGCCATAGACATAAGGCGCGTAGCCGCAGTCGTATTAAACAGACGCATCAGATCATCCGCCAAAGACAGGTAGAAACGGGACTCGCCCGGATCTCCCTGACGGCCCGAACGGCCGCGTAGCTGGTTGTCGATACGACGGGATTCATGCCGCTCAGTACCCAGCACATACAAGCCGCCGAGCTTCTTCACCTCATCATGTTCTTTCTTAGCCGCCCGCTCGCACTCTTCAAGCACCTGCGGCCAGCGGGCCTCATAAGCCTCAGAGTTTGTGTTCGGATCCAGCCCAAGCTGACTCATCTTCTCAACGGCCTCGAACTCGGGGTTGCCGCCAAGCATAATATCGGTACCACGCCCGGCCATATTAGTTGCCACAGTCACCGCGCCCTTACGGCCCGCCTGTGCCACGATATGCGCCTCGCGCTCATTATTTTTCGCGTTCAGCACCTCATGACGCACGCCTTCTTTCGACAGCTGGCGTGAGAGGTACTCCCGACTTCTCAACACTGGTGGTACCCACCAGTACTGGCTGGCCCTTCTTATGACGCTCTTTAATGTCTCGCACCACGGCGTTGAACTTGGCGACCTCATCCTTGTACACCTTATCCGGGTTATCGATACGGTGCACACCCTTATTAGTGGGGATAGCAACCACGCCCAGTTCGTAGGTGCTCATGAACTCGGCGGCCTCAGTCTCTGCGGTACCGGTCATGCCCGCGAGCTTATCGTACATGCGGAAGTAGTTCTGCAGGGTCACCGTGGCCATTGTCTGGTTCTCGGGCTTAATCTCGACGCCCTCTTTGGCCTCAATCGCCTGGTGGATACCGTCGTTATAACGGCGGCCCGGCAGGATACGGCCGGTGTGCTCATCCACGATCAGCACCTCACCGTCCACCACCACATAGTCCTTATCGTTGGTGAACAGCTCTTTTGCCTTAATTGAGTTATTCAAGAAACCAATCAGCGGGGTATTCTTCGACTCGTACAGGTTCTTCACGCCTAGGTGATCCTCAACCTTATCAATACCCGATTCAAGGATGCCGACGGTGCGTTTCTTCTCGTCCACCTCATAGTCTTCGCCCTTCTTCAGGGTAGTCTTAGCGATGCGGGCAAACTCGGCGTACCATCGGTTCGCTTCCCCCGCAGCCGGACCGGAGATAATAAGTGGGGTACGAGCCTCATCAATCAGGATCGAATCGACCTCATCAACAATCGCGAAGTTATGCCCACGCTGCACCTGCTCCTCAGCCGTCCAGGCCATATTATCGCGCAGATAGTCGAACCCGAACTCGTTGTTCGTGCCGTAGGTGATATCAGCCTCGTACTGTTTACGACGCTCCTCAGAATCCATTGAAGAAAGAATAACCCCGGACTCCATGCCCAAGAAGCGGTACACGCGGCCCATCAGGTTTGCCTGGTACTCCGCAAGATAGTCGTTCACCGTCACCACGTGCACGCCCTTACCTGAAAGAGCGTTCAGATATGCGGGAAGGGTCGCCACAAGAGTCTTCCCCTCACCGGTCTTCATCTCGGCAATATTCCCCAGGTGCAGGGCGGCGCCACCCATAATCTGAACATCGTAGTGGCGTTTACCAAGGGTACGTTTGGATGCTTCACGCACCACAGCGAAAGCCTCCGGCAGCAGAATGTCGAGAGACTCACCGTCTTCCAGGCGCTCTCGGAAACTATCGGTTTCGGCGCGTAGCTCGGCATCAGTAAGTGAAGCGAAGCTATCTTCAAGCGAGTTCACCGCCTTGGTGTACTCCTCCAATTGCTTCAGAATCTTCTTGTCGCCGGTGCGGAGGATTTTCTCCAGGAAAGATGCCACTGCCCATTGCTCCTTGTAATCATCACGTACTCCCCAACGGGCACGCCAAAGCGAACCCCGGTTGAGGCTTTCCTAACTATTGTAGGGCAGAGCCACCTAAATGACGGATTCTACGTCAATATTATTCGTAGAGCGCACGAAATCCCACACCGGATGTTACCCGCACCATAGAAAAAGCTCGGGGTGGGAAAACCCGCCCCGAGCGCAACGAACTCTAAAACCCCTGCTTACTCATCGGTCAGGGTAATAATGCCGTAGCTCCAACCCTTACGGCGGTATGCCGCTGCCGGGGCTCCGGTCTCCTTGTCAATGTAAAGGTAGAAGTCGTGACCCACCAATTCCATATGATCCACAGCCTCCGCCGGGCTCAGACGCTCGCCCGGGAAGCTCTTATGACGGATCTCAAGGGGTGAAGCTGCCTCATCACTGAGCGTCACCTCGGTTGTGTCGAAAGCCGCCTCTTCAACAGGAACATCCGGAAGCAGGATCTCGGTAATAGCGGTCTTACCCACCACCGGTATCGAGCCAGTAGCATCCGCAACGGATACAGGATGCTTGCCGCCGTGCTTACGAAGCTTACGACGATCCCGTGCACGACGCAGACGCTCCAAAAGCTTGCCGTAGGTTTCATCGAAGACCGCGAACTTATCGGGACCTTGAGACTCAGCGCGAAGCACCGGACCGCGCCCAATCACAGTAATTTCAACACGAATAACATTGCCGCCGAGATGGCCATCCTTGGTGAACTTTACGTCAATATCGCTGACATTATCACCGAGCTTTTCGAACTTTTGCACCTTGTCTTCGACATAATCGTGCAGACGTTCCGAAACTTTGATGTTGCGTCCGTAGATGTTGACTTCCACGATACTTTCCCTCCGGTTTGGGGGCTTTGTACCGCACCCGGTTGGGTTCGGCACCGGGAACCCGTCTTTGAGGTTCCTTGCCCCCATTTTAGTACAGATTTATGGTGCATGTCACCGGACACCACCGAATATTTTAGAGAAAGAAAAAAACTCACACGTACCGCTCAGGTTAGGCTATGCGACTAGCTCATCACCCTGTGTTTTCAAGGGTACAGAGGCAAGCGTAGCCACCCCCAACGGGAGTATACCCGCCTGGCGTAACGCGCGTACCGCCTCGACAGCAGTGGCCCCAGTAGTCAACACATCATCACACACCAAACACAGCATTCCTGCAGGGGCCGTACCCGAGACACGCATCATTCCCCGCATTCGACGAGCACGCTCTGAAGCGCTCAGTCCCTTCTGCCCACCCGCAGAACCAGCACCAGCGAAAGAAGCCCATGAAGCGCGCACCCGCAGCACCGGGGCAACCGACACCCGCACCCCCAAACGACGCGCCAGAGGCCGATCCCGGACCCGGCGAGCCGCCTCATCCGCTAACTCCCGCGCCGGAGAATAACCGCGGCGACGCACGCTCGCAGACGACGACGGGGCGGGAACCAAGTGCAGTGTATCCCCTGGAGCTATCAGCCCGGTACGATAAGCAGCCCAAAGGTGCGCCTCCACTACTGCCGCCAACGGTTCGCCCAACTCTGCAAGAGTATCAAGCCGACCAGCGTTCTTAAACGCCAAGATAGTGCGCGTCACCTCAGCCTCATAACTACCTGCCGTCAGGACAGGTGGGAGCCGATACTGCACCAACGGCTGATACGGCTGCGCAAGCCGCTCCTGCACACGAGACGAACAGTCAGTACACAGCCCGCTGCGCTGTGGCACAACCCCCGCTTTCTGCGGCTGCTTCAAAGCATCACCTCTCCGCAGAAGAGCTGTGCCCCCAACACCGCAACAGGCGCAGGTCGCAGGAAAAAGCAACTCCCACAGGGCGTAGGCGCTGTTCAACGCTCCCGTTGCCGCATTCGCCCTTTTACGTTGGGGCGTCCCGCTGCCACCCACACTCTGGCTCACGGTTTACCCCGCGAATGACATCTCACGTGTAGACGTATTCAGACGGTTCCAGCCGCGCTCCTCCAGCACATAGCATGACCCGTCAGAGCGATGCGCCAGCATATTGCTGGTATTCCCAGCAGCCGAGACCGATTTCACCCCGTCGAGACGATCAAATTTTGTCTCCTCACCGCTGAGAGTCGTCACCTCAGACTCCCCAGTTTTATCGTTGACCACCACAAGATTCTGCTCACCGGCCCACACGGCTGTACGCGGAGTAATCGATGAGGTCACCCGCACCGGCTCCGTAAAGCCTTTCGGGGTTCCCGAACTGTCACGGACAACACCCGACATCACCACAGCCGCCGTACCATCACGAGTACCAACCACCACCACGCGGGCACCATCGTGTGTGAGACCCGCAGGCTGCTAAAGGTCATCCCGCTCCGCCATGATACCGGAATCTCAATGCCCTTAGACCGCTCCTTCTCATTCGTTGACGCTGCGTTATAAGCCCGTACAGCCCCGTCACTTTCAGCCACCCACAACCAGCCAAACGAATCGAAACTGGGGGCAGTCATCTTCTTATTTTTCACCAGGTACTGCCCCTTACCGCCCGAGAAGAAATACAGGCTGCGGCCTGTATCCCCCAGACAAGCGAGCGCCGTACCATCATAGTTAATCGCAGGGATCCGAGGCATCAGTCACCGACTCAGTACCAGTTGTCTCTGGCTGCTGGCTCAGATAATCCTCACGGATTACCAGCTTCCCATCTTCAAGACCCACAACACGCTTACTGATCTCAGGGCTCATGGGGGCCTCCTGAAAACCAGTTGGGGCGTCCTCGCTCACCACCGATCCGTTATAGGTTAGCTCAAACTTATTAACAGACGAGAAATTGCTCAGTACATACCCCACCTGCTGGCGCAGCCGGGCACGGGTAACAGCATTGAGCACCGGGCCGTTAATGTGTATTTTTGCGTCCCGGTCAGAAACTTCAGCACGCTCCAAACTCATGCCCTCCACGAGGGTGGAAGCCGTTACCTCCTTCAAATACGATGCGGGCCCACCCATTACCGTCTGCAGCAGAATCCCCAACTGCCCATCACGGTGCGCGAACCAGCGGATATCGGGCACCGCATGGGTGTACATTGAATTATAAAAATACAGGCGGTAGGGGCTGAACACCCGGTCAAATTCAACGCTATCAAGCCATAACCCGTCGGGGCAGGCTTCAATACGCCACTGCCCCTCAATCTGACGGAGCTTAAAATCAAAAGTTTCTAGTGTCTCGGCAAAGCTACTGGTCAGGCCCTGTTCACTCACCAAAGTAGTCTGCTGAAAACGTGCTCGATACACCCCTGAAGACGACTCATCGGCGCTCACCTGGGCGGTATTACGGTACACCCTGGTCGTTGTAGTCGGGTTCCACTTGCCTTTAAAGTCTGAGGTCAGAAACTGCCGCGCAACCGCATAGTTATCGGCACTATCCACCCCGGCGTGAATAAACCCTTCAATAATGGCCTCCGGGGGTGCGTCTTCCTGCGGTCCGACCGCATGAATCGCTTGGTTCTTATTTTCCCGCACCTCCAGCTTATCGCTGTACCGGTGCACATTTTTAGAGGTTGGGATACCCGCGCAGGCACCCAAAAGCACGGTAGCCGCCGCAGCAGCACCCACCCCCAGGAAACGACGACGGCTAGTTGAGCTGGAGACAATGCCGGTGACGGCAGAAATGTTCTGTTGATTCATTCAGGGCACTCCATCACTCACTGAACAGGCGGGTTAAAAGGTTGTTCGGATTCCTCCGCAGCAGGGCGAGAAGCAGCAGGTAACGTATTTCCTGCCATCGCGCCCCTAACAGGCATGTACTCGGGCTCACCGGTCAGAAGCACCGGGGAGGGCCCCATCTGCTGCCCGTGCACCAGCGGCAGGGTCAGCCGGAAACTTGCACCGCGGCCCTTAATACCCCACGCCTCAATGGTGCCGCTGTGCAGGCGCACATCTTCGGCAGTGATCGACAGGCCCAAGCCCGTACCGCCCAGGGTACGTTTCCGGGAAGTATCGGCACGCCAGAAACGGTTAAATACCTGCGTCGCTTCTTCATCGCTCAAACCAATACCATGGTCACGGACGGTGACGCCCAACGCCGTCTCGCTGGTGGCAATATATACGTCAATGGGCTTCGACTCGCCGTGCTCAATAGCGTTAAACAGCAGGTTGCGGAGCACACGTTCAATACGCACCCGGTCCACATCCACCATAATCTGCTGCTGACTAGTGTGAATATTAAGTTTAGTGCCCGTGCGTTCAAGGTGTGGCAGGGCCTCCTCAAGCACATCCACCAGAATACGCATAAAGTCATGCGTATCGATATTCGGCAGGGCGCTACCGGCATCAAACCGGGAAATTTCGAGCAGGTCAGCCAACAAATCCTGGAACCGTCCCACCTGATTATGCAGCAGCTCCACACTTCGGCTCTGCACGGGCGTGAAATTCTCCCGCCCATCATACAGCAGCTCGGTACTTAGCTTCACGGTAGACAGTGGGGTGCGCAGCTCATGAGAAACGTCTGACACAAACCGCTGCTGCAAAGTCGATAGCCGCTCAAGCTGCACAATCTGCTGCTGCAAACTATCGGCCATCTTATTAAACGAAATACCTAATCGAGCCGCCTGGTGTTTACCGTCAACACTCACCCGCTGGTCAAGATCCCCAGCGGCAAGTTTCTCCGAGGTAATCGCGGTCTGGGTAATGGGGCGCACCACCATGCGGGTCACAACCCACACAATGCTCAGCACCACCAGCAACAACGCAATAAAGCCGATGCTCAATACGAAATTAATGTGGGTAATCGTGTTCGCCGAATCCCGCAGATCATACACGGCAAACAACCCATAATTAGGGTTCTGCGGAATGGTAATACTGGTTCCCACAATCAGTGCCGGGTAGGTCTGGTCCCCCACCGTCACATTCTCAGTCTGCCAGTAAATACCCTGATTATCCCGCACCGTGTCCCGCAGCGAGGCCGGAATTGCCGATGAAGTCAACGCGCTATCGCTACTTTGTTCCGGCACGAAACCACGTTTCGTCTGGCCGTTGAGCGGCAGCAGAATCCACTGGCGTTTATCGTCGCCGCCAGCGTCCATCAGGGGCAGGTAGCGGCGCACATCGCGGTTAATCTCGCTATCGCTGCGGGCCTCTGAAGAATCCAGCACACTCTGCACATTCACAAAACCCTTATTGGACTCCTCAAGAGCCTGGGTTTTCTTATTTTCAAAAAGAGAAGTTGCGATCTGGTTCGACAGGGAGGAACCCACCAGAATAAACGCCATAATCATGAGGATGCCCGCACTGCTGAGGCTGCGAAACTGCAGGGACCGTTCCCACAGGTTACGCATGGCCCGTATTGGTGAGACTCGCCGCCGTTTCTTTTTTCTTCTTCTCACCGGTATGCTGCTGCTCGTAAGGTAACGACGCAGCCTCGCCGGTGTTCCCCTGCGGTTGATGCGGGGGCGCTTCGGCGTTCGTGGTGTAGACGCTCATCTCTACTGGTTACTTCCAGCCTGGGGCGACCCCGCCGCCGGTACAGTCGGCAAAGATGAGGTGGTTGAGACCGACCCGACGCTATCGAGAGGAACCTTATACCCCACCCCGCGCACGGTCTGAATCACCTGCTGCGCTCCCAGTTCAGAGAACTTAGCGCGCAGACGCTGCACATGCACGTTCACCAAAGAGTCGCTCACATCGCTGTAGCCCCACACAATCTCCAGCAGCTCCTGACGGGACAGCGCCTGACCGGGGCGGCGCACCAGCGCAGCCAACAGATCGAACTCAAGCGGCGTCATGGGGATCTCAGTGCCATTGTAGGTGACGGTACGTCCGTCCATGTCCATCACCGTGTCTCCGATACGAACCACCAGCTGGCGGCTCTCACGCGGACGCAAACGGGTACGGATACGCGCCAGCAGCTCAATATGTTTGAAGGGCTTGGCGATATAGTCGTCGGCGCCAGCTTCAAGTCCCTTCACCACGTCCTCGGTATCGCTCTTGGCGGTGAGCATAATAATCGGCACATTAGATGAGGCACGAATCTGTTCACACACCTCAATACCGTTCTTACCGGGGAGCATTAAATCAAGAAGCACCAAGTCGGGGCTGTACCGCATAAACACTTCGAAGGCGCGGGCCCCGTTTTCGCAGAACTGGGCGTTATACCCTTCCTGGGCTAGTACGATGCCGATCATCTCGGCAAGCGCATCATCATCATCAACAACCAGGATGGTGGGTGTTGAAACAGTCACGGCTTCCTCCTGCGAATGTGCTTGGTGTACCAATCTATCGTAGCTTGATTGGGGGGCCTCTTCGCAATATAGGCGATTTTTACCCCCTCGCACAACTATTTTCAGCCAGAAAGCTCGGCAAGAGCCTGAGCGGTTTCGGCGGTGCGGGCCATGGCGGAGGTTGCCTCTGCCACGTCCCGTGAAAGGTTGCCCGCTGTTTCAGCCCGTTCGGTGAGAACCACATGCGCAAGCTGGGATCCGCCTAAGCCCAGCTCGCCCCAGACACGCCAGAATGCACGCACCTGATGCGGCACCGGGGTGTCGCCAATAGCAGGCAGCCACACGCGGGCGCCAGCATCAATGAGGGCAGCGACTATTTCAAAACGGCGCGGGTCGCTCAGCGGCGGCACCAGCATGGTGGTGTCAGAGACAGCATCCGGATCAATCATAAGCGCGGCAGGGGTATCTTCACCGCCGATAGTTTGCGCCAGCTCCAGCAGGTTGAGGCCCTTCTGCCCTGCCGCGGCCGGGATATGTGAACCATTAAGGGTGTTCCCCAGCAGATTAAGCACCGGTGATGCCCCGCAGTCCGTGATCGCCTCGGCGCAGGCCCGCAGCCCCTCCATAACCGTCGGGGCGGGTATGGAGCGGATACGCCGGAAACCGCTCACGGTGGGGATAGACCCGGCAATGATGCGTTGCAGGTCAGGCTCGTTAAGCTGCACCGCGATACGTCCATCCGGGGTATCGAGTGCCTGCCGCAGGGTTTCCATCCGTTCGCGCAAACCAGCGAGCAGGCTTTCGCGTATGTCCCGGGTGGCTCCGGGGTCGCTAATGGCGCGTTCACCGCTGGGGAGATAAATGCTTGCGGCAAGGGTATAAACGCCGGTGAGCTGAATCTTAAATATGGGTTCCCCGCCACTGGCGTTACCGTTTGAGCGCCCGCCACGGCTGTTTTCTTGGCCCACCACATCGGCGAGCGCATTAATATCCGACTCGTAGGTGGCGTAAGCGAGCGCAGATTCACGACTTGCTGTGCCGGTGTGCATCAGTCTCCACCCGTAGGATGCCCCTTCCGCGTGGAGCCCATCGAATGTTGCGATAGTTCGCGCCAGGGTGGTGGCACGCCAGCCGCGATGCGGCAGCTCGGGCAGGAACGGCAGGTGGGGATCTCCCAGTTCACCACGTACCCGGTGCAGGGCATCCACCATATCCGCTGTTGGGAAAGGCCCCAGGCCGCTGGCCTGTACGAAGGTGTGTTGGCCGCTGTTGGCAACGTCCCAGGCGTTTTCTTGTGTGGGTTCGGGGGCGCGGTACTCCCCCGGGCAGCAGTAACCGTGCGGGTGGTTCAGCTCGTTGCGGGGTACGGCGGGCGGGGCCCGGTGTCGACACTACGCCCCGCCTCCGCTGGGCAGGTCTTTGTCGTTGTGTTCGATGGCGATGCGCTCATGGTGGCGGATCACCTCGGAGATGATAAAGTTCAAGAATTTTTCGGCAAATTCGGGGTCAAGGCTGGATTCCTTGGCCATGGCACGCAGACGCCCGATCTGGGCTTCTTCACGCCCGGCGTCCCCGGCGGGCAGGTTATGTTTAGCTTTTGAGGACGCCCACCCGCTGGGTGGCGCGGAACCGTTCAGCGAGAATATGCACAAGGGCAGCATCGAAGTTGTCGATGGAGCGGCGCATGGCAAATAGTTCTTCGTATACCTCTGGCGCCACTTCCTCCCCCATGGAGGTGGCGTTCGGGTCGAATTCTGCGGTGCTCATGGTCGCTCCTAACGGTGCAGCCGCGTTTTATGCGGCGGTCTGGCGGATATCTTCACGGGCTAGGGAGTAGGCGCGGGCGATGGTGGACTGCCCAAGCACGCGGGTGCCTTGGTAGAGCACCATCGTCTGCCCGGGGGCCACCCCGCTCAGCCCATCTTTAAGGCGCACCACAGTTTCTAGGCGTAGCTGGCCTTCGGTGTTCTCATCGGTATTTTCCACCCACTGCAGGTGGGCGGTACCCCGCACAGGGTCGGCGTGGGCGCGTACCCTGTGCGGTCACCTCAAATGTGGCGCTGCAGGTCCCAAGCTTGGGGTCTTGCCGCATAAACTCGGTTGCTTCTGCTACGGGTACGCCCGCCCAGGTGGCTCGGATACCGCGAATTTCGTCCACCGCCAGAAGCTCCCGGGAGCCGACGATTACCTCGTTCGTTTTGGGGCGGATTTCGAGGACGAAACGGGGTTTGCCGTCGGGGGCGGGTTTGCCAAGGGCGAGACCTTTGCGCTGCCCTACCGTGTATGCCTGCGCGCCGGGGTGCTCCCCAGCACAGCGCCGGAGGTGTCTTTAATGAGGCCGGGGCGCATCTGGATGTGCTCACCCAGCCAGGCGCGGGTGTCACCTTCGGGGATGAAGCAGATGTCATAGGAGTCAGGCTTCTTGGCGACGGAGAAACCGCGGCGAGCCGCTTCTTCACGCACCTCGGCCTTAGAGGGGGTGGTAGCGAGGGGGAACCAGGCGTGCTTGAGCTGCTCGTGGGTCAGCACCCCCAAAACGTAGGACTGGTCTTTTTGCCCAGTCGGCGGCGCGGTGCAGTTCACGGTTGCCGTCGTCGTTGGTGATAACTCGGGCGTAGTGTCCGGTAACGACGGCGTCGAACCCTAGCGAAACTGCTTTTTCAAGGAGGGCGGCAAATTTTATTTTTTCGTTGCACCGCATGCACGGGTTGGGGGTGCGTCCAGCCTCATATTCGGCGATGAAGTCATCAACCACGTCTTCTTTGAAGCGTTCTGAGAAGTCCCACACGAAGAAGGGGATGCCCAGCTGCGCGCACACGCGACGGGCATCCATGGAATCTTCAAGGGTGCAGCACCCACGGGAGCCGGTGCGGAGCGTTCCGGGCATGCGGGAAAGCGCCAGGTGAACGCCGACCACCTCGTGGCCTGCATCGACGGCGCGCGCAGCGGCTACGGCTGAGTCTACGCCGCCGCTCATAGCTGCCAAAATCTTCATGTTCAATCCTTTACGCGTTTCTGCTGGTGGTATTCGGGGTAACCGGGCTGTGGTTTGGGTGTCTTAGGTGTTATGGGGTGTACCGTGCTACGGTTGCGGCTGGCGCGTAAACTCTGATTCTACACTGGGTACCGGCCTTGGGCTCTACCAAGGGGCGCCTACCCGTACCATCGGGAGGCATCAGGCAGTTGGGAGGAGAGCCCCGCTTTAGCCGCCTGCGTGTAAGCATCGGGTAGGGCCGCCAGTAGTCGGGCGAGGTCTTCGCCAGTACTGGTGTGACCCAGGGTGAAACGTTGTGCGCCCCGGGCGGTGTCTTCGTCCATGCCCATAGCTAATAGTACGTGGGAGGGGCGGGTGACTCCCGCGTTGCAGGCAGACCCGGTGGAGGCAGCAATACCCTGCATATCGAGAAGGAATAGTATGGTGTCCCCTTCGGCGCCTTCGAAGGTGAAATGTGCGTTTCCGGGGAGTCGTTTCTGCCCGGGGGATGTTTCTGTTAGTGGGTCTATCCCGCTCAAATGTGCTTGCGGGATGAGTGCTCGGACGCTCTGTACCAGTTCGTTGCGTAGGGTTGCGATACGTTGGGTCTCTTCCGCCAGGTTCTCTGTGACGTGCGCGGCTGCCTCGGCAAAACCTGCAATGGCGGGGGCGTCGATGGTGCCTGAACGCACTGAACGTTCCTGACCTCCGCCGTGCAGGACGGGCGTCATATCTGCGGAGCGGGTGGCGATGAGGGCTCCCACCCCCATAGGCCCACCGATTTTATGCCCCGAAATGGCTAGGGTTGTCACCTGTGACTCTCGAAAGTTCACGGGTACCGCACCGAATGCCTGCACCGCATCAGAGTGCATGGGAATGCCGTATTCGGCGGCAAGCTGGGCAATCTCAGCAATAGGCTGGATGGTACCCACCTCATTGTTCGCCCACATGACGGTCACGAGTGCAACATCCGCGGGGTTTTTGGCGATGAGTTCACGTACAGTGTCGGGGTGCACGAGCCCTTGCGCATCAACGGGTATCCACTCAATAACCGCGCCCTGGTGTGTCTCTAACCATTCGCAGGTTTCTTCAACGGCGTGGTGCTCAATACTGGAGACGAGGATACGACGGCGCGCGGGATCGGCGCTGTGACGTTTCCAGTACATGCCTTTGACAGCGAGGTTATCGGCTTCGGTGCCACCGGAGGTGAATATCACTTCAGCCGCATCGCAGCCGATGGCTTGGGCGATGCGTTCACGCGCGTATTCGACAGCGGCCCGAGCCTCACGCCCGGTGGCATGCAGGGATGAGGGGTTGCCGCCGGTGCGCATCTGCTGCACCATCGCATCAATGGCGGCGGGCAGTACATCGGTGGTGGCAGCGTGGTCGAGGTACACGCGGTTAGCGGTCATGGTGCTCCTGTGGGTTGTGTATTTCCCTATTCTAGCCGCCGTTGCATTATTGGGCGCGGGGTACGGGACTGGTTTGCCGTGGGCTGAGCAGCCGGGGTGCACGCGCTACACTAGGGGCGTGTTTAAGATTCTGTTTTATACGCCGGAAATCCCGGGCAATACGGGCAATGCTATACGTTTAGCTGCTATTACGGGGGCTCAGCTGCACTTGGTGGAGCCGCTGGGTTTCACCTTTGAGGATGCGCACCTGCGCCGTGCGGGACTGGATTATCACGATTTGGCGGTGGTAACGGTTCATAAAACCCTTGAGGATGCGTGGGATGCACTGGCACCGGCGAGGGTTTTCGCGTTCACGACCACGGCGGCTACCTCATATGCGGATATTGCGTACCGCCCCGGTGACGTGTTCATGTTCGGTCCCGAGTCGGTGGGTCTGCCCGAGAAAGTACAGCAGGATGAGCATATTACGGAACGTGTAAAAATCCCCATGGTTCCGGGGCGCCGCTCCCTTAACTTGGCGAATTCCGCCTCCATTGCGGTGTTTGAGGCATGGCGCCAGCACGGTTTTGCAGGCGGAAAAATTTAGCCCGTTCCGTTGTTAGCGGGCGGGGCTGACGCACACCAGCTCCACCCGCTTACGCCAGGGCTCACGCGCGTTATTTCTGTTTCCGTTTGTGGATTTCCCTGCACCGCCTGCGGGATGACAGTGAAAAAGATCCCCGACGACGCCGAAGTCGGCAATCTCGAATATGGGCGCGTCCGCGTCCTTGTTAATGGCGACAATGGTCTTTGACGTATCCATGCCGACCTTCTGCTGGAGAGCCCCCGAAATACCCACGGAAACGTATAGTTCGGGAGAAACGCTCTTGCCGGTTTGCCCAATCTGAGTAGAGTGATCCAGCCAGCCTGCGTCTGTGACGGCGCGGGTCGAACCGATCGCGGCGCCGAGCGCATCCGCCAGATCCTCAATGGGGGCTAACTTGCCGCCGATACCGCGGCCAGCCGCCACAACGGTAGCTGCTTCTTCAAGGTTGGGGCGAGCAGATGCAGGCTTCTCGGTCACCTCGGTGATGCGCACCGTATCGTACTCGGGCAGAGTATAGGTGGTGAGTACACCCTCCCCCACCGCAGTGGGTGCCGCCGCCGTATCTACCGAATTAGGGCGTAGGGTTACCAACGGCAGACCTTCAACCCGCACGGTGCTGTCGTACTCCCCCGCCAAAACATTCTTATGAATATTGAGCGCATCATCCACATCATGAGCGCCCGTCACAACGCCTACGGGACGAGATCCCGCCTCGGAATTCCCGAGGCGCACGGCCACGCGCCCCAGAAGCTCAATCGAGTCAATATCATGCGGGGCAAGAACCATATCAGGGCCAAACCCAGTAATGGCCTGTACGGCGAGTTCCACGCGGGCAGCAGGCAACGCATCTGTCAAAGACTGCGCTGGGGCAAAGACACGTGCCGCGCCCTGTTCAGCATAAAACTGGGCGATATCGGCGGAGCCTTGGGCGAACGTCAATACTCCCAGCTGTGTTCCGCCCTGTCCAATACCGGCGCGCAGTCGTGCCAACGCCAGAAGTTCCCGGTCCACACCGCTGGGTTCGGTCGCAAAATTCGTTGTGCCGCTTATAACCAGCACACGGTATGCAGTCGTCATCGTTATCTCCTGTACTGGTTAAATGAGGTTTCGGGATGCCAAGAATTCGACCAGCTGTATGCCGCCGTCGCCTTCATCCACGATGGTTTCACCTGCGGTGCGTTCTTCCCGCGCCTGCGCTTCGGTCACGGTAACGGTAGATGCGCTGCCGCCGAACTTAGCAAGCTCATCCGCAATATCCGCTGCGTTCACGGTTGTAATAGGCTTCTTTTTTTGCTGCCATCAGCGCCTTAAAGTTGGGGTATCGCGGAGTGTTCACCTGGTCGGTCACCGAAATTAAAGCTGGCAATTCAGTTTCACAATGCTGCGAGCGAGCATCCAGATCGCGGCGTGCCCTAACAGTTCGGCCCGCAACACTCAGCGACGCTACCTGAGAGATTCCGGTGCGCCCCAAAAGTTCGCTCACCTGAACGGGCACCAACGAAGTCTCGCCTTCGGTTGATGCCATACCCGTCAGAATCAGGTCGAAGGTGCCGTGTTCCTGCTCATAGGTGGAGAGTGCAGCGGCTATGATGCGTGAGGTCGCCAGAGCATCAGCCCCTGCGAAAGCATCGTCGAGAATGTGTACGCCTTCGTATGCACCCATCTGCAGCGCACGGCGCAGCCCCTTAGAGGCATCTGCTGCGCCTAACGTAAAGGCAATAACTGCAGAATTCGCTGCATCGGTATCTTCCGCTTCGACGATCTGCATGGCGGCTTCTACAGCGTATTCGTCAAGCTCACTCATTACCGACTCGCTGCGGTCTACCCGCAAAGTATCGTCAAGTTTTTGTTCAAATTGGGTGTCTGGCACGTACTTGGTCAGTACGGCGATGCGATATGCGTTTTCGCTCACGCTCATCCTCCTGCACCTTATGTGTGTGCGGCGCGTTTGTGGGGTTTAGTTAGGTTTGGCTATATTCTACCGTTTAGCGGGAACGATGGCACCTCTTCCGTGCGGTAACCCGACACAACCAGTGGCGCATGTTCTTGGCAGGAGCGTAACGGAACGGGGTGGGATATCCGCAATTGTCGCGGATATCCCACCCCGTTCCGGTACGTTAGTTAGGGCTTGCTGCTACTTTGAGTCTGAGTCACCCAGGGTCACCTGAATTTCTTTGACTTCTGAGCCTCGTTGCACCTTAAAGGTGGCTTTTGTATTCGGGGCCATGGAACGCACAGTACCGTTGAGCTCTTCGTCAGCTTCAATACGGTGCCCGTCTACTTCAACTACCACATCCCCCTTCTTCAGCCCGGCCTTATCAGCGGGGCTTCCGCTAGAGATATCGGTGAGTTCCACACCGCCTTCGAACAGCTTTGACTTGCCGTTGTCGGTGGTGGCGCCGGTGGTTTTCACACTCGCCCCTAGGTACCCGTGGGACGCTTTTCCTTTGGCAATAATCTCGTCAGAGATACGTTTTGCATAGTTCGAAGTGACGGAGAACGACATACCGGCTGCCGCACCACCATCGGTGCTGCGGTGCCCTGTGTTAATGCCGACCAGCTCCCCGCGGGTGTTCACAAGAGGGCCACCCGAGTTGCCGTGGTTAATCTCGGCATCGCTTTGGATCATGGGGATGTACGCGGTTTTCTTATTATCTGCGGGCATCACGCGGGAGGCACTGGCGACCACCCCAACCGTCACACTGTCACGGTGGTCATAGGGGAACCGAGCGCGACCACCTGGTCACCGGGCACAAGTTTGGATGAGTCGCCGAAGGTAATGGGGGTTAACTCAAGCCCCTTGGGGTCAATCTTAACGACCGCAAGGTCAGATGCGGGGTCGGTTCCCACAATCTTCGCCGTGCGAACTGTACCGTCGTGCAGCCGCACCTCCACCTGATCAGCTTTTGTGGAGTCATCAGTGACCACGTGATTGTTAGTGAGGATATGCCCGTTAGTATCTAGAATCTCGCCGCTACCGGTGCCTGAGCCGCTGCCGACTTTTACGCTCACAGTCACAGTTGAGGGAAGCACCTTTTGGCGGTTTCAGTGATTACCGTCGGGTCCGTAGAGTTCAGGTTACTGCTGCTTGTAGTGCCGGAACTTTTGGACGCGCTGGAACTGACGGCGCCAGAACCGCCACTGTTTGAGGCAGCAATACCGCCCCCAACCCCCGCGCCTACGCCAGCACCTACAAGAGAAGCCAATAGAGCCGCGGTAAGGACCACACCAGTACTGTGTTTTTTGGGTTCGCTCGGCTCAGAACCGGGGCGCTCATTCTTGGGGTACTCGTTCGCGTTATTACCCGAACCCGGTTGGTTTTGCGCGTAAGCATACTGCTGCTGGTTTTGAGAATAGCCACGGCTCTGCCCGTACTGTTGGTTGCTGTATTGAGGCGGGTACTGCGCACCGTTATAGCCGCTTTGCTGGCCGCCATAGCTCTGGTTCCAACCGGGCTGGGTCATGGGTGTTTCCTCTTTCGTCACGTAAGGTTTCTATCATTTATGTTTCGAGCGTGAAGCCGTTGCGGGGGTTGCCTCGCGGTAGCGTCGTTGTTCGCGAGCGCTTGTCCTTCTCAAGAGTAATGGGCCGTTCTGCACGAAAACGGAAGAATTACTATAAAGCCGCCCGGAGTTTGCTGGGAACTACCTGTGAACCATAGGGTGTTTACCTTTCATTTCTTACACCCTTGCTGCACAGGTGTCATTAAGGGCATATGCCGGAAGCGCCTACCACGCTATATTTTACGTTTTTTCACCGCGTGCCGCAGCAGATTTTCCAGGGTGCTCACATATCATATAAATACCGATAGATACTAAATAATCTTATATTGGAGCATCGTATGAGAAATATTGTCCATAAAACTCTAGCCGCCGTAGTAGTGGCAATAACACTATGTACCGGGCTTTTCGTATCTGGTTTTGGCGTTTCTACGGCACAGGCACAACCGGTGTTCAACGCATCTCTTGATCCGAAACGTCCCGTAATAGATAAAAGCGGGGCGCTTGATAACCTTGCGTCAGGGCTTAAAAACGAACTCACACAACAACTGGCCAGGGCTAATAGCCTACACACGAAAGGTGCCTCCAGTGGTAAGGAATACAGCATCTTTATGGTGGTTGTTAACGGCACTGATTCTCTTACTCCGCAGCAGTGGGGTAAGGAATTCCTCTCGCATAACCATGCCCCGACGCCCTCTGTTGTGCTTGTGATTGATTCTTCTCAGCAACGCGGCGGTATTGCCAGTAATGACCAAGCATTCCTCACAGACAAAGGCGCAGACTTACTATATGTGCAAAACAACACCGATATCCGTAACAGCCCTAACCCTGAACTCGCTATACGGTTCCATGTAGGCGAAGGCTACTACGGTAGCGCAGGACGTCAATTCGCAAGTTTGCTATGGAACTTTCAGGGGCTGCAAGGCGATAGCGAAATCCCTGATTCGGTAACTGCAGAAGCCAATGATTTTACCAACGGCAACAATACGGTTCAGGTACTTATTATCGTACTTATAGTGATTGCGGCTGTGGTCATGATCGCCGTTGTTATTACGGTTATCTTTCTTCTCAGGCGACAGAAAAAACACGACCTTCACCTATCACAAACCCACGCTGAGAAGATGCCCCACGGCATTCCACCGGCTTCAGCTTCCGACCCGCATCAAAACAGTGAAACATAGAAGTCACCCGGTACGAACCATTCGTATCCTCACTACCCACATACTGGCGCTTAAGGGTCTTGCGAGGATATCTAACCCCTTTCCTATTGTGGGGGCACACCGCTACGGATAAACGAGTTGAACCGTAGCTGGGAGTTCCCTCAGAGCCGTCTTGGTGAACACCCGCAGGCAGTGACTATTTGTATTAGGCCGGTAAGATGGGAAGAAGGCGCGCACAGTGCGTGCCGTTGTTCTCGAGCTATGTTTAAACGGGAGCGTAAGGTACCAGGAAGGGGCCCTCCTTTGACGATACTGTCTGAGCAGAATACGAGTACTCGACCGGCTGCTTTCTCACCCCGTGTGTGCCTCCGCCGCGTCCTATGTGTAGGCGCCTTAGCCTTTGGTGCAACCGTGCTGCCGGTGGCTGCTCCTCTTGGCGGGTCCTCGTTCGTTCTCCCATCTGCTTGGGCGCAGGAGCCTATGAGCATCACCGGTACAACGGTGCTTGATAACACTTCGGTGCTGGGTGATACTGCCGATTTGAAGAAGAAAATCTCTGACCTTTCAAAAAACCATAAGGTCGATCTGCACGTTGTCACTATTAATAAGTTTGAGAACCCTTCATCTTCTAGTGAATGGGCAAAGGCGCTCGCGAAGAAGAATAATTTGGGGATCGGCTGATGCGGTGCTGGTAATAGCTACAGAATCGCGGCAGGCGTACTTTATTGCCGGCAGTGAGAAGACTCTTTCTTCTGAGCAGCAGTCGAAGGTGTATCAGGACTATGTGAAACCCAAGCTGCAAAGTGGTGATTACAAGGGTGCAGCCGCAGCGGCTGTTGAGGGTATTGATGCACAGAAGTCCGGTGGCTCTGGTGTGGTGGTTGGCGCCGTTGCAGTCGGCACGGCAAGTGTTGCGGCTGTTGGCGGAACATACCTGTACCGCCGCCGCAAAAAGTCAGCTGAGGCTAAGAAAAGCGGGGTTAATAAATACGGGTACCCCACGGTACCGCAAGCCACGATTGAAGAGCTGCAGACCCGAGCGGGTGCTTCCCTTGTGCAGGCCGATAATACGCTGGTGCGTTCACGCCAGGAGGTTGAGTTCGCACGCGCCCAGTACGGGGATGCGCAGGTCGCCGAGTTTGAGAAGGAAATTGTACGCGCCGATGAACTCATGAAAGCGTCATTCCACCGGCAGAAGCTTCTGGAGGACGATGTTCCTGATACCCCGGCGGAGCAGCGGGCATGGCTGGGAGAGATCATTGAGAATTCCCGCCAGGTCACTGAGATGATGCAAGCTCAGGAAGAGAAACTGTCTTCGCTTCGCAACCTTGAGCATGATGCCCCCGCTGCTATTGAAAAGCTTCAGCTAGGCCTTCCTGAACTGGATCAGCGAATTGAGGCGGTACAGCGCACCTACTCGCAGCTGCAGGAGCGTTACCTGCCGAGTGCTCTCGAACCGGTGAAGGAAAACGTGGCGCTCATAGAAGCCAACCGTACCCTGCTGCAGCAGGAGCTTGACCAAGCTAATACACTGTTGGGCACCTCCCGTTCTGAGGCTGTGGTGCATCTACGTTCCGGTGAGGAGGCTGCCCAGCAGGTGACTAAGCTTGCGGAGGCCGTGCAAAACCGCGCTGGCGAGTTGGAGACAGCCCAGAATAATCTGTCTACTGACCTGCTGAGCGTGCAGCGTGATATTGCGGAGGCCAAGAGCCTGGCCGCTTCGCAGAATAAGGATGATCTTCAAGCGGTTGCTGCGGGGATGGAAGCGGTACTGGGAGAGGTACGTCAGCAGTCAGAGGCACGCCCGAATGACCCGCTGGCCCTTAACGAGCAGCTGCGGCAGCTCACGAGTGAGCTGGATAAATCAATGACCTCTCTCAGGGCTGATCGGGAGCGTCAGCACGCAGCAGAGCAGAGTTTAGAGCGTGCTCTGCGTTCGGCTCGGGTGCAGGTTGATAGTGCCCGTGATTTATTGGAAACCGTCGCGGTGGGGTGGGCTCGCAAGCCCGCACCTACCTCTCAGAAGCGGAATCGCATTTGTCTGAGGCGCACCGGTTACGCACCACGAACCCGGCTTCCGCCCTTGATAGCGCAAACCGCGCTATTGCGCTTGCTACAGACGCGCAGGACGCCGCGAACCGAGATATGAACAGCTACTATGATGATCGTGGCGGTCGCGGAGGGTTCGATATAGGCGATAGCTCCCTGGCGAAAGGGATGCTTCTGGGCACCATTTTGGGGTCGCTGAGTTCCGGCTCCGCACACGGGCACTCTGGTGGTGATTCCGGTGGGTTCTTTGGCGGCGGTGGCTTTGACTTCGGTGGTGGCGGCTTCGATTTCGGCGGCGGCGACTGGGGCGGTGGCGGAGGAGACGGCGGATCGTTCTAGACCTCTAGTGTTTTAGGGTTTGCTCGCTCCCGCGGTGCTTCTTATATGGAGCGCTCACGCAGGTGTTTCCCAGCGATTTTTTTCAGATAGGTACTCGATAATAATGTGTGCGCGCACGGTAAGTGAGGAGGGAAGCCCTCCCCCGGTGTGGCCGCAGGATAAGGAATACAAATGGTAAAGCAGTCCATTTTCGGTCGTATTGCTCAGCTGGCAAAAGCTAACATTAATGCGCTTCTAGATGCGGCCGAAGACCCGCAGAAGATGCTCGATCAGATGGTGCGAGACTACACGAACAACATTGCTGAAGCTGAAGCAGCTATGGCACAGACCATCGGTAACCTGCGTATGCTTGAGCAGGATCATGCTGAGGATGTACGTGACGCCGCTGAGTGGGGTTCAAAGGCTCTAGCAGCTTCCAATAAAGCCGATGAGTTCCGTGCCGCTGGAGATGCTGCCAACGCTGACAAGTTCGATAACTTGGCGAAGATCGCTTTGGGCAAGCAGATGCAGGCCGAGAAGGAAGCTAAGACCGCCGAACCTCAGATTGCGGCTCAGACTGAGGTGGTTGAGAAGCTCAAGGACGGCCTGACGAAGATGCGCGCCAAGCTGGATGAGCTGAAGGCAAAGCGTGATGAGCTGAATGCACGTCAGAAGACCGCCGCCGCTCAGACCCAGGTGAACGATGCTCTGAAGGCATTTGACGTCATGGATCCGACCAGCGAAGTATCCCGTTTTGAGGAGAAGGTGCGCCGTGAAGAGGCGCGTGTGATCGGCCAGCAGGAGCTTGCAGCTTCCTCGCTGGATGCCCAGTTCAACGACCTTGAAGAGCTCGGCCGTCAGACTGAACTTGAAGCCCCGCCTTGCGGCGCTCAAGAACAAGGGTAACGGCGGCGCTATCGACGCGTAAGTTACTTTTTTGACCCGATGGTAACGGGTGGGGTGGGGTTCCACGTAACTGTTCGTGGGCCCCACCCCTTATATGTGCCCGCATGATGCAGGCACCTGAGCTCCCAGCCGTAGTAGAACCGGCTTGGGTTACCTAAACCCGTTGAATCGTACTAGCTCAGGTTTGCGTAGCGGTATAGGAACGCCGCCATCGCGTTACGTTCGGTCGGTGCACCGGGACGGAATGTGCGATCGGGCCATCCGGTGGTGATCCCCTTAGCCGCCAGCCACTGGATTTCCTTGTAGAACGGGTTGGAGGTGTTCACATCAGCAAATCGCTGCGAGCCGGGGTTGAATGCGGGTGAGCCGTTAAACCGGTAGAAAAACGCGGCCATTGCCTCCCTGCTGACTGTTTCGTGGGGACGGAATGTGCCGTCGGCCCAGCCGGTGGTAATACCCTGCTGGTACATCCACACGATTTCCTTATACGCGGGGTGCTGCACCGGTACGTCACGGAACGGTGAAATGGCGGGCAGGTTCACTTGCGGGGATCCAGCCAGACGGTACAGGTAGGCGGCCATGGAGGCACGGTTCACCTTCGCGTGCGGGCGGAAAGTACGGTCAGCGTACCCGACCATTAGACGCTTATCGGAGTTCCAGCTGATTTCATTGTAGAAAGCGTCCCCCCTCAGAAATGTCGTTGTATCCGGCGCTCATGCGGTACCCGCCCATATCAAGGGACTGCGCCAGGATATGCGGCAGGTCGTAGTCGTGGTGCGAAAGGTTGGGAATGTACCGCAGCCGGGTGTTAAACCCTTCCTGGGTGTAACGGTTATAACCGGTTTCCACGGCGGTACGGGCGCTCCAGGTGGGCGGGTTTGTAGAACCAGAGGTGTCTTTCTCACCCACCCACCAGTACATGGGCTGAGATTTAATGTGCTGCGGGGCTTGGGTCTGCATGCCCGTGTTTGAGCCCCCAGCGACCATAATGGACCCGCCACCGGTTCGCCAGCTCCCCTGCCGGTCTGCATTCAGCTCGTATGTAATGAACTCGGCCCCGCCGGAGTAGCCCATCGTCCACACCCGAGAAGGGTCAATACCGGAATCTGCAATGAACTTCTGTGCGAAGCTGCGGAAGTAATCGCCATTAGCGTCTTGGTTTTCCCACCAGGTGATCCCATCGCCTGAGGCGTTCTTATCCGGTGAGATAACGGGCACAAACACCATATTACGGGCATTAGCGATACGTCCCATTGCGGTAAGCATACCGTTATTAGGGCTGTGCACCTTGGAGTCTTTCGCTTCCCAGTAGTCACCATCGACGTAGAAGACCACACCTACCGGCTGCGACCAGTCAATACCGTTAGCGTAGACATGATACTGGGAGCTCAGCCCGTTCGGGGCGGTGTAGCTGCGGTAGGTTCCCGAGGCGACAGCCGCCTGCGCGGGAACAGTCAGGGTGCTACCGATAATAGCGGGAATGGTAATGGCAGCAAGAGCCCCAACCCGCACCTTGTTTTTAAGGTTCACGTTATTCCTTGGGTTCGTAGATATTAAGTTGTGATATGAACTTGTGTATGAGCTAACTAAAAAGTGAAATGTTCAGGTTCCGGTTCCGCCTCAAAAAGCGTCAGGCCCGGACTGCAAAGATAGGGACCCAAAGGGAAACCGCACATTTCTAGTAGATAAAAGTACCAGTAGAACGCGAGTCTGCAAACAACGCTGAAAGCAGCCTCATCGAAGCAGATCTGCGTCTTCGCTAGATAGTTACCTGCATGTATTCTTATCCATGAAATACAGCTTGAGGATTTGGTAAACCTTCTGCTGTTTTAAAGTTTTGATACCTCGATAGATTTTCTTTAAAACCTCAACTGCAGAAAGATTAAGGCCTGGTAAGGAGCCGTTGGAAGAGGAACGCAGCATGTGTGAGAAACAACACCGCGCGTTGCATATTTATTACCGATGGAAGAGAAGCTTCCAAAGGCATAAAACAGCAGGTCAGGGCCGCTACTGCTGTTCCAGTGACCGCCGTAGAAGGCCTGGTAAATCATAATCAAGATGCCCCTGCCCAGGCAGGCAATCACCATCTTTCCGGGCATCAAATCCTGCGTCGGTGTACCGTTTATACCCCTGGTTGGCAGCGTCAGCAGCACTCCACCTGGGCGGATTAGTTTTATGATCAGTATCGCTGCAATTAACCCACCAGAACATAGGTATGGGCTTAATGCTGTCGGGGGCCTCAATCCTTTTCTCAGCCCCGCCGCCACCAACCATAATGGACCCGCCACCGGTACGCCAGCTATTGCGGCGACTGGCGTTCAACTCATTGGTAATGAACTCGGCCCCGCCGGAGTAGCCCATCGTCCACACTTGAGAAGAATCAATACCGGAATCCGCAATGAACTCCTGCGCGAAGCTACGGAAAAAAATCGCCGTTCTCCCCCGATATTCTGCCACCAGGTAATACCATCGCCCGAAGAGTCCTTATCCGGCGAAATAACGGGCACAAAAACCATGTTTTTCTCATTGGCGATCTGCGCCATCTGCTGCATCGTGTTGCTGTCAGGGTTGTACACATTGGACTTATTGAAGTTCCAATAATCACCATCGAAATAGAAGACCATACCCACCGGCTGCGCTCAGTCAAGCCCATCAGCATACACATGATATTGCGAGCTCATTGACCCGTTAGGGGCGGAATAGTTCAAAAACCTCCCCGAATCTACCTCCGCCTGTGCGGGAGCGGAGAGGGAGCCGCCCACAAGGGCAGTTACGGTCACAGCGGTTAAGGCTGCAGCACGGATCTTTGGATAAAAACGCATCTGTCCTCCTGAGACCTTGAAGGGGTACTACCTGAGGTGCTTCACGTATAACATGGGCCCAGCGCAAAGACGGCCTTAAAGAGGTAGCCGGTACCCAGAGCTAAAATATGATAATGATTCCTAGCAACAGATTTTCTATAGGTTAACGCTATCAAGAGAAACCGCTTCTGTGAACAGCCACCTGGGTTATTACATTCCAGATAACAGATGCTGACCCAAAACCTGCGCACTAAAAAGCTCCCGAAGTCATATGACTTCGGGAGCTTACACGTTGCGGGGGCAGGATTTGAACCTGCGACCTCCGGGTTATGAGCCCGGCGAGCTACCGAACTGCTCCACCCCGCGGCGACTTATAAGACTATACACGGCACGCCGCGTATCCTCAAATCGAAACAGCCACATGAGAGAAAGAGCACACAATCAGCCGGGCACAGGCCCGTGCTAAGGCATAAGAAAAGGCCCCGGCCAGTAAACCAGCCGGGACCATACCCATTGCGAGCCTCTCAGGGACGCCCGCCGCTACTGCCGTGAAGCCGAAGCACTGGCGCTTGCCGAAGGGCGAGCCGCCGAAGCAGAAGCCGCTGGGGTAGCAGAAGGTGACGATGAAGCACCAGAACCACCCTGTGAAGACTGCTTCCCTTCAATCTCCACAGCCTTCTGCAGAGCCTCATTCAGACGCTTCTGGGCCTCCCCATAGGCCGCCCAGTCACCCTTCTTCATCGCCGCATCCGAATCCTGCATAGCCTTCGATGCGTCCGACAGGGCCTGCTTCAACGAGCCGCCAGTGGTATCAGCACCCTTAGACTCCCCCGACCCAGACGAATCCGCAGGCTGAGAGGCATTCGAACCGGTCGGCTTATCAATCTTCGCCCCCGACGAGCCACCAAACACCTGGTTCAATGCCTCCTCAAGCGAAGGCGCGAAACCCACCTTATCGCCGAAGCTCACCAGCACACGCTGCAGACGCGGATACTTCGCATCCCCGCTAGACTGCACGTACACCGGCTGCACATACAAAATACCGCCAGCAACCGGCAAGGTCAGCATATTGCCGTTAATCACCTCAGACGAGCCGCGCCGCAGCAGGTTCAGCTGGTTCGACACCCTCAGCATCAGAGTTGAAAATATTCTGAGCCTGCCCGGGACCAGGAACCACCGACGAACGCGGCAGCTCCAGCAGCCGCAGCTTACCGTAGTCCGGACTGCGCTCCCCATCCTTACCGGTGCCCGCGTCGCCATTAGCAGCCAAGAACCCATACATGACGTTCCGTGAGTTCGAATCGCTCTGCTGCGGAATAAACGAAGAGGTCAACGAGAAATGAGCCTGTTTATCACCGGGCATCTGAAGCGACAGGTAGTACGGCGGGATCGGCCTGCCGCTATCGTTCGTAGGATCATTCGGAATCGACCACACGTCATCGCCAGCGTACAGGCTGTGGGCGCTCGTCACGTGGTACTTATTCAACATGCTGCGCTGAACACTGAACATGTCATTCGGGTACCGCACATGGCTTATCAGCTCAGCACTCATGTCCTATAGCTTTTCACCGTGCCCGGGAACACGCCACGCCACGCCTTCAGAATCGGGTCATCCTCATCCCAGGCGTACAGATTGACCGACCCGTCATAGGCATCAACGGTAGCCTTCACCGAGTTACGGATATAGTTCATCGAATTCCCCCGGCCCTGCGAACCCGAAGAATCCTGCGTATTACCCTGCGAATACGGGAACTGGTTAGTGGTCGTATAACCATCCACAATCCACACCACACGATTATTCACAATTGCCGGGTACGCCTTCGAATCAACCTGCAAATACGGGGCAGCCTTACGCACACGATCCATTGGATTACGCTCATACAGGATCTGCGAGCCATCACGCACCGCATCCGACAGCAGAATATCGGACGACTGGAATTTAATAGCGTACGAGAGACGGTTCAGCCACGAATCCACGCGCGGCCCGCCGCTACCCGTAAACGTGTACTTCGCATCTGCACTGTTTGCCTCATCAGCAGACTGCGGGCGGTCAAGCTCAAGCTGATCCCCGTTGCCGCCCACAATCGAATACTGCGGTGAGCTCATCCCGAAATAAATACGCGGCTCATAGTTCTCAGAAATCACGCCGGTTGCTTTAATCCCAGACTGCATAAACTTAGGATTACCATTAGCCGGATCCACCTGGTTACCGTACGCGGCAATCACACCATACCCGTGCGTGTACACCACATGGCGGTTATACCAGGACTCCCCCGAAGTCTGCGACGGGTTCAGCTCACGGGCGGCAATCACCGTATCCTGGGTTTTCTTATCAATCGAATACCGGTCCACCGCAAGATTCGTATCAAACCGGTAATACGGGCGGAACTGCTGCATCTGAGCAAACGCCGAAGACACCACATTCGGGTCCAATAGGCGAATATTCTCAATTGTTGGGCTCGACCCGGAAAGACCACCCGCGGCAGTATTAATCGTGGCATCATACGGGGTGGTCTCAACCTTATCCAGCCCATACGCATAGCGGGTCGCATCAATATTTCGTTGAATAAACTCAGACTGCGCCGCCTGCTCATTCGGAACCACCTGGAACCGCTGCACAATCCACGGGTACACCCCGCCAGCCACCAGCGCCACAATCACCAGCATGGCCGTACCAATTAGCGGCAAACGCCACCGGTGCGTCGAAGCAGCCATGAGGAAAAACACCGCCACCAGCACCGCCGAAATAGCCAGAATGGCCTTCACCGGAATAATCGAGTTCGTATCGGTGTACATCGCCCCAGCCCAACGCCCAGACTGCTGCTGCACCGTAGTGTACCGGTCAAGCCAGAACCCCCCGGCGCGCACCAGCAAGAACAGGAACAACAAAACCGCAATATGGCGGCGAAAGCAGATGAAGTGCCCATACCGCCGGGCTGCACACGAATACCACCGTAAAAATAGTGCATCATGATGCCGCCCAAACCAGCGAGCACCAGCACCACCGAGAACAGCTTCACCAAAAGCTGCAGAAACGGCAAGGTAAAAACAAAAAAACCAATGTCCAGGCCAAACTCGGGGTCCTTCACCCCGAACTCTTGGTAGTTAAAGAAAAGCGCAACAGTATCCCACTGGGTGATGAACGTGGTCGCCACCAGCACCCCCAACACAGCAGGCAACACCAGCAGCAGGGCCTTACGGATACGCTCCACGCTCCGGCGGTACTTGACCATGCTGTCCTCAAACGAGTGCTGCCCGAACATGTCCCGCAGCAGCTCCTCAGCCTCCGCCTGCAGCTCCCCCCGAGCAGACTGGGGTTTCTCAGAGGTTTTCTCCTCAGAATCCGAACCCTGCTGCTTGGCTTTTTGCGGGCTCTCAGCCGCAGGGGCAGGCTCCTCAGCATGCTTCACCGCATACGACATAGAAGCCCACAAAGGCACCGCCACCAAAAGGGCAGTCACCACAAACACCCCAGCCTTCAGAAGCGTCTCGGTCACAAAAACGCCGCCGAACCCCAGCTGGCTAAACCACAACCAGTCGGTATACACCTGAGTGGCAAACACAAAAGCAGCAATGAGCGCCGCCACAATCACCAAGGTCCAGCCCAGCGGACCGAACCGGCGTTTGCGCCCGGCGCGATTCGGGTGCGCAGAAGCAGAAGCCGTCACAATACCCTCACAATACGGTTTAAAGATTCATTGAGGCTATTATCTCAAATCACCGGTGAGGTCGCACCGTTGCTGCTACGGCGCACAACGCCCTTACCCGCAGGTGGGCAGACCGTCCGTATGGATGCCCTTATCCCGAATACGCTCCAGCGACTGCACCGCCTGATCCAGGTTCTCAACAGCCACAATCTGCATCTGCTGCCTCTGGCCGTTAGAGTCCCTATACTTCAGCAGCTCCGGGTTGCTCTTGCGCATCTCGTTCACATCAGAGCAGTTCTCCTTAGGCACCAAGAAAACCGCCACGCCCTTATCCCCGGCCGCAATAATCTTATACTTCGCACCACCAATAGGCCCCACCTTGCCCTCAGCGTTAATAGTGCCCGTACCCGCAACATAATTCGACTCACTCAACGGGCCGGACGCCAGCAGGCTTTTCTCCCCCACCTTCTCAATAGTCCCCAAAGCAAGCATTAACCCGGCGCTGGGGCCGCCCACCCCCTCGGTGTGGTATTTAATCTTTGCGGGCATCTCATAGTCCTGCTTCAAAGCCACACCCACACGCCACCGGCCGGACTCCTCATCCTTAACCGGAGTTAACGTGTGCTCCTGCTGCGCGCCATCACGCTCAACCGTCAGCTTAATAGGTTTACCCTCTGAAGCCTGGGTGGCATCAACCATGCTCTTATACCCCTTCAGCGGCTCGTCATTCACCTTCAGAATACGATCCCCGCCCTTAAGCACACCCTCAGCCGGGCTCTTCTCAACAGTCTGCAGCACCGTAACAGTCTCCGTCACCGGAATCTTCAGATAGTGAGCCGCCGCCACCTGCGCCTGAGTCTGCGAATCAGCCATCTGGGACGTACTCGCGGAATTCGCCTGATCATTCGAAACCCGCGGGTACAGAATCTCGGTAGGAACCACCAAATACTGTTTACCGTCCAGCGACGCCCACCCATTAATCGCCTCAATACCGCTCAGCGGCGTGTACGGTCCACCCGAAACAGACACCGTCGTCATGTTCAGCTGCCCTTTAGTTGCGCGCTCGCTGCCGCCTTCAATCGAGATAATGTCCTGCCCCTCATGCTGCCCCAACACATTAAACATGGGGCCTGGGCCTTCCATAACATAGCGGCTAGGCATCACAAACGCCCCAAGAATCAGGCAGAACGTTGCCGCGCCGCTGAGGGTGCGCACAGACCCTCCTCGCCTACGAAACGGCTTCTTAGCCCCATCTTTGGCACCTTTGCCACTTGTTTTGCTCGTAGATTTATTAGATGCTTTCGAAAAAAATGTGCGCTTACTCATGAAACTATAGGGTACCCGATTCTACAGCAGCCTGTCGCGGAAAAATATCACATCGGCACATTGGCTCGACCTCAAAGAACTCATCAACCGGCCCCTTAACGCTCGTACAGGCACAAGCCGACAGCAGGTGTGCTGTGGGCTTATTTCTGCTGCCTACTGAGGAAATTCACAGCTTCAAACGGTACCCTTGTGTGCGTGGGGTTTCTCTATGCCCGCGCACTGTACGATGGTACGAAGGGATACACAATGACTAATTCTCCAAACAATAACAACCCCGGCAACGGTGACTCGGGCGACGGCCGCGACCCCCTCGAAGACTTCCTCAAAAAAATGCAGGAATCAGGTTTCGACCCCAGCGATAACAACAACCCGCTGGGGGCATCATCATTGAACCCTGAAGACCTGAAAAACATGGGTCTACCCTTTGACCCTTCCATGATGCAAGGCATCCTGGAACAGATGAACACCATGTTCTCGATTAACGCCACCCCCGGCAGCACCCCGGAACAGGGCGTGAACTGGACAGGGGTCAAAGACCAAGCCCGCCGCATGATCGCCGCCGACTCAGACCCCTCAATCGCCGAAAACCTGAAACAGGCCACCGCCGACGCCGCACACCTAGCCGACTTGTGGCTCGACTCAGTAACAGTTTTTGAACGGCACAACATTCCGGTGGAGGCGTGGTCAAAAGCCGAATGGCTGGATGCCTCCTTCAACTCGTGGCGTGAAATGGTTGAGCCAGTCGCCGCAGAGGTCACCCAGGCCATGGTGCTGCCCGGGGCCGATAACGTACCCGAAGAGCTCATCCAGCTGCTGGGCAACAGCGGCTTTTTGAACAACCTCGGTTCAACGTTCTTCGGTATTCAGATGGCCCAGGCCCTCGCCTCCCTCGCCAACGAGGTGTACTCCTCAACCGATATTGGGTTCCCGCTGGCCCCCGGGCGTACCGCCCTGCTGCCGAACGGGTTTAAAACCCTCGGCGACGAGATTGAGGTTCCCGCACAGGAAGTTCTGCTGTACCTGGCCGTGCGCGAATCCGCACTGATTCGCCTGCACCGCACCAACCCGTGGCTGCGTGAAGACATTATGGCGCTGGTGAGCCGCCACGCCCGCGGCATCCGCGTGGACATGAACCGGATCCAGGATGCCGCCTCCCAGGTGAACATGCACGACCCCGAAGCCGTGCAGGAGGCCTTCGAAGGCGGCATGTTCAACCCGCAGCGCACCGAAGACCAGGAGCTTGCGGTTGAACGCCTGGAAGCTTTGCTGGCCCTCATTGAAGGGTGGGTCTCATTCGTTGCAGATCAGGCCACCCAGAACCCGCCCAAGGCGCCGCAAATCGCCGAGACTTTCGCGCGCCGCCGCGTTGAGGGCGGCCCCAGCGAGCAGGTATTTGAAACCCTCGTGGGGCTTGAGATTCGCCCCCGCATGGTGCGGGAAGCCACCGCATTCTGGCGTGACTACGACGAGAAGCACGGGTTTGAGGCGCGCGACAACCTGTGGCTGGCGCCCGAAACCCTCCCCACCGCCAAAGAACTGGAAAACTTCAAAAAGTACGAAGACCGTGTCTCTGAACAGCTCTCGTTCGACGACGTCGATTTCGACTCGGAGCTCAAGAAACTGCTCGACGGCGGGTACGACGACAACAAATAAGTAAAACCTTTTTCATCATCCGCACGAGGCGGCGTTCCACACGGGAGAATCATATCTTCTGACACGGACGCCGCCTCGTGCAGATCCTAACCCAACATTGCGTACCGATACAAAGCAACGTTGAGACGCCCAGCGGTCAGATACCCGCATCATCCAACCGTTCAGCACCCTATGGCTGGTCTTCGGGTCGGCGCTCATGAGCCTCCTGCGTGCGGGCAAACTCGATACCAGCCAAAAACGCCTGCGCCTGCGCGAGGAGTGGAAGACGATCCTGCAGCCTGTGAAACTGCGCATTATGGTGCAGCACCACAAAATGGCACAGCTCGTGGTACAGCACGGCATCAACCACATACTCCGGGGCGCCGGTGAGCGCATCAGAAATACGGATGCGACCCGCACCCGGGGTGGCAGAACCCCAGCGGGTACGCTGGTTCGACACCCACCGGATCGACTCAGGCACCTTATCGGAAAGCTCCGGCAGATACTGCTCCACCAAGTACTGGGCCCGCGAAAGAAGGTACTCATCCGAAACGAAATTACGGCGTTTACCCTGCGCGCGCCGGCGGGTACGCTGCACCTTTGGTAGCAGATCCGCCAGATAGCCCCGAATCTGCTCATCCGTGCTGATATCAGGCACCAGCAGCCGAATACTGCCGTCATCGGCAGGGTTGAGCCGTCACCGTGCGCCGCCGCCGAGCCGAACGCACCACCTCAACACGCGGGTGTTCCTCCGTAGCCGGAATAACCTCAGAAACAGGATGACGGGGCGTCATGGCTCCTCCCACACAACTCAGCCGCAGCGAGCGGTCACTAAGGCAAATACGGCGCCCGACGAGGACGACGTTTAGGGGTCAATATCGTCCAGGAACCGGGACCGTTTACGGTTTCCCCGCCCACCCGCGGTACGCGAAAGAGACCAGCTCAAACACAGGTGCTTACGCGCACGGGTAATACCCACATACAGCAGGCGGCGCTCCTCATCCACCTCATCGCTAGTCTGCGCATACGAAATCGGCATAAGCCCCTCATTCAGCCCGCACAGGAACACCGCATCCCATTCCAGGCCCTTAGCAGAATGCAAAGACGCAAGAGTCACCCCATCCATAACGGGAGCATCCTGCGTGGCGATACGGTGCGCGAGCGCCTCCACCACCTCACGCATGCTCAACGGAGACAGCCCCTGCTCAGCGGGTGCCTGCGAAGCAATCTGCTCTTGGCGCTCGGCGTGTAAAGCATCAACCATAGACACCAGCGCCGCCAACGACTCCCACTTCTGCCGCACCGCACCCCCGGAGCTCGGGGCCTTCTCGGAATACCCCAGGGAAGAGAGCACATCCCGCACCAGGGACGGCGCATGCTCGCTGCCGTCCGTGCCCTTAGCGGAGCCGCGCAACGCCAATACGGCTTGCTTCACCTCGGGGCGTTCAAAAAACTGTTCCGCACCGCGCAGCTGATACGGGACACCCGCCGCGCTCAGGGGCCGACTCGATCACCGCCGACTGTGCGTTCGTGCGGAACAGCACCGCGATCTCGCTGGCGGGCAGACCGTCCTTGTTCATTAAATCCAGGATGTCCTCGGCGATACCCTGCGCCTGAGCCTCATCATCGGCGTACTCAAACCACTCGCATTCCACCCCAGCCCCACGCTGAGACACCAGCCGCAGCGGCGGTGCCCAGGAAAACTCCGTGGAGTCCTTACCCGGACGGCGGGCCTCCAGAAGCCGGTTCGCCAGCTCCACCACCTGCGTATGCGAACGGTAATCCCGTACCAGGTTCACCGTCTGCGCCCCCCCGGTAGCGGCGCGGGAACTCCAGCAGGTGGCGGCTCGTGGCGCCCGTGAACGAGTAAATGGTCTGGGAGGCGTCCCCCCACCACACAAATATCGGTGCGTTCGCCCAGCCACGCATCCAGCAGGCGCTGCTGAAGCGGTGAAACGTCCTGATACTCATCCACCACAAAGTGACGGTACTGTTGGCGGATAGTCGCCGCCAGCGCCTCATCCTCCTCAATGATGCCCACGGTCAGCAGCAGAATATCCTCAAAGTCGATCACGTTCCGTTCGTCTTTGAGCTCTTCGTAGGCGCGAAATAGCCGAACCATATTCTGTGCCGTGAGTTCAGCTGGCAGGGCCCGCTCCCCCAGTCGCGCCGCAAGCGTATCGGGGGTGAGCATCGAAACTTTCGCCCACTCAATTTCGGCGGCAATATCGCGCAGCAGCGCCCGGTCAGTGGTGATACGGAGCCGGTTTGCTGCCTCGGTCAGCAGCGGAGCCTTATGACCCACAATCTGCGGAAAGGTACCCCCACCGCCTGCGGCCAGAAATACCGCAGCTGCCGCAAAGCCGCCGAATGGAAAGTGCGGGTCTGCACACCCGCCGCCCCCAAAGACCGCAAACGCAGGCGCATCTCTTCAGCGGCGCGCGTGGTAAATGTCAAAAGCCATCACCCGCTGCGGCACGTACCGGCCAATAGCGATACCGTAGGCGATACGGTGCGTGATGGCGCGGGTCTTGCCCGTACCGGCGCCCGCCAGCACGCGCATCGGGCCGTCAAGCTCCGTCACCACACGCCGCTGATCCGCGTCCAAACCGGTGAGAATATCCTCGGCTGAGAGCATAGCGGGAGCTGAGGGGGACCCCTGCTCGGCCGGGGCGGGGCGGGTGCCTCACCCGCTGCAGCGCCAGCACCCCGAACGGGGCCGGGCACCCCAGCGGTACGGCGAGAGGGTGACGGCACATCAAACATGGAGGGGTTTGCGCACCACCTGATGACGAGCCGCGTGAGCCCCCTCTGCTTTTTCCCCCGCCCATACAGGTGCCCCTTCTCCTTTATCGCCCACGCCGGGTGCGCCAGCACGAAAAGTAGTTACGGTGCGTGCCCCGCAGCCGAAATACCCGCCGCGCGGACACGAAACATTCACGGTTCCCCATTGTATCCCGCGCACAGTACGACCGGTTAGAAACCCGCTGCCGACTCGCTCGCGGCGAAGCGCAAACCCCAAGAATACGGGGCGCGCCCCACGCAGATACCGTATTCGTCCCGATATTAGGTAACCTTAAAGAGTGACTTTATCTCCTCTTCAGTTAGCGGCCATCGTTTCGGCGGGCGTGCCGGGTATTTACCCTGTCGCCACCGCGGCTGCCCCCGAAGAATCCGCAGAATACGACACGGCGATCATCACAGACTCCGCCGACCGCAACTGGCGTGTGCGTGCACCCCGCAACCACGACGCCAGTATGCGCCTAGAAGCAGAGCATCAGGTGCTCCGTTCCTTCACCCACGGGCTGCGCGCCCGCCTGCCGTTTACCGTACCCACCATCGCCGGAACCGTACCGTACAACGGTATGAGCGTATTCGTGTACACCTACGTTCCCGGCACCCACCGCGACCTTGAAGAACTGGCTCGTATTAACCGTGCCAACAACAGCACCCTCGCCACCGACCTGGGCAGGCTCATCGCCACACTGCACGTGATGCCTGAAGATATCATGATCGAATCAGACCTGCCCGTCTACTCCTCCCAGAACCTGCGCAGGCGTAAACTCTCCGAACTGGACAGGGCAGCCTCCACCCGCAAAGTACCGGCCGAACTGGTGGCGCACTGGCGTGCTTTCCTAGAGCCCGGGCCTATTTGGGACTTCCGTACCCGCGTGGTGCACGGTAAGCTCGGCACCGAAACCATCAGCATCCACAACGGTACGGTGGCCGAAGTGAGCGGCTGGTCAGAAGTGCATGTGGGTGACCCCGCCCAAGACCTCTCCTGGCTTTTTGCCTGCTCCGACACCGCCTTCACAGATGAAGTGGTGCGGGTCTACTCCTCACAGATGCCGCAGATGCCCGACCAGCACCTGGTAGAACGCGCCGAATTCTACGCCGAGTTCGCTCTGGCCCAGTGGCTCACCCACGCTGTGGAATACGGGGACGCGCAAATGATCGCCCACGGCGAGCAGATGCTGCAGGCGGTCTGCGAGAACCTGCGTGACTCCGGGGACATGCTCGGGCAGAACCAGCCGCTGCCGGAGCGGGCCGAAGGGCTGGAATAGCCCCGGCGTCTCGCGCGGGCGCTGGGTCGGCTAAGGCTCCCAATCCCAGCGGGTAATGATGCGCTCCAGCTGCGCCTCAGACTGCAGCCCGCCCGCAATATCGGAATCCCACACCGTCTGGTCAGACCCAACATAGTAGAACGCCGCCCGCACATCCGCAGGGTCAACGCCCTGAATCTTGGCAAACGCCAGCCGGTACAGCGCCAGCTGGATGCGCTTATACCGCATCTGCTTGGCGGTGGGTTTACGGCCGGTCTTCCAATCCACCAGCTCCCAGCGTTCCCGCTGCCCCTGCTCGGTGCGCTCAACCGTGCGGAACACCGCATCAATACGCCCGCGCACACTCACCCCGGCCACATGCGTCTCAACCGGGTATTCGGCCCGCCAGATGGTGCGGTTCGCCCACTCACTCGCCAGGAACGTCTTACGCAGCGCATCAAGGCTGAGGGTGGTGTCAGTCTCGTCATCGGTGTAGAGCTCGTCGTCAAGATCCAACATGGGGTCGGCGCCGAAATGGTTCTCAACCCACTCGTGGAAGAACGTCCCGGCGCGCGCCGCCGCTGAAGGCTGAACCGGCACCGGGCGCACCATCCGCGCCCGCGCCTGCTGCGGGTTCTCGGCCAGTGACATCAGCTCGGAGGCCGACAGGTGCTCCGGTTTCGACGGGGCGGCGGGAGTGACCGCGCGCCGTGCCAACGCCAGCAGCAGCTCAACCTCCTGCTCCCAATCCTGAATTTCCTGCCGGGTGTGAGCATCGGCCTGTGGGGCGTTAGCACCCGGGGCAAGCTCAATACCGCCGCGGGCCACATTCAGGGCGGCACGCTCCACCCGAGCACGGCGGTCACCGGGGACGCTCACCTGCTGGGGGCGGTTCACGGCAGGGCCTTGCTGCTGTTCCGAAGGCTCCGCAGGGTGCGCATCGTCCGACTGCGCCCCGTAGCGCAGCTGTGCGCGCATCCCCTCGGTGAGAGCCTCATCAGATTCCCAGCGCCATACGGCGGGCCCGTCCAAAGGGTCGAAAGGCCACATGGCCGTCAGCACGCTCCCCTGCTGGGGGTTCTGTTCCGCCCAAGCGGCCGGGGTGAGCAGGCGCTGCACAATCTGCGGGCGCACCCCCGAACGCGCCGGACGCTGATGCGCAGAAATTTTCATCAGTTCCTCACGGGCGAACACGAATTCGGCATCGGCGGTTTTACTCTTTGACTGTGCCGGTGCCCCGCCCTCACCGCCGCCGGGGGTATCACGGTCAAGCGCCGCGAACTCGGCGGTGACATCAACATCGGGGTGCGCCGCACGGTACACCCGATGCACCGGCGGCAGCCGCAGAATACGCGCATTCTCAATGGGATCCGCCCCATCCGCTGAGAGGGCACGGGCAACGTTCGCGCAGGTGCTGGCCGTGGCCGCATCCCGCGCGGGGCCATCCTGCGGGTCAGCAACGGGGGCGACAGAAGGCACCGGGGTGCCGTTGAGCAGCACCGCCCCCTGCGGAACCGTGTACCCCCAATCCCTGATTTCACGCCCGAACACAGTATCAATACTGGGGTCCGTCTCGCGGGCAGCCGACGGGACATAGTACCCCGTCCCCAAGTACCCGGGGTACAGCCACGGCGCATGCTGAATCCCCTCATAGGGGGGGCTGCGCGTCCCCCTGGGAGAACTGCACCAGCTCATTCCAGTAGGTACTTGTTTTCACCGGCTTAACATGGGCCCCCGTCCACCGGCAGGTAGTGATGTACAGCAGGACCGGGCGCGGGTCATGGCAACATAAATCAGGCGGCGCGCCTCAGCACCCGCATAATCATGCACCATGTCTTCGCCCTCTTCGACCGCCAGGTTCAGCTCACTAAAGGTTTCCAAGGCCGTGATTTCTTCGGGGCGCTCCAACGCCGGCGGCAGATAATCCTTATCGCCACGCAGCGGCCACGGCAAAACACCCGGTTCAAGACGCTGCCACATGCGGTGACGCTCGGCGCGGGCATCGCTCAGGCGCGGCAGGTACACCTGATCCCACTCCAGCCCCTTTGAGGCGTGCATCGTAAGAATCTGAACCGCATCCTGCCGCGGCTCTTCCACGGCCGGGGCCAGGCCGTTCTCGTGCTCAGCCGCCTCCTCAAGCCACGCCAAGAACCCCGTAAGATAGCTGATGCCGCTGGCAGATAACACAAACCGGCGGGCGGTGGGGCGTCCTCCTCGGCGGCGGTACCGTCCGCCCCGGCATAGATCATGGCGTTAATACGCGGGGAAGTCGCCGCGTAGTTGGCGGCCACATCGTGAAAAGCATCAAGATGCACCCGGGATGTATAACTATCCGAGCCTTCGTGGGATGCCAGCTCAATGTCGAGCATCATGACCCGCTCAATCTCGTACAGCAGAGTCCCCAAATCCTCAGTGGTGAACTGCCGCAAATACTCCAGCTCAGCCGCAAACGCCCGCAGACGCGCCAGCCCCTCAGCACTCAGACGGCGGCGGTGCGGTGAATAATCCGGCGGGTAGATCGGGTGCCCCTGCTCGTTAGCCTCCGGCAGGTGCTCTATCGCCTCAATCAACGACCCGTACTCGCTGAGGTCTTCCACAGCGAACTTGCGGGCTTCTTCAAAGCTCTGCTGCGCCCGGCGCAGCTGCTCATCGGAGGTGCCGGAGGCCTCCTGCCCCGGCTGCTGGGCATCGGCCCCGCTCACGTACCCGCGCTCCCGGACACGGGTGAGCTCATTCGACCACTCCCCCAACGCTAACAAGTCTGCGGTACCCAGCCGCCACCGTGCCCCGGCCAGCAGACGCACCAGCGCATCCGACCGGTTAGGGTCAGCCAGCACGCGAAGCATCGCCACCATATCAATCACCTCGGGGCGTTCCAGAAGCCCGCCCAAGCCAACCACCTGTGCGGGCACCCCCAGGGCCTCACACGCCTGCCGGATCGGTTCCATCTGGCTGCGGGTGCGGGTCAGCACCGCCATGGTGGGCATGCCTGTGGGGTTATCCCGGAACCGGGCACGTTCAGCGGCTATTTTCTCGGCAATACCGCGCGCCTCATCAGCGTCGGTGGCGTACCGGGCCAGCTGCACCGAACCGCGCATCGCCGCCTCACCAGACTCATCGGGGCGGGTAATAATCGAACGCGGCCGCAAATCCGGTACCTTAGGCGGCTGAGACGCCCGCACCCACCCCGGCATAGTTTTAAGGGGCTCAGCAATGAGGTTCGCGGCATCCAGAATCGCCGTATCGTTACGCCACGCAACGGTCAAATACAGGGGCGTCTCATCGGCGGTGGGGAAATACCGGTAAAAACTGAACAGCTGGCCGTCAGATGCGCCGCGGAACCCATAAATTGACTGTTTAGGGTCGCCCACCGCCATCACCGGATGCTCCCCATACCCTGGGTGTTCCCCCCTCAGCAGCACGTGTGCCGAATAAATCTGAGAAAAGCTGCAGCTGGGCGTGGGAGGTATCCTGGAACTCGTCCAGAAGCACCACCTTATACCGTTCCCTCTCCAGCTGCACCGCCTGGGGAACGTCCCGGGCGATACGGGCCGCTAAAGCAATCAGATCCCCGTAGTCAAGCACCTGCATGCGTGCCTTCACCCGCGCGTACCGCTGCACCATGCGCGCCAAATAATCTTTGTCTGCAGCTGGCGCAGGGTATCGTTCGCGGTTTTTCGCGGCCCGGGGGTGCTCAACGACTCGTAGGCGGCAATCTGGGCGGTGCAGAACTCGATCACTGTCTGCGGGGCCACCAGATGCTCGGCGCACTCGCCAGCTAATTTCAGCACCTGCTTCACCAGATAAGTCTTCGACGCCGCCTCGCCTTTACCCCCCTGCGGAAGCTCGCCGTCCCAATACTGCACTATCTGCGCCACCAGCTGCCACGCCTGCGCGTCCCCCAGCATCTGCGCATCCTGCTCAATACCCAGGCGCAGCCCGTAGTCCTTCACCAGCGTATTCGCGTACGAATGGTAGGTGGATACCGTGGGTTCTGATGCCCCCTCCAGCAGCTCCTGCTCGGTGAGGTCTATGAGCTTTCGCTCACGCAGAATATTCAGGCGAGTCCGCATACGCTCACGCAGCTCACCTGCGGCCTTGCGGGTGAAGGTCACCCCCAGCACTTCATCGGCGCGCACAAACCCGTTGGCCACCAGCCACACCACCCGGTCCACCATGGTGGCGGTCTTACCAGATCCCGCGCCAGCAATCACCAGACGCGCCTGCAGCGGGGATTCGATAATGCGGATCTGCTCATCGGTGGGCGGGTTTAGCCCCAGTTCCCGCGCGATCTCAAGGGCGCTGAGGATGCGCCTGCCCCCGTGGGAAGGCTCCCCGGCGGTACCCTGCCCGGCCCCCGGCAGGTGCTCATCACTCTGCAGCGTATCTGCGGGCGTGTGGGTTTCGGTGTGGTTATTGTTCATGCTCTGTTCTCTCACTTAGACGCGCCCTACCTATCCCTGCGTGACCTGCCTGCCCTGCGGGCACAGCGGGCAGATTTCGGGTAGCCTGCATTTCTCGCCCGGGCGGTGCCGCGCCTGTATGAGGGCCCCGGCAATCAGCTCGGCGGCGCACCGGATCAGCTCAACAGCCCACTCGTCGGAGTCGGGCTCAAGTGGGGGCTGTTCTTGCGGGCGGTTCTTGGCGGTTGGGGCGGTGCCGTCGCCCAGCTGTACGAGTGCCGCCCCAGCCGAACGGCGCCCCATGGCACGGTACACGTTATCGTCGCTGCCACCGGGTGCACCGCCGGGGTGTGTGGCTGGTTCCGTTCCCAGTTCGCGGCTCATCGTGTCCCCCGCCCCGGCCTCAACCGCAACCTGGTAGGCGGCCAGCTGGGCGTGCTGGGCAATATCGGCTTTTGCGGGTTTGGTGCGCCCGGTTTTTAGGTCAACGATCATGTACCGTCCGTCCTCGGTGACCTCCAGCCGGTCTACCCGCCCCGAAATTTGGGCGTCGAGCTCTCCCCGGGAACACGCACTTTAAAAAGCGCCCTCAACCCCCACCAGGGTGCGCCCGTCTCCGGGCATAATTTCCTTAAAATACACGGCCAGTTTCTGAATCATTTTCTCGGCGCGGCGGCGGGTTTCCTCCCCCTCCCACGTCTCGGGCAGCGCCAGGGTGGTCAGACGCTCCTGAAGGACGGCACTGAGTGTCGCATAGTCAGCGGCGGGGTACTCCTCGGCGATAGCGTGGATGAGCGTGCCCAGCGACCGTGATGTGTCTGTTTGCGCCTCGGCACGGGCGGCCGCCACAAACCAGTCAAGCGGCGACTTGTGGATCGTCTCAAGACGTGACGGTGAGATGGGGACCGTCAGCTTCTCGGGTTCTTGCCCTTGCCGCCGTCGCGGCGTGAACGCTGGCTCCTGAGTTGACAGCGGCAGCAGCCCCCACCACTGGCGCGGGTGGGCGCCGGGCACCTGCGCGTCGGCGAGGCGGTGCAGTTGGGCGGCGGCCGCGTGCGCAAGCGCCGGGTTATGCTCTTCAACGGTGGCGTTGCGGCGCAGCTGGGCCACGAGCGCGCGCAGGGTCATGGGGCGCCGCACCCGGGTCACCTCCCCGGCACGCACTTCGGGTACCAGGATGTCGAAGAATTCGCTGGGTGCCCTCATCGGTGGATGAGACGGCGGTCAGCACGAGGCGCTTACGGGCGCGGCTAATGGCCGTGGCGAACATGCGCAGCTCGTCGTGGCGCACAGCCCGGATGCGATCCGCCATCCGCACTTTCTGCGCCGCCTCAACCCCCATTTCGCAGATGTCGCTTAGCTCGCCGGTGTTCAGGAGCGAGCCGCGCACTTTCGTATTAGGCCAGGTTCCTTCTTGGATACCGCACACGTACACGGTGTCCCACTGCCGCCCAGCGGCGAGGGCCGGGGTGAGGATTTCCACGGCGTCGTAGCGTTTCCCGCGGGCAGCGAGGGTGTCCATGGGGAGGTCTTGGGCGTCAATGTAGTCAAGGAACTGTTCTGCGGATGAGCCGGGCATCTGGTCCACGAACCGGGTGGCGGCCTCGAAAAGCCCGATCATGGCGTCAAGGTTGCGGTGCGCCCGCTCGGCTTCGGGCCCGGTTGCGGCGCTGCTGTTCACCCAGGTTTTTTTCTAGCCCGCTGGCCTGCCACAGGGGCCCACAGCACGGTCTCGGCATTAGCGCCCGGGGCGTTGAGCGCCTGCTGACCCGCCGCGAGCACCCGGGAGACGCGGCGGATAGCGGTACCCACCCCGTAGTCCGGCAGAGCTTCGGGGTTCAGCAGCGCCCCTAAGAGCAGATCATCGCTGGAGCGGCGCCCACCGGCACGCAGTTCGGCGGCGCGCAGCTGCTGGCGCAGGCGGCGCACATCCATGCTGGAGGCGCCCCCCAGCCGGGAGGTGAGCAGGGTGATAGCGTTGTGCGCACCGGAGGCGGGGTTCGTGCGGTTTTCTTCGGCCAGCACATCTTCAAGGCTTCGCCGGGCGAGTTTGGCCTCGTCCTCTTCTGCCGTGGTGTGGGAGGCGTTGGCAATTGTCTCTGCGGTGAGCGGCTCGTCCCCGTCCGGTAAGGTTTCCGTCCCGGAAGGTGACGCATAATTATCCGGCAAATGCAGTTGTTCGGCACCGCGTTCGCGGGCGTACATGAGCAGGGAAAGCGCATCCAGAAACGGCCGTACCGCCGGTTCGTCACGCACCGGTGTGAGCGCTGCACCGGTGACGGTGGGGATACCCGAGGCCGCTAGTACCCGGCGGATATTGGCCACCCGGGAGCCATCACGCACCACAATCGCTGACCGCGCGTAGGCGGCACCCCGGTACAGGTAGTCCTCAAGCAGCAGCTGCGCCACCTGGTTCACCCTCATCCTGTGGGGAGAGGAGCATGTACCCGAAGACCCCTTCGGGTGGTGTGCTGTAGCGGCGCGGGTCGAGCAGGTCACCTTCGTCGCTGAGCTGCAATAGCGCCTGTTCTTGCGCTTTGGCGGCGGGGGCATGCAGCTCACGCACGGTTTTAGCCCCGGTGATAACGGGCAGGCGGCGGGCCAGTTCACCCCACGCGGCGGCAATACCGGGACCCATCCGGTATGAGGTGTTTAAGTATTCCGTCTCTAACGCGGGGAATGACTCTCCAAGTGTCCTGGCTAAATCCGGTCGTGCCCCGCGGAACCCCTGCACCACGGTCTCAGTGCAGCAGGTCATCAGTATGCGCCGCGTGAGGTTCTGCCCGGTTCCTGCGGTGAGCGCAGCAGCCACTTCCTCACGCGCCTGCCCCCGGTACGAGCTCAGGGCCGCCTGCGGGTTCTGGGCGCACAGAATATTTAGCAGCCGGTAGGTGGCGGGGCTGAGCTCCTGCACGTCATCGATGAGGATCAGGTCGAACCGTTCCCGTTCGGCGCTTAGCCAGTCGGGGTTTGCGAATAGAAAGTTGCAGGCTTCGTGGATGAGCGCCGCCGGGTCGTAGGCGTGCGGGGCGCGCAGACGGCGGATCTGCCGGTATTCGGTGTGCAGGGCTGCAACCGACTGCCACGCGGGCCTGTTCAGCTGTTCGGCGAGCTCCTGAACCCTCTCAACGCTCACATCGTACTCGGCCATACGGTCAAAAAAGTCGCGTATTTCGTGCCTGAACCCGCGTGTTCCTAGGGCCTCTTGCAGGTCTGCGGGCCAGCGCACCCCCGCGCCCGCGCCCTCACGGTGACCACCCAGGATCTCGCCAATCATCACATCCTGCTCGGGCCCCGACAGCAGTTTGGGGCTGTACTGCACCCCGGGCAGACTTCCCAGGGTGTGGGCACGGCGGAGCAGGTCGAAGGCGTAGGCCGCCCACGCACGGGTGGGTGCGGTAGACATGCTCGTGGTGATACGGCGCGCCAACCCGTCACGGATGCGGGTTGCCCCGGTACGGGTGGGGGCAAGCACCAGTAGCCGCGCCGGGTCTCCCCCATTGGCAATGAATTCGGCGGCGGCTGCGATAATACGCTCGGTCTTGCCGGTTCCGGGTGCCCCGGTGATGAGTTTTGCGGTCATGGTTCAAGTCTATCTGCCAGCTGGGGCGGCTGTTGCGTTATATGTCAGAGGGTGACGGTCCGGGCCGCGGCGGTGCAAAAACTCACGTATAGTCGAATTTATGAGCTGGATACACGGCCCCCGAGCCACTTTCGACCTTGAGACCACGGGCGTGGATGTTGAGACCGCGCGCATTGTGACCGCATCGTTACTGTTATTGAACCCTGACGGCTCGGTGCGCCGTGCCGGGGAGTGGCTGGCTGACCCGGGAGTTGAAATCCCTGAGGCTGCTGCGGCGGTGCACGGGGTTACTACAGAGTATGCGCGGGCGCACGGGCAGCCAGCACAGCAGGTGGTGTGGGAGCTGGCGGGGGCTATCGGCTCGTTATTCCTTGACGGGGTTCCGGTGATCGCGTTTAATGCCGCCTACGATTTCTCGGTTCTGCACCATGAGATGAAACGGTACAGTATTGCCAACGGAGAGCTGCCCGGCGGGTGCATCCTTGACCCGTACATTATTCACAAGCACGTTATTCCGCGTAAACGCGGCAACCGTAAGCTGGAGACGCTGGCCGTGGAGCACAAGGTGCAGCTGGATAATGCGCACACTTCCAAGGACGATGCCTTAGCCGCCGAACGGCTGCTGGTGAAACTCACCGAAAGGTTCCCTGCGGTGCTTGACGTGGATGCCGCTGCCTGCACGAGCAGCAGGTGCAGTGGGCGGCGCAGCAGGCCGCCGATTTTCAGGCGTGGCTGCGCACAAAACCGGGTAAGGAGAACGAGGTGATTGACGGCCGGTGGCCGGTGCGCCGGTAGCCCTGGCCGCTGCGGGGCCGCCCGGTAAGTCAACGTAAGGCGTATTACGTGCGGCGGCGGGGTGTATCGCTACCTGCCGCAGCCTCTTTGACCTATGCTAAAGAGGCCGGGTTTTATACCCGTACCCCACCCCGCAGATTCACTGGTTGAAGGCTTCAGATGGAACAGCACAACAATAAGGCGTATACCGATACCAACACGTACAGCATCTATTTAGGGTCGTCCAGGGAACAGCATAAGTTCATTGTGGCGCAGTCGCAGGTGGTGCTGCGGCTGGGGCGTATCCTCATGAAGTCGGGGGCGAGTGCCTACCGTATTAAGGCGTCAATGGCGCGCTTGGCGAAGGCGGTGGGCCTGGACGAGCACCACGCCCAGGTGACGTTCACTGAGATCGCCACCACCGCCTACGGGAACGGGAATTTTTCGCACCGAGGTGGCCGAGCAGCGCACGATGGGCATTAACTCGCACAAGATTGATTTGCTGGGCAATTTCATTTCTGAACTGCCGGAGCGGATCACCCCGCAGGAGGCGAATGCCGAACTGGAACGCATTGATTCAATGCCGCACCTGTATAAACGGTGGATGCTTGCTCTGGCTTCGGCGGTGGCGTGCGCGGGGTTCGCGTTTTTGAACCGTGGCGGGCTGATTGAGTGTTCGGCGGTTTTTATTGCCGCCGGGTTGGGGCAGTTTTTACGTTCCACCCTCATGAAGCGCGGGGTGAGCCATATGGCGATCTGGATGGCGTGCGGGTTCCTGTCGGCGGGCGCCTATATTGGGCTAATTAATCTGCTGACGGGGCTGCAGCTGATTGGTTCTGAACACATGGTGGGGTTCATTTCGTCGATCCTGTTCCTGGTGCCGGGGTTCCCGATGGTCACGGGTATGCTGGATATTTCGCGTATGGACCTTCTGGCGGGTATGTCTCGGCTCATGTATGTGACGGTGCTTCTGGTGAGCGCATCGTTTGCCGTGTGGGTGCTAGCTTCCCTGTTTCATCTGCCGTTGGCGCAGAACGCCCGGCCAGACATCCCGGCTGGTTTGTACCTGCTGTTGCAGGTGGTTTCTTCGGGGGTTGCTGCGGCGGGATTTGCGATGCTGTTCGCGGCGTCCCCGGTGGCGTGCGTGTGGGGCGGGGTGATCGCAGCAGTGGCGAACCCTGCGCGTATTTGGCTGGTTGAGGCGGGCTGGACCTCCCATATGGCGGCCACCTTGGCGGTGTTCGCGGTGGGTATTATGGCGGAGCTTGTGGCGCCGCTGCACGGGCGGCAGTATTCTCGGATTTCGCTGTCGGTGCCTGCGGTGGTGACGATGGTTCCGGGTGTGCCGTTCTACCTGGCAATGTCGCATATGTCTTCCGGTGACTTGTATGCGGCGATGGGTGGTTTTGCCCAGTCGTTTCTGACGTTTTTGGCTTTGGGGCTGGGGCTGGCGTTTGTGCGGCTGCTGTTTGATAAAAACTGGCTAATTGACCACGACACGCAGGTGCTGAAGAAGCTAAATATGAACCAGCACATGCGGTAGGAGGCAAAACATCTCCCAGCTCTCATAGGCGCAGGGTCGGTGACACCCGTGAGAGGCAGATTTTTAAAAATGCTAATTTTAGCTACAGTAAGTGGAGTGCAGGCAACCCAAGAATATCTTTTACGGTTAGCTTACTAATATCTTTTTCAGCAAGAGATAATTTCCTGTTTTTCAATGACTTACTATCTTGGAAATAATACTCATATATTGCTGCATTTGTTTTTATCATAAATGTACCCATAATATTCATCTTCTCCATTTTCGTCTTCGACAAAAATTCATAAAGAATATTTTGTCGCTGTGAGGCAAAGATTCTTTTACAGATTTGAATAAATTAGGAACTTCCTGTGACACAAAATGAGTACATTCCAAAATACTTTCCAGCAGAACTTCATTAGTTAATTCTTGAGGATCCATATCTAGCTCCAATTTAACATAGAAATTATTCTTCTACTAAAACCATGCGTTTAAAGCAGTCATACAAATTTTCTCCGATTAAATACATATTTTGCATTTTTACTTCTTCGGGCATGGTTTCCCCAAAATCGTCACAGTAATCTTCTTCATCCCATTCGTTTCCATGGTACCAGTAATAAATTTTCCCTATTCTTTCCCCTTCTACGCACAGGCATATCCTATCTCCATAGTTATTTTCAGCGATAGGCAAAAAAATCATAGGAATCCTATTTTCCATTCTTTTTATAGCATTGCTCAATAAATAACCAGTTTGATATGAAGATCCTTCTCCGTAAAAACAACCAAATTCTCCATTTTTTATTACAACATTTTCTACTGGTGATTCACTGGGATAACAATAAATTGGCAGCCCATCGTTATACATAGTTAACTTGTAGAATATTTCATTCAGATATGTTTCTCCTCCGAAACATGTCAAATAGTCTAAATAATCAGAAAACTCTTTCTTATCTACATCTAGATATTTTGACATTATTTCTCGTGATAAAGGAGCGAAAGGTTTTGCTTCAACCCTTACGACTCCTCCCATGTTTTCTATTAAATTTTGCATTCTAGTACTCATAGTGTTTGCTCCAGTCAAAAGGCTCTTTATAGAGGGGGCGCACTTCACCCTGCACACGCACTATAAAGCAAAAGCCCCTTACTCTGCAAGCGAGTAGGATCGCGTGTCTACTAGTGAGGACGAAGGCATAAATAATGATCTGTCTACAAGATATAGACACAATGGGCAATGAGTTATCTTGTTATTACTGTTGGAACCTGAGATGAATAATGATAGGTTACAGTCTACTTTTGTTGTATCGTAATAATTTACATTAATGAAATAAACTCTATTTTTATGTCATCAGAATCTACTAAATCTTTAAATTTATCTGAAAACCCCCAAATTAAATTATCATTTACATCTTTTGCACAAAAATCAAAACCAGAAATATTTTTGAGAAATACAGGTGGATAATCAATAAATTTTTTTCTTCATCTATTGTATAGAAACTTGATTTTTCCAAATCTACCAATTCAGCAGATGATTTAATTTTCCCGAGAAAAAAATTTAAATTCATTATTTCTAATCCTAAGTTTAGCTGGAAAAAATTCCAATTCATTTTTAACGTGTCAGCAAATTTATTAACAAATTTTTCAGAAAACAATAACATCTTAGGGATGGTTTGGACATAATCTGTTTCGGAAATATTTTTAGAGGTATACCCACACTGGGCAACAAAAAATTGCTTCCTCTAAATAATCCCCCTCATTATAATTAATAAAGCCTACAATTTTACCATCTACCTGTTTCAAGTCAGCATAAGCATCTTTATTATCGACAGCAGAATATATTTGGTAAAGTTTCATTATTTTTTTCCTTTTCACCGTTACTCTTATATATTGAAATGGTACAAATTATATTAGAGATTATTCCATCAAGGAGAAAAGCCAACCCTGCAAACACCGTGAAATAACAGTTCCCACCTGCCAAAAACGCACGATGGTATTTCATCATAACCTGTAAAAACTAGTTATAGTATATTTTCAATATTATCTCTCGTTTTTGTTCATTGAATAATAAATTCAGTATTATTCCAGTTTCATCAAGACACCCAATAGTACTTTTTCTCACCCAAAAAAATCGCTTAAGTCTTTACGATTTTCTTTTATAAAAATTTATCACTAAAAATATCCACAGGCCTTTGACGAATTTTCATATGCAGCAATATTTATCAAAAATTCTCCCAGATGCTTATCCGGATTTAAATAAATATTTTTTTCCTCTTTAATAGCTGTTCTGCAAGGTAATATTTACTATTAATTCCTCCCTTTTTAATTTGTTCATGAGTAAATTTTTATGCAGATATTAAAAAAATATCCTGTTTCGAAACTGAATCAATCTGATTATTTCCATAAACATAGTTTTCCATCAGCACACTTGCCATTAGTTCACCTTGATAGATCCCTAGAGATGTCATAAATTCTACTTTCTTTATTAAATCTAATTTGTTTTTATATTTAAAAAAATTTTTGTTTTTCCATGATTTAATATTCCTTTATATATCTAAGTTGTTTTCGCTAATGCCCGTCTCATTTTTAGACAGCTTTACATTTTGTTGAGCCGTGAGATAAATTTTTATCTTCTAAAGGGGCCGACATACTGCTCTTTCGCCAGCTCTTAATATGCTGCTTCAAATAATTTCTTAAAAGAGAGCCATCCGTTAGATGTTCTTCAGCACCCAGGAAAACACCTCCGATCGAGAACACCATCAGCTACGATGGATAACGGTCTACAGAACACAGTAGATAATAATACCCTCCTCCACGTAAGATATGCGATCGCTCCCCCTCGAACACTACCGCCCTGTCAATGAACCCGCCCAGATTGTGGCACTGATACACATCGGCATTATTGAGCACCCGTACTAGAGGTAGTCAGCGCTCAAGAGGGATTGTGCAAAGGTGCGGGCGTGGAGTGAAATAATTATGGAAGAATATTTAGATATTTCAGGCCGTAATGACATATTGGGGTACAATGGTGTGATGATATGTCTTGTTTTTTGGGATAAAAAAATTATTGACGGCGTGCATAGAAAACTTTCTTCAAGAAATATTTTATATACACAACTCTATTTACCAGACCAAATCTGGTCTATAGTTTTGGAGTTCAGTACTCCACCAATAGAGCAAGGATACGAGTGTATCGCTAATGAAGTTTATTTTTTAGCTGATACTGCACCGCATTATTTACTGGTAGATGGTTTTAAATTTGACTTTTTGGATGGCCCAAGAAAAATAGGGGAATGTATTGTTACTACGTAGCGGGGTGCACCAGTGCCCACCCATACGTCTCCCCCACTATTCGGAACATCCCGGAGGACACTATGGAAGCTTTTGAGAATATTTTAGAGTGCTACACCCATGACAGCACTCTGGTGGTTAAAGGTTTCAGTGCAGAGTCTTCCGCATGGTTGGAGTATTTTTTCTGGGAACCACGGGTCCGTGTTCTTACCGGGTAGTGTAGCTGCCCTACCTGCTGCTGAGAGCTCGTTCCGCCTCTATTATGCGTTCCACATATGTTTCCAGCGGAAAGTGAGAAAGAACCTGCGCCGGATGATTGTAAGGCTCGCACAGGGCTGTAAATGTGGTGCCGTCACGGAAGACAAGCAGAGTATCGCCGTCGAATATGTTGGTTCCTCTTGGCAGCAGGTCGTGAACTGTGCCGGTGTACTCCTTTAGGGGGTGTTTCTTCGCCTGCTCCCAGCGCAGTGTGGCGTGGGGGTCGCGGATGAGGCCGCGAATATTATGGGTGACCGTCTGCAACCCCGCTGTTACCGTACCGCATAGGTCTTCAGCGTTCTTATCGCCAAGAGTCATTCCCGCCAGATGAACGGTGAGGCTCGCAAAAACGTAACCTGCGCGCTGCTCTGTCGTGCTTTTAACCGCAATATTCATGGCCTGCCGTTTCGTTTACTTTTTATGACTATTCTCCCCTCTTCTCTCCCTCTGCGGATGCTTTCATTCGGGGCGGCCATACCTTTAGGCATGGTGCTTTCAGGGTTCTCCCAGTGAATCCTTCAGGTTCAGGAATACACTAAACCCATGAATTTATATTTTATTCGCGCTTTCTTACACCCCATACTGGTTCGGCATGCCGCGCAGGCACCCACTACCCCAGACGGTACGGTGCGGGTGCGCATGTACTGGATGCATGCGCTGCCGGGGTTCACCAGCATTTTTCTGGGGCTGCTGTTTATGGCGTTCGCTGTCCCTGCTTATCTTTCGTCCATCGGTCAACTGATTATAACCGTCCTGTTCGCGCTGTTGTTCTTTATTATGGGCGGCATTATCCTGCTGGCTTGGAAAAACGTGTACATTCAAACCGGTGTCGACTATGTTGAGCAGCGCCTGTGGGTGGGGGTGCCCGTGCGCATCCACTTTAATGAGATCGATTCCTTCTCATACAACCCCGGGAACACCCAGCTGACAATGAGCAGGGGGAAGCTCGGTGGGTGGCTCTCCCTCAAAACCACCGATAATAGGCGTATCGCGTTCCAGCCGAACTACTACCGGGGTGAGCGCACCATCGCAGCGATAGCGTTCCGGCTATATTATGGGCGCTGGCCCAGCCCCACTAACCCGCACGACCAGCAGATTCTCGTGAATACAATAGCTGACGGATCCAGCAAACAGTACCTGATCGAGAACTCTAAAGGAAGTGATCTGACCCTCTAAAAGCCACCGTTCAGACTGAACCTACACATATGTGCCGCGCCCCCTCAGGTGGGGGCGCGGCACATATTTTATGGATTGATTGTGTGGGGGCTACAGGTCGGTGCGCCACCGGTGAGCGTGCAGATACCCGGCGACCCTATCCTTCGTGTAATCACTCAGCAGCCGCTCATCGTCATCGGCACCCGGCTGCGGCCACCGGCCCTGCACCCCCTGAAACATAATGCACTGCCCGGCATAGTGCGGCAGCGGTGTCCCCGCCACCCGGGTTGCAAACGCCACGTTGCCTTCCTTATCCATAACCTGCAGCTTATCCCGGTGTACAACACTGTAGCTATGCCACCGCCTCATGTGCAGATCCCTTCGGTCTTCCTCTACGCTTACCACATCACGGTACATGGGGTCGTAAATATAGCCGCCGATCTGTTCAAAAGCGATGACGCGGGTACCGCCAAAGAAACCGCGAGCTGCCAAAGCATCGGGGAGCATCTCAACGTATGTGACCGTGATACCCCAAACCCCCAAAGCGTACGCCAGAAGAACCAGGCAGGTGCCGCCGCCCCACAGAATCAGCATCATTATCTGGCGTGAGCCCGCAGAAGACGATATAAGCACCGCCCCGGTAACAGCCACAGCGCAGCAGATAACCCCGCCGACCACGTCGAAGGCCACGAAAACCCACATCGGATACCGGCCCCGCCGTGGTGTCTGCGTCTTCTCTTGGGCGGCCCGCCGACGCACATAGCTCAGGTGCAGCGCCACAAAAATGGGTATTACACCCACTACCGCATAACTCAATAGAACACTCATGCTCCCTATCCCCTTCTCGTTTAACGCATGTGCACCGTCGAATCAGACTGCACCCGTTCCTGTGCGTGCCGCCTTAAAAATCGCCACGGTAGCTGTTTCCAGCAGGTATTCGAGGGTTCCTCGGCGCGTCATATGCTTCATCAGCTGCCGGTCCATGGGGTTCTTCACGTCAAGCCAGCGCCCTTCCTCGGCACGCACCATCATCAGGGGACCCAAGTAATTCTTAGTTGGGGAACGGTAGATGCGTACCCCCATAAACCTCTTACCTTCTTTGGTCTGTATCTCAAGGTAATCCTCAAGGTGATAGCGGGTGGTGCCATTATCTGAGCGGCTGCGACGCAGAGTACGGGTGTATAGGTACCCGCCGATTTCGGAAAGTTCAAGTGATCGTTTGAACCCAAAGAAATTACGCACCACCACCGCGTTAGAGGTTATTTCGTGGTAGGGGATGGTCAGTGCCCATAGCACAATCAGTGTAACTAACGCCACAAACCCTATGGGGATAAAACCTATCATGGTTACCCCGGTGCCGATCCTCTTAGTGGGGTCCATTATCATCAGGCCCACCCCCACAATGAAGCTGCCAATGACCCAAAGTACCGCTTCGATAATGGCGCACAGCCACAAGGGTGTGCGTGCCCGCCACGGTGCTGTAGTCTTCTCACGCTGGTTACGGATTAGAAGGTACACAAAGTGCAGCACGATAATGGCTGTAAGAATACCTGTACCCAAATAGTTATAGTGTCCTAATGCTTCCAGCAAAGTTCTTCCCGCCCTCTCTGAAGAAAGTTGTATAACTGTCTGCTGCCTTCACACGGTCATAGCATCGGGGCTATGCACCCTTAAATGTTAGAAAATCGTCACGCACCATGTGCTGCATCAGATATTTAACTGTTTCTCGGTGCGTCAGTTGAGCGAGAATCTGCTGATCACGCGGGTCATCCTCACGGGCCCAGCGCCCATGCTGAGCACGAAACACGATGCGGGCGCCCAGAACGTTAGGAGCGTTTTGACGCAAAACGGAAATCTTATAGAACACGCTGCCCTTAGCATCATATATTTCCAGGTAGTCGCTGCCGCCGCCGTCTCTATTAGCACGGTACGGGTAATACTGGTATCCGCTAATCTGTGACAGCTCAAGTGAGCGAACACCCGATCCTGTGGTGCGCACAATAAGAGCGGAAGGGGTGAACTCATAGTAAGGGACGGTCATACGCCATATAGACACGGCAAAAGCGCTAAAAAACATCACAAGAAACACGTACGGCAGAACCGTCCAGAGAGGATCTGACTTCTTTAAGGAGCTTGAGATCGCTATGAAACCACTAGATACACCAGCTACAACAACGCCAATGAGTACCTCGAACAGCGCAACCGTACCCCAAGAGTAAAACCGTACTCTCAACGGAGCGTTTTTCTTTTCGTTCGCCCCGCGTACCAGCAGGTACGTCAAGTGCGTTACGACGATACCGCCTACGCCACCGGCAATCACAAGTATCCACAAGAATACGTCGAGCATAAGACTCGAACCTCCTGTCTTCAAGCTACACTTCAACGTTAGCACCATTATGAGGGTATACACCGGATTTCTACTCTGTAGCTTTAGCGCCAAATACCGCAGACCATATTCCGCATGTTGGCAGTGCGCAGGATACGGGGTGTCTACTTTATTCCCTCAATGCAGGCGGTGAGCAAATCCCAGAGCTCTTGACGCTGCGTATCACTAAGCCCTCCCACCATCTGCTGCTCAATCTCGCGGATGCGCCCGGTTGCTTGAGCGAGCATCTGCTCCCCCTGCGGGGTGAGCATGGTAGGTAAGGCTCGGCCTTTAGTGGCGTGAGTAGCAGGATGCGCCGCATCCGTGTCCGATTGAGGTAGCACGCAAGCACCCCGAATGGCGGAGTTATGCGAAGCAGCTGCGGTACGGGCATTTTGAGGTCTCGCACGATTTCTTTGAGCATATTTACCGCTATATGATGAGGTAAAACCGCCCGCAGCGAAGCAGCACAGTGCGGGCATGCACCAGAGGATACGGCGTGGACATAGAATCACATATACAGCAGGTGGAAGACCTCCTTAAAACCCCTAGATTGTGACGCGCGGCGCCGGTTTGCTTCCTGGTGCTGCTACGCCCTAGTAGCAGAACCCGCGATCCAGAAGCACCTGACTCTGCTCACCGGCTCGGCCGAAAACTACCGGGTGTGCGAGAGGATCGTTGCGCAATGCTGGTACGGCTCACCGCCCATTAACGCAAAAACCGCCCAAGAAACCCTGCACCGGATCGACTGGGATGATGAAGACACCCCGCTCAATGACGAACCGGCGACGCAGGGCTGTCTTGAGATGCTCACGGCAATCAGCAGCATGTTGGGTGGGCTGCGCGCCAGCAGGAAAGATTCCGCCTACTTCGCCAACTGCGCTGAGAACGTTATTAACTGGAAAGACACCCTGGCGTGTTTCCCCGCCAGCGCCGACGGCACACCCGAGCAGCAAGACCTGCTGCAGGAGTACGAACGCCAACACCTCTTTCTCCGTGAGCTCGGCGAGGGCCGCATTGGCGCTGAAGACATCCATAAGTTCAGGTAGCCCAACTTTTCGATCCCCTACTATAGGCGCGCAGCAGCTGGTGCCTGGTGACCGATAACCGCCTATTATGGGATAAGAGACTTTCAGGCGCCCACACACGAAAGGTTACCCATGAGCGTATCAGCCGAACATCACCTGGCACACCAGCACAGCGAAGAGCTTTTTGAACGCTCCCGTTCCGTCATTCCTGGCGGGGTGAACTCCCCCGTGCGTGCTTTCAACTCCGTGGGCGGCACGCCTGCTTTTGTGGACCGCGCATCCGGCCCCTACATTTATGATGCTGACGGCAACGAATACGTAGACCTCGTCTGCTCGTGGGGTCCGGCGATTCTTGGGCACGCGCATCCGCAGGTTGTTGCGGCGGTTCAAGAGGCTGCCTCACGCGGACTGTCATTCGGCGCTGCATCCGCGCCCGAGGCAGAGCTCGCAGAGCTTGTGGTCGATCGCATTAACACCGCACTCCCCGGCGCAATCGAACAGGTACGCATGGTATCTACCGGTACCGAAGCCACCATGACCGCTATTCGCCTGGCACGCGGCATCACCGGGCGCGATAAAATCATCAAATTCTCGGGCTGCTATCACGGGCATGTGGATGCGCTACTCTCTGAAGCAGGCTCCGGCGTGGCGACTCTCGCCCTACCCGGCTCGGCGGGCGTGACCGCGGCAACCGCATCCGAAACTATCGTGCTCCCCTACAACGATCTTGACGCCGTGCGCGAGGCTTTCGCCGCGCATCCGGGAGAAATTGCCGCCGTTATTACCGAAGCTGCCCCCTGCAATATGGGCGTGGTGACTCCCGAACCGGGCTTTAACCGTGGCCTGCGTGAAATGACGCAGAGCAATAATGCCCTGCTGATTTTTGATGAGGTGCTGACCGGTTTCCGTGTCTCATCCGCCGGATACTGGGGGTAAATTCGCCCCCGAAGATAACGGCTGGGTTCCCGATATTTTCACTTTCGGTAAAGTGATCGGCGGCGGTATGCCGATCGCCGCACTCGCCGGCAAACGTGAGGTGATGGAGCATCTGGCACCGACCGGCCCCGTCTACCAGGCGGGCACGCTCTCGGGTAATCCGCTCTCGGTGGCATCCGGCATTACGACCCTCAAACTCGCCGATGATGCCCTTTACCGCACGCTGGATACACGTTCGGAACAGTTGCAGGCTGCGCTGACGCAGGCACTGACCGATGCCGGGGTGGATCATTCGATTCAGACGGCGGGCAACCTGTTCTCGGTTGCTTTTGGTACTAGCGAGCACGGCGTGCACAACTACGCTGATATTAAGGGTTCTGCCACCACCAAATACACGGCGTTTTTCCACGCCATGCTTGATGCCGGCGTGTATCTTCCCCCGAGTGCTTTTGAGGCATGGTTCCTCTCCGGGGCTCACGACGATACCGCGATGGAACGCATCGTTGAGGCGTTGCCGGGCGCGGCACGTGCGGCGGCTAAAGCCTAACGCGCCCTCACTACCGAGGAAGGGAAATCTGTAGCCCACCCCCATAATTCCTTAATGTATACCCTTGGCTGAGCAGGAAAATCCCATAAAATGGGTATATGGATGTGAGAGATATTTGGCTGATCGCTGCGATAGTTTACCTGGGGCTGTGTCTGCTCAACGAGGTGGCCTATCCCATGTACATCAGCAAAAAGGAAGCAGTAAAGCCAGCGTACGGCGGGTTCTGGAGCGGAACTATTCACATGCTCTGGTATGTGATTGCCTGGTTTGCTCTCGCCCAAACATTCCACCTGTTCTGGGACATCTACTACTACAGTTACGGTCTTGGCGGCGGCGCATTCATACTCCCCTTCGCACTGATCTACTTAGGTGCTTACTTCGGACGGCGGCGCTACCGTATAGCACGCGGGCTAAATATTTGGGACCGCGACTACGGTATGCCGCCCATCTACCGGGCAACTCTGGGTAAGCTCGGCAACCTCTTCCGCGGCTCCGAGCAGATGCAGTCAGCCGGTATTATCTACGGCGTATCAGTCTTCGCCTGGGTCGCCTGGGGGCTTTACCTGCTGGCGGCTTTCGGTTTCCTCGCATCGCTCTTCGATGCGGGCCCCCTCTATGTGGGCGACATGGCGGTGCTGCTCACCCTGGCCACAGTACTCGGCGCTATTGGGGTGTTCTGGCATTACCGCCACTACACCGTGTTCCTGCCGGATCAGATCCTCATCAGCAGGGTCTTCGGTTCGGCGAAAATTCTCTACTACCAGCAGCTTGAGTTCTTCCGAGTCATCCCCACCGACCCCGACGCCATTCACCCCGATATGCAAGATCCTTCCAAATGGCGTATTGAGGTCAAATTACCCGGCAAAAGCGCCCCTTTCTCCACGTCACTGTCTGACCCGGGAGTCCGCTACCTTATCCGGCAGATCGCGTTCCGTATCGAGCAGGAACGCTGGGCTGATATGAACTCCCCAGCCGACCGCGAGCAGCTGCTGCAGTACCACAACGATGGCCGTATTATCTGCACCACCAAAGGCCATAAACCCGCAGGTGAATTCGCGCAGGAGGCAGCATACCGCGCATCCTTCAAGCAGACATATTAGAATTTCTTCGCTCTGCGGCGCAGGCGCAAAGATGGGTTCTCTATTGTCGTGACGCCATCGCAGAAATGCTGGTTTCACATTTTATGGAGAACCCATCTTTGAATATTCTTCTGCGGGTGTGATCGGTGGTTGATGATATCTTTACCACCGCAGGAACCGTTATTTTCCATGAGTGGGCTATATTCCCTAATGAATAACCCTCACTGTAGGTTGATGAGATAAAGAGGAATTTGTTGGATATATCCAGATTGTCGCGCCAGGGCAGCTTAGCAGACGGTATTACCTGGAGTTCTGAGCTGCTTATAGAAAAATTCCACAGGTACCGCTATAGAATCGACAACACTCATGGAACCGGTAAACCCGTTATTTTCATTGGGCTAAACCCAAGTTTAGCCGGAAGCCTTCGGGTCTCCGATCCTACGGTGCGAGCTCTAACTCAGGCTATGCTGGGAACCTGTCACTTCCTCGACCCCGCGCATTCTGCACCATTACTGCACGCCCGCACAGTGCTAATTATTAATCTATTTACCTTCGTAGAACCAAATTCGCGCAATATAGATTATTCCCTAGACCGGCACGCGGTTGCCGAATTAGAGACGGTACTTGCCGAGTTCCCATATGCGCCGATTGTTTGCGGCTGGGGCAAAGAGAATAATTCACCTGAGAGCCGGGAAGTGTGGCACCAGCAGATAAACGAGTTTACCCGGCGGCTCGCGGATCGCTCCTGCTACCGTCTTGAGCTACCGCACTCCCCTAAATCTGATGGTTCATTGGATGCGCGTTCCTGGTCGCCGCGAGGTATCAACAGTGCCCTCAGGAACTTGCCGTCTGGTACCCGCATGGTTCTTGCCCGGTTTACTCCCCAATAAAGCAACCTTAGGGTTAGTCTTCACGCAGCCAGCGGGCGGCTTCGGTCGCATAGTAGGTGAGAATCATGTCCGCGCCCGCACGGTGAATCGAACGCAGTGCCTCCAGAGCCACGGCGCGACGGTCAATCCAGCCGTTTGCCGCGGCGGCCTCAATCATGGCGTACTCCCCCGACACCTGGTACGCCGCCACCGGCACAGGTGAAAATTCGGCAACCTCACGCACAATATCGAGATAGCTTCCGGCAGGCTTGACCATCACCATATCGGCGCCCTCGTCAATATCGGCCTGCACCTCCAGGAGAGATTCGCGGCGGTTCGCCGGATCCTGCTGATACGTTTTGCGGTTCCCGGTAAAGCTAGACTCCACCGCATCGCGGAACGGACCAAAGAACGCTGAGGCATACTTCGCTGAATACGCCATAATAGAAACATTCTGGAACCCGGCCGTATCCAGTGCGGCGCGCATGGCGGCAATCTGCCCGTCCATCATGCCCGACGGGGACACCGTGTGCGCCCCGGCGCGTGCCTGAGACACCGCCATCTTGCAGTACAGTTCCACGGTTGCGTCGTTATCGACAATCATGGTGCCGTAACCATCATCGACAAGCACGCCGCAGTGCCCGTGAGAGGTGAACTCATCCAGGCAGGTATCGGCCATAATAACAATCTCGTCGCCGAACTCTGCCCGGCAGGCAGCGATAGCGCGGTTCAAAATACCGTTGTCGTCCCAGGCCGCCGAGCCTACTTCGTCCTTATCATCATCCAGCGGAACCCCGAAGAGATCAATGCATTTAATGCCCGCCTCCGCAGCCTGGCGCACAGCAGGAATTAGGGACTCTAGCGTGTGCTGGTACTGCCCGGGCATGGACGAAATCGGCTGTGGTTCGCTAATGCCATCGCGCACGAAAAACACCTGAATCAGCTGATCGGGACGCAGCGCGGTCTCGGCGGTGAGGGCGCGCATCGCGGCGGTGGTGCGCAGTCGGCGGGGTCGTCGGGTCAGGTTCATGAGGTGTGTCCTTTCAGTAACTGATTCGGTGGCGGGTACGGCTGGGCTTACTCGGGTGGGGTGAACGGGTAATCCTCAAACAGGCCATCCCTTATAGCATTCACGGAGCGTGCGAAATCTTGCCTCTGCACATCGGTGAGCGACCCGCGCCGATCCAGGTAATCTTCAAGCTCTCTGTACAGAAAATGCAGTTCCACAAACTCCGTAAAGCTAATGCGCATATCCTCCACATGCTGCGCATCGTACTGGCCCGCATCATGGTCGTAGTACAGGATGGTGTTACTGCCACGGGCGAAAAACCACTCATCGCCATTACCGGCGCTCCCCACAGGCCACACCGTGCGGCTAAACTCGGGGTGCTCCCGCTCCAGGTAACGGTGATGCTCCAAGGCCTGCTCATACCCGTAAAGACAGCAGTCGGCGGTTATCTCCCCGCCGCGGTACTGCGCTAAAAACCGCAGGTACGCACCGTCCAGCCCGGCGGGTAGTTTGCCGGGCAGCGTTATTTTATCCGTGCGGCGCTGACAACACTGCGCCAGCTGCTCATCCCACCCGTTAAGCACCCGCGCTCACCACCGAAAACGCGGCGGACGCCAAATCCTGCGCAGACGGGGAATCCGCCACCACATACGGCACCCCCAAAGAACGCGCAGCAGATGCGGTGCTCTGCCCAATAGCCACCACCGGCGGGAACCTGTCGGTCGGCACCCCCTCGGCGAGCGCCTGAAGCAGCGACGGGGCGGTAGCGACCACGGCATCCGTTATCGGCTGGCCAGCAGATGCCTCACGGCTGAGGGCTTCCCGGGCTGCGTCACGCCCAAGCTCACCGGGGGCGAGGTCAGCCTCGGCCGCAGGCTCCATACGGTACACCACGGTGCGCATCACCCGAAAGCCCAACGCCCCCAGCCCCTCACGCAGGGTAGGCCGGGCGTTCTGGCCCTCGATCACCCACACGGTGTCAGGCTCGTCCTGCTGACGATCGCCGGTGGGGAAACCGGCAAGCATCCCCATGGCGCTCTGGGTGTGCGGTATATAGTCCGGCTCTATCCCGCACCGTTCCAGTTCCGCTGCGGTCGCCTTACCCACGCACGCCAGGCGCGCATCGGCGGCATTAAGCACATGCGCGAAATGCTCTCCCCACAGCTCGGTGCAGGCACGCACCGCATTGGCGCTTGTGAACGTCACCCACGCCACCTGATCGGCGGCGGTCGCTTGAAGGGCCGCGCTCAGCTCGGGGGTGTACGCCACGGTGCGCGGCACATGCACCGGCGCATACAGCACGTTCGGGGCGGGCTCACCCCGCTGCCGGGCAAGCTCACTCAGCGCCCGCGCGAACCCGGCGCCTTTAGCTGCTGTGCGGGTGAGCAGAACGCGCGCGGCGCCCACTAGGACACCTCAAGCCCGGCAAGCGCGGCTGCACCCATCTGCAGCATATCTTCAGCCACGTGCACCCCCAGCCTTTCGGCACCGGGTATGTCCAGCTCCACGGTCGCAGCAGAGTGGCGGATGCACTTGGTGCCCCTGGGGTCTGCGACTATGGCGGTGAGTACCAAATCGCCCTCTATTACGTGCGCATAGGCGCCGATGGGGGCGGCGCATCCGGCTTCTAGGCGGCGCAGCAGAGCACGCTCCGCAGTGACCGCCAGCCGGGTCTCAAAATGGTCGGCGGCAATCAGCGCGGCCCCCAAAGAACGCACCGGCCGGGAAATTTCGGTCTCCGTCAGGGAGGCAATATCCGGGTTGGCGAATTCGCTCTCACGCACCTCAAGGGCGAGCGCGCCCTGCCCTGGTGCTGGGAGCATGCGGGTAGGGTCAAGGTACTCGGTAATCACGTCCTCTTTGTTCAGGCGTTTGAGGCCCGACACAGCCAGCACCACGGCGTCACAGTCACCGGTGGTTTCGCCCCCCACCCCGGTGTGCGCCTGCCGGTCGGTTTCAGCCGACCCCTGCACCATCACCTGCCGGGCACCGTGCTCTTCGAGCCCTTTCACACGGGCGATGCGGGTGCCCACATTACCGCGGATATCAACGATTTCAAGGTCGGGGCGCAGCAGCCGCAGCTGCGCTGCACGGCGCGGCGACCCGGTGCCGACGCGGGCACCGGTGGGGAGGGTGTCAAGAGTCAGCTGATCGCGTGCAACGAGCGCATCGCGCGGGTCTTCGCGTTCGAGGGTTGCCGCGACCACCAGCCCGGGGCATGGGGCAGAGGGCAGGTCTTTCAGGGAGTGCACCGCCATATCGACGCCTTCCCCGTCATTGCCCGCCAGCAGGCGCTGACGCAGGGCCGCAGCGAACACGCCGGTGCCGCCCAGGGTTGCGAGCGGGCCGGCGAGCGTATCCCCCTCAGTTTTGACGGTGACCAGCTCAAATTCCACACCGCTGGTGCCCTCATGAGCGTGGGAGGCGGCGGTGACATGTTCGGCGGCGAGGGTGCTCTGGGTGAGGGCTAACGCCGACCCGCGTGTGCCCAGCAGGTAGGTCTCGCTCATGGTTCTCCTTGAGGGTATTAGTGGTGGGGTCACGGCGTGGGGTTTCGGGGTATGCCGGCGGTGCCGGTTCTATGGTTCCTGTCTTCTGGGCGGCACCCGCCTGAAGCATCAGTTACGGGTTCGTGCCGCCGGAGTATTCGGCGATGACCGGTTTCGCGGCGCCGCGTGCGGGTTTGCAGCAGTCGGGGTCGCATTCGTCGAACCAGCCGCGTTCGCCGGTCACTGATTCCTCGCACACGCTCTCCCGGGTGCGGGCCGCCTCATTATCCAGCCCGGTGTGTGGGTTGGCGGTGACGCGTTCGGCAATCAGGCGGCGTAACGATTCAACGTACGCCGGGTGCGTGCCGGGGGTGGGGGTGCGCACCGCCGCGATCCCGTGCTCGGCGCAGGTATCCAGTGCCTCAGTGTCAAGGTCCCATTTGACTTCCATATGGTCAGAGACGAAACCCAGCGGCACCAGAACAATACCGTCTATATCACCGGCGGCTTTCTCAATCGCGTCGTTCACATCGGGTTCAAGCCACGGCATGGACGGCGGGCCGGACCGTGACTGGTACACCAGCTCCCAGTCGGTATTATCCAGCAGGCTCTCATGATGCTCCTGCACCCGCGCCAGGACGGCACGGGCCACCTGAAGGTGCTTCTCAACATACGCGGATCCGCCCTCATAGTCGATACCGCGCGGGCCTGCCTCATTCGCGGCGGAGGTCGGCACCGAGTGGGTGCAGAACATAATGCGGATGCGCCCATTTCCTGCAGCGGCGGTGCCGTCAGCACGCCGTGCAGCCACCTGCTCCTGCACCTGTTTCAGCCCGTCCTGCAGGCCGTCGGCGAAGGCCTGCACAAACCCGGGGGTGTCGAAGAATTGGCGGATCTTATCGACGCGCATCTGACCGTGAAGCCCCAGTTTTTGAAGCGCCACCCCGTAGTCTTCACGGTATTGGCGGCAGCTGGAGTAGCCGGGGTAGGCGCTGGTGGCGAGCACCAGAATATTGCGGTGCCCTTCCTCATACGCCTGCTGCAGCACGTCACTGACGTAGGGGTCCCAGTTGCGGTTCGCCCACACGATGGGGATGCGCGGGCCGCGTTCGGCTAGGGTCTGTTTCAGGGCGGCCAGCAAAGCACGGTTCTGCTCGTTAATGGGAGAGACACCGCCGTTAGCACGGTAGTGGGTGGCGACCTCTTCAAGGCGCTCATCGGGAATCCCACGGCCCGCCGTGACGTTACGCAGGAAGGGAATCACATCGTCCTGCCCCTCGGGGCCGCCGAACGATGAGAGAATCACCAGATCATACGGGGCGGGGGCGGCCGCGCGGGAACGGGTGATGCCGCACTCGCCGCGGTAGCTGCCGATAGTGTCCTCGTTCAGTACCGCGGGGCCGTTGGAGGCGGTATTGTGCGGGTCGGTCACGTTCGGGCGGATATTATTTGGGCACCGAGCCGCAGCAGCCGCTGCACACACTGCTGCCGCCAGCACCCGGGCGGGCTGCATGGTTCGTTACCGGTTGATTCACGCGAGCACCTCAGCAACGTCGGCAGCTGGGATACGGCGCCCGGTGTAGAAGGGAATTTCCTCACGCACGTGCAGACGCGCCTCAGTGTTGCGGAAGTGGCGCATCATATCCACCAGGTCCACCAGTTCGGGGGCTTCAAGGGCGAGCACCCACTCGTAGTCGTTCAAGCCGAAGGTGGCCACAGTGTTGGCGAGCACCTGCGGGAAATCGACGGCTTTCATCCCGTGGTTTTTGAGCATTTCGGCGCGGCGCTGCGGGTTCATGTAGTACCAGTCGTACGAGCGCACGAACGGGTACACGCATACCCACGCCTCGGGTGCTTTACCCCGCGAGTAGGCGGGGGCGTGGTTGCGGGTGAACTCGGCGTCGCGGTGCACACCCATGGTGGACCACACGATGGTGGTTGCCCCGAACAGGGCGGTGCGGCGGATCTTACGCACAGCTTCCTGCAGTTTCGGGGGCTGAACCGTGGGTCCAGACCATCACGTCGGCGTTGTTGCGCATGGCGGACACGTCGTAGAGGCCACGCACGGTCACCCCGTCGTTGGTGAGTTCCTGGGTGAGTTCCTCGAACTCTGCGATGGCGGCGGGGCTGGAGGCCCCTTCCGGGCGCACCCCGTCACGGGCAAACACAGTGTAGAGCGTGTAGAAGAGCTTCTCGCCGTTCTCGCGGCCGCGTTTATTTTCTTCTGCGGGCGAGTGCTGCTGGCTGCCGTACCCGTGTGCAGGCCGGTCACCGTACGCCCCGTGAGGCCCGTGCCCGCCGTGGGCGTGGGAGTCGCCAGCGGGCGCGCCGTGCGAATGTGCGTCGTGGTGGGATTCCTGTGACATTATTCTTCCTTTCGTGCGGCGGTTTCCCGCCCTACCTGCGTTCTTGATCGTGCGGCGTTCCCCATCCTCGCCGGGGCGCCTATGCTGTTATTGTTTGGTGGGCGGGCACGGGGCCGCCCGGGGTGCTACCCGGCTGTTTCTTCGCCGCGTTTGGCGCCGTTGGCCTGCGGGGTGTTTCGTTTGAGGAACTGTTCCACCTGCTCGCGGGTGTCACGCACCGTTGAGACCAGCCCGGACCCGGCAGCCCAGGTTCCCACCACGCACACCGTCTCCAGATGAGCCGTGAGCTCCCGGAACGTTTTCACCTTATCCCGGTGGCCCGGGGCGGTGCGCGGTAACACGTTGCTCCAGCGCACCACGTCCGCATCCAGCAGCTCATGGGCGGTGATGGGAACGTCCAGCAGTTTCGCGGCGTCGTGAAGCGCCAGGGTGATGAGCTGCTCGTCGGCAAGCGCCACATCGCTAATGCTCGCGTTCTCTCCGCCGCGACCGTACGAAAGACGCACCACGTGCTTGTCTTTCCCGACGGCCTCGGCGACCCACGGCCATTTCGCGCTCACATGGGTAAGTGCCTTAGCGCGCACATTTGTGACCTCTTCAGAGACCAGCATGCCGGTGCCGCGCGGGTGCGCGTTCAAGGCGGGCTGCTCCACCACAAGGGTCACGAGCGCAACCTCGGGTCCAGGTTCCAGGGTGGGCAGCGAGGTTTTAATATGTGACCCCAGCAGGCGCGCAGTGGTGGGCCCGTCGGTGGCGAGCACCAAATAGTCGGCGCGCAGGGTAGCCTGAATCTCCCCGTCGGCGGTGTGCCGCTGAATCACGAACCACTCCCCCGTGACGCTGTCACGGTCAATGGCGATCACGTCGAATCCCGCAATAATACGCGCACATTTGGTGTACAGGTCTTCCACCAGCTTCTCAGAGAGCTGGTTCAGGCCCCCGGATAGGCTAGCCACCTGGGAACCGGCCGGGGCCTGCGACCTCAGCGCTGCGGAGGCGGCAGCAAGAGACTTATGTTTTTTCAGCCCTTCGCGTAGCCCGGGGATGGTGGCGTCCGCATCCAGCTGGTCGGGGTGCGCCGAATACACACCCGAAACCACCGGGGCCACCAGGTTCTTCAGCACCTTATTGCCCATACGGGCGCGCACCAGCTCACCAAGAGTTTTTGCTTTAGCACCCACAGAGGCCGGTAGGGCCTTATCAAGTTTGGCGCGGCGCAGCCCCGCCCGGCCGAGCACCCCGAGCAGGGTTTTATCGTCCAGGTTGCCCGGAATACCCATAATCCCGGTGTTCGGGGTTTTACGCGCCCCGAAAGGTAGGTACAGCCACGAGCCGTGCGGGTTGGGGGTAACAATATGCTCCCCAAGGCCCAGCTCTTTAACAAGCTCCGAAACGATGGGTGATCGGGTGGCGTAGGACTCTGCACCGGAATCCAGCAGCAGCCCCCCAACTTCGTGCGCACCGACGGCACCACCCAGATGGTCTTTTTGTTCGAGGAGGGTCACGCGCACCCCGGCTGCGGCGAGCTCCCGGGCAGCTAACAGCCCGGAGACACCGCCGCCCACCACGATCGCGGTGGGTGCGTTCTTTCCTATGTGCGGGTGTGCTGCCCTGTGTAGACCCATATCGTACTGTTCCTCGTTATTGTTGCGGTGCTTTCCTAGTGTGTAGTTTCTAGTGTAGTGAGTTGGCGGGGTGTTCGTGAATATATGCCACCAGATCGGTGAGCACCTGCGGGTCCGTTGTGGGCGGCACCCCGTGGCCCAGGTTCACAATATGGGCGGGGGCGCTCGCCCCGGCGGCGAGTACCTCATCCGTGTGAGCGTACAGGGCCTCACGCCCAGCGGACAGAAGCGCGGGATCGATATTCCCCTGAAGCGGCACCGCGCTGTTGAGCCTGCGGTTTGCCTCATCAAGGGGCAGGCGGTAGTCCACCCCGATCACATCGGCACCGGCCTCATGCATGGCGGGCAGCAGATCGGCGGTTCCGGTACCAAAGTGGATGCGCGGCACCCCAAATTCCTCAACCATACCCAGGGCGGTGGCGGAGTGTTCCTGCACATACCGGCGGTAGTCAGCTTCGCCTAACGAGCCAGCCCATGAGTCGAAGAGCTGCACAGCGGATGCGCCCGCCTCAATCTGTGCCCGCAGAAACTGCCCGGCGGTGCGCGCGGCCCACTGCGCCAGCTCCCCCCAAGCGAGAGGGTCGGCGTGCATCATGGTGCGGGGGCGCAGATGATCACGGGAGGGGCCGCCCTCAACCATATAGGCGGCAACGGTGAAAGGTGCACCCGCAAAACCGATAAGAGGGGTGGAACCGAGCATGTCGACGGTTGCCGCGACTGCCTCACGAATGGGGTCAAGTGCCGTATCGGTCAGTTCGGGCAGGGCACGCACTTCATCAAGCGTGCGCACAGGATTCTCAAGTACAGGGCCGCGGCCGGGCACAATATCGACATTCACGCCCGCGAGCTTCATGGGGATAACGATATCCGAGAAGAAAATACCGGCATCGACATTGTGACGGCGCACCGGCTGCACGGTAATCTCGGCGGCAAGTTCGGGTGTCAAACAGGCGTCCAGCATGGGAATTCCCTCGCGCGCCTTGCGATACTCGGGCAGCGAACGCCCCGCTTGGCGCATAAACCAGACCGGACGATGCTCAGATGCGCGCCCGGTGAGCGCCTGCAGCATCGGCGAATCGGCGGTTTGAGCGGCACGCAGCGGGTGAGATGCGCTCAGGCGCGACAGCTGCGCCTCGGTCAGCAAATCGCGCTGGCGCTCCGCCGGATGCGGCGGACAGGGTACAGGGCTGGTTTTGGTCATATATCCCAGTGTGCCAGGTTTTGGACGTGTGTTTTTACGACACATTGTCACATTCCGATATATTTTGCACCCCGTACTAGACACATAGGTTTACCTTAGTATCCACAAGGGAGAAGCTGCCTCAGCGAAGAGCAGACTTAGTGTTTTCCGCACCACAATACACGCCGCCGAAACCCACACCAGGCAGTAAAAACCCACCCATTCTCACATTTGGTGACGGGCACCTCACGAGTTTTACATACTCGCCCACAAAGTGTTTATGATTAGTTCCTAGTGACTATTTACGCCTTCGTGGCCTCCCACCGGATAATCGACCTGACCACCGTCGCATTACTGAGCAACGGTGCCTCCAGTGTGCCCGAAACGCTCACAAGCGACACCGCCGGTCAGCTGGGAGTTGAAGGGTCCGTGGTGCTGGCAACCTGCAACCGCCTCGAAGTGTACATAAAACTGGCAGTCCCCGAGCACCTGGCCCCCGTGAGCGAGCTGATATTCGCTCATATCGCCGCCCAAGCCGGACTCGCCCAAGAGATCGTCAGCAGCAGCTTTGAGGTGTACAGCGACCTCGAATCCGCCGAGCACCTTTTCACCGTGGCCTCGGGCCTGGAATCAGCGGTAGTTGGTGAACGAGAAATTGCCGGGCAGGTGCGGCGGGCGCTCGCCACCGCCCAGCAGGCCGGCCCCGTACCGGGTGAGCTGGTGCAGCTCTTTGAACACGCCGCACACACCGCCCGTCAGGTAGGCCAGCACACCACCATCGGGTCGCAGGGGCGTTCTATTGTGGCGGTTGCCCTTGATTTGGCCGATACTGTGGCCGAAAAAGACTGGGCTAACCGGCGAGCACTTATCTTCGGCACGGGCGCCTATGCGGGTGCCACCATTGCAGCCCTGCGGGAACGCGGATGCGAAGATATTTGGGTGAATTCCCGCTCGGGCCGCGCCCAGCAGTTTGCCGCCAAACGCGATGTGCACGCGGTGCCTCAGGGGCACTCATGGCAGGCAATGGCCGAGGCGGATGTGATTATCGGCTGTTCCGGCGGAGCCGCCCCGCTGCCGCCCTCCGACATTCCCCCGGCCGGCACACCATCCTTGATTTGGCGCTCTCCCGCGATTTCGACCCCGCAGTGGCGGATCTGCCCAACGTGGAACTCATCACCCTAGAGTCGGTGCGCATGGCCGCCCCCGAAGAAACTGAAGAGGCCGTCGCAACCGCCCAGCGCATTGTCGAATCGGAGATGCAGGCGTTTGCCGCCCGCCAGAAAACCCGCAATATTGATGCGGCTATTGTTGCTTTACGCGGGCACACCATGAGTGTGCTCGACACCGAGCTTGAAAAGGTGCGCAGCCAGTTTGGGTGCGGGGCCGCCGCCGAGCAGCTGGAACTGGCAATGCGCCGCATGGTCAAATCCCTGCTGCACACCCCCACCATCCGGGCCAAGCAGATGGCCGCCCAGGGGCGCACCGATGAGTACGTGGCCGGGCTGGAGGCGATCTACGGTATTGAGGTCGAAGAAGACTAAACCGGCACGCCCCCAATGCCGCCGGGCATCAACCGTTAACGCGAGGTTTGCACGGGGCCAAATGCCCGCTTGAACGTGAGGGTAAAACCCGCTAAGCCCCCGGCGAATCGGCGATACCGCCCGCCCGAAGAGCACCCCCGGCGGGTTACACTAATCATCAAGACAAAACGCCCCGCCGAGTGTTTTACAAGGAGCATCATGGAAATCAAAATCGGTATCCGCCACATTTCTCGCGAGATCAGCATCGACACCAATGAGACCGCCGAGAAGGTGCGCTCAAAGGTGACCGACGCTATTCATAACGGCACCATGCTTGAGATTACCGATGAGAAAGGCGCCACAACCTTCGTACCCGGTGCGCAGATCGGCTATGTTGAGCTGGGCACTGAGGAGAAAAGCGTCACATCGGTTTCGGCTTCAGCGCCTAAACTCTGCCGCAGCACGCCCGCACCCGCCGGTTTCTGTTCCGTGCGGATGCGGGCTTTTGCACGCTTGCAATGAATATTTTTCCGCGCCATCACGGCGAATAAAGATGCGATTCGTCCTCAGACGGGTTAACATTTAAGGGTTAAGTGAATGCCCGGTCGTTAGACTACACAATTTCTTGTTCCTCCCCAGGATGGGGTTACGAATTTCCCGCGATCGGCTTCTACATCATGAGCGCCACGCACCGGCACACGCGAGCGCGTGAGCCGCATCCGCCCCAACCGCGCACCAAAAAACGCAAGGGCCTGGCGCCGCCGAACACCCCCACGGGTAGGAAGAATCACTCAATGGCTGATAACGCAGCACAACAGAAAAACCGAGACGTTCGCCGACTACGGCGTACGACAGGACATTAGCGACGCACTGGCGGCGGTGGGCATCACCACCCCCTTCCCCATTCAGACAATGGCGCTGCCGGTGGCGCTGGCCGGGCACGATATTATCGCCCAGGCAAAAACCGGCACCGGCAAAACCCTGGGCTTTGGCCTGCCCACGATTCAGAGCGTCACCGGGCGAGACGACGAAGGCTGGGATGATTTGGAGTTCCCCGGCGCCCCGCAGGCACTCATTCTGGTACCCACCCGCGAACTGGCCATCCAGGTGGGTGAGGATCTCGCCATCGCCTCAAAGCTGCGTAACGCCCGCGTGGCAACCCTGTACGGCGGTGTACCGTACGAGCCGCAGGTGAAGCTGCTCAAGAAAGGGCTGGAGGTTGTGGTCGGCACCCCGGGGCGCCTCATTGACCTGTACAACCAGGGTGCGCTGAACCTGAAACAGGTGAAGATTGTGGTGCTGGATGAGGCCGACGAGATGCTGGATTTGGGGTTCCTGCCCTCGGTCGAGAAAATCCTCAGCTACCTGCCCGCTCAGCGGCAGAGTATGCTGTTCTCGGCGACCATGCCCGGCCCGGTGATCTCAATGGCACGGCGCTACATGAATAAGCCGATGCGCATGAGCGCCGCCGACCCGGAAGACCAAGCCAAAACGAAGGCGTCAATCCGGCAGGTGGTGTACCGGGTGCACCATATGGATAAAGACGAGATGCTGGGCCGTATCCTGCGTGCTCAGGGGCGTGGGCGCACCGTCATTTTCACCAAGACCAAACGGGATGCGGCGCGGGTTGCCGATGAGCTGATTGCGCGCGGGTTCGCCGCCGCTCCCCTGCACGGCGACCTCAACCAGGGTGCGCGTGAGCAGGCACTGCGTGCCTTCCGCAACGGCAAAGTAGATATTCTGGTGGCGACCGATGTTGCCGCCCGCGGTATTGATGTGGAAGACGTGACCCACGTGATTAACCACCGCGTGCCTGAGGACGAGAAAACCTACCTGCACCGTACCGGGCGCACTGGGCGCGCCGGCAATGAGGGCACCGCCGTGACCTTCGTGGACTGGGAGGATATTTCCCGGTGGAAACTTATTAATGATGCCCTGGAGCTGGGGGTTCCTGACCCCGTAGAAACCTACTCGTCCTCGGAGCACCTGTTCTATGATTTGAACATCCCGGCCGGAACCAAGGGCCGCCTGCCGCGGTCCGAGCAGACGCTGGAGGGTCTGGACGCTGAGCGTCTGGAAGACTACGGGGACTCCCCGCGCGGGGCGCGCTCATCATCGCGCGGCTCGGGCCGGGGTTCCCGGAGCCGGGGCAGTTCCGGCTCACGTTCACGTGCTGCACGGGATGAGAAGCCCGGGCAGGATTCCGGTAAGAAACGTCAGCGCCGCCGTACCCGCCGTGTTGAGGGTGAAAGCGCACAGGGCCGTGAAGGTAAACGCGCCGAACGGGAAAAAGTCAGTGGAGTCTACCGGCAGCGGTAAACGCCGCCGCCGCAGGCGCCGCCAAGGCTCTAACGGGGCGGGCTCCGGTGCTCCTGCCGCAGGTGGGGAGTAAGCAGCGAGTGAGCGAAACAGTACCCACCGCAGCTACGGCTCAATCTGCAGGCGCTGCTGCACCTGCTTTCGACCCGAACGGTTCGTCGCTGGTGGTTCAGGCCGATAACCTGGCGTATCTGAGCGAGCTGCCGGATGCCTCATTCACCGTCATCTACATTGACCCGCCGTTTAACACCGGCAAAACGCAGACACGGCGCACCCTCAAAACCGCCCCCGCGCAGGAGGGCGGTGCCCGGGGTGACCGCACCGGGTTCCAAGGCAAAAGCTACACAAGCGCCCTGCAAACCCTCGCAAGCTACCATGATGCGTTCGAGGACTACTGGGCGTTTTTGGAGCCGCGCATTAGGCAGGCCCACCGTCTGCTCACCCAGGACGGCACCCTCTACCTGCACCTGGACTGGCGTGAGGTTCACTACGCCAAGGTCATGTGCGACATGATTTTTGGGCGCGACTGTTTTATGAACGAGCTGATCTGGGCCTACGATTACGGCGCGAAATCCACCAAACGCTGGCCCACGAAGCACGACAATATTCTGATGTACGTCAAAGATCCGCAAAAGTACTATTTCAACGCGGACACGGTGGACCGTGAACCCTATATGGCGCCGGGATTGGTGACCGAGGAGAAAGCGGCGCGCGGTAAACTCCCCACCGACGTGTGGTGGCATACGATCGTCTCCCCCACCGGCAAGGAAAAAACCGGCTACCCCACGCAGAAACCGGTGGGGCTGCTGAAGCGGATGATCGCCGCCTCCTCACGCCCGGGTGACTGGGTGCTGGATTTCTTTGCCGGCTCCGGCACAACCGGGGCCGCAGCCGTTGAGCTGGAACGTAAGTTCGTGTGCGTGGATCAGAACCCGCCCGCGATTGAGGTCATGGCGAAACGCCTGAATGTGGAGGAGCGCTCATTTGCCGCGTACCGGGGTGTGCCGCGCGGGGCGGCGGTGCTGTTCACACCGCAGCGCAGTGTGGGCGTGCGCGGGGGAACCTCGCGGGACGCGCTCACGGCGGCCTCACGGCGCGCACTGGCGGCGCAGAGCCGTAAAGTGCAGGAAAGTGTTGAGCCTGTGCCGGGCGCATCAAGCGTGTTTGTGCGGCATCATTCCACGGACGTGGTGGATAAAGACTTGCGAATCCGCGGCCGGGACGTGCTACGCCGTGAAAGACGCCGCCAGCAGCTCGCTAAAGAACGGGCGCAGACGGCGAAAAAGTAGCCTCCCACAGTTCCATAACACGCAGAAAACAGCATAATTAGCCTATTCAGAAGGGTTTTGTGCCTTCAGAAGTTAGAAAGTCTTCTGAAGGCACAAAACCCTTCTATACTGCGCATTATTAGCCCTATCCGCAGGAGCCGGGGACACTAGCGGCTAATCTGGGCGCGGATCGCCTCCACGGTTTCGCGGCCGGGCTATCCCTCAGATATGAATTCTTCACGCGGGATAAGGTCGCCCGCAAGGATATCGGCAAGTAGTTTTTCCTGCGCTGGTTCCAAATGCACCAGGTGGGTGAGGACACACAGAAGCTCCTTGAATTCTGTGGTCCATTCACTCGGCCAGCTCTGTTGCACGATATCGTCAAGAGGTGAACTCTTACGACCGATAGGTTTCTTCAAGCGGTACTTAGCCCAAAGACCGATAGTCTGCTGACCTCCCACAGTGTAATCGAAAACCGCTTTTTGATGTTGCTCCACCGGCTGGCACCAAAAGCTATTTCACCGTGATTGTCGTCTTCACCCGGTGTAAAGGTGGGTTTCTTCTCGGGCATAGCCCCACCCATACTCTTTTCGTACACAGGCATGGAGTACAGTCCATCAGTCGGTTTATCGGTGACCCGAGTCATACCGGGAAGAGGTTCACCGCGTTCACCGTAGGTATGTAGCCACACCACATACTTACCCAGCTGTACCGCGCGAGACCATAGCTCTGCATCTGAGGTGAGCGGCACGCGAATGCCTGCCTGTTGCAGTTCGGTGTCGAAGGTGCGCACATATCCAGGATGTCCGGTTACCCCTGCCAGGTAGTACACCAGCTCTGCGGGGGCGTGTTCGCCAAAGTTTTTAGTAAGTAAACGTTCTGCTTCGCTCGTGAGGTTAGGCTTGCCAGCGGCATTCAAGGCAGGATGTACTCGGCCTCCTTCGCTTCCTTTAAAAGCGTCCATGTCGGGGATAAGCGCGCTAAAATACAAGCCCGGCCCGGCCTTAGGATAGTGTGCATGTTGCTCCACAATAAAGACTTGACCCAGCACACGATGCTCCCATAGTTTAGGAACCGGACGATGTAGTAACCTGGAATCTGCAAAAAGGTACTGACGGTCAAATGACCGATAACCCATACGCACGATATTGGGAACTGTAGGGAAAAACTCACGTGTGATCTGGTCGTCCAGACTTTCAAGACTGTCCTGGTATGTATCATCTCCAGGAAGCGGCTGTTTCCCAGTCTTGGTTTTAGTGCTGGAGGTTTCTTTGAACCTTTCAGCACGTATATCTAAATCATTACCTTCAACCAGCTCATTCCAGCGTTCTTGCAGAACCGACTCTGACGGCGCATAAACCCAGGTTTTATTCGGCTTCACGCCGGGGAATCGGCTGGCATAAAAATCAGGAAGTTCAGGATAACTATCCCAATCTCCCACAGTTACTGGCATAAATTTATCGCTCCAGCCTGAACGCACATCAGTAAATTCAGGAGAGCGCAGATCTAGTTTCGCTAGTGCCTCCATTTTCTGCTGGAAAGTACCATGCAAAAGCAATATATTTTTAGGCCAGCTGGAGTATTTTTCGTCAGTATCCGGCTCTCGCACAAAAAGCGCGATAGTCACCGGAGTTTCAATCGCAAAGACAGCATTCTTCTGCGGAGGACGTTTACCTTCCGGAGTCACGTTGATAATCCACCCTCGGCTAGATTTACGGCGAATATATTCACGCATACCCGAGAAACCGGGACCGCTCAAGTACCCGTCAGCAGTAATGAAACAGACTACACCCGCACGGTTGAGGGTATCCTCGAAATCACGCCGTGAATTCTCAAAAACCTTCCAGAACGCCCAACGCCAAAAATAGACATAAAGATTCTTCAGAACATACTCATATTTCCCCATTCCAGCAGCACGAAAATCATCTAACAGCGCTTTTTCGGATGAACCACCATCTTCAATCCATCCGCCTTTTCCTTCCGCTTTATCTTTATACGGCGGATTACCAATGCACACTTGAATAGGTACTTCACGTTTTACCCTATTCGCACGATTCGATTGATCAGCCAGCAGGCGCAGAGTATTCCCAGTCATCGGGCGATTGCGCGCCTTCGGGTTACCCAATGTATTCGTGACATAAAGGTTCAGCCCCTCCTCAGGCAGTTCACCTCCCAGGCCACGCAAAGTTTCTGAGATACGAAGCTCTGCTACCGAAAAAGGACCAGATTGCAGCTCAAAACCATAGAGGTTCTTGGCTAAACGGGTCAGGGCATCCGAGCGGTCGCCGGGGTCAAGGTTCTCGTCATGAGCGACCGCACGCAAAACAGCCAAAGGATAGGTTCCGGTACCCATCGCCGGGTCGATCACTGAGACCCCTTTATCGGCAAACCCGTAAGGTTTATTAAGATACTGGCGTAATGCCTGATCGGTGAGTCGAACCATTTGATCGACAACTTCGACTGGGGTGTAGTAACTGCCAGTTTTCTTGCGCTGCTCCGGGTCATAGATACTCAAAAGTGCTCATATAGATGCAGATAAACATCTGCTTTACCGCCCGAAATGTGTTTCCATGAGGTTACCGAAAGCACTCGTACAATAATCGCAAGTACATTGTGTAAGGCGCTGTCTTCATCAAGATGGTCTGTGAGCAGATTCAGTGCATTACCCAGCAATCCATGATTGGACTTTAGCCTGTTCGCCATATAGTGCAGAGTATTAATGTCGAGTTCTAGGCCTTCCGAAATAGCTACAACAAGTGCAAAGACCACAGTCTGCGCAAAACTGTCAGCAAATTCCTCATCAGTAGCACCTGGAGATAAAGTCTCACGCCAATCGGTGCGTAGTCCGATGAGTGAAGGCGGTACGGGTTCATCGTGCCCTTGGTCTTTTGCCCTCTTTTTAGCGGCTTCATGGGCTTTCTTCTGCGCGGTTAAACCCAACAGAATCTCTTCCCGTAGCAAGACGGCTAAAGGTGCCAAGGTTTTTCACTAGTTTATCCGCGCTAGTGATGGGGTTGAGCTCCCAGAATAAAAAAAGCTTTGTAAAAATACCCTGTAATGATGGGGTCGCGGTAAACGGTCCCTTATGTTTTACAAAAATCGGAAGTGTGAATATAGGCGATTTCGCTCTCATGACCGCTAGTCGTGACCGGTACCAACGCACCATACCGGTAGAGTCTCCACTCGCGACCATTGGTGTAGAGCAGGTTTGGCAGGTTTTTAAGTTTCTGCCACTGTTTATATTCATGACTTTTCTTAGTAAAAGTTGCTGGGTCAATGCTCTTTGAGGGAGCTTTCAGCTCAACATGACCAACAAGCAACCCATTGACCTTGACGCCAAAGTCTGGGCGGACGGTACCAGATTTTTTGTTACCCCCCCCCCGCGACCGTAATAGAGGTTTCGCGGACGAGAGTAACGCTGAGATTGTGCAAGTCGCCGAAGCCTTTAAGGAAGTGAGAAACCGGGGTGGTCAGCTGGGCCTCAGGCTCGCCTTCGTTTCCCTCTAGATTTTTCTTCACATCCTTGCCGAATTCGACCACCAAATTGTCGAAATCCAACACGTTACTTACTTTCAGTATGGGGTTGTGATGCGCTTAACCTATTGCCGGTGAAAGCACGCGCACGTTCCAGTGTACAGGGTAAACGCCACTAACGTCTTATGACGCAAGCACTAAATTTTCCACTCGGTTACTAAATCTATATAGAAGGGTTTTGTGCCTTCAGAAGTTAGAAAGTCTTCTGAAGGCACAAAAACCCTTCTATACTGCACTATTAGCCCCGTCCACAGGAGCCGGGGACACTGGCAGCTAATCTGGGCGCGGATCGCCTCCACGGTTTCGCGGGAGGTGGTGTACTCCCCCAGCTGGTTCGGTTTGCCCGCACCGTGGTAGTCGCTGGAGCCGGTCACCAGCAGCTCACGCTCACGCGCAAATTCCAGCAGGCGCGCACGGTTCGGCTCGGAGTTTTTCGCGGTGGTACACCTCCACCCCGGCCAGGCCTGCCTCGACCATCTGCCCCAGGTATTCCAGCGGCAGCGCTGGCCCGCGTTCCTCGCTCATGGGGTGGGCCACCACCGGCACGCCACCGGCGGCGCGCACCAGCCGGATAGCCTCCAGCGGGTCCATTGACTGCTGGTGCACATGGTACGGGCCGTTCACATGCAGGATATTGTCGAACGCGTCGGCGCGGTTCTCGGCGGCACCCACGGCAACCAGCGCATCGGCAAGATGCGGGCGCCCAAACACGGTGTTCTCACCGTCACTCGACTGGGCGAGCACATCGTCCCAGGTCAGCGGGTAGTCGGCGGCGAGTCGGTCCGCCATCCGGCGGGCGCGGCTGAGCCTATCATCCAGCAGGCGTTTCATCTCATCCCGCAGCTGCGGGTAGTCGGGGTCGTACCCGTACCCCAGCAGGTGCACGCTCTTAGTGCGCTCATGCCCCTGCTCGTCCCGGTAGCTGTAGCGGCACGAGAACTCGCCGCCGGGCAGAAAATCCAGTCCGTACTCCCCCGCCAGCTCGGCGGCCTGCGGCCACCCGCGTGCGGTGTCATGGTCGGTCAAGGCGAATCCGGCAAGCCCAGTCTCTCTAATCAGAGGAACCAGTTCGGTCAGCGGCTGGGTACCATCAGAAATATTGGAGTGAATATGCAGGTCGTAACGTTCAGTCATACCCTAACTGTACCGCACCACAGCGCCCCACCAGTATCAGTGGCACACGGCCTTTTCGGGTTTCGCCCCACCCTAAAATACGCCCCACGCGTGGGATAGAATACAACTATGAGTGAAAATACGAAGAAGAGCGCAGAAGCTCCAGAAACAGATCACCGCGATACCCCCAAAGCATCAGCTTTTCAGGAGTTCATCGCATCTAATTGGGAGCCCGCTGCTGATGATGGCTATACCCGCGAACGCGTTGCCGATTTTGCGGCGCAACGTCGTAAGAAGATTTCCCAAAAGTTCCCGGGTGAGCGCCTGGTTCTGCCCGCAGGGCCGCTGAAGGTTCGCTCGAACGATTGTGATTACCGTTTCCGCCCGCATTCGGCGTTTGCGCACCAGACCGGGTTGGGTGTGGATCATGAGGCTGACGCCGTGCTGGTTTTTGAGCCTGTGGAGGAGGGCACCGGCGATAACGGCTCGAACCATGAGGTGACCCTGTATTTCCGCCCGCTGGCTGGCCGTGACACCACGCAGTTTTATGCGGATGCGCGCTACGGCGAGTTCTGGGTTGGCCCGCGCCCCACGCTTAAGGAGTTTTCGGAGCGTTACGGTGTGCGGACGAAGGACCTTTCGGAGCTTGAGGTTGCGATTACGAAGAACGCTGGGGCCCAAGATTTGGGTGGGGTGCGTATCCGGCTGGTGCGTGAGGTTGATCCTTCTATTGATGCGCTGGTTGATACTTCCCGGTACAACACGGGCGTTGCGTTGGAAGAGTCCGATAAGCTCGATTCCGAGCTGACGGTGGCGCTCTCTGAGGCCCGTCTGATTAAGGACGAGATCGAGGTTGAGAACCTGCAGCGTTCGGTTGATATGACGGTGAAGGGCTTCGAGGAGGTCGTGCGTGAGCTTCCGAAGGCGGTGGCGCATCATCGTGGTGAGCGCGTGGTGGAGACCGCGTTTTTCTCGGTGGCACGTACCGACGGCAACGACCTGGGCTATGACACGATTGCAGCCTGCGGGAATAATGCGACGATTCTGCACTGGATTCGCAATAACGGCACCGTGGATGAGGGCAAGCTGCTGCTGCTGGATGCCGGTGTTGAGGACGATACCCTGTACACCGCCGATGTGACCCGCACGTTCCCGGTGAACGGCAAGTTTACCGAGGTTCAGGCGAAGGTCTATAACGCGGTGCTGGATGCTGCGGATGCGGCGTTTAAGGTCGCTGTGCCGGGTCGTAAGTTCCATGAGATTCACGATGCCGCGATGGAGGTGCTGGCGCATCGTCTGGAGGAGTGGGGGCTGCTGCCTGTTTCGGCTGAGGTTTCTTTGACGGTTGAGGGTGGTCAGCATCGCCGGTGGATGCCGCACGGCACCAGCCACCATTTGGGTTTGGATGTGCACGACTGTGCGCAGGCGAAAGGCGGAGCTGTACACCGGCGCAACCCTGGAGCCGGGTATGGTCTTCACGATTGAGCCCGCACTGTATTTCAAGGATGAGGATTTGTCTGTTCCCCAGGAGTACCGCGGTATCGGTATTCGTTTGGAAGATGACGTGCTGTGCACCGAGGACGGCAATGTGAACCTCTCGGCGGCGCTGCCCCGCACGGTTGAAGAGATTGAGGCGTGGATGGCGAAGCTCGCCCGGTAGTCTCTTAGTTTCGCAGACGAAAGTCCCCGCAGCCAGTACTGTCCTGGCTGCGGGGACTTTTTCGTTGTGTCAGATACCTCTTTGACGTTAGAAAGTTATTAGTCTTCTTTAACTCCCTTAGGCTTAGGGGTTTCGCGGGCTGGGGCCTGCCGAATAGTTTTGGCGTATTCCTCCGGGTCGTCAATGCGCAGACCGAACCGCTGTGCCGCTGGCTGGGCGGTGGCCCGTTCAGCACCCTGGGGTTCGGTACCGCGCTCTGCCGCAGGGGCGGTGCTGTCGGTGGCGTCCGTTGCGGCTGCCCGCCCTGCATCCTGCGAGGCGCCCCGCCCGTAGCCGCTGAGGGCGCCAGTGGTGTTTTTAGCAGACTCAGACTCGGTGCCCGCTGCGGTGCCTGCCGTCGTACCGGCCGGGGCGGAGGGGGTACTGCCGGTACGCGGTGCGGCTGTGCCTGTTGTGCCCGGCTGCTGCGTTGCGTTCCCGCCGCCGTATGCCGCCCCGTGTACTGAGCGCATCGCTTGGGCAAAACCAGGGGTGTCGCGCAGGATCATGCGTGCCTGCCCGGCGTACTCGCTCAGCGCATACATGGTGGTGCGTTCGGGGATTGCTTCCCCGCGCATCGGGTAGCGGCTATTGCCGCCGCGGCGGATACCCACCAGGGTCCACACCATAAAAATGGCGACGCTCAGCGGCACCGTTGAGGCGGCACGCCCCAAAAAATCAGACCCGTCACCAATGGTCAAAGCCGCACACCCCAGCCCAGCGATAATCCCCACATGAGGGAGGAGAGCAGCATCCGCCCGTAGCTGCGCTGCAGCGGGTACTCCACCCTGTTTCACGCCCTCATTCACCAGGTACAGGGCGGTCACCGGGAACCCGGCGGCGCTGAGCACATCAAAAGCGGCGAGCGCGTCGTCACGTCGAGTGAACGCTGCGAGCGCCTCACCGTTGGGAAGCGGCTGGCCGCTGGCTTGTGCGAGGCGGGAGGCAAGGTACGAGGAGGGCGGGGTCTGAGTCATACCCCTATCTTACCGGGGCGGGCGGGCCCGCCGCAGAGTGGGTGCGCCATCGGCTGAACCGGTTTTTGAGGTCGCACGGGCGGGCCGGTGTGCTAACGCACCGGGTTACGCCCACAGCCAGCGGACCCTTATATAAAGTGCGCATTCTCTTTTTCGGGCGTACCCTGAGAGGTGAGCAATACTAAGTCCAGCGCCCCCAGCAAAAATCTATATTGCGCGCCTGCTCGGCCTTGACGTGTTCGACCCGTTCGGTGACCGCCTGGGCAGGGTTGCGTGATGTTGTGGTGCTCAAACGCGGTTTTGGTGCCGCCATGGCGGCAGGTTCACGCCCCACGAAAGGCAACGAGCCGGTGGTGGTGGGCATCATCATTGAGGTGCTGGGCAAAAAACGTGTGTTCATGCCGATGACCCGGGTGCGCAGCATTGAGGCGTCTCAGATTATTTCGACGGGCCTGGTGAACCTGCGCCGTTTTGAGCAGCGTAATTCTGAGGTGCTGGTGGTTGGGGAGCTCTTTGACCGCCGGGTGCGGCTGCTTGACGGCAGCGGGGACGCCGTGATTGAGGATGTGGCCATTGAGCAGCGCCGTAACGGCGACTGGGGGCATTACGGAGCTGTTTGTCTCGCGTACCGTAAAATCCAGCAGCGGCTGGCGGCGCCGGTCTAAGGAGACGCTGGTGGTGGACTGGGATGAGACGATCCTTTCTACCGACCTTGAGCCGCAGGAGGCGACCACGTTCGTCGCCAACCACGAGAATGCCCGCGCCGCCGACCTTGCGGATGCCATCCACGAGATGAGCGATAAGCGCATGCTTGAGATTGCGCACGAGCTGCAGGATGAGCGGCTGGCGGATGTGCTGCAGGAGCTGCCGGAAGAGGATCAGGTGCAGATTCTTTCGCATCTTGACGACGAGCGTGCCGCGCAGGTGCTTGAAGAGATGGAACCGGATGACGCCGCCGACCTGCTGATTGAGCTGCCGGATGCCCAGCGTGAGAAGCTGCTGGAGCTCATGGAGCCCGACGAGGCGGAAGATGTGCGCCGACTGCTTGAGTACGATGAGGGTACCGCCGGTTCGCTCATGAACCCGGTGCCGATTATTCTCCCCGAGTCGACGGTGGCGGAGGCGCTGGCGCATATTCGGGCTGAAGAGATCCCCCCGGCGATGGCCGCGGCGGTGCTGGTGGCGCGTCCCCCGCTGGAAACCCCCACGGGCAGGTACCTGGGGATGGTGCACATGCAGCAGCTGCTGCGGGTGCCGCCGAGCGAGTCGATTGGGCGCATCCTAGACACGGACACTGAGCCGGTCTCTGACCAGGCCAGCCTTGAGGAATTGGCGCGCGTGCTGGCAACCTACGATTTGACCATTATCCCCATTGTGAACGAATCACACCGGCTGGTGGGGGCGGTGACGATCGACGACGTACTCGATGCGCTGCTGCCTGAAGACTGGCGAACCTTCGACGATGGGACTCCTGTACGAAAGGTAGGACGCCGATTTGTCTGAGCAGAACCACCTGCGTACCGAAGAAAACCCGCGCATTGATAAGGCGCGCATCCTGAAGGATCGGCTGGAGAAAAAATACTCCGAAAGGTATGCCGAGGGCGGCCAAAGCGGGCGGGAAAAGACCCGTTCGCGTGCCGAGTCGCAGCTGAGCACACCTGCTGAGCGTAAGGTGCGGAGGTTCACCTACAGCCCGAACCCGGATGCGTTCGGGCGTATGACCGAGGGGTTTGCCCGGTACATGGGCACACCCCAGTTTCTGCTGTGGATGACTGTTTTCTGTGGCGTGTGGCTGGGGTGGAACACGCTCGCCCCCGAAGAGCTGCAGTTTGACCCGCGAAGCCTCAACTTTACCCTGCTCACCCTGATGCTCTCCCTGCAGGCATCGTACGCCGCTCCGCTGCTGCTGTTGGCGCAGAACCGACAGGATGACCGTGACCGTGTGGTCGCCTCCGAGGACCGTAAACGTGACCAGCAGAACCTTGAGGAGACACAGTATTTGACGCGTGAGATCGCCTCGCTGCGTATTGCCCTGCGTGAGGTTGCCACCCGCGACTTTGTGCGCAGTGAGCTGCGGGATATTTTGGAAGAGCTGAAATCTATTCAGGAAGAGCAGGAACGCCAGGCTGAGCAGCTGCACGATATTGGCGAGGAATACGAGGACGAGGACACCCACGAGGACGGCGCGCAGCAGGGGCTCCGAGAGCAGCGATAGCGCCGCGGCGGGCGATGCGGCAGCCAGTGCGGCGGATAAGAAAGAGCGCCGGGACGTTAGCTAGCTCCTAGCCCGGTGCCTGCTGCCGGGCGCATGATGAGAAAGGCAGGGGTCGTTCCGGCGGGGCTGTGTTTCTTCTAGGGTGTGTATGGTGGTGGGCTGTGAGTGCTGGCCAGCACCCGTGTTACCGCCGCAGCCCCATGCCCCGAGTAAACTATCCCTGTATTCTGCAATCCCGCATAACCCCAAGACCCGCCCCGTAACCCCATGACTCTATGAACGCGTAGGCTTTGTCGCGGAAAGGATGAAAGAATGAGCGAGCACAACCCCAAGGGGACCAACTCGAACACTCCAGCCTCCAATAGTCCGCTGGCGGATGCGCTCTGGGCGGCCCTGGGCACCGTTGAAGACCCCGAGCTGCGCCGCCCCATCACGGAGCTGGGGATGGTTGAACGCGCCCAGGCCGTTAGCGAGGACGACGGCGGGTATGTGGCGGATGTGAAAATTCTGCTCACCATTGAGGGGTGCCCCCTGAAAACCACGATCGAGCAGGATGTGCGCAAGGCCGCCAGCACCGTTGAAGGCATCACCCGGGTTCAGGTTGAGGTGGGTGCCATGAACGCCGATCAGCGCAGCGCGCTCAAATCGCAGCTCAAACCTGAACGCACCAACCCGTTCACTGCCCCCGGGTCGCTCACCCGCGTGTTTGCCGTGGTATCCGGCAAAGGCGGGGTGGGTAAGTCGTCAATGACCGCTAACCTGGCGGCGGCGTTCGCCTCCCGTGGGCTGGCCGTGGGCATTATTGACGCGGATGTGCACGGTTTTTCCATCCCCGGGCTACTGGGCGTTCACGAGGCACCCACCCGCCTGGATGACCTGATTATCCCGCCCGCAGTGGATGCGCCCCGGGAGCGCGGGCAGGTGCGCGGCGGCTCGCCGGGCGGGTTCGTCAAGGTGATTTCCATCGGTATGTTCCTCAAGGGTAACCAGCCGGTGGCGTGGCGCGGGCCGATGCTGCACCGGGCGTTGGAGCAGTTCATCCTTGACGTGCATTTTGGGGCGCTCGATATTCTGCTGCTTGATTTGCCTCCGGGTACGGGAGATATTGCGATCTCAATGTCGCAGCTGCTGCCCAACGCCGAGCTGGTGCTGGTCTCCACCCCGCAGCACGCGGCGGTTGATGTTGCCGAGCGCGCCGGCACCCTAAGCCTGCAGACCCACCAGAAAGTCAGCGGCGTCATTGAGAATATGGCGGCAATGACCTTACCGGATGGCACGGTGCTTGAAATGTTCGGCTCCGGCGGGGGCGCCCAGCTGGCCCATCGCCTAAGCAGTGTGTTCAACTACCCGGTGCCGCTGCTGGGTTCGGTGCCGCTGGATGTGTCTCTGCGCACCGGCGGAGATGAGGGCACCCCCATTGTGTGGAGCGACCCCAACTCCCCCACATCCACCGAGATTCAGGCCATTGCCGGTAAGCTGCTGCACCGCGACGAGTCGCTGGCGGGCAAACCGCTGCGGCTGAACGTCTAGGCGGGCGCACCGGGGCCGCACGCGCGGGCGGGGCGGGGAATACGCTGTACTTCCCCGCCCCGCCCGGGATAGTTTTAGGGCAGCTGCATATCTCCCGGGCCGTGGCTGTGCCACAGCCAGCCGACCCACACCAGCTGCATCAAAACACCGCTAAGCACCAGCAGCCAACGGTACGCTTTTGAGTCTTTCCCGTAGCTCATAAGCACCAGAGCGAATGGGAAGAGCGGCAGCAGAATGCGGAATGTTGAGGACTGCGGCAGCCAGAAAAATCCCCAGGTACACTGCGTAACATACGCACCAGATAAGCATGACGGGGTGCAGCAGGGTACGGGTGCTGCGGGAGAAGAGCCACAGGAAATAGGCGGCGAACCCGGCCACGATCAGCGTAATGATGGCCCCGGTGCTCCAGCGGTTCAGGTAGAGGCTCAGCTCATTCACCCACTGCACCACATAGTGCTGCCCTTCCTCAACGGTGCGGCCGCTCCAGCCGAGCTCGGTGGCCAGGTAGGCGTCTAACCGCCCGGTTTTATACGCCGCGTGCAGAGCGTGCGTGAAGGCGAAAAAGCACACGGTAAGGGCGCTGAGCAGGTGCACGGCACGCGCCGCGAAAGCCGCCAGAAACACCCTGCCTGAACTGGCACGGGGCTGCCCGGCGGAGCGGACACGGTATTCTGCGACTAGGCAGTACAGCCACCACATACCCGCGAGCGCACCCAGCGGTACACCCACCGGGCGGGATTGTGCGGCGAGGAACGCCACCGGCAGGGCCCACAGGTACCGATCTTGGGCCAACAGCAGCACAAACAGGGCAATCGCGAAGATAGTTAGCGCTTCCGCGTAGCCGGTCACGAATACGGCGGCCGGACCGCAGAACCCGTAGGCGGCAACAGCCCACACGGCCGTAGAACGGTGCGGGGAGTTCAGGCTCACACGGGTTTCAAATACCCCGTGTTCGCGCCAGTTCAGGCACCCCACGAAAAGCAGATACAGCACCCAGGCGAGAGCGAAACTGACTGCCACGCTGAGCAGCACCGTACTGATAGCAAAGGGTATTCCGGTGGTGTCGGCAATAATGCCTGCGATCTTGGGCTGCGCCGGAAGAAACGCCCATGTGTTGTGCGCGACCACGCCTTTGCCGTTAACCGGCAGCTGACTGGGGTACCCGTCCGTGTAGATCCGCTCATACCATTCGGCGTCCCACCACCCCATATATTCCAGCAGTCCCGGTCTGTGCCCGTCCCCTACGCGATGCTGGGCGGCTACCTGCTGCATACTCACAATCCAGAACACTATAAAGCCCCAGAGGCGGCTTAACGCCCACACGCTTGCTACCTGCGCCCACGCGGGAAGTGCGGCGAAGCGGCTGTGCGCACGGTGTAACGCCGCAGCGGCAGAGGCGGTTATCGCATCAAACGGTGAAAGCCCACCCTGCACAGCTGCGGCACGGTGGGTGGGGTCAAAGCGTTTTCAAACCGCGTGAGGGAGGCTGTCGCGGTGAATCCGCATCATCATCTATAACAGGGCGGGTTCTCTCGCTCATTCTTGTAAGCTTCTCCATGATACTGGTGCATTCGCGGGGTTTTTCTATAATACCAAGCACCAGCACCACCCCAGGCACAATAAATCCCCCGGCCCGTGGGGGCGGGGGATTCAACAGTTGCCTGCATCTGCGGTTAGGTTGCTTCAGTGTCGAACGGTGCGTAGGCTCCGCGCGGCAGCCGGGTAATATTCGATGCGACGGGTTTGTTCTTCTCTTCCCGTTCCTTCGCTTCACGGGCACGTTCGGCGTCGTCCTCAGCGAATGCTTCACGCACAATAACACGCGGGTCGTACTGGCGTGGGTCGTACTGACGCCAGTTAATGTCGTCAAGACCGGTGTCGCCCAGCGCATCTTTGAAGTCGTCTTTAGCGTCAAAGGCCATACGCCGTACGGTTTTAATGAATTCTTTGGCTTGGCGGGCGTACTCGGGCATACGTTCGGGGCCGATCACGAAGAACGTGAGAACGACCAGAACGATAAATTCGAGACCACTAATACCAAACACAACAGTTAGACTATCAGGATTTACGGTGGGGCGTAACATCCTACGCCCACAGGTTACTTATTCACTGCAAATATTTACCTGCCGGGCGGGGTGATAGCGCAGACAGATGCCGCACCGTCAGCCCCCGCGCCCGCGACCCTCACCGGTTTAGGGCGGGTAGTCGCCGCCACCGGGGTTCTGCTTCCAATGCCACAGCCACCCCACCCACACCAGCTGCAGGGTGGCGCCTGAGAGTACCAGCAGCCATCGGTACGCGCGGGAGGCAGAGACCGCCACCATTGGCAGAACCAGGGGGAAGAGCGGCAGCAGCAGCCGGAACGTGGAAGACTGCGGGTTCAAGAAGATCAGCAGGTACGCCGCGTAGCACGCGCACCAGAGAATCAGCGGCCCTGACAGTACCCCTCGCACCGTGGGGGAAAGCAAGACGAGGGCGAAAACCACTACCAGAAGCACCAGCAGGGGGATGGAAAACACCCCGAAGTAAATGGACCCCTGCTTCAGCCACGGCTCGAACAGAGCCAGGTGGGAGCTGCGCCAGGCGGTTTCGGTAGCCGTGTAGGCATCGACGCGCCCGGTGACAGCCCATGCGATGGCGGGCCAGATAAGAGCGCACGCGCACACCATAAGGGCGCTGCACAGCTGCACCGCGCGGGAGGCGAAAATACGCCAGAAACCGCGCGGGGTTTCCCCGTCGGCACGGCGGCGCGCATCGGCGCGCATATCGGTGATGAGGCAGATAAACCACCACAGCCCGGCGGCAGCACCCAGGGGCACACCCACAGGCCGGGACAGGCAGGCGAGGGCGGCCACGGGCAGCAGCAGCAGGTATCGTGCGCGCACCATCAGGTACAGTGTCCAAGCGAGGAAGATCAGGTTTACGGATTCGGCGTAGGGTGCCTGCAGTACGGGGGCTACGGGCAGGAACGCGAAGACCGCCACGGCCCAGCACCCCAGGGAGGTGTTCTCTGCTGTGTCGGTGCGGCCTAAAGCCTGCAGGCTGGCGATGCATAATTTGTAAACAATCCAGGCCGCGATGAACCCGGCCAGCAGTGCCACAGTTGAGGCGACCGCATAATATTCCAGGCCCGTTGTGCGGGAAATGTAGCCGCTTGTGAGCGGGAAAAGCGGGTAGAACGCCCACTGGTTCTGCATGACCGTTCCGCTCATATCCTGAGGTAGTTCAACGGGGTAGCCTCTGTCGGCGATCTGCCAGTACCACCCGGAGTCCCAGGTGCTAATAAATTCGAGGTACCCTAGGCGTTCCCCCCACGGCCCCCACAGCTGCTGCCTGCCGACCATACTGAAGACGGCCACACCCCACAGTCTGCTGAGCCCGTAGATGAGCAGCACCCGCAGGATGACCGGCAGTTCAACGAATAGGGTGCACAGGTAGTGGCCCCAGCTGTGAAGGCGCGTGTAGAGTCTGTCGAGAATGGTGCTGTCGGTACTCATTCGGTCAGGAGTCCGCCTTATCGGTGGTGTGCGCCGATTCTTTATCCGCGATTTCCTTATTAATGGCGACAATAGCCCCGCTGGTGCTGCTCATGTGCTGCTCGGAGTCATCCTCATGCGGCTTAGCCGCTGCGGGGGATTTCAACGGTGGTTTTCGCGGAGGACGCTACCACGGCGTTGGCCGCAGTGTTGGCGGCGTGGGCGGCGCGTCCCGCTTCGGACCAGGGAAGTACCTGCTGGGAGGTGGCGGGGTGCGCCCCATCAGGTGCCGTGTCGGTGTCTGCGGCGTCTTTGGCGGAGTCTTCGGAGGTGAGGGGCTCATCCGCTGGGTGCCCCTGGGGAGCCTCAGTCTCTTTGTGGTCCCGCATGTCATTATCCGGCACCTGCGCCGTGCGGCCGGTGTCCGTATGAGCTGCTGCGGGGGTTTCGGGGGTTTTCTTCTTCGGCGGCGGAGGTGCCAGCTGCTGCGGGGGCCTCATGTGCCGCATCCGTTTCGCCTGTCTCAGTCTCCTGCGGGACGGCCTCGGCTGCTGCGTTATCTGCCGCTGCGGGGTGTCTGGCAAGGGTTCAAGAACCACGACCTGTTGCCCAGCCAACTCGGGGGCGGGCTGCGTACGGGCACCGAAAAACGTTCAGCCCGTCCCCCGCAATATGTTCGAAGAAGGCTCGCCCGGGGAACGCGCGGTCGCTGCTGATGACTACAGCGCTGTAGATAACAATCAGCAGGGTTGCGAGGGCAAGTAACGTTATCAATATGTTCACGGGTACCTCCGGGCAAAAAGGGCGGGGTTCCAGTTTAACCTAATGAACCGGACTTGGGCGCGTATTCGGCGGCACGTTCCATCCGGTGGGTCATTGCGGTATTGGTGCTGGCAGGCAGCGTGGGCCGCTAGTCGCTCATGAGCCAGTTTCGCAGTTCGCTGTAGCACCGGTTGAGTTCGCTGAAACGCACATGCTCATTGTCGGTGTGCGCCAGTAAGGCATCACCGGGGCCGAAGTTCACCGCAGGGATGCCGATTTCGCTTAGCCGTGCCACATCCGTCCACCCGTACTTGGGTTTGGGTTCCTGCCCCACAGCGGCAATGAGGGAAGCAGCCAGCGGCGTGTCAAGGCCGGGGCGGGCCGCCGGGGAGAGGTCAACGAAGTCCAGCTCATACCCCTGGAAGAGTTCCTGCACGTGGGCCACGGCCTCGTCCAGGGTCTTATTGGGGGCGAACCGGTAGTTCACGTGAAGCGCGGCCGCATCGGGGATAACATTGCCCGCCACTCCCCCACTCACCTGCACGGCGTTAAGCCCTTCCCGGTAATCCAGTCCCTGCACCCGGTAGGTTTGCGGCGTGTAGTGCGCCAGTGTGGTGAGCGCATCAGCCAGGTGATGGATCGCGTTCTCCCCTTTCCAGGCCCGCCCGGAATGCGCAGCCAGCCCGGTGGTCCGAAGGTAAACGCATTGTGCCGTTGCAGCCGCCTTCGATAGTGCCGTCGGTGGGTTCTAGAAGCACCCCGAAATCGGCGTCGGTAATCAGCTCGCCGTGGTTGCGGATCAGCCGCGCCAAACCGGATTTTTCGCTGGCCACTTCCTCATTGTCGTAGAAGATGTAGGTGAGGTCGTAGTCCGTTTCGTGAGCAGTTAATTCGGCGGCTAGCTTAAGTTGTACCGCCACACCACCTTTCATGTCGGTGGCCCCGCGCCCGTACAGCACCCAGTCGCCGTCCTCTTCAACCACGCGGGAAGGCACCGTACCGAGCGACCCCGCCACGGTAGGCAGCGGCACGGTGTCCAGATGCCCGGCAAGCAGGATGCGGGTGCGTTGCTGCCCGTTCTGCGGCCCGAAGTCGGTGCGGGCAATAATGGCGTCCCCGTCACGCACCAGGTGCAGGTGCGGGTGGGTTTCCAGGGCCCGGTAGATGGCGTCGGCGAGGGTTTTCTCTTCCCCCGAGACAGAGTAAATATCAAGCAGAACCCGAGTCAGTTCGGGCATGGAGACGTTCGTGTCGATGGCTGCGGTGGGGTGGCTCATGGGTCCCTTAGCTGTAGTGTCAGTCGCATTAGCGGCGCGGTTCTTTACCCTAATATTCAACCTTATCTGCGCCCCGGAAGCCACCTTCAGCCGCCCCCGGACGCTGGGTGCGGGGCGGGGCTTAACTCATTGCCCCTTATCAGGAACCGTTTGCGGGGCGGCACCTGGTTATCGGGGGCATCATTGAAGACGTTGGCGGCCTTTGCACCCTGAGGTTTACCCGCAATTAACCCTCAAGAACCCCGCCCTGCGAGCGCCTACACCCAATCCCGGCGCATCCCTATAATTAAAGGCATGTCTGAAAACGCTTCAACCGAAACTCGTTACGCTTCCGGCGTGGCCCTCGTTAATGTCGTCGCCTCCGGCCCCGATGCGGGCACGGTACTGGATGCGTGGTTCCCCGCGCCTGAGCTCACCCAAACCCCCGATCTTTCCCTCGCGGATGAGCTTGAAGAGCTCACCGGCGAGCACCCCGAACGCAATGCCCGCACCGAGGTGCGCACCGCCTCCATCGATTTGGATGAGGGCCCCTGAGGACGCAGTCGATGGGTACCTGCGTCTGCATCTGCTCTCGCACACCCTGGTGCGCCCGAATGACCTGAATCTTGAGGGGCTTTTCGGGCACCTGGCGAACGTGGCGTGGACGAACCACGGCCCGGTACTTGCCACCGAGCTGAACAAGCTCGCGCTGGGCCTGCGGAAGCTGGGGCATTTGAGCGTAAGCCATGTCGATAAGTTCCCGCGCCTTATTGACTATGTGGTTCCCGCCGGGGTGCGTGTGGGTGATGGTGACCGTCTGCGCCTGGGCGCGCACCTGGCTGATGGCACCACCGTCATGCACGAGGGCTTCGTAAACTTCAACGCTGGCACCTTGGGCACTTCTATGGTTGAAGGCCGCATCTCCCAGGGTGTGGTGGTTGGCGATGGCTCCGATGTGGGCGGCGGCGCCTCCACCATGGGCACCCTCTCCGGCGGCGGTACTCAGCGTGTGTCAATCGGTGAGCGTTCCCTGCTGGGTGCTGAGTCTGGTATTGGTATCGCCCTGGGCGATGACTGTGTGGTTGAGGCGGGCCTGTACGTGACCGCCGGTTCCCGCGTGATTGTGCTTATCCCGGGTGAGGATGTACGTGTGGTGAAGGCCGCCGAACTGTCGGGTGTGTCGAACCTGCTGTTCCGCCGCAACTCGGTCACCGGCGCGGTTGAGGTGCTTCCGCGCGCTAAGAATAGTGTGGAGCTGAACGAGGCGCTGCACACGAACTAGCTCCTTTGTGCCTTTCTGATGCCCCAAGGGGCGTGAGAGGCCAGTGAGTTTGGCAACCCGCCGGGTGCCCCCGCACGTCAATGCACGGCTGGGGAGCATCCGGCGGGCTACTATTTAAAGTGCTACCCCTGAACTTACCGTATCCGGTGCGCACCGGCGTGCCCGAAAGGATAAATATGAAGATTCTGGTCACCGGCGGCGCCGGCTATATCGGCTCCCATACTGTGCTTGAGCTGCTGAACGCGGGCCACGAGGTGGTGGTCATGGATAACCTCTCGAATTCCTCCGAAACTTCGCTGCAGCGCGTCGCCGAGCTTGCCGGGCGCGCCCCCGAGTTCCACAACGTCGATCTGCTGGATCTGGCGGGCATGAAGGAGCTGTTCACCAGCACCCAACCGGACGCGGTCATCCACTTTGCGGGGCTGAAGGCTGTGGGCGAATCCGCGGAGAAGCCGCTGTGGTACTACCAGACGAATGTCGCCGGCACCCTGAACCTGCTCTACGCCATGGAGGAGGCGAACTGCCGCTCCATCGTGTTCTCCTCGTCAGCGACCGTGTACGGTGAGCCTGAGTCCATGCCGTTGGTGGAGAAGCTGAACATGGACGCACAGTCCTGTTACGGGCGCACCAAGGAACATATTGAGGATATGCTCGTGGACCTGGCGGCCTCCGATGACCGCTGGAATATTGCGCTGCTGCGTTATTTCAACCCCGTGGGCGCGCACGAGTCTGGGCGTATCGGTGAGGACCCGTCAGGAATCCCGAATAACCTGGTGCCGTTTATTGCCCAGGTGGCGGTGGGCCGCCGCGAGCACCTGAACGTGTTCGGCAACGACTACCCCACTGTGGACGGCACCGGTGTACGCGATTACATTCACGTGGTTGACCTTGCCGATGGCCACCTCAAGGCGGTGGACTACATTACCAAGCACGGCGGGCTGCACACCTGGAACCTGGGCACCGGCAACGGCTATTCGGTGCTTGAGGTGCTGCACGCCTTCGAGAAAGCCTGCGGTAAGGAGCTGCCCTATAAGATTGTGGCGCGCCGCCCCGGCGATGTTGCTGTCTCTTACGCCGACCCGTCCTCGGCACTGGCTGATTTGGGGTGGAGCGCATCCCGGAATATTGACACGATGGTGCGCGATCACTGGAACTGGCAGAAGAACAACCCGAACGGGTATGAAGAACAATAGCCAATAGGGGCTTACAGTGCCCCGCTATGCGCGCCCCAGCAGGCACCCGCCTGCTGGGGCGCGCATCTGCGTTTACGAGGTGAAAAGCCCTGCGCACGCCTCTCTTGACCATGTGTTGCTTTGGGTGGGTTTATGTGCGATTTACCGGCAGGATTTTTGCACAAAAAGAACCACCGCACTTGCGCTCCCCCACTGACCCGCCCCACCGCATTCACCGAAATCCCCCAAAAATACAGGATTCACCGAGTACCTGACCCCCGAACACCCCGCACAACCCACTTCTGTGATATATTCAACTCAACTTTGGTTTCCTTGAGTTTTCGCGGGAATACGCCCCACCCAATACCTTAAAACACCGGAATATTTACACCGATTACCGAATCTTTAACATTCCTGTTACATCCCCGGCGTAAGCTAGGTTACTACCGTGATGCGCGTGATTCTTCCGGCTCACAGCCCGCGCGCCGCGTCGTATCTGCTGGGCATAGCCCCACCGTGTGTAAAGGAGAACCCTATGAGCGAAGCCCCACTCGTGCGTATTCACGACGTCAATAAGTACTACGGGCAAAACCATGTGCTCAAAAACATTAACCTCTCCGTCAATAAGGGCGAAGTCATTATCCTGCTCGGCCCTTCCGGCTCCGGCAAATCAACCCTGTGCCGAACCATTAACCGCCTCGAAACAACCTCCAGCGGAACCATCACTATCGACGGTAAAGACCTCCCCAAGAAGGCCGCGACCTCGCTAAACTCCGCGCCAGAAGTGGGCATGGTCTTCCAATCCTTCAACCTTTTTGCCCACAAAACCATCCTCGACAACGTCACCCTTGGCCCCCGCAAAATCCGCAAACTCCCCAAGGCTGAAGCCGAGGCGGAAGCCATGAAACTGCTGGCGAAAGTGGGCGTGGAATCCCAGGCCGAAAAAAATGCCGGCCCAGCTCTCAGGCGGCCAGCAGCAGCGTGTGGCCATAGCCCGCGCGCTCGCCATGAAACCCAAAGTCATGCTGTTTGACGAGCCCACCAGTGCGCTCGACCCTGAAATGGTGAATGAAGTACTCGACACCATGGTCTCCCTCGCCCGCGACGGCATGACCATGATCGTCGTAACCCACGAGATGGGATTCGCCCGCAAGGCGGCCGACCGCATCGTCTTCCTCGCGGACGGCGAGATCGTGGAAGAAGCCACCCCGGATGACTTCTTCACCAAGCCCAAGAGCGAACGCGCCCGCGACTTCCTCTCCAAGATCATCGACCATTAGGAGCGCGCCATGAAAAAATCGTTCATTAACCGCGCCGCAGCTAAGTTCTTTGCCGCCGGGACCGCCGCCGCGCTCGCCCTCGGGTTCGCCCTCACCGGCTGTTCCAGCGCCGCAGATGCTAAGCCGAAGATCCGGATTGGCATTAAATACGATCAGCCGGGCTTAGGCTACCAGGACGGTCGGGAATTCACCGGCTTCGACGTGGATATTGCGAAGTATATTGCGGGTAAGCTCGGCTACTCGGAAGAGCAGATCGAATTCGTAGAGTCCCCCCAGCGCTAACCGCGAGAATATGCTCTCCAACGGCCAGGTGGACATGATTGTGGCCACCTATTCCATTAGTGATAGCCGTAAGAAGAGCATTGACTTCGCGGGCCCCTACTACGTGGCGGGGCAGGATCTGCTGGTACGCTCCGATGAGACGAATATTACCGGCCCCGACAGTCTTAACGGTAAGAACCTGTGCTCGGTGACCGGTTCAACCAGCGCCAAAAAAATCCAGGACAAGTTCGCTAAAAACGTGAACCTGGTCAATCAGAACAGCTACTCGGACTGTGTGGTCGCACTCAACGGCGGCGTGGTGGATGCGGTAACCACCGATGACATTATTCTTGCCGGGCTTGCCGCCACTAAGGCGAATAAGGGCAAGCTCAAGCTGGTGGGTCAAACGTTCACCACCGAAAAGTACGGTGTGGGCCTTCCCAAGGGTACCGATAAGTGCGAGGCCGTCAATAAGGCCATTAATGAGATGGTCGCGGACGGCACCTGGCAGCGGCTGGTGGAGAAACACTGAAGGCACCGGCTACACCTATAACTCCAACAACAACCCACCGCATCCTGGCGCCAGCTGCGCCTAATGCCTGACCGAGAGGTAAACGATGTCATTCTTTGACCAACTCGGCGCCCTCCTCGCCAAATACGATGTGGTGGGCGCGTTCTGGGTCAATGTGCAACTGACCTTCTGGGCCGCTATCGGGTCTTTCGTGCTCGGCTCCGTGCTGGCGCTCATGCGCATTAGTCCCGTACCGTCCCTACGTTTTGTGGGCACCGCCTACGTAAATGCGGTGCGTAATACGCCGCTGACTATTCTGATGACCCTTGCCCTGCTTGGTGTGTGGACGCAGTTTCAGCTCTCGTTTTCAACGAGTTTTGAGACGAACTTCTTTGTTTACGCGGTGATTGTGCTCTCGATCTACCACGCTTCTTTTGTGTGTGAGGCTATCCGTTCGGGTGTGAATACGGTTCCCACGGGGCAGGCGGAGGCGGCGCGTGCTATTGGCTTGGGGTTCTTCCCCACCGCCCGGCACGTGATTTTCCCGCAGGCGCTGCGCGGTTCTATAACTCCGCTGGGTAATACGCTGATCGCCCTGGCGAAAAATACGACGGTTGCTTCGGTCGCCTCGGTTGCCGAGTCCTCCGGGTTAATGAAAACCATGATTGAGTTCGACCCGAATATGGTGCTGGCCATCTTCCTCATGTTCGCTTTGGGGTTCGTGGTGATTGTTGTGCCCCTGGGCGTACTAACCACCTGGTCCTCACGTAAACTGGCGGTGAAGCGATGAAACTTCTGAATTCTAAACTCGATACCAGCACCAGCGTGCTGTTTGACACCCCCGGCCCCCGTGCGAAGGCGATGACCCGCTGGTTCAATATTGGCGCGATCGTGCTTCTGGCTGCGTTTATGGCGTATGTGCTTTCGGTGATGGGCGCTAAAAGGCCAGCTGGAGGCTGAGAAATGGACTGATCTGTTCACCGCAAAAGCGTGGGGCTCGTACTATCTGCCGGGGCTTCTGGCGACTTTGCAGGCGGCGGGTATTTCGGTAGTGACTTCCGTCGTATTTGGTGTGCTGTTCGGCATGGCGCGCCTGGCGCAGAACCGGCCAATGCGCTGGTTCGGTACCGTGGTGGTGGAGTTTTTCCGCGCCGTTCCGGTGCTGATGATGATGATTTTCTTCTGGCTGTTCCTGAGCCGGTTCAGCTGGATTAACCCCGCGCAGCTGCCGTTCTTTGCTGTGGTTATCGGCTTGACCCTCTATAACGGTTCGGTGATTGCCGAGCTGCTGCGTTCGGGCGTTAAACGGCTACCGCGCGGTCAGGGTGAGGCAGGCCTGGCAATCGGTTTGACCCCGGGCCAGACTCTGCGCACCATCCTCATGCCGCAGGCGTTTAACGCCATGATGCCTTCGATGCTCAGCCAGTTCGTGGTGATTCTCAAGGACACTGCGCTCGGGTACATTATTTCGTACCCCGAACTGCTGGCATCTGCTCGGCGCATCGGCTCGGGTGACGGCAATATTCTGCAGACCCTGCTGCTGGCGGCAGTACTGTTTATTGCGGTGAATTTCTCGCTGACTACGTTCGCCACGTGGCTGGGCGGGTTCCTCTCGTCACGTACCTCTGTGACGCCGAAGAAAATGCACCACCTGCCCGGCGAGGTGGATACCCCGAACCCGCCCACGCAGCAGATGTTCGTGCTGCCTGGCAAACGCAAGTAGCGTACAGCACGGTTTAGGGTACGCGACTAGAAACGCCCGGTTCCTCCCGCATTGGAGGTTCCGGGCGTTTGCTTATTTGTGCGTCCTTGGCGCCAGCGGCGGAGGCTGCTCTCCTCACGCTGCTATGGGACTGGCATTACCCCGCAGGGAAGGGCACGGGCTATGCGACGCTGCCTTTGAGGCGTTCTGCGGCAGCAGCGACCGCCGCGTCCGAGGCGGTGAGGGCGATGCGCACATAGCCGTCGCAGCCCTCTCCGTAGAACACTCCGGGGCCGGCCACAATACCCAGTTTCGCCAGCCGCTCGATCGATTCCCAGGTGCTCTCACCAAACGTGGTCCACAGGTACAGGCCCGCTTCGGAGCCTTCGATCCTCCCGCCTGCGGCGGTAATCGCCTCCACGAGGATTTCACGGCGGGCACGGTATATGTCTTTCTGCGCGGCCACATGCGCATCATCGCTGAGGGCCGCGATCATGGCGGACTGCACCGGCGCGGGTACGATCATTCCCGCGTGTTTACGGGTGTTAATGATGTTCGGCATGATCTGCGCATCCCCGGCGATAAACGCGGCACGGTATCCCGCCAAGTTCGACTGTTTCGAGAGCGAGTAAGCGGCGAATAGCCCGGTGAAGTCCCCAGCGCAGACGCGTTCATCAAGGATGGAAGGCACAGGTTTACCGCCGCGCGCCGTGTCCCATTCTCCCCAGCCAAGTTCCGCATAGCATTCGTCGCTGGCTACTACGGCACCAATATCACGGGCGTGGCATACAAGCTCACGCAGCTGTTCAACACCGCGCACCACACCGTTAGGGTTAGCGGGCGAGTTCACCCACACCAGCCGTACCCTCCGTTTCACGTCTTCGGGCAGTTCAGTAAGGCTGTCCGCGGCATAATGGTCGGCCCCGGCCAGGCGCGCCCCAATCTCGTAGGTGGGGTAGGCTGCACGGGGGTACACCACCACGTCACGCTCCCCCGTTTCGGGGTTTGTGCCCAGTCCCAGCAGGAACGGCAGCCACGCCACGAGTTCTTTTGAGCCGACGGTGGGCATCACTTGGTCGGTGCTGAGCCCGTGCACGTTGCGGCGGCGGGCGAACCAGTCCACGATCGCCTGCCGCAGTTCGAGGGTGCCGTGCGTGGTCGGGTAGCCGTGAGCGTTTGCGCCTGCGGCGAGCGCATCTTGAATGAGCTGAGGGGTGCTATCAACCGGGGTGCCGATGGAGAGGTCTACGGTTCCGCCGGGGTGTTCAGCCGCGATAGCGCGGTAGGGGGCGAGCGCCTCCCAGGGGTATTCGGGTAGGTCTATGCCGTATGTGCGCATGGTTCTCCTTCACCGGCGGGGTGGCCTGTAACTCTGTGGTGGGGCGTAGCTATTGTATCGCGTAGGCGGGCCTTGGGGGTACGGGTGAAGCCCCCGTTCCCACCGTGTAAGATGCGGGTGCGGGGGCTTCGGTGTTTTGTAGGCCACCATTGAGAAAGTTGTAGTTCAGAAAGTGCGGGCCGGTTGTTTCCCGGTGTGCGGGTGTGTCCGCTGTGTGTGGAGGTTATTCTCCTTGCGGCGGTAGTGCAGCAATGAAGGGAACGTCTTTGCCGGTGGGGCCCATTTTGGCGGCACCGCCGGGTGAGCCGAGGTCGTCGAAGAATTCGGCGTTGGCGGTGATGTATTCGGACCATTCTTCGGGTACGTCGTCTTCGTAGTAGATGGCTTCGACGGGGCATACGGGTTCGCAGGCGCCGCAGTCCACGCATTCGTCGGGGTGGATGTACAGGGTGCGGTCGCCTTCGTAGATGCAGTCTACGGGGCATTCCTCTACGCAGGCGCGGTCCTTCACGTCTACGCAGGGCAGTGCAATTACGTAAGTCATGGGTGCCTTTCTTGAACCGGTTTCAGCGCCCACTGCCCCAATGTTGGTGGGGTGTGGGGTGTGTTGGCGCTGGGGCATGGGGTATCCGCCCGAAAGCCTGTGTATAAGTCTATCTCGCTACGGCGTTTTTACAATATTTTCGTGGCGCAGTGAACAGGTGTTTGAGAGGTAAAATACCCTATTTTTTAGGCTAGGCTGTCCTGCAAAATTCTAGCGTTTCCCCTAGTCAGAGCCTTAAATTTAGCAGAATAAGAAAATAAAGTTAAGTTCGCCACATAGTTTTTGGGTGTGTTTTTATGTCGCAGCTTCACTCACTCGGTCCATATATAGCTCACTCGGTGTTAGCGTTTGTGAGGCTGCGAAAAACTGGGTGCGCTTTTATGCTCGCGCAGCTGCTGCTTTTCATTGCGCAGGGAGCGTACCGCAACGGGGGCGGCGAGCATGGCAATAATGGGTGCGCCCATCAGCCAGCAGGTGCCCACTATGCCGATTGCGGCACCGGTGGTGGGGTTCACGAGCACAAACGGCGCTTCCGGCCGGGCGTAGGCAAACGCGAAGATGGTAATAAACACGGCTGCTGCCTGGATGGGCGCGGCCACTGGGCGGCGCATCATGGTAGCGCCCCACAGGGAGGCGAAGAACACCGTCAGGTACCCCAGGCCCAGGCCCACCGGGATGGGGGTGTCGCCCGCATACTGTATCCAGGCGTGGTAAATGGAGCCGCCCAGGGCCGCCATAATACCCAGCAGGATACTCGTGAAGGAGGTGCTTATTATTCCGGCGGGTTCGTGGCCGCTGGGGACTTCAATATTCGCATCCCCCGCCAACAGGCGATATGTTTCTACCCCCGATATTTTCTGTTCCACACCGTTTGAGTATTCAAAGGTGTCATCACCGGTCACCACAATTTGGGTGCCGTATTCGCGCATTGCTTTACGTTTAGCGGTGGTAGAGCCGTAGATCGCCGCCTGGGTGCGTTTATCGGTTTCGTCGAATTCCCCTTCTATACCCCACACCAGCACCGGTTTCTGGCTGCTTTTGAGAAGTGAGAGTGCCTGCATGACTGCTCGGTGGGTGCGCACATGGTCGGGGTGCCCGTACCCGCCGTCGGCATCGTAGGTAATGAGGGCGTCGGGTTTAATGGAGCGGATTGCGTTCGCTATGGCCTGCGCCTGTGGCTCTATGGGTTCTGCGGTGAGCGAGTCGCTGCTGGCCTTGGGGTTGGGGGCTGGTTTGCCGTCTTCGCCCCACACCATGCCGGAGTCGCGGTAAATTTTTCGTGTGCCTGTGGCGGTGGCGGGTGCTTGGCCCAGGTAGAAACGGCTGGCAACACCCAGGGTGCGGGATGCGGCGACGAGTTCGCCGGTGCGGTATTCTCCCAGTGCTTCCCCGTTATCGGTGCATTCGGGGTCGCCAACCTGCAGGTGTTTCAGGTCTTCGGGGATGACCTCACCCATTTCTCCGCGGGTAAGAGTTAGCAGGTGTACTTTGGCGCCTTCACGGGCGTAGGCAGCCATTGTTGCGCCCGTTGAGGAGGTCTCATCATCCGGGTGGGCGTGTACGAACAGCAGCACACCGTCTTTAATGAGGCGCCCGTTCGGTAGCAGATTACGTTTAGATGCGGACACCACTCTAGTGCCCTGCTGGGGGTAACTTGGGGTAGCCTCAGACATAACCGTGCTCGCTGCCTCCTTCAACTTAGCGTTCACTATATTCTATCCCCACATGTGTTCATATGGGCGGTATTTTTAAAAAGTCGGGTGGGGGCGCATCCACACCTGCAGTAGTGTGGGTGCACCCCCACCCGGTGCGCGAACCTTACGGTGCGCGGGGTTTGTGATGCTCGTGTGCCCTAGTTGGCGCGGGCGCGGCGGCGGAATTCACGCACGCGCTCGTTCGCATCCAGAATAACCTTGCGGATGCGAATAGCTTCGGGAGTGACCTCCACGCATTCGTCTTCGCGGGCGAATTCGAGGCATTCTTCCAGCGTGAGCTTCTTGGGCGGGGTCAGGTTTTCGAAGCTGTCTGCGGTGGAGGAACGCATATTGGTCAGCTTCTTTTCCTTGGTGATATTTACTTCCATATCGTCCGCACGGGAGTTCATGCCCACGACCATGCCCTCGTATACTTCGGAGGTCGGTTCCACGAAGAAGGTGCCGCGTTCCTGCAGGTTAATCATGGCGTAAGGTGTAACCACACCGGCACGGTCGGCGATCATCGAACCGTTGGTGCGGTACTCAATATCGCCAGCCCAGGGTTCGGGGTCGATCGAGTACGACGACGAGATACCGGCGCCGCGGGTTTCGGTGAGGAACTGGGTGCGGAAGCCGATCAAACCGCGCGCGGGTACCGCAAATTCCATGCGCACCCAGCCGGTGCCGTGGTTCGACATGTTCTCCATGCGCCCCTTACGTGCCGCCATCAGCTGGGTTACGGCACCCAGGTGCTCTTCGGGCACATCAATAATCATGTGTTCCATCGGTTCGTACAGTTTGCCGTCGATGGTTTTGGTGACTACCTGCGGTTTACCCACGGTCAGTTCGAAGCCTTCGCGGCGCATCTGCTCCACCAAAATAGCGAGGGCGAGCTCGCCGCGGCCCTGAACTTCCCAAGCATCCGGGCGCTGGGTGGGCAGAACCTTGATGGAGACGTTACCGATAAGCTCGCGGTCAAGACGGTCCTTGACCTGGCGTGCGGTCACCTTCGCGCCCTTGACCCGGCCCGCCATCGGAGAGGTGTTAATACCGATGGTCATGGAGATCGCCGGGTCGTCCACCTTAATAAGCGGCAGCGGCTTGGGGTTTTCGGCGTCAGTCAGGGTTTCACCAATGGTAATGTCTTCGATACCGGCGACCGCCACGATTTCGCCGGGGCCTGCTTCTTCGGCGGGAACACGTTCGAGCGCCTTGGTGGCCAGCAGCTCGGAGATACGCACGTTTTTAATATTGCCGTCTTGGCGTGCCCAGGCGACGGTCTGCCCTTTCTTGAGGGTGCCGTTGAAGATACGCACGAGCGCCAGACGGCCCAGGAACGGCGAAGAGTCAAGGTTGGTCACATGCGCCTGCAGCACCTCGTCGGGGTTGTAGGTGGGGGCGGGCACGTGCTCGATAATGGTCTTAAACAGCGGTTCCAAATCGTCATTATCGGGCAGAGCGCCGTCGGCGGGCTGGTTCAGCGATGCGGCGCCAGCCTTGCCGGAGGCGTAGACAACCGGCACATCCAGCACGCTGTCAAGGTCAAGGTCGGGTACCTCCTCGGACAGGTCCGATGCCAAGCCGAGCAGCAGATCCATCGTTTCGCTGACGACCTCGTCGATGCGCGCATCCGGGCGGTCCACCTTGTTCACCACCAAAATGACGGGCAGCTTCGCGGCGAGCGCCTTACGCAGCACGAAGCGGGTCTGCGGCAGCGGGCCTTCGGAGGCGTCCACGAGCAGCACCACGCCATCGACCATAGACAGGCCGCGTTCGACTTCGCCGCCGAAGTCGGCGTGTCCGGGGGTGTCAATCACGTTAATGGTGATGGTTTCACCGTTCGCGGAGGGTCCATCGTAGAACACGGTGGTGTTCTTCGCGAGGATGGTAATGCCTTTTTCCTTTTCAAGGTCGCCGGAGTCCATCACGCGGTCTTCGACGTCTGCGTGCGCCGAGAACGCGTGGGTCTGCTTGAGCATCGCATCCACGATGGTGGTTTTGCCGTGGTCAACGTGTGCAACGATCGCCACGTTGCGCAAATCAGGGCGCGAAGCGGTGTTTTCAGACATGCGTAATTTTTCTCGCTTAAATCTAGGGGTACGGTACTGCCCGCCACGCCGTGTGAGTGCATCACCACGGATGCGCGGTACAGGGCCACTGTGTGGGCACGGCAAACGCGCCCTAGTGGTGGGCTTGCCTGTCCAGTGTACCACCTGCCGCAGCGAGTGGCCCGCATACCGCAAGCAGCGACTATCGGTTTCGAACATGAGGAGAAAGTATCCCCTGCTGGGACACGTGTGCTGAGGCTACAGCGGTCAGACAGCTTTTATATGTCTGCGGTGCGCCTTGGAAACCTGAGAGGTAGGGCAAAGCTTCCTGATAGTTATTGATTAACCTTAAACTTTAAGTTTAGGGTTGGCGGTAGGTGAATACAGTCGGCATCGCCAGTGTATTTTCACTCCATCTATAAGCTATCTACTGTTATAGGAGAACCGATGAGCACCCTACTCCCCAACCGCCGCAAGGCCCTGCACACCGCCGCCTTATTGGGTGGTTCCGCAGTGGCGGCGAGTGCTGCCACGCCCGCAATGGCAACCGCCACGTCCACAACGGCTAAACCCTCCGGGGGCGCCTCGGCAGACCTTACCCCCGATGAGCAGCTTGACCACATCGTACATAAACTCACGAAGGTACCCGCCCACCTTCAGCACGCCAACCCCAAGACCTACAAGAATTACAAGAAGGAGCTGGATAAGCACCTGGGGGATGTGAAGGTGGTGAACGCTGAGTCAATCACCGGTATTAGCCCCGCCAAGATACACGCTGGAGGCGGCGGGGGCGGCCGCGGGGTTCAGCCGATGTTTGGTTTCTGGTCGTGCATGCTTTCAGTGGGGCAGATCATCGTGGAATACGGGATATCTATTTTTAAGGTAGTCTCGTGGATCCGCAAGGCCCGCCGGGTCTTTGGCGGTGTGCGCAATATTTGGAAGGCCATTAAAGAGCGCACGTTCCTGATCCATATGGGCGAGGTCGGCGAAGAAATGGTCGATGTCTTCAAGGCATTACTGGGAGCTGACGGCGTGATCAAGAGCTGCTTCTAGCCGGATCCCGCACATAAAAAATACCGCGGGCAGAGGTGAAAACATCCTCTGCCTGCGGGTTATAAAGACATTTAGTGCGCAGCTTTTCAATTAGTGCACGGCTTTTCAAGGGTCAAATTTTTATCTATCAATTGTTTATACCGCAAATCCTCAAAGAAAGCGTGGAGTTTCCTGAGTTCTGTTGTTCGGCCAAGTTTTTATGCTTTATATTTTTTATATCGAATCGGTAAAGATTCACCGAGAAGTAAGCACCTTAGACATTCTCTAAAACATTAAGGATCTTAAGATGAGCGCCATGAAAACTATTCGCCGTGCAACAGTCGCTGTGGGACTCTCAGCAGTCCTCCTCGCCCCTCTTGCCCCAGCTCAAGCGGTATCTGGCCCCGATCCGGAACCGCGCCCTACCTCCAGCCCATCTTACTCCCCTAAAGATGCGGGAAAAACGCTTGGGAAGATCATTGCAAATATCCTCAAGCAGCTTCACATTTAAGGCTAATACTCACCGTGGTGACAATACCCCCGCTCTTTACATGTTGTATATGTTGAGGTAAAGAGCATAGCACCCGGATCCCGCATATTACACAGCATAAAAAATACCCACACTATATTTATTCCGCGGAATAGTCAACCACCTATTCCGTCATGTTCCAGGGCCGAAGAAGAATGCCCCCAACATTCTTCTTCGGCCCGCTCTACTCCCTCTCGCAAGCATTCTTCTGCCTCAGTAAACGCTGTTATGTGGGGTAAATGAAGACGAAAATTCACCCATAATTGGTACGCTGACATACCTGCCGCACCCTGTAAGGCGTTTACAGGCCTTTCTCTTGCAGCCACTCATCCAGCATGCGGCGGGCCACCGCATTCGTTCCGGGCAACTCAAGTTTCGGCTCACCGGTGCGCTGCTCCGCAATAGCCTGCGCCAGCTCGGGTGCGGTAAACCAGCGGGCGGAGTGAATCTCACCGTCTAAGTGCGTCACCGGCTGGGAGGCATCAACCGTCACCCGGTAGCAGACCATGAGTGAACGGGGGAAAGGCCAAATATCGCTCATCCGGTAATCCAGGCGCAAGGCATCCAGCCCCGTCTCTTCATACACTTCACGGGTCACCGCCTGCTCCAGGTTCTCCCCCGGATCCACAAACCCGGCAATCAGCGCGAACCGGTTGCGCGGCCACAGCCTGTTATTGGCTAATAGAACGCGGCTATTATCCTCGCTCATAATAAGTGCCATCACCGCCGGCTCAATACGCGGGAACACCATCTCCCCGGAACCGGTCAGGCGTATCCCTTTGTGGGGGTCCACCGGGGCTGACTCTCCCGTGTAGGCGGAGTATGCCATCTCAATCAGGTAGTCACGTTTCGCCAGCGCCGCACCGTACCGGGCCCGCCCCGCCGGGTCGGCGTGCACGGGGTAGAACCGAAAACCCGCCGTGGATACCTCACACCCTTCAGGCAGCGCGCCCAGCTCCTGGGTGAGCGCCGCCAAATCTGCATCTTCAACATAAACAGCGCGGTACTCAATAGCGTGCCGTGCTTCAGGTTTCATGAGTTTAGGTTCCAGACTGACGTCCGTAATACTGTCTTCAGGCGGGCTATCGAGGTAGTGCAGGGTTCCGTCGGCGCCAACCAGGGTGTCACCCGACCGGGAAACAACCAAGTAGCGGGTGCGGCGTGAGGCGGTTTCATCAGTTACGGTGGTATGCGCTGGCAGCTTCTTGTTCTGGGTGCTCATGCCCTCAACTCTACGCCCGCACCGGGGCACCCCACCAAACTGAGCCGCCTACCTGTTCCAAGACGCACCCCCTGTCTGCGATGGGCAGGGAACACGTACGGTCTTTGCAGACCGCCAGAAAACAATAATGCTGCCAACCCTCAGCTTCCCGCACAGAACCGGTATCTAGGGTGACATTACCGAGCCGAAGAGGGAAAATAGAAACCATGACTATTACGAACCCGACGACCACCGGTGCGTGGTCAGCACTAACTCAGCACAAAGCATCGCTCACTCCGAATCTGCGCGCCTGGTTCGAGCAGGATCCTTCCCGCGCTCAGAAATTTAGTTTTGATGCCGCAGACCTGCACGTAGACCTCTCGAAGAACCTCATCACCGAAGAGACCGTGCAGCTTTTGCTCAAACTCGCCGAAGAGGTGAACCTCGCCGAACGCCGCGATGCTATGTTCACTGGCGAACACATTAACGTGACCGAGGACCGCGCGGTTCTGCACACCGCGCTGCGCCGCCCCAAAGGCTACTCCCCCGCCCTCGTTGTTGATGGGCAGGATGTCGATAGCGATGTTCACGCCGTTCTGAACAAGATTTACGCTTTTGCCGATCGTGTGCGTTCGGGCGAGTGGACCGGCGTGAGCGGCAAGCGCATCGAGACCGTGGTGAATATTGGTATTGGCGGTTCTGACCTTGGTCCCGTGATGGTGTACGAGGCGCTTAAGCCTTACGCCGATGCCGGGATTTCCGCACGATTCATCTCAAATATCGACCCGACCGATGTTGCCGAAAAAGTTTCTGATCTTGACCCAGAAACTACCCTGTTCATCGTTGCTTCGAAGACCTTCGGTACCCTAGAAACCCTGACCAACGCTCGTGTGGCACGCGACTGGCTGCTCACTGCGCTTGGCGAGGCGAACGCCCTGCAGGGAAAAACCGCAGAAGAAGCCGTGGCTAAGCACTTTATCGCCGTTTCAACCGCGCTCGATAAGGTTGCTGCCTTCGGCATTGACCCCGAAAATGCCTTCGGCTTCTGGGACTGGGTAGGCGGTCGCTACTCCGTAGACTCGGCGATCGGTACCTCGCTGGCCATCGTCTTCGGCCCGAAGGTATTCGAAGAATTCCTCGCGGGCTTCCACGCCATGGACGAGCACTTCCGCACTGCGCCCTTTGAAAAGAACGTGCCCGTACTCATGGGCTTGCTTAACGTATGGTACGTGAACTTCTTGGGTGCCGAAACCCACGCGGTTCTACCCTACGACCAGTACCTACACCGTTTCCCCGCCTATCTGCAGCAGCTCACCATGGAGTCCAACGGTAAATCCGTGCGCGCCGACGGTTCCTTCGTGGACTACTCCACGGGCGAGGTTTTCTGGGGCGAGCCCGGCACCAACGGTCAGCACGCTTTCTACCAGCTGATCCACCAGGGCACCCGCCTTATCCCTGCGGACTTCCTGGCTTTCGCCAACCCGGCTCACCCCACCAAGGATGGCGAGCAGGATGTGCACGAGCTCTTCCTCGCAAACTTCTTCGCACAGACTCAGGCGCTCGCTTTCGGCAAGACCGAGGATGAGGTACGTGCCGAAGGTACCGCCGAGCACGTGGTAAACGCCCGTATCTTCAGCGGCAACCGTCCTTCGACCTCTATTATGGCTTCTCGCCTGACTCCGCGTGTGCTGGGCGAGCTGATTGCCCTCTATGAGCACATCACCTTTGTGCAGGGTATCGTGTGGGGTATCGATTCCTTCGACCAGTGGGGCGTCGAACTCGGCAAGAAGCTGGCGCTTGATTTGGTGCCCGCTATCGAAGGAGACCGCGAAGTTCTGGCACGCCAGGATTCTTCGACCGCATCCCTAATCGACTACTACCTTAAGCACCGCAAGTAGCAGTGCCCTAGGCTAATATGTGCGGTGCCCCCGATGAATCTCTCATCGGGGGCACCGCGTTTTAATAACCGCCGTTTTCACTCGTCTCCCCGGTTCAATGGCATGAATGAGACTACATCACCTTGAGGGTATCGCGCACCAGCTCTGCCACGATGCGCGCAACCACTGCCTCAGGCAGAGTCGGCACCGATTCGCTCTCTACTCCCCCAGCATCGGCATGTGCAGTAAGCGTTGTCTGTGCGTCAGAGGGCTCATGATCGCCTCGCGTGGCGGGAATATGCACAAACCCCGCAGGGATCCGCCGTCCCTGGCGTTCCAGAATACGGTGTGCCTCATAAAATACGTGGTTGCATACATAGGTTCCGGCGGTGTACGAAATCTCAACCGGTAGCCCCACACCGCGCAGACGCTCATAGCTTGCCCGCACCGGCAGGGTCGAAAAATACGCTTCGCGTCCCTCCGGGGCGATCGCCTCGTCCACACGCGCCACACCGTCATTATCCTCAATCTCGGCAGAATCCAGGTTGATGGCAACCCTCTCAAAGCTCACCTTATCCCGCCCGACTGCCACGCCCAAGCTGAGCACCGCATCCGGGCGAATATCGGTCAGTATCTCCCCTAAAGCCTCTGAAGACCCCGCATAGCTCACCGGAATTTCACGGGTTACAACCCGTACCGCAGATTCGTTGGCGAGTACATCAGCTACCTGCCGCGCTGTCACCCCGCTCGGGTTCACGCTCACGCCGGGAAACGGGCCGAAATAGGTGATGAGAAGGGTCTTTGTCATCGTTGTCCTTTACACGTCGTCGGGTACCCTAGAGGTATGGCACGCACACACCGTCACAAAGAAGAACCCGTTTTTCTTCTCCAGGATACCCCCGATGCTCTGCGCGAAATCGGCGTTGATGATGAGCAGGAGGCGCTAGCCGCTGTTCGTGACCCCGCACAGGCGTTAGAAGGTGCCTCGTTCCTTCAGGCGGTGAGGCGGTTTTACCGCTTCTATACGCTCGGTCGCGGGCACGCCAGCCGCTCCGAAGTGCTGTGGGCATTGCTCTATTTGACGATCACCACCGGCGTGGTACTGGGGTTGACGGTCTATCTGGGTATGCTCTCAGAAGACCCTCAGATGGAGTCCCTGATTCGGGTTCTCTATATGCTCATGGTGACGCTCACGCCTGTGTGGATTATTGTGCATATTTTGCCGTTTTCTTCGCTTCTGAGCAGGGCGCGCGGTAAACACTAGCTCACGCAAATACCCATGCAAAAACGCCCGCAGCACTCAGGCTACGGGCGTGCACACTATAGGGGGTTTAATGCCGCCTATTTACCCAGCACTTTCATGAGCTCTTCGGGGGTTTCAACCACAATAAGCCGCTGCAGGTATTCGGGCTTTAGCAGCTCAGTGGTTGACATATACTCCATAGCCTCAATAAGTTTCGTCCAGTACCCGTTCACGTTCATCAGCGCCACAGGCTTGTCGTGAATTTTCAAAAACTGCCAGCTGAACACCTCAAAGAATTCTTCCAGGGTTCCGGGGCCGCCAGGCATCGCAACGAAGGCGTCGGCCTTATTAATCATGGCGATTTTACGCTGATGCATGGTATCGACAATATCGAGGGTTGTCTGCCCGGGGTACACACACCCTCCCACTCCACAAGCTGGTGGGTGACCACGCCGTAGACTTTGCCGCCTGCATCCAGGGCCGCACCCGCGACGGTTCCCATCAGACCTGTACTGCCGCCGCCGTAGACCACACCGATACCTCGTTCGGCGCAGGCACGACCCATCTGCTGCGCACGTTCCACGAATAGCGGGTCGTTGCCGAAACCGGCACCACAGTAAACAGCAATATTGTATTTTTCAGGCTGACTAGTTTGTTCCGTCATTGTTCTTCTTTCTGTGCGCTCCAGTGCGCCGTCCACTCGCAGGGTATGGTGCAAACACCTATTGCACGCTACAGCCATTGGGGAGGCACACGCAAGTGGGACAGTGGGGTGTGCGCATATTCACGGCGTGTTACCAGGTGAGGTTCCCTGCTGCTGAACCGACCCGCCTGTTTAGCGCGGGTGGGCAGAAAGTACCGGAAAGATGCATTCAATATTGAGCGGGGCTTGGGTGGCATCCCGGTTCTGTGCGGGGTCTACCCAGCGCAGTTCGGCGATTTCGGCTTGCGGGGTGAGGGCGGCGAGCACTTCATATTCGCTGGGGTGCGGCAGGTACTCGTAGGTTTCGGCGCGTACCGTGTACCCGTTTTCGTTGAGTGCGGGTGCCTGAAATGTCCCCAGGTGCACCATGCGGGCGGGGTCAGGGGCGAACCCGAGTTCTTCGGTGACTTCACGTACCGCAGCACCAAGCGGGGTTTCGCCGGGGTCGGGTTTGCCGCCGGGCATCATGTACCCGCTTGCGCCTGTTTTACGCACGGTCAATACCAGCCCCCGTTCGTTACGGATTGCAACCGCTGAGACGTACACAATTTTCCGTTCGGTGTCTATGGCCGCATGAGTGTGGGCGGCTTGAGGGGCGTAGGTTTTCAGGCATGGTTCTACCCTACCGCATCCAGGTTTATAGGCTCCGGTTTTCTCTCTACCAGGCACAGCCCCACCGTTCATGTGACAAGATCAGTCACCTGAAAAATGTACAGTATGTATCGTGGTTTTTAGCATCCTAACAGTATAAAAGTAAGAAAAAGCAGAAGAAACACCTTCTTTAGACAGCAAATGAGGTGTTTGCCGATACAATAGAAAATGCTGACCTTTACCGATTCGAGAGGAAAACGCCAGCATGACTTCCGCTATGACCCGCCGTACCGCACTCACCACGCTGGGCACAGGCTCCATCGCCGCGCTAACGGCATGTTCCGTGTCCCTCACAACCGCCAATACTGCGGGCACTCATGACTCTAATGGCACATCTGTAGTAAATAATAATTCAAAAGCCAAAGCTTCTGAACGCAGCGACTATTCGGGGGTGGTGGAATTCAATAGTTATGACACTTCTGCAGGCGAGTATAAGCCAGCTACCCGAACCTCACCCCCGCAGAATGTGCCCAAGCCTATCAAGCCCGAAAATATGGATGAACGCAGTGTAGCTGGGCTGTACTCCGCGATAGGGTTTTTCTCCGCTGCGACATCCTACGCTTTTATTACCGGTGATCTTGGCCCGCTTGATCATATCCCCTTCAGCGAGGCAAACATTAACACCTTTAAAAAACAGATCAAAGAAACCACACAACAGCTGAACGGCGCATGGTTTGAAGAGTTGAAGATAGCATTCACCCTTAACACCGCTCAGCCAACTCAAGATGGGGATAACTACACGTGGCCTGCTAAGCACACCTTTTCTACAGGTAGTTTCATAGTGTACCGGGGAGTTCCGGTAGACCTTCCCCGCGATAAGCAATCGTCCGCACAGGAAGCTACGTTTACCGCGCAGTATAAAGACGGGCGGTGGATTCTTTCAGAGACCAATGACAGCAGCGGCGGCGGCAGTTTCGGACCTTCCGGCGGCAACTTCAAAATCTGAGCCTTTAGCTTTTCCAGACCTGAGGGGGCCACCCAAGTACCTCCGAGACACCCAAGGCAGCCCAACGACGCTGCCGTACCGGTGGGCAGGCGGTGTGCACCTGCTTGGGCGCGTCGGGCCGCATTCCCAAAAACCTCTATAGGTGAGGTTCTCTGGACGGACGGCTAAGGGACAAGCCTCGTCAAATCTGGCAGGTGCTCCGCCATGTAGCTGCATAAAATCATGGCGTGGTTACAGTGCTCGTCTTTAGCTGCGTACAGTAGGGTAATGCGCATATCACCGGTTTCTTTGGCGTTGGCAACAACGCTGCGCATGAGACTCTGCGCATCAGGGTTTACGTCAAGTTCTGCACGGTAGCGGTGCTTGAATGCCTCAAAATGTTCCGGATTATGCCCGAACTCAATGCGCGCTTGGGTGGAAGGGGCCAGCTCCTTCGCCCATTCGTTCAGGCGGGCACGGTCCTTAGTAACTCCGCGCGGCCACAGCCTGTCTACAAGCACACGGTAACCATCATCGGGTGATACTTCTTCATATATACGTTTAATCGTAATATCCATATTTCCAGCTTATGCAGGATACGCTTCACTGTGTACCCCCGCCACTTTTACCGACCGCCTTGGCGAGTGAATACAGGAAAGCGGTGCGTGCCTTATTACTGAAGGTAACGGCACGCACCGCCTGGTAGTCAGCCTTGAACGGGCCTGCGCCGCCACAGCTGAACGGCGCAGGTGCGCTGAGTATGATCTGGGCAACCCCAGCAGGGGCTGCCACTTTCAAAAGGACGTTAGGGCTGTTCCGTGGGGTGCACCTCAGCGTGCTCACTGGGTGTATCGGCAGCGGCAGCCTCGGGGTTATAGCTCGGGAGCGGGTCACGCGTGGGGGCATCACTCGGCACGGCCCACGTATATGATGCGGACGGTGTAGCGCTCGGCGACTCAGCAGCCCCAGGATCATAGCTTGGAAGCGGGTCACGCGTGGGGGCATCACTCGGCACGGCCCACGTATATGATGCGGACGGCGTAGCGCTCGGCGACTCAGCGGCCTCGGGGTTATAGCTCGGGAGCGGGTCACGCGTAGGAGCATCACTCGGTACAGCCCACGTGTAGTTGGGTAAGGGTTGTTCGTCCGGAGTGGAGGCGGCCAATGCCCCCGTCGCAAAGACTGCCCCCGTTAGGCTCAAAACGGCAACGGCGCCAGCTCCGATAACAAAGGGGGAGGTGTTCTTCTTCATGATGGTACTTTCCTGGGGTGTATGTAGTTGTATGCGGTGAACGCACACCAGCCCGATAGCTGGTTATGCGCCTCTTCACAATACCATGAAGATATACTTTAGATTTAGATTTTGTGGCTAAGATCGTTACTTTTCTACCGAAATCGGCACACAGCACTCCCGCTGAAGGGTGAGCGCCCCAATTGTGCTTCCGCAGCGTCATAAAACACATCTGCCGGGGTGAAATTTTCGCCGATGAGCACACCGATGTGTACACAGCGAAAACCTCACCCCGGCAGGTTTTCTCGTGACGCAGTTATTGCTGCGCTTTAATAGTGGCAGAATCTATACCGCCCACGTCCACTTTCTCCAGAGGGATCAGGCGGTCGCGGGTTACTAGCGCGTGAATGACCCACACCGCTATGAACACCGGCAGACCAATATATGAGCTCATCACGCCCGCCCAGTTCCCTTCAAGAATCGCCTCATAGTTCTGCCCACCGATCACCAGCAGGCACATGATGAACGCGATAATCGGACCCACCGGGAAGAAGGGGGCCACGTAGGGAAGGTCGTTAAGGCTATGCCCCTGCCGCACGTAGGCGCGGCGGAACCTGTAGTGCGCCACCGCAATACCAACCCACGTGATGAACCCGGCAAGACCCGAGACGTTAACGAGGCCACAGGTATGCCGCTTCCTGCGAAATAATGGAGGCAATGAACCCGATGGCTCCCACGGCGGAAGTTGCCATGAGGGCGGGCATGGGCACACCCCCCTTATTCACCTTGGTGAAAATCTTGGGAGCTTTGCCCTCCTGCGCAAGAGAGAACAGCATACGGGCCGAAACGTACAGCCCCGAGTTACCGGCGGAAAGCACGGCGGTAAGGATCACTGCGTTCATCGCTGCGGCAGCGAAGGCAATACCGGCTCGTTCGAAAATGAGGGTGAAGGGAGAAATGTTAATCTCCCTTCGGCTGCGGTGAGCAGGTTCGGGTCGGTGTAAGGAATGAGGAACCCGATAATCACCATGGCACCAATGTAAAACAGCATGATGCGCCAGAACACGCTGGTGAGCGCGCGCGGCACATCGCGGCGGGGGTTTTTGGACTCCCCGGCGGCAACACCAATCATCTCGGTGCCTTGGAACGAGAACCCGGCAACCATGAAGATGGAGAAAATAGCGATGGGCCCGCCCACAAAAGGAGCGTCACCAGTGGTCCAGTTTGAGACACCCGGCGATGTCCCTCCGAGAATCCCGAAGATCATGGCGATACCAGCGATTAAGAACACGATAACGGTGACCACTTTAATAGTGGCGAGCCAGAATTCGCCTTCACCATAGGCTTTGGCGGACAGGGCGTTCAGCCCCGTCAAGAGAACTAGAAGGTACCTGCCCACACCCACGAGGGGGTCTCCGGCAGCCAATACTTCATCACTTCACCGACCGCCACGAGCTCGGTCGCGACGGTAATCGCCCAGTTAAACCAGTAATTCCACCCCATGGTGAACCCAAAGGATGATGAAACGTAACGGGTTGCATAGGTTTGAAACGAACCTGGGACGGGCAGATGCGCTGCCATCTCACCCAGAGACTGCATGAGGAACAGCACCATAATGCCGATCAGCCCGTAGGCGACGATAGCTCCGCCAGGTCCTGCGGTAGAGATCGTTTTGCCGGAGGCCACGAACAAGCCGGTGCCGATAGCTCCGCCGATGGCGATCATCTGTAGGTGACGCGCCGAAAGACCGCGTTTTAGCTCCGTTTCTTCGGGGCTGTTCGCCGCTTTTTCTTCGGATGTGGGGGACATATTTTTCTTCCTTGTTGGTCCCGCGCATGGCAAACACCCCGATCGGTGGCGGGGTGCGGCGACGCGGCGAAAAATCATCTTTAGAAAAACTAATGCGACATAAGTTTTTCTTATTTAGTCCCCTATTCTACTCCCCGCCGGCGCCCGCCGCCACCGGAATTTTTTTCGCAAACACTCCGAAGGCAGCAAAGCTCCAACTCACACTGGGCATACTCTTACGCTAGGGATATTCGAAGACTCATTTTCACTCTTGCTGAGAGGCACCATGAAAGATACCGCGAAGGAAACAAGCGACGCAGAACATTACGCCGCGATCGGTCATAACCCCACCGAGAGCGGCTTCAAACAGGCTTTACGGGCATCCAGCGTGGTGCTTGCAAGTTTCGTGGTGTTGGGGTTAGGTTTGGGCGTTATTATTAGTGCTCACCATTTACCGTGGTGGCTTGCGCCCGCAATATCCCTCATCGTTTACGCCGGTTCCGTCGAGTTCCTGGTGGTAGAAATGATCGCAACCGGGGCCAGCGTAGGTGCTATCGGCTTCACAACTCTGCTCGTGAACTCCCGCCACCTGGTGTACGGTATTTCCTTCCCGCTGCAGAATGTGAAGGGTTTCTGGGCGAAGCTCTACGCCATATACACGCTCTGCGACGAATCCTACGCGCTCAACACCGGCCCCGACCGGAATACGCTCTCTCACGCACGTATTCTATGGGTGAGTACATTCCTGCACATCAGCTGGGTGGTAGGAACAACCGCCGGATTCTTTATTGGTGCATCGTTTCTGAGCCACCTTGAGGGTATGGATTTCGCCATGACGGCGCTGTTTACGATCCTCGCGATTGATGCTTACCGCGCTCAACGGGATAATGTCACGGCTCTTCTCACGCTGTTCTCTGGCGCGGTGGGTATTATCCTGGCACCCGGTTCCATGCTTCTGGTGTCGATGGGAACCTACACTGCCCTGCTGATAGTACGATTCTTCATCGCAAAATCACGGGGAACACTACCAGAACACCAGATACCCGCCCCAGAGAATAACACAGCAGTGACGGCTGCCCAAGACAGCACGACAGATCAGGTGAAAACCTCAAGCCCCACATTCACTCACCACGACGACCCGCAGGAGAACCCCCATGATTAACGGCCACATCGATAGCGGCTATATTATCAGCGCCGTTCTGGTGGCGGCGGCTGTAACCTTTGTTCTGCGGGTGCTCCCCTTTGGTCTCAAAAAAGCCCTCGCGGGTTCTGAGGTTCTGGATGCGCTCAGCCACTGGATTCCGCTTGGAGCCGTAGCGCTTCTGGCGATCTACGCGGTGAGCCGTATTGACTTTTCATCCACGCACACCGCGGTTCCCTACCTTGCCGGATTTGTGGTGACGGCGCTCGTGCACCTGTGGAAGAAGAATATGGTGTACAGCATGATCGCCGGTACCGCCACCTGCGTTATTCTCATTAACTGGGTTTTCTAGGGGCATACTATGTCTGCAAGATCTTCACGCCCCAGCCGTCACCTTAGGGACGCATCGCAGCAAACCAGCGACGAACAGGTTCTCGATATTATCGCCTCTGCTGGTCTGGTAACCAGCAGCATTCCGGTGGTGCAGGAACGCGAACAGGCTTTACGCGCAGGCGATGATGCCCTTAGTCTTGAGCTCCGCCGCACTGGCGAGAGCGGATTTCGTGAGGCAATGCGTGCTGCATCCCTTGTGATGCTGGGCCTGTTCTTTGTGGGAATTGGGCTCGGTGTTGTGATACACAGTCTGGGGTTTCCCTGGTGGCTTGCTCCCCTGCTTCCGGGAGTTTTATTCGCCGGGTCGGTCGAGTTCGTATTGCTGACGATGATGACGGCGGGTGCCTCGCTAGTATCTGTTGCGGTCATGACGCTGCTCATTAATTCACGGCACCTCATGTACGGGCTGTCCTACCCTATCGAACGTGTGCACGGCTCTCTCGCCAAGTTTTACACTGTCTACACACTTATTGACGAGGCTTTTGCGCTCAATAGCGGGCCGGAACGGCATACTCTGAGAGGGTCACGCATTCTGTGGATTCATGCGGGAATGCATATGAGCGTTATCCTCAGTTCCACACTCGGGTTCTTCTTGGGGTCGAGTTTTCTGGCGCATCTTGAGGGGTTCGATTTCGTGATGACCGCGCTCTTTACGGTGCTTGCCCTTGATGCCTACCGTGCTAACCCCGATAGGCTCACGGTGCTTTTCTCGGTGATTGCGGCGGCAGCGGCGTTGATTATTGCCCCGGGGTCGATGCTCCTGGTGGCGATGGCAGTGTATATGGCGCTTCTTATGGGGCGTTATGTGGCGGCGAAGAAACGCGGTTCTCTGCCTCAGCATATGCTGGTTGCCGACGATCTGACGCGCAGCCGCGCGGAACGCGATCGTGTAGGAGAGAGCCCACGCGAACCAGCACAATAGTTTCAGACGGCAGAACAAAGCAGGCACCACGGCACGGAAAACCGAGCATGGTGCCTGCCTGATAGGCTCAGCTGCGTTTACTTAACAGCTGCGAGCGCAGCCTCGTAATTGGGTTCGTTGGTGATTTCGGGAACGAGCTCGGTGTACACTACCTCACCGGCAGGGTTCACGACTACCACGGCACGTGCCAGCAGGGCCTCAAGCGGCCCGTCGGTCATGGTTACGCCGAAGTCCCGCCCGAAGGATGAGCGGAATGCGGAGGTGGTAATAACGTTCTCAATCCCCTCAGCAGCGCAGAAGCGGCCAATGGCGAACGGAAGGTCGTTCGAGACGCACAGCACCACAGTATTGTCTAGTGCGGCAGCATCCTTATTGAAGGTGCGTACGGAGGTTGCGCACACGCCGGTATCGACGGAGGGGAAGATATTCAGAATAATGTTCTTGCCCGCAAAAATCGGTGCCGGCGATCGTGTTCAGCTCAGCCCCAAGTACCTCGAACGCGGGAGCTTTGGTGCCCACTGCGGGCAGCTCGCCGATGGTGTTGACGGGGGTTTCTTCATGAAAAGTAATTTTAGCCATGCATCAATTGTCACCCGGTGCCGGGGCCAGCGCAAGAATGCAGGTGGGACCCGTGACGGATGTGCCCGTCCGATGCGGTTGAGACCCGGGCTTTCTTGCTGTGCCGCGACTGCACCTGCTGCACGTGGCGTCATTCACAGTCGTCCTTAGATCGGCGCCGCTGCACTGAAGGCACCCGAGGTTCCTGTCACCGTCCGGTTCTCTCACGTGAGTGTTCAGGTATCCTATGTGTATCCCGCAGGCGGCGAACCAAACGTGCAAGCGCACGCTCACGCAGCTACGGTGCGCACGTTTGGCAGAGGCACGAAGGTGCCCCCGTACCGGCCCCAGCCCCTGTGCCCGGGCTAGCCGAAAATTTAATAGTCTTGACCCCACGCCGAGAACAGAGAAACACCTCATGAAGCCAACCGCATATCAGACTTTTATCCTCTGTGCCCTAGCCGCAGCAGCCCTCGCAGGGTGCAGTAGCGGAACGTCCGTGAACCCGCGGGCGGGTACCAGCGCATCGGCTTCCGCAACAGCAACAGCGCCCGATACGGATAATGCCTCCCCCAGCAGCAGTACCAAGCCAAAACCCGCGAGTATTACACCCAGCACCTTGCCCCCTCCTACTGTGGTGACCATCCCTGCCGCCGATGGTGGCGGCAGCTCCTCTAACGGTAACCGTGTGGTGCAGAACGTTCCTGCTCAGGCGCATGCGAAGGCCGGTACGACAGGTGTTCCTACGGGGGTGCAAAGCTGGGCTACCGATAAGTATGGTGCGGTTTCGTTCCTCACCCCTACCGGCAATATTGGGTGCGATATGATCTCCGGTGATTCGATGGTGGTGTGCATGCTCAAGGAATCCCAGTGGACGGAGAAGGTAGACAGCCCCGGTATCGACCCGAAGACCGGTAAACCTGTGCAGCGCCGCGCGTTCCAGCTGCAGCTTAAAGCCGACGGGTCGTCACAGGTCACGGCCCCCGGTGGTGCGAATGGGGCCATGGGCAACCGTTCATCCACAAAAACCCTGCAATACGGGCAGATGCTGCACGTGGGTACGTTTGTTTGCGCCTCTGAACAAAACGGGGTGACCTGCTGGAATCACACTACCGGGCACGGGGTGTTCCTTAACCGCACCGAACACATCACCTTTTAGCCTTGGGTGCGCCCCGTCCGCTGGCCCCGGCGGCGGCTGGGGCGCGCCACACAAGAGCACACCGATTTATTACCCCTGATTGGAGTTAAACCTTGCGACCAACCGTCACAAAAATCGCTATCCCCGCCGCCGTGGCGGCGCTTACTCTCACAGCCTGCGGCAACCCGTTTGGTGCCTCCACCGAGTCGAAAAGCACTAAAAGCAGCGGCTCTTCCTCCAGCAGCTCAGCTCAGGTGTCGCATTCCTCGTCGTCACCAGCAGCGTCAGCGGCCACCAGCAGCAGCGCATCGCCTTCTTCCTCCCCGTCGGTGGTGACGGTCACCGCAACTCCTGAACCAACCCCCAGCACGGTGACGGTGTATGCGAGCCCGGATAAGAGCAGTTCTTCACCGTCATCTTCGTCCTCAAACAGCGGTAAGGCAAAAGCCGGGGCACCCACCAGCGGACAGGAGGCGCTGGAGCAGAACAAGTCGAAGCTACGCGGCAGCTACACATGGGCTACGTCCTCCTCTGATACCTCAAACTATGATGCGAACGTTGAGCTGTCGTGGATTGTGGTGGGTGCCCAAGGCGGTACCGACGGCCCGTATCATATTATGCTGTTCCACTACGGCGAGTACTTGGGGACCGGCACTTACGACCCCCTGTATGGGAAGCCTAATGTTTCGCGCACCGCCGCCAACCAGATTTCGGCCACACACAACACCAATAAGGCTTCGTTCACCTGGGACAATTCTCAGGGGAAGATCGTCATGAGCGGCCACCTGCCCACCGTTAACGGGTAGCCCAAAAACAGGGGCGCACATCAAAGGCCGGGCCCGCATCCTTCCCCAACGGTGGGGTGGATGCGGGCCCGGCTTCGCATGTTCACAGCGTAATTAGTTGGCGCCGATGAAGCCCTTCTTCTTAAGGATCACGAATGCAACTGCGCCAATGAGTGCAATAACGATAAGCTTCTTCATGGTTTTCCTTTCGTCGGCACCGGGTAGCGGCCTAATCCGCAACGGTTACGGTGCCCCCTTGCACATTTTAGCGTAGAACGGCGAGTTTTACGGCGTATTTGTGCGCCCATATAGCTGTGAATAGGCTGGATATGGGAGAATGCCGTATGAGTATTTTCAAGAAAACTTCTGATGATTCCACACCCGTCTCCCGAGCACCGGTGGTGACATCCTGTTTTCTGGGGGTCATGGGTGTTCTGCATTTTGTAAAACCTGAGCATTTTGATCGGATTGTGCCGCGCGCCCTGCCGGGCTCGGCACGGTTCTACACCTATGCTTCGGGGGTTGCTGAGCTTGGTGTTGCGGGCCTGCTGGCCCTCCCAAAAACTCGCCGGGCGGGTGCCCTCGCGGCTATTGCACTGTATACGGCGGTGTTCCCGGCGAATGTGCAGATGGCATGGGATTGGCGGCATAGGCCGCTGCCTGAACGTGCGATCGCTTATGGCCGTCTACCGTTGCAGCTGCCGATGATTCGCCGTGCCTGGCGCATCTATAAAACCTCCTCTCGGCGCTAAAGCTCTCCTGGCGGTGGCACAAGCTGCGGCCGTGCTGTGATAAAAAATCTTCACGCCTGGATCATTATAAAGGAGCACTATGTCTAGTACCCGCCAGAACCCGGCCGAGCAGGCGAAGGCCCGTGCTTCCCAGCTTAAGTGCCCCATGGGTGACACCGGTCAAGAGCTAGCACACTCTTTAACCTGCGGAATCTTCCCATGATTGTGAGCGCCCTGAATGCATTAGGCATTGAGGAAGGTGACCGCATCCTGGAGGTGGGCCCGGGCAATGGTGGGCTCCTCAATTATGTTCTCTCCCTCGCAGAGAACCTGCACTATGATGGGGTGGAAATTTCGCCGCTCATGTATGAGCAGGCCCGCGCCACCAATAACGTGTTTATCGCAGAAGGGCTGGCTGAGTACGCGCTGTATGACGGCGTGAATCTGCCGTATGAAGACGGCGTTTTCACGAAGGTGTTGAGCGTGAATACGGTGTATTTCTGGGAGGAACCGGCTTGGCTGCTCGCAGAAATGTGCCGGGTGCTTACCGCCGGCGGGCGGGTGTGTTTAAGCTTCTGTGAAAAAGATTTTATGAAGACCCTGCCATTCACCAAGCACGGCTTCACCCTGTACGATGCCGCCGATATAGTTGCGCTCACACAAGAGCTGCCGCTACATACGGTAGCTGTACAGCATCTGCACGATATGGCGGTGGCGGGCGGCTCTGCCCGGCTGGTACGGCGCGACTACGTAAACCTCGTGCTTGAAAAAGAACACTAAAAACACCCGGACAGTATCCACATATTTTTTGACACCGTCACTGGCGGTTTCTATCGAGAAGAGTTTTTGCCTTCAGAAGCTTTTTATTCTTCATGAATGCAAAAACTCTTCTGAATAGAGTGCGTTTAAAAGGCCGTTTCTCGTATTCAAACATAAAAAATATTGACGCGTATATTCCAAAACAGGTATAAGTGTTTTATAAGGAGTCATATTTCTCTCTCACGACGCTCAGAAATGTGCTCACCATACTAACCTAAGGCGGAGAAGCCATGGCAAACACTAACCTCACGAACAAGCTCAAGCCCGAATTCCGCACTAGCCCGCCCGCTGAAGAGAACGGCATCCTGATGTGCCTGGATGATGCGCAGGTTCAGGGCGATAACGCCAAATACATGAAATTCTACAACCGCATGGCCACCGTCTACGACCTAGGCGAACGGTGGCTGGGGCGGCTGTCCTACGGCGATAAGATCGCGCAGATGCGCCGTCAGTTCATGAAAGAACTAGAGTGGTTTCCCGGCTGCTCAGCACTGTACGTCTCAATCGGCACCGGCACCGACCTACGCTACCTGCCCGACGATATTGAGGTGAGCGCGATCGACTGGACGGGTGCCGATATTTCTCTCGGGATGCTCAAGAAATGCCAGAAAATCTGGGGCGGGCGCGCGAACCTGAACCTAGTGAACTGTGCCGCCGAGGATCTGCCCTTCATCGATCAGAGCTTTGACATGGTGCTGCACGTGGGCGGCATTAACTTCTTTAGCGATAAAAAAACGCGCGATCGAAGAAATGATTCGGGTGGCAAGCCCGGCACGAAAATTATGATCGCAGACGAAACTTCCGACTACATCGATTCGCAGTACAAGAAGAGCATCTTCACTCGCAAAGAGTACAAGGATGCCACCTTCGATCTCTCAGAGATTGAGGCACTGATTCCCAGCACCGTTGAGGATGCACGCACCGAGCTCATCTGGGACGACCAGTTCTACTACATTACGTTCCGCACCCCACGCAGTTAGGAGAAACGTCATGGTAGTACCATTTGCCATTGCTGGGGTGTTCATGGCGTTGGCGGTGGGCGCGCACGTTTTTGTGGGAACCCGTGAGACACTGGCGTTGCGTCCCGCCGAGAACCGTCCCACCACTGACGCTGCGGTCAGCACCCCTAGCACTCGTGGGGAGCTAACCCGGCATTGGGCGCAGGCCATGTGCGTGTTCCAGCTGGTAAGTGTCGATCTGCTGCTGGTCACCATCGCTGCACTGCTTTTAGCGTTCACCGATGTGCTGCCCGCTAAACGAGATATTGGGCTGTTTATCGCAGCGTATTTAGGCGCATGGGGCGTGGTGTGGCTGGTGCAGCTGGCGGCGGTGAAGGCTGAGCGCCGCACCTACTATATGTTGGGGCATTGGATGCTGTTCTTCCTCTGCGCTGCCCTGATGGTGTGGGGCGCGTTTTCGTTCTAACAACATACACGCGGCGCCCCGAAAAGAAATCTTTAGGCCAAATAGCCTATTCTCTTCGGGGCGCCGCGTGCACTATAACACTTACGTGCTGGGTATTATGCACCTTTAATATAAGGGCGTTTTACCCTTTGGCTAGTGCCACATTATTCTTTGGTGGGCACCAGGGTCTTGAGGGTAATGTCGCTTGAGACTCGGCCGTCCGGATCTTCAAGGTATGCGCGCACCACATACTTCTTACCCGCCTGCAGCTTATTACCGGGAATAGTCAACTCACCCTCAAAGTCACCGTTCGGCTTCGGGGTAACCGTCGTATTCACGATCTCATCATCCCTGATGATGTCATTCTCAACGTCGTATTCGGCGAAAATCAGCCGAACCTTGGACCCGTTCTGAGCCGCTGTTGCAGCGTCAAAGCCGCCGCCAGCAACCTTCAAGCGGTTCTCGGCGGCGCTGCGGCTAAGGGGCGCGCCGTCCACAATGCCAACAGCCTCAGATTCCGTATCTCCGCCAAAGTCCTCAACTTCAGCGCGCGACCAGTCATTGGCGCCAGTTTCAACAACCACCTGGTAACGCTTACCGCTTTCGATCTTCGAACCGGGCACCTGCACCTTAGTGGTGAAGTTACCGCCATTCAGGTCTGCTGAGGCGTCCTTCGTCACCAACGTCTCAGTGACCTTACCGTTCTCGTCCAGGGCTTCAACCCGGATAATGAGGCGGGTGGCACCTTCCTGGCGGGTTCCGCTCACCGTAAGGGTGTTGGTGTTCAGGTGGCGGTAAAAAGTGTTATTCCACGCGAAGTCTGGGGTCACCGTTACCGAAGGGTGAACGTTCTTCTCATCAACCTGCTGCACGGGAAGGTCCTGCCGGGCCTCCACAGTGTGATAACCATGACCGGAAGTAAATAACAGCAAACACGGCGTAACGCTTCTGGGGGTCGAAGTTGCCTTTCACTTTCGCGGTGCCGCTGAAATGCCCATCTTCAGTCACGGTAAGCTTCGCATCATCTTGAGCTAAGTTCTTGCCCGTGCGGTCGCCGTCAGCATCAAGCTCATAGACTTCTGCCTGCAGGCTCTCGAAGGATTGGTTCGGATCAATCCCTTCACCGGTGATTGTTAGGGTATTCTCCCCGGTGATGGGGTTCAGCGGGCCGCCCTCAACAGAGGTAATTTTTGTCTGCTGAACATTATCAGAGTTGTCATTGGCGTTGTCGTTATTGTTATTGTTGCCCGGAAGAGAGCTTGAACCGCCCTGGACAGTATTTGAGGTCGCCGGAGGTGCAGCATTCACGGGCGAAAGAGTAGCCGCCGTGCCGCCAATCAGTGCGAGAGTGCAGGCTCCTGCGAGCACGGAACGGGTGGGGAAAGAACGCATGGTCTGCTCCATTCGTCGGTTAGTGATTACATTTCTAAGATAGCCGTACTTTTAGGTAAAGGTCTAGGTTTTTTTACAATTATTTCCATAATGTTTAAGGCAGCCGGGTAGTTGTATAACTATTAGGGGTGGCTGTGTCACCTCCGCACACCATAGGACGCAGTTTCCGGGTGTTGATTAAACCGTGCCGCTACCACGGACACCCGAAAACTGCGCCCTCAAAAAACCTGCCCGACTAGGCCCAATACGCGTGTAAAGAGGCGCTAGGGGTTCACCGTAATATACTCCGTGACTTCGGACTGCTCCTGGCCGTCAATACTCGCCTCAATCACATACTTTTTCCCGGGCTGAAGCTTATCCGCAGGAACCGTAAAGTCAGTCTCGAAGCTGCCGTTGGGCGGATTGACAGTAACCTGCTTTTCAGCCAGCGCATCCCCGGCAGGTTTCTGAGCATCAATGTTGTACTCGCGCAGCCGCAGGTGCATGGCGGTGCCCTGCTGTACGTTTTTAAACCCGCCACCGGCCACCTTCACCTGGTTATGCTGACTGCTGCGGCTTACCGTTCCGTCGGTGATCACGGCAAAGGAACCGCCGTGACCATAGAGTTCTTTAATGGCTCCCTGTTCCTTGGTGCCGCCATCCATTGCCACCGCGAGCGTGTAGTAGGTTTTGTCCTTAATTTTCTCCCCGGGCACGTGCAGCTTGTAGGTGAATGTGCCGTCCTTCAGTTCGCTGGCAGCAACGGTACCGGTGGCTACCTCATCCCCCGGGCCGCCGTCCTCATGCTTTTCCTGAAGGGAAATGGCGACGCGCGCATCCGAGTTAGGCGGATAGTAGTATTTGCCGCGGATGATGACCTCATTATCCTGCCGGTGCGTGTAGAGGGTTTCGGGTGAGGTCTCGAAGCGTGGGCGTAGTTTGGTCGGGTCGGTGGGCTTTATATTCACAGGGGCCGTGGCGTGCACCCCCATATGTCCCCCGCGGCCCGTATGGTCGACAATGAACACAGCGTAGTGTTTCTGCGGGTCTACGCGGGAGCCGCGTACGGTGAGCGTGGCATCAAATTGTCCCCGCTGCCCCAGGGTCAGCTGATCGGATGCTTCAGCAATGTTCTCACCTACCGGTTGGCCCTGCGCGTCGATTTCCCACATTTCGGCGTAATACCCGTCGGTGAGGGTCTTATCCAGCCCGGTGCCCTGCACCTTAATCGTGTTTTTCTCTGCGAGAGGGTCGAGTGTGCCCTCGGTTTTCTGGATACTCGGTTTCTGCTCCGGTTTGGAAGGGGTGGATTGCTCACTGGATGGGGTGCTGCCAGCCTGTTGGGGTGCAGCAAATGCCGACGACAGTGGCACAGCGGTGGCCCCACTAGGGCAAGGGCGCTGGCTCCGGCAAGGGCACCTCGGGTACGAAAGTAACGCATCATTGCTCCAATCTTCGGTGACTTTCGGATGCCTTTTAAACCTAGCACCAACTTTTAAGTTCAAATACAGTTTTTCATGAACCTTTGAGGAAGGTGTAAGGTTGTCTCTAATGCCGCCCCAGCACCGCGCAGCAGTGATTAGTGCGCTCCCACAGGTGAAATACGTCTATACACATCCCCTTCTCGGGCGGCTACTATAAAACATGAGGCTCCCACCAGCTGCGGCAATATATGCTCCTTCAGAAAGTGACACTACCATGCACCCCGGACTGACCGACATCCCCGAAACGATGCTGTGGACCCTGCACAACCGCGCCCGCGAAGCCGCCCGAGCCGACGGGTGCATTACCGACCCCAAATGCCTAGAAATCTACCGGGCCATCGACTACGATTACCAAGCTCATTTCGGCAAAGCAGACGGCTCACACGGGGTGCGTTCCATGCTATTCGACAGGCAGATTAGCCACTTCATGAAGGAACACCCGGATGCGGTGATCGTGAACCTGGGTGAGGGCCTGGAAACCCAACGGTACCGCATCGACTCCCCCGGCACCCTGTGGGTGAGCGTAGATTTACCCGCAGGCATTGACATTAGGGAACGGTTCATAGCCCCCGATGAGCGGCACCTGCACGTGGCGAGAAACGCACTAGATACCACCTGGTTCGATGCTGTCCCTAATGGGCGCCCGGTCTTCATTGCGGCACAAGGGCTTTTCATGTACTTCACCACGATAGAAGTCGCTGCCCTCATGCGTTCTATGGCCCGCAGGTTCCCCGGCGCAACCGTCATGTTCGACTACATTGGGCGTTTCCTCTCAAAACGTACCCTGAGCGAGAAGGGGTGGATGAAAACAGACACGTACCGCACCCCACCCATGCCCTGGGGCGTGTACCGTAACGAACTGCAGCCGCTATTGTCGGCCTGGCTGGGACAGCAGGTGCCTGTACATAACGTTACATTTGAACTCCCCGCGGGCCGGGGAAATGGTCCGTACTGTTCATTGAAAAGTATTTGCCGCAGCTGGCGAATAAGCTGCCGGGAGTGTGCTGGCTGCAGCTGCCTGAAGCAGATCCAGCATCATGAGTGGGGGTGAAAAACCCGCCGTGCATATTTACTGTCTGCTGTTTGACGGGTACGAAACACTCGATCTTATGGGACCGGTCGAGTTCCTGCACAGTGTACCCGGCGCGCGGCTGCACTATGTCTCGCACCTGGGCGGGGCGGTGCGCAGCACCCAGGGTTTCTCGGTGGCAACAGAGCCGCTGGGTGAGCTGCAACCAGGCAGTGTTCTGCTCATCCCCGGCGGTGCGGGCACCCGAACCTTGGTGCATGATACTGATTTTGTGGAGGCGCTCACCCGGTGGGTTCAGCAAAGCGAATACTGTTTGAGTGTGTGCACCGGTTCAGCGCTTCTGGCCGCCACCGGCCTGCTAAATGAACTGAAGGCCACCACGAATAAACGTGCCTTTGACTGGGTGAAGGGCACAAACCCGCACGTGCTGTGGCAGGGCACGGCGCGGTGGGTGCGTTCGGGGAAGTTCTATACCTCCTCGGGTGTCTCAGCAGGTATGGACATGACGCTGGGGTTTATCGCTGATATTGCAGGCATTGACCAGGCACAGGCGCAAGCCCACAGGTGCGAATACCTGTGGAACCAAGACCCCAGCCATGACCCGTTCTCTGCTTCTTCTGGGCCCTCACCTCAGCCTTAGCCGATGCCGCTCAGCAGGGTATGCAGAATCAGAGTGGCCAGGCGGTCAAGCTCAGCCTCGTTTGCTCTAGTGTCCGCCACCCCCTGCGGGCTGGCTGCGGATTCAAGGTCTTTAACGGCCTCATCAACCATGGCACGGTACATGCGTTGTGCCCAGTCAAGGTTTACGTCGGGCGCAATCAGGCCGTCGTGCTGTGCGCGTTGAAACAGCACTTCAAGGCGAGCCAACACAGTACGCCGCTTGGTGATGACGGCGGGGTCGTCCTCACTGAGAATCCCCAGCGCGTACCCCCAGTTAGATTTGGTGCGCATCACGTTCACCGTGAGCCGATGCAGAGCCACCGGCGGCGGCGCGGTCTCCGGGCTGGCGGCCTCAAAAGCATCATAAAAGTGTTCAATCGCGCTCGCCTGCAGCGCGGCAATAAAGTACCTGCCGGTTGGCGAACCGGCGGTGCACCGTGGTGCGGGTTACCCCGGCAGCGGCGGCGATTTGTCCCAATGAGGCGGTGGGGTCGTGCCGCAGCACCCGTTCGGCCGCCCGCAAAATTGCGGCAGCTGTGCGCTGTGCATCCGACCGCAACGGTTTAACTGTGTCTATCATGCACACATCCCTTCAATATCTGTTACATCTATGTTACAGTTAATCGGGCGAGGTGCGCACCCGCACCGGAAGTACACTACTCGCGAGGAGGCACATATGAGCACCGAGAAGACCATCCGCGACTACTTCGCCGCCATCCACCGGGGCGGTTGGCAAGATTTCCTGGCCGAAGACATGACCTACGGTTTCAACAGCGCCCTCCAAGACCTCGGCAAGGAAGACTACCTCAACGGGGCCGGTAATTTTCTGGCAATGACCATTGATGTGGACGTGAAGCACCTGGTGATAGACGGCGATCAGGCGGCGGTCATCTCCGACTACTTCGTGAAAACCCCGGCAGGAGCCACCGCAATATTCGAGGTTCCCGAGTTTTTGACCATACACAACGGCAAGCTGACGGGCATCTCCATCTTCTTCGATAGTGCGGCGTTTACGGCACTTATGAAAGGCGAAAAAGTATAGGGCTTCTCCCCAGCCCATACCCGAAAGTCACCTTTTCGGCGGACCTCACCGCATGAAGGTGACTTTTTCGGTACCAAGAGACGACGGTAGGGGCGGTGGCTACCGGCAGATAGGCCCTATCGCAGATAACAGGGGAATTACGGCGGTGCCGCGCGGGCCGTATCAAATACACCGGGCGGCATGCAGACCCCGGTTTTTCGGGCACAGCACACCGGTAAATTCTGTTGTGAGAGGGTTCCGCGTCATTCAAGTCTGGCGGGGTGCACATCCTTTAGAATGGAGCCATCACCAAAATAGAGAATAAATGGAGCAACCATGACCCTGCCAACCACCATGCGCGCTGTACAGTACACCGAATACGGTGCGTCTAACGTGCTCACCATCAACCAGGTTCCCGTGCCCACCCCCGGCCCGGGCGAAGTGCTGGTGCGTGTTCAGGCGTTCAGCGTGAACCGCATCGACGCGATCGTACGCTCCGGGCAGATGCGCCTTTTTACCGGCAAGCGATTCCCCAAAGGCACCGGTGTGGATGTGCTCGGTGAAGTGGTGGGCATGGGCCACGGCGTCATGGATTTCAAAATTGGGGACACCGTGTGGGGGTTCTCAGGGTCAATCGCGCCTGCACCCACCGGCACCGCCGCCGAATACGTGAGGCTTAAGGCCGGACGCATCTGCCACGCACCGCGTATCCCCAACGTTATTGATGCCGCAGCCCTGCCGCTGGTGAGCCTGGCGGCCCTGCAAGTACTGCGGAAAAACCTGAAGCTTCAGCGCGGGCAGCGCCTGCTGGTGGTGGGCGCTACCGGCGGTGTGGGGCACGCGGCACTGCAGATCGGGCAGATTTTTGGGGGTTGAGGTAGCACCGTATCCGCCTCAGACAATATGGCCCTATGCCGCGACCTGGGGGCTGTTGAGGTATACGACCACGAAGACCTGCCCGATGCCGCGAACGTGGCCCCGTTCGATGCGATTATTGACTGCGGCGGCGTGGTCACCGGGTACTACCGCAACTACCTCAAACCGCACGGGCGCATGATGACGCTCTCCCCCGATGGGCTTCCCGCAGTGCTGACGTCCCTTTTCACGAACCGCCGTGTGGGGTTCCTGCTGGCAACCAAGGCAACCGCTGAGGCAATGAAGTGGATTACCGCCGCCGTTGAACGCGGCAACCTTCGCCCCGTCATTGAGAAACGGTACACGCTGGAAGAGCTGGCCGAAGCGCAAGACTACGTGGATACCAAACACACGCGAGGCAAACTGCTGGTCGTAATGTAAGACCCACCCAGCCACCGTGTACAGGCCCCGCCAAACCCCATGAAGCTAGGGTTCTGGCGGGGCCTTTATGGTGCGCACCTGCGCCAGGTTTAAACACGTACACGTCAGTTACAGCGCAAGACACCACAGCACGGGTTCTTGCCCGGTGCGGCTCTAGCTGGCGGGTGTATCCGTCTGTGTACCAGCTGATGACTTTCGGGCCAGCTGGAGGGCGTTGCGCCACCCGCCAAACCAGCTGTGAAGCGCGGTTCCTTTCGGGTACTCCTCCCCCGCCTGCTGCGCCCACGCAATGTAGCGGTCATATGTTGGGGTACCCGCCTCATGCTCCAGGTACTCCCGGATACCTGCGAGCGCACGCTCATTACGGGCCTGCACCTCATCCGGGCTCAGATTACGCGGGGCGCGGGTACCGCACGTACCGCCCGCGCGCTGCACAAGCTCCGCCCACTTGAGGCCGCTCTTCTTGGTGAGCGTAACCCCCAAAGGCAGCCCCTGCCCATGCGCCCACTCATCGTAGCGGGCGTTCACAACCCGGCTGCCATGATGCGCTATGTACTGTTTAAGGGCATCAACGGCCACCTGCACGGACTCCTGCTCATTGTCTTTGCTGCGGGCGTATTCCTGCTCCCAATTACGTTCCCGCCGGATGTTCTCAACCCCGGCAGCAATAACCTCAGGCGGTAAGCTCTCATAGTTGCCGCGCATGATTGTTTTGGCGATTTCTACCTGCGTATTCCAGTTTTTATTGAGGTATTTACGCACCAGCACCGCTGAAGGCATACCGGGGACACTGCGCGCATACTCCTCAAATTCAAGGTAGGTGTATTTCTGCCGGGGAGTAGACACGAACTGAACCAGCGCCGCCCACAGGTCAGCTTCACCGTACTTGCCGCGGCGCCTGCGGGGCCTGCTCCGCTCGTCGCCGAGCCCCGCCGCAGCTAAGGCATGTGACCATTTGCCGAAACGGATAATGGGTGTTTGACGGGTGGGGCCGCCGCGGGCCACCGACCAGTCGTTAAACGACATGGACCGGTGGTCTGCGCACTCGTGCCACCACTGCCGCAGCAAATCGATAAGCTGCTGATCCTGCCATTCTTTCTGTTCGTCTCCCTGCGCCCGTGGCTCTACCGGGTAGTGCAGCGCTGCACGGCCTTTGAGGATACGTTTAACCTGTTGACGGGTGACCCCAAATTCTTCTTCGCACTCTTGCCCGGCCCTATCCGGGTTATGCACCGACCACTCGTACACCATGTGCTGCAGGTCTTCCTGCTCCTGCTCTTTCACGGTGCGGCGCGCAACTTTAAGCTGCGGAACGGAAATATGCGTGTGTGCGGCGTTGATGATCTGCCGCACGCGCTCCCTGGTCACACCGATATCTGTGGCAATAGCGTCAAGAGTCTCACCCGCACTGTAACGGTACACGCATTCCCAGTTGCGGTTTGGCTCGGCTTGGGCGTCATATACGGCGGTGACTGAGGATAAATATAGGGCGGCGTTTGGGCTGTTTCAGCTGTTCTTCGGTGAGGCGCAGGTTTTTCTCAATATGGTTTGCATCGGCTTCTGCGGTGAAAATGATGCGTTCGTTAGGGGCGGTTTCACGGGGGTCAGGCATCTTATATCCCAATCAGCATTGAACGGTATTGTTCTCACATCATACGACGCGCGGCAGGTCAGCGCATCCGGGGCGGGCAGCGAAAGAGCAAGTGGCTATTTTTACGACAACAGACGTAGGCTATACCCATGAGAATTGGTATGCGTAAACCCAGTGTGAAACGAATGATTAAGGCCCGCACCACCGGTCGGGCAAAACGCCCCGTGAAGAAAGCCGTGATTCCTGGTTATGGCAAGCGCGGTATGGGGTTTGTAAAGAACCCAAAGCGCTCCGTAAAAGGGGCCATCTACCGCCGCACGACTTTCAGCGTGTGGGATTTGTTCAGGTAACAAAATCTACCCCTGTATACTGTACGTACAACGTAAGTACAACTATGCGAGGGAGGGAAACACTATGAGTACAACAGTTAAAAGTCAGCGTATTAACCTACGAGCTAGTGAACGCCAAGAGGCTCTGATTAGGCAGGCTGCCGAGGTTACGGATTCGTCTGTATCCGATTTCATTCTTAGTAGTGCCACCGAACGTGCAGAGCATGTGCTTGCTGATCGCCGGTGGTTTGTAGCTACTGAGGAACAATACGACTTATTTGTTCAGGCGCTCGAAGCTCCCGCACGAACTGAAAAACTTGAAAGGCTTTTTGCCCGAGAGTCTCCCGTTGGTAAAGAAATTGTTTTTAAAGAGGACTAATGTCGCTGCAGAAACCCAGGCGTCTTCTAAAAAGCGATAATCTGTCTGATTTTGAGAGTGGCGCTCACGATTTAGATTCCTGGCTTCACAAGTTCGCCTGGGAGAACCAGCGGGCTCACAACTCAGTCACGTCATGTGGCAACTGTTGGCGACCGGGTTGTCGGTTACTATGCTCTTGCCGCTGGCAGCGTCCAAAAAAGCTGCGGTCAGCAAGAATTTTTGCCCAACGCCGCCCGCACGAAATCCCGTGTATTTTGTTGGCACGACTGGCGGTTGATAAAAGAACACGAGGTCAAGGCATCGGCACCCTGCTGTTGAGAGATGCTTTGGAGCGTGCAGTGTCCGCCAGCGAGACCCTTGGGGTGGCTGCGTTACTGATCCACTGCCGTGATGAAGAAGCAAAAAAGTTCTATGAGTACCACGCAGATGTACTTGAGTCACCGCTGGACCCTCTTCAGCTGATCCTGCCCATGAAGAGCATCCGCAAACTATTGGGATAGTCATACAGGTTTTGCCTAACTGGCGTGTTTATCTACCGCCGCACGACTTTCAGCGTGTGGGATTTGTTCAGGGAAATTACCTGCTTAGAACATAGAAGTTGCCGCGCGGCTTCCCTCCCCTATCCCTCACCCAGCCTGTTTCTGTTCGCGCAGAACGCGCCCCAAAATTTATACTTGTATAGTCCTATATGGGTATGAGACCATATGGCTATGGAGCTTAAACATGCGATTCTTGGACTACTGTCAATCCAGCCGATGAGCGGCTACGACCTCAACCGTGCGTTTAGTAACACTGTGGCGCATTTCTGGTATGCCGACCAGTCGCAAATCTACCGCACGCTCGATAAGCTCACCGCCAACAAGGCGATCACAACGAAAGTAATACACCAAGAGGGAAAGCCCAACCGCAAGGTTCACTCACTCACCACAATCGGGCGGGCTGAGCTGGAAGACTGGCTCACCTCACCCCTTGAGCAAGAGCGGTTTAAAGAGCCTTTTATGGCGCGGCTATTTTTCGCCGCAAACCTTACCTACACCGAAGTGGTACAGCTGCTGGCTGAGCGTGAAAAACAGATTGAACGTAAGCTGCAGTCCCTCAAAACTATTGACGCCCCGGCGGAAGACTTAGCATCCGCCCTGCGCGCCGCCACCCTTCGCAAAGGAATTGTTGAGACAGAGGCGGAGCTTGCCTGGATTCAGCAAACCCGCGAAAGTATCACCAGGTTCAGCCCACCTAGTAAGGAGAAATGACCATGACTGCCAAGATGCGAAACAGCAAAGATTACCCTGTGGAGCACGGCCCCCGGCAGGGTGAGACGATTATTTTCCTGCATGGCGGGAACATGGCGGGCTGGACGTGGGACCTTCAGGTTGAGGCCATGCCCGATCGCCACCTGCTCACCCCCGACCTGCCCGGGTACGGCAGGAATACACACGAAGTATGGCCCGGTATTGCCGAGGCCGCTGACAGGATGGCTGCACTCATTCGTTCCCACAGTATCGGCGGGCGAGCGCACATTGTGGGCCTCTCACTCGGCGGTTTCGTGGCGATTGAGCTGATTCGCCGCCACCCCACCCTAGCGTACACATGCACGATTAGCGGATCGCCGCTCTTGGGGTACACCCGATGGGAGCGGATGGTTATTGGCGCCCAGGTTCCGCTCTGGCACCGGCGTTGGTACTGGATTGCGCAGTCCCGCCCGTTTAACATTCCGGCGGAAGATCGGGAACTTTTTTGTGCAAACCGCCAGCAGCCCGCAACCGCTCACGAACACTTTACTGTTCCGGGAACTCGGGGTTCGGGCGCTGCCTGCCGAGCCGTTCTCATTCACCGGGCCGGTGCTTGCGGTTGACGCCGAGCACGATACGCCCTCAGTACGCCGATCCTTCGACCCGCTGCGCAAGTGCCTGCCGCAGCTGCGCACCTGGGTTGCGCCGGGAATGCATCACGCGTGGAGTGCCGAGAACCCGGAACTATTCGCACGTATGGTTTGCCACCCACGCCGATACGGGGCGGTGGCCTCAAGACTAAAGCATAAGCGTGAGCATGGCGTGTTTTAGTCTCTGCCTCTCACGCTGCGCGCAGAAATCTTCGCCTCCCGCACAGTGCCCCGCCGGGGCAAGACGCCACACCCTCAGTGCCCGTATACTCGATAGCAACATTTATTAACACCAGGTTTGCGGCGCATCTTCCGGTTCGCGCCGCCTAACCCAGTGAGGAGGCACCGTGGGTACCATTATCGGATCGATTATTACCGGCGCTATTATTGGCGCATTAGCGCGGGTGTTTATGCCCGGCAGGCAGAATATCTCTATTATCTGGACCATTATTTTGGGGGCCATCGGGGCTTTTGTAGGCACGTGGGTGGCCGGGTTCTTCGGGGTCGCCCGTACTGCGGGTATTGACTGGATCCGTTGGGCCCTCTCAGTGCTCGCTGCGATGCTCGCCATCTCGGTCTATTTAGGTGTGACCGGCAGGAAGTAGTTTCTTCTATGTTCTGCAAAAGCGGATCCTCGAACACTCTGTTTTGGGGATCCGCTTTTATTGTGTGTTACGGGTGCTTTTTCAAGAGCCCGCCCTTACAGGCACTTATTTATCTTGGTGCCGCGGAGCTGCCTGGGATTGGGGTTCGGAACCCCCTAATGTAGCAAGCAGGCGCCCATTTTCGACGCGTACCAAAGTTTCCAAGGCAGCACGCACCAGAGCAGAATGTTCTTCAATACCGGTGAGTGTAGCCGCTTTAGCAACTAGTTCTTCGTCCAAAGTCACGGTTGTACGCATATCAGCCTCCGCATTAATGGTGGCACATTTATGATGCAGATACCGATACTGCCTATTGGGTGTTAAACCGGTGAGCTAGAGAACGGTAATAATCATGGTCCGCCCCATCGGGGTTGTCTTCATCATAGAAATCAACCATACGAGGGTCATAATCTTTTGCGTTCATGGTTTTATATCGACTTGACGCAGCATGTAAGGTACTAGAGCCTTGTGAAAAGGCCAGATACATGTCAAGTACACCTTCCCCACAGCCGATTGAGGCTGGGCGTGTGTTTCAATCCCACCACGCGCAGACGTGCTGCCCTCCTCAGCAGCGGCAACCACGAATTTTGAGGAGAACTCTATATGTTTATCCTTATGGCCACCAATGACATGCTCATCAGTGACCTCAGTAAAAGTAAAGGGGCCCGCTGATGAACCAACCGCGACCTCCAATTGCTTGGATTTCGATGCGGGTTGTACTGTAAACCCTATTTTCTGTACAACACGGTTACGCACCTGCATTATCGTGCGAACCCACGGAGGGGTTGCAGATAAAAAACGGTAGGTAAATTCCTGTGCATCCCAACTAGTGGGTATCTGCACATAGTGACCATCAGAAAAATTCATATTGTTAAATCGCATGTTCAAGACTTCCAGTGTGCTCAGCTGGCCCGAATAATGCAGGTAAAGGCGTATCGCCTACCCCTAGAGGGCGCGTCATACGCCTTAAGCTGCGTTTTTCAGGATACGGACTATTTGCGTGAGGCCTTATGTTCCATGCCCATGTAGATGCCGCCCTGCGCTAGCTCGGTGAGCATTTGTTCGAGGCGTTTGATACGCGTTTCTGATGTCTTGGCGCGGTTGATCCAACCGATATAGTCGTTGCGCTGGTACGCCGGGCGGGCGTTATAGTCGGCGCGTAAACCAGAGCTTTTCAGGGCCGCCGCAATATCGTTCGGCATATGGTGACGTTCGCGCATAAAGCCTCCTGAGGTGGGTGTTGTACCTGTATCCACGCTACCTGTAGTACGGTGGCGGGTTCAAGATCTCAGGGCAAACGCAAACTGTCACATTCCCGCCCCGGCGGGGGCAGCAAGGCTGCTAGCTCGCAAGCCAACACCTATAACGGCCGGGGAGTCAGTGCGCTCAGCCGGGCGTGCTCTTGAGCCACCTGACCGCTTCTAGAGGCTACCGTGAGTGGGCAAAGAGGGGCGCGCACCTTCACGGTGGAGGGTGCGCGCCCGTTTCGGAGAATCACCTTGCGGAAATAGTGTTTCTCAAGCGGTTACATGCCCGGCTTGGTCGGCTTAACCGGGGTTACTGCCGGCACAGCCTTCGGGTCGGGGAGGCTCCCGGGGGACACTGGGACGGCGTTAATAGGTATCTCAGGGGAAAGCTTACCGTCGTAGGGTGACCCGGTAGGTTCCGTCAGCCTCTACCCGGGCTACCGTGTGTCCGTCAATATAGTTCTTAGTCCAAGAACCATCCGCCGCGACCACACTGGTGCCGTCTTCCCCGGTGCTCTTCCAGCTGCCGTCACCGTCAACATGGTACGTTGAACCGGTGGTATTCACGTAGTCCCAGGAGCCTTCACGGTGGATGATGTACTGCCCAGGGGTCAGATTATAGTGGCGTGCGCCGCTGTCAGCCTGACCATTAGCGCCAGCCTGTGCGTTGCCAGCACCGTTCTGCTGCGCGCCGCTTTGCTGCTGTGCGGCGGCACCATTACCGGCGGCGTTAGCGCCAGCGCCCTGGTCTGCCTGGGCACCGCCGCCGTTGCCGTTCGCGGCTGCACCAGCGTTGGGGTTGTTAGGGTTGTTGGGGTTAGCGGCGGCATTATCCCCCTGTGAGCCAGCGGCTGGGGCCTGTTCCGTTGCAGCACCACCGCCAGCGGTGGAATTCACAGTGCCGCCACCATTGGCGCCTGCACCGGAGCCACCGGAGGTACCGCCGCCGCTGGTACCGCCGTCATTCACGGTGCCAGAGCCACCCGGAGGCGGTAGCCGAAGAATGTGTTGATGCGGAAGAAGAGGCGGACGATGAGGGCGCGTTCGACGTGCCACCGGAGTTGTTCGAGCCGCAAGCGCTCAAAGCCACCATTCCAGCAACAGCTAGGGACACGCATGCGGAAACCTTCGTGGTAGTCATGGGTCGCATCCTTTCTGCTGAATAATTATCGGTTGGTTTTTAACCATCTCACATGACGAGGATACTTTTCAGGATTTATAAGGTTCTGACCAGTAGTTTCACAAAAATACGCAAATTTTAACTGAAAGTTTATACAGAAAAGTAATAAAAGATTGAGATGGCTGCTTCAGCCGCCTTTCAACACGCTGCAACTATGGTGACCCAAGAGCCGCAGCATGTTCGCATTCCTAATAATTGGGTACCCTCATGCGCATACAAAAGATTGGGTGTGTAGTATGTAGTAGAACGTTTTTATTTGGAAAGGAACCGAGCATGAAGCTTTCTGCCCGTAACCAGCTCGCTGGCACCATTGTTGAGATTACCGAAGGCGCCACCAATGGCATCGTAAAGATTGAGATCGCTCCCGGTCTGATTGTTTCTTCCTCGATTACCAACGCCGCTATTGAGGAGCTTGGGCTGCAGGTTGGCAAGCCCGCTACCGCCATTATCAAGGCATCCAACGTCATGGTTGGTGTTGAGGACTAATCCTCTCCCCTGTGTGCCCGGGTGCTCCCGGCGCCGGGCAATACGAAAGAAGCAAAGCTCGATCCCGGTATGGTTCGCGATAACCGTACCGGGATCGAGCGCGTTAAAACTAGTTACAGAGGCTCCGAGCCTTTAGCCTTCAGAGAGTCGAGCGAGTTCATCGCACACAGAGCTTGCAACAGTATCAGCCGATGAGAAGTTGTTATGTCCCGTAACCAGTCCATTAGTCACTGCCGCTGAGCCCCTGTAAGGCCTCCTCCAGCGAATATACTCTGCCCCGCGTTCTTTGGCTAGCTCTTCAGCATTGAAGGGTACCTTCTGAGACACTAAAGCGAGCTTCTCTTCCCGCCAAGAGGGGCCGGTCAGTATTTTGCCGTTCACCAGATAGCTTCCGTCACTCAGGCGTACATTGAGGATGCCGCAGTACCCGTGCCCCACGGATGCGACGATCGCGCCCCGCTCATATACACTGGCGATGAGGTTGTGCAGCTCGAAGTTATGCGTGAAGTCGAACATGGCGCCATGCCCACCAGCCAGGCATATAGCATCATACGTGTTCGGGTCTATAGATCGGATGGGGAGGGTGCTTTTCAGAAGCGCCATGCGTTCCGGGTTATTCAGCCAGGATTTTGCGCTCTCATTGCGAAAAGGGAATTTCAGCGATCGAGGGTCTAAGGGGACGTCTCCCCCGCGTGGACTGGCAATGTCCTGCTCGAAACCCCTCTGCTCAAACCTATCCCAAGCAGTCGTCAGCCCAGAAAGCCACAGCCCCGTCGGCTTGCCGTTATCGTAATGACCCACATTCGTCACGATGTGCAAGATTCTTCTAGCCATAAGCCTATATTAGCTGGGGTGTGCGCATGTATACCGTGGGCCGACGGGTCAACAACCTTTAAAAAAGACACCAGCCAGCGGTATTAAGTTGACCATTACTATTATCGCCAACAGCAACAACCGAACCATCAGCACGCAGCCCCACAGTGAATGCACCGCCTGCCGCCACAGCCACAATATCTTTCCAGTCATAGACATTGCACTGTCCAAATTCAGAACTTCCTGCTGCAACAACGGAGCCATTTGCGGTAAGACCAACGCAGTGGTAACTGCCAGCAGCCACGGCAGTGATCTCTGTCCACCGCTCGCTGCCACTCCAGAATTCCGGATGCCCGGTCGCACAGACCGTACCGTCCCCTGTAAGGCCGATGGTGTGCAGATATCCAGCCGCAACAGACGTAATTCCATTCCAATTGTGGACTTCGCATTGATTATATTTGTTATTTCCCGCAGCGCGGGCAGTTCCATCTGAGAGCCGGGCTACAACATGCCAATCACCACACGTAATTTCGGTTATGTTATGCCAAGTAACTAGCTCATCATCCGCAAGCCGACCCGCTGTGACGGCAGTTCCGTTTCCACGCAAACCTACGCTAAACGCCATCCCGCAGCGACCCCAACTATATTCCGCCACTCGTGCACATCACATTGCCCATGGTTATTCCATCCGCAGGCTCGAACAGTTCCATCATCAGCAAGTCCTAAGGTGTGTGATTTTCCCGTATTGCGGGCCACATGAACGCTCCCGGCAGCAACATCGACAATGTTTTGCCATGTCGACGTTCTACATTCACCAGCGGTACTCGCGCCAACGGCAACCACCGTACCATCAGCCCGTAGACCAACCGTATGCCGCCCACCTGCAGCGATTAAATGATGGATCACGCAAACAACTCTCTATTACAAAAATGCTGTAATAGATTGCTTACGAACCTACACATTAAACCTAAACTCAACCACATCACCATCTGCCATGATGTAGTCTTTGCCTTCCATGCGGACTTTGCCGCGGGCTTTGGCCTCGTTCATGGAACCTGCCGCATCCAGGTCATCGAAGGAAACAACCTCAGCCTTAATGAAACCGCGCTCGAAATCTGAGTGGATCACGCCCGCCGCCTGTGGTGCGGTGTCGCCCTTATAGATCGTCCAAGCGCGCGATTCCTTCGGGCCAGCCGTCAAATAAGTCTGCAGACCCAGGGTTGAGAAGCCCACGCGAGCCAACTTATCCAGCCCCGATTCGTCCTGACCGCTCATTTCCAGCATCTCGCGAGCCTCCTCCTCGGAAAGCTCCACCATGTCAGCCTCAAGTTTCGCGTCCAAGAAAACAGCCTCCGCCGGGGCCACCAGCTCCCGCAGCTCGGCCTGCTTCTCCTCAGAAGCGAGCACACCCTCATCCGCGTTAAACACGTAGATGAAAGGCTTAGCGGTCAGCAGGTTCAGCTCCTTCAAATGCGCCATCTCAAGCTTCTCGGCAGCCGCACGCGAGAAAATCGTGTTCCCGTCCTCAAGAATCTTTTGCGCCTGCTTGTAAGTCTCTAGCTGGGCGGCGTCGCCCTTCTTAATCTTCACGGCCTTCTCAAGGCGCGGAATCGCGTTCTCCAAAGTCTGCAAATCCGCCAGAATCAGCTCAGTATTAATGGTCTCCATGTCGGAGGCAGGATCAACCTTGCCGTCCACGTGAATCACGTCTGGGTCATCAAACGCACGCACCACCTGCGCAATCGCGTGCGCCTCACGAATATTAGCCAGGAACTTATTCCCCAGCCCCTCACCCTCAGAGGCGCCCTTCACAATACCCGCAATATCAACGAACGAGACGGTCGCAGGCAGAATACGCTCAGACCCGAAAATCTCGGCGAGCCGGTTCAGGCGGGCATCCGGCAGGTTCACCACACCAATATTCGGCTCAATCGTAGCGAACGGATAGTTAGCCGCCAACACCGTGTTGCGGGTGAGCGCGTTGAACAGGGTGGACTTGCCCACGTTAGGAAGACCGACAATGCCGATAGTCAGAGCCACAGAAAATCCTTCAAAAAATCAGTACCTATAGTCACCCGCACCGCGGAAACAGCTAAAGTGCAGGCACAACTCCCCACCATTCTACAGTGCAGACGGAGAGTATACAGCGCACCACAAGACACGCCGCACCCACATGGTGAGACACCCCGTGTTTTTTACTCTCCCGGTGCGGTTCTATTCAGAAGAGTTTTTTGCATTCAGAAGCGATATAACCTTCTGAATGCAAAAAACTCTTCTGAATAGGCTTTTCTCTGCCGCGCCCCCTTGGGGAACGGCACCATACCGGCGCGGGAGCAGCCTTCCATGACACTTGTCATAGGCAGATAATGACAGTGCACATTCACATTTTTCTGCCCGCGGTGCTGTACTTAAATCATGAACACGTCACATGTTATTGAGGCCCAAGGCCTCACACAGATTTTTCGTACGCGCAGCGGTAACGTCACCGCCGTCGATAATCTTGACCTGACCATCGACAAAGGCGAAATCGTTGCCCCTGCTAGGTCCCAACGGGGCGGGTAAAACCACCCTCATCGACATGCTCCTGGGGCTGAGCACCCCCAACCGCGGTGTCCTCACCATTGACGGTGCCTCCCCCAAAGCCGCAATACAATCCGGAAACATTGGGGCGGTGCTGCAAACCGGCGGGCTGCTCAAAGACCTCACCGTGCAGCAAACCCTCGACATGCTCGCCTCGCTGTACCCCACCCGCCTCGACATGAACCAGGTGCTCGCCGATGCAGACCTGACCGAGCTGGCGCACCGCAAAGTCGGCAAATGCTCCGGTGGGCAGCAGCAGCGCATCCGGTTCGCTATCGCCACCATGCACGACCCTAATATCCTCATCCTGGATGAGCCCACCACCGGCATGGACGTTACCGCCCGCCGCACTTTCTGGGAACGCATGGACAAACTCGCCGAAACCGGCAAAACCATTATTTTCGCCACCCACTACCTGGAAGAGGCGCAGAACTTCGCGCAGCGCATCGTGCTCATGAACAACGGAAAAATCATTGCCGACGGCACCTCCGAAGAGATCCGTGACCTCACCGGCGGACGCCACGTGAGCTTCCTCGCCGATAAGCCCATCACCTTCAGCGAATACCCGATGCTGAGCGTCGAAACCAGCGAAGAAAACGGGGCGTACCGGCACCGCACCACCGTGGCCAACGCCGATGAATTCGCACGAGTGCTGCTCACCAAGTACACCGTGCGCGACCTTGAAATTGTCAAACCCTCACTGGACGAATCGTTCGTTCAGCTCACCGATCGCGCCGCACAGGAGGCCTAAAATGCTACGCTACACACTCTACGAAATCCGCCGATCGGTGCTCTCTTTCTCATCCCTGTTCTACACGATCATTATGCCTGTGGGGCTCTACCTGCTCTTCGGCGCCCTGCAAGACTACGCGAAGATCAAAGTCGCAGACGGTAACGCCGCCGCCTACGTGATGATCGGCATCGCGCTCTACGGCGCTATTAGCTGCACCGTGTCAATCAGCGGCCTGACCGTGGTCGAAAACGTGGCCGGGTGGGGCAGGCAGCTGGGGCTCACCCCCATGAACACCGGCAAATATCTGCTCTCCAAATGCTGCGTGGCGTTCATTATGGCGGCAGTACCAATTACTGCGGTGAACATTGTTGCGCGCATGACCAAAATCGATATGCCGCTGAAGCAGCAGATCGCCTGCGCCGCGCTGTCCATACTGTGCGCTATGGTCTTCGGGTTCTTCAGGGCTGGCCATTGGGTTTCTGGTACCCAGCGAAAGCGCAGTGGGAATCGCCAACGGCATTCTGGTGGTGTTCTCGTTCTTCGGCACGCTCTTCGCACCACTCACCAAGGACCTCATGCCCTACGCACGGTTCACCCCGCTGTACGGTGCCGCCGAAATCGCCCGCTACCCCTTCAGCAAAGGGCTCACCATTATTAGCGGCAGCGGCGCCGAATGGAATATGACCGAACCGCTCTGGTACGGGATCGTAAACTTCAGCGTGTGGACGGTTATTTTCGTCGTCGCCACCGCGCTGCTCATGGGCCGCCGCACCAAGCGCTAAAACCTTCATATGGCGCGTGCCCACCGCATCTTGGGCGCATCCGGCACCACCTTACCGGATGCGCCCACGACTCTATCCGAACGCATGCTTATACTAGAGCCCAGGAGGAGCATATGACCCCATCACCCGCCGCAGCCCGGCCGCGCACCCACGACGAACACAAAATCGACTGGATTAGCCTGGGGTTCTCCGCGCCCTGGCTCATATTTCTGGGGTATATATATGACGGTGTTCTAGAGCCTAACGCTCCGGTGTGGAAGCACGTGTACGTCATTATCTGCCTGGTCATTTTCTCGATCACAGATGTTGCCGCGTATACGGTCCCCTGGGTTCTTCCGGCGTCATCATATTTCAGGCGGCTGCTTCTCTGGACGGCCCTTCTCTTCGTGCCCGTATGCGGCGTGATGCTGATAGCCGCCATTCCACCGGCAGATGTACTCATCGGGTTCACCATCTACTTTGTGGCACTGTGGACCTTCACCGAGGACATTCCCTACAGCACACGAATTCGCGGGGCCTTCGTCATTGCGGCAGTTTTCTGGATAATTTACATGTTCTCTGACGGAATCCCTATCAATTTCGCGGAGAAATCCCGCCTCACCTTATCACTGGGCTCCCCCATGATCGGGATTATGGCGTTCTCCTACCTGATCCAGATGAGTAAAAACGCCGACAAAACCCAAGCCAAACTTGAAATGGTCAGCGAGCGTGAGCGCATCGCCCACGATGTGCATGATGTGCTCGGGCACTCCCTGACCGTGATCACGCTTAAAGCCGATTTGGCACGTAAACTTCTGCACGCCGACCCTGACCGTGCCGATGCGGAGCTTGAAGCGATCGCCCAGCTGTCTCGGTCGTCACTGGCGGAGGTTCGTTCGACGGTGACGCGGCTGCGCATCCCAGACTTTTCGGGCGAAATTCAGGCGTCGGAAGCGCGCCCTGCAGACGGCCTCAGTTACCGCGAAACTGCCCGATGCGGAGCATGCCCTCTCAGCAGTTGGGGTGAATTCTTCACTTTTCTCGTGGGTGCTGCGTGAGGCTGTGACAAATATTGTGCGGCACTCACAGGCCGGTTTCTGTGAGGTGCGGGTGAGCAATACCGGGCTTGAAATTCTCGATAATGGGGTGGGTATTCCCGCCGAGTACGCCGCCGGAAGCGGCATTAGGGCATGAAGAGCCGTGTGGAGTCTGCGGGCGGAACCCTTATTATTGAGGATGCTCCGGCGCACTGGCTGCGGGCGCATCCTTCCGGTTCCGGGACGGCGGACGTTCGCGGCACACGGCTTCGGGTTAGTATGGACGGTAATACCGCCGAAATTGAGCCTTCGGGAGAGACAGATGATTAAGATTATGCTCGCCGATGACCAGCAGCTGGTGCGTGAGGCGCTGGCCGCGCTGCTGGGGCTTGAACACGATATTGAGGTGGTCGCGCAGGTTGGTGGCGGTGACGAGGTTCTTCCGGCGATCCACCGGTACCACCCGGATGTGGTGCTTCTCGATATTGAAATGCCCGGTTCTGAGCTCTCCAGCGGTATTGATGTGGCAGCCGCGATCCGGGACGCGAAACTAGTAGCGCTCACCGGCGAGCCGGTGCGTTCGCTTATCCTGACGACCTTCGGCAGACCGGGGTACCTGCGGCGTGCTCTAGATGCCGGGGCGAGCGGGTTTATGGTGAAGGATACGAGCGCGTCCCAGCTGGCGGAGGGCATTCGGCGCGTCAATATGGGGCTGACCGTGGTAGACCCGTCGCTGGCGGCGGATTCGCTGCTGCACGGCGAGTCGCCGCTGACCGAGAGGGAAACCGAGATTCTGCGGGCAACCCGTGACGGGGCAACAGCCCGCCAGATCGGCGCGACGCTGTTCCTCTCCCCCGGCACGGTGCGCAACCACTTATCTTCCGCGATGGCGAAACTCAACGCCTCGAACCGGCAAGAAGCACTCAATATTGCCGCCGACAACGGCTGGTTATAGCCACCCGTTGTCGCGGGCGATGCGCACCGCCTCATGCCGGTTAATGGCGTCGATCTTCGTCATAGCCGCCGAGAGGTGGTTGCGTACCGTTCCCGAAGACAGCCCGAGCATCCCCGCAATTTCTTTGACGCTCCCGGCGGTCTCGGCGGCGCGAAGAACCTCGGTCTCACGCCCGGTCAGCGGTGAGGAGCCCTGCCATTTTGCTTCCTCAGCCAGCACTGAATCGACCACACGCAGCCCCGCCGCGGTACGGCGAACCGCCTGCGCCAACTGCGATGCCGTGCCGTCTTTCACCACAAACCCGCTCGCTCCGGCCTCCAGGGCGCGGCGTAAATACCCGGGACGGCGAAAAGTCGTCAGAATAAGCGAACGAACCGGCGCGCCCGTCTGCGATGTCAGGCCCGAACGGGCAAGTTCGGCGGCCGCCTCAATCCCGGTGGCGCCGGGCATTTCAATATCGAGAAGCGCCACATCCGGGCGGGTTTCACGCACGGCAGGCAGCACCTCATCACCGCGGCCCACTTGCTTGACCACCTCAAGATCAATTTCAAGATCGAGAATCATGGCAAGCGCTTCACGAATCATCTGCTGATCGTCGGCAAGAAGTATTCTCAGCGGCACGGCTACCCCATAATCTCGTCAGTTTTCTCGTCCATGCTGATGCGGATGCGGCACCCATCCCCCACACCCGCTGCGGGCGCCTGCTGCAGCCAGTGTTCGGGTGCATTCCCGAGTGTGAGGGTTCCGCCTGCGTCTTCGATACGGGTACGCAGACCGATGAGCCCACTCTTACACGGGGCATCACCAATCCCTATGCCGTTGTCGATAACCTCCAACCCGGTGGGGTTCAGCCGCACGGTAGCGTAGGTGGCGCGGGAGTGCCTTACGATATTGGTAACGGTCTCGCGCAGCGCCCAACTGAACAGGGAAGAATTCATACCCGCAATGTTCGCGGCGGTTGTCGCATCGGGTAGGTTCGCCTGTATTCCGGCGGTCTCCAGGGCGCGTGAGGATGCCAGAACCTCACCTTCAAGGTCGGGAACACGCAAACGGGTGACGGTGGAATGCACCTCCGCGAGGGCTTGGCGGGAGAGCTGGGCAACCTGCCGCATCTGCTCCTGCGCGGCGGAGGCGTTGGTTTCCACGAGCTTTGCGGCCAGCTCGGCTTTGAGGTTCACGATCGTGAGGGAATGCCCCAGAACATCGTGCACGTCGCGGGCGATGCGTTCGCGTTCGGTGAGGATATCGAGTTCTTTCTCAATAGCCTTGTGTTCCCGGCTCTTGTGCATGCTGCGGCCCACGAAGTAGGCGATAATGTGGAACGTGGTAACAATATCGAAAATGAAGAACCCGTTGAGGGTTTTATCGCCGGAAACGACTGGGAACGGGGCAGTGAGTGAGTTATCGAAATACCCCTGCCCCACCACACCAACAAAGTAGTTAGTGGTGAAGACTACGGCGATTGCAACGGCTGTTTTTACCCCCAGTTTGAAGGGTACGTGCAGGTTCATCAGCCACAGCGCCACCCACAGGGGAGATATGGTGTAGAGCATCCCAGCGATACCCTGCGGGTATAGAAAGGTGGCGACGAAGCCAATAGGCGCCGTCACTAGCACGCACCACAGCGCAGTACGTAGTATCGTGTTTTTCACGGGTATCAGCTGCGGCATTGTATTGGCGGCAAAGAACAGCGCTGCACATGTCTGATACAACAGTGTGCACAGGCCCATGTTGTTTTTGACGAGTTCAGCTTCAGCTGATCCGCTAAGACCAATAATAATAAAACTGCTGGAGGAAATGTTGAGACAGTTTCCCCAAACGAGGGTCCGCACAATACCCGTTTTATCGAAGAAAGAGGCTTTACCACGGGTGGTGGGTGCGGTGCGGTGCGGGTTGGATGCGGCCGGTTTGCTGTCATGGTCCGGTGTACGCGTGATTGTCATACTCGCTCCGTGTGCTTGCCGTGCATCATCGCCTGAAGGTGTATCACCATTATAGGCGGAGTGTTTTTAGGCTACACCGGATGCGTGAGGACACCCGTGTTAAATGTCATGGGTGGGGTGCGCACCGTGTGGTACTCCCCTGGTTATCCGCCCCTCCCCCATAGTCTGGCGGTTTCCGGACCCGAAGGTATAACTGGCGGCGGCCCCCGCCCCCACAAACGTTTTTGCACGCCATGAGGGAAGGGTACCGGGTGCGCGGGAGGCGAGTATATTCAGCGAGTCGGTTTTGCCCGCGGCCGCCGAGCTGACGCCCACCATTCTCATCATTTTTCAGGGCGGCACGCAGCTCCTTGGGTAGAGAGAAGAGAATATCTTCCTTAGCGGTTTCTACCTCTTCGATGCGCTCGTACCCGTAGTCAGCCAGCAGCGCCAGCACCTCCTGCACCAGCACCTCAGGTACCGACGCGCCGGAGGTCAGCCCCACGGTCGCCACCCCTTCAAACCAGGATTCATCCACCTGGTGCGCGAAATCCACCCGTTCGGCGCGCTTGGCACCGTACTCAAGCGCCACCTCTTTAAACCGCACAGAGTTTGAAGAGTTCGCGGACCCCACCACAATCACCAGATCAGACTGCGGGGCGATCTCATAATAGCGCCCTGACGGTTTGAGGTGGCGTAGCAGATATCGTCTGAGGGCGGGTCTTGCAGGGACGGGAACCGTTCGCGCAGCCGCGCCACGGTTTCTAGGGTCTCATCCACCGACAGGGTGGTCTGGGAGATCCCACAACCTTCTCGGGGTCGCGCACGGTCACGGCGCCCACTTCGTCCGGGGAATTCACAATCTGAATATGGTCGGGCGCCTCACCGGCGGTACCTTCCACCTCTTCATGCCCGGTGTGGCCAATGAGCAGAATATCGTAGTCCTGTTTTGCGAAGCGCACAGCCTCACGGTGCACCTTGTTCACCAGCGGGCAGGTCGCATCAATCGTGTTCAGCTGGCGCTGCCCCGCAGCGGACACCACGGCCGGGGACACCCCGTGCGCCGAGAACACGGTCACGGACCCCTCGGGCACCTCATCCACCTCATCCACGAAAATAGCGCCCTGCTTCTCAAGGGTTTCAACCACGTGGCGGTTGTGCACAATCTGTTTACGCACATACACGGGCGCGCCATAGTGTTCAAGGGCCTTCTCAACCGCGATCACGGCCCGGTCCACGCCAGCACAGTAGCCGCGCGGGGTGGCCAGCAGCACACGTTTTTGGCCGGTGACGGGTGCGGCGGCTTCTACGTCTTCGCGGGTGCGGCGTACCTTGGGGACGGGGGGCAGGCCAAGGGAGATGGTTTCAACGGACATGGTTACTATCCTACGTGGTTTGTTCTTCTAGTGTGTGGGCACTGTGGTGGTGCTCGCAGTGAGCCTGGTGAGTTTCACCAAAATACCCAGCAGCAGAGTAATGAGCGTTGCGATCAGGCTGTAGCTGGCGGTGGCACGGGCACTTGCGACCGCGTCGGGGCGTGCCCCGTTAAACAGGCCGTCAAGGAATACTTTGCCGAGTTCGCTGCCCGGGTTCATGCCGAGGCTGGCCGGGGTTACCCCCTCCAGGTAAAAGGATGCACCCCAGGCGGCGAGGGTCGCGGCAATGAGCACGCACGCCAGGAACAGCAGCCTCCCGCGCGGCCACAGCAGCAGCGCAATGAGCATGCTCATGAGGGAGACCGTCAGGAACGTATCCGCCGAGTCGGCGAACGATTTCAACTGCATGATTTTACCGTGAACGGCTGTGCTGCTGCCATCCTCTAAGGTAATGTACCGGTTACCCCAGGAGGGATGTCCGGGTCATAAATACCGAAGGTTCCCACGGCGGTGTCAAGTTCACGGTAAAACGCGCTAATGTCGAGCGCGGCGGGGGTGTTTTCGTCACTGATCAGGTGCGCGTGCGTGTCGGTGGTGACCTGCCGCCACAGTTTCTTGTACTCGCCGGTGGTGGAGATTTTTTCGGCGGATTCGGTGAGGGTTTTTTGTACACTGTCGCGGTTGTGCACCAGCAGCCAGTTCACCCAGCTGCTGCCGTTAGGGTCTAAATATTTTTTTGAGCCCCTCAGAGTTCATCAGGTCGGTGACAGCCGCCTGCGCGACGCGTTTTTGCAGGTCTTGGTCGTCGGCCAGCCGGGAGCTGAGGTCGTTAAAGCCGCGGGTACTAATCAGGTGGGTCCCGGCCCATTTGCCGCCCGCCCCGAGGACGGCGGTGATAAGCGCGAGCGCAGCCAGCAGAATGGCGAGGGTGCGGCGCAGCTGGCCGCGAACGGCTGGGCGGGCGGGGCCAGCAGCACCGAGGGCGCGCGCATCGGATGCTCTGCGGGGATGCCCATGCCGTCGAGGTCGTCTTCGCTCACGTACCGCCCAGCCACGGCGTGGCCGAGTGTTTTGGTGTGGCTAAAAGCGGCCTCTTCGTCAAGGGCTATGGTGGGTTCTTCCTCGTTGGGGGTGTCGAGGGCTGCGGTGGTGTCGGACGAGTCAGGTTCCGGTGCTGCCGTATCCGGCAGGGGCCGGGTTGTTTCTGCCATAGCCTGGTCTGTGTCCGGTTGCAGCTGCGCTGACTGCGGCTCTTCGGAGGGTGAGTCTGCGGGCTGCGGGTCTGCAGGGCTGCGGGGCTGCGGGTCTGCGGGCTGCGGATTTCGGCGTATTATCGGGGGTTTCGGTGCCACCGGTGTCTGGGGAGGTGCCAGTTTCTGGTGTGTTCCCATCGGGTTCGGTGGCAGAAGTGTCCGTGCCGGATGGCACCACCTCGCCCGCACCGGGTAAAGGTTTGGTGCGTTCGGGGTGTTCGGGGTTCTCTAGCGTTTTGGGGGTCTTAGGGTTCTTGGCGGTTCCGCCGGTTGAGGGTGCGCCCATACTGATTAGAGTACCCTGTGCCGCCTGCGGGGTTTAGCGAGTGTGCCCTCAGCTAAACATATTGGTGAGTTTCCGGCGCGTCCGGCGGCGTATCGGTGGTAGAAATAGATGTATGAGTAATTTTGATGCCCGCCCGCAGGTGCTCACGGTGCCGCCCGCGCATGAGCGGCAGATTCCCGCCACCTCCAGCGAGACGAGCGCCGTGAACCCCTGGCCGCTGGCGCTTTTGGCGCGCAACCTCAAGGCGCATATTGAGAAGGTGCCGCAGCTGTGGGTTGAGGCGCAGGTGGTTTCGCTCAATAACCGGCGCGGCAGCGTGTTCATTGACCTGAAAGACCTTGAGGCTGATGCCACGTTCTCTCTGGCGCTTTTTGGCCGCGCCGCCTACAGCATCGGCAAAGATGTGGTGCCGGGGGCGCGTGTGGTGGTGCTGGCGAAACCAAGTTTCTGGGTTCCTAGCGGGCGCCTGTCGCTGGTAGGTGAGCGCATCCACGCGGTGGGCACCGGCAACCTGCACGAGCGGCTGCAGCAGCTGCGTGAGGCGCTGGCCGCTGAGGGGCTGTTCGCGGATTCCCGCAAGAAGCCGCTGCCGCTGCTGCCGCAGAAGGTGGGGCTGGTGACCGGGCGTGATTCCGACGCCATGAAAGACGTGATCCGCAACGCCTCGCTCCGGTGGCCAGGGGTTGTTTTTGAGGTGCGGCAGGTGGCGGTGCAGGGCGCGAACGCGGTGCGTGAGGTGTGTGCGGCGCTCTCGGAGCTGGATGCCGACCCGCTGGTGGATGTGATTGTGCTGGCCCGCGGCGGCGGCTCATTTGAGGACCTGCTGCCGTTCTCGGACGAGTCGCTGGTGCGTGCGGTTGCGGCAGCCCACACCCCGGTGGTGTCGGCGATCGGGCATGAGGCTGACTCCCCCATCGTTGACGCGGTGGCTGATGTGCGCGCCTCCACCCCTACGGATGCCGGCAAGCGCATCGTGCCGGATGTGGCGGAGGAGTTCGCCCGGATTAGTGAGGCGCGCGGGCGTATTGACAGGGCCATCGCCGGGTATTTGAGTAACCAGTGGCAGTATGTGCAGCAGTTACGGCAGCGCCCGGTGTTTACCAGCCCCGAGAATGACCTGGGGTGGCGCGCCGATGATGTGCACCGTTTACGGGAGCGGGCGCTGGTGTCAGTGCAGCACCGGCTGGCGCGCGAGCAGGATGCGGTGGCGCACACCCTGGCGCGGGTGCGGTCTCTCTCCCCTGAGCTGACGCTGCGGCGCGGGTACGCGATTGTGCAGCGGGCTGACGGGGCGCTGGTGCGGGATGCCTCCGCGCTGACCGTGGGGGAGACACTGACGGTACGCGCCGGGGTTGGCAGCGCGGATGCGTCCGTCACCGGGGTGCACGCATCGAATGTGGACGCCTGAGCCCGGTCCCGTCAGCGCCCCTGTGTGACGCACCGGGCCGGTGCCGCACCGGCTGCAGGGGTGGCACTAGAAGTTTTTAGACCCTGCCAGATTTTATGAGAACCCCACCAGAAAGGGACAGAACATGGCCGAAAAACATTGGTTTTAATACCGAGTCGCTGGGTGCGCCGGTTGATACGCTCAGCTACGAGCAGGCGCGCGCCGAACTTGAGAACGTGGTGCGGCAGCTGGAATCAGGGTGCATCCGATTTGGAGACTTCCATCGCCCTGTGGGAACGCGGTGAGTCCCTGGCGAAACGGTGCGAGGCGTGGCTTGAGGGCGCCCGCGAAAAACTTAATGAGGCGCGCGCCGAGCAGCGTGAAGACGCCGAAGACGGGGAGGAAACACACGGCTAGCCCCTCCGGCTAACTCACGTGGCACGCTAAACGTCCGGGCACCTGCGGTCATTTCGCGGGTGCCCGGACGTTCGCTTCTTGTTCTCACACCTGCCGGTTAGGCACGCTGCTTGTAGTCGGAGAGGAACTCCCCCAGCCGGTTCAGCGCATCGGTGAGGGTCTGCACATCCGGCAAAAACACCAGGCGGAAGTGGTCTGGCTTATGCCAGTTAAACGCGCCGCCGTGGCTGAACAGGATCTTCTGCTCCTTCAGAAGGTCAAGCATGAACTTCTCATCGTCCACAATGTTGAACTTCTCAGTATCGACCTTGGGGAACAGGTACAGCGCCCCGTCCGACTGGTTGCAGCTCACACCGTCAATCTCATTCAGCATACGGTACGCCACGTCACGCTGCTCATGCAGCCGCCCGCCGGGCGCCACCAGCGCATCAATGGACTGGTACCCGCCCAAGGCGGTCTGGATAGCGTGCTGGGCGGGCACATTCGAGCATAGGCGCATTGAGGCGAGCAGGGTGATGCCCTCAATATAGTTAGCGGCCTCATGCTTGGGGCCGGTAATCGCAACCCAGCCGGCACGGTAACCGCACACCCGGTACGCCTTCGACAGGCCCGAGAAGGTCAGGCACAGCACGTCGTCACCGGTGAGGGTGGCCAGGTTAATGGCTTCGGCGCCGTCGTAAATAATTTTCTCGTAGATTTCGTCGGTGAACACCACCAGCTCATGTTCGCGGGCCACATCCACTATCTGCTGCAGAATGTGGCGCGGGTACACGGAACCTGTGGGGTTATTCGGGTTAATAACCACGATCCCTTTGGTGCGTGAGGTGATCTTCGATTTAATGTCTTCAAGGTCCGGGTACCAGTTGTTTTCCTCATCGCACAGGTAGTGCACGGGCTTACCACCTGATAGCGCCACCGAGGCGGTCCACAGCGGGTAGTCGGGCATGGGCACGAGGATCTCGTCGTCAGTTTCGCACAGTGCCTGTAAGGTCATGGGAATCAGCTCGGACACCCCGTTGCCCAGGTACACGTCGTTAGGTTCCAGGTCGAGGATGCCCCGGTTCTGGTAGTGCTGCACAATGGCGGTTCGTGCCGAGTACAGCCCGCGCGAATCAGAGTACCCCTGCGTGACGGGCAGGTGGCGGATAATATCCATCATGATCGCATCCGGCGCTTCGAACCCGAAAGGCGCGGTATTACCAATATTGAGTTTGAGGATGCGGTGCCCCATCGCCTCCATGCGGTTCGCTTCTTCGAGAATAGGTCCGCGGATATCGTAGAGGACGTTATTGAGCTTCGACGACTGACGGTACTTAGTCATATTCACTTCCTTGGGTGGTCGAGCCAGAATTTTGCTGCTTCGTCTTCGGCGACGGGGTTTGTTCCACTCGTGAGGCGAAGTAGAAAGGTCAGATTACCGGTATCTAATGTAGATGATACGCGGTTAATGGCCTCCTGTGCACTAGAAGGCAGGCTTTGCCGCACAAGAGGCACCAGCTGTTGGTTCAGCTGGGTGGACTGGGGGTCTTCGAGCATGGTGAACCGGTTATCCTCAATGCTCGGGTCGATACTGTGCAGAAGCGCCACCTGCACCGCGTCTTTAGCCAGCAGCTGTTCCCGTTCGGTGCTCTCATTAGCCACCTTCGTGGCGGGAACCTGGTACTTGTACACGTTCTTGAGCAGGGCAATCCCGTAGTTTCCGGTGTTATACGCCTCGGGCACGGCGAAGGTGAGGGGTGCTTTCACTTCGGGCAGCTGGTTCAGGCTATTGAACTTATACCGGGCCCCGGTGGCGTTGGTGGTTACCAGAACGTTGCGGTTTTGGGCGCTGACGGTATCCATCAGTTTCAGGTGCCCCGGGATGATTTTACCGATGGCTGAGAGCGTGTCACTGAGCGATAAGGCCCGCGGTTTAATGGGGTCGCTGGTGGGGGTCGGACTGGGGCTGGGGCTAATATCGGCGGGGATGCTGGGGGTGGCTGAGGGGTGAGGGTCACCCCGGCGCTGGCGGCAGAGGCACTGGCGGAGGCCGTCTGATGCTCCGCCTGCAGCTGGGCGGGGCTGAGCGTGCCGTTCTTCGTCAGGTGCAGCAGCAAGTCGCCGGTGAAGTCAACGGCAACATCGAGGCGCGTGTTTTCGGTGGCACCCAGGGCCGCTAGGTACTCGTCGCGGTTATTATTGTGCCCGATAACCTCCACCGTGTACCCCACGTTCCGCAGCGCCTGGGCGTACGCGTGGGCAACAATGGTTTTAGCCCCCAGCACCCCGGTGGTGACGTAGAGGGTGCCGTAGGCTGAGGCGGAGGGGTCCACCTTGGGTTTATTGTCCCCGGCGGAGCAGGCAGCCAGGATGGGGGCGAGCGCGGCGGCGGTAAGCGCTGAGCGGCGGCTCACAAGCGGGCGGGAGTAGGGTGTGTTCATGATAGTTTCCTGGCGTTCTCGTCGGCGAGGAATTCGCGGTATTCCAAGGCCCAGGCGGCGGCGTTGGTGTACCCCATCATGGAGGCCACTTCATCAATAATGGTGCCGTAGCGCAGCGTATCAATTTCGCTAATGGGCACCCAGCGGGCAATGTCTGAGGAGCCGTTTTCTTCGGCCCGCAGCTGGCCGGTGACGATGTGCGCCCGGTAGATAATGCGTAAGGCGCAGAACGGCAAGGAGTTGCCGTACATGCCGTTGCGTGCGGGGAAATGCCCGGCGTGCACGCCCAGGACGTCTTCAATGGCAACGCTGTACCCGGTTTCTTCGAGGGTTTCCCGCAGGGCTGTTTCGTCGGCCTGCTCCCCCGGTTCCATGCCGCCGCCGGGTAACGTCCACAGGGGCTCGTGCGAGCGGTCTTCGGGCGCCCAGCGGGTCATGAGCAGTTTACCCTGCTCAATAACAACCGCGTAGGCGGCGGGTCGGGTCTCCATTGCTAATGCCATAGATTCGATTCTACCGCGTCTTCTTGGGCGTTCGGCCTGTTTACTGGTGGCGCTATTCACCCGTGATGGCGGGTGCGGGCGGGCTACCGGCGTTTACCGGCTCGCCTGCCGTTTCGTCCCGGTTTGCTGCCTGCGGCGGCTTTTGCGCCGGGAGGTGCCGCCGGTTCGGGGAGGCGGCTGTTTTTCTGGTGGCGTGCTTCTCGGCGGGCATTAGCCGCACGGGATTTCGCTGTGGCCTTGGCGCGTTCACCGGCTATGCGGGTGCGGCGGGCTTGGGTGGTTTCGCTGCCCCGGTTACTGGATGCGGTGCGCCCGCGCACGATGCCGATAAAGTCCTGGATGAGCACCTCAAACTCGTCGTCGTCTTTCTCGCTCTGAACCGTATCGGGGGTGGGGGCTGCCAGGGGTGCGGGGCCACACCAGGTGCACGGGGTACGGCTCGGCGTCGGGTACTGGACGGTAGGGTGAGGTCTTTGCGGTGGTGCAGGCGGGCCACCGACATGGGGGGTGATGTACAGGCCCACCCCGGCAGCTACCAGTTCGATAGCGTCCGCGTGGGTGGGAATCTGCGGCAAAAAAACCGGGGGTTCTGTTGGCGCCATTGCTGTGAGGCTTCACCCCCAGGTGGGGAACTCCTCGGGCTCATGCAGCAGGAACTCCTCAGCCATCTCGCCCAGGGGAACCTCGTCGAGCACGGTGAGCACATGGTCTTTGGGCAGCACCACCACGGGTACTTCCTCGTACAGGCGGATGCTGTGGTACCGGTCTGTGTTGGGGGTTTCCTGGGCGGCGGCGCGCATTATGGCCATGTGCGCTAACGGCTCGGGGCGGGCTTCGCCGCTGGTGCTGTTCGGGGTGCTGAGCGCGGTAGTGAGCGCCTCAAGACCGGCCCCTTCGCGAAGCGGTATTTCGGCCAGCGGGGCGGTTCTGCCGTAGCGTTCGTGCCAGCGGGTGAACCATTTGCCGGGCATTACCCCCCGGCTCGTAGCCGATGCGTAAGCTGGCACGGTTCAGCACCGGTGCGGGGGCTGCCTCCGCCGAGTAGATGAGCCCGGCGGCGGGGGCGGCAAGCTCAATGCTGGGCTCCTGCTGGGTGCTTGGCGGTACCGGTTTTGCGGCTGTAACAGCTTCGGGGGTTTCGTTCATGCCTTTACGCTAGCACAGTGGACGGCGGCGGCCCCGGTTACGGGCGGGGTTTGCGGTCGGTGATGAGTTCACGCACTTTAGAGATTCCCAGGCTAAGGAGCACGATGACCGCCAGGGCAACCGGCAGCATCCACGGCTGCAGCCCCAGGGCGGCGAGCACTGCGAACCCCACGGTGGTGTAGATGACGGCCCAGATGAAAGTGCCCACGAGCATGGCCGGGACCCAGCGGCGTAACGGCATTTTCGTGAACCCAGTGGTGATAATGACGGCGGTTTGGAAGCCTACGGTGAGGAAGCACAGCGGCACGGCTAACACGCCCCAGCGGTTCACGAACGCTGTGGCCCGCTGGTATATGGGGGTGTCCATTGCTTCCCGGATGCGGCTCAAGCGTGCCCCCTCCGGCGGCAGCCAGGTAGCCGAGCAGAAACACAATGGACGTGCGGATAATGCCGATCGCCCACAGGCAGGCAACGGCCGCCTCTACAGGTAGGGAATCGAACCATTCTTTCACTCTGCCATTCTCTCACGTTTTACCCACCCATACCGCTGCATGTTACCGGCCTTACCCACAGCTGAGGGTGCGCAAAGAGGGGCGGGGAAAAAGTTTAAATATTTTTTGTGCCCTAGCCGTGCCCGGTTTTTGCCCGCAAATACACGGAACTAACTTAGGTATACCTTGCTTTGCAGACAGGTTGTCACTATTTCTTGAGATATTCGGGTTGGCACACCCCCATTAATTAGGTTATATTTTTATTACCAAATAGCGAGAGTCCTTGTGGGAAGGATTCCTCCGCGAAACGGTTTCGAAGACTTTTTCTTCCTGTGATGTGATGCGAGGAGGGGGTTCCAGCTGGAACCCCCTCCTTACCTTAACTGCGACGGAAACTGCTGCACCCAATACATTCGCCACACAAAAGCCTACATTTAAAGTAATAGTTAAATGTACGTGCTTATGGGCCGCGTGTTCTCTAGGATAGAGATAGCTGGTATATCACGCATTTGAGAGGAAACCGGTTACCATGACTTCCGAAATAACCCGCCGCGCGGCCCTGGGCTTTGCGGGCGCAACATCCCTAACGCTTCTCGCCGCCTGCGGGTCTGGCACAGCTATTAAAGGCTCCTCCAGCGAGTCTTCATCGGCCGCCAAAAAGGACTACAAAGGCGAAGTGAAACTGGAAGAGTACGATACTTCCGCCGGTACCTTTGAACCCGCCACCCACGACACTCCGCCCAAAAACGCACCCAAACCCATTAAGCCCAAAAACGCTGACGAAGATTCCGTAGCCGGGCTGTATTCCAGTATTGCATTTATCGGGGCTGCCCTCACGTATGCTTTAGTGACCGGGGACGTTGGGCCGATCAACGAATCCGCTCTTAGTGAGGAAGATCAGAAAGGATTTAAGTCTGCGGTCACCCTAGATAAAATCCGTGAGGGTAAATATTGGGAGGCCGAGTCCAAAGTTGTGATTTTCTTAGAGACCTCGGAGCCCACAAAAGAAGGGGATGAGTACATCTGGTTGCATAAGATGGAATCACGGCACGGGGCGTTCCGGGTAGATGTGACAGAGACTTCTACCGAGCGCTCCGTGAAGGTGAGCACCATCCCCACAAGCCAGCAGGTGCATAAGGGAGGCGGGAAGATTAAAGCAAAATACACTGGTGGTCGGTGGGACATTGCTTTTGAGTTTGACAAGTCAAGCTCCAGCCCCTCACCGTCTTACTAAGAACCACCCCCCATCCCGAACATCCGGGTGACAGCAAGGGAGGAGTCCTAAGAGGGACTCCTCCCTTACGTATACACCCAAATAGCCCTAGATATTGCACTCCGGCTACGGAAAATACACGGATACAGGGAACGGGCAGAAGCCTTCTCTACCCCCTCCCTGCTGTTCAAAGAAAGCACCCCCATCATTATGGTGCTGGGCCATGACTCGTCCCCGTTCACAGAAAGCACACTATAAGAAACGCGCCTTATATGCTTGATGAGCGGGAGGAGGAAGCACTGGGGCTGGCACTCTCATCGGTCTCAAAACTAATGACCCAGTGACCGCCAGTGTGTTTTGCTTTGATCCGCCCCGGTGTTATAGTCTCCTGGCTGCTCTCAGAAATGAAGTTCAAGCTGGTCTTTGGGCCGTTAACCTCCACATAGTACGCCCCGTGGCGGGAAATTCCCCGGTACGGCCAGGTGTACTCGTCCCCTTCTTTTGTGGGTTCTGAGGTTTCCAGAGAATAAACGAGCTTAATGTCAGCTTCCCAGTGTTTACCCTCAGCCGTTTTTCGTACGACCCTATTGTTTATTATCTCTTTCTTTGTTTCCTCGTTGAACGCCGAGTCCTGCACATATGTGGTATCCCCCGTAGTAAAGGCATAGGTAATAGCCGCCCCAAGAAATGCAATGCTGGAATACAGCCCGGCTATGGAATCTTCGTCAGCGTTTTTTTGGGCTTTAATAGGTTTGGGAACGTTTTTGGGCGGAGTGTCATGGGTTGCGGGCTCAAAGGTACCAGCAGAAGTATCGTATTCCTCCAGTTTCGCCTCGCCTTTATAGTCTTTGGGAGAGGCTGACGGTGAAGAGGCATCCTCTTGAGTACCCACAAATACATTGGTTGCCGCGCAGGCAGATAAAAACACCGTTGTTCCTGCACCCACAAGACTTAAAGCCGCGCGGCGGGTTATTTCGGAAGTCATCGTAACCGGTATCCTTTCGGATTGTATTTATTCGATAAACCCATCATAGGTTCTGTGTGCCCACTCACACGGTATATCCAAGTATTACTTTAATCATAGAGTTACTGTGCGCTATATCTATCCGCACACTAACACCGTGCGGGCCTGTCTCACAGTGAGGCAGGCCCGCACGGGCGCTTATAGACTACGGCAAAAGCCACTCTGCATTTGTATATCTCGGCTTCTGCCCTTGGTACCTATTCTCCGGTTTTACCTTTACCCTTAGCATCCTTATCTTTCTTCTGATGCAAGGTGTGCAGCGGCTTCGGCAACTCCACCGGCTCCCAGGTGTTTGAGGTGGCCTTGAACATGGGCATCGCCCCGGGGCCCAGCCGAATGCCCTGAGTAGACGTATCCTCAAACCCGCTGCCGAGCGTACCCAGCTGCTGCTGCGGTTCGAACACCGGTGAGACATCATCATCCAAAGAGTCCAGGTCACTCTCATCAATAGTTGACGGCACCGGAGTATGCGGAACGGGCGGCTGTACCGGCGCATCAGGGGTGGTCCCCTGCCCCAGCGGCACCGTGGTGTGCTCCGCCGTATCACTGGAGGGCTGGTGCACCGGATCCTGCTGCGGGTACGGGTTCTGCAGATTCAGCTGCCGCGCCCTGCGGCGGGCACGCTCAGCAGCCTCACGCTGCACCTGCTGCGCCGCCTCAGCTGCGCGGGTAGCCTGCGCGCGGGCCGCAGCGGCACGCTGAGCCAGGTTCGCCGTGGATATCCCATCCGTAATCGGGGCGGTAGCGTCAGCATCAAAGGAGCCACTCCGTTCGAAGGAGGATGCCCCGGAAAGGTTCTGCTGCGGCACCCTGCCAGTTTTTAGCAGCAGCCTCCGGTCGGGCCGGGGCGGCAGGTGGCTGAGTTGGAACAGGCGCAGTAGGCTGCGCCGCCTCAGCAGAATCGCTTTGGGAAGGGGCGCTCTGGGTGGGGGCAGCAGGCGTGACCGGCGCAGAAGATACAGCCGAGTCTGCAGGCTGAGTGGCCTGGGCAGAGGCTGAAGACGTCTGTGGGGTCTCGGGCTGGATATCAAAAAAAGCATGGGCTCATCACGGTGCGCTAGGGGCCTCAGCTGCGGGGGCAGGTGCGAGCCCCGCCCACCCCGGCGAATCGCCGGAAGCTGAGAAGTACGGGCCCGAACCGGCTCCCGTTCCGCTAAACTACGGCGTGCGGCACCCTGAGCATCAGGTTCCCGCTGAACCCCTGGGCGATGCGGCGGCGCGGGCTCCCTGAGCTGACGCACTGCGACGCGCAGGTGTGTGGCGGCGCACCGGTGCAGGCTCACGGCGGGGACGAGACGACTCCTCCTGAACGCCCCTCACCAGCGGGACGTTCACGCCCTGCCGCGCGTTCGCTGCGGTGCTCGGCGGCGGGGGCGCGACGCCCCTGCGTCCGGCTGCTGTCTTGACGTGCAGCCGAACCCGCAGCTGCTATACGGGCGGGAGCGGGGCGTGCCCCCTTGGTGCGGCGGGTATTAGCCGCCGGGTCAGCACCGGCTGTTTCAGACTCACGGCTGCCGCGTTCAGCGGAGGCTGTCGCCTCGGCCTGTTCGGATACCGGGGCACTGGAAGATTCACGGCGGCTCGCTGCGGGCTTTTTAGCACCCGAAATCGCCAGGTACCGCAGCAGCCCGCCGGTCGCCACGGCAACCAGCAGCGCCGCCACCGGCCACACCCACGACAGCATGCCGGAAAAAGCCATAAGGGCAAACCCCAGGGCCGCAACAAACGCCAGCAAGGCCACACCCAAAAGTACGGCGCGGCCGGTATGAACCGTCATCCCCGGGGGTACCGGACCCCCCAGCATTGACTCCTGAACCTCCGGAACTTCTTCGGTAGAGGAAAGCTCATGCAGGGGCAGGGCCGCGGACTGCAGCCGCCGAAGGCGCCTCCCCCGGGGCTCCTCCGCACGCCCGGTGCCCTGATGGTGGGTGCCGCTGGGGCGCTGAGAATCGGTGTCCCTCGCCCGCTGCGGAGGGATCCCTGCCCCGCTGTCTCAGCGTCTATATTAACCTCAGGGATACTACGACCTATCCGGGAGCCTGAAGGTTGGGAATTTGCTGTAACCTCCCAATGTGCGGGTGCATCAGCCTCGCCGTCGGCCGGCTCCGCACCGGGCGCAGAGTCCAGGTCAGGCTCCGGGGCGTAGAGGTCCTCATCGTACGGTTCGTCGTAAAGCTCAGTATCGTGTGCGCCCTGCTGCTGGGCGTTCGCGTCCTCACGCATCGTGGCCTCCTCCCACAGGTCGGTATCTTCAGCACTCTCGGCTGCATCCGTGGTGTACAGCAGCTGCGTCTTATCGTCCGCAAACTCTTCCTGTCGCTGCTGCACGTTCACCGCAGCCGAAGCGGCGCTCTCAGCAAACTCCACCCCGCCCAGGGGCTCCAGCGAACCGGTGGAGGTTGAAGCGTACACCTCAGCCTTGCCGGAAGCCGAAGGCACGGCCGCACCCGTACCGCGTGCAGTCTCCTCATTAAACAGTACTTTTGCGGACAAGAAAATATCCTCAGCGGTGCGGCCCACACGCGCCAGCTGCCGCCGGGATCCGTTGGCGGGCGCGCGCCGAGAAGCCCTAGGCACAACCCACAAGAGCATAATGACAGCAAGGGCAACCACAATGCCCGAAGTGCTCAGCCAGATCATGCTTCTATACCGCCCCCATAAAAACGCCGGATCCCAAAAACCTATATCTATAAATACTACCGAAATTAGCGGATATCGGTGTGCCAGAATACGCCCCAGGCACAAAACATCACCAAGTTTTTGTGCCCGCCCACACAGCACCGGGTTGAAAAACACCCAACCGCACTAATAATGCGGTGGCCCCCGGCATGGGAAGCCACCGCATCATAACACCCTAAAACGCGTGTTTTTAGCAGTTTTCGGCAGTAAATTCCTTCAACCACTGGCACAGCTCGGGACCGAAATCACCGCGTTCAGCAGCCAAAATAATATTCGCCTTCAAATACGAGAGCTTATCGCCAGTATCAAAACGACGGCCCTTTAAACACCACGCCGTACACGCCTTCCCCATCGCCCTCGCCCACGGCAAGAGTCTGCAAGGCGTCAGTGAGCTGAATTTCCCCACCACGGCCGGGGGCAGTATCCTCAAGCACCTCAAACACCTTCGGGCTCAGCACGTAACGGCCAATCACAGCATAATTTGAGGGGGCCTGCTCCGGCTCCGGCTTCTCAACCAGCCCGGTCACCTTCACAAAATCCTCACCCTCAACGGTCTCAATCGCGGCGGCACCATACGCAGAAATCGCCTCACGCGGCACCTCCATGAGAGCCACCACAGAACCGCCGGTACGCTGCTGCACCTCAACCATGCGAGAGAGCAGATCTTCCTTCTCATCAATCAGGTCATCGCCCAACAGCACCGCAAACGGCTCATTACCCACATGCACCTTACCGCGCAGCACCGCATGCCCCAGGCCCTTCGGGTCACCCTGGCGCACATAGTGGATCTCCCCCAAATAGTTGGACTCCTCCACAGCCTTCAGCAGGGCCTCTTTACCCTGCTCAGCCAACTGCCGCTCCAACACCGGCACACGGTCAAAATGATCCTCCAAGGCGCGCTTATTGCGGCCGGTGATCATCAGCACATCTTGTAGCCCCGCGCGGATCGCTTCCTCCACCACATACTGGATGGCGGGACGGTCCACCACCGGGAGCATCTCTTTAGGGGTCGCCTTTGTTGCGGGCAAAAACCGGGTGCCCAGACCCGCCGCAGGAATAACAGCCTTAGTAATAGACCCAGATACATTAGTCATGCAAACAGCATACATGAGAAGAGAATGCCCGCAGAACAAGCACGTCTCAAGTACCGCATATTTCACAATATTTTGATTAGACATTCCCCTCAGGATTAGGCCCTCTGCAATTCTATAATTGAAATAACACGCGCCACGCTGTGTTTCAGTACTGCAGCCAACGTCGTCCCAGGAGAACCATGCAGCAGCCCGCCTCGGGGGCATCCCCCGAAGACATCGCGCTCGATAAGCAAGTATTACGCGCCCAAATCCGCCCGCGCCGCCTCATTAACCGCAGCAACCGCGCAAAGGCAGGGCAAGCAGACTATGCGCGCCGCTACCAGGAAGGCATCTACTCCCTCATACCCCGCACCGGGAAAAAACTAACCATTGCAGCGTACCTGCCGACCGCTGCGGAGCCCCCCATCACCGACGCGCTGCAGCAGCTGCACCACGACGGGCACCGCATCCTGGTGCCGGTGGTACGCCCCGGGCGGCAACTCGCCTGGGTACAGTGGGACCCGCATGTGCAGCACCCCTCAACGGTATGGGTATTGCCGAACCCGAAGGCGACGCTGAAGGCCCCCACGCCTTCACAGCAGCCGACCTGCGCCTAGTACCCGCCCTGGCCTACGGACGCAACGGGCGACGGCTTGGCCAAGGCGGCGGGTACTACGACCGGCTGCTGCCGCGCCTGAGCGAGCAGGCCCTGCGCGAAACAACAGTGGGCGTGGTATTCGCCGACGAAGTGCTTGACAGCATCCCCTACGACACGTGGGACGGGGTGCTTTACCGGGTGCTCACCGAGAACGGGGTGCACCCGCTCGGCGAACACGCCACCCACTAACACACCGTACAGCCAGCACGTAGGCAGGCACCACACACAGGCGGTACACTTTTTAGCTGGAAGTAATCACACAGGCTCAGCGAGGAATACCATGCCGATCTACGTCTACCAGTGCAAAAACTGCGGCCACGCCTTCGAAAAACGCCAATCATTTAGCGATAATGCGCTGCGCACCTGCCCAAGCTGCGGACAGGAAACACTGCGTAAACGCTACAACGAGGTGGGCGTCGTCTTTAAAGGCTCCGGGTTTTACACAAACGACAAAAACAGCAGCACAAATAGTTCAAGCAGCTCCAGCGGCAGCTCAACAGGCACCGCCTAACCGCCACGCACCCAGCCCCTCATCCGGTCAGGGTGCAGGTCAAACGTGAACAACATGGCCCAGTGTGCAGTGCTGGGTTTTTACCCGCCAGGGTGCGCGGGGCTACGGTAAGCAACCACGAATGGGGTACGCGGCACCCTGGGGCACCGTGCGGGCTAATAGTGCGGAGGTTTCTGCTCCTTCATCTCCTGCACCCACTGCAGCCTGGCCAGCTCATCCGCGCTCAGCGCCTGCTGGGAACGCCCACCCGGCACGCCACGGGTAGCCCCAGTCCCCTGTTGTCCGCTGGCGGCCCTATGCCCACCCGACGGCTTCACACGCTGCACCCGCCCCGGTTCGGGGGCATTCACCCCAGCGATACGCGGTTCAGCTTCAGCTGGCGCGCCCGCCCCACTCACCCGGCGATGACCGCGCCGTGGTTTCGGCACGGGCGAGTAGCCGCTCACGAGTTGTCCTCCCGCATCCCAACGTACCGCATAATGCGCTCCACCACAGCATCCGGGTCGGCGAATACCTCCACCGTGTTCAGGGTCAGGTAGTTCCACCCGGTAAGGCCCAGCCGCTCAGGCAACAGGCGGGTGCGCTCGCGCACGCTGGTGCCCGCAAAACGCGGTGAGGCGTCCGAGCAGGCAACCAGCGGCATGGCAGGCTCCTCATCGTCGCCACCAGCCCGCGGGGGCGTAAGCGATAAACGCCACCAGCCCGCCGCCTGGCTCAATACGCACCCCGCGCTGGCGCAGCCGAACCAGCAGGTCGTTCAGCAGCCAATCACCGGTGTCGGGCAGAGGGCCGTAATCCTCACCCGCTAAGAACTCGTTATCGGGCATTTTTTCGGGGATGCGTGCCGCCTGCTGCTGCTCGTCCACACGTTTCTGGTGTGCCTCATGGGCACGCATCAGACGGTAAAGTCGAGGGCGCCGTGCTCTAGTTTCTGCGGCTCCAACGCATCCGGGCTCACACACGAAACAATGTGGGTGGCGCGGCGGGCGCGGGTCAGCGCGGTCACGAGCCCCTCCCGGCCGTGCTCCTCCGACAGCTGCCCCATCGTGTAGGGGGTGCGCTGGTCGGGGCGGGGGCGGCCCACCCCCAAGGAGAAGATCATGGTGTCTCGCTCCATGCCCTCAGCGCGCGTAAAATCAACCACCCTAAACGGTTCTTTTCCGGGTTTAAAGAACGGCGCCAGCTGCGGATATTTATTCAGGGCGTTGCGCACCGCACCGGCCACCCGCTGCGCGTGTTTAGGGCTCGCGGTTACCACCGCCAGGGAACGCTCCGGGCGGCGGTAAGCGTGCTCCAGCACCAGTAAGGTCACCCGCTCCACCTCAAAACTGGGCGATTCCTGGTTGGCGTTATCGCTCACCTTCCCGCGCGTATCAATGTACTCGACACTAAGGGTCGGCTTCGGTTCGGAGGCGGCATCACTCACCGAGCGCTGCCGCAGCTGCCCCCCGTAAAATTCACGGTTCAAATAGTCAAAGGTCACCGGGTCCATGGCCCGCCCCAGCTGCGCCAGGTGCAGCGAGGGCACCACCTTCGAGAGCGCGTCAAAGGTGCTCTCAAGCCGTTTCGTTGCTGGCGCCGGTGCCCCCGTCGCCGGTGCCGAAACAATAAACGGGGCCGGGTACCCGAGTGCGGGTCGCCGAGGGCGATCACCGCCTCAGCGCGGGTAATGGCGGGCAGGTTTGCCGCCAGCGGTGTCGATTCGGAATCTAATAAGATCGCAACGTCAAAACGCATAGTGGGCGGAACGTGACGTGCCAACGCGAAGGGGCTGGCCGTCCAAATCGGCAGCAGGGTGCTCGCCATCGTTGGGGCGTGCTCCAATAACTGCTGAAGCACAAACTCATGCCCGCGCAGCTGGCTTTTAAGGTACGCCGCCTGCTCATGGTGGGTGTCGATCCGGTCGTTCCACAGCTGCCGGGTGCACTCCAGCAGTCGTGAGGCAGCACCCAGCATGTGGGCGTAGTCGGCGCGGCGGAACCGGGACTCAACGCCGCGAAGCGCCTGCCCGCCCAGGATTCGCCCCTCGTGGTCGTGCAGCAGCTCCTCAAGGGCGGACTGCCACCAGGCCAGCTCCAGCTCAGCGGCCACCAGCCGTGCTGGCACCTGCCGGGCGTACAAATCTTCCATGAGCTCATCCAGGCCCAGGCACAGCAGGCGCGCGGTGAGGGTATCCCGCTCGGGCAGGCTCATCAGCAGCACCCGGTCGGCCAGTAACGCGTCCAAACGCTGTTCGAGCGCGTCCAGGGTGGTGCGGGTAAAGTCGGTGCCTTCCGGGGAGTCATCCAGCACGATTCGCAGCCCGTCGAACTCTTTCATGAGGGAATTGCAGGCGGTGACAAGCGCATCAAGGTTCTCAGGGATCTGCGGGGTGCGTGGGGCGGCGGTGTGTCGGATCCACTCTGCGCGTTCAGCCTGCACAATCCGCAGCTGCTCGTGCAGGTCGCCAATATTCACCCCCGGCAGGATGTACTCCTTAGCGGCGCGGCGCAGGCGGGAGCGCTGCATACTGCTCATTTCGATGCCGTTTTCGCGGCGCCACGCCCCGGTCGCGGTGGCCGCGATCAGGTCGGTGACGGGCCGGTCATACACGGTGGGGCGGAACTGTTTCAGGGTTTCCCGGATGCGCTGCAGAATACGCAGCTGCCCCTGCCAGTCGGCGATAGTGCGGCCCAGCCGTAACCCGGTGGTGCGGCTGAGCCGGCTCATAGCCTCCCGCAGAGACAGCAGGGAGGATTTGAGGGTGAGAACCAGTGCGTAAGCGTCAGCGGTCTCCTCGTCGTTGGCCAGGCGGGCACGGTACCAGGGGGAGGTGCGGGCCGCCGGGGTGAACGCCCCCAACTCCGCGAGGCGGGTGAGGTCGTGAGCGAAGTTCTCGCGTTCGAGCAGCCGATCAAGCATGCGGCGGCTAAACCGTACACCGGTTGCGGGCGCCTCGTTCCGTGAGGTGAGTTCGGCGAGGGTCTGCAGCGCCTGGTAGGTGGTGATATTCCAGTACGGCTCGTGCGAGAGCAAAGCCTCGGTATGCCTGTGCAGGCGGCGGCGGGTTTCAAGCAGCTCGGCGGTGGTCTCCTCTTCCTCAGGCACGGCAGCGGTTTCGTTGCGCACAATGGCTTGGATGAATTCGGCGCGCTGGCCTTCGGCGTCGCGGTCGGTGAGCACATCAAAACGGAGGGAATCAATACCGTTGCGTTCAAGCAGTGCGGTGAAATCGGCCAGGGTGGAGCGTTTCTCCCCCACCACAAGCACAGATTTGCCCTGCCCCGCGAGGGTCGCAGCAATATTTACGGCGGTACGTAGCGGCTCGGTGCCGGGGGCGGCGGTGACGGTGAACGAGTTGCCGCTGGCGGCCGCATCAATAATGGTCTGTGCGGCCGGGTCGGCGTCAAGCAGCTGTGTCTCCCGCTGTGGGTCGCGGTCGTCATGAGGGGGCTGGTTCTGCACCAGCGGGCGGATGCTCGGCTGCACCCCGGGGACTTTGAGCGCGGCAATATCACGCACCAGCGGCGTGTGGGCGGTGTGCGGCAGCTCGCCCATGCTTTCTTTGAGGTCGGCGAATGTTGAGATGAAGAACCGTGATTCGATGGCCATCCCGGGGATGTTCCCGGTGGTGGCGCGCATCCGCTCAATTACGGGCTCGGGGTCAAGGCGGGACATGGAATTGGCCAGCTGCGCCACGTCCATGGTGCCCAAGTCGATATCGTATTCCTGTTTGATTTGGCGTACCATGGCGGGGTTAAGCCGCGCGGCACCGGCAAGGCGCAGCTCGTAGTCGTCGCTGCTGGGGTGCGGGGTGATGCTCAGCGGCGCCATGAGGATAGGGGCAATAAACCGTTTCTCGTAGGAGACGGTGTGCTCGCGGGTGGAGCGTGAGAGCCAGGAGGCGGTACCGGCCACGAAATACCCGGAGTCTCAGCCCGTGGTCGGTGGACAGCTCATAGATTTTTGGTGCGCAGGGGTGCGGGCGGCACGCATCCCCTCCTCCAGCAGGCTTTTTTCGCGCAGAATGGTGGACAGGCGGGTTTTCCGCCCGGCCAGCAGCTGGGCGAGTCCGGAGGGGTTTGCGGCGGTGAGGTCGATGTGCACATAGTCAACCCGGTTAAAGTTGAGCATCGCGTCCGGGCCGGTGTAGATGTCCATCTGTTCCGCCCAGCGTTCCAGCCCCGCCGCTGGGTCGAAGCTGTGGCTGGCGGGGTCAAGGTGCGGCGGCAGTGCCTCAGGGGCCCGTCGGGGTTGGGTGCCGGTGCGGGTTCTGAGGTTGGCGAGTTTCCCGTCCTGGGCGCGCCCTGGGGGTCTCGGGGTTCCGTTCACGTCGTGTGCGTCCTTGGGTGTGTTGTATTCTGCACGTTCTTACATCATACGGCCGGGTGGGTGCGCCTCGTGTCTTTGCCGGGCGGATGGGTTCAGCGTTTCGCGGGTAGCCCACCGCGGCGCGTTAAGTGCCGTAGTTTCTGCGGTTCGTCCTTCCTATGCGGCCTTGTAGCAGCTAAGGTGTGTGTTTAGCTTGTCCAGAGGCGGATGTTCGCCGCAAGAACCAGCAGACTCACCATCCCCAAAAATACCATGGCGGCGATGAGGACCCAACGGTAGGTGGGCGCAAATTTTTCGGTCTCATCCCAGTCGCGGGTGGCGCGCAGCAGCAGGTAACAGGCAAGCGCGCCGGGCAGGTTCCCCACCACTATCTGCACCGCGAGGGCGTAGAGGGTGAAGACGCGTTCGGTGCGTTCGTTTTCGCTTCCAGCGAGTTTGAAGAGTCCCGCGAGCAGGATCGTCAGGCACCCGTTGAGGAACGCGACAGCGAAGAAGGGGATGTTAAGCGCCTGCTGGAAGGTCATATTGGAGTTCGCGGCGCCAAGCAGAATCCAGGCGAAGAGCGCGAAGGGCACCAGGAGCCAGTACCAGAAGAGGAAACGGCGGAGTTTACGGTCGTCGTCAAGCGCGGCGAAGATGTTCATGTCTTGTGTGCTTTCTGGGGGTTAGTCGGCGGTGGGTTCTGCCGGGCCGGTGCCCGGGTCTGTTTCGTTCCCGCCGGGCTGCCGCTGGGGGTTTCGGGTCTCAATGTGGTCGATGTACCGGCGCACCAGGTAGTCCAGCAGCACTGAGAGCGCCACGAATGAGTTGTAGGGGCCGCGCTGGCCGGTGATCTGTGTGGGGGTGCTCTGGTAGTGCAGTGAGTATTCGGCGTGGGAGGACATGTAGTTCACTCCGAGGGCGGTGACCGCGACCATGGGGATTTTGCGCAGGGCAAGCATTTTTACGTGTTCGCGCATGTTCTCTGTCTGCCCGGAGAACGATACGAGGATCACCAAATCGTTGGTGGTCATGGAGGTCATGGTGCTCTCAAACTCGTTGCGGGCTGGGATGACGTGGCAGAATTTGCCGCACACCTGCATGGATTTGGCGAACTCTTGCACGGCGTTGCGTTGGGCGTACCCGGTGCCGAAGCAGTAGATGGTGCGGGCGTCGTGCATTTTTTCGATGAGCTTCGATAGCTCCATGTGTTCGAGGTAGTCGTAGGTTCGCAGGATGTCTTCTTTGCCGCTCTCAATAAACCTGGGGTTGTAGGGTTCGGAGCGGGTGAGGGAGGATTTGATGAAGTATTTCAGCTCCGCAAAGCCTGAGAAGTTCAGTTTCTTGGTGAGGCGAATAATGGAGCTGGTTGAGGTGTAGGGTTTTGTGCGCGAGGGAGCTGATGGTGGCTTCGGCAACGAACTTTTCGTTGTCGAGCATAAACGCCAGAATCTCGCGTTCTGTACCGCTGAAGCGGTGTTGGTTTGCATTCACCACATCTTGTAAATCCACTCAAGGCTCCTGAATCGCTGACAAGCAATATTAAAAATATTACAACGTCTGCGGCTCAGGAGCCTTGTGGTGTTATCGCGTGAAGCGGGTTTTAGCCCAGCTCACGTTTTAGGCTTTGGTGTTCACCATGGTTTCAAAACGCTCGCGAACCTGCGGAACGTCCATGCCCACGATCACCTGGAATGCCTTACCCTTGCGTACGATACCCAGAGCACCGGCGTCCTTGAACGCGGCATCCGAGGTGTCGACCAGGGATTCATCGGCCACCGACACGCGCAGGCGGGTGGCGCAGTTGTTCACGGTGGTGATGTTGTCGGCGCCGCCGAGCAGTTCAAGGAAACCAGCCGCACGCGGTGCGTACAGGTCAGCGTCGCCGTCTTCTGCGGATGCGCCGCCCTTCTTCTCGGCAGCCTTGGCGGCCTTGTACTCGGCTTTCGAGTACAGCTTCGTTTCGCCGCCCTCAGCCTCACGGCCGGGGGTCTTGAAGTCGAACTTCAGGATCAGGAAGCGGAAGAGCAGGAAGTAGATGACGGTGAAGCACAGGCCCACGCCGATCTGCATGAGGTAGGTCGGCCAGTGGTTCTGCCACAGCGGAACCCAGTTGAGGAAGATGAAGTTATCCAGCAAACCGCCGCCCATGTTGCCTGAAAGCCCGAACATGTACATGATCGACGCCATGGTTGCAGCCAGCACAGCGTGCACTGCGAACAGCGGGGGTGCCACGAACAGGAAGGTGAATTCCAGCGGCTCGGTAATGCCGATGAGCATCGCGGTGAGGCTCACGGGCAGCACCAGGGCGAGAACCTCTTTACGCTTCTCGGGCCGTGCGGTGGTGTAGAAGGCCGCCGCAATACCTGCCGGTGCGAACACCTTAGAGTTGCCGTGCAGTGCGAAGCCGCCGCCGGGGAAGAGCTCACGCAGGGGCTTGTCGCTCTGCGCGAATTCGCTCAGGTGGGTCAGCCAGTCCTTCGCAATGCCGTTGGGGGTTACGGCGTTGCCGAACATGAACGGCGAGTAGATGAAGTGGTGCAGACCGGTCGGGATGAGGAAGCGCTCCAAGAAGGTGTAGATCCACACCGAGCGCGCCAGAGGCGATGAAGAACCCCTGCATGCTTTCAATACCGTGCTGGGCGTAAGGCCACAGCAGGGTGAAGAGGAACGCGACGGGGAACATGAGGAAGAAGCACACGGCGTACACGTACTGGGTGCCCTGGAAAATACCCAGGAAGTCGGGCAGCTTCTTGTCAAACCAGCGGTTATGTACCCACACCACGATGGCGGAGATAATAATCGCACCAAAGATACCGGTGTCAATGGTCTTAATACCGGCGATCATTTTCAGGCCGGTACCGGCGGCGGACTCGGAAATATCCACTCCGTAGTTGAGCTGGAAGATACCACCGCTGTCTTGGCCCCAGTACTTGAGCATTGTCCCGCTCAGGTAGTTGAAGGTCAGGTAGACCATGCCAGCTTCGAGCACGGCGCGGGCGTTTGCGGTCTTAGCGAGCGCAATCGGCAGGCCGAGCACGAAGAGCAGCTCCATCTGAGTGAAGACGGTCCAGGCACCAGAGAGCCAGACATCCCAGATTTTAAACCACATCGTGCCTTCATTAGCTAGAGGACCAACGATGTTCTCTAGGGTGGCAACTTTGCCAATACCAACCGCCAAACCGGCGAAGGCAAAAAGAAGCACGGGGGCCAGCATGGCCGAACCGAACCTCTGAACTTTTTCCATCATGAGGCTTACGCCTTTCGGGTTACGAGAAAATACGCAGGCACACGCGCCCGCGCGAATGTCATCAGTATTTGAATGGCACCATCATCCCACCTTTTGGCGGGGCTACACGTCTGTTGCGGGAGATTAGACATGTTTTTTTCATAACATGAAACATCTCCCGGTACCGGGTAAAAATACTAACCTACTGTCACGGTTTTTTAGTGCTTTGAAACGGTGTTTCTCTGTAGCATGTAACCGTAGCCCGCCCCACCGTGGCAGGTGGCGTGGTGTTATTGAACGCACGACCTCTCGAAAACTACATACCTATGCTTTTTCTTACCTTGAATACCCACAGCTGGTGCGAGCCTCACCAGATCGTTAAGATTCATGAGCTTGCCCGTTTTATTGCCGACCGTCAGGTTGATGTTATTGCGTTGCAGGAGGTCAACCAGTACCTGCACTCCCCTATTGTGGATACTCCACTGGGGTACCAGGGCGGGGCCGGTATTCCTATCCGTGAGGATAATTATGCACTGCTGCTGGTTCGGTTCCTGGCTGATTTAGGGGTTCAATACGAATGGGCGCTGACCGAAACACATATTGGGTGGGATCGGTATGACGAGTGTGTGGCGGTGCTTTCTCGCGTGCCTATTGAACGCATCGAGCCTATTGTGATGAGCCCGCAGTACAGCTACGACCGGGTTGAACGCAGGTCTTCTCTCGCGGTTCGGGTGGGTACCGATACGGGTTCCGTATGGTGTGCAAGCGCCCATATGTCGTGGTGGGATTTTCAGGGCGAACCGCTTTTCGCACAGGAGTTTGCGCGGCTTTCGCAGGCCCTCACCGAGCGCGGTCAGGATGCGCCCGTTCTGCTGGGCGGCGATTTCAACACGGCGGCGCAGGTGCGTGGCGAAGGGTACGACCTGGCGCTTTCTTCCGGCCTGGTGGACACCCGCGAGATTGCCGAGCGTACCGACGGCGAATTCACCGTACATCGCGAGATTGCCGGGTGGGAAGGGCAGGAGGAGGCCAAGCGCATCGACTTCGTGTTTGCCGACCGCGCGGTGAAGGTACTTTCGCATGCGGTGGTATTCCGCGATAATTCTCCTGAGGCGATTTCCGATCACAGCGGCGTGCTGGTGGAGTTTGACGAGTCGAGTTTCGAGCCCACCGCCAGGATGCACCCCGTACCGTTGCCGTCGCGGGTACAGCCCGGATAGTGCGGTAGGGTGCCGCGACTGAGCGACCGATCCCGCTTTCAGACCTTTATTTGATATATATTCCGTGGAAGGACAGCTCATGAAAACCGAAATTCAGTGGTGGCAACAGCCCGTTGTGTACCAGATTTACCCGCGTTCCTTCAACGACTCCAATGGCGACGGCATCGGCGATCTGCCCGGTATCACCGAAAAAATTCCGTATCTGGCGAAGCTGGGTATAGATGTTATCTGGCTTTCCCCGATCTATGCTTCGCCGAATGACGATAATGGCTACGATATTTCGGATTATCGGGCGATTATGACCGAGTTCGGTACGATGGCCGATTTCGACGAGCTGCTGGCGACCGCACATGAGCACGGCATCAAACTCATGATGGATTTGGTGGTGAACCACACTTCGGATGAGCACGAATGGTTCCGTCAGGCACGTTCTGCGAAGGATAACCCGTACCGCGACTACTATGTGTGGCGTGACCCTGCCGGGTTTTCTGAAGACGGCACCCCGATTCCGCCGAATAACTGGATTTCCTGTTTCTCACCATCGGTCTGGGAATGGGACGAGGGCACTCAGCAGTTCTATCTGCACTATTTTTCGGTGAAGCAGCCCGACCTCAACTGGGAAAACCCGAAAGTACGTGAAGAGGTCTACGACATTATGCGGTTCTGGCTTGATAAGGGCGTCGACGGTTTCCGCATGGATGTTATCAACCTGATTTCTAAGGATCTTTCCTTCCCGGATGACCCCGCCGTCACCGCAGGAGGGCTAGATAATTCTCTGGCGGTGGCCGCGAACGGTCCGCGTGTGCACGAGTTCCTGCGCGAGATGAACCGCGAGGTGCTCAGCAAATACCCGGTGATGACCGTGGGTGAGACTCCCTGCGTGAGCGTGGAAGATGCCGCCCTGTACACAGGTTTTGACCGCCACGAACTGCAGATGGTGTTCCAGTTCGAGCATATGGATGTGGATGCCAGCGCAGGCGGCGCCACCGGCAAATGGTCGGATACTCGTTTTAACCTGGTGGATTTGAAGAAGGTTCTCAGCCACTGGCAGACGGGGCTGCACGGTCGCGGATGGAATTCGCTGTACTGGAATAACCACGACCAGCCGCGCACGGTTTCACGTTTCGGCAATGACTCCCCCGAGTTCCGTGAGGTCAGCGGTAAGATGCTCGGCACGGTTCTGCACATGATGCAGGGAACCCCCTACATCTATCAGGGTGAAGAGCTGGGTATGACCAATGTTTTCTTCGACTCGGTAGACGACTACAACGACCTTGAAATCCATGATTCTTGGCGTAAATACGTGGTGGAGTCCCAGCGGGTTAGCCCCGAGGATATGCTGCGGTACATCAGTGCTTCGGGCCGAGATAACGCGCGAACACCCATGCAGTGGGATGCGAGCGACAAACGCGGGCTTCACGACCGGTACCCCGTGGCTGAAGGTGAACCCGCGGTACACCGACATTAACGCCGCCGAAGAATTGGCGAACGATGATTCTATTTTCTATCACTACAGCGACCTCATTCACCTGCGCAAAGAGCACCCCATCGTGCTCACCGGCGAATACCGTGTGCTCAACCTCGAGGATGAGCAGGTGTACGCCTACCTGCGTGTGAATTCAGCGGAGGATGCCGCCGCATCCGGCGAGCGCGCCCTGCTGGTGGTTGCTAATTTCACCCAAGAAACACTGTCTTTGCCCTATGCAGACGGTCAGCTCGCTTCCTTTGGCGCTCAAGAACCCGGGCGTGCTGAAAATTGAGGAGCTTGCGGCTATGGCAGAAGCACCCGAGCTGATCAGCTCAAACTACCGAAATGAGCACGGCGAGTTCACGGACGAAGGCACCACTCTGCGCCCCTATGAGGCGAAGGTGTACCTGTACCGGTAGGGCGTAGAGTGCGCGGCGAGTGGCGCGCTGGCACACCCTGACTGAAAGTTTTGCAGACATACCTGCGGCGATGCGGCTTACGGGTCTTCCCGCTGAGCCGAACGACGCAACCCTTAACGAAAGGCTTCTGATGATGAGTAGTGAAACCACGACTGAAGAGCGTGCGGTTCCTTCCTACGCCGGGCGGCAGTGGTGGAAGGAGGCGGTGGTCTACCAGGTGTACCCGCGCTCCTTCAACGACTCCAATGGCGACGGCATCGGCGACCTGCCCGGCATCACCGAAAAAATCCCGTACCTGGCGAAGCTGGGCATTAACGTTATCTGGCTCTCCCCCGTGTTTGATTCGCCGAACGTGGATAACGGCTACGATATTTCCGACTACTTCGACATCATGAGCGATTTCGGAACAATGGAAGATTTCGATGAGTTGCTGGCGACCGCACATGAGCACGGCATTAAAAATTCTGATGGATTTGGTGGCGAACCATACTTCGGATCAGCATCCGTGGTTTGTGCAGTCTCGTTCCTCAAAAGATAACCCGTACCGCGACTACTACATGTGGAAAGACCCCAACGGGTTTGACGAGAATGGCGCCCCGATTCCTCCGAATAACTGGGCTTCCGAATTCGGCGGCTCCGCCTGGGAGTGGGATGAAGCCACGCAGCAGTTCTACCTGCACATTTTCTTCAAGGAACAACCCGATCTGAACTGGGCGAACCCGAAGGTACGCGAAGACCTTTATGCGATGGTGCGCTGGTGGCTCGATAAGGGCGTGGATGGTTTCCGGCTGGACGCCATCAACATTATTTCTAAGCCCGAAGGCTTCCCGGATGATCCTTCCACCGATTTTTGAGAAGCATACGTCGTCGATCCCGTTTGTGATTGCGAACGGCACGATGGTGCATCCGTGGATGAAAGAGCTCAACCGTGAGGCGTTCTCGAAGTACGATGTGATGACCGTGGGCGAAACAAGCGCGACCAGCCCCGAGGACGCGAAACTGTGGGCGGGCTACGATGCGGGCGAACTGCAGATGCTCTTCCACTTCGACCACATGGGCGTCGATAACGACCCCGAAGGTTCGCTGGGCGGCAAGTGGTCGTATGCGCCGTACAAGCTGACCGAGCTTAAGCGCATTCTGAACGAGTGGCAGACGAAACTTGAGGGCAAGGCGTGGGGTTCGCTGTACTGGAATAACCACGATCAGCCGCGCGTGGTCTCGCGGTTCGGCAACGATTCCCCCGAATTTCGGGAGCTTTCAGCGAAGCAGTTGGCAACCACCCTACATTTTATGCAGGGAACCCCCTATATTTATCAGGGTGAGGAACTGGGCATGACCAATGTGCGGTTCGAGTCGATCGACGACTACCGCGACGGCGATTCGATTCGTTTCTACGAGGATATGCACGTGGATCATCAGCGGCTCAGCCACGAGGATGCGATGCGCGCCATCTACATTAAGGGCCGCGATAACGCCCGCACCCCCATGCAATGGGACGACTCAGCGAACGGTGGGTTTCACGAACGCGGGAGTCGAGCCGTGGCTGAAGGTGAACCCGAACTACCCGCAGATTAATGCGCAGGCTGCCCTGGACGATCAGGATTCGGTGTTCTACCACTATCAGGAATTGGCGAAGCTGCGCCGCGGTGAGCTCAAAGATTTGATGGTGTACGGGTCGTTCGCACCCGTAGATTCGGTTGAGGCTCCGCACTCCGAGGATGAGGCGGTGTACGCCTACACCCGTACCGGCGGCCCGGACGGCACCGACGCGAACCAATCCCTGCTCGTGGTTTCTAACTTCACGTCGGAGTCGGTGGAGCGCACCTTCTCTCTGCTGGATGATGCACGCGCAGCCGGAGCGTCCGTCGAACTGGTGCACTCCAACTACCGGGATGACACCGGCGCGCCGACCGATACCGGCACCACCCTACGCCCCTACGAAGCGAAGGTTTACCGCATCGTGAAGTAGGTTATCCTCTGTTCCCAACTCGAATAACGCATCTTTGGGCGTATTACCTACCCTCTAGGGCCTTGTAATACGCCCAAAGCTGCATTATTCAGAGTTCAAAGACGTTTTGCGCATGTCCAGCCGATACTGCTGCTCCCGCCGATCACCAGAAAATCTTGTTCTCAAAGTGCTTCCCGGGTTCATTTTTATACTGTTCGTTCAGTATGACAAGAGTTACGATTCGACGAAGTCGCGCACTATATCCACAAACCGTTCGGGGCTCTCTTTCTGAACCCAATGCTTATGATGCTCAAAAATTTCGACCCGTGCATTCAGCATAGATGCGGCTGCCTGCTTCACATCACCGACTTTGACGCCGGGGTCCTTATCCCCTTGAATAAATAGGGTTGGCACCTTGATCTGTGGCAGAAGCGGTATTAGGTGCCCGACCGGATGTTCTCCCCACAGCTCACTGATCTGAAATGATTGAAAAACTCGTGCCGCATCTTTCGAATGGGCGGCAGTTTGCACCTCATCCAGAATTTCGGGGGTAATTTTCTCGCGATTTCCAATCAGTGACCCGGCAATAATGTTCTTTGCCAGCCACCTATTCTGCAAGGTTTTATATGCCGCCTGATTGAGCGGCAAACGCACCCGCAACCGTCCCATGAGTGAATACGGTGAAGCGGACACACCCCAAGGCGCTACCAGCACCAGCTTGCCAATATACTCCGGATACCGCAGCGCATATTGCAAAGCAATGGCGCCGCCCATTGAAAGGCCACACAAGGTAACATTTTGAGCGTTCAAAGTATCAAGGAAGGCTTTGAGGAAGCCCGTGTAGAAACTCAGCGAGTACTCTAATTCGGGTTTATCGCTGTTGCCGTACCCCGGCAGATCCAGAGCAACTAAAGGCTGAGATCCGGTCCAGGTCTGCATGATCGTTTTCCAGGAGAGCATGGCGTGATCCACCCCGCCACCATGAAGGAGCACGATAGGCGCGCCTTCACCCTCCGTACTGTAGTACGCGGTTTTAATGCCCTCAAGATCGAGAAAATGGGTCGAGATACGATTCATGAATATCACCGTCTTTCCTGCCGAGTCCACCGCTATTAAGTCTATCCTGTAAAAGGCGCACATACGATAGTGAGTCCCCGAACCATTCAGGGTTTTGGTTGGCAGGGTGTATGTCCGCACGGCCAGCCATACACAATTTTTAGCAGGTGATGGGCTTATACCCAGCGCCGCACCCGCTGGCGGTACTGCCGGTATTCTGTACCGAACTTCTGGGTGAGAACCCGCTCTTCGGGAATAATCTGAAAACGCGTTATCCAGGCAACGAAAAGCACCACCCCGAGCACAGCCTGCACCTGCCACAGCCACACCACCCACCCGGTAAGGATGCAGGCCATACCCAAGTACATGGGGTTGCGGCTTAAACGGTATATTCCGGAGGAGACAATATTTACGGTGCGTTCGGGGGCGAACGGGTTCACTGTGGTGCGGGCACGTCTAAATGACAGCACCCCCCGCCGCGTCCACCGTTAGGCCGAGTACAACCAGTGCAAGGGCGGGAACCAGCAGCAGCGGTGGTCTGCCTGTCAGCGACGGCATCCCGCAGATGAGCCACATCAGTAAGGCGCACAGTGCCCCAATAAGTGGCGGCGGAACTTTATATTCAAGGGCTGCAGCTAGTCTTTTCATGGGGAACAGTTATTTATTTCGGTCAAGAAGCGGGGTTTATGCGGGAAGCGGCGGTGTTAACACTGCCTCTACTGCCGCGAGCGCGTGAATGGTGGTGCTGTCAAAGACCGGCAGCGGGGTCTTGTCCTCATCCACCGCCAGGCAGAGTTCGGTGCACCCCAGAATCACACCTTGGGCGCCCTGCTCCTTCAGCCCTGTAATGACCTGCTGAAGATACTGCACGGCTTCAGGCTCCACACGGCCCAGGCACAGCTGCTCAAAGATGATGCGGCTAGTCTCTGCCTGTTCCGGTTCGGATGGTACGATCGTCTGGATTCCGTGCGCCGCCATGCGCTCAGTGTAGAACCCGTCGCTCATGGTGAAGGTTGTGCCCAGCAGCCCCACCCTCTGCAGCCCCTGCCTTTGGATGGCGGTGGCGGTGGCGTCAACTACGTGCAGTAGCGGTACGGTGGTGGCGCGCTCTATTGCGGGGGCAACCTTGTGCATGGTGTTTGTGGCCACCAGCAGCAGCTGCGCACCCGCACCCTCAAGTTTTGCGGCGCTTGCCGCCAGTAGAGCCCCGGCGGCTTCCCAGTCACCGCTTTTTTGCAGACGCACGACTTCCTCAAAATCTACACTGTGCATCACAATGTCGGCGCTGTGGTTGCCTCCGAAGCGGCGGTTGACCTCACGGTTAATGATTCGGTAGTACAGGGCGGTGCTCTCAGGGCTCATGCCGCCGATAATGCCTAGGGTTTTCACGGTGCACGCTCCTTTTATTTATTGTCTTCTGGCGGGTACTTCCCCTCATTGTAGGGTGAGCTCCGTAACCCCGTCTACAGAGAAAGGTTTTTGTATTCAGAAGCCATATTAATTCTCTGAGTACAAAAACTTTTCTGAATAGAAAAACCATCTGCTGGGGGTACGCCCGAAGACCTCTGGGGTGGGGTGTGCTTTAGACCCCCAGTGCGGCCCCGTCTGCCATGAGCCACGCGATCAGCGACCCCACCGCCAGGGTAAACGGCAGACCCAGCAGCAGGGTTTTGATGCGGGTTGCGACGGCGGTTTCACGCATAAAGTACAGCGAGTATGGGCCCAGCCCAAAGTTCAGCACGAGCGCCAGCGACACCAGCAGGAACGGTACGCCCAGCAGTACCCATAGTGAGAGCTGATTCGATGTTCCCAGCTGCTCCGTGATGGTCTCCCCCGTGGAGACCAGCTGCGCGGTGGCGGGGGTGGCGGGGGCGAATAGTACCGTGAACGACCACAGGAGTGTGCACGGCAGGATCACCCACCCAAGGATGCCTGCGCATCCGACGGAAAGAACATTAATGACTTTATCGACTGCTTCTTCGCGTTCGGCGCGGCGGGCACGCCGGTACGCCAGGTGCTCAGCTGAGCCCCTGTGGAACCCGCCAGTCCACGCATATTTTTTTGCGGACCGTGACGGGGTTATATTTTCGTAGTTGAGTGACATTGGTAGCTCCATCGCTGAGTGAATAGTGGAGTATGTGTTTATGGTACTCCCCATCGCAGACTACCCGACTAAAGTAAGGCTAAGAAATACCCGCGAAAAGGTGTTGCAGGTTTCTTTTAGTGTTTAGTTGAGGTGGTCTTTTTATGGCCCGGAAGTTTCTTTATTCTCAATTCTATACGCACATTCTTTACATTTTCCACTCACACATCCTGCAATCTTTAGGTGAGTTTTAGGTGTAGCAGCAGGGGAAGGTTGAAGGAAATAGTGTGTCCATTATCGCGCCGACTAGGGGTTATGTTCTGCCGTACCGGTCGTGATTGTTACGGCGCACTCCCCCGGTGCTGCGGTACCAACAGCATTTTTATACGCTGCTGAGGGGCTAAACCGTGTAGTACTCCCGGTGCTCTTGTCTCATTCACAGGAGCTTGAACGCGCATGCCCACAGTGCGAGAGCTGTTTTTGCGTGCTTTTATAGTTCCCAGGTTTATGCTGCATTTAGTTATGACCGGATGCCTATGGCCGGGTGAGGAAAGCGTTGAGGGTTCGGCCTGAGTTAATATCGCGTGCAGTCATATTTTCTATATTTTCGGCATTGTCGTCATCTGTTATGGTCACGAAAAAGCAGATGGTGTCGGTATCGCACCCGGTGCGCGCAACATCTTGTTGCAGGTGTTTGAGGGCTTGAACAAACACGGGCAGAACGGTGTCTTGCAGTGAATCTCCTGAACGATCCAGCAGCCGCCACAGTTTCTTGCTCACCCCCGGCAGTTTACTGTTATTGAGCTGGTCGCTAGTGTACTCCCAGCTGTATATATCCCAGTCGTAGCTTGTGGGGTCGCCCGCTTCACGTACGGTGTTCATGCTCATAAAGACCGAGCCGAAGTCGCTGTCTGTCACTAAGGCGCAGCCGTAGATGGTTTTCTCCCCTGCCAGTTTTTGCAGACCGTAAAAATCGTGAATGACAGCTTCGGTCACCATCTTTTGCAGCATATTTCTCCTTTATATTCTTGCACCAACTGTACAATAGTCTAAACGCAGCCGCAGAAAGAGAGCACTTTTCCACCTCGGCCGAGCTGTATAGGAGCAGAAATTATACGCACAGTTCCCAAAGTTCGGCGACCCCAGCGGATGGCCTCTATACGCCCGGTACTGCACAGGCAACAACTGTATGAATCACCGCGCTAAGTGAAGGGAAAAGCACCATGCCCCATTCTTTGCGGGTGCAGCCAATCAATGCGTCACCCACCTGCATGACCGCAAAAGTCACAAGAAGCAGGGAAACGGCACCGCCTCGAAAATAGAAGGGTGCAATAAGCACGGCTATTCCGGCCGGTATGGCGCGCACAGCATACATATACACATAGAAACGAGCATTAGCATCAACAGAAGAAGCGTGAACCATAAGCCCTGGACGATATATCGCCAAAAATGCGCTGGCGATTGTTACGAGTGCAGAAATAGTGTTTACGGTTAATAGAACGGGATTCATATCTAAACCTCCGCCGGTAGCTTTTCGTATGTGTTTTATTCCTTAAGCTGCTGAGATAAAACGTCTAGGGTTTTAAGAGCGGCACTCACAGATTCATGCTGATGCCCCCCGCTCCACTGTTCAACCTGCTGGCGCCAGCGTTTGCGGATTTCCGCTAGTTTCTGCTCGCCGTGGTCGGTCAAGGAATACCGTGGGGAACGTTTATGCGCCGGGTTTTCGACAGACATAACCAGCCCCTCATCCCGCAGGAGGTTGAGCTGCTTTTGCACACCCTGCCGGGTTATTCCCATGCGTTCAGCGATTTGAGGTGATGTACTCGGTTCTTTCGCCATTGAGATTGCGCCTAATACCTGCCAGCGCGCTGTTGTGAGGCCGCTTTCGGCGGCGAACCGGTCTCCCCATGTGGTGAGTGCCCCGTTCATACGGAAGATCTGCACCACGAGTTCGCTCAGTAATGAAGCATCCATTTTTCCTCCAGCAGCAATTATGACAACCAGTTTACAAATATGACAACTGGTTGTCAATACTCAGGACAGGTGCTGGCGGGAAACGGGATAGAGGGAAAATATAAAATGGGAGCAGACATTTGCGGTGAGAACGCAGCCTACACTCCGAAGAAAATCTGCGATCCCGATTTACTGTTATCTAGGGGGTACCCCACTAATAGATACCCCATAAAGCGTTATAAACTCTGCTTTATTCACATAAATAACCTGTTTGATTTTAGGAAAATTGAAAACATTATTTTTGAGAATATTCAGGGAGCTTCCACTGAATACCCAGGCTATAAGCTTAGGGTGAATCCATGACTACTGATGAGAACCTTCCAAAACCTGAGCATGGAATAATCCAGTCTCAAGATGTTCATGAGATAGAGAAAGAACCTGAAACGGATTCGGTTGAGAAGCAAAATTTGTTTCCTCCTAGCCTTATAACTGTGCAGATTATAAGGACTGCTCTTGAGCTCATATTGGTAGTGCTATTACTGCCATTGCTCTCTAATCCTTTAGTCCTAATCCTTTTCTTGCCTTTTGGTTTGTATTTTGTTTTGCAGGCTGTGGCATGGTCACGGGCAGAGAAAGAAACTCGGCTCGCTTGGGTTAGGGGAACTAATGTTTATAGCTTGCTAATTGTTGCGCCTCTTGGCGCTTTTTATACATTGTTCGTGATTGAGACGTCGGTTCCAAATGCTGATGTGCAGCCATTGTGGTGGATGCTAGGTGCCTGCGTTCTTGAAGCGATCATGAGCATTTTTATGATCGTTACGATAACCGTGATCAAAAGGAAATATCCTCATGCTTTTCAGGATAAGAGAGTCACTGTCGCTAAACCTCGAATATATGACGATGCTCTAAACGGTTCTCCGGGAAAGGCGTACGAGTTGGGTGATGAATCAGAATCCTTGAAGAAGCATCATGAGGATCTGATAGTAGAAATTCCTTTGGCAATACGTTAATGTCAGGTCGCAGAAGAAAGATAAGGGTGAACAGCAATGAGCACCGATAAGAATTTTTCAACCGCTGATAATAATGACCCGCGACCTCCCGCAGAAAAGCAAAGTGCATCGAATAATCCGGAGAATTCCCAACAAGAGCCAAAATATACACAGCTGTATGGCTTAGAAGGTGCCGACGGTAAGATGTCCTTGGATCCCCAGGCATCCCGGGGGTCTCAGGGCGCTGAGGTAAAGGAAGAGCCTCATAAACGCATATCACAACAGTTTGATATAGACCCCAACACCCGCGAGCCTCTTCTCATCGCACAGGCTATCAAGAATATTCTAATTATTATTCCTGCGCTTATCATACTGGTTTTTCTTGTCGGTGGATTTATTTTCGGTTTGATTCATGAGATTGATAATATTTCCCTGACTATCATAACTATTTTAATCATTATTGCACTGCCCTATATAGTTCACGTTATCTTGCAGGTTGTCGCGTTTATGCGGTTTAGGAAATCAGTCAAGTTTCGGTGGATACGAGGCGCCAATATTTACGGCCTTATTGTTGCCCCGATCTCCGAGGTTACCTATGTGCCGTTTATGCTAGAGCGGATTCTTGATCCATCTTCATCTGCCGAGAGCTCTTTTACAATAGTGGGGGTTATAGTAGCCCTTTACGAGGTTATTTTGGGCATCTTAACGATTATCATCATGACGAATAGTATTAAGAAGACCACCCAACTTTCAGAAAAAACTGAGGGTTAATCATTAGAGGCACCCCTGGAGGACAGTAAAAACAATGATTCCTGCCCCTAATAGTGCGTGACTCTTATCTATAACACCATCCCCATTTCTCATGATGGGAAAGCCGATATTATCAGTTATTGGTACTGCTTTTCTCATTATGCTGGTAACACTTATTGTAAGGTTTATTCACTTTGCAGGTTTGAGCCCCGGCAAAACCACAAGCAGAACAATATCGAGAACACCAGCAGGATTTTCTCGCAACCAAGCCTACACCTGTTACCAAGTACGCTTCCAGACTTTTACATTCCCATCAATGGATATCCGAAACTGTGCTCTGTTGCAGAAGAAATTGAAGAAGTCTTCCAAAGTCATGCCACAAGCCTTCACGAGAAATACAAAGCCGCCCGGCGCATCCTGAAAATTCAGGCCATGCCGGGCGGCTTATCTACTCAAAACTGGGTTGAATCGTAGGGGCTACTCCCCTAGTGCGTTACTCCCACTCAATGGTTCCCGGGGGTTTGGAGGTGACATCCAGCACCACACGGTTTACGTCTTTGACTTCGTTCGTAATTCGGTTCGAGATTTTTGCCAGCAGATCATAGGGCAGGCGCGACCAGTCAGCGGTCATCGCATCCTCTGAAGAAACCGGGCGCAGCACAATCGGATGCCCGTAGGTGCGGCCATCGCCCTGCACACCCACCGAACGCACACCGGAAAGAAGAACCACGGGGCACTGCCAAATATGCTCGTCCTGGCCGGCTGCGGTCAGCTCTTCACGCACAATCGCATCCGCCGCGCGCAGGGTCTCAAGGTTCTCGCGGGTCACCTCACCCACAATGCGGATACCCAGACCGGGACCGGGGAACGGCTGGCGCGCCACAATCTTCTCGGGAACACCCAGCTGACGACCAATCGAGCGAACCTCATCCTTAAACAGGGTACGCAACGGCTCGACCAGCTCAAACGCCAAGTCCTCAGGCAGACCACCCACATTGTGGTGCGATTTAATATTCGCCGCGCCCTCGCCACCGCCGGATTCGACCACATCCGGGTACAGGGTGCCCTGCACCAGGAACTTGATCTGCGCGCCCTCTTCGCCCGCTTCCTCAATGAGCTTGCGCTCGGCCTGTTCGAAGGAGCGGATGAACTCGCGGCCAATAATCTTACGCTTCTGCTCAGGGTCGCTCACACCAGCCAGTGCGGTGAGGAAACGCTCTGACTCGTCAATGGTAATCACGCGGATACCCATTGACGCGGCGTAATCCTGCTCAACCTGTTCACGCTCGCCCGCGCGCGCAGCAGCCCGTGATCGATAAAGAAGCAGGTCAGCTGATCGCCCACGGCCTTATGCACGAGAGCCGCAGCAACAGAAGAATCCACGCCGCCAGAGAGCGCACAAATCACGCGGTCTTCGCCAACCTGCTCACGAATCTTTGCAACCTGTTCCTCAATAATATTGTCGGTTGACCAGGTGGGTTTAAGCCCAGCGATGTTGTACAGGAAGTTCTCAAGCGCAACCTGACCGTAGTCGGAGTGCTTCACCTCGGGATGCCACTGCACGCCGCCCAGCTTGCGGTGCTCATCCACGAACGCCGCCACGGACGCACCCGGGGTCTGCGCCAGAACCTCAAACCCGGCGGGGGCTTCGGTCACGGAATCGCCGTGCGACATCCACACGTTCTGCGTCTGTGGGGTGCCGGTGAGGAACGAAGACTCAACTGCACACAAAGTTGCGTCGGTTGCGCCGTATTCGCGGGAACCGGTCTGCGCCACGGTACCGCCCAAGGTTTGCGCCATCACCTGAAAACCGTAGCAGATGCCGAAGACCGGCACGCCAGCCTCAAATAGTGCCCTATCGCCGCGGGGGGCGCCATCGGCATACACCGATGAAGGCCCGCCCGAAAGCACAATCGCGGCAGGGTTTTTAGCGAGCATCTTTTCGGTGCTCATGGAGTGGGGAACGATTTCAGAGTAGATACCCGCCTCACGCACGCGACGAGCAATAAGCTGCGCATACTGGGCACCGTAATCTACCACCAGAACCGGACGCTCTTCAAGCTGATCCGGGTGTACAGAGTCGGTCACGGATTTTCCTCACGTGTCAGGTCGAAATTCCGCGCGAGCGCGCGAAGTCTTGTATTTCTATTCTACGGGAGAGATAAAAGTTTTATGTGGTGCTCTCACAACAGTTCTCGCTGGCGGTGTCCACCGGCGCCAGGGGCCTAGTACCGCTTAGTCGCCTGCGGGTTAGCGTCAAGCTGCGCCAGGGTTTCTGCGTGGATGCGCTTCTCAACAATGAATGAGAGGAACGGCACCACACCGCCGAGCGCCATCACAATAAACTGGGCTATACCCCAGCGCATGAGCAGCCAGATACGGAAGCACGACACTAAATAGATCACATAGAACCAACCGTGAATAATAAGCACCAGTGTGGAGATGTTCACCCCGCCGGTGAGATTACCGGTTTCGCGGTTAGCACCCCCAAGGCCACAGACTTGCCGCTTGCCGCCTCCGTACCACCGGCCACCAGGTCAAACCCCAGCACGTAACGGCTGATCATCTCAAGAACCAGCAGCAGCAGGAAGGTACCGGATATCCAGGCACACCATTTATAGAAGGTGAGCGCCGAACGAATCTGCGCCTGCGTACCACCGAATTTTTTGCGCACCGTAAACCCGCCCTGGGGCGCATGCCCGGCCCCGTCCGCAGGTGCCTTTGAAGCGTTCGGGGACAGGGTGACTTTGCGCCCGTCGGTGCGTTCCACCGGCTGGGGTGCCCCAGGGGTGGGTGTGCTATCTGTCTCGGAACCGTGTTCTTTACTCATATTCACCTTTCGTGTGTGCAGTGGTGATGCAAAACCTAGCTATGAAGAACGGTCGTTCTTATTTTTTCGTGTGAGGCTCTCCCGGAGAGGAGGCGCTGGGGGCGTCATCGAAGAAATAGTATTGCTTATCGGCAGGGTCCCAATAGTAGGGGCGTCCGGTGGCCTCATCCACAAAGTATTCGCCGTCATACTCGAAATACTGGGTGTATTCGGCGGGTTCGGCGGCACGATGCGCCGCATCCTTAAGCATGCGGCCCCACAGGTAGAGGGCAAACGCTGCGAAAATCAGCCATTCAAGTGAGTAGAAAATATTCAGCCAGTTCACGCTCGTATCATCCACCGCCTGAGTGGCACGGATCGGCCGCACATCCTGCGACTGCCCGATCACCGTAGAATTCTCGGCAATCGTATGATGCTCAGTCACGGGGATAGTCTGCCCCTCGGGGACCTCAGCGGCCAGTGCCAGCACCCCGTCGTATAGGGGTGTATCCCACAGGTTACTGAGCTGCGCCGGGGATGCGCTCTCAAAGAATCCGCTGCTGTTGGCGCTTATATTCGGTGGGCCCCTGCGCGTTAACCACCCGGCCCGCCACCTCAACGGTACCGGTCGGCTCGGCGGGGATAGCCGCAGGCGCATCCCCTTCACCTTTCACCCAGGCGCGGGCCACAACAATAGCGCGGGGCTTGGTGCTCCCCTGGGCGGTCACAGTATCAGTGCCTCGGGGATGAATTCACTCAGCACCCAGTAGCCGTGTTCCCCATCGTTGAGGCGGTGCGCCACCAGCATGGAAGACCCCGCAACGTAGCTGCCCTTCGCCCGCACCACGGTATCTACAGTAATATTAGTGACCGGCTCGTGAGGTTTCAGGATGTCCGTGTAGGGCCGCAGAGTATCTTTGGCAGTGTCCGCGTGCACCTGGCCCGACGTGGAGGCGTTAAACTGCCAGCTGGAGAGCGCAACAAACCCCGTCACGAAGACGAGAGCCAGCAAAAGCCCGCCCAACCAGCGGGGAGTAAACGCCAATTTCCACACGTATCTAGGGTAACGCGTCTGCGTGATGTGCCCCTAACGCCGTTGGTAACCTACGCGGGGAAAAGTCCCGGTGAATAGTTTGCAGAGATGCGTCGTTTCCCAGTGTAGAACGCAGTCTAGCCGGTACGGTAAGGACCCAGAACCAAAAACTAGCTGGCAGCAAACCAGCGGCGCACAGTAGTTAAAAGCTCCCCGCCCTCCGCAAAAATACTTCTCTTCAGCTTCAGTAAGATCAGTCATCGCTGGCGATTCAATTGTCGCGGACACAAGTCTTGTAGCGACTCCTAAACCGACACTCGCGCGCGACGGCAAATACCAAGACAAAGTTTCCACTTTGCTGCTAGGGCCGGGGGTTGCAGCCCCGTACAGTGATGTGAGTCCGGCGATATAGTCTGAACGTGCCGACTGTATCAATGCACTAATTTCCGGGGTTGGGTCCGGGGATGCGAGGCTGGTCAAGCGGAAAGAAATCCCGGATACAAATTGGTTGTCGCTGACGTCTAGGCTTATGTGGCCATCTTCCTCTCCGTTGCTGACGGGGGTAACGAAAAACCTCCATCGTCGGGAGCAGGTGTCCACCCGAACTGGTCTCGCAGCGAGAATGCCTCGTCAACAGTCATGGGCCACCGGTGCTCAGCTATTGCTCGGATGATGGCCACCGCTTGCTCGACCGGATACGCGCGAAAACCTGACGGTGTGGAGTTAGCTTCATTTAACATATGAGAATTCGGTCTCTCTTCTGGGATTTTTAGAGCTTGTCGATAGATTCTTAAGATGCTGAGCAGCCTCGGGCGTGAGAACGCCATAGCCCACCTAGCTATGCGAACTACGTCAGTCTTTTCCCTTCATTGGGGCGGGTATCGAGGACAGCGTGAGGGACGCCGTCGGGCTTGGGGCCGAAGTCCTTTCTGAGGTCGGCGGTTTCGAGCTTGTTGTACTCCATCATAGACAGGTAATAGTCCAGAAGATCGTCGTAGCGTCCTAGTACTTCACCACGCACCCACGAGGCAATCCCCTCTGCCGGGGTACCAGGCCGCCCCATCAGAACGATGTCAATCGACCCCTGTGCGGCGGCAACCATGAAATGGTCAGCAGCGATAACACCGCCGGAAGCCATAGCCTCAATGCACTCCTCCAGCTCCAGCTGAACCCCGCCCAGCCTACGCAGTTCGCCGCCAAGAAGGTCACTGGTGGAGAAGATCGTCATGTCCTGGTAGAAGCAGGGCCAGCCGTCGGCTACCTTGAGAAAGTCACGGTAGGACTTTGGCAAACGAAAACCCAGCTGAGCCTCAGTACGTGCCAGTGTTTCTTCAGAGGCTCCTGCATTGGGTGGCGCGTAGTCCCACAGGCCCTTCCAGTCGGCTTCCATCCGCTCTTGGTTAATCTCCTGTCCCCAGTTCAGGTAGTCCTGCCACGTCCATTCCGACATAGCCCGATTTGTCCCGCTGGGTACACCAATAGCCTCATCTGTCATGTGCCTTAGCCTCTTCCTATCTCCTATCCGGGCTCTAAGAACCAGCTCTACTGCCGCAGCAACCAATCACAGTACCGCCGTACTCTCAGGGGTTACCGCGCCCATATCAGCCTCGCCCCCCCCTTTCACTATGACTACATCATTCACGAGAAGTACTGAGGGTACTCCACATAAGGGTCATGTTCACGGTGATCTACCCATTGCTCAAGCACCTGCTGGGGTGTAATTCCCGGAGTCAAGACTGTGTGACCATCGAAAGCACTGGATGTAAACCATAGCACCACGTCAGGGTCTGGGTTCAAAGACCGCACCCATGCGGCGATCTCTACGGCCTCCTCAAAATCTGCCCCATCAACAGATATGAGCCGACCATCAGCGAAATGACTAATAATCGTCGATGCCCCATCAGGGGTAATAATGATGTCAGCATCCGTCAAGCGGTCTTCCTCAGCGGTCCACTGCATCGTCTTACACCCGGGCCATTTTCGCTGCCCTTCGCGTAAGAAAGCTTCGACATCAATGAGGGTATCCTCTGAACTGAGAACGGGATATAGGTAATTAACGCCCACAATTTTTTTCCTCTCCTTACCTGCGAAATACCGTAAACCACTGCACGCTACCCGCCTGCCCTATTCATGCTACGGGGTTTAATGCTCCCGTGCCCCGCGTATGGTCATTGTGGTTATTTGCCGCCAAAGCATCATTGCATATTTACATTCAAGCCTGAAGAATGCACTCATAGACTGTGATTAGAGCCTCTATTAATTAACTTTGCCTTATCTGATAGTGTATTTAGGTAAGACTAAAAAGTCTTCTTGTATTCGGTTCCGACTTGGGAGAATAATATGTCTTACCGCCTCACTAACCCTCGTATTATCTCGACCCTCGGCGCATGCTCTATGCTTATTGTTGGGTTCGGTTTCCCGGCTGCAGGCGCTACTACCCCTTCCTTGACCACTAAATCATCAGGCTCCTCAGTACCCGGCGGCTCCACCCCCGGTAGCGGAAATGGATCCTTCAGCACCCCGAACCAGTGCACCTACCGTTCCGTGAACATCACCGGCGCGAAGAAAACTCAGGGCTTGCCTGGGCAGTACACGAGCGGCTACTCCAAGAAGCAGAATAAGCTCTACGTTTCCAGCGCCGAAAGCGGTGCCGCAGAGTCAACGAATATCAGCACCCTTGCCCGGGTAAACCCCGAGACCCTGCAGGTCGAAGCGACCGCAAAAATCCCGGTTGTGCCCGATACCGAAAACAAGACTCCTAACCTCAAGCAGTTCCGCGCGCCCCTGGGTATCACCGTAGACGATGAACACGATCTAATCTGGGTGACCGATGGACTCACCTACTCCGTCAGCGCCTACGATATAAACACCCTGCAGCAGGTGTGGACCAGCTACGACCCTAACAAGAAACGGGACCAGCAGACTATCCAGCATCCGCGCGAAATCAAGATTGACCCAGTCACCGGTAAGTTGTTCGTTACCGGCACGGGTATGTACTCGATCGACCCCAAGACCAAGGAAATCAAGAGCCTTGACTATCCTAAAGGCGTGTACGATTCCTTCGGAATGCACACCGCGCTCAATAGCGCCGACCGTGAGCTATATGTGACCGACTGGGGTACCGACGAGGTGCTGGTCTTTGACGCCGACACGTTCACGCACAAGCGCAGCCTCAAGGTCACCGGGGCTGAGCAAACTGGCGTGCCTACGCAACCGCATGGCATCGCCTACGATAACTCCTTAGGCAAGCTATACATTTCGGCGCAAGGTAGCAACGGCATTAATTCCGGTATCTACGAGCTCGACAAGAACACCGGGCAGGTCAAAGACTACGTAAAGCACGGCTACCTCAGTGGAGCCCTAGCCCACGATGAAGAACGTGACCTGCTGTACGTTGCCGACTACGGCGAAAGTAAGCAGATTAGTAAAGACGCCGGGAACGTAGCGGTATTCGACACCCGCCAGAACAAGGTAGTCAAAGATGTGCGCGTATCCCCCAGCGAAGTAAACTTCCTCACGATTCAGGGCGACGGCTCCGTAGTGGCTGTTTCCCGTGATAAAACGTACAAAAACACAAATGTGGACTTCCGCATTGACCCCACCACCGGCGAGTACCAGAGCGCCAGCGTGGACGAATACCCCGGCAAGGAATCCGTGAATATTACTGCAAACACGCTCTCCCGGTTCAAGGCTGAAGATGCAGTACCGCGCCCGGCGAAACCAAACGGATTATCGACCCTGCGTCCGCGCCTGAACAGACCCGCCTGGTAAGCGATAACACCAGTGAGGCGGCCACTGTTTCCGCCCCGAAGACCGTATATGCGGGGCAGAAGTTCACGATTGGAGGGTCTGACTGGACGTATGGAGAAGACTATCTTCCCTCGGATATTACCGTCACCCTGGATGACGGCAAGTCAAAGGTAAACGGGCAGGGTGAAATGACCTTCAAGCTCTCCGAGGAAGAGACGTCGTTCACCCGTGACATTGAGGTGCCCGCCAACTGGAAACCTGGTGAGGAACACAGCGTGACCATTTCTTCTGGCAAAACCAAAGGAGATAAGCAGCGCTCTCTCACCATGAAGTTCAAGGTCGAAGAGTACAACCCCAAGTACATTGACAGCTGCACCGTACCCACCCAGGATACTGTGCAATCCACCGAGGTTCCGTTCGCTGGGTACCCGAAAGTCGGCGAGGTTCCCTCACTCAACCAACAGCCTGCCGCCACGAAAGACTAACGGCAGATAACCAGCCCACGCGGTGCGCACAATGCTCCAGCTTGGCGCACAAAAACCGCAACGGCTGCACCTCTATCACTGCGCCCCCACCGGTAAAATACCCGGTGGGGGCGCATCACTTTAGCAAAGAGAATGTTCGTTCGGTTCTGGCGTTCTCAACGGAATGCGACTGCCCGCGGTTATCCCCGGTATTCGGGCACAATCGTCATCTCTGCCTTCTGGAATTTCTTCAAATCCAGGTAGCCGCAGTTCGCCATTGCGCGTTTGAGGGCGCCCACAATATTGCGGGTACCATCCACATGGTGCGAGGGCCCATACAGCACCTCTTCGAGAGTTCCAACCACGCCCAGGGGGGTGCGCACCCCGCGCGGGAAGTCTCGCGAATGCGCCTCATTGCCCCAGTACCAGCCCTGGCCCGGCGCCTCAGATGCGCGAGCCAGCGGTGCGCCGATCATCACCGCGTCCGCCCCCAGGGCCAGCGCTTTCACGAGGTCCCCGGAGCGGCTAAGCCCACCGTCGGCAATCACATGCACATACCGCCCGCCGGATTCGTCCAGGTAGTCCGAACGAGCCGCAGCAACATCGGCAATAGCGGTCGCCATTGGGGCGGAAATACCCAGCCCCTTGCGGGTGGTCATTGCCGAACCGCCACCGAACCCCACCAGCACACCGGCGGCACCAGTACGCATCAGGTGTTTAGCCTGCGAATACCCGGCCACACCGCCAACCATCACCGGCACATCCAGCTCGTAAATGAATTTCTTCAAATTCAGCGGCTCATGCGAGGTTGAGATATGCTCCGCAGAGACCGACGCGCCGCGAATCACGAACACATCCACCCCGGCCTGCACCACCGTCTCGTAGTGCTCCTGGGTATTCTGCGGGGTGAGCGAACCCGCCACAATAACCCCGGAATCACGGATCTGCTCAAGGCGTGCGGTAATCAGCTCAGGCTTAATCGGCTCGGAGTAGATCTGCTGCATACGCCGGGTAGATGATGCCGGGTCAGCCTCAGGAAGCTCAGCGATCTCGTCCAGCAGCGGCTGCGGGTCCTCATACCGGGTCCACAGGCCCTCCAGGTTCAGCACGCCCAGCCCGCCCAGCTGCCCGAGCGCTATCGCGGTCTTCGGGGACATCACCGAGTCCATGGGTGCCCCCACAATGGGGGTGTCAAACCCTGAAAGCATCAATCTGCCACGAGGTGTCCACGTCGCGGCGGTCACGGGTGCGGCGGGTAGGCACCAGCGCCACATCGTCTAAGGCAAGGTGCGGCGGGCACTCTTCGAGAGCCCAATCTGAATATCAGACATGTTTTTCCTTCCGGGTTTCTCCCTACGGAATGGCACCGCCCCGCACCCCAGCCCACGATGGTGCTGCACCATCGTCAGGCTACGGCACGGGCGCGGCAAAAAGTTTAGCGGCGGTAGTTCGGTGCCTCAACGGTCATCATAATGTCGTGCGGGTGCGATTCTTTCAAACCCGCCGGGGTGATGCGCACAAACTTGCCTTTAGTCTTAAAGCTCCTCAATGGTGCGTGAACCCACGTAGAACATGGTCTGACGCAGGCCGCCCTCCAGCTGATGCAGCACCGCAGAGAGCGGGCCACGGTACGGAACCTGCCCCTCAATACCCTCAGGGATGAGCTTCTCCTCACTGGACACATCAGACTGGAAGTAACGGTCCTTCGAGTACGACTTGTGGGCGCCGCGGGTCTGCATAGCCCCCAGGGAGCCCATGCCACGGTACGACTTGAACTGCTTACCGTTCATAAAAATCAGATCGCCGGGGGCCTCAGCGGTTCCCGCCAGCAGCGAGCCCAGCATGACGGAGTCGGCGCCCGCAACCAGGGCCTTACCAATCTCACCCGAATGCTGCATACCGCCGTCGGCGATAAGCGGAACACCGGCGGGGATGGCGGCCTTAGCAGACTCATTAATGGCGGTAATCTGCGGTACGCCAACACCAGCAATAATGCGGGTGGTGCAGATCGACCCGGGGCCCACACCAACTTTCACAGCGTCCGCGCCCGCATCAATGATGGCTTGTGCGCCTGCGCGTGTTGCCGCCTGGCCGCCAATCACATCAACATGCGCCGCAGCGGGGTCTTTTTTTCAGCCGGGCAATCATATCAAGCACACCCTGGGAGTGGCCGTTGGCGGTATCCACAAAGAGCGCGTCCACGCCCGCCTCGATGAGGGTCATGGCCCGCTCATACCCGTCACCAAAGAAACCAATTGCTGCCCCGGCCCGCAGGCGCCCGTCCTCATCTTTGGTGGCGCGCGGGTACTGCTCGGTTTTCACAAAATCTTTGAGGGTGATCAGCCCGGCCAGTTTACCGGCCGCATCCACCAGGGGCAGGCGCTCAATCTTATTCTTTGACAGCAGGGTAAACGCCTCATCCTTGGTCAGCCCGGGTGTACCGGTGACCAGCGGCATGGGGGTCATAATGTCGCGCACATATATGTCGGCGTAGTCGGTGCGGGAAAGGTAGCGGATGTCACGGTTGGTGATAATGCCTTCCAGTACACCGTCCTCGCTCACCACCGGCAGGCCCGACACCTTGTAGTAGCCGCATAGCTTATCGTATTCGTCGATGCTCGCATCCGCACCAATGGTCACCGGGTTAGTGATCATGCCCGATTCGGAGCGTTTCACCCGGTCTACATGCGCCGCCTGATCCTCAATGGAGAGGTTGCGGTGGATCACGCCCAGCCCGCCCAGGCGCGCAATAGCGATCGCCATCTGCGAGTCGGTGACGGTATCCATCGCCGCGGAAATAATGGGGGTGCCCAGAGTAATGCGTTTAGAGAGCCGGGTGGTGGTGTCTGCGTCAGAGGGAATAACATCAGTGTTTCCGGGAAGAAGCAGAACGTCGTCGTAGGTGAGGCCGGTGAAGCCGAAGGGGTCTTCTGACAGGGCGGTGGGGGTGGTCATTCTTTACCTTTCACAACCGTGGAACTCAAGGAGATTTAGTTCAGTCGTATATCTATAGTAAACCGCGTGCATGGTCTTTGCCGGACGGTGGTTCTGTGTCGGTGCGCCGCCTGGGGTGAGCCGGGCACAGAGGCGTTAGCAGGGTGAATAAGCCTGTGCCCCGCGAACCGTAATCCGCGGGGCACAGGCTTTATGAGGTTATTCGTCCTCGTCGTCCTCTTCGGGCTTGTTCACCACCAGGGTCTCGGTGGTGAGCACCAGCGCCGCAATGGAGGATGCGTTCTGCAGCGCCGAGCGAGTGACCTTCACCGGGTCGATCACGCCCGCCTGGAACAGGTCCTCATACTCGCCGGTTTTAGCGTTAAAGCCGTGACCGGTGGGCTGCTCAGCAACCTTCGCGGCCACCACGTAACCGTCATAACCGGCGTTTTCGGCAATCCACCGCAGCGGCTGCACCAGGGCGCGGCGCACAATCTGCACACCCACGTTTGCGTCATGACTGTCGAGCTCAAAACCGTCAAGGGATTTCAGGGCGTGAACCAGTGCCGAACCGCCGCCGGATACGATGCCTTCTTCAAGAGCCGCGCGGGTAGAAGACACGGCGTCTTCGATGCGGTGCTTACGTTCCTTAGCCTCAACCTCGGTTGCCGCACCCACCTTGATCACGCCCACGCCACCGGCGAGCTTCGCCAGGCGTTCCTTGAGCTTCTCGCGGTCCCATTCGGACTCTACGGCCTCGATCTCGCGGCGCAGCTGCTGCACACGATCCTCAACCGCTTCCTTGCTGCCGCCGCCGTCCACAATCGTGGTGGTGTTCTTGGTGACAGTCACGCGGCGCGCCGAACCGGTTTCTTCGAGAGTTGCCTGAGCCAGGTCGATACCCAGTTCGGGGGTAATCACAATGCTGCCGGTCAGAATGGCAAGATCCTGCATAATAGCCTTGCGGCGATCGCCGAATCCGGGAGCCTTAAGCGCCACCACGTCGAGAGTTCCGCGGAGCTTATTCACCACAAGGGTAGACAGCGCTTCACCATCAACGTCTTCGGCGATAATGGTCAGCGGTTTCTTAGCCTGTACGACCTTCTCAGCAGGGGCATAATCTCGGCAACCGTGGAGATCTTACCCTGGTAGAGCAGAATGAGGCTATCTTCAAGAACCGCTTCGCCACGCTCGGCATCGGTCACGAACGAAGGCGAAAGGTAGCCCTTGTCGAACTGCATACCCTCGGTAATGTCAAGCTCAATCTCAGTGGAGGAGCCGTCCTCGATAGTAATGACGCCGTCCTGACCGACCTTCTCAAAAGCAGATGCCAAAAGCTCGCCGATCTGGTCGGACTGAGCCGAAATAGCGGCAACATGCGCAACTTCCGGACCCTGTACCTCGCGGGCATCCTGAAGCAGACGCTCGGAGACCTTCTCAACGGCGGCCTCAATGCCACGCTTCACCTCCGCGGGTGCCGCACCGCTCGTTACGTTGCGCAGCCCCTCATTCACGAGTGCCTGCGCCAGCACGGTTGCGGTGGTCGTACCGTCACCGGCAACGTCGTTCGTCTTGGTGGCTACCTCTTTAGCGAGCTGCGCACCCAGGTTTTCGTAGGGGTCTTCCAGTTCGACTTCACGGGCGATGGAGACGCCATCGTTCGTAATAACCGGTGCGCCCCACTGCTTATCAAGCACCACGTTACGCCCGCGCGGGCCGAGGGTAACCTTCACCGTGTCGGCAAGCTTATCAACACCGGCCTGCAGGGATTTGCGGGCGGCATCATTGAATTCAAGCTGTTTAGCCATGAATTTCGTTACTCCTTATATGGCTGTTCTTCTGGTACGCCCACCGGTAAGTACCGTGCGGGCCCAGCTACGCGGATGCGCCGCCAGGGTGTGGCGGCGCATCCGGTTACTTCACGAAATTAGTCGACGATCGCCAGGACGTCACGGGCGGAAAGGATCAGGTACTCTTCACCCTGGTACTTCACCTCGGTACCGCCATAGCGGGAGAACACCACAACGTCGCCTTCAGCAATATCAACGGGAACACGGTTGCCCTTATCGTCGATGCGGCCGGGGCCTACAGCCACCACGCGAGCCTCCTGAGGCTTTTCCTTGGCGGTTTCGGGAATAACCAGACCGGATGCGGTGGTCTGCTCAGCCTGCTCTAGTTTGACAACGACTCGGTCTTCGAGGGGCTTAATTGCCATGAGAGGTTTTCTCCTTATGCATTACATTCTTAAGGTGTTTTCGCCGGCGTGATAGCGCGTTTTTTCTGCGCCCGCCAGAGCACTAGTTCAACTTTAGAATCCCGCCGCGCACCGGTCAAGAAAGACCCGCCGCGTTCGGCGGCATTTCGCGCAAGGGGGAATGCGTACAGGCGGATACGGCCACCACCCCACGTTCCGCATCACACCGGGTATGACCCTGCGGCGCACAGGGCACACTACACTTGAAGATATGGCAGATTTCACCGCATCCGGCGCGCCGCTGGGTTTCACGAACCCACCCGTGCCGCCTTTCACTCCGCAGTCGCTACAGGCCGCTGATGAGCTGTACCCCTATGATCCTTCCCGTTCCCTCACCGATGCCGCTGCCTTACGTGCACAAGGTTTTACGCCTGAGGAGTCGGCAGCCATCCTGACCCTGGTGAAAACCCGCACCCGCGCCGAGGCCAAATTCGGCGAGCGCGCCCGCCATCTGCTGCTGACGGAGGAGGGCTTTGAGCAGTCCACCCGCTCCCCCGTTGCCCGGTACCATGCGCAGCGTTTTCTGAAAGCACAGGTGGGTTCGGTGGCCGATTTGGGGTGCGGTATTGGCGCGGATTCGGTGGCGTTCGCGTCCGCCGGTTTGGCGACTGTCTCGGTTGAGCGTGACCCCGTCACCGCCTCATTTGCGGCCCATAACCTGGCCTCATACAGGCAGTCGCGCGTGCTGGTGGGTGATGTGACGGACTATGAGCACGGAGCACTGTGTACAGCCGCTGGGGAGCCGGTGCAGGGTATCTGGTGCGACCCGGCACGCCGCGAGTTGGAGGGTGCGAAAAAGGCCCGCACCGAACGTATTTTTGATCCTGAGGCGTTCTCCCCACCGTTTTCGTTTGTGCTGTCGCTGGCGCGGCTGGGCGTGCCGATGGGGGTTAAACTCGGGCCAGGCACCGCGCATGAGGCGATCCCCTCCCTGGAGAATATTGCTGGTGCGGCGAACCCGCATCCGCGTGTTGAGGCGCAGTGGGTGCAGCACGCCGGGTCTGTGGTTGAGCTGGTGCTCTGGTTTAATGCGGCGGCGCGTGAGTCGGTGGCGCGGGCGGCAACAATGGTGGGGGATGCGGGCGAGGTGCTGGGCGAGATGACCTCAGCTGAGCCTCTTGGTACGGCTGCACCGTCGGCGGCACCTGATGACGGTGCGGGGCTGCCGGTGGCGGGCGGGTACCTGTATGAGCCTTCCGGGGCTGTGATTCGGGCAGGGCTGGTGCATGATTTTGCGTGTGCGGTGGGTGCGCATCGTATTGACCCGCGTATCGCTTATCTTTCTGCTGAGCACCCGCTGCCAGCCTCATACGCGGAGTTCGCCGCCTGCTATGAGGTGCTTGAGCGGGTTCCGGTGGGTCAGAAGCAGCTAAAACGCTGGGTGCGTGAGCACGGTATTAACGCCGTGACCATCAAAAAACGCGGGGTGGATATTGTGCCTGAGAAGCTGCGGGCGGCCCTGCTGGCTGGGGTGAAAAAGAAGAAGGGCGAGTATAAGCCTGCGACCCTGGTTTTTACTCGCGTTGGCGGCTCTGGTGAGGATGCTGCGCGGACGGAGCATGTGGGCTGGTGGGTGCGGCCGCTGGGCGTGGCGGAGTGAACCAGGTGGTCTCACCGGAGCGGGCTGGTTTGCTGGCCCGTATAAGGTGCAGGTGGTGCGTGCAGTAGGCTGAGCCGGTGGCGGTTTCACCCTGTGTAAGATACTGTGCGGGGCTGCCGCTTGGGCGTATCCGTTATCGAGACTCGGGGTCTTTGCGGTGCTGACAGAGCACCCGCGCCCGTGTTACACACTGTGACGCTGTGCCCAGCGGTACTGTCGTTTTTAGTCATACATTACCCAAATGGCGGTGAAAGTGAGCTGCACCGCGTAAAATAATTGCAGTTGTCACCGTCAGGAGAGAAATGGTAGCTTTTGCCCACTCGCCCCAGTCCACAATCGGCGTGGAGTGGGAGCTCGCGCTGACCAATAAAACAGATGGCGAGCTCGCCCCGCGTGCCGAGCAGGTGCTGGCACGCCTGGGTGAGCGGCACCCGCATCTGCTGGTTCCCTCGACCGAGTCGGTGCATGTGACCGGCGAATTTTTGAATAATACCCTGGAGGTTATTACCGGGGTGTGCACCACCGTCGCCGAGTCATGCCGTCAGCTTGCTGAGGCCGTCGACGCGCTGCGGCCTATCTGTGATGAGCTGGGCCTGGACTTTTTCTGCGCGGGAACTCACCCGTATTCCCGGTGGGCGCAGCAGACGGTGGTTAATAAGGACCGCTACCAGCGGGTGGTAAACCGTGCCCAGTACTGGGGCCGGCATATGATCATTTTTGGGGTGCATGTGCATGTGGGTGTTGATTCGCCGCAGAAGGCCCTGGCGGTGGTGGATGCGCTCACTAACTACTGCCCGCACCTGCTGGCGCCTTCGGTGTCGTCGCCGTTCTGGGAGGGTATTGACACCGGGTACGCTTCGCACCGCACCATGCTGTACCAGCAGCTGCCCTCGAACGGGCTGCCGTTTTCTTTTCAGACGTGGGAGCAGTACTCGGCGTATCTTGATTCGCAGGTGGCGACCGGCGCTATTGAGGATGTGAGCGAGGACCGGTGGGATGTGCGGCCTGTACCGCACTACGGCACAGTCGAGATGCGCTACTGCGACGGTTTGGCGTCTTTGCCGGATGTGGCCGGTATTGTGGCGCTCACCCAGTGTTTGGTGGAGTATTTTTCACGCCGGTTTGATGCAGGTGAGCGGGTGCAGGTGCTGGACCCGTGGCATGCCCAGGAGAATAAGTGGCGTGCGGCCCGGTACGGGCTGGATGCGCAGGTGGTGGTTTCTAACGAGCCGCAGGTTCGCCCGCTGCGGGATGAACTGAAGGATCTGCTGGATATGCTGCGGCCGGTCGCTGAGGATTTGGAGTGCCTGCCCGAGCTGGAGCAGATGCGGCGTATCCTCACTGAGGGTACCGGTGCTGACAGGCAGCGGCGTGTCTTGGCGCAGACCGGATCGTTCCGTGAGGTGATGCGTGATCTTGCGGAGCAGGCAAAGCAGCCGCCGCTACGGTAGCCCGTTTCCCTTACACTGCGCGCGGCGCACCCCGGTTCAGGCATTACCCGAAGGAATACAGAGTACTAGTACTCCGCAGGGTACGCCAGCGGGGAGCAGCCGCGCGCAGAGAGCCGAAAAGAGGCTGCGGCTAGGCTGCCGCCTCTGCGGGAACAGACCCACCAGGTACGGAAGAACCGCCAGGAGCAGACCCGCCGGGAGTGCTGCCGCCCTGAGCCTTAAACGTGAAGGTTTTCACCTCACCCGCTATGCCCTGCGCCGAGACGGGAGCCACCCCGATCTGTACATCGCGGGAGGCATCCAGCCCCGTCACAACAGCCTCAGCGGTATTGGAAGTGTACACCCCAACGGGGAACCCGTTTACGGTGATCTGCCAACCAAGTTCGGGTGCTTTCGCAGCACTCCAACGCAGGGTCGCCTCGGTGCCGTTGCGTTCCCCGCTCACTGTGGCCGCAGCCTCCGGCAGTGTCGGGATGCCGGTGGTGGTGCCCGCGTGCACCGTCACTTGCCGTTCGGTCACCGCACCATTGCTGTCGGTGGCGCGCACCTTTACGGTGTAGTCACCCTGCGCCGAGTAGGAGTGCTCCATCACGGCCGCGCCGTCGTGTGTTTCGTACACGCCGTCGCCGTCAATATCCCAGTCCCAGCGCACAATTTTTGAACCCACCGAGTAGGATGCTCCCGCGTCAAGGCGTACCGTGTGCCCCACGGGGGCGTAGTACTCATCCGCTGGCAGGGTTCACAACCGGGCCGCTACCGGCGGGGGTCAGCCGAGCGGCGGCATCTTCCACACCCGCCGCTGACCCACACGGGAGAAGGCTTCCCGCAGGGCCTCATCAATCGGCCCGTTTGCCTGTGCGTACAGCATGTGCCCGTTTTCACGACTGAACCCCATGAGCACCTTCGTGGAGCCGCACACGTAGTCGTTGGCCAAGCACCACGAGCCGGTGTTCTGCTCCCCTGCGGGCAGGTAGGGGTTGCGCGCCCCTAAGGATCCTTGCGTGGTTGCGGGTGCGGGGCTCTGCCTCCGCCACGGCGAAATTCCCCGCCCGTCAAAGACGGGGTGTTCTCCCGCCACAGAGCGCCCTTCGGGAAGGTTCATTTTGGGGTCACCAAAGAACGCATTAAAAGCTACCTTGCTGCGTTGTTCATCTGTGAGCTGCCCATACACGTCCCCCATCACCTGCGCACCCTGGGAGTAGCCGCCCAGAACGTACTGGCTGTTGGGGCACTGGCTCATACGCTGCTGCAGGTACCCCACCCCTTCACGCACGCCCTCGTTCACGCTCTGCTCGTAAGAGGAGTACCGGCCACCCTCGGCCTTATCCCCCGCGTTCAGTAGGGAGGTGAATCCTTGAATCGGGTGGGCCGGGTAGCGGGCACCATTAATATGGCGTGTGCCCAGTTCGTAGAAGTTTTGGGTCAGACCCAGTGTCTGCGCATTGGATGCGGCAAGTTCTTTGACATGTTTCGCCTCTTTGACATGTTTCGCCTTGTCCGCTTTCTGCTCACCAGCCGCCTCGGACTCCACATCCGCTAGGAGAGGCTGCCCGGAGCCGCGCGCAAAAACAACCTCAACATCTTGGCAGGGTGCCTGCTGGTTTTCATCATCCGCCACGGCGGGAGCTGTGGTGATACACGAGGCCGCCACGATACTCACTGCTGAGAGGGCTGTGCCTAGCTTCCTCATCATTTTCATGTGGTTACACTCCTTAAACACGCCAAACGCGCAGGAAAATACAATATAAACCTTAGATTTATCATTAATGAGTGTTTAAGAAGAATTGTAACCTTAAAGGCACTGACATGGGCTTTTATAACCGTTGTGGGTTAAGATGAATATTTCACTTGAAGGTTTTTCAACTAGCGGCATGTGGCACCCACCACCCGCACACGTGCCCATGCTGGCAACAGACAGCAGAACACGGGTTTACAGGCAGACCGTCGTCACCGGAAGCGATGAATCCGCAGTGAACCCGACCCCCGAAGGCTCACACCCAGCCGCCACCAGCTGCGCCCCAAGGGCCGCAACCATCGCCCCGTTATCTGTGCTAGGGGTGAACTTGGGAATAATCAGGCGCACCCCCGCAGAAGCGCACCGTGCCGCCAGCAGCTGCCGCAGCCGCGAATTCGCCGCCACGCCCCCGCCCAGCAGCAGAGTATCCATCCCCTGCTCGGTGCAGGCAAGTGTTGCTTTTTTTCGTAATAACATCCACCACAGCCTCTTGGAAAGACGCCGCAATATCAGCCACCGGAACCGTCTCGCCGCGCGCGGCGAGGCCCCTCAACTACACGCGCAACCGCCGTTTTCAGGCCCGAAAACGAAAAATTGTAGCGGTGCTGACCCGGCTCTTCGGCGCTTCCCATGAATTTACGCGCCGAGAGCCCCCGCGGGAAAGTGAACGCCGTGCGGTCACCATCCTTCGCAGCACGATCAATAGCGGGGCCGCCCGGGTAGTCAAGACCCAGCAGGCGCGCAACCTTATCGTATGCCTCCCCCGCAGCATCATCCAGGGTAGCCCCCAGCAGGCGCACATCCGATGTAATGTCACGCACCTGCAAAATCTCGGTGTGCCCGCCCGAGACCAGCAACGCCCCAGCCCGCCAGCTTCGGCGTTCTGCAGCAGGCGCGCCCCGTCACTGGTGCCGTTATCGTCCAGAAGCCCCACCCCAACATGCGCCACCAGGTGGTTAATCCCATACAACGGTTTGCCGGTGGCCACCGCGAGCGCTTTCGCCGCCGCCACACCCACCATGAGCGCCCCGGCCAGTCCCGGGCCAGCGGTCACGGCGATCGCATCAATATCACCAAGGCTCACTCCCGCCTCAGTCAGGGCCTTCTCCAAGGCAGGAAGCATGGCCTCCAGATGCGCACGGGAGGCGATTTCTGGGATAACACCACCGAACCGCACGTGCTCTTCCATGGAGGAGGAGATGGTGTTGGTCAGAAGTTTCGAGCCGCGAACAATACCGATGCCGGTCTCGTCGCAGGAGGATTCGATGCCCAGAACGAGTGGTTCAGTAGCTGTCATGGGGTGCTGTCCTTTGCAGTGTGCGGTGCTGTGGGGTGTTCACCGGTGGCGGGTGGGTGTACGGTCGCCACCGGCGCGGTGGGTGCCGTGAGTTCTTTGAGCATAATGAGCGCGTCAGTTCCGTCGTCGTAGTAGCGGGGCCGCACGTGAATACGCGTGTACCCGTTACGCCGGTAGAGTCGTTGGGCGCGCGGGTTGTCGGCGCGCACCTCCAGCAGGATGCGTTCGGCCCCCTGCTGGCGGGAGCGGGTGTGCATGGTCTCTAGCATGGCGCGGCCGTACCCGTTCCCTTCATGTTCGGGCAGCACGGCGATGGTCTGCACATCGGCGGTATCGCCCACGACCATCACCCCGCAGTAGCCGATAATGCTGGGGTCCGAGCCGGTGTCATGTTCGAGCACGTAGTAGCTGCGGGTGGGATGCCCTACTTCGGCCAGGAACATGTCAAGAGCCCAGGCGTCTGCGGGGAAAAGCCGGGTTTCAAGGGCGTGCAGGTCGGGCACGTCCTGCAGCTGTGCGGCCCGCAGGGTAGTGTATTCCCCCAGACGGGTGGGCAGCTGCGGTTCCGGGTGGTCTGAGGTTGGCGACATTACTGCTCCCGTGCGGGTGCTGCTGGGGCGGGCTGCTGCCCGCGTGTTTTCTGTGGCTCACCTGTACTCTGTTGCCCATGCGGGGGCTGGGCGCTGGCGGTGCGGGCGAGCATGGCAGCCGGTACTTTCGCATCCGATTCACGCAGGTACAGCGCCTGCGTATCGCGGTTGAGGTTCTTCATTCCGTACCGCGCCGCAGCCTTCACTAAGTCCGCTGCGGTGGGGTGCAGGTGGGCGTAGTCTTTGAGCACATTCCAGCCGGAGGCGGTCAGCACCTCGGTGTACAGCCCAGCCCCGTACCCTAGTGCGGGTGCGGCGAGGTCTGACGGATCGTATGCGGGTGCATGGGTCTGGTGGGCGGGCCCAACCGACGGGCCTGCGGCGAGCGAATAGCCATTCTCGGTGACGGCAAAAAGCGCACAGTAGATTTCACGGCGGCGGGCATCCGAGGCAACTAGCGTCTCAACCGCCGCCCGGTTCATCCCGCTATTGGCCGCCGTCCGGGAGTCACGGAAAGTACCGTCAGCGAACGCTCGTTCTATTATGGCGGTCAGGCTCATAAGCCCATATACGGGTTTATTCCCAAGCAAACCCGAGAGTGCGGGCGGTCATAATACCGGCGCGCAACCCGGTGAACGGGCCCGGCCCGGTGCCGGTGAGCACCGCATCCACGGCGGCGCCGTCCAGCCCCGTATCGGCTAAAACCTGTGCAGCGTAGGGGGCCATCACCTCGGCGTGGGAGCGGGTGTCTTCGCTCTCGTAGCTGGCGAGAATCTCTGCGCTCGCACCCGGTGCGTCACTGTCGATGCGGGCAAGCGCTACGGATGCGGTAGCTGATGAATCAAGGGCAAGTACTAGCACCCATCAATTCTAACGCGCCCGCCGCCCCAGTCAGCAGAGCGTGCACTGCCGGTCTTTGTGCACCTGCTCCCCTGGCTGTGGTGTGAACGTTACGCCTGTTGCAGGGCGCGGTACAGTTCATGTGCAGCGTGCCCCCTCCCAGCGGGGCCCGATGGCGCGCACCCGCAGCAGGCGGGCCTCCGGGGTGTCTGTATCTGCGTCATCTTGCGCGTCCCAGTCGAATTCGCCCTGCTCCCCGGCGGCGTATTCCAGGGCCGTGTGGGCGCCGTGCAGCCGGGTAAAGTCCAGTTCCAGACGTGAATCGCTCAGGTGCTCGGCCTTGCCGCGCCCCCATTCGATAACGGTCACCGAGGTGTCTAGGGAAAACTCCAGGTCGAGGTCGTCAAGTTCTTCGGCGCTTGAGAGCCGGTAGGCGTCCACATGCACCAGGTCAGGCCCGCCAGCTCTGGGCCCGTCCGGCAGGTTAGGGTGCACGCGTGAGAGCACGAATGTGGGCGAAATAACCCCTTCACGCACGCCAAGCCCCTCCCTAATGAGCGGGTAAATGTGGTTTTCCCGGCCCCCAGCTCGCCCGAGAGCAGCAGCACGTCCCCGGCGTGTAGCATCCGGGCGAGGGCGTGGGCCAGTCGGCGCGTGTGCGCCGGGTCTGTCACCTCAAGGTCTATAGCCTCTGCGGCGTGCATTACTGTGCGCCTTCAGGGGACACTGGTGTCTATGTCTTTGAGCGCTTCGTCCAAGGAGTGCAGCACATCAATTTCGCGTTCGATCCAGGTACCGCCGCTATAGATACGGATCACGCGCGGAGAGATGCGGGTAACAACCTCATAGTTAATGGTCTCGGAGGCCTCAGCCCATTCCTCTACGGGCGGGTTGGGGCCGGCACCGAACAGCACCGCCCGCGCACCCAGGTAGCCAAGTTCTGGGTTGGAAAGCCCCGGCTCGCCAAGGTCTACCACCAGCTGGTCCATGGCGATGCGGCCAACCACACGGTAGGTTTTCGCCTCGGCGCCCCGCGGGTAAATACGCACCGGGGCGTTCGCGGCAATGCGCGGCACACCGTCGGCGTAGCCGAGCGGGATGAGCGCGAGGGTGGTGGGCTTGTCGGTGGTGTACTGCAGCCCGTACGAGACGCCCTGCCCGGCGGACACCTCCTTGACGGCGCTCACATACCCGGTGAGGGTCATGACGGGGCGCAGCCCCAGCTGCTGAGCGCTCACCCCCGCCAACGGTGAAAGCCCGTAGATAGCCAGCCCGCAGCGGACGGCATTACCGAGCACAGCCTCAGGGGTGTTGTACTCTTCGGATGCTCCGGTGAGGGTGGCGGGACTGTTCGCCAAGTGGATGAGGTCGGGGGTGAGCCCGGCGGCGCGGGCGGCGGCTACGAATTTATTAAACTTCTCGGTTTGCTGCGCGGTCTCGGCGCGTTCGGGTTCATCGGCCACGGCGAAGTGCGTAAAAATGCCCTCCACTCGGATCAGCCCGGCGGCTTCAAGCTCGGCGGCGCGGGAGATAAGGGCGGGCCATTCGGTGTCGGTGGAGCCGTTACGGCCCAGCCCGGTATCGGCCTTGAGGTGCACTATGGCACGCATGCGCAGTTTGGCTGCGGCAATGGCGATCGCTTCCAAGTCCCAGCCGGATACACCCAGGCGAACGTCTGCTTCGATGGCTTCCTCAAAGTCGGTGCGGGGTGTGTGGAGCCACGCAATAATGGGTGCCTCTATACCTTCGGAACGCAGCTCAAGAGCTTCGGAGACGTGCACCACCGCGAGCATGTTGGCGCCCGCTTCAAGAACGGAACGGGCAACCGGGTAGGCGCCGTGCCCGTAGGCGTCGGCTTTGACAACGGCAATGAGCTGCCGCTCACCAATACGGTATTTGAGGGTGCGCACGTTATGTTCAACAGCGCTCAGATCGATAATGGCGGCTCGTTCGGCTTCGCCGGGTTGCAGCTGGACGTTGGCGATGGGGGTTCCGGGAATGGCGCTTTCGGGGGTGTTCATTCTCTGTACCTCGGTTTAGTTGTGCCTTTAGGTGACCTGCTGGGCGGTGTACGCCGGTGTCTTTACATTTTATCGTGGACTCCCCAGCGGTCATACGCCCTAGTCACCGCGTTTTTCAGGGTTTTTCTACTGTGCGGGGTTTCTTCCATCATGCACAATACGGCTGGGCGGAGTGTAAGTGCTGGCTGTGCGCTGGCTATGTGCCGGTATGCCGTCTTGGGTGCGGGTGTTTTTGGGGTGGGTGCGGTGCGGCGCGGTAGACTGTGCGGGTGAGTATTTCAACCCCGCCCTCCTGCGTTTCCTCTGAGACCGCCGCCCGCGTGGTGCATATTTTTTTCAATGCACACCGACCCGTTTGCTCAGCCTGGCAGCGGCGATGCCGGGGGCATGAATGTTTACATTGCACGTTCGGTGGAGGCGATGCTCGCCGCTGACCCCGCCCTGCGTATTGAGGTTTTTACCCTGGATTTTGGGGATGGGGCGGCAGAACGCTCGGCGGCCCCTGAGCATCCGCGGTGTCGCGTGCACTATGTGCCGGTTTCGGGAACGCGCGGGGCCGCGAAGAATGATTTACCGAAGTTCACCGGCGGTTTTGCGCAGGCGGCGGTGGAGGCGGCGCAGTGGGTACCGCAGCTGATCCACGCGCACTATTGGCTTTCGGGTGTTGCCGCGCTAAACGCTGCGGCACACTATGCAACAGCCACCGCAGGTAGCAGAACGAACGTTCCGGTTCTTTTTACCCCGCATACTACGGCGGCGGCGAAGGATGCGCACCGTGGTGCCAACGAGCCTGCGGAGCCGGGGTACCGGCGAGCTGAGGAGGGCCGTATTATTGCCGAGGCAAACCTCATTATCGCGAACACCCCGGTTGAGGCCGACCAGCTGCAGGGGTACTACGGGGCTGACCCTTCACGGCTGCGGGTGATTACTCCGGGGGTTGATACGAGTATTTTCTGCCCCGTTGCGGGCGTGCACGCCGAGAATGAGGGGTCGGATACTCGCTCCCGTATCGTTTTTGCGGGCAGGCTCCAGCCGCTTAAAGGCCCGCACCTGCTGGTTGAGGCACTGGGGCTGCTCCCTGATGACCTGCTGGTTGAACTCGATATTATTGGCCGTTCCAACTCCGACTATGAACAGCTGCTCCTTCAGCGCGCCGCGCAGCTGCAGATGGCGGACCGGGTGCATTTACGGCCCCCTGTTCCGGCGAGTGAGCTGGCGCAGATCTTCCGGCGGGCCGATATTGTGGCTTCCCCGTCCTCATCCGAGTCGTTCGGGCTGGTGGCTTTAGAGGCTCAGGCCGCTGGTGCGGCGGTGCTGGCCTCCGACGTTGATGGGCTGAGGTATGCGGTCGAGAACCATGTCTCCGGTTTACTGGTAGCCCCGCGTACCCCGCAGCATTGGGCGGTGGCCATTGAGCGTATGGTTCGTGCCCCGCGGCTTCGGCTCACCCTGGGGGCGCAGGCGGCGGCGCGGGCGCGCTCCTTCAGCTGGGAGGCTACGGCACAGAAAACTCTGGCGGCGTATGCGGATGCGCTCTCCGCAGTGAGCTAACCGGACGCGCTCATCTCACCGGGGAGCCCCATCTCCATTAGCTACACTGTACCCATGACATTCCCTATGACCCGGCACGAGTTCGCCGCTTACCTTGATTCCGCCCGTATCACGGGTGATGTTGCCACCCCGCGCGAGAATAACCTTTCGCATATTCAAGGTTTCCTTGATCATAATGAGCACCTCGAATTCGGGGTGATCTGGTCAAAGGATTGGACCTATGACGAGGTTTTTGAGGTTATGGTACGCCGTGCTGGCCTGAACCCCGACCGCTCGCATGTTCAGGGGCAAGATACGATTGGTGCCGCCCAGTGCATTGATGCTCTTGAAGAGTATGCCCGTATTTTTGGTGATGCGGTACGTGCCCGCCAGAAAATCCTGTTCGCCACCGGTCATCCCGCCGGGCTTTTCCCCATTTATGCTGAGCTGGCGCGCGTCGCCGAACGCGCCGGGGCCACGGTGCTGCGTATTGAGCAGGGTGAGCGGTTTTTGGACGGCGATATCCGCCAGATCATGGGTGTGGTGATGTTTGAGCAGTACGGGAACCTGCAGCACACGCATTTCCCCGGGCCGATGCGCATCGCCCTCGCCCAGCTTCGTGAGCGCGGTGAGCTGCCCGATCTTGTGGTTTCCGATCACGGGATGGCGGGGTATGCGGCATCGCAGCAGAAGCTGCCGACGCTCGGTATTGCCGACTGTAACGACCCGGGGCTGTTTATTGCCGCGGAGCAGGGTGATTTACCGGTGTGTGTTCCGATGGATGATAATGTTCCGCCGAATCGTTACGAACCGCTGATTGATTTTGTGCTCGACCGGGCTGAACTGACCGGTTTTCGTTCCTGACTCATGACTTATAAGCATGAGCGGATAGACTAAGAAGATGTACCAGCGCACCTCACGCACTGCTGCTTTTAGGCCCCTGCGGGCGCTGCCTGCCGCAGCGAGTACCCGCACCTGCCTTCCGCGCCAGCAGGCGTTATGCGGCGCTGTCTCCCCACCACACGCACGTCCTGTGACCGACTTCACTCAACTTAACGGGTTTTGTGTGAATATGCGCGGGCCTTGTAGCCCTAAAATAATGAATGGATACGTTTTCGCTGACAGCCGATTGTTCTCTCGTTACCTGATCCTGCCCCGGCAGTGTTCGGCTTCTGAAACGCGTTTCCACTCACTCACACAAACACAGCACTGGCAAAAACAATAGGTTCACGCCGGGCGGGTCTGCCGCCACGGCGCGGAACCAGTCTATCGGCTCCACGGTCCGGGGAAGGTTATTGAATTTTGGGGATTCAAGACAACCTTAAGAAAATATGGGATAGCGCCTATGTCATGAAGAAAACCTGGCACACGAAAGTCGTGCACGCCCTGTACCTGGTTGATCTTATAGCGATCGCATTCTCCGTGGTGAGCGCGCACATTTTCCGGTTTGGCTTCGAGCAGGTGGATCTTCCCCCCATTAACCTCTGGCCGTTTAGCGTCATGGGCCGCGAATACATCCCGTTTGACTACATCACCCTAGATATCATCATGATCATCATGTGGTGGCTTTTCCTGCAATTTAACGGCTCCCGCAGTGTGCGGGTTCTGGGGTTCGGTACAGAGGAGTACCGGCTTGTCACGCGGGGCACCACCTACTGTTTCTGCATGATCATCATTGTCGCCTTCTTCTTGAAGGTGGAATTCACCCGCCTGTACATGCTGATTTCCTACCCGCTGGGCATTATCTCGCTGGCGTTTATGCGGTGGCTGCTGCGGCAGGGACTAGTGCGGTGGCGTAAAAGAGGCCGCGCGCTCACCCGCGTCCTGATTATCTCCGACGTCATCACCGGGCGTCACCTGCACCAGGCGCTGGGGAGCGTGATCGCCTCCGGGCTGTGCCCCACCGCGTTCTACCTGCCGGGCCTTCCCGAAGGCACGGTTGTTGCTGGCGATAATCTGCCGGTGCTGGGGTACAGCACCGACCCCGCCAAGATTATGCAGGCGGTGCAGGAGAACAATATTCACATGGTGGCGGTCTCGAACGGTCACCACCTGACCCCCAACCAGATGCGGCAGCTGGGGTGGAAACTGGCTGATGCCCGCATCTCACTGATTATGGCCCCAGCCACCACCGACGTGGCGGGCCCGCGCATGCACATTCAGCCGCTGAACGGCCTGCCGCTGGTGCATGTCTCAACCCCGCGTATTACGGGCGCTTCGGCCTTCGCAAAACGCAGTATTGATGTGGTCTGCTCGGGTCTGGGGCTGCTGCTGCTTTCCCCGCTGTTCGCTATTGTGGCGCTTGTGGTGAAGAGCGATAGAGGCCCCGTGTTCTTCTTCCAGGAGCGTGTGGGTATTAAAGGCCAGCCGTTTAAGATGGTGAAGTTCCGGTCGATGCGCACCGACGCCGAAGAAATTAAAAAACAGTTGGCGGCGCAAAATGAGGGGCACGGACTGCTCTTTAAGATGGCGAACGACCCGCGAGTCACCCCGGTGGGGCGGTTTATCCGCAAATACTCGATTGATGAGCTGCCGCAGCTGTGGAACGTGTTCAAGGGTGATATGTCACTGGTGGGCCCGCGTCCGCCGCTGCCTGAAGAGGTCGAAAAGTACGAGGAGATGGTGTACCGTCGCCTGCTGGTCAAACCCGGTATTACGGGGCTGTGGCAGGTTTCTGGCCGCAGCGACCTTTCTTGGGAAGAGTCGGTACGCCTCGACTTGTACTATGTGGAGAACTGGTCACTCACCACCGATTTCGTGATTTTAGCGCGCACAGTACGCGCCGTATTCGCCAAGGACGGGGCGTACTAAACATCACAAACAAACGGCGTCTCTTACCGCCGCCGCAGACTAGGATACTGTGCCTGCCAGCTGATATCAGCTGGCAGGCACAGCATTATTTTTCTGTCTCACTGCTAGTACTCCAGCAGTTCTGCAATCGCCTGTGGTAGGCTCTGAGCCACCCGTGTGGGCGGTACCGGGCCCCTGCGCCCACCCAATGAGGCGAGGGCCGCCCGGCCATGCAGGTACACAGCCAAAGCGGCAACACGCGCGTAGACGTCATCCTCCAGCGGTGTGCCGCACTGTGCAGCGGCGGCAACTTTCTGCGCCAATAGTGCCCCTAAAATACCGGTGAGAGTGTCTCCGCTGCCAGCAGTGGCCAACCAGGCGGTAGCCCCGCGCACGCTGTAAACGGTGTCTGCGGGCGAGGCGATCAGACTATACCCGCCTTTGAGCATAACGGTTGCCCCGGTAAGCGCGGCAGCGGTTTTCACCCACCGCAGCGGCTGGCGGGTAATATCGTCCCTGCTGGGGGCGGGGGTGTTCTGCATCAGCTCGGCCCACCGCCCCGTCAGCCCGTTAGCGAGCGCCGCCAGCAGCCGCTGCAGCTCACCGGCGTGGGGGGTGAGTATTTTATGGGCGGTGAGGCGTTTACCGGTGAGCAGGTACTCCGCCACGGTATCCACAGCCCCGGCGTCAAGTACCGCCGGTTCAGGGGCCTCAATGAGGTACCGGTTGGTGGGCTCGCTCGATGTGGTGCCGCTGCCCCCGGCCCAGGCGTGCACCTGCTGCTGGCGTGCAGGCCCGCTGAAACACACGGCTTCGGGGTTGTGGGCGAGCATCAGGGCGTGTAATTTCTCGTCATTCACACCGAAACGCACCATACCCACCCCGGTGTTAATGGCCGCATGAACGCTCATGAGTGCCGCGCCCGGATACTCGGGTGTTCCGGTGAGCATCCCTACCACTCCCCGCGTATATTTGTGTGATTCTACGGTGGGGGTCTCAAGCTCACGACGGTAATCTTTGGTCTCTAGCACCCGCAGCGCCGGTTCGGTGTTATCAGGGCGTGCGGCACCCCAGGGTGTGCAGCCGAATGCTGCCGCAGTGTTCGGCGGTGCCGGTGCCAGTCGGCAGCTTATGCCCAATGAAGGTGACGGTACGCACCGCCGCAAGGGACGGCTCATTCAGGGGTGCCGTCGTTGCTGTCTACCCCACTGGGGATGTCACAGGCGATAACGGGCGGTAGTGTGCCCAGCTGCTGCAGGGACCGCAAATACCCCAGGTACTCCCCCGCTTCCCCGCGCACAGGCCCGCGCGCACCGGTGCCGAGGATCCCATCAATGATTAATGGTAGTCGGAGATATTACGCAGGCTCTGCTCTGTGTGCAACACCCGGGTGCCTTCCCCAGCCCTCACGGGCGATAAGCTCAAGGTTACGCCCCGTGGGGTCAAACAGCACCGCGTCAATACTATACCCAAGCCGGTGCAGCCGCACCCCCGCATACACGGTGTCGGCACCGTTATTGCCGGGCCCTACCAGCAGCAGCACACGCCCGCTGTGCGGCGGCGCCCCGTGGCTAACGAGGGTATCGTATGCTTCTTCGGCGAGCGCATCGGCGGCGCGCTGCATCAGGTAGCCGTTATAGTCGGGTGCCTGCACGTATGGCTTTTCGGCTTCGCGGATGCTTTCGCCGGTGTAGATGAGTTTCATGGCCTCTCCTTAGGCTGGTGCCCTCACACGTTTCTACGGTGTTTCGCCTGGGGGCTCTGGGGCGAGCACGGTAATGCGATAGCTTTCGGGGTTGAACCGGCGCAGGTGCTCCAGTTCGCTGGTGTTGAGGTATTCTGCGGTGGCGATAGCCACGGCCACAGGTTCGTCGTGAGTGAGGCTCAGGTGCAGGCGGTTAATGCCGAGCGAGCGGGCGCGGGCCGCGATGGTTCCGCTGACCACCAGGTAGGGCTGGCCGGATTCGGTGCTGGCTACTTCGCAGTCTTGCCAGTTGAGCCCGGCGGGTGCGCCGAGAACTTTGGCGAGGGCTTCTTTCGCGGCGAACCGTACGGCTTGGGAGCGTAGGTTGCGGGTGCGCTCGCTGGCGGTGAAGACGCGTCGCACGAAGGCGGGGGTTTCGGTCACTATCCGCTCGAATCGTTCGATATTGACGGTATCTACGCCGATGCCGATAATCATCTCTCACCTTCTTCCCGATGCGGTGTTTTATGTTAAGTCTAGCTAGGTTGTGTGAGTTTCAACAGGTTTCGCTTTGCTCTCAGCACCGCTGCAGACTATTTTTCCGGGTGTGCGGTGCCTATTAGGGCATGTAGCTGCAGCAGAGTGGGTTTCGGGCTGGTATAAGAAAGCGCCCGGCAGCACCTGGGGTGCACGCCGGACGCTTGTGGCAGTTCCTGACAGAGCGGGGTTGCGCTACTCCACGGTCACCGACTTGGCGAGGTTACGGGGCTGGTCAACGTCCAGTCCTTTCGCCTCAGCAAGTGCGCACGCAAAAATCTGCAGCGGCACGGTGGCCAGCAGAGGCTGCAGCAGAGAAGGCGCAGCGGGAACAGTGATCAGACGATCCGCGTAGTCCTTGACGGCTTCGTCTCCTTCTTCGGCGATCACGATGGTGAAGGCCCCGCGGGCGCGCACTTCCTGAATATTGGAGACGACCTTGCCGTGCAGGGATTCACGCCCCTGCGCGGAGGGCACGATGATGATAACGGGCTGGCCCTCTTCAATCAGGGCGATAGGACCGTGCTTCAGCTCGCCGGCGGCGAAGCCTTCGGCGTGGATGTAGCTGATCTCTTTGAGTTTAAGCGCGCCTTCAAGAGCAACGGGGAACCCAACGTGGCGGCCCAGGAAGATCACCGAAGAGGTGTCTTTCATCTCGGCGCCGAGTTCCTTCACGAGGGTATCGTTGTCGATCACCTTCTGGATCTTGGCGGGCATCTTCTGCAGCTCACCGAGGATCGCGGAGATTTCGTCCTTGTACTTGTTGCCGCGAAGCTGCGCCAGGTACAGACCCAGCAGGTATGCTGCGGTAATCTGCGCCAGGAACGCCTTGGTTGATGCAACCGCGATCTCAGGACCGGCGTGGGTGTACAGCGCCGCATCGGATTCACGCGGCAGGGTTGATCCGTGGGTGTTGCAGATGGAGATGACCTTAGCACCCTGTTCGCGGGCGTGACGCACCGCCATGAGGGTATCCATGGTCTCGCCGGACTGCGAGAGAGCCACAATCAGGGTCTTCTCGTTTACGATGGGGTCGCGGTAGCGGAACTCATGAGCGAGCTCGACCTCGGTGGGGATACGGCACCAGTGCTCTATAGCGTAGCGCGCAACCTGGCCCGCGTACGCTGCGGTACCGCAGGCCACCACAATGATCTTATCGATCGAGCGCAGCACGGAGTCATCGATATTGAGCTCGTCCAGAACGAGGTTGCCTTTTTCGTCCATGCGTCCCATGAGGGTCTGCTCAACGGCGGTGGGCTGCTCGTGGATTTCCTTCTCCATAAACGAGTTGTAGCCGCCCTTTTCCGCCGCTGCGGCGTCCCATTCGATGTGGAAGGGTTTGCCTTCGGCGGGGTTGCCGTCAAAGTCAATAATCGAGTAGTCGGTGCTGGTGATGGTGACAATCTGATCCTGCCCCATCTCCACGGCTTCTTTGGTGTGATCGATAAACGCCGAAACGTCAGAGCCCAGGAAGTTCTCGTTCTCCCCCAGGCCGATCACCAGCGGGGAGTTACGGCGGGTTGCCACCACCTGGTCGGGGTGGTCTGCGTGCACCGCAAGGATCGTGAACGCACCCTCCATACGGTTTGATGCCACGCGCACGGCCTCGGTCAAGTTACCGGTACCGAGCTTGTTATAGCTGCTTGCGATCAGTGCGGCAGCTACCTCGGTATCGGTCTGGGACTGGAACTCGACCCCTTCAGCGAGCAGTTCGGCGCGCAGCTCAGCGAAGTTTTCAATAATACCGTTATGCACTACCGCAAGGCGGCCGTGATCGACCACATGCGGGTGCGCATTAGTGTCGGTGGGCCCGCCGTGGGTGGCCCACCGAGTGTGACCGATACCGATCCGTGATTCGGTCAGAGGAGCCTGCGCAACCTCGTTCTCCAGGTTAACGAGCTTGCCCGCTTTCTTGCGGAATTCGATGCCGTCAGGGCATACGAGCGCAACACCGGCAGAGTCATAGCCGCGGTATTCCTGGCGGCGTAGACCTTCTAGAACCACATCATATGCATTGTGGCTAAATTTATGACCGTCTGGTGCTGAGCCCAGACCTACGTATCCAACGATTCCACACATACTCAAAAGTCTATCTTATTGCTAGCGGTTCTCTGCGCGTTTGGGGGCCGGTTGGGCCTGTGAGCACAATGGGGTTCACCACCCTCGTTTCTTTTCGTTAGGTACGCCACATACCCGGGACGTTGTTCCCTGTCGGGGGCGCTAAGGGTCCGGTTTAGCGCGCCGGTGACAAAAACCCTACACTTGAGGTCATGAGCTCAGCATCTACTTCTGCCGCTTGGTCGCGTTTTACCGAGCTGGAACGCACCCGCTGGTCGCGTCTTTCCGCCGAAATATCGGTGCCGCTGACCGGCGCAGAGATCGAAGACTTAAGGGGTTTAGGCGAGACGATAGACCTTGAAGAGGTGCAGCAGGTGTATCTTCCGGTGTCTCGCCTGCTGAACCTGTATGTGAACGCCGCCTCGTCGCTGAACCATATGACGAACGATTTTTTGGGGGTTTCGCAGCGGCGGGTACCGTTCATCATTGGTGTGGCGGGCTCGGTCGCTGTGGGCAAGTCCACAACCGCCCGCGTGTTGCAGGCGTTATTACGCCGCTGGCCTTCCACCCCGAAGGTGCAGCTCGTCACCACTGACGGCTTCCTGTACCCTAATGCCGAGCTGCAGCGTCGCGGCATTATGCACCGTAAAGGCTTCCCCGAGTCTTTCGATCGCAGAGCCCTGCTGGAGTTTGTATCCGCCGTCAAATCGGGTGTACCGCAGGTTTCGGCACCCAAGTACTCGCATCTGTATTACGATATTCTGCCCGATGAGCGGATTGAGGTGAACACCCCGGACGTGCTGATCCTAGAGGGGCTGAACGTGCTCGCCCCCGCCGGTACGGAAGGCCCCGAAACATCGGATTTGACGCTCAGTGATTTTTTCGACTTCTCCATCTACGTGGATGCGCTCACTGAAGATATTCAACGCTGGTACGTGGAACGTTTCCTTTCCTTGCGTTCTTCGGCGTTTTCTAACCCCAATTCGTATTTTAGGCGTTATGCTGAGCTGGACGATACGCAAGCGGCAGAGGTTGCTACCGGTATCTGGAAGTCCATTAACGAGCCGAACCTGGTACATAATGTACTTCCAACCCGTGCCCGTGCCCACCTGATACTGCAAAAGGACGCTAACCACAGCGTGCAGCGGGTGCTTTTGCGTAAAAACTAGATGCGTTCGTGTGGCGTGCGCATCACCGACGAATGGAGATATTATGACCGTGCACCGAACAGCCGATATTTTTTCGCGCCGTGCCGCGCTTTGCTCTCGCTGGCGGCGGAGCGGGCGCCTTATTATTGGCGGCCTGCGGTTCGGGTGATGGTACTTCGGGTGTATCAAACTCGGCTTCTTCTACTGGTTCCGCTTCTGAAGGGTCGGGTGGTGCGGGCTCAACGGCTGCGGCTGGCTCCAGCCCTTCGGCCGCATCGGCGAGCACCGAGACAAACCCGGGGTCGTTAAGAGTGATTGTGAACAAGATGCGCCCGTTCTCCCCTAAGGAGTGGGAGCCTGAGGACCTGGTAGATTTTGAGGGACACCAGCTGCGGGCTGAGGCGGCCGAAGCAGCGAAGAAAATGATGCGGGCTGCGAAGCAGGAGGGTGTGGAGCTGACGGTTAGCAGCGCCTACCGTTCGTACGCGGTACAGCAGCAGACCTATCAGCACTGGGTTGAGGTGAATGGCAAGCAGAAGGCAGATACGCTCTCGGCCCGCCCCGGATATTCGGAGCATCAGACTGGTCTTGCCATTGATTTTGGGTCGGCGCAGGAGGGGTGCTTGCTGGAAGAGTGCTATAAGGACACGAAGGCCGGGCGGTGGCTGGCCGAGCACGCCCCCGAGTACGGCTATATTCTGCGCTTCCCTCAGCAGCAGCAGGGTATTACTGGCTACATTTTTGAGCCGTGGCACTACCGGTATTTGGGTGTTGAGCTTGCCAAGGAGTACACAGCTTCGGGAGCGGGAACTTTGGAGGAGTTCTTTGGCACGGGGGCTGCCCCGAATTATGAGGAGTCTTAGAGCGGTGACTGACCGTCGCTGAGGGCTCACCCTGAACGACAGGCTTAACTGTATATTTAGTGAAGTACTGAGGGGGCACATATGGAGAGTGTGTCCCCTCTTATGCTCGAATTTATGCGGTTAATAAATGCATCTCTGATAGACTGCTGAGCATTTCCAGAAAGTTATCTGTGAATAAAAACACAAGGGTTTTTGTCTATATTCTGAGACGCCTCTCGAAATCTGAACTTGATTATGGTTATCCTTAATCACATGCAAGGTTTTAAAAATTTTCTGCTCCGTGGCAATGTCATCGATCTTGCGGTCGGTATTATTATGGGTACCGCGTTCACCGCTGTCGTGACCGCACTGGTTCAGTCGGTGCTGATGCCCGCAATTTCTATGCTGGTTCAGTCTCCGAACTTCGACTCTTTCTTGGTCTTCGGCCAGATTAAGATTGGCGTTTTCCTGACTGCTGTTGTCAACTTCCTGTTGATTGCAGCGGCAGTATACTTCGCCGTAGTGCTGCCCGTTGAGAAGCTCAACGCAAGGATCAGCAAGAAAAAGGCTGAAGATAAGGAAGACACTGAGCTGTCCCTGCTGAAGGAGATCCGCGACTCCCTCGCCACCAAGAAGTAAGCTTCCCGTTCGTACCTGTTTTAACAGGCTTAACCTATCCCGTTCTTTCCCACCGGAAAGAGCGGGATAGCTGCATTAAAGCGTCATCCCCGCAACAGGGGCACAATAATAAAAGGGCACCGACGGAGCAAGCCGTCGGTGCCCTGTGCGCATTATAGGGTTTATACGAGTTTCAGCTCTTTAGTGACAACATCAGCCAGCTGCTGGGCGACCTCGTCAGCCTGTTGTTGAGCTGCGGCCTCCACCATTACCCGCACCAGCGGCTCGGTACCAGAGGCACGCAATAGCACGCGCCCGCTGTGCCCCAGTGTTTTCTCAGCATCAGTCACTGCGGCGGTGAGTACCTTATTGGTTTTCACACCCGCCCTGTCTACGTTCTTCACGTTAATGAGGCGCTGCGGGGTGGGCTTCATGCGGGCTGCCAGCTCCGATAGTTTCTTCCCGCTCCGGGCCACTTCGGCCGCCAGGTGAAGGCCTGTCAGCACACCGTCTCCGGTGGTTGCATAGTCGCTCATAATCACGTGCCCGGATTGCTCACCACCCAGGTTATAGCCGTTTTCGCGCATGGTCTCCAGCACATAGCGGTCCCCTACCCCGGTGCGCACTAGGTTAATGCCGTGCTCTTTCAGATATAGTTCCAGCCCCAGGCTGCTCATGACGGTCGCCACGAGCGTATCCTGCGCCAGAGTGCCAGCGTTTTTCGCTGCTACAGCAAGAATCGCCATAATCTGGTCGCCGTCCACGAGCTTGCCGTTCTCATCCACGGCTTGGCACCGGTCAGAGTCGCCATCGTGAGCAATACCCATGTCGGCGCCGTGTTTTATGACGGCTTCTTGCAGCTTCTCGGGGTGGGTTGAGCCCACACCGTCGTTAATATTCGTGCCATTCGGTTCCACAGCTAAAGTAACTACCTCAGCGCCCAGTGCCTCAAATGCGGCGGGCGAGACGGAGTAAGCGGCACCATTCGCGCAGTCAAGCACAATCTTTTGACCCGCCAGCGGCTTTTCCTCCGATAGGGTGGATACCAGATGATCCACGTACACTGAGGCGCCATTACTGAGCGGACGCACAGTACCTACCGCACCGCCGGTGGGGTACCGGAATGCTTTGAGCTTATACACGTGCTCAATGGCGTCTTCGACTTGTCCTCAAGCTTCTGACCGCCGCGTGCTAAGAACTTAATGCCGTTATCGGCAGCGGGGTTGTGTGAGGCAGAAATCATCACCCCAAAATCGGCGTCGGTGTGGGCCACCAGGTAGGCCGCGGCCGGGGTGGGGACTACCCCCGCGTCAAGCACATCAACACCGGCGCTGGCGAAACCAGCCTTCATTGCCGCGCAAATGAAGTCTGCGGATGCCCGAGGTCGTTAGCGATAACTGCCCGGGGACGTACCCCGTCAGCAACGGTATCGAATCCCAGTACAATAGCTGCTGCCTGGGCAAGTTCTAGAGCGAATTCCGGGGTGATCGCCGAATTGGCGAGGCCACGCACCCCGTCGGTTCCAAATAGTCTTTCAGTCACACTCCCATTCTACGGGGGTACTGAGAGATTCTTCAGGCAGGTTTGGTCAATAGCAATGATCACATCATTAAAATTTTTATTAAATATTCATTTAAAAATTAAGATTATATAAATTAATTGCGCCCTGCAAGAAAAAAACTTGCGGGACGCAACTGCATTCTTCTATCAACCCGATAATAGATTATTCGTTAAATTTTTTTATGTATTACCCGTATTATTCGGAGTGTAATAGCAATAAAGTTTTATAGCACCGCACCCACCCGGTGTGTCAGTGACTTTTTCCAGGTGGGTGCAGGCCTCAGGGTCTACCCTTGTACGTGGGCTAGGCTACTGAACGACGGGGAAACCTTCCGGGTCGCTGCCGCCTTCCTCCTCAAATACATCGGTTGCCGACCGAACAATAAGGGGGTCGCAGGTGCCCACCACTTCATGGTCCTTAGAGGGGTAGTCGAACTGCGAGAGCACATAGCGCATTGCCTCTAGACGGGCACGCTTCTTATCATTCGACTTAATTACGGTCCACGGGGCATCGCCGGTGTGAGTGTAGAAGAACATTGCCTCCTTGGCGGCAGTGTAATCATCCCACTTATCGAGTGAGGCAAGGTCGGTGGGTGAGAGCTTCCACTGCCGCACCGGGTCGGTCCGGCGCGAGTTAAAACGCGCCAGCTGCTCCTGCTTGGTGACAGAGAACCAGAACTTAATGAGCTTAATACCGGAATTCACCAGCATACGTTCCAGGTCGGGAACCTCACGCATGAACTCAAAGTACTGCGTCTGGGTGCAGTATCCCATCACCCGTTCAACACCGGCACGGTTGTACCAGGAACGGTCCATCATCACGATCTCCCCCGCCTGAGGGAAGGTGTTTAATGTACCGCTGAAAGTACCACTGGGTCTGTTCAATGTCGGTGGGTTTCTCCAGCGCAACCACACGGGCGCCACGCGGGTTCAGGTGTTCGGTAAAGCGCTTAATAGATCCACCCTTACCAGCGGCATCGCGCCCCTCAAAGATGATCAGGATTTTCTGGCCCGTGGCTTTTGCCCACAGCTGGAGCTTCAAAAGCTCAATCTGCAGGGCTCGCTTTTCTTTCTCGTAGGCTTTACGCCCCAGTTTCGTATCGTACGGATAGCCGATTTTCCAGGCGTCGCTCTTATTGTCGTCTTTTTTGCTGCCGTTTAGTGCGTGCGTTAAGGAAGCCATTTCGTCCAATTCCGCGGCATAGTCTTCCACTACCGAGGTACGGCGAAGCTGAGGCCTAAGAGCCTGCTTAATGGCTGCCCGCTTATCGGAGGTGGATGCGCCACTTTTTCGGTCTCAAAGACAGCCTTCTCACTTACAGAATGGGCTGTAACGGACTGAGCTTCTACAGTGGTGGCCTGCTCCGTTGCGGGGTTTTTCTCCGTCATACTGTCTCTTCCTGTTGTGTCTACTATGACCTTTTAACTGTATCGAAATCACCCTCTAAGTGACAACCGTTACAGTTACACGTACCCTTATGGTTACTACCCAAGCCCCGCTGCTGTGCCCTTTCAGCGGCGCTATTACCGTGGGCCTACTCCCCTGTGATATATGTGTCTTTCAATGCCCATACAAACGGGGCACTCTGCACGCACCGCCGCTCTACCTCTGCTCTGTTATCCCACTACTAAACCGCAGCAGCAAGAAGGGTTTCAGACTGACCCCGATAGCTCAGGTAAAGCAAAGGCCCTGCAGCCCACCTGAGGAGAGCCGCAGAGCCTGCAAACTGTCGCAGAACCAGCGATTAGCGCTTGGAGAACTGCGAAGCCTTACGTGCCTTCTTAAGACCGGCCTTCTTACGCTCAATGACGCGTGCGTCACGGGTGAGGTAGCCTGCCTTTTTCAGCGCGGGACGGTTGTTCTCACGGTCGATCTCGTTCAACGCGCGAGCAATGCCCAAACGCAGCGCACCAGCCTGACCGGAGGGACCGCCACCGTTAATGCGTGCGATCACGTCGTAAGCGCCCTCAAGTTCCAGAATCTTGAACGGCTGGTTCACGTCCTGCTGGTGCAGCTTATTGGGGAAGTAGCTATCCAGGGCGCGGCCGTTAATGGTCCAGTTACCGGAGCCGGGGATAACGCGCACACGCGCCACTGCTTCTTTACGGCGGCCAACTGCAGCACCTGCAACAGTCAGTGCCGGACGGCTTGCCTGTGCAGCCGCCGCGACGGGGGCTGCGGATTCCGAGGTGTAGCTGGTCAGCTCTTCCTCGACTACGATCTGCTCTTCGTTCTGAGCCACGATTTCTCCTATTGTTTCTTCGTAGGCCCGAATTACTGGGCGACCTGGTTGAATTCGTAGGTCTTGGGCTGCTGTGCCGCGTGCGGGTGCTCGGGGCCAGCGTAGACCTTCAGCTTCTAGAGCTGCTGTGCAGCAAGCTTGTTCTTGGGCAGCATGCCCTTCACAGCCTTCTCAACCGCACGAACAGGGTTGGTTTCAAGAAGCTCTGCATAGTTAACGGACTTCAGACCGCCGGGGTAACCCGAGTGGCGGTATGCACGCTTCTGTTCAAGCTTTGCACCGGTCAGGGCGACCTTCTCAGCGTTCACGATGATCACGAAATCGCCGGTGTCCACGTTAGGGGTAAAAGTCGGCTTGTGCTTACCGCGCAGCAGGATAGCGGTCTGGCTTGCGAGGCGACCGAGCACCACGTCGGTGGCATCAATGATGTGCCACTGGCGCTCAATTTCGCCGGGCTTAGGAGTATAAGTGCGCAAAATATTGGCCTTTGTCTCGAAATGTACATTCGGCGCTTAGTTGGGTATCACGCCTATTACTACGTGCATGACGAATCCGGGTGAGGACCGAATGCTCGCCCGTCCTAGCCCGTACCCCGCGGCACCTTAACGTCCTGCAACTAGACAGTGCCGCAGAGCGCGCTCGGGTAGAACACGCACAACTGTCAAAACTATACAGGACTTTAAACGCTTAATCCACACGGAACCCTCATCCGTGTGGATTTAAACGTTAAAATAAACCAGCACCTTTTAGGGGGCCGGGCTATGACCGGTTTACCCTGCGGTTGCGGCGGTACGCGTCCGGCGGGCACGTTCCGCCTGCGCCCCGTACTCTTCAGGAGCCGGGTAATAAATCTCAGCCAATGATAGGCCCTGAGGGGGCGCCAACGTCAGAGAGGCATCGCGCGCCGGGGAATCAATCAGCCCCCGCAGCCATTCGCGGGTGCGCTTGCCGCTGGCATACAGTACCAGAGCCCCAATAATGGAGCGCACCATATGGTGGCAGAAGGCATCAGCAACAATATGGGCCTCAATCAGGCCCTCTTCGGTGCGCATAAAGTTCAGAATCCGCAGTTCACGAATAGTCGTAGCACCCTCACGGGGCTTACAGAACGACAGGAAATCACGCAACCCCAACAGGTCTGCGGCGGCCTCGTTCAGAACACTCGGGGTGAGCCTCTCAGGGACGCCCCACGTGAAAGTGCGCCGCAGCGGGTCGGGGCCCGCCTGCTGCCCATCAGCAATACGGTAAATATAACGACGGCCAGTCGCCGAGAAACGTGCATCAAAGTTAGCGGGCATCTCGCACACGCGGTGAATACGTATTGCCCCCTGCATTACGCCGTGCATACTCATGGGCAGGCCCAGTTTTACCTCAGCCTCCCCCAGCGTGCGGCGCAGGGCTCCGGTAAGGCGGCGGTGCAGGGTGCACGCCGGGTCCTGATTACCCTCACGTCCGGTGAGTTTCTGCCATGTCTCTTCTGCTATGTCCAGATGCACAGTCTGCGCCTCAGCGTGCACACCGGCATCGGTACGGCCTGCGACCGTCACACGGTGGGGTGAGCGCAGAATAAGTTCCAACGCAGATTCCAGAACACCTTGGACCGTCACCCGGCTGGGCTGCCTCGCCCACCCGCTAAAGAACGAGCCATCATACGCCAAGTCGATACGTACCCTACGCAGCCCCGGAGCTCGCACGCTAATAGCGGCGTCAGCGAAATCATCGCCGCAGCGCATGGCTATTAAAGGCTGGATCGTATTCCTGCATCTCAAAATCCTGAACGCTGTCTTCCTGCACACCTGCTTCCCAGAGGGCCAGCATCGTATTCTCCTTGTGGTTGGTTGAGTCGGTGAGTGTGAGCCAGTGCTCTTCCACCATACCCGCCAAACAACCGGTAAAGAAACTACAACGAGAAAAATAAGTAAAATTTTTATCAAATTGATATAAAAGCAGGCCCGCCCCCACAGAACGTGGGGGCGGGCCTGCCCTAGCATCAGATGATCGCCACGACTACTCGGCGGACACCTTCTGAGCCGCTGCACCACCAGCCGGTGCGTAACCTGCTGCTTCAGCTGACTCGGCCGAGTCGAACCAAATCTCAGCGATGGTGTTCGCATACCAGCGGGAACCGGGCACATGGTACTTCATTGAGTCGGCGTTACCCTTCACCTCAAAGCCCTTGGGAGCCTCACCAGACTCCAGCGGGGGTGAGCACCCGTGGGCAGGTCAGCAGACTTCCTGCTTCCTCAGCAGCGGGCTTTGCCTCAGCCTTCTCAGCCTTGGGAGCATCAGCAGCCTTTTCAGCAACCTTGGTAGCCTCCGCAACGGCGCCCTTGGTAGCCACCGGCTCCATCACGAGCTCAATCACAGCCATGGGGGCGTTGTCACCCTTACGGTTACCAATCTTAATGATGCGGGTGTAGCCGCCGGGACGCTCCGCCATTGCCGGGGCGATCACGGTGAACAGCTCGTGCACCACAGACTTATCGGTAATGGAACGCAGCACGCGGCGTCGAGCAGCGAGATCGCCCTTCTTACCGAAAGTAATGAAACGCTCCGCCACCGGGCGCATACGCTTCGCCTTGGTGAGGGTGGTGGTGATGCGCTTGTGCTGGAACAGCTGCGCAGAAAGGTTATTGAGCATCAGACGCTCATGGGTCGGGGAACCGCCAAGGCGAGGACCCTTAGTGGGAGTAGGCATAATTATTTCTCCATAGTTTACGTTCCGTCGCTCCAGTAGCCTCAGAGCTTAGGAACCAAGTTTGACTAACCCCGGTTTACCGGGTGAACTGTACGGTCGGAATGGTCCGTGGGGATTATTCGCCGGAACCGTCTTCGTCGTCGAACGCGCGGACTACGGGCTCAAACCCGGGAGGGAATCCTTCAGGGCTAGGCCGAGCTCGTGAAGCTTTGCCTTGACCTCATCAATGGACTTGGCACCGAAGTTACGGATATCCATGAGGTCGGCCTCGCTACGGGTCACCAGCTCACCCACAGTGTGGATGCCCTCACGCTTGAGGCAGTTGTACGAGCGGACGGACATGTTCAGGTCCTCAATCGGCAGCGCCATATCAGCGGCGATGGACTCGTCCACCGGGGACGGACCAACCTCAATACCCTCGGCAGCAACGTTGAGTTCACGTGCTGGCCCGAAGAGCTCGACTAGGGTGCTACCAGCGGATGCGACGGCATCGCGCGGTGCGATAGCTTCCTTAGTTTCAACATCCAGGGTCAGGCTGTCGAAGTCAGTGCGCTGCTCCACACGGGTCGCATTCACATTGAAGGTGACTTTCAGAACCGGTGAGTAGATAGAGTCAACCGGGATACGGCCAATCTCTGCGTCACCAATTTTATTCTGAGCAGCAGAAACGTAGCCGCGGCCACGCTCGATAGTCAGCTCAGCGTTAAAGTTCGCCTTATCGTTCAGGGTAGCGATGTGCAGATCCGGGTTGTGGATTTCTACACCGGCGGGCACCTCAATATCGCCTGCGGTGAGCTCACCCTCGCCCTGCAGCCGCAGGTAGGCGACCACGGGCTCGTCGTTCTCAGAGGAAATGGAGAGTTTCTTGATGTTCAAGATAATCTCGGTCACATCCTCGGTCACACCTGCAATGGTGCTGAACTCGTGAAGCACACCGTCGATACGGACGCTGGTCACGGCAGCACCGGGAATGGAGGACAGCAGGGTACGACGGAGCGAGTTGCCCATGGTGTAACCGAAGCCCGGCTCAAGGGGCTCAATGGTGAAGCGCGAACGGTTCGGCGCTACGACCTCTTCAGTCAGAGTGGGGCGCTGTGCAATAAGCACTTTGTTTCCTTTCGGTGGACTCCGCTATATGAGCCCACAGGTTGGGGAAAACAGGATTCAGGAAGCAGACGGTAGTCTGTACTCTGCTCGCAAGGCATAGCCCATAACACGGGTGGCCCAGCGAGGGACAGGGACGGAACCCTACTAGACGCGACGGCGCTTAGGCGGACGGCAGCCGTTGTGCGCAACGGGGGTGACGTCCTGGATCGAGCCGACCTCTAGGCCTGCTGCCTGCAGCGAACGAATGGCGGTTTCACGACCGGAACCGGGGCCCTTGACGAATACATCCACCTTTCGCACGCCGTGCTCCTTGGCGCGGTTAGCAGCGGCTTCGGCGGCCAGCTGTGCGGCATAGGGGGTGGACTTACGGGAGCCCTTGAAACCCATGTCACCTGCGGAAGACCACGAGATCACTGCACCGGTGGGGTCGGTAATGGAGACAATAGTGTTGTTGAAGGTCGACTTAATATGAGCCTGACCAGCAACGATGTTCTTGCTAACCTTGCGGCGGGTCTTACGAGCAGCCGCGGCGCGAGTCTTGGGAGGCATTTTTGATTCTCCTACAAAGGTTTACTAATACGTTGGCCGATAGCGATGATCCGGCTGAGCAACGTTGCTTACTTCTTCTTACCTGCGACGGTACGCTTCGGGCCCTTGCGGGTACGTGCGTTGGTCTTGGTGCGCTGACCGTGAACCGGCAGGCCGCGACGGTGACGCAGACCCTGGTAGCTGCCGATTTCAACCTTGCGGCGAATATCGGCTGCAACCTCGCGGCGAAGATCACCTTCAACCTTGTAGTTGCCTTCGATGAAGTCACGAAGAGCCACAAGCTCCTGGTCGGTGAGGTCCTTGACACGGGTGTCAGGGTTCACGCCGGTAGCAGCGAGGGTTTCGTGAGCACGGGTCTTACCCACGCCGTAAATGTAAGTGAGAGCAACTTCCACGCGCTTTTCGCGGGGAATATCAACTCCAGCGAGACGTGCCATACTGGCTTCTCCTTGTTGTTTTCCAGAGGTCTATAGCATCACTGCCCGGGCGTACCCGGTCCCCGGCCTCTGAGTCCGGAGGTATCCGCCTGCGCCCCGTATAAGGGACGATGCGGAGCGGTGCCTATGACGGTTCCACCGTTCGGTGGGTTTATGGCGACCGGGGCTTAGCCCTGGCGCTGCTTGTGGCGCGGGTTTTCGCAGATCACCATGACCACACCGTGACGGCGGATCACTTTGCATTTATCGCAGATCGGCTTAACGCTCGGCTTGACCTTCATCGCATTCCTTTTGATTGCAACTTGATAACTGGCGAGATAAGAGGTTCCGTCAAAACGCGGAACTATTTATCCCTGTGAACACGACTTAAACGCCGCCGAAGCGACGTTTAATCATCGGGTTTATTTGTAACGGTAGACAATACGACCGCGAGAGAGGTCGTAGGGGCTCAGTTCCACTATCACACGATCCTCAGGCAGGATTCGGATGTAGTGCTGACGCATCTTGCCTGAAATGTGGGCAAGGACCTTGTGGCCGTTTTCCATCTCAACGCGGAACATCGCGTTAGGTAGGGCTTCCACCACGTGGCCTTCAATTTCGATGACGCCGTCTTTCTTGGCCATATCCTCCGCTAACGTCGGTGCCCGGAGCCTAATGCGCCGGGCAATCTAATATTCTGCTGTGAGCCCTCGCCGACATACGAGAGTATCGGCGCGGGGCGTTCCACACCTAAAATGGGTGCACTTAACGCCGGCACAAACTACCAGCTATTAACTTTACGACACGCCCGGCCATAACACAACTTGGGAGGCTATGCTTCACCACACACTGCTGTTATTCTTCTTCCTTGGCGGCAAGCTGACCACATGCACCATCAATATCAGAACCACGAGTATCACGAATTGTCGTTGGAATACCGTGCGCCCGCAGGCGCTCCACAAAATTCTGCTCCACGCCCTTACGCGATGCTGTCCATTTTGAGCCGGGGGTCGGATTCAACGGAATAGGGTTTACATGCACCCATCCGCGGCCGCGCTGCGCGAGCTTTTTCCCCAGCAAATCGGCGCGCCATCCCTGGTCATTAATATCGCGAATCAGCGCATATTCAATTGAGATGCGCCGCCCGGTCGTGCGGTAATAGTCGTATGCGGCATCCAGAGTCTCATCAACCTTCCACCGCTGGTTGATGGGAATAAGTTCATCGCGCAGTTCATCATCCGGCGCGTGCAGCGAGAGGGCAAGCGTAATCGGCAGTTTCTCCAGCTCAAACTTTCGGATACCGGGCACCAATCCCACGGTAGACATCGTCAGTCCGCGCGCGGAGATACCCAATCCCTCGGGGGCGGGATCGATCAGGCGGTGCACCGCACCCATCGTTGATTTATAGTTTGCCAGTGCCTCACCCATGCCCATAAATACAATATTGGAGACGCGCAGCGGGCGGGTATCTTCCGACCCTCCATCGGCCTTGTCAAGACCCTTCATCTGCTTCAGATACCGTGCCCCAGCAACCACCTGCTCCACGATTTCCGCGGTCGAAAGATTACGGGTGAGCCCCTGCTGCCCGGTAGCACAAAAGGGGCAGTTCATCCCGCACCCGGCCTGCGAAGAAATGCACATGGTCACGCGGTTGTCATACCGCATAATGACCGATTCAATAAGCGCCCCGTCGAAAAGACGATGTACGACTTTGAGGGTATCCCCGCCGTCAGCTTCTAGGGTTCGCACGGGAGTTAGCAGCTGCGGCATTGCGCGGGATACTATCTCATCACGGTCCCGGGCAGGCAGGTCTGTCATCTGCGCCGGATCGTTAACCAGTCGTTCGAAATAGTGCTTTGAGAGCTGCGATGCGCGGAAGGGCTGGTATCCCAGTTCCTTGAGGAATTCACGACGCCCCGCCATATCAAAATCGGCAATATGCTTGGGCGGTTTTGTGCGCCGGGGTGCTTTGAGCGCAATTTTTCCCGGTTCGGGGCGCACGCTTGAAATCTCCACGGGTACTTTGGTGGAGCGCGGCGTGGAATCGGTTGAAGCTGAGGCGCAGCCAGCGAAGGTTTCGGTCATGGTTTCTTCCTGTCGTCTGTGTGGTGTGAGGTCAGTACCTCATCAGGTGAGGAACCGGTTGCCCGGCGGTATTCTGGAAGCCGGGTGGGAGGGTACCTCAAGTGCAGCAGCCGCACGGTCCGCTGTGGGGCGGTGTCTTAGTCGGCGGGGATCTCTCGCACCTCCACGCCCAGCTCCGCAAGTTCCTTAGCTCCCCCCGTCCTGTGCAGTAAGCACCCAGATCCCGTCCCGGTGAACAGCAACCGAATGTTCCCATTGGCAGGCGTCGGAGCCATCAGCAGTCACGACCGTCCAGTCGTCCTGGAGCACGCGTGTGGCAATACCCCCGGTGACGAGCATCGGTTCAATAGCGAATGCCATACCGGGCTTAATTTTCGGGCCTAAATCACGTGCCGCATAGTTCAGTACATCTGGGCGCATATGCATTTGGGTGCCAATACCGTGCCCCACATAGTCTTCAATAATGCCGTACTTATCCCCCGCCTGCTCACGCACGAACCCTTCAATAGCAACTCCGACCTCCCCCACTTTTTTGGCGGTAGCCAACGCCGCGATACCGTGCCACATAGCAGCGCGAGTGATGTCCGAAAGTTCACGCCGTTCCTGGGACACTTCACCCACTAAGACGGTGCGTGCTGAATCGCCGTGCCACTGTTTACCGGTTGCCGGGTCAATAATATAGGCGCCACCGTCAATGGAGAGAATATCCCCCTCTTTGAGCCTGTAGTCGCCGGGAATACCGTGCACCACCTCGTGGTTTACGGAGGTGCAAATACTGGCCGGGTAGTCGTAGTAGCCGTAGAAGTTCGAGGTGCCGCCCTGCTCCTGCAGGCTCTCTTCGAAGACGCGGTTAATCTCTGCGGTGCTCACTCCTGGCTGGGCGGCGGCAACCGCTGCGTCGAGCGCTCGGGACGTAATTAACCCGGCGCGTGACATATGCGTCAGTTGGGCATTGGTTTTAATCTCGACTCGTGCCACAGTGTTTACCCTTCATTCAGTGCGGTGCGGCGGGTGCCGTATCTATCCAAGCTTAAAACGCTGTGCCCCCGCAAGTTCTTGCGGGGGCACAGGGTCACGGTTTCCGCTAGTTAAGGGCCGAGAGGATACGTTCGGTCACCTCAGCGATCTCGCCAAGACCGTTTACTTCTTTGACGATGCCGCGTTCACGATAAATCGCGATCAGCGGTGCGGTCTCCTCTTCGTACACCTTCAGGCGGTGGCGGATGACCTCTTCATTATCGTCGGTGCGGCCCTGTTCGGCGGCACGGTTCAGCAGACGCGCCACGAGCTCATCGTTATCAGCAACCAGCAAGAGTACACGGTCGAGTTGCTGATGAGTTTCGGTGAGGATCGAATCGAGTTCGTGCACCTGCGCGGTGTTGCGGGGGTACCCGTCCAGCAGGAAGCCGTTGGCGGTGTCTGCCTCAGCGAGGCGTGCCCGCACCATCCTGTTCGTCACAGAATCGGGAACTAGGTTGCCGGAGTCGATATACGACTTGGCTTCTTTACCCAGGTCGGTTTCTTCCTTAATGTTTTTGCGGAAGATATCGCCTGTGGAGATCGCCGGGATGTTCAGTTTCTCGGCGATTTTTACGGCTTGAGTGCCTTTGCCGGCCCCCGGGGGGCCAACGATCAGCAGACGGTTCATCGAAGCAGTCCTTCGTAGTGTCGTTGTTGGAGCTGGGCGTTAATCTGCTTGAGGGTATCAAGCCCAACGCCCACCACGATCAGCAGCGAGGCGCCACCGAACGGGAAGTTCTGGTTTGCCTGGAATAGAATCAGTGCAACCAGCGGAATCATAGAGATAACCGCCAGGTAGAGTGAGCCAGGCAGAGTGATACGGTTCAGCACGTAGCTGAGGTAACGCTCGGTAGGTTTGCCGGCTCGAACACCGGGGATGAACCCACCGTATTTCTTCATATTATCCGCCACTTCAACCGGGTCGAAGGTCACCGACACATAGAAGTACGTGAATCCCAGGATGAGGAAGAAGTACAGGTAATGTACAGCGGGTGGTCGCCGCGCACCAGGTAGGTGTTAATCCAGCTGACCCACTCCGGCGGAGGCGAGCCGTTATTGGGGGTGTTCAGCTGGGCGATAATGCCGGGCAGGCTCAGCAGGGAGGAAGCGAAAATCAGCGGAATCACACCGGCCATATTGACCTTGAGCGGAATATAGGTGCTGGTGCCGCCAATGGTGCGGCGCCCAATCATCCGTTTTGCGTACTGCACGGGCACACGGCGTACCGACTGTTCCACGTAGACCACGGCGAGCATCACCACAAGGCCCACACCGCACACGGCCCAGAAAACCATTGCGCCCTGCTGACGCTCAATAGCGCCAAGTGCGTTCGGGAAGGAGGAGGCGATGGAGGTGAAAATCAGCAGTGACATGCCGTTGCCCACGCCGCGTTCGGTGATCTGCTCACCCATCCACATGATCACGGTGGTACCTGCGCACAGGGTGATAATAATCAGCAGAACATGCCAGATGTCATCAACGGGGATAATGTTCGGGCAGTTCCCGATCAGTGCGCCGCTGCGGGCCATCGACACAATGGTGGTGCCGTTCAGAAGCGCGAGGGCGATGGTGAGATAACGAGTGTACTGTGTGAGTTTAGCCTGTCCCTGAGCCCCTTCATCGTGTAGCTCTTGGAAACGCGGGATGACCACACGCAACAGCTGAATAATGATGCTTGCGGTAATGTACGGCATCACGCCCAGTGCGAAGATAGACAGCTGCAACAGGGCGCCACCGCTGAAGAGGTTAACGATGTCATAGATTCCGTGGTTACTGCCATTATTGGCGATACACTGCTGAACGGTGCCGTAGGAAATACCGGGGGCAGGGATGAAAGTGCCCATGCGGTATATCACGATCATGCCCAGGGTAAACAGCAGCTTGCGTCGCAAGTCGGCGGTCTTTAGGACGCGCCCGAATGCGCTAAGCACATGTCCTCCTGAAATTCTTGGGGTGTGCACGCCCTAAGGCTAACCTTAGCGGGTGCGTTAAACACATACCTTCCAGTCTAACCCGTTCACGGCGTTTGTCGATAACCGTGCCCACGAATACCGCCTATTTCTACTCTCTGAGCATGATTTAGTGTGCAATAACACCGTGCGGTTGCTGACTGGAAAAGAACGACCCCCGCAGGGGTAAAAACCTGCGGGGGTCATACCTGTAGTGTGAAAACTACTTGACGGTCACAGAACCGCCAGCGGCTTTGATCTTCTCAATAGCGGAAGCCGATGCCTTGTCAACGGTTACGTTCACCTTCACAGTGATCTCGCCGTTGCCCAGAACCTTCACGGGCTGGTTCTTACGAACTGCGCCCTTAGCCACCAGCTCGGCGACGGTTACGTCACCGCCGGAGGGGAAAAGCTCCTGGATACGGTCCAGGTTTACCACCTGGTACTCGGTGCGGAACGGGTTCTTGAAGCCGCGCAGCTTCGGCAGACGCATGTGCAGCGGCAGCTGGCCGCCTTCGAAGCCTGCACGAACCTGGTAGCGTGCCTTGGTACCCTTGGTACCGCGACCTGCGGTCTTACCCTTGGAGCCTTCACCGCGGCCTACGCGGGTCTTTGCCTTGTGGGCACCCGGTGCCGGGCGCAGATCGTGAATCTTGATAGCGTCTGCCATCTTACTTGACCTCCTCAACCTTCACCAGGTGAGCAACGGTGTTAACCATGCCAACGGTGACGGGGTCAGCAGTGCGCACTACCTTGTTGCCCGGGCGCTTCAGGCCGAGGGAACGCAGGGTGTCGCGCATGTTCTGCTTCTGACCAACATAGGACTTGACCTGGGTGATTTCCAGCTTTGCGTCACTGGGCTGAATACGCTTAGCCATTACGCACCTGCCTTATCGGACTTGGTGTTGCGCAGGTAGCTGGGGATAACCTCGTCTGCAGGCAGGCCACGGCGGGCTGCCACTGCCAGAGGCTCTTCCAGCTGCTTGAGTGCTGCAACGGTTGCGTGAACGATGTTGATCTGGTTAGCTGACCCCAGCGACTTGGAGAGCACATCGTGAATACCGGCGCACTCCAGCACTGCACGCACAGGGGCCACCAGCGATCACACCGGTACCGGCGGTTGCCGGGCGGAGCATCACAACACCTGCGGCTGCCTCACCCTGCACACGGTGCGGGATGGTGCGGTCCTCGATGCGGGGAACACGGAAGAAGTTCTTCTTCGCTTCCTCAACACCCTTGGAAATAGCCGAGGGAACTTCCTTGGCCTTGCCGTACCCGACGCCGACCATACCGTTACCGTCACCAACAACGACCAGAGCGGTGAAGCTGAAACGACGGCCGCCCTTCACCACCTTGGCAACACGGTTAATGGCAACAACGTGCTCAATGTACTTGTCTTTTTCCTCTTCGCGTGCGCGGTTATTCTTACGGTCACCGCGGCCGCGACGCTCGCCGCGGTTGCTGCGGCGATCTTCGCGCTGCTTGGAGGTCTCAGCGGTTTCAGCTACGGTTGCTTCGCTCACCTGAGTTTCCTTTTCGTTCTGCTCGCTCATTAGAGTTCCAGACCCCCTTCGCGTGCACCTTCAGCAACTGCTGCAACACGACCGTGGTACTTGTTACCGCCGCGGTCGAACACAACGGTTTCGATACCCGCAGCCTTCGCGCGCTCTGCGATGAGTTCGCCAACACGCTTAGCCTTAGCGGTCTTTGTCAGTTCGGTTGCTGCACGCAGATCCGCTTCCATGGTCGATGCCGATGCCAGGGTTACGCCCTTCACATCGTCAATCACCTGAACGAACATGTGACGGCTCGAACGGGTGACGCACAGGCGCGGACGCGCCGCAGTACCCGAGATGTGCTTACGCAGACGAGCGTGACGACGTGCACGCTGCGCTGCTTTCGACTTAATAGCCATGTTTGCTTACCAGCCTTCCCGACCTTGCGGCGGATGTGCTCACCTGCGTAGCGAACACCCTTGCCCTTGTAGGGGTCGGGCTTACGCAGACCACGAATGTTTGCTGCAACCTGACCAACCTGCTGCTTGTCGATACCCGACACGGTCAGCTTGTTGGGGCCCTCCACGGTGAAGGAGATACCTTCGGGGGCCTCAACGTTGATCGAGTGGGAGTAACCAAGAGCGAACTCAAGGTCTTTACCCTTGGCGGTCACACGGTAACCGGTGCCAACGATCTCGAGCTTCTTCTCGTAGCCCTGAGTCACACCAATGATCAGGTTCTGGATCAGGGTGCGGGTCAAACCGTGCAGTGAACGCGACAGACGCTCATCATTGGGGCGGGAAACGGTAATTTCGTTCTCGTTCAGGGCCACAGTAATGGGGGCGGCCACAGTGTGGCTCAGCTCGCCCTTGGGGCCCTTAACGGTCACCAGGTTGCCATCAACCTTCACCTCAACGCCAGCCGGAATCGAGATGGGGAGACGTCCAATACGTGACATTATTCTCTTCCTTTCTCTAACCGACTACCAGATGTAAGCGATGACTTCGCCGCCCACGCCCTTCTTCGCAGCCTGCTTGTCAGTGAGCAGACCCGAGGAGGTGGACAGGATTGCGGTACCGAGGCCGCCCAGAACCTTCGGCAGGTTCGTGGACTTTGCGTAGGTGCGCAGACCCGGCTTGGAAATACGGCGTACGCCAGCGATAGAACGCTCACGAGACGGACCGTACTTGAGGACGAGGGTCAGGGTCTTACCAACCTTGGCTTCCTCTTCCTTAACGTCAGCAATGTAACCCTCAGCCTTCAGGATCTCGGCGATACGAGCCTTCAGCTTGGAGTAGGGCATAGATACGGTGTCGTGGTATGCCGAGTTTGCGTTGCGCAAACGGGTCAGCATATCTGCGACCGGATCAGTCATAGTCATGTGGGCTCTTGCCCTTCCTCGTTGTGGTTTCCCCCCGCCGCCTGTTGTGCGGGTGGGACCTACAACGTAGTCGTTAGTTGGTCTTGAACGGGAAGCCCAGTGCCTTCAGAATGGCACGGCCTTCATCATCGGTCTTGGCGCTGGTCACCACGGTAATGTCCATACCACGCACGCGGTCGATCGAATCCTGATCGATTTCGTGGAACATGGACTGCTCGGTCAGACCGAAGGTGTAGTTACCGTTACCGTCGAACTGGCGGTCCGAAAGTCCGCGGAAGTCGCGGATACGGGGCAGGGCCAGGGTGACGAGGCGGTCCAGGAATTCCCACATGCGGTCGCCACGCAGGGTGACGTGCGCACCAATGGGCATGCCTTCACGCAGCTTGAACTGTGCGATGGACTTCTTCGCGCGGGTAACAATCGGCTTCTGACCGGTGATGGCGGTGAGGTCGCGGATAGCGCCGTCCATGAGCTTTGCGTCGCGAGCTGCCTCGCCAACACCCATGTTCACAACAACCTTAACGACCTTCGGGATCTGCATGACGTTCTCGTACTTGAACTCTTCCTGCAGAGCGGGAACGACGACCTCAGCGTACTTGGTTTTGAAGCGGGGGGTGATCTTGGTTTCGCTCATTAGATGTCCTTACCCGAGCTCTTGGCGTAGCGCACACGAACGGTGCGGGTCTTGCCGTTACGCTCTACAGTCTCTTCACGGAAACCAACACGGGTCGGCTTCTTGGTTTCGGGGTCAACGATCGCAACGTTCGAGACGTGAATCGGTGCCTCAACCTTCTGAATGCCGCCAGCAGCGCCGGTTACGGGGTTGGCTTTGGTGCTTGGTGACGACCTTAACGCCCTCAACAATCACGCGGTTTTCCTTAGGGATAACCTTCAGAACCTTACCCTGCTTGCCCTTGTCTGCACCCGGAAATAACCTGAACCAGGTCGCCGGACTTGATCTTAGCCATGAGTTAGAGCACCTCCGGAGCAAGCGAAACGATCTTCACGAACTTCTTATCGCGAAGTTCACGGCCCACAGGGCCGAAGATACGGGTACCGCGAGGATCACCATCGGTGTTCTTCAGGATCACTGCGGAGTTCTCGTCGAACTTAATGTAGGAGCCGTCTGCTCGACGGGTTTCCTTCTTGGTGCGGACGACTACGGCTTTCACCACGTCGCCCTTCTTTACGGTACCGCCGGGGATAGCATCCTTGACGGTTGCGACAATAACGTCGCCAATGCCTGCGTAGCGACGCGAAGAACCACCGAGCACACGGATGGTCAGGATTTCCTTCGCACCGGTGTTGTCGGCGACCTTCAGTCGCGACTCCTGCTGAATCATATTTCTCCTGTCGTCTCGCCGGTTCCGACACGCAGTAAGCGCGAGCCAGCCTTGCGGAACATTTTTACGGGATTGGGTGACGCCCCGGGCCCAACACTATGCAGTGAGGGTTAGCGGAAACGCCTGGGGTAACCCATGCCAACAGCATCTGGACCCGCGTGAAGCGGGCGTAATCCACCCGCGTAGCGGCATTATGCTTTGGCACGAGAAACCCGTGGTTGCGCGCGCGAATCTGTATGCGCGCACGCATTCTTAAAAATATACCGGAGATTTAGCGGTAAAACAAAGAAAATGCCGCAGGTAGGATGCGCGCCACATTTGAGACACGCCTACCCGCCCTAGCTGCCCCATCCGGATACTCATCCCACGGGGCTAGGGAAATTTGGGGTATCCTGCAAAAATCAGTGTGCTGCACAGATGTATCCACGGTGGCTACCGCTGGTGCAGGCACGTGGCGTTCTGCCTCTACAATACGCACTGGGATTCCCAAGGAGCGCGCAATATCGCCCTCTGCTTCCCCAGAACGGACAGTAATAACATGCTCTTGCCCGGCCTTCCACTCGGCGGGGAATTCTACGGAGGCGGTCAACAACGCCCCAAAATGCGCCGCCTGAACCTGAACACGCGCCAGCTCTACCCCATCCCCTTCGATAATCACCTCGGACCCAACGCGTGGGCCGTATCCGGGATGCTCTTTGAACCATCCCGAACCCGTTATCTGAATCGGGTACCCTTCAGGCAGCTCTGCAAGTATCTCAACATCAGCACCATCGTCTTCAACAAGAACCCGCAGCGATGGGGAGAATACAGGAAAAACCGTGGCATCCGGCTCACCGTGCACCTGCACCTGCACACGCGTTATAGAATCCGCGTCAATAGTGCGCGGCTTTTCACCAGTGCGCTCTTCAGTATCCGCCGCAGTAAATTTACCCGTGAACGGATCAATATGGAACGGCACCCGCACCTGCTTGTGCTCCCCGCCTTATCGGAGACAAGCACCGCCCCATCAGGAAGCAACACCTGGTGATTGGTTTTCGTCTCACTCACGCGGATCTCCCCCAACACTTTTCGGCTGGCAACGTCAATAATGCCAACAGTTCCACCAATAGGCTCAGGCGAACGGGGCGCACCGAAATCAGTCACATACAGTAGAGCTTTGGCGGCGTCATAGAGGATATCGGTTGGCATTTTGCCGTACGGGATAAAATCTAAGGGTTCTCCTTCAAGGCTGAGAATATGAACACCGGAGTTACGGCCCTGCACACCCTGAGTGGAGACATAGAGCTCACCGCGCGCACCGCTGACTTCAACACCGTGCACCACAGCAGGTAGGGTCTTGTAATCGGCGGCAGGCACATCATAAGTTCGTATATGTTCCGCGGTATTGAGATCTACCACTAAAATCTGGTTATTCATAATGTCGGGAATGTACAGTTCACGTTTTTCATCTAAGGCAATAGGCCCCAGAAGCATCGCTTCGGAGCCGCCGCTCTGCGTAGTGAGGTAGTGGTAGTTCACCTCAAAAGTGTCGAGGTCTACAGTGCAGTACCCTCCTGAAGTGGTGATATAGGCGCGGTTTCCGGGCGTATCAATAAATAATTCGCGCAGCTGCCATATCTGCTCCCCCACCGCCAAACTATCCCATACCAGGGACAGGTCATCCTGGTTATACACTGTGACGGACCCAGTGCTTGCGCTGCCAACCCACAAAGTTCCGCGTTCGTTATCGAGTGCTAGCCCAAAGCACCCTGCAGCTGGTACTGCCCTTTCACCAGGTCTCGGTTATCGGAGGTCACGGGCAGCTGCGCGAGTGCTTCGATACGCAAAGTATCGGGGTCAATGCGCGCAATGGTTGAGGTGGTGCTTCCGTGGGCGCGGGCATAGTTAAAGGTTCCGGTCACGAACAGCTGCCGTGTTGTGGGGTTGTGCGCTAGCTGGTATTGCCCAGGAATACCCTGCGCTTTAAGGAGGTTAGCGGTAACAGTCTGAGCCATAATTAAAGATTCTTCTCACAAAAATATAGGAGGCGGATATTTAATGTGATGGGGCGGGTACTCCCTACTCTTGAGGAAGTACCCGCCCCTATCATAGACGCGCTATGCGCTGTTTTACTAGCCTAAAGCGGTGTAACCGACTTTATCCGTTTAGGCTGAAGTGCGGCGACGTGCCACCATGACCGAACCTGCAACGAGCGCAGCCGTGCCAGCACCCAGGGCTACCCACATCCCTGAGGCACCAGTGTTAGCAAGCGTCCGTGAGGAGGACTTGGTAGCGGCAGTGGTTGCAGAGCCGGAGCCCCGTGCCTCGCCGCTCGTAGTACCAGTAGACCCGCCACTGGTGGTCGTGGAATCGCCGGTTACAGCGGAGTCGTGGTCGTTATCCTTGGCAGCTGCAATACCATTGGCGTCGCCCTTGGCTGCGCCGTTAGCATTGGCATCTGCGCCCGCATTAGCGTTTGCATTGCCACCAGCGTTTGCATTAGCGTTACCGCCTGCGTTTGCGTTGGCATTGGCGTTATCACCCGCGTTAGCGTTGCCACCAGCGTTAGCGCCGCCTTCAGTGATAGTCACCTCTGCTGCTTCGCCGCCACGAGCATTATCGCCCTTCTTCATGGAGCCACTCAGCAGGTTAATAGCAACCTTCTCGCCAACCTTAGGCGCGTCACCCTTCACCTTGTCTGCGCTCGGGAAAGGAATCTCAGCGGTGAAGTTACCGTTAGCATCTGCCTGGATGTACAGCCACACACCAGCGCTGTTGCCCTTCTTACCCTCAAAGGTAGCGTCCTGTGCAGGAGCCAGAGAACCACCATTGAGCTTTAACAGCGATCACCGAACCGCTAGTACCATCCTGAGTCTTGAAACCCTCACCACGGATCTTCAATGACTGGCCAACCTGCCAGTTCTTGGGGATGTATACCTTGGCACCGTCATCGTAAGTGTGAACGGTTTCCTCAACAGCAACCTGGGCCGGGTCGTTAGCGCCAGCGTTATTACCGGGGTCAGCCTGGTTGCCGCCCTGGTTTGCACCAGCGTTTGCATTATCAGCAGCGTTGGCGTTACCGCCGGCCTTAGCATTGTCGCCAGCGTTGTTACCGCCGCCCTGGTTTGCACCAGCCTTAGCGTTGTCGCCGCCGCCTGCGTTATTACCGCCGGCCTTAGCGTTATCGCCAGCGTTTACGTTGCCACCAGCGTTATTGCCGCCGCCCTGGTTTTGCACCAGCCTTAGCGTTGTCGCCGCCGCCTGCGTTGGCATTACCGCCTGCGTTTGCATTATCAGCAGCATTGGCGTTACCACCAGCGTTAGCGTTGTTACCGCCTGCGTTATTACCACCGGCATTAGCATTGTCGCCGCCACCAGCGTTGTTACCGCCAGCCTTAGCGTTATCGCCAGCGTTTACATTGCCACCAGCCTTGGCATTGTCGCCGCCACCAGCGTTTACGTTGCCACCAGCGTTAGCGTTGTCGCCACCGCCTGCGTTGTTACCGCCACCGGCGTTATTGCCGCCGCCCTGGTTTGCACCGGCCTTGGCATTGTCGCCGCCGCCTGCGTTATTACCGCCAGCCTTAGCGTTATCGCCAGCGTTTACATTGCCACCAGCGTTATTGCCGCCGCCCTGGTTTGCACCAGCCTTGGCATTGTTGCCGCCACCAGCGTTGTTACCACCAGCATTATTACCGCCACCAGCAACAATAGTCACATCGTTAGCTTCACCACCACGAGGGGTATCGCCCTTCTTCATGGAGCCGCTCAGCAGGTTAACGCTGACCTCATCACCAACGTTCGGTGCAGCACCACCCTTCACCTTGTCTGCGCTCGGGAAGGGCAGCTCAGCAGTGAAGTTACCGTTAGCATCTGCCTGGATGTACAGCCACACACCAGCGCTGTTACCCTTCTTACCCTCAAAGGTAGCGTCCTGCGTAGGAGCCAGGGAACCACCATTGAGCTTAACAGCGATCACCGAACCGCTAGTACCATCCTGAGTCTTGAAACCCTCACCACGGATCTTCAGCGGCTGACCAACCTGCCACTGCTCAGGAATGTACACCTTGGCACCATCATCGTAGGTATGAACATCTACTTCACCAACTACGTTATTGCCACCCTGGTTGGGGTCGGCCTGGTTACCGCCCTTGTTCGGGTCGGCCTGGTTACCGCCCTTGTTCGGGTCGGCCTGGTTTCCACCCTGGTTGGGGTTAGCCTGGTTTCCACCCTTGTTCGGGTCGGCCTGGTTTCCACCCTGGTTGGGGTTAGCCTGGTTACCGCCCTGGTTGGGGTTAGCCTGGTTTCCACCCTGGTTGGGGTTAGCCTGGTTACCGCCCTGGTTGGGGTTAGCCTGGTTTCCACCCTGGTTGGGGTTAGCCTGGTTACCGCCCTTGTTCGGGTCGGCCTGGTTTCCACCCTGGTTGGGGTTAGCCTGGTTACCGCCCTTGTTCGGGTCGGCCTGGTTGTTATTAACCGTGGGGGTGGAGGAAGCACCACCGTTAGGCTGCTGGCTTGCGCCAGAAGACTGGCTAGCACTCTCAACCTGAAGGGTGACGGTGTTCACAATAATCAACGCACCGGAGTTCTGGCCATAAGCGAAGAGCTTACCGCCGGAGAAAGACATATTACCGACAATATCGAACTGACCGGTGGAGGTCTTCAGATCGATAGTCTTCACCACTGCACGAGTCTGCAGGTCAATAACAGTCACATAGCCGTAGCTTGAGATATATGCCTTGCCAGAGTCCTGGTCAATCTTAATCTCACGTGCCTGGAAGCTGGACTGGCCCTGCGCACCCTGAACGGCGCCATTGCTAGTCCACAGTTCCTTCATGGTGTTCTGGTCGTAAACAGTCACCGTGCTCTTCTCGGTGTTAACAACCCAGACGGTACCGTTCACGTCATCAATAGCAATGCTGTAGGAGCTGGAACCCTGGGTAGCACCGGGCAACTGAACAGTTGCCTCAACCTGCTGGGTATCAGCGTTCACGCGGGTGACGCACCCTGCGCGGTACGAATCATAGGAAGAGTAAGTCTTCCAAGCCTTATTGTTCTTGGCAGAGTATGCGGACTGCGACGACTGGTACTGACCAGCCAAATCCTTGCTCTGCTCAGCCTGGCCCTGGCCTTGCTGCTGGTTGCCAGTCTGGCCCTGCTGCTGTTGCTGCTGAGCGGGCTGCTGCTGTTGGTTAGCCTGGCCCTGCTGCTGGGCAGGCTGCTGCTGTTGCTGCTGAGCGGGCTGCTGCGCCTCCTGACGGGCGCCTCCCCCCAACTGCTCAGTGGGTGCATTAGCAAATGCTGCGGGAATGGTTCCCAGCGAGCCTGCTACGACTGACAGTGCGCCAGCCGAAGCCAAAAGCTTGCGGGAAGTTACTTTCTTGGACGAAGAAGTCATATTCTGATCCTCGATGTCTTTGGCGATTGACCTTTAGGGTCCGTAAACCTCAAAGATTACTTGACTAACACAGTAATTAACTTAAACCTGAGATGTAGACAAGTGCAGTTCGATACTAGAGATTGCATTTCCAAGAATCAACCACTCAGACAGGAATTGTAATCAGATATTTATATTTTTCTTGCTTACGTTCCGTCATCAAATTTTTATTTTTGTACGCAAACAAATACCCACGGCAAGGGCCCTTCCCGGGAAAAACGGGGAAGGGCCCTTCCTCTATACACGCCATGCAGAGCGTTCGTTCTAGAAAAATCCCAGGTGCTTACTTAGCTTTCTCTAGGATCTCCACGACACGCCAACGCTTGGTAGCGGACAGCGGACGGGTCTCTGCCAACAGAACATAGTCACCAACACCGCAGACATTCTGCTCGTCGTGTGCCTTGATCTTAGAGCTACGGCGCATAACCTTGCCGTAGAGTGCGTGCTTCACGCGATCCTCGACCTCGACGACAACGGTCTTGTCCATCTTGTCGGAGACAACGTAGCCGCGGCGGGACTTACGGTAGCCGCGCTCTTCGTTCTTTACTTCACTCACTTGGACTCACCTTCGGTTGCGGGACGAATACCGAGCTCGCGCTCACGCAGCACGGTGTAGATACGTGCGATATCACGCTTGATGGTGCGGCGACGACCAGCGTTAGCCTGACCGGTGACTTCCTGGAAACGGATGTTGAAGAGTTCCTTCTTCGATTCGCTCAGCTTTGCAGCCAGCTCTTCGTTGGAGAGCTCTGCGAGCTTATCGATGCTCAGATCCTTGGATCCAACTGCCATCTCGCTTATTCACCACCTTCGCGACGCACAACACGTGCCTTCATCGGGAGTTTGTGGATTGCCAGGCGCAGCGCCTCGCGAGCCACCTCTTCGGATACACCGGCGATCTCAAACATGACTCGACCGGGCTTAACATTAGCGACCCACCACTCGGGTGAACCCTTACCGGAACCCATACGAGTTTCGGCAGGCTTCTTGGTCAACGGACGGTCCGGGTAAATGTTGATCCAGACCTTACCGCCACGCTTGATGTGACGGGTCATTGCAATACGTGCAGCCTCAATCTGACGGTTGGTCACATATGCGGGCGAAAGAGCCTGAATGCCCCATTCACCGAAGCTAACCTCGGTGCCGCCCTTTGCGAGACCATGACGCTTGGGGTGGTGCTGCTTACGGAACTTTACTCGACGGGGAATAAGCATTTATGCCTCACCGTTCTCTGCAGTCTTGGCTTCGGTATTTGCCGAAGCATTCTCGTTGCGGCGTTCACGACGGGGACCACGGCCACCGGAGCGGCGGCGATCACCATCACGGCGGTTGCCGCGACGGTTGTTGGCTGCCTGCTGAGCTGCCAGTTCCTTGTCGGTCAAGTCGCCCTTGTAGATCCAGACCTTCACACCAATACGACCGAAGGTAGTCTTGGCTTCGAAGAAACCGTAATCGATGTTCGCACGCAGGGTGTGCAGGGGCACACGACCTTCACGGTAGAACTCGGAACGGGACATTTCAGCGCCACCCAAGCGACCGGAGCACTGGATACGAATACCCTTTGCGCCTGCACGCTGTGCGGACTGGATTGCCTTCTTCATAGCACGGCGGAATGCAACACGCGCTGCAAGCTGTTCTGCAATGCTCTGAGCAACCAGCTGAGCTGACAGATCGGGGTTAGAAACCTCAAGAATGTTCAGCTGAATCTGCTTGCCGGTCAGTTTCTCAAGCTCGCCACGGATGCGGTCTGCTTCAGCGCCACGGCGGCCGATGACGATACCGGGACGAGCGGTGTGGATATCCACACGCACACGGTCACGGGTACGCTCAATCTCAACCTTTGCAACGCCCGCACGATCCAGGTTCTTTGCCAAAAGCTCGCGGATCTTCACATCTTCACGAACGAAGTCTGCGTAACGCTCGCCGGGCTTGTTAGAATCAGCGAACCACTTGGAGACGTGCTCGGTGGTAATGCCCAGTCGGAAACCGTTCGGGTGAATTTTCTGACCCATTTAGCGGTCCTCCTCCTTCTCCGGGGTAGCAACTACCACGGTGATGTGGCTGGTGCGCTTATTGATACGGTATGCACGACCCTGCGCGCGGGGCTGAATGCGCTTCATGGTCGGACCTTCATTCACGAATGCTTCGCTGATGAACAGCTCTTCCTCGCGGAACGGCAGACCTTCCTGGGTCGCCTTCTGGCGAGCGTTTGCTACTGCCGAAGCAACGATTTTATATACCGGTTCTGAAGCACCCTGGGGTGCGAATTTCAGAATCGCCAGAGCCTCTTCCGCTTGCTTACCACGGATCAGGTTGACGACACGGCGGGCCTTCATAGGCGTAACGCGAACAAAACGCGCTGATGCCTTGGCTTCCATTGCCTATCTCTCTTTCGTCTTATGCCGAAAAGGAAACGTTAACTGATCGGATTATCCGATTAGCGACGCTTGCCCTTACGGTCGTCCTTCACATGGCTGCGGAAAGTGCGGGTGGGTGCAAACTCGCCGAGCTTGTGCCCAACCATCGACTCGGTAATGAATACCGGTACGTGCTTGCGTCCGTCGTACACTGCGATGGTGTGCCCGAGCATATCGGGAATAATCATCGAGCGACGGGACCAAGTCTTAATAACATTCTTGGTGCCCTTCTCGTTCTGAGCCGCTACCTTCAGGTAGAGGTGCTGATCAACGAAAGGGCCCTTCTTCAAACTACGAGGCATGTGTCAGGCTCCTTAGCGCTTCTTGCCAGTACGACGGCGACGAACGATGAGCTTGTCGCTTTCCTTGTTGGGACGGCGGGTACGACCCTCGGGCTTACCGTTGGGGTTAACCGGGTGACGACCACCGGAGGTCTTACCCTCACCACCACCATGCGGGTGGTCAACCGGGTTCATAACCACACCACGAACGGTCGGACGGATGCCCTTCCAACGGTTGCGGCCAGCCTTACCCCAGTTGATGTTGGACTGCTCTGCGTTGCCAACTTCGCCCACGGTTGCACGGCAGCGAACATCCACGTTACGGATTTCGCCGGAGGGCAGACGGAGCTGACCGTACTTGCCTTCCTTAGCAACCAGCTGAACCGAAGCACCAGCGGAACGCGCCAGCTTTGCGCCGCCGCCGGGACGGAGCTCAACACAGTGGAGCACGGTACCTACGGGGATGTTGCGCAGGGGCAGGTTGTTGCCGGGCTTGATGTCGGCTGAAGGGCCAGACTCGACGATGTCGCCCTGAGAGAGCCTGTTCGGAGCGATAATGTAGCGCTTAGAACCATCGAAGTAGTGCAGAAGTGCGATGCGTGCGGTACGGTTTGGATCGTACTCGATGTGCGCAACGCGTGCATTCACACCGTCTTTATCGTGACGGCGGAAGTCGATCAGACGGTACTGACGCTTGTGTCCGCCACCCTTATGACGAGTGGTGATACGACCGGTGTTGTTACGGCCGCCGGTCTTGTGAAGCGGACGAAGCAGGGACTTTTCCGGGGTGGAGCGGGTGATTTCAACGAAATCAGCAACGCTCGAACCACGGCGACCCGGGGTCGTCGGCTTATACTTACGAATACCCATGTGAGATATTTCTTTCCTTCGTTAAAGTGGTCTCCGCGAGCCTTATGCCTGCGGACCGCCGAAGATGTCGATACGGCCTTCCTTGAGGGTCACGATGGCACGCTTGGTGTCCTTACGAGAGCCCCAACCGAAACGGGTGCGCTTCCGCTTGCCCTTACGGTTCATAGTATTGATGGAAGCAACCTTGACGTCCCAGATTGTTTCGATAGCCTGCTTGATTTCCAGCTTGTTTGGAATCGGTAGCGACCTCGAAAGGTGTATTTACCTTCGTCGATCTGTCCATAGCTCTTTTCAGAAACAACAGGAGCGATAATTACGTCGTACACAGACTTGGTGGAAACGCTCATTACTTAGCGCCCTCCTTCTTCTGATTAGCAGCTACGAACGCGTCGTATGCCGCCTTGGTGAAGACTACATCATCCGAAACCAGCACATCGTAGGTGTTGAGCTGATCTGCGTATAGCACGTGAACTTTCTGCAGGTTACGTGCGGACAGAGCCACAACGTCCTCTGCACGAGCAATCACGAAGAAGGATGTTCTTGCGCTCGGTAAGCTCTGCGAATGCAGCCTTAGCAGCCTTAGTCGAGGGAGTCTCACCAGAGATGAAGTTCTCCACCACGTGGACGCGGTCGTGACGAGCGCGGTCAGAGAGAGCACCGCGCAGTGCAGCGGCGATCATCTTCTTGGGGGTGCGCTGTGCGTAGTTACGCGGGGTCGGACCGTGAACAACGCCACCGCCGGTCATGTGCGGTGCACGGATGGAGCCCTGACGTGCGTTACCGGTACCCTTCTGCTTGAAGGGCTTGCGACCTGCACCGGAAACCTCGCCGCGGTTCTTGGTCTTGTGGGTGCCCTGGCGTGCAGCAGCGAGCTGTGCAACGACAACCTGGTGCAGCAGGGGCACGGATGCCTGCGCGTCGAAAATCTCTGCGGGCAGGTCTACCTTAAGGGTCTTAACAGCCATGATGTATTAGGCTCCCTTCACAGCGGTACGAACCAGAACAACGCCGCCCTTGGGACCGGGGATTGCGCCCTTGATCAGCAGGACATTGTTCTCTGCGTCCACACCCTGGATAGTCAGGTTCAAGGTAGTGTGACGTGCTGCGCCCATACGGCCAGCCATGCGCATACCCTTGAACACGCGTGCGGGATAGGATGCGCCACCGATGGAACCGGGCTTACGGTGGTTCTTGTGCTGACCGTGCGATGCGCCAACACCCTTGAAGCCGTGACGCTTCATAACACCTGCGAAACCCTTACCCTTGGTCTTGCCAACGACGTCTACCTTCTGACCGGGCTCGAACAGCTCAACGGTCAGTTCCTGACCGAGGGAATACTCAGAAGCATCTGCGGTACGCAGCTCGACGATGTGGCGACGGGGGGTAACACCGGCCTTCTCGAAGTGACCAGCCAGGGGCTTGGTAACCTTGCGAGAGTCGATTGCACCGAAACCGATCTGAACAGCTTCGTAGCCGTCAGTTTCCTGGTTACGGATCTGGGTAACAACGTTAGAATCAGCCTTGACGACGGTGACGGGCACGAACTTGCCGTCCTCGTCCCAGACCTGGGTCATGCCGAGCTTGGTGCCCAGCAGGCCCTTCACCTGGCGCTCGAATTTGTTAGTCATTAGATGCGATCCTCTACAGCTTGATCTCGATGTTTACGTCTGCCGGCAGGTCGAGACGCATGAGGGCATCAACAGCCTTGGGGGTCGGATCAACAACGTCGATCAGACGCTTGTGCGTACGCATCTCGAAGTGCTCGCGGCTGTCCTTGTACTTGTGGGGAGAACGAATAACACAGTAGACGTTCTTCTCGGTCGGCAGCGGCACGGGGCCAACTACAGTTGCGCCTGCGCCCTTGACCGTTTCGACGATTTTCCGTGCCGAAGAATCGATGACCTCGTGGTCATAGGACTTCAGACGGATGCGGATTTTCTGTCCCGCCATCTGTCGGACTCTCTTTCTTGATGTATTCCCTGTATCGGAGCTTTTGCCCCTTTGTTATAGCGCTTAAGGAACGCGATATATTCATCACGTGCGCCACTCAGAACGGACTGAATCCGGCTTTGCCGGGTTCCTCACCCCGCCTGAGTACCGACCCCCGAACTCGGGCGTGTCGCCTATTTTCAGACAGACTCGTCCCTTCATTCCTCGGACCGGGTCATATGTGGGCTTATCTAGAACAGATAAACGCTTTTACAACGTCGTCCATTCTCTCAAAACGGAAGGTACCGCGCAAGCGGGAATACATTAAGTGTGGAAGAACACTGAAACAGCACCTACCGTAAGCCCAACAAGCACAGCAGCCCCTCCATCAGACACCTGGGCATCAAGCATCCTCCAACACCCCTCACACTGGGCCGTCGGTTTTTACTCAGAAATCTGCAGAAACAATACATCTCTAAAAAAACACTAAAAATGATATATTAGTGATTTATACATAACTAAATAGAGGTTATGAATTCTTTTCACCTCTGATTCCCCCAGGAATCTTCAAAGTTTTTCTCAGTAAGCTTTTGGGCCGCTACAGCCCAAAACATAGTGACCCGGGGTATCGGTTCAACTAAGGTGGAAGTAAACCCGTTACCGTCACGAGGAGACTACGATGTCAGAACCTAATCAAGGGTTCCCCCCTCAGCTTCCCCCCGAGCCGGGGCAGCCTGCACCGCAGCAGGAGGCACCCCCCAACTATGGCTCACCCCAGTACGCCCAGCAGGTTCCCCAGAGGGTACCGCCACAGCCTAACCCCGGCTACTATCCCCCAGCTCCTGCCCCTTCTAACAGCCGCAGGAAAACAGAAGATCTGCTTCTGAACGTTCTGCTCTACTTAGGGTCGCTGCTGCTTATTGGCTCAGCAGCGCTGTTTATCACCAGCGTCACTTCCGAAGAAACCATCGGTCTACGTGTTGCAGCGCTCGGTTTTGGCAGCGCCCTCTTCTACGGCGCTGGCCTGATCATCTATAAAACAGTGGCACGCCTGCGTCTGGCTTCTTATTCCTTCACAGGCACCGGTTTAGCTCTTCTGCCACTAACCGGTATAGCAACCTACCATCTGGGAGTGTGGGATAACGGCCGCATGATCTGGCTCATCACCTCTTTAGTAGGTACTGTAGCCATCGTGCTGGCCTGCACCATGATGCGTAACCGTATTATGGCGTACCTGCTCGTATCCTTCTTCATTTCGGATGCTTTAGCAGCTACCCGAGTCGCAGAACTACCCTTCGTATGGTACTTCGTGCTGCTGACAGTGCTCGCCACCATCCTGGGTCTTATTCTGCGGCTCAACGCGAAGCTTGTGCCTACCGGGCTCCGTGAAGGACTCGTAGAATCCTCCCGTATTTTTGTGCCCGTCACGGCGGCGGTCGTGTTCTTCTTCGTCTCGAATATGAGCTTTCTTGAGGTGGGCGTTGTATTCGCCATTATGAGTGTGTACGCCCTCGTGTTTTTCACCCTCGACAATAAACTCGACTACTATATCCAGCTGCGTATCTACCCGCTGCTGGCCGTCATCTACTTCTGCATAGAACTGCACAATCTGCCGCTGCTGTTCGCGTTCTTATTCCTTGCTGTTTTGCTCAGCAACACCCTGGCAGCCCTACTGTGCTACCCGATTATTATGCAGCGCAAAGGTTACGACCAGAATGGCGCCCCCCGCCTAGAGGTGGTTGGCCATCTTGATGCAGCCCTCAGCATCGCCGCTGCCGGTTTCACGCTCTTAGAAGCTACCATCACCATATTGTCTCACCGCTCCATTGATGGGGGAAACGTCCTAGAGCGCCTACTGCCCTTCTTCGAGTCACAGAACAATGGCGGATTCCTGCCCGCGCTCTGGGTTTTGAGCGTATTCTTCCTTGTGGGCATGCTCCCCTACAAGCGTATACTGCCTGCAAACGCCATCCTCTACACGGTTTATGGCGTTGCTCTGCTTCTGTCTCTGGCCACGGCACGTTCTGATGGGGCGTTCTATGTATGCTTCGCGGTCATCCCCATAGCCCTGCTGCTAAAGCGTGCACCGGGCGTTGAGCCATTAGCGGTCTCCATCGGCGCCAAGGTGAGCGCGTTCCTCGGTATTATGCACCTGTCATACGTGACGTTCAGTGATTTCAGTGGGCGCGGCATTATCCTGCTCATGGCCGCTGTCATGGCAGGTTTCGGGGTGATCACCCTTTCCTTCGCGCACTCCGCTCAGGGCGCTAAGAGCAACAGCCGTATTGTTGAAGCGCTCGTGTATACCATCACCTCCGCCACGTTCCTGTTTCTCCGTTCGGTGCTGAGCTTCCGTTACCCCGAAGGTTCCACCGAGATTCTCACCGCGATGCTCTACAGCGCGGCTCTTATCGCCCTCACCGCACTGTGCATTTGGATGATCCGCCTGGCTGTCGATACCGCCTCAGCCAACATTAACCTGGGGGCCCGCTGGGCGCTGGGTATCGCCCTCAGCGGAGCAGCCATAGCATCCGTCCTTATGCCCTACTACCTGCTGTCCATCATTATGCTGGTCATACTAGGTGGCACTATCGCATTCTTAGGGTTCATTATGATCCCGGCAGGCAGCCCAGCCGTACCTTCCTGCTCAATATGGCACGCGGACCCATCTGCTGGATAGCCCCAGTACTGTGGGCCTCAGATACGGCACGTTTTGCTGACTTCCTGCTGCTGCTATCCGGCCTCTGCCTGCTGCTGGGTGTGCTCAGCGCCGTGCTATACCGTACCAGCGGCAGCCGCGGCGAGATGGTGACTTTCCAGGTGTTCTTCTATATCGCCTGTGTACCAGCAGGTATTGCCGGACTATTCATGGTCCGCTCCGAACCGCTCGCTGCTACCCTGTGCCCGCTGGCTGTAGTGCTCATGTGGGGTATCGGAGAATGGACTAACGTACTGTTCCTTCGCTTAGCAGCCGCCTGCGCTTTGGTGCTCACGTTACAGTCCATAGCTGATGTAACTTTCGAACCATCATTCTTTGCGCTGCACAGCAATACCGGTGGACCGTTTACCTGGGTGGCGGATTTCCCCACCGTCTATGGCCTCAGCGCTCTCTTCGCCACACTGCTGCTGTACGTTGGCAAGGTACTGCTGCCCCTTGAAATTGGGGGTACCCAAAATGTACGCCCCAGCATCTCAGTACAGCTTCCGAGCACACCGCCGCGTGTGGTGCTGCTGCCGATGCACGGGCCGCTTACCAGCCCCTATCCGTATCGAAAAGCACAACGCGGTTCGTTCGCCAACCGTGCATGCGGTGTACAGAATTTGCTGGTTATTATTCCTGGCATTATCGCCCTGGATCTTTACGGGATGTTCTCCCTCGCTTCGGCTAATACAACTATTAGTGCTTTCCTTTGCGCCTTCGCGGTGCTTTCTATAGCGTCGGTCTTGCCGAAGGAGAAAACGTACATAGCGCTCTTGCTCTCAGTCGTGGCTTTTGTGGGCCGGTTCCTTTTGACGATTAACAGCGGAAGCTTCTTCATTAGCTTCCTGGAACTGATATCGCTTATCTTGCTAGCACTCAGCACCGCCCCGGTACTGCGCAACGTCATGTCCAACCGTCCGGCTCGGGAAGGTATTGACGCATCGGTCGCTGGCCTGTACGCCACATTTGCTCTTCAAGGAATGGTCACCTTCATTGCGTGGGCTTCCCCGCACGATATTGCCCAAGGCACCGTGATTATGACCATCAGCCTGCTCATGACCATTCTTGCGGCGCTGCTGGTTGACCGCATCTGGGTCATTATTGGGGCTGTCATCGTCACCATAGACCTGGCGCTGCTGCTGAACAGCATGAACCCGCTGATGCTGATGATCATCGCGATTATCCTGATTTCCGGTGTGGTGTGGCGTTTGCTTACCCGCGATAAGAAAAACCCACCCACCGATGCTGACCACAACGGTATGCCGCAGCCAAGTGCCCCACTACCCTATAACCCGCAGGACCACATGCCTGCCCCGGTGCAGGGTATGGGGGCCCCGCAGGGCGAACCGCAGCAGTACTACCCTCAGCAGCAGCCCCCGCTGTCCCCCGACTACGCTCAGGGTCAGCAATGGCAGGGGCAACAGTACCCGCAACAGTAGCCCGCTCACCCTAACGTGACGGTAACAATGGGGGCCTGGAAGGAACACTAAATGTTCCTTCCAGGCCCCCATCGTTTATTGTGTTGTGTTCACCATGCTGTACTTTAGCGTTCGCCCTGACCGTTCAGGTACCGCACCAGCTGTAAGAGGCGGCGAGCCCAGCTGTCCCAGTTCAGCCTCTCCCGCACATCCCGCACAGCCCACAGTGATGCATTGTCAATATCAACAGCCTTCATAAATTGCAGGCGCTTATACGAGTTCTGTTGGAACATGTCGGTTCGGTACAGCCAACCGCTACGATCGTGCCGCACCAGCGAAGCAATCCCCTCTACCTGCTCCCCCAGCACCGGCAGACCGCAGTACAGCGCATCGGTAACCAGCGCATCCTTACCCGCGGCAACAGGGACAAGAAGAACATCATGTTCAATATACACTTTCGCGGCTTCGTCATAGCTTGAGGGGGCCGGAACCCGACGGATCTCATACAGTAAATCCTCCGGGGAATCGCCTACGATACACAACTGCACCTTACGGACCTTCACCAGCCGCTCATACAAGTCGAGTATCATCGGCCCACCGTCCCGGTTCCAGTCCTCGCTGACAAACAGAAGCTTAAGCACATCACGGTCTGTGATGCGTGTGGGGCGGATAATCTTCGACTCCCCCACGAAGGAGCCCATCGGCACAACCTCAACCTTGCTGCTGGGAATATTCAAATCATCAATCAGCACGTCTTTAATCCATCGGTTCGCCACCGCGAACAGGCTCACCCCCGACGCGGACGCCTTCTCAAGGATCCGGCCCTGTACCGACATGAGTCGGCTAATGCCGCCGCCGCGCCGTTTCTCGGCGCGCAGTCGGGTTCCAAAAGACGAATCCGCCACCTGAATAACAGGGATTTTCCCGGATATCATAATCGTCTCAGTGGGTGGTGCTAAAGAGATAAGCGCAGCAACCCCCTGCAAATCAGCCACCTGGGAGCGGGCACGCAAACTGGTTTTCGCGGAACTAAACAAAGTATGAGTGGTCGTGTACTCCCGCCCCAAAAGTGAAGCGACCCTGCCCACCAACCGGTCAGCCAAAGGATCCTGCCCCTCGGCCACACGCACGATTAGTACCTCAGTGAGGGTTCTGCAGGGCACGCACCGCAGCTGAGTTCTCCAGACCATAGGCGGGTGCCTGACTTTCGCGGCTTCCCAGAATCACGGCAACCGGCGGGTACTTTTGACCTGGCACTCATCTCTCCTAAAAGTACTGGTGTAAACTTTTATGCCACACCCCTAGAGTACCGTACCGGACTGTACGTCACTACCGTCACCATCTCAACCCCCACCGTTTAAATACAAAAGGACCCCCACAATACTGCGGGGGTCCCCTGTGTAAGATTCGCTACCTTCTAGAGGCAGAGCCTGCTACAAGAGCATAAGCGAATTGTCGTTGTTACGGCAATTACTTGATGATCTTGGTAACGCGGCCCGAACCAACGGTGCGGCCACCCTCACGGATAGCGAAGCCAAGGCCCTCTTCCATAGCGATGGGCTGGATCAGCTCAACGGTCATCTCGGTGTTGTCACCGGGCATAACCATCTCGGTGCCCTCGGGCAGCTTAATAACACCGGTCACGTCAGTGGTACGGAAGTAGAACTGAGGACGGTAGTTCGAGTAGAACGGGTTGTGACGGCCGCCCTCATCCTTGGAGAGGATGTAGACGTTTGCCTCGAACTCGGTGTGGGGGGTGATGGAGCCCGGCTCCACAACAACCTGACCACGCTCAACGTCGTCACGCTTGAGACCACGCAGAAGCAGACCACAGTTCTCGCCAGCCCATGCCTCGTCGAGCTGCTTGTGGAACATCTCGATACCGGTCACGGTGGTCTTCTGGATGGGTCGGATACCAACGATCTCAACCTCGGAGTTGATCTTCAGGGTACCGCGCTCTGCACGACCGGTCACAACGGTGCCGCGACCGGTAATGGTGAAGACGTCCTCGATGGGCATGAGGAAGGGCTTGTCCTTCTCACGAACCGGGTCGGGGATGTAGCTGTCAACAGCTTCCATGAGCTCCTCAACCTTAGCAACCCACTCGGGGTCACCCTCAAGAGCCTTCAGAGCGGAAACGCGGATCACGGGAGCCTCGTCACCGTCGAACTCCTGCGAGGAGAGAAGGTCACGGACCTCCATCTCGACGAGGTCAAGAAGCTCTTCGTCGTCAACCATGTCAGCCTTGTTCAGTGCCACCAGCAGGGTGGGCACGCCAACCTGGCGAGCGAGCAGCACGTGCTCACGGGTCTGAGCCATAGGACCGTCGGTAGCAGCAACCACGAGGATTGCGCCGTCCATCTGAGCAGCACCGGTGATCATGTTCTTGACGTAGTCGGCGTGGCCGGGTGCGTCAACGTGTGCGTAGTGGCGCTTGTCGGTCTGGTACTCAATGTGCGCGATGTTAATGGTAATACCGCGCTGACGCTCCTCAGGAGCGGAGTCGATCATGCCGAAGTCACGCTTCTCGTTCAGGTCCGGGTACTTGTCAGCCAGCACCTTGGAGATGGCAGCGGTCAGGGTGGTCTTACCGTGGTCAACGTGACCAATGGTACCGACGTTAACGTGAGGCTTGGAGCGCTCGAACTTAGCCTTAGCCAAGAGTGTTCCTCCTAGAACGTATCGAAAACATGCACCCGAATCTTATCTCCGGCGCAATCCGTAGAAAAACGGTCTAGCGTCTACAATAGCGGATTACGACGCAGAGATGAAACTGTCCATGCCTTCAATGATGGATTTTAATTAAAAATTTTAGAGTGTGGGCTGCGCGTTTCTCAACCCGCAGCCCACGGGATGAGAGCGGTGATTACTCGCCGCGGCTCTTCTGGATGATCTCGTCAGCGACGTTCTTGGGAACTTCACCGTAGCTGTCGAAGGCCATCGAGAACACTGCACGGCCCTGGGTCTTACCACGCAGGTCACCAATGTAGCCGAACATTTCGGTCAGCGGCACGAGAGCTTTAACGATCTTCACGCCGGATGCATCCTCCATGGAACGCACGTGACCACGACGGGAGTTCAGGTCGCCGATAACATCGCCCATGTACTCCTCGGGGGTACGTACCTCAACGTCCATGAGCGGTTCCAGCAGAACCGGGTTAGCGCGCTTAGCACCTTCCTTGAACACCATGGAACCGGCGATCTTGAACGCCATTTCAGAGGAGTCAACATCGTGGTACGCACCGTCGATCAGGGTTGCTTTCACACCGACCATCGGGTAGCCAGCCAGGATACCGAACTTCATAGCGTCCTGGATACCGGCGTCAACAGAAGGAATGTACTCGCGAGGCACGCGACCACCGGTCACCTTGTCCTCAAACTCGTACAGTTCCTCGCCATCCAAGGGCAGCGGCTCGAAGGAAACCTGCACCTTTGCGAACTGACCGGAACCACCGGTCTGCTTCTTGTGGGTGTAGTCAACCTTCTCGACAGCCTTCTTGATGGTTTCGCGGTACGCCACCTGAGGCTTACCAACGTTAGCTTCAACCTTGAACTCACGCTTCATACGGTCAACAATGATGTCCAAGTGGAGCTCGCCCATACCACCGATTTCGGTCTGGCCGGTCTCTTCGTTCAACGACACGGTGAAGGTGGGGTCCTCAGCGGAAAGCTTCTGGATAGCGGTCGACATCTTCTCCTGGTCACCCTTTGGTCTTAGGCTCAATAGCCACGAAGATCACGGGGGCGGGGAAGGTCATCGACTCAAGCACAATCGGGTTTGCCGGATCGCACAGGGTATCACCAGTAGTGGTGTCCTTCAGACCAATCGCAGCATAGATGTGGCCTGCGGTGACTTCCTCAACAGGGTTCTCCTTGTTGGACTGCATCTGGAAGAGCTTGCCGAGGCGTTCCTTCTTACCCTTAGTCGAGTTAAGAACCTGCTGGCCCTGGGCCGCGTGACCGGAGTACACACGGGTGTAGATGAGCTGACCGTAGAACGGGTGAGCTGCAACCTTGTAGGCCAGAGCCGCGAAAGGCTCATCAGCGGAAGCCTTACGGGTGAGCTTCTCTTCCTCATCCGAGGGGCTAGAGCCCTCCACAGCGGGCACATCCAGCGGGGAAGGCAGGTACTCGATCACGGCATCCAGCATGGGCTGAACACCACGGTTCTTGAAAGCAGAACCGCAGAGCACGGGGAACGCCTCACCGTTAATGGTCAGCTGACGGATACCAGCTTTGAGCTCGTCAACGGTCAGTTCGCCCTCTTCGAGGTACTTCTCCATGACTCTTCGCTGGACTCAGCAACAGCCTCAACCATCTCGGCACGGTACTCTTCAGCCTTAGCCTGCAGGTCGGCGGGGATTTCCTGAATCTCGTAGGAGGCACCCATGGTCACGTCACCCTTAGAGTCACCGGGCCATACGTATGCCTTCATTTCGAGCAGGTCAACCACACCAACGAAGTCGCTCTCAGCGCCAATGGGCAGCTGCAGAACGAGCGGCTTAGCGCCCAAGCGGTCGATAATGGTCTGAACAGTGAAGTAGAAGTCCGCGCCCATCTTGTCCATCTTATTGACGAAGCAGATGCGGGGAACATCGTACTTATCAGCCTGACGCCACACGGTCTCAGACTGAGGCTCAACACCTTCCTTGCCGTCAAACACTGCTACCGCGCCGTCAAGCACGCGCAGCGAACGCTCCACCTCAACGGTGAAGTCAACGTGACCGGGGGTGTCGATAATGTTGATCTGGTTGTTTTTCCAGAAGCAGGTGATAGCTGCGGAGGTAATGGTAATACCTCGCTCCTGCTCCTGAGCCATCCAGTCCATAGTTGACGCGCCATCGTGAGTCTCACCGATCTTGTGGTTAATACCGGTGTAGAACAGGATGCGCTCAGTTGTGGTGGTCTTACCGGCGTCAATGTGCGCCATAATACCGATGTTGCGGACCTTGTTCAGGTCAGTGTACACATCATGTGCCACGTTTTTCTCCCTAAATGAGATACTCCGAAAGCCTGACGGGAAACCCGGCAGGCTCTAAACGGAGAATTACCAGCGGTAGTGAGCGAAGGCCTTGTTGGACTCGGCCATCTTGTGAGTGTCTTCGCGACGCTTCACAGCGGCACCGAGACCATTGGACGCATCCAGGATCTCGTTCATCAGACGCTCAGTCATGGTCTTCTCGCGGCGCTGCTTTGAGAAGCCAACAAGCCAGCGAAGAGCCAGAGCGGTGGAACGGCCGGGGCGAACCTCAACCGGAACCTGGTAGGTAGCGCCACCAACACGGCGGGAACGAACCTCAAGCGAGGGCTTGATGTTGTCCATAGCCTTCTTCAGGGTAACAACCGGGTCAGAACCGGTCTTCTTCTCAACACCCTCAAGAGCACCGTATACGATGCGCTGGGCAACAGACTTCTTGCCGTCCAGCAGAACCTTGTTAATGAGCTGGGTGACCAGTGTCGAACCGTACACCGGATCGTTGACGAGGGGACGCTTGGGAGCGGGACCCTTACGAGGCATTACTTCTTCTCCTTCTTAGCGCCGTAGCGGGAGCGAGCCTGCCCGCGACCCTTAACACCCTGGGTATCCAGAGCGCCACGAACGATCTTGTAACGAACACCGGGGAGGTCTTTCACACGACCACCGCGAACGAGCACAATTGAGTGCTCCTGCAGGTTGTGACCCTCACCGGGAATGTATGCGGTAACCTCGACGCCGCCGTTGAGCTTGACACGAGCGACCTTACGCAGTGCCGAGTTCGGCTTCTTCGGGGTGGTGGTGTACACACGGGTGCACACGCCACGCTTCATGGGGTTGCCCTTCAGTGCGGGCGCCTTGGTCTTGACGACCTTGGGAGTCCGGCCCTTACGGACCAGCTGCTGAATAGTAGGCACGTTTTCTCCGTTGCATTGATGGGCTTATCTGTCTTCAAGCCCGCTAAACTGACTAGCTCCCGGCGCTTTCACCCCGGGCGCTCTCGGTTATAGAAGCCCGCACACACTAGCACCCCAACATGAGGTGATAAAGGGCGCGGGTTCTTGGCTCCCAGCGAATCACTTGCTACCCTACGACCGAGCTCGATTCGACCGGGGTTAGAAGTTTTTGGGCACACTTAAAAATGGCATTTAGGTGTCAGCACAAAAAGCAACACCAAAGGACGGTATCCATACTGCCATTGATTCGTTTGCCCGCGTGCCGGAATCTTCACGGCACCCGCGTAATAGCGGGCACCCCAGCACTGAGGCCAAGTACTTCGACATACGACTATACAGGTTAAAACCCGCTTAATCCAGCGGGTTTTACTGCCAAGAAGGCAACCACCGCTTTAAACCCTGTGTGATTACTCACCATCGTGGTGCGGGAGATGTTTCCACCCCACAGGCGCATACCGTGCTTAAAGCCTCAGGAGACGGCCCCGGCACAATGCCGAAGCCGCCTCCCTCAACTGCCCCAGTGGTGAGCACCAGAAGCAGACCGGATAGAACCTCAGGTGAGGCTACTCCATACCGCGACCGTACTCATCCAAAGGAACCGCCATAAACCCGTTATTCGCATACGGGTACGGGTCGTCACCCATCGGGCTAAAGACGCTCTGGTAACCGAACGCCTCCAGCGCGTTAAGCTGCTCCTGACGGGCCTGCGGGCTGGGCTCAACCTCAATATCGTTGTAGCGAGCCAAACCGGTACCGGCCGGAACCAGCTTACCGATAATGACGTTCTCCTTCAGGCCAAGCAGCGGGTCGGTCTTAGCCTCCATTGCGGCCTGAGTAAGCACGCGGGTGGTCTCCTGGAAGGATGCGGCAGAGAGCCAGGACTCGGTGGCCAGCGACGCCTTGGTAATACCCATCATCTCGGGGCGACCGGCGGCGGGCTTCTTACCCTCCGTCAGGGCCTTACGGTTAGCGCGCTGGAAGACGATATTATCCACCAGCTCACCCGGCAACAGCTCAGTATCGCCAGACTCAATGACGGTCACGCGGCGCAGCATCTGACGCACAATAACCTCAACGTGCTTATCGTGAATCTCCACACCCTGAGACTTGTACACGCCCTGAACCTCGCTCACCAGGTGCTTCTGCGCCTCACGCGGGCCGCGAATACGCAGCACCTCCTTCGGATCCACCGAACCGGCGGCAAGCTGCTCGCCCACCTGCACATGATCGCCATCCTGAAGCTTCGAGGCGGCACGGCGCAGCACCGTGTACGACTGCGGGTCAGAACCGTCATCCGGGGTCACCACAATCTTGTAGGAACGCTCCGTGTCCTCAATGCTCACCCGACCGGCAACCTCAGAAATAGGTGCCACACCCTTGGGGGTACGGGCCTCAAACAGCTCCTGGATACGAGGCAGACCCTGGGTAATGTCGTCAGCCGATGCCACACCACCGGTGTGGAAGGTACGCATGGTCAGCTGGGTACCGGGCTCACCAATAGACTGAGCCGCAATAATACCCACGGCCTCGCCAATATCGACCAGGGTGTTCGACGCCATCGAACGGCCATAGCACAGGGCGCACACGCCAATACCGGACTCACAGGTGAGCACCGAACGCACGCGCACATCCTTCACACCAGCCTTGAACAGCTTCTCAATCAGCACATCCGAGACATCCTCACCAGCGGCTGCAAGTACGCTGCCCTCAGCGTCCTTCACATCCACCGCAAGGGTGCGTCCGTGAATGGAGGTCTCAACATCCGGATGCAAGTTTGCCTCATCATCAATGAGCGGAAGCACCAGGCCGCGGCGGGTACCGCAGTCATGCTCACGCACAATCACATCCTGCGACACGTCCACCAGACGACGGGTTAGGTAACCCGAGTTAGCGGTACGCAGCGCGGTATCGGCAAGACCCTTACGGGCACCGTGGGTTGCGATGAAGTACTCCAGCACCGACAGGCCCTCACGGTAGGAGGACTTAATCGGGCGGGGCATAATCTCGCCCTTCGGGTTCGACACCAGACCACGGATACCCGCAATCTGACGAACCTGCATCCAGTTACCACGTGCACCGGAAGTCACCATACGGTAAATGGTGTTCTGACCGCCATTAGCGCTCAAATTATCGCGCATCGCCTCAGCAACCTCATCAGTTGCCTGGGTCCAAATCTCGATCAGTTCCTCACGGCGCTCATCATCGCCAATGGTGCCCATCTCAAAGTTCGCCTGGATAGCGGCGGCCTGCTGCTCATAGTTCTCCATGATCGCAGGTTTCATTGACGGGGTGGCAATATCAGAAACTGCCACGGTCACGCCCGAACGTGAAGCCCAGTAGAAGCCAGCGTTCTTCAGGTTATCCAGGGTGCGTGCCACGATATCCATCGGGTACTTCTCAGCAAGATCGTTAATGAGCTTGCCCAGCCCCTTCTTATCAGCAACACCGGAGAACCACGGGTAATCCTTTGGCAGAGTCTGGTTGAACAGGATCTGACCGACGGTGCACTCCAGCAGAACCGGGCCGCCTGAGGTGTAACCCTCAGGGGCTTCCCAGTCCTCAGGTGCCACGAACTCATCACTGGAAAGACGCACCTTCACCTTGGTGTACAGCTCAATCTCGTGACGATCCATCGCCATCAGAGCCTCGGCAATCGACGAGAATGCGTGGCCCTCGTTCTTTTCACCCTCACGGGGAGTGGTCAGGTGGTACAGGCCAATGATCATATCCTGCGACGGAACAGCCACAGGGCGACCATCCGAAGGCTTCAAAATATTGTTCGAGGAGAGCATCAGGATGCGCGCCTCAGCCTGAGCCTCGGGCGAAAGCGGCAGGTGAACCGCCATCTGGTCACCGTCAAAGTCAGCGTTGAACGCGGAGCACACGAGCGGGTGCAGCTGAATAGCCTTACCCTCGACCAGCTTCGGCTCGAACGCCTGAATACCCAGACGGTGCAGGGTAGGTGCACGGTTCAGCAGCACAGGGTGCTCGGTAATGATCTCTTCGAGAACATCCCACACCTGCGGGCGGAAACGCTCCACCATACGCTTTGCACTCTTAATGTTCTGTGCGTGCGAAAGCTCCACCAGGCGCTTCATGACGAAGGGCTTGAACAGCTCCAGCGCCATCTGCTTCGGCAGACCACACTGATGCATTTCCAGCTGCGGACCAACCACAATCACGGAACGGCCAGAGTAGTCCACGCGCTTACCAAGCAGGTTCTGACGGAAACGCCCTTGCTTACCCTTGAGCATATCGGAGAGCGACTTCAGCGGGCGGTTACCGGGGCCGGTCACGGGGCGACCGCGACGACCGTTATCGAAGAGCGAATCCACAGCTTCCTGCAGCATGCGCTTCTCGTTATTCACGATAATCTCGGGGGCACCAAGCTCCAGCAGGCGCTTGAGGCGGTTATTACGGTTAATCACACGACGGTACAGGTCATTCAGATCGGAAGTTGCAAAACGGCCACCATCGAGCTGAACCATCGGACGCAGCTCCGGCGGGATAACCGGAACAACATCCAGCACCATACCCAGCGGGGAGTTATTGGTGGTCAAAAACGCGTTAACAACCTTCAGACGCTTCAGCGCACGGGTCTTCTTCTGGCCCTTGCCGTTCTGAATGACCTCCTTCAGCGCCTCCGCTTCGGCCTCAAGGTCGAAATCCTCCAGGCGCTTCTTAATAGCTTCAGCACCCATTGCGCCCTCAAAGTACACGCCGTACTTATCAACCATTGAGCGGTACAGCGCCTCATCACCCTCAAGGTCAGCGACCTTCAGGTTCTTCAGCGGTCCCACACCTTCTCCAGGTGCTCAATCTCGCGGTCAGCACGCTTACGGGCCGAAGCCATCTGACGTTCAGCATTCTCACGCAGCTTACGCTTCTCAGCAGCCTTACCGCCGTCAGCCTCAATACGCGCCAGCTCCTGCTCAACCTCGCGGGAAATAGCGGCAATATCGGCGTCGCGCTGGGTCTCCAGGGCCTTCTTATCACGGTCATGTGCGGCCTGCAGGTTCGGCAGGTCCTCGCGGCGGGAGGCCCTCATCCACGCTCGTAATCATGTACGCGGCGAAGTAGATGACCTTCTCCAGGTCCTTCGGAGCCAGATCCAGCAGGTACCCCAGGCGGGAGGGAACACCCTTGAAGTACCAGATGTGGGTGACGGGGGCAGCCAGCTCAATGTGGCCCATACGCTCACGGCGCACCTTTGAGCGGGTCACCTCAACACCGCAACGCTCACAAATGATGCCCTTAAAACGTACGCGCTTGTACTTGCCGCAGTAGCATTCCCAGTCCTTAGTAGGGCCAAAAATGCGCTCGTCGAACAGGCCCTCCTTCTCGGGCTTGAGGGTACGGTAGTTGATGGTCTCGGGCTTCTTAACCTCGCCGTAAGACCAGCGACGAATATCGTCGGCGGTGGCAAGGCCAATTCGCATCAAACCAAGCGAAGATTCGTTGGACATATCGGTCCTAATCTCTTTCTGTAGTTTACGAAGACTTCGGTTTAGCGGGCGGGGCAACCGCAGCGGCGCCCCACCCTAGAAGGAAGGCGGATTATGCCTCGTCCACAGAGCTGGGCTCTGCGTGGGTGAGGCTCACACCCATATCTTCTGCTGCCCGGAAGCCTTCTTCCTCCGAGTCGCTCATCTCAATGGTCTTCCCGTCGGTAGAGAGCACCTCAACGTTCAGACACAGGGACTGCATTTCTTTAATAAGAACCTTGAAGGATTCGGGGATGCCCGGTTCGGGGATGTTCTCGCCCTTAACGATTGCCTCGTATACCTTCACACGACCAGCCACATCGTCAGACTTGACGGTCAAGATTTCCTGCAGGGTGTAGGCGGCGCCATACGCTTCCAGCGCCCACACTTCCATCTCTCCGAAACGCTGACCACCGAACTGGGCCTTACCACCCAGCGGCTGCTGCGTAATCATCGAGTACGGGCCGGTAGAACGAGCGTGAATCTTATCGTCCACCAAGTGGTGCAGCTTCAGGATGTACTGGTACCCCACCGAGATCGGGTCAGGGAACGGCTCACCTGAACGACCATCAATCAGACGGGCCTTGCCGGAGCGGTTAATCAGGCGGTCACCATCACGGTTCGGGTTTGCGTGGTCCATGAGGTCAAACAGCTCGTCCTCATGAGCGCCGTCAAACACGGGGGTTGCCAGGCGGGTGGGGCCGGACTCCTTCGGGAAGTTCGGCATATTTCAGCCAGGCCGGGTCGCCCTCAATCTTCCAGCCCTGCTTGGCCAGCCAGCCGGTGTGAACCTCAAGCACCTGCCCAATGTTCATACGGCCGGGCACACCCAGCGGGTTCAGGATGACATCCACGGGAGTACCGTCTTCCAGGAAAGGCATATCCTCAATCGGCAGGATCTTGGAAATAACACCCTTATTGCCGTGGCGGCCCGCGAGCTTATCACCATCGGTGATCTTACGCTTCTGCGCCACGTACACGCGCACCAGCTGGTTCACGCCCGGGGCAGATCGTCTTCGTCGTCGCTTTCACGGTCGAAGATACGAACACCGATCACAGTACCGGATTCGCCGTGAGGAACCTTCAGGGAGGTATCGCGCACCTCGCGGGACTTCTCACCGAAGATTGCGCGCAGCAGGCGCTCCTCCGGGGTCAGGTCGGTCTCGCCCTTGGGGGTGACCTTACCAACCAGAATGTCGCCAGCCTCAACTTCGGCACCAATGTGGATCACACCGCGCTCATCCAGTGCGGACAGGGGCCTCATCCGAGACGTTGGGGATATCGCGGGTGATTTCCTCAGGCCCGAGCTTGGTGTCGCGGGCATCGATCTCGTGCTCCTCAATGTGGATGGAGGTCAGCACGTCCTCGGAAACCATGCGCTGGGAGAGGATAATCGCATCCTCATAGTTCAGGCCCTCCCACGGCATGTATGCCACGAGCAGGTTCTTGCCCAGAGCGAGCTCGCCACGGTCGGTGGAGGGGCCGTCCGCGATAACGTCACGCTCTTCCACACGCTGACCGGCCTTGACCACAACACGCTGGTTGTAGCAGTTGCCCGGGTTCGAGCGGGAGAACTTCATGATCGGGTACGAGCTGCTGGTGCCGTCATCATTACGGACCATCACCAGGTCAGCCGAGACCTCAGAGACCACGCCAGCTTTCTTCGCCAGCACGGAGTCACCGGAGTCAAGCGCAGCGTACTTCTCCATGCCGGTACCCACCACGGGAGCCTCAGACTCCAGCAGCGGCACAGCCTGACGCTGCATGTTCGCGCCCATCAACGCGCGGTTCGCGTCGTCGTGCTCAAGGTAAGGGATCAGGGCGGTTGCCACCGACACCATCTGGCGCGGGGAAACGTCCATGTACTGCACGTCAGTCGGTGCTACCAGCACGGCCTCACCGGAACCATCGCCTGCACGGCAGAGAACCTCGTCCTCAGCGAAGGTACGGTCAGCGGTCAGCGGGGCGTTTGCCTGCGCAATAATGACGCTCTTCTCGTCATCAGCAGTCAAATAACGAACCTTGTCGGTGACCTTGCCGTCTTCAACCACGCGGTAGGGGGTCTCAATAAAGCCGTAAGAGTTAATGCGGCCATAGGTTGCCAACGAACCGATCAGACCAATGTTCGGGCCTTCAGGGGTCTCAATGGGGCACATACGGCCGTAGTGTGAGGGGTGCACGTCGCGCACTTCCATGCCCGCGCGGTCGCGGGAAAGACCGCCGGGGCCCAGCGCCGACAGGCGACGCTTGTGGGTTAGCCCAGCCAGCGGGTTGTTCTGGTCCATGAACTGCGACAGCTGTGACGTACCGAAGAACTCTTTAATGGCCGCCACTACGGGACGGATATTCACCAGGACTGCGGGGTAATCGCGTCCACATCCTGGGTGGTCATGCGCTCACGCACCACACGCTCCATGCGGGAAAGACCGGTGCGGATCTGGTTCTCAATCAGCTCACCCACGGTACGGATACGGCGGTTCCCGAAATGGTCGATGTCGTCCACATCAACCTTCAGGTCGATCTCCTGGCCGCCGCGTGACCCCTTAATGGTGGGCTCACCGGCGTGCAGGGCGCACAGGTAATGAATCATCTGTGCAATATCGTCCTGGCTCAGCACCGACGCTTCATCCGAGTCTAGGGGCACCTCCACGCCGAGCTTGCGGTTCACCTTGTACCGGCCAACCTTCGCCAAATCGTAGCGGCGCGGGGTGAAGTACATGTTGTCAAGCAGTGCCTGGGCTGCCTCAACTGTGGGGGGCTCACCCGGGCGGAGCTTACGGTAAATATCGAGCAGGGCCTCGTCCCGGGTTGAGACGGAGTCCTTCTCTAGGGTTGCACGGATCGAGTCGTACTGGCCGAACTCTGAAAGAATCTTCGACTCGCTCCACCCCAGGGCCTTCAGCAGCACGGTCACGGACTGTTTACGCTTACGGTCCAGACGCACACCCACCTGATCGCGCTTGTCAATCTCAAGCTCGAACCAGGCGCCGCGTGAAGGAATCACACGTGCCGAGTAGATGTCTTTATCTGAGGTGCGGTCCGGGGCCTTCTCAAAGTAAGCACCGGGCGAGCGCACCAGCTGGGAAACGACCACACGTTCGGTACCGTTAATAACGAAAGTACCGGATTCGGTCATGAGCGGGAAGTCGCCCATGAACAGGGTCTGCTGCTTAACCTCGCCCGTGGCGTGGTTAATGAACTCAGCTTTGACATAGAGCGGGGCGGCATAGGTGGCGTCACGGTCTTTGCATTCTTCAACCGTGTACTTGGGGTCCGCGAACTCCGGGTCGGAGAAGGAGAGCTGCATGGTCTCCTGAAAGTCCTTAATCGGGGAGATTTCTTCGAAAATCTCGGCAAGACCGGACTTACGCGGGACGGAGGTATCGCCAGCAGCTTCAGCTGCTTCAAGGCGAGCCAGCCACCCGGCGTTACCGACAAGGCGGTCAAAACTATCGGTCTGGATAGCCAGCAGGTTAGGAACCTTCAACGGTTCGTTAATTTTTGCGAATGAAATACGGCGGTCGGTGTTACCCGCACCGTTAGCGGCGTCATGGTTAGAGGTGCTCGAAGCGACCAAGATGGGGATCCTTCCACAGACATGTCTGTTAGCAATCAGCCTCCCGGCAACGTTACCGAAAACACAGACTCCGGGCCGCAGATACGGTGCACGAAGCTACAGATGTCGAACGGGGAAACGTCACCTTCAAGCCTGTGCCCACCGCTATATGAAGGCACTCAGGTTAGGGAAAGCGTAAATATTAACGATACACCATTGTTTGAGGATTGTCTACCACACCCCGTGGGAGGATGCAAGCGCCGGTTCGCAAGAACTTGTGATGCCCCTTGTGAAAGCTTCAAGAGTATGCCCGCAATAATTACTCACCGGCTTTTGGAACCGCTCATGAGAGTCTCTCCCCTGCCCCGGCTGGACTTCATGCTTCCTAGTGCCCGTAGTCAAAAATAGTGCCGTCAGGGTTGGTGTACGACTCAACCGCCATACCCACTTTCACCAGTTTCACACCGTCCTGGTACACCATTATCATGCCATGTTCAATATCCCACTCAGTCTCGGCTTCCACCACAATCAGCAGGCTGTTATTTTCCCAGGCCACCATGCACCGATCCCAGATAGGGCCCACCAGGCTCCACACCTGAGATTCGGGAATATCCGGCAAGTATTGTTCCCAGCCGTACTCATCCGCCATATCAAAATACATGCGGTAGAACTGGTGCACATACGGGGTTGCCTGAGCAAAAATATCGGCATCGGGTGAGCGGAAGTTATCAATCGCGGCACGAATACGCTGCCACCCGGCGGAGTCAAGAGTCTGCAGATCGAACCTAAACGTTACCGCTGCCTTCTTGAGCGCAGGCACATCCACCGGGTCGCTCACATAGAGCTCTTTATCGGTATCGTAGGTGAAGTTTATGGTCTCAGGTTCAGGAGTGCTCTCAGGTTTCATCGCCGCCGCTTTTCTTCTGTATGAACTCTCATTATTTCATCGCCGCGCCCCATTCCGGTCTTTTTAGCGAGCGTGTTCTCGAATTGTTGTCTCCAGTTCTTCAAGAAACCGCGCGGTGGGTGGAGCAGGTTCTTCTTCCGACATAACACTTATCGGCGGATGCGGGGAAGACCTGGGAGATGATGCACCCGCACTGCTGCTCCCTGTTTCTCAACGATAGACTGCGCGATTATGGCACATCCCAGGTTTGCCGCAACCATCTCGCGGATGCTGGCCGGACTGTGCGTCTCAAAATCCACTCGCGGTTCGACTCCGATTACGCCGAATGCCTCGTTCAGCAGGTGGCGCAGACCGCTATCTGAGGGTAAGCAGACAAATGGCTCATGCACCACATCAGCCAGCGTATTTACGTGACCCCTGCCAGCAAGCGGCGTGATAAGTACCAACCGTTCACTCGTAATTTCGGTTCGCTGCCATCCCTGACGTTCATCGGCAGCACCTGCAGGCCCGATCACCACATCAACCTGACCCGCTTCTAACTTACCGAGTAGTTCTGCAATAAGCCCAGTAGACAATGAAATCGTCACCTGTGGGTACCGTGCACGAAATCGACTCAGCAGACCAGCAACATCAAAATTACCGGTGAGTGGCGTGACGGCCACACGCACATGACCCGCTGAAACCGAGTGGAAAGACTGCATCAGCCGCTTGCCTTCTTCAAGGTTCGCCAACGCAAACCGAGCATAAGGTAAAAAATGTTCCCCGGCAGCACTGAGGGTCACAGTTCGGGAGCGGTTCAATAACGTGACCCCTAACTCCTTCTCCAGCCTTTTGACGTGTGCGGAAATAGCAGGCTGTGCCAGATGCAGGTCAGCAGCAGCTTTGGTGAATCCGCCGCACCGCACGACTGCCTCAAAGGATTCCAGGTAGCGTAGTTCCATCTATCCATAATAAAACGTTATGGATTCTATAAAAACCTTGTCTTAGACATATAGAAGTGTGGGTGGAAAAATTTTTCATATGACATTACATCAACATACAGATAGTCCAGCCACCCGGAACCTCGGAGCTCTGACGACCTCAGCCTTAGGCTTTGGCTGCATGGGTCTGTCTCAGGGGTACGGGCCTGCTGATGATACCGAGTCCATCGCGGCCATTCATGCTGCTCTTGATGCTGGGGTTACGCTGCTTGATACCGCAATAAGCTATGGTCAGGGCCATAACGAGGCGTTGGTAGGTCGCGCCGTAGCATCCAGTGGGGTACCCCGCGATAATCTGCAGATCGCAACTAAATTCGGCATTGTGCGGGGCGATCACGGTGTTCACCTGGATGCCCACCCGGACCGCGTTGCAGGTTACTGTGACGAGTCGCTGCGTCGCCTCGGAACTGAAACGATTGACCTGTACTACCTGCACCGTGTAGACCCGCAGGTGCCGATCGAAGAGTCAATTGGTGCGATGAGCGAGCTGGTGTCTCGGGGGAAAGTACGCCATCTTGGAGTGTCTGAGGTGACGGCTGACCAGTTGCGCCGTGCCCACGCTATTCATCCGATTGCCGCCGTGCAATTTGAATGGTCGCTCATGTGGCGTGAACCTGAGGTAAATATTGTGCCGGCGGCACGCCAGCTGGGTGTGGGCCTAGTCCCCTATAGCCCTCTGGGCCGCGGGTTGCTTGGCGGAAGTCTCAGTACCACCAGTGTTGCCGAAAGCCCCTTCCGGGCGAATGACCCGCGGTTTAACGGTTCCAGTCTCACTGCTAATATGCGCCAAGTTGATGCCCTCGCCTCGTTTGCGCAGTCCCGCTCCATGACCGTGGCCCAGCTGGCTCTGGCGTGGCTTCTTGCGCAGGGCAACGATGTTGTTCCTATCCCCGGAACACGCAATGCGCAGAGGGCACAGGAAAATGCCGCGGCTATGCGCTACCACCTAGAGGCAAAAGATTTAGCCGCTTTAGAGAGCATGGTACCATGCAAATGGTTGGGTGGGAGACCGCCAGTCCTTCGCTGTACCGGTTACCACCCGGCCATCACTCTAACCGTCGGCGCAAGGCCCTGCCTTGAGACACACCTGCTCGCCCTGAATGCTCCTGCAGCTTCGGGGCGAGCATCGTTATCAAAAAATCATAGGAGACAGGGGGCAGCAGAGCCATACTGGGCGGGCGCACCTAACACCCGGTAGCTAGCACTCCACCACATTCAGTGCGAGACCGCCCATGGAAGTCTCCTTATACCGGTGTGACATGTCCATGCCGGTTTGGCGCATCGTCTCAATCACCTGATCCAGCGACACCCGGTGCACCCCGTCCCCGCGCAGGGCCATGCGCGCCGCCGTCACCGCGTTTGATGCGGCCATAGCGTTCCGCTCAATGCACGGGATCTGCACCAGCCCGCCCACGGGGTCGCAGGTCAGCCCCAGGTTATGCTCCATCGCAATCTCGGCGGCATTCTCAATCTGCTCATTCGTGCCGCCCAGCACCTGCGCCAGCCCAGCCGCCGCCATTGACGAGGCGGTACCAACCTCACCCTGGCAGCCAACCTCAGCCCCCGAGATGGAGGCCCGTTTCTTATACAGGGCACCGATTGAGGCAGCCGCCAGGAAGAACTTAACCACCGCGTCCTCACGCGCAGCCTGGCCACAGTGGCGAATCCCCGGGGTGTAATTCATGGCGTAGTGCAGCACCGCCGGAATAATACCTGAGGCGCCGTTCGTTGGGGCCGTCACCACGCGCCCGCCGAAGGCGTTCTCCTCATTCACGGCAAGCGCGATCAGGTTCACCCAGTCCGTGGCGAATTCCGCCGACTTCTCGGGGTCCTCCACCATAAGGTCACGGTGCCAAGCCCCCGCACGGCACCGCACCTTAAGCGGCCCCGGCAAGTACCCCACGCGTGACAGCGAAGACCCAATGCACTCTTTCATGACCTGCCGAATGCCCAGAATACCGGCGCGTACTTCCTGCTCGGACCGGACGGAACACTCATTCGCCATTTTCAGTTCGGCAATACTCAGCCCGGCATCATTCGCCAGCTGCAGCAGCTCAGCGCCGGAACCAAACGGATAAGGCGGGTTCGACAGGGACGCCCCCTCCCGTGGCCTCCTCATCACCTTCAACAACGAACCCGCCGCCAATTGAGAAGTAGGTGCGCTCCGCCAGTATCTGCTCACCAGCAAACGCGGTGATTTTCATGCCGTTCGTGTGGCGTGGCAATACCGTGAGCGGGCGCAGGGTCATCTCGGCTTCACGGTAGTTCAGCACCGGCCCGTACACTTTCCCGTCCTCACCGCCGGGGGCTCCCCCCATGTAGGCCTGGGACGGGTACCCGGCAAGCGGCAAGGTGCCATCTACACTATTGCGCTGCATCATCGCCTCGGCATCAGCAATGCAGATAGTTTCGGGGACGAACCCGCAGAGTCCTTTCAAAGCCGCGCTCATGGTGCCGTGCCCGGCCCCGGTTGCCGCAAGGGACCCGTAAAGATCGACGTGGATACGGCTCACCCTATCCAGCAGGTTCGCGTCGATCAGCTCGGCAACAAAACGGTTGGAGGCGCGCATCGGCCCCACTGTGTGCGAACTTGAGGGGCCCACCCCCACACTGAACAGCTCAAAGACACTAATGTCATACTCCAGTGCCTCCGCTTTCTTCTGCACGGCGCTGGGTATGCTGGCGGTGCTGGGGTTCCGGTCGTCATCGGGCGCACCAATGTTAAAGAGCCATAGTTCACTAAACTTTCTGATTTTTTTCCCGGCACGACATTGCACTGCAACAGTGTTCTCACCCAGCCCCATACGGTGCCGAGCCCAGCCCCGGGTTCTGGGGTGAGGCGGCGAAACGCTACAGTATCTGCGGTATGAGCGGAGCCGCCGAGCAGGTATCAACAGCAGACGTTTCCCATCCTATCCCACCGGGCACCAACCTTAAAAACTAAGGGTGGGTTACCCGCACTCATGCCCGCCCGCTAAGTGTTCGTTCACCCAAGACACCACGAGCAGAGGACACACACGAAAACCGGGGTGCCGCTCCCCCACCGCTGTGAGGAGACAGCACCCCGGATCTGTGCGCAGGCTCTACCGGCCGCGCGGGCGGCTACACTGTGAGCAGCCGCCGCTTGTTGCTACTTCTCGCGCTTGTAGAACGGCAGCGGAACCACATCAAACGTTGCGCGCTTGCCGCGAATATCCACGTCCACCTCGGTGCCGACCTCGGAAAATTCGCGCTTCACCAAGGCCATTGCCACCGGGTAACCCAGGGTCGGCGAGGGAATACCGGAGGTGACCTCACCAATCTGGTTGCCCTCAGCATCAACAAGGAACGAACCCGCACGTGCCGGACGCTTCGCCTGTGCCTTCAGACCCACCAGGATGCGCTCCGACGGGGACTTCGCCAGCTCGGTCAGGGCGGCACGGCCCACGAAGTCAACGGCCTTCTTCTCCAAGGCGATCTCAACCAGGCGACCCAAGCCAGACTCGAACGGGGTAATATCCAGGCCCAGCTCGTGGCCGTAAAGCGGCATACCAGCCTCAAGGCGCAGGGAATCACGGGAAGCCAAACCAGCAGGAGTCAGCCCGAACGGCTCACCTGCGGCTGCGAGGGCCTCCCACAGTTTCACGGCATCAGCGTTCGGCACGAACAGCTCGAAACCGTCCTCGCCGGTGTAGCCGGTGCGTGCCAGCAGCACGTCCACCCCGGCGATGGTAACCGGCACAGAAGCGTAGTATTTGACCTCACGCACCGCGTCCTCATCGGAAGCACCAGCGGCCAGCAGAATCTCCTCAGCACGCGGACCCTGCACAGCAACCAGGGGAGGTTTCCTCAGACTCATTGACGAACTTCACATCAAAATCGCCCAGGCGCTCACTCATGGCGGCGAAATCTTTATCAATATTGGCGGCATTGGGCACCACCAGGAACTCCTCGTCACCCAGACGGTAGGTGATGAGGTCGTCAATAACACCGCCCTTATCGTTCACCAGGATCGAGTACTTGGCGCGGCCAGGCTTCAAGACAGACATGTTGGAAACCAGCGCGTAGTCAAGGAACGCTGCGGCGTCCGGCCCGCTCACACGGAACTCGCCCATATGGGAGAGGTCAAGATACCGGCGCGGGTGCGCACAGCCTCATGCTCGGCAACATCGTTAGCGTACTTGAGCGGCATATCCCAGCCACCGAAGTCGGTGAACGAGGCACCCAGTTTTTCGTGGACGGGGTACAGGGCGGTTTTCTTGGGTGACATATTATCTCCTTACTACACTGCTTCGTGTAAAACTAGTGCAAGAACAATCGTTCTGCTATAAGTGTGGTTGGTGTGCTGGGGTACGCCCCGCTCCCCTGCCCTCCCGCGTCTGGGGGAGAGCGAAACGGGGCGCCCCTGAACCGGTGCTACCGGCCGAAAACCCTACTGGGCTTCAAGGTCGAATGCCTCCATCGGCGGGCATTCGCAAACGAAGTGGCGGTCACCACCGGCACCATCAATACGGCCCACCGGGGTGAAGTATTTATTCAGACGCAAAGACTTCACCGGGTACGCCGCCTGCGAGCGGGTGTAGGGGCGGTCCCACTCGTCAGCAGAGACAACCTCCACAGTGTGCGGGGCGTTACGAAGCACCGAATCCTCCAGTGCGACCTTACCGTCTGCGACCTCAAGAATCTCGTCGTAGATGGTCTCCATCGCCTCAATGAAACGGTCGAGTTCCTCCTTCGACTCCGACTCGGTCGGCTCCATCATCAGGGTGCCCGGAACCGGGAACGCCAGGGTGGGAGCGTGGAAACCGAAGTCCATCAGGCGCTTGCACACGTCCTCAGCGGTCACATGTGAGCGGTCGGTCAGCTCACGCACATCCAGGATGCACTCGTGACCCACCAGCCCGCCCGGGCCGGTGTACAGTACGGGGGAACTTATCGTTCAGTTTCTTCGCAACATAGTTGGCGTTCAGTACCGCATATGCGGAAGAGCTCTTCAGACCCTCAGCGCCGCTCATTGCGATATACATCCAGCTGATCGGCAGCACCCCGGCCGAGCCGAAGAACGCCTGCGCAATTGGAAGCGCCGCACCTTCAGGCAGGTTACCTTCAGCGTCAGCGGTGTAGGCGTCACCGGGCAGGTACTTCACCAGGTGCTCCCGCACCGCCAACGGGCCCACGCCGGGGCCGCCGCCGCCGTGCGGAATGGAGAAGGTCTTGTGCAGGTTCAGGTGGGAGACGTCGCCGCCGAACTTACCGGGCTGCGCAAAGCCCATCTGTGCGTTCAGTTAGCGCCATCCACATACACCTGCCCGCCCGCGGCGTGCACCAGCTCGCACACCTGGGCCACCTGCTCCTCAAACACGCCGTGCGTGGAGGGGTAGGTGATCATAATGCCTGCGATCGCATCGCCGTACTTCTCAATCTTCGCCTTCAAATCCTCAACATCGATCGAGCCGTCGGATGCGGTTGCCACACCCGCAACCTTAAGCCCAGCCAATGCGGCGGATGCGGCATTCGTGCCGTGTGCAGAGAGCGGAATGAGCACAGTATTGCGCTGATGGTCACCATTAGCCTCGTGGTAGGAGCGGATGGCACGCAGACCGGCGTACTCGCCCGACGCGCCTGAGTTCGGCTGCAGCGACACCGCATCGTACCCGGTGATAGCCACCAGCCAGTCAGAAAGCTCGCGGATGAGCTCATGCCAGCCCTGGGCCTGATCGGCCGGTGCCAGCGGGTGAACGCCCGCGAATTCAGGCCACGAGATCGGTTCCATCTCGGCCGCAGCGTTCAGTTTCATGGTGCACGAACCCAGCGGAATCATCGTCCGATCCAGTGCCAAGTCCTTATCCGAGAGGCGGCGCAGGTAGCGCATCATCTCAGTTTCGGAGCGGTACTTGTGGAAGATGGGGTGCTGCATGTAGTCGTCGGTGCGCAGCAGTGCATCCGGGATACCAAACGCAGGGTCAGCTTCGGCGGGCAGCTCCCCACCGAGGGCCTTCACAAGGCGCCCCAGCACGGCATCATCATGCGACTCACCCACTGAGATACCCACGCGGTTAGCGTCGAAACGGCGAATGTTAACACCGGCGTCCAACGCCTTAGCCACCAGCTCATCAGCGGCACCGGGTGCTTCGACAACAACGGTGTCGAAGAAGTTCTTGTGCACAATACCGTAACCAGCCTTCTGCAGGGCAGCGGCCACACGTGCCGCATTCGTGTGCAGGCGTTCAGCAATAGCGCGCAGCCCCTCGGGGCCGTGGTACATGGCGTAAGCACCGGCAACAATCGCCAGCAGAGCTTGGGCGGTACAGATATTACTGGTGGCCTTCTCACGGCGGATGTGCTGCTCGCGGGTCTGCAGTGCCAACCGATACGCAGGTTTACCCGAAGAGTCCTGTGAAACACCCACCAGACGGCCCGGCAGGGTACGTTCCATCCCCTTATGAACCGCCATGTACGCGGCGTGCGGGCCGCCGAAGAAGAACGGCAAACCAAAGCGCTGGGTGTTGCCCACCGCAACATCGGCACCTAACTCACCCGGGGACTTCAACAGGGTCAAAGCCAGCAGGTCGGCGACCACGGTCACCAGGGCCTTACGTTCTTTAGCGGCCTTAATAAGCGGCTCAATATCGCGCAGCTGGCCATCCTGGGCGGGGTACGCGAAGACCACACCGTACAGGTCGCCCTCGGGCAGCCCATCCGAGAAGTCGGTGATTACAAACGGGATGTCGAGCATCTGCGCACGACCACGCACCACCGAAATCACCTGCGGCAGGCAGCGTGAGTCAATGGCGAAGAAACCGTTCTTCACCTTACGGTTAGCGCGGTGCATCATCACAACCGCTTCAGCAACCGCGGTCGCCTCATCCAGCAGGGAGGCGTTGGCGATCTCAAGACCGGTCAGTTCCATGACCGTGTTCTGGAAATTCAGCAGAGCCTCCAGGCGGCCCTGCGAAATTTCAGCCTGATACGGGGTGTATGAGGTGTAAAACCCGGGGTTCTCAAGAATATTACGGCGAAGCACAGCGGGGGTTACGGCATCATAGTAGCCGGCACCAATCATCTGTGCGTACACCTTATTTTTAGCGGCATACCCGGCGATCTTAGCCAGTGCATCCTGCTCAGTCAGCGGCTCCGGCAAAGGCAGATCGGCACGAAGACGAATCTGTTCGGGGACGACGGCGTCCATCAGAGCCCCTAGGGAGTCATACCCCAGGGTGCTGAGCATCTGCTCAGCGTCTGCGGAACGGGGGCCGAGATGACGGTCAATGAAAGACATATATCTATCTCCTAATCGGCGCAAACCGTTAGCGGTTCACAACGGTGCTGTTGTGTATAACAGTACTAATTTTCCCACAATGTGGGCTTAAACTTCTAGCTGTCTATGCCCTGTGACACGCATATTATGGGGGCTTACCGGCACATATATATGCACAGGTTAGGGCGCGTCAAGAGACTTCTTGCCGCCGCGCACTATGAGCGTCATCCCCACACCGACGGCCGCGGTCAGGGCCAAGAGCATCAACCCGTTAAAGTAGCTGTTTGCGGCGGCATTATAGGGTTGCGCCCATCACCAGCGGCGGGAAGAACCCGCCCAGCCCACCGGCGGCACCAATAATTCCAGACGCGATGCCCACCTTATCGGCTGGAATAGCACGGCCAACCCAGCCAAATACGCTGCCGCACCCAAGCCCCAGCAGCACCGCCATCATCAAGAACAGCGGGCCATACATGCTCCCCTTCCGGCTGGAAGGCCACCGAGGCTCCCAGCACCACGGTTCCGCCCATACCTATCAGGGTCACCAAGCGCGGCCCCACCCGGTCGGCCAGTATCCCGCCGAGAGGACGAGCCGCCACCGCAGCAACCGCGAAGCCAGAGGCACGCATCCCCGCCTCAATCAGGTTCTTCTCGTACACGTTCGTAAGGAACGTGGGCAGGTAGTTTGAAAACGCCACAAAGGCGCCGAAGAAAATCGAGTACAAAAAGCACAGCTGCCACGTTTCTTTAACACGGGAGGCCGCCAAAAGTTTAGGGATTATCGGCTCCGTAGAACGAGTGAACTGTGGGGAATCACGCAGAACCGTAAAACATACGGCCGCCATCACCAGGCACAGGGCGGCCAGCAGAATATGGGTGGGCCAGTACCCCAGCTGCCTGTGCAAAATCGGGGTCACAAACGCCGAAACGGCGGTACCCACGGTACTCACCCCATAAATACCGGTCGCGAACCCCTTCTTCGAGGCACCGTACCAGGCTGCACTGAACGGGATACCCACCGCGAACACGGTACCGGCAATACCAAGAAGGAAGCTAAACACCAGCATCAGCCCGAACGATTTCATGGAACCCGCCAGCGCCACCAGCAGCGTTAATGGGGCGCTGAGCGCCATAACAGCGGTGAGCATCACGCGCCCGCCGTACTTATCGGTGAGCGCCCCAGCAGGGATACGCCCTACCGCCCCCACCAGTACAGGCATAGCAATCAGTAGCTGGAGCCTCCCTCATCCAGATGCATTTGCTCTGGGGAGGAATAGAATTTGGCGAGCGGGCTAATAACGCTCCAGGCCCAGTACGCAAAAATGGAGGCGAACGTTGCCACCAGCAGGTTACGCAGCTGCCCTTTCTTCAGGTCAGCATGTTTCACTTCAGAAGCTTCCATGGTTCCTCGTTGGTGTATCGGTGTTGCGTTGTCTACTAAAACCCACACTGAATATATGCATATTTTATACGAAATTTGTGGGTTATTGTGACTGTTGCCCCATCAATTTGTTGTTTTACGATTTGAAACCCACAGAAAAAAGCTCTGGTCGTTCCCCACCAGGGTGGGGAACGACCAGAGCCGTGGAACAAACAGTTGAGTGAAAAACTCAGCTACTGTTTCGCAACAGCCTAAGCCTTATGATGCTCCGGCTTGCCTCCGTGCTTGACGAAGAATGCCGAGGCGAAGGCCAAAGCCGCGGTTACAGCCAACAGGGTTAGGCCAACGAAGTAGTTACGATGTGCAGCATCGTAGGTTGCGCCCATCACCAGCGGCGGGAAGAACCCGCCCAAAGCACCAGCAGCAGCGATCACACCAGAGACCGCACCCACGTTCTTCGGGTCAGCCGCGCGGCCAACCCAGCCGAAGACCGAGCCGGAGCCCAAGCCCAGCAGAGCTGCCATCGCCAAGAAGATGGGGCCATAAACATGCTCGGCGTCCGGCTGGAATGCGGTAACCAATGCCAAAGTCGATACGCCGCCCAACGCAATGAAGGTAATGATCTTCGGGCCGAACTTGTCAGCCAAGATACCACCGAAGGGACGAGCGACCACGGCAGCCGCCGCGAAGCCTGCGGCACGAGCACCAGCAGCTTCAGCGTCGAAGTTGTAAATATTGTTCAGGTAGGTCGGCAGGTAGTTCGAGAACGCCACGAAGCCGCCGAACACCACAGAATAAAGGAAGCACAGCTGCCAGGTGGACTTCACCTTGAACGCCCGAATGATCTTCGGCATCAGCGGGGTAACCTCGCGGTTAGCAGTCGCTGGTGAATCACGCAGGAACAGGAATGAGACCACAGCGGTCACTGCGCACAGGCCAGCGATCATGTAGTGGGTGTTCGCGTAGCCCACGAGAGACAGCAGACGCGGAGTGAAGAAGGCCGACAGTGCGGTACCGACCATGCCTGCACCGAACACACCGGTTGCGAAACCTTTACGTGCGGGCGGGTACCAAGCGGAGCTGAACGGAATACCAACCGCGAACACGGTACCGGCAATACCGAGCAGGAACGAGAAGACCAGCATCAGGGGAAGGACTTCATCGAACCGGCAAGACCGACTAGGGAGCACCAGCGGGGTGCTCACAGCAAGCACCAGGCTCATCATGATGCGCCCGCCGTACTTATCGGTCAGACCACCGATCGGGATACGCCCGACTGCACCAATAAAGATCGGCATGGCAACCAGCAAACTGGTGGTGCCCGGGTTTAGGTTCATCTGTTCCGGTTTAGCGTAGTACTTAGCTAACGGACCGACGATTGCCCACGCCCAGAACCCAACGGTCGAGGCGAAGGTAATCAGCAGCAGATTAAACAGCTGACCTTTTTTCAGGTCGTAACTCTCAGCAGCGGGAGCGCTCATGTTTCCTCATTATGATTGTGTGTTTACTTATCGGCGGAAGACATCTTCACGGTCATGAGTACCGATCGGATCCCAACCACGGCGTGCGCCCACACGCTCCCCACCGCGGGAACGGTAGATGGTGTACGGGCGGAACAGGTAGTGCAGCGGCATAGTCAGCGCGTGCACCAGGCGAGTGAACGGCCAGATGATGAACAGCACCATGGCCGCAATAATATGAATCTTGAAGGATAGCGGCACGTTGACCATCAGTGCCACCTCCGGGTGGAAGTAGAAGATGGAACGGAACCATACCGCGATGGAGGTGCGGTAGTTGAACTCCACTTCGTGCCCGTTCACCGGCGGCAGGCCGCCGGAAGGATTAATTGCCGAGAACAGGGTCGCGGCGGTACCGGCCAGAATCACGGCCACCAGCACGAAGTACATGAATTTATCGTTCGCAGTGGTTGCGGTGAACACCTGGGCGTTATTGCGGCGGCGCCACAGCAGCAGTGCCAAACCGGCAATGGTGGCTAGAGCGGCAGCCGAGCCGCCCACCAATGCAACAATGTGGTAGGTGTGATCATCCACCACATAATCCGTGAGCATCTTCGGCACCACAAGACCGCCCACGTGTCCCATGAACACGGCGGCTAGGCCGTAGTGGAACAGGGGCGAACCCAAACGCAGCATCTTCGATTCGTAAATCTGCGAAGAACGTGTGGTCCAGCTGAACTGATCGGTGCGGTAACGCCAAATGGTGCCACCGATCAGGATAAGAATGGTGACGTAGGGAAGCACGCCCCACAGGAGGATATCAACAATCCCCGGCTCGCCAACAGGCACAGGCACCCCATGGGCTGCATGCTCAGATGCGAGTGCGTACACGATGTACTCCTATCGAGGGGTTTAAGGGTTATTAGGATTAGCTTGGGCGATGCGGGGGTCGGCGTACCCGGAAAGACCAACGGTCTCAACGGGCGGTCCGTACCCTGCCATCTGCTGCACCTGCTCCTGGGTCTCGGGAGAGACGCCCGGCAGGGTGCCGCAGATACTGTGCAAAAGCCCATAGTGGGGCAGGTTTCCGTCTTTCAGGGACAGACGCAGAAGCTCCAAAGAAGGGCGGTACGCCTGTAACGCGGCACGCCCTTTTGTACGATCCACAAGAGCGGCGAATTCCAGCACCAGCGGCAGGTAGTCGGGCAGTTCCCCATTGAGCTGAGTAAACATTCCCGAGTCGCGGTACATCTGCTTAAACTTGAGCAGGGTCTCACCGCGGCGGCGGGTGTCGCCATCCGTCCAATAGGAAAGGTGCAGAGCGTGGCGGCGGGAAAGGTCATACTCCTGCACGTACTCGCTCTGAACATCTTCCAAATCTTGTGCGGTCATCCAGTTAGCGACGGTCTGCACGGCCTGGGTGAACTCGTCATCCTCAGTGGCCTGCGCCAAGCGGATAAGTTCGGGAAGGGTTTGCACTAGCTCCTCGCTGGGATAGCCCAAGAGCATGCCGCTGACCTGGTAGATGACCGAATCCCGATCCTGCCCGGGACCGAAGTCCCGGTCAAAAGGGTCGATGTTATCCTGCGCGGGGTGCGCCGGATCCGAGGTTTTATCCTCGGACCCGGCTGTACCCATGAGCCTGGAGAAGAAACCAGCCACTTACCTACTTCTTTCCGGTGGTATTCGGGAAGAGGCCGTCGGGGCGGGAATTGCCGTCCCAGCTGAAGAGACTCACCTTATTTGAGTTCTCATACACGCTCGTGGACACCGGAGTGGGGCGGCCCTCCATGTCGTTGAAGGCGTCACCGTACATGCCGGGACCGCCGTCTACGCTCAGGGAGCATCCCATCTCTTCAGGTTGTGGGCATCTTCCATGTGGGCACGCGGAATCACGTAGCGCTCGTTGTACTTGGCGATCGCCATGCGAGACGGTACATCTCGTACATCTGCGCACCGGTCATGCCCACCGAATTTGCGATCTCTTCGTTGCCTTCGCCGCCCAAGGTGATGTCACGCATGTAGGCGCGCATAGCAGCCAGGCGCTTGAGCACGAAGGTGACCACTTCGGTGTCGCCCGCAGTGAACAGCTCAGCCAGGTATTCAACCGGGATGCGCAGTGCTTCAATCGCGCCGAACAGGTTCTGGCTGCTCTCAGCGTCGTGGCCCTGGTCCTGAGCAGGTCCACGATCGGCGACAGCGGCGGCACGTACCAAAACCATCGGCATGGTGCGGTATTCGGGGTGCAGCGGCAGAGCCACCTTCCACTCTTTCGCCAACTTATACACCGGGGAGTTCTGAGCGGCAGTAACCCAGGCATCCGGAATGCCGTTTGCGCGAGCCTGCTCAATCACACGCGGATCGTGCGGGTCAAGCATCAGCGAAAGCTGTGCCTCGTACAGGTCTTTCTCGTCCGGTACGGAGGCTGCTTCGGTCACACGGTCTGCATCGTAGAGGAAGATACCGATGTAACGCATACGACCCACGCAGGTCTCGGCGCATACGGTAGGGATGCCAGCCTCAAGACGGGGGTAGCAGAATGTGCACTTCTCGGCCTTACCGGTCTTGTGGTTGAAGTACACCTTCTTGTAGGGGCAGCCGGTGATGCATTGGCGCCAACCGCGGCAGCGGTCCTGGTCAACCAGAACAATACCGTCTTCGGCACGCTTGTAGATAGCGCCGGAGGGGCATGCCGCCATGCAGGACGGGTTCAGGCAGTGCTCGCAGATACGCGGCAGGTAGAACATGAAGGTCTGCTCGAACTCGAACTTAATCTTGTCCTCTGCCTTCTTGCGCACCTTCTCAACCAGCGGGTCAAGGTGGCCGTGCTCAGGGGCACCACCCTAAGTTATCGTCCCAGTTCAGACCCCACTGAATCTTGGTGTCTTTACCGGTGATCAGCGAAACTGGTTTCGCTGCCGGGAAGTCATCACCCAGAGGCGCGGTGGTCAGGTTCTGGTAGTCGTAGGTCCACGGCTCGTAGTAGTCGGTCAGCTCAGGCTGAATCGGCGAGGCGAAGATGGAGAAGAGCTTCTGGAAGCGGTTACCGCTCTTGAGCTCCAGACGGCCGCGCTTATTCAGTACCCAGCCGCCCTTCCCACTTCTCCTGGTCCTCGTACCGACGCGGGTACCCCTGACCGGGGCGGGTTTCAACATTGTTGAACCACACGTACTCGGTACCGGCACGGTTTGTCCATGCCTGCTTACAGGTCACGGAGCAGGTGTGGCAGCCGATGCATTTATCAAGCGCCATCACCATAGCAACTTGGGCCATAACACGCATTAGAATGTAACCTCCTGCGACTTGCGACGGCGAATGTACGAGACAATGTCACGCTGGTTGCCGGTCGGTCCGAGATAGTTGAAGGCGAATGCCTGGTGGGCGTAGCCGCCGATCATGTGGGTCGGCTTGAGCAGGATACGGGTCATCGAGTTGTGAATACCGCCGCGTTTGCCCGTGGTTTCGGTCTTCGGCGTCATCATACGCTCCTGGGCGTGGTGCACGTAGCACACACCCTCAGGCATACGGTGGGAGACAACCGCACGACCCACAAACACACCGTTGGTGTTCACACATTCGATCCATTCGCCGTCCTTGACGCCGATCTTCTCGGCATCCTGGGGGCTCATCCAGGCAGTCTGACCACCGCGGAACAGGGTCAGCATATGCTGGTTATCGAAGTACTGGGAGTGGATAGCCCACTTATTGTGCGGGGTCAGGTAGCGCACCGCAACCGAAACACCGTCGGTAGCACCAATCTCGGGTTCTTTGAAGAGCCCGGTCATATCCAGCGGCGGACGGTAAATCGGGGTTGCCTCACCCATCTCGTGCATCCAGTCGTGATCCAGGAAGAAGTGCATACGACCGGTGAGGGTATGGAACGGCTTCTTTTTCTCGATGTTCACGGTGAACGGCGCGTAGCGACGACCACCGGTTTCCGAACCGGACCATTCGGGGGAGGTAATCACCGGCTGCGGGGATGCCTGGGTCATGGGGAAGGTAATTTTCCGTTCCTCGTTACCTTCGGCAAGGTCCACCAAGTGCAGGCCGGTCTGCTTCTCAAGCTCCTTGAAGCCCTTAAGAGCAACCTCACCGTTGGACGTACCGGAGATACGCAGAATAGACTCAGCGATCTTCACATCAGTATCCAGTGCGGGACGACCCGCGCCCTTACCGGAGTCCATCACACCAAATTCTTTCGCCATCTGAGCGACTTCGTCCTTCAGATCGTACGTCACGTATTTGGTGGTGGCACCGACCTTGTCAAAGAGCGGACCCACGGAGGTGTACATATCGTACATAGCGCCGTAGTCGCGTTCGACAGTCATGAAGTTCGGCATGTTCATGCCGGGAACGCCCACCATATCGGGGGTGTTCTTCCAGTCGGGGGCATGGCCACCAGGCTGCTTAATCTGACCGGGGGTGTCATGCAGCAGCGGAACCGAAAACAATGTCTTTACGAGTACCCAGGTGCTTCTTCGCCTGACGCGTGAACTCATATGCGAGAGCCTTGAAGGTCTCATGGTCAGTCTTTGCCTCCCACGGCGGGTCAATCGCGGGTGAGAACGCGTGCAGGAAGGGGTGCATATCGGTCGAGGAGATATCGTACTTCTCGTACCAGGTAGCGGTGGGGAACACCACATCCGAGAGCAGAGTCGTGGTGGTCATACGGAAATCCGAGGTGACCAACAGATCCAGCTTGCCCTGCGGGGCATCCTGGTACCACTTGACCTCACGCGGAATGGATTCCTCGTGGTCGGCACCCTGCACGTTGTCCATGCTGCCCACAAGGTGCTTGAGGAAGTAGCTCTCGCCCTTAGCGGAGGAGCCGAACAGGTTCGAGCGCCACAGCATCAGGGTACGCGGCCAGTTCACGGGGTTGTCCACGTCTTCAACCGAGAACTCCAAATCACCGGAGTTCAGACGCTGAGCCAAGTAGTCGGCGTTGTCCTTCGCCTCACCCCGTGCCACTGCCTCTTCAGCTTTATCAGCCAAGTCGAGGGAGTTCTCGGGGAACTGCGGGTAGAACGGCATCCAGCCCATACGGACAGAGCGGGCCACCACGTCTGCGGTGTGTACGTTCTTCAGCTCGCCCTTACCGAGGGGGGACTGCAGGTAGTCGGTGGAGTAACCGTCCTGACGGAACTGGTCGGTGTGCATGTACCAGAAGCCGGTGCCGATCATATGACGCGGCGGGCGGCTCCAGTCCAGAGCGTTCGCCATATTGGTCAAACCGGTGAGCGGACGTGCCTTCTCCTGACCCACATAGTGGGCCCAGCCGCCGCCGTTACGGCCCTGGCACCCGGTCAGGTTCAGCAGAGCCAAAATAGCGCGGTAGGTGGTATCTGCGTGGTACCACTGGCAAATACCAGCACCGAAGATGATCATGGAACGACCGTGCGAGTCGATAGCGTTCTGCGCAAACTCACGTGCCACGCGGATTACGGCCTCCGGCGGAACCGAAGTAATCTGCTCCTGCCATGCCGGGGTGTTCTGGATCGACCAGTCGTCGTAGCCCGAGGCCCATTCACCGGGCAGCCCGGGGCGCCCAATACCGTAGGTAGCGAGCATCAGGTCGAAGACGGTGGTAACTTCCTGGCCCTCGACGTAGCTGACGGGCACACCACGGGTAATAATGTCGCCGTGGCCCTTGGGGTTATCAAAGGTGGGAAGTTTAATCTCGACCGCTGCAGCCTCACCCTGGGGCAGATCGCGGATCGACAGAATGGGTTTACGGCCATCCAGTTCAAGGTTCCAGTTACCCTGATCAGACTCAGAGTAACGATGCCCCATGGTGCCGTTGGGAATGAAAACCTCACCGGTTTCGCGGTCCATCATGGCGGTCTTGAAGGCGGCGTTCTCCTGGTGCTTCTCCCCCGCCAGCGACGCAGCGGTCAGGAACTTGGAGGGCACCTTGGTACCGTCTTCACGAGTTTCGAGGGTAACCAAGAAAGGAAGATCCGTGTAGGTCAGTGCGAAGTCCTCAAAGAACTCCACGCGCTGATCCACATAGTTTTCCTTAAGAATGACGTGACCCATCGCCATAGCCAGCGCCGCGTCGGTGCCTGCCTGTGCGGGCAGCCATTCATCAGCGAACTTGGTGTTATCGGCGTAGTCGGGGCTAACCGAGACAACCTTGGTGCCGCGGTAACGCACCTCGGCAACCCAGTGGGCATCCGGGGTACGGGTCACGGGAATGTTCGAACCCCACATGATCAGGTAGGAAGCATCCCACCAGTCACCGGATTCAGGCACGTCGGTCTGATCGCCAAAGACCTGCGGGGAGGCCACAGGAAGGTCGGCGTACCAGTCGTAGAAGCTGGTCATCACGCCGCCAATAAGCTGGATGAAACGCACGCCAGCGCTGAAGGAGACCATCGACATTGCAGGAATCGGGGTGAAGCCGGTGCAGCGGTCGGGCCCGTAGTACTTAATGGTGTGCACATGAGCGGCCGCAACAAGTTCGAGTGCTTCAGCCCAAGTGGAGCGCACCAAACCGCCTTTACCGCGTGCACTAATGTAGCGGTTGCGTTTAACAGGGTCGGAGACGATGGAGTGGAATGCTTCCACCGGGTCGCCGTAAAGCGCCTTCGCCTCACGGTACATTTCGAGCAGCAGACCGCGCACATAGGGGTATTTCACGCGGGTCGGCGAGTACGTGTACCACGAGAAGGATGCGCCACGGGGGCACCCGCGGGGCTCATATTCGGGACGATCGGGACCGACTGTGGGATAGTCAGTTTCCTGCGCTTCCCAGGTGATAATGCCGTCTTTGACATACACCTTCCAAGAGCAGGAACCGGTGCAGTTCACCCCGTGGGTTGAGCGAACTTCTTTATCGTGGCTCCAACGGTCACGGTAGAAGGCGTCACCTTTACGGCCACCTTCACGGAAAACTGCACGGCCGTCATCTGTTTCATCCCAACGGGAGAAGAACTTACCGAATTTAATCAGTTGATCGGTAAGGGGGCCATCTGGGCCCTTGGTCTGTGATGCTTGTTCCATATAGCCAATATATCGTAAATTTGGTACCCGAAATACGATATAAAAATCTTATCTAATCGAGGGAATTCATAGGGTTATTCAGACCGTAAGCCAGCTCGAAATACCACCCGATAGAATGCGAACTGGAGCCTGCGTGAGGGGGGTAATTTCACGGGCAGCTTCGACGGATCGGGTGTATCCGGTGCAGTAAATAACCACCAAGTTTGTTTCAGGGGCAATTTTTTCGCGTAGTTTAGCGGAAAGTGAGCCCTCACGGGCCCACGAGAGGATGTCGGTCAGGGGAAAATTCACGGCATTATCGATCGCGTAGGCCTCAAATTCGACCCGTTCGCGCACGTCAATCACAACAACTTTTTGACGGGATATGACGTCTTGAAGCTCCGCTGCACTAATATCCGACCGGGTGCTGTCTTCGGAAACTGTGTCCAAAAAAACCAAATTGTTACGAAATGTTACGCGATTTTCGGGCTCTTTCCTCCTCTCAGAGTGAGATTCGGCGTTTTTCTGAGGCAGAGCTTGCGTGTTAGCTAACAGAGGTATATATTTCCACTCCCCACTTAACCCCGAGTATAGGCCAACCTCACCAACAAGTGGTTTTCCGGAACCTGTGATGACTTTAATAGTCTCCATTGCCATCGCTGAGCCCACTACCCCGGCGAGCGCCCCGATAATCCCGGCGGTACTGCACGAAGGGACGCTTCCCGGCGCAGGGGCTTGCGGGTAGAGGTCTTCGTAGACCGGACCGCGGCCAGGCCAAAAGACACTGAGTTGTGCGTCGAAACCCAGGATTGCCGCCCAAATATGCGGGATGCCCAGCTGTTGTGCCGCAGCCGAAACCGCGTAGCGGGCCTCAAAGTTATCGCTGCCGTCGAGCACCGCATCCGTGCCAGTGAGGAGAGTCAAAGCATTACTGTCGGTGAGGCGTTCGCGGATAACGGTCACCGTGATGAAGGGGTTGAGCGCGCGCATCGTTTCGGCAGCCGACTCTGCCTTCGAGTTTCCCGACCGTGCATAAGTGTGAATGACCTGCCGGTGCAGGTTCGAGATCTCAATGGAATCATCGTCGATAATGATAATCTCACCCACCCCGGCTCCCGCAAGATAGAGCAGGGCGGGGGCACCAAGCCCACCAGCACCGAGTACAGCAACCCGTGCCGCCTTCAGCTTCAGCTGGCCCGCCATGCCAATCTCGGGCAGAATCAGCTGACGCGCATAGAAGGCGCGTTCAGCCGCGCTCAACCGAGTCGAGGGCTCCGGTGCGGTTTCGGGGTCTGGGATAAAGCTCATCCTGATGGTGTCTTTCGCGGAAATACGTGTTGAGTCTCTAGGTGTCTATGCCCACCCATTCGGTGCTGCCGTCCGTCAGCTCCTGTTCTTTCCAGATGGGCACCTGGGCTTTCACACGGTCGGCCACCGCCTCGCAGGCCTCGAAGGCCCGCCCACGATGGGCCGCAGCGGCAAGCACGGTCAGCGCGGACTCTCCTATAGCGATAGGACCGACGCGGTGAACCGCCCACAGACGAACCCCCTCCAGCTCATCCGCTACAGACTGCACAACACGCGCGATATATTCTTTTGCCTGCGGATGCGCACTATAGGAAAGCCCGCGCACCGCACTGCCGTGATCATGGTTGCGCACAATGCCGTCGAACACAACAAGGGCACCCATGGCCTCTGTCATGACCTGAGCCTTCACGGCGTTGGCGAGCGGCTCTAGGGCTTCCTCGGTAATATCGGTGAAAATGACAACCGAACCGGTGGGCTCAGCGCCGTGCGCCCCGCTGTGATCGAGCCCCTGCGGCTTAGTGGTCATGATAGTCCTCCATCTGGCGGCAGATATGCTCCACGAGTGGGTCTAGGGTTTTCACTCCATCTTTAACTCCGCCGCGCGACCCGGGCAGAGTCATCACGAAGGTTTTATCGATCACACCCGCAACCCCGCGTGAGAGCACTGCGGAAGATACGTTCTGCAGGCCGTTCGCCCAGAATGCGTGCATGATTCCGGGGATTTCCTTATCCAGATGCGGGCGTACCGCTTCTACGGTCTGATCGTCCGTGTTCAGCCCGGTACCGCCGCTGGTGAGAATAAACGTGGGCAGGTTATTATTCTTCTTCCCATCGGCAATGAGGGAGTTGAAGTAGTCGATAATCTGCCGGTCTTCGATCACGACGGCGTCCGGGGTCTTAAACCCGCGTGAACGCAGCCATTCAACCGCGATAGGCCCCGATTTATCCTCATAGATACCGCGGGCGGCGCGAGTAGACGCCACGATAACAAGCCCGGTCAGATTCTCGGGAAGCTGGATTTCTTCTGCACTCACGATGTGCTCCCTCTCATGCTGTTGTTCATAGGTTTTCCTTCTGGGGCTTCACAAAATAGCAAAGTGCGAAACGCTAAACAGCCCAGTCACCGGATTTTCCGCCAGATTTCTCTAGTACCCGAATATTGCTGATCACGGCGTATTTATCGACCGCCTTAATCATGTCGAAAATCGTCAGCGCTGCGGTCGTGACCGCGGTCAGCGCCTCCATCTCAACCCCGGTAACGCCCCGGGTTTTCACCGACGCCACAATGCGTACAAAGTCCTCGCCACGCTCAAAATCCAGAGTAATTTTACCCAGCGGCAGCGGGTGGCACAGCGGAATAATATCCGGGGTGCGTTTAGCACCCATAATACCCGCTACACGCGCAACCGGCAGGGCATCGCCCTTAGGCAAATCGGCATCAAAAATCTTGGCGATCACATCGGCGCGAGTGTGCACGGTTCCCTCAGCGAGCGCCGTGCGTGTGGTGACGTCTTTCAAGGTCACATCAACCATATGGGCAGACCCGTCGGCGCGCACATGAGTCAAGTCTTGGGCTGGCTGTGCCGCATCGGGGTGAAGATTCTTCTCAGTCACGATATGTCCTTAAGATCTGTGTTGGGGTGAGGGTTCAGCCACGTTCAGTTATCCGTAAGCCGGATGCGGTGGTACCGCACCGCTTCTCCCCCAGTGTACGTGGTGCCCGGCGCCAGCTCGATGAGAACATCGGCGGTCGCAGCGTGATGAAGCAGATGCGATCCGGGCAAAACATCGGGGTATAGCTCCACCCGATAGGTTCCCGGTTTGGACTCAACCATCGCCAGGTTACCGCGCAAAAATTGGCGTTTATTGGCCGGTGCCGTCAGCGGTTTATCAATGACGAGCACGCCACGCGGGGCATTTTCGAGAGTCGCCATGCGCGAGGCCACCTCGTGCGGGGTGCCGTAAGGTCCGCCCGCACGCAGGTAGGGGCGAAGCATCAGCACATAGGAAATAAGGGTACTGACGGGGTTGCCGGGGAAAGAAATCATGGGCAGGCGATGCCCGTTGAAATCCAGCACGTTCACGCCCTGCGGTCCGCCGGGCTGCTGGCTCACATGCCCGAACCAACTGAGCGGAATTGGCAGCCCCAAAGACGGTGCCATAGCGATGGCATTGCGCACAACCTCGTATTTGCCGTGGCTGATCCCGCCGGAGGTAATAATAATATCCGGTGCGAAAGTCTCATACTCTTCCCGCAAATGCTCAATCAGAAGCTCCGGATCGTCTCCGATCGAGATGCGCCGCACCACGGCGCCGTCCTCGACCAACATTGAGGTAAGCATGGGACCGTTAGCATCATAAATCTGGCCATAGGCAAGCTCTGTAGCCGTATCGTCACCGTCTTCGGTGAGGGTGGGGCGAATCTCGTCGCCGCCGGTGCACACCAGTACACGCGGTCCGCAGGCAACCGTCACGCGGGTATACCCCTGCGCGGCGAGTGTACCCAGCAGTGCGGGGGTCACGCGCTCGCCAGAGCGCGCCATGATTTGCCCAGCCACTACGTCTTCGCCGCGGCGACGTATAAACTGCCCTTCGGGCGCCTGAGGGAGCCTAATTTTTTCGCTGGGACGCCCGAAAGATTCGGGTAAGTCGGGATATTCGATACGCTCAGAATGCTCAACCGGCACCACCGCAACATATCCCTTAGGAATGGGGGCACCGGTCATAATTGGATAGGTTAAATCGTCGGATGCGCGCGAACGCTGCAGCGGCCGCCCCGCCGGAATTTCACGCCCCACCGTAAAGATTCGGTTCTCACGGCTGGCGCCCTCGGCGGTTAGGGCGTAACCATCCATCTGGGAGTTATCGAAACTCGGTACATCAAGCCTGGCCAGCACATCCTGTGCAAGGATACGGTCGGTAGCACGCGCCAGCGGCAGGTTTTCGGCGCGACCGATAAAAGTATCACGCAGTAAAAGCGCCAGATAGGCGCGATACTCTTCGGTGGTGGGGGTGCCATCGAACTGGGGCTTGTGCATCTGTACTCCCAAACGGTAATAAATTATCTACTAGCTATTGTAAGAGGCTTTGGCACGCAGTTTCTTCACCACGGAAAATAGGCCAAGCAGCCCAAAGATGCACACGTACAGGCTTATGAGCATGAGGGCGCTTCCCAGAGCGCCAGACATATTGCCGCCGCTAATGGCCAGATCAATGCTCAGCGGGATGGTCTCGGTTTTACCTTTGACGTTTCCTGCGAAGGTGACGGTGGCACCGAATTCTCCCAGTGCCCTGGCGAAGGAAAGCAGGAACCCGGTGGCGATGCCGGGCGCAGCCAGTGGCAGCAGCACCCGGTAGGTGATTTCTGATGCTTTTGCGCCCTCGACTTCGGCAATTTCTTCGTATTCTCGGGGGATGGCTTGCAGGGTGGTGACGGCGCTGGCAACGAAGAACGGTAAGGCCACAAACTTGGGCAATAATGACGGCGGTGGTGGTGAAGGTGATTTTGATTCCGGCATCGTACAGGGCCGCCCCTATGATGCCTTTGCGGCCCCAGAAGAAAAGCAGCCCCAGGCCCGAAACAACGGGAGAGAAAATAATGGGCGTGTAGATAATGGCGTAGAGCAGGCTCCCGGCGCCGCGCAGGCGGGAGCGGTCAAGTACTTTGCAGAGTGTGAGCGCCAGCGGGGCACCAATTACACCGCAGATAAGGGTTGAGATGCTGGCGGTGACCAGTGAGAGCTGGGTGGCTCCGACCACCTCTTCATCAATAATTTCGTGCAGACCCATCCAGGGGATGTTGTACAGCAGCCCCAGCAGCGGCCCCAGAATAAGAGCTAACCCGATGAGGGAGGGGATGGTGAAGTACCACGGTACGACGCTGAAGGTGGTGCGTTTTTTCACGTGGTCACTCCTGTGTGGATGTTACTTACTGGGGTTCTACGATACAGCTGTTGCGGGCGCCTACTGTGGGATAGCGCCCGCAACGGGTGCGGCTGCAAGTTAATTATCGAGCAGATTCGAAGCCGTGCTCCTTTAAGGATTTTCTGGGCCTCGTCGGTGGTGAGCCACTCGTTGAACTTCTTGGCGGCTTCGGAGGAGTTACCCTTTGAGGTCAGCGCCGAGGGGTACTCGTTCTTCTCCACATCGGGCAGGTCTACCGAGCCGAGGTTCTTGCCGTCTTTCTTAGCGGCGGCAAGGTCGGTGGTGTAGATGAAGCCCGCATCGGCACTACCGGAGGTGACCTTGGTGGTCACTGCGGCCACATTCGACTCGTTGGTGGCGTTCTTCAGCTCAATATTGTGGTCCTTGAGCTCCTTGTGGGCCAGGGTGCCGCAGGGTACATCTTCCTTGCAGATGGCCACGGTGCCGTCGGTGTTCTTCAGATCGTCGATGGAGTTGATCTTACCGGGGTTGCCGTCGGTGGTGACCAGTACCAGCTTATTGGTTGCAATAACCTCGCTCTTGGAGCCTTTGAACTCGTCGAGCTTGGCGGCCTTGTCCATGTTCTTCTTATCGGCGGTGATGAGGAGATCGGCATCCTCACCCTGCTCAATCTTCTGCACCAGCTTGGAAGAGCCCTCATAAGTGAAGCTGAAGTTCACGTTCGGGTGCGCCTTCTTGAAAGCAGCTTCCAGGTCTTTCCCGGCGTTGCGCAAAGATGCTGCGGCGAACACCTTCACCTCGCCCGAAACGGAGCCAGCGGCTGAAGAGTCGGCTGAGGCGCTTGATGAGGAGCTCGCGCTAGAGCCGCATCCGGCCAGTGTTAGAGAAGCAGCCAGTGCTGCGCCGACGCCTACGGCTTTGAGGGAGTTCTTCATACGTGTTCTTCCTTCGCGGTTGGATGAATTGAAGTGAGTGGATACAATGCGAGGTGTCTCCATGTTCTTAGGGTGTGTGCGTGTGCGCTGCTTTGGGGATGTAACTTACCCTTGGCGCACTATCGGTGATTACCCAAAACATGGAATAATTTATATTGTCGCTTTTAGTATGCATATTTTCTATGAAGGTTCCAATGGCTTACACACCCGGTTCGGGCCGGTCTCAGCTAATCGCTGGCCCCGTGTTACACACCTTAGCTTCTGCTGAGGGTGAGACAGCCGGTTTTGTGACGCCTCAAAAAATCCAGGCCCCGGATATTAAGCGGCGTAAACCGGCGAATATTAAGAACAGCGGTCCGCTCTTAGACCGCTGGGGTCGTATCGCCACCGACCTGCGTATTTCTTTGACAGATAAATGTAATCTTCGTTGCATTTATTGCATGCCAGCCGAGGGGCTGCAGTGGCTCCCTAAGAACGATCTGCTCACCGCCGACGAGATTGCGCGGTTAGCCGATATAGCGATCCGTGAGCTCGGTGTTGAGGAGATCCGGTTCACCGGCGGTGAGCCGCTGGTTCGCGCCGACCTGGTGGATATTATTGGGCTGATTCACGCCATGCACCCGCAGGTGCCCCTAGCGATCACTACGAACGGCATCGGGCTGGAAAAGCGTGCCGAGGCGCTGGCAAAAGCCGGGCTGGCCCGCATCAATGTCTCCCTTGACACGATCTGCCCCGAAACGTTCGCTGAGCTGACCCGCCGCGATAAGCTCGACGCCGTACTGCGCGGCATTGATGGTGCAGCGGCGGCCGGGCTGCACCCGATTAAGATTAACGCGGTGCTCATGCCCGGGCTGAACGATACGCAGGCCCCGCAGCTGCTGAAGTGGGCCCTAGCGGGCGGCTACCAGCTGCGGTTTATTGAGCAGATGCCCCTGGACGCCGATAACCGGTGGACGCGTGAAGGCACTATTACCGCCGCACAGATACGCACCATGCTCGCCGAAGAGTTCACGCTCGGGCCGGTGTCTGAAGAACGCGGTGACTCCCCCGCCGCCCTGTGGGAGGTGTACCCGCACGGTACCGCCCTCACCGACGGGGTACCCGCCGACGGCACAGCATCCCTGGGGCGGGTAGGTATTATCGCCTCGGTCACCGAATCATTCTGCGGGGCGTGCACCCGCACCAGGCTCACCGCCGACGGTAAAATCCGTTCCTGCCTGTTTTCGGATTCCGAGACCGATCTGCTGCAGCTGCTGCGTTCGGGGGCATCCGATAAAGAGCTGGCGCTGCGCTGGCGTGAGGGCATGTGGTTCAAGCCTCGCGCCCACGGCAAGGAAGACGCCGATTTCGATATTGAAGAGTTCGCTCAGGGCAAGCCGCTCCATGAGCGCGATCGGGGGTAAGCAGTGATTGTCAGGTTTTATGCGGCCGCATGCGCGGCAGCTGGCGTGGATCAGGTGAACATTACGCTCAGCGACCTCGCCTCCCCCACCCTCGGGGCGCTCGTTCAGGAGCTGGGAGACCGCTACACGGGAACTACCGCCTCCGGGCTGACGTTGGCGCAGGTGATGCAGCAGTGCTCTTTCCTGCTCGACGGGGTGCGTTCAGAGCACGAGGCGCCTCTCACCGAAGAAACCCGCGTGGATGTACTTCCCCTTCGCGGGCGGCTAAACCGGGTCTCCTCCACCCCGCCTCAGGCGCCACCCGCAGGGTCCTCTTAAGGGCACTCAACTATTAACTAAAACGTTCTGTACGGCAACAGCAGGGATGCCACAATATTCACAAGCGCACACCGCGCCGGTACACTTACTGTAGCCACTGCGGCTTACCGAACCACACAATGAGGGGTTACGTATGCACACACCGGGTTTCTGCGCCATTATTGTTGCCGGAGGAAAATCTTCCCGCCTGGGAAACACCCCCAAAGCTGGCCTCTCAAACGGCACGCACACCCTCCTAGACCGGGCCCTCCTGGCGGTTTCTCAAGCCGATGCCTGCGTGGTTGTAGGCCCCGAAACCCTGCCGGTGCCCAACGATGTGCTCCTCACCCGTGAAGACCCGCCGTATTCCGGGCCAGCTGCCGCTATCCACGCCGGAGCCGAAAAGCTAGCCCAGCACTATTCAGGGATCGGCCGCCCGGCCCCCACCTGGTGCATCATCCTGGGGGTAGACACCCCAATATCGCCCCGGCGGTAAGTTTGCTTGCCGAGCATGCGGGGGCCGCCGCCGGGCACGAAACCGGTTTCTGGGGCATCTGTGACGGCGTCTACCAGCCTCTGGTTGGGATATACCGCTATGCGCCGCTACGGCAGGTGTTTTCGGCGGGGAGCACTAATGCCTCCGTGCGCTCGTTCCTCAAACAGCTGCACCCCCAAGAGGTAGAGCTCAGCCCCGCCCACACCGCCGACGTGGACACCTGGGAGCAGGCACGGGCGTTAGGCTTCGACTCCCCGCAGTGGAGCAGCTACTAGAACTTCCATAACCGCGCACCGCATCCGAACCACCCCGCAAGAAACTGAGGTACCCGCCCATGCCGCACCACCATCCTCCCGCCGTTACCTGGGAGCAGGCACGTAAGAACCTGCACGCCGCCGGGCTCACGTGCACGGCGGGTACCGATGTTGAGACCCTGCCCCCCAAAGCCGCCATCGGGCGTTACACAGCCGATGATGTGTACTCACTTATGGACGTACCCCACTATGATTCCTCAGCAATGGACGGGTACGCCGTATCCGGCACCCCGCCCTGGCTGCTTGTCACCCCCGAATATCCCGACGACGAGCGCGTTAATATTCACCGCCTGACAGTGGCGATTGAGCCGGGGCAGGCCACCCCCATCCTCACCGGCGGGCTGCTGCCCCGCGGGGCGCAGGCTATTGTGCGGGAAGAACACACCACACTGAACACGGTAGGAGGTATCACCACCGTGACAATGGCTTCCGGGCATATCCCCCCGGCCAATGGCGCCGATATCCGCCGCACCGGGTCCGAGCTGCCCGCAGGCAGGCTGCTGGTTGAGCGCGGCACGCTCATTACCGCCCGCCTTGCCGCATTTTTGGGGATGAACGGCTTCGACGAAATCCCCGTCTTAGCGCCCGTTACCGCCCGCTGCGCGTTTACCGGGAACGAGGTTATTACTATCGGTGTGCCAGAGGCCGGGCAGGTGCGGGATGCTTTCGGCGGCTTCCTAGAGGCAACTCTCGCAACTCAGGGGTGCGCTGCGCTGCCTTCAGCCCGTCTGGCCGATACGGGGCATGATTTCACCACTTTTTTGAACACATCCCACGCGCAGGTGCTGATTTTTACGGGCGGTTCCAGCACCTCCGGGGTGGATATGGTGCGTAAAACCCTCGCTGAGGCTCAGGCAACTTACCTGTTCGAGTCAGTGCAGGTGCGTCCCGGGCACCCGGCGCTCGCCGCCCGCTTAGCTGACGGGCGTATTGTGCTGGGGTTGCCGGGTAACCCGCTGGCAGCGTACACGGCCTTGTACTCGTACCTGCCGCCGCTGCTGGCGGGTATGCGGGGGCTGCCGCTGCTGCCTCTTGATACCGCTGAAATTGCCCAGGACATTCCCGCGCTCACCGCCAGCTCCCAGCAGCGGCTCATTCCGGCCCTAGTGCGTGAATGCCGGGCGCATCCGCTTCCCAGGCGTGCATCCTATATGCTTTCTGGGCTGTCGAAGGCCACCCACCTGCTGGTAGCGGATGCCAGCGGGCATACGGCGGGTGATCGTGTGCCGCTGCTGCCGGTGTTTTAGGGAGGGCCGCTACATCCCCTTCTTTTCCGCCGCAGCACACTGTGCTTTTATGGGCGCAGAATAAGCCGAACACCCGGTGTTCTCTCGGAGGATCAAGTGTACAATAACCTTTACGGTTAAGATTGCATACGTATACTGCAAAGGAGACTTACCCGTGTCAAAGCCTAAACTCGGCGATGTGGCCGCACGTGCAGGGGTTTCTCCCACCACGGTGTCGCGAGTCCTGAACAATAGAGGCTACCTGAGCCAGAGAACTCGTGAAAAAGTATACGATGCAATGCGGGAGCTGGGGTACCGCCCTAACGCTATTGCCCGCAGCCTTAAAGGTCAGCGTTCCCGTATGGTCGGGCTGGTTTTCCCAACTGTTGCTAATCCGTTTTATGCGGAGATGGTGTACCGGATTGAGTCTTTTTTTAGCGGACGCCGGGTACCGGGTGATTCTATGCAATAGTGACGACCACCCAGACCTGGAGGAACAGTATTTTGAGATGCTGCTATCGAACCAGGTGGATGGAATTATTACCGGCGCGCATTCGCAGGTGGTGGCGAACCTGCCGCATGTGCAGGCGCCGCTGGTGACAGTAGACCGCCCAGGTACGCAGAAGTACCCCAATATTCGTGCGGATAACTATGCGGGTGCACGCATGGCGGTTGAGCATCTGGTCGCCACCGGAGCAGGAAACATTCTGCATATCACCTCAACCGTGAGCGAGCAGAACCTTCGCCTGGCGGGCTACCGGGACGCGGTAACTGCCGCAGGAATGACCCCTCAGGTGCTTGAGTTAGGGTTCCGCACTCCCCTGCCCCGCAAACGTGAACTTATCGAACGTTATCTTAAGGAGAGCACCGCAGGCGAGTGTGTTGACGCTGTCTTCGCCTCGAATGATACATATGCGGCGATGACACTGAACTGGGCGCGCACCCGTAACCTGTGTGTCCCCCAGGATTTTCAGGTGGTGGGGTTTGACGGCACCGAGACGGTACGCGCACTTATCCCGGAGCTTGCAACTGTGGTGCAGCCGATTGAGCAGATCGCCGCGCGTGCAGTGCAGCGGCTGCTTCAGACGATCGAATCGGGCAGACAGGGCCACCCCGACGATACACCATCGCCTCATAAAAGCGATAAGAAGCAACAGGGTTCCACGGCTGATGTTTTCCCGGTGCACCTGCACGAAGGCGGTACCCTCAGGGCCATTACCGCTTCCTCTTAGCGGAGCACCAGACCTCGATACTTCCTCGCTATGCCGCCGATAAGAGGCCGTTTGCGGCGGCTAAATGCGGGTCGTACTGCACCCCATCAATGGTGGCGGGGTAGAGCATTCCTGCTGCCGGGCTGGTTCCCTTATAGGTGCCGATGGGCACGAAACCATGGCGGGTGTAGAGTGTGGCGCTGCGCGGGGTGGATGCCTCAAGATATGCGGCGGTTCCATTAACCGGGTGATGCCGTGTTCTAGCAGTGCCGAGCCAACCCCACGCCCTTGGGCGGTGGCGCGCACACCGATAGTGTGCAGGTACCAGTGGTCGAAGGCAGGACGGTGTTTGCGAATGTAGATGTCGGTGGCGATCACGTGCCGCAGGGCACGGGCCCCGAGTATTTTGAGGTACTTCGGCCCGTCACGCAGCTCCAGTTTCAGGGTTCCTTGCTGGCCTTCGGGAGGCATCCACTGGGCGGTTCCGAGGATTGCGCCGTCGCTATCGACCGCAACATCAATGAATCCGCGTGGGATGTAGAGGCTTTTGAGCTGAAGCTCGAAGAGCCCGCGGATCTTCTCGGGCTGGGGTTCCTCTCCTAAAAGTACGCGCATAAACGGGTCTGGGGTGAACGCTTCAACGAGCACATCGAGGAGTTCCGGGAGTTCTTCGGGGCGGGCTTCACGAATCGTGTACGGTTCGGGTGGCATGGTATATCCCCCTGTGTGTTGGTGATTACATCTCTTTTCGATGCTAACGAAGCCCTTCACACAGTCAAAGTGCAAATATGATATACGCCACTTATCCTTGACTTTACGGTTTGTAGCAAAGCGGCGGCCCGTCCCCTGTTATACGGGGCAGGCCACCGCTTCATCCGCCTCGTACAGGCAGGATATTCCGGAAAATATTAAGCCTGGGTGGTCGTCGCCTTCGCTTTGAGAGTGACATCCGCGAGGGTGTCTTTCCCGGCAGTCACGGTTGTACCAGCAACGGCAGCATCCGCCATGAGGGCCACAGCTTTTTTGGCATTGGTAACCACCAGCGGAGTGGTAACCGGGTACCCAGCCTTCTTAATGGCGTCAATATCGAATTCGGCGAGCACATCCCCACGCTTGACCACATCACCTTTAGCAACTTTGGGGGTGAAGTGTTTACCATCCAGCTCGACAGTGTCGAAACCGATGTGCATCAGCAGATCCAGCCCGTCCTCGGTGCGCATACCGTAGGCGTGCCCGGTGGGGAATGCCACGGTGATCTTGCCATCAGCGGGAGCCACCAGGGTGCCTTGAGTCGGTTCAATCGCGTTTCCAGAGCCAAGCGCACCGGATGCAAAACTCTGGTCGCTCACCTCAGCCAGCGGTACCACGGTACCGCTCAGGTGCGCGGCCAGCTCAACTTTCTCCCCTTCAACCTCGGGAGTCTTAGGGGCCGCAACGGCGGTCTCGGCCTTGGTTTCGCCAGCAGTGGCGGGTTCTGCAGCATCCGGTGAGGAAGCCTCACCGCGTGCCACCTTCAGGCCCCAGACGTATGAGGCGGCGAAGGCAAGAGCGGTCGTCATCAGCAAGCAGACAATGAAACCAAGCCAACCGGCTCCAGCCTGAGGATTCACGGAAGGGATACCCAGATAACCGGCAGCACCAAGGGCTGATGCTTTCACACCCAAAATTGCTGAGAGCGCTCCGCCGATACCAGCCGAAGCTATCGCGATATAGAAAGGCCAACGCAATACCAGGTTCACACCGAAAAGTGCGGGTTCGGTAATACCCAGGAATGCCGAAGGAGCCGAAGCCGAGGCAACACCTTTGATTTTCTTGTTCTTGGTGGTCAGCGCGACGCCTGCCGCTGCTGCACCTTGCGCAACGTTGGAGATCGATGCAATCACGAAGATAAAGGAACCGCCGCTTGCCCAGAGCGAGGTTTCTATGGGTGGGAAGGACTGGTGCAGACCGGTTATTACGATGGGCGCATAGAGCACACCAAAGATCAGCCCGCCGATGGGACCTGCGGCAGTGTATAGCCAGTTCACTCCTTCGCCCAGCCAGGTACCCAGCTGGAACATAGGCGGCCCCACCAGGAGGAAGGTGACAAAGCCGGTAATGAGCAGGGTCAGGGTGGGGGTAAAAATAAAGTCGATTGTGCCTTTGAGAATCTTATGGAAGAATTTCTCGATATTCGCAAGGATAAAGGAAACCAAGCACGGTTCCCTGGTAACCCGCCTGCTGCACCTGAAGACCGAAAAGATCCCAGTACTTCATGGGGTCTGTACCCTCAGTGTGGGCGAGCGATGCCGCAACTTTATACCCATTCATCAGCGCGGGTGAGACCATAGCCGCACCCATCGTTAAGCCAAGGTAGGGGTTGCCTCCAAAGACCTTAGTTGCAGAGTATCCCACGAGCACGGGCAGGAAAGCGAAAGGCGCCGCCGAAAGCAGATTCACAATATCTGCGAAGCCTTCCCAGGCGGGATACATTTCAATCAGGGGCTTTGGCCCAAAGATGTTCTTGGCGCGAAGGACGTTATCAAGCGCCATCAGCATACCGCCGCCGACCAGCACCGGGATCAGGGGGATAAAAATATCGGCAATGGTTTTGATGAAGCGGGAGAAGATATTTCCCTGATTTGCCGCAATAGATTTCAGATCATCTTTGCTGACCTCGGGGGCACCCGATGCCACCATATGCTTGAAGACTTCGTTGACATCGCCGGGACCCACAATAATCTGGAACTGTCCGGCATTCAGGAAACTGCCTTTAAGGTCTTCGTCATTGTCAATAGCACTTTGATCAACGGAATCCTGGTTCTTCAAGACCAGGCGCAGACGAGTTGCACAGTGAGCCGCCGCGCGGATGTTGTCCACGCCTCCGACATCCTGCAGCACGCGCTCTGCCACTGATTTGTGGTCCACGTTCTTCTCCTTGAGTTTGGGCGGACGGGGCCTTCCAGCAGATATGTCAAACGTTTGACATATTGGTGCGTAGAACGCCCCTGTACGCTGACTGCATTTACTTACAGCATACGTGAACGGCAGGTTAGCAGGCACGAAAAACCGCGCCCTGCACCACATAATTTTTGTGCTGCCAGGCACGGCTTCTGCCCCGTACAGGCTTCTTGCAGCCCACATGTTTAGCTCTTGCCTTACCGCGACACCTGGCAGGAGCGCTGGTAAGGGAGCGGGCCGCAAGTGAAACTACAGCACTGCGTAGCTCGGTTTCAGCACCTCGCCGTTACCGCCCATACGCACACGACGTTTGCTGCCCGAGAAGTAGGTGCGGGCCGAGAATACCTGCTCGTATGAGCCCGCCCCGTCCTGCCCGTTCACAGCACCGCCCACGAACAGTTCGGTGGATGAGGGCATCCACCAGCAGCTCAAACTCGCGCTCAGTGTTCGGGGTAAGGGCACGGCGGCGTAAAGTGCCGCCCTCAGTGTATCGGGTGCCCGAACGGTCCAGCTGCGCAAAATCCTCCGCGATCGTGATGCGCAACGCCGTACCATGCGCATCTTTCACCCGGATTTTTACCGGACCATCCGAAACATCAACGGTGCCGTGAAGCCGCCAGGTACCCGCGTCTTTGAGCACCGGAACTTTACCTTTCACCACGTCAACAGCCGTCGACTCAAGCGGCAGCACCCGGTCAAGATGCGGCACTGGGGTTTGGTAGATTTTTCCTTCCCGCAGGTGCAGCTCACGCGGGTAGGTGAACATGTGTACCCAACGGTGCGCCCACGAAGGGTGGTCGTCCTGCTCGGCGTTACCCAACCAGCCGATCATCACAGTCTGCGGGTGCGGGGCATCATCATGTGCGCTGGTGCCGGTACCGTGCACGGTCTGCGGAGCGTAGAACTCGAACCCGGCATCCAGCTCCGTGAACGGGGTGTGCACCTCAAACCGCAGGGTCTGCGGGTCAAGCTCGCCCACAATGTACCCTGACTGGTAGATATTCTGGTACTTCTCCCCCTCGGGGCTCAGCCCCTGGGGGCTGAAAATCAGCACGTCCCGCAGGGTGCCCGTCACCTCATCCCGCAGCTGCAGCAGAGACGGGCATTCGTACATGTAGCACCCCTCAACGGTGGGGTCGGTGAAGTTAAGTTCGCCTTTAAAATCCCAGCTGCGGCGGTCTGCCGAAGTGTACACGACTACAGCGCCGGTGCGGTGCTTCTTCTTTTTGCCGTCTTTCTGGGCACCGATGACCATCCACCATTGGCCGTCCCGCTCAAATACGTGCGGGTCGCGGTAGTGCGCCGTATAGCCCTCATGCGGGCCCTCAAGCAGCGGAGGCAGCTGCCGGGTGGGGTGTGCGTCTTCCCCCGCGGTGGCCAGTATCTGGTAGGTTTCGCGGTTATTGCGGGAGTCTTTCACGTTGCCGGTGTAAAAGAACTCAAAACCGCCGGGCACTCGGATGCCGGATCCCGAGTAGCAGCCGTGCGAATCGTAGCGCGTGTTCGGTACTAGGGCGGTGCCTGCGTCCTCCCAGTGAGTGAGGTCGTCGCTTATGGCGTGCCGCCAGTAGACGATGCGCTCTGGGTGCAGCGGCGAGTACTGGTAGAAAGCGTGGTAGTGCCGCCCGTCGTATACCAGCCCGTTCGGGTCGTTCAGGCGCCCTACAGGAGGGGCAAGATGCAGTTTCGGGTAGTCCCGGTCGCTGCGCACGGATTCCCCGAAGGCGGCCACGGTCTGCTGGTCTTCGGCCGCTAAATCCCGTTGCAGGTACGGGGCGAGGGGTGCCAGCGTAACCGGCTTGGCGGCGGCTTGAGAGGGTGCGGTGTTCTCCGGCAGAGGTTCTAGCGTGATCTTCCCGAAAGAGGACCACGGGGTGGTGGGGCTCTCATCGACCGGCTGCACGTCGTCTGTGTCTAGTATGGGTCTATTCTGTTTAGTCATGCTCATTCTGTGGGTTCGTGCTTACAGTGGCGTGAGATATTCATGCGCCCTCGCGGGGGCTTTCTCGGGTGCCTGGCGGCTGCTTTGGATACTGCTGCCGGGTTTTTACCGGGCGTTTCTCATCATACAGGATGCGCCTTCTTCGTATCTTCGGATCTTGACACCGGCCCCTGCTGTTGAGGTGCCAAAAAGCTGTTTCCTCGCGAGCTGTCTTCCTGTAGGGTTTAGAGACGAAAAACCACCCGCCGGGCGGGCTCCGTCAGGGAGCTCATCCGGCGGGTGGGGTAAGAATCGAGAAGAAGTCGATTACTTGAGGGTAACGGTTGCGCCTGCGCCCTCAAGCTGCTCCTTAGCCTTCTCAGCGTCTTCCTTGGAAGCGCCTTCGAGGATCGGCTTGGGTGCGCCGTCAACGAGGTCCTTTGCTTCCTTCAGGCCGAGGGAGGTCAGGGCACGAACTTCCTTTAATCACGGCGATCTTCTTGTCGCCAGCGGATTCGAGGATCACGTCGAATTCGGACTTCTCTTCAGCAGCGTCGCCGCCGCCAGCGCCGCCTGCTACAACTGCAACGGGAGCTGCAGCGGTAACGTCGAACTCTTCCTCGAATGCCTTAACGAACTCGGAAACCTCTACGAGGGAGAGCTCTTTGAAAAGCTGCAATGAGTTCTTCGATGGACAGCTTAGCCATGTGTGGCTCCTTCACTATCAGGTGCGGGATGTACCCGCGTTTTAGATTTGAGTGCCGCACCCGGCGGGTGGGCTAAAGTTTTGGGTGCGTTTTCACGCGGTGAGTGCGGTGCGGCTTATGCCTCGTCCGCTGCCTCCTCGGCGGCGGGTGCGCCACCTTCCTGCTCTTCCAGCTTCACGCGCAGGGCGTCCACAGCCTGAGCAACACGGGCAATAGCTGCCTTCGCGCCACCAGCAACCTTGGACAGCAGAACCTCGCGGGATTCGAGGTCAGCGTAGCGCTTCACATCAGCTTCGGTCAGTGCGGCGCCTTCATAGAAGCCGCTCTTGACGATGAGCTGGGGGTTTGCCTTGGCAAAGTCACGCAGGCCCTTGGCAGCATCGATCAGGTCGCCCTTGATGAATGCCAGCGCGCTGGGGCCGTGAAGCTGGCCGTCGAACGCGTCGATGCCAACTTCTTTCGCCGCAATAGCAGCGAGCGTGTTCTTCACCACGGCGTATTCGGTCTCTGCACCGAGTGCACGACGCAGCTCCTTGAGCTGAGTCACAGTAAGACCGCGGTATTCGGTCAGGATCACTGCATTCGAAGCTTCGAAGAGTTCTTTCAGCTCGGATACTGCAGCGATCTTTTCCTGAGTCGCCATGGTAGTTCCTTCTTCCGATTCTTGTAAGGTCGCCGGTAGAGCACAATCGTGAGCACTAAAAAATGCCCCGATGCGCAGGGCTTCGAGGCATATAGAAAAGTCCCTTTTAGAGTTGAGGGAGGTTTTCTATTCACTTCTTCATCACCTGCGCGGGCGGCGAATCCCTGGAACGGGAATCTGCTCTTATCAGTGCTAATAACACTGGCAGCTTACGGCTATTCACCGAAAAATGCACAGCAAAACACTAGACCGGCGGTCTTTGGTCTAATCATCATGACAGGTTAAACCGGCAAAAGCAAGTTTCCCCTCGCAGGAAACCAACTCTGCGGTGTAGAACTTCATCTTACAGATAGTGCCGCGTGCCGTCGGCAAAGATAAAACAGCGATGCGGGGGAACCTGCACCTGTACCCGTTCCCCCGATGTCAGGACGGGCAGGGCGAGCGCATCCGGCTCAAAAAATTCGAGGGGCTGTCCACTGGGAACCTGCAGAGGAACTCGCGCCGAACCGTCATGCGACGCGGCATATACAGTCACCTCTGCCTGCGTTACAGCACGGTAGAGTGTGCCACCCACCTGCGGGAGTACACTCCGAACCTGCACCGGTATCGTATTCTCCGTGGGGTGCTCAGCAATGTTCTCTATGCGCCGCAGCGAGGTTGCACGCACATAGAGCGAAGCCCCAGCAGGAAGATGCTGCCCCTCCGTGAGAGTCAGCTCGTTCAGAGCTGGCGATGCTGTCAGCCGCGCCGCCTGCAGCGTATGCGGATTTGCCAACAGATGCTCGGGAGTATCAACCTGCACCAGGTACCCGGCATCCATGACCGCCACGCGCTGCCCAAGCTGCAGCGCCTCATTCTGATCATGCGTCACGTACAGCCCCGTGAACCTGTATTCAGCGTGCAGACGCGCAATATCCGCCCGAATACTTGCGCTCAGTTCCTCATCAACACTCGCCAGCGGCTCATCGAAAAGAACCACAGGTGCTTTGCGGATGAGGGCGCGCGCAATACCCACACGCTGCGCCTGCCCGCCTGAGAGTTCCTGGGGTTTGCGGTGCTGAAGCTCGCCAATCTGGAGCGCATCCATAAGATCCGTATAGTAATTTTTATCGACCTTTTGGCGGTAACCGCGCAGCGTAGTTGGAAAAAGAATATTCTTGCGAACCGACAGGTGCGGGTACAGAATCGGGTGCTGAAAAACGAACCCTACCTGCCCGGCGTTCAGCGGCTGACCCGCATAGGTAATGCGTCCGGCATTGGCTTCCTCAAGCCCGGCAATAATGCGCAAAAGCGTAGATTTACCGGTTCCGGATGCGCCCACCAGTGACACCATTTCGCCCGGTTCCACCTCAAGGTCGATCTCACGCAGAACGTGAGTATCCGCCCCAAAACTCTTCGCGACACCACGAATCTGAAGCCCGCCGTGAGTCGTCGTTGAGGAAGGCTGAGGTGTTGAACCTTGAGTTGTCATGTTTCTATTATGACCTCCGGCGTTCTACCCGAAAAAGCAGCGCCACAGCCCACACGTTCCTGAGGCTCTGTGTTCGATGAAGCTACCGCACTAAAAAGCTTGCCGCGTATCGCCAGCACCAGCATCCCGAGCCAAAGCACCGCGATCAGTGCGGTGCCAAGAATCCACAGCGCCCAGCCAAGCTGCACGAGCTGAGAAACCGCGACCAGGTGCATTCCGGCACCCGCCATAGCGCCCAGCCCGAAGGAGAATCCCCACAGGCTCATAGTGTACCCCGCTTTGAGAATCCACGGCACTAAGCGAAGCAGGAACAGCAGCTGAAGCACCCCGTAACCCGTGAGCGCCAGGAAAAACCCAGTCCACGTGTCCGCCGTTAGCCGCCAGATAGGCGTTACCGCCCACAAACGGAGGGGCCAGCTGAACCCCTATAATGCCGCGTACCGCAGGATCCAACGCAGGTTTGGTGCGCAGGCGGCCCAGGATTGCAGCCTCCACGCTAAACCACGAGAGAAGACCCATACCGAAGAACAGCATCGCCCAGTCGTGGTGCCCCAACGCCCCTAACCCGGACGCGGAGGCAAAGTTCGCGGCCACCGTTGGTAGGTAGATGACCGGGGTTGTCGCCGCCACTGTATGCGTTCCACGCCAAAGCCCGGCGGTGCGGTACATCGAAAATGCCAGCTGTCCCAGCACACCGATAAGAATCAGCGAATACCCAAGCGGGGCCGCATAGGGGCGTGCGGATATCCCGATTTCGATGGTGGTGACCGGAACCAGCGCCAGGAAGCAGCACATCACGAGGTCGCGAAGTTCGTTCTGGAGCGCATCGCGACGGGTTATAAGTTTGACGGCAAACGCCGCGATCAGCGCCAGCCAGGTTGCTGAGGCGAGCGCCAGTATGCTCTCCCCTACCCAGGACGGTACCAGGTGTGCGGTGGCACCGTACCGCCACGACAGCCCCAGCGCACTCGTTCCCAGCGCCACCGAAAAAGTAGCTCGTTGGAATAGGGAACGGTTTTGTGGTGGTGGGCGTGCCCAAAGGTACGGGTTGTGCGGCGGCGGTACTCATGTAATCCTCCCGAAGTATATGCACAGTATACGGCGGCGCTCTCACCTGAGGTATCGCCTCGTATGGGTCTGGCTTGTGTAGCTGCCGGGGTATATAAGCAGAAGTTTTCCCGCTTTATTCCCGCGCAGGTGCTCAGGCGGCTCTGGGGTGCGGCTTTGCGACGCATCATAACCCCACCACAGCAGCAAAGAGCCCGCCACCCCACCGGGATAACGGACTCTTTGTATGAAAGCTGGTAACGCTACAGCGTCTTATGCAGCGACCTCTGCCGGATCCACCGGAATGCCGGGGCCGAAGGTGGTCGCAATGGTAGCCTTCGAAATGTAGCGGCCCTTAGCCGAAGAGGGCTTCAAACGGTTAACCTCTTCCAGGGCTGCCGCGAAGTTCTCCGCGAGCTGCTCAGCAGAGAAGGATGCCTTGCCGATAATGAAGTGCAGGTTCGAGTTGCGGTCAACGCGGAAGTCGATCTTGCCGCCCTTAATGTCGGCAACAGCCTTTGCAACGTCCATGGTCACGGTGCCGGTCTTGGGGTTCGGCATCAGGTTACGGGGACCCAGGATCTTACCCAGGCGGCCGACCTTGCCCATCATGTCGGGGGTTGCAACTGCAGCGTCGAAGTCGGTCCAGCCGCCCGCGATCTTAGCAATCAGCTCGTCCGAACCGACATAGTCGGCGCCCGCTGCCTCAGCTGCGGCAGCCTTATCGCCTGCGGCAATAACAACCACGCGGGCGGTCTTACCGGTGCCGTGCGGCAGGTTCACGGTGCCGCGAACCATCTGGTCGGCCTTACGGGGGTCAACCGAAAGGCGCAGAGCCACCTCAACGGTTGCATCGGTTTTAGCGGAGGAAGTCTCCTTCGCCAGGGCTACTGCCTCGGCGGGGGTGTAGAGTTTACCCTCTTCAATCTTGGCTACAGCCGCCTTGTACGCCTTGCTGCGCTTTGCCATCTGCTTATCTCCTTATGCAGTTGTGGTCTCGTGAGCCGCGCTCGGCTCTGCCACATCCCACGCTCAAACGTGGGCATTTACAAGTTAAAACGCGAAAACCGCGGTTGCCGAAAAACGGCTTAGACTACTCGACGGTGATACCCATGGAGCGAGCGGTGCCGGCAACGATCTTGGTTGCGGCATCCAGGTCGTTCGCGTTCAGGTCGGGCATCTTGGTCTCGGCGATCTCACGTGCCTGAGCCTCGGTGATCGAACCAACCTTCACGGTGTGCGGGGTTGCTGAGCCCTTCGCAACACCGGCGGCTTTCTTGATCATCTCAGCGGCCGGAGGGGTCTTCGTAATGAAGGTGAAGGAACGATCCTCGTATACGGTAATTTCAACGGGGATCACGTTACCGCGCTGCGATTCGGTAGCAGCGTTGTATGCCTTGCAGAACTCCATAATGTTCACGCCGTGCGAGCCCAGTGCCGGGCCGACGGGCGGAGCCGGGTTAGCGGCGCCTGCCTGGATCTGCAGCTTAATAAGGCCGGTGACCTTCTTCTTGGGAGCCAATGTTAGGTCCTTTTCTTAGCTGGGAAACTGACGCACAGGAGCGTACGCCAGCAGACGGTGACCGTGGCGCGGCCACCCGTGCGGGCGCATGAAAGCGTGAACATGCGCATACACAAGCGAATATTCTACCGTTAATCGCATTTTTAATCCACTGGATTCCTGCGTGAACACGGCTGACAAAACGGGGAGGGATGGGTAGTGAGTTATCTCCCCGTCACACTGTGCGCCCCCCGCACCACGGTTACCGTCCGGCGGGTGTTGGTAGTTCTAGGCAGCCTGCTTTTTCTTCTGCTTCAGCTCTTGCAGTTTAGCCAGGCGGTCTGCCCGCTCCTGTGCGGTCAGAGCAGCCGGGGCGTTATTCATCCCGGCCTTGATGGTGTTCACCCGATGAATCAGTTCGGGAAGGTGAGGATAATACTCACCGGGGCATGAGGTGCTAATAATATCCCGGTGCCCAATCAGGTACAGCGAATGCCCCAGCCGCACCTCAATATCTGCAATGAGCTGCGCCAGCGTGTCCAGATCCTCGGAGCGGCAATCGGGTCGGTTCTCCAGCCCGATTGACACCTCATTCACCTCCCACTGTCCCGCGTGAAGAGCTACATCCTGATCATCGGCGATCTGAGCGACACGACCGGCTTCTACCACATAGTTCGCGGATACCTTACGGTCGTTATTGCACAGGAAGTTAACGGTTTCATCAAAAAGACTTTCCCTTATCGTCACCCCACCAGTGAACGACGCCATACAGAACATCGCTCAGCTTACGGTAGTTGATGTGACGGTTTTTAGTCTTAGATGTCGTGATCAGCTCGTAGCTCATGAGGTGCCTTCTCTCTCGTGCATCGGTGAAGCGGCAGGTTCCCGCTGGTACAGTATCTACCCTGCCATCCTAATTCTGCGGGCGCAAGAGGTTAAGCACCCTCAGCATAAGCACCGCCGTCTCAGATCCAACCGTACCGCCCGCATAAAAACCTCTTGGGGCGGTGCAAGAAAACGGGTTCTTGCACCGCCCCAAGAGGCTGATACGTTCAGAGTCAGAAAAGAGTTTACATCTTCTCGATCTGGCTGAATTTCAAGGTCACCGGGGTGTCACGTTCGAACACCGAGATGAGGGTGACGACTTCCTGCGCCTCGGGCTTAATCTCGGATATCGTGGCGTCCATACCCTCAAACGGGCCGGACTTCACGCGAACATTATCGCCCACCGAGTAGTCGGATTCGACCACAGGCTGAGGAGTGGGCAGGCCCTTGCTCTGCTGCTCTTCTTCAAAGACCGGCAGGAGCATATCGAACACCTCATCCATACGCAGCGGCATGGGGTTGTATGCGTCCTGACCAACGAACCCGGTCACACCGGGGGTGTGGCGCACCACGCCCCACGAGTGGTCGGTCAAATCCATGCGCACCAGCACATAACCGGGCACACGTACGCGGCGGATGGTCTTTTTCACCGTGTTCTTGTACTCAACAACGGTCTCCATGGGAACCTGAACCTCGAACACCTCATCCTCGGCCTCCAGGTTCTGGATGCGGGTCTCAATCCCGGCCTTCACCTTATTCTCGTACCCCGAGTAGGTGTGTACCACATACCAGTCACCGATCTGGCGGCGCAACTTCGCTTTGAACTCCTCCAGCGGGTCGGCAGCGGCAGCAGCCTCTGCGGAGCTCTGAGACTCCTCCGTTTCAGGCTCCTGCTCAGCGGTGTCCGCAGCGGGCTGCTCATCAGCTGCGATGCTGCCGATTTCCTCTACTTCGTCTTCAAAAGTTTCGGCCTCAGCGGGTTCCACCTCGACCTCTTCAACCTCGGATACCATATCCTTCTCGGGCACGTCGCTCCTACTTTCTCAGTTCGTTACCTGTGCCCGGCGCCAGGTGGCGGGGCGAATTGATGCGGGTACGGGCTTAGCTTCCGCCCGTCTGAATGGTTCCGTTACCGAAGACCCAGAAGGCGCCCTGACCGAACACCCAATCCAGACCCGAAATTAACAGAAGCATAAAAACAACAAAGAAAAGCACGCCGAAGAAGTAGCCAATCAGCTCTTTACGGGTGGGGGTGGTGACCTTCTTAAGCTCCGTAATCACCTCACGGATGTACTGGAATAGGCTTCGCCGTGTCTTATCCTCAGCGGACTCAGAAACCGTCTCGGCGGTAGCAGATTTAGCCATCTCCTCGCCCCTTTCTACTGTCTAACATGGCGCCCTATAACCGGTACGCACAGAACATTTCATTGAGGCACTAGCAGGGCGGACAGGACTCGAACCTGCAACCTGCGGTTTTGGAGACCGCTGCTCTACCAATTGAGCCACCGCCCTTCGAAGCTTCCACTCCGTCGGTGTGGGGTGTTGCTCCCCACGTGTTTGCACCCTCGAATGCCTCACAGCCGGCGGCTATACAAGGGAACAAACTAATGCACCCTAGTAGCGGGTGCAGAAACAACTCTAGACCATACAAAGCCCGCTTGGCAACTTGAACCGCAAATATTTTCCGCGAATCCGCCGCCTCCGCACTGAAGCGTTTCTCCGCCCAACATGCAGCACAGTTAGCGCACGCACACTCTAAGCACACCCAAGACGCAGGCTAAGATGCACTTCCACCGACCGGCGGTAAACCCCTATCATAGTAGGAAGGTGCCCAGCACGCAGCCCCACGCACGCGCACCTTCGGGCCGCTAAGGGTGGACTACACCGGGCTTATCACCGAATTTTGCACCGGAGTATTGGTGCAGAACACTATGAAAGCGAGAGAGAATGCCGCGTATTGCCAGCCGTATTGCCGCCATCACCCCTTCAGCAACCCTCGTCGTCGATTCCAAGGCCAAGGCACTCAAAGCCGATGGTCAGCCGGTGATCGGTTTCGGTGCGGGAGAACCTGATTTCCCCACTCCCGCGCACATTGTAGAGGCCGCCCGTCAGGCACTTAACGACCCGAAGAACTTCCGCTACTCCCCCTCCGCCGGATTGCCTGAGCTGAAACAGGCTATTGCTGAGAAGACCCTCCGTGACTCCGGTGTGCAGGTTGAGCCCTCACAGGTGCTCGTCACCAACGGGGGTAAGCAGGCGGTCTACGAGGCGTTTGCGGCTGTTATTGATACGGGCGACGACGTTCTTTTACCCGCCCCCTACTGGACCACCTACCCTGAGTGCATCCGCTTAGCGGGCGGGAACCCCATTGAGGTTTTTGCTGGAAGCGAGCAAGACTATAAGGTCACCGTTGAGCAGCTGGAGGCCGCCTACACCCCCGCCACAAAAGCCCTGCTGTTCGTCTCCCCCTCAAACCCAACCGGTTCGGTCTACACCGAGGAAGAGACACGCGCTATCGGGCAGTGGGCGCTCGCGAAGGGGATTTTTGTGCTCACCGACGAAATCTATGAGCACCTCACCTACGACGGTGTTAATTCGGTCTCTATTCTCAAGGTAGTTCCGGAGCTCACCCCGAACTGCATCATCCTCAATGGTGTGGCGAAAACGTACGCCATGACGGGGTGGCGTGTGGGCTGGATGGTTGGCCCGCAGGATGTTATCGCGGCCGCCTCGAACCTGCAATCGCATTTGAGCTCGAACGTGAACAATATCGCCCAGCGTGCGGCGCTGGCGGCACTGGCCGGCCCGCAGGATGAGGTTGCGGTCATGCATGCCGCGTTTGACCGGCGGCGTAAGGCTATTGTTGCCGGGCTCAACGCCATTGAGGGTGTGCACTGCCCCACCCCGCAGGGTGCGTTCTACGCCTACCCGGATGTGCGCGGGCTACTCGGTAAGGAATTTGACGGGGTGCGTCCGCAGACTTCCGCCGAACTGGCCGACCTCATCCTGGAGAAGGCGCTTGTGGCGGTGGTGCCGGGTGAGGCGTTCGGCCCCAGCGGGTACCTGCGGCTCTCCTATGCACTCAGCGACGAAGACCTCGCCGAGGGTGTGGAGCGCCTGCAGAAGTTTTTGGGAAGTGCACGGTAGGAACCGTCTCAATCACACCCGGTACGTTGATTTAGGTGCCTATTACCTGAACTTTTCTGCCGGACTTCGGCATCATTTCGGTAAAAACACACCCAACCCAACACTTACCCACACAACCCAAACGCGCTAGAATAGATAGCAAGAGAACGGCCTCCCGGGCTCGTGCCACGCGTTGCTTAACGCGTCGCACAAGCTTTGCGGAGGCCATCATTATATGACCGCGCGCCTAAACCCAACACCTGCGGGCGCCAACCCAAGGAGCCATCATGAAAATCGGTCTGCTCACCTCCGGCGGCGACTGCCCCGGCCTTAACGCTGTTATCCGCGGTGCCGTGCTCAAAGGCGTTAGCACTACGGTTACGAGTTCGTGGGGTTCCGCGACGGCTGGCGTGGCGTCGTCGAAGGGGATTTCATGGACCTGCCCCGCACTAAGGTGCGCGGTCTGGCCAGCCAGGGCGGCACCATTATTGGGACTTCCCGCACCAACCCCTTCGACGGCCCCAATGGCGGCCCCGAGAAGATTGAGATCATGCTCGAACGCCACCATATTGATGCGATCGTCGCCATTGGCGGTGAAGGCACCCTGGCCGGGGCCAAGCGCCTGGCTGATGCGGGTCTTCCTGTTATTGGCGTGCCAAAAACTATTGATAATGACCTGCGCGCCACCGATTACACGTTCGGGTTCGACACGGCTGTTTCCATTGCGACTGAGGCAATGGACCGTATTCGCACCACCGGCGAGTCACACCATCGGTGCATGGTGGCCGAGGTGATGGGCCGTCACGTGGGGTGGATCGCGTTGAACTCCGGCATGGCCTCCGGCGCACACGCGATTCTCATCCCCGAGGTGAAGGTATCAATGGACGAGGTCTGCCAGTGGGTGAAAGAGGTACATGACCGTGGCCGCTCCCCCCTGGTGGTGGTTGCCGAAGGGTTCATCCCCGAAGGCTCTGACGAGGTCATGGCGAATAAGGGTACCGAAAAAGACGGGCGGCCCCGCCTGGGTGGTATCGGTGAATACATTACCCACGAGATTGAGACCCGCACCGGTATTGAAACCCGCAACACCATCCTGGGACATATTCAGCGCGGTGGCGCACCAACCGGTTTTGACCGGGTGCTGGCAACCCGCCTGGGTATGGGCGCGGTGGATATGGTGAACCAGAAGCTCTGGGGCAAGATGGTGTCACTGCAGGCCACCAATATTGTGTACGTTCCGCTTGAGGAGGCACTTGACGGGCTGAAAACGGTACCGCAGGAGCGCTGGGACGAGGCAGCCGTACTGTTCGGCCGCTAGATGCTGGCCCCTAACGAGTGGGTTAGGGCCATCGAACACACAGATATATTGAACGCAGAGGGGGCGCCCGGTGATTTTTCGCCGGGCGCCCCTGCTGCGCTAGTGAGCTGGTAGGCACAGTACCTGAGTTTTTCGTGTTTGCGCCACCCAAATCAGTACCTGCCGGGGCTTTCGGGAGTATCCTGAAACTGTGGCAGTTGCGCCACAGTTGAGCATTGGAGTTCATCATGTTTGTATCTTCTAGCAAAGGCGTTCAGAAGAACCTATATCAAGGGGCTTGTGCCCTCACCATGGCGGGGCTGCTTGCCTTTTCTGCCGGGGCCGCACCAGCCTATTCAGCTGATGTTGCGCCCGGGGCATCTCAAACGAACCTGACGCAGGGAGTCGGCCAACCTACTAGCGCTGCAGAGAATTTTGTGTGGGGGTTCTCCTCGCAGTTCCACCAGCTGGTGGCTAAGGCGGGGGACGGCTCAGTTCATATTAACCGTGGCGATCAGGTGTCCCGCAATGAATTTTATTTTGTCTCATCCTCAGTCACGGTCACCAATGGGCGCAGGGTAGACATGAAAACCTCGGGGGATATTGTTTACGCCAAGGACTGCGCCGGGGCCCAACAGTGCGACACCTACCTGCGGATCGTGAACCCGCGTGTGGTGGTTGAACCCGGCGGCGACTCGTATATAAGCGCCACCCTCACCTACCGTAATACGCTCACGAACGGGCAGACAGTCACCGAGCAGGATGTGCGCATCGCCAACCTGCACTTTGACGGCGCCCGCCAGTTAGTGCAAACCTACCGGGGAAACCCCAGCACGCAGGTGTATGCGGGAAATATTACCCCGGTCTTCACCCCGGAGGGTTCACGGGCGTTCGCCGGGGTTATCCCCGCAGGGTACACCGGGACACCGCTGTCTCTGACGTTTAACGGCAGCCCGCTCACTGGTATCGCAACCACCAATAACTCCCGCGATGCCGCCTTCAGGAAAACACCCATTGGCCCGCAGCCTTACCGGGATACCGAAGACTCCCCATTCCGTCACGAGATTCTCTGGTTGGGAGATGAAGGCATTACCTTCGGGTATGGGGACGGCACCTACCGCCCGCAGGAGAATGTGGAACGCGCAGCCATGGCGGCCTACTTCTACCGGCTGGCAGGATCACCCGCCGTGCGGTGGACCGATGCGTCCCCCTTTAAGGATGTCTCCTCCGACTTCCCCTTCTACCGGGAGATTCTGTGGATGCACCAGCAGGGCATCACCACCGGGTACGAGGACGGTACGTTCCGGCCCCACGACCCCGTAAACCGTGACGCGATGGCCGCGTTCTTCTACCGGTACGCGGGTTCACCCGAGTACCAGGCACCGCGGCAGTCACCGTTTAAGGATGTGCCCGTTCACTCCCAGTTCTACCGCGAGATTTCGTGGCTGGCGTCCCGGAAGGTCACAAGGGGTTGGGCTGACGGTACGTACCGCCCGCTCGCCCCGATTCACCGTGATGCGATGGCCGCGTTTATCTACCGGTACAAGCACTAGCCGATACGTACTAGCGCGCGGCCGTCTTTACGACGGGTACGGGGCCGCTAACCCCGCCAGTGGGCGAAAATACTGTAGCGTCACAGAGGTTTGCGAGCCGCCTGTGACGCTACAGTGACGTTGGGGTGTTTTCCGTGGACGGCTGTGGCTGGGTACGGCGTTTTTGAACGTCATAATAGCCAGCGTCGCAAAAAGGAAGCACAGCACCATATCGATTTTGTCGGCTGTGAAGGCCAGCAGCCTCTGCGGGTCCTGCTCCATGAAGAACGCTGTCCCAGAGATTATTTGGTACACCAGACGAGCAGTTCCGTACAGGCCCCACAGCGCACCAATAATATTGACCACGATAATGTACACGAGAGCCCGGTTACGCAGGGTACAGGATAGCGGCAATAATCTGCGCCACCAGATACGCCGTATACACTGCCGAAATCAGAAACGAAGGCATGGCCCACTGAAGGTAGGTCTCTGTGCTTGGACCATATCCATTGGAGCCCTCCGCCAGAATAAAATATAAGAAACACCACCGTGGACACGACATTTACCACCAGTAAGATCACAAAAATAGCGATGCGCACACCGTAGAGCCATTTCAGCGGTGTGCACGGGCGTACCTTAGCAGCTGGAGGCTGTTGCACCTCAAGCCTTGCGCCCTGTTGTACAGCGTCAGGGTAGTTCCGCCAGGTGCGGATGGCTGAACCGTTGGCTCTTGGTGTTTTTCCGTGTGGCTTTCTGACCGGTGTGGCTGATAAGAATCGTCGTGATGCCCGGAAGTCTGTTCACTCATGTACCTGAATGTACCACGGCCACCTAACAATCACCGTTATATAGTGAAAGTTTCAGAAGTAGCAATCCTGTCCACTAGCGAATAGCCTGCCCAGCAAACCGGAAGGCTCCTAGCGTTTGAGGAAGTCTTGCCCCGCAACGGATTTGCGGGCGATTTCGCCAGCCTCGGGAGAGACGATGAGAGTCTGCGCCGCAGCGTATTCGGTCGCGGGGGCTGAGGATTCATCGGTTGCGGCCTCGCCGGTATCTACCGCACGCAGAGGTGCCGCAGGGTCCACAGCCCGCTTAATGACGGCGAGCGCTATGGGACCCGCCTCGTGGTGCAGCGCCACCGAGGTGATGCGCCCCACCGCACGAGGTTTAGCCCTCTACAAAGAGTTCACTGCCCGCTGCAGGCAGGGTGTGCTCAGAACCGTCAAGGTCGAGAAAGACCAGGCGGCGCGGCGGATGTCCCAGGTTGTGCACACGCGCGACGGTTTCTTGCCCCTTGTAGCATCCCTTCTCGAAGTGCACGGCGGTGCGGGTGTAATCCAGCTCTTGCGGAATGGTTTTATTATCAACTTCGGTGCCTGCGCGCGGGCGCCAGGCTTCGATGCGCAGCGCCTCAGCCGCCCAGACGCCCGCCAGCTGAGCGCCTTCCGTGAGGGTGGTGAGCTTATCATGGGGAATAATACTCAGGTACCGTTCGTAGTCGGTGCCGGGATGCGCATCAGGCGTTGCGCTGTAGTGGTAGCCGCCTTCGACGAGTGCCGTCCACGGGTCGCGCCAGATCAGGGCATCCGCAAAGGCAGGATGGATAGCGCCCTGTTCCCCGCGCGGGTTTCGGGCGGTCTCAACGACGGCGTACTCTCCGCTCATATTCTCAATATCGACGCGAAGCATGAACTTCATGCGGTTCAGGTAGTCGGTCAGCGGCTCTGCCTGTGCACCCTCGACGATGAGCCAGAGCGCTTGCCCGTCCTCGACGGCGGCGGGTGCATATTCGATGCGTCCCTGCGGGGAGAGTAGTAAAAATTCGCGACTGTCCCCCGGGTTCATGTCGGTCAAAATCTGGGATGCGAGGGAGGTGAGCCAGCTGGCGCGGTCGGGGCCGTGCGACCCTCACGACGCCGAGGGAGGAACGGTCCACGACTACGGGCTCCCCGTGGTGGCCCCGCGGTCACGGGCTAGGGCGCGCTGTTCTGCGAGGGGGTCGCCGTAGTGCGCCGCGATGCCCGCATCCGGCCCATCTGCGGCGAAGGCACCGTGCACCTGCATAAGGGGGCTGAGTGTGGGGGCGTATTCGGGTGCATCAGCGGCAATATTTTCGGCGGTGCTCATGATGTTCCTCTCATGCTTTCTGATCGTGAGTGACGGCCAGGCGGTCTGCAAAACCCGCACACCACAACGGGGCGGCGGGTGTGCGGGTTCTATGCTGTGTGGCGTAGTCCTAGTTTTCGGCGGAGCCTTCTTCTGCGCCGTCGTCGAGGGAACCAAACATGCCGGTGCCCAGCGAATCTCCGGACATGGATGAGGTTTTTCGCAGTTCTGCGGAGGCGTGCTTGTGCAGGTTCCCTTCGTCGTCTGCGATCTCCCAGTCCCACATGAGGTTGCCGTTCACCAGCCCCCACAGGCGCACCGAACCGGCGTACTGGTGGGAAATATCGTCACGGATCAGGTTTGCCGTCTGCATACGCACCACGGGGCCTTTGACCATGCCCACATAGTTTTCACTGATGCCGCCGGGGTGGGCGATAGTGGCGATCAGGTTAAATCCGTCATCTTCGTTGCGGAGGGTTTCGACCGATTCCGCGTCGGCGAAAGCGGGAACAATGTCTTTAGGCACCAGCCCAAACCCGCCATCCGCGTCGGTGAGGGGGGCGGTCAATCTGCCAGAACCCTGTTTCTATGGTGATGGGGCGCAGCTTCTGCCCGCTATCGTCCAGCAGGAACGACTCTGCTCGGTATTCCAGGTACGGCAGGCCGTCTTGGGTGAAGGTAATAATCTGGCCAAAAGGGGTTTTCTCCTGCTCTTTGTACCAGATGGTACCGGTGCCTTCCCAGGTTCCAAGGAGCCACGAGAAAGGCACAAGTTCGGGGGTTAAGTTGCTTGGAATTTCAATTGCCATACACACCAGTCTAACGGTATGCGGTCACACCCTACCATGTGAGGCAGCTAATTTCCCTACCGGAATAACCGCCCCAGACGTCTACGTCTCGCGCTCTAAAACTCACCCGGTGTAAGGGCCAGCGCGCACATCATCACGGTATCAAGCCATTCTGAGGGGGTTGCGATAAGGTGCTGCACCCCGCCAGCTGGTAGCCGCACCCGAGCCGTCATGAACCGCACCGTTACAGCCCTTAGCGCCGCATAAACCCTACACAAACCAGCAGGGCACGAACGGTGTGCCCCGTGTTCGCTGCGTACAGGTTTACTTCTGGCCGCGGTACAGGCCCAGAAGCACCTTCAACGCACCAATTGCGATGCAGATAGATGCCAAGCCCAGCAGGCAGATAAAGAAGATTTCAAGAGCAAAAATGTTATCCATGCTTAAAAAATATCACAGCGGATGCGCGCCCGGCCCTAATGTTAACCTCAGGTTATTTCAGGTGACTCAACCAGCCCCTTGGCCCGCACCGCCGCCGAACAGGCCCGCCTCTTAACCGGCCGCACCGGGTAGCGCGCACAGCGTTCGTACAGGGGGCTCACACCCCGACGGGTAAAATGGTGTTCTACCAGGTAAAACCCAGGAGGGCCCATGTACCGCATTACGCTACTGAGCGACGCTTCCGGCGAGCAGTCCGATATCGCCGCCCTGAGCGTGCTCAGCCACCGCGTGGACCTGTACCCCCTGGCTACCTCCGCGAAACGTTTTGAGACGGCGCACCACGATGTTGTGATGATTGATGCCCGCCGCAAACTCATTGAGGCACGCAACACGGCGCAGGCGCTCAAAACGGCGGGATTAGACGTCCCGCTCATGATGGTGCTCACCGAAGGCGGGATGGCGGCTGTCTCTTCAGCATGGATGGTGGACGATATTGTGCTCGACCAGGTGTCTCCATCCGAGCTGGATGCACGCCTGCGCCTGGTCGTCACCTCCCCGGAATCTTCCGCAGACACCGAAAACTCCGCACAAATCATCCGGGTAGGGGCCCTGTATATTGATGCCCCAGCGTACTCGGCGTACCTCAACGGCGTCGCACTGAACCTCACGTTCAAAGAGTTTGAGCTGCTGAAGTTCATGGCGCAATACCCCGGCCGGGTGTTCACCCGCGCCCAGCTGCTCTCGGAGGTGTGGGGGTACGACGCCTACTATGGCGGCACCCGCACCGTGGATGTGCACGTGCGGCGGCTGCGCTCTAAACTCGGCACCGAATATGAGCAGATGATCTCAACCGTACGCAACGTGGGGTACAGCTTTAACGCCCAGCGCTAACCCGCCGCCGCAGCACACCGCATACACCGGGGTTCAGCGCAGGGTAATACACCCCTCAACCGTCACCAAACCGCACAGAAAACCGATAGAGTTAAACACAGAAGGCACAGCGGAAAGAAGGCGTACATGGCACCAGAGCAGTTCACCCCCGAAGCGGTCTCTTTCACTCAGCCCGTGCTCAGTGACGAGTTCTTGGCACGGTTCGATGACTTTGCCGCCACAGTGCAGGCGCACGACGGCACCCCTGCCTTCTCCGAACAGACCCGCATTGAGCTGAGTAAGGCGCTCGCCACGCACGATGCGGTGCCCCCGCGCGTATTTGTGCTGGAGCGAGCCGGCTACCTTGCGGCGGCGCTGGTGGCGGTGCCCGCATCCGGCGGGCAGCAGGACACGGTTCCGGGGGTCATTGAGCGGCTGTTCACCCGGATGCGCGGGGCGTGCACCTGGGCCAGGAATTCTTCGAACTGGCGATCGCCGAGCTCGGGGCCGAAGCTTCCTTGTACAACCTGTGGGTGCACGGCAGCGCGCAGGACACCGGTATTGAGTCACCCGCGAATGCGCTGGCGAAAGCTGAGGGGTTCAAACCGGTGCGGGTGCTGTACAAGATGGTGCTTCCGTTGGATCCGCAGACTCGGGAGAACCTGGTGGAGGCCTCCGACGCCCGCCAGCTGCCCAATGACCTGCTGCTGCGCACCTACACCCGTGACGACGAGCAGCCCTGGCTGCGGGTCAACGCCCAGGCATTCGCCCACCACCCCGAGCAGGGGCGGCTGACCCTCGCAGACCTGCGTGAACGCACCGGCGCCGACTGGTTCCGCCCCGAAGGGTTCTTCATTGCCAGCGACCGTGAAAAACCCCCAGCAGCATCGCCGCATTCACGTGGACGAAAATACCGCGCTCTCAGCCCGCCACGGCGCTGTCACCGGCCGGTGAAATCTACGTGGTAGGTGTTAGCCCAAGTGTTCAAGGCGGCGGCTTAGGCCGCACCCTGGTGCTGCGCGGGCTGGCGTACCTGGCGCTGGCGCATGACGAACACAACGTGCCGCTGCGGTCCATCGAACTGTACGTGGATGCAGACAACACCCCGGCGGTGGCACTGTACGAGTCGCTGGGCTTTGCGGTGGCAACTATTGACCGCATGTACGCGCCAGACCGCCCGACATCAGGCGAATAAGCGGGCGCTACACAGGTAAACCCACCCGCACCTGTAAAGAACGTTCGTTCCTTTACCGGAGGGCGATGAGGCCCCCGGTCAAAGGAGCACCGAAAAATATGATCGACCGAAAGGAATACTGTGGCACCTAAAACCCCGCAAAAGAAAACCAAAGAGCCCGCACCCGTCACCGGGGTGATTCACATCGGGAACGACGTCTCAAAGATTGAGCGCGCCGAAACACGCAGCGACCGCATTGAAGCGGGTGAAAAAAATCACCCTGCCCAGCCTTGAAGGCGATTTCGGCACCGAACGGTTCCTCGACCGCGAAAGCAGCTGGCTCGACTTTAATACGCGCGTGCTCGAACTCGCCGAAGACCCCGACCTGTACCTGCTGGAACGGCTGAACTTCCTCTCCATCGTGGCCTCAAACCTTGACGAATTTTTCATGGTGCGAGTGGCCGGGCTCAAACGCCGCATCGCCACCGGGCTCGCCGTACCATCCGCCGCCGGGCTCACCCCAGACGAGCAGATGGAGGCAATAGCCACCGCCGCACACCAGCTGCAGGAGCGACACGCGCAGGTCTTCCACGAGCAGGTACTTCCCGAGCTGGAAAAACAGAACATTCATATTGTGGGCTGGGATGACTTGGAGGCAGACGCCAAAACCCGTCTGCGTCAAGAGTTCCTGCGCGATATTTTTCCCGGTACTCACCCCGCTGGCGGTAGACCCGGCACACCCGTTCCCCCTACATCTCGGGGCTTTCACTGAACCTGGCGGTGCTGGTGCGCAACCCGCAAACCGGCAAAGAACTGTTCGCACGCGTGAAAGTACCCGACCAGCTCGACCGCATGATCTCGGTCGATGGTGCACGCGCCGCCAACACCGCCGGGAAAGAGTCGCGGTACATCCCGCTGGAAACGATTATCGCCGAGCACCCTAGACACGCTCTTCCCCGGCATGGAAGTGGTGGAACACCACGTCTTCCGGGTGACCCGCAACGAAGACCTTGAAGTTGAAGAGGACGACGCCGAGAACCTGCTGCAGGCGCTCGAAAAAGAGCTGCTGCGCCGCCGATTCGGCCCGCCCGTGCGCCTTGAGGTTGAAGATACGATCAACCCCACAATCCTAGACCTGCTCATCTCCGAGCTAAACATTGACGAATCCGAGGTGTACAAGCTGCCCGCGCCCCTAGACCTGCGCGGTGTGGGCGCAATCGTGCGCGCCAACCGGCCCGCCCTGCACTACCCCAAACACATTGCCCACACCTCCCGCTGGCTCAACGCCGCCGAAACCGCTAAAGAAGCGAACGTATTCGCCGCAGCACGTGACCACGATGCTGCTGCATCACCCCTATGACTCGTTCGCCACCAGTGTGCAGGCGTTCCTCGCCCAGGCCGCAGCCGACCCGCGTGTGCAGGCAATCAAGCAGACCCTGTACCGCACCAGCGGCGACTCCCCCATCGTAGACGCCCTCATTGAGGCGGCAGAAGCAGGTAAGCAGGTTGTTGCCCTCGTCGAAATCAAAGCCCGTTTCGATGAGGAAGCAAACATCTCGTGGGCCCGGAAACTCGAACGTGCAGGCGTGCACGTAGTGTACGGCATCGTGGGTCTCAAAACCCACTGCAAGCTCTCCCTGGTGGTGCGCCGCGAAGGCAACCAGCTGCGCCGCTACGCGCACATCGGCACCGGCAACTACCACCCCTCCACCGCACGGTTCTACGAAGACCTGGGGATTATCACATGCGACGAGCAAATCTGCGAAGACGTCTCACGCCTGTTCAACCAGCTCTCCGGGTACGCCCCCAAAACCAGCTACAAATCCCTGCTGGTGGCACCGCGCTCGCTACGCAGCGGGCTGATCGAGTGCATCGAAAAGGAGATTGAGAACCACAAGGCAGGCAAAGAGGCGCGCATCCAGATCAAGTGCAACTCCATAGTGGATGAGGCGATTATCGACTCGCTCTACCGTGCTTCACAGGCTGGGGTTCCTGTGGATGTGGTGGTACGCGGAATCTGTGCTCTACGGCCCGGCGTTCCCGGGCTCAGCGAGAACATCCGGGTGCGTTCGGTGCTCGGGCGGTTCCTGGAACACTCCCGCGTGTTTGCTTTCGCCAACAACGGTGAGCCTATCGTCTACATCGGGTCAGCCGATATGATGCACCGCAACCTCGACCGCCGTATCGAGGCGCTGGTGCGGATCAAAGATCCCCGCCATATTAAGTACCTGCTCGACATGTTCACGGTGTACATGAGCGACGAATCCCGCACCTGGCATCTAGACGCCAACGGCACCTGGACACGTTTTAACCAGGACGCTGAGGGTAACCCGCTCAGGGATGTGCAGTCACACTACCTGCGTTCACGCTCCCGGAAGAACGTGGACAAGGTGTAACCGCACTGAGGCGCTGAGGCTCACCCCTGCGAAAAGTGGCTTCTGGCTGCGAAACGCCCCTGCACACATACCGGGCTGCCAGAAAGCCGCTTTTCGCAGGCCACCGAGCAACAGACCCCACCACCAAAGTAAACGGAAGGTAACGCACAGGTGACGGAACAGGGCGTTTAATCCCCTAGAATAGTTATGGGAGGAACGGACGCCTAACAGCTCCACCCCGACCACACCTCGCCCGCCCGTTACGCACCGAGAAGGAACACGTGCCTAAAACAACGTACTACTCCGCGCATACCCAACCCAACGGCCTAGCCCTCACCTACACCCCCAAAAACGCCGCTGAAATTATTGCCGCAGGCGCACTCATCTGGCGCGTACGCAACAGCAAAAATCGAGCTGCTCATCATTCACCGCCCCCGCTACGACGACTGGTCATGGCCCAAAGGCAAACAGGACGCGGGCGAAACCATCCCCGAAACAGCAATCCGTGAAATCTCCGAAGAAGTGCAGCTGCGGGTACACCTAGGGGTGCCCCTGGGCACCACCCGGTACAAGGTCAACGGCAAAACCAAGGATGTCTTCTACTGGGCCGCACAGCTGCCGGCGGGGCAGAAACCACGCGCTGACAAGGACGAAGTGGACGATATCCAGTGGGTGAGCATTAAGAAGGCACGCACCATGCTCACCAACCCCTCAGACCTGCAGCCGCTAGAGGCGTTCGAGAACCTGTGGGCTACCAGCGGGCTGGACACGCACCCCATCATTATTGCCCGCCATACGAAAGCCAAACCGCGCGCCAACTGGTCAGCAGCCGAAGACGAGCGGCCCCTCGCTGGTACGGGTAAAAGGCAGGCGCTTGCGCTGGCCCGGCTGCTGACGGCGTGGGAGCCTTCCCGGGTATTGTCCTCGCCTTGGCTTCGGTGTGTGCAGACCGTCGCCCCCTACGTGAACGAGTACTCCCTGACGGTGAAAGAGAAAAAGTCACTCTCAGAGGCGGGCGCAGAACGCCACCCCAAACGCACCGCAAAAACCATTGCGTCCCTCTTCGAAAAGGGCACCCCTGCCCTGGTGTGCACGCACCGTCCGGTGCTGCCGGTGGTGCTGGATGCGGTAGCCGAACACCTGCTCACCAAAAAGCAGAAGGAGCACCTGCCCGCCAAAGACCCGTACCTCGAACCGGGTGACATACTGGTGCTTCAGGTCTCCGCGTACGAACGCGGCGGCATCGTATCGGCTGAAGTGGTGCGCCCGTTCACGGACTAAGAACCCGCTATGCTCAATAACTTCATCCCCTCGTTCCGCTTTCTCCACGTTTGGGGTGAGCGGGAACGAGGGTATTCTCTCTGTTGTATTAAAGAGAGGAAATTCAGGAAGACAACACCTATAAAGTTCTTAGTCTCCATCAAAATCCATCCGATCACTACCCTCCCCAGCCTAAACTGCACGTGGATAATGATGGTCCCACTTTTGAAGTCCGCTCATCTATCATTGAGTCTCGTAACCCTGAAGAGACAAGGGACAAAGGGACGCAATCGTACGCACCGCCATCAGGCACAAGCCAAACAAAACGCAGAGGATGCAGCAGAGACGAATTATGAGCTACTACGACGACGGGTACGGCAATAGCTTCTTCCCCGCTATCTACATCACCGAAGACACGGTGCTCAAACGCCAAACTCAAGCCCTGCGCGATCAAGGCTGGGCCATCATCGAAATCTCCTGCAAAAACATACTAGCTTCCCAGGACCCACAGGCAGGAGCCCTCGAAATCATCCGAGCCGTCAACCTCCCGCACAAACTCCCAGATGATAATTACATGACCTGGACCCAAGAAATCATCTCAGACCTCGACTGGCTCGATCTAAGCAAAGGCGTCTTTGTCATCCTCAAGGATTATGATGCTCTCTTCACCCCCTGGAGCGGTCCTGAAGAATTTGAAGCAAAATGGATGGCACGACACCTACAAACCGTAGACAACAACCTGCGCTACCGCCACACCCGATTCGCCTACGCCGACTACGACCCACCCCACGTACTTCATGCTATAGAAGTGTCCCGAGAAAAACTCGACACAGTCCTCGAGTTCTTCGAAGGACGAGCCACTATCATCGAAGGGTTTGACGAGGATAACCCAGGGGCAGAATACCCACCCCTTGCAGAACATCGCTTAGAGATTTTCAGGAGCTGGGACTAATAGATAAGAGGAAGGAGAGCTATCCACACGCGCATGGAGAAATCTTCCTTCTCACTTAAGGGATAAACAATTATGGGCTACTACGACGACGGGTACGGCAACAGCTTCTTCCCCGCTATCTACATCACCGAAGACACAGTACTAGAACGCCAAACTCAAGCCCTGCGCGATCAAGGCTGGGCCATCATCGAAATATCCTGTGCAGCTACCGTTCGCGATGGAGACGCAGGAGTCAAAGAAATCCTACACGCCATAAAATTCCCCTACAACATGCCAACAGTAGGAGACCCAGTAGGATGGACTGAAGAATTTATTGAAGACCTTCACTGGCTCGATCTCAGCAAAGGCGTCTTCGTCATCCTCAAAGGATTATGATGCTCTCTTTTCTGTGCATGATGCACCCGAATATTACAACGCCAAACGCATGGCACGACACCCTACAAACTGTAGACGATAACCTGCGCTACCGGCACAGCCAGATTTCGCCTATGCTGATTACGACCCTCCACACGTACTTTCATGCTATAGAAGTGTCTCGAGAAAAACTCGACACTGTCCTGGAGTTCTTCGAAGGTCGAGCCACTATTATCGAAGGGTTTGACGAGGATAACCCAGGAGCAGAATACCCACCTCTTAAAAAATATGTCGATGAGACCCGCAGGAACAGGTTATACGGCATCTCTATCTGGTAATTTAAAGTGCACTAGATGCTCAGAGCCATCCACACACGCACGAAGAAATCTTCCTTCTCACTTAAGGGAATAAACAATTATGGGTTTCTACAAGGATGAATCAGATGATACATTCTTCCCCGCTATCTACATCACCGAAGATAAGGTGTTAGAGCGCCAAGCTCAAGCCCTGCGCGATAAGGGCTGGGCCGTCATCGAAATCCACTGCAAAAACATACTAGCTTCCCAGGACCCACAAGCAGGAGCCTTAGAAATCATCCGAGCCGTCAACCTCCCGCACAAACTCCCAGATGATAATTACATGACCTGGACCCAAGAAATCATCTCAGACCTCGACTGGCTCGATCTCAGCAAAGGAGTCTTTGTCATCCTCAAAGACTACGATGTGCTCTTTACACCTTGGAACAGTCCCGACCACTCTGAAGCTCAATGGATGGCACGACACCTACAAACTGTAGACGATACCCTGCGGTACCGGCATAGCCAATTTGCTTATGGTGATTATGATCCTCCATATGTGCTTTATGGTATGGAGGTTTCTCGGGAAAAACTCGACACTGTGTTGGAGTTCTTCGAAGGTCGAGCCACTATTATCGAAGACTTCGATGAGGATAACCCAGGAGAAGAGTACCCACCCCTTGTTGAGTATCGTCAGAAAGTCGTTAGGGGGTTGGCTAGGTATGACGGTTGACTCAGAGGATACTGAGGACTAAAACCGTCCACACACGCACGAAGAAATCTTCCCTCCCATTATGAGATAAACAATTATGGGCTACTACGACGACGGGTACGGCAATAGCTTCGGAAAATACAAAAGCCTCAGCAAAAACAGGTAGAGCTATATTTTCTGAACGTCAAGAATCGGTTTTACGTTTAGCGTGAGAAAGCTACTCGGCTCCATTCCTCCTGTACCCGTACAATAGAATTTTGACTAAAAATCTACGCCCAGGAGTCAAGTCACCATGAGTACGCCCGCGCATCACGCCTCTGGTCAGCAGAGCATCCCAACGCCCTATGAGGATCTGCTGCGCGAAATTCTAGACGAGAACCGTGATGCTATTGCCGCCAATGCTCAGCGCAAAGACCGCACGGGCACCGGCACGTTCGGCGTATTTGGGCGGCAGATGCGCTTCGATCTGCGTGACTCTTTCCCCCTGATTACTACCAAGCGTGTGCACTTCAAATCGGTGGCGGTCGAGCTTCTGTGGTTCCTGCGCGGCTCCTCAAACATACGTTGGCTGCAGGAACGCGGCGTGACTATATGGGATGAATGGGCTGACGAGAACGGTGACCTCGGCCCGGTCTACGGGGTGCAGTGGCGCTCCTGGCCCACCCCCGACGGCGGCACCATCGACCAGATCGCGAAAGTGATCGAATCTCTCAGAACGAACCCGTCGTCACGTCGCCACATTGTCTCGGCATGGAACCCCGCCGAGGTTGATGAGATGGCACTGCCGCCCTGCCACGCCATGTTCCAGTTTTACGTGCACGAACGCCCCGACGGCGTGAAGGAACTGTCGTGCCAGCTGTACCAGCGCAGCGCCGACATGTTCTTGGGTGTACCCTTCAATATCGCCTCCTACGCCCTGCTGACCTACCTGATAGCCCACGAGGTCGGTATGGAACCCGGCGAGTTCATATGGACGGGTGGCGACTGTCATATCTACTCCAACCACCTGGAACAGGTGAAAAAGCAGCTCGGTTACGGCAACGACCCCGAAGGTAACCCCTATCCCCCGCGTGAGCCCTACCCGTACCCCAAACTCGTTATCAAAACAAAGAAACCGTCTATCTTTGATTACGAGTATGAAGACTTTGAACTCGTCGATTATGAGCATCATCCGGGGATTTCTGCCCCCATCGCGGTTTAGGACAATCGATGCGTGAAGATGAATCCCCTTCCCCCGCACAACCGTGCCTCGGAGCTATTTGGGCGCAGACCGATGCGGGTATTATTGGGCGCGACGGCACCATGCCCTGGCGTGCCCCCGAAGACCTTGTGCATTTCAAAACCGTCACCGTGGGTAAGCCCGTCATCATGGGGCGGCGCACCTGGGAGTCTTTTCCACCGCGTTTTCGTCCGCTGCCTGAGCGCACCAATATCGTCATCAGCCGCAGTATTACGGGCGATTCAGCCACACCGTTTGAACGCGATGGCGCGTTTTGGGTTCCGTCGCTGGATGCGGCTCTCACCCTCGCGGGCGACATGCCTTTAGCACCCAACGCTACCCGGCACCCGGATTCGCCACATCAGCGAGTTACTGCCTGGATCATTGGCGGCGGCTCCGTCTATGCGGAGGCGCTTTCCCGCGAGGACTTACCTTCCTTTGGCCGCGTCGAAATTATCGAACGCACCCTCTTCTACTGCCAGGAAGGTAACGAGATTACGGGTGATACCTACGCCCCCGAACTTGCGGTAGAAGGATTCGTGACCGCGGGCGAACCGGCGCGATGGCGCACCCTGGGTGAAAGCGCCTGGGAGAAGAGCGAACGCGGCTACCTGTTGGATGCTTCGGGCGGGAAGAATCCCATGTACTATTCATTTCAGACCTTAGCCCGCCTCTGATGTACCTGGCGCGGAAATTCCGTACAACAACGTTCGCCTGTGCAAACGGCAATATGTAGTCCCGTTTGTCTGGGGTACATTCGTTCCCCTCACAACGTCTTACGCCACAGCTCATCACGCTTCTCGCACTTCACCTTTTCCAGGCATATTTACCATACTGACTAGGGGTTATGACGCTGTTCCACGCGATATGTGGTACACGGGGTAGACTAGAAATTATGAATTTTAATCCCGGTGACTCAGTAGGTTTTGTAGGTTGGCGCGGCATGGTTGGTTCCGTGCTGATGAAGCGCATGCTTGAAGAGAACGATTTCAACGATATTTCTCCCGTTTTCTTCACAACCTCCAATGTGGGCGGTGAAGCCCCCACCTTCGACGGCACGCTTGAACCTTCTACGCTGAAGGATGCGTACGATCTGAATGAGCTTCGCCAGCATAAGATTATTGTGACCGCACAGGGCGGTGACTACACGAAAGAGGTTCACCCGAAGCTGCGCGAGTCTGGCTGGGAAGGGCCCTGTGGATTGATGCCGCTTCTGCCCTGCGCATGAACGATGATGCCATTATCGTGCTCGACCCCATTAACCGTGATGTGATTGACCGCGGGCTCGAATCCGGTGTGAAAGATTTTATTGGCGGCAACTGCACCGTCTCATGCCTGCTCATGGGGCTGGGTGGCCTCTTCAAACAGGGTCTGGTGGAATGGACCACCTCGATGACCTATCAGGCGGCTTCGGGAGGCGGCGCCCGTCATATGCGCGAGGTTCTGGGGCAGTTCCGCGACCTCGGCAATGAGGTGTCTGCCGAGCTTAACGATCCGGCAGCGGCGATCCTGGAGATTGACCGTAAGGTGCTCGCTAAGCAGCGTTCGGGTGAGCTTGATACCGCGCAGTTCGGGGTTCCGCTTTCCGGTTCGCTGATCCCGTGGATTGACTCTGATCTGGGCAATGGGCAGTCCCGCGAGGAATGGAAGTCTGATGCCGAGACCAACAAAATTCTTTGGGCCTTGAGGGCGATAACCGTGTGATTATGGACGGTTTGTGTGTGCGTATCGCGGCCATGCGTTCGCATTCTCAGGCGCTTACGATGAAGCTGACCGAAGACCTGCCGGTTGCTGAGATTGAGCGCATTATCGCTGAAGATAACCAGTGGGCTCAGGTGGTGCCGAATACTAAGGATGCCACGATGGAGGGGCTGACTCCGGTTGCCGCTTCCGGGTCGCTGAATATTCCGGTGGGGCGTATCCGCAAGTTGGCGATGGGTCCGCAGTACATTAGTGCTTTCACGGTGGGCGACCAGCTGCTGTGGGGTGCCGCCGAGCCGGTGCGCCGCATGCTCAAGATCGCGGTCGGAAAGCTCTAAAGTAGCCTTTCTCAAAGTAACTCGTGGGCGCGGTGCCGTGTAAACGGTACCGCGCCCACTCATATTGAGTTTGCCCCCCAGATCGCAGGCAATGAAACGTTATGTACTGTGCCGCGCACACACCAGCTGCGCTCTTCCTTACCGGGCACAAGAGCATGCTCAACTAGTTTTCCCGCCACACAGCAAAGGCACGTTATGTTAGGTAACGTGCCTTCGGGTTGGTTGGGGTTATGCTTGCCTGCGGGCCTCTGTTTTGCGGGCTTTACGTTCGGCATGCCGTTCTTTGAACCAGTGCCAGATACGCAGCACCAGCCGTTTGAGCCGCTGGTTCAGGTGATGCGCCCACGCGAACTCGGTTCCCCAGATTCCCAGGCCAATAAAGATAAACAGCCAGCCGGGGCCGGGGGTCACCAGCATGATCAGCCCCGCAATGAGGCAGAAACCCGCCCACACCGATCACAAGCGGCTTGTACAGGTGGCGCATCACCGGGTGGGCGTGCATGCGGGCTTTTTTCTTCTCTAACCAGCGGTGGAACCGGCTGGTTTCGCTTTCTTTGACTTCGTCCTCAATGGTTTTCACGGTGCGTCACCTTCTTTCCAGCAGTGAGGGAGTATGCCGGGCGGCGCACACGGCATTGAAGTAAGACTATCACCGGCGCCTGTGAGTACGCTAGGAAAGGGGCGCAGCAGCCGTGCCCTGGGAAGACAAGCGGCACCCGGAATAGGTGCTGCTGTTTCTTCGCTCGCTTTTCCGCGGCCTGGTTTCCTTTTTCGCTGTCTGAGAGCGTGCAGACTGCTAAACCTATGAACAAATGGTGATATGCAATACAAGTTACCGTTTCGGGGCGCACCGGCACCCGCAAGGTAGTAGTATACAAACCATCTAAAATAAGGCGCATCCACTGGTTTTACCGCTTCCGGGGGGTAAAAACTGCCCCGCTACGCGCCGCGCATCTTCCGGGAAGGAACCACGCAATGAGCGTCTACAGATCCGTGAGTATCACCCTCGCTGATGATATAAACCGCACGGGCGTGTTCCGCCCACATCCTGCCGTGTTCAGCACCCGGTAAAACCCGACCCCGTTATCAGCATATTCAGCGCAGAAAACCAAAAATCACGCAGCGCACAGGCACGCAGCTAGAAGGAAAACTATGGACACAGCCGATTACGACACCGGTTTCACCACAGAATTCACCGCATGGACGGTACCCCCTGAACTGGCCGTATACCCGTGGGATGATGCGCATCCTGCAGACCGGCTAAACCCGGGGTGATCAGTGTTCATACGCCCGGGCGGGGCTGTTATGAGATGTACCTTGACCCCATGCCCCGCCCCGACAGGCCGGGAGTGTGCCGTACCCATGCCAGAAGCGGGAAGCTGTACCCGCTGGGTGAAGGCGAACGGTGGGCGCATGATGTGAGCATCGAATGGCACAGCCCCACCGACGACGATATGGCCATCATAGCGTTAGGTGACACCGTTTTCTGGGAGGAGCACCGCAACGGGGTGTACGCCATCGCCTATATTGGGCGGGATATGACCCTGTGGTGGGATGTGCGCGACGACAACCCGCGCAGGATGGCGTTTATCCAAGCCATAGCGGAGGCGCTGCACCGCAGCATGCAAGCCAGCCCCACACTGAGTGTCCCACCCAAGAGCAAGAGCTAGCTGCCAGCTGTGCCGAAAGCACCCCGCCAGGGGTAAGCTGCCGTTCCTATCTTTACTGAGCACGCCTTACTGCTGATTGCATTGCGTGCGGAGCACCAAGGGTTTTCCCAGTGGCAAAGGGTATCCTAAGAGACGTGGGACGCCAGGGTGGCACGCCCCGCAATAATGCGTTTTCTTCCGCTGCCGGGCGAGAGCACAAACCCCTAAGCACCCTAACCAACCGCACAGCCCCACGAATCTTTCGCGGGCACAGCACGACCCGAGGGAACCATGACCGACCGCACCTATACTGTGACTTTTACGCCTTGGCCTATCACGGTGTATCACGCCGAACGTATGCGTACCTCTCAGAAGCCGTGGGAGCGCATCATACCGGGCGAATTTCACATTAGCTGCTCCAACGGTAAGCATTCGTGGCTTTATCTGGACTGGAATAATAACCAGATTGATCCGACCCAGTACAGCGACTACTGGGTGGATTTCACCACCGGTCCCACCACGGATTGCGTCACCAGCAGCTTCACTATCATGTTCGATATGCGCCGTGAGGGGATGCGCCTTCAGGCGGTGAGTAACCTCATGTGGGAGCCATACGCGCACGATGAGGAGGGCGTGATCGCTGAGGCCGCTATCGGCCCCGACCTTGAGTTCACCTGGACGGTACGTGATAGGCTGCCTGAGCGTGCCCGACTGATTGAGGCAATTTTCGGGGGCGTGTATTCCAGTTTCCATGTGACCCCGGTGGTGCTTGCCGAAGGCCACCATTTCTATAGGGAGCGGACCCTCAGCACGGGTAAGCAGGAGCTGGTGGAGATCCACCTGTGCGTGAACAGCAGCAGTATTACGCGCCTGTTCATTACCGACAGCTGGGATGTTGAGGGGCCCGAGGGCAAATGGATCACCGGCGGGTACGCGGCCACCATTAGGGACCACAGCGGGCATGGTGGTGTGCTCACCTGGAGCACCCCCGAGGATGCGCGCTACACGTTCGTGCCTGATCTTGTACTTTATGAGGCCCCGCTCAGCGGCGATGCGCTGCCCCAGAAGGTGCAGGCGATTCTGCCGTACCTGCCAGCCGCCCCGGGCGCGTCCCTCACCGAGCATGGAACGGGTGATCAGTAGCTGTGGCCTCTTCTCCTTCCGTGCATTTCATCCCTTGGCCTGTGGCTGGCCCGCAAAGAAACAGTGAGGACACGCCGTCGGGGGTGCATCCAGCTCTGCACCTGAAGCCCGGGCTGCTCACCCTCACAGCAGGTGGCAGCGCGCACAGTTTATTCCTGGTGCCGCCCGCTTTTACCCGGATCACCCGCATAGTTTCAGCGCTGAGGCCGCACCAATCATCCTGCCGGATGAGCCCGAGCCGCAGGGCATGTGCTTCCATTTCACGGCCGATGAGAACCAGCTGCTGGTTCGCGTGTTTGGTTCCTCCCTGTGGGAGCAAGAAACGCATTATGCAACCGCCGCCATAGACCACGCCCTGAAGCTCACATGGGCTAAACGCGACACGAATACAGAGCGCATGGCCTGCATTGAGGCAGCCGTGACAGCGATACATCAGGGGATACTCACCGACCCGCACCTCCTTGGCCCCGGTGAATACGCTAGGGTGAGCTCCCCCGACGGGTTCACTTCATACCACCTGCATTCGGCTGCTGCGCCCGGGCAGATTACCCGTGTTCTTGAGGTAGACCAGCGCTACGGCAACCCCGAGCGTCGCACGGTGACGGAGTACTGCGCGCAAGTACTGCCCGATCATGGGTGCCTGGTGTGGCAGGTGGCGGCTGAGGACGCCCGCTACTGGTCAGATGCCATGAGCCCTCTCTTTGATGCTCCCGCTGACTGGGGAGCAGGTTCTCGAGTTTGTGCGGGAAATCCTGCCGTATCTGCCGTCTGCACCGATCGCTTGCGCGTCTCCGCAGCCGCCGCAGGTCACCGACTACAGGGTGACGTTCACGCCGTGGCCGGTGACTGCTGCGCAGGCGGAGCGCATGAGCACGGCACCGGATCTGTGGGGACAACTGGTGCCGGGCGAGCTGAGCGTGGAACGCGCAGACGGTAAACCTGAAAACCTGAGCCTGTATATGGCCGTCGATGATGCCCACACCCTGGTGCCTGGCTGTTTCTTCCAGGTCCCGCCCGAGCTTCCTGAAGACCCCGCAGGAGGTCTCACTTTCTATTTTCGGCAGGCTGCGCTGTGTGGGGACCTACTACTGGTGGCAAGTGCCGCTGATACCGTATGGTCTCCGCGCGGAGTGGAAGAGATCGCGGTGGCACGCCTTGATTCGTCACTGAACCTCACCTGGGAGGTGCGGGACACGGTTCCGGGCCGGGCCGAACTGATTGAGGCCGTGTTCGAGGTGATGCGCACCATCCCCGGCACGGTGCCGCCAATAGTCCCTGAGGGAGAGTGTCTGCACCTGCCTCATAGGTTCGATGTGGCTGAGGAGTTCGGCACCTACCATTATTGCCATGACGGGGTGATGGTGCGCGCATTTATGGTGGGGGCTGGCTGGGTGGACGGTGATGTGCAGTTATACCAGGCGCAGGTACAAACCACCCGACGGGACAGGTGTGCTCGTGTGGGGTACCGGTTCCTATGGTGCCCGGTACTGGAAGGCACCGGGGCATCAGGCGTATTTCCCGCCGCTGACCGGCGATGAGATTCCCGCCCCCGTGCGGGCACTGAGTGCGCACCTGCCGCCAGCGGGCAGCGAGTAGCCGCCCGAGGATTCCGCGTATTGGCGGGAATTCTGCGCCTGGAAAACATGTACAATACAGCCAGCTAATCATGCGTTATAACGCTATATGAAAGGAATAAGCAGAGCATGACCGACGACCTTTTTCTGACCGAGTTCATCCCCTGGCCCGTGCCCGCCGGGTGGGTTCAGCGGCAGCAGCAGTTTAAGCATCCGGCGGCGCGCCTTATCCCCGGGGAGCTGCACATTCCCTACGCCTGGGAGGAAGGGGTGGAAAACGGCGAGAAGGGTTGCATCTTGCGGTACCAGGTGGTTTGGGAAGGGCTCACCCCGGAAATGTTTGAGAATGGCAACCGGTGGGGCTTCCCGTACCGTGCGGGGTACCTGTCGGTATTTCCGTTCTCACGGGCCGCCGACGATGGGCTCATTTTTGGGATGGATATTACCGAAACTGAGCTGCATCTGACCGCTGAACAAGATGATTATTTCTGGTCCCCGCAAGAGGGCCCCGACTATGAAGAATGGGCTAAAACCAGCCTTCTTGCCCGGGTGCGTATCGGTGAGGATATGACCCCGGTGTGGGAGGTACATGATACGAACCCGTATCGCCGCCGCTACCTTGAGAACGTGCTGGGTGCACTGGTGGAAAGTCTGTCACTGACCCCGGTTGAGCTTGCTGAGGGTGAGGCACACCTGGTGGAGGATTCTGAGTACGACTGGGGTGGTCCCGTAGGCTCGCTGCACTACGCCACTACCCTGGTGGCCGATAGGTTCAGCGAAGGCGGCTGCACGCGTGTTGAGAAGCCGCAGATGCTTCGGCTTGTGGCCTGTGAGCACCCGATTGGTATTGGTGCGCCGGATCCAGTGTATGTGGCACAGTTGTTTAACACTGCGGAACCGGAATATCTGGCGTGGAGCACCGGCGAGGATGCCCGCTACTGGCCGAAGGAATTGAGCCCGGCGGCTTTTCCTCCGCTGACGGGTGAGGACCTTCCGGAGCATATTCGGCAGCTCATTGCGCACCTGCCGCTGGTACAAGACGCATAAACCACTGCGTTGAGCCGTGTGCTGCGGGCCGTAATGCACGGCCCGCAGCACACGTTCCTATACACAATCTGCATTTTTATATACCTTTAATGGGAGCGATATATACCGTAGAGGATTAATGATTACTCTCAAATAATTCGACAGGTTTAAAGATATATACGTAAAAATACTCTAAAATTATTCAGGAATATGGCAGAAAAACGGGCCGCTCTAAGCTATCATATATGCATAACTATTTAGGGCATGACACCAATCACCACACCGATAAATAACCCGTTATAGGAACACATGTGAATAGCTTCCCGTACACCATACAATTCACACCTTGGCCAGTCACCGACGAATATAAAGTCTTCTACACCGCCCCCGAACCCGGGGCGCATCCGGCGGAGTACCTGCAGCCTGGCGTGCTGCGCATCGCACACACAAGAATCAGCGACCCCACCCACGAACTGTACCTGGTGCCGCCCATATTCACACCCAATCACGATGCCGACTTCGTGGGGTACCTGCACAGCCCAGACGCTGACCAGTGGGCACCCAGACATTGAGTTCAAATACTTTGCAAGAGGCGGCGAACTCATGATTCGTGCCCGAAGCCGCCTGCACTGGGACGACCCGGCCGTGAGCCGCTTCGCCCTAGCCAGTATTGATGCGCAGCTTAACCTGCACTGGGAGCAGCGGGATGAGAACCGCGCCGCCGGGACTACACCGAGGCCGTCATCGGCGCCCTGCATAAGAGTATGCGCCACCCCGCCCGCACCATAGCCGACGGGCAGTGTGTGGCTGTGCGTTCCCCCGACGGTGAGGTCATCCTCGTATCACCTGCGGGAAGGTAACGATATTATTCGGGTCATTAACATTACCGAATACTCCAACAGCCAGACCCGCAACGCGAAAGCCGGGTACTATGGGCGGGTGCTGAGCTACTTTGAGGAGGATACGGCCCTGGCGTGGCACGCCGCCGAGCAGGACGCCCGGTGCTGGCCGTACGGCATGAACCCACTGTTTGATACTCCGCTCACCGGCAGCGATATTCCGGAGTGGCATGTGCAGCCCATTCTGCGGCATCTGCCTGATTCGTCGATCCGCAGGCAGCGCGTGGGGTAGCTGCGCCTATAGCGCCAGCAGAGGGTATCAGTTCGGGCAGAGGATATTTTCTCCTCCGGTGAGACAAATATCCTCTGCCCGCGCATATAGTATAGGGTTACTATAGATGCTAAAGTCAGCGGCACAGGGTGCCGCGGCACACCAACCACCTGCCCAAGACGCCAGTTACAAACACAGTGTCTGTCACCTCGTAAAGGATCACCCGTGAGCGAGTATTCCTACACCATAACGTACGTTCCGTGGCCCCTAGCCGCTTCCTCAAACGCCGGTGTACACCCGGCCTCACGGCTGTTCCCCGGGATTTTCACGATTGACCGGGCGCTAACCGATGAAGGCCCCCTTAAGGGCGGCGGCACCGTCGAGGTGGATTATGAATTCGTAGACTATTTCTTCTTTAACCCTCCCGCGTATAACCCGCTGAACCCCAAGAATTTTCGGGGGTTCTCAAATGAGGGCACCTACGATTTTGAGGACCAAGAACTATTCTTTGAGTACTCCGCCGACTCCGAGAACCTGTATATTGCGGCTGTCAGCGACACCGGCGACGACCGGGTGTGCTACGTGCGGGGCCGAATCGAGCCCACCCTCAAAGTGGTGTGGGAAATCCGCAGCGACGACCCGGAGTTTATGGAATTCATGGCAGCCGTGCTGGATGCGGTGCGCACCAGCCTGGGGGTGACCCCGCCGCATCTGAGTGAGGGCGAAATGATGGAGGTGACGGGCACCATTGAGCGCGTTGAGCCCATTGTTGGAGCCTCATACCATACGGTAGCCGGGGGTGTGGTGGTGCGTTTTGTGAATGTGGAATTCGTGCCGCACCATCCCCTCACACAGGCCGCATCGTATTTTGCCAAGGTGGTGGGGCGCGGGGTGCCCAGTGGGAGCGTAGTGTGGAGCGGCCCGCGTCGTGTAGTGTTCTGGGAGGGCGCTGACGATGACGGCGATAACCCTCTGCGCGGCAAAAGTATTCCTGCCCCGGTGAATTATGCGGTAAACGCCTGCCCGTTGTGGAGGGTGCTTAGGCACGCGGTTTTCTAGTCTGGACTGGGCGTAATATTTCTTCACTATTGACGGTTTTTACCCGCAAATTGGGAGGGTGTTTACCTTCACACACTATGTTTGAGTCATAAACACCCTAACCTGGTGTATGCTGAGAGACAAAGAAAATATCGCACCAAAGGTATCCACCATGAAAACCGCTGCAACAGCAGAATCCCCCACCACACCCAACCTCTCACAACGTCTCGAATCCCTGCCCTTCACCCGCAAACACACCAAGCTCTTGGGCGTCACCGGTATCGGCTGGGCGCTCGACGCCATGGATGTTGGGCTGATCTCCTTCATCATGGCGGCACTGACCAAACAGTGGGTCGCTCTCCCCCACCGAAACAAGCTGGTTAGGCTCCATTGGCTTTTTGGGTATGGCTCTGGGCGCCACCGTCGGCGGGCTTCTCGCCGACCGTTTTGGACGACGCTACATTTTCGCCGCAACTCTGCTCATCTACGGTTTGGCGACGGGCGCATCCGCGCTCGCCGGTTCACTGGCCGTTTTGATGGTTTTCCGGTTTATTGTGGGGCTGGGGCTCGGGGCTGAGCTGCCGGTCGCATCCACGTTGATGTCGGAATTTTCGCCGCGCGCTATTCGCGGGCGCGTGGTCGTTATTTTAGAGGCGTTTTGGGCGCTCGGATGGATTCTTGCGGCGCTTATCGGCACCTTTGTTGTGCCGAACCCAAACGGCTGGCGGTGGGCGCTTGCCATCGGCGTGATCCCGGCACTGTATTCGCTGATTATTCGCTGGGGAACACCCGAATCCGTGCGGTTCTTAGAGTCGAAAGGGCGCACTGACGAGGCAGAACGAGTGGTTGCCGAATTTGAGAGCTCCGCAGCCCTCAGCACACGTGCTCACGCGGATGAAACCGCCAGTGACAATGCACCTGAGGCTCCTGCCAACGATGCCCAGGAGGCAACCTCCATCTGGTCGGCTCCGCTGCGTAAACGCACGCTGGCGCTGTGTACCGTATGGTTCTGCATTAACCTCTCGTACTACGGGGCGTTTATCTGGATACCCTCGCTGCTGAGCGCACAGGGTTTCAGCCTAGTGAAGTCCTTCGCGTTTACCCTGATCATGACCCTGGCGCAGCTGCCCGGCTATGCAGTGGCCGCCTACCTGATTGAGAAGTGGGGGCGCCGAGCCACCCTCGCCGTATTTTTGGCTGGTTCAGCAGGCGCGGCAGTATGCTACGGCCTCTCACATTCGGATTTCTACATTATCCTCAGCGGGTGCTTCCTCTCGTTCTTCAACCTGGGCGCATGGGGCGCGCTCTACGCCATCAGCCCGGAAGTATTCCCCACCCGACTGCGCGGAACCGGCACCGGCACGGCGGCCGGGCTGGGGCGCATCGCCTCGATTCTGGCGCCGCTTATCGTTCCGCCGCTCATCTCTTTCGGCGGCACCGGAGTACTGTTCGCTGTTTTCGCGGCGGCGTTCCTTCTGGCGGCGGTTACTACCTTCGCGCTGCCCGAAAAGCGCGGGAAATCGCTCTAGCTGCTAAAACCTTCAACACAGGAATGATGTGAAGCATAGTGTGCCGAGAAGGTGGGAATCTCTCACCTTCTCGGCTTTTTTCTTTGTTTATCAGGTGCTCGTGGAGTCGCAGAAGACATAGGGTCATAATCTGCGGGGCACGCCGCAGACACACTATGAGGCGTTGACGTATTTCCAGGTGCCGATACGTTATGATGGCTAAACATCGCGTGTTGCCGCCTCATTATTGTGTACAGGGTGGGGCTCAGTGCGTATCTCAAGTGAGATAGAACGGTCTAGACATCAACCTCAAGGAGCGCGGCATGGCAGAAACCCCCGCAGTCACCTATGTTCCCTGGCCTATTGCCCATACGCCCGCGCCGCTTGAGAACGGTGAACCGGTCGCAGGCAGGCATCCTGCTGAGTATCTGGGACCCGGGGTGCTGCACTATATTGGTTCGGAATTTCACCTGATGGCGGAGCTGAACCCCCAACCTTTCGATCCCGAAAACCCGCATCGGTTTAGGGGTGAACTGGTGCATCGGTACACGTATTTCTCAGGCAACATCACGTTTAGTTTCAAAGCTGATGAGGATTATCTTTACTTCACGGCGCACGTTTTTCTGACCTGGCAAGAGCCCTCTGACCGCACGTACGCGCGCGCCCGGGTGGATCGTAATTTCGCTTTTCACTGGGAGCAGCACGATGATGACCCGCAGCGTTCGGTCTATATTGAGGCGGTCTTCATGGCACTGTACCGCAGCCTCAGCGTTGAGCATACGGCGCTTGAGGACGGTGAGTTCCTAGACCTGAACGAAGACACGTGTTACTCATACCATATGCGCCAGGGTGACAATATTACTCGGCTGGCGTACGTTACCAAATGCAGTTCTCGAACATACCTTGACGTGACGACCGACTACCGGGCAACGGTTTTGAGCTACTGCCACCCTCCGGCGCAGCTGGCGTGGAGCGTTCCGACCGAGGATGCGCGCTACACATTCGAACACACCGATCCCCTCATCTATCCCCCAGAGACCGGGGAAAAAATTCCCGAGTATGTGCGCCGCATACTCCCCCATCTGCCGACAGCACCCTACCGGCAAGCCGCCCGTTCCTACCCGCCCGCCTCAGAGTATGGTGCGGTCTTTACGCACTGGCCTATGACGGTTCAGCAGGGTGAGGATATTCGTGACACCCAGTATCCGTGGCAGAAGCTCGTTTCCGGGGAGTTTTTAATTCAAAGCCCGCAAAGCGCCCCCTTCAGAATGTATCTGGACGCCTGCGAACCCGATTGGGATTCCATGAAGGGCGACCACGATACCTACGCCGAGCTAATGCCTATCTCGGGGATTATGCCTAACTTGAATCATGCGCGGCCCTGGTTTGGCGTAGATTTTACGCTCGTCATGCGCCGCTGGAATAACCGTTTGGTGTTTGTGACGGAGCATCTGACCCCGTGGCGTGCCACCGACTGGGAGGTGTGCGCCGTCGCGACCCTAGAGGCGGAAGGAAACCTGGTCTGGGAGCTTCGCGATGAGGTCCCCGGGCGCGGCTCCTATATTGAGGCGCTGGTGGGGCATATTGTGGATTCTCTGGGAACCGAGCCGCCCGTACTCGCCCCGGGCGAAGGCAAGGTTCTCTACGATGATTACGGCCAGGTCTCGTCGGTGCACGTCAATACGGGTGAAACCATGCTGCGGGCGCTCATCACACGTATCTGGTACGGGGTGGACCCGACAACCGGTCAGCGGGCACCGTACCTGTATGAGGCGCGGGTCAAAGATCAGTTTGATGAGGATTCCAGGGGCGGGTTCAGCACGATCGCGTGGAGCTCACCCGAGAAATTCTACTACTGGAGCTGGGATCGGGTGCCCGGGTTCGTGCCTGCGGTAACCGACCCCGAGATTCTGCGCCGCGACGAGGTGGATCTGCTGATTCCACATCTTCCGGTTGCCCCCGGCGTACCCCCACAGGAGAATGAAGACGATGCAGCGGTGCCGTGGTTTTACAGGGCTTCAGGTGCTGTTTCTGACAATCCTGAGCCGTAAATGCGGGCAGCAAAGTCTGCGCCGAGAACTCGACCCAGATTTTTACCATTCATCGTTAGAAAGGATTTAGCCCATGCAGTACATTCTTTTGCTCAGGAGCGTTAACCTGGGGAAGCTGCGCAAGGTGTCGATGCCCGAGCTGAAAAAGCGGCTGGCTGCGCTGGGGTACGAGAACGTCACAAGCTATATCAACTCAGGAAACCTGCTGTTTGTGAGTTCGCGGGATAAAACCACCGTGGCACAGGAGATTACCGAGCTGCTGGCGGAGCATTACGATTTCGAGATTCCATTCTCGCTTCTCACCGCTGACGAATACCGCAAGGATGCGCACAACCTGCCCGAGTGGTGGAACGAGGACATGCCGCGCCTGGACGCCATGTTTTTCACCATTGATGCTGATCGCGATGCGCTCGCCGCTGAGCTCGAAACGCTGGATGTTCCCGACGAGGTGCTTCACATAGGAACCTGCGCCGTCTACTTCGGCAACTACAGCACACCCGATTATAAAAAGGCTCAGTACGGAAAGTTCATGTCAAAGAAAGCCTTCGCGAGCCAGCTGACCCTGCGCAACGCCAAAACCTGCAACAAGATTCTAGACCTGCTGGATTAACAACACCACCCCGCCCACATCACAGTTTGAGTTTCGTATGGGGTGGGTGAGCCGTTTAATTTTTGCCAGCTAATCCTCAAAATCTACGGGACGGCGTTGGGTACGGCTGCGGGGTTTCAGCTCCAGATCAATGTCTGCCACATTGGGATCGCTCGAGCACAGCGCATCTGCAATGCTTATAAACGGTTTATTGTGGTGAACGTTTTTTTCTCATACTCGGTATAGGTCATGAGCACGTATGCAGGTTCACCCCGATTGGTAATAATGACTGGTTCGGTTTGTGCCGTTTTCTGTGCTTGGCTGACGTTCTGCTTGAACTCTTGATTGGTCATCACGGTCATTACGATAGCTCCTTACACAGCGATATACCTGCAAGAATAGGATGCGCCCCTGAGAATGGCAAGAAAACTCCTAAACTTACAGACCCCACAAACCGCGAGCAGATAGTATTTTGACGAGCAGATAACTGAGCGCTATCTTTTCGTCAAAATCCTATCTGTCCGCGGGAATCGCAGGGAATAAGAGGCTGAAGAGTCCTAAATCTTCCCGTTCACCACAACCGGCTCGGGTACCAGATCAACCCCGAATTTCTCGGCAACACCGGCGCGCACCGCCCGAGCGATCGCGAAAATATCCTCAGCGGTGGCGTCCCCACGGTTCGTAATCGCCAACGTATGCTTGGTCGAGAGCGAGGCGCGACCGCCCGCAATCTCGCGCGCATCGCCTTCGAGCCCGAAGCCTTTCTCGAACCCGGCGTGCTGAATCAGCCAGGCGGCGGAGAGCTTCACGTACTCCGCGCTTTCCTGCTGCTCGGTTCCGAACACTCCGGTGCGCGTTACCACCGGGAAGCGCGGCGCATCCTCAGGCAAAGAGCCCAGTGCAGACACTGGCACAATCGGGTTCGTGAAGAACGAACCGGTCGAGAAGGTATCGCGGTCTAAGGCATCCAGCACCATCCCCTTGGAGGCACGCAGCGCCAGCACCTTATCCCGCACCAGCGCAGACTCGGCACGCTCCCCCACCTGCACAACCCAGGCTCTTCGCCAGTTCCCCATACTTAATGGGTGAAGACAGGCTGCCGAGCGTGAACTGGAAATCTACGGTCAGCACCACATAGCGCGGCGAGCCGTTCACCATGTTTTGCTTCAGGATTGAATCGCGGTAGCCGAAACGCAGATCGGCGTTCGCAAAGGTCTTAAACTGGTTAATCTGGCGGTCCCAGGTGCGCACGGACGCAATGAACTCGCCAACCTCCACCCCGTAGGCGCCCACATTCTGCACGGGGGTTGCACCCACAGTCCCGGGAATACCCGACAGCGCCGCCGGGCCAGACCACTCTTTTTCAATGCTCAACTGCACGAAATCATCCCACACGGTACCCGCCTGCACACGCACATTCGCGCCGCCACATGCGGGAATAGGCAGCTCCTCAACCCCGGTGGATGCAATATGCACAACGGTACCGTCAAACCCGGCATCAGAAACCAGCAGGTTTGAGCCGCCACCCACGATCAGCACGGGTTCGTTGGCAGCATCGGCGGAGGAAACGGCCTCGACAATCTCGGCTTCAGTCGTGGCGCGGATGTATGTGCGGGCAGAGCCGCCAACTTGGGCGGTGGTGATCTCACTCAGCAGCTTTTCAGTCATGTCTTTAAGAATACCGGTCTGTCACGTTTTATTCCGTTAGGGTCAGCTAAACCTTATGGCAGGCCCACCCCATAGTCGGAGCGGGCCTGCCATAATTCAACGCACAGTCACACAGAGTATCGACTGCAAGCGCGGGCTATGCAAATTTCACTACGGCTTGAGTCTTCATCAGAACCTTCTGCTGGGTGCCTTCACCGTCGTCAGCGGTAACGGTGAGGTCGATGCGAGCCGTGCGCGCATCCTCATCCATGGCGCCTACCTTGCCGGTGATCGTCAGCGCATTCGTGGGGGTGTCCGGGTTGCCGCCGCCGGGCGCATCCGCAACCGGAACAGGCTTAGTAAAGCGAGTCTGGTAGTCCACGATTGCACCCGGATCGCCCGCCCAATCGCTCACCAGCTGCACGGCGGTGCCCATCGTGAGCATACCGTGCGCAATCACACCAGAAAGCCCCACGGACTGGGCAAAACGCTCGTTCCAGTGAATCGGGTTGAAGTCACCGGATGCGCCCGCATACCGCACCAGCGATGCACGCGAAATATCGACGGTTCGGGAACCGATCTCTTGCCCTTTTTCGAGTTCTGCAAAGTTTATGGACATTATTCGCCCTCCTCGTCGGCACGTACCAGCAGGGATGAAATACAGGTGGTGACGGGTTTACCGTCGGCATCGGTGATTTCTTCGCGGGTGGTGAGCATGGCGCCTGCACCCATCACACGCACGGAATCCACATGAACTTCGGTGCGCAATTCGTCCCCCGCCACGATGGGGCGGTGATGCGTAAAGCGCTGGTCGGCGTGCACTACGCGGGAGAAATCGATGCCCGCAGATTTATCACCAATCAGAGCGGCATCGGCTGCTTGAGACAGGATGATAGCGAAGGTGGGCGGGGGCGATCAGGTCTGCGTACCCTGCGGCGCGTGCCGCCTCAACGTCATGATGCAGAGGGTTTTCGGCGTGTACGGCGCGGGCAAATTCCGGATCTTCTCGCGGCCAACGGCGTAGGTGCCCTCGGCGGGGTACACTCGACCCACAATATCAGGGTTAATACTCATACCCACCAGTCTATCGGGTTGGCCGCAACGTGGGGGCGCAAGTGCGGCAGGGGGCACCCGTCATTTTCACGGCTGTGGGAACCGCCCACGGCGAACCTCCTGTTGCCGCGCACGAAGCGGGAGTAGCCTAAAAAGGTACATTAACCGTCACAGTGAAGGAGTGACACAATGACTAACCAGCAGATTCCGTTCTCGGTGCTGGATCTTATGCCCACCCGCAAAGACCGCTCACACACCCAGACCATGCGCTACACCCTTGAGGCGGCGCAGGCGGTGGAACGGTTCGGGTTCAGCCGGTACTGGGTGGCCGAGCACCATAATGCTGGTTCGCTGCTTTCTTCGGCGACGGTGGTGGTGATGGCTGAGATTGCCGCCGCAACCGAGCGTATCCGGGTGGGGTCGGGCGGTATTATGCTCCCCAATCACGCCCCGTATGTGGTGGCAGAACAGTTTGGTACCCTTGAGGCGTTCCACCCCGGGCGTATTGATTTGGGATTGGGCCGCGCACCCGGCACCGACCCGATGACCGCCCAGGCGCTGCGGCGGGATGATTCAGCGGCGGCTCATTTCCCGGCGGAGGTGCAGGAGATCATGGGGTATTTGGGCAGCCCCTCCCCCATGCGGCGGGTGCATGCGATCCCCGGGCAGGGCTCGAACGTGCCCCTGTATATTCTGGGTTCGTCCACGTTTGGGGCGTCGTTGGCGGCGCAGCTGGGGCTGCCGTTTGCGTTTGCCTCCCATTTTGCGCCCGCAGCGCTGGCTGAGGCTATTAACCTGTACCGCACCAATTTCACGCCGTCGCGTGTGCTGTCTGAACCGTATGTGATAGTGGGTGCGGCCGCGATGCTCGCCGATACTGATGAGCAGGCCCGGCGGCTTTTCACCACCATGCAGCAGCATTTTTTTGGGTGTTATTCGCGGTCGCACGCTTTACGCCCCGCCGGTTGAGGCTATGGATGAGCTGTGGAGCCCTATTGAGAAGCAGCGCGTCGATTCTATGCTCGCCGAGGCGATCGTTGGGTCCGCTGATACTGCGCAGCGGCAGCTCACTAACTTAGTGGAGCGCACCGGCGCGAATGAGGTGATTGTGATGAGCGCACCGTGGGAGTTTGAAGACCGTATCCGAAGCTATGAGCTGCTCTCACAGCTGCCGATTTTTCAGAAAGCCAAGTAACGGAAAAAAACCCTAATATCTCGCCGGAACACGATGTTCCGGCGGGCTACCAGGGCTGTTGGAGGCGAATGCAGGCGCACCGCACGCACATTAAAATGACTGAGGCCGCCCCACAACCGACGGGCATGCGCACAGGCGCTGTCTCAGACCGCCTTCACCCCTGGCGCTTCGGCACACATGCACTTTGCGGCGAAGAGCCAGCAGGCACAACAAAAGCCTGCCTCCGAAGAGACAGGCTTAGCTGAGCCCCGACCGGGAATCGATCCCGGGACCTCCATCTTACCAAGATGGCGCTCTACCACTGAGCTATCGGGGCGTAGCGGTGGACGGGCTCGATCCGTCGACCTCACGATTATGAGTCGTGCGCTCTAACCAGCTGAGCTACACCGCCAGAACATTAACCTTGCAGATCAATGCGAGAGCCCCGACCGGGAATCGATCCCGGGACCTCCATCTTACCAAGATGGCGCTCTACCACTGAGCTATCGGGGCAACAGATAAAAGTTTACGGCACGGTTCATCTTTTTGACAAATGCAGGGTGAGTGTTCTGCACCACGTGTGCGGGGGTTTGGGGAGCCCCACCCCGGCGCGTGCTCCCGCCTCCCCGCTGAAGGAGGCGGGCCGCCGCCGAGCCGCTGCACTGAGCCGCTACGCTAGGTGGGGCATCAGCAGGCTAGTAGCGTTTACCGCCGTGCCCGCCGCCCTTGTACCCGCCGCGGCCGCCACGACGGTCATCCCGGCTGTTGCGGCCCTCACGGTAACCACCGCCGCGGCGCTCATACCCGCCACGGTCATTGCGGAAACCGCCGCGCCCGCCACGGGAGCCGCCTCCCCTGGGGCCGTTATCCTTGCGGATATTAATGAACTCACCGGCGATTTTGGTGTCGCGCAGACGCTCAAAGAAATCACGCGGCAGATCCTGCGGCAGCCCCACAATCGTGAAGTGCTGGCGAATATCAATCGAACCGATCTGTGAGCCCTTAATGCCGCCCTCGTTTGCGAGCGCACCCACAATCGCGGAAGCGCTCACCCGTGCGGAGCGGCCCACATTCAGCTTGTAGTCGACCATGCCCTCGTTATTGAACTGTTTCTTGCCCTTGTTCTTGCGGGGGCGGTCTCCGTCGTCGGCGAAGGGGCGGGAGGCGTGCGCAATATCCTCGTCTTCGTCGAGGAAGAAGGCCCGCCCCTGCTGTGCGATAACAGCCAGTGCCGCCGCAATGTCTTCGGCGGTAATGTCGTGCTCGTTCTCGTAGTCTTGAATGATCTGGCGGAAGAAGTCCAAATCTTCGGTTTCGATGGTGGTGGTGATCTGCTCGGCGAAACGCTGTTTGCGGTTCGCGTTCACGTCTTGAGCGGTGGGCATGCGCATCGGCTCAACCTTTTGGCGGGTTGCTTTTTCAATCTGCCGCAGCATGTACCTCTCGCGCGGGGTGACGAAGAGGATCGCTTCGCCGTCACGCCCGGCACGGCCAGTACGCCCGATGCGGTGCACGTAGGATTCGGTGTCGTGCGGAATATCGTAGTTCACCACGAGGGAGATGCGTTCAACATCCAGCCCACGGGCGGCAACGTCAGTTGCTACGAGAATGTCGATGCGCCCGTCGCGCAGCGCATCCACGGTGCGTTCACGCAGCTGCTGGGGGATGTCGCCGTTAATGGCTGCGGCCTGGAAACCGCGTGCCTTGAGCTTGTCGGCGACTTCTTCGGTTTCTTTTTTGGTGCGCACGAAGACGATAATGCCGTCGTAGTTTTCGACTTCAAGCACGCGGGTCATGGCGTCAAGTTTGTGGGAGTGGGTGACCTGCATGTAGCGCTGGCGGATGTTCGCCCCGGTGGTGGTCTTGGTTTTGACGCGCACCTCGGTGGGGTCGTTGAGGTATTGCTGGGCGATTTTGCGGATCGAGGTGGGCATGGTGGCTGAGAAGAGCGCCACCTGTTTGGCGTCCGGGGTGCCTTCGAGGATGGTTTCTACGTCTTCGGCGAAGCCCATGCGCAGCATTTCGTCGGCCTCATCCAGTACCAGGTACTGCAGGTTTGAGAGGTCGAGCGAGCCTTTGTTGAGGTGGTCGATCACGCGCCCGGGGGTGCCGACGACTACCTGTGCGCCGCGGCGCAGCCCGGCGAGCTGGGGCCCGTAGGGTGAGCCGCCGTAGATGGGAAGCACGGTGAAGTCTTCCATGTGGGTTGCGTAGGGAGGAGAAGGCCTCGGCAACCTGCAGGGCGAGCTCGCGGGTGGGGGCGAGTACGAGCACCTGGGTGTCTCGGGAGACGCCGTTAATGTCGGCGAGTTCTGCCATGCGGGAGAGTGCGGGCAGCGCGAAGGCTGCGGTTTTGCCGGTACCGGTCTGTGCCAGACCCACCACATCGTTGCCGTCCAGCAGCAGCGGGATGGTCTGTTCCTGGATGGGGGAAGGTTTCTCGTAGCCGACTTCTTCGAGTGCGGAGAGCACTCGGGGGTCTAGCCCCAGGTCGGTGAATTTAATGCCGTTCTCCTCGCCTTTTTCTGCGGCGGTTTCGGGGGCTGTAGCTGCCGCGGCGGCGCGAGTTTCTTCGCTGGTTCCCTGTTCGGGGTGCGCGGCGTCGTTCTGCTTTGTGGCGGCCTGCGTAGTCTCAGTATGCGCCGCAGTTTCCTGTTCAGCGGCGGAGGTATTGGCAGTATACGTTGCGTTGTCTGCCTGCTCGGCAGAGATATTCTCAGTCAATTTTTCCTCAATTGTTTTAGGGGTTCGTACGGTGCGCGCTTTTCGGCACCGGGCGGGGTTCCCCTGTTCCACGTGTCCCTGCGGAAAACGTACTCCCATCTTGCACAGCCCGACGGGGCCGTGGCGCGCAGAGCGGATTGCCTATGCGGTGGTGCGATGGGATGGTTGCTGCTGGGATTTTCAGGCCTTGAATTTCTCGTAAACACGCAACATCGCCACGCACGGTGAAAACGTGGCGTCCGCCGGTGGGCGGTGAAGAATTGATTCGGAGTGCGGCGCCCTCCCGTGCGAGCTGGCGAACCAGCTCTTTTTGGGCGCACAAGACCTCTTGGGGTACCCGTACGTCATCTAGTGTACCGCACCCGGGAACCGGTTGGGGTTAGCCTGCACATTACTTTCGCTTACTCCGCCTCATGCCGCCTCACGCTGGCCCGCACCGCAGCGGCAGGTATGGGGGCAAGTGTTAGCTGATACAGGTGCACCCCACCGGCTGCCGAAGCAGGCGGTGGGGCGCATCAGAGGCAGGGCTCATGGATTTTACGGAGGCTATTTGTCGGTGCGGCGCACAATATCGATGGTGCCCACACGTTCAGCTACCTCATAGGGGTGCCCGTACCGGTCGGCGGCGTACTGTGCCGCATTGGTCGGGGGCTTACCGCCCCAGGCGGTACCGGCGCGGTCAATCACCACATAGTCGGGGGCCGGTTCGCCGTGATGCCCAATCCAGTAGACAGTGCGCCCGGGAATCAGCTCGGTAATAATCGACAGGGTCGGTGGCCACGCTCGCGCCGATGGGCACCGCATCAACGGCACGGCGCTTGTTCGCCTCGGTACTGGTTTGATCGGTGGTGGTGAACACCGGGTCGGTCAGCTGCGCCAGCGGCTGGGTGGGCTGGGCGGTAAGAATCGGTGCGACAGTGAACACCAGAGCCAGAAGAGGCACCAGCCACAGCGGGGTTTTGAGGATAATTGCCTGCGTGGCGTTTCGGTATGGTTTCGCCCAGTCGCTCCCCGCCGTGTTCTGCTGCTCAGGCTTCTGGTAGGCGGTGTTCTGATCCGCAGCGGCTTTATCGTGTGCTGAGGCGGCAACCCGGCGACGGTGCTCGTGCACCCGCACCAGCACGTCCAGTAGCGCCATGAATACGATTGGCATGAGTACCAGCGAGTAGTGCCAGGTGCTCAGCCAGTACGACGAGTTACTTGAAAGCATCCGCCAGGCGATGGTGGGCAGCGCCACGGCCGCCAGGGGGCTGACCACCCACAGGAAGGCGCCCACCATGAGCAGAAGCCAGAGGCTTTGGGCTTTCTCATCGGGGGTGAACAGCAGTTGAAGCGCGTTCAGCGGGTTCTTGAGGGCCCCGAAAAGGTCCACTTTGTCGGCGTAGTCGAACTGGTGGTTGACGTTAAAAATCGGCAGTATCAGGTTCATTGAGGTGTACGACCAGAAAAGGCCCCACACCATCAGCAAGGTGGCTTCGGCTGCCCCACGCGATTTTGTCCACCCGGAAAAAACCTCACACAGGCGCGGCCAGAATGCGGGTACGTCCTTGCTGGCGTGCGGGAATAGTGTGTTCGCCGCTTCACGCAGCCAGCCGGAGCGGATGAGCGCGATTGCACCGATCATGGCTGCGGTAACGCCCATATCTTCTTTAACGAACGCCAACGGGGCCGCCCACCAGCAGGCGTGTGTAATATGTGATGCGCGCTGCGGGTTCTGCTGCGTGCCAGCAAGTACCAGGTGTCCCAGCGAGAGGCTTAGGAACGGCAGGGCGAACGCCACCTCGTGAAACTGGGCGGCGACCGCCTGCTGCACCCCGTAGCTCAGCCCGAATGCTGCGGCTAGGAGCACTCCCACAACGTGCCCGTTGAGCCCGCCAAGCGCGCGCTGAGCAAACCGCACCGTCAGGTACACGCTGAGGGCCACCATACCGTTCTGCACCACCAGCAGGGTCATGGGTGAGGGGAAGAAGGCGTACACCGGCCCCAGGAGCATGAGGATGGGGTGAAAATGGTCACCCCACAGGTTAAAGTCGGGGCCTTTAATGGGCACGATCGGCATTTCAAACCGCGAGTACGCCTGGGCCATTTGGGTAAAAATCGCTAAATCCCAGGAGGGGGTGATCCAATGCAGCAGCTGCTGTGAGGAGTAGTAGTTGTACAGCATGAAAATGCACACCGCAAGCAGCCCCGCCAGCAGGGAACCCTGTTTTTCACGCAGGCGCGTACCGATATTTTTTCTTGGTTCTGTCTCGGCGGAGTGTGTGGACGCGCCGGTTTCGGGCGCAGTATTTTCTGTGGTGGTGTCGGGTGCTTTACCAGTATTAGATTGAGTGTTCGGCGTATCCTCTGTACCGGATGCCCCTGCGGCCATGTTGTTCCCCTGTCAGCCTGTTTGTCTACGGTGCTCTGTAGTGGCGCATTGATAAGGATGCACCCGCACCGTGCACGGGGCATCCGCATCATGAATATCTACCTCATAAGGGTATCTTATCCCCCGGTGTAACAGCTGATACGGTGGTGCACATTTCCTATGGTCAGCACCACGGTGACAAGCTCAGGCGGCGGTATGTGGGGCACGAGGCTGCGGTAGCATGTGTGTATGCCCCCGAATCTTCCGACACCGCCCATGGCGCTACCAGAGGTTGAGCTGGCGCCGCTGCCCACTCGCACCAGCGCAATCACACAGGAGGCGACGATCGGGGTGCAGGCGATGATCCGCCCGCAGGTTCCGGTGCATATGGGTCAGACACTGGGGGTATTGCAGCGGGGTGCCGCAGATGCCGCATATCGGATAACCGCCCGGGAGCCGGGGGCCGAAATGGTGTGGGTTACCGCCCGCACCCCGCAGCTGATACTCCCGGTCACCCTACGTTTTTCTCGGGCGGCAGATAACACCCCCCGAGCCCGCCCTGCCGGCCCTTCACCGCCTGCTGATGCGCCCCATCCTAGTGCAGGCGTGGGCGCGGCTATCACCCGAAATGCTTCTTGAAGAGCCGCAGGCGCGGGCCGATGTGGAGGCGCTGGTGCGAAGCTGCCCAACGTGGCTGGGTTTGGGTGATTCTTGGGAGTCGTTTACCGCTTCGGCAGGGTACGCGAGCCTGCCGCGCAGCTTACGCAGGGCGCATCAGGAACATCCGGGGCTGCGGCTTAGCGCCTCAGACCAGCTGGACCGTCACGTTTTTGCAGCCATTATTGAGCAGCGCGTCACCCTGAAGGAGGCGTTCCAGACGCAGCGTGACGTGCTCATACGCTACGGGGAACCCGCCGTGGAGTCGGGGTACCGTGATCAGCCTGCGGGGATGCGCGTGCACCCAACGGCCCGCACACTTGGGGCGATCCCGGATTGGGGGTGGCACCGGGTGGGGGTTGATGCGGCGCGTTATAACGCGGTGCGCGCCTACGCCCGCGCCGCCGATTCTCTGCACCGTCTTGCCGCAGCGGGCCCGGTGGCTCATTTTGCTTCCGCCTTGGGGTCGCTGCACGGGGTGGGCCCGTGGACCGTAACCCAGGTGCTTCAGATTCAGGTGGGCCACCCGGATGCGGTGAGTGTAGGCGACTACCATTTGGCGCACCATGTGGGGTATGCCCTGCGTGGGAAGCGGGGTGATGATGCCGATATGCTCAGGCTTTTAGCCCCGTACGCGGGGCACCGCCAGCGGGTGGTTCGGCTGATTCTGGCTGCGGGCGCTACCGAGCCGAGACACGGCCCGCGCAGGCCGGTGCGGGATTACCGCGACCTATAAGACCGTTACGTGCCCGGTTTGACGGGTTTCCTCAGGGCGGAGGTGCACGTGTAGGGCCGGTACCTGTACGGTACCGGCCCCTGCATCATATGCGCACGTTTGCGCTAAGCTTAGGATTCTGCCTTTTCTGCGGCGGCTACCTCTGCGTGAACCTTATCCATGTCGAGCTCTCGGATGGATGAGATCACCTGCTCGAACTGTGACTCGTTGAGCGCACCCGGCTGCGAGTATACGAGGATGCCTTCACGGAACCCCATAATGGTGGGGATGGAGGTAATACCAGCGTCCTGCGCGAGCTGACCCTGGTCTTCGGTGTCTACCTTACCGAAGGTGATGTCGCTGTATTTCTCGGAGGCAGCCTCATAGACAGGCGAGAACTGCTTGCAAGGACCGCACCAGTCAGCCCAGAAGTCGAGGAAGACGATGTCGTTCTCCTGGACGGTGGGCAGGAGGTTCTGCTGGGTAATTTCGATAGTTGCCATGCAGATAACGCTACACCTTACGAGCGCTTAGCGCGAATATTTCACTCACAGACTAAAGAATGTGTTGGTTTCGTGTCGTATTTTCGTCATATTTTATGCGGTTAACAACATGAAAACGGGTTTGGGGGTGCTGAACGCAACCCGCACCATGCTTATTGGCGGTATCGCCCTGCTGTTTCGGGCAGGTAGTGGGCGGGTACAAAAAACCCGGCTACCGCAGTAACCGGGTTATTTGTGGCAGATGAGGGATTCGAACCCCCGTAGGCTGTGCCAGCTGATTTACAGTCAGCCCCCTTTGGCCGCTCGGGTAATCTGCCAAGCTAACCATCATATTTATGATTGTTAGACGTTCGTCAGGCGAACAGATAAAAGTCTACAGCATGTATAGCAACTGTGTGAAATCAACACCCTTATTTGTGAGGAACGCTACTTTTTCTATTCGCCGTCTTGTTCGAGCAGCAGCGTGATTTCGAGGTGCTCCAGGTACCGCTGAGCCTGTTCGACGGTGCACATCCCGCCCCGAATCTCCCGCAGCAGATCGCGGCGGACGCCATTGAACCGAGCCACAATGTTCGGGTCAGTGAGCGTCACCCCAATGCCCTCAAATGGGGAGAACTCCTCATCGGTTTCCTGCTCGTCACCAGCCTCAACAGCCCTTGCGGCCTCAACCTTCTCGGCATCGGGAATATCGGCCGGGTCAAGGTCGAGAGAACTATAAATGTCCAAGAAAAGCAGGGTTTCCAGATCATTTGGATTGTTATGAGTAATATCATGTGTCTGGTAGTAGTTAGTCGTCATATCTCCATTCTGAGCGGCCAATGTTGGAACAAGCTGAGAAATATTCGAGCGAACCTGATAGTTCGCTGTGAACGGCGCCTCAGAGCGGGTAGGCTAGATGTGTACTAGGTGCGCGCTGGCGCGCCGCAACCCGTTACCAACCGAAAGGAACAGAAAACCAATGGCAAGCGAGTCTTCATTCGACATCGTCTCAAAGGTTGATAAGCAGGAGGTTGCTAACGCCCTGCACCAGGCGCAGAAAGAGGTCTCACAGCGCTACGATTTTCGCAATGTGGGCGCAGAGATCGACTTTTCGGGCGAGAAAATCCTGATTAAAGCCAATACCGAGGAGCGGGCACTGGCAGTTCTAGACGTCTTCCAGTCGAAGCTCGTCAAGCGCGGTATCTCGCTCAAGTCTTTGGACGATGGCAAGCCTTACGCTTCGGGTAAGGAGACCCGCATTGAGTGCGCCATTAAGGAAGGTATTGCCCAGGATCAGGCGAAGAAGATTTCCAAGCTCATCCGCGACGAAGGCCCCAAGGGTGTTAAAGCAACGATTCAGGGGGGACGAACTGCGTGTTTCGTCCAAATCACGTGATGATCTGCAGGATGTTATTGCGATGCTCAAGGCGGCAGACCTTGAGGTGGATCTGCAGTTCGTAAACTACCGCTAAGACACGTACACACAACATACACACGGCGGGGTGGGTACCGGAACATTTCGGTACCCACCCCGCCGCGTATACTGCCCTAAGCCTTAGCCAGTTGGTCGCTCCAACCGGACACTGGGGCGGCAGGTCTAGTTGTACTGCCCGTTATCGCGCGCCATCTGCTGCAAACGAGCGATACGCTGATCCATTGGCGGGTGGGTTGAGAAGAACTTCCCAATATTTAGGTTGCCGAAGGGGTTGGCGATCATCATGGAGGAGGTGGTGGCAGTACGCGGGTTATCGGGATCCATAGGGTACAGCGACACCCCGGATTCAAGCTTATTGAGCGCCGAGGCGAGCGCCAGCGGGTCGTTAGTGAGCGCGGCGCCGTCTTCATCAGCGTCATACTCGCGGGTGCGGCTAATAGCCATTTGAATAACGGCGGAGGCCAGCGGCGCGAGCACAGCGATCGCAAGAGCCCCGAGCGGGTTACCGCGTTCGTGACGGTTACCGCCGCCAAACATAGCCCCGAAACTTACCACGTTAGCGATGGTGCCGATAATAGTAGAAATACCCGCGGCGATAGAGCTGGTGAGGATGTCCCGGTTATACACGTGCATCAGCTCATGTCCCAAAACCCCGCGCATCTCTCGCTCATCAAGCAGCTGCAGGATACCTTCGGTGCAGCATACGGCGGCGTTTTTGCGGGTTACGGCCGGTAGCAAACGCATTAGGGGTTTGGGTGGGTGCCACGTACAGGCGGGGCATGGGCTGGTTCGCGCGGGAGGAGAGCTCTTCCACAATGTCGTAGAGTACAGGCACTTCTTCGCGACTGACCGGGTAGGCGTTCATGGAACGCAGGGGCAAGTTTATCGGAGTTCCAGTAGGTGTAGGCTACCGAGCCGAGCCCGATGAGCCCGAAAAGCCAGATGAAGAGCATGCTGCGGGTGTACGCCGAGATAACCGCGCCAATAAGCATAAGGAGCCCCACCATAGTCCCCATGAGCAGGGGCGGTTTTGAGGCCGTTGTAGTGTTTGTGCATTTTTCCTTCCCCGTTTCAACTTCCCATGCTGGTGTGTGCAGCGGGGTGTTAGGGTGAACGTGTTTTTTCTTAGGATACGGGGTGCGCGGCTGGCGCGTGGGAGACTTCGCCCAGAGCGGGGTGTTTTGCATGCACACATCCACCGCTGTATGAGAGATAAATCACCGGTCATGGAACTACATGCCCCTCTTAAGGCGCCATGACACGGTTTTTAGCGACAGCGCATTACGCATTTTCATCAATTTATTATGAAAAATTCAGATTAACAATTGTGAAATACTCAGATTAAATGTAGAGTGGTGGTCATGACCGAAACCGTAGCCACGAACGCGGCACCCAGAGCCGAGCGCGCACCCCGAGGATGCGCCCACACCGGCCCGCTCCCGGCAGACGCAGATACTACGCCGCAGCTTCTAGAGGAAGTCTGGTCGGCTAGCCTGCGTTCCAAAGGACGTAGGGTGACCAAGCAGCGCCTCGCTGTACTCCGCGCGGTTCAGTCACATCCGCACTCCAACGCGGAAGAAATTGTCACCGCTGTACGGCAGGAGCTCCCCTCCATTACCGTACAGTCGGTGTACGTCATCCTCACAGACCTCACTGACATAGACCTGCTGCGCAAGTTCGAACCGCCTGGGACCCCCGGACTGTACGAAACCCGCACGGGTGATAACCACCATCACGCTTTCTGCATTCGCTGCGGAAAAGTTCAGGACGTAGACTGCGCCATCGGCTCAGCACCTTGCCTGACACCCAGCGACTTCCACGGCATGGCGCTCATTAGCGCAGATGTGCTCTACCAGGGCATCTGCGCCGACTGCCAAACCGAAGAAGAAACACGCCTTGCTGCGGCACAGAAACAAGCAGCAGAGAGCATCAGCCGCTAAAGGTGCCGTGGCGGCCCACCCGCTCAGTCCTCACACGGCTGCAGCGGCGCACCGGCAGCACCTTCTAAAGTGCCGATACCCACCGGCCTATGCGGCACCGCATCACCAAACAGCGCACGGTTGCGTGCACCACACCGCGCGATACGTCAGAGTTAGGGAAGAGACATGACGAATAACCCCATTCACCCCGGATCTTTTACGACCACAAGCACCGGCACGCCGGTGGCTTCAGACGACCATTCCCTCACCATTGGGGCTGATGGTCCCATCGTTCTGCACGATGCTTACGCCGTTGAAAAGCTCGCCCAGTTCAACCGAGAGCGTGTGCCCGAGCGAGTGGTGCACGCAAAGGGAACCGGCGCATACGGCTACTTTGAAACCACCGAAGACGTTTCGCAGTACACCCGTGCGGCACTCTTTCAGCCGGGCGTTAAAACCGAGCTGCTGATTCGTTTCTCAACCGTGGCGGGCGAGTCCGGCTCCCCCGATACTTGGCGTGACCCCCGCGGTTTCGCGGTGAAATTCTACACCACCGAAGGCAACTACGACCTGGTAGGCAACAACACCCCTATCTTCTTCATTCGTGATGCCATTAAGTTCCCCGACTTTATCCACTCGCAGAAACGTATGCCCGGTTCGGGTCTGCGCGATCACGATATGCAGTGGGATTTCTGGAGCCTGAACCCCGCAACGGCGCACCAGGTCACCTGGCTGATGGGCGACCGCGGTCTGCCCCGAACCCTGCGCCACATGGACGGCTTCGGCTCTCACACCTACCAGTGGATTAACGCCGAAGGCGAGCGCTTCTGGGTTAAGTACCACTTCAAGACCGAGCAGGGCAACGAGTTCTTCACCCAGGCTCAGGCCGATGAGATGGCGGGTAAGGATGCTGACTTCCACCGCCGCGACCTGCACGAGGCTATCGAGCGTGGCGACTACCCCGCCTGGACGCTCTATGTGCAGATCATGCCCTACGAGGAGGCGAAGACCTACCGCATTAACCCCTTCGATCTGACGAAGGTGTGGCCGCACTCGGATTACCCGCTGATCAAGGTGGGCCGCATGGTGCTGGATCGTAACCCGCAGAACTTCTTCGCCGAAATTGAGCAGGCGGCCTTCTCCCCCTCGAATTTTGTGCCCGGTATCGCGGCTTCGCCCGATAAGATGCTGCTCGGACGCATCTTCTCCTACCCGGATGCGCACCGCTACCGCATCGGCACTAACTTCGCGCAGCTGCCGGTGAACGCACCCCACGCAGCGCCGGTGAACAACTATTCACATGATGGCTCGATGCGCTATAACTTTAACGACCCGTCCGTTCCGACTTACGCACCGAATAGTCTGGGCGGCCCGCATGCCGATGCGGCGCGCGCTGGCGAAGGTAACTGGGAGTCTGATGGCTCCCTGGTGCGCACTGCTTACACCCTGCGGGCTGAAGATGATGACTTCAGCCAGGCACGCACCCTGTACGAGGTGACCATGGATGATGCTCAGCGTGAGCGTCTGGTCAGCAATATCGCTGGCCATGTGGGCGCCGTTCGCTCCGATGAGATTCGTGAGCGCGCCTTCACGTACTGGGATAACGTGCACCCTGAACTCGGTTCTCGCGTACGCGAGGCCGTGGCGGCCGCCGCTGCGCCTAGTTCGTGCGGCGCGGCAGCGTAACCTCCTGTAGGTTACGTGTGGCCGTAGCTCGGGGCCGGTGACTTTCTGTGAGGTGGGGTCACCGGCCCTGAGCCTTTAAAAGACAAAGTCAGTAAAAATTCGTGCCCGCCACCGAAGTTCGGTGGCGGGCACGTCCAGTATGTGCAGGGGCAATACGTGCGGCTATATGTTTACCGCTGCCTCGCTCATTGCCTCTTTCTGCATGTTCTCCTGTTCCTGGGTGATGTCCAGGAGTTCACGGATCTGCTTCAGGCTCAGCGTGGTGCTGGGGTTAAACAGGTTGATCTGCACGCTCTTCGCGCCGTCCGAGATGGCGAACTTGAGCACCTCCAGGGCGTGGGCTGCGCGCACCGTAATCTTCGGGTCGATTGCAGCCACCTCAATGGGTGAGGTGAACACCAGCATACTCTTTTGGTTTTGCCGTTCTCGTCCGGGGCGTAGAAGGGCCGGCTCATCGGGTCGTTCGGGTCAACAGCCACCAGAAGCATTGAGTTCAGGGGCCACCAGGGAGCCGGAAGCTGCTGCATATTATCGTTCATCAGCGCCATCTTCGCCCCGTCGTTACGGGGGCACCCACAACCCACTCCACCTGGGCGCGCTCAATGTAGCACTCGTGGTCGCTGCCGGGGTCGATCACGATCAGGTCCAGGTCCTCGTTACTGAGGAAGTCCATGAGGATCTTCATCGCGGGTTCACGCAGGATCAGCTCATCGCCTTCACGGGATTTATCGTAGCCGGGGCTGCCCAGAATGTACTTCCGAGGATGAGAAGACACTCAGCGCCTGAGTATTCTGGTCGTGGCGGATCACCTGGTAGCGCAGCTGGGATTCGGGGCCGATTTCAAGCTGCCCCTGGGGCACAACGGTGGAGCCGGTAGCATCGACCAGCACGTCCCCGCCCACAAGGGTGCGCACCACGTTAATGAGGGTCTCTTCGCGAACATCATTCTTGAAGACGTCAAGGGCGTGCACAAGGTAACTGTTCGGCACCTCGTGCTCTTCTTTGCCTTCCCGCGTGAACTCTTCAAGGTCTTTGCGGTCGGCGCGGCCACCCAGACGCTCGTAGGCCCATTCGGGCACGAACTTGCGGGCGCGCGGGAATTGGCGCAGGTGCTCACGCACATCTACCGCCGTCAGCCCGCCTTCACCCTTCCAGCTTTCGGGCTCAATATCGCGTTTGTAGGATGCCCCAACGCTGAACTGCGGGTTGGGCCAGTTCATGGCGGCAACCACGATTGAGGCGGTGAAGAAAGTACCGCGCACATCGTCGTAGGCTGCCTGCTGTAGCTTACGGATCTCCTCAATGACGGGAGAGTCTTCCTTAAGAGGCCCGATCGTTCCGATGAACTCTTGGTCGTCACGGAACTCGCGCACACGCACGAACGTCTGTTCGGCGAGCGGTTTAATGTCCAGAATCAGCTCGTTCCAGCCGGGTTCTGCACGCACCACATCAAGCAGCCAGCTGCCGATGTTGTTCAGGGCCTCCTGCACTCTGACTGCTCGGCGTGCAGGTTGAGTTGATTGAATCTGTAGCATACGTTCGTTTTCTTTGTTCCTCTTAGGCGGTGGTGAGCTAGTGCCGAGTGTATGAGTTGAGCGCGGCGTCCTATCTCCACCCATTTTAGCGAAAATAACAACCGGATATGCGACGATTTCGCTCTCAAGGTGCACAGATGCGGGTAAAAACGCTGGGTTATCAAGAATATTTCTAAATTCACGAAGCGAAATAACGGTTTTGAGGTGCTTATTTAGTGCGAAAGGTTGCTAACCTTAAGTACATGACAAATTCTCTGCAGGAACTGATCGACGCGTCAATCTTTATCTCGACCGAGTACCAGGCTCGTGTGGCCGAACTGGTGGGAGCGGCGCAATGGGATGTTGATTTTACGGCTCAGTCGTTAAGTTTTGAGACCACTCCCCCGGTCTCACTTCGACCTTACCTGCTGGGTACCGAATCTGAAAACCGGGGAACCTGGGTGTGGTCGTGGCAGCAGTTGGGGTATTTCCCGGACGCTGTGGTCTCTGCTGCGGTGCAGGCACGAGAAGCCGGCGAGAAAAAGTCCCTGACAGAGCTAAGCACCGACGAAATTCCGCTTTCTGATTCGCTGGCGCGACGCCTGACCTTAGCGTCAAAGACTGTGACCGGTCTCTACGCGCACTACCCCCTACCCGCTGGTGCCGGGGTGCGCGCCTGGACCCTGCTTGACGGGGACGAGCTGGTGCTGCCGGAGCCAACCATGAAACGTGTGGGCCGCGTTATCGCTCAAACCCTGCAGGGTGAGAATATTGTTAATCAGGTTCTTGCAGTCGATTCATACGCGAAACAGCGCGGTTTCCACATCGCCTGGGATACCGAGGCAACCGCTGTACTGACCCTCACCGACGGGGCATTGCGCCTATGGTTTGATGAGGGCCGCATGAGCGGCATTGAAGAAGCCAAACCCCAGGTGGGCCCGGAGGTGCTGGCGAAATGTTTGTCCCAGGCGGCTGAGCATCGCGCTGCGCTGGCTCAAGCACGCGAAAGCCTTGAGAAAGTGGCTGCCGCCGAGGCCCAGCAGCAAAACGCTGAACGTGAGCAGCAGGCCGCGCAGAAGGCTGCTGCCCGTGCTGAGGCTGAACGGGCCGAACAGCAGGAGCGGGCCGAAGCTGAACGCGCGGCAGAACGCGCCAAGGTAGAACGTGAACAGGCTGAACGCGCAGAACGCGAGAAGATGGCAGCCCAGAAAGCCGAACGTGAGGCGGCTCAGAAAGCCAAGGCTGAGCGTGAGAAGGTTACGGGCGTCTCGACCACCGAGCACCTGTACCCGGATACCGAGGCACCCTTCGATCAGGATCCGCGCGAAGATTCCGAGCACGGCACCGTGACCACCTCCACCCTACCCGCAGGGGCGTACCGCGATGGGGAGGCCGAGGACGCTTACGAGGCTGAGACCGTGGATCTTCAGGTGCACGAAGACGAGGTTCACACCGGCGTCACCGAGGTTGTTGAGGTGCAAGAGGAGCATACCGAAATCAGCATTGATGAAGAGCTGATCCACGTACCGGAGGAAGAGCTGGAGCACCCCGAGCAGGAGCCGGAGGAGCTGCCCGAGCCTCTAGAATCTGAACACGTCGAGCCGGAGCATCACGAACCGGAGCACCCCGAGCAGGTACAGCAGGAGCACAAAAACCGACGAAGAGGGCAAGAAGAAGGGCTTCTTCTCGCGGTTCTTCGGGCTCTAAATCCCGTAACCGCCGGTTATTGCGGCACAGAAACAATACGCGGTACGCCGCCTTGCCCACCCGCAAGGCGGCGTACTTTTTTGCTGCGAACCCGCTGGCGTCTATCCCCCTGCCACCTTGACGCCGCCAGCGGACCCGCAGTTTACAGCCCAGCGGCTGCCGCATATCTGGGGAAGGGCGCTCACGATACAGAGCCACGCCGCATAATATGCTCACAGCAGGCGTGGTACGGGTACCCGGCGATAGGTATAGTGGAAAACGTGTCCCGCGGGCCGCATCATGCTTCACCGCAGGGCTGTAACCGCACAACCACCCCACTGTAGATAAGGAGCCGCATTGGCAGCAGATAACCGCGCCCCATCACATATGCGCACCGGGCTTTTCTACGCGATCATTACCTACCTGATGTGGGGTATGCTGCCGCTGTATTTCAATCTCATGGCGGATGCCTCCCCCGTTGAAATTGTGGCCTCACGCGTGGTTTTCTCCCTGATTTTCTGCGCGGCACTGCTACCGATGCTGAAGCTGACCGGCGGGTTCGTTGAGGTGCTGAGGAATAGGCGGGCCACGCTCGTGCTGTTTGCAGCGTCCCTGCTGATTGGGGTGAACTGGTTTATTTACGTGCTTGCCACCACCACGGGGCGCACGATTGATGCCTCCCTGGGGTATTTCATTAACCCGCTGGTGTCGGTGAGTTTGGGCGTGATTTTCCTGAAGGAGCGGCTGCGGGTGGCGCAGTGGGTGGCTGTGGGACTCTCGGCGGTGGCCGTGCTGATCATGAGCGTCGTGTATGGGCAGGTGCCGTTCATCGGGTTGGGCCTGGCGTTTAGTTTCGGCATTTATGGGCTTTTTAAAAGCCGGGTCGGCGGCACGGTTGCACCGGTGGTCTCGTTGTCCTTGGAGACGCTGCTGCTCATTCCTGTTGCCCTGCTGGCGCTGGTGTGGGTGCAGGGTACGGGGCAGTCCACAATGTTCACCACGCCGGGGCGGTTCTTGCTGTTGGCCTCCACGGGGGTGGTGACGGCAGTGCCGCTCATAGCGTTTGCGGCGGCGGCTAAACGCCTGCCGCTGACGGTGATCGGGATGGTGCAGTATGTGGGGCCGAGCATCCAGTTTTTCTTGGCGGTGTTCGTGCTGAAAGACCATATTGGCGCTGAGAAATGGCTGGGGCTGAGCATCATCTGGGTGGCGCTGGTGATTTTCACGGCCGATGCGGTGCGGGCTTCACGTACCTCGCGTCTTTCGCACACGGCAGACCCCGAGACCGGTATGGTACCTATTGTGCAGCGCGAGGAATAAAAGCTCACCGAACTATTGCATCAATGCATAAATCCTGGGCGCACCGAATATGGTGAAAAATTATTGGTAAATTTATTGATTAGCGTATAAATGACGACAGAAGATTATGGCCTGTGAATGTAGTTTATAACGCCCATTTTATGCGAAGCTTTCAATATTTTACGGACTATAAAATTATGCACGCCACCCATTGTTTTATGAGTGGCGTGCACAATTTATGTATTTATATTCTTTTAGTTTTACATCCTAGCAAGGTGCGGAGCACCCGTTACGATGCGGCGGATGTTTCCTCGGCACCCGAACGTGCGGGGGCCTCTTCAGAGTCGCCGGTATCGGTTTCGGGGTGCTTGTACAGGTTCAGCAGCGCAAACCCCAGACCGCCCCAGATAATGAGGATTGCCACGATCATCATAGCGATAGCTGCACCACTCATTATGCCTCCTCACCCTGTGCTTTTGCATGTGCTTTCCGCGCGGCGTCGTCCACATGCGTGTGGGCGAGCTGACCGCCGATAACGGGCGGTGCCGGGGGTTCCTCGGCGGCGCGTGACTTATGCGACCACGGCAGGAATGAAATCACGACGGAGCCGATGATGAGGAATGCCACCATGCCCCAGCCGAAGATCAGAAGCAGCTCCGCCGGGTACCCCTCATAAGGTTTAAAGAGGGACGTGAAGAACGTGGATATTAGGCTGTACCCCAGGATCAGCGGGGTAACTACCGCCAGAAGAATCATCCAGAGCCACCCCACCTTGAAGGAGGAGACAGAGTTCAGGTGATCCCGCAAAGTCGGCAGGGCCCGCACACAGTAGACGACCACAACAATGGAGGTCAGACCGGCAGCGAGAATACCGAAGTTATTCACGAAGTTGTCGAGAATATCCAGCACGTACAGGCCGGATGAGGTGGGCATCAGCAGGGTCGAGATAATCGCCAGCGGAATAATCACGATCATGGTCGAGATCAGGCGTGACGTACCGGCTTTATCCTGCACGCCGGCGATAATGACTTCAAGAATCGAGATGAACGAGGTGAACCCGGCGAACAGCAGGGAGCCGAAGAACAGGAACCCGATGAGCGCCCCCCGCCGGTGCCTGGGAAATAATGGTGGGGAAGGCGATGAAAGCCAAGCCGGTGCCTTCTTCGACGACTTCGCCTACGGCGATGCCCTGTGCCTGAGCCATAAAGCCCAGCGCAGCGAACACACCAATACCCGCCAGCAGCTCAAACCCGGAGTTGGCGAAGCCCACGACGGTGCCCGAACCGGTCAGGTCGGTCTTGGGCTTCAGGTAGGAGGCGTAGGTGACCATAATGCCGAAGCCGATGGAGAGCGAGAAGAAGATCTGCCCGTAGGCTGCAACCCAGACCTGGCCGTTAGCCAGCGCTCCCCAGTCGGGGCTGAACAGGGTGTTCAGACCGGTCATCGCCCCGGGCAGGGTGAGTGAGTACGCCACCAGCCCCACGAACATCAGGATCAGCAGGGGCATAAACACCACGTTAGCGGCGCCCACACCTTTTTGCACGCCCAGCGCCATAATGACGATCAGGGAAAGCCACACCAGCACGAGCGGAATGAGAATGCCGGGGTTAAAGTCGAGCGAAAGCTGCGGCTTCCCCGCTTTCAGGAAGTCCTTCATGAAGAAGGTTTTCGCGTCGTCGCCCCATTCTTGGTTGAACGAGAAAATCATGTACCGCACCGACCAGGCGATAATCGCGGCATAGTAGATGGCGATCACCGAGTTAATGCCCATATGCCACCAACCGATGAACTCGGTTTTGCGGTTGAGACGGCGGAATGCCAGCGGGGACGATGCGCGCCCGCGGTGGCCGATTGCGTAGTCGAAGAAGAGGAAGGTGACCCCGGCCGTCAGCAGCGCCACAATGTAGGGGATCATGAAGGCGCCGCCGCCGTTTTTATAGGCTGCAGCAGGGAAACGCCAGATATTGCCCAGCCCCACAGCTGAGCCGATGGCGGCGAACAGGAAGACTCTGCGGCTTGAGAATCCTTCGCGTTTCGCCGGGGTTTTAGCAGGAGTTGCTCCCATGGTTTGGTATACCTCGGTCTAGATGTTCACGTGTGCACATTTGCACGGCAAAAGGCGCCCCTCGCGCCGGTAAGGTGCGGGGTGCGGTGCCGATATCGGGATGCACGCTGGTTGCGGCGTGTCTCCTTCGTCGATGCCGCCGGTACCGGGTATGACCGGGAGCATAACTCTAAAAAGGTTTACAGTATTTAATGCATGCGGTCAATGTGCTTGGGCCTGCATGCCTCGCTTTAAGGTTGTGAGCTTAACCCTATAGTTACCCTTCACGATGCACCACGGCGTGGGCGAATGAGGTGAGGGCAGCTTTCGCGGTGCTTTCAGGCAGGGGCGCGAGCGCCGCAATCGCACGGTCAGCCCATTCGTAGGCGATCCGCCATGCCTGCTCTGTGACCGGGTGCGCGGCGAGCGCGGACACGGCGGCCCCCAGTGCCTCATCAGTACTGAGGTCGGTGTTAATGAGGGCACGCACTTCACGGGCCGATTCGTCCCCGGCTGCGGCGGCACGGTCGAGCAGGATGGTGGGCAGGGTGGGCACGCCTTCGCGCAGGTCGGTGCCGCGTGTTTTGCCTGAGGAGGCGCCATCACTGACGATATCGATCACGTCATCGGCGAGCTGGAAGGCCACCCCCACGAGTTCACCGTAGCGAGCCATGATCTGCACGGTCTCTTCGCTTGCCCCCGACAGCAGGGGAGCCGTACTCCCCCGCCGCGGCGATGAGCGAACCGGTTTTGCCTTCAATGACGGCAATGTAGTGGTCAAGAATGTCTTGGTGTTCGCGCGGTCCGGTTGTTTCGTACAGCTGCCCCAGCACGAGGCGTTCGAAGGTTTGCGCCTGAATTTTCATGGGGCGGGTGCCCAGCTCTGAGACGAGCAGTGAGGCGCGGGAGAAGATGAGATCGCCGGTGAGGATAGCAACGGAGTTGCCCCAGATGGTTTGTGCGGTGTCTACTCCGCGGCGTTTGGGGGCTTCGTCCATCACGTCGTCATGGTAGAGGGTCGCCAGGTGGGTGAGCTCGACAACCACCGCAGCCTCAGTCACCTCGTCGTTAATCTGTCCGTCCACGGCGGCAGCGAGCAGGGTCAGCAGCGGGCGTACTCGTTTACCTCCGGCGAGCAGCAGGTGGCGTGAGGCAACATCCGCAAGCTTATCGGTTTGGGTGATGGCTTCTCCCAGGCGCTCTTCGATACGCGCTAAGGAGGTGAGAATACGCGGACCAAGCTCGGGGTCTGCTGCGATGAGTTCGAACCCGGCGGGCAGAGTAAAGTCATCTGCCGCCATGAGTTCGGTTGCCGCAATGGGCTGTTCTGTGTTGCTTGCGCTCACTGTGCCTTCTCTTATTGATGCTGTGCGTTTGGTGCCGGGTGAGTGGGTGCGCCAAGGTGCAGTGGTCTGCTGACTTGGCCGTAGTATACATTTTGGACTATTTAGTTAGGCTCTGCGAGTTTGAAGCCGCGGTGAATGGCAACGATTCCGCCGGAGAGGTTGCGGTATTTGACGTCTCGCCAGCCTGCGCGCGCGAATTCTTGGGCAAGGTCACGCTGGTTAGGCCAGGCGATAATCGACTCCGCAAGGTATTCGTAGGATTCGGGGTTTGAGGAGATAGCGCGCGCTACTGGCGGTATTGCCTGCATAATGTACTTTTTATATACCTTACCGAATGGGGCGAAGGTGGGGGTGGAAAATTCGAGGACGACAATACGCCCGCCGGGTTTGGTGACTCGGTACAGTTCGCGCAAGGCCTTTGGGTAGTCAGCCACGTTGCGCAGCCCGTAGGACATGGTGACCGCGTCGAAGGTGCTGTCGCTGAAGGGGAGGTTGGTGACGTCAGCCTGCACGAAGGTCATATCGGGGCGGCGTTTACGTCCGACTTCCAGCATCCCTTCGGAGAGGTCTGCGGCGATAACATCTACCCCGGCGTCGGCGAAAGGCTCGGAGGATGTGCCGGTTCCGGCGGCAACGTCGAGTATTTTCTGGCCGGGGTGCGCCTCGACGGCGGCGACGGTGTGTTTGCGCCAGCGCAGGTGCTGCCCCAGTGACAGGATGCCGTTCATGAGGTCGTAGCGGTGCGCGACGGTGTCGAACATGGCGGCGATGTCGCCGGTTTTTTTATCAAGGCTCGCGCGGCTTCTGGCGGAGTTGCGGGGCATGGGGTTCTTTTCTGTGGTGCTCACGCCTTCAATTGTGGCATGTTCTACCGCCGGTGGATAGTTGAACACTTTCTGCAAGGAGGCGGGGTGCGTGGGGGTGCGGGGTGTTTTCACCCTTTGACGGCGCGGAACTCATGAATATTCACTGCCTTCGGAGGCACTTGTTCCCCGCCATTTCGGGCGAGTATGCGCATTCAGAATATTCATATCCTGTATTTTTCAGTAATTTTATGAATATTTATTATATTACTTGCATTTTTTTATCGTTTGGGTGCAGACTAGAGAAAGCCCGATAAACGTCATCCACCTACGGAGAGACCATGACCACCGCTACCAAGAAAAACCCTCGCGCTTTTCGCTCTCGCCCCCTGCTGTTGAGCGGATGCGTCTCAACCGCATCCGACGGCGAAAACGGAGAGGTAAACCTCATCAACAACGGCGTCCTCACCGTCTGCACCAACACCCCCTACATGCCCTTCGAATACGAAGAAAACGGAAAAATCGTAGGTATCGATGCAGATATCGCAAACGCTATCGCCAAAGACCTGGGTGCAGAAGCACAGCTCACCTCCATCAGCTTTGAAGGTCTCGATTCGGGTACCGGGCTCACCAGTGGACAATGCGATATTGCGCTCGGGGGTATCAGCGTAACCGACGAGCGGAAATCCAAGATGGAATTCACCGATGTCTATTTTGAAGACAACCAGGCGATTCTGGTTCCTAAAAATTCCAAGATCTCCTCTGTCAAAGATCTTAAGAACGCCAAAGTCGGCGCTCAGCAGGCAACCAGCGGCGAATCCTATGCCAAAGAAAAAGGCGCGGATGTTGTGCAGTACGAGGACAACGAGCTCATGTTCTCGGCCTTGAAGACCGGTCAGGTGCAGGCCGTCTCGGCAAACCTCTCGGTTATTTCTGAGGCTCTGACCAAAGACCCCGGCTCTTTCAAGGTCGCCTACCAGACCTCGGAAAATGCCGACCAGATTGCCGGTGCGGTAGCCCCCGAAAAGAAAGCCCTGCTGGATAAAGCAAATAAGACAATTCAGCAGCTCAAGTCCAGCGGCGAACTCGATAAGATCAAGGAAAAGTGGACCAAGACTAAGTCTTCGCCCTCATCCGCATCTTCATCCAGCGCAAACTAACCGCGATTAGCGCGGCGCGCGTTCGTTCGCTAACGTGCGCCGCGCATCCTGAATATCACGATCAACACAGACTACGTTAGTGTAACGATGGCACAGAATAAACTATCTCCCCGCAAAAAACAGGCTATGTTCCGGTACTCCCAGTATGCTCTGCTGGCGGTTATCGCGGTTCTTATTATTGCCCTTGCCGACTGGAAAACACTGTCCAGCCAGGTATTCAACCTTGAGGTTGCGCAAAAGCAGTTCCCGAACGTTATTACAGTAGCGCTCAAGAATACCCTGATCTACACGGCCCTGGGTTTCGCCGTGGGTCTAAGCCTTGGCCTTATCCTGGCGCTCATGCGTATCTCATCGATCGCACCCTATCGGTGGCTGGCGACAATCTATGTCGAAATTTTCCGTGGCATTCCGGCGCTCTTGGTGTTCTTTGCCTTCGGCTACGGCATTCCCCTCGCCTTCAAATCCGGTTTGTCGATAACCTCATTCCGGTAACACTCTCCCTCGGACTGGTGTCCTCTGCCTATATCAGCGAGGTGCTGCGTGCCGGACTGCAGGCGGTTCCGAAGGGCCAGTACGAGGCGGCGCGGTCGCTGGGCATGTCACACACCCGGGCGATGCTCTCGGTGGTTATTCCGCAGGCATTCCGCATTGTGCTGCCGCCGCTGACGAACGAAGTTATTCTGCTGACTAAGGATTCCTCCCTCGTGTACCTGCTGGGTGTGCAAATCGCGCAGTACGAGCTGGCGAAATTCGGGCGTGAGGGTATTACCGCATCCGGTGCGGGGCTCACTCCCCTAGTGGTCGCAGGCCTGTGCTACCTGATTATTACCGTGCCGCTGGGGCAGCTATCCGCATATTTTGAGAAGCGCACGGGCGCATCACGCAAGTAACCGGTGAAGGAGAACATTACGATGACTGAGACAATGAAGCCGGCACCGGCATCCGTGAGCATTAAGGGCCTCAATAAGTCCTACGGCAAACTACAGGTGCTCAAGGGTATTGATATTGAGGTGGAACCGGGTGAGGTGGTGTGCCTGATCGGCCCTTCCGGTTCAGGCAAATCAACTCTGCTGCGGTGCGTGAACCTGCTTGAAGAGCCTCAGGGCGGAACCATCACCGTAGGCCATACTGAAGTCACCGACCCGGATGTGGATATTAACGCGGTGCGCACCCGCATGGGTATGGTGTTCCAGCAGTTCAACCTGTTCGGGCACCTGAGCGTACTCGATAACTGCACCATAGCGCAGGTGAAGGTGCTGGGGCGCAGCAAGGCAACCGCTGAGCAGGTGGCGCGCGAGCAGCTGGCGAAGGTGGGGCTTGCCGGTAAGGAAAACAGCCTGCCGAGCCAGCTCTCGGGCGGGCAGCAGCAGCGTGTGGCTATCGCACGGGCACTCTCCATGAACCCCGAGCTGATGCTGTTTGATGAGCCCACCAGTGCCCTCGACCCCGAAATGGTCGGCGATGTGCTCGGCATTATGCGTGAGCTGGCCGACGAGGGGGATGACCATGCTCGTGGTCACCCACGAGATGGTGTTCGCCCGGGACGTGGCCGACCGCGTGGTCTTCATGGCTGACGGCGTGGTGGTAGAGGAAGGCCCCGCCGAGCAGGTGATTGGCAACCCGCAGCATGAGCGTACCAAGACTTTCTTAGCGCGTGTGCTGGATCCCACCCACGTTGCTAAAGCACAGCAGGACGCAGCTGAGGATGCTTCCGCCACACAAGCTAAGGCGTAGCGTTCCCCCCGTGAGGCGGCCGGTGCGCACCCGCCAAGTATGACGTTAAAGGCGGGGCGGCAGAGAGATTCTATCTCTCTGCCGCCCCGCCTTTGGTCTACGAATCGTTCACTGTATCTGCCGTATTGTCGTGAGATGGTAGCTGGTTGCGGTACTGACCCGGGGTGAGACCCGTCCATTTTTTAAATGCCCTCGTGAACGAGCTAACCTCCGTATATCCGGATAGCAGCGCCACATCCTGCAGGCTCGCCACCGGGTTTTTCAGGTATGAGCACGCCAGTTCGCTTTGCGCCTGGGAGCATTCATGCTGGTAGCTGGTTCCGGCCTGTTGAAGCTCACGCTGTAAGGTTCGTCCGCTCACGCCCAGATGGGATGAGAGCTTCTCCAGACTGTACGAGCCGCTGGGTATCATCCGTAAAAGTTCAGCGCGCACACTTTGTACTACCCCGTAGTGACGCTCAGAAGCAGCGATTTTTTTCGTCAAGTACCGGTTCTAGGGTACTCCCACATGACGTTATTCGCTTTCCGAAAGGGCAGCAGCAGATCGGCAGCTGCGAATACCAGTGAGTTGCAGCTGGCCGCACGCGGGGCAACACCAAAAAAATTCGGTGTATTCTGCGGAGTACTCAAACGGTGCCTCCACGAACAGGGGCACAATATGCCGCCCCGTCCCAGTACGCATAAGGGTCAGCAGAATAACTTGCTCTAAAAGGGACCCCGCTGCGGGGAAGCGCCCGTTCAGCACCCGCAAACGCAAATTCGACACGGCACCGGTTCTTCTCATGCATGGTGTGCATGTCGATAGGGGCCGTGAGTTTTTTTGTACCGCTCAAACCGGGCTAGCCCCTCCCACCCGTTATCGGCTGCGAGCGCCCCAAAAAAATCGCTGGAACCCACTGTTTGAGACTGCTCTGAGTGCCCAGCTTCAGTAATTCCTTATCGGGAATTGTTGTATCTATGGTACGCAGAAAAATCGAGGTACTGGCTGGGGTTTAGGGTGATGTCTTCGCCGGTGGCCAGTGCCCTGCGGCAGGAGGCGGGAAGGAAATCTTCGGGTTCTATGCCGTAGCTTTTCAGGTAGGGCATGATGTTTCCCGGCAGGGTTATGTGTTCCACGGCGGGCACCTAGATGAAGCGGCGAATGATCGTATCGAAGGTGCGAGCGGGCAGAACTGTGTGCATCAGAACTGCGGGTTTTGCCATGAAACCGACGAGGTAGCGGGTCTTGGGCTTTTTCGCTTCGATGGCGTGGGTGATCGCCTTGGAAATAATGGCGGGGTCAGACAGCGACTTTGAGGAATAGAGGCGGCGCATATTCTCGGCGGTCTTACGGGCGATACTCTCGTAGGCGCCGCCCTTGGCCGATTCTTCCAGTTTGTCGGCAGCGATCATACCCCAGTCAGTTTTGATACCGCCGGGCTCGATAATGGAGACCTGAATGCCGAAGTCGGAGGTCTCCATGCGCAGCGCATCGCTGAAGGCTTCAAGGGCGTACTTGGTAGCATGGTACCAGGCGCCCATGAAGGTGGTGAGGCGCCCACCCATTGAAGAGACGTTAATAATGCGCCCGAAGCACTGCGCGCGCATCTGCGGCAGGATAAGCTGCGTGAGTCGTGCCAGCCCAAAGAGATTTACCTCGAACTGGTTGCGTGCCTCGTCAAGGGTAACATCCTCGATCGCACCGTAGGAGCCGTACCCCGCGTTATTAACAAGAGCGTCGATGCGCCCCTGCTTGGTAATAATGGTCTCTACAGCCTTCTTGATGGAGTCTTCGTCAGTAATGTCCAGCTGAAGCGGAATGATACCGAAGGGCCGAAGTTCTTCAAGCTTCTCCACGCGGCGTGCGGCACCGTAGACTGTGTGCCCTGCGGCGGCAAGATCCTTAGCTGTGTTGTAGCCGATGCCTGAGCTTGCGCCGGTGAGCAGAATAACCTGGGACATTTTTCTCCTTGTATGGATTGTCTTATGTGTTCTTGATCCGGTTGTATTACCAGCATAGAAAAAACATCATTAGCAATTCACGCCATACGGTTAGCAGTTTACGCCAGATTATGTATCGCTCCCCTGCACACAGCATATGATTATCCCCGGTTAAACAGTGGCGCCCCGGTTCCTAGTAACCGGGGCGCCTCCGCGCTTAAAGGAGTGAATCGAAGAGAGTGAATACTGTTGAGTGAAAGCCTGCGGGCGGGGTGGGTCCGCTAAATTTCATCGAATTCAACAGTGGGTTTCGCATCAGGATGCGACTCACCGGTGAGCATGGTAACCATGAGCGTGGAATCCTCCAGCGCCGTGAGCGAATGCAGCAGGTCCGCCGTCACGTGGATCGGCTTGCCGGGCACCAGAATGACGCTCTGGCCTTTCACACGGAAATCAATCTTGCCTTTCAGGGCCTGCACAACCACCGGGTGCACGCTGTGGTGCTCATGCCACGACTGCCCGGCGGCAAGCTCCATGAGGATAAGGTTCCCTCCATCAGCGTCAATAAGCTTCTTAGCCTGCGGCTTATCCTCAAAGGGGGTAAGCTGCTCGGTGAGCTGCGGGAAGATGATGACGCGACCTTCGTGGGTGCCTGCCATGGGTTTACCTTTCGTCGTGTGCGACGGTATTTCTTACGGGGATAGGCTTTGAGCCTGCCCTCTAAAACACCAATATCGCATGTACAGTGCCAATATTACGCCTCGGTTTTCCACCCCGCAAAATGCTTTACCTCACAAGTATTATACCCTGTGGAGGCGTGAAAAACCGCAGAAAACTAGTACGACCACACCTTGGTGTACGCCGGACGCGGCCGGTTACGCGGGCGCAGCAACCCAATCAGTGCAGCCGCGCACCCGGTGCCAACAGCCAACACCATACTGGTGGATGCCACAAACACCCCGCCCGGCAAAGACGACACCGAAACAATCAGGTACAGCACCACCGAGCAGAACCCCAGAAACAGGGTCGCAATCGTCAGAAGCGGCACAATCACCGAGCCAATTGTTCGTTTACCGCCCCTGAACTCTGAGCGGCGGAAATACCGCAGCACCATCAGCCCGATCACCGTCCAAAACGCGGTCACAAAGATAGCGCTCACCACATCCCCCGGGCGGTGCCAGTTATTAATCATGGTTGCCATACCCGTCAGGCAGGTCGCCAACGACCCCAACACCGCAACCGCTGGGCGGAGCGAACGCGGGGCCGCCAAGAAAAATAGCCGCACCTGCGGCCGCCGCCAAAGTGGTATGTCCGCTAGGGGCCGAGTTCAGCACCGCCTCCTGAACACCGTAGTTGGGTTTCACCAAAGTATTCTTCAGCAACTGCGTACTCACAGTTGCCGCAGCAGCCGTGAACACGCCCACCACCGCCGACACGAAATGATGCTTCCATATCAGCACCAGCACCAGCCCCACCACGGCCAACGCCACCACCACATACGGCAGGTTATCGAGAGCCTTTAAGGTGGGGCCCTCATAACCACTGAACTGCTTACCGTATTCGTTCAGGGCGTCCTCATCAAGCTGCTGCCCACGGTAGGTGCCCACAAAAAAATAAAGGCTGGCGACAGCACCCACCGCAAACACAAACAGTGCAAAAAGATGCTGCAGAATAATGCGTGTACCAGGCCGCCCGGTATCGGCGTACCCCTCAGGGGTGGCACCGGGCGCCTGCGGCGGAACCCCATAAGCCACGTACCCGGCCGGGCCACCGTACTGCGCATTCGGAGGGTACTGCTGGGGGGCCTGAGCATACTGAGGACTTGAAGAAAACTGGGGATCCGCACTATAGGGAAGATGCTCCGTAGGGTCAGCATCATAAGCGCCAGCCGAATGAGGTGCCGCAGGGTACCCTTGGGCGGGTGTAGGCGGCGAGTGCGGATCAGGCACATGCGGCATCTGCGCCGTACCGGAGGCGCTACGCCGCTGGTACGGGTTACGGGTTGCGCCTATTGTCTTTTCTTCAGCACCTAAAACTTCGGTAGCCTCGGGCACCTCGCCCAAGGGAATCGTTGAATCATCAGGCGCGGTGGAGTCATGAGCCGAGGCGGTATGTGCCGTACTGCGTTTTGCCATGGTGTCCTCCCGGATCAATCGTCAGTACCGCCGCATCTGGGCATTATCAGTCCTAACTATCTCAGGTTAAGCTATGAAAAAGAATAAAATTCTCAACCCAAAGCTGGGAGTTTGCAGGGAATACCCACCCGTGTTAAAGGAGGTCACTGTGCCGTTTTCCCGCGCCATATCAACGCACCACGGCGATTCCAACATCCCCGGTATCACCCCTTACGGGTTCGTCTCTGAGGGAACACCGCTGCCCCCACTCGAAAAAAATCCTTAACACCGCACACGTTATGAGCGTGGGGATGCGCGTCACATTCCGAGGGGTCACCACTCGGCACAGCGCCCCTCATCCGCGGCCCCTACGGCTGGGGCGAATTCGCGCCCTTCCCAGAATACGACGACGCCGAAGCCGCGCATTGGTTATCCAGTGCCCTAGAGGCAGCCTACCTGCCGCCCACCGTAACAGTACGCGAGCAGGTGCCGGTCAACGCCACCCTTCCCGCCGTACCCGCCCACCGCGTGCCCGACGTTCTTAATAACTACAACGGCGACATACAGGAACTAAAAATTAAAGTCGCCGAACGCGGACAGACTCTTGACGACGACATCGCCAGGGTCGCTGCCGCCCGCACCGCCCCTGCCCAACGCCCGCCTCAAAATAGACGCAAACGCCGGGTGGACACTGCCGCAGGCCTTCACCGCGCTCACAGCCCTGAGCGACTACAACCTGCTGTACGCCGAACAGCCCGTAGGGAGCATTAACGACATGAAGCAGCTGCGCACCCAACTCGACAATGCGCAGGTTCCGGTTCTCATCGCCGCAGACGAACTCGTACGCAAAGCTGATGACCCGCTCACCGTGGCGCGGGCGCACGCCGCCGACCTGATCGTTGTCAAAGCGGCACCGTTGGGCGGGGTGCGGCGCGCATCCGCTGTCATTGCACAGTCCGGGCTGCCGGCCGTCATCTCCTCCGCGCTCGAAACCTCGGTGGGTATCGCAACGGGTGTGCACCTGGCCGCGTCCCTGCCCGAACTGCCCTACGGGTGCGGGTTGGGAACAGTCTCACTCCTGGACACCGACGTGAGCAGCACCCCTTGTGGCCGAAAACGGCCGCATACCGGTGCGGGCCCGTAGCCCCCGAGGAGGCACGGCTGAAGGCGCTCGCCGCAGACCACGCCACACGCACATGGTGGCTAGAACGCATCGAACGGTGCTGGCGGCTGCTGCACCGCGGATATGCCACAGCCGATGCCCGACACGGCCACGAGAATATGGGCGACTAAGGGCACACACAGTCCCACCGTCAGCAAGGCAGCATTAGAATAGTCTGGTGACTGAAAACCGCACACCACTCTCTATGCTCAGCGCCATCTCTGTACTTGATTCGCTCATCCGCGCCGGGATGCGCCACATCGTTCTCTCCCCCGGTTCACGCAGCGCACCGCTGGCGTATGCGGTGGCTGCCGCCGAAACCGCGGGCGCGATCGTGGCGCACGTGCGGGTTGATGAACGCACCGCAGGGTTCACCGCACTTGGTATTGCGAAAGCATCCGGGCGGCCGGTGGGGCTGGTATGCACCTCGGGCACGGCACTGGGTGAGTATGTTCCGGCGGTCATGGAGGCGTACCATACGGGGGTTCCGTTGGCCATTATCAGCGCCGACAGGCCCGAAAAGCTGCGGGGTACAGGGGCCAACCAGACCACTTTTCAGCACAACTTGTATGGGCGTTTTGTGCGCGCGTCCGCAGATCTGACCCGCTACCCCGAACAGTCCGAAGGGGAACAAACTCAGGCGTTTAAACGGTGCCTGGCGGCTCTGACCGGCAGGGATGCGCACAACTGGTCACGGGCCAGCGACGAGCCGCTGGGGCCCGCCCATATTAACCTGTGCCTCGACTCGCCGCTGGTGCCGGACGAGCAGACCGCACGCATCCTGCCACAGTGGGCGGCTTCACTGACCGAACACACCGACTACGCCGCCGAGGCTCGGCAGCTGGCGGAGCACTTAGGGACAGCCCCCCATGAGGGCCCTGGCACTCTCACAGCACTGAGTCCCATTGAAGCCGGGTGGCTGGTACAACACAAAACAGCCCAAGCCGAAGCCGCCTGCGGCACCCCGCTGCCTGATACCCCGCAAACTCCCAAAACGGTGGTGGTCGCAGGGGACGGGGCTGGGCCGTTCGCCGCAGAGTTCGCCTCCGCTTTGAACCTGCCGCTTTTTGCGGAGCCCTCTTCCGGTGCGCGCGGCGGGCGCACCTCCATCCCCCACTATGTTGAGCTACTCGGCACGGACGCACGCAGCGAGTTAGGGACGCAGATTGAACGGGTGGTACTGTTTGGGCACCCCACGCTCTCACGGCCAATCAGTGCCCTGCTGGGTCGGGAAAGCATCCCGCAGGCATACTACGCGCCGCGTAAAGCCAGCTGGTATGAGCCGGGCGCACGCGCCGCGCAGGAAATAGATTTTCCTGCCGATGCAGCTATTTTTGCGCTTAAAGGTGCCGCCGCCGGCAGCGCCGAATGGCTAGAGCAGTGGACCGACGCAGGCACCGCACAATATGCCGAAAACCAGCGCAGGATAGCGCAGGGCCGTTCACGGAGCACCCCCCCACCAGGCAGAACATGCCGATCCTGCGGATCGTACCGCCGGGCAGGCCCTAGCGCACCGCCTCTGGGTACAATGCGCCTCGGATCATCATGCTCTCGTTGTGGGGTCGTCGAATCTGGTGCGGGACCTTGATAGGGCCGCGCCAGCACTGGGTGAGGCGGGCCCTGCACGTGTGTATGCAAACCGTGGGCTGGCCGGTATTGACGGTACGGTTGCCACCGCTATCGGCATTTCCTTAGCCGGCTACTACCCCACCGGCACCGGCACGGTGGGGGGTGCCGCATCACCGGTACGGCTATTGTGCGGCGACCTGACCTTCCAGCACGACGTGGCGGCGCTTAACCTGCCCGTCACCGAGCTGCTGCCGAACCTTGAGGTGCATGTTTTTGATGATTCGGGCGGCAGTATCTTCAGTACCCTAGAGCACGGCGAACTCGCCCGGCAGGAACAATTTGCCCGCACAGTAGACCGGTTCTTTACGGTGCGCGCCGCCGAGAACACCGATTTAGAGGCCATGGCCGCCGGGTTCGGCACCGCCTCCGGGGTGCGCGTGAGCATTCACCGCCCCTAACCGGCCCACCCTGGGGCGGGCCGCAGCGGGCGGGCTGCCAGAGTAAACTACCGCTGCCCCGAATGCGCCTTACCGATCGTAATCGGCCCGGTAAAGCCGCTCACATCCGGCTGGGCTGCGGCATCGCTACCGCCGTCAAGGAACGCCAGCCGATCCAGCAGAATGCGGGTGGTACCCGGCGAGTAGGGCAACTGGAACATCGAGGCCGTGGTGGAGGGGTTATTCTGGTCAATCGCGGAGGTGCGGATCGCTTTATAGCGGCCTCCATAGTGTCACGGGCACGCACCACAAAATCCCGATCAACCGGCTCGCCGCGGCCGGGAACGTAGATGCTGTACCTGTCAAGCTCAGTCAGCGCCCCGATAGTCTCTACCCAGCGATCAGGGTACGAATCGTCGAAGGAGGGGTCGGTGCCCTGTTCCAGCAGGCCGCCCGCGAATAGCACATCTTCAACACCCACCAGCAGGTCGCCTTTGGTGTGTCCCTGCCCCAGGTAGATGAGGGTTGCAGAGCGCTCCCCCAACTCAACGGGGGTGAACGTAATGCCTTCACCATTATGGGCGGTGAGTTTATTCGGCACGATAATATCGGTAGCCGGGCCTTGGTGGTGCGCCATTTCAGGTTCTAAGGTCTCAACATAGGGCCGCTGCGATTCACCGTATTTTTCGATAGCTCGCACGGTGCGCGGGTGCGCCCAGAAATCCTCCACACCCATGGCCACGAAAACATCGTTGCCGAAGAAACGCTCGTAGTGGGCGTGAGTGTTAACCACGGTAATAGGCAGTCGGGTTAGGCGGCGCACTTCATCATATATTTCGGTGCCTTGACGGGGGCCAGCGCCGGTATCGATCACCAGGGCGGCCTCAAGGCCGAGGATAAGTCCTGTATTTAGACGATAGTTATCCGTTGCAATACGGTACACGCCGTCAGCTAGTTCGATAGTTTGTGCCATAGTTAAACGGTACTTGACCGGGCTAGTTTTTGCGCGAATATGCTGTATTAAGGTTTCGTAACATTTTCTAATGTTCCATTGTGTGCCCCGGTTTTTGTGCCGTTAACCTCACGTTTCTTTTTCTCTGAACTACCGTCGAGCCCACACATGCAGCAGTCTTTTTATATTGCGCCAGCTCACATATTTATCCCTATTGGAAGTGTTCACCACAGCATATATTCGGTACTGTAAATATCGTTGCATTCCTTTTATTTACGGGCTGCAAAGGGCTATTTTAGGGTACATACTGGGCACAGTGTGAAAGAAATAGAGCACACGGTTTATGCGCATCATTATAAATACCGAAAGGCTTCGGCAGCAGACATATTGATATGCAGTATATGCTTCGAGGAAAAACGCATATCAAGTTTATCTTGAATGAAACTTCAACCAGGGGGCGTAAAGCGTGCTATTGAAAATTCTGAAAAGCACCGACGTCACCCCTTCACACTGGCGGAGCATATTAACAACACAGCGGGAAAGTACCATAGTGCTATGACTCGTGAACCGCACTTTAACGCCGCACCCGCCACCGTTTCACCGAGCCCCAGCGCACACTCTGGGGCTGGCCGGTACGCCCCCTTCTCCTTCGGGAGACCTGCACTTAGGGAACCTGCGCACCGCGCTTCTGGCCTGGATGCTGGCGCGACAGGGAAACCTGCGGTTTGTGATGCGTATCGAAGACCTCGATAGGGTGAAGGAAGGCGCGGCACAGCAGCAGCTGGCGGATTTAGCGTCACTGGGGCTCGATTGGGAGCAGCCGGTGCTGTACCAGAGCACCCGCCGGAACGCGTACCAGCGTGAGTTTGAGCGCTTGCAGGCGGCTGGGATGGTGTACGAGTGCTACTGCACGCGGCGTGAGATTCAGCAGGCCGCCACCGCGCCGCATGGGGCCCCGGGCGCATACCCGGGCACCTGCCGGGAGTTATCAGATCAGCAGCGCGCCGAACGCCGCGCGCACCGAGCGCCTGCCTACCGTCTGCGTGCCGGGGTGAGCGAGTATACGGTGCACGATATGTTCCGCGGCGACTATACGGCGGCAGTGGATGACGTTGTACTGGTGCGCAATGACGGCACATTCGCGTATAACCTGGCGGTGGTGGTGGACGATTATTTTCAGGGGGTGACCCAGGTGGTGCGCGGGGATGACCTGCTGTCTTCGGCGCCGCGCCAAGCATATGTGGCGCATCTTCTGGGGTACCCGCCGGTAACGTATGCGCATGTTCCTCTAGCTCTGAATGAGGAGGGTAAGCGCCTGGCTAAACGCGACGGCGCGGTGACTCTGCCGCAGCTGCGCCAGGCCGGGTTTACCGAGGCGGATGTGCTGAGCTGGATTGCCGCTTCCATCCCCGTCACCGATCCTAAGAAAACGGGCGGGGCGCAGGTGTTTGAAAGCGCGATGCATATTTTACGGTTTTTTGACCCGCAACGGATGAGTTTGGAGCCTTGGACGGTGCGGGACCCGCTTAAAATTTCATGATGCGAAACGACTCATCCCCAAGGCTTTGAAATTTTTTCAGACCCCCACATGTGTTTGTGCGGGTTTTACCCTATCTCGGGAACGGGTAAAACTTTCATCCCCGTCATAGCGGGGATGCACACGGCAGATAAACCAACACATTCTCACATTAACCGGGTAGATAACCCACCAGCGAAGGCATATATATACCCGTTATTCAGCCCGTCAAACCCTATTTCGACTTTGTTTTTTGAGATACGAAAGCTAGACTGTATCCCGGGCCACTTATAAAGACGTATATTTATGTATAAATATTCAATTGCTTGAAAGAATGACCTGCCACCGAAATAGGGAGAAAAATGTCCGATAGTACTTTCCAAGTCATCGCGTTGGCGATCTATTTCATCGCCATGATCGTGATCGGGCTGTGGGCAAACAGCAAAAACAACGACCTTGACGATTACGTGCTGGGTGGGCGGCAGCTCTCCCCCACCGTCGCGGCTCTCTCGGCAGGCGCCGCCGATATGTCCGGCTGGCTCCTAATGGGTTTGCCCGGCGCTGTCTATCTAGCCGGTCTTTCCAAATCATGGATTGCTATCGGTCTGACAATCGGCGCATGGGTCAACTGGAAATATATTGCGCCCCGCCTGCGTACCTACACCGAAGTCGCTGGCGATGCCGTGACCGTCCCGGTGTTCCTCAGCAACCGACTGCACGATAAGTACAATATTCTGCGTATTTTCGCAGGCATTATTATCCTCGTTTTCTTCACCTTCTACGTTTCCTCCGGCATGGTTGCTGGCGGTAAATTCTTCGAGTCTTCCTTCCACCAGGACTACCTCACCGGTATGCTTCTCGTCGCCGGTATCACCATGTTCTACACCTTCTTCGGCGGCTTTATGGGCGCCTCCTACACCGATATGGTGCAGGGCCTGCTGATGCTCGCCGCGTTGATTGCTGTGCCGATCGTGGCTATTACCAATATGGGCGGACTCGACCACGTCACGAACGCCGTCGCCAACGTTCGCCCCGACGCCCTGGGACTTTTCGCGGGAACTACATTCATCGGCATCGCATCGGCACTCGCCTGGGGCTTGGGCTATTTCGGGCAGCCGCATATTATTGTGCGTTTCATGGCGCTGCGCACCCCCGAGGATGCAAAAGCCGGGCGTCGCATCGGCATGAGCTGGATGCTGCTGACCGTGGTAGGCTCCATCAGCACGGCGTTCGTGGGCGTAGCCTACTTTGCAACCCACCCCGATATTTCTCTCACCGATAAGGAAAGCGCGGAAACAGTCTTCCTGGATCTCGCGCAGATTCTCTTCCACCCCTTTATCGCCGGCATGATTCTGGCTGCTGTTCTTGCGGCTATTATGTCCACGCTCTCCTCGCAGCTGGTGGTCTGCTCCTCGGCACTGGTGGAAGATCTGTACGGTGTCTTTGTGAAGAAGAAGCTCAGCGCGAACCAGTCACTCTGGCTTGGACGTGCGGGCGTAGCGATTGTGGCGGTCATCGCGACTCTCATGGCGCTCGATAAGAACAACTCGATTCTCTCGCTCGTTGAGTTCGCATGGGCAGGCTTTGGCTCGGCCTTCGGCCCGATCGTGATCCTCTCCCTGTACTGGCGCAAGCTCACCCTACCGGGTGCGGTCTCGGGCATGGTTGTGGGTGCTGTCGTCACCTTCTTCTGGCGCCAGGTCTTCAACCTCACCGAAACGATCGAGGTTTACGAGATGATCCCCGGGTTCTTCCTAGCCTTCCTGGTGACCGTCGTGGTCTCTCTATCTACCTACCAGAAGAACGACAAGATCGAGCAGGAGTTTGAAGAGGCCGCAAACCTCGCAAAGCTCACCACGGCTGGTCTTCCCGCCAAGGAAGAAGAACAGGCAGCCAAGGCATAAGCCACAGGGTGCACTGCGCGGCTAACACCAGATAAGAAGCGATTCTCCCACCCGCCCCCTAGGGGCTGAGTGGGAGAATCGCTTCTTAAAGTTTTAACTCACTGGCCCTGTGCCCATAACGTGTGCGTACAGTTCCTCACACAGGGCCATACTGTGCTGTATCTTGTACAAGCCATCCAGCAGGTAGGAGGTGTGGCTGTCCTGCTGCCATTCGGGGGTCGTACCATCTAAAAATTCGAACCACAACAGGTAATCCATATGCGCTGCGATTGCTTCTTCCTGCTTCTGTGCATAGGGCTTTTTCATCAGCTCTAACCGGCGCCGCTCCAGTTCAGCGGCATCAATGCTCCCGCAACGGTACGCCCGGGTGTACCCCACATACTCCCGCAGCACCTCAGGCTGCTTGCTTAACGGGATAACATTACGCTCCGTGAACTCAATCACTCGGTCGATATACTCGCTGTAGCGCGTGAAAATATCGGACTCCTCAATAGCGTCCTGCAGCTCAATGATTCGCCCGAATTCATCTGGCTCCATATTTACTCCTTTGCGATGCACCAACGGTGCGCTAATTCAGGGTGTTCCTGGCGGTGCGCAGCGGCGAGTCTGTGCAGCACAGGTAATCGAACCAGGCACGCACCTGCTCTTCAGCGTCCCGCACCGGTTCAAAAGCAGCATGATCGTGCGGGACACAGGGCTGAGGCAAGGCAGCTGCCGCCTCAATGAGGGCCCGGGCACACGGGGTGACCTCACGGGCTTCTTCCTCGGTGAGCAGACGCGCCCCGATTGGGGTTTCCCTGGTTGGGATTTCCCTTAGTTGGCCCGCAGCCCGCAGCATCGGGGAAAACACTCACGACGCTCTGCTCAAACACCGGGCTGCCCGCCGCAAACTGCGCCTCAGCGAACGACACAGGCCCCAGAAACAGCGAACGCCCAAAAAGCGCCTGGCCCTGGAACTCGCAAGAATCCCAGCGGCCGCCCTCGCAGTAGATGGAGCCGCCGAAATCCGCCTCGGCCCGGAACGTGCCCCTAAAGTAGGTGGGCCCGTAATAGGCGCAGCCGCTAAAATCTGCGTATCCAGCGGCCTCACCGCCGAATGATGCGGAAGAATAGAACGTGCTGTCGGCCGCAGTAACACACCCGCCGTAGGTGCCGGTGCGGGTGACGGGCCCGTAGTGGGTGCACCCGCTGAATATGGAGTCGGCCGTGTAGGGTGCAGTCCTGGGCGTTGGCCCCCGCGCAGTACACGCTCCCGCTAAAGCAGGCGTCTGCCTCGTAGGTTGAACCGGCAAAACTCACGAACCCGCCATAATACGAGCCGCTAAAATCTGCTCCCACGGGCGCTGTCGCCTCGGGACAGGTGCCCGCACGGTAGGTGCACTCTTCAAACGACACACCCGCCTGCCCGCGGTATACCGAGTTACTGAAGGATGCCGCACCGCAGAACGTGGAACCCGCGAACGTTAGCCGCCCGTCCCAGCAGCACCCGCTAAAATCCACCGTGTCAAAAAAACTCTGCCCCCGAAAAGTCGAAGTCAAACCCCGACCAGGGCCCTGGGGTTGCCTCCCCACCGGCGGCCGTGTCCTCCAGCGGCTGAGGCTGGCGCACCCGCCCGCGAATCTCAGTCAAGATACGCGAACGCACCTGCGCCTCCGCCAGGTATTCGGCCTCATCAATGCGGTGTTGCCGTGCCATACCTGTATCCGACGACCGTTCGGGGGTGCTGGCGGGGGCTTGGTGGCAGTTTCGGGCCAGGGGGAAAGGCAGACACACATAGGCGCAGAGCATATCCACGATCGTTTGTGCCTGTTCCCGGCCCACCGGCGCGGGTATGCTGGCGTCGGCTAACCATTCATCGGCCAGCTGGGCAAGCACCCTCACCCCGCCAAGGCGCGTTATTGCCGATGCGTTCCCCAGCAGCTCCAGGGCTTTGAGGTAGTGGGTGCGGCGCCTATCATGTGCCGGGCCCCACCCGTGCGCAGTTGTTTCGGTGAGGTGCCCTTCCCCCTGTGTGCCGGTCATGTATGTCTCCCAGGTTTATTGTTGCGGTATGCTCTTGCCCCGTGCCGTGTGCTGACGCGTGTGGGTTTCTGCCCGACCCTACCGGGTGTTATGCACCTGCCGGATGCTGCTGACTTCCTCAATGAACTCTCTCTGCTGCTGCCACTGAGTGTATTCTTCGCCGCTCACCCAGCGGGCCCCATCCGGCGGGGTGTTCGGGGCGGAGTCCAGGAACCTGTTTACGGTGCCATCGGCGAACACAGTCCCCTCACAGTAGGGTTTGGTGCTGAACCGGGTGCCGCTAAAATCCGCACCACCCAGGTAGATGGAGCCGCCACAATTGGCGCCTTCCTCGCACACGCTCTTCGTGAAGGTGACCGGCCCGCCGTGCAGGCACTCGTAGAAGTCCGCGCAGTCGTTGTAGGTGCACCCGCTGAAATCCACGGCTTGTGAATAATAATTCATCTCAAGCTGGGCTGGCCCGTCATAAACACATTCGCTCAGGTTCACCTGCCCGAAGAAGAAACAGCCCTGAAAAACACTCCCACGTAGGTGCACCCGCTCAGGTGGGCATCGCCTGCGAAGATAGCGCCGCTGAAGAAGGCCAGTTCGTTGTAGGTTGATTGTGTAAAACGCGCGGTGCCTAAGAATTTACACTCCGAAAAGTCCGCCTCTTTCTGGTAGGTGGAGCCTGAAAAGTCGGCGTCGGTGCAGTACACGGACCCATCGGCGCGCGCCTTATCACGGTAGGTACACCCGGTGAAGGTGGACCCCGCGCCCCAGTACGATTCGCTCAGGTACGCCGGGTAGAAAAAGTCGGCGCCCGTAAAGTCAAAGGTAAGGTGCGACCACCGGCCGGGCCGCAGTGCCTCCAGGGCCTCTTGCGGTGTATCACTTTCTGCTCTGCGCAGGTACTGCACACGCTCGTGGATACTGCCCAGAATATGCCCGCGCACCTGGGCCTCCTGCGCCAGCGCGTCCCTATCGGCACGGTACCGGGTGGGCTCTTGCTCGGCGGGCAGTTCGCGTACAGGGGTGCGGGTGAGCACATCGTACTCACCGGCAAGAGCATAGGGGGGAACGAATATATTCACACAATCGGTTAATAATGTGTTGAGCGTTGGTGTTACGGGTGTTTTCGTCCAGGGAGGTATCCGCCAGGTACCCATCGGCGAGGCCCACCAGCGTATCTACCGCAGCCCGCCGCTCAGCAAAGGCACCGTGGGCCAGCTGCTCCACAGCCAGAACGTAATCAGCGTTGTCTTTAACGGGTGAAGCTGGTGAACTCGGTGAGGCCATTCTCTCATCCTATGCGGTTAATACGGTGAACATTTGCCCCCTCAGCATACCCCAACCGGCCCCGCACCACACCGGGCTCGGTCACCGCACAAACCGCACAAGGACGGGACAATGAAGGTTCTGTGCGTGCCGGAATTATGCGCCCGCAACGTTCACATGAGAGGCACCTGCCATAAGTGGCGTGCTGCCCGTGGCTGCCGGTGCTGTTTATTCCCCGTCCCTGACCTGCTGCGACCATTCCCACAGGCTTTCAGTTACCGCGCGCAGTTCATCACCGACGGTCAGGAAGTTCATGTTCTCACCCTCCCTGCCCTGCACTGCAGCGATTTGGTGGGGGATGGTGCTCAGCAGCGTGTGCGCCTGCGCCGCCCCGTCAGCGGGAAGCAGCCGCGCACCCGCTGGGGCCTGCGTCAGCTTCATGACCGGGACGGTATCCGGGTGCTGGTGCCCATCACTCGGCTGATTCTTGTGCGGTAGCCGGGTGAGCACGCCGGGGGGGCGAACACCGCCTCATCAAACGACGGCGCATCATCTGTAAACTGCGCCCCCGCAAAATCGACGTCCCCCAGGAACAGGACATTAGTGAAGCCAACGGCCCCTTCATACTCGCTCTCATCGCTGCGGTAGTCGCCGTAGAAGGAGCACGAATCGAAGTCGGCATCCGCCTCGCAGGTGATGTCTGAGAAGTTAGCCTCCGCCAAGAATACGGCCTCGGCGAAGACTGCTTCCCCGGTGAACGAGCTGCCCCGCATGGCGGTACCGTCGTAAAAGATGCAATACTCGAAGAACGCCGTGTCCATCCATTGCACCGTTGAGAAATCGGTGTATGCACAGAAGCAGCTTTTGGAGAAGTCAGCGGCTTCAGCAAAGACGCAGCAGCTGAAATTTACGGGGTGCTGCGGCCCGCCACAGAAGACAGACACCCCAAAGTCGGCGGGGCCGTAGAAGCGCGCCCGTGAGAAGTCGGCCGCGCCCCGGTAGGTGCTGGCCCCGAACTCCGCACCGGTCCGGTAGACGCTGCCGGTGTGGCGCACATCCTGGTGGTATACGCACTGCACGAACCCGGCACCCGAACGGTAGGTGGCGCCCTCAAAAATGGCTTCCCCCTCGTAGAAGGATGAGGAGAAGTCAGCGGTTTCAGTAAAGGTGCACCCCGCGAAACTCACTGTACGGCCCCAGTGTGAACCGGTGAAATCCACCGGGTGGCAGAAGGTAGCGCCCGTGAAGTCAAACACCAGGTGTGACCACGGGCCGGGGGTTGTCTGCGCCTGCAGCGGGGTTTCGTACTCCCCCCACCTGCTCCCCCGGGTTCAGGCGCCACCGCACCCGCTGATGAATATCCTCAAGGATATGCTGGCGCAGGGTACCCTCAGCACCCTCGTTCAGCGGCCCTTCACCGTGAGAGAATGACCGTTCTTTTTCGGGTGGGTTCTCCCCCGTGTTTCTTGGGTTTTCCGCCTCTTGTTCAGACGGTAATGGGGTGCGAATATACGCGCATAATGCGTCAGCCACCACCTGAGCGGCGGCATCCCGCTCCGCAGCACTGATTGTGGCATTAGACAGCCATTCGTCGGCGAGCCCCACCAGCGTATCCGCAGCAGCCCGCCGCTCAGCGAAGGCACCGTGGGCCAGCTGCTCCACGGCCAGAATGTAGTCGGCGTTGTCTTTCATGGGTGACGTTGGTGCACTTGGTGAGGCCATTCTCGCTCCTGCACGGTGATGGGACGGGTAATGTGCCCCCTTAGCATACCCTACCCGCCCCTGCACCACACCTGTGCCGTTCACCGCACAAGCCGTGAGACAGAATAGCAAAGCCACCGGCCGCAGCCCACCATAAACAGGCACGCCACACGGCAGAACATGCACCCAACAGGACAGTCAGAAAAAACACCCCGAGACTCGCATCTAAGCTTATGAGCCGTTCAACCAGCAGGCATACAATATGCCAGGAAATACTTTTCTGGGCACAGAACCCACATAACCAGCAGCACCCCAAAACACCCACCAGCAAACAATCACATGAAAAGCACCAGGAAAATAGGTTAGTATTATTTTTAGCGTCTAAATTGCAGAATTCACTATTTCCCTCGCCACTGGCAGTGGGGCATTTCCGGTGGTTTCATATTCAATACGTTGAGGGAGCTAACAAGTGCAGTATCTAGGCAGAGCACGGAAAAACACTACCGCTGCTGACAATACTGGCCCCCAAGACACGGTGAAGAAAGAAGAAGGCAGTGTTGTTCCCCTAATTGCCGGGCTGTGCGCACTGCTTCTGCTCATTGGGTCAGTGACGCTAGCGATTACAGGCGCGCACGTACAAACCCAGCGGCTCACTGATTTCGCAGACGCCCAAGCCTCGGCAGTAGCGCGGCGGTTGCAGCAGGAGCAGAAGGTCGCCGGGGTAGGGAACGGTGTCTCTGGTGCTCGTGGGTATGAGTATGCTGCCGAATATTTAGCTGCCAGCGGGGCGAGCCGAGAGTTTGCGGATCTTAGGATTAATTCGGTTGAAGTTGCTGATGGGGATACGGTACGTGTTCGGTTAAGCGGGCGGATTCGTCCGCCGCTGGTGAGTATTGTGGTGCCTGATGGTATTGAGGTGAGCGCGTATTCAAGCGCCCGATTGAACACATTACAGCCAGCCTCTTAGATCAGTTAGGTAGTCTTGGTTTTGTTAATAAGAATAGTTTGATAGGTAGACAGTGCCTAGTAGGCTAACAAACGTAAAAAGGAGGGGGCCCTACTTTGTAGGGCCCCCTCCTTTTTATGGTGTTCTTTTGTTCTTAGCTATGTGTGCTACCAGTATATTCTTAGCTTTTAGCCGCGTTCTCGACTGCGGGGTTTTTACCACGTTCAGTATCACCCACACCCGCATTATCTTTATGCCATTGCTGCCCAGTAAACGGATCAGGATGAGCAAGCTTCGGATTCGGATTATTATAATCCGGATGATTCTTATTCATCGGACACGCCCACGCATACGGATCTTCACGGCAGTCTTTCGCGACATTATGCACATCAATTTCCCACACTCGAAGCAACATCGCGTCGCTGCGTAGGTCCACGGTATCAATAACGCGCCAGGGCCCATCACCAATCCGGTAACGAGCTTGGTAAATGACAGTCACGTACGAATGAAAATTCCCAGCCTTTTGAAACCGGTGAGAGGTAGCAGTTTTGTAGAAGTCATGTTTTTCCGTATTCCAGCTCGCCCCTGAAGAACCAGCAGTACTGGTGAGCAAAGAAGGATCACCATTACCATAAGTGTAGGTAAAGTTAACCGGAAGAAGCTCAATGGTAGCGTCTTGTCCGAGGAGGGTAACTTTCTTAGTCTGTACACTTGCGTTAGTGACGTAGAAATTAGTGTTAAGGTCAGTATAGGGTATGGGGGCCGCGATCGATATGAAGAGTTGGTTTGGTAATTTCAAGAGAATGTAGTTCATTGCGGGCACTGGCGTCAAGCTGTTCTACAGTCGGAGCGCCATTTCCACCAGCGGCTTGCAACTCGGCAGCATCTACACAAACAAACTTTCGATCACTATCGGAACTACTAATCTCTATTTTATCTTTCACACCTTCGGGTAGATTTCTCTTATCAATTATTGTGTCCCGGCCCGACTCAATCTGACACTCAAAGCCCGCAGAGGGGTGTTTCTTGATCTCTTCAAGTTCATGGTCTATTTCTTGGACCGCAGGGGCAACGTTATCACCCTGACCACCTGTAGTAGCACCAACACCTTGGGAGGATACAGCCCCATTTTCTGTACGGTGGCTCCCTCCTTGAGTAGAGCCTATTATTTGAGCCGTAGCACTATTCCCAGATTCAGATTTTTTAGTAGACCCACTATGTTCTATTGCCTGCGCACTATGCAGGTTCCAAGACAGAACACACACAGCAGAAAGTGTTACAAATATTCTTTTATTTTTTGGCTGTTTCAAGAAAATCAACCCCTACAAAAACCCAGTTATTGGCGTCGTTATATGTTGCTCCAATGAGCGCATACTTCTTATTTAAATCTGAATATCTTGTAGTATGCATCGTCCTATTTCGATTATCTACAATCACCATATCTGATGTGAGCATACGGCACACCACTTCATAGTATCGTTCATCGGGTGAGGTGAGAGTATTCTTTATAATTTCAACAAGCCGCCTCTCACCTCCTATAATCCATCCACCGTCTTTATAGGTATGGTATGCATCTTTTGCCAGGTTCATACCATCCTCATATTTTATAAAAGTATAGTAAGAAAGTTGGTCGATATCACCAGTTTGTATAGCGTAATAACGTAAGTCCATGTAATAATTCAGGAACTTGTAGAGTGCATCTGGTGTTTCTACATCCATGCCCTCTGGTTTAACGGGTTTAGAAACATTCTGTGCAGGGCCTTGTGTGTCAGCTTTGCGGTATTCACCCTTGGGTGCTTTGAGCCGCCGGAATCACCCTTCTTAAAGGTCTCGCCCGCCGGAGCAGGAGTGGATGAAGAATTATTCGAGGCCACGGATACACCATCGTTCTCACCGTTAGAAGAACTATTACCGCCACACGCAGCAAGACCCAATGACCCTAACCCCACACCAGCGAGCAACAGCGCGCGACGACGCGGAACAATACGGTCAGCGTTCGGTTCTACTATCACGAGAGTTCTCCCCTTCATCAGCATCAGAAGGCCCCGTGCACAACAGGCGGCAGAAAATACACCCACATGGTCAGGCCCGGAAGCGCCTCAATCTTATTGGTTCAATGTGAATACGTACCCTTAGACTACGGGCTGAGACTCAACAAATCAAGGCTCAGTGGATGTAACACGCCCAAAAAGTATATTTATTGTGGTAGCTGCTGTTAGTGTGTTTGTCTTTCCTCCCGTATAGCAGCCTGCTAAGGCAATGCAGTAACGGTTTCAATATTTTCAGGGGTGTTTGGGGAAGGAAATCTTCTGTTCCCTCACCAGCAGATATGCCAGGGAGGCGTTCTATGGTGAATAGTCTGCTATTTGCTTTATAGCCCCTGTTTGTGCTCAGATAAATACAGCAAATCACCTTAGGCCCGCCCGGCTTCGCCCCTAACGGGCACCGACCGAAAGACACAACCACACATGAGCAGCAACCTCCCAGACGGTACCTTGAAACCAGCGTTCGCTGAGCAGCCCGAGACCTCAGCCCGCCTTCGACGCCCAGGTTTAAAAGACCCCAAATTTATTGTTGGTATCCTGCTGGTTCTGGTTTCTCTTGTTGGCACTATTGCGGTTATCCAGCTGAATAACCACAACACCCAGTACTATATAGCGAAGAATGACATCCCAATTGGGGAGAAAATCTCGACCGATAAGCTCACTCCTGTTGAGGCTAACTTGGGGTCTGCCTCCCAAAACTATCTCACTGCTGAAGAAGTGCAAAAAGGTGATTTAACGGCTGTTCGGCTTATCCCTGCGGGCGAGGTGGTCAGCAAAAATTCTGCCAGCAATAATGTGCGGGAAAACCGTCGACTCGTGACCGTTAAGGTAGACCGGGGCCTAGCTACTAACCTCAAAGCGGGTGACCATGTGGACATATGGGCTTCAAACAGTACCCTCTCTGTAGGTTCGCAGCCCTCCTCCGCACAGAAAAAAAGCCGCAAGACGATAAAAATAATGGTGGTTCTCAGGGGTCGTCTTCTGCGGACAGCAGGGGAAACAGCGAAATCTCCGACGACTCAACCCCCATTGCGAAAGACGCTGAGATCTCGAATATCTCGGTCGAAGAAAGCGTGCTCGGTTCCAACGGCAAAGCCACTGTGCAGCTATGGGTAGCGTCCAATTCTCTCTACCCCGTCATACAGGCGGATTCGACCAACGCAAAAATCTCTCTCGTACCCATAGCGCTCGGCGAGAAAAAGTAACTGTCTGTTTGTGAGGCGCCCGCACCGGAAAGTGCGGGCGTTTTTCCTTTCGCCTATTCACCTTACGGGGATACTCAGCGCGCTTGTGCATTTAGGTGCGGCCGTGTTCCACGTCCCGCCAGTCGGTTAGACGCCTGGCACCGGGCGGTAGTTCCCTCCCCGCGGTGAGGGCGCCCCGGCGGATAGCGTCTCCACACTTGTCATGGTGGCATCGGGTGTGAAGCGTGTGCGGGTGAAAACTGGGGCGGTCGCAAAAACGGTGCGGTCAAAATGTGCGTTGTCCCAGTAGATGGTGCCGCTAAAATCGGTGCTGCTGGTGCAGGTGCAGTCGGTGAAGTCGGCGTCCCCCATAAAACGGCAGCTGGCGAACACGGCGGGGCCTGCAAATGTCGAGCCGGTGAGGGTGATACCGTCATCGTATGCCGCCGTGGAGAAGTCGGCACCTTCTGCGAAACTGTTTCCCGAGAAGTCCGCGCGGCCCCTGTAGAGGCACCCGGCGGCAAGCACCTGAGCGTTGTAGGTGCTGTTTGCCGCGTGCACATGCGACTGGTAGAGGCTGTTCGCAAAGCTGGTTTCCCCGCCGTAGGCGCTCATATGGTAGGTGACCGTGCCGTGGTGTGTGCAGCCGCTGAAGTCTGCCCCCGCTTTGTAGGTGCTGCACCCGTAGTCGGCTGCTGCATGGTAGCTGGAGTCGGTAAAAACCACGCACCCCTCATACACAGAACCGGAAAAATATACAATATTGTGGTAGGTCGATTCTGCAAAAGACGCCGCGCCACAGTAGGTAGAGTTTGAAAAACAAGGCATATCCACGGTATTCGCAGCGGCTAAATACCGCATCCTCACCGTACAGCGAGTTGCAAAAAAATATGCGTCATGCGTGAACGTTGCACCGTCGAAAGTAACCGGCCCAGCCCAGTACGCCTCACCCAGATCAACGGCATCGTAAAACACTGCATTCGAAAAGTTGAAGGCCAGGTGCGACCACGGCCCCGGCAGGACCGCTCCGGGTTTCGGCGGCTGATTAAGCTCCGCCGCCAAGGGATGCGCACCTTCCCCCACGCTCAACTCAGCGTGCACAGACCCCACCGGGTGAGGGTTTTCTCGCCAGCGCACGTGCTGCCGGATTATATCAAGGATGTGCGTGCGAATGCGACCTGCGGGGCTGAGGTGTGCAGCGTCAGCCGGTGCCGTATCGCAGTCATGAGCAGGAGAACGCAGGTAGTCACACAGCGCAGTAATAACGCTCTGGGCGCGGCGGTTACGCTCCTGCTCCTCCATAGACGTATCGGCCAGCCATTCGTTGGCCAGTGCCGCCAGCTCATTCACCGCGTTCAGGCGCGCAGCAACACTTGGGGTGGGCCCATCACCAGCGGGAACCACCCCATTAAAGCCGCCCAAGCGCGCTCTTGAGACGCCGCAACCGCTTGGCCTCATCCACGCTTTTTGCCGTGTGCTTCACTCACCGCAGGCGCCGTTCACCAGTCACTATAGGCTGCGCGGTTCGTTAACGCGTATGCCCACTGATCAATGGCGTTATCCAGGTTGCGCACACGGGCGGCGAGCGCCTCTTTGGCAGGCCCTTCAGCCGCATCATGATACGTTTGTACCGCGCTCGTGTACGCCGCCAGTCGGTTGGCTAAATCCTCCGTTTCTTCAGGTGTGAGGTAGCGTGAACCGGCAGGTAAGCCGCTACCGGTAAACACAGGGTGAGCGAAATAGTTTTCATGATGTGGGTTAAGGAAGCAATCGGTGAAAGACACCTGCGGCTCCCCCGCAGTTCTCTCCTGTGCAGTGCTGGCCTGCGCGGCCCCCGTAAAATCTATGCCGCCTGCGTACACTGAACGGTCAAACACGCAGCGTCCGCCCAAAAACTGGGTGCCCCGGAATGTTATTGCCCCCAGGTGGGAGGATCCCTCGAAAGAAACGTGGTGCAGTGTGCAGCCGCTCAGGTCTGCGCGGCCGCGCCAACGGCACCCCACAAACTCTGTATCCTGGCGGAACACGCTGCCGCTGAAATCGGTGTCGCCCCGGAACTCGCTGTACGAAAAATAGGCCCCCGCCCGGTAGGTGCAGCCCTCCATGCGGGCGGTACCGTGAAATGCGGTACTCATAAATACCGCATCCTTTTCATAGGTGCACCCTGCAAGGGTAACGTCGCAGCCCCAGGTGCACTCCGCAAAATTCGCACCCCGCCTATAGGTGCACCCGCTGGCGTTAAGATGCCCCCGCCACGTGGAGCGGGTGCAGTCGGCGCCTTCCCGGTAGGTGTTTTCCGACAGGTTTGCCTCAGCCTCATACACCGTGGCTTGGGCGTGCACCTGCCCCCGGTAGTCGCATCCGCTCATATGCACGGCAGCGCGGTACACGCTATTGCGGAAGATCGCCTTGCCGTAGTAGGTGGATGCCGTAAAATGTGCTGCCGCGGCGTATATGCTGGCGCTCAGGTTGGCTGTCTCATGGTAGCTGCACCCCGAAAAATTCGCGCCCGCGCCCCAGTACGATTCGCTCAGGTTAACGGTATGGCGGAACTCGGCGCCAGAAAAATCAAAGACCAGGTGTGACCACGGGCCGGGCGTCACCGCGCCCCGCTCAAGGTGACGCGCAGCGTTCTTGCGCGCACCGCCAGAGGCCGGTTCCCACCGCACCCGCTGGTGGATGGTGTCCAGAATATGCTGCCGCAGAGGCGTCTCGGTGGTACTGTTCGGGGGTGTTTCACCCTCACTCGTATAGAACGATGGTTCTTTTTCTGTGGTTTCGCCCTCGCTGCTGTGGTGCTGAGGTTCTTTCCCCTGCCTCTGCGGTTCAGACGGGTATGGGGTGCGCAGGTAGTCGCAGAGTGCAGTAATAATACTCTGGGTGCGGCGATTACGTTCCTGCTCCTTCACGGATGTATCAGCCAGCCACTCATCGGCCAGCGCCGCCAGCTCATCCACCGCACGCATTCTAGATACAGCAGGCAGGGCGGTGTCCCCCATGCGGGCGAGCGCCTCAGCAGCCCCTATCAGCGCAGCCGCCAGCGCGCAGGTTCACCGCATCCACCATATGCTCCTTCAGTCGCCAGCGCCCAGCAACCCCGCCTAGGCGCGCTTAAAATCGCGGCGTGCGGGCTTTTTACCCACCGCAAAAACGCATTTTTTAAACGACGGTGATGACCCCGCCAGCACAATATTACTGAAGTCTGTTGCTGCAGAAAATACGGAGTAGCTGAAAACGGTTTTGGTGCTGTACACCGAGTCGGCGAATACCGCTTCTTTGCCGAAGGTTGAGCTGGAGAAATCGGCGCGTTCCCCGTATTGGTTCTCGTTAAAGTTCGCCTCGCCCCGGTAGATGCACTCGCTGAACGTGACGGGAGACATGTACCGGGTGACCCCGAAGTCGGCGTTGGCGGCGTAGGTGCAGCCGCTGAAGTCTGCGATGCCCTGACAGTGGGTGCCGATGAATGAGACGTTCCCACCGTAGAACGAGTTGCTGAATGTGACGGACTGTGCAAAGAACGCGCCGGGGCAGTACAGCCCCTCCCCCCAGTATGAACCGGAGAAATCGACCGGGAAGAAGAACTCAGCAGACGAAAACGAGGCAGAGTCGAAAAACTCGAAGTAGAACCCTGACCAGGGCCCGGGGGTGATTTCCCCGGCCGCCACCTGCTGCGATTCTTTCTTCTTGGTGGCCCCACCCGCTGGTTTCCAGCGCACACGGGTGTGGATTTCTTCCAGGATGCGCACCCGCACCCGCGACTCTTCGGTGAGTGCCTTCTTATCCCGGTGGAATTGCAGCGTTTCCTGCTGGTCCAGGTTCGGGGGCACCTCACCGTACAGTTCCGCGCGGGACGCCAGCGGGAACGGGGTGCTCACGTAGGCGCACAGGGCGCTGACAATGTCCTGCGCCTCACGGTGGCAGGCACCCTCAGACACGGAGACGTCAGCCAGCCACTCGTCGGCCAGCCGCACCAGCTCACCCACGGCACCCAGGCGCGCCTCAACGCTCAGGCCGCTCTCATAGCTCAGCTCACCAACCGCCGCCGAGAACCTGGCGTGACGGCCGGTGAGGGCAACATCCGCTGAAAAAAATAACCGCTCATAGTGACCGCACCCTCCGCGCAAAAACGGTGCACGCCTCCAGCACCCGCTGATGCACACCACGGTGCGCATCCGTGCCGGGCGGCACATCGTACAGGGACGCCACAAGCGCCTCGATGGCGCGCAGGTGCACGCCCATCTGCGCAGCCTGCGACAAGCTGAGTGCCCGCGCGCCCGCGGGGAAGCCGCCCACCAGCCGAATATCGTACCGGCCGCCGGGGCCGTTACCGAAATAGTTATTGACGGTGGGGTCAAAAATACACCCGTCGAAGGAGGGGGCGCCCGCCATGAACTTTGACTCGCCAATATCGGCGGTACCGCAGTAGATGGACTGCCCAAAATTGGCGGCACCGCCGTACGAGGACCCGGCCATCCCGGCGGGTTCACGGCTGGGGCCGCCCAGGTAGAGGGAGCCGCTGAAGTCAACGCCAGCCTCGTACCGGCACTGGCCCATCGCCACATCCCCCAGGTAGGTGGAGCCGCTGAAGCTGACCGTGCCCTCATAGGAGGACGCCCCGAAATTGGCGTTCCCGTAGTAGACGCAGTGGGTGAAGTCGGTGTACCCGCGGTACTGCGAGTCGTACATGTCCATGTCACTGAAATAGACGCAGTGGCTAAAGTCCGCGTGCTCCCGGCAGCGGCTGCTTAACGAGGCGTACCCGTAGTACACAGAACTTTGAAATGCGGCGTCTCTCATGTAGGTGGACCCAGCCAGTACCGCCTCCCCGAAATAGGTGCAGCGGCTCAGGTTCGCGTCCCCATAGTAGTTGCAGCCGTGCAGGTAGGCGTCATCCCGGTAGACGGACCCCGAGAAATCAGCGTCGCTATTGTACAGGTTGGTGCGCGCATCCAGCCCTTGATGATAGTGGGACACCCCAAAAAATACGGGGCCGTTGAAGGTGCACCCGTGCACCTTAGCGGCCTGCCGGTACACGGAGTACCCGAAACTGGTGGGCCCGCCGAACACGGAGTCGCTGAAATCCACATCCCCGTAGTAGACGGAGCGGCTGAAATCTGCGGAGGCGTGGTAGGTGCACCCGCGCAGCGACAGCGGCCGCCCCCAGCAGGATCCGGTGAACGTGACCGGGTAGAAAAATACGCTGCCCGTAAAGTCGAATTGGAACCCGGACCAGGCACCGGGTTTGCCGTCCACCACAATCGTGCGGGAATGGATGGCCTCAACAATACCCGCCCGCACCTGCGCCTCCGCCTCAAACAGCGCCTTATCAACCGTGAAAAGTTGTTTCTCTTGTTCGTTAATGAACGGGGCAGGGTTCTAAAGACGAAAAAAACGCGCATACTCCGACGCCAACGAAAACGGGGACCGCACATACGCGCACAGGCTGCTGATAGCCGCCTGCGCCTCCTGCCTGCACTGGGCCGCAGGGGCGTCGTCAGTGTTCATCCACTCATCCACCAGCCACACCAATGCGTACACGCCGCTCATGCGCACAGTCGGGTCGCTACTGCCCAGCTGCTCAAGCGCCACAATATAGCGGGCGCGGCGATTCAGCATCGTGAGATTACTCGTTGAGGCGGACGGGGTCATTGCGGCATCCTCGCAATATGTTGTGGTTGGTACTGTTACCCCTAGCATACGCTACTGGGGGCCAATGCGCGCATCCGCTACTATCGTGCCGTGTCAGGGGCCGTTAACGAACGCACCCATGAGGCCAACGCCTCACTGGCTGCGCGCAGCTCCGTGCGGGCTTCCAAAACCTCCGGGGAGTCCTGCCCGGTGCGGCGCGTCATAACCTCCAGGGCCTTTGCCGCCCGGTTAATGCTCTGCCGGTAGCTGCTCAGGCGAATAAGCCCCTGCTCGGTGAGGGTACGTGAGTCTATAGGGAACGACGGGCACCCCGCCGCCATGGGGGATGCAGTGCTCACTGCCCATCGCCACATTAAAACAAGTACCCCTGCCATCGGGTTAAAACAGGCACCTATCGAAGGCCGGTTCGTTCGCAACAAACCGGACACCGGCGAATGACACCCCGCCCATGAACGCCGCCTCCCGGAAATTCGCGGCGCGTTCGTGGCACACCGAGTTGCTGCAGTCCACCCCCTCAAGGAACACCGTCTCCCGAACAGAGAGGTTCATGCCGTACACGTTCCCCGTGAAATTGACCTCCTCGTGGAAGATACTGCCCGCGAACGTCACATAGCCGGTGCTGCGGCACCTGTTGAAGGCAACACGGCCGTAGTATGCCGAATCACTGCCGGTGAAATAGTGCCCGAAGGTGCTGCCGACGAAAGAAGCATCCTGCAGGTAGGTGCAGCGGTCAAAAGAGACGGGGTTGGTGTAAGTGCATCCGCTCGCGTTGAACGTGCCGCAGTAGGTGTTATCGTGCAGGAACGCGTCTCCCTTATAGGTGCAGGAGTCAAACCGGGCTGCACGCGAATAGTGGCTGTGGTTCAGGCGCGTATCCGAGTTGTAGGTGCTGCCGGTAAATATTGCCCGGCCGTGGTAGGCGCACTGTGAGGCCGACATATACCCCGTATAGGTGCAGCCCGAAAAGTCCGCGTCGGAGCGGTAGACGGAACTAATGAACCCCGCGTAGGGGCCGAACGTTGAACCGCTGAAATTCACGAACTCACGGTACAGGCTCCCGCCGAACCGGGTGTACCCGCCGTAGGCGCACCCCGAAAAGTCCGTTGTACCGGCATACACCGACCCGAAAAAAAGTCGGCATCATCCGCGTAGGTTGATCCGCTAAAATCTGCGGGCCCGCCATAGTAGGAGCCGGTGAGGTTCGCATCTTCCCGGTGCGTGCACCCGCTCAGGTTCAGCCCCTGACCCCAGCAGGAGCCCCTGAAATCCACCGGGTAGAAGAACAGGGTGCCGCTGAAATCGTAGGCAAACCCAGACCATATTCCGGGACTGAAATCCCCGGTTTTAAGCGGCGCGTAAGGGTTTTGACTAACAGTTTTGGTGGTCATCCAGCGCACCCGTTCGTGGATCTCTGTCAGGATGCTGCGCCGCACCTTCGCCTCAGCCACCAGTTCAGCCCGCTCAGCATAGAACCGGGACTGCTCCTGCAGGTCGCCGGTCGGCTCATCGGCCCACAGTTCAGCCCGGTAGGCGAGGGAGAACGGGGAGCGGATGCTCTCACACAGGGCGTCAATAATGGTCTGCACCTGGTGGTGGCGTTCGTGTTCCGTCACGGCTGTATCAGCCAGCCACTCATCGGCGAGTATGACAAGGGTGCGTGCTGCACCCATCCGAGCCTCAACCGTACCGCCACCGAGCTGCCTGACTGCCTCTTCAAAACGTGCTGTGCGTTCTGTGCGCATTGTCTACCCCTTCATTGCGTTGTTGAGGGCCTGCACAAGGGCGGGAAAGTTAAGCAGGTCGTTATCAAACATAAAATGGCACCATGTGTGGAACAGAACTGATGCTGAGCAGCCTGGTAAGCGGGCGAACCAAACGGTATGGTGCGCAGGTAGGATCCGAAGGCGGCCCGGGCACGCAGGCACCGGCTCAGGGCCACCGACTCTTTGAAGCTCAGCGAACGGGAGGCGGCCGGGAGCGCACCGCTCATAGGCACCGCGTGCTCGCTATAAGGGAGAGGGCCAAAATCGTTCACGCAGGAGTCATTGAAAACACATTCGTCAAAGGCGGGTGGCTTCCCGGCGCTGTGCGCACCCATGAAGGACACCCCGCCGGCGAACACCGACCCTCGGAAGCTGCTGGACGCCTGCGGGTTTGCGGTGTGGCCAAACTGGACGCCGTCAAAATTGGCGGAGCCGATGAACTGCTCAGAAGCGTGGTAAACGCCGCCACGGTACTGGGATTCCGCAAAGGTGGCATTTCCCAGATAACGGCTCCCGTAGAACGAGACATCTGCTTCATACACGCTGCAGCTGTAGTCGGCATCCCCCATATGTGCGGATTCCCCAATCTGCGCCGAGGCACCGTATGTGCACCCGCGCATTGTCAGGTTCGCCCCGTACCGGTTTTTGCTGTAGTTAACCTTGCCGCGGTACGTGCACCCCGATAAATCGGCGGAACCGTAGTAGGTATTGCCATGGCTGCACACGCCCCGGTCGTAGGTGCTGCTACTGAAATCAGCCGCACCCCGGTACACAGAACCGGCAGCAGTAAAATCATGGGTATACCCGTGATAGTTACCCTCCACAGCCCCATAGGTGCAGTGGCTGCGGTCCAGGTTACCGCGGTAGATGCACCCAAACACGTAAATCGTTTTCCCCAGGTAGGTGCCGCCCGAGAATGACGCATCACCGTTAAAAAAACGCTGGTCTCCATGAACACATCATCCCGCCAGGTGGCGTTCCGGGCGGTCACCCTCCCGCCCCAGAAAGCCCCCGCAAGGTGAACAGGGTAAAAAGAAATCCGCGCCCGAGAAATCATAGTCAAACCCGGACCACGGCCCGCCGATGACGGTTTCCTCGTCGGCAGTACCAAAACTCATGGAATATGTGTACCGCTGCGGAACATACCCCACCCAACGCACCCGCTCTATAATGGCCGCAAGGATGCTCTGCCGCACCTGTCCCTCCTGGACCAGGTGCGCCTGATCCGCGTAGAACTGGCGTTTCTCTCGGGTGCTCAGGGCCTCATCCGGTTCTTCCTGGGTGAGCTGCAGGTACCTGTCGGTACCCGCATAGGGTGAGCGAATATACTCGCACAGCGTGTTAATAATGCCCTGCACACGTGTTCCAGCCTGCTCGGCGGGAACATGCTCATCAGCAAGCCATTCGTCGGCGAGCGTCACAAGGGTTTTCACGGCTGCTGTGCGCACGGGGGCGGCTGGGCTGTACAGCTGTTCGGCGGCAGCGGACTCCTGGGCATGCCGCTGGGTGTGGTTGGGCTGGTTCGGGTTCACGGTGGTGTACTCCCCTGGTTTTATCGGTGGTATGTGGTGATGCGGTGGGCAGCGGGTGTGGTTTTAGAGAGCGTACGCCCACTGTTTCAGCTCGTTGCACACGGCGAGTATCTGCTGGTGGATGGCCCACCGCTCTTCAGAGTCTGCCGGTGCCTGCAGCAGGGTCTCCGCCAGTTCCCTCACATGCTGGGAGCGTTCATTCATGTGGGCCACCTGCGAGCCGTTGAGCAGCCGGGAACCGACCGGGTACTCGGCGCGTATTTCTGCCTCATAGTCGCTGTCGTAGTCCACAGTGAAAGTGTTGCGCACAGCCGGGTTGAAGATGCACCCGGCGAACGAATTATCGGGGGTGCCGTACTGCACCTCGTCAAGGCTGACGCTCTGGCAGAAGAGGGCGGGGCCATAGGTGACGGGCCCTTCATAGCAGCTTCCGGAGAACACCCCGGAGGCATCGCCGTAGCCTTCACCATCTTGTGGGGGCACACACTGCAGGTAGAGGCAGTCGCCGAAGTCTGCCTTCGCCTCGTAGGTGTTGTAGGACAGCGCGGTATCCTGCCCAAGGTAGATGCTCTCACGCATGGTGACATCGCCCTCGTAGGTGTTGATATTGATATCAGTGAGCCCGTAGTAGACATTGTGACTGTAGTCGATAGGCCCGGCAAACGTGGTTTCTTCGTGTTCAAGGTCTGCGAAGAAGACGCTGCGGCTGTAGTCTGCGAGGCGTTCCCCACCACCGTAGCCCAACCTGGTTTTTCCGTGGTAGATACAGTTATTGGCGGTAACCCCCTGAAGGTAGCTGGAGGATAAGTCAATATACTCCCCGTAGTAGAGGCACCGGCTCAGGTTGGCGTGGCCGTGGTGGGCGATGTCGATCCAGGTGTTGCCGTGGTAGAGGCACCCGCTCAGATCGGCCTCCTGGAGGCATACGCCCTGTATGCTCACGCCCTGCTCATAGATGGTCGAAGATGCGTTTAACACCCCGTTAAAGTGGACTTTATTGAAATGGACGTCGGCGCCGTAGATGCTGTGGGAGAAGTCGACGTCGCCATTAAAGACGGTGTCGTTAAAGATGGCGTCCGCAAGGTAGGTTGAACTGGAGAAGTCGGCATCAGCGCAGAACGTTGCCTCAGCCATATTGAGCGGCACGCTCCAGTAGGAGCCGGAAAGGTTCACTGGGTAGAAGAACACACTGCCGGAGAAATCATAGGCGAAACCGGACCAGGGCCCGGGGCTCTCACGAGTACCGATCACGCGCGTGTGCACCGCCAGCAACAGGGTGAGGCGCACGGTGACTTCAGCATCGAATTCGGCCTTGTCGTGCGGGAAGTTCCGCTTATCTTCCTCACTCAGCGCCGGGTCTGGCTCATCACGGCTGAGCATCTCGTATTCGGGGGCCATAGGATACGGGGAGCGAATGTAGGCGCACAGACTATCAATGAGCGCAGTGGCCTCGGCGTGGCGGGTGGGGCCGGGCAGGGTCTCATCGGCCAACCATTCATCAATGAGCCATACGAGGGACTGGGCTCCGCTAAGGCGCGTGACGGGGGCAGGGTCAGCGAGCTGTTCCAGTGCGGAGATGTAACGGGCTTGGCGGTCGAAACGAGGGTCGGGGGCTAGTGAGTTGGTTGTGGGCATGGTGTACCTCATCAGGTATGTGCGGCTGGCGTTGTCCCCTCAGCTTACGGGAGTGCTCGCCGGTCCGCACTTAATTTTGTCGGTTATACATTGATTATGCATAAAAGTCTCAGGTTCAGGTTGCAGGTGACCCACATTTTTTCAGATGTTGCGCACACAACAATAAGGTTTTCTGCTTGAAGTTTCTAGGGGCTACACCCCACAGGACACGGCGTGAGACACCACCGCAAGAACGCGCCAGCTACGGGAAAACTATGCACCGACTAGGGAAAATACTGCATACCCGGAGCAGGTTCAGGCGCCCTGCGGCGGCACCTAGCACGCACAGGATACACCACGGTGCCCACGGAATCGGTAGGCGGGCATGTGCGGAAAATAACGGATGCTCAGGGTGCATCACCCGCCGTCAAGCAGCGGACTATTTGCTAGAAGTTAGGGTGTCACGAGTTGTTTGGATACCCTTAAGGACCTCTACCAGTCTGGTAGAGCTAACTTCCCATATGATGCCCATATCAAGTTGCCGGTATCCGTGAGAAATGATGTGTCGCATTGCAATCAGATATTGCCATTCAGGCGCATGATGCATTTCGTAGAATTCGGGAAATTTCCGACGAATAGTTGCCAGGTTTTCACCAAGCTCATGCAGTCTCATGCAAACCGCGCTCTGAATTAGATCTGAATCCATGAATTCGTCGTAGCTGGGTGGTAAAAACCCAAGCAGACGATGCCCGGAATCCAGCGCATTTTCAAGATAAGGTAACGGGGTTTTCATAGGGGAAGCTCAATAAGGTCTGGCTCGATATACTGCCACATGCGCGGATCAATTGATAACGCAAGATCCACTGGACGGTGCAGTTCTTGTTCCAGCTCAACCGCAGCATCCACACTCTTGCAGAAAGCTTGGTAACCGGAATCATTTCCGAACTCTACAAGTATGTCAATATCACTAGTGGGGGTGAGCTCGTTACGTGCCGCACTCCCAAAAAGGCGAGCGCGGGTAGCGCCGTAAGCACGCAAAATTTTAAGTACGCGCTCCTCATGGGGAAGAGCGTACATACGTTGAATACCGGCTACGCCACTCATGCCCTGATTGTAGCATTTGACGGGCTGTTCCCTTGAGGGTGCAGCACCGTTTCGCCCTTGGGACACGGGCGGGTGAACCCCGCGTAAAATAGGGGGCATGACTGTTACGTTCCCTCCCCAGGTTTCCGATATTTTTAACCCGCAGCACTGGCGCATCGTTGAAGGGTTTGAGGATTTTACCGACATCACCTACCACCGCCAGGTGCAGCGCGATAAGACGGGCGAAATCCTGCGCGACTTGCCGACCGTGCGCATCGCCTTTAACCGACCCGAGGTGCGTAACGCCTTCCGCCCGCATACTGTGGACGAACTCTACCGGGCGCTCGATCATGCCCGCATGACCTCTGATGTAGGCACTGTGCTACTGACAGGGAACGGCCCCTCCCCCAAAGATGGCGGGTGGGCGTTCTGCTCGGGCGGCGACCAGCGCATCCGTGGGCGCGACGGCTACCACTACGCCAGCGGCGACACCGCCGAATCTATTGACCCTGCACGTGCTGGGCGGCTGCATATTCTGGAGGTGCAGCGCCTGATTCGTACCATGCCCAAGGTCGTGATCGCCCTGGTCTCCGGGTGGGCTGCGGGCGGCGGGCATTCCCTGCACGTGGTTGCGGACTTGACCATAGCCTCCGAAGAGTACGGCAAGTTTAAGCAGACCGATGCGACTGTTGGCTCTTTCGATGCGGGCTACGGTTCGGCGCTTTTGGCGCGGCAGGTTGGGCAGAAGTTTGCGCGCGAAATTTTCTTCCTCGCCAAAGAGTACGATGCACAGCGCATGTACGAGATGGGTGCCGTTAATGATGTGGTGCCCCACGCAGAGCTGGAAAACAAGGGTCTGGAATATGCGGCGCATATTGCCCGGCAGTCTCCGCAGGCTATCCGTATGCTCAAGTACGCCTTCAATCTGCCCGATGACGGTATGCTCGGGCAGCAGGTTTTCGCGGGCGAGGCAACCCGCATGGCGTATATGACCGACGAGGCTGTGGAAGGGCGCGACGCGTTCCTGCAAAAGCGTGACCCTGACTGGTCGAACTATCCCTACTACTTCTAGGGTTTCACGCGTTGCAGAATAACCGTTCTGTTGTGCCGGAAGGCCCCCGCAATCCCCGTAAGTCCCGGGCGGATAGCGGCGAAGCGGACTCCGCGATAGGCGCATTCCCCGGTTCGCTCACGCCGCTTCCTGCCCCGACCCAGGATGAGCTGCATCCGCACGCGGTTATACTCAGCGCCGATGAGCCCGCCGATCCGCAGGCGATTCTGTGTGCCTTCGAGCGCTCTCTCACCGGGGACTTGCCGAACAATGCTCGCGATAATCAAGACCCACTCGGGCAGACAGAAGGCCCGGAGTCTCTTGCGCTCGTGGTGGGCACCTCCGGGTCCACGGGTGCGCCCAAACAGACGGCGTTAAGCGTGCGGGCGCTGAGGGCATCCGCTCGGGCGACCGAGAGGTTTTTTGCGAGTTACCCTTCGGTGAAGCCGCGGCGGGCGGTTTCTGGGGACCCGGCGCAGTGGCTTCTTGCCCTGCCCGCGCATTATGTGGCGGGGGCTCAGGTTCTCGCCCGGTCGGTGCTCGCCGGAACAACACCGGTAGTTGCCGCATCGGTTACCGACGGGGTTAGTTTCACACCCGAAGTATTTCTGAACGCCGCCGAACGGCTCAGCTGCGCCCGCCGGTTCGTTTCTCTTGTGCCCACGCAGGTGCATAAGCTCCTAGAAGCCGCCGAAGCCAGCCCCGCACTGGGATCAGAAATTTACGATGCGCTCGGCCAGTTCACCGGAATCCTGCTCGGCGGCGCCCCGGCGAGCGCATCCCTACTGACGGCGGCGCGAGAGCTCGGGCTGAACATGGTCACCACCTATGGCAGCGCAGAAACCGCCGGCGGGTGCGTCTATTCGGGGACCGCGCTGCCCGGGGTGCGGCTGTGTGTGGTTCCCGAGGACGCGGGTTTAGCAGACAGCCCAGTTGTGGCCGGGGCGGAAGCAGCCGGGCGTATCTGGCTCGGTGGTGAGCACCTTGCCAGCGGGTACTTGGGCGATAGCGCGCGCACCGCATCGCATTTCTTCGTTGATGCCCACGGGTGCCGGTGGTACCGCACCGACGATTACGGCTCGCTTGTGCCCCCCGCCCCAGACACTCCCGAGGACGATGGCGCCCCGGCACTGAGTGTTCTGGGGCGCTCCGATGATGTGATTATTACCGGCGGGGTGAAAGTCTCTTCTCACGCAGTCGCCGCCGTTCTTGAAAGCCACCCGGCGGTGCGTGAGGCTGCGGTGGCCGGTGTTCCCGACGCGCGGTGGGGGGCCGCCGTCATTGCCGCCGTCACCCTGCGGAACCTGCCCGGGCATTATGGTGCGGACGCTGCCGAAACAGCAGGGCAGCTGCAGCAGCTGTGCGGCGCACGGCTGGGTGCGGCGGGTGTGCCGAAGGTGGTGCGTATTGTGCCTGATTTTCCGGCCGCGAGCACGGGCAAACCTGACCGGCTGGCAATATACAGTATGCTGTGTAAGGCGCACGCCGAGCAGCAAACCAACCGTGTGTGAAGGAGGGCATAGCCGTGGCATCACCGGCAGAATGGATTGAGGGGGCGCGTCTGCGCACCCTACCGCTTGCTTTGGCGCCGATCGTGGCGGGGTCTGTGGCGGCGGCCGAGCTGCATTCGTTCCGCCCCGTACGGGCTGTGCTTGCTCTTCTGGTGGCGTTCTTCCTGCAGGTGGGCGTGAACTATGCGAATGACTACTCTGACGGTGTCAAAGGCACCGATGAGGGCAGGGTCGGCCCGATGCGCCTTGTCGGTTCAGGTGCGGCAAGCCCGAAAGCGGTTAAGTTCGCCGCGTTTTTTTGTGTTTCGGTCTCGCCGTGTGTTCCGGTGTGTTGCTGGTGGCGTTGGCGAACCAGTGGTGGTTTCTGGCGGTTGGCGCATCCGCGCTTTTTGCGGCGTGGGGGTACACCGGCGGGAAACGGCCCTACGGGTATATGGGTTTGGGTGACGTGTTCGTGTTCATCTATTTTTGGGCTGGTTGCCACTTTAGGCACGTTATTCACGCAAACTAATCAGCTGACGCTCACCGGGTGGGTGGGTGCCGTAGCGGTGGGCCTGATCTCGTGTGCGCTGCTCATGGCGAATAATGTGCGCGACATCCCCACCGATAGTGAATCGGGTAAGCTCACCCTGGCGGTGCGGCTGGGTGATAGGGCCGCACGCATCACCTACGCGGTTGAGATGATCCTGGCGATTCTGCTGTGTACCGTGCTGGTGCCGCAGAACCCGTGGTTTGCGCTGATTTTTGTGCTGGTAGGGCCGACCGTTTACTCATGCGTGACGGTGCTTTCTGGGCGCACCGGCAAAGACCTCATCCCCGTGCTGAAACAGGCCGGTATTGTGGCGCTGGCGTACAGCCTGCTCATGGGGCTGGCGGTATTCTTGGGGAACTTCAACTCGCTCTCCTAACCCCCTGCCCCATAAGCTTTTGCGGGTTTTCCCGGCCCGCGCAGGCCGCACGGGCTGTTGCTAGGTGTAGTAGGTGTTCAGGTGCGCCAGGTAATCACCCGCGCTGTCTGCCACCAGCTGGGCGGCGGCTTCATCGTAGCTCTCATAGGTGTCGATGGTGTGGAACGTAAAGAGAGGCTGATAATTGGCGCTAATATAGTTAGCCGTCAGCTCGAAGGGGCGCAGGGTTTCAGCAACAGTGTACCCAACGGAGCCTTCCGCACTGTACTCTGAGGCGGGAGCGCCCAGTGAGACGGCAATACCGAGTTTCTTATTCTCGAATGCCTTGCCTTTCGAACCGTAGGCCCACCCGTACGTCAGCACATCGTCGCACCACTGTTTCAGAAGCGGCGGGCAGTTAAACCAGTACACCGGGAACTGAAGCACAATGTTCTGGTGCTCTTCCACGAGAGCCTGCTCGCGTGCCACATCAATCACACCGTCGGGGTACTCGCTGTATAGCTCATGCACGGTAAACCGGTCCGGATGCTGGCGCAGCATCTGCACCCAGGTTTTGCTGACCTTAGACTCGTGGATATTCGGGTGAGTAACAATCACAAGGGTTTTCATGGTGTTCCCTTCCGTTCGACGTTAGGAAATACTCATAGTATCCCTGCTGTTTGGCTCTGACAATACCCCAGGGCACCCTTTCGGCTAACGGCTATACAGCGATCTCTCGCAGGGAGGTGCGCTGCTGACCGTGCGCATCAAAATTCTTCGGATCCAGCCATTGCAGCAACCGGTGTTTACGCTGCTCCCACTCGGTATCCAGCATTGAATACCACGCCGTATCGCGGTTGCGGCCTTTATATACGACGGCTTGGCGGAACGTCCCCTCATAGGTGAAGCCCAGGCGCTCGGCTGCGCGGCGTGAAGGCTCATTCAGTGCATCGCATTTCCACTCGTAGCGGCGATAGTGCAGCGTCTCAAACACGTATTGCGCCAGCAGATACTGCACCTCCGTGGCGGCGCGCGTGCGTTTTAGACGTTCACCATAGGTCACGCTGCCCACCTCGATAACACGGTGGGCGGGGTTAATGCGCATGAGCGCTAGAGTACCAATCGCACGCCCATCCTGATCTATCACAGCCAGATAGTACGGGTCGGTGGATTCCTCCATGCGCTTGAGGAGGGTCTCTAACTCTGCCCGGTCAGCAACAGGGTTCAGGGACAAATAGGTGAAACTTGGTTCGGGAGCACCGGGGCCGTAGACCTCGTACAGGTCGTCGCCGTGGCGTTCTGCATCAAGTTTTTCGAGGCGGCAGTAGCGCCCCTGTAGACAGTCAACACTGGGGGCCTCACCCGCGCGGTAGTCGGGCAGGGCATCGCCGATAGGCTGCTGGTAGTCGTTATATCGCATGTACCTTTCCAATGCATTGCAGTAGTAAGGAAGAGTGCCTTCCGGTATTTACTCTACATGTGAGCTGGTAGTTATTTTGACGAGCCAATAACAACTCGTTATCTACTCACAGACAAACACAAACGGTCTATGAGATGTGCTTATACCTCAGAAGAAACCAATCTGTCCTACGCCGTGAGGATAACAAGACTCCTAAAGTATTAGTCTCAGCAGAGCTATTTCTGCTAATTTGGCATTTTATTGGACTTAGACCTGTTACATTTCCAGCACAAAGTCTGCAAATTTGATCTCTCTGTCATGCCACCCCTAGATAGTGGAATAATATGATCTATTTCCAATAATAGGTGCGGCTCTTCATAAGTTGAGATACCACATGACTGACACGTGAAATTATCTCTCCGCTTGATTTGATGCCGTAGATTCGCAGTCATAAGAGCACGTTGTCCAGCAACTGACTTGCGGAAACGAATACGCTCAGACATCGTTACTATAAGTGCATCAATTGTTCGAGAATCCAATGTGATTGAAGCTCGCTGCCCGCTATTCCCGCCAGCAGAGACATATTCAAAAATATAATGTGGATACGGAACTGAGATGTGCGATAGAGTTACACCCATATGAGACATAAACTCTCGCATATAGTGTTTGCGAATAAATTTTGGCGGTTGCATCGTTTGTGTGAGTAGAGACTCCCGAACAGATAGGTTATTCACTGCTTCTTCGAGCTGGGAAATACTTTCCCCCATTGCTTCTACACGTTGCAAAGTTGCTTCATTCGCAGTGAAGCCAAAGTATTTCATCAAATATTTAATAGGTTCTTGACTTGCTCTGCGGACTACCTGCAACGAACAATTGTGCACATGTGGGGCAACTGTTACTGTGTTTCTATTACGCTTGTACCTGTGCCTACTGGTATTTGTGAAGGTTGCTAGGTGAGAATACTGACCTGTCGAGGACGTACCGAACTCAAAGGTTCCTCTGCTCCGAATTTCATTGATGTAGTTAACCATCTCGTTGTGGTCGTTAACTACTTCCGCCAGAGCATATTTCTGTTTAGAAACTCTTCGGATTTAAAATATTTTTCTTTTCGGTAGAACCTGATGCCGTAGTACAGACAGACACCGATGGCTACAAGAACTAAGAGAGACATTGGGAGAATCCGTCTTCAGTTTTATGATGTGAATGATTTAGTTAGACCATTCTAACATTCGCTACTTTCCACGATGGTTATTCATCAGGGCGTGTCCTGCACCCAGAAAAAACGATCCACGCACCACCAAAAACACCCTGAAACAGGAGTTGAGAGGTCTGCATCAAGTTTTTCGAGGCGGCAGTAGCGTCCCTGTAGACAGTCAACGCTGGGAGTCTCACCTGCACAATAAACAGTGTGGGGTGCTACTATGCGGTATCGGACCAAATCGCTAGCTCGTTCCCAGCGGGGTCAATGAAATGGAAACGCCTACCACCGGGGAACTCAAAAATATCCGCTGTAATTGTGGCCCCAGCCTGTTTAACGTCGGCATAGGTTGCTGCCAGGTCGGCGGTGTAGATGACAGCCAACGGCTTGTTCTCATTCCCATGCGCTATACCACTCTTCACACCACTGTCTGACGTGTCTATATAGTCTTCCCCCCACTGCTGATACTGCCAGCCAAACACCTGCTCATAGAACTCTTGGGCGGCACGCAGGCTATCCTGGTCAAAAGCAGAAAACTCTATGTAAGTGATCTGATGGTTAAGGTTCCCCATACTGTTTATTTCCTTTCAGCGGTTTTTCCCAGCCTATAGTCCGTACATTGTTTTCATGGCAGCCCACATGATGCCGGGCTGCTCACTGATAGCCTCATGGCTGGCGAACGGCACATTCATCAGGTGCGCCTCGGGCAGGTGCCTACGCAGTTCCGCCAGCTCTTGTAGAGAAAATAGAAAATCGTTCTCCCCACGCGCGGCCAGCATAGGCACCTTAATCGCGGAAACATGCTCGTTCAGGTACCCTGTCTCCGTGGTGTCCAGCCACCGGTGACGCAGATCGTCTACAAGTGTCTCCAAGTGAGGGCGCGGATTCAGCCTCTCGTAGGATGCGACCCTATCGGCCATGCGCTCACGGAAAAGTGCGGGCGACAGGTTCTCAAACATCTCCCGTACGGAGGCGTCCCGTACACCACTCCACGACGCACCAACAGTCACTACCGAAAGCACTCGTGTATCCTCAGCCGCTAGCCGGTAAGCCGCCGTGCCGCCATCGCTGAAACCAAAGATATGGTATTCCCGCAGCCCGGTAACCTGCACAATATGATGCGCGTCTTCAGCAAGCTGCGCGTAGGTGAGTTCAGCCGTGCCGCGGGTGGAACGCCCATGCCCGCGTGCGTCGGTTTCAACCACCAAAAAGTGCTGCTGCAGCTCAGGCAGGATAGCAGCGAAATCCTCTGCTGACCCGAACCCACCGTGCAGAAGCAGCATGGCCGGGTTTTCAGGCTCACCGCTTAGACGGTAGAACAAATCAGCGTCTCGATAATGCGTGGTGGGCATGTGTTTCTCCTCAAGTTATAAGGCATCTGCCCAGTCCACCTGGGACAGGGCCTCGTGACGTTTGCGGAACGTGTACTTCAGAATGGGCACACCAATGAGCCTGTCGATTAGGGCACCTAACCCTGTTGTGAATTCGATGGTGTCTGTCATGCAGGTGCCGCCTGCTGAAGGCTCAAAGCGGTGTGTGTGACGGAATGTCCGGTAGGGGCCTTTACGCATAGTATCGGTGAACAGTGCTCCCCACTCATGCTCTTCCACCTCTGCACGGTGCCGCAGCCACAGGCCGCACACCCGGTACCTGAAATCTAGAATGTCGCCCAGCTGCCAGTGGTCAGTGTCGGTAAGCCAGCGGACGGGGAAGGGGAACTGCTGGCAGAACCCGGTTTGTGAGGTGCAGTACCGGAACACCTGATTGGGTGGAGCGTTCACCAGCACCTGGCGCGTGTACACCGCCATACTAATAGCCCTTCTACGACTGGTTGTATGCACAAGGTTAAGACGGCGGCGGCAGGCATCAGATGCTTTACCCGCACCAGCTTTTCGAGTCTTAACATCAGTGTTCTCAACCTACCACGGTGTCCCCGGTTTCTCTACTGTTCTCCTGTGCCAAAACCAGCCCACATGTGCCGCAGTACAACCGTGCAGAAGACGCCCCGGGCGTTTAGGTGGTCAACCAGACGGGGTGGGCTTCCGCCCGCGTGCTCATGGCTTGTCATATTTCTTCTGAGCCGGAAATATCCTCAAAACCAATAATTTTGCTATCACAAAAGTTAATGAGTATGCCGTACGGCTCGGCAATAGGTAGCGGGCTTTCCCTAAAAACAATAGACCAGCTGCCGCCTTCATAGAACATAAATTCCGGCAGTGAAAGAAGCGGCCCGTCGGGTGCACGATCACCCTCAGAGACCCCTAATGCGCCCGGGTTTTCCGCCAGGATGTTCTGTAGATATAGTTCGGCGTCCTGCCGGTACGCAGATGCACGGTTCATGGTGTGGGCGACAAACGCAAAATCAGCACCGTGATAGTCGGCAGGGTCACTTAGCTGAATGGAGAACGGCATATGTTTTAAAAGATGCCGTGCAGAAAATACTCCCCTGTCTCGCCGGCAGCTGTTACCTGCATATCCGTAAAGCCAGCAGCAGACACGTCCATGCGGTAATCCGCCCTCCATTCACCAGGTGTACTCAATGCCCGCTACCCCCACAGGAACTGCAGGGCGCCCAGCCACCACGACACCCCATACGCGAGCGCAACAATCACCACTGAGGCCACCACCAGGTACGCATCCCGACGTGAATAGGCGGGCACACGCGCCCACGACCGCGCCCCCGCGCCGAACCCGCGTGCCTCCATGGTGACCGCCAGGCGTGAGCCGCGCCTAATAGCCTGCACCATCAGCGCGAACATCTGCCCCGCACCGGTGCGCAGCCGCCCCCACGGGCCCCTGCCCCGCGCCCAGCCCGCGGGCACGCCGCGCCTGCCCCAGCGTGTTCCACTCCCCAAACAGGATTCCCACCAGGCGCAGCGCCGCCAGCGCGGCCAGCACAAACCGTGCCGGGAGCCGGAAGGTCTGCGCCAGCGAATCCCCCAGGTCTGTGGGGTCGGTTGAGAGCACGAACGCGAACGTGGGCAGCACCATCGCCAGGGAGCGGAGCATCATTGAGACGGCGGCAGCCAACGAACCCTGCGTAATACTATTCACCCCGAAGTCGAGGATCACGGGGCCGGTTTTATTCACCAGGATCGCCACACTCCAGCCGGTGCTGGCCACCGCCACCAGGATGGGCCAGGCGCGGGCCAGCAGGTTGACCGGGCGGAAACCCACCACCATGAACCCCACCAGTTCGAGGACGAGCATGACGGTGGCGCTCACCGGGTCTTTAATGAGGATTGCCGCCAGGATAAGCACCACGGTGACCACGCATTTTCACCCCCCGCGTTCAGCCCGCCAAACCAGCTGTTCCGTTCGGCGCTTGGCCCGAAAAAGTCCGTGTTCATGCGCGGTTTCCTTCCTGAGCGTCCCGGGCGGGCGCATCAAGGGTGATGCTCCGCCCGCCCAGGGCAGCCGTGAACTCCATATCGTGGGTGATAGACAGCACCGCCGTCCCTTCGGCCAGCAGCCCGCGAATAATGCGCACCAGCTCACCCCAGGTGTGGGCGTCCTGCCCGAACGTGGGCTCATCCAGGATGAGCACGCGGGGCGCGGTCGCCAACGCCGAGGCCACCGACAGGCGGCGTTTCTCCCCACCGGAAAGAGTGAACGGGTTAGCACCCAGCAGCCCGCTAAGGCGCAGCCGCTCAGCCAGGGACTCGGTGGCGGCAGCAAGCGCGCCCTCATCCACGGGCTCACGGCGTAAAGCGGCTGGGCGGCGCGGGCCCAGCTGCAGCTCCTCACGCACGGTGCCGCGCACGAACTGGTACTCGGGTTCCTGAAACACGTACCCGATTCGCCCAAGCAGCTGCGCCGGGTTCCATGAGGGCACATCCCAGCTGGCGGGGTGCGCCTCGTGGGCGAGGTTTTGCAGCGCCGGATGCGCAAACAGGGTGCCGTCGGCGGCGTAGAGCAGCCCGGCCAGGGTGAGGGCAAGCGTTGATTTTCCTGCGCCGTTTGGGCCCAGGATACTCAGGTGCTCCCCCTGCCTGATGCTCAGGTTCACCCCGCCGCGCAGGGTGGGCATGCTGATGCGCACGGGTGCGGCATCCGGCATGGTTTTGAGCTGTTTACGGCGGGCACGCAGCTGTTTTTTGGTGGGGTATTCCCGCGTGATAGCAAGGTTTTCAGCGGAGAGCAGCTCGGCTTTTTGGCGCCGTTGGGGTGCTGGGTGTTTCGGGTACGTAGCCGGGCACCCACACGCCGTCGGCGATGAGGGTTTCGCGGGCCTCATCAAGCACCTGCTCGGGCGGGCCGTCGTGGGTGATGCCTCCACCGGAGCCGAGCACGATCACGCGGTCCATGTGCTGCGCCCACACGCTCACCCGGTGCTCCACCACGATGAGGGTGGCCCCGGTGTGCGCGGCCGCCCGCACCACGGCCTCACGCACCTGCTGCACCCCCTGCGGGTCGAGGTTGGCGGTGGGTTCATCCAGCAGGATGGCGCGCGGGTGCATCGCCAGGATCCCGGCAAGCCCCAGGCGCTGTTTCTGCCCGCCGGAGAGGGCGCTGGTGGGGTGGTCCAGGCTCAGGTGCTCCAGGTTCACGGCGCTCAGGGCTTGGCTGACGCGCTCCCAGATTTCTTCGCGCGGAATGCACAGGTTTTCGGGGCCGAAGGCCACATCGTCGCCCACGCGGGCCAGCACCACCGACGACTCCGGGTCTTGCTGCATGAGCCCCACTATTCCGCGCGCATCGGCGGGTGTGTGCCCGTCGATGCGTGCGGTACCGAGCTGGCTGTGCCCGTCATCATCGTGAATAACCCCCGCTAGGGCGTGCAGCAGGGTGGATTTCCCGGCGCCGGAGGGCCCCAGCAGCAGCACTTTCTGGCCGGGTTCGATGCTCAGGGTAATCCCCGAAAACGCGGGTTTTTCACGGCCAGGGTGGTGCCATCCGAACCCGTCCAGTTCGATGCGTGCCCCCGCTGAGCCTGTTGGTTCTGCGGTGCGGTGCTGCCCCACGGTGGTGGTGTTCACGGTGTGCCTTTCTCCTGCGATAGTGAGGTGTTACGCCTGCACGGTGCGGGCTTGCGCCCCTGAGGCGAGGGAGGCGAGCACACCGGTTTTCGCGAGCGCCTTGGTGAGCGCCCACGAGCCGATACCGGACATTACCAGCCCCGAGAGCACGGAGCACACGATGTAGATTGCGGCTTTGGTGGGGTCCATATCCGGGTAGTAGATGAGGATTTCGTTGCCGCCCATGAACAGCCCCGCAAGCGCACCGGCGAATACCGCCACCGGCAGGTTCCAGCGCCGGTATGCGAACACGGCAAAGGCAATTTCGGCGCCCACACCCTGAATGAGGCCCGCCAGCAGAATCTCACCGCTGAAAGCGCCCCCGGTCAGGAGCACGGAGATAATGGCGGCCACCACCTCACAGTACAGTGCGGCGCCGGGTTTGCGGATCAGGTACCCGCCGAGCACCCCGGCGAGCAGCCAGGCGCCGCCGATGAGGGGCTGGTATTCGGGGACGGCCGCGAAAATGGTTTTAGCGGCCGGGCTCACCCCAATATCCCACACCCAGAACACTACGGCGCAGGCTACCGCCACGACCGATACGATCACGATTTCGTTCACACGCCATGTGAGGCGAGATTTATTTGACATTTTTCCTCCCGTCGTTGGAAGGGGGACAGCCTCGCCCCGTGTATGTGGGCGGGGTTATCGAGAATAGTCGACTCCCTACACCGGTACTAACCGGATCAGGTTCGAGGGTCTGCGTAGCACTCTCAGCGCCGTAGGGCGCTCCCCTGTCGTTAATGCCCGGGTACCGCCCGGGGTCCATACATATTCTACATACAGGTGAAGGCTTTGGTGAATCCCGCTCAAAGACCGTGTTCTGCCCAAGGAATAGCGGGTAATAGGCGTGAAGCTGCCCGAAAGTGGCTTTTGGTGTGGCGGGGCGGGTATCACACCCTGAAATCCGCGCCGGGTGCGCGTAACCTCGTAAAAGCATATACGCTAGAGGGTAGGGTATTTCTATCGAATGGAGAAACTATATGAACCCCGTCGCCAAAATCGCCATCACCGGTGTGAACCTCGCCGCGTCCGCTCTCGTAGGTAAGGGCCTGAGCTATGTGTGGAAGGGTGTTACCGGCAATGAACCGCCGACTATCGCCCCCGAATCTGAAGACACCGTGCGCAACGTTATTATTTGGGCGGTGCTCACCTCGGTGGTGGGTGCGCTGGTGAGCATTGGTATTGCCCGCGCCCAGCGTCGTTTCCTGCCCACCCGGTAGCGCGTACCGTACCGCACACCGCCCGCTGATGCGGGTATTTTGAGGGGATGCGCGGGTTCGCCGCACCGGCCCGCGTGTCCTTCACTTTTTCACACAAAACATCCCCGCGGAATGCGCACGGTCGCGCCCGCCTGACAGCTTTTCAAAGAACATGGCTACTACACCTGACCACAGCACCAGCCGCCGTTCGGTGGCCTCATGGGTGCTTTGGGACGTCGGATCGTCAAGTTTCGACACCATCATGACCACCTTCATTTTCACGGTCTACCTCACCAGCGCATACTTCGGGTCTAAGGAGGGCACCTCTGCGGCGCTGTCGCTGGGGCTGACCATTGCGGGGTTTTTCATTGCCCTGTTGGCGCCGGTCACCGGCCAGCGTGCCGATAAAACGGGTAAGGGCGTCTTCTGGTTGGGTGTGAACACGCTGTCGCTGGTGGCGTTGACGGCACTGTGCTTTTTCGTTGCGCCCTCCCCGGCGTACCTGTGGCTGGGGGTGACCCTGGTGTCGGCGGCAAGCGTGTTCAGTGAGTTCGCGTTCGTGAACTACAACGCTGTGCTTCCACGGGTTTCAACCCCGAATAATATCGGCAAAATCTCGGGTCTTGGCTGGTCGGCCGGGTACCTGGGCGGGGTGCTGGCGCTGGGCGTGGTGCTGTGGGGGTTCGTGCTTGAACCGAATGGGTTGCGGCTCAGCACCGACGATGCGTTCAATATCCGTGCGGTCGCCCTGTTCTCGGCGTTCTGGTGCCTGGTGTTCTGCCTGCCGCTGCTGGTGCGGATGCGGCGTCGGGAACGGTTCTTGCCGGAGGTGCTGCCCGTGCGTGAGCTGAAGTTCTTAGAACGCGGTTTTACGCGGCTTTCCCCGGCCCGCCAGGGCGGGCTGTTCGCCTCGTACCGGGAGCTGTGGCGCACCATTGTGCGGTTGCAGAAGAGCGCCCCGCAGACCCTGTACTTTCTGCTGGCAAGCGCGGTGTTTCGTGACGGGCTGACCGGCATTTTCACGTTCGGCGGTATCCTGGCGGCGGGCACGTTCGGTTTCACCACTTCTGATGTGATTATTTTCGGTATTGCCGGTAACGCCGTGGCCGCTATTGGTGCGGTCCTTGGCGGGTACCTGGACGATTACCTGGGGCCGAAGAAAATTATTGTGTTCTCGCTGGTGGGTATTCTGCTGGCCGCCACCCCGCTGCTGCTGTTCCCGTACCCGGGCACGTTCTGGGTGTGCGCGCTGGTGCTGTGCTTGTTTGTGGGCCCGGCGCAGTCGGCATCCCGCACGTTCCTGGCGCGTATTGCCGACCCGGGCACGGAGGGTGAGCTGTTCGGCTTGTACTCCACAACTGGGCGGGCCACAAGCTTCTTAGCCCCCATGCTGTTCGGTGTTTTCGTGGTGATTTTCAACGCCCAGGTGTGGGGCATCTTGGGGATTATGATCGTGATTCTGGCCGGGCTGCTCATGCTCCTGCCGCTGGAGTCGCCGGAGGCGCTGCGGCAGCGTAAAGCCCGCCGGCTGGAGAAGAAACAGGTGAAGCGGGAGAGGAAAGAGCAGAAGGCCGCCCACCGGCGGTAAGGGGCAGCATACCGCAACGCACCGGCCGCATCACAAAATAACTCAGTGATGCGGCCGGTTCGTTTGTGCCTAGTTAGTCTGCGGTTCAGCCTACTCGGTGGCCTCCGCGTTTTGAGTGGTATCCCCTGCGGGAGTCCCATCGGCGTCTTCCGCGGTATCTTCTGCGGCGGTTTCACTACCGGAGGCGCCCTCTTCAGAGGCAGTCGCATCCGGGTCGGCGGCATCCAGCTCAGCCGGTTCAGGGTCTGTGTACAGCGGGTCATCCACCGTGCGCACCGTCAAAATACCCGCCTCAGAAAGCTGCGTAATCACCGTATCGTACGCATCCCGCGGCAGACCCTCAAACAGTTCACACAGCAGCTCATAGTGCTTCTCTGAAGAGATCTGCTGCTCAGCAGCGATCCAGCATTCGGCTGCGAACCCCGACAGCTCATTCAGGGCCTCACCGCGGTGCAGCAGGAACGTCTCCTCCCCCACCAGGTACCCCTCACTACCGGGCGCACGAGCCACCGTCACAGTACCGTTAGCGAACACGTTCGGCAGGGCGTCTGCAGGCTCAAACGTCTGGTACCCTTCGGCCTCACGCTCCGGCAGCCCCTCACCGCTAAGCAGCTGATACACCAGCGGCTCAGCCTGCTGCACCTCCGAATACACCAGACGCCACGCACCGCCGCTTTCAATAATCACATCGGCGATGCTGCGCAGCCCCTCACGGGTGAACATCAGCCCCGAGGTCTGCTCACAGATCGTCATAAGCGCCTGCGCCAGCGGTACCGGCTCAATACGCGGGGAGGTCGGCTCGTCACGGCGGTCAATGATCACCACACGCTCAAGACGGTAGCTGTGATCATCCGCAGCAACCACGTTCAGCCCCAGCCCGGCGGGGTTCTGCTGCTCCTTCGGCTCATCGGGGGCAACAATGACCGACAGCGGCTTCGGGTACGGCACCACGGCACCGGTGGTGCGCTCAATAATGGTGGTCTCATCCGTCAGGTACGCCAAACGCTGCCCCAGGTAACGGGAGGCAGTGGTTTTACCGCTGCCGGATGCACCCACCAAAGTAATGGCACGCTTCGTGGCGGGGTCACCAATGGCGGCAGCATGCAGCAGCACCTTAGAACCACCCACCAGCTGCTGAATCATAGCGACCGTGAGCATGGACGTCATGGACTGCAGCGCCTCAGCCTCACGGGTGACGTTCACCATCTGCATGGTCTCGAAACCGTTCATCAGCTGCGGGACCTCATCAAACAGGTTTCTGCTGCCATCATGCGCCACGAGCATATGCGCCACGGAGCGGGTCGCCTCAACAGCCGCCTCAACGCTCTCATACAGCACCGGGTCGAGGGTAGCCCAAATCTGCTCCACCTTGCTCACGAACTGCTCGTCAGCGCCGGGACCAAACACCACCTTCAGTTGGGCGCCAGCGGGCCGCACAACCATTGTAGGGAACAACAGTATTCTCTTTTCTCTTAGCCATCAGGACAATAAACCCCGGCTAATCTGCGGGATTCTCAGTAACGGGAATCTCGGTACGGTGAAAGTTCAAGTAGCTGCGCGAAGCCGTGGGCCCGCGCTGACCCTGGTAGCGGTTGCCGTAAGCGCCCGAACCGTAAGGGTGCTCAGTCTCGCTCGTGAGCCTGAAGAAGCACAACTGGCCCACTTTAGAACCCGGCCACAGCATGACCGGCAGAGTCGCCATATTCGACAGTTCCAGGGTCACATGCCCCGAAAAGCCGGGGTCAATAAACCCGGCCGTGGAGTGCGTCATCAAACCCAGACGCCCCAGCGACGATTTCCCCTCAAGACGCGCCGCCACATCCGACGGCAAAGTCACCTTCTCATAGGTTGAGCCGAGAACGAACTCACCCGGGTGCAGAATAAAAGGCTCATCAGGGGCAACCTCAACCAGGCGGGTGAGGTCTTCCTGCGGCTGCGACGGGTCAATGTACGGGTACTTGTGGTTATCGAACAGCCTGAAAAAACGGTCGATGCGCACATCAACACTGGCTGGCTGAATCATCGAGTCGTCGAACGGGTCGAGCACGATGCGCCCGTCAGCAATTTCCTGTCGTATATCGCGGTCTGAGATAAGCACTCTCTAAGGATACCTAGTGTATCCCCTCCCGTGCGCACCAAAGCGCCGCAAATTTTAGGGCGTGCCGCACAATTGCGCCTGCATCGGTTCTGAACGGCACGGCGGCGGGGTGCTACCGGGCGGGGTGATGAGGCATGCACCCGGCCGGTATGCGAAAAACCCAAACACACGCTACACTAGATATGTCCATTCACGGATACGCGGCTGTAGCTCAATGGTAGAGCGCACGCTTCCCAAGCCTGATACGCGGGTTCGATTCCCGTCAGCCGCTCCACTTAGGTCTCCAGCCCAACGGCTGGAGACCTCTTTTTTAGGCTTTTGGGAATCGCTTCCAAGCGCGGATTTGGTACCTCGCTCGCTCGGAGTCCGCACCCTCCAGCCCGTCAGCCGCTCTTAAAAACTCTGGTATTTGCCAGAGCTTTTTTATTTTCCTGGCTAACCCGTGAGCAGGTGGTTTTGGCAGCGTGTCAGAGCAATAAAAACGCCACCAGGAAGCACAACGAAGGTTCTGTGCTAGCCTGAATGAGAAATATCTGCGTGTGCCGCGTCGTCGCAAAATCACCGCAACGCCCGCGTGAGCACGCAGGAAGTACTACTTTCACAGTCGAATCGTGGTCCCATGACAACCAACAGCACCGCCGAAACCACCACACCTTTAGACCTTTCACTGTATCTGGTCACCGGCGAAAACCCCGTCGAAACGGTGCGGCGGGCACGGCACGCCACCTGCATACAGGTGCGCTCCAAGCCCATCAGCGCCCGCGACCTGTACGCCCTTGCCGAAGAGATTACGCGCATCGCACTCCCCCACCAGAAGATACTGATTGATGATCGGGTGGATGTTGCCCTCGCCCTGCGTGCTCGCGGGGTGCGCATCGACGGGGTGCATATCGGCCAAGACGACTTGCCCGTCGCCGATGCCCGCCGTCTGCTGGGCGAGCACGCCATTATTGGTCTCACCACCGGCACCCGCGAGCTTGTTGAGCGCGCTAACACCGTTGCGCACCTGATCGACTACATAGGTGCCGGGCCGTTCCGCCCCTCCCCGACCAAAGCCTCAAACCGCCCGCCGCTGGGTATTGAAGGACTGCGTGAACTTGCCGAGCTCTCGAAGGTTCCGGTGGTCGCTATCGGCGATATTTGGCCCCAGGACTGCCCGAGCATCCGCGAAACAGGGGTTGCCGGGGTTGCAATGGCACGCGCCTTCGTGGAAAACCCGGAATTGCAGGCATAATCATGGCAGAAGTTATTACCGTGGTGGGCGGCGGAGTTATTGGGCTGGTAACCGCCTTTGAGCTTACCGAACGCGGCCAGCGGGTGCGCGTCTATGACCCAGCCCCCGGCGAGCGCGGCACGGGCGCCAGCTATTTTGCGGGTGGAATGCTCGCGCCTATTGCCGAAGTCCAGTTTCAGCAGGATGCACTTTTCCCGCTCATGGTCTCCAGCGCGGATGCGTACCCTTCGCTCATGCGCAGGCTCGCTGCGGTGACGGACGCCCCCACCGGCTACGATACGACCGGCACGTTGGTGGTGGCGGGTGACCGTGCGGATGCGGCGCATCTGCGCGATGTTTCCGAGTATTACCGTTCGCTCAACCGCAGTGCCGAGGCGATTCCCGTGAGCCAGGCGCGCGCCCTGGAACCTGCACTCGCCCCGGATTTGGCGGGTGCGGCGTTGATTGAGGGCGATCATCAGCTGGCGCCTCGGCTGTTTATGCAGGCTCTCGTGAAGGCGTTGAGGGCGCGCGGGGTCGAGTTTGTGCGTGAGCGTGTGACTGACCCGGATTTTGGGGATATTGTGTGCACCGGTTTGGGCGCGGCGGGGCAGTATCCGCTGCGGCCGGTTTACGGCGATATTCTGCGTCTGCAGGCGCCGCATCCGCTGGTGGAGCATGTGGTGCGCGGGTTCGTGAATAGGCGGCCCGTTTATGTGATTCCACGGCCTGGCGGTGAGGTGTGTATCGGTGCGACAAGCCGCGAGGACACGCGTACCCGCCCCGGTGTGGACGGCGTGTATCAGCTGCTCAAAGATGCGATTCGGGTGGTTCCTGCGGTGGAGGAATGCGAGCTTATCGAGGCGAATGTGGGGGTGCGCCCCGGAACCCCGGATGATCTGCCGATCTTTGGTGACCGCATAACGGCGACCGGGCGGCGGCAGCTGATCTCGAACGGGTATTTTCGGCATGGAATTTTACTGGCGGCACTCGCTGGGAAAGCCGGTGCGGAGGTGTTTTTGGGCGGGGATATTCCGCCGGAGTTCGCGCCCTGCTCGCCGAAGAGGTTTGAGCGCTGATACGCGATTTTGCTACAACATACCACCAGTTTGTGCACCAGAAACGAGAGGAATAATCCATGAAAATAACCTATAACGGCGAACTATTAGACATTTCTACCCCGAATCTTGAGGTGCTGATTCTTCAGCAGGCGGGCACCGATCAGGGGGTCGCTGTCGCACTCGATGGTGCTGTGGTGCCGCGTTCACGGTGGGCGAGTACCGAAGTACCCGAGGGTGCTAGGGTCGATGCGCTGACCGCAGTTCAGGGCGGGTAGTGACCATGATTATTGCTGAGAAAGAGTTCTCATCCCGGCTCATTATGGGTTCCGGGGGCGCCACCAGCATGGACCTGCTCGAAAAAGCTTTGGTCGCATCCGGCACCGAGATGACCACGGTCGCGATGCGCAGGCACGCCTCGGGTACCCCTATTTTTCCGCTTCTGACCAGGCTAAATATTGCGCCTCTACCTAATACGGCGGGGTGCCGTACCGCACGCGACACCGTTATCACCGCTAGGCTCGCACGCGAAGCCCTGGGCACGAACTGGGTTAAGGTTGAGGTGATTAGCGATGAAGATACCCTGCTGCCGGATGTGTGCGAGACCGTGACAGCCTGCGAAACGCTGGTGGCGGAAGGGTTCACGGTCATGGCGTACACCTCTGATGACCCGGTGATCGCCAAGCGTTTAGAGGATGTGGGCGTCGCGGCGGTCATGCCGCTCGGCTCACCCATCGGCACGGGGCTGGGCATTTTGAACCCGCGCAATATTGAGCTGATTTGCTCCCGCGCCACGGTTCCGGTGCTGCTGGATGCGGGGGTTGGCACCGCATCGGATGCCGCGTTTGCGATGGAGCTGGGCTGCTCGGGCGTGCTGTTGGCCTCGGCGGTCAACCGTGCGCAGGATCCGGTGGCGATGGCGCGAGCTATGAAAGCCGCCGTTGAGGCAGGCTATCTGGCGCGAGGCGCGGGCAGGATTCCCCAGCGCGAGCACGCGAAGGCTTCCTCCCCGGCGGAGGGTCTGGTGTCATGGATGTGACCTCGCATGATCGCCCTTCGGTGCCTGATGCACCGCAGATTCTAGCACCAAAGGACCCCGCGCAGGCGCAGGCTCTCGAAGCTGAGCGCGTATCGCGGCAGGATCGTCTGCCCGGTTTCGACCAGCAGGCGGTTGCCACTGCGCATGTGCTCGTTATCGGTGCGGGCGGCCTGGGCTGCCCGGTGGTGCAGGCGCTCGCCGCCGCCGGGGTCGGGTCGATTGCGCTCGTCGATCACGATGTGATTGAGCTGTCGAATCTGCAGCGCCAGCCGTTGTTCGGTGCCGCCGATTGCGGCCGGGCGAAGGCTGAGGTTGCCGCGCATCGTGCCCGTGAGATTGCCCCGGCACTCACGGTGACAGTGTATCGGCGGTACCTGGAGGCGTCCTGGATTCTTGACCTGTTCGCTGATGAGAACCCTGCGGTGATCGTCGATTGTACCGATACGTTTGCGACTAAATATTTGATTGCCGATGCCGCCGAGATAACCGGTATTCCGCTGGTGTGGGGGTCGGTGCTGCGGTATCAGGGCAGCGTGAGCGTCTTCCGCACGGGGTCGGCACATCTGCGCGACCTGTTCCCTACAACCCGGAAGACGCTGGAATCCTGCGCCGAGGCGGGGGTGCTGGGCGCTACCACGGCGGTGATTGGTTCGCTCATGGCGACGGAAACACTCAAGTTCCTGACGGGCCTGCCGACGCTTGAGGGTCGGCTGCTCACCTATGAGGCGTTGAGCGGCACCTTCCAGAATTTTGCCCTCTCCCCCGATCCTGAGCGGGCATCCGTGACGGATTTGAGCGCCTATGAACTGCCGAAGATTCTGCTGGATGTGCGCGAGCAGAGCGAACGTGAAACCCAGGTGAAGTACCCGGATTCCCTGCACCTTCCGCTGTCGGCGGCTACCGAGGATGCGGTGCGCGCCATGCTGAAGCCGCTCGCCGGGGAATGCGTGGGCGTGTTTTGTAAGTCCGGGGCACGCGCAGCGAAGTTTATGAAGGATTGGGGTGCAGTTGCAGCAGATTATGGGGTGAGGCTCACTGGGGTGTAGCCCACCATCGTGCGGCTTCTTCACGCCGTGAAGGGGCGCACTACAGGCGTTATAAACCTGAAAACAGGAAAATAACGTTTTACATTAAACTTTAAGGTTTGCTGAGTAAATGCTTGAGATTTATAGCACGGGTCTTCTAGGGTAGATGGGGAGACATCCCCTACCGAAAGGGCCTACCATGACCACCGATAATAAAGGCCTCTCCCGCCGCAAACTCCTCAAGGCAGGCGCTATAGGCGTTCCCGCCGCAGGCGTACTCGCCTTCGGCTCGACCCTGGTCACCGCAACCTCCGCAAACGCTATCTCCACCGACGGCTGGTGGGGCTCCGAAACCTCGGCAGGGCTGCAGCGGTTCATGAACGCCATCATGACTGCAACCTGGTCTGACGAAGATGGAGAAGTAACTGCAATCCCCACAGTTGTTGACGGAGTCATCAGCTCCCAACCTTCGAGTATGGCGCCTGCTTGCCCCGGAATCGTCGGCGGCTGGGAATGGGTAGAATCCGGCAAAGCGGAAGGCTCCCCCACTATTCGCGTTATGAACGCATGGCTGGATGGCGTGACTCCTAAACAATATGCGGGATTTGAGGCCGGTCATACCTGGAAGGGTTCTTCCAAGATCGGTTACGGTATCATCAAGCGCCTACAGGGACACTACGGTGTCTCTCAGGACGGCCGTCTCGACGCCCCCTCCCGGACTATCCAGGCTCTGCAAAACGAAATCAACCAGTACGTCTAAAGTTCTTACGAATTTTAGTGTTCCCATGATGTAGTTGTAAGGGGTTTTCGTTATGACGAATGAACACGCCGGATTTTCCCGCCGCAAGCTCCTCAAAGCAGGCGCCGTGGGTGTACCCACCGCCGGTTTGCTTGCTTTTGGTTCCACTCTTGTGACCGCAACCTCCGCGAACGCCATCTCGGCCGACGGCTGGTGGGGCGAAGAAACCAGCGCAGGACTGCAACGGTTGATGAACGCCGTATTCCCTCTAGCAAATCTTGCTGACGACGGGCTTATCAGCTCCCAACCTTCGAGTATGGCACCTTCCTGTCCCGGAATCGTCGGTGGTTGGGAATGGGTACCTGACGACCAAGCAGATGGTTCCCCCACAATCTACCGAATGCAAGAGTGGTTGACAGATGGACTCTCTCGCAAAGACGAAAACGTAGATCGAGATCCCAATGCTACACCGCCTTCACCCCGTATCAAACCTCTTGGTACTTTTTCTGCCAGTGTTATAACCTCAGGCATTATAAGTCTTCTTCAGCAGCACTACGGCATCTCTCGGGATGGTCGCTTTGATGCACCTTCCCAGACTATTCAGGCTCTACAAAACGAAATCAACCAGTACGTCTAAATTCTTGCGAATTTTAGCATTCGCATGATGCAACCGGTACGTTATGTGTAAGGATTTACCATCATGACCGCAGAAAAATAAGGGCTTCTCCCGCCGCAAGCTCCTCAAAGCAGGCGCTATAGGTGTCCCAGCCGCAGGCGTACTCGCCTTCGGCTCAACCCTTGTCACTGCAACCTCCGCCAACGCTATCTCCACCGACGGCTGGTGGGGCTCTGAAACTAGCGCGGGACTGCAGCGATTCTTGAACGCTGTCGTTCCGGGAAATACAGACTGGGCATCAGCTGGAGAACTGAACACAGGTCTCGTCGTTGATGGCGTGATTAGTTCCCAAAGCTCATTAATAGCTCCCCAATGCCCCGGAATTGTCGGTGGTTGGGAGTGGGTACCCTCAGGGCAGGCAACAGGTTCTCCCACCATTAGGTGGATGAATTTGTGGTTAGGGTTAGTTCCCCCACAAACTTCACTCGATTCAAATACTATCAGGGTTCTGCAAAGCCACTATGGCATCTCTCAGGATGGCCGCCTCGATGGACCCTCCCAGACCATCATGGCTCTCCAGAACGAAATCAACCAGTGGGTTTAGTGTAACCCCTTCGTACAAATCCTAACTTGGGTGCTTTTCTTCTCATGAAGCGCACCCCAGCTAGGTATTCATCTCTTTATATATCTCAAATTACATAAGGAAGAAATACTATGTCTCTCGAAAGCACTAGCCTCTCCCGCCGCAAGCTCCTCAAGGCAGGCGCTATAGGTGTTCCTGCGGCAGGGCTGGTAGCCTTCGGCTCGACCCTCGTGACCGCAACCTCCGCAAACGCTATCTCCGCCGACGGCTGGTGGGGATCTGAAACTAGCGCGGGGCTGCAGCGATTCATGAACACTGTCAGGGGTGCTGGTCTTGTCGTTGATGGAGTGATTAGTTCGCAGCCTTCGCACATGGCACCTGCATGCCCTGGAATCGTCGGTGGCTGGGAATGGGTAGAACCTAGGCAGGCAGAAGGTTCCCCCACCATCCTCCATATGTCATTGTGGCTAGGGCTCAAGAACATCGAGTACCCGGTTCCCAGTATGATCAATAATACTGTCATCGAAAACTTACAGAAGCACTATGGTATCTCCCAGGATCGCCGTCTCGACGGTCCTTCCCAGACCATCAAGGCTTTGCAGAACGAAATCAACCAGTGGGTTGGGTAAATTAACTAATCCCCAAGCCGCACCAGGCACCGACTGTTAGGTTCGGTACCTAAAAAGGCTCTTTATTCCAATAAAGCGGATTTTCTAATGCTTTATTGAAATAAAGAGCCTTTTTTTGGCGAAAAATTAGGGGACTATTTATCGATACTCAGCATCACCTTGGGGCGTTCCCGCTCCCCCTCTTCCAGGCGCTCGAAGGCGGCCTGCGCATCGTCAAGGCTGTAGCTGCAGTCGATGAGCGCACCCAGCTCATCCCGGTGCTCCCGCACGAACTGCGCGGCAGCCGCATAGTGGTCGATGCCGTGGCGCACACCCACCAGGTACTGCCCCCGCAGGGCAAGCTCTGAGGCGTCAAGGCCGGTCTGCGCTGGCGGGAAGCCAATCAGCACCGCCGCGCCCCCGTTCCTCAGCAGAGACGGCGTAGCTTGCAGCGCCGCAGCGGAGCCGGAGCATTCCCATACGGCGTCCCAGTTCCCGGCGGGGAGTGCGTCCACCGTTTTATAGGCCCTAATCCCAAGCTCGGCAAGGTGCACGGGCTGCGAGGGATCAACCACCGCCACCTCAACGGGGTACTGCTTCAGCACCAGCGCCGCGAGGGTGCCGATCGTGCCGCCACCCAGCACCAGCACCCTGTCACCGGGTTCCGAGGTGGCTTTCGCCAAGCCCTCCAGAACCGTCACGAGAGGCTCGATCAGAATATATTCGGGATGCGGCTCTGCACCCGGGCCGTCGTCAATAACGGTCAGCACCTGCGCTGGCATCACAAGCTTTTGCGCCGCAGCCCCGCCGTGCTCATAAAGACCAACTTCGCGCAGGTTCGTGCAGAGGTTCCGACGCCCGCGCTGACAGAAATCGCATATCAGGCAGGGAATCATGGTGCTTCCGGTGACCACCGCACCGGGTTTCAGCTGAGTGCCGTGAACAGTCTGCGGCGGAGCTTCGATCACGCCCACCCATTCATGCCCGTAATGGTGCGGGTACTCGGTCAGACCGCGCCGCAGATAGTTTGAGGTGCCGTCGTACAGCTCAAGGTCGGTCCCGCAGATGCCCGCATAGGCAACTCGAATGAGGGCCTCATCTGGTTGTTGGGGTTGTGCATCTTCGATCTCACGCACTTCGGCGCTTCGGATTCCGGTGATAAAACTGGCTTTCATCGTTTTCTTCCCCTTCTTATAAGCCTGGTTGCTGAACCTGCACCTATTCGACTTCCACGTGCCCGCCGGAGCAGGTGATGTACACGCTCGGCTGGTTCTCGGCATCGTACGAGTCGCCGGTGCGGCACTGTTTCCGAATATTTCCACGCTGCCGGTTGCTTCCCGCACCCGGTAGCCGGGCATCTCATCAAACGTGCCCACCGTGAGCACCGCCCCGCCAGCCACTTTAAGGCTTGCGTCCTCATCAACGGTGCAGTTCGCCAGCAGGACCGACGCCGATGACGCCCGCGCCTGAACGTGTGAAAAGTCAGAGTTCCTGCACCGGATGGTGCCTTCGGTGGCGGTCAGGTCGGCGTAGCTGGCGCGCATCCCGCCGATAGTGCAGTACGAGCTGGTGCGCACCCGTAACGCGTCAAGGAACGTCCCGGTGGGGACGGTGATTTTTACCCTGGGGCGTGTCAGAAAGTGCAGCAGTGACGGGCGGGTTGCGAAGGGTGACTGCCAGTAGTGTTCTGTCTGGGTGAGCTGTATGGCGCCTTCGTCGGTGCGCACGGTGAAAAGCTCTGCATGGGGCACCTCAATAGTTGCGTTTTTGTCGGTTGTTGCGAATATGTCGGTCTCAAGATCAAGTATTTCAAGGGCCAGGGATTTAGGTTCAGTGACGACTATGGACATGGGAAACCTCCACTGCAACGGTAGCGACGGGCGCTGATGCGCCTCACCGCAGGGTTCAGGCGGTACGCACGAACCTGTACAAGTGTACGTTGGGTGGTGCCGCATCCGGCGCCCCGTTTACCCGTATTTTACCCCTGTCACTTGAAACTTTTCTAAAGCACTAGTGTAACGGTGTGTGTGACACATCTCCCTATTTATATGCATAGTGGGGCCTAACATATCCGCTCGGGGGCTTAAAAATATTCGTCTTTGCACACTTGAAATTCATTCGCTCACACGTTTTTTCGCACCTCGGGAAGCTATTTTTTAAAAATGATGTGCACAGCCTTGCAATTAAAGCGCATCTTTATACGTAACGAGAGTAGTATGGGAAGGACAACAATTTTCTGGCCCCAATTTTTCAAGGACTCATGACTCCTCTTCTGCTTTGCACTTCTATCCTTGTTGTTACTCTCACGGCCAGCGGTATCGCTAAGGCTAAAGACCCTTCTAGCACCGTTGAAGGTATTCTGAACTTAGGTTTAGACTCGGTTGCGCCGCTGAAGCTCACCCCTGCTGTACTGCCGTGGGCTGAGCTGGTGCTCGCCGTAGGGCTTCTGTTCGCCCCCGGCCCGCTGTTCCCGGTGTTCGCCATAGCCTCGTGTGCGCTCATGGTGTTCTACCTGGTGGTGATCGCTCGGGCGTTGGCTACCGGCCGCACCGAAGGCTGTAACTGTTTTGGGAAGAAATCGGCGGCGCCGGTGAGCCGTTACACGCTGATCCGTAATATTGCGCTGACCATTGCGGGCATTCTCACTGTGGTGGCTTCGTTTGTTGGCGGGAAGGCAGTGGTGTATGAGCTGGTGGGCCTTAATGGTTCCGGGTGGCTGTGGGCTGTTGGCGCTGCCTTGATCGCGCTGACCCTGTGGGCTATTCAGCGGGGCGAGTCCCTGGCCGAGCCCGCCCCGGATATTCCCGAGGTGGTGCTGCCCTCCGCAGCTGATGAGTCCGAGGATTATGTGCGGGTTCCCATCCCTTACGCCTCTATTTATACGACCGATGGGCGTGTGACCACCCTGCGCGATATGTCCCGAGTGCAGGCGCGTGTACTGTTTTTTGCTTCTCCCACGTGCGGTTCTTGCACCCCTATTTTGAAGACTATTCCCCGGTGGCAGAAGCTGCTGCCGCAGCTGGGTTTGCACCCCGTGTTCAGCAGTGAAGAGAAGATTCGTCAGGCCCATAAGCTGGAGAAACTGGATGAGGGCGTTGAGGCGCTGGTGGATCCCAAGCATGCGGCAATGCACAACTTTGGCCGCGGCACCCCAATGGCCGTGATCCTGGGTTCCGACGGGATGCTGGCGGGCGGCCCCGTAGCGGGAACGAGCGACGTGAAGCAGCTTATGGATGATCTGCTGGTTGAATTCGGCGCCATTAAAGACCCGAACGCCCTCAAGGAGGCGCAGCCCGCTCAGGCCGCCGCTTCGGCGTCGGCAGCAGGAGCCTCAGAGCAGCGCGCACCAGTGCAGGGCGGCTCGGCGGCGCAGGCCCCGGCCCGGCCCGGCGCTGTGGACAATGTCTCTCACGGTCAGGTGGGCCGCACCGCACCGGCGCAGCAGAAGGCGCCTGCTTCCGAGCAGCCGACCCAGCCTCAGGCTGCCGTGTCGAAATCCCAGAATGCGCAGCAGCCCACACCCGTGAAACAGGATACACAGCTCGCGCAGGGCCAGGGTGCCTCCATGCAGCAAAAGGCCACAGCGCAACAGCATGATGCAGCCCAGCGGCAGAGTGCATCCCAGCAGCAGCCCGCAGCGCCCCAACATGGTAGGGCTGCTGGGGTTGCACCCGCGCAGAGTTCGGCTCAGCCCCAAAAGACCGCGAAGAATACGGCAGCGCAGCAGCCTGCCGCGACTTCTTCACCGGCATCGAAAGAGGCCGCTGCACAGCAGTCAAAGCAGCAGAAGGCTCAGGACGCCTCCTCCCCCGCTCAGAAAACTCAAACGTCAGCCCCGGCAGCTTCTGCCGCTCAGGCGTCTGGGGACTTGGCGCAGGCCACTGCTCCGGTGCCGACGCAGAAGCCCAACGATGCCACCGAGCCCCTGACTCAGGTGGAGCAGCAGAAAGCCTCCCGGCCGCAGCAGGGCGGCACCGGCTCGGGCCAAACCGCACAGCAGACCCAGCCTGCACGTGTACAGCCCACACAACCCGCGAATAAGCCGCAGCCTGCAGGCGGCGGTGCGGAGGCGACCAAGACCACCAGCGCCGCGAAAGCGTACCGGCTGGGGATGCGGCAGCAGGCGGTGCGTGCTAAATCCGCAGGCGCTCAGTCAGCACCGGCTGGCTCTTCCACCGGCGTGGTGACTTCTCCTTCTGCTAGTTTCAACGGGCCGCGTAAGCGGTACACGCCGGGGGCCAGCATGCTCAAGTCGCGGCGTTCCCCCGCTGAGCTGTCGGTGCCTCAGGCTGCTACGCGCCCACCTCTGAAGCCCAGCTCACGTGCCGCTTCTGCCTCTATGGCGAAGCTGCGCAGCCAGCAGATTATTCAGAAGGCGGCGGCAAAGAAGTAGACTGTTAGAGGGCGCCCGCACAGCAGATACACCGGGTCGCATAAAGAGCGCAGTGATGCTCTTTATGCGGCCCGTGTTCTGCTCCCACGCGGCCCCGCCCGCAACGAAGACGTGCACACACTCCACCCTATAGAAAGGCAACTGATGGCTGAGATACAGTTCAATGCCCCCGGCGAGCGCGAAAAGTCGCTGTGGCTCATTAAGAAGGAAAACGACCCGGGCCACTCGCAGTGGTATATTGAGCGTTTTAAGCAGATGGAGGCTGAGGGTAACGACCTGGGCGGTGAGTCACGTGTTCTGGATGCGATGGCTTCCCGAGGGGCAAAAATCCTGGATGCCGGGTGCGGCCCGGGCCGGGTGGGTAAGCAGCTGCACGCGCTGGGGCACCGCGTCACCGGTGTGGATATTGACCCTGAGCTGATTGATGAGGCGACCCGTGTGTGCCCCGAGGCTTCCTGGGTCACCGCTGATTTGGCGGATTTGCCGCAGGCTCTTGGGTTCAACGGTGAAGCCGACCAGGACGGTTTTGAGCTGCTGGTGTGTTCGGGGAATGTGATGGGCTTTTTTGGCGCGTTCTACCCGGTACCCTGTGGTTGAGAATTTTTATCGGGTGCTGGCCCCGGGCGGCCGGGCCGTAGTGGGGTATGGTTCCGGCCCTGGGCGGGATTATTCGTTTGAGCAGTTCCTTGCGGATGCGCGTCAGGCCGGTTTTAATGTGGATGCCACCTACAGCACCTGGGATTTGCGTCCTTTCACCGAGGATTCGGAGTATTTGGTGGCGGTTCTTTCGCGGGCTAAGTAGGGTGCGTCTAGGGCTTCGGGGGCGGTATGTTGTCGAACGTACCGCCCCCGTTGTGTTGTGTAGGTGGCTTCTATGAGGAAATCAGGTGGATGGCGCGTGCTGTTTCTTCGGGCAGTAGCGCCCCGGCCCCCAGCAGCAGGATGACGAGCGCAGCGACCACGGCAATGGTGGCTGAGCGCCAGCCGGGGTGCAGCTCGTTAAAGGTGATCAGGTGCGGGTGCAGCTTATCAATATCGAGCACATTCGCTTTCTGGTAGACGGTGGTCTGCTCCGAGAGTTTTGAGGAGACGGTGCGCATTGTTTTTGCATCCCAGACGCGCCCGTCCAGGCGCATGAGAGGTTTCTTGTTTTTGCCGATGGCCCACATAGCGGGGACGGGGCGGTACCGCAGCCGCCCCATGCCGGTGGTTTTTTTGCCGTGCGCCTGCTTGGGGTAGAGCTTTTCAACAAGGATGGTGTGGTCTATGTTTTTGAGCGGCACAGCTTTCCAGCCGATGAGGCGGGCACGCAGCACGTGGGTGTCGGTCAGGGCCACAATGGTGGGTTTGAGCACCGAGTAGAGGCTGATACCGGCGCAGAACGCGATGAGCAGCGTCACTATGGTGTAGGGCAGGGCGGGCCGTTTGTAGCCGAGGAAGGCGAGCGCGGCGATGAGTGTGAGGGTGCCCGGTAGTGCCGCTTCGACGCGCCTGCCGTAGGAGCGGATGCGCGGGTGGTAGATGTGTTCGGCGGTGCCGTGTTTGCTGCTGATTTCGTGTGCGCGTTCTGCCATACTTTCCACTTTAGTGGTATGAGCGCTCATAGCCTAGTGGGGCGCGCGGTTTCTGCCGCCCTATTCCTGCCGTTCGGGCGCGTGGTTTTCTGGGGTGCAGCCGGTCTTAGTGTGGGTGCTGCGAATACGGGGCGTTTACCTGCTGGCGGGAACGGGGGATAATACTGGCGCAGTGTTTCAGAAGGAGACGCGCACGGATTTCGCGTCTACCTCGGCCATGCCTTTGAGTGTGAACGGGATTTCTTTTGTTATTTCTTTATGGGTTCCCGTGTATAAATCCAGCTGCTCGAACGAGATTTTTACTTTGCCTTCTGCGGGTGAGAGTTTCCACGTTTTGTCTGATTCTGCGGTTACTTTCGGCTGCGGGTATTCAATAACTGACCATTTCACTGCCCCATCTACTCGCCCACCGAAGGAGTACTCAAATGGGCATCCGGACGGGTATAGGGTATTTTGGGCCGCGCATTTATCAACGTAGGAACGCACCTGGGTTTGTACGGATTCCAGCGCCTTTTCGCTTGGTTCCAGGGCTATATCGGCCTGGGAGGACGCATCTGCTGTGAGCACCGGCTGCACGCTTTTTTTGAGGTGGTGTACACTGCGGAGTCGTAGGCGACCGTGTACACCCCGGGGTAGAATACCGGGAATGATGCCTCGCCCTGATCGACGGCGACTTTACGGTTATTCACGGTGGCCGCCTCAACCCCCGCGATTTTCACTTTGAGGGTGGGCAGCTCCCCCCGATTCAATATCCCAACGGTCGAAGACCCCCCAGTGGGTGCCCGCCTGGTGGAGCCGGAAATCGGTGTGTTCGCTTTTGCCGTCAATAGTGTAGGAGGCGCGCACTGTTGCTTTATTGCCGTTGGGGTCTTTTTCTATGACGTCAATCTGCACATCTTTGAGGGTTGAGGCTGCACGCCGCAGCGTGTCGCCGTCGAGCATAGCGGGGTCCCCGTCGGGGATTCTGGCCCCGAGCAGCCCCAGCGCGTATGATCCGTTGCCCGTTTGGAGTGCGTGGAAATATTCGCGTACTTTCCCCTCCGGCCCGTACACCAGTTTATTGGTGGCGAAAAGCGCGCCAGCGGCCGCCACGAGGGACACGATAACGCCAATGACCCAGGCAGTCAGGAGCTTCTCGACGGGAGAGTGAATACGCATAGATAAAGAATAGCTCACAGTGAGTGCACTATTAGTACGTATGTAATTCCCGTCATACCGTTCTTGTTTTATGTATGCGCCTTTGGTGACTTTTTGGCTAAAAGTTATTTTCTGCAATATCGCAGACGTTTATAGCCTCACAGGGCGGGCTCTAGTTAATCCCCCGCAAATCCAGCACGAGTTCGCTCTCATCCGCTGCATCACCGGTGACGATGACCGGAATACCCCAATCCTGCTGGTATAGGTGGCATGCGGCGTGCTCGGGAATATCGCCGTCGGGGGTGCCGTCGCAGGCGGCGGCGCGGGCGGTAATGTGCAGCACCGCCTCCTGAATTTCGGGGTTGAGCACGAGGGTACGACTGAGTCCTTGGGAGGTACCGGCACCGTCCAGCAGGAAATTTTCGGGGGTGGATGAGATTTTCAGCTGGGTCGGGTCTCCCCAGCGGGTATCGAGTTTCTGGCCGGTCGGCACGGTAAACCGCGAGGTAAATTCGAGGGTTCCGCCGGTGAGTTTCGTGGCGGGCCGGGCGGTTGTAATCGCCCCTTCGTCCACTTTTTGCGCCTGCGCAGGAATGGCGGCACGCACCAGCTGGTGCGCATTGGTTTCCACGATTATCAGGCGGGGATCCTCACCCGGGCTATGCTCCACCAGGAGGTCGGCGGGTTCGGCGAGTCCGCGCTGTAAGGTGCTCAGTTCCTTCGCGGCAGGATCCCAGCGGCGAATCGCGCCGTTATAGGTGTCTGCCACCGCGATAGAGCCGTCGGGAAGCTCTGCGAGTCCCAGCGGATGCTGCATGCGGGAGGTCTGCGAGTCGCCGTCCACGAACCCGAAATCGAATAGTCCCAACCCTACAGCAGAGGTCACCTGTACGCTCTGGTGTCCGTGATCGTCCTGTGTAAAGGTTACGTGGCGCAGCCCGCTGGTTTCCGAGCAGGCTACCCACAGACTGCCGTCACGCGCCTCGATAATGCCGGAGGGCTGGGCAAACCATGCGTCCTCGGCGGTACCGTCCTGCAGCCCTTCGACCCCGGCGCCCGCGAAAATGCTGACGGTTTCAGAGACGGGGTCGTAGCCGAAGAGCTGGTGGGTGCCAGCCATCGCGATTACGAACTGCCTGGCTTCACGCGAGTAGACCGCATCCCACGGGGATGAGAGCGCTATAGCGGTGGCGGGCGTATCCGCGGGGATATGGTTTGCGTTGCCCGTGACGGCGTTGTCTCCATCAATAACGCGCTGCACGCCGTTGCCTGCAAGGGTACGAACCTCGCCCGTGCGCAGGTTCAGCGAACGCAGTCGGTGATTCACGGTGTCGGTGATCAGCACATCGTACCCGAGTTTTTCGCGGAGTTTGGCGGGTACCAGGGCAAGCCCTTGCGGTTCGTTAAAGCGTGCAGTGGTTCTGGTTCCGTCGGCGTAGCCTTTTTCGCTGTCCTCTCCCCCGCCGTAGGTTGTCAGCACCGTGTTGAGGTCTTCGGCGACCTGCAGGATGCGGTGCCTGGCGGTATCGGACACCAGGTAGGTGCGTGAGCCGGTGCCGAACAGGTTTTTGGGTCCGAACTCTGTGGGGAGTTCGATAGCTTTCCCAGGGAAAGCGAATGTTCCCTCGGTTTTTGGTCGGGGCACGTAGGGGCCGTCGCCTCGGTGCAGGGTACCTTTTTCCTCGTGTTCGGCAACGAGCTCACGCACGAGTGAGGTAAGCCCCTGCACGTGTCCCTCCCCGGAAAGATGCGCCACAATATACCCTTCGGGGTCGATAACCACGAGCGTGGGCCAGGCGCGGGCGGTGTAGGCCTGCCAGGTGGTGAGTTCGGGGTCGTCGAGTACGGGGTGTTTGATGTCGTAGCGGTCTACGGCTGCGGCGAGCGCTACCGGGTCTGCCTCATGCTCAAATTTGGGGCTGTGCACGCCCACGGTGACGAGCACATCCGAGAATTCTTCTTCGAGGGGGCGCAGCTCGTCGAGCACGTGCAGGCAGTTTATGCAGCACAGGGTCCAGAAGTCGAGGATCACGATTTTGCCGCGAAGAGCCTGCAGGTCTAGTTTCTTCTCGCCGGTGTTGAGCCAGGATCGTCCGATGAGTTCGCTGGCGCGCACGCGCACGGTTTTCTGCCCGGTATGATCTTGCCCGGAATGCTGGTTGCTGGTTTCGCTCACGATTCTCTCCCCTATGGTTTCGCGCCCTGGCCCCGCTTAGCAGCAGGGTGCGCTCGTTTCACCCTATTATGCCAGCGGTGCGGGCGTGTTCACCGGGCGGTCAAAGTTTATGAACTCGCCCCGCAATACGCCGTCATATTCTGTCATAGAGTCTCCTGCTCCCCTGTTGTTATGGCGGCCTGCGAGGTTGTTCCTCATTCGCACGCCAATAGTTTTGTCCGGCAGATAGTTTTTCTTTCCGCCCGTACTTTATAAATAAGTGCGCCCGCCCGTCGGGATATCCGGCGGGCGGGCTATTACATGGTGCGGGCAGATTTTAGTGCTTCGGAATCGGCTGCAGGCGGCGCAGCTGGGTTACGTGTTTGGGCTCCAGCTCAGCCACGTTCTGCACCTGCAGCAGCTTCATGGTGCGGCGCACCTCTTCGGAGAGAATTTCGATGGTGCGGTCCACGCCGCGGCGGCCACCGGCCATAAGCCCGTACAGGTAGGCGCGCCCAATCAGGGTGAACTTCGCACCCAGTGCCAGGCAGGCCACCACGTCGGCGCCGTTCATAATGCCGGTATCGACCATCACCTCGGTGTCCATACCGACTTCACGCACTACCTCCGGGAGCAGGTGGAAGGGTACGGGCGCGCGGTCCAGCTGGCGTCCGCCGTGGTTCGAGAGCAGAATACCGTCTACGCCCAGATCGGCGAGTTTCTTAGAGTCTTCGAGGTTCTGCACGCCTTTAATCACGATCTTGCCGGGCCACATTTCGCGGATAATCTTCAGATCCTCATAGTTGATGGAGGGGTCCATCGCGTTATCCAGAAGCTCGCCCACGGTGCCGCCGGTCGAGGAAAGCGAAGCGAATTCCAGCTTGGGCGTGGTCAGGAAGTCGAACCACCACCAAGGGCGCGGAATAGCGTTCGCTACGGTTTTGAGCGACAGCTGCGGCGGGATGGAGAAACCGTTGCGCTTATCGCGCAGGCGTGCACCGGCCACCGGGGTGTCCACGGTAAAGAAGAGCGTGTCGAACCCGGCCTTGGCGGCGCGTTCAACCAGCCCGTAGGAGATTTCACGCTCACGCATCACGTACAGCTGGAACCAGAGGCGCCCGTCGGGGTTTACCTTGCGCACATCCTCAATGCTGGTGGTGCCCAGTGTTGAGAGGCAGAACGGTATGCCTGCCGCGCCAGCGGCTCCAGATCCCGCGATCTCGCCTTCGGTCTGCATCAGGCGGGTGAAGCCGGTGGGGGCAATACCGAACGGCATGGCGGAGGTGCCGCCCAGTACCTCGGTGGTGGTGTCTACGGTCGAAACATCAGTGAGCACGCCGGGGTGAAACTCGATGTCTTCGAATGCCTGGCGGGCACGGTTCATGGAGAATTCGCCTTCGGCGGCTCCGTCGGTGTAGTCGAAGGCAGCGGCGGGGGTGCGGCGCTTAGCGATTTTGCGCAGGTCGTAGATGGTCAGCGCTTTTTCCAGGCGGTTTCCGGTGAAGTCCAGGCTAGGCTTTTTGAACTGCATGAATTCCATGAGTTCGCTCGGTTTGGGAAACTGACGCTGTACCATTGATGCGCCTTCTTTCTGCGGTGTCACCGCGTCATTGCTGTACCTTCGTGTTGGCGAGGGGCGGGGGTGGGCCACCTCTCATATGCGGTTAGACCACACACCCTTAAAAGTAAGCTTAAGCTAACGTAAAGTCAATTATTAGGGTAGGCTGCACTTATTGAAAACCTGTGTGGCTGGGCGGTATTCCGCAGGCGCAAACCCACACCGGGAGCCCACATCCCCGCACAGCATGTTCTCCGCACGGGAAACCCCGCAAAGGTATTCCACAAGCCAGAACACACCGATGACTGATAAAACTCTGCCCAGTAGCGTAGTATCGAAAGTAGACGGTGAAAAACAAACAACCACACAGCGCACACAAGGACTTCACCATGGACCAGACCCAATCACGACGCGGACGCCCGCCCCGCATCACCCATGACCAGATAGCGCAGGCAGTCATTGACGTTGGTTTCCCAAACCTCACCTTCGCGGCGGTACGCGAAAAACTGGGGGTGGGTGAAAGCACCCTCTACCGGTACGCCCCCGACCGCGACGAGCTTGTACGAATGGGCCTGAACTATGCGTTCTCCCAAGTTGAAATGCCCCCGCTTGAAGGGCACTGGCGGGACATCCTCCATTCCCAGGCGGTGCACCTGTGGCGCAGTTTTGAGAAATACCCCGGCTCCGCCACCGAAGCCGCACGCGGAGTGGTTCCCGCCGTGGCAATGTACTTCCTGGAAGAGCTATGCGCCGCCCTAATTCGCCGCGGGTTCACCCCCGAAAACGCTGTTATTGCCTGCGACACCCTGTTCGATATGGTGATCGACAACAGGCGCGGAGTCGAGCATATTGATGCCCTCATCCCCGATGGCGGCCCGGGGCGGGAGAACATCCTGGAGCAGGTGGGACAAGACCAGCCCGCACCGCACCAGCAGGATCAGGACCAGATACTGACCCCTACCGGGAGCAGGCCCAACAGGCAATACTGGATGTTTTTACGCGTGACCCGTATGACTGGCTCATCTGCAAGATCACCATCATCCTCGACGGTATCGCGCAATCACTCGCGCCGCAGCAGCCCCCGGATGCCTCCGCCCTCCCCGATGACTCACCGGCAGAACACTCCGACGATACCCCCACATAAAAGCTCCCGCCCCAACCAGCTACAGGCCGGTTGGGGCGGGAGACTATCTGGTTTCTAGACCCTGCACACTGTGCGTTCACACACGGAGGCTAACGGCGCAGGTTCGGCGGTTTCCCCGCCGGATACGCCATCCTAGTAGTACATACCGTGGCGGTAGTCCCAGCTGGGGAACGAGTCGGAGAGGTGACGCATAATCGCCTCATAATCCAGGCCCTTACGGATCAGCACCGGTGCGGGGGTTACCCCACGCTCGCCGTGTTGTTCGGGGACAATCTTGCCTTCATCATCAACCATGGACACCATCACGCCCTGCTCGTGGCGGGTCTCCTCAGACTTATCGGGCTGGATGGACTTCACGTACTCGTCGGAGCGGATAATCAAATCCACGCTGCTTTCAATGCGCTCACCAATGCCGCTGGCACGGCCCTTATTGCCAATACCGGAGGGGTTTGCTGAACTTGCGAAGGTCAGGCGCCCGCCTTCCCACAGCTTACGCACGATCTGCTCACCGGGCACACCGAAGCGGATCACGAAGCAGCTGGTCGCGCGGGTGTCTCGGGCCAGTTCCTTTGGTGGTCTCATCCGGCAGGTACTTCTCGGCGTCCTCACGCCACGGCAGGATGCACCCCAGCAGGATGTCCTCGTCCCAGTGCTTCTGGTAGAAGTCGCGGATTTCCGGGGTTAGCTGGGCGAGAGCCTCAAGCTGCTCCATGGAACCGCACAGCACAACGCCAGGCTTCTGGCGCTTGCGCTGTTTCGCGTCAAACTTACGTTCTAGTCCTTCGCCGTCGGTTGCCATGAGAATGTAACCGACCTTTGTGGGGGATACAATAAGGCCGCCTTTACCGGAGAGAATAGATACGGCCTGCGGGGATGCTTCCCCGGTCCACTCTTCGAAGGTGGGGGCTGATGCTGCGTTGTTAGTCATGGGGTTTATTATATTCCGCAGGCTTTTGTTGGCGCGACGGTCAGGGCAGACATCCACATAATGAGAAGAGCCTCCGGGAGAAACCACCGCCAGCACGTCACGCTCACGGGACGAAAAACCCGCAAAGGGGGCATCATCATAGAACCCAGGCGGGGCTTTCTGGCACACGGTTATAGGCCGCGGCGCGTGTCCTCCTCGTGCAGACGCTCAAACATTTCGTTGTAGGCATTCAGTTCGGCGTCCCCGTCACGGTCGGCCTGCCGGTCAATGCGTGCAGCGAGTTTTTGTCGGCCTTTGCCCACTGGAAGCCCACCGCAACCGCCACGATCATGGTCGGGATTTCGCCGATACCCCACATGAGCGCACCGCCCATCTTCTGGTCGTCCAGCGCCGACAGGCCCCAGGTGCGCCCCAAGTTACCGAACCAGGAGGCGGCCAGCAGGGCCTTCGAGTTCATGATCGAAATACCCACGAAGGCGTGGTACCCCAGGGTTGCGATCAGCATAATCAGGCGCATCGGGTACTGGGGGCGGTGCGGAATCGGGTCAATGCCGATCAGCACCAGCATGAAGATATAGCCCGTGAGCGTAAAGTGAATCATCATGAATTCGTGCCCGATATGGTACCGCAGCATCACCCCGAAAAGCGGTGTGAAATAAACAACAACGATTGAGCCAGCAAAATTGACGGCGGCAAAAATGGGGTGCGTAACAACTTTCGACCACCCCGAATGCACAATGCGCACAATCCACTCGCGCGGGCCCCGCGTGCCGTCCTGGCGCGGCTCCAGCGCCTTAAGCAGCAGCGTCACAGGCGCACCTAATACCAGCAGAATCGGCACGACCATCGTGAGCACCATATGCTCAAACATATGCACCGAAAACAGCACACGCGAATACACGGCGGGCGGGCCGGAGGTGATGTAGTTCAGCACCAGCAGCCCTAACATCCAGGAGACGGCGCGCATCACGGGCCAAGAGTCACCCGCACGGTGTACTTTCACGAACGCCCACAGGTATACAATCGCCAGATACCCCAGCACAGCAACCCAGAACCAGTCCCAACGCCACTCGGTGAACCAGCGCTGAAAATGCGGCTCGGGCGGCATATCGTACCAGGTGATAATGCGCACCGGCGTGGCATCCGGTGCGAGAGTTTCCGGAACCGGCGGCGGCGTGCGTGATAGCGAAGCCCCCAGCCCAGAGGCCGCCCCCATAATCACAAGCTCAGCAGCTACGGCGCTCCACAGGGCACGCGTGCCGCTCATCTTACCGGCGGCGAGCGCGGGAATGAGCCTGAGGCGATGCGCCGCGCCAATAGTTCCCAGAATCAGGGTCAGCCCTAGTTTTAGGAGCACAATCTTGCCGTAGTCTGTGCCCTAAATCCCGCCACGACGACATGCGCACCCCCGCGTTCGTAATGCCCGAGAGCAGCACGAGAATGAACCCGATGAGGGCAAGCAGAGAGTAGCGGCGCAGTACCGCATGGGCCATCGGCACGCGACGAGATGCCGCAGTGTGTTCGCCGCGGCGCTCCTCAACGACGGTGCCGGTGCCCGCATCCTTACCCGAAATACCGCGCGAGATAAACGCCAGCGCGATCAGCCCGCCGCACCAGATGCTCACCCCCAGCAGGTGCAGCCCCAGGGAGTTAACGGCGCCCATATGGTCCTGCCCGCCCGAGGAGTGCCCCGAAAGCGCCATATCCGCGATACCGACGAGCGAGATCATGAAGATGAAAAACAGCCCCATGAGTGAACGCACCCCGAAACAGGCGGTGGCGACCACGGCGGCGACCACCACGGTCATGCCTTTTTCTTTGCCCGCATCTAACGTGGTGACGTAGCTGATCAGCTCACTGGCGTACTCGGCACCGGAGCCAATGGGCCGCCCCGAAATATCGGCATAGGAAAGAATCAGCACAGCCAGCGCCGCTAGAGTCCACAGCACGGCGGAGGCGGCGGCAAGGTTCAGCACATCAGCGAACGGCTTGTACTCTTTCTCAGCGGTATTGTGTGCGGAGCGTGTGCCGTGGCGTGTTCCGGCGGCATCGGCGGCGTAGCGGGGAATAATGCCCATCGCGAAGATTAGCGCGCCCATAGTCGTCGCCATTGCAAAGTTATGCACAACCTCGGTGATGGGCAGCCCCCAACGCACGAGCGCACCAGCATCCGCTAAGTCCGTTGCGGCGTTGGCGGCGGTAATGCGCAGTGAAATAATCAGCACCAGCAGCCCCACGCCCGCGTAGGCGGCAATCCAGGGTGCGCTCAGCCCGGGGCGCACGGCGGCGCTCTTGGGGCTTGCCTCGGTTTTCTGCGGTTGTGAAGACATAGTAGCCATAGTTCTTTTTATCTGTGGTGTGTGCGATGGTGCGTGTTAGGTATGCGCGTACATTCTGGGTGGCTAGGTGAAGAGGCTTTCGCCGATATACCCGCCTTCCTCACGTACCCCCGCGGGGATAGCGAAAACCGCCGACCCGATAGGAATCGTCCATGTGTTGAGCATATCGAGTTTTTTTCGAGTCGTTTCTGAATGGGCACAAATTGTTGCACCGGGTCGGTCTGGTATGCCACGAAAATCAGGCCCGCGTTGGAGATACCGCCGGATACCTCCCCGTGCCGGGACAGCCCGCCCGCGTTCGCCACGGGTTCGTCGTAGTTATAGGCGCGGCGCAGGATGCGCTCCCACGGTTTTTTATCGAGTTCTTCCCCGCGGGCCCGGCGAATATGCGCGTAGGGGGCGATCATTTCAAACCCCAGGTTGTTGGTTTTGGCGAAGTCTGGGTCGTCGAATTCTTTTGTCCCGGTCAGTGGTGCCCCGTTGGAAAGTTTACGGCCGATCGCGTCCTCACGGGCGGGGGTGTCTACCTCATCCCAGGTGTCCAGGTTCATGTGGATGCGCCGAATCACCACGGAGGTGCCGCCGGGTTCCCACGCCTGCGGGTAACCAGCGCTGGCGTTGCCTTTGCCCCACACGATGTCGTCGAGGCTGGCGCCGCCGCGTCCCGGGTTTGCGGCGGGGTCGGCGGTGGGGTTCACGGTGCCGTCTACCTGCCCAAACAGGTTACGCGGTGTGCCGGTGCCCGCCCCGAAAGCACGCAGGAACCCGTTCTGCACCCACCTAATACGCCCGAAGGAGCGGGTGTCTTTGGTGAGCATCCGCTGGGCGTGGGAGAGTACCGTGAGGTCGTCACAGCATAGCTGCAGCAGCAGGTCGCCGCCGGTGTAGGCGTCCTGCAGCTTGTCGATGGCGGGGAACGCCGGTAGGGGCGCGAGCCAGCCGGGTTTTTTCTCGGGTGCGGCGATATCGAAGATGCGGGAGCCGAACCCAATAGTGACGGTCAGGTTCGCGCTGACCTGGGCAAGTTCAGGTTCCTGGTCGGTGAGCGGGGCGGTTCCTCTCGTCAACGCCGCAGCATCGTTGGTGAGGATACGCAGGAGCCGCTGGATTGCCTCGGCGTGGAGGTTTTCGTTCAGATCAATGGCGATGAACCGGGCGTGCGCTTGGGATTCTGTGGCGATCCCCTGCTGATGTTCACCGTAGAATCCTGCCGTGGCGTCGGTGAGGGCAATGTCGGCGGGTTTCCGCCCGGGGACCGACATGTCCGAGCGGGGCGGTGACAGCAGCGCGTGGGCGCTGGCCCCGGCAACAGCGCCGACCCCTACCCCGGCGGCGCCGGTAATGACGGTGCGGCGGCGCATCGCGCCTAGGGGCGTCTGCCCCGCAGTATCTGTGGTTTTATGTGGGTTTTCGGGTGGCATGTTTTATCCTGCGCTACTCGTGGTGGTTGTAAGGTGGTGTGCGCATTCTGGATGCTACGGCGGTAGCATCCTGCTGCACCGGTTACGGGCTTTCCTACAGTAGGTACAATAGGGCCGGTTACCGTCCGATCCGGTGCGACTTAAGTCCATTTATTTTACCAAACAGTTTTTCGGTTCTGAGTGGTTTACCGTTGTTTTTTCTGGGTTTCGCGGCGGGGCCGGTGCCTTGCGGTGCAGGGCTCAAAAGTCCTGCACCGCAAGGCACCGTGTGATGACCTGACGCCATCGGTTTACCCGCCTCCCATAGAGCGATTTACGGTATTAGCGCGGTGCTGCGGCTACTTGCACTCGGGCAGCGGCGATTCGGGAGGCCCCTGCCGCACCGTGCGAATGCTCGTGGGATCCTTCGCCGTGGTCATGGTCAGCGTGCTCATCGGCTGAGGCCGACCCGGAGGCTGAGGACCCGCCGTGTTCATGGTCATGTCCCTCATGCGAGTGGTCGTGCCCGCCGTGCTCATGGTCATGTCCCTCATGCGAGTGGTCATGCCCGCTTGCCGAGGCATCGGCGGTGGCTGACGCGGAGCCTTCACCCTTGTACTCTTCCTTCGCGCCCTGGTAGTCGCGGGCCACCGGCTTAAATTCAAGGGAAGCGCCGTCTTCGGTCTTGACCGTCACAGTGGTCGCCCCCGCCTGCGGCGAGCGAGCAGCTCATATCCATGAGCATAATGTGGTCACCACCGGGCTTGAGTTCCAGGGTGGCACCGGGCTCAATGGTGAACTCGTGCACCTGCTCCATCTTGGTGCCGCCGTCTGAGCCTTTGGTGGTGGTGTGCAGCTGCACGGTGTCGGTGGCGGTCGAGGAGGCGCTGGTGATCTTCACCGGTTTGTCCCCGCTATTGGTGATTTTGCCGAACACGCCGGTCATGCCGCCCTTGCTGGCTTTCACCCAGGCCCCCTCAATTTTTAGGGTGCCTGACGAGGCGCTGGCTCCCTGTCCGCCTGCAGCGCTGGCCCCCGCTGAGGCTGATGAGCTTGCCGAAGAGGAGGCTGATGCGGAACCGGATGCGCCGGTGCTGGTGGAGCCCCCGCAGGCGGAGAGCAGCAGCATTCCGGCTGCGGCGGTGCAGGTAAAGGTTACGAGCTTCTGATGATTCTTGAACATGGTTGGTTTTCTCTTTCTGGGCGGTACCGCCCGGTGTGCTGTGCGCAGCTGAGGTCAGGGGACGACCCCAGCTATTGCGCTTACTGAGGTAGTGCGGCTACTCACTGGTTCCCGGCCCGTCGTTGCGTTTGCGGATGAGCATCATCGCAATCGCCCCGACCAGCAGGATCAGCAGCCCGCCGCCGCCCCACAGCCAGGGGGCGAGTCCTTCTTTATGTTCCGTGTCCGACCCGTTCTGCGCCTCGCTGCCCTGTTCGGCGGAGGCGCTGCTTACAGGTGCCGAGGCGGTTTTACCGGCCCCCACAGTAAACCTGTAGGTACCCTGAATGGGGTGCCCGTCGGATGAGACCACGCGCCAGGTGACGGTGTACGTTTCATCCGCTGCGGGGTCTTTGAGGTTGAGGGTCTGGGTGACGGTGTTGCCGCTGACTTTAGCGTCGCCTTTCCCTTCAACAAGGGAGTTGCCGGCCGAGTCGGTCACGCGCACCCGGTTGCCGCCCTCAACGTTCGCGAGGTTAGCGCTGTAGGTGAGCGTGATTTCGGTGGGTGCCTTGCTGAGGGTCGCATCAGCGGCGGGGGTGCTGCTGACGAGCTCGTCGTGCGCATAAGCGGGCGCGGCGGTGAGCGTCAGCAGCGTTGCCGTGAGCGCGGCAAGTAGGGTACGCAAAATAGTGCGCATAGTGTTTCCTTGTCTGAGTCACGGGTTGCGGTAACCCGGGTGCGGGTGCGTGCACCATCTGGCACGCTGGCTTTCTCAGACGAAGGCGGGCGGGCCGCGCTCAATACGGCAGTATTTGAGGGTGGCAACCCGCCCGGTGGCGGGTGCGTTCGGAATATACAGTAGGATGCGCCGCCCCAGCAGCAGCGGCAGCACGGCTGGCGGGGTGAGGAGCGCCGCCCCCAGGGCACGCACTTTTATGGCGAGCAGGTGTATTAAGCGGGCGAGGGTGCGTTCGGCACTGTAGAGCACCCCCAGGCTGGCGATAGCTGCTGCTAGGTGCACCCCGAACATGGGCATATGTGCGTGTTCGGCCGCGGCGTGGGTGAGGGTGTGGGTGCCGTCTACCCCGCCGCCCGGTGGGGCATAGTCATAGGGCGTGTTTCCTGGTAAAACGTGGTTGTGCAGCGTATGGGTATGTGCCCCGTGCGCGGCGGTGCCGGCGTGGGCTGCTGCGATGTGCTCCCCCGCTAGGGAGGGCGCGTGGGAGAGGTTAAAGAGCGTGTGCAGTAGTGCTTGTACGGCAACGGCGCCTAGGGGCGGTTCCTGCGGTGAAGGCTTGGGGATGCGGTTGCGCATCCGGATCATAACCAGCAGCAGCCCCAGGCTCATGAGCGCCCCAAGCGCGGTGCACAGGATGAGGAGCATAAGGTGCGGCGCGCTGGCCCCGGCAAGGGTGTGTCCGGCTGCGCCGAGGAGCACGGCGGTACCTGAGATAGCCCAGGCACGCCCCATTAGGGCGGTACGGGTGGGGATGCACAGCGTGTGCGCATCCGTTTCAGTGCATGCGCAGGGGGTGTTGCAAAGGGTGAAGGCGCGCCGAGCGTAAGCGTTAGCTGCGTCGCGCATGTATGCCTCCTCGCTGCTGGTACACCGTGTGTGCGGTTTTCGTGTACAGCACCCATTCTACCGGTAATACCGTAGGGCGCCGCACCCTTCGTTGGATGCGGCGCCTATTGGGCTACCGCCCGAGGCGCGGAGCGTTACCTGTGGCCCTTGAACGGCAGCTTCCTGTGCCGAGGTGGTTGAGCCGTACGGCGCGCCTTATTTCCGCACTGACGCGCCGCTGCTCTTTCCGCACAGGTTTATGAGCTGGCAGCCTTATCGGGTCAGTTGTTCGCATGCCGCATACGGTGGTGTAGGCGGCTTCTTTCCCGAAGGGATTGTGTGAAGGCGTGGCCGTCAGCTCAGCAGCGTGGAGGGGGTTCTAGTGGAGGTGGTCATGAGGGTTTTCCTCTGTGGTGGTTGGTATACGGATTGGGGTGTACTGCCGCAGTTCGTGCACCCGCATTGTTGCGGGCTTGCGGTAGTGATAGCTTCCACTATATAAGGGGTGGCTATGTTTGACCTGTGTTTATACTGTGATACCCACCTGTGAACAGCGAGAGCACTGAAGCAGTGGGGTTTGGCGAGGCGGCTCCCACCTCAGCTGTAGCGGGATACTGCAGTAGCGGGGATACCGTAGTACACCCTGCCGCAGGTAGTGTGTCTCTGTCTGCTATTAGGGTCGGGGCCGCCACAGGGTACACGCCGCTCCCCCCGCTTGTTTTTGAGGCCAACGTTCGGGGAGCAGTGTTATCCGCTAAATGTGAGGGAACTATTTGGAGGTCTGTGTGGGTTCTGCTGGCGCTTTGGGGGTGACGTTCTGCCCGCTGGGTACAGCAGGAACATGCGGTGTTGCGGGTTTTTCAGTGGTGGGAGACCCGTTTTTAACAACGGTGTATTCCCCGTCTACGCTCACTTCTGCGGTGTCACCGTTGGCGTAACGGGTTTCCCATGAGCCGTCTGCCTTGACCGTGGTGGTGTCACCATTGGGGTTGGTGCGGGTCCAAGACCCTGCGGTACCCACAGTGACGGTTGCCCCGCCGTTTTCGGTGTTCTTCCAGGCTGGACTGCTTGCGGAGGTTGCAGGTTTCTGCCCGCTGCCAGCCGTCTGGGCGCCGCCGTCTGCACTAGTTTCGGCGGCACTGGGGCTGGTGCTGGTCTTAGTTTTTCGTGGGGGTTCGCCTGGGTGGATGCCCCTGCCGTGCCCGGGTTTGTTTCTGCGCCTGCACTGCCGGTGGTCTTGCCTGCTGCGGTTCCTTTGCTGCTGGCGGTGGGCTTCGGTGTGGTGTTTGCGCTGCTGGTTTCACTGGGGGTTGCGGATGCGCTGTCTTCGGAGATGGTGTTGGTGGTGCCGCAGGCGCTAAGAGTGAGCAGCCCCGCGATGCTAAGAGCAGTCAGTACAGATATTTTTGAATTTTTTTGAAGACGGTATTCATCTTGTCCTTTTCATGCAACGGGGCTCATATATCGGTGTGGTGCTATTAGCTTAGCAGGGTGACCTCAGTAAACGCCGGAAAATTACAGCTTATTTTTGAGAATGCGCGGCTGTTTTCCTCATGCATGGCGCTCATCCCGGGGCGCATGAGTACATTTAGTTTCCGCCGCATTGCACACCGCGAATTCTGAAGTTCACCGGGAAAAGAGGTAACGATAGCAGCCTGGTGTTTTACAGAAGGTGCGGTGCCGCTATTTTTCTACAGGTATGGCGGGGTTAATAGGGGTTTTGGGTGTTGCCGCCCCGGGTGCGCTGGCGGGCGTGGGTGTACCTGGTTTTGCGGGGAGCACGGGGGTGCCGCCGCCTCCAGGGTTGTCGTAGGTTCCGTCGGTTTTAACACGCATACTGCCTTTATTAATACCGCCGATCCAGGTCCATGATCTGTCACGGCTAACGTCAATAACTCCACCTTCGGGGGATCCGGTCCACCGCCATGAGCCGTCGGCGTTTACGGTGATGGTGCCGATGTCGCTACCGGTTGCGGCCCATGATCCGTCGGGGTTAACGTGCAGCTGAGTTGCGTCAGGGTTGGTGGCAAACCAAGAACCGTCTGTTTGCACGACTGCGGTGTCGGTGTTGAAGGTCAGGGCGTGCACACCGCCGGGGTTTTCGACGGGCTCGGTGTCAGCTGCCACAGATGAGGCGGTACCGGTGGGTGCGCCCGCACCGCTGGTGGTGCACCCGGTTAGAGCGAGGGCCAGCACACCGGTGAGAACCGTAACGAGAAGAACTGGTACGTTTTGAGCAGCCGTCATTGGCGAACCTTTCCGCATATCAGTCACGCACCCCTTATAGCTTGTAGTAGATAAAGGTAGCCCCGGGCCGGTGCAATTTCAGCACCGGCTCGGGGAAGCATATATTATGTATGCTCTGCTCTAGTTTTTATTTGGGCTGCACCGGAGCCTTCGGGGTCACAGCGTTGCCACCAGGGTTCTGAGGAGCGGGGATTTTCGGGAATCCAAGACTTGACGCGCTAGTTCCGTCGTTAGAAGAAAGCGTACCCCCGTTGCTAGCTTTTGCAGTCCAACTACCATCTGCGTTCACAGTCATATTACCGCTGGGCATAACCATAGTCCATGAACCATCAGCATTGACCGTAAGCTCTTGAGAACTTGATTTCATGTTCCATGAGCCATCTTGTTCACCACAATGTTCTCTTTGCCAGACTTAGCAGTCCATGAACCGTCAGGATTCACCTTCATACCAGCTTCAGAGCTTGACCCTGAGCCGCTCTCTGCTGAATCTGAAGAGTCAGCTGCACCGCTGCTGGAGTCTGAGCCGCTGGAGCTATCGGCGGTTGATTCGGTGCTGTCACTGTCTGCAGACGCGCTGGAATCAGCTGCCTTGGAGGAGCTTGCGCTGCTGCTTGAGCTGGCGCTGCTTGACGCGGAGGATGATGCGGAAGCACTGGAGCTCGCGCTTGAAGATGCGGAGGAGCTTGCGCTGCTGCTCGAGTTGTTGGAGGCAGACCCTCCACCGCAGGCGCTCAGTGCGAGCACACCAGCGAAGGCGAGGGAAAGTAGGGCTGGTGCTTTTTTGTATTTCATCGAGGGACCTTTCGGTAGTGTATATCGGTGTGTGTCCCCACCCCAGACACTTATCCCAACATATGTTGAGCCAGCATAAAGGCAGGGCGTGTCGCTAGCGGCTACTTTCACTGGTTCGGAACAGGTTTCACCCCTAGCAGGCCGTTAAAGCACTGATATTCAGTCTACCTGAAAAGAACCGCTGACAACGTGGCGACACGTGGCGTTCCCTCCAGGGCTCAAGCAGAGTTCAATAACAAAGTGTCCGTCTACACGATTCCTCCGCTGCGAGGTTTTTACCACGCTCAGTATCACCCACACCAGCATTATCTTTATGCCATTGCTGCCCTCTCGGCTTCTTCAGGCACACCTTGCTGTCCAGTGTCTGGAGCATTCTGCCCACCCGAAACACCTTGCCCACTAGAAGCGCTTTAATTTTGAGCTGGTGCAGTCTCCGCACTGTCATAATTGTGCTCCTGACCAGACTGGTTTTCACCAATAATCACGGTAACCCTACCTTGATTAGTTATACCAAGCTATTGGTCTCATTAGCTACTGCTGTTACGCCTTGAGCACTCATGATAAGAGAAATAGCAGCTACTACCACTGTATTCCTACGAAATCTTAACATCAGTAAACTTCTTCCCTGCCACCAGCCAACCATCCTGAGGATGAAAAATTATACTTATCTCAATCATTTTCCGATTATCATCAGAATGGTCTTTATGACTTATCTTATGGTTATAGGTATCATAAATGATGGTATTCCGAGTCTCTATATGAGTTAATATTTTATACTCTTTTTCTTTATCGCTTTTATGAAATGTCTCTTCGTGAATAGTGATATTACGTAGCCCACCAGCAATCCACCCCTCATTATGAAAATATAAATCGTGAACCCACTGTATAGCCTTTGCTTCATATTCATCTGCTTTTGAGGTTGTATTAGCCCACGGCACCGCATCACCGGTCTGAATGGAATAATTGTGTGCCTCCACCCAATAATTAAGGAACTTCACCACACCCTCCACCGTCTCCACATTCATCCCCGCCGGCTCCTTAGGCTTCGGAACATTCTGCGCAGGACCATGCTCATCCGCAGGACGATACTCACCCTCAGGGGCCTTCGACCCACCCGAATACCCCTTCACAATAGTCTCCCCACCAGACGACGGAGCCGCAGAAGACCCCTCCGACACCGACGATGACGATGAGGATGAACCACTAGCACCAGCACTAGCCTCACTACCCGAAACACCACTATCAGAAGAAACCGCCGATGAAGAACCCGGCTGCCCCTCAGCATTACCAGCACCACCACACGCCACAAGACCCAACGACCCTAACCCCACACCAGCGAGCAACAGCGCACGACGACGCGGAACAATACGGTCAGCGTTCGGTTCTACCATCACGAGAGTTCTCCCCTTCATTAGCATCAGAAGGCCCCGTGCACAACAGGCGGCAGAAAATACACCCACATGGTCAGGCCCGGAAGCGCCTCAATCTTATTGGTTCAATGTGAATACGTACCCTTAGACTACGGGCTGAGACTCAACAAATCAAGATAAAACAGTATATAAATACCTAAAACTATATTTTCTATGTTTAGTATGGAATATAAAAGCTCACCCAATGTTTACTTTATTCAAGTAAATATTTTAGCCTCGGCTGGTACCGTCTCTGCGAGAGAGGCACCAGCCGAGGCTTTCTATTCATGTGCAGTTAGCAGCAGGTTACTTGCTTGGAGAGATGGGGTTTTAGGATCTTTAACATCGGCGTTCGGTTTGGCAGGCACCTGGGGAACAACAACTGTACCACTTGACGAAGAGGTGCCGTCGTATTCAACAGCGGTAACTTTGCCGTTGGGGTCTTTCATGGTCCATGACCCGTCATATTCAACCACAATATGGGTACCGTCCGGCTTATCCATTGTCCAGCTGCCGTCATAATCTACGGCGCTTTTAGTGCCGTCTTCTTTCACCTGTGTCCATGACCCGTCATAAGAGATATCCAGCTTAGCCTTGGAAGAGCCACTCTTGGCGCTACTAGAGGCAGAAGACTCTCCAGCTTTACCATTGGCGTTTGAAGAGCTGGATGAAGAATCAGCCTTGATCGTTTCCCCCGAGGATGCTGAGGCAGACACGTTCACATCCCCGCCTTTGCCAACATTCACATCCGCCGAGTTACCCTTGCCGTCACTACCGGAAATCTTCACATTCCCGTCAGGGCCAACCGACACATTCGCACCAGCAGAAGCTGACGCAGACGAAGAAGCCGGTGAAGAGGAAGAAGATTCAGGCGACGATCCTGAAGAATTTACTGAGACACACCCACTCAGCGCGAGCATGCCAGCCACAGCAAGAGACACAAAAACAGGAGCTTTTTGGAGGTGATATTCACAATATTTTCTCTTTTCTTATTCGACAGCTAATCGGCTCATCAGAGTTGGGAGTAAAAGCACCCAACGGCCACATACGCAACCGCTAAAAAGATGCGTTAAGAAGCTCACCCACGCCTTCAGGTTTCAGTACCTTATTAGCGTGGGTGAGATCCTCAAGCCTATTGTTTGGGCTGAACAGGAGTTGTCGGGGTGGCCGCTTTATCGTTCGGTTTAGCAGGCACCTGCGGGACGGTGGGAGCTCCATTATCAGAGTGGAATGCCCCATTCACGTTAACAGTTGTGGTGTTACCGTCAGCATCGGTCATGGACCACGCGCCACTAGCGTTAACCGTAATGTGAGTGCCGTCGGGCTTCTGCAGCGCCCACGCCCCACCCGCATTAACCGTAATCTGGGTGCCGTCAGGCTTCACTAGCACCCATGCGCCGCTGTCGTTCATCGTCAGTTTGCCTTCTGCCGAATCAGAAGAAGCTGCAGAGCCAGCTTTGTCGTCAGCTGATGCGGTGGAATCCTCCGAGGATTCAGCTGATGCGGTTTCCCCTGAGGATGCTGAGGCAGACACGTTCACGTCCCCACCCTTACCAACATTCACATCCGCCGAGTTACCGTTGCCGTCATTACCGGAAATCTTCACATTCCCATCAGGACCAACCGACACATTCGCACCAGCAGAGGCCGACGCAGACGAAGAAGCCGAAGCCGAAGAACTAGCCGACGATGAAGCCGATGAAGAGGACGAAGAATCAGACGACGATCCTGAAGAGTTCACTGAGACACACCCACTCAGCGCGAGCATGCCAGCCACAGCAAGAGACACAAAAAAACAGGGGCTTTTTTTGGAGGTGATATTCATCGGAAGTTCTTTCTTATGTGATTGTTAGTATGCGGTTATGCTATGCCCCAACGATTCGGGGCACCATCAGTCGCCTGTGTGCCTCCATTTGGCCTGTGTAGGCGGGGTTTTCCGCATCAGTTGAGACCTTTTAATTTTACTGTCGTTTTCTATGCCCCTGCTATGAAAAGCTATGTTTTAACTGTGAAAAGTACCCCATAATGTGTGGGGAGCCTCCATATGTACGGCAACTGGGTGCCGTACCCGCAGCGGGTACAGCACCCAGTCTCAGTAAGGTTCGTGTTTTTTGAACCGTTGAACGAGCCGGAGCCCCTAACCTAGTTTCTTAGTGGGCTGGACGGGGCTGACAGGGTTGGCGGCCTCAGCATTCGGTTTTGCGGGCACGTCCGGGGTGTCTGGCTTATCTGCTTTACCGTCGTGCTCAACCTGATTGTACGAGCCGTCAGGTTTTACCGTCACGCTGTCGCCGTCGTGTTCGGTTTTAGTCCACGAGCCGTCAGACTGCACCGATACGGTGTCACCGTCAGGTTCGGTCTTGGTCCATGAGCCATCTGCTGCGACTGTGATCGTGTCGCCGTCAGCCTCTGTGAGGGTCCAAGCGCCGCCTTCACCCATGGTCACGTTGCCGTTTGCCCCACTGGATGCTGCACCCGAAGCTGCACCAGCCGCGCCACTACTTGCGGCACCGGAGGCACCACCAGATGCAGTACCGCCCTGAGTCGCAGCCGCAGAAGAGCTGGCTGCTGATGAAGCGCTTGATGAGCTGGAGCTCGAAGAACTATTGGAAGATGATGCGTTATTAGAACCACCGCAAGCGCTCAGCGCGAGCGCACCGGCGACCGCAATGGTCAGGAATGCGGAAGTCTTCTTGACAGATGCGTTCATTGTCTTGTCCCTTCAAGGGGGTGGTCGGTTGGCTACCACCGGGCGGATGCGCAACCACAGCACATTATAGGATCAGGTGTGTGCGTCCCGTATGGGGAGGGGAATTGATTCTCGGCGCCGGTTCGGGTTCGTGGGGAACTGTCGCCAAATGCTAAGAATCTGCTGGACCTGATGTGATTGTATGTTGTCATCCTGTGGTGATATCCCCAGCTTATCAAGGTTTTCTATGTTTCCTCCCAGAAAACCTGTGCTTTAGCTGTGATAGTTAAATCTTAATATTCTGACTTAAGGATTTCGTTGCTGATATGAAAGGTGTTTGCTGTGTCGCACCAGCATCGTTACCCCGCTATTACTGTCTGCATCCGCCGGGGGCGATGCGTCCTGTTGGTGAGAACCGGGTGTCGCATCGGCGTTAATGCGGCACCCGGGGATGGGGGTGTCAGGTGGGAACGACGCTGTTCCCGTATGTTGTGGGAGATTCCCGCACAAGCGGGCTAGCTGTTGTCTGTTATGGATTTTGTGGGTTGTACGGGAGTGACAGGGGTAACTGCCGAGTTATCGGGTTTTTCGGGAGCTTTTGGAAGTTTCGGGGGCTCGTTGGATACTGCGCCCTCTTTAAGCACGCGGAAAGTGCCGTCGGCATCCACCCTCGCCGCTTCCTTGATCAGTTGTCCTTTTTCCGAGGCGGTGGTATAAGACCACGAACCATCCGCTAGCACATTTGTGCTTTCACCTTTGGGCCAGTGATGGTCCAGCTTCCGTCCTGGAACACGACGTACTTATTACCGTCAGGCTCATCTTTTGTCCAAGCAATGGTGGTCCTATCTGAGTCTGATGAGCCGCCAGCACCGCCCGAGGCTGAGGTGTTCGGGGCTGCTGCTGAGGCTGAGCTTTGAGCCGGGGTGCTTGTTGCGGCCGAGGAGGTGGCTCCTGAGGAGGAGCTGGTTGCTCCACCACCGCATGCACTGAGAATCAGCGTGCCAGCTAGGGTGGCTGCGACGAGTACGGAACCTTTGTACAGTGAGGTACGCATCAGAACTGTTGTTTCCCTTCGGTTGGTTGTGGATCGCCGCCTCTCTCGGAGGTACCCGCTGTACGGGTTACGGCGTTAGCTCTACCCTATTCACCGCTGCTGTATGGCCGCTCTAAAAAACCGGCTCTCAGCTGTGAAACCCCTAGGGTGCACCCGATAGAACCCTCAACTTTGACTTTATATTTTATGATTGTGTGTCAACGTAAGCGTTCTTGATGCACAAGGCACCCCCCTGCAGGATGCCGAGGCTAAAATACCCGCAGCACCACCAGCAGAGGGCGCATACTGTTCACAAATATGATGTTGTACCGTTCGTTGGCGACGTCAATCTCTGGTGAGGCTCACCGCACCCGCTCTTAGGGTAGGTGCAGCTATTTCACTACTGCTTTAGCCCGCCCCAGAGCTACCGGGGAGATGGGCTGTGCCGGGTCTTTGGCCTTCGAGTTATCGGGTTTTGCGGGAGTACCAGGCTTGGCAGGGCCCTTAAAATCGTCTTTCTTCCCGGTACTATCGTACGACCCGTCAGCAGCGACGGATATATTGCCGTTCTCACCGGATAGCTCCCAGGAGCGGTCTTTATTCACAGTGATGGAGCCATCCGGGCCATCAGCCCACGACCAGGAGCCGTCTGATTTCACGTCCAGCACCTTCGTATTCTGTGAATTGCGCACCTCCCAGGCCCCCGATGAGTGCATCTTAAGAGTCATCCCCTGACCGTTATGTGTCTGCCAAGCACCGCTATCTTCAACTGTGGCGTCTTTGGTGTTAAAACCTAAATCCCGTATGCGTTCAGTTGCCTGCGCTGTCCCGGAGCTGGAGGAGCTTACTTCCGTGCCTTTAATAGTTTCACCGCCGCTGCAGGCGCTCAGTACGAGCGTTCCGGCAAACACAATGGTGGCGCAGGTAGCGATTTTACGGGTGTTCGTGGAGGTGGTATTCATAGTCGCATCCCCTCAGGTAGATGTTTCAATGAGCTTCTTTAACCATAAAGTTATCCAAGCATTCATTTCACCTGTAAAGTGATGCGCGCACCTGGGAATATGCTGAATTTTACATATGCACTATTTTTACTTCAGCTGTTTCGGGGTCGCTGGAACAGCAGGGGCCGCTGCCTTTTCGTTCGACGGTTTACCAATAGCAGCGGGTTTTGCCGGAATCTGCGGCTTACCTCCACTGGTCGCGCTATACGAGCCGTCAACCTTCACCTCAGCAATACCGTACGGCCCGCCCGTCCAGGTCCACGAACCGTTGCGCTCAACGGTCACCATACCTCCGGATGGGTGGCTCGTCCAGGTCCATGAACCATCGCTGTCCACCGAGAGGATGCCCTTCGTGCCGTTCACATACCATGAACCATCGTCATCAACTTGCACCGTGGTGCCCTGGGCACTGCGCGCTTCCCAGGCACCATCGTTCTCAATGGTGGTGACTTCCTGAATCGTGCCGAACCCCAGATCAATGGTGCCCGTTTCGCTTTTGTTGCGGAGATGCCGTTGATGCTTTGGTGCTGGGGGTCGCGCCAGCTGCGGCCGCACTGGCAGCAGCCGGGGAGCTGCTTTGGTGTCTGCGCTGCCGATGCTGTCTTTTCAGGCTCTACAGGCTGGGCGTGGCCAGATGGGGGTGTGGTCAGATGAGCTGGGGAAATGCCCAATGTAGCACTGGTGCTAGGCGATGCACTGGAAGCAGATTCCGAAGACGCTTTCGCTTTAGAAATTTCAGCCTGCGCCGAAGCCACCGCATCCGAAGCCTGCCGGGTCTCATTCGAGGTACCGCCGCAGGCGCTCAATAAACAGACACCCGCTACGGTACAAGAAAGCAGCACATACAGTTTTCGTGCGGAACTCTTCATCAGGGGCTCTTTCCTCACGTGGTTGGTATGCCGCCCCAGCTAAGCGGCACAATGATTGTACCGGAAAATAGGTACCTCATGCCTTGTGAGTCAGCGCCCCGGCACACTGCAGTGTGCCATTATTAGCGAGGCTGCACCGGTGTTTTCGGTGTGGTCGCGTTCTGGTTCGGCTTCGCGGGGAGCTCAGGAACATCCGGCCGGTCATGTGAGGGAGCCCCGTCCTCAATCATCACAAACGAGCCGTCGGAGTTGACGGTGACGGTGTCCCCGTCATTCTCACGTTTCGTCCATGAGCCATCAGAATTCACGGTCACCACGTCGCCATCAGGCTCGGTTTTCACCCACGAGCCGTCCGGGTTTACCGAGACAACATCGCCGTCAGATTCGGTAGTGCTCCACCCGCCGCCAGCGGCAACTGCTTGAGTGTTACCCCCCGAGATATTGACGGAAGAACCGCCACCGTTCTGGGAGCCTTGCCCCTGTGTCGCTCCGCCCTGTGGCTGCTGTTCACCACCGTGCGGGGCAGCGGCGGAGGGGTTGGATCCGTTCTGGGCCGCAGGTGCAGGCGCAGCGGTACCGTCGGCACGTGCACTTGGTGCTGCGGCGGCCTCAGTATTCCCCCCGTTTCCCCCATTTGTCGCCTCATGAGCAGTATGCGCTGCCGTGCTCTCATGCACCGGTGCGGCGGGGGGCGCCTCAGAACGGTGAGGCCCACCGCTGTGGGAGCTGGCGGATGCTGAAGCGGACGGGGAAGCAGAAGCTGATTCTGATGCCCGTTTCGCCATCTCAGCCTGGGCTGAGGCCACCGCGTCCGAGGCCTGGCGGGTCTCATGGGATTTTCCGCAGGCGCCCAACACCAAAACACCCGCAAGAGCTAGGGGTACCACCGCATAGTATGTTTTCTGTCGGGGTGTCATAGGGAAAGTCCTTCTCTTGTCCTGCGTGTGAATCGCTGGGCATTCCCGAAAGACGGAATAAACGCCGTATCTCGTAGCCCAGACGGACCCTGAACTGCGTGCCCCAGCGTACGGGGTGGAGGCTTCTACCGGCGTGGCGCGGGGCCGCTGGCCGGATAGCTACCATGCGCCGCCCCATCATTACCCATATCATAGCAACGTCCACTATGCCCCAGCTAAGAAAAACCTGTGTTTTCCCTGAGAAAACCATGAACGCCCGGCGTGTCACACGTTATAAACCCTGTTTTCGGCGGGTGACCCACCCGAAACCGCCTACAATATTCGCCACACGTCTATCCCGCAGCCCCGCACAAAGCTACCCAGCACCTGTGGCTTTCACATCCTTTTATCTGCGGTATAGGCTGGCTCCCTGCTTCGTATGCGGACCGGCCGCACACAAACAGAGCCGCCTCCCCACCGGTACGGCGGGGAGGCGGCTCTTCACAGTTTAGAGTCTCAAGAATTACTTCTTCTTGGTGGTCTTGGCGGCCTTCTTCTTGGTGGCGACTGCTGCCTTCAGCTTGGAGCCTGCGGTCAGCTTCACGCCGTGACCAGCGGGAATCTGAATGGTTTCGCCGGTCTGCGGGTTACGGCCGGTACGAGCAGCACGGTCGGTGCGCTCAATTGCCAGCCACCCGGGGATGGTGATCTTCTCGCCCTTGGAGACGGAAGTCTCGAAGACCTGGAACACTGCGTCGAGGACTGCATTAACGGTTGCCTGGCTCTTGCCAGACTTCTCTGCTACCTCTGCAACGAGTTCGGTACGGTTCTTAGCCATTAGGGTGCCCCTTCCTGAGACTTTAGATTTGCGACTAAGTCAAAGCTTTTTCCGGTGAGAAATAACTTTGCCTAGGTACAAAATACCAGAAATTACCAGCTCGACTTAGTAATGCCGGGCAGTTCGCCACGATGAGCCATCTCGCGGAAACGCACACGGGAGATACCAAACTTCTGGAAGGTACCGCGCGGGCGGCCGTCAATCTGGTCACGGTTGCGAACGCGAACGGGGGAAGCGTTACGCGGCAGCTTCTGCAGCGCCACGCGTGCTGCCTCACGCTCTTCGGGAGTAGCGTTCTCGTCGATCAGCGTCTTCTTCAGGGCAAGACGCTTCTCTCGTTGTAACGAGCCACAATGACCTTGCGCTGCTCATTGCGAGCAATCTTTGACTTCTTGGCCATTATTTAGCGCTCCTCTCGGAAATCAACGTGCTTACGTACGACGGGATCGTACTTCTTCAGCACCATGCGGTCGGGGTTGTTGCGGCGGTTCTTACGGGTCACGTAGGTGAACCCGGTGCCAGCAGTGGACTTGAGCTTGATAATAGGACGCAGATCCTTAGCCTTCTTAGATGCCATAATGCTAGATCTTCTCCCCGCGTGCGATGATGTCTGCGACCACGGCGTCGATGCCACGAACATCGATCACCTTAATGCCCTTGGCGGACACGTTCAGGGTTACCTTACGGCGAAGCGAAGGAACCCAGTAGGTCTTCTTCTGAACGTTCGGATCGAATCGACGCTTATTGCGGCGATGCGAGTGCGAAATGCTGTGTCCAAAGCCGGGAACAGCTCCGGTCACCTGGCAGACTGCTGCCATGTTTCACTCCTTATGGTTGATTTTTATGACGGGTACGCAGTCGATGTTACTCGTAAGCGTCCCGTCACCAATGTAGAAGCACCGGGTTATTCGCCGGGCTAGAGTGTCCAAGACCGCCACCCGGGTGAGAGTCCGAGCAACAGCCCCCGCCGCGGGAAAAACGGTGAAGCTTAAAATTAGTGTCGAGAGGCGTTTTCACCACTACGAACAGCCTTAAATTCTAGGTAACTCAAGGCACTCTCGCAAGCCTAGACGCCGGTAATCCCCATAAATTTTGCGGATTTCTCGCTAAAACCTTAGGGTGCGCACCCCGTAGAGTACCCCGGAAACCACCCAGCATCAGGCCAGAGAGCCACCAGAATATTCTATCACTGTCCCGTATTGGCGCAAGTCAGAGCCCCTATTCACCCCGGTAGCGGATAGTTTTAGTGGGTGTTAGCGCGCTCCAAAACCTGAGTAAATAACACGGCTGAAATTCGCTGTGTGAGATTAATAGCTTAAAGCACCGATTAAGACATTAGACCGCAAAAGCACAGGCCGCAGCCTTCCACACCAGCGGTGTTCCCTTTGACCCGGAAACTACACCGCGTTCGCCGCATGTTTGCCGGCGGGCACACCCACACCGCTGCCAAGCTCCCGGGCAGAAGGCTCAAACAACGCCGGACGAAACGCCGCATACTTAGGCTGCAGCCCATCCCCAGAGCTGGTTCCCCGGATCCTACGCCCCACCCACGGCAGGGCGTGCTCCCGCACCCAGCGCGCGCTCTGCTCCAGCTCTTCACGGCGGCTCAACTCAACCGCTGGCGGCAGCTGCGGCTCCGGCACAGCGCCTTCAAGACCTAATAAAGACAGCACCCGAGCCGCAAACTTCTGGTGCCCGTACTCGTTCATATGCAGCTTATCGGGAGCCCACAGCCGCCAATCCACAAAATCACGCATCCGCCAATAATCGACAATGTGCACTCCCCTGTTCTCAGCCACCTCACGGATCAGCTCGTTATACAAGGCCGTGCGCGGACGGGTGCGGGCAAATGGGCCTTCCCCCAAAATGTCCAGACCGGTCATGGTGAACACCTCAATGCCCTCGGCACGCAAAAGAGCAAACGCATCATCCATGCGCTGCACCAACGCATCAATATCCACGTTGGGGCGGATGATGTCATTACCCCCGCCGTAAATACTCACCAGGTTCGGCTTCAGCCCAAGAGCCGGAGCCAGCTGCTCATCCATGATCTGATCCATTAAATACCCGCGGATCGCCAAGTTCGCGTACTGCGCCTGCGCATCCCGGGCCCCTATCGCATCAGCCACCCTATCGGCCCAGCCACGCACCTGATTCGGGCGGGACTCATCAATATCGCCGACCCCCTCAGTAAACGAATCACCCAAGGCCACATAGCGTACCGGCTCACCGTTCAGGCGAGCATTCTCATCAAGGTGAAGCACCGTTCCCCCTCCCCTAGCTCTCAGTTTTGCCTACACGCCAGTATCCCATAAACGACACCTGCTCCTTCGGGGTTCCTGCCTCCTGAACGCTCACCCAGCGAAGACGTTTACCCATCGCGGTTCCTCCCCACAACGAACATGTCGTGCAGGTCATTGGCGACACGGCAGGTATAACGCCGCAGCGGGTGATATTGTTGAGGTTTTGCCGAGCGCCTTGAGTTTATTGTCAAACCAGTTGGCAGACTTATTTGAATTCTCTTCCCTAGAACTTGAGTCTGCCGGTCACCAACCAGCCGCTGCGGGATGCACGCTCGTAAATGGCGTGCGCCATGGTGCGAGCGTAGCTTTTTGTCACGTGGTTATCGTCCATGTACACGTAAACATTCCCGATGATCGGCTGGCAGGTTCCTTCAGGGCAGTACAGGTCAGCCAGGTCGATGGTCACCGCGCCTTCGTACCGGTCTAGCACCTCGCGGGAGGGGTTGGTATCAGCAAGTTTCTCATTCACGGGACGAGCACAGGAGCTCATATCCGACCCGGCTTTTTGGGCGCACTCGTACACGTTGAAGTCATAACGCGGGTTATCCCGTAAACCAATCACCTGAATCCCGGCGTCGGTAAGTTTTTTGACGGTCTCATCCAGTGCTGGGTCGACCCGTTCCTCATTGGTTTTCGCATCTGCCACAGTTGCGGTTAACACCACCGTCTGGGGTTTGCGTTTGAGGAGTTCCTCGGTCACCTTATGGTTGAATTCGCTGCATTCGTCGGATGCGTTTACATCTCGGGTCGGGTACAGGCACCCTCCCAGCAGGTAGGCTTGCAGGTTGGTGTGGGTCTGTTCCGCGATCGGTTTGAAGGAAGCAATAGACTGCTCGATATGCGAGTTGCCCACAATAACGGTCAGCGGGGCATCATCCGCACCGTACGTTTGGATATTGCAGTATTTGGAAAGTGACTCATCCTTGGGTTTAAACACCCCATCGCAAGCCCCGTCCAGGCGCTCATACTGGCTTTTGGGGTCGGTAGAAGGGATGGGGTTCTCGTTTGATGTCACCCGGTTGGTACCAATGGCGCGCGCACCAGGGTACTCTGAGTGTTCATCGCCAGTACTCTGCTCTGCTTTGGCTACGGCTTTGGTGTTGGATGCGCTCACCCACGCCTGTGCACCGGCAAGCGGGATCCCTGCGAGCAGGAAGATGGCGACAAGGAAAGCAGCCTGATCTGCCCAGGTGCTCACCACGAACACTTTTTTAAACCGTAGTTTCATCATAAGCCAGGGCACGAACGGGTCTTTACGGTACCGTAGCGGTTTTTCGATGAAACGGGTCAGCAGCCATGCCAACGCCACGGAGACCACAATAATCAGGGTCCCTTCCAGGAAGTCTACCCCGGTTTTACCAACAGCGGCGCTGTAGAGAATGAGGATAGGCCAGTGCACCAAGTACAGGGCGTAGGATATGTTACCCAGGTTCTGCAGCGGTTGGGAGACCAGCAGCCGGTCTATGCCCCATTTGCTATTGGTGCGGCCAGCCATAATGACAAGTGCCCCCGAGAGCACCGGCCACAGGGCGAGAAAGCCTGGGAAAGACCGCTGCACCGGTAGCACGGCGCCACAGATGGCAAGCCCAATGATGCCCACCCAGCCCATAATGACGCGTGCTTTCTCTGGGGCCTTCCATTTGAGGGTGAGCATGGCCAACAGGGTTCCGATGGCAAACTCCCAGAGGCGGGTGCGAGTGTCAAAGTACGCGTACCCCTGGTTTGCGCTAGTCTCAATGATGGAGAAGGTTAGGGAGGCCACGAACACGGTGTTGAAAACAAGCACAGCTGTGGTGAGCAGGTTCCAGTTGTGACGGCGCACCAGATAAGCAACGAAGGCGAACAGCAGAGGCCATAGAAGGAATATTTGTCCCTGGATGGAGAGCGACCAGAAGTGCTGGAAGGGGGTCTTCGCGGCCGCATTTTTGGGCGTAGTAGTCCACTGAACTATTCGCTAGGTGCCAGTTCTCGTAGTAGAACAGCGAAGATTTGGCGTCGGCCATAATCTCAGGCCAACGGCTGGGCGCGAGAATGAAAAACGCAGCAATGGTCGTACCCGCAATGGTGATAGTAGCGACGGGCAGCAGCCGCTGGAATACGTGCAGCTAATAGTTAATGAGGTTCAGCGGACGACCCTCATTGATTTTACGGAGATAAGACAACGAGAGCAGGAAGGCCGAGATGAAGAGGAACACGTCCACTCCCCGGAGACCCTGCTGAACCATACGTGGTAGAAGACAACCAGTAGCACTGCAAAGGCTCGCAGCCCCTGAATTTCGGGGCGAAAGCCGCGTGTCTCAATGAAGTTTTCGAGGGTCTTAGGCTCCTGCGGGCGAGCCGGTGCGGTGCGTGCTGACGGTTGGTCTGACATGGTTGCCATTCTATGGTTGATGTGAATGTTTGCGGTTGGTTTATAGTTTGTATCGGTGTGCCCTGTATGAAAGAAAATCCTGATTCAGCGCATCCGCACAGGCGGAGGGGACGAATCAGGATTTTGGGTGAGCCCCCTACCGGATTCGAACCGGTGACCCTCGGTTTACAAGACCGATGCTCTGGCCAACTGAGCTAAGGAGGCATACGACCTCTAGTTTACCCTACGATGGGCGATTTCCTGCCCTTTTAGGCGCTCAGTATCGGCTACATCACTCCAGTTTATGTGTGGGTTGGGTCGCATACCTGACACATTTATCGTATCAGGTATGCGACCCACCTTGTGGTATGGCTACCCTGAGGTTATTTTACGCACCATACAGGCAACCATAGACCAGCCTGTTACTGCTGCTTTTTGGCATCAATCTTTCCTTGAACCCACTTAGGGAAGTCTTCGGATTTAGGCCCGGGGAACTGTTCCCCATCAGCATAGATCGCCGGAGTGCCGTGCACACCGTTCTTGAGAGATTCTTCATTGACCACGTTCACGAGGGGGCGCCACTTGTTGTCGTTCAGGTCGCTCGAAATATTCGCCCCGTATTTTGCGGCGATGTCGGCGATCTGCTGGTTATTCAGGTCCCCACCGCCCTGCCGGTCAAAGAGTTCTTTCTGGAACTCCAGGTACTTATCGGTGCTCACCTGGTTTGCCACAGCATAGGCAGCGTTTGCGGTACGCGCGGAGTACTGGGTGGGTGATCCACGGTCCAGAATGATCATATTGCGGTATTCAACGGTAATGGAGCCGTCCTCAACGAGCTTCTTAATGGTCTCGTAGTTTGCCTGTTCAAAATCACGGCAATGGTGGCAGTTGAAGTCCTGGAAGATCACCACGTGTACGGGCTTACCGTTCTTCTTGGCTTCTTCCGCTTTCTCTATGCCTAGCGGCAGGGTTTCCGGGGTGGCGCTTCCGCTGGCAGAGGGAGTAATGGATGTATCGGAGGTACCGAGTTTATCGGCGTCTCGTTGATCCTGCTTTGACGCATTCTTGACGATTCCGTCTTTGGTAATAACGATACCGCCGTATTCGTTAGCACTAGCTGGCACGGGTCCCGCTTTGGGAATATCCTGCTTCTGCCCATTAATGAAGACAAAACCGACAATAATCACGGCCACTAGGACAACCACTAGCACACCCAGCTGCAGCAGGCGACGGTTTGATTTTGTTGGGTTATTGCGTGCCTGTTTGGCCGCGATTTGACGGGCCTTTTCACGGGCATCGTTCGACATACCTGTTCCTTTTTCTTGTAGGACGCACGACGCTGCGCCTTATCATTACCCCGTCTAGACTACCGAACTAGAGGATGCATATTCCAGCCATCAGTCGATTTCTGCGGAGTTTCGGAGTTTTCTCACGCTCTCAGCTTATTTTACGACGCAAATATATGCCTTTATGCAGATAGTGATGTCATGTTTCTCATACGGGGGTGAAGATACCAGGCGCCTATAGCCCTGGCTTTTTGTGTAGACCCCCAAACACCCCCACACACGCAGCACACCCACACTAAAAACCAAAACCCCACACACCCACCCCCTGGGGCACAAAAGAGAGGGCCCCCACAAAGGGGACCCCCACTCACAAAAATTGCGGCAGCCATCTACTCTCCCACACCCACCAAGATGCAGTACCATCAACACCACAGGGCTTAGCAACCAGGTTCGAAAAAGGAGACTGAGCGTTTCCCCGGCTATCACCACTGCAAAACCACACAACAACACCTTCACGGGGATTACCCCCGTAAAGAATGGCTTGTTGTCTCAAAACTGTACAGTGAACACAAACACACAAAACAAATATGACTATAATGTAAGCCTTCGGTCTATTAGTACCAGTCAACTCCACACCCTTACAGCGCTTCCATACCCGGCCTATCAACCCCGTCATCTACAGGGAACCTCACACACCCAAAGGGTGCCAGGAGAACTCATCACGAAACAAGCTTCCCGCTTAGATGCTTTCAGCGGTTATCCCTCCCGAACGTAGCCAATCAGCCATGCACCTGGCGGTACAACTGACATACCAGAGGTTCGTCCGTCCCGGTCCTCTCGTACTAAGGACAGCCTTTCTCAATTCTCCAACGCACGCAGCGGATAGGGACCGAACTGTCTCACGACGTTCTGAACCCAGCTCGCGTACCGCTTTAATGGGCGAACAGCCCAACCCTTGGGACCGACTCCAGCCCCAGGATGCGACGAGCCGACATCGAGGTGCCAAACCATGCCGTCGATATGGACTCTTGGGCAAGATCAGCCTGTTATCCCCGAGGTACCTTTTATCCGTTGAGCGACAGCGCTTCCACACGCCACTGCCGGATCACTAGTCCCTGCTTTCGCACCTGCTCGAGCCGCCACTCTCACAGTCAAGCTCCCTTGTGCACTTACACTCAACACCTGATTGCCAACCAGGCTGAGGGAACCTTTGGGCGCCTCCGTTACACTTTAGGAGGCAACCGCCCCAGTTAAACTACCCATCAGGCACTGTCCCTGAACCAGATCATGGCCCGAAGTTAGACGCTCAGATTGACCAGAGTGGTATTTCAACAACGACTCCACCACCACTAGCGTGACAGCTTCACAGTCTCCCACCTATCCTACACAAGCCAACCCAAACACCAATACCAAACTATAGTAAAGGTCACGGGGTCTTTCCGTCCTGCTGCGCGAAACGAGCATCTTTACTCGTACTGCAATTTCACCGAGTTCATGGTTGAGACAGTAGGGAAGTCGTTACTCCATTCGTGCAGGTCGGAACTTACCCGACAAGGAATTTCGCTACCTTAGGATGGTTATAGTTACCACCGCCGTTTACTGGGGCTTAAATTCGCAGCTTCGCCCCCAAAAGGGCTAACCACTCCTCTTAACCTTCCAGCACCGGGCAGGAGTCAGTCCGTATACCTCGTCTTACGACTTCGCACGGACCTGTGTTTTTGATAAACAGTCGCTTCCCCCTGGTCTCTGCGACCCCTACACGCTCCCCACCGCACGGGCAGATCACGCTCAGGGCCCCCCTTCTCCCGAAGTTACGGGGGCATTTTGCCGAGTTCCTTAACCATGATTCTCTCGATCGCCTTAGTATTCTCTACCTGATCACCTGTGTCGGTTTCGGGTACGGGCAGCTCAAACCTCACGCCGATGCTTTTCTCGACAGCATAGGATCACCAAATCCCCCAACAACGGGGTCCCATCACGTCTCAGACACACAGCTGGCGCATTTAACAACCAACCATCCTACACGCTTAGACCACGACAACCACCGCGTGGCTTGGCTACCTTCCTGCGTCACACCTGTTAACACGCTTACCTCCAAAGCCTGGGTCCCACACACCCCACAACACCACAAAGAAAACTTCATGACACCGTGTTCGGCATGGTTAGCATCACAATATCAGTATGGACGGTTCTTCACTGGTACGGGAATATCAACCCGTTATCCATCGACTACGCCTGTCGGCCTCGCCTTAGGCCCCGACTAACCCAGGGCAGATTAACTTGACCCTGGAACCCTTGATCATCCGGCGCACGGGTTTCTCACCCGTGATTCGCTACTCATGCCTGCATTCTCACTCCCACACAATCCACCACACACTCCCGTGGCAGCTTCACCTCATGCAGGACGCTCCCCTACCCAACCAGCCACAAAAAGGCTGATTGCCATAACTTCGGCGGTGTACTTGAGCCCCGCTACATTATCGGCGCAGAATCACTTGACCAGTGAGCTATTACGCACTCTTTCAAGGATGGCTGCTTCTAAGCCAACCTCCTGGTTGTCTCAGCAACTCCACATCCTTTCCCACTTAGCACACGCTTAGGGGCCTTAGTTGATGGTCTGGGCTGTTTCCCTCTCGACAATGAAGCTTATCCCCCACTGTCTCACTGCTACACTCTCACTTACCGGCATTCGGAGTTTAGCTAACGTCAGTAACCCTCGCGGGCCCATCAGCCATCCAGTCGCTCTACCTCCGGCAAGAAACATGCAACGCTGCACCTAAATGCATTTCGGGGAGAACCAGCTATCACAGAGTTTGATTGGCCTTTCACCCCTATCCACAGCTCATCCCCCCAGTTTTCAACCTAGGTGGGTTCGGTCCTCCACACGCTCTTACACGTGCTTCAACCTGGCCATGGATAGATCACTCCGCTTCGGGTCTAGATCCTGCCACTACAACGCCCTATTCAGACTCGCTTTCGCTACGACTACCCCACACGGGTTAACCTCGCGACAAAACACTAACTCGCAGGCTCATTCTTCAAAAGGCACGCCACCACCCCACACGGGGGCTATAACGGCTTGTAAGCACACGGTTTCAGGTACTCTTTCACTCCCCTCCCGGGGTACTTTTCACCATTCCCTCACGGTACTGATCCACTATCGGTCACTAGAAAGTATTTAGACTTACCAGGTGGTCCTGGCAGATTCACACGAGATTCCACGAGCCCCGTGCTACTCGGGACAAACGCCACGCGGTCAGAACAATTTCAGCTACGGGACTCTCACCCACTCCGGTCGGCCTTCCCAGACCATTCACCTACCATCCTGAACATCACGCCAACAGCCGGTCAGAACTGCCACGACGCCTCCCACAACCCCCATGATGCAACCCCCGACCGGTATCACACACCACAGGTTTAGTCTCTTCCGCTTTCGCTCGCCACTACTGACAGAATCATTATTATTTTCTCTTCCTGCGGGTACTGAGATGTTTCACTTCCCCGCGTTCCCCCCAACTGGCCTATACATTCAACCAGCGGTCACTCACCATAACAATGAGCAAGGTTTCCCCATTCGGACATCCTCGGATCAACGCCCAGTTATCGGCTCCCCGAGGCTTATCGCAGATTCACACGTCCTTCATCGGCTTCTAGTGCCAAGGCATCCACCGTGTGCCCTTAACAACTTACAAACAATCAAAGAAAAAATCACAGAAAACTCACCACACACCCACACACAAAACAGGCGGGTGCACAGCACAGCTTCCAGAAGATGCTCGCGTCCACTATACAGTTCTCAAACAACAAACCACACCACCACCAGCACCAGAGAAAACCCCTAGCACCAGCACCAGCCAGTCACACAGACCACACAGCGTGCAGCCCGAAAACCCAACAGCGCACCTCAATGGCCCCACCACAAACCAGGAAACATGACATTCCACCCATGAGCAAACCACCCATCCGACACTCGCAGATGGCATGGCCAACCAATATAGTTGAGCTCCTTAGAAAGGAGGTGATCCAGCCGCACCTTCCGGTACGGCTACCTTGTTACGACTTAGTCCCAATCGCCAATCCCACCTTAGACGGCTCCCTCCCACAAGGGTTAGGCCACCGGCTTTGGGTGTTACCAACTTTCGTGACTTGACGGGCGGTGTGTACAAGGCCCGGGAACGTATTCACCGCAGCGTTGCTGATCTGCGATTACTAGCGACTCCGACTTCATGGGGTCGAGTTGCAGACCCCAATCCGAACTGAGACCGGCTTTTAGGGATTAGCTCCACCTCACAGTATCGCAACCCTCTGTACCGGCCATTGTAGCATGCGTGAAGCCCAAGACATAAGGGGCATGATGATTTGACGTCATCCCCACCTTCCTCCGAGTTGACCCCGGCAGTCTCCTATGAGTCCCCACCATAACCTGCTGGCAACATAGAACGAGGGTTGCGCTCGTTGCGGGACTTAACCCAACATCTCACGACACGAGCTGACGACAACCATGCACCACCTGTATACCAGCCCCGAAGGGAAACGCCATCTCTGACGCGGTCTAATGCATGTCAAGCCTTGGTAAGGTTCTTCGCGTTGCATCGAATTAATCCGCATGCTCCGCCGCTTGTGCGGGCCCCCGTCAATTCCTTTGAGTTTTAGCCTTGCGGCCGTACTCCCCAGGCGGGGCACTTAATGCGTTAGCTACGGCGCGGAAAACGTGGAATGTCCCCCACACCTAGTGCCCAACGTTTACGGCATGGACTACCAGGGTATCTAATCCTGTTCGCTCCCCATGCTTTCGCTTCTCAGCGTCAGTTACAGCCCAGAGACCTGCCTTCGCCATCGGTGTTCCTCCTGATATCTGCGCATTCCACCGCTACACCAGGAATTCCAGTCTCCCCTACTGCACTCTAGTTAGCCCGTACCCACTGCAATACACGGAGTTAAGCCCCGGCCTTTCACAGCAGACGCGACAAACCGCCTACAAGCTCTTTACGCCCAATAATTCCGGACAACGCTCGCGCCCTACGTATTACCGCGGCTGCTGGCACGTAGTTAGCCGGCGCTTTCTCTGCAGGTACCGTCAATTTCTCTTCTTCCCTGCTAACAGAGGTTTACAACCCGAAGGCCGTCATCCCTCACGCGGCGTCGCTGCATCAGGCTTGCGCCCATTGTGCAATATTCCCCACTGCTGCCTCCCGTAGGAGTCTGGGCCGTGTCTCAGTCCCAGTGTGGCCGGTCACCCTCTCAGGCCGGCTACCCGTCGTCGCCTTGGTAAGCCATTACCTCACCAACAAGCTGATAGGCCGTGAGCCCATCTAAAACCACTCCATAACGCTTTCCACCAACACCCCATGCAGAGATTGGTCGTATCCGGTATTAGACCCAGTTTCCCAGGCTTATCCCAGAGTCAAAGGTAGGTCACTCACGTATTACTCACCCGTTCGCCACTAATCCACCTAGCAAGCTAGGCTTCATCGTTCGACTTGCATGTGTTAAAGCACGCCGCCAGCGTTCGTCCTGAGCCAGGATCAAACTCTCCGTTACAAAACAAAAAGCCTGACAACCCGATCTCAAACACCAACACAAACCGTACACGGGGGTGCACGATCCACGCTGACACAATTGAAACCACAAACGGTCATCAATCAAAAAATAAATAAAATAATTGGTATCACATTTCCAAACAAAAACAATTTGCTCGAAACCAAAAAGCACACTATTGAGTTCTCAAACAACACACCACCCCAGGACACCACCACACACCCACAACAGGCACGCAGAAGCCCCCCAGACAGTCATCATTCAGAGCCAACCACAACATCAACAGCACCCCTTCAGGGCCCCTCGCCGCGGCGACTCATACAACTATACACACCCCCCACACAACACGCAAATCCACACACCATGAACTACACCACACATAAAGCAGCATGTGGGTGCCACTTACAAAACTGGGGGTAACTGCTCAACGCAGTTACCCCCATATACGCTATCTTTTCGGCATAGCAACCTACAGAAAAATTCTTACTCTTTGTTCTTGGCCGTTACAGGCTCCACCGGGGCCGCAGCCTTCACAGCCTTAGGCTCCGATGCTTGGCGCGCCCCAACACCCTGCTGTTTTGTGGCTTGTTCAAAAGGAGAAGCTAATGATTTGCCGTCGCCGCCCTCCTTCGTCATTTTTCCGTCTGCAGATACGCTGTAGACAGTTCCATCCTGGTATTTAAGAGTCCAGGAGCCGTCTGCCTTCACTTCATACGTCCTGTAACCGTTAGTCGCCGCGTAGGTGTAGGAACCATCAGCGTTAACAGTTAACTCTCGAAGATCATCCTTCTCTTCCCAAGACCCGTCCTTCTTCACAATGAGCTGGGCGGTCTTGTAGTTCTTACTCCACGAGCCATCATCATTAACAATTGCTTCACCCACAGGATCACTAGCCGTAGCCGTGCGGTTACCGCTGCTGTCTGCGCCACCTGCCGGAGCAGTACTTGCAGATACTGAAGACGACGCAGTTGAGCTTGCCGAAGATGATGCACTGCTACTTGCACTAGCGGAAGATGAAGAGGCCGATGCCGCAGACGAAGACGATGCGGAGGCTGAAGATGATGCACTAGAACTGGAGGCAGCTGATGATGAAGAGCTATTCGATGCTGAGCTATTTGAGCTCCCGCATGCACTCAAACCCAGCATAGCGACAATACTCAGCGACACTACAGCAGAAGCAGGACGGATATTCATGTGATGATTCACTTCCCTCAAGTAAAAACTTTACGTCTTCACACGTACGTCGAAGACGGTATGACTATAGCACCGTATACCTTGAAATACCTTTAAATATGAAGCTAACGTTAAAATTTTACACAAATGAGTTCTCTACACACGCACAGTGGTAAAGGGGTACCGCTAGTGAGACTCGGCGCGATGGCGCGATACATCATAAAGGGTAATACCCACTGCCATTGCTGCATTGAGAGACTCCATAGCCGAATCAATGGGAATCGACACGATCTGATCGCAGGTCTCCGTCACCAAACGCGAAAGGCCCTTACCCTCGGAACCAACCACCACGCACAGAGGTTCAGAAGCGAGCTGCAGATTCGGCAGGTCTATGTCTCCCCCCGCCGTCCAAACCAATCACAAACATACCCTGCTCTTTTGCCTGCTGCAGCACGCGCGTCAGGTTCGTTGCCTTCGCCACCGGAATGCGCGCCGCCGCACCCGCACTCGTTTTCCACGCACCCGCAGTCACCGCAGCAGAGCGACGCTCGGGGATGATAACTCCATCACCGCTAAAAGCCGAAACGCTACGAATAATTGCGCCCAAATTTCGAGGATCGGTAATACCATCCAGAGCCACGAAAAGCGGAGGCGACTTAAGTTTGCCAGCATGCCAGCGCTGCATAGCATCCAGCACCAAATCGGTAGCATCCGGGTACTGGTAAGGCGGAATCTGCATTGCGATCCCCTGATGCACGGCACCATCCGTCAGGCGGTCCAGCTCACTGCGGGGAATCTCCAGCATGGGCAGGTTCTTCTTATTCGCCATCGTCATAATGTCGCGCACGCGGTCATCAACCTCAATACGGCTCATCACGTACAGGTGCTTCGCCGGGATATTGGTGCGAAGTGCCTCCAGAACCGCGTTGCGACCGGTCACCAACTCATCACTCACGCGCTTGCCGCCCAGACGAGTCTGGAACTTACGGTTCGTGCCGGTAGCCGCCCGGCGCTCCGCCGCGCGCTTCATCTTATACGCCTTGTGGTAGACGCGATCCTCAGCCTTCGGGGTGGGCCCTTTACCTTCCAGCGCACGCCGACCGTGGCCGCCGGTGCCCTTCGTCGCACCCTTTTTCTTTGCGGTAGCGCCGGGACGCGAACCTGCCTTAGCCATATCTGTATCCTTTAGTTCAATGTCTGTCATGCCCGCTTTCGGGGCGAGTTTCGGGGGAATCTGTTATGCGTTAAAGCTCCACGTAGAGCCCTGCGCGCCGTCCTTGACCGTAATACCTGCAGCGGCGAGAACATCGCGCATCCTATCGGCGGTTGCCCAATCCTTCTCGGCACGGGCACTCGCGCGCTGCTCCAGAATAGTATGAATAAGCGCATCTAATGCCTGATGCTCCGCGCCAGATGCTCCCGAACCGTCAAGATTCATGAGCGAAATCAGCCCCAGCACGTTCGCCATCGCCCACACGGCGTTTGCGCATTCGGAGGCATCCGCACCGGCGGCAAGCGCGGAGTTACCGGCACGAGTCTGCTCGTGCAGCACCGCGAGTGCGCGCGGAATATTCATATCGTCATCGAGCGCATCCGCGAAGTCCTGTGGTACGCGACGATCCTGCGGATTCGGGACCATAAGCTCCAAGGTGGCGGCAAGGAATGCCTCCACACGCTCGATAGCAACCCGTGCCTCTTCTAATGAAGTGGGACGGTAATCCAGCACCGAACGATAATGTGCCGAACCCAAGTAATAGCGCACTACCAAGGGGCGGGCCTGCTGCAGCATTTGCACGGGAGAAATGGTGTTGCCGATTGATTTCGACATTTTCTCACCCTCGTAGGTGACCATGCCGTTGTGCATCCAGAAGTTAGCGAAATCATCGCCTGCAGCCGTGGACTGCGCCAGTTCATTCTCGTGATGCGGAAAACGCAGATCCAGCCCGCCGCCGTGAATATCGAACCGCTTCCCCAGGTATTTACCCGCCATCGCGGAGCACTCCAGATGCCAGCCGGGACGACCGCGACCCCACGGCGAATCCCACGCTGCGGTCAGCGGTTCACCTTCCTTATACCCCTTCCACAGGGCAAAATCGCGGGGATCACGCTTGCCGCGCGGGTCTGCGTCGGCGGAATCCTGCATGTCGTCCACACTCTGGCGGGTGAGCGCGCCATACTGTTCCCAAGAACGCACATCGAAGTAGACATCCCCAGAATCATCAAGCGCCGGGTATGCGTGCCCGCGGTCGATGAGGCGCTGAATAAGTTCAAACATCTCAGGAATGTGACCGGTCGCGCGCGGCTCATAGGTTGGCGGGTCAATACCCAACGTCGCATATGCGCGCGCAAAAACTTTCTCGTATCGATATGCGAGCGCCCACCACTGCTCGTTGGGGTGTTCCCCAGTGTAGGTGGACTGTGCAGATTCAACGGACTTCGCCAGAATTTTATCGTCAATATCCGTAACATTGCGCACGGTGGTGACTTTGAGCCCGCGGTAGCGCATCCACCGCGCAAGCTGGTCGAAGACCAAGGCGGAACGGATATGCCCCACATGCGGTTCACCCTGCACAGTGGCACCGCAGTAGTAGATGCGTGCCTCGCCGGGGACTACCGGTTCAAAATCGCGGATGCTTGATGTTGCTGAATCATAAAAACGCATAGTCACAGTACCTAGTTTACGGGGTATAGCACCCGAGCGGCGGGTACCGCCGGATTCTCTTTAATAATCTTCCGCCCGGGGTGGGAACTACACCACCGGGTAAAGGAGTGCGGTGGCAACGGCTGCAACGCCTTCGCCGCGTCCGGTCAGACCCAAACCGTCGGTCGTGGTCGCTATAACAGTCACCGAAGCCCCAGCCGCTTCACTCAGAACGCGACTGGCTTCTGCCCGACGCGGCGAAAATTTGGGGCGGTTACCGATCAGCTGCACGCTGATGTTGCCGATCTCGAAACCTGCCGCTCGCACGATTGCCGCCGCCTCCGAGAGAATACGCACCCCGGATGCGCCCGCCATATCTGGGCGATCCACCCCGAAGTTACTGCCCAAGTCTCCGATACCGGAGGCGGCAAAGAGCGCATCGGCGGCCGCGTGCGCAACAACATCGCCGTCGGAATGCCCGCTGAGCCCGCGTTCGCCCGGCCAATACAGCCCCGCGATCCACAGCTCGGTGTTTTCGTCGCCAAAGGCATGCACGTCTACACCGGTTCCTACGCGGGGTATGAGGGGGGTCTGAGGGGCGGGGCGGTGCTGTGTGCTGGGAGTATCTGTCATGAAGGTGCCTTTCGTCGCAGTGTACTGTGGGTTCCCCACCCTCACCTTCCTGTGACGAAACGTCATGACCCGGCGGGGCAGGTGTACGGGTTAGGCGGCAGAAGAATCGGGTGCTGCGTAGAGAGCCCTGGCAATGCGCAAATCCATGGGCGTCGTAATCTTAAAGGCGTCCATGTGCCCGCGCACGGTCACTACCCGTCGGCCCGCCGCCTCAACGGCCATCGCGTCGTCCGTGATCTTCTCAGACTCTTCAGGAGGCAGCCGTCGGCTGCGGCGGTGTGCCGCCTCAAGAACCCGCCACTCAAACCCTTGCGGGGTCTGTACGGCGCGCATCTGCGAGCGGGGGCGGGGTGCCCGTCACGTACCCGTAGGCGTCTACTGTCTTAATCGTATCGACCACTGGAAGCACCGGGATCACTGCGTCCGAGCCGGTGTTCAGCTCATCCAGTACCCGCTGGTACACCCTCGGCGGGGTAAACGGCCGGGCGCAGTCATGAATCAGAACCACACGCGGGGGAAGGATCTGCTGCAACGAACATACTGCACGTACTGTACGCATTGCCGCCACCACAGAGGCGGTGCGGGTGTCCCCGCCGGTGCTCACCATCGCCCCGAACCTATTGGCGTCATCGTAGAGTTGCGGGCATATCTCACTACAGTTGGGGGGCAGAGTCACCACCGTCATATCGGCGACCCCGGAGTCGTGAACCCCCTGCAGCGCATGGTGCAGCAGGGTTTTACCGCCCACCTTAACGGCGGCCTTGGGTACCGGCTCCCCCAGGCGCGTGCCCGAGCCCGAGGCGAGCACAATGACCGCAACGTCAATATCGGTCACACCAAGTTTATTCATCACGTAATGAGCGTACCCGATACGGCGGATACTTGAACAAAACCAGCCCCCGCCGGGGGAGGTGAAACCGCGACCCGCAGCGGCTACTGCGGGGAATACGGTGCACTATATGCGCAGGTGGAGGCCGCAAAAGCCGCCAGCCCGTGGGAAAAGCCTCGGGCACTATGTGATATTGAGCTATGCGTGTTCCCGTCCACGGCCCAAAGCTCTCAATACACCCGAGCTAGAGCCGTCCGCTAACCGACGCTACGGCGTGAACAGCCCATTGGGGAAACCTGGGGAGTCATATACCGACGTCTTGTCGATAAATTGCTAGAATGGTGCAAGAGATTACTTATCTCACGCCACGGTTCGCGGCCGCCCACCGTCCGGGAGAACGCCCGCGTCTGAGGCGTCTAGCACGCACACCGAGCCCTCACCGGCTCGCCACCACACCAAGGAGGACGGGTCGTGAAGTTCACCGTTTCTACAGCACTCAAACGCGCCGGAGCGGGCCTAACGCTAGGGGCCGCGTTACTGGCTGTCAGCGGGTGCGGGTATATTTACACCCAGCCAACTACCCTGCATTACGCCGCATCCGACGGAGTACACAGCACCATTAACGGCAATATTGAGCTGCGCAATATTATGGTTGTCTCCCACGGTAAAGGCGCCGAAGGGCGAGTGCTAGGCACCGTACTGAACAAAGGCAACAACGACGCGACCGTCACCTTCAACTTCCCCTCCGGGGCGAAAACCGTGAACGTCCCCAAGGGGCAGCAGGTGCGCCTGGAACAGGACGACCACAAGCTCGTGATCCCGCAGGTGGCACCACAGCCCGGAGAAACCCTGAGCAACACGCGTGTATCCGTGGGCGATGCATCGGGCACCCTGAACATCCCCGTCATGGACGGCACCCTCAAAGAGTACAAGCCGTACCTGCCTGGTAATGCGAACGCTTCAGCCAGCGCCTCCCACACCGGTGCCCCATCCGCGAGTCATGCAGCGACCCCCAGCGGCAGCGTGAGCCCCTCCGCTGTACCCGAGACCCCACGCGCATCACACGATGCCACCAGCGGGCGCACCCCAGAGGCGACCGCCGAAACCAGCCAGGCACCCACCCTGAGCCTGGCCCCGGGGGCGACAGAGGAACCCACCGGTACGGAGCAGTCCGCCTCAAGCGCCTCACCCCAGCGTTAGAACAGTTCAGCGGCCGGTTATAGAAAAACACCTAAAACAGAACAACGGCGGGTGCCCGCCAGCAGGTTGTTGCATCCTGCGGCTGCGGCACCCGCCGTTTACGGTGTGGTACCACTGGGGCTACGCCTCAAACTTATATCCCAGCCCGCGCACCGTCACCACGTACCGGGGGGAAGAAGCCTGCGGCTCAATTTTGGAGCGAAGACGCTTAATATGCACATCCAGAGTCTTCGTGTCCCCCACATAGTCGGCGCCCCACACCTGCTCGATCAGGGAGGCGCGCGTCATCACCCGCCCCGCATTCCGCAGCAGAATCTCAAGAAGCTCGAACTCTTTCAGCGGCATCGAAACCTCAACACCGTCCACAGTCACCACATGCCGCTGCACGTCCATCCGCACCGGCCCAGCCACCAGCGGCGCACGGCTCTCGTCCTCTTCAGGGTCCCCGCCGCTGCGGCGGCGAAGCACAGCCCGGATGCGCGCAATCAGCTCACGCGAAGAATACGGTTTTGTCACATAGTCGTCAGCGCCCAGCTCAAGGCCCAGCACCTTATCAAGCTCGGTATCTTTGGCAGTGAGCATAATAATCGGCACAGAAGAAACCGCCCGCAGCTGTTTACACACCTCAAGCCCGGACTGCCCCGGGAGCATCACATCCAAAAGCACCAGGTCGGCGCCTTCACGTTCGAAAGTGGGCACCGCCTGCAGCCCGTTATCCACCACAACAGGCGTGAAGCCCTCCCGGCCCAGTAGGTACGCCAGGGGGTCTGAGAGAGCTTCCTCATCCTCAACTATCAGGATTTTCACCGGGGTCTATACCTCCGCTTAGGGTTCGTGACGGCTACTACCATTATGCCGTATACGCCCCTGCGGCCGCTGCCGCCCCAGCTGCCCTAAACCGCCGTATCGGCAATCGGCAGGGACAGCGTGAACGTGGATCCCTGCCCCGGCACCGACTGCACCGACACCTGCCCGCCGTGCTGCCCCATCACATGTTTGACGATGCTCAACCCCAGGCCCGTGCCGCCGGTCTGGCGTGAACGCGCCGCATCAACACGGTAAAAACCGCTCAAAGATGCGTGCCTGCTCTTCCTCCGGGATGCCTGCGCCCTGGTCAGTCACCGAAATGTTCAGGGTGTCTCCCTCACGTTCAACCAGCAGATCCACCCGGGTTTTTTCGGGCGAGTACCGCACCGCGTTTTCCACCAGGTTGTGCAGGGCGGTCCCCAGCAGCTCAGGGTCGGCGTACAGCTCACCGCTGTAGTGCACCTGAGCCTGCAGCACAATGCTTTTCGCTTCGGCCGCTAACCGGTTGCGGTCAAGCGCCTCGTTCACCAGCGCATCCGTAGATACCAGGGTGCCGCGGGCAATCACATCCGCTGACTGCAGCCGAGACAGCTCAATAATGTCCCGCACCAGCGCCGAGAGCCGCTGCGATTCACGGCGAAGCCTGCCCGTGAAGTACTCAATCGCCTGCGGGTCGTCGGATGCCTCTTCAATAGCCTCAGCCAGCAGGCCAATAGCGCCCACCGGGGTTTTCAGCTCATGTGAAACGTTGGCCACAAAATCATTGCGCACACGCTGCACACGGGAAATTTCGGTGCGGTCATCGGCCAGCACCAGCATGTACTCGTCCCCCACTGGCGCCACCCGCAGGTCAATGACCAGCGTCTCGCCCTCGCCGCGGTCCACTTCGACCTCCTGCTCGACGAAAATACCCCGGTGCCGCACGGTGCGGATCATCTCGGACAGCTGCTCAGAAACCACCGTGTGCCCGCGCACCAGGCCCATCGCGTAGGCCCCGGGGGACGCCTGTGCCACGCCGCCGACCTCATCAACCACCACGTAGGCACGGCCAATCACCGCGAGCACCTGCGCCGCTCCGTCACTCAGGGCGGGCTCAACCACACTATTATTCGCCCACTCACGTTCGCTGCGGCGCAGAAAGCTCATGCTCACAGCACCCAACAGCAGGCCAATAATACCCGATATGAGAATAACCAGGGCGGCTCCCCCTCCTTCCTAACGTTACCGTTGTCAGATGTCCGCCGGTGCGGGCCAGCAAAAACATGAAACCCGCCTCCTACGTCACACATTATCCCGAGGAGACGGGCTTCACGCCTACAAATCAGTTGGTGAGAGTTTACTTACCCTGGTTGGCGACGGCCGCAATCGCGTCCTTCGCAGCTTCAGGGTCAAGGTACTCGCCCGGCTTGACGGGCTTAAAGTTCTCATCCAGCTCGTAGTACAGCGGGATACCGGTCGGGATGTTCAAACCGGCAATATCCTCATCGGAGATATTCTCCAGGTGCTTCACCAGCGAGCGCAGCGAGTTGCCGTGCGCCGCCACCAGCACAGTCTTACCCTCAGCAAGATCAGGCTTAATATCGGATTCCCAGTACGGGAGCATACGGCCCAGAACATCCTTGAGGCACTCGGTGCGGGGTGCGTTCTCAACATCAGCGTAGCGGGGGTCGTTCGCCTGCGAGTAAGGGTCGTTATCGTCCAGCGGCGGAGGCGGCACATCGTAGGAGCGGCGCCAAGTCATGAACTTCTCGTCACCGTATTCTTCACGGATCTCAGACTTGTTCTTACCCTGCAGAGCACCGTAGTGGCGCTCATTCAGGCGCCAAGTGCGTTTGACCGGGATCCACAGGCGGTCAGCCGCATCCAGGGAAATATTTGCGGTGTTAATAGCGCGTCGCTGCAGGGAGGTGTGCACAACATCCGGTAGGATGTGGCGCTCTTTCAGCAGCTCGCCGCCGCGCTGAGCCTCAGCACGGCCCTTATCTGTCAGATTAACATCAACCCAACCGGTGAACAGGTTCTTCTCGTTCCACTCAGACTGGCCATGGCGAAGGAGTACTAGTTTATAAGTCATACCCCTATTCTTCCACCCTCAGCGCGGCTTGTCATGCTTTAAGACGCTTAAAAGCCGGGGTGCGGGCACATTACGGCACAAATGCCGCTGCCCACACCCGCGCGAATCACCGCACCCAGCAGTACCCCACTATGGCACCAGTTACAGGCGGCGCCGGACGCTGGGGTGCACATTCGTCAAAAACACCATCGCAATGGTGATGGCGATCAGCTCAAACAGGAGCATGCTGCTCATCATCCCGCCCCTCAGCACCAGCCACAGCATCAGTACCGAAAACAGGGCCGAACCGCCGGTGAGCCCCATCCAGAACCCTTTAGTGCGTTTATCGTGGAACTTATAGGCGTTCGGGGCTGCCGCAGCCGCCTGCACAAACGCCCACACGCAGGTGGCAGCGGCGGCTACTGACAACACCAGATCCGCCCAGTACATGAACAGCATCACCAGCTGAATCGGCGACATTAAGCGATCTCCTTCAACGCATTGACCAAATCGTCGTACAGGTCATCCACATTCTCAATCCCCACCGACAGGCGCAGCAAAGACTCCGGAATGGAATCCGGCTCATTACCGTGACGGCGGCGGCGTTCCACCAGCGACTCCACCCCACCCAAGCTTGTGGCCGGGGTCCACAGTTTCAGCGCCTCAACCACGCGTTGGGCGCCAGCCGCATCCGTATTCAGCACCACGCACAGCACCGCACCGAACCCGCCGGTCATCTGCTTCTTCGCCAGCTCATGCCCCTTATCAGTGGGCAGCCCCGGGTAACGCACCTGCACCACAGCCGGGTGCTCCCCCAGCCGCTCAGCCAGCACCTGCGCATTCGCCATGGAACGCTCAACCCGCACCGCCAAAGTACGCAGCCCACGCAGCCCCAGCCACGCCTCCATAGGCCCGGCAATCGCCCCGTTTGTGATGCGGTGGTGCAGCATCGCCTGGTACAGCACCTCGTTTGAGGTGACGCTCACGCCCAGCAGCACATCCGAGTGACCCGCCAGGAACTTAGTAGCCGAATGCACTACCACATCCGCCCCGAACGACAGCGGCCGCTGCACCAGCGGAGTGGAGAACGTATTATCCACCGCAGAAACCACACCCAGCCGTTTCGCAGCCGCACAAATTGCGGGCACATCCCCCCACCTCAAGCATGGGGTTCGTGGGGCTCTCAATCCAGATGAGCGCCTTCGGGGCGGCATAGTCAACAGTGCCGGGGGTGACACCGGTACGAGCTGCCGCATCCTCAAGGGCAGCAATAACAGAGGCGGTATCCTCAAGGTCATAACGCACCACCTCAGCGATACCGCGGCGCTCAAGATCCTTACACATGGTCACCGACGCCATATAGGCGTGCTTCGGCACCAGAATAACGGAACCAACCGGCACCAAGTCGATCACCGAAGCAACCGCCGCCATACCCGAAGGAAACAGCAGACCCGGCTGGGTGGCGCCCTCAAGGCGGGCAACGACTTCTTCCATTCCCTCCCACGTATCATTCGCGAACCGCGCATACACGCGGTCATTCACCGTATCAACCGTGTCAGTGCCACGGTAGGTGGAGGAAAGAATAATGGGCGGGTTCACCGGCGCATCATGCTCATGCGCGGGACGCCCGCCGCTCACAACAAAAGTATCGGCAGAGAAACGTTCAGAAGTCATACCCTTAAGAGTGGCACAGGTTCACGCCCGGCGCATCCCGGCCCTGCCACAAGGCTACAAGGTTTTACACGGCTGTAACCTGCGCCCGAGACCGCAAACACCCCGCACCCCGCGCGGACCGGGCAGGCACGGTACCCTAGATAGGGTGAAGGATTCTCTGAGTTACACCCCCGGCACCGCAGACCACCCGCGTGTGAGTGACGGCACCGCAACCGGGCTTTTTATCGTCTTTGAAGGCGGCGACGGCTCCGGCAAAACCACCCAGCTGTCCCTGCTCGCTGATGCGCTCACCGCCCGCGGGTACACCGTGATCACCAGCCGTGAACCCGGCGGAACCGAGATCGGGGAGAAACTGCGGAACCTCGTGCTCAGCAACAGCGGCGACCCGGTTGATGCCCGCACCGAGGCTCTCATCTTCGCCGCCTCCCGCGCGGCACACGCGGCGCAGAAAATCCGTCCTGCGCTCGCCGCCGGGGCGGTTGTGCTCAGCGACCGGTATATTGACTCGTCTGCCGCGTACCAGGGGGCGGGGCGCAGCCTGGGGGTGGAGAGCATCATTGACCTTAGCCGCTGGGCCACCAGTAACCTGCTGCCAGATGCCACCCTTTTCCTTGAGGTGCCGCCCGCAGCAAGCGAGCAGCGTGTGAGCGTACGCGGCACCACCGACCGTATCGAAGCCGAAAACACACAGTTCAAGGCCCGCACCCACACCGCTTTTACCGACCTGGCGCACGCCGAAACAACCGGCCCGCACACTGTCATTGACGGCTCAGGCACTATTGAGCAGGTGCACGAGCGGGTGCTTGCCGCCATCACGCCGCTACTTGCCCAGCGGTCACTGCCGCGCGAAAACACCGCACCGACTAAGGAGGCGCTGTGAGCCTGTGGGACGCCCTCCTAGCGCCTGAGCCCGTGACGGCGCAGCTACGGCAAGATGCCTCTTCCCAGGCGCCCACACACGCCTGGCTTTTTACCGGCGGGGCGGGCTCGCTCAACCGGCAGGCCGCCTCCGTTTTCGCCGCAACCCTGCTCTGTGACCAGCCCGACCCGGCAGACCGGGGGTGCGGTACCTGCCGAGGGTGCGTGACCGTCATGAACGGTTCCCACGCCGACTTCACACATTTCCGTACTGAGGCGGTGAGCATCAGCATTGATGAGGCGCGTGAGCTGGTTCTCAAAGCCCAAGACCGCCCCTCGGTGAGCCGCTGGCGTGTGATTCTGCTGGAAGACACCGAACGCATGCCTGAGCGCACCTCCAACGTGCTGCTGAAAGCGATTGAGGAGCCGCCGCCGCACACGATCTGGCTGCTGACTGCCCCTCCCCCGCCGATGTGCTGGTCACCATCCGTTCACGCTGCCGCCCCGTGCAGCTGCCGGTGCCGCAGACACAGGCGATCGCCGCGTACCTTGAAAGCACAGGGGTTGAGGCGGGGCTGGCCCACCGCGCCGCCACCCTCAGCCTCGGTGACGCCGAGGTAGCGCACCGGCTGGCAACGGTACCGCAGGCGCTGACCCGCCGGGAGGATCTTGCGCGCCTGCCGTTGCGTATCCGCACCCTGTCGTCGGCAATGGAGGCGGCTGAGCGGCTGATTTCGCTGGCTGAGCAGGATGCCGCCGACGCGACGCAGCAGCGTGATGCCGCCGAACGCGCCGAGCTGCTGGCGATGCTGGGCATCGCTGAGGGCGAGCGGGTGGCCCCGACCCTGCGGGCCCAGGTGCGTCGTTTGGAGGAGCAGCAGAAGCGGCGGGCGCGGCGCATCCAGACCGATACGCTCATCCGCGCGGTGGCCGATATTCAGACGGTTCTGCGGGATGCACTAACCCTGCAGCTGGGGGCGCAGGCCCCTCTGCTGAACGAGTATCTGCGGGAGCCGCTGCAGGAGTACGCGGCGCGCACCAGCCCCGCGCAGACCCTCTCAGATGTTCAGGCGGTTGAGACAACCCTGCGGAGACTACGCACTAACGCGAACGCCCGCCTGGCTTTGGAGGCCCTCATGAGCAGGTTCGTGCGGTAGCTACTGCGCCTGTCCCCAGCGGCCACGCGTGCGCACCCCGTCGAGCAGCACATTCAGGTGGGGTGCCAGGCGCGGCAGGTTCCACACCGGGCGTGCGGAGATGTCCTGCACAATATAGTCGTCAAGGTTAATTCCGGCCTGCCGCGCATTGTGCTCAAACCGTTCTATATCCTCATAGGCGTGCGGCGAGTGTTCAAGTTTCTCCGCTGTTTTCAGGTAGTCCACGAGCACAGGGATTGAGCGGGCGCGTTTCGTGGCGGAGTACCTGGGTGCCTTGATTTTGACCATATAGCCTGTAAAGTCGCGGATAACCCAGCCTTCAGCGTCGCTTGTGCGAGCATCCTGGAGCAGGCGGGTGAAATCGGCGTCATTCTCTAAGACAATTTCTGTAACCGCTGCGATGCGCACGGGGCCATGCTCCTTGGTGGGGCGCGGCTGTGCGAAGGCCTGCGGGGAGAGCCACAGATTTTCAAAGCGGGCTGGTTTCACGCTGAACTGCGCGGTGTTCGCAACCAGATCAAGCAGGTAGAGCGTGACCTGCTCGTAGGGCACAATGTGCGGGTCGCGGAACGGGTCGACCACCTCAACGGTCAGGGAGGAATCCATGCGGATGAGCGCCTCGGTGAGCCGGGTGAGTTCTTCCTCGGTGAGGGCCGCGCGCAGGATGCTCTCGGCGTGGCGGCTGTAGGCGGTTGCCCCGCCTTTACTGTAGACAGTCAGCACACCGTCGAAAACCGTAATAATCGCCAGGTACCCGTTTTCTTTGGCGCGCGCAACAGCCGGGTAGGCGAGGCGTTTGCGAACGTGTGCCTCGCTCTCGTGCCCGGGTTCGTCCATATTGAAGAATTTTTCGTACCCGCGCCCCACAATTTTGCCGGTTTCGGCGTGAATAAACAGCCCGCGCGCTTTGGCGGTGGTCTTATCCCAGGCGCCTTTGTAGAAGGCTTTGCGTGTGAAGTTGCACGCGAGCACACCCGCTGGTTCGGTGGCGCGCACGTTCACGTTGGGGTTGGCGCGCATCTCCTCTAGCAGGCGATGCCCGTCGTTGAGCGGTTCTGCGGCACCGTTTGCGGTGCTTTTTGAGGCGCCCGCCGCCCTACTCCCCGAGGCGTAAGGATCGGGGATGCGGGAGCTCGATGGAATTTTCACGATTTCACGCTTCCACACGGCTTTCTCAGGTGCACCGAACGAGCCTTCCTCACGGCTGAACACTGCGGCACTCAGCTCACCGCCGGTATATTCGACGCTGCTTTCTAACGGAATGAGATTACTGTATCCTTCCGAACCGAGTGCCGCCGGGCGGTGACCGTAAATTTGGGTGATACCGGCGGTCCGGCTCAGGTCGTTGAGCATGTCTTCATAACCCGCGTACTGGGTTTTACCCGCCCGCGCCTGCGGGTACGGGTTGGAACCCAAATAGAATGTTTCATCTGCATACAGCCCCGTGAGGTACCCCTCCCCTACGCCTTCCAGCGTGCGATGGGAATCCGCGAAGAGCTGCGGGGCAACCCCGGCGTGGGTTACGAAATAACGCTCCTGCCCGAGGGTAAAGGGCATCATATTCACGGCGGTGTTGAGCATGGTGATCACTCGGCTGTTGTACACGCCGTGGGCGGCGAGAACATCCAGGGTTTCGCGGGCGTCACGGTAGCGGCGCACGCCCCGGATAGTGTGCATGATGGAACGTTCGTGGTTACCCATCACCAGGTGCACATTGGGCAGGGTGCCAAGGGCGGGTTCAAGGATGTCAAAGACTTTTTCGGGGTTCTGTCCGCGATCGAAAAGATCACCGGCGAATATCCAGCAGATGTTTTCATCGCTCAGCCCGGTCTCGGGTGAGAGAGTGTCGATGAGTTTTTCGAGTTCACTACCCATGCCCTGAATATCGCCAACCACGACTACTTTATGGTAGTTATCGAGCGCGCGCACCGGGGTAAAGAGCTCGGCGAAAACCTGGTCGGGGGCGATGTACCCGGCGACCACATCCCGGTAGTTCTTGAGGATGCTGCGCCAGCTCTCGCGCAGCTCACGGTGGTTGTTGTAGGCAGTTTCGACAACCTCTTCAGGTACGCGCTTGGTGTATTCGCGGGTTCTGTTGCGCGCATACAGTTCGTTGAGAGTGAGTTTGCCCTGAAAATCGACGAGGTATGCGGTGTAGCAGTATTTGCGCGCAAATTCGAGGAAGGTTTTCATGTTGCGCAGCAGCACGTTCATATTGTCGATAAATACGGTGTTGCCGTGCCGCATATTCTCTTCCACGCAGTCGTTTACCCGGCGGATAGCCTTCGATTCGGCACTGGTGTTTTGTGATAGGGCTAGCGCGGGCTGATTATCAAGCGTGTAGGTGATGTATCCACATTTGCGGCGCTCAGCGTCCCAGGAATGGGTGAGGTCTGCAAGTTCGGGATGCGCGGCGATCCAGGTGCTCTTACCGGCACCCGCCGCACCGGCTAAGAGGAAGATTTTACGTGCCATTACTATTATCTTTTCGTCATCTTTGTGTAGTGGTTGGTCTATAGTGTTTTAGACCTTACCGGGTTACCCGGGCTGGTTCAACATATAAGGTCGTTGGGGTGAGCTATTTAAGGTATCGCAACACGTGCTCGAAGATGCTGTTCTTCACCTTTCAGCCACTCACAGTTTTAATCCGCGGCACATGGATTTCAGCGTATAGGCAAGCGTAGGCACACTAATATTATTAAAAACCTGCGCTTAATATAATTTTGAGCGGAGCATTAGAAGTATTTTCTTCGGGGATCTTCAAAAGAACCAATAAATGTTAAATCATTGTATAATTTGCCCGGAGTATCCTCATGAAAAACTGCGTTTCCATAATAATATAACGAATTTCCTTCGGTTACCCCTTTAGCTTTGGCCGCCGCAATAACCTTTTCAGTAGCCGCCCGAGAATGAGTCGCCACTTCTTCAGCCAGAACTTCGATGGGAACAATTTCATGATTCACTGTTCGATACGCACCAAAGAAATCAGAGTCAATAAAAGAGGTTCCAAAATCCCTGCACGCCGGACAACCTGATCCCAGATATTCCATGCCTTCCGTGTATTCATTAAAATCTTCATATGACTTCATGGATATTCCCATCCACACCGAAATCATTCCCCGAACCGTGTCATCAATCATACTATCATTCCTAAATATTTACCACGTATTAATCAATAAATATTTTCTATTTTGAATAATTTATAAATATTTTTTTCAGTTACGTTACACACCCATAATCTTACAGTCTTTCAAAAAGTAAATTATATACGCAAGATTGTGTTTCTTCAGTGAAATCTTCATCCTCAATTTTTACCGGTAGTTTGCTATTTAGAACAAAGCCATCAAGAAGGATTATATTATGTTGTTGAAATAAAGTTATTAATGGCAAATCCTCGCTACTAATATCAGGGGATTGATGCGACAAATAGCGCCCGGATTTATATCGTTGTGCCACAGCATACCTGCCTACCAGGGAAAGACTCACCCCATACCTATTCTTTTTCGTCTTGCCGACTGGTTATTGTCCAGTCCAAACATGAGGAATAATTTAAGTCCGATAGATCAGAAACTATGTATTGCGTTTCTACAGCATTTAGAAACTCATCGTACATACCCTCATTAATTCTCTTACCAACAAAACTAAAATTTGGGCTCTCCGGGTTCTCATATGAGTTTAGAACGTCATGACATATTTTTATTAAAACTTTCTCCCTATTACTCATAGAGCACCTAACCTCTGAGACTTTATCTCCCTAATGTTTCCGGCGAATTTCTGGTAGGTCATGGCTGCATACTATTTACCTATACATTGGTTAAGTTCTGCTTTCAGCTTGGGTGACACCTTTTTCGAGACAGAACGTAAGGTTTCTTTATAGTTTTTACTATCCACTTTACGGATGGTCCACATAAGTTTTCTATGGAAAGAGTAAAAACTGTTGAGCGCTAACCAGTCATATTTTAGATCAAAACATTTTATTAAGACCGGGACTGCTGACGCATCTCCATAGCAGCCAATAATATCTACAATGTCTTCTTGCCTGCTATGCCACCCTTCGCATAATAATTGCTTATACACATTAAGCAAAAATTTGTCTTTTTTTAACAGCCCCGAAAGCGCTATACAAAATTCGATTCTGTCACCATCTTTATTTTTAATCCCATCTTCAATATATTCATGAAGAAAATCCAAAATGTCAATGTCTCTGCCAGAAATAGATTCGTTAATAAAATAACTAATTTCTTGATAGCTAGATTCCCCTCCGATAAATGAATCCATCAGAGTATCGAGGCCTTCAAAAACGTCTTGACTATTCATCACATACCCTCCTCGTATTGTATAAGTTATAGTTATCTAAGAATATTTACATTTTACCTGATGTGAAGTACTTTGATGCACACAAGCACAGAGCCTCTTTCCACCTCTCTTCCCCTAGCCAAGTTCCGGGGCCCAAGCTGACTACTGCCTGTTCTTGTATTCTTTCATACGCTCAGACATTATGCGAAAATCAAGTACTCCTTCAGGGTAGTCTTCAAAAAATATACTTAGCCACATCTCAAACGCACTGGGTTTCGCAAAAAATCCATATATACGACCACTTTTAACTAGCGTATCGTACGTATCAAAACTAACACTTTTCGCATTCCCCTTACTCATAACCTGAGAATTCTGATAAGAATAGGATACGTTCCACGCTAGATATATAGCCAAATCTGGGAATGTAATGCCTTCCGATTCTAAGTCGATATTTCCGATATATTTCCATGTATTATTATCAATATTCATTTCATCACAGGCGCTATACATTTTAAACCCTTTGTGAAACAAAATATTGACGTCGCTTATTTTATTCTTAGAAATATAATTAAAAATCCCGAAATTCTTTTCAGAGATAAGACAGGCATACACATACTTCCCTGCTGGCAGAAGAATCTCATATACGTTTCCATATTTCTTGTTACTTAGCATCTTTAATAACCATCCTGCATATGTAAAATCCCAAAATATACTACCCGAATCTTCGTGCCTTTTATGCCACGTATCCAGAGATTAAATCCTGCCGGGAATCGCACACCATAGTCTAATATGTCTCATACACTTCCCAAGAGAAACTTTTATCGTCGCATGGAATCCTACCGAGCCTAAAATATTCCCTCACGCAGCTAAACGCCAGGTATTCGGGGATAACATATTTAACCTCATACGGCCCATACTGCCCTCCGGCTTTCATGTTCTCTGTATCTATAGAGTTCACTTGTTCGTCTTCTGGGCACAATAAGTTAAACCCTCTCAGCTGTCCTTCGCTATGTGCTTCCTGCCCGAACACTAGATAGGTGCCACGACCGCCAGAGGTAGTTAAATAATCATCATCAATTTTTCCATGAAGAATTAATTCTGTATGTACCTTTGAATCTAGTCGCCGTAGCGTCTCGGTGAGTTCTTCCTGAGATTTTATATCAAAGGTTTCCTCTTGCCTGCGCGTCCCCTGCCAATGATCGATGGTAGCTTTCATCTTCACCGCCTGATATGTGCTATCTGAGGTAGGAGGGGCATTCATTTGGGCTGGGGAAACTATTCAGAAACCTTTAGCATAAGCCCAGCACTCTGCAGAGGGAGAACGGATCAAGAAACCCTCTTCCGTTTGCTCCCCTAATTTCTGAACCCGTGCACCGGTGAGGGGATCCTGCCGCAGCGGGCGATGAACGCCTCTGAGGATGGTGTATGCACCGGCATGATCGGGGCGCGCCCCAGCAGCCCACCGAACTCGACGGTATCTCCCACGCCCAGGCCGACGGCAGGGATGACGCGCACAGCGGTGGTCTTGTGGTTCATCACGCCGATTGCAGCTTCATCGGCGATCATGGCGGCAAGCGTCGCGGCGGGCGTGTCACCAGGTACTGCGACCATGTCTAGCCCAACCGAGCAGATCGCGGTCATTGCTTCTAGCTTATCGAGTGTAATATGCCCTGCGGCGGCGGATTCGATCATGCCGATGTCTTCGGAGATTGGGATGAATGAGCCAGATAGTCCGCCCACATGCGAGCAGGCCATGAGCCCACCCTTTTTTACCGCATCGTTGAGCAGGGCGAGTGCTGCTACTGTGCCGTGGGTTCCCACGGTTTCCAGCCCCAGTTCTTCGAGGATGTGCGCCACGGAGTCCCCGATTTCGGCGGTGGGGGCTAGTGAGAGGTCAACAATGTTGAAGTACACTCCCAGGCGTTCGGCGGCGAGGCTGCCAACCAGCTGCCCTACACGCGTGATTTTGAAGGCTGCCTGTTTAATGGCTTCGGCGCATGCGTCGAATCGTGCCCCGCGTACTTTGTGGAGGGCGCGGTGTACCACACCAGGGCCGGAGACACCCACTGAGATGGTGGTGTCTGCTTCTTGCACGCCATGGAATGCGCCAGCCATGAAAGGGTTATCGCTCACGGCATTGGCGAAGACCACGAGTTTGGCGCACCCGAACCCGTTAGTTTCTGCGGTGAGGTCGGCGGTTTCACGCACCACCTCACCCATGCGTTTAACGCCGCTCATGTTAATACCGGCGCGGGAGGAGCCAATGTTTACTGAGGAGCACACCACGTCGGTTTCGGCGAGCGCGGTGGGGATGGAGTTCATGAGCGTGTTGTCGGCGGGGGTTGCGCCTTTGTCGATGAGTGCACTGAACCCGCCGATGAAGTTCACGCCCACGGCTTTTGCGGCGGCGTCGAGGGTGCGGGCGTATTCGATGTAGTCGTTTTCGCTGCTGGCTCCGGCGATGACGGCGATGGGTGTGACAGCGATGCGTTTGTTCACGATGGGGATGCCCAGCTCGGCTTCGATTCCTTCGCACACGCTCACCAGGTTTTTTTGGCGCGGGAGGTGATTTTGTCGTAGATTTTTTTGGCGGGCTACCGCGCCGTTGGAGTCGGCGCAGTCGAGCAGGGAGATGCCCATGGTGACGGTGCGGATATCTAGTTTTTCTTCCTCGATCATGCGTAGGGTTTCGAGGATATTGTCGTTCATCATGCGGTTGGGGTCCCTTGGGCGCGTTAGATGGTGTGCATGGTTTTGAAGATTGCTTCTGCTTGGATGCGGATCTGAACTTTTTGTGCGTGTTCGACGGGGATCATGGCTTCTTGCAGGTCGATGAGGTTCTGCTCGTTTTCGTCGAAGGAGCAGTGCATGATCATGGTGAAGTATTCACCCATAATGGTTTGGGAGACGTCGAGGACGTTCACGTGGCGTTCTGCGAGGGTGTTGGTGACGGCGGCAATGATGCCTTCGTGGTCGATGCCGGTGACGGTGAGGATGATTTTCACGGTGATTCCTTACGGTGGTGGCATGGTTTCTGGGCAGGATAGTTTTTAGGGAATTGTAACGTATCCCGGTTGATATGGAGACCCGCAACACACCGCTGGGTGGTTATTTGCCTGCTTTTGAGCCCCGCCCTGCCGTGGCGTGCCAGCCCTTATACGTACTGGGCGATGTACAGTTCACCGCTGCCTGTGATGGTCACGGGGGTGGGGTCCCCCGCGTGCAGTACGGATTCGGTGCCGCCAAGGGTGTAGTCTTGGCCTGCGCCGGTGACGGCACCGGCAATGGTGATAGTGATGGTCCCGTCCACTACCAGTGCCGCTGAGGTTCCTTCAAAGACGTAGTCAATGGTTTCTTTCGGCGCCACCCGGATGCGGGTTACACTCATCCGCTCATCCCACATGGTGTATTCGCCTATGGCGGCGTTATCGGGGGTGGGCCGCTGAATTTCGGGGGCGTCTTGGGAGTCGCCCAGCACCCGAATCAGTTCTTCGGTGTCAATATGTTTGGGGGTCAGCCCGGCGCGCATGACGTTATCGGAGGGGTTCATGAGTTCGATTGCGGTCCCCGAGACGTAGGCGTGCACCTGCCCGTCGGGGGTGAAGGCGGAGTCACCGGGTGCTAGGTGCACCAGGTTCATGACGAAAGCCACCAGTAGGCCGCGGTCACCGGGGTATTTGTGTGCTACCAGGTTCACCAGCTCTATAGCGTCAAGCACGGAGGGGGCCGCTTTACGCCGTGTTTGCGCGAGTTTATGGGCGGTGGCCGCCAGCTGATCCACGGCTTGGGCGGCTTCGGGTTCGGGCATACGAATAATGGCGGTCAGCAGCTCTTTGGGGGCAAGGTGTGCTCTGTCAGCCAGCCAGGACGCGTTGAATGCTCGGGCAAGATTTTTGAGCTGCTCGGCGGGTCGCACACCGGTGAGCACCCGCATGTTGGTGAGGGCGATCACGGTCTCGGGTTTGGAGTAGCGATCTTTGTAGTTGCGGTGCGGTGCATCTAGGGGCACACCGCGGGCCTGCTCGTCCTCGAACCCTGCGGCGGCCTGCTCGTCGGTGGGGTGCACCTGGATAGACAGGGGGGGGCGTCAATCGCCAGGATTTTGAAGAGGAACGGGAACCAGTCGCTGTTCCGGTCGGGGCGCAGGAACCTGCCGGGCTGCTGTGCAACCAGTTCGTCAAGCTGCTGCTCAGAGCCGTCAACGGTGGCAACCGACGGGGCGGCCGGGTGCGCCCCTACCCACACTTCAGCCTCGGGCTTGTCAGTGGGCACGGGCACCCCACGCATACGGCCCAGGATGCTGCGCGAACCCCATGCGTAGTTCTGGATCTTATTTTTCAGACGGAAAATTTCGCCCATGCGCGTGCATATCCTTTCACGAACCGCCCTGACGGCCTAAAACTGAGTGATGGAAAACCTACAATATCTATGGAATTCCCAGCGTTTCTTCCCCAATTATAGAGGGATATTAGTTGGCCTTCCCGTTAGAATGAGGGGGTGACTACTATCAATCTACATGACTCGTTCAAAGCCTACGATGTTCGCGGTATCGTGGGCGAGACCATTACCGCTGAAACCGTGAAGGCAACCGGCGCCGCTTTCGTTGATGTGCTCGGCCTGGCTGGTCAGACTGTTCTGGTGGGCGGTGACATGCGCCCCCCTCCTCCCCCGAATTCATGGATGCATTCGCTGAAGGTGCCACCGCACGCGGCGCAAACGTCCAGAAAATCGGTCTCATCTCAACCGATGTGCTCTACTTCGCGTGCGGTGTTGAGAACGCTGCGGGCGTTACTTTCACTGCAAGCCACAACCCCGCCGAGTACAACGGCATGAAAATGGCTAAGGCCGGGGCGGTTCCTGTATCCTCCGAAACCGGTCTTTTCGATATTCGTGATCTTGCGCAGAAGTACCTTGACGAAGGCTCCATCCCTACCGTTGAGAACCCTGGCGCTGTCACCGAAAAGGACGTTCTCAAAGCCTACGCCGAGTACTTGCGTCAGCTCGTAGACCTCTCCAGCATCCGCCCCCTCAAGGTTGTTGTGGATGCGGGTAACGGTATGGGCGGTATGACCACCCCCGCCGTCTTGGGGGGATGCTCTTCTTCCCGCGCTTCCGCTTGAGATTGTGCCCCTCTACTTTGAGCTCGACGGCACTTTCCCGAACCACCCGGCTAACCCGCTTGAACCCGCCAACCTTGTCGATCTGCAGAAAGCGGTTGTTGAGCACGGCGCAGACATCGGCCTTGCCTTTGACGGTGATGCCGACCGCTGCTTCGTGATTGACGAGAAAGGCAACGCGGTCACCCCCTCCGCCATTACCGCGCTCGTGGCAGAGCGTGAAATCGCGCGTGCTAAGGCGGAAGGCAATGAGCAGCCGGTTATTATCTATAACCTCATCACCTCCAAAGCTGTACCCGAGCTCGTTGAAAAGCTCGGTGGGCGCGCCGTGAAAACCCGTGTGGGTCACTCCTTCATCAAGGCAGTCATGGCTGAAGAATCCGGTATTTTCGGCGGTGAGCACTCCGCGCACTACTATTTCAAGGACTTCTTCAACGCAGACACCGGTATGCTCGCCGCGATGCATGTGCTCGCGGCCCTCGGCGGCGGTCACCAGGCGCTCTCCGAGATCAGCGCCAGCTACTCCCCCTATGTGGCATCTGGTGAGATCAACTCCGAGATTGAGGACAAGGCAGCCGCTGTGGACCGTGTACGCGCGCACTACGCTGGCGCACCTGTAGAGGTCGAAGACTCCGACGGCACCACCTTCACCAACACCGAAGAAGGCTGGTGGGCGAACCTGCGGCCCTCCAACACCGAGCCGTTCCTGCGTCTGAACCTTGAAGCACCGGATACCCCCACAATGGAGCGCGTACGCGACGAGATCCTGGCTCTGGTGCGCCAGTAGTTCTTTGAACTCCATTATTTTGGGCGGATGCCGATTATTATCGGTATCCGCCCTTCTGCTATGCATTATTGGTGCCGGGTTATACGATCGCCTTACAGCCCTGGCACGAGCGCATTTGAGCCACTTTGCCCCGGTAGGCGTGCCGGGCGTGAACCCCAGAACAAGGGCTTTGTAGTTTTAACAGGGATATACCCACTGATATTTAGGTATAATATTAGATAGCGGGCACCCCTAAACCGCGAAGCTAGGGGAACCCGCTGAAACGTCACATCGGCTTAGCCGATGACGTCGATTAGGTCAGCAATCGCTTTGACGAGTTGCGCGAGGGCTTTGATAATTCGCGCAGCCGCCAAAGCGATTTTGCTTTTACCTTTTTTCGGCATTCCGTCTCACCCCCTTTCGGAACTACGACCCTCCACGGCTGATTAGGTCAGAAGTGTTCCGTGGGGTGTAGCCGCGACGGGGGCTTCTTTAGTTTACCTTGGACATTTAAAAATACTTATTGGGGGCTCAACGCCCCCAATATTTTTATCTCTCCTCCTGAATATGGGATATTCGGTGCAGCGTCAGACGGGTCTCCCAAACGGCTTCAGGATGCAGATGCGCACCAGAAGAGGGCCGAGGCGCCCCTGACGCCGAGAGACGGACTTGCACAGAGACATCCTGAGAAGGCAGGCGACTATTAGCTCACCCAGCCGCCTCTAAATACTCCAGCACGGGCTGCGCTGAAGCAGCCTTTATGAGCGCAGCATCCACTGGTCCGGCCCGAAGATCTCGTAATTGATATTCTGTGCCGGTACACCTGCATCCACGAGAGCGGAACGCACGCCCTTCATGAACGGCAGCGGACCGCACAGGTATACGTTCGCCTCCGCAGGTACGCCCAGCTTTGCGATGTCCACGCGGCCGCGGTAATCACCGGTTTCTTCATCCTCCATGAACGTGACGAGCTTACCGTGAGGGAGCTTTTCAACCAGCGCGGTCATCTCCTCGCGCAGCGGCCACGTATCCATGCGGCGGTCGGCGTGAACCACAGTCACCTGCCGCTGCGAGCCGGATTCAATCAGCTCATTGAGGAAGCTAATCATAGGGGTCACGCCGATACCCGCCGAGAAAAGGTAGAGGGGTGCATCCGCAGAGCCGAAGCCCTCCAGGGTGAGGTCACCGTAAGGGTTGGAAATCTCGACAACATCGCCAATCGTGAGCCCGTGAATGATCGAAGTCATTTCGCCGTTCGGGTCGAGCTTTACGCCGATACGGCGCTGGTTTTTATCGGACGGAAGCAGGGTGTATTGGCGGGGCTGGCGCAGACCATCGCGTGCCTTCGTAATAATGGAAATGTACTGGCCTGCTTTCGCCTCAGTCATGGGGGTTTCATCGGCAGGCTCAAAAGTCAGCACAACCACGTTATCGCCGGTCTCCTGGCGATCAACAACTTTGAAGGGCGCGTGGGTAACATTATTCGCCTGGGACGCGTACAGGCCCCTCTCGATCTTAATGAGGGCGTTCGCCATGAGCCAGTACACTTCGCTCCAGGCGTCCACGACCTCCTCGGTTGCGGCATCGCCCAGGTCTGCAGCAATCGCCTCAAAAAGATACTTATAGACGGTCGGGTACTCTTTCTCCTGCAGTCCCAAAGAAGCGTGCTTATGCGCCACGCGGGAAAGCACCTCATCGGGGTAGGAGTCGGGATGCTCCACAATGTAGGAGGCAAAAACCGCAATAGACCCGGCAAGTGCTTTCGGCTGGGTGCCCTCAAGTTGAGAGGAACGGGAGAACAGGCCGTCCATCAAATCGGGTCGGGCAGCGAACATCCGCTCGTAGAAGTCAGGGTAATGTGACCGATACGGTCGGCGATAATGGGCAGTGTTGCCTCAATAATGGGACGTGACTTTTCAGAGAGCATAGGTGCCTTCTTCCGTAAATGATGAAATCCGCCTTAAACGTTTTACACGTAAAGCCTTTTACACGGTAGCACTTCTGACAGGGGCACGCAGGGCTCCCTTGGAATCTGCTTTTGGTGGGAGCGCCCAGAAATACCCGCAGTTTTATATATCTGCCCCCGCACACTTTTTATATGTTGTATACGAATATTTCTCGGCATAATAACTAACGGTTACTTAGAAGCGCAGGTGAAATACTTCTTTAAGTTCGCAGCAGGTGAAATAACTGCAGGGTTTCTTTTCATATAGTCGCTGCATGTTTCACGCTTATTGCCGCGCACTACACGGGGTCAGGCAATAACAGGCGGCTCCGTGCTTACCGGGCGGCAGAACCTCGCCACGACGCTGATAATAAGAGGTTTAGAGAACTTCGCGGTCAAAACTCGCAGCCAGCGGCCCCAACCCGAGCTCCACAAATACAGGCCCGGCAGGCCTGGCGGGGCCGGGAAGATCCGAAATCACCACATCATCCACCGCCGCGTAGAATGCCTCACGCGCATCCGCCAGCACGTTCCGTAAGCGGCAGAAACTATCGAGAGGACAGTTACCGTCCTGATCTTCGCACTCAATCATGGGGATATCCCCCTCGGTGGTACGGAGTACCTGACCCACTGTTGCCTGGCGGCCTTTCGCCGAGAGCAGCACACCCCCGGCGCGGCCTCTGGTGGACTGTAGCAGGCCTTGATTTACCAGGAATGCCACCGACTTTGCCACATGGTTATAGGGGGTTCCCACGCCGTCAGCAATTTTTTGGGTAGAGAGCTTCTGATCGGGGTCTAAGGCAGAGAGAAGCATCATGATGCGTAACGATACGTCTGAAAAGGCTGTAAGCCGCATCGTTCTCTCCTCTCGTATGGGGGCTGGAAGATCACCCTAAAACTATTAAAGGTGGCGCTGACCATAGTCATCTGTGGGAATTGTAGCCCCGACCATACCGTGAAAAAAATTAGGGTCCGCTGCCTAACCATCCCGGCTTTCTGCACCGGCACCCAATTTTTATGCTTTATACATATAGTATATTCCGCATAATTTCGTGGGCGTGGGATTCACCCCAGCGTGCCGCGCCTTTTAGCGCAACAGTTCTTTTATAATCCGGCACCGAGGCTCTTCACACTATACGAAAAATACAGGCACCGGCTCCCCAGGCGAGGTACCGCCGTTATGCCCAAGGCACAATCCTGCAAGGTTTTGTGTCATGTGCGTGTGCAGCCATCAGGTGCCCCGCACGCACTGCGCGGCACCTCGGCAAGACCACAGGTTTCTGCCCTGTTCTCTCGCTGAGGTGCCGCGCGTGGGATGAAGAGTTACTTAGTTCTCAAGCGCCTGCGCCAGTGCGTCACGCTCAGCCTTGACCTCTGCGGGGAGCTTATCGCCGAACTTCGCCAGCCATTCGTCAATGCCGGGCAGCTCAGCCACCCACTCGTCCTTCGAGACAGCGAGTGCTGCGTTAAGTTCTTCATCGCTGATGCTCAGACCGGTCAGGTCGAGGTCTTCCTTCGTGGGTACGGTGCCCAGGAAGGTCTGCGTGCCGCCGCCCTTGCCGTCGAGGCGGTCGAAGATCCACTTGACCACGCGGGAGTTCTCGCCAAAGCCGGGCCATGCGAAGCCACCGTCGGGGGTGCGGCGGAACCAGTTCACGTAGTAGACCTTCGGCATGTTCTCGGCACCGTGCTTCTTGCCAAGGTCGATCCAGTGCTGGAAGTAGTCGCCCGCGTTGTACCCGATGAAGGGAAGCATTGCCATGGGGTCGCGGCGAACCACGCCGACGGCACCCTTTGCGGCTGCTGTGGTCTCAGAGGAGAGGGTGACCGCACGGAAGACGCCCTGCTCCCAGCTGTCGGATTCGGAGACCAGCGGAACGGTGGTCTTGCGGCGACCGCCCAGCACGATGGCGCTCAGCGGCACGCCCTCGGGATCGTAGTACTCGGGAGCGAGCATATCCACCTGGGATGCGGGGGTGCAGAAACGCGAGTTGGGGTGCGCTGCGGGACGCCCCGATTCAGGAGTCCAGTCCTTGCCGGTCCAGTCGGTCAGGTGCGCGGGTGCCTCGTCGGTCTTACCTTCCCACCATACGGAGCCGTCATCAGTGAGCGCCACGTTGGTGAAGATAGTATTGCCCTTAGAGATTGCCTTCATGGCGTTGGGGTTAGTGGAGTAACCGGTGCCGGGTGCCACGCCGAAAAGACCCGCCTCGGGGTTAACGACGCGAGCCTGGTGGTTCTCATCAAATTCGATCCACGCGATATCGTCGCCGACCATTTCGGCCTTCCAGCCGTCGATGGTGGGGTCCATCATCGCAAAGTTGGTTTTACCGCAGGCAGAGGGGAATGCGGCGGAGATGTAGCGGGTAACGCCCTCGGGGTTGGTGACCTTGAGGATGAGCATGTGCTCAGCCATCCAGCCCTCATCATGACCGATAACCGAGGCGATACGCAGTGCATAGCATTTCTTGCCCAGCAGTGCGTTGCCGCCATAACCCGACCCGAAGGACCAGATTTCGCGGGTTTCGGGGAACTGCACTATGTACTTCTCGGGGTTGCAGGGCCAGGACACATCCGCCTGCCCGGGCTCAAGCGGGGCACCTACGGAATGAAGCGCTTTCACGAAGAAGCCCTGGGTTTCGTCCAGTTTCGCGAGCACATCCTTGCCGATAGTTGCCATAATGCGCATCGAGCACACCACATAAGCGGAGTCGGTAATTTCGACCGCCATCTTGGGGTTCTTCGCTTTCAAAGAGCCCATGACAAAAGGAATGACGTACATGGTGCGCCCGCGCATCGAACCTTTGAAAAGGCCGGTGAGCGTCTGCTTCATCTCCACGGGGTCACGCCAGTTGTTGGTGGGGCCTGCACCTTCTTCGGTCTGTGAGCAGATAAAGGTGCGCTCTTCCACACGTGCCACGTCGTCGGGGTCAGAGAACGCTGCATACGAGTTGGGGAACTCGTGATCGCTCAGGCGTACGAAGGTACCTGCATCGACCAGCTCTTGGGCAAGCCGGTTGTATTCCTCTTCGGAACCATCAACCCAGTAGATACGGTCGGGCTCGGTGAGGGCTGCAACCTCGCGCACCCATTCAAGCAGACCGGCATGGGTGGTCGGTGCGTTCTGCAGGTCTTTTTCTAGCTCTGCGGAAAGAGCTCCGCGTGAAATATCAGTCATTGACTTTATTCCCCTTTGAGTTTGTATGCCGGGCACCTTCGCTGGCCAGGCGCGTCTGACTGGTTGGGGCGGTTAAATAACAGCGGCGCACAGGGCCGAGGGGCTCGCACGCCGATGAAATTTTCCACTCCCTCGTGTGTTTACAGAATAGCGCATATACCTTTGTTGTGTGGAACATCTGGGGTGTTTGCGATGCGTATCCCATATTTTTTGCCGGTGCGTGCGCTGCGCAGAGGTAAAATATTGCGCTGACCTGGGGCGATACCGCACCAGGCAGGCAGGACGCCAACACCGCAACGGGAGTGAGCACCCAGGGGATTGTGCGGCTCGACAGAGCGGGTACGCCGGGGAAGAAAACCGCCGTCTTAATTGTGAGCCAATACACTCAATTTCAACTTGCAGTGTGTGAAGGAATCCCGTAGAGTATTACCTGTTGCCGCGACGGATTGAAAAAATTCAAACCACGGAACATGCGCCTGTAGCTCAACGGATAGAGCATCTGACTACGGATCAGAAGGTTGGGGGTTCGAATCCCTCCAGGCGCACATTGTGAAAGCTCTTCCTCTTCATCAGGAAGGGCTTTTTTGATGTCCACCCAACGCACGACTGCACCTGCGGAATACCAGTAGCGCCACCGCATTCTGAGGCGCAAGACGGCGCGGCAAAAGGGGTCGGTGCTCCATCCGCATAAGTGCGACTGCTTCATGAGACGCCAGTTCGTGCAGTACTGGCTTTACTTCTTAACCTCGTCAAAAGTTACGTTTCGATAACGAAAGGGCGTGAGTGCACCCTCTCGCAAGAAACGTGAAGTGAGCAGCGGCAGCGGTACAGCCCAGAAAACCGCCCCTCTCCCCTGCTGTTGCGGCGGAAAAATCTGAGCACATGGAAGAAGATGCACCGGAAAAAAAGCTCAACCTGCAACAGTTACACAGGAAAAAAATTGGTGGCGAATGCACAGTTTTGCCACCAAATCTGTAAAAAAAGACCGTACTATGCACCTATCGGAAAAAAACCATTTTTTTGGCTATGAGCCGATTTCATAGCCACAGAACCCCAAAAAAGTTACCCTGGAAAGTGTGTTTGGTATACCGCCCTCGCATCACGATAAGGCGCGAGGTGTATGGGACAGCACCACTTCCGGTGTCGTCCTGATATTGAGGTAAAACTCTAGGGCAGCGACGACAGTAGCACAACCCAAAGTTTATATCCACGCAAGAATACAACCAGTATGCCTACACGCCCTAGGAGGTAGCAGTGGCTACAACCACCCTGCTCATACCGCGAGTAATAGCTCGCCAGCTCACAGAAATCGCCCAACTGGGTAAGTTTAGTGTTTTTCCAGCCACCCCAAAATGCTCGCATTGGGCCGTATATGATTCCCATAAAACGGAGCTCGCCTGCCCGTGCGCACCGCTAGAGCCGGACGCAAAACTACTCATACGCACAATGGCGGCAATTCTTCAAGAAAACTTCGTACCACGTAGTGAACCTTGCGAAACACCATTTCCCCGAGCGGATACTACACAACAGATAAAAGATACAAAATCCCAAAAAACCGACGATCATACTTCAGCAGAAATACATCAACGTACCGAAGATACAACCCCTCAAAAACAGCAAACTTCACAACCCATCCCTACCCCGCCTCACCCCACACCCATCGCGCCAAGGCCTGCCGTCGCCGAAGCACAGCAGCGAAACCACCCAGATATTACGCGGCCAATACCGCAGCCGCCCAGCTCACCGCTGCCGAAGCTGGCGGAAGTATCCAAGGCTGAGCCGAAAAACCCCTACTGGCCCCATCCCAAGCCCCACCGCTCTAGCGGGTAAGTTCAAACCGCTCACCTACAAGCCGCCAGCCATCGCCGAATACTACGCCACTAAGCCATCCCGGGGCGCACGGCATGGGGAAGCGGCAGGAGAAAGGGTGTGGCCACTCAAAGAGGTGGAAGCTATCGCACCTTACACAGTGAGCCAAGAGAAACACACCGATTTGCTCGATACCGAGCGGCTCAGCAAAACCCTCGGCGACCAGTATTACCTGCGCGGCACTAAGCGAGACTCGCTGCTGCACAGGCTGCATAAAACGCAGCACCGCCCGGAGGAACCCGGCTCGAATTACCCAGAGATCCGGCCCGAAATGCTCAAACACATTAAAGAGCTCAACCTCGACTACGAAGACATTAAACGGTTTATCGACTGCGGGGTACCCGAAAAAATCAACGGCTGGACCACCCACTACCGGTACGACGACTACCGGGTGGAGCTGAACACCAGCTCGAACACGGTGCTGAACGTTGAAGACGAACGTGACTTCTACGACGAGTTCCTAGACGACACCAGCGAAGAGGAACTGCCGTACACCTTCGCCCCCGCCGTAGAACACTACATGGTGATGCGCAGCATCCCGTACAACCGCGTTATCCGCATTATTGAAGAACCTAAGAGCGTGGACCCGGCCCCCTCGTGGCTGACCGTCTACAGCGACGACGAGTACCAAGTGTTCGTTGCCCCAGACGGCCGCACCATCCGCTCCATTAAACCCCTGAAGGAGGAGGACTAGCCATGGCCGGTTACACACTCGACGTGCCCGAAGAACTTTACGAAGCGCTGCAGAAGATGGCCCCCTACGCCACCTACACCTACACTGATGAGGACGGCGACTGGGACCTTCTCTCCCCCGCCGGGCACAGCGCCCTCACCGAAGACCGTGTTTTGGATGCCGACCTGCTCAACCTGTATTTTGAGGTGCTCCCGCAGGTTGCCACGCTCTTCGCCAAGCAGCACCCGCGAGCACTCAATACGTTCTCGGCGGTGCCCACACCCTCCGCCATTAAAATGCCTAAGGCTCAGCTGACCCCCCTCATCCAGGTGGAGAAAGAACGCGCCGAAGAGGAAGCCCACTGGGCGTCCCTTGAAGAGGAGTTCTATGCGGGCGTGCCCGAGGAAGACCGCAACTACGGGGTGACCCCCGGGCTAAAACACTATATGATGCGGGAAAACCTGGGGTATGCGTTGCTGCTAGACATCGTTAACGACCCCGACGCCGAATACAGCACCAGCCATAACAACGGGTACGAGGTGCCCGTGTACACCAACAAAAAAACTGGGGTACCGGGTGGTGCTCACCCACAACAGCTCAGCCGTTATGTCGCTACGGAAAAATTGACGATGGGATGGTCGGCAAATACTCGCTGGCCGAGGCAGCTGAGCAGCATATGAAGGATTTGGGGCTGCGCGAAGAAGAGCTGATTCTGGTGCTGGAGAGCATCGACTCTGAGGTGTCAGCGGTTCCGGGGCACAGCGCCCGCACCGGGTACCGGCTCAACGGGTACGAGGTGATCGTCGATTCGGTGCGTAAAACCATCCTGAGTGTGGCGGAGGCTTCTGCCTCACCGGGTACTCGGCCCACTCCGCACAATCAGCCCCGGCTCAGCGGGCAGAAGGCCCAGCGCGGCGTGAAAAATCCCGAACGATATGCCCAGCTACATTAAACTGCTTGAGACCCACGGGTTCGCGGTTGAGCACGGCAAGACCCACTACAAGGTCACTCATGATGCGTTCCCCGGCAAGAGTGTGAGCATGCCGGTGACTCCCTCCGATAGTCAGCGCTGGTACAAGAACTCGGTCAGCGATATGCGCCGCGAGTTCGGGGTGAACCTTAAACGGGACCGGCCCGAGTACACGCGCCGCGGTGAACCCACCCCCAGGCACGAAAGGCTCTGACCCTCCAATGCAGTTACAGCCTTCGTAAAGGCTCTGCTGTAGGTGCGGGGTGTGGCGGGCCGGTGCGTCTTTGAATCTTTTGCCCGCATATTGCAAATATGGCCCGTGCATTGCCTCACGTTATACCGCCGCTGGCGCCCCTGAACAGAAGGGGTGCCAGCGGCGGTTTTATGGGGTGCCCCACAGCCCATACGTCTCACCCGGCGGGCACCCCTGGGGGTCTTTGTGCCTGTCACGGGCTTTTTGGGAAACGCTCCCGCACGCCAGCCCACCCACCGCTTGGACAGCACCGGGGCAGGCGGGCTTTATCTGCGGCCTTGGTGCACGCCGAATGTGTGGCTCACACGGTGTGCACAATGGGGATATACTGTGAAATGTTCCGTGGAGGACGCCTAACAATAACCACTGATTTGGGGTAGGCTAAGCCTAGTGTTAGTAAGGCAATAGCAACTTTATAGAGGCTATAATGTCCGCCACTGCACCCCCATAATTCGCCTCTCGAAGGCGATTAATACCCCTCCTGACGCATAGAATGGATATGCATCTACACAAACGCACAGGAGGAACGCATGGGCGTCATGATTAAGGTAACCGATGAGACCGGCGATAGTCGTGAGGTCGAGTGGGAAGAACACCACACCCTACTCGAATCGCTTCTTTCCCACGGTTTCCCGGTGTTGGCAACCTGCGGAGGGAACGCATCCTGCGCGACCTGCCACGCCTTTATTGACCCCGAACATATTGCAGCATCCGGCGAGCGTACAGACGCAGAAGCTGACCTACTCGATATGGTTGACGATGTAGCCAACGAATACTCCCGCCTATGCTGCCAGGTAGAATACACCCCAGATATGGACGGCGCGTCCATCACCTTACAGGCGGCAATGTAATGAAACTTTCGGCACGGACTCTCATCTGTTCCACGGCGCTACTGTGCGCGCTTACGTTGAGCGGATGCGGCTCCAGCGACACCAACCAGACGCAGAACGCACCGGCCCAGAACGAGGCCAGTGCGAGCGTCTCCCCCGGCACCATCACCATCGCCTCCCCCAATGCCTCAGCTAACCCCTCAGGCTCGGTCGCGCCCGGCGACATTAACGTGGTCAACGGCGGAAACAATAACGACAAGAAAAAAGAAGACGAGAAAGAGCACCAGAACTCCGAAGAGTCGCCCGGCTCATCCGATGAGCACTCCGACAAAGGCGGCACCAACGGGGAGAAAAAAGACGGCGGTAAACGCACCGAAAAAGGTGGTTCTTCCTCCTCTTCATCCAGCTCTTCCGGCACCAAGAAACAGCAAGGAAGCGGCTCACAAGGCAGTTCGGGGCGCACCTCAGGCAGCTCCAGCTCCTCAGGCGGCAGCGGCGGCTCAAGCGGCTCCAGCACTCAGCAAGAGCCCGCCGCCCAGCCTGCAGGAGGCGGAAGCGGCGGGGCCTCCAGCGAAGAATCCAGCGGCGGCACACTTGTGAGCCGTGCGCAGGCGTGCACCGCGAACCAGGTCTCGGTATCGCTCACCCCCGGCCCTTCAACCGCTGGGTCGCAGCAGTACACCCTGTCGTTCACCAATGTCTCTGCCGGACCCTGCCGCCTGAAAGGCAACCCGGATGTGGCGCACACCAACACGGACGGCAGCAGCATTATGGGCATATCTTCCCAACTCGATGGTAACCTTATGAACCCCTCCGGGGTGGTGCTCCAGTCGGGCGAGACCACCACAGCCGCCATGCGGCGCGTGAGCGCATCATCGCACGGCGATAACTGTGTGGTACAGAACTCCCCTAAGCTCACCGTGTGGCTGCCCGGGTCGGGTAAAGGGTACGCTTTCGACTTCGACCAGGACACGTGCACTAACGTGCCGCAGCTCTTCGTGGGCCAATTCGGCGCCTAGCCACGCAGCGGCACGGCGTACCCGCGGTGCCGGGTGGGGCGCAGATTCTGCGCTCTATGCACCAAATACGCCCTAACTATAAGGCGGCTCCCCTGAGAAACCGGGAGAGCCGCCTTTAAACATCTACACAATACTGTATTTATACACTAGTTGAACCTTAGCTTGCCAGTTGGGCGCGTTTACTGGGTGAGAGTATTCTCCGCCCTGTGGGCCTAGACAGTACGGGTGGTCTGCTCAAAACTGAACCGCACCCCACGCTCCCGGAAAGGCCCCAGCCCGTAACCAATATTCACCACCAGAAACGGCTGCTGATCCTGCCCACCCAGCAGCACCGCATCCGCTGCGATCGCCTCAAAATCCGCGCCGGTGATAGGGCCAGCGTCCAAGCCAAGAGCACGCACAGCGGTAATGAAATACCCCGCCTGAACCTGCGCGCACAGCCGCCCCAGCGGGATACGCTCGCCCTCATCTTCAAAGAACTTCTGCGCGGCCACAGCGTGCGGGGCGAACTCGGTGAAACGTTTCTGCCAGTTCCGCTCAAACGCAAGAATCGCATTCACCGGGGCCTGGGAAGCAGATGCGCGGTTCCCCTCATGCAGGTGAGTCAATAGGCGTTCTTTCGCGTGCGGGGAACGTACCCAGGTGATGCGCAGCGGCTGGTTATTGTAGGCGGTGGGTCCCATGACAGTCAGCTGGTGAATCTCACGCAGCTGCTCCTCAGTGACGGGATCCTCGCTAAACCGGTAGCAGGTGCGCGGCTGAAGGTAGAGGGCGGCACGCTGCTCTTCCTCCAGACGGGGCCTGTGGGTGGGGTTCGCCAGGTTAATGGTGTCGTGGTAGTGAGGGGGCATTGCATTTTCCTCTCTGCGGGGCCTGCCAGGTGGGGTTATTCCCATTGTGTACCCCGCACCCCATCAAACGCCGGTTTTACCGTCCCAGTGTCAAAAATCTTAACGAAAAGACGGCTACCGTCATCATTCAGATGCGGCAGCCGCCGGTGAATCAGAGATATTCGTGGGCCTCTCCGTTCGCCGCGTACCGGGTCTCTGCGGTAATCTCGCCGGGTGCCATAAATGTTCCTCGGCGGCTCAGCAAACGCACAACACAGTGTTTAGAGGCTGCGGGTCACCTCGTCGAATCCGAACCGA